>JYMV01021253.1_pt1 | contig 830465 bp, 768 predicted proteins | sample 338911 | NCBI WGS metagenome assembly JYMV01 (sample SAMN03354496, study PRJNA234377) | hydrothermal vent metagenome | biome: Deep sea; feature: Hydrothermal plumes at the Eastern Lau Spreading Center, Western Pacific Ocean; material: Seawater | place: Tonga | collected 2009 | depth 2000 m m
CCTAACTCATGCTCCACACGTTTTACGGCGGCGCTCGCCGTCGCAGCGCGCATATCCAGGCTGGTGGCAGCCGCGGTGATGTTGCGGAACTCGGCCACTTTAAGCACAACGGTCAGATCGTCAAAGTTCATTTTCAAAAATTATTTGATTATGTTTATGGGATTAGGCTGTTTTTCTTAGTGTAAAGAGGGATCACACTGTTGGCCACTACCAACTCACACTGGAGAGAAACATGAAAGCGGTTGGATACACTGAATCTTTACCCATTGATGACCCTAAATCCCTTCAAGACGTGGAACTACCTCAGCCGGCGGCCGAGGGAAGGGACCTCTTGGTCCGTGTCAGGGCCATCGGCGTCAATCCTGTTGATTTCAAAGTACGTCAACGGGCTGCAGCGGAGCCTGGTGAGACCAAGGTACTGGGCTGGGATGCCGTAGGGGAAGTCGTTGCAACGGGAGAGGCCGCATCATTGTTCGAGCCAGGCGACCAGGTTTACTACGCTGGCGATGTTACACGGCAGGGTAGCAATGCAGAGTATCAGATCGTGGACGAGCGCATTGTGGGCCGCAAACCCGCCAGCCTGAACGACGCAGAGGCGGCAGCACTGCCTCTGACCACTATAACCGCCTGGGAAATGCTCTTCGACCACCTGGGTCTTGAACAGCAGCCCCCAGAGGAAATCAGTCCAACCGACGACGTGATACTGGTGGTTGGTGCAGCCGGCGGTGTCGGCTCGATCCTGATTCAGTTGGCAAAAACGCTGACCGGTGCCACCGTGGTGGCCACCGCATCCCGGCCCGAGTCCCGGCAATGGGTCGAATCGCTAGGTGCGGATTTCGTCGTGAATCACCGCGAGCCACTGCTGCCGCAAATCGAACAACTGGTGTCCGATGGCAAAATTGCCCCGATCACTCACGTGGCCAGCCTGAACGCCACCGACCAGTACTTCGATGATTATGTGGCAGCGCTGAGGCCGTTCGGCAGGATTGCCATGATTGACGACCCCGTGTCTCTGGACGTTATGAAAATCAAACCGAAAAGCCTGTCCTTACACATCGAATTCATGTTCGCCCGGTCTATGCACAACGCCGATGACATGCAGGTGCAGCACGAACTTCTTGAGACGGTAGCGAGTCTTGTGGATCAGGGCCACATTCGTACCACCGCAGGCAAGAATCTCGGGGTAATCAACGCTGAAAACATACGTGCGGCGCATTCGGAGTTGGAGTCCGGTACGGCCGTGGGCAAAATAGTGCTAGAAGGGTTCGAGTAACCGGTATTCTGGTTATAACGGCCTGCTTTATCACCGCCGGCCACGATTTGGACACGGGCCTCGAGCAGCATGTTACGTTTTGGCCTTAAGCCTGTTTTAGATTAGTGACGACACGACGTAACACTTGAGCCTGAAGAGTTACTGGTAGTAAATGGGAAAACAGATTTATGAAAACCTCAGGAGCTCAACATGGCGCACAAGTTTGCGGAAATCGCTTTTACCAGTACGGTTAAGCAGGTTCAGGAGGAAATGGGCAGTCGGACCGGTTACTCGTCCATTGAAACCGGACCAGACCGTAACAACCTGCTCAGGGATCGGGAACGGGTGTTTATCGAGGCCCGGGACAGCTTTTACATTGCCAGTGTCAGCGAAACCGGTTGGCCCTACATCCAGCATAGGGGCGGGCCAGCCGGATTTTTGAAGGTCATCGACCAGTCGACCATTGGTTTTGCGGACTACTCGGGCAACCGCCAGTACGTCACGACTGGCAACGTGCTTACCAATGACCGCGTTGCGTTGTTCCTGATGGACTACCCGAATCAGCGGAGACTAAAACTGCTTGGCAGGATGGCACTGGTTGGTCCTGAGCCACCATCAATTCTCGACCACTTACAGGACGAGAGCTATAAAGCCCAGATAGAGAGGGGCATGATCATTCGGGTCGAGGCCTTTGACTGGAACTGTCCGCAACACATTACCCCCCGTTACACACAGTCGGAGGTCGACGCCTTTATTGAGTCGATGGGTGATCAACGCTAAAACAGCGCTAGAGGGATGGCTGCAAGGGCAGGGCCGGGAAATGCAGAAACTGGATCGAAGAGGGAGGGCTTTGTATCAAAAATGCATGGGCGGCCACCTGGACCGCCCATTGTCGTTTTGGACGGCTTAGTTGCCAGTGCCCAGTTCGACAGTTTCAACTGCAGGATTATTGCCGCGCTCGATATCACTCTGGCTAACACCTTCGGCTTGACAGAAAAAACGAGAAAGAACTTGTTGATTGCGTTCATGGGATATTGCACCTTCTAAGAGAATTAGATTAGACAACGTCGCCTCATTGGCTTGATTGGAATTCTCTCTGTTTCCCGGCTGCAGAAAAAATTGCCTCGCGATATACAGAACATCACACGCGATGATGGGTTCAGAGCCACCAAAGCCAGTAGGGCCCTGGGCGGCCGGCGAGGTGCGAATAAGTATTCCGGGGTCGTTAAATGCACCTACTGGGGTGGATTCACACGGGCAAACCCCTCCTGCCTCGCACGTTTGACCCGGTTCCTGGTTGATGACGACCTCCGCCGGGGAATCACCGTCGGATTAGGCCGAAGCATGTGCGTATGTCATAAAAAAGGCTGCCCCTGTTGAGCAGCCCTTGAGATTCATCCTCCACTACTACAACCGGTCAAGCGGCACGTTTCCGGCTAAACCAGTCCTCGGTGCCGCCTTCATAGTCGTAGACTTCCGTAAAGCCGGCATCTTCCAGCTTCTTGGCAGCCTTGGGAGAAGCATCACATTCGAAGTTCGCGCAGTAGACAACAATTTTCCGATCTTTGCTGCCGGTAACTGCCTCGACCTGCTCCAAAAAGGACGGTTCCTCCACAGGAACACTGATGGATGTGCGGATATGTTCTCGGTTGAAGGCATCCCTCGGCAGGACATTGATGAGCACAAAATCTTCGTGCTCAGTTTCGTTCATCTGTTTGAGGTCGTCACGGCTAATACTCTTCATAGCGTTTCTCCTTCGTTAAGGAAATGGCTACCTCATTATCTGACTGTGATGGTTTGAGACGCGATTTCAAGGTCGTTAGCGGCCATCCTCCCGATAGAAAGCACGGCTTTTCTCGTAAACGGCCGCCATATCAATCAGGACAAAGCCCAGCTCCGATTCATGCAGGAAGAAGGTGTAAGTCACTTCTGAGGGAAGGCTCTGCCAATATTCAGGGATACTGCTTTCCCGTTGGTCAATCGCAGGGTAATGCGAATGTTCAAAGTAGCCGGTTTCAGTGTTGTCGTAGGCAACAGTCAGTGGTTCGGGGGATACCACCAACGCGTACCGCTGAAGACCGGGATAGGTGGCGGCGAGGGCGATGACACAGAGCAGGGCAGCAAGGCCGAAGCGCTCTGCTCGGGGAGCACCTTTACCCAGTTGAACCCCCAAAACACCGAGCAGCAGCCCGGTTGAAATGAATGGCCAAAGTGGCAAGTCACCAATCACGAGATAGTTGGTGAGCAGTACGTAGTCAACGAGAGCATAGGTGCCGAGCACAGCCAGCAGAATTAGCTGTAGCACCATGCCTTTGTGTTTCAATAAGTTGAAATGGTTAGCCAATGGCCCGGTTCGATCAGTTTGGGTCGACGTAAACTCCACGTTGCCGGTGATTCCGGACAGAGCTTTGACAAGAGGGGCCTCGGTAATGATGGATTCCAATCTCGCCTTGGGCTTTCCAAAGGCGCTGCCCATGCCGATACGGTGATCCGGGTGGCCCTCTCTCAAAAAATGGTAGGGTTGCAGACGATAGGTCCGCCTGTCGGTAACGAGACTGAGTTTTGACTGCTGAAGTGCCTGAGCCATATTCCGAAATCCCGTAACGGCGGTCAGCTCAACTTTCCGAATAGTATTTAACGGAATGCGGTGGTCTCCGGTGGTGAATCCCATTAGCCCGAGGCCGGTCAACCGCGGGATGTGAATCGTCAGATTCTCGCTGTCCAGTTCCAGCCAGACCCGGCGATTAACAAACGCCACGACGCAACCCAGCAGCAGACACAACGCAATTAGGTGCAGTTCGAAAGGCACGTTACCGTGTTCGTCCAGGTATAGTTGGCTGAAGTCCAGTTCACCGAGGTTGGGCAGTGCCAATAGCAGCAGACTTCCAAGCAAAATCGTCAGCAAGGCTCCGATTGTTGCAAACAGGTGGCTGGGTTTGAGAATGCTGGCAGAGTAACGAAAGCGCTGTTTACCCATGGTTCAATGTCGTCCCTGAATCTGTATCCGTGAGTTAGAAGTGTATGATAGATAAAGAGGAGTCCCTATTATGTTAACGCGACATCATTTGGAAATGCCTACAACGGTCGCGACCCTCGACGATCTCGCACCGCTGGCAGACTATTCACTCATGGACACGCTCAACTGCGACCCTGAGGGGAAAGCAAACGGAGCTGATCACGCGCCAAGACAAGTCTTCTCGGGCCACTATGTTCCGGTTAGCCCCACGCCCATCGAAAACCCCGAATACGTCGCCCATGGGAAAAACCTGTTTCACGAACTGGGTTTCGCCGACAGCATGGCGCAGTCCAGCGACTTCATCCGTATGTTCTCCGGCGACTTGTCGCATGTTCCGGAGCCTCTGCGCAACGTGGGGTGGGCGTGTGGCTACGCACTTTCCATCTACGGCACCGAATTCTACCAACAATGCCCGTTCCAGACTGGCAATGGCTACGGCGACGGCCGCGCGATTTCCGTGCTCGAGGCTGTCATCAACAAGCAGCGCTGGGAAATGCAGTTAAAAGGGGCAGGGCGCACGCCCTACTGCCGCGGCGCAGACGGCCGGGCAGTTCTGCGCTCCAGTGTGCGGGAGTTCCTGGCCCAAGAGCATATGCACGCGCTGGGCGTTCCCACGTCACGGTCTCTGAGTCTGTACGTGTCGACAACCGAGAAAGTCAGGCGCCCCTGGTATTCGGAGGGTTCACGCTCGGTAGATCCCGATATTCTCGTATCCGAGCCAGTGGCCATCTCGACACGTGTTGCACCTTCGTTCATTCGGGTAGGGCAGCTGGAGCTCTTTAGTCGTCGTGCCCGCAAGCAGGAACACCCGCAGGCGATGGAGGAGCTCGAGAGGATCGTATTGCACCTGATTGATCGCGAGTACGATGACGTTATCGATCGGTCGCGGACCACAGCTGAAAAAGTGGTGTCGCTCGCACATGAGTTCCGCAGACGACTGACCTCGCTTGTCGCCAACTGGATCCGTGTTGGCTACTGCCAGGGTAACTTCAACAGCGACAACTGTGCCGCGGGCGGCTTCACGCTCGACTATGGACCCTTCGGGTTCTGCGATGTGTTTGATCCGCAGTACCAGCCATGGACGGGCGGGGGAAATCACTTCGCGTTCCTCAACCAACCAGCAGCAGTCGAACGCAATTTCTACTCGTTCTGTTCGGCGGTTCGGCCTTTGTTGGCAGGGCATCCAGAGTGTCTACAGCAGCTGGAGGACATTCAAAGTGATTTCCCAAAGGTGATGCAGGCGCAAATGGAGACGATGTGGGCGGCCAAACTCGGACTCGACGCGTTTGACGCGGCTTTATTCCGCGAGCTGGCAACACTGATGATGCAGACGCCTGTTGATTACACAATGTTCTTCCGGGAACTCTCATCGTTGCCAGATGACATTGAGCCGCTTAAGAAAAGCTTCTACAAAGGCTCGACCTATGCTGCAGATCCCGAAGGGCTAGACAAGCGTTGGTCAGCGTGGCTCACAAATTGGCAATCGCTGATTCAGCCTGGCACGCCTGAGGAGCTTTCCAGTCAGATGAAGCTCGTTAACCCGAAGTACAGCTTGAGAGAGTGGTTCGTTGTGCCCGCCTATCAGCAAGCGGCAGAGGGTAATTACGCTTTGCTGCGAGAACTGCAGGACGTGATGACGCAGCCGTACGCTGAGCAATCAGAGGCAGTAGAGAAAACATACTACAGGCTGAAGCCGCTGGAGCTCTTTGCTGCTCATCGTGATCACGCCCCTGATTCAGGCGCTTTCAGCGGCTCCAGAAATCAATGTCCGAGTACATCGGTTTCGTTTTTCTTTGCGTTTTTCTCCTTTTTCTTTTCCTTGGGGGTTAAAAGCGGTTTCTTTTTAATGTCTTTTTTTCTGTCCTGACTCTTACTCATGGGATCTGTCCACCTTTAGTTGTGGGTGCATTGGCATTACGCCTTGCCTGATGCCAGTGCTTTCAACGTCCAGTATGAACTCAATTTAGGGTAACTGATAGGATTTGAAGCGGGGCTCACAGATTGGCAATCGCTGCCGTCGTCACCACGAAAGACGGGCAACGACACGCTTCTCATCAGCAAGTAGCGAAAACGACCAGCCATTGCGCTCACACAGCCGTTGCACGATACCCAGACCAAGACCATACCCTTGAGACGACGGCGAGTCAGTCGGCGTGTGCCGCTCATCGACGTCACTGTTCACCTGATTAGTGACCAGGAGCTCATGCTCTTTAATACGAATCGTGATCGGTCCCTGCGCGTTGAGCGTGTGCTCGAACGCATTTCGAACCAGATTATTGACCGCAATAAAAAAAGCCTGTGGATGTCCGTTGACCCTGGGTTTTGCGAGTTCGTCGATATCAACATCGATGGATTTTCGGCTTAACAGGTAGCGCTGCTGATCGATCGCCTTGCTCACCAGCGGCCCCACTAAAAACTGCTCTTCATACAAGCCATCGTCGGTTTCGCGAGCGAGACACAAGAACATTTCAATCGTGGTTTTCATATCGAGCGTCGCACGCCTCACTCGATCTACCGCCTTCACATCGGCCGCTGACAGGTCGCTTTGTTCCAGCAGCTCGAGTGCGCCTGTTATCACCGTGATCGGCGTCCGCAACTCATGACTGGCTGAACTGGTAAAGTATCGCTCTCTCTCAACAAATGCACTGATACGCTCAAGGGTCTTCTCGATGGTCCTGGCAAGCACACCAACCTCATCATCGCCGAACCGGCTGGACTCTATGCGTTTGTGATCTTCTGCAGATAGCTGTTCCGGGTCGATGTCCGCGACCGCTTTGGCGAGTTGCACCACGGGGGCGACGGCTTTGCGCATAACGACAACGCCCAGCGCGAAACCAAGAGCAGCGAGCGCACCCACGGCACCGGTGAGAAAGAGCAGCCACCACCAATCCTCTGACGACGCATCTTCAATCCCGCTAACATCGAACACCACAAACCCGTGTCGCTGTTCATTGTCGGTGGGTACTACCGCGACATGCAGTTCTTTTTCCTCGAATTCGTACAACCCCTCATCGGGATTCGTTCGTGCCCATTCCCTCAGTAATTCAGGCAAGCTACCAACGTCATCGTATCGTCGAAAGTTCACCGGCATAGAGGGATAGCTCTCTGCAGCACGCTGCAGTTGATGCTGCAGCACATGATCTTCCGTCAACCTGATCGCACCGAGGAAGGCGAATCCCCAGGCCACGCTCAGTACAGCAACGCACAAGGCAAAGGCAATTGCGACACGCGTGCGCAAACTGTGGCGGTACATTACTGAGCATCCTCCGCAATTCGGTACCCGATGCGATGCACGGTATGAATTAACGGGCGATCAAACGGCCTATCAATAGCCTGCCGCAGCTTGTACAGGTGCGAGCGAAGGGCATCGCCATCGGGGCGCTCGTCAGCCCACAATAAGGTTTCTAGATCATCGCGAGCCACAACAGACGGCGCCTCTTCCATCAGTCGTTGAAGTAGTTTCATGCAAGCAGGGGTGAGTTCGACACGCCGCCCCGCGCGATGCACTTGCAGCGTGGACCTATTCATAGTCAGATCACCAACCGTTAGCAGATTGCCGGCTTTTCCGTGACTACGCCTGTACAGCGCCTGCAGTCGCGCGTGCAGCTCCTGTAAGGCGAATGGCTTGACCAGATAGTCATCGGCTCCCGCCTCGAACCCCTTGAGCTTATCGTCAAGCGTGTCTCTCGCCGTCAACATAAGTACGGGCGTTGCTAATTTGGCGTCGGCTCGCAGCTTTTGGCAAAAACTCAGGCCATCCATCCCCGGAAGCATCAGGTCCAGAACAATAACGTCAAACGGATTCGTCAACGCCAGGTACATCGCGCTTATACCGTCATAGGCAAAATCCAGAACATAGCTAAGCTTTTCAAGATACGCAGCGATGTTCTCGCAAATGTCGCGGTTGTCTTCGACAATCAACACTCTAATCGGCGCCGCTCCAAGCACGTTTTCCATCTGCTGCTCTCCCTTGTCAGGCATAAGTTTCTTCAGACAGCTTGTCTGACCTTTCAATCTGATTCCAGCTCTAGTTTGGACTGAGCCAACTGTTCGCGCCGTTCCTTCTCCTTCTCCAGATACTCAATCCAGCGGCGGGCTTCGTCCCTGCTGTCATCGTATTTCGTCGCCTGGCGGAAGGTGTCGGTGGCGTCATCCAGCCGGTCCAGGTTGTAGAGCGACAGCCCCAGCAAGAGGTAGGCGTTGTCGGCCTGATCCGGCGCACCTTTGTTCAGGCCTCTGCGGAAAGAGGTCACCGCTTGCTCCCACTGGTCCAATTGATAGTAGGTTTGCCCCAGGCGTACATCCAGTTCGCCGGTGTCCGATATTCTGGCCGCCTGGATCAGCGTGGGCAGGGTTTTTTCCGCTTCCTGGGCCATGGTCCAGGCGTTGGACAGTAACCGCAGGTTGTCTTTGTCTTCTTTGATGATGCCGTCTTTCATGCCTTTTTCCAGCACCCTGGCGGCTTTGTAGGGAACTTCCGCCCGTAAAAGCAACTGGGCCAGGGTGATCAGCTCATTTTCCTCGTCCAACAGGTTCTGACGGTAGGCGATTTCCAGGGCGCTGAGTCGTTTATCTTCCTGTTTTAGCTCGCCGTAAATGCCGGAAAGTTGCACCCAGTAACTTTTTTTCGGGTAGTGCTTCACCAGTGTTTCCAGCACTCTGGCCATGGCGGCGTAATCATTCTGTTCGAAGTGAATGGCGCGCAGCAGCATGTACCAGTCTTCCCGGGGCACCTTGCCTTGCTTTTCCACGATGTCCACAGCTCTCTGGATCGGGTTCAGGGCTTTGCCGAACTCCTCGGTTTGATAGTAGGCCTGGGCAAGGAAGACATAGGCCTTGGGAGCAGGGTTGGTCACCAACTTAAGCCAACGTTCCAAAAGTTCGATGGCGCCTTTGTAATCCTCGCGAACGAAATACAGCTGACCCAGGCTGTAGAGGGCCTCGGTTTCCAGTGCTTCGGGTACATCGCTTTGATTCAGCAGGTTCTGGTAAGCCTGAATGGCGTCGTCGTAGTTGTCTTGGGAATAATAGATAGAGGCGTAGAACCTCCACATCATGGCGGCTTCGTAGCTGTTCAGGCTGCCCCGGTTTCGCAGGCGATCAAGGGTGGCGATGGCCTCGGCGGTCTGGTTTGCTTCGGCTTTTTCCTGGGCTTCGGACAAGGTCCTATAAACCTGTTCCCGCATAGTAGGGGTTGTGACAGTTTCCCGCTCGCTGCTGTTTTGATCGGTTTGTGCGTGCGCCGTCAGCGGCATTTGCAGCAGCAGGCATACGCCGCACAAGCCGACTCTGAAAGCCAACGCCTTCATCAATACCATGGGGTTCGGGATCGCTCTGCCTGATTTCATTTTTCCAGCCGAAAAGTGATTCTGTTCTGCACGTCCGCCACATCCACGGATTCCCCGTTGACGACTTTGGGTTTGTATTTGAATTTCAGCGCCGCGCGGATGGCCGCATCGTCGAACACATTCGGCGGCTCGGACTCAACGATCACAGGGTCCTTGACTGCCCCGGTGCGGGTCACGGTGAATTCCAGGATGACGTAACCCTCAATGCCCCGCGACAAGGCCCGGCGGGGATAGATGGGCTGTACTTTCACGATGGGCAGGTAATCGCCATCGGAGGCGCTCAGGCCGAAGCCGGTGGAGATGTCCAGGCCTGAATTCAGGGCCGGATCCAGGGCGAGGGGAGGGCTGGACAGGTCAGCCGGCGCGTCATTCATCTGCGGATTTTCAAGCCTGGGCGTCGCCGGGTCCGGCGGCCGTTGTTCCGGCTGCGGGGGCTTTTCCGGTTTGCGTTCACGGGGCTGCACGGTTTCATCCTGCTCCAGCCGGACGAAGTCCAACATGTAACGTCCGCTGTCATCCTCCAACGTGTTGTTGGCCGTGCTGATGAAGGTAATCATGGCCACGAACAATCCCAGGGTAACCAGGCCGGCGGGAACAACAGAGAGGATCAATCTGGGAAACATTGATATTTCACCTATTGGCCGCAATAGCTACGTTATAAACTCCCGCCGCCCGTGCCGCGTCCATCACTTGCACCAATCGTTCATTTTTTGAGTCCTTGTCTGCCTGGATGACCACGGTGCCCTGGGGATTTTCCGCGTGCAGACGTTCAATGTTGGCGCGCACGGAGCGGGGGTCCACCTGACGTTTGTCGATCCAGATCTGGTTACTCGAATCAATGGCCACCAGGATGTTGGCCCGTTCCTTCATCACCGCCGTGGTGGCCTCGGGTTTATTCACATCGATGCCCGCTTCCTTCACGAAGGAGGCAGTGACAATAAAGAAAATCAGCATGATGAACACCACATCCAGCATGGGTGTGAGGTCGATGTCGGATTCTTCTTCCTCAGTCTGCAATCTGCCTAAGGGCCAGCGCATGGATTGTTCCTTTCTCAATGCATTAATCGGTGGTCAGGCGATCTTCAATGAGCTCGCTTTCCCGTTGCGCGAATCGTTTTAGATAGGTCATCGCGAACAAACCGGATAGGGCGCCCACCATTCCCGCCATGGTGGGGATGGTGGCCTTCGAGACGCCGGACGCCATCACCCGCGCATTGCCGGTGCCAACAAAAGAAATGGACGTAAACACCTCGATCATCCCGGTCACGGTGCCTAACAGGCCGAGCAGGGGACAGATGGAAATCAGCGTTTGAATCATGGGCAAGGTGGTCGTCAATGATTGTTTGTCCCGGGAAACCAGAGCTTGCCTGATCTGCTGCGCGTACCAGGATGTGCGCTCGGTTCGCCCTTGCCACTGCATCAGGGTGTGACGCCGATTCGCCCGGTATGGAACCTGAAAGAACCAGATCCGTTCGAAAATCAGCATCCACATAATGAGGATGGTGACGCCGATGACCACCAGTACGTCGCCACCGGTCTCCAGGAAGATCAGTATGGCTTCATAGGCATCAAGCAGTGCGACCATTGTCCTGCTGCTCCATCCGTTGTGCGATGAGTCCGGCGCTTTGCTCTTCCAGGGTATGAATCACGCCCTTCGCCATGGTGCTGGCAATGCTGTGCATGAACACCGTGGGAATGGCCACCAGCAGACCCAGCACCGTGGTCACCAGGGCCTGGGAAATACCGCCCGCCATCAGCTTGGGGTCGCCGGTACCAAACAGGGTGATGGCCTGGAAGGTCAGAATCATGCCGATCACGGTACCCAGCAGCCCCATCAGCGGCGCGGCCACGGCGATGATTTTCAGCAGGGAAAGGAATCGCTCCAGGCGCGGACGTTCCCGGATAATGGCTTCCGCCAGTTTCAGTTCCAGGGTATCCGGGTCCATGGCCCGGTTATCCTTGTGAACCGACAACACCCGCCCCAGGGGATTGTTGCTTTTGGCTTCAGAGGACTTCATCTGGGATTTGACCTTGCTGCGCGTTATGGAGAGCGTGATGATGCGCTCCAGCGCCAACAGCAGGGCCAGGATGCCCACGAGGATGATGATATAGCCGACGATGCCACCCGACTCGACCCGTTCCCGCAGGTTCGGCTCCTTGATCAGGGCCTCCAGCAGGGTGCCACGCGAAGGATCGATGCCGAACGGAACCAACTCTCCCGGGTCTGCCGAGGCCAGATCACGGGTGGTTTCGGTAAAACGGCCCGAAGGTTGCCTCACCAGTTCCGCAACCTTATCGGTGTTGTGGTTGTAGCGGAGATACTTGCCGTCGGACACCAGGTTGAAGGCGCCCACACGGATGACGTCGCCCTGTTGTTCCACGCCGCTTTGATCCACCACCGTGGTGGCAAACCGAACCACCTTGCCGGATTCCGTCATTTCCCGTTGCAACTCGAACCACAGGCGCTCCATTTCCTCGATGGATGCCAGCTGCGAACTGGTGCCCATCTTCTGTGCCAGTTCGGAAAGGAAATCGCCCCGATCTTTGAACTGTGCGCTGATGATGGAGTTTTCAAAGTTGCTGGTGGTGTCACCGGCCACTTGCTGCAATACGCCGAACAGTTCTTTCAGGGAACCGAGGCGCTCGTTGAACGCTGCCTGTAGTTCCGCCGTTGTCTGTTCGTTTTCCTCAAAGTTTTTTTCCAAATCAACACTGCGCTTTTCTTCCTGTTCGCGGGTGGCCCTGGCTTCCGACAGCAGTGTGGCCTGGTCATCCTTGGCGGCCTTGAAGCGGGCTTCCCGGGCCTGGTTTTCCCTGTCTTCCGCGAGCTTGCCTTGTCTCACCAGATCCAGCAGTGTATCCAGGTCCTGAACCGGGGTGGCCGCGCCGGCATTGAACGCCAACAGGAAGAAACAGATCATCGGCAGACATAAAAACTTCATGTTGCTCATTCCGCTGCCTCCGGTCCGGGTACGGGTAATTTCAACAGGCTGGGTGCCACTTCCTTGCGGGCAATGCGCAAGCCCTCCGTGATTGGCGAGCGGTATTGATCGGGCAGTGGAGCCCACTGGCGGTTGGTCTGATCCCAGATGCCGCTGCGCTGGGCGTCTTCCGTTTGATACATGAGGGATACGCGGCCGATGCGCAGAAAATCGACTTCGCGCGGATTGCCATCAAGGGTGAGGGTGCCCGAGTAGGCTTCGATGGTACGGCCGTACTCGTTTTCGATTTGATAGGCTTCCAGCACCTTTCGGAACTTCTCGGCGACCGATACATCGGCGCGATCCATAAGGGTATCGAGATTATCCAACCGCTCCTGGCGTTCCTGTTCGAGAAACGGCACGTCCAGTTCCACGAACTGGCGCAGGCCATCCACCATGCGCAGCATCAACGGAATGACCTGGCGCTCGATCACCGTTACCCGGTCGATGGAATCGCGTAGTGCCTCCATCTCTTTTATCTGATTCGCAATCTGCTTTTCCAGCTGCCGGTTGTACACCTGTAAACCATCGATCTCTTTGATGACCACGCGGTATTCACTGAGCAGCTTGTCAGTCTGTTCCGCCACGTTATCGATCCGCTGCTGCGAGGCCTTCGCGGCCTCGTTAGCGGCCTCGTTGGTCGCGGTAACCTGATTAACGTCTGCGGCCAACACGGCGGACTGCAGAAGTAGGGCGCTCCAACCACAACATAAAAGCAGCGACAAGTGGCCTATTGCGAGCTTCTTTCGGATTCTCATTGGTTCATTCCCTTACCAGGCATAATCCAGTCGCAAGCCGATCAATGGCTCGGCCTCGCTTTCGTCGTCCACTTCAACACCGCGGCGATAGTCAAACTCGGTGTCGTCGCTCGACGACGTCGACGTTACGTTGATGACGTCAAGAAAGGCTGTCAGGTCGATGGGGCCAAAGGCGCGCCGGTAGTCAACACGGGCGTTCAACGAGCCGTAACCGTCTCTTCGACCAACATTGCGCCCAGTGATCTCTTTCGAGTAGCGCAGCGGTTCTCCTGGCCCTAGCACGTCTTCGTAGATAACAAACTGGTCGTCTGGCCTGCCGGAAAGGTATTTGTAACGCGCGGCGACTTTCCACCGGTCACTGATTTCCCAGGTCAGGCCGAGGGTAGCGACGTGCCTGCGATTGAAATCAGCGGCTACGTCACCGCGACCGTCTTTACGGTCAACGACGGCATCGTTGTAGGAATATGTGGCAGTAGCGTATAGCCCTTCGGTGATCGTACCGTTGACCACGACATCGACACCTTGCGATGTGCCATCACCGATGTTGTCGAACGTACCGCTTGCCCGATCAAGGTCGACCACCAGGTCGTCGAGGACTTGATAATAGGCTTCCGTTAACACCGACCAGTCGTTGTTCAGGAAATATTCGACACCAATACTACTGTGCGTGATTTGTTCGTTCTTGAGGTCGTTTAACTCGTTAGCGGCAAGCTCTAAAAACCTTGGCGACTGATAAAACAGTCCTGCGGTGGCAAAATATCGGACCGCATTATTCGGCCGCCAGTTGATGCTGAACCTGGGCGACGCGAGGCTTTCGTCGGCAAAACCGTCCCATTCGGGCCGCAGGCCAGTACCAAAGTCCCAATCACCGACTTCAAAAACCTGGTCTACGTAACCGGCATAGCTGGTTTCTTTCCGGCTTATGGAAGAGTTGATGTTTTCGGGAGTCAGCACAATGTAACGCTGATCGGGGTCTGGTCTGAAATCATCCTGGTCGTAGACAAATCGGATCCAATCGCCATCCAGAACCGTGTCGTAGTCCAGTTCAACTTGCGTTATTTGAACACCGCCGCTGAACACGCCCAATTGATTCAATGTCTCGAAGTCACTCCGCCAGCCGATCTCTGTCTCTTCTTCGCCCACGGTAATAATGTCTTCCCGCACCGGATAACTGGACGGGGGCGCCCCCTCAGGTACTTGTTCGGGAAAGGCTTCGCCCTCTGAACTGACCTTGTCGCTCGAGCGGTAGTAAATCTTGTTGGTCCAGACCGCTGTTTCACCGACTAGCGATCGCAGTGTCAGACCATACAAATCGCTGTCCTGTTCAGAATCCTGAAGCGCCGTGTCTTCGAAATTGGGCGATTCGGACACGTGAGTGACGTCGCGGGTATAGTCCTCGTGGGAATCGATCAGTAAAAGTTCGAACGTATTGTTCTCGTTAATGGGTGTGACAGACTTTACGATGACGTCCCTTATGACGGGGTCCCCAATGTCGAGTTCTTCGATCGTTTCGAACAGTTGGCCGAAATCCAGTCGCCGTGCAGAAACAAGCAAAGTAGAGTCTTCTGTGACTCCGGTAGGGCCGTCGTAACCGACTTCGTAGCCCGCCAGGTCTAGGCGCAGACTTGCTGAAGGGCTTGGGTTGCCATCGGCGACGTTCAGCTTGAGTAGCGATGCCGCCCGGCCACCATAAGCCGGCCCCCAGCCACCCGGTGAAAATTCCGCACCACTGATCACATTCGGTGCGAAAATCGAGAAACGGCCGCCACCCCCGACATCCTCTTCTTCACCCAGGGTCGCATCAAAGTGCACCGCTTTGTCGAAAGGAAACTCATCAACGAATAACAGATTATCCCTTGGCCCACGGCCGCGTACGCTAAAGCTCGCGAACTCACTGTCGGATGCCAGGCCAGGTAACCCGTCCAGCGAGAGCAGGGGATCTGCGCCACCTCCAACAGCACTTCGCAACGCTTCTCTGTCGAGATAGGTGCTGCTTGGCGATGCCAGTACCTCGGCTTGCTGTCCGAGAACCACCACTTCCTCAATGGGCTGCTCTATAAGAGCGAATTCAATCTTGATATTTTTGCGCGTCACCACGCGTACGCTTGGCTCATAGGATGAAGCGAACCCGCTTTTGGCCAGGTTCAGCGAGTAGAGGCCCGGGTCTAGCTGCTCAACGACGATGCGACCGTCTGAGTCGGTTTCTAAAGATTGCGTGGCACCCGTTTCCCGTTCCGTGAGCGTGATCTGGACGGTTGAGAGTGGCCGATCGGTATTCTGGTTTTTGACGATGATCGTCAGCGTACCGGGCGCCTCTTGTGCGTGGGTAACAAGTGGAAGGCCAATAATGAGCGCCCACAGAGTCCACCACGATACCGTTCTCAAGTGCCGGCTCATATTGCTTTCCTCCCAGGAATCGGCCGAATTTATGTGACGAAACGCTGGGAGGTTAACAACGGCAATGTGACTGAAACGTCGCTGAAATGTGGAGGTTGTATCAGGGCTCGGATGCTTGTAGTCGTTTCAACTCAAGGGAGATGCCACGCCGGATGAAGCTGAAATGGGGCAGAGTTGAACGCCGCATTGTGGGTCGCCGCCAGTGATTCTCCAGATGACCCTCTTCCCAAGTCGGTGCAGGTGCTTTAAAGCACTGTCTGAGGGGCTACCTAAATAAATCGATAGCGTGTAAGGAGCTTTCAAATCAGCGCCCACGATCCTGAAGAGCGTCTAGCTCTGCCTCTGCCAGCACCCTAAAATATGCCGCAGTGCCGTGGGCTACCGCTGTCATATAGCGAACCGAGCTTTTCCGATTGCTGCACTTTGCGTATTGAGCTATCTCCTGGAGCGAAAAATCTATCGTCTCGACATAGGTTGGGATAACAGCAAAGGAAGGCCGTTCCTGTTGTTGGACCTCAGAAACGAAATTTTCAAAGACTTTTCTGGCGTCCGCTTCCATTATACGTTTCAGATTCGGAAATGCTCTGGCGATGGCACGGTGTTGGAAAAGACCAAACTGAACCATCCCTTCCCTTACCGCCTCCAGCAGACCGGAATCCTGGTACATGGTGGAGATCAACGCTTCACGTTCTTTGTCCATCTCAACAATGCCAAGCTCATATTGATTAGTCGCCCGTTCGTGCTCTCGGGATCCAGCGAGAGTGCTCCTGTAGATCATTCCATCCAACACCTTTCGATGCCACTCCTGATCTTCGCGACAGGATCTGATTGATTCCAGGTCTTTTGGGCTGAGCGCGTTTGCCAAAGCATAAAACGTGTACTGGTAGGCGGTTTGCCCTTCAAGTTTATTCCGTGCGTACTCAATGACCTTCCTATACGTTTTGGCATGCTGCGGCGAAGTACCCTTTTCCCTGAATTTCATGGTTTTTACCAGTGTTCGTAGGTCTGCCAGAACGTGGAGGTCTATGCGCAACAACTGAACCAAATCGATAGTCTGCTCTCGGGTTAACTCGGCGTTGGTGGTAAGTGGGAATGCCATCGCAAGGCATAATGCGATCCTGAGGAGTACCTTCATGTCCCTACTGAGCCCTTTTCCTTGTGTATCAAAAAACGACGGTTATTATTGCCATCTACGATCAAGATGTCAGTGATGCATCTTGCCAATTGAGACGTGCTGCAAATAAAACCAGCAGATGACTGGGGTATGCGGGTAGTTCCTCACCTTCGATAAAAGCCGGGCGAAGTCATTTTACCGAGGATCAATGCAAGAGGGCAGGCGATTGATTGACGTTTGTATGTAGTTCGTCAACCAGACCCCGTTTCTTGCGGTTTTCCCGCTGGTTGCCATACTTAGGGGACCGGAAGAGGGCGCTTGGCCAGGCCTTTAATTCCACCTGATAATTGACAGAACCCCGGAGGGGAAATGTCAAAATCCATCACCAGCGCGCGGTCATTTCCCCGCCCGTCTCGAAACAAGCGTTCGCTCGGGTTTCAGGAACGTCCCCTGGTGTCGTTCCCGATCACCGAAGTGACCATCGATTGGGACCGGCTCATCGACAAGCGGCCGTTGCTGCTGGAGACGCTCGACACCATGCCCAAGTACCTGCTCAAGCCCGAGGTACTGACGCTGTTGGAGGCCGAGACCCACCCCATGCACCGGCTGATCCTGGATCTGATGTGGTGCACCGGCGCCCGGGTCTCCGAGGTGCTGGCGATCACGCCGGCGAGTTTCCACGACGACGGCTACGACTTCGGGGTGGTGCTCAAGACACTCAAGCAAGGGGCAGGGCGGCCGAGCAAACGCAGCCTGCAACGCTCGCCCAAACGCTTCATCCCGATCCTCGACCGGGACTTTCAGACCCGGATCCAGAGCTACCTGTGGCTGGGGAAGTTTCGGAAGGATGAGCGGATCTTTCCGATCACGCGCCAGGCGGTCAGTGCCAACATCGATCGGCTGATCGATCAGGTGGGGGGAGAGCCGCCCTTCAAGATTGGGTGCCATACCTTTCGGCACAGCTTCGCAGTGCACCTACTCCTGCACGGGAGGCCCCTGAAGTTTCTGAGTCAGCTCCTCGGGCATCGGAGTGTCGAATCAACAGAGGTGTACACGAATGTGCTAACGTTCGATGGCGCGCATTTTTTGGAAGGCGTCGATTTTCACTGATCGGTAGAACTGGATTTTATAGTGCCTGTAATTGGTTTGATCCTGGGTTGTCAGACCCGACCAGTGACCGGTTCCCTCAGAGGAGCGCGCTTTGACACATTACCCTTACAAAGATGCCAAGTCGGTGTCGCATATCGCAGCCAATTCACCTCGTGTATTGAACTCTGGCTAGCGCTTGATTCCACCTAGAAAGCTTTAAAAACTGAAACGTTTAGCTCATGCAACAGACATCATTCGGTATGGTAGATAAGATAATGAAAATCTCTTGGATTCGGAGCCAGGGATGACGAGCGAATCTCAGAAAGTCCTTATATGCTGGATCGGAGGCAACGATCTAGCGGTAGTAGCTGCCATGTCCTCGGGCCCCAAGTTGTCAACGCTCAGAGTGCCGAGTTTGGAACCATCCGAAGCGCTGTTCTACGAACAAGCGTCTTGGGAAAGGCGGCACTGGAATCTCCGCTGTTTGAACGCATCAGCCAGAAAGCGTTTAAAGTCGAACTCTACGGAGGGAGTATGATCGGCGAAATCAAAATTAATCCACCGGTAGCGACCTACCATAACTTCACAACGCTCAGCGACCTTCGCCGTATCAACTTCATCTTTGGAGCCAATGGCACCGGAAAAACCACCGTCAGCCGTGTGATTGCACAAGTCGGTGGATATAGTCATTGCGAGCTAGTATGGAGTGGCAATGCTCCGCTAGAAGTCATGGTTTACAACCGCGATTTCATAGATCGAAATTTTAATCAGGAAAGTCCGCTACAAGGAGTTTTCACGCTCGGTGAAAATCAAGTCGAGGCAGAGCGCGAGATTGCTCGACTGCAGCCGGAAATAGAAAAGATTGAAGGTAAAATTAACAGCCTGAATCTTCAACTCAATGGAGAAGACGGTCAATCGGGTAAACGAAAGGAACTGAGGGATCTCGAACCTGAGCTGCGTGACAGGTGCTGGAAACAGAAGCAACTCCACGACGATACTTTCCGGGAAGCGTTCGCCGGCGTGCGAAACAAGGCGGAAAGTTTCAAGCAGAAGGTTTTGCAGGAAGCTACTTCAAATAAGTTTGAGTTGCTCTTGCTCGACGAGCTAAAAGAAAGAGCTAGCACGGTTTTTTCTGAGGACCTGGAGAAAGTGCCCGTACTTCCGACGCTAATGGCGGGCACCCTTGTAGAAACCGAATCCCATGAATTATTACAAAAGGCGATCATCGGCAATCAGGACATCGACATTGCTGCATTGATTGACCGCCTTGGAAATAGCGATTGGGTGAAACAAGGTTTAAAGTATCACGAACAGACCCCTGAAACATGCCCTTTTTGCCAGCAGCCAACGGATGAACTCTTTTCAGAGAGCCTGAAGTCGTTCTTTAGCGAAGCTTATGACCATGACATACAAGCTTTAACCACGCTTCAAACCCAATATCGTAGGGAATGCGAACAATTGGTCGCTGTGATTCAGCGTATTACTGAGGAAAATAACCCTTTCTTGAACACGGAATTGTTCGATGCTGAAGCGGAAGCCCTCTCTGAAAGGCTGAAGCGAAATTGTGCTCTCCTTGAGAATAAATTGTGCTCTCCTTGAGAATAAACTGGTCGAACCGAGCCGAAGAGTGGAACTGGAGCAAGTCACGCCGTTGCTTGATAAACTGCAGAACATGGTTTCGACGGCAAACCAGGCCATTTCAAGTCACAACAATACAGTGTCAAATATCGCGACGGAGAAGAAAAATTTAATCTCTCAAGTTTGGCGTTTCGTGGTCAGTGAGTTAGCCGATGATCTCACACTGTATCAACAGAAAAAGGAACGGTTAAACCAGATAGTCCAAGGAATGGAAAAAAGTCTGCAAGACAAGCAGAAAGATCGCAAGGATCTCAGAGATCAGATTAAAGAGCTAGAGAAGAAAACGACGTCGATTCAGCCTACCATTGCTGCGATCAATGATTTATTGCAGCGGTTTGGCTTTCATTCCTTTCAGCTAGGAGAGTCGGATGATGATCGTCATTATCAAATTGTCCGCGAAAATGGGGAGGACGCCAGTCGCTCACTGAGTGAGGGTGAAAAGACCTTTATCACCTTCCTCTATTTCTACTACCTGATTAGAGGTGCTCAAACCCCCTCAGGGATAACCTCGAACAGAGTTGTGGTATTCGATGACCCAATATCCTCGCTAGACAGCGATATCCTTTACATCGTCAGTAGCCTTATCAAGGGAGTCATGGAAGAAGTTAGGAGCGAGGCGGGTCAGATCAAACAAGTGTTTTTGCTCACTCACAACGTCTACTTCCACAAAGAGATCACTTTCAATCAAAAGAGGCCAGCAGATCAAGCCCTTAAGGAGGAGAGCTTTTGGCTTGTAAAGAAGCTGCAACATGGCTCTGTTGTTGAGCGTTGTGAAGCGAACCCAATTCGCTCGGCCTATGAGTTGCTCTGGGAGGACGTAAAGTCTGCGAGCCTATCGAGTATAAGCCTTCAGAATACATTGCGCCGGATCCTTGAGAATTACTTCACCATGTGGGGTGGCATGGGGAAAGACGAAGTTTGTGCGCTTTTTGATGGGCGTGACAAGTTAGTTTGTCAGTCGCTGTTTTCTTGGGTCAATGATGGTTCTCACTCAATTCATGATGACCTCTACATTAATCATGGTGAAAAGACGAACGAAACTTATCTCCGGGTATTCCGGGACATTTTTGACAAGGCCGGACAGTTGGGTCATTACGAGATGATGGTTGGTGAACAAGCGACGTTGGCGGAGGAAGCTTAAGTGGCAGTGCAACACGGTATCTGGAAGATCGGCGAAAAGCCCCAGACTCTTTCAACTGTAAAGCTGGAAAGCGAGTCGCTACTCGAAGAGCAAATTACCAAAGACATCTCCATCCTCAGCGACCACTGGTTGTTAATTGGTCGCCAAGTATACACCGACTTCGGTAAGTACATCGATTTGCTGGCGATCGATGCGACCGGCTCTATCATCATAATCGAGCTCAAGAAGCACAAAACGCCTAGGGATGTGGTTGCTCAAACCATCGATTACGCGGCCTGGGTAGAAAATCTCTCCTCTGAAAATTTCGTCCAGATCTATGCGGATTTTGCCGAAAGACACGACCTTCCAAAAAGAACCTTCGATCTGGCATTCAAAGCTAGGTTTGGTGTGGCACCGGTAGAAGATGAGATCAACAGCTCCCACCAGATGGTAATTGTTGCCGCTCAACTTGATGCGAGCACTGAACGCATCATCAACTATCTCAATGACAAAGCCAGCGTTGCGGTCAATGTCGTTTTCTTTTCTGTGTTCCGGGACGGAGAGAGTCTGTATCTGAGTCGGTCATGGATGATTGATCCTGTGGAGACGGAGGAGCGTGCGGCCAATACCGGGCAAAAAGGTGACTGGAATGGCGAATTCTATGTCAGCTTCGGTACCTCGCCGGGTGGTCGTAGCTGGGAGGATGCCGCAGAGTATGGGTTCATCTCCGCCGGTGGCGGGCGTTGGTATAGCAAAACGTTGTTCATGCTCAAACCAGGTGATCGTGTCTGGGTAAACATCCCCGGTACGGGTTACGTTGGTGTGGCCGAGGTGTCTGGCTACCCGGTTGTTGCCGACGAGTTCATCACCCCGGATAAGCCGATGCAGGGCCAATACTATATGGCCGCTGACTGTGGTGAGGATGAGGCTGAGTATTTTGTGTCTGTTAGCTGGCTCCATAGGGTTCCAACTGCCAGCGCAATCAACGAAGTCGGTCTCTTCGGCAACCAGAATTCAGTGGCCAGGCCGCGTACGCCAAAATGGGAACACACGGTTGCTCGGCTCAAGGAGCTTTGGAATTTCATGTAAGTGTGTATACGATCTAGTCACATTAGGTGGGATCACCGAGCTTTCTGCAGCTCAGTGATTAAGAATGTTAATTACGGTTAGGGAAGGGGTATGTCTGACCAGGACACGTCAAGAATAAAAATCCGCGCCACCTTGGTGGAAAAGATCAACTTCGCATGTCACCAGAGTGCATTCGCGGTACTGCGCGAATTGCAGGTCGAAAATCTGGATGAAGAGCAGGATCATTCAGACCTAACGGTGAGGTTGGAGGCATCCCCGGCCTTTCTGAAATCTAAGACGTGGACGTTGGATCGGCTAGCGGCAGGTGGCCTGCTGGCCATAAAGGATCGTGATTTGGAGCTGGATGGAGGTTTCCTGCTCGGCCTAACGGAATCGATGCGAGGGATGGTGACGATTCGAGTCTGCCAGGGTGAACAGTGCCTTTCTGAGTTGACGATTCCGGTGGAGTTGTTGGCTCATAACGAGTGGGGCGGTGCGACCTACATCCCCGAATTGCTGGCCGCTTTTTGCACGCCGAACGATCCGACGGTGGATCGATTGTTGGGACAGGCGAGTCAGATTCTTCGTAAGGCGGGCAAGTCCGGCAGTATCAACGGCTATGAATCCGGAAGCCGAGAGCAAGTGTGGTTGATGGCATCGGCTATTTATTCTGCCATCGTGAAAATGCAGGTGGGGTATGCACTGCCGCCGGCCAGCTTCGAGAGCAATGGCCAGAAGATTCGCTTGCCCAGCCAAATTGAAAGCGCAAAAGTAGCCACCTGCCTGGATACCACTTTGTTGTTTGCGGCCGCACTGGAACAGGCCCAACTGAACCCGTTAGTGATTCTTACTCGGGGGCACGCACTGGTCGGTCTATGGCTGGATAAGGAAGACCTTTCCAGTGTCGTGGTCGATGAGGCGGAAACACTGCGTCAGCGCATTCCCCTAAAAGAGCTGATCCTAATTGAATCCACCTTCCTGACCAATCACCCCGCACCGCCATTCTCCCAGGCAGTGAAGGACGGGAATAAGCAGGTAGCACTGGACAAGGATAGCGAATTCGTTGCCGCCATTGATATTCGCCGGGCTCGGGCACATCGCATTAATCCGATTGGCCTTAAGACACAGGTTGCAGGGGGGCGCGAATCTGCGGATTTGGTGGACGTCGTCGAGCCTGGGTTGGAGGAGGCTCCGCAAGATTTGCCCTCAGCAAATGTGCATGTGGAACCGGATTTGCCAGACGATACGCCGGGAGGTCGTTTGGAGCGTTGGCAGCGCAAGCTTCTAGATCTGTCCGCCCGCAACCCTCTGCTGAACCAGAAGCCCAGTAAGAGCAATTTGACGCTGGTGTGTGATGATCCGGGTGCGTTGGAGGATGTTTTGGCAGCGGGCGCTCGGATTTCCATTGCGCCCTTTCCGCAATTAAAGACTCAGGATCAGGACTCGGATATTCACCGGCAGCGTACTGGCGAAGAGCTAAGAGAAGTATATGCCCGTGATGCGCTTGCCAAGAAGCAAGTGTTGGTGGAGCTGACCCAGGAAGATCTGGACAAGCGCGCGGTGGAGATTTACCGGAAGGCGCAGACATCGCTGAAGGAGGGTGGTTCCAATACTTTGTTCCTAGCGGTGGGTTTTCTGTTATGGAAACCCAAGGACAAAGACAACCGTCGCTATCGCGCACCGCTGATTTTGTTGCCTGTATCGCTGGAAAGGAAGTCTGTTCGTAGCGGTGTGAAGATGGTGGCCAATGATGATGAGCCCCGCTTCAACACCACCTTGCTGGAGTTGTTGAAAAAAGACTTCGGTATCGAAATTCATGGCCTCAGCGGTGCCTTGCCGGAAGATGATAGTGGTGTAGATGTGGCCGGTATCTGGAACCGAGTACGGCATGCCATCAAGGAGGTGCCAGGCTTTGAGGTGGTGGAAGACGTGGTGCTTGGCCATTTCTCCTTCGCCAAATATCTGATGTGGAAGGATCTGGTGGACCGATCTGAGGCACTGAAAGAGAGCCCGGTAGTGCGCCATTTGCTGGACACTCCGCGTGAGGCATACGAGAGCGACATTCGCTTTGTTGACCCGAAAGACATTGACCGTGAATACACGCCCGCAGATCTTCTCACACCTTTGCCGGCCGACTCTTCTCAGATGGCGGCCATTGCTACTGCAGATCGAGGCAAGGATTTTGTCATCATTGGCCCGCCCGGTACCGGCAAGAGCCAGACTATCGGCAACTTGATCGCGCACATGTTGGGCAAGGGTAAGAAAGTGCTGTTCGTGTCTGAAAAAACTGCAGCGCTCGAAGTCGTTCATCGGCGTCTGAAGGATATTGGTCTCGGACAATTTTGTCTTGAGCTCCACTCCAACAAAGCAAAAAAAGCAGATGTGCTGGATCAGCTACGGACATCTTGGAACAGTGCTTCCCAGTCCACAGTCAGTGATTGGAAGGCCGAAGGGGAGCGACTTAAAGCGTTGCGTGATCGCCTGAACCGGGTTGTGAATGCGTTACATCAACGTCACCGCAACGGGTTGACGGCACATTATGCCATTGGTGTGAAGGTGCGTGATGCAGACCTAGCAGCTAAGGTAAAGCTGAGTTGGCCGAATGCGGCTTATCATGATGAGACGCAACTTGAGAAGCTACGTGAAATGGCCCAGTTGTTAGCTGTTCAGGCAAAGGCAGTCGGTAACCTGGTTGACCACCCTCTGAGCGTGATCAGCAATTTTGAGTGGCGCCCTCAATGGGAGGAGGAAGTCGTGGCAGCGGCCCGCACCTTGAAGACAAGCGGGGCGCAGTTGGGCGAGAAATTGGTAGTCCTTGAGAAGGCCTTGGGGATCGACCTGGGGGTGGTGAGCCTGCCCAAGCTAGCAGCCACCGCGGAGTGCGGCCAGGTCTTGCTGGATGCATACCGGCAGCAGGCATCATTCGCGCTGGAGCCAGATGCGACGGATCGATTGGATGCTCTAGAAGAAGCTGTTACTCAACTGAAAGCCTATATCGAGACGCAATCGAAGCTGAGTTGCGCCTATGCGCCTTTGGCCTGGCAGAAACTGGATGCTGTTGTGTTAGAACAAGCCTGGAAGCAAGCCAATGACTCGTGGTGGCCCAAGAGCTGGTTTGCAATGCGCAAGGTAGTCAAACAAATGCGTGAGGGTGGGGCACAGGGTAATCCGGATCCGACCAATGATATTCCCGTGCTGAAGCAATTGAGCGAAACCGGTGGAAAAATTGACCGGTTGGATGGCCAGCTGAGGGGATTACGGGACTGGAATTCCTATGATTCGGACCCTAACGCGATGGCCGCATTAAAAACGCTTGGTTCCCGTGCTCGCGTTGCAGTCGGCAAGCTAGCGGATGATGCGGAATCGCTGGCCAAGTTGCGCGGCAAGATCCGAACGCTGCTCTATGATGCTAACGACTTGCTGGCACCGGATGCCCAGGTTGGTCGCACCATCAATGATTTCAAGGCTGCATTTGAGTCTTTCAATACCCAAAAGGAAAAGTTCGAAGCGCTGATCGGTGCGTCGCTGGATACGCGATTGCCTGAAGGTGTGCCAGCCCTTGAGTCTCTCGGCAGACAGTGTCAGGAGATTGTGGATAATCATCTTGCCTTGCGCGACTGGTGCGCTTGGGTGCGGCGTCGCTCCGAGGCACTGGATTTCCAGCTCGGTCCGCTGGTGCAAGCCATCGAAAATGGTTCTGTGTCTGCTGATCAAGTGGAAGAAGTCTTTGAGGCAGCCTATTGCAGTTGGTGGTCCTCGACGGTAATCGGTGAAGATGAGGTACTGCGCACCTTTTCCTCACCGGAGCACGAAGCAGCCATTCAAAATTTCCGGGAGTTGGATACCCAGTTCAGCAATCTGACGGCGAAGTATATTGCGGCCAATCTGGCCGGAGAGATCCCGGACCAGGAAACCACTCGGAAAAATTCTTCTTGGGGTGTGCTGGCCCATGAGCTTCAAAAGAAGATGCGTCACAAGCCAGTTCGGGAAATGATGGAAACTATTCCGGATGTGATCACAACGCTTGCACCTTGCTTGATGATGTCACCCCTGTCGATTGCCCAGTTTCTTTCCGCCGGGCAGGCAACGTTCGATGTGGTGATTTTCGATGAGGCCTCGCAGATCACAGTGTGGGATGCAGTGGGCTCTTTGGCCCGAGGCAAGCAGGTGATTGTGGCCGGAGATCCAAAACAGATGCCGCCCACCAATTTCTTTGGTCGTTCGGATGATGATCCGGACGGTGACATCGATGGAGAAGGGGATCTAGAAAGTATCTTGGATGAGTTGATCGGCTCCAGTATTCCTCAACGCGTGCTGAATCTGCATTACCGGTCTCGCCGGGAAAGCCTCATCGCCTTCTCCAATAGCCGGTATTATGAAAGCTCCCTGGTTACCTTCCCGGCGCCGGTGCATCCCGACAATGGCGTGTCGCTGGTTAAGCCCGAGGGCTTCTACGCGCGCGGAAAGGCTCGCCATAACCAAGGGGAGGCCAAGGCGATCGTGGCGGAGATTGTCCGCCGCCTGACATCAGATGATCCTACTGTCCGTAACCAGTCCATAGGGGTGGTGACGTTCAATACGGAGCAGCAAAGCCTGATTGAGGATCTTTTAGACACAGCTAGAGCGGAAGATCCAAGCATTGAATGGGCATTCTCCGAGGACGAGTTGGAGCCTGTTTTCGTGAAGAACTTGGAGACCGTACAGGGTGATGAACGAGATATCGTTCTGTTCAGCATCACGTATGGGCCGGATGAAGCTGGTCATGTCACGATGAACTTCGGCCCGCTCAACCGCACGGGTGGAGAGCGCCGACTTAACGTAGCCATGACCCGCGCTCGCTCTGAGATGGTAGTGTTCTCCACTATGCCGCCGGAGCGTATTGATCTGGCTCGCACCCAGGCTCGCGCCGTTGCCGACCTCAAACACTTCCTGGAATATGCCGAACGTGGTGCCTCTGCCTTGGGAGCGGCGATACATGGTTCCATGGGCGACTTCGAATCTCCTTTCGAGGTGGCTGTGGCCAGGGCCTTGCAGGAAAAAGGCTGGACAGTGCATCCTCAGATTGGCGTCTCCGCCTACCGGATAGACATGGGTATTGTTCACCCCGACAAGCCTGGGCTCTACTTGGCTGGCATCGAGTGTGACGGTGCGATGTACCACAGCTCGACTTATGCCCGTGAACGAGACAAGATCCGCCAAGGTGTTTTGGAAGGGCTAGGTTGGACCCTGTTCAGAGTGTGGTCCACTGACTGGTGGACGAATAAGCACAAGGCACTTCAGGAGTTGGATGCGGCGCTAAGAGAACATTTGGAGCTTTCACGCGATGAACCTCGGGCAGATCAAGCTGTTGATGAATGGGTTGAGTCTTAAGCAGGGCTGAGTAAGCGAAAATGTGCCTCGGGGTACGCCCATCATTTCTGGGCTTTGATTGCGTTGCCCAACTCATCGGCAAGATTCAGCAATGCGACCTTGTGTAAAGTGCTAGGGTCGTTACTGCGGAGAATGAGGTTTCTTATGGTTCTGGTTCAGGTGTTGCCACCTTAATCAGAACCGGTAACTCTATCTTTGCCGAGTAGATGCGTCAGATTGGGTCTGAACCACTCCGATTGGTTCAACTGTCCTTATTACCTCGATATCGGAAAAGTCGACTTGGCTATCTAAGCGCTTCATTCCGATCCTCGACCGGGACTTCCAGACCCTGACCCCGAGCAACCTGTGGATGGGGAAGTTTGGGGAGCACGAGCGGATCTTTCCGATCACGCGCCAGGCGGTCCGTGCCAGTATTTATCGGCTCATCGAGCGGAGTGGGGTAGAGCCCCGTTCCAGATCGGGTGGTGTCATACCTTTCGGCACAGCTTTGCGACGCATCTGCTCTAACATGGGCGGCCGCTGAAGTTTGTGAGCCAAATGCTCGGTCACCGCAGTGTCGAGTCGACCGAGGTGTATACCCATGTGTGAACGTGTAGGCAATTTTCTAAACAAAAGCGAACATTTTTAGCGTTCCAGATCATTGTCTTTTGCCCTTGTTGATAGTTGGTGAAAAATTCATCAGGTTAGTATACAATCTGTTTAGCGAATTGACTCGTTATCCGAGTATTTTTAAAGGGTTAAGACAATGACCATCAGCGAAAAAGTTGCGGAATACGTAAAGAGACAGCCTTACGGGGGCGTTTTTACGCATAAGCAGTTGGTGAAGCGCTTCGGAGGTCATGGCCCCCTCATTTCTCAGAGCCTCAAGAAACTGAAGGAGGCCGAGATTGTTGCGCCCCTCGAACGAGGCCTGTGGCAACGGCCCAAGCCGACCCGGTTCGGGCCTGCCTTTGCTACTCCAGAGAAGGTTGTTTCGGTTCTCGCAAAGGAACGGAAAGCCTTCGTCGTGCCTTCAGGCGCAAAGGCCCTGAATGAATTCGGGGCGTCGACCCAAATGCCAATGAAGCCTGTATTTATCGCGACGAAACGTATCCAGCCGATCAAGCTGGGAAAGGCCCAGATCGAGTTCAAATACAGCCAGGCCTTTGAACACGCGGTGAAACAGCTGAGTGGATTGTCAAAGAGTGAAAAGGAAACGGCCGCTCGCTTGTGGGTAGCACTTGAGTACGCCGGAAAGGAGCATGTGAAGCGAGAGGAAAATGTGTTCAAGAATGTTTATCTCTCGCTGTCAGAGAAAGGTCAAAAAAAACTGATTTCAGCGCTTGAGGGCAAGCTGAAGTGGGCGCAACCGATCCTGGAGTAAGGCAATGGCTAAACCGTACTTGTTTACGCTGACCGACGCCGAGAAGAAGGACCTGTTTACGGCGGGTGCATCGAGAACGGGGTTGCCCAGCTACGTGCTGGAGAAAGACTACTATGTGACACTGGTCTTGAAGCTTCTGTTTGAGAAACTCAAGCCAAACCATACTGGGAAGAGTTCCACACCGTTCATGTTCAAAGGCGGTACTACGCTCAGCAAGGTCTTTCAATGCATCGATCGCATGTCTGAAGACATCGACCTTTCGCTTGATATGAAATTCCTTGGGCACCCCGAGCCTGAGGGTGGGGAAAAGAACACTCCTCGAAAAAAGAGAGTCGAGAAGCTGAATTCGGCGGCGGCCGATAACGTATCCAGCGTTTTGGCCCCCTTCCTGCTTGAAGAACTGAAACAGATTCACTCGGACTTCAGCGTTAAGGTGATGCCAAACGGCCTGGACATCGAAATTTTCTACCCTCAGCTTTTCCAGGCGCCAGCTGGCGGATACATAAGGCCGAGGGTGCTGCTTGAATGTGGTGGGAAGGCTGGCCTGGAGCCGTCAGGCACCCACACGGTAGCTCCGATGGTGCTAGAAGGTCTGGGAGTTCAGCACGATGACAGTTGCATCGTCGATGTTCTGGGATGTGATCGCACGTTCTTTGAAAAACTCACCGCCCTCCATGAAATCAATCACCGAGGCGTGGCGAGTCTGGGTGAACGTCAGTCGCGGCATATCTATGACGTTATCGCGATTCACGAGCAAAACCCCGAATTCATTGAAAATCAGGATTTGCTAGCCAAGGTTGTGGACCACAAACAGAAGTACTTCAAACGAGCGACAGCCAAATGGAACGAAGCGGTACCGGGCTCCCTCAAGATTATGCCCGAAGGGGAGGTGGCCAAGGCGCTGGAAGATGATTGGGAGAAAATGGATGTTATGTTTCCCGGTGATCTCCCATGGTCTTTCGCCGAGATGATGCAGAGGCTCAAGGCGATTAGCGATCAAGTAAACGGGCCGAAGGTCTCGGGAGAGGAAATTGAACCGAAGTCGATTTAAACGACGTTAGGCAAATAGGAAAGTAAGTCGTAGGAGGGGGAGTATTGCTACAGATAGGTTCAGGTAAATTGTTCCAAAGAGAAGCCGAGCATGAGAACCATCTGCGCGGTGTAATCTACACAAATTTAAAACTGCGGCGGGAGCAAGAAATTGAAACCGACGCCGGAACAATTCTCCCGACATCGAACTTAGGCAATTCCCTTGCATTAGTTTACGAGTTTTCTGAGCTTATCGAATCTCAAGAAAGTGGGCCGGGTGTACTGATATCTCATGGTGTTGATCCATACATCTCTGATTTTTCTACGATTCTATCCTTTGCTCTGAATTGTATTGCTACACCTGATTATGAACTAACAGATAGGCTACTAAGCTCAAGGCGAAGCCCTGCTACACCTGAGACTCCAAATAGGTTAGTTAGAAGAGTGTTCGATAGAGAAGTATGGGGAAATCAAAGCGATGAGGTAAATTTAATAAGTTTTGTAAAACAATTGATTGGATTAAAAAGAAAAACCTTTTTGGGAGTTATGAGGGCAATCAAAACATATGTTACAGGAATGCATAGAATTTCTGATGATTTGGAGCTAGCTTATACCTTATTGGTTGCCTCCGTAGAATCCTTAGCTCAAGATTTTGATGAACATGAAGCAACTTGGGAAGATTTTGACCCCAAAAAAAGAACTAAAATAGACCGAGCATTGTCGTCGGCAAATGAAACAACTAAAGAAAATGTGCGGGCTGCCATTTTGGAGATTGAAAATACCGCTCTGGCTCGTCGATTTCGTAATTTCACTTTGAATAATCTTGGTCCTTCCTTTTTCAGGGAAGACGTTAACGGGAATTTGAATCCAGTCACACGAGAAGAGCTAACAGGCGCGCTAAACATAGCATACCGTGCTCGATCTAAATATATTCACAATCTTAAACAACTTCCCAGACTTCTAACTATGGGCTCTTCCTTTTCAGAAACCTGTCGGGTAGATAGAGAAACCTGGCTGACTTTGCAAGGGCTTTCTAGAGTTGTTCGTCATGTGATTCTGGAGTTCATAAGACGCCAACCTACAATTAAAAAAGAAGTGCATGATTACCAATTGGAGAGGTCTGGAATTGTTCAAGCTCCTTTGGCTCCCCAGTATTGGGTCGGCAACGTCAAAGGCATGAATCGAAAATCAGCACCCAGAAAGCTTGAGGGATTTTTAAGTCAGCTCGGGTCTTACCTTTTAAAGGAACCTGGCGTATTAATCACAGACCTAACTGCTGTATTAGAGGAAGTCGAAAATCTTATTCCAATGTTAAATAAAAACGAACGCAGACCTTTTCTTGCCCTGTATTTTATTTTTAACGGCCTTCTCTCCGAAGAAAATCGCATGCCGGGACTTAGAAAGATAAATGAAAAGTATAAGGGTGAAATTTCAGAACCAAGTCCCGAAGCAGCTTTTATGAACCTAATTTTTAATATTATTCCTCAGTGGAGTTTCGGTGAGCATCAGGAAGTAATTAAAAAATATTTTAAGACTAGGGACAGTAAGCAAGGGTTTCGAGCGCCGAGGGTTTTGGAAGCCGGTATTCTTCTTGAGTTAGCTGAGCGCTATCGAGACAAGGGTAGTGTTAAGGATGCAAAACTTTATATCTCAAAGGCGGTAGAAAGTTACCCTGAACACGAGGGGCTAAGATTATTCGAAAACGAGTTTTTGGAGAACAACGATCAAATACGCTGGGACAATGTCCTTCTGGCTAATTCTAATAAGGAGAACGCCAATGAAGCCTAGCAAATCGCTGTTGTCGGACATGGGTTTGCTCCAATACCCATGCCGCACAAGACCCTCAAGGTGAGCCCTCGGGCTTGGATCTGAACGTCCGCTTTGCGACCAAACCCAACTTCGCGTTCAGGCACCAATACATCCCCATAGCCATGAAATCCGCGTTTGGTTGGCCAGAATCGGCTTATGAGTCGTTATCTGGAGGGGCAGGGCAGCTGTCGGTGTCCGGCGCTATCAATAAGACACATAACAAATGCGCTGAAAGTTTTAACCTGTCAGGTACGCAAACCGGGGTGCATTTGAGGTGTTTGAACAATAATAACGACTGCGCTTTAAAGTTGATTCGGTTGCGTACTAACCAACATATTTGTACCCGGCATCCTGCAACGCTTCCCTCAGTGACTCCTCAGGAGGTTCTTCGTATATCAGCGTTGTTGACGGTGACACATGGCCAGCGATTTTTTGTGCAACTTTAACTGACCTCTTTTGTTCATGAATGATATTCGTCATTAAAGTCCTCCGGCCACTGTGGGAGCTGGCTCGCTCAATACCTGCCCAATGCCTCTGCATGAGAGCTAAGTGTTCCTGGAGAGTGTTGGGAGAGTACGGGCCTCCTTTTTGAGTCAGGAATAGATTATCAGTCTTTTTCGCCGAAGGATCTGCTGCCAGGCGGATCGCAAGGTAATTTGCTATAGCATTTCTCAGTGCTGCGTCATTCATCGGAAGATCGCGCGATTTACCACGGTGCTTGTTCACTTCAGGATAAAAATCCTCCGCTTTGATCTCGGCGCCGGCCTTAGCCATGGTTTCAATTCGCTGAACAAGCTGGTGAAAATCGTGAACACTGAAACTGATCCGACGGCGTTGGTAAGTTGATTTGGATCGCCTCAGCGCATCCGCACCTTTAGTGTAAGCCGCAGGCAACGCCAGGATTTCTTTGAGCTTGAACGAACGCTGGCCAGAAGTGTCAGGGCCGAGTTCGGCAACGTCTTTGATCTGTAAAAGCGCGATTTCCTGGACTCGCAGCCCGAGCTTGAAGCTGATCTGAACCAGCGCCGTGTTCTTTTCCGGATAGCGGTGTTCCTGGATCGCTCTCAATAAGTGGGCGAACTGATCAGGCGACAACACACGTGCTTGACCGGTCTTACTCATTTGAAAGCTCCTGGTGAGTCCCTGAGGTGCGAAGGAGAGGGCAAAACAAAAATCCGTAATAATGTTATTTCGACGCATATTGTACTGCGCATAATGTATATTATGTTAAATAGTATATGTTGTTCTTTAAAGGTAGAAACAGCAGCTGGTAATTAAACTTGGCGGCGAAATGATTCAATTTAGAGGAAATCCAGGCAACCCCCTGTCCGAGCTAAAGATTCGCTGTTCAGCTAAGGGTTTCTCTAGTAAATCTTGACGTCGTATCCCAAGGCACGGAGAGATTTGCTGGTTCGCCCATTCCTTGGAGGAAACCAATCGGGCTGGGCCCACCCGGCAAGTTCTGCCAGTTGATTTATTCCGATGTGAGGAATCTTGAGAGCTGGGTCATGTTGGGCTTCGAATAAACGGACTGGTAGTTCTTGCCTCGGTCCTCCATATAGTACGTGCCTGACAAGCTCCTTAAAGCTCTGTCCTCTACCGTTGCGTTGGTCATTCAACCAACCTGCGAAACGCTCAACGCGATCAGCCATCTTGGCTACCGAACCTTTTGGCAAGTTAAGCATCGACGCAGGAAGTTTGGATACATGGTCTTTCGTTGAGTGATTTGCCCAGATAATTTCAATGAGATCCTCTTCGTTAAGGCTCTCTATTCTTTCAGGATCCAGCAGTGATCTGATAACCGGTGCACGGTCATAGAGGTTAATATCCTCCTCTGATGGAGCTTTCTCTTGGGACTGCCACCAATTAAGTGCCCGTTCCAGCGCTGCTCTCGGATTGGCTCGGTGGTCCACATAATATTTTTCATATGGGTGCCCGCCACTTCCAGTCACCTCGTTGTAGTAATAGGCATGAAGAAATTGATCCGCCTGCCAAGACGCGGGTGTGTTGGGACGCAGCCAATCTGGTTTATGGTCCTCTACTACCGATGCAATTTCGCGTAGAACCGTCAGCCCGTTCTCCCATTCTTTAAGGAAATTTTGTTTTCTTTTTTCGACCGTTTTCTTTCTATCTACAAAGGCAGGTCCTTCCCAAATCGGCTTCCGTCTCTTTCGCTTTGCCTCGTCTTCGAGACGCTTCAGAGCCTTGCGGCGCTCTTGGTACAGCTCTGTCTGCTCATCGATAATTTCCCGAGTCAATGGAAATGCTGCTTCCAACGATTCAAGGTAGTCGAAGAAATCAGAGACTTGCTGTAAACCACCAGCGTTTTCTAGCTCTTCCTCACTGAAAAAAATCCCGGCTTCGAGGTTTGTCAGCCAAGCCCTATCTGTAAGGTTTGCAGACCCAATATAGACACCATAACCTTTCCACCATATGGTTTTTGCGTGGTGAACGTCAGGGATCAGGTAACAAAAGATATTCTGACTGGTAGCATTCAGCAAATTTTCGAGGAGGTCCGGGGATACAGGTACCGTATGATCGTACCGCATCCAAATATCCAACCTACGTTGATGTTGAAGGCAATTTTCAATCAGGGTGTCTGAGTCACTTCCATACGCAATTGCGGCCTTGACCCAGTCAACCTCATCGTTTGGTCCTGGTAACTCACTTCTTAAAAAATTGCTATTCGCATGGTTTGCGATGAGCTTCATCTGGGTCTCCGGACAGCCCTGAATGGCGGCCATAAGTCATGCATTCGGGACTAGAATGCTTTGTCCCGCTCACAAGCTGCCAATAGACTTTTGGCGTATCGGGTCGCGCGCCGATACACGTGGCGCTCGTTGACAACGAAAAGGAATATAAAAAGAAACACTATCGAGCTGCAAATGTACACCTACCCCGGGTGTCATGCTGGAAACTCGTCTCTACCAGCGCCAAAAGTCCTCTCACCCCCGCTTGAATTTCCAGCGCACAGCCAATAACGAAAGCGCAATCAATAACAATGAGATAAAACTCTGTAAAAGTCCGACTAAGACTAAATAAAGCTCCTCATCATAGAGCGAGATATTATTAATATCATTCGATCTTAGCGCGGAAAATGGGTAAATCATTTGCTTTATCGAAAAAACGAAGCCTTTTACCACTACATTTATATCGAAATCGTACCTAAATCCAAGGACTGGACTTAACAAAAGCGAATATATCGCAGAAAAGCTTACCAGCAGGCACAGCAAAATAACCAACGGACGTCGGTAGTCTGTTCCAAAGCTAGACAAAAGCCTATACCAAAATGAAAAATGAAAGCATTTAGATCCATTGACCCTCGTGTTTAGCATCGACTCTTGCTCAAGTTGGTAGAATACCCCCTCCTCCTCTCTCGCCCTTTGAGCCTCCATCGCAAGCCTTAAGGTCCTATACGCCCTTATCGTGTTTTCGCCCTTTTTATCATAATAAAATTCATGTTCCGGAAAGATTGAGCCTTGAGGAATATCAACGCCATGGAACTTTGGAGATTTTTTAAATTTAGTATCCGTGAAATCCAATGGGTTCTCAAAACAACGACCGCAAGCATTAATCTCCCCAATCGAAGACGATCGAATTGAAATGCTATTCATTTTATTTTTTTCACTTTCAGAAGCGAGACTTGCTGAAATGTCGATATCACCTATTTCGCTACTATCTATATTAATTCTTCCTGAATAGGAGCCATCAAAACCAAAACTATATTTGGGAGCTTTAGTGTTCAGCATCCAAAGATTTCCGATTTTTGAACAGACGGAAAAGAATGCTCCGGATGGAATATCAGAATTCGAGTCACAAATTTTAAAGTAATCAATATTTGAGTGGGAAATTAGGAATTCGTAGCAGTTTAGTTCTGACTCGTTCAGATATAAATCAACTTTTCTCGACGAATTACCAAGCGCTGACAAATGAAGTTTTTTATTAATTGAAGTTTTAGCAAATTCAATCGTTGCTAAACATTTTTTGAAAAAAGCTGATTCGATGACTGAATTACTGACAATTATCATCCCACCTAAATCTTCAGATGCAGTATCGGCTGTTACCTTCGCTGATGGGAAAGTGCAGTTTTCAAACAGGAAAGTATTAGTCCTAACACCCTCTACTCTTAAAGGAAAAAAATTCTGGAATGTACAGTTCTCGAAAATAATGGCTGCACCGTCTTCTATTCCACCTAAAGTAAGAGGCTTTAAAAAAGCTACATTTCTGAAATAAATACCTTTTAAGAATCGGTCTCCGTTAAATTCATTCGATGGATATTCTCCACCCAATATTTCTAACGAAAATCCTTGGGAAATCGATAATTTAATGTGGTTTTCTATTTTTTCTATTTGAGCCTTCTCGTTTTCAGGCGTAATTTCAACGAGGCCGAGAGATATAGTTGTTGCTGATGACATATTATTTATCAATGTCCTTATTTTCCACTATTAAGATTTGATGCTCCATACTCTGATAGCTCAACCCTAGAATCTTTTTCTGCTAAACTTGGAATAAAGCTTTTTCGTTGTACTTTAAACCCAACAATCGAAAATAAAAAGAACGGTATGCCCCCGAAGCTCCTATTCTAGCATCAGCACAGAACCATAAAGACCAAAACCGATGTAACCAGTAATTCCTATTAGACCAATTGTAAAATTGGTTATTTAGCTGGCATACTTGTTCTTCGGATTGGCTTATTCAAATTAATTTAAACATTATCGTAATGTAAATGTCCATGTTTGCTATCACCATGAGGAAGCACAAGGTTGAATGAGGTTCAGCAACCATGGCATTTTTTATATTTCAAACCACTACCGCAGGGACATCGATCGTTACGGCCAATTTTCCCAGTGAACACCTGCTGGGACCCGTGATTAGCCTTGGGTGCGCCTGCCCTACTCATCCGTCGACCTATCCGTTCCGCAGCGGCGAAAATATGTGCATTACCCATGGTCCGCACTGTGGGTGGATCAATTTCGAAATATTGGACTTTCTCATAGTTAGCAGCATTACCCACCTCTACATATATTCCTACAGCTGTCGATGTTTTTGCGTAAAGGGCCGAGGCAGCTGCTTGCTCTTCGATTTTTTGCCGGTTGGGGGTGAACTTTGAATCTTGCATCCAGACAAATAACATCTGATCGCCGTCAGTAAATGCAAAATATCGCTCAGGATTTTCTCCCAGCGTCTTGCGTACTTCTGAAAGTCGTCTAGCGAGATCGTCACGTCCTTGTTCACCGTAATCTCGTATCAGATTATCAACCTTAAGCCAACGGGGTTTGCGACTGGTGTTAATCGCCTCTAAAAGCTTAAGTAATTCGTTCGGGAAATATTGTGCTGGGACTTCATTGGCTTTCCAGTTCTGTCCCTCGAAATATTGATCAACCACTGAACTCATGCGATCCCAGATGATCAACTTTGCGTCGCTTTCTCGAAGTTGCTCAGCGATGTCTTTGTCGAATCGATTGCGCGTTACGTACGCCCCGAGATGGTCAAATTCGTCAAAGAGATGCGCATGCTTGATCGCAGCGACTGCCTGTCGAACTTCCATGTAATGAGAAAACTCCCCAGCTGTAGGCAATATGCGTTTCAGCACGAACAAATCATCAATCGACATCGAGACAAAACCGTGTTTTCCCAGAAGAGGTTCTATCTCTGGTAGGTCCTTGCAATATGCAGAGAAAGGTGAGAATGATTCCACCGTCAGCCCTACGGGAATCATCACTCGGTAATCTAAGCGACTAACGCTACCGATTTCCCGATAGTTCCCGTCAGTAAAGCTGTAAATCGGCACCTGATCTGCCGAATTTAAGTAATTAAAGAATCGCTCACATTGCTTGTAGACCTTAAGTACTAGATCCTTAAGAGACTGGGCGTGACGTTTAAAGTCAAGAGCAGGTGAAGCGATGGTGGCAGCTGCTCCTGCCTTCGCTTCTACAAGGTACATGACATCATCAATGAGAATCAGAGTGTCGTTTTCTACCCAGTGCTTTGAAACCGGATCTTTGTAATACACTTCTTTGTAAATAGTCGCACCAGGAAGCTGGTCCGCCAAAATGTCGGGAAATGCTCCCTCGCTCATTATTTTTTGTCGTTCTTTAAAGCACTTTTTGTACTCTGGCTTCCGCGCGAGTAACTTGAAAAGTAGTGCGCGGTAACCTGCGTCCCTGATAAAACATGGATCTACAGCAAAGTATTCCGACCCAAGTTTAACTAAGGGCTTTTTGCGCGCTGGAAGAGTTCTATATGGGGTGCCTGAAAACTTACCTTCCGCAAAAAAATCGTTATCTTCTCCCCTCTCATAGGCTAAGTCCGTCATAAGATCTTTCGGAAGATTCGTATGTCGACTGACGTTTGCGATCCCACCACGCAGCATATCTTCCATAGCAAGGCGCACGGCCATCGCTTTTTCTCCATTTTCGGCGACCCAATGCTCCATCACCTCCTCGAGGGACTTTCCTTTATCTTTGGCATATTGCACTGCGGCTTCGTGTTGCTCGCGCATCTCCAACATTGCATCTGCTTGGCCGGTACGCGTCGCATTCGCAATGTCCTGGAAACCTTTCGCAATTTCCGCCGCCCCAACACCATAAACCTCTGTTAAGGCATCGTCATGAGGAGCTAGAACGTAGCGATAGAATTCATTCTCTAGGACCTGATAACGATTACCGCGTAGAGCAATCCATGATGATTTTGCTCGAAATTCCAATTCCGCAGTATTTGGCCCAAACTCTTGATTACCTGTATCCGCAGATGAGCTGATCGCATATATCATCGCCTGCTCTCTCAAAATGCGGCTCAATTCATACAACTCAATGCACTGGGCCTCATCAAACTTAGCATCATCCGGGAACTCATCCGACGCCAGGACAGCATGAACATATTCGAGCAGAAACTGGGATTCGTTTATTGCATTCTTTTGACCCTCCGTCGGGTCGCCCTCCGCTCTCTCATGGTCCTTGCTTCCAATTGCGGTTAAACGCTGACCATAGATGTAGCCAAGGAGATCATGAGGCGGCATTCGGACGATTATCGCGCGCATGTGAGCAGCGATCCGCTCCATCTCATTCAAAGCGGCCTCTGCCGCTTCCATCCGCTTTTCCTCGGAACTCAGGGACATCAACGACGTGTCTGGCAAAGCAAAGCCTCCATCGGACGAATTCTGCTGCTCATAGAGTGAAGATAGCATGGCAAAGTAACGCGTATTGGATCGATCAACTGGTCATCAGGGCGTATACACCAATTCAAGCCAGACACAAATTTGATGTCGTTTGCGTATAAAATGCCTGCCCAAGCATAAAGGACTTGCAAACGTCGAAACGGTGGGTTGCTTGTCGGTGGCCTGGCAACGGTGTAAAACCGGTTTGAACTTCCCCAAGTCTTTAATCCAACGGCTTCCTCTTCATGACCTTTACAACGTGAGCGCTGCGGAAGGAAGTCCCTGCGTCGGTTATCTTCAGGCGCTGTCAGCGTCATTAAGGTTTGCTACACGAATTATCCAACCTTCCGGGGTCATCGCAGTTGGAACGTTATTAAAGGCTTCCGCATGTTCACGAACCACTTCAGTTACAAAGTCGGTCGCGTCGACCATCCTCGTGCCAGTCTGTAAAAGGAGCTTCCAAATCACGCTGGGGTATGTCGTCCTGAATTGTTCATCTGTGTACTTCAAGAGGCAGAGCCTTTCATTTTCAGATAGATGAATCGAGGGCTGATCCTGGCGTGACGATTTCATTTCAACGAGCAAGAGTCGAAGCTGACCATCGTATTGGTCAAAATCCAAGTAGTCATAGCCCAGCCCATCCCAACGGTTAGCAAGGTGTAGGATGGTCTGCCATTCTTCTTCCGTGCAAGGTAATTGAGGGAAGGTAATACCCTCCAGCAGTTTAGAATTGGACTCAGAAAGGCGTGAGTATTCCTCGCCAACCATATCCAACAACTTTTTCTGCTCTTGGAAGCCCAGTGCTGACGCCCTTTTTGCCGCATGAATTGTGCTCAGCTTCTCAGCAAGTTTCCCACTTCTGGATCTGTTGAGTTGTGCCGTTATCCGCTCCTCCTCCGGAGACACCTCGAAAATGCGATCAGGGTATTGCCGAGGCCTTTCCAGTGGCTTTATCTTGGTAAAGTCCAGTTCAGAGATCGGTGCTATCTGAGGCTTCAGACCCAATTCTTCTGCTTCCCGTTCTGATTTTCGAAGCTCGCCATCTAGGCGGCCCATCAAGCCGTTGAATTCCTCTTCAGTTATCCCAAGCTTCGTCAGGATCCATTGCAGAGGATCAAAATCATATCTAAATCGTACTGGGTCTGAGTGGATCAGGGATATCCACTGAGATTCATCGAAATCGCCAAACGCATCTGTAGCGGCCAATTGCTTCAGATGATGACTTACAAAGTTGAGCAGCCGAATCTCATTTACGGACTCAGGGTTCAAAGGACTTAAATGAACGCGAAATTCACCTGGTAGCAACTTCTTAATATCATCAAAGCCCATTCCGCAGTTTTTCAGCAGTGTTTGATCCCGCCAATTGGCTTTTGAGATTTCGACGCCCGTGACTTCTGACAGTCTGCTTATCAGAGATTCGAGCTTTTGCTCAGGTAGCCATTGTTCAATGACCGCCCGGGCGTCGGCAACGGCATTATCAGAGAGTTCAAAAACGTCGAGGGATTCAGCCGAATCGACAATTTGTTTAAAGTGGACAGCTAATTGGGGACGACGAAATACCTCGTCAGCAAACCAGTCACATATCCGATGTCTGAATTTACGGGAAGCGTGGTCGGCGGAGCGTGAAACATAAAGAGTCAGATTTCTTTTGGAATCGGGCCGTAACGGCTCCCACAACAACTGGGCTTCGGAGAGTAGGGTCGATGTTGATCGCAGCTCTACTTCGTCAGTTCCTAGCTTTTCATCTTGTTGAGCGTACTCACCTTCCCAAACAACGAGCGTTTGCCAGCGCTTTTGGAGCGTCGATTCATCAACTTCTGCCAGGCCGGGCACATCCCCATAGCAGGCAAAGGCAAGAAAATTCGGCAGATATTCGTTCTCAAACAAGCGGCGGATGGAATCACTTTCAATGAATTCTGAACTGACAGTGATTGGACTTTTTAACGAAACCTGATGAACTCGATCAAGTCTGGTTGCAAGAGTTCCTAAATCTCCGTTGGCAAGCCAAAAATAATGCTCGCCATCTCCTATTTTAGTTCTGGTTTTTCTGAAGGCCTCTGGTATGTACCAAACCCTGTCAGATTGGCCTGCAATGCCTCGTCGGCGAGATTTACTCTCCTCGTAGAACAATGGAATTCTGTCCAATAAATCAGCCGATACTCTATGCTCCGACTTAAGAAGCACCCTATTGATCTGTTTTATCAGTTGGCGGTAGACAGACCTTATTGCCCCAGATATATGCGGGTCGTTTCTGCACCCGTGAGCGATGTTCTCCAACGTTCCAATTAGTTTCTCCAGATCAAACGTTTGATCGACGGAGCGCACCCCTAGCTTGTCTAAAAAAGATTTTTCTAGGAGAGAAACTGAGTCAGAATCGATTACTGGAAAGCCACGGACATTACCCTGCACGACGCCAAGATAGGCCTTGGAAGGCTCAACAAGCCCTACTGCCCCCGCAGAAACCTCTAGCCAAGGTTGATTGGCCTTATCGTCCAACGCTTCACTGACTCCTGTTCTTTGGTAGTCACTACTCATCCATACGTCGTACGATTTGGCGAGTAGCGTCAAAGCATTTGGTCCGGATTTTGGGTTGTGCTCTATCAGAGGTATCTGCCACTGGCCGATCGCCCCTTTTGAGACGAGTGGAACCACATCCCAAACCCCCCAATATTTCAGGACACTTAGGTAATTAGAACCGAGAATTTTTTCGCAGGCCCTCTCATCAATTTGGCTTACCCGCTCCAAATCCAGACACATTGGTAGTCTCGAAATGTAGCTGGTCATGAAAGAGTCGCTCACGGGAGCCCAGGAACCCGAGGGTAAAACCGGAACTAGCAATCTCTGAGAGGGAAAGACTTCATCCTTCCCAAGGAATCGCCAATTCGTATGCCTCAGTGAACCTTCATCTGGATCTGGAGCATAAATGTCGCGAGCCGCTTCCAGAAAACGACGCTTCGAAGCGTCAGAAGGGGTATCAAGCTGGCCTCTTACAATTGCACGGAGGATTGAGGTGGCGTCATATTCGGCCCAAACGCCACGCTTCTTTAATATCTCTGCGACGTTCGCAGACCCGGGAAAGCGCCAATCTGTAACAACAATACCCGGCAGATCAATGGAGGCTCCCTTTAAGTTGCCAGCCACTCTGCCCCTACAAAATAGCCCAGTGCTTGAGTTGGTCGCCGATGATGGGCCTGGTAAGGAGCATGTTCCGGTGACAATGGGGTCATCTTGAGAGCTATCTCTATCAAGTATAGTTGGAACAATTTTCAGATCTTGCTTAGAAAAACAAGCCAAATACGGATCAACTGAATGGAGGTAGTGGTCATCCCACTTAAAAAAATGTCCGTTAGTTTTTGGAGGAATGTACTCACCGACTAACTGAAAGAGTTCGTCAAAGTAACTCTTTCGGGGGGAAACAGTGTTCGAAGTCGCAGCACAAATTAACTTAGAAAGTTCCTGCCCATTTCCCGTTAGGCGCTCAGAGAGGGCATGAGCAAGGATTCCCCTACCGCGAAACACCCTGAAAATATATGGAAGCTTGGCGACCCCAGGTTCGCGTAGAACAGCGGCAATCAACGCATCAACTGCGGCATCAAGTAGTAAGCGGTTATAGCGGTTATTCTGGAAGTCTATCTGCTTTCTGGATTCCGAGAGGTAAAAGTCACCTTGAATATGAAGCGGACTTCCGGTCTCAACCTCGGTGGGAAGGTATCCATGAAATTTCCCAGACGGTGCTGATTGATCCTCCGTCCGAAGAGGGAAAGCAAGAACCAGTCTCGGATCGCGGTCAAGTTCGAAGCCCAGGCTAACCATAGCGTCTTTTAAGTCGTGCGAGCGGAGACTTGTATCCACGTCGACTCGAATCCAATTGTCGGTCGAGGTAAAGAGATGTTTGGTAATTTCCTCGGATTCGGACCTCACAGTAAGGTTTAATGGAGCCCCGTCAGTACGAATATCACAGACGAAGTCGAGTGGTGCGGATTTCAACTCTTGAAGGGGGCCAGAGAGAAGCAGGTCGAAGGCGTCTGGTTCAATGTCCTCAAGTTCAATTGCTGTTACGGCCCCCTCCTCTTTCCACGCAGGATTAGAAATAAATTCGGGAAAGTAGAATGATGGGGCCCGACCGTAGAATTTTTTCTCCAGAGTGGAGTTTTCTAGAGTACTTCTGATCAGCTGAGCGGACTCAATATCTTCCCACTGATTAAGGTGTTTGGCTTCGAGTGGCCAGCGTAATCGTATTGCCCAGGTTCCTGTATCGGCTTCACCTTTAGTTCTTATCGAGACAGAACGGCAAAATTCCCAGACCGACTTGAAACCAACCCCTTTGTTTCCGATCGCTTCGCCTGGCTTTTTGTTGCTGGTGTCAATTGAGCAAAGAGCCTTTAGATCTGAGCGAGGCTCGTTTTGTCTTGCGCGGGCTCCAAAGGGTTTTCCATCATTAGCCACCGTGAGTGACCGTGAGGCAGGGTCGACGATTATCCAAATATTGGCTTCAGCACGATCCACTGCGTTTTGAAGTAGCTCATATAGAACTCTTCCACGATAGTCGTTGGTTACAGCCCGCTCGTGCGCGATGTGCCCAGCTACGGTGTCAGGGTGGTCCTGGTACAGTTTGCATTTTTCACGGACCATCTCACCGACAATGGACTTAACGAGCATAGATCTTTCCTTGATTTTAGTTCAGTCATCCATCAAAGATGGTAGTTCTAAAAATTTCGCGAAAACAGGTGGGTAATAGCTTTATACCCCCTGCCACCCAACCAAGGTTTTGGGTCGAGGCAACCAACTTCCGCTGGGAGGTTGGCTTCCCTTGATGTGCTGATCCTCACCCAAAATGCCCCGTTAAGCTAACATTTATTTAGTTGTTAGTGACTTGGAATGGTTTCTTCCAGTATTCTTGAGGTTTCGCGCTCTAGTTAGTTAACTAACCTAGTCAGGCACGTGAGACCATTCAACAAATACCAATCCTACCGATGCTGCAATCACTAAACACTTTAAGCCTCGCTTTCGGGCATCTGACACGTTTGCTTTCGCTTGGCATATTCTTCATCTTCAATGCCGTAGTCGCTGTATCAAGCTACGTGCTTCTGGTTTCAGCGACTTTTGAATACAGCTACGGGCAAGATGATCTTGCTCTGGCTGATTTGATCGCTCTAGCGCTGCTTGCAATGGCCACTTGGCGCTACTTTCATCGCGGGAGACAAAGCCAGACCAAACTTTGGCCCCTTCTGAAAAGATTCGCCTTCACACTTACCTTTATTACATTGGTCCTGCTTTCGGTAGTGGGAATTTTCGCCTCTATTGCACTCGTAGAACCCGAATTGGCAAATGAGCATTTAGCCGGGGGAGCGGATGATCTGCTGCTTTATGGAATTTTCTGTACCTTCATTATCGCGATTTACGGTGCTACGCCCTTACCTCCGCTGTCTTTTCAAACTCATGCGCCAAGCAAACAATTCTCTGGGCGACAAGACGATAGGCACGCAGGCAACAGCTCAGAACCAGAGCCCCCAACTCTAGACCCGTCAGCCGAAAAACAAGTGTAAGGACGCAATGTGAATTTAAGATCCATAATTCTGGGGTTATCCATACTGGCCGCTTCCCAATCCCTTTTCGCTAAGGAAGGACCATTCGAATACAAGGATGCCAGTCTGTTGGTCCAATCATGCCAGGAAGCGGTGGACGTATTTTCATCGCATGAGAAAACAGGCTACTTGGCGGCTTACAGGACATCGCTTTCCGAAGCGCTCAGGGCTGGTTACTGCATTGGCGTTCTTGAGCAATTTGCCGATGCTTACGATCAATATTGCGTGGGAAGTGCAGACTGGTTCGAAAATGCCAAGCGCATTGCATCATTGAATTTGACAGCACGTGAAGCAGTTACAACTTCAACAATGGACATTCTTGAAGATTATGCCTGTGGATACTGAGGGGCTCACCGTCCCGGAGGCAATTCGGAAACTCTTTGGCGTTGATGTGGCGAAAGAAAGCCACTTACTTAAAGACAAGGCCACGTCTTTCGTCCGCAATGGATTGATCGCCGTACGAAAAGAGCAGAAGGTCCATCGGCCTGCTGTCTATTTGGAGAGTGGCCAGGGCGTCACCCTTCACAATGCTCTGGTTTTGAATGCGGTGTTTCCAAATCCCAAAGACGTCAAACGAATCTTTGAGGATGACCAATACCGCAATGAGTGCGCCAATGTTGTTGAGAGTTTGCTGACCAATCGGGAATCGGTCGTGGGCCAAGCCCTTCAATCCGGGGCCTCAGATCAGATGGTCGCACTCCTTGCGGATACCGAACGAAATTTGCGAGAAGAACCCATCCCTAACCCTTTTAAGGTCCTGCCCCAGGTAGCTCTTGGGGAAAACACCACCCTTCTCCACGCCCTCCTCGTTCAGGCTGCCTCGTTGGAACCTACAGATTCGTTTCTCCTAGCCTATCTAAACGGAGACTGGGACGCCGCCCAAGAGCTGTCCTCTCAGCTATCTTCCGGCAGCGCCGAGTTGCTCGCCCTCAAAACCGAAGTAGATCGGAAGCTGACAGAAGCCCGTGAGTTCAGTGAGTTACTAAGTTTTTTCCGAAAAAAATAGAAATTTTCCTCACAGCGGTTGGTAGTGCAATGCACTGATTGATTCTGATCACCGGGCAAAAAAGCCCCTTTGATCTAACCAATCGCTTTGAGGAAAAATATTATGAAGGTCAAATTTGTCGGTGCTATCGATGGCGTAACGGGTTCTTGTTCTTGGCTCAAACATGAAGCTTCAGGCACCCAACTGTTAGTGGACTGCGGGATGCACCAAGGGACCCACGACACACAATTCAAAAATTACGAGAAATTCCCTTTCTGCCCTTCTGAGATCAAGTATGTCCTGCTGACCCACGCCCATATTGATCACTGCGGACTCCTACCCCGCCTAGTCAAAGAAGGTTTTCGGGGACATGTGTACTGCACCTCAGCAACGCGGGATGTCGCAAAACTGCTTCTAGAGGATTCAGCGCGACAGCAGGAGGACTACTCTCAACAGCACGTTGATCAGATTAAATGGCACGCCATCGACCGGCACAACTTTGCATGGAAAGACATGCTGCGGCTATCGGATGGGCTCAGCGTCAACTTTTTGCGCAGCAGCCACGTTCTGGGTGCCGCCATGGTTTCGGTTGCCTGGCAGACAAACGATAAAAACGAGAGCGGTCAGCCGGTTCTGAAAAGTATTTGTTTCAGTGGGGACATTGGGTGCCAAGACAAAACCAATTGCTACCTGCCCCTTATGAAAGACGGTTTTGAACCTTTTCCGAACGCGGACTACCTGGTCGTAGAGTCGACCTATGGCGCAACAGTCCGTGAGAAGGCCTACAAACTCGCCCAAAATAGATTGGCTTCACTATCCGCTGTTGTTGAAGGAACGATCTTCAGTAAAGGGGGGAAAGTCTTCATTCCAACTTTCTCGTTTCACCGGGCTCAGGAGCTTATCGCAGATATTATCTGGCTGGCCGAGGATGAGGCTTGCGAGGATGAGCCGATATTTTGCGACGGCAGACCATTGCGAGTCGCTCTGCACAGCTCTCTGGCAATAAAGTTGTGCAACGTTTATGGGCAACACTTGAATGCCCGTGTCTCATCTGGAAAGTACCAATATTTAAACAATGAGCTTCCAGAGCGGATTGGCATGACGGGCGATCAGCTTTCCAAGATATTCTCTGATTTGGGTTCAGGCCGAAAAGTCACGCTACCCGGTTTGGAAATTGTTCCAGTAACAGGAGGCGGCAAAGACGGAAGTCGGGCGAGAGATTGGGCTGACGTCATAATCGCCAGCTCAGGCATGTGCGACCACGGACCGGCAAAGCATTATTTGAAACGACTTGGCAGGGATCCCAAAAACACTGTGGTCACAACAGGTTTTATGTCGGCAAGCTCAGCGGGCAAAAAATTTGTTTCAAATGCCCTGGACCCTGAAAGTGATCACACCGGTGCCGAAGTTATCGAAATGTCACACTACTATTCTGCTCACGGAGACCAAGCAAAGCTTCTTGATCACATATTTAACCTGGAAGGCCTTACAGACAAGATGCGGGAAACCATCGTTTTCATAAACCATGGTGAGACTAATCGGAAGTCAGTGTTTGAGGAGTCAATCCGGAATCGTGCTTCGCTGCGGAAGCATGGTGATCGGCGAATTGCCGACATTCAGATTGCAGACGGGAAATGGTTTAACCTCGACTCAGGTTGCTATGAAGATGGTCCAAATCCAGAAGATGAGTTGAGAGACGCGATGGTTGAAAAGGGACTGAGCGCAGAGGATGTAAAAAAATTGATCGAGCAGCTTTCATAGCCGACGAGTATGAAGCAAACTTGCGTTAAACTCGTATTTTAATTGGTGTTTTAAGTGAGTGGCTAAGCCTTTGGCCACTCACCTCTCTGCCGAACACAAGGACGGAATCATGACGGCTGCACCAGGGCCATCCAACCTCGATAACAGGGTCGAGCCTTTTTTTGTCGACGAAAATGCCAACTTCTTCCGCCCATTGGTGGGGCGCTATCGCGAAGTCGTGGTTTCGTGCCTTCGTGAATTGTATTCCCGGCTATACAGCTGGGATGCTGACTACAACGTGCACCTGAACCGAGAAGACGTACTGACCATTTTCCAAGGTGCGATAAGCCGTACAGCGATACTTGAGAGCGATCCGGATATGGATGCTCCTGATGAGACAGATGACCATCTTTCTGTTCAGGATCGGGCGGCAAAAGTATTGAGAAGACTAATGGAGTGCGGATGGATCACCGACTATATGGATTCGGTGACTATGCGGAAGTCCTATCAGCTATCCCCCACCGGCAGGCGCTTTTGTGCTCCCTTTGTTCGAGATTTTGAGGAGTTACTGCCGCAAACCAAGAACACCCGAACCACCCTTTCTCTACTCAATAATTTCTATAATTCCGTTCTAACGGACAAACCGAATCCTCAGGATCTGTTATTCGCTGTCCATAGCTCAAGCAAGGTAGTCATTGACCTCAACAGCCTGATTGAAGAGTTGGACGAGAAAAAGCGCTACCTCATTAAAGTCGTCAATAAAGACCTCGAAGAAGCGAAGCAAGCCGGAGACGACATCATGGGCTATGTCCGTAACCGTCTCGTCCCTGAGCTGCGAACCCGAATTAAGACCGACTCGATCGAACGATATAAGAGTGAGATCCTCGGCATCATCGACAGGCTCCATGCCCTACCCAACGATAAGAAGGCGCTTATCGAACGAGCCCTTCGAAATGAGACGTACAGAGAGCGCCTCCCTGGGAACCCAGCATCAATCCTTTTATGGGCTTTGGACACGATTGACACCTGCCTCAATAAAGCCTGTGAACTTAAGGTTCCTGAGCTTCGACACCAGGCTGACTCTTTCATGCGCCGAATGCAGTTGCTCATCGACCATCTGACCACCATTTCCTACGGAGAGCACGAGCACGAGTCGATCTTCAAAGTAGTCAGCGAACTAAAGACTATGGCCGAAGAAGACTTCAACAGCGTCCTCGACGGCAGCCTTAATGATCTTGGGCATGTACGAATGGGGCTTATTAACCCGAGTAAGGTCAGGCTTCCAATTCAGCGCGAAAAGCAGGTGATTGACGATACAGTCACTGAGCCCGTCGAGGAAACCGCTGAACAGAAGCGACAGCGATACATCCTGAATGCGCTCGAGAGACTATTCGCAGTGAATACCACCAGGATTCGGGAAAGCGCGATCAAAGAGTTAGCGAATGGGCGGAAACTCCAGGCCAGCGATGTGTTAATTGGCGATGTGGACTCTTTGCTGTTTGTGCTAAACGGTCCGGTAGTAGGCAGCATTGCCAATGAGAAGAACGACTTTATCGTGCACCCAGTTGGTCATACCTATGAAAATCCCTATCTGATTGCCGATGATTACGAGATTGAATACGTTGGACCCGAGCTAAAGGAGTTTGAGGCGCGGCATGATTGACTACATAGACAAGGAATTGAAGCAGGCCAATGCCGATTTGTCCGACTTCCGGCGCATCGTCAATCGGCTTTTGAACCACCAAGCGATCTACAGACGCCAAAGTCAGGTCGAAGGTGAGGACTACGATCTATACCTTCGGCTCGAAGCACTCGTTCGAGACTACCTTGGGGTTTTAGGTTTCACCCTCGTTCATCATTCGAGCCAACGTTATGTGGTCTGTTACCCGCCCGGGGCTGAAATTCCCGGTGTCTATAACGACGATACCGAGCAGCATCATTACCAGCAAACGCTTAGGCGCAATGAAAAAATAATGCTTATTACGGCGCGCTACCTTTTCGAAGAGCTTCTGAGGGAAGGCAAAGTGAGCGACGAGGGCGTGGCGTTTATTGACCTGGAAAAGTTAAGCCACACCTTTGCAATGATCGCCAAGCAGCCACTGGACAAGGAAAGTGAACGCGAGGAATTACTGAAGTTTCTGAAACGTTTGCGTATTGCTGAATACAAAGACGCTTCTGAACCTGACGCCTACATAGGTATTCGAAGCACCATTCTTTGCTACACGCTCAATTCGGTGCTCGATGAAGTCAACCGACTGCTGGGTGTAACTGTGGATCAAGAGGAAGTCTATAGCGTTCCGGATGATTTCTCTCTTGAGATGACCGACGACGAGGATGTCGAAGGATGAAACTGCATAAAATTGGACTTATAAACTGGGCTAATCTGCCAATCGGAGAATACGAGTTCGACCCACGACTCAATCTGATTACGGGGCACTCTGCGGCTGGAAAGACCACCATTGTAGACGCTGTTCAAACGGTGATGACAGCTGCTAAACGCGGGCTATTCCAATACAACCCTGGTCAGGACGAAACGAAGCAGCACAGCCAGAAAAAAGAGACGCGATCGCTCGCTTCTTACGTTCTCGGTTGTGACGACGGTCGATACGCGAGACCTGATGGAGCTTTCTGTCATTTGATTGCAGTTTTTCGCCCGGATGCGCCCGGAGAAAGAACGGAGGTTCTCACAGCGATTGTCAGTGTCAGCGCCCGGTTGGAGAAGTCAGGGGCCAAGATGGCTGCCAAGGAGGACGTCCAGAGTTTTGCGTTGGTGAAGGGTGAAGCCCTTTCTTGCGACCACTTCATGGTTTCAGAGGGCAGCCGAAAAACCGTTGTTGCCCCCGAGCGGGTTAAGGAACACTTCAAAAAATATTACCCAGACATCGGAGTCCAAGTTTGCTCAGGCAAAGAAGACTATCTGGTGCATTTGTATGGGGCGCTTCAGGGCAAGGAAGTCTGCAACCGAATAGAAGCTAAGGCTTCCGCGAAACAGATTTCCAAGTTCATGGCCTACAAGCCGATGGACACGGGCCTCGATGAATTTGTTCGTGAGGAGGTTCTGGAAGAGAGCGACATGAGCAAGGATGTTCAGAGAGTCGCCAGTATGATGAAGTCGATTTATGAGATGGAGCAGGAAGCTCATTTGATCAATGAAGCAGTAGCCGATTTGGAATCCATGCATTCCGCCTCCAGCTCACTGATAAAGCATCGAATCAAGGAAAGCTTGCACCGCTACGAAAGCAAAAAACGTGAAGAGGCCCGTTTGCAGCGTGAGTATATTGGGCACACGACGACGCGGAAAGAAAAGCTTCAACAGCAAGAAGAAGCTAGACGGAACGCTAAAGAGTTGCGGCTAGAGTCTGAGCAACTGACTGAAAAGCTCATTACCCTTAGGGCCCAAGCGAGAGGTATTGATGTTCTTCGCGAGAAAGAACGTCTTGAGCAATTACTCGATGACTTGCAGTCACGTCTAACAACGCTCACCAGCGCTGTCATACAGGCCGACCAAGTTCGACACCAGCAACGAAAAATTGCCGACGCAGGGTTGCAGGCGTTGAGTTTGCCAGGTGCTAAACCACCTTCCGGCGACCCTCAGCGATGGCAGGCTATATTTTCCAGTGCCATCGAAAAGGACAGCTGGGATCAAACTACAGTTCAACAGTGGCTTCAAGAAAGCAGTCTAGATGACATAACAAAAGCGAAGACTGCCGGTCGGCAAACCGATGCTGCATACTCTGAAATGGCGACGCTCCTTCAGTCCGCGAAGGACGACATTGACCAAACCTTCTACGATATCCGCACTCGAAAGCACGCTCTTGATGAGGAGACAAAGACCCTCAGTACTGAAATCGACAGACTGGAGACCGCTGGGCAAATCACCCTTCCCCGTCATGTCGAAGCTATGGTTAAACTCATTCAGCAGGAGCTGCCCCTCGCCAACGCCAGTGTGCTCTGTGACCATATTGAAGTCCGAGACCCAGAATGGCAGCTAGCGATCGAAGGATTCATGGGCAACAACCGCTTCGTCATACTGGTTGATGAAGAGTATGAGCGCGAAGCCCTATCGCTCGTAAAACGTGAAGCCGATGCTTTGTCGAGACGAAATTTTCAGTCATCGAACGCCATCATCCAAGGTAAAAAGGCCCGGCGTGACAGCGAGGGGCGTAATCCTCCATCTGACTCTATTTTTCACCTCCTTGAGTTCTCCCATCCCACAGCCGAAGCCTACGTCAAAGGCAGCGTTGGCAATGTTGTGACGGTAACCGATGACAAGATTTTGACCCAGACGCCTCGAGGCTTGACCCGGGACGGAAAAGCTTCTGGGGCCTACAAAATGTTCACCGTAAGGATGAACGATGAAGAGTTGGTATTTGGGCAAAACGCAAAACAACTAGCCCTCCAGGCGAAAAAGAAACGCCTCGAGGCTCTGAAAAAAGAACAGACGGACGTCGATCGCCTGAATCGTAACGCCTCATTCTGGCGAACTTCCCTAGAGGACTGCCGCTCACCGCAGATCGAGTCCTCTTTGCAGAATTTGGAGAATGCTCTAAAGGAGCAGCTTCGTGTTAAAGGTGAACTCGACGCTTTGGATCTGTCCGACGCACAAGAGCTGGAAAACGAGATTCAGCAGACCAGCAATGAGAGCAACAGAGTTAATCGTCAACTCGAAGAAGAATCTAATCGCGAAGCTATTTTGAAAAGTGATTGCGAAAAGCTTCTCAGTGTTATCGATTACGTAAGTGATCAAAAAGAGCGAGCAAGTTCGGCGGTTGAGGGCGAAGAGGCATCAATAAGGCGATTGGTGAAACACTGGCCCGCCATCGATGTGGATGAGGAGTTGCAGGCTATCGATAAAGCCGCCACGGACGATGCGGACTTGCTGTTTCACTTCGAGACGCCTTATTTAAAGCGGACTATTCAGGCTACGCGGACCCTTCAGGATGCTTCGCGTGAGTTTAACCTGAAAAAGGTCCGACAACGTGTTGTGGATGTCTCGGGATATTTTTCAGCGAGCACGGATGAAGATGACGTGGATAGCGTTATCCATGAGTTCGTCCTGCTGACTGATCTGTATCGACAGGTGGACTCTTTGCTCTCCCAATTCCGTAACGACATCCTGGCAAAACACAAACACGATCTTGCCAACATGTCCAAAGAGTTTCAGGACATCTTTGTCAACGAAATTTGCTACAAAATGGTCAACGCCATTCGGGACGGAAAGAGTCGTCTCGATATGCTGAACCGGCGGCTCCAGCACATTAAGTTCGGTGACGACCGCTACAAATTCACTTCGGAAATGGTCCCTCAGTACGACGATTATTTGCGCTTTTTCAAAGAAGTTACCGAGTCTGACTTTAATGATGTTCTGCTCATGGAAAGTGACCTTACAGACGAGAGCAAACAGATTTTTGAACGGATTCGAAACTTACTGATCAGTGACGAGCTAGACCGATCCCTGATGGAGCTGAACCGAATTACCGACTACAGAAATTATCGGTCATACGACATTCTGAAGATTATCGACGACACGGAAATCTCTCTGAAAAGCTATGGAACGGGATCCGGTGCACAGATGGAGACGCCCAGCTACGTCATCAAAGCGGCTGCGCTCAGTTCGGCATTGAAGTTCGACCAGCAGGCGCAGAGCTTACGCATGGTTTTGATTGATGAGTCATTCGCCAAACTGGACGACTCACGATCGAAAAAGGTACTGGATTACCTGTGCACGAGCCTCGGACTGCAAGTCATTTTCGTCGCTCCGAACAAGAGTGCGTCGATCTACTACGACCAAGTCAATTTGAAGTATGACGTCTCTAAATCTTACGTACCTGAAAAAGTTGGCGAACTAAGTACGCGAGTCTACGTGCATACCGCCTGGCTTAAGAAAGAAGCCATTAACGATTTGTACGATCGAGAAAAGCAGTTCGTCAGCAATCGTGCAGAAAACGGTGAACTTGATTTTTTGGACGAGCTTGAAGAGCAAGCTTCGGGTGACCGTGAATGACTGATCGCCCACCGTGCCTCAAAAACACCTGTGTTCGACGCAATCTCAATCGTTACCTCGATATGTTGGACAAACAGCCTTTCGAGGGACGATCTAAGCGACTTACCGATCGTATTCTGCCGAAGCACTTTCCTGAACTGTTCTCACCACGAGAGCCCGGCGAAGATGACGTCACATGGCATCACCTTACCCAATTAGAAGCACTTGGCATTGTCACGTTTGAGCGAACCCGCACACGCGGTGTTGGAAGCGATGCCCCCTGGGAGCACACTCGAATCGTTATCGCCCCTGAGGGCGAACCGTTAATGCGTGATTGGCTGGATCGGCCCGTGGTCGATGAGGAATCGCTCCGATGGCAAGAGGCGGTCGGCCCATTCAGGCATGCTTTCGAAGTACCAGAGCTTATCAGACCAGCCAATCTTGGTAGGCTCACGCGATACCAACCTGAAGCTGTCGTAGAGCGCCTAGCGAGGATTCCGGAAATGCTGGCCGCTCGCCCCCTAACCCTTTATCAACTGAGCGCTCATTTGTTTTGGGGAGACTCAAAAGCACTGAAGGGCAAAGAAAGGCTACTTGACCAGTTGTTTTCGATCGAGGTCACACAAATGCTATCTCGCCCTGTGCTCATTGAGGGAACCTATCGCCCTGGCTGTGAAGGCATCTTGCTGGTCGAAAATATGGATACCTTCTTGGCTGCCTCCAATGGACAAATCCAAAGTGCCGAGAATCTTACCGTGCTCTTCGCCCAAGGTTTCAAAGGCACCACTTCGCGAATACGGACGAAAGGAATGGCTAGGTTTTATTGGTCCGATTCGCCCTTTCCGGAACCACAATGGCTTACCAACTTTCAGGAGGCCTGGTTTGGTACTTCTACATTCCCTGTCCCCATCTACTATTTCGGTGACCTCGACCCCGCTGGCCTATCCATCTATCGCCAGATGCGCGCAACATTCCCGGAAATCAAACCTTGGGAGATCGGGTATAAGGCATTGGTGAAGGCTCTTGAGCGAGGTCACGGACATGCCTTGGCTCTGGCCGAGAAGGCTAACCAAGGTTCATTGCCAGACACAGGCTGCCCCTGGATGGAGTCTTATGTGACTCCCGTTATGAAAGATACGGGATTGTGCATAGATCAGGAATCCTTTCTCGAATAGCTGCTTCCTCAGTCTTTTCGGAACCAAAACGCTTTCCAGAAAACCTTATACCTCGAAGATTGGAACCAGAAATGAAAGGATCTGAAATTTTTGAAGCGTCCGATGATCTTTCTGTTGAGTTGCAAAAGTTGATTGATTTGCCGCTCTGCGATTCTTCGGCCAGGGTAAGGATTAGTGATGTCGCGTGCTCTCTTTCGCTGGAGCATTGGCACTCAGCGCGCTCGCTGCTGCGAGCTGGGCTGCTTCCATCAGCCGTAGTGATTCACCGTGCACAATTTGAAGCGTTAACTCGCTCAGCCTGGGTCCTATTTGGGGCATCAAACGAGCAAGTTTCAAAACTTACGGCGGATCTCTCTCTCGAATCAGAACAAGCAGCGAAGAATATGCCCCAGATTGCCCAGATGGTTAAATCCCTTGAGAGCAACGGCCCCATTCAACTTTACACGGCGCTTGTCCGTTTCAAAGATAATTCCTGGAAAGCTTTGAATTCCTATGCACATGCTGGAATTCATCCCATCCGAAGACATCACGATGGCTACCCCATGAAATTGCTACATGATGTGCAACGCAATGCGAATGGCTTAGCGGTGATGTCGTGCATGCAGGCTGTGGTGCTTGGAGGGAAACCGCAGTTGCAACGAAATGTTCTCGGCGTGGCGGCCAAATATCCGATGTGTATGCCGCCTGAGTTATAGGTCGACGGCAGCGAAATATCTGGATCTTAAGCTGTTCCGAGAATTTCTGACTCCGAGATTTCAGTAAGCGAGGACAGTGCGCTCGTTGGGACGTATGACGGCCGGCTGATATCCAGACTAGATGACTGTTGATTCAGGCAAACACAATCTCTTTTTCAGCCCTAATCTGGCAACACCCTCTGCTTTCCAACACAAGGCACAGATCCTTTTCGAACAACTATAACCTTCTTCCCTTTCCTTAAACTTGACCATCTATCTTCTCCGTACGAGCATTTTCAATCAAAGAGCCTCGGCCATGAGCCATTCTGTGACTTTATACGTCAAAATAAATTCTGACGTATAACTCCACCCAAGCAGCGCTGACGAATTCCGGGCGATCTGAATATCTCCATATGGTTCACGCACCCAGGCTCGCTTACATTTCGAGCAATCACATCAACCTAACCGAAACTGTCGAACAAAGAGAAAGCTATATACTGCGCCCCCAGCATTTCGAAGATATGTTCCGAGAGTTGGGAAGCCCGATCAACTGAAGAAGCAACTCCGACTAAAAGAAGCGTGGCTTCATAGTCGCGCTTACAAGGGACCGTGATAGCAAGATAGCTGGGGCAAATCGCCCGCGAGCGCGAGCCTAAGGATTGAGTGCATCAGTGTGACGAGAGGACGGGAGGGATGCGCAGGAGAGTGCGGCAAGCTAAGCTGCGTCGATTGCAGTTTCATTTACTTGCAGCATCAGTAAACTCGTGGACCAACCATTTTTATGATTCCTCTTATCTTACGTATTCACTCATGAGGGTAACACTACAGCGAGAATCTAGCATCCAGTCCGGCAAATAAGCTGTGCATATGACAGAATTGGGGAAACAGCTTCGGATGGCTGCCGCACTGAAAATTGTGTGTTGCTGAATATAGTTTGCCTGCTTACGGCTAGATGACTCTGGGCCCCACCACTCTCGAATCCTCCGATTGTCTGCATTGCATCGTTTGATAATTTCACAGGGTAGCACATGTGTATCGGGAAGAAGCTACTCTCCTAACAGCGTGGCCCAAACCGTGTACCGTCACGCCTGAAGTTTGAAACGCCTTACAAAGCAGGTACCACGATCACACTAGGTCTTCTGTGGAAACTGATTTTTCAAGTCAGCGAGTAACTCCCAATCATCTGGAGAATAGCCAGATCGCAGGAGATTGATGGTCTCGGCCGAAGCGGATATCCGCTGCCCATCTTCCTAGGCACGATAAATGCTGTTTTTGGTCTGGAAGATCTGGTCCTGATACTCGTGGATTCCACCGTACTTTCACGTCTTAAACCACTATTCCCCAGAGCACTCGCTTATCGATGGGCTTCTAGTCATAGGTAAACCCAATCTGAATCCACTTCTGAATAACCGTGTCTCGCTGTAATTCTTCGCTCAGGTTTCAGTTTCCTTCGGTTCTTTCGGACTGATTTGCTATTTGATTCAGGCCTCTTTAGATCAAAAAGTGATATCCAATAATTTGGTTATTATTAAATGGATAGCAAATTTCCTTTTGATATTCATTGGTCTAGTACAAAAACGAACCACGAATCTTAATTATACTAAAATTAAATATTTGATTTTCCTGATTTTTATTGGGTTTTTCATATTGGACGGTACGGTCTTCCATAGTTAGGCTTTTCTCAAATCGAGGATTAAGACATGCCTACAAAAAATCTTGACAAGTACTCACAGGTAAAACCGTCCATTGCGTTTCCTTCTGAGAAAAACCGACGACAGATGTTTTGCGAAAGTCGCGTGGAGGTCGGTGCACTACTAGAACTTGAGTTTGATAGCAGCGTAAAGCGCTACGTGACTCAGCCAGATAGTTATTCGTACACCCGAGATGGCCATAAACTACGCTACACCCCGGATGTGCTGTGCCAAGGGGTAGACGGAAGCTATTGGTATGAAGAAATCAAAAATTGGGAGGGCGCTAATTCCAAAGGTTTCGAAGCTGACTTCCTGTTTCTAAATGATCTATTTCAGCAGGAGATCGGGTATCCCCTTCGATTAAGAGTCTCTGAAGCTCCTCACAACTGTGTTTGGAGAGGAAACCTTCAGTTCCTTTATCGTTTCATCGGCCATGCCTTCGAGGATTTGGTTTACCAGTCGTTGACGACGATTCGTAATCCCGAAACCGTGGGTGAAGTTTTTCAACGTCTGGGACCTGACAAGTTCAGCCTGGTATCAATCTGGGCGGCTCTCGCCCAAGGCCTCCTGGAGTTTGAGCCATTTCGAAAAATCGACCTTCAAACCAAAGTTTGGGGGGCCACTAATGACTAAGTCTATCTTTGCACCCGGAACCAGAATTGAACTTGATGGCAAAACCGCGGTTATTGGCTCCGAAAAGGAGGAGTCGTGTTGCATCTTCTTCAAAGGCGGAACAAGTCGCGAGATACCGAAAAAAGTTATGGATCTTGCGTTTAATGAAGGTAGATTGGTCTTCCCCATCGATACCCCAGAGTCCAAACTCGCTCAAACCCCTTACCTCTCCTCGAGTGAAGCTAGGCAGGCGCAACGCTTTTTGGCCTACCTGCGGCCCATGGCGAACTGTGATAAGCCGGGAAGCATAGAAGCTCGTAAAGCGATTATCGCTGAAGTCGTTAGATCGCGAGGCGAGGAAGTTTTGCCGGCACCCGCTGAAAACACGCTGTATAAGTGGTTCATCACATGGAACAAAGCAGGGCAGAATATTTTTGCCCTGCTTCCACACTCTAAAGCCCAGCAACGTCGTTCAAGAATTGCGCCCGAAGTGCTCGACCTCATGAATGACGAAATTGATACATCTGTTCTTCAAGGCAAGCCGAGTTCTACGCTGAAGGCATATCGGCGCTTCCGGGACAAAGCGAAGGCCCTGAACCTTGGTGAAAAAATTCCAAGTAGACAAACTTTTTACAACCACGTGAATGCGATACATCCCTTGGAGCGCGTAAAAAAACAACACGGTAACGCAGCATACCAGGAAGCTAAGAGGACGATTACGGGGCACTACAACGCACTCTATCCCCTTGAGCGAGTCGAAATTGACGCGGTTCATCTCGCAGTAAATTTGATCAACGAGCATTTGGAAACCATCGCGAATACGGTCATTGTGTATGTTGCCCTGGATATCTACTCCCGAGCGGTTGTTGGCTTCGCGTACAAATACGGTTTCAATATTAGCGAAGATGCCGAGGGCGTGATTGACTGTTTTAGTTCGATCCTTCGCAAGAAAAATATCGATTATCCTCACCTTAAAAATGAGTGGTTCGGCGGAAAGCCAAGCGTCATCGTGGCGGATCCCAGCTCAGCAATCGTGTCAAATTCGTTTACCGAAATGGCCGGAATTTATGGGGTTTCACGGGAAATTACGGAATCTAGCCAGGGTTGGAAGAAACCCCATATCGAGAGTTTCTTCCGGACCCTGAGGCTCGATCTCATTGATGAAATCCCTGGCGCTTCACCAAAGCGGTCACACGAATTCAAATCGAAGAAAAAGCCAGAGGAACCTGGCCGTCTGCTACCTGAGCAATTTGAACGGGTATTAGTCGAATATTTGGTCGATCGCTACAACCAATTCTCCCATTCTGCGATTGGTGGCATGACACCCCATCAGAAGTGGCTCGAAGGCGTGGAAAAATTTGGCCAGCCGGAAATGGTCGACGATCTCTCCTTTGCCAATCTGTTCGGTGGGCTGACTAAGGTGGTCACGATCCATGAAGTAGAAGGGATCAATCTTAATTACCAGACCTATCATTCTGCGGAGCTGACCGAACTTTTTTACCGACTACCGCCACCCAAGAAAGGTCAGAAAAAAAAGGTCAAGATCAGGTATTCCTCCCAGATCCTGACAAAGATCGCTGTGCTCGATGAGACGACGCGGACCTACTTGGTCGTTCCCGCCACCAGGCCAATTTCAGAGGGGATGACACTCACCAAGATTCGAGCTTTGGAAAAAGCTAAGAGGGAAAAAGATAACAGGCCAGGAATCATTATTGCGGACTCACCTGAACTCCAATGCGATCAGGCCCGACTCAAAGCAATCGAAGAAAAAACCACAAAACGCTCTCGAAAACATCCGGAAACTACACCAGCTGGTTATGTTTCAGAGGAGGAATTGAGCAAGTTGTTCCCTGAACATCAAGAGGCTGATATCCCACCTAATAATTCAGTTCGTGAGGAATCAGCCCAGCCAATTGTCCCAGACCCGGATGTGACACCTTGGAAGGGTCGGAAAGCCTTCGTCAGAGGGAGGGACAAGTGATGGCCAGAAAACCGGAAACTCTGAAGTTCCTCGACACGATTATCGAACATCCTGCCTTTGGTGAGGCTCTGGATGCAATTCGTCGCGCTCACGCGACAAGTGGCTATAAGCCTAAAGGTACCATCATCTATGGCGATTCGGGCGTTGGTAAAACAACCCTCATTAATGAGTACCTCCTGGAGTTTCCAAGAGTTGAAGAGCCGGGCCGGACTCGCATTCCAGTTATTAAGATCGAGGTGGACAGTGCGCAGAATGTGAAAACCATAACCGAGGAGATACTCAATGCTTTGGAAGTGCCTTTCGGTCCACGAACAAAGCAAAATGATCTCTTTGCGCTTATGTGCAGAGCCTTCCGTGATCTCGGGGTTGAACTGATCTTCTTCGACGAGTTTCAGGAAGTGCTTCCACAGAAAACCAAAGACTATCCCCACATCATGAGGTTCATCAAGCGCGCAATGAACGAAACCAATGTGCCATGGGTGTTGGTTGGCACGGATCAAACCAAAACAGTACAGGAATTCCAGGACGCCAATCAGTCAATAAGACGCTTCTGTGGAGCCTATCGGTTAAAGCCATTTTCCATAAGAACGAGAGAGGGACTAGATGATTTTCAAATCTATCTTTCACTACTGATCGACGAGCTACCTTTTAAGTGTCAGAACTTAAAGGAGGAGACGAACTTAAAGCGCATCTACTGTGCGACCCTCGGCATTCCGGGCTTTGTTTCTAATCTATTTGAGCAATTATTGGAACTGCACGAGTTCGATCAACCAGTGACACTAGAGGTTATGGGGGAAGCACACAGGCGAGCATTCATCGGTTCTGGGGACACAAAGGCGGGTGCATTCATGACGCAGAATCCCTTTGCGCTCCGAGCCTCACAGATCGATGCAATTACGGGGAGTATGTAATGCGACTTCCCTATCGTCCCCGGCCTTATCCTGCCGAGAGCTTGGCAGGTTACAGCGTGCGCTTAACATCGTGGTACGGCTATCAATCCCCGGATGCTTTTGCGCGTCACAACTTCGGGTATCCTCTGCCGGCTACCATGCCTGAGCAATCAGTAACCATGGATCGCTGGACCCAATCGCTTGAAGAGGTTACTCAAGTCCCACCCAACACCCTCGGGCTTCATTTCATGGCGCTTAGGCGAAAACACGAGCTTGGTGAGGGGCGTCATAGTGTTTCAGACAACATGGTTAGTTCGCCTCGGATCTGTGAGCACTGCATATCCGAAACGGGATATCACAGATTTGAATGGCAGGTTGCCCACAAGATTGTTTGCACGAAACATATTGCTCCAATTCTGGACCAATGCCCTTCCTGTCGATCCTCTCTGAAGTGGAATAAGAGTCTACTCACCGGATGTTCAACTTGTGGCTACTCGTGGGGGAAAAGAGCAATTACAGATAGTACGGATTTATGGGCCATCAAACGTGCCGAGGAAAATATTTCAAATGTAGATGCGCTATACCAAGGGTTTCTGCACTCGGCGTTTCACTCTGGTCACAGTATCTGGCCAAAATCCAGGCTGCCTTACAATCCAGCGCTTCATTTTGGACTGATGAAAAGCGCGTATCGTTTGGTGTGCGATCGCTCATACAACGAAGCGTTCGCGATTCAAACGCCTCTAAGCACAGTAGGGACCCTTGAAGATGTGGTAGCACGAAAGCGACGCGAAAAGATCTTTTCGATTTATTGCCCCACCTCATCGAATGGTATCCGATTTGAGTCGGTAGAAAGCGCGCCGTTTCTTAATCGACCAGAAATGGTTTTGCCCAAAAAGCATCAAAAGCATTTGTGCGACGTCGAACCAACGGATATTGCGGATGGTGCCTTTGTTTCTGAGGTTCTCGGGATCACGGTATCTGAATTGAATCAGCTGGTTTCTACGGGTGCTATTGATTGTCTTGCTTCGAGCCAAATCTTGAGGGACCGAATTTTCAGTCTGAAACAAGTCGCCGCGTGCCTGGATAACCTTTTTTCAAAACAGTCAGGAAATTCAGAAGGTATCAATTTTGACTTGCCACTGAGGAAAGCGGCGAGTGTCGCAGAAAAATTTGGGTTCAGCTTCGTGGATTGCGTCGACTGGTGTATTTCCGGAGAGATGCCATTTGCCCTCACTGGAACAGGTCAGCCCCTCTCTTGGGTTCAAGTTCCACATGAGCAATTGGTGACTCTATGCCGTTCGAAGTTTGATCAGGAAGATGGAGCACGTTTGCTTGATAGGCCAACCGCAATGAAAGTGCTAGGCGTGCCTGAAAACGTTCTAGACCATTTGGGGCGTGTCGGTCTTTTACCGAGTGAGAAATGGTACGGTCCGGGTGTGATGTTTTCTTTCGAAACCGTCCGTACTTTTCTCAATAAATACGCCATTGCACGACGGGAGGCCATTGTCCGAGGGGTGCCAACGCTGGAATTATGGAGTCAGTGGCTTGAATCTAATCCGCGGGTTTTAGTTGAAGCTTTAGCTGGCGGGCACACTATTGGAATCATCGAATCAGGCGCAGTCTCGAATATGGAGGCCGCATGACATCTGACCACCCATACTGGCCGAGAAACATTTCTCGTCTGTCCGATTTCCGCGCAAGGCGAAGATTTACAGAACTGCTGAAGGGTTATTTCGAGTCTTTGCCTGCCACGTCACTCCGGTATGCACGAATTATTTTTCTTTACGATGAGGACCTTGCAACCTCGGGAAGAGAGTTGTTGTTCGATCAGTTGAATCATCGCGCGGATCAGTTTGATCAAATCTTGGTAGTAACGGACGTGGGATTCGGGCGATCCGGATTCTATGTAAACTTTGATGAAATTGGCGCTACCGAAGATGACCCGAATTACGAGGCACTTATCGAGAATTGGAACAGATCATCGTAGATTGACCTACCTCCCCCCTCCTTTCAAAGGTTGAATATTCAACCAATTTTAATTGACTCCCTAACCCCGAATACCGCCCCAGAAGCCAACTGATGGGGCTTCTTGCGTTTCCTGTCACTTAGACTAGTCTGTAAAGAGATTTAACCATAACCGCCTGTAATTTAGTACTTTTACGGTGACAAATTTCCGATTTAGCTTTAATTTTTGGAGGAATTTAAGAGTAAGGTTTACGGAAGAATTTACTCTATCTTGAAACCTTTCCTATCTGCTTGTTTTCACAACGGCGCGAATTTCGGGTGAAACTTTATTCACCACAGCCCCGGTCAAATTCCCCTCTCTTCCCATACGCCACCTTCTTCAAACCATTGACTCTGCAGCTACTACAGGGTTTTTGATACCCACTGACGGCGCAGATTTAATGGGAGCATTTCTGAAATGAAAACTGAACTGAAACAGGCTTATAACGTGGAACTCACCGCGGCGTGCGAAGCTGAAGAGTCGCGTAACTTTTCAAAGGCGTTCGCCCACCTTGAGCGAGCTCATATTCTGAGCCAGAAGTATGCTTGGGCGCACACAAGGACCCACATTCGCATGCTCAAACTCGGCTGGCGTACGCGTGACATGCGGGAAGTCGTTGAAAACCGACTACGGCTAGCCGTTAATCGACGTAACCACCCACTGCCTGCAGAATCGTCTGTGAATTGCTGGGTGTTACCCAGGCCGCGATGGCATTTCGTTTCTGCCCTTTTTCGGGGAACTCTGGAAGTGTAACGGTCCAGCTTTTCTCTCCAGGTACTGTTATTAACTTCAACACCACGAAATCGTGTGTGAGTTCCCGGCCGCGGTTTTCTCCAGCTTTCACGGATGTTGTTAACCCCATACCGAGTATGGCTATATGCAACTGGCCAGCCTTCTCGCCATCAAATTCCGCCTTAAAGCGGCGTTTGTCATTAACGCTAGCCCTGAGTACCCCAACCTGTTTGGTGTCGTCTGTCCAGGTTCGTTGCCCTCGAAACCATTGGCGCCATTCTTTGTTGTTGATAACGATTCCCGGAGTATAAGACTGGCTAACGTGCCCTTCACGCACATAATTCCGCTGGCGTTCGCTGTAAGCAGCTTTTGCGAACGGGTCTTTCCAGCCGATGTAATCCCAGTAGTCAACGTGGAACGCCATTGGAACGAATTCTTTGAACAGCTCAGGGCTGCTCTTCAAAGAGCTCAGCCAACGATCAGCGGGAGGACAGCTGCTGCATCCCTCTGAGGTAAACAGCTCAACAACGTCGGTTTTACTCGTTCCACTAGTCCACTCTGCGGCGCTGGCAAACGACGGCAGTAAGAAAAGCAACGCAATAAACCATTTTGTCATGGGAACCTCTCATCGGATTAGTCATCTGTATTAATGGATCAGAGCAAGAGGTGCCGGCTTTGGTTCCTCCCCAAACATAACGTTTCTATAACACTTGGTGACGGTTCTTCGCAGGTTGTCGTTTACATAATGTTGCGAGAAACATGGCTTTGTCATGTTTGCGAGGTTTGATGACGGTATAAAATGCGGATCCTCCAACGCAGGAATTTCGGGATTTTGGACAAATGAAAGGCCAAAAGAGATGCCGGTACTTTCAGTACCTACAGCACCTAATGATTCTGATATTTGTGTCGTTTAGTCCGACGTTGCTTGGAGCGAACACCATCAAAATCAGCACCGGGCACTGGCCGCCGTACCTGAGCGAAGATCTACCTGGTGGCGGTTTTGTCTCCCAGATTATTCGTGAATCCTTTGAAAGCGAAGGTGTCGACGTAGAGTTTGCATTTCTTCCCTGGTCGCGGGCGCTGGCAATGACCAAATCGGGAAAATATCAGGCCTCGGCGATCTGGTCTTGCACCGAATCAAGAAGCCGTGACTTCCTGTTCTCTTCTCCTTTACTGCCCTATCAATACGTTTTCTATCACCGCGCTGCCGAGGCTTTTGACTGGGAAGCCCTTGTAGAGTTGAAAGGAAAGAAAGTTGGTCTGACACAGGATTACAGTTACGGCGAAACACTCAGTGATGTTATTGAGAGTGGTCTCGTCGACGCTGACGTCACCACTTCTGACGCGGCTAATTTCAAGAAGCTGCTCCTTGGTCGCATTGATTTGTTTCCCATGGACCCCGTTGTGGGTGAAGCGATGATAAGAAACCAGTTTGCTTCCCAGGCTTATCAACTGACGTTTCATCCCAAACCACTCCGGAAGGCGTTTTACCACGTGCTGTTTAACGCGGAGTCAGCCGGCCTCAGGCAGGCGTTCAATGATGGATTAGCGACGTTGCGCAACAACGGGAGGTACCAAGCCATTATTGAGAAAGCGGTCGCCGAGAACAGCACACCAGTAACTGCGCAGATACTGGAAGATAAACTGGTCAACTGGGACGCCACGGCGGCGCCCTGCTCCCCTCCTCCTGCCGAGTAATGCGAGTTTGATCGTATCGTTAGGTTCCATGCCGTTTAAGACTTGCTTATACGATGAATGCAGCTAAACTCCTATTCAGCTTGCATTTTTCATCGCTGTTTGGCTAAGAAATGTGCCATCCTTGGCAGTGTGACCGCCAGGTTTGTCAGTAGCAGGTCTCGGAGTGCAATCGTTGACTGAATCGTTTCAAATAATGCTAAGAGCAAAGTGCTGAGATTGCGCATGCAGGAACGTCTATCGCCCCTAAGCAGAGCTTTACGCCCCAAGGTGGTTTCGAGGGTGGTAGCCGCCGTTCTTTGCTATTCAACCTCTTCCATCGTTGTTGCCGCGGATGATTCCCTTTGGGACATTCCCTTGGAAGAGCTTGGTCAAATTCGTGTTGTCTCAATCGCCTCTGGAACCGAAACACCTCTCGATAAGGCCGCTGCAATCACTTCGGTCATTAATGCGGACGATATTGCAGCCATGGGCGCCACGGACTTGGACCAGGTACTTGAAACAGTGCCTGGGCTCCATGTGAATCACTCTGATCAGGCGTTCTCGCCCAAATACGCCCAAGCGCTTCTTCTTATCAACGGCATTCCTACAACCACCATGATGTATGGGAACCGTGGCAACGCCTGGGGCGGTATGCCCGTGAAGGCCATTGAGAGAATTGAAGTCATTCGGGGCCCAGGCTCGGCTCTTTATGGGGCCGATGCCTACTCCGGTGTCATTAATATCACTACAAAGAACCATCAATCGATCAACGACCAAACCGTCGGTGGCAGAGTTGGCAGCTTTGATACACAGGGAGCCTGGTTGGAGTCGGGCCACCAAATCGGCGATATGGGGCTCAGCCTAGTACTGGAATATCAAACGACGGATGGTTGGGATGAATCCATAGAACGTGATGCGCAGACCAACTTCGACGAAACGTTTGGTACGTCAGCGTCGTTGGCCCCCGGCCCAGTCAATACAGGTGTCGACCAAGTAGATGCTCGATTCGAATTGAGCGGACAGCAATGGACTTTTCGGGCAGGCCTGCAGGACAGAGGAAATCTCGGCACCGGCCCAGGCGTTGCGCAGGCGTTGGATCCTGAAGGACAGTTCTCGTCTCGACGTGTGAATGCCGATTACAGTTATCGGTGGTCTGATCTGGCCGAAGGCCTTGATGTCGAGGCACGGGTCTCTTACTTCAATATAACGCAGGATCCGGAGAACGACATCGTTCTCTATCCACCAGGTGCGTTTAACGGAAACTTCCCTGAGGGCCTGATTGGAAGTCCCGGCTATAAAGAGAATCAGTTTAGGTTTGATCTGAACGCTATTTATCGGGGCCTCGAAAACCACCGCATACACACCGGGATTGGTACTTTGTGGGCGGATCTTTATGAAGTTACTGAACGCAAGAACTTCAACCCGGATTTCAGCCCCAAAGGCAGTGTAGTGGATGTGTCTGATGACCCAACGGAAGTCTGGATGCCTGAGGAAGACCGCACGAACTACTATGCGTTCATTCAAGATGAATGGCAGTTTGCACAAAACTGGCAATTGGTCAGCGGCATTCGTTTTGACGACTATTCTGACTTCGGCAACACGTTAAACCCAAGAGCTGCCCTGATATGGGCAACTACCGATAACATCACGACCAAGCTGCTCTATGGCCGGGCATTTCGGGCCCCATCACTGAACGAGCTATATGTCGCCAATAACCCGGTGTTCATGGGTAACGACGAGCTTGACGCAGAAACCATCGACACGTTCGAGATAGGCGTTTCTCATCAGATTACAGCCCAACTGCTCTACGGGGTTAACCTGTTCTACTATGAGATTGATGATCTTATTAACGCGGTCCCAATGTCAGGGCTCATTGCCACGCAATATAGAAATGCGGGCCAACGTACCGGGCACGGTGGCGAACTCGAGTTGACGTATCAGGTGTACGAAGACCTGTCATTGCAAGCGAACTACGCTTATCAAACGGCAAAAGACGAAGGCACCGGGCAATCGGTTGGCGAAGCCCCTAATCATCAGATTTACACCCGAGTTGACTGGACGGTATCACCACAATGGTTGCTGAGCTCACAGGTAAACTGGGTGGGCAAGCAAAAAAGGGCCGCTGGCGACCAAAGAGAGCCCGTATCGGACTACACCACCGTCGATATGACCCTTCGTACCCGGGGGCTATGGCAAGGGCTGGATCTTTCACTATCCGTTCGTAACGTTTTCGACGAGGACGTGAGAGACCCCAGCCCGTTTGCTGACCCTGCCCCACCCATTCCAAATGACTTCCCCATGCCGGGGCGCACTGTAGTCGGTGAACTCTCCTATAGCTTTTAGCCGGGCACTGACTGCCTAACCTTCCCAGTGCCTTTTTTCCCTGCCATGGTAAACGATACTTTCACAGCGGATCGGGAAGAAGCTACCTTCGCGGCGACTTTTGGTATCCCGGAAACACGGAGCCATTCCTGCTACGAAGCAAGGGGTTAGGATAAGTTGGTACTCCTCGCAACTAAACCCCATGTCAGCAGCTAACGCCGCGTGCACAGCTGCCACATTCATCGAGTATCCGTACGTCGTGTTCAAGTGTTCGTAGACCGAAAACGCCATCTTGAGGTAGCGTCCCTCAGAGAAGCCGTACTCTTTTGCTTTATCCAATGTGAACGCAATGCGTTCATCTGTTGTCGCGAGCGGACGCCCATAACCATAAAGAATTCGCCCTAAGGATTTTTCGTGGTCAACGAATTCCTCTAACATTCCTCCCTCATCGCACCATCTACCTGCTCTGTAGAAGAAATCAAGGGCTCTAACCTCTGGCCGACGGCCGTATATAGAGGCTTCCGAAATACTTAATCCCGCCATGAGCCCCAAAGACGGTGTTGTTCGAACGGAGCCTGCCAAAGCCGCAACGTGATTGGGCCAGATAGATGGGTCCGGATAGCTGGTGCCAACCCAATAGGAGTTGAGCATCTTAGCGACATTCTCTCCTGGGTCTTTCCCAAGAATGCAGTACAGATATAGATGCAGCCATTCCAGGTGATCCAGTTCATGGTGGAGATCCTTACCATGCATAACCACACGTTCTGTCAGAAAGGCTTTTCCGATACGGGTCAGCCAGTGACTTTCTGTTTCAAGTAGCTGCTCATGGTTCATCGTCCGCCCTCCTCGTCTCGCTGTTTAAACGGCCCTGGATCATCTTCCAGTTCAATGGCGGAGCTATAAAATGGGAATTTCTTCCATCCCATTTTACGTTGTTCCAACGCATGGACCGCTGCACCGGGCAGCCTGAGCATGAGATAAAGCATGCTACCCTGGTCGCGATCCAGACCAAGATCAACGAACGCCGCCGCCGCAACAGATGTTATGGATATCGGGCATCCGAAGAACTCCTCCAAGGCCCCGCGTTGTTTTTGCAGCCAGTGCAACGCTCCGTCTTTCGGCGCGAACTGCACCAAAAGTTCCAGCGACTGCAGGAGCGTGGTTGGAATCTGATCACCGTTAGGATCAAACCCTGGAGGATGTTCTATCGCGGGCCATATGTCGGCTCTTTCATCTTCCTCTGGGGCCTGCAGCCTTGATTTCCAGCGATCCACGTCCTGACCACATTCTTCCCATAAGCGGATACAGATCTCCAATTCCTGGGAACCGCCATACAGACCGGACCCAACAGCAAGTGCTGACATAAGTGCGGAGCTATGGTTAGTGGCAGCCACGCCGCCGTTCATAGCCGCACGAATGCTTGCTTCCTTGGGGCCCTGGTTGGCAAGAACCAGGGCAAGCTTCTCAAGTAGCACAGCTTCATCCGGCCGGGGCCGTTCACCCTTGAACATCAATAGTAAATACTCGAACCAACCAGCCTTGGCGATCACCTGGCCATACACATCATAGCCATGACAGTAGCTGGCCTTAGCGGCAAACGGGTTGGACTCTTCCGGCTCTTCAAACCAGAAATCAGAGTGATAGACGTAATCTGAGGGCACGCGATTTCCCCTAAGTTAATTGTCGTTGGGTATCGAGCCGGTTAACACCTTCATTCTCGATCCTAATGGAGGTACCTGATCACCATCGACGATGATATCCAGAAGGCAAGGGCCGGGGCGTGACAGAATTTCGGGTATGTCCAGGTCTATCAACTGCTCCATGGTCTGTACTGTGTGAGACTCAACACCCAATGCTTTGGCCATCATGGCAAAATCCACACTTGGTAGTTGCGTGGCGACCCGTTCCCCTCCGCTCAATTTCTGTCCATGATTGACCATGCCTAATGAAGCATCGTTCAGAACGAGCATCAATACATTCAGGTTTTCCTGGAGCGCAATCGTCAATTCCTGACCTGACATCAGATAGCTGCCGTCTCCCGTAAAACAAACAACCGGCTTGTCCCGGTTGGCTGCGGCCATCCCGATAGAACTGCCGATCGCCCAGCCCATTGCAGCAAACCCCAACCCGATATTGAACAGATTCCTTTCAGCTGGCATGCCTTTCGGGCGCCGAACATTCCAGTAATGAATCCCCCACAGGAAGCTGTTTCCGGTATCCATAAGGACTCGGGAATCCCGGGGGCATATCGTACTCATGAAATTCATCAGTGCCTGGGCTTTAATGCGCCCCGATCTTTCAAGACAAACCTCAGGTTCATCAAAACGGGTATTTTCCGGCAAGGGAGCATCGCTGGTAACTGGCTGTCTGGACTCTCCAGTAGCGTCACCAATCAATTTATCCGCGATCGCTCCAAATACGAGTTTCGGGGAGCCCAGAACTACCAACCTCGCCATTGTTGAACGGCTGAGATGTGAAGGGTTGCTGGAAATATGAATCAGGCGGTCCGACAGTATGGTGGTCGGGTCCCATCCACACGTGGATACTTCATCGAGGGCTGTGCCGATGGCTACGACACGATCCGCATTCTCCACTTTTAACGCGTCGGTCGCGCTATTGTGGCCGGCGAAACCGAATACGCCCCTGTAGAGTGGATGAAAGCTATCTACGAGCCCTTTTCCTCGCGGCGTGGTAACGAGTAGCCAATTACGTGATTCCGCCAACGCTACCAATATATCATTTGCCCCCGTAGCGCCCTCACCCAACACCAGCGTGACCTTATCGGTGCACTCTAAATCGTCCAGCAGCGCCTGGAGGGACGCCTGGTTGGGAGCAACTTCGTGGTTGAGAAAAGCATTTAGCGCCTGATCCTTTACGTTATCCGGAATCCGATGGCGCATTACATCCAGGGGGATCGCAAGGTGTGCCGGCCCGGGTTGATTACTCACAGCATGGCTTACAGCCTGAAGCAGTTTGGTTTCGAGTTGGGCAGGATGCGATACCAGAGTGTTGTAACGCGTACATTTGGCAAACATCTCTACTGTATGAATTCCTGTGCAAGATGTTTCCTGCAATGAACCCTGGCCAAACTTGTCCAGCCCTGTTTGCGCCGTTATGACGAGAATGGGAATGCCGTCCGCATAGGCTGATGCGACACCGGTTAACAGGTTCGTGGCACCAGGACCAGCAGTTGAACAACAGACGCCTATTTTTCCAGTTTCGCGGGCATACCCTTCTGCCATGAAGGCCGCTCCGGATTCATGACGAGCAGTAATGGTCCGAATGCCTCCCCGGCGTTCACTTCTTGCCAACGCATCATAAAATGGTTCAATGCTCCCGCCAGGAACGCCAAACACATACTCGACACCCAAACGCTCCAGGTAGCGTAATATCAAGTCACCATTTTCGAGCATTGATAATCCTTTTGGAGGTTACGTCCATTATTGAAGTGTGAACAAAGGCGGAGAGGTATCTATTCCAGCGGTCGAGGCATGGAAATTCCATATCCCTGGGCGAAGTCGAGGCCCAGTTCAACCAGACGGGCTCTCACCTCGTCGTTCTCCACGAACTCGGCAACCGTTTTGAGTCCTGCGGAGTGGCCAATCCGGTTGCACGAGCAGGTTGCGGACGAAACCACCATCAATTTTCAGGTAGTCCACTGGCAGGGCTTTCAGATAGGAGAACGAACTCATGCCCGCGCCGAAATCATCAAGCGCGAATTTGAACCCTCTTCTTTTGGCGGAATTGATGAACCTCTGAGTCGCGTTCAGATTGGCAATGGCGGAAGTTTCAGTAATTTCAAAGCAGATACGCTCGGGAATCAGCTTGTACCGCTCCGCTAACTGGCTGATGTACAGAAACAGTTCCGGTTCGTTAAACGAGCTTCCAGACAGATTAATAAAGAACGTTCCTGTGCTCTCACGCCCGAGCCCAGTGCGATCAAGGTAGTCAAATGCCAGGTCGATGACCTTGCGATCAACTCGTGTCATCAAGTTGAAGCGTTCCGCCGCAGGAATGAAGGCTCCTGGAGGTACGATGTCATCCCCTTCGTTCAGGCGGACCAGAAATTCGGTGCGATAACCGTCGTTGGCTTCTGGCTGAAGGGCAACCATTTCCTGCTGCCATAGGCAGAAACTGTTATTTTGCAGAGCCTGCTGAATTCGGCTGGTCCAGTTCATATCCCGCTGACGTTGCTGCATATCACTGTCATCGGTTTCGTAAAGCTGGACGTTATTGCGTCCCCGATCCTTGGCGGCGTAGCAGGCCAGGTCGGCGTGGCTCAGAAGCTCACCGGCACTGTTGTAGTTTTCGTTGATCACAACCATACCGATGCTGAGCGACACCGAGAACGGCTTGTTCTGCCAAACAAAGCGGAACTCATGGACCACTTCACACAGCTTTTCAGCGACCTTGTGTGCATGAACCGCGTCGCAACCGCGCAGCAGTACTCCAAATTCGTCGCCGCCGAGGCGAGCCAGGGTATCATCAGAGCGAATTTGAAGTGACAGCAATGCGGCGACCTGCTTAAGCAAGTAATCCCCAGCCACATGACCACAGGTGTCGTTTATGATCTTGAACTGGTCAAGGTCAAGATAGAGCAGTACATGATGACGGCCGGTTTTATGGGTGTCTTCGAGCGCCTGCACCAGCCGCCGCTCGAATTCCCGGCGGTTCACAAGATCAGTCAGGCTGTCATGATAAGCCATATGCTCCAGGGCATTCTCGGCAACACGCTTGGCCTGGCGCATGAATCCTTCACGTACTTCCCGATCAATGGCAGGAATCAACCGGGACAGGTTGTCCTTCATGATGTAATCCTGCGCACCGGCTTTCATGGCGGTAACGGCAACGCCCTCGCCGATCGTTCCGGATACGATGATTACTGGCAGGTCCTTGCAGTACTTCTTGGTCAGCTCCAATACCCTGAACGAAGAGAAGCCGGGCATGTTGTGGTCGGTAATGACGATATCCCACTTACCCCGGCGAAGGGCATAGGACAGACGGTCTTCGCTGTCTACCAACTCATGATAGGGGGCTATGCCTCCTTTGCGCATCTCTCGCAGTAGAAGCAGCGCATCGTCTTCTGAATCTTCGACGATCAACATCCGTAGAGGGCTGGCTGTGTCTGTCAATGGCCTTACCTTTTTAAAACGAGCGAACCGCACCTGCCTTCGGCACTTTATTGACAAAAAGCCAATAGCGGGCAAGCAACTTCATTTGTTCCGTAAACTCCCGATAATTGATCGACTTGGTGATAAAGCTGTTGGCACCCAAACGGTATGCATTCAACAGGTCTGCCGGCTCATCAGAGGATGTAACCATAACGACTGGCAGCCAGTTGGTCAGTGGCGAGGACCGAATACCTTTCAGGACCTCCAGGCCACTGACCTTGGGAAGCTTCACATCAAGCAAAACAAGACCGAGCGAATCCAGATCTTTACACGGCTGCCTGGCATCGTTGCCAAACAGGAAGTCCAGGGCTTCCTGCCCGTCTTCTTTTACGATGACAGGGCTGTTTTCGCTCGCACTCTTGAGGGCTCGCACTGCCAGAACCTGATCATCCGGGTTGTCTTCAACCACAAGGATTGAATGGCCATCCATGATTTTATTTGCCCTTTCAATGAATTGCATTAATAGGTTGAATCTGACTACAGTCTAGCCCTGATCTCCCGAAACAGGCAACTTCACAACAAAACTTGCCCCCTCACCCAGTTGCGACGTAGCGGAAATATCGCCATGGTGCCGGCGAACCACGCGGTATACAGTCGCCAGGCCAATACCTGTGCCGCCGAACTCCGACGGCGTATGAAGTCGATTGAATGCCACAAACAGTTTGTCGATATACCTCATATCGAAGCCGACACCGTTATCACGAACCTCAATAGCAACCCAGCGCCCTTCTCTTCGAGACAACACTTCGACAATTCGTTTTTCTTCTTTGGCGCTGTATTTCCAGGCGTTCGCCATCAGGTTCTGGAAGGCAACACGCAGCATTCGGCTGTCGCCTACAACCCACATACCCGGCTGTATGAGAATTTCCGTTGGCACATCATCGCTGATGTCTTGCAGTTCTTCCGCAATTTCTTCCAACATCTGGCTCAAGTCTATTGTCTGATTTTCCATGGACTGTCGGCTGACGCGGGACAGAACAAGCAACCCATCGATCAGCCCCGCCATCCGTACACTGGCCGCGCGGATTCGCTTCAGGTAATCCTTACCGATCTCATTCAACTGATCGCCACAATCCTCTTCCAGGGCTTGCCCAAACCCTTCAACGGCTCTCAGGGGCTGCCTGAGGTCATGGGAGACCGAGTAACTGAACGCCTCCAGTTCACGGTTGGCCATGCTCAGCTCGGAGGTCCTGGCCTCGACGATGCGCTCCAGGCTGTCACGGCTTTCCAGGATCCGGCGGTTCTGTTGCTGGATGGTGCTGATCATCTCGTTGAAGGTGTTACCCAGGCGCCCGAGTTCGTCGGTGCCGGAAACCGGCGCACGAATGGAATAGTCGTGATCCTGGGCGATGCGCTCGGCCGTCTCCGAAAGCTTGAGAATGGGTTCGGATACGATTCTCTGTAACCTGAGCGCCAGGAATACCAGCGCGATGAGGATCACCGCCCCGATACCGGAGGCTACGGATACAAAGGTCCGGATATGGCCCCGCAAAACTTCAAGGTGTGATGAGAGGAAAAGCTGCCCGACCACTTCGTTGTCCAGTGTGACCGGCATCAGTAACTGATAGACGTCCCCGACGAACCCTACTTCCAACGACGAACCAACCGACGGGCATTGCCCCTGTGGCCGGCCTGAAAGAGACGTCATCACGTCCCCTTGCTGGTTGTAGACACAGGCCTGCCGAATAGTGTCGATACGCTTGAGGCTGGTGATAATACTGCTCAGCTGCTCGTTGTCCTCGAACACCAGGGCGGCAGCGGACTGCTCCGCCAGGATGCCGGCGATGACATGAAGCTCGGATTCAAGCTGTTTCCGGTAATTCTGGTTCTCAACAAAGATGAGGCTCGCGCAGACCAGGGTGATGCCAAGTGTGCTGGTGAACAACGTAAGGAATAGCAGTTTGGTTTTCAGTCGCCAGTATCGCCACCGCCCCATCATCTCAGGACCCTCACCGCCAGTTCCAGAAGCCTGGAGTTAATGGTCAGGCCCGCTTTCATTGCGGCTTTCAGGCTGATTTCGAAGCGAATAACATTACCCTGCTTCACGTAACCGACAATCCCGCCCTTGCGAATGAAGTCTGGCAAATCACTCACTGTCAGTATGCCTTCGTGGCTCTCGGCCATTTCGAGCAGTTCGTCGACATTTCTGGACTGGGACTGCCCTATATAAAGTACGTCGCATCCCGCGATATCGGCCGGAACGTTGGGGTATCGAAGCTGAAGCGCCCTGCCCTGGGATTTACGACCTTGCATGGGGTCAAGCAGGTTGCCGAAGGGGTCATCGCCGTAGATGCACACATCAAGAGGATCGGAAGCGGTTGCTCCATTTGACCAAGTAATAAAACGTGTGAAGTTGTAGAGGAACGCCGCTTTGACTTCATATTCCGAGCGTATGGAAGCATGCGCCGACGCCAGGCTGAGACACAGGCTGAGAACTAGGGAAATAGAATATTTCAGGTGATCCCTCACGAGTCGGCCACGAAACAAGTAGTCATGTTGAAAAATGAATTATATGGGAGCCCGGCACCTACGGAAGGTTAGCACCCGTTTCGCTGGCGTCAACTGTATCTTAAAACTGTACTCCCCCAATAGCACCCTTCTGTGTCTGTTCCGCCAACACCGGTCCAATAGAATTTTATCAAGCACCGGAGGTGGAATATGAACATCGACAAAGTCCTGTTTCGCACACTCAAACACTATATTGAGAACCAAAAAACCCGCACACGCCTAAGAAGACGCCTGCGGGGAATGCCCATGAGAGAGCTGGATCGTTTGGCATGGGACATCGGAATAACCAGAGCTCAGCTGCTACGAGAGGCACACAGCCCGTTCTGGAAGACGCATCGCTGAGCCCTGGGGAAAGGGCTCAGCGTGACGACTACTCCCGCCAGAATGGCTTGTGCGCTTCCTCTACCAGACTGCCGTGAGGCAACCCTATGTCTTTTTCGACCAGTCTGGTGTCCATTTCATACAGCGACTGCCTCAATTGGTACCGGCGACTCCAACGCCCCGCATAGCGTTTGATAGCAGCGATGGCTCGCCTCACGAAAGCGCTCTTTGAGGGAACACATGCAATCGATGGTGCTTGTCTGAGTGTTTGATTGACGAGGATGGCTTTCATTTTCATCTTCCTTTAAATATGAACGATGACTACAATGAAACCATTCTCGACCCGCCGTACCAGGTCGTCCATCGACATTATTTGAACCCGGTGTTCGAAAAATATGAACATAAAGCTGGACAGGCTCAAGTCTTTTCTTCTGGTGGCTGAAGAGGCCAATCTGACTCGCGCGGCCGCTCGTCGTCATTCGACCCCGTCTGCGGTGAGCGAGCACCTTCGCCAGCTTGAGGAAGAGTTCGAGGTTCTGCTGTTCGAGCGCAGTAAACAGGGAATGTCCCTGACCGCGGCTGGCGAGCGCTTGCTCATGCCCGTTCGCCAGGTGTTTACCGCCGTGGAAGATGTACGTAACACTGCGCTTTCCTTGCGTTCGGTGCCCCACGCAACACTCCGCCTTGGACTGAACTCTCCGCCTGAATACCTTCGTGTAGACGAAGTGCTTCGCCGGAAGACGGACGCTCTCCCTCACCTCAACCTGGAAATGAAAACCCGGGCGTCAACCCAGATTGTCGAGCAAGTGCTTTCAGAAGAGCTGGATCTGGGGTATGTCTATGGCAACTGCGAGGACCCGAGGTTGAAGGTGGTGCCACTCACGCCAGTGCGTATTTCCGTTGTTGGCCCTGCGGATACGGAGCTCGACACCCTACCAGCCGACTTCGAGTCACGTCGGCGCCTGCCCTGGGTCTGGCCCAACCGGGACTGCCCGTTTTTTGATTTCATGAAGGACCTGCTTGGCCCTCAGGCAAGCCTCTCCGACGCGGCCACCAGTTCCGACGACGAGTATTCCACGGTGGTTATGGTCAAATCCGGCATGGGGTTTGGGCTTGTGGAGCGGGAGTTCGCGGAACAATCACAGAGCCGCGGAGGGGTGCGTATTTTTGATGATCCGGAGATGATCACCAACCTCAATCTGATATGCGGCGTGCGAAACTATGAACGTTCAGAATTGCGGGCACTGTTCGATTTGATCGTCAGTGAATGGAAACCGTAACGGTATGCTCACGCCTTGGTGAACTTGTTAACCGAGCTGATTTGCTCACCGTTCCAGATAAACTCGAAATGCGCCGTCTGGATAACACTGCGGACGTGCCTGGGAGTGAACAATCCCCAGCAGGTATCGCCGGGTTTTCGAACAGAGTGATACCGAAGCCCTTCCGAGCCTGCCCTGTAGAGCCTGCGACCATAACTCCGTGAAGCCGCGTAGCTGTCAGCATCGTAGATGGCGTCCCCAAAGGAGAGGGTCGTGGCGTCGTGCAGGGTCATCGTCCCCACCTTGCACTTAAGCCCCCGGAACACCAGCCGGTCGTAGTCCAAACCGTGAACGCCCTGCCAGTAGCGTGACTGGTGATAGGCCACCTCCGCTATCGCTGTATCGATGCTCTCCCCCATATACAGAACACCGTACTGGCCATCGCTGAAGCGGCTACCTTCCGGGTTTACATGGGTAAACGGGCCGGTGGCGTAGGAGCAGCCAGGGATTCCGAAAGGGATCTCCGCTTTGCGGATCAGGTTGAGATTACCCAACTCGGTCTGAAGACGGGGGTTGGTGAGCGCTTGAAGTTCGTAGAGCGCATCAAACTCATCTTCGTCCGCCACATCATCAAACAGGCTGATGGGCGGAAGCCTCGAGTTGATCAGGCGAAACCCGGTAATGCTCTCGGGTGTGATCGTTGGCGGCAGTTCCTGACTCACCAGAGCCCCCCGCGCAATACATCGATACGCCTGAACGTTTCATACAAAGCAGCAAACTGGCCCGTACTGATGATCTCAAGGGGACTTTTGCCGTTGAAGTACGGATTGTCGTTTTTCAGGGCCATAAAGCCGTAAACGTTCTTCGGGTTCTCGAAGATCATCCGCAGGCAGCCATGGATGTTGACCAGATAACTGAGACGTTCAATCTGGTCATGGGTCAGGCTCGCCTGCTCCGGCGCTTTACGATACTTGTAGTACGCCGGGCGGGAGATCTGAAGGATTTTCTGTACCTGCTCGGGAGTACAGCCCCAACGGTCCAGAATATTAAACACGGTTTTAAGGCCAACGCCGGAGACGTTGTTCTTTTGGACGGTTGCGAGTTTCTGCGCGTTACTCATAGCGGACACCACTGTTTTTCAGGCTTTCGCCCACTTAACACTTGGTATCATTGTAGACTTATAGTTACATTTTGTCTATAAGAAGACTTTACAAACAACTCACCCAGCGTGCTCTTCAGCAACATCGGCCAGATTTTTGTACTCGCAGTCCTGCTTCGCGATGAAGGCGTCCGCCGAATCAATCAGGATATTGTCATCGCGCATGAACCGTCGACCCAACAACGCCGGATAGGAAAACTTCCCACGGTCGGTGAGCGAGAACTCAGTCTTGTGACTGGTACCGGCAATGCAGAAGTCCATAACCACCACAAACCGGCGCTGCGAGGGTGCGCCCTTGCGTTTGATCTTAACCGTACGCTCAACAGGCAGGCTGAACTCCAGAATCACCTCTTCCAGATTCTTGCCGTCGGCGTCGTCCTCATCCTGGTGGTCAGCCAGCGGCAACTGGAAACTGACCCATTCTTCATCACCTTTCATGAACGGCTCAACATTGACGGCATGCAGTGAAGAGGTTTTGGCCCCGGTGTCCAGCCGGGCCTTCATGCGTAGGCCCGTGCCCTCGAGCACAAGCCATTCAACAAAGCCAAGTCGCTCGGGCACAGCGTTTTCATTACTGCTGCTCTCAGCCATGGCGATGGAGGGGATCAGGAACGCGAAAAGCGCCGCGACAACGTATCTCTTGGAGTCCGTCAACATTCAAAATCCTTTGTGGCAAAGTGGTTGAGTTCAGGGAAAAAGCTGAGGAACCTGTGTTCGAGTTCCTGGTCGTGGGCTTTGATCTCCTCGATGATTCCGCTGAACGCATTCCTGAACCGTATGCGATTGGCGACCCGGTCCAGAGCATACCCAATGTTGTCAATGTCCTGGTATGAGCGGAACCAGTCGTGGAGAACGATCTGCTGAGTCACCTTTTGCATTTTCTCAGGCATCAACGACGCGTTTTCATCGAGTTCCCGATAGACCTGATCGATAAAGGTATCGGAATTCACATGACTAAAGCGTTGCCAGTTTCTTAACAGGTAGTGATCGTAGAGGATATCCAGCGCCACACCCGAGAAACGTCGGCGCTGAGGGGAGAACAACCGCTTGCTGGCAATGACTTGCGGATGCTGGTCGGTAAACGCATCCACCGCCCTGTGATGCTGCAGCCCCACCCTCACTTCCCGGGGCAGTTCTTCCGGCACAATGCCTCTCGCAAAGTCCCCCAGCAGGCTGCCCACACGAACCTTGGGGGAATCTGGTGCGAGAAAAAGATGGGCAAGGTGATTCAAACTGGCTCCCAATAACGGCGGCGAACAGGCCTCCGCCGCCAAGGTTTCTTTGTGCAGAGCGCTCCGATCAGAAGTTGAAGGTGACGCCCAGGCCCAGACCATCAACGGTGGAGCCATCCTTGTCATAGTAACGCATGTATTCCACGTTGCCAGACACTTCCGGTGCCAGCTCAACATTCACACCAGCGCCGTAGGAAAAGTCCGACTCATCCTCGGTGGTGGTCCCCAGGAACGACTTCGCTTCCACTTCAACCCGGGTTACACCGAAAATAACGTAAGGCGTTGCGGGTGATTCGTTCGCCAGATTCAGCGTGGCGTAGCCGCCGAAGAAATTGTCCAGCGAATAATCGACGCCGCCAATGCGATCATCGTCCACGCCAAACCCAGCACGGGCTTCGAGCCCAAAGAAAGGCGACACCAGGCCACCCACCTTCGCGGACAGCGTACCAACGTCAACGTCGTCACTGCCGTTTTCGATATTGATAAAGCTGTAGTTCAGGCCCGCATAAAGGCTACCACCACCTGACTTGTAGACATCAGCGAAGGCGCTTTGGGAGACCGCCATCAGCGGCGCTGCAGAAAGACCAAGCATCAATGCAATCGACTTTTTCATTTGAATTCTCCTTCCGGTTTCAAGCCGAACTCACAATTCGAAGTTGCATCAGGCTGACGACAAACACCAGCGTTCGGATCCTTATTTACGCGGAATTTACAGTGATTTAATGTACCTGTAAGACCCTGACACACTGCGGGTTCCACCTTGCGAAAGCCCCAAGCCGCATGTATTCTGACGCCGTCTCTCTGTTCAGCCGGCTAGAGCGTCCTTTGAGAAACCTGAACCCCGTAATCTTTATCATGAGCGTCATGTTTATACTTCTTAGTATTTTCATGACCTTACCTGTGCTTCTTCTCGTAACTTCTGAATCGCCGAATGCCATGGCGTTTGCGGAGTCTGCGGCTATCTGTTTTGGCACGGGGCTGCTGGGCATTCTCGCGACCTACCGCCAGGCACGAGACCTGAAGCCCCGCTACATGTTCGTGCTGACCGTCTCCAGCTGGTTTATTATCGCCCTGCTCTCCTCGCTCCCGTTCTATCTCAGTGATCTGGGGCTCACCCTCGGCGAGGCCTTTTTCGAAGGCACATCCGGCATCACCACCACCGGAGCCACGGTGCTTACCGGCCTGGACACCATGGATCAGGACCTACTGCTCTGGCGCTCTGTACTGCAATGGATTGGTGGCATCGGGATCATCGGCATGTTCGTTGCCGTATTGCCCTTCCTCCGCGTGGGCGGCATGCGGCTTTTTGCAACGGAATCTTCAGAATGGACTGACAAGGCCCTGCCGCGAATGAAAACCCTCAGTCGTGGCCTGCTGTTGGTTTACGTGGCGTTTTCGGTGCTTGCGGTAACGACCTATTGGTTGTCCGGTATGAGCCTGTTTGACGCATTCAACCATGGCCTGACGAGTATTGCGACCGGCGGCTTCTCCACATCCGACTTGTCCATGGGCAAGTTCGACTCCAACCTGATTCTTTTGGAAGCCACCCTGTTCATGATGATCGGCAGCATGCCGTTCTTTCTTTTTGTCCGGGAAATGCATGGCCAGCACGGCGTGCTGTTCAGGGATCAGCAGGTGCGGCTGTTCGTGACCATCCTGCTGGTGGTACCTGCCTTACTGACTCTTTACCGCTGGTACGTCTCACCAGTGGAGTTCGACCTCGTTAACGGCTACGTGTCGACACTCTTCAATGTCACGTCTGTGGTCACAACAACCGGCTATGCCTCGGAAGATTACTCTGCGTGGGGCCCACTTGCGTTTGTGCTGTTTTTCTTTCTGATGTTTATCGGCGGGTGCTCCGGCTCAACAGCCGGGGGCATGAAAGTGTTCCGCTTCCAGCTCTCATTGATCGTACTGAGGGAGCAGCTGATGCGGCTGCTGCATCCCAGGGCCGTATTCACACGCAACTACAATGGCCGCGCGGTCAGCGACGAAATTATCGCTTCGATGATTGCCTACACCTTTATCTTTCTGTTGTGCCTGCTGATCATAACGGTCGCGCTGGCAGCTCTGCAGTTGGACTTTATCACCAGCCTGTCCGGAGCACTCACCGTGCTGACCAACGTTGGCCCGGCGCTCGGCGACACAATTGGGCCAGCGGGCACCTTTGCACCGCTCCCGGAGCTTGCCAAATGGATTCTATCGGTGGGTATGCTGATGGGGCGTCTGGAAATACTGAGCGTGGTAATTGTGCTTTCACCAGCGTTCTGGCGAAGCTAAGCGAGGCAACCTGCCCTGCTTAGGCTTCGCCAATCGAACGTCAGGCGAGCTTTACAGTACGTTATCGCGAAGGAACTTGCCGATATCCACGATCTCTTCCATGCACACGCTGTGTTCCATCGGATAGGTCTCATACGTGGGTTCAAACCCCATGTCCTGCAGATTTTCCACGCTTTGCCGGCCCAGGGCCTCCGGTACCATGGGGTCAAAGGTGCCATGATAGATCCGGATCGGGATATCACGATTCGCCTCTGAGCACTTCACAGTCTTCGCAGTGGCAAAGTATGTTGACAGGGCAATAATGCCCGCCAGGCGCTTCGGATAGCTCAACCCAAGCTCGTAGGCCACGGCGCCCCCCTGGGAAAACCCGGCAATCACAATGTTCTCGCTCTTCACGCCACGCTCAATTTCCCGGTCCACCAGTTTTGCAACTGCGTCTGACGAGGCCATCAACTGATCGGTGTCCACCACTCGATCAATATCCATTGCCTTGATGTCGTACCAGGCTGGCATCGTCATTCCACCGTTAATGGTGACCGGCATGTTGGGGGCGTGAGGAAAAATGAACCGAACAGCTGCATTGTCGGGCAACCCCAACTCCGGCACTACCGGCTCGAAATCATGGCCACTGGCTCCAAGGCCATGCAGCCAGATAACGGCGGCAGTAGGATTGGGATTGGTTTCCAATTCGATATATTGAAGTTCTTGCACAAAATACCTCGGGTATCAGGGGTGTTCCGTTGGTGTATCCGTCGAGCCGTTGCCATTGTGAGCTTCAAGCGCCGTGACCACCGGGTTGGCGTACATATCCAGCAGGTAGGGCCGAATCGCCGGGTCGCAGGCATCGAGTCGACGCTCCATCTCCGACTCGGCGGCTTCTATTTCCGCCGCTGACCAGGCCTCTGCCGTCACCACCGCATCGCTTACAGAGTCTCTGCTGGCGTGTGAATCAGGATGAATGCCTCTTTGCTGATAGGCCACCAGGTTGGACGTGTGCAAGTGATAATTGGCATGCATCTCCCGATCGATCCGGGCAGCCAGTTCCTTAGGCGTGTTTTCGGCATCCGCGATGGGTGCTCCGAAATGCACGTGCACGTGGCCCTTGAACCCCGTGAGCCCGCGCATTATCTGGTTAGTATCCTCGCCTTCGGCCTTAATGTACTTGCCCGTGCGGGAGCGGGTTTCGAGCTCTCGGGCCTTGTCCATATCGCAGGGATCATACTCGTAGGCAATGGACACCGGCACGATGTTCAGCCGGTTCATGGCTTCGCCGAAATCCAACCCACTTTTCTTCTGGCTCATGTAGAACATTTTAATAATGGCGGGATCGGTGAAATCCAGCCCGTCTTTGGCGCGCCCTTCACGCTGCGCAATCCAGATGCTCTCGTTGTTGTCGATACTGTGATTGATAAACGCCGAAAGCATGATGTAGGCGTCCCGCATTTCACGTGGGCTGGTCATACTGCGACGCACCACAAAGCTCTTGTTCAGCCGCATCATTTCAGCAAATACGCGGTTCGCCAGCAGGTTGTCGCCAATGGCAATACGTGTGGTATTGAAGCCGTTCGCGAACAGCAGGTAATTGACCACCATCGGGTCGAACACGATGTCGCGGTGGTTGGAGATGAACAGGTGAGCGCTCTGCTTGTCCAGATTTTCCAGCCCGCTGTGGGTAACCCGGGTCGTTGTGTGATCAACCAGTTCGCCAACGTAGCCAGACAGTTGTGCCTGGAGGTCGTCGATACGGGTAAGTCCGCCAAAGTTCCTGGCCAGCCAGCGCTTGACCCATACCCGGAGCATTCCCGGCGCCCATTTGGCCAGTGTGGGCGACTTGAAGCGGCCAATCATATCCAGAAATTCCGGATCCCGTACCAGATTGTTGATGGCGGTTCCGGTTTCCTCGTCCGAGTAAGGTCGGATGGCGTCAAATTCCTGCATGGAGTTCCTGTTTGTTGGGTGCAGAAAAAAGGCGCATTGTAGCGTTTATAAGGTTTGTTTGTCTCCGCCGATTCCGTGACCGCTTTCTGGTATCATGGCCTGCCTGCCAGAACGGCACCCTTTACCCTCAACCAACACCGCTGGCCAAGTCATGGATTTTGCACAACTCAGCACAGAGCGCCCCCGTGTTACCGACCAGGACCCGGAAGAAGTCCTTCATCGTGTTTTCGGTTACGAGACCTTCCGGCCCTTGCAGGGCGACATTATCCGCGAGCTGGTTAACGGTGGCGATGCGTTGGTACTGATGCCCACCGGTGGTGGTAAATCCCTCTGCTATCAGGTGCCAGCCCTGGTTCGCGCCGGAACAGCTGTCGTCATATCACCTCTGATTGCACTGATGCAGGACCAGGTGGCAGCGCTGAAAGAACTGGGCGTCAAGGCCGCGTTCCTGAACTCCACCATGGATTTCGAACAGGCCCGGGACACTGAAAACGCGCTTATGACCGGCGAACTGGATCTGCTCTACTGCGCGCCGGAACGGCTGATCCAGCCTCGCACACTGGACCTGTTACATGATGCTTCTATTTCCCTGTTTGCCATCGACGAAGCCCACTGTGTGTCCCAGTGGGGGCACGATTTCCGCTCCGACTACCTGGAGCTAAGCCGGCTGGCCCATGAATTCCCGGGCGTACCCCGCATAGCCCTCACCGCCACCGCGGACGAGCGCACCCGCAAGGAGATCGCTGAACGGCTGTCCCTGACCGAAGCCCGACACTTTATCAGTGGTTTTGATCGCCCAAATATTCAGTACAGAATTGCTCCGAAAACCAATGCAAACAAACAACTACTAGATTTTATTAAAGCGGAACATGATGGCGACTGCGGCATCGTTTATTGCCTGTCCCGCAACAAAGTCGACAGCACCGCGAAGCTGCTCAGTGACAAAGGCTACACCGCTCTGCCCTACCATGCGGGCCTCAATGCCGGTGATCGCGCGCGGAATCAGGAGCGCTTCCTACGCGAGGACGGCGTCATCATCGTGGCCACCATTGCTTTTGGCATGGGCATCGATAAACCCGATGTTCGATTTGTCGCCCACCTGGACCTTCCAAAAAGCCTGGAAGCCTACTATCAGGAAACCGGACGAGCCGGTCGTGATGGAAAGCCTTCGACCGCCTGGATGGTTTACGGCCTGCAGGACGTGATCAAGCTGCGACAGATGCTCGAAGGCTCCATGGGCAATGACCACTTCAAACGGGTTGAGCGCCAGAAGCTGGATGCCATGCTAGGCCTGTGCGAAGTGACAAGCTGTCGGCGACAGGTGTTGCTGCGGTATTTCGGCGACACCCTTGAACAACCCTGTGGCAACTGTGACACCTGCCTGACTCCACCGGAAACCTGGGACGGCAAGATTGCTGTTCAGAAGGCGCTCTCCTGCGTGTTCAGAACCGGCCAACGTTTCGGGGTTACGTATTTGATTGATGTGTTACGCGGCTCTGAGAACGAACGTATCCTGCAGTCCGGCCATCAAACGGTTTCCACCTACGGAATTGGTACCGAGTTGTCTGCTAACGACTGGAAGTCCGTATTCCGTCAGCTGGTGGCCAATGGTTACCTCAGGGCTGACCCGGAAGGCTATGGAGCGTTGCAACTCACGGAGCAATGCCGCCCACTACTTAAGGGCGAGGTAGCTATCCAATTACGCAAGGATCCCGTGGTGAAGGCCTCCAGTGGCCGTGGGTCATCAGGGTCCGGCCGCCGCAGGATTGCAGACCAGATCACTGACAAACCCGGCTGGGAAGCGCTGCGGGCCTGCCGAAAATCGCTGGCGGATGAGAAGGGCGTGCCGCCCTACGTGATTTTCCACGATGCCACGCTGTTTGAAATCCTGGACAAGAAACCGAACAGCCTTGCCGAAATGGCTGAGATAAACGGCGTGGGTGCGGCAAAGCTCGAAAAATACGGGGAAACTTTCCTCGCCGCCCTACGGGAGTTGGACGGCGCTTGAATCTACCTCCGTTCACTGCGCCTGGAAGCCTTTCTTGCGAACACGATAGTGGGCCATCGAAGTGGCCACATGATGGCCGTCACTGTCGTACAGTGTGCCTTCTAACTCAAACGCGGCCCAGCCCGTAGCATCGGCCTCGGCCTTGATGGCTTCAACCGTGGCGGCGTCCAGTGAAAACTCCACAAACACATCGGAATTCGCCGGCTGCAGGAACTGAAGCGTCATTTCCTTGAGAATCGGCGTGTAAGCCGGGCCGAGATCAAACAGCGTCAACACGCCACCGGGGATCTCCGCCACCAGGAAATAGGCACCGGCGTAGAGGCTGCCAAAGTGGTTCTTATTGCCTTTCAGGCGTATTCTTGCCTTAACGAACCCCGGGCGAATCTCCTCGACACTGAATCGATTCCGTGGTGCAAACGGGATTGATAGGCCAATAATTCGGTTGACGGCCGCATAACCACTGGTTTTACGGAGCCAGGCCAGCGGTTGGGTGATTCGCGCACCAGGATTCGATTCAGACACCCAATGGCCGGTTGCACCTATCAGATTGTCGATGAACGCCATGTTTTCTTACCTGTTGGTGATTTAACGCCCATGATTGCAGCCGTTTAAAAGGTATCGCAACTGTTTTCGGGATTTTTTACGGTTATCCCTTTCCGGAAAGAAAAATTCACCTAAACTGCTTGGATATCAAAACGGGCGATAACAAGAAACTCGAATGGACGCGGGAGTAAGTCTTCAATGAAAGTGAGGCGTGCGCGTGGCCTGCTGACGGCCCTGGCATTGTTTCTGGTTTGCCCGGGAACCGGTGTGTCTTCGGAATATCTGTCTGGAGAAACACAGGCAAGGGAGTATCGCCTGTGGTACCGCAATTACGACAGCCCACCCATACGTGCCCTGGTTGCCCTCGCCTTCGACAAGACACCGGAATACGGTTCGTATCGAATCACTCGCACCCCGGAGATGGCCCAAGGCCGGGTTGTCCGCGAACTTGAGCGCCAGCAATCAAAATTGGTCGATCTCGCGAATGTCGCGACATCAAAACAGAGGGAAGAAAGCCTGCAGGCCATCCCCATACCTATCGATGGCGGACTTTTGGGGCTTCGGGTGTGCGTGGTGCTTAAAGAATCCTTGCCCAGATTCAAAGGCATCCGAAGCCTTGGCAATCTTGAGGAAGTCGGTATCCGCATCGGCCAGGGCGCACACTGGCCGGATTCGTCGATTCTTCAGGCCAACGGAGTCAGCGTGGTGACTCACTCGCGGTACGAAATTCTTTTCCGCATGCTGGAGAATCATCGTTTTGAATGCTTCGCCCGGGGAGTCAACGAGGTTCTTTTCGATCTGGAGCTTGAAAACAACGAAGATTTCGCCATCGAGCCGGACCTGCTGCTGGCCTATCCGATGCCCTCTTACTTCTTCGTCAACCGGCACGACCACGAAACGGCACATCGGCTTCAATTGGGCATGGAAAGGGCCATTTTCGATGGCAGCTTTGGCGCGTACCTCAACCAATACTACGGCCAGTCCATCGACGAGCTAAACCTGCACAGCCGGAACGTCCTTGTTCTGGAAAATCCCTATCTGACGGACGAGTCCCGGGCCATCGGCACCAGAACCCTCCTCGAACTCCGACGGCGAATCCAGATACTATCCGCGCCCCAGAAAACGTCTTACTCAAACCCTGAATCGTGACACGTTCTTACTAAGCGTGTGGCCGACCGATTCGATCTGACCGCTATAGACGTCGTTCTCGCTGGCAGCCTTGGCGGCCTCCTGGCCCTGGTCGGCAATCCGGGTGATGGAGGAGTTCAACTCTTCCGTCACAGAGGTCTGCTCCTCAGAAGCCGTTGCGATCTGGGAGGTCATCTGGCTGATCGACGTTATGGCATCAGCAATACGGTTAAGGGACTCCATGGCATCCTGGGCTTTCTCCATGCTCACATTCGAGACCGCTGTTGATGCCTTCATGACGTCAACCGCCTGGTTTGCACCGCTTTGCAGGCGCTCAATCATGTTGTTGATCTCTTCCGTGCTGTCCTGGGTGCGGCGAGCCAGATTGCGCACTTCGTCAGCAACAACCGCAAAGCCACGGCCCGCGTCCCCTGCCCTGGCGGCCTCGATCGCCGCGTTCAGTGCCAGCAGGTTGGTCTGTTCAGCAATCCCCTGAATTACCTCGAGAACCGAGGTAATGTCGGTAACGTCCTTGCCGAGTTTATCGATGACTTCCGCAGCGGCGTTAATCTCTTTTGACAATTTCTGTACTGCATCCCGGGAAGCGGCAACGGTTTCAAGGGAAGCACGGCTGTCTGCGTCGGCGGTGTTGGAGGCATCCGCGGTCTGTTGGGCATTCTGTGCAATTTCCCCGGCAGCGGCAGACATCTCATTGATGGCCGTGGCCACCATATCAATCTCGGCCTGCTGTTTTTCAACGCTGTCTCGGCTGGTGCTGGCGGTATCCCGCAGGGAGGACACGTTTTCGCCAAGCTCGGCGGTGCCTTGCTGGACGTCCCGGACCACATTCTGGATATTCTCAACAAAGCTGTTGAACTCCGCCGCGAGCTTGCCGAACTCGTCGTTGGCGCTATCGTCCAGGCGCTTGGTGAGGTCCGCCTCGCCACTGGCGATTGATGCCATGGCGGCATTAAGCTTGCGAACGGGAGCCATCAGCACGCGGATACCAAAACGCAGGATCACCAGGGACACCAACAAGCCAATTACTGCGATGATCAGCCCGGTTACGCGAGCGGCGTGGACCGGCGCATTGATTTTGTCCTCGTTGATAAAAGTGCCGAGATACCACTCAACACCACGGGCACCTTTGATGCGATGGAAACCGGCAGTCCAACTGGCATCTCCGGTGTCATATTCGTGAATTTCACCGCTGAGCCGAGGGGATTCTCCCAAAAGACTGCTGATCTTCTTGCCAACCAGTTTCTGGTCCGGGTGAAACAACACGGTGCCGTCGTCACTGATCAGGGCCGCATAGCCAGTGTTGGCCAGCGTAATCGTGGAGAGCGTCTGTTCTATGGTCTTCAGGGCAATATCACCACCGACAACACCCTGGTAGGCCCCACGTTTGACCGGTGCCAGCGTGGAAATGATGGTGCCTCCAGTGCCCGCGTCCACGTAGGGTTCGGTGAACGACGCTGAGCCCTTTTGTTTCGCCTGTTTGAACCAGGGCCGCGTGCGTGGGTCGAAATCCGCAGGCAGTGTGGCTTCTGAGGCATCGTCCTTCATCAGCATATAGCCATCATCGCGGCCAACATAGACGTCAATGAACCCGCCACCGGTTGTCGCAGCGGCCAGGATAACCCTCGCCTCGGCATCGGTTTCCACGGACTCCAGCGCTTTTGCCGTTGCTTCGGTCATGGCAAGACGGGTGTTGAGCCAATCCGCAATGCTGGACGTACTCTGAGCCACGGTGTCTTCAATCAGTGCATCAACATAAGTATCCGTAGTGTCCTGTAACCGGAGGTTGCCGCTGAGCGTAAACGCCCCCATAACAAGTAAAAGCAAAATACCAAAGGCGACGAGCAACTTCTGGCCGAAACTCAGGTTCATTTTCCGGGTCCTTTTCGAGACAGTCTATTCGGGGGGTCAGTCAAACAGCCTATCGGCTGTCTATCATTCATAAACTGGTTTTCGGCGTGTGCTGCAAAGTCTTTAACTTTATGTGATAAGAAGTCTTTAACTTTATGTGATAAGAAGTCTTTAGCTTTAGGTGATAAGAAGTCTTTAGCGCTCTCTGATAAAATACTGAAGCAATCGACAATTCTTGCCGTCATTTCCACACCCAACGGGAGCTGCCGTATATGGCCCACGAAGAACTGCACCTCAACCTTCGTAACCTGACCAGTGATGATTACCCACAGCTCCAGCGACTGATGGACAGGGTCTACGACGATATTGGCGGTGCCTGGCCAGAGGACACGATCGAAGCTCTGGTGCAACAGTTTCCGGATGGTCAGATCTGTATCGAAGAATCCGGTGACCTGGTGGCCGTAGCCCTCACGGTGTGCGTCAAGTATGAGCGATTCAGCAATCCGCACACCTACGACGACCTGATCCTGCGCAATGAAAAAATCTGGCACAACGCCAAAGGCGACTCGCTTTACGGCCTCGATGTGTTTATCCACCCGGATTATCGCGGCTACCGCCTTGGCCGGCGGCTTTATGAAGCTCGCAAAGAACTCTGCCGATCCATGAACCTGCGCGCCATCCTGGCGGGTGGCCGCATCCCTGGATATCACAAGTATTCAGACCAGCACTCCCCGGAAGAATACATCCAGCGAGTGGATCGCAAGGACATCTACGACCCGATCCTCAGCTTTCAGCTGTCCAACGACTTCCAGGTCACCCGGCTGATGCACAAGTACCTGCCGGAAGACGAGAAATCCCTGGGCTACGCCACTCTGCTGGAATGGCGGAACATCCTCTATACACCGCCGTCGCCGGTGCTTAACGTCAAGAAGACTCAAGTACGCCTGGGTGCCGTTCAGTGGCAGATGCGTGAATTTACCTCTGTGGAGGAAGTGCTGGAACAGGTGGAGTACTTCGTGGATGCGCTCTCGGATTACAAGAGCGATTTCGCCCTGTTTCCAGAATTTTTCAACGCACCGCTGATGGGCCTGACGGACCAGGTGGACCAGACACGGGCCATTCGCTTTCTGGCAGGCTTTACCGAGCAATTCCGCAATCAGATGTCGGAAATGGCGGTCAGTTACAACATCAACATCATTACCGGCTCGATGCCCCTGCTCGAAAATGATCGGGTCTACAACGTGTCCTATCTGTGCCACCGCGACGGCCGCGTCGACGAGCAGCGCAAGATTCATATCACGCCCCACGAACGCCGTGACTGGGTCATCGAAGGCGGTGAGAAGTTCCAGGTGTTCGACACCGACGCCGGCCGCGTGGCCATCATGATCTGTTACGACATCGAGTTCCCGGAACTGGGACGCCTGGCGGCCATCGAAGAGGTGGATATTATTATGGTGCCCTTCTGGACGGACACCAAGAACGGATACCTTCGGGTACGGCACTGTGCGCAGGCACGGGCGATTGAAAACGAGTGCTATGTCGTGATCACCGGTAGTGTGGGTAACCTTCCCAAGGTTGAGAACCTGGACGTGCAGTACGCCCAGTCTTCCGTATTCTCACCGTCGGACTTTGCGTTCCCCCACGATGCGGTGATGGCGGAAACCACACCGAATACGGAAATGATCATGTTTTCCGATATGGATCTGGAAAAGCTGAAGCTGGTGCGCAACGAAGGCTCGGTGACGAACCTGAAAGACCGGCGCACGGATATTTACGAGCTCAACACGCTACAAACGGGCCAAAATGATAAAAACAGTTGATGAACCGCCTGAGAGCTCTATCGTATGACACTGAACACGTTGCCAAACCAACAGAGTGTGGCTATTGTTTAACCATATACTTTCAGGAACACGCCCTAGGGGTGTCGTCCGGACCCCCTCGGGGTGCAAAAGAGATCACTTTTAGATGAACGAAGCACTACCGGATCTTGTCGCACATTTTCACATCAAGCGTGGCCTCTTTCGCCGGGAGCGTGTGCAGGCCGCGCTGTTCGAGCTCGATCACTTCGGATGTGTGATGAAGACGGACAAGATATTTAACCCCGGTGATACGGTTATCCTGGATCTCGTGATGGAAATGCCGTTTGACGACATCAGGGCGGATGGAATTACCGGCCTGGTAACGGAACGCAGGAAACACTGTAGCAATTTCTTCTATTCCGTTGATTTCGTAGAACTCAATGACAACTCCTCGTCTGCCCTGAGCGAAAAACTCAAGCGCATTCGTGAGGTGGTGCTCAAGAAGCAGACGCTAAAATCCAGACGTTCCTCAGGGCCCGCCTCCAGCATTCGGCAACTGGCCTGAACTCACCAACGCCCCACATCAACTTGCACTTCAAGGAGAAAGTCCTCATGGCGAAGAAAGCCAACAAGCAAAGCGTTGATAAAGTCGTCAAGAAAGTGAACAAAGAGTTCGATAAAACGTCATCACAGATCGAAAAGCTGATCAACGACGCCCTCAAGCAGTTCGACAGCCTGCAGAACCAGATTCAGGAACCCGTCCGCAAACTGTTGAAGGAAGTGGATGAGCTTCGTGATCGTGAAATGAAACGTTTCAACGAAGAATTTGAACGTCGCTTGGGTGAATTCCACGATTTGCAAAACAATATCCTGGACCGCCTTGGTATTGCCAGCAAGGAAGCCAGCGAAGAGGCGAAGAAGGTCGCAGGCCAGGCCGCCAAGAAGGCCGGCCCTGCTGCCAAAGGCAAGTCAGCTCCGAAAAAATCCACCGCCAGTAAGACAGCGGCCAAAAAACCGGCCGCCAAGAAGCCCGCCACACCAAAAGCGGCAACTGCAAAGAAAGCCGCCAAACCCAAGGCGAGCACCGCCGCCAAAAGTCCGGCCGCAGCCACTAAATCCGCTCCCAAGAAAGCCGCCACGGCCGCGCGGAAGCCAGCGGCAAAGCCGGCTGCAGCAACACGCGCTCCAAAGCCGAAGGACAAGAGCGACCTGACCCAGGTTAAAGGTATTGGGCCGGCCACCGCCCGCAAAATGAAGGAAGCCGGTATCACCTCGGTTGATCAGATCGCCAATCCGTCTGACGCGGACAAAGAAAAGCTTCAGGCATTTTCAAGCGTGAAAGGCTTTAACACCTTCAGCGACGAAGCCAAGAAAGTTATTTAATGCAACAATCCGAACAGCCTGTTTTACGGGACATTGTCCTGATTGGCGGCGGACACAGCCACGTAGGCGTTCTCAAGCGCTTTGCCATGAACCCAGTGCCTGGTGTCCGCCTTACCCTCATCTGCAGGGATACCCATACACCCTACTCCGGAATGCTTCCCGGGTATGTGGCTGGGCATTATTCCTACGACGACGTCCATATAGACCTCAGCAAACTGGCCGAGTTCGCGGGCGCGCGCTTCTACCGCGATGAAGTTGTTGGCATCGACCGCCATCGAAAACGTGTGGTCTGCCGCTCCCGACCGGACGTGCCTTACGACATTCTGTCGGTGAATATCGGGTCCGCTCCCAAGGTCGGTGACGTCAGTGGCGCAACTGAACATGCAGTGCCCGTCAAGCCTATCAACGGATTCAACAATCGCTGGCTGTCATTATTGTCGCGGCTGGAAAACCATGACGGCCCGATGACCGTTGCTGTGGTCGGCGCAGGTGCAGGTGGCGTTGAACTCACACTGGCCATGCAGTTCCGGCTACGAAATGAGCTCGAAAAGCGCGGCCACGACCCGGACCAGTTGCACTTTCATCTGTTTGATGCAGACCAGCAGATCCTGCCTACCCACAACGCCAGGGTGCGTGCGGTATTCGCTGACACACTCGCAAGCCGTGGGGTGAAGGTTCACCTGGGATCCGCAGTCTCAGAGGTCGAGGCCAATCGTTTGACCACGGAGTCCGGCGACACCCTGTCGGTTGACGAAGTGCTCTGGGTCACCCGTGCCGGCGGCCCCGAGTGGCTGCGGGATACCGGCCTGGCCCTGGACGACGGTGGCTTTATCCGGGTGACGGACACCCTGCAGACAGAAACCGACAACGATATCTTCGCGGCGGGTGACATTGCCAACGTTGTAAATCACCCCCGGGAAAAAGCCGGCGTATTTGCCGTTCGTCAGGGCCGGCCACTGGCGGACAACCTCCGCCGCCATGCCCTCGGAAAGCCCGCGAAGCAATTCCGGCCGCAGAAAAAATGGCTGGCGCTGATCAGTACCGGCGACAAATTCGCAGTGGCCTCCAGAGGTGACCTGTCGTTGGCCGGTTCTTGGGTCTGGCGCTGGAAAAACAGCATTGATAGACGCTTCATGGCGAAATTCAATGATCTTCCCGCCATGGAAGAGAACGCCGCCCTGCCCGACACCGGCGCCGCACAAAACCCCGAGGAAGCGTCCCAGGCCATCTCCGCGGTGGCCATGCGTTGCGGTGGCTGCGGAGCCAAAGTCGGCAGTACCGTGCTGTCACGGGCCCTCGGCGAGCTGCGACCAATAGAGCGGGATGACATCCTGATTGGTCTACACGCCCCAGACGACGCCGCCGTACTGACCGTCCCACCCGGAAAGGCGGTGGTTCACACCGTCGATTTCTTTCGCGCCTTTATTGACGACCCCTATGTGTTCGGCCGGGTTGCCGCCAATCACGCCCTGGGCGACGTGTTTGCCATGGGCGCCGAAGCTCAGAGTGCCACCGCCGTAGCGACCGTGCCCTACGGCATAGAGTCCAAGGTGGAAGACGTGGTTTACCAGATGATGTCCGGCGCCGTGGAAGTGCTGAATGAAGCTGGCTGCGCGTTGGTAGGCGGCCATACGGGTGAAGGCCGTGAGCTGGCACTGGGCTTTGCCGTCAACGGGTTGATTGATCCGGATGACGTCATGAGCAAGGGCGGCCTGCGGGCCGGAGACGCTCTGCTGCTGACCAAGCCTATCGGTACCGGGACGCTCTTCGCTGCCCACGCCAAACTTGCCGCGAAAGGCCGCTGGATTGATTCTGCCCTGGCCTCAATGATGCAGTCCAACAAAGACGCGGCCCAGTGCCTGCGCCGATATGGTTCACGAGCCTGCACCGACGTAACGGGTTTTGGTTTGCTTGGCCATCTGGTTGAGATGACGCGCCCCTCTGGCGTTGATGCGGAGCTCGATCTCACGGCAATACCGATTTTGCCTGGCGCTGAGGAAACTGCAGCAGCAGGTATCCTCAGCTCCTTGCAGCCGGCCAACATTCGTCTCCGGCGTGGTATTCGAGACCAGGAAAAGTGGGTCAACCATCCTCGCTACCCATTGATCTTCGACCCGCAGACCGCCGGCGGACTGCTGGCCAGCGTGCCCGCTGACCAGGCGGATGCCTGTATCAGTGAGCTGAAAGCAATGGGCTATCCCCACACTGCCATTATAGGGCGGGTGTTGCCGCAGGATGAGAGCGGCCCCATCGAGCCCATCACACTCAGGGATTGAGACGTTCGCCTTTGGCCCTGGCCTTCTCAATCGCAGTGAGCAGGGCCGCTTGCTCAGCTTCAGGAACAAAGCAAGAGGCGAGTTCGGTGACGCGATCGGTCAGTTCCCCGAGATATTCGGGGGATTGTTCCGCCCACAGTAACACCTTCGCAAGATCAGCCTCGTCGCCTACACGGAAGTACCCCGGGTAATCTTCACCCAGTAGACCAATATTGCCGGAGATGTCCGACGCGATAACCGGCAGCCCTGCACGACAGGCTTCGGATACGACATTAGCGCCTCCTTCCATCACCGAGCTGATAACCATGGCACGGCAACGGTTCATAAGCTGATGGGTGGACGGTCTGTCAATTTCGCCAAGCCACTGAAAACGCGGATTGGCCTCCTGTTCGGCTATGGCTCGCCGAGCCCAGTCATGGCTGTGAGCCTTGCCTGCATTCAGCACCCGGATGGTCGAACCTGGCGGCAATGTCCTCGCCGCGATTGCGGCCCTCAGAGGGTCCTTCTCCTCGCGCAGGTGTCCGATAACACAGACATCGAAATGCCTGGTATCGACGCCTGCATTACCCCCGGGCCGATCGGCGGACTGCAACACCGTCACCAGCTTTGGCACGAAACGCTCGGGAATATCCCGGCCAACACGATGGTGGAGCCCCACAAGGCAATCCGCGAGGGCCATGGAATGGAGGGTTTGCTCCGGGTAGCGGTACTGGTGGTCGTATATGTCCGTGCCCGTAAGCACAACGATTATCGGCGTTTCCGGGTTACGGTCACGGAAGCGAAGAACGGCCTCATGGCTCCTCCAGGCGTGCAGGGCAATGTACAGGTCGCAGGGCTCGTTGTTGTATTCGGTCACAACGAAAACCCGGTGTCCGGCCTGCTCAAGCAACCGGCACCATCGGTCCGCCGTGGCCCGATTACCAGCCCTGGAGCCCGGTAGCGCCGGGGTATTCAGGATGATTTTCATGAGTGTCGGTTTCCATCAAGATTTTCATTTTTTGCCGGATACCCCTAACCTGATTGGCTCATAGAATCGTATAGCTGTTCAGAGTTGCAGTAAATCACGGTATTCTGGATAGCTTCGGGCTTCCGGTCCGGACATGTGACCCCGCTAAATTCAGCTCCAGACACAAGGAAATTCAAATGGCTTTGAAATTGATACGGAAATTCGCTGTCGCCAGCTTACTGACCTTGCTCTCTTCAGCAACCGTTTCAGCCCAGACACTCGTCTTCACCGCCATTCCCGATGAAGACGAAACCAAACTGGTGGAACGCTTCAGGGGTATCGCCGATTACCTGGCAGGAGAGTTGGACGTAGATGTTCGCTATATCCCTGTCAAATCCTACGCCGCCGCGGTTTCAGCCTTCCGCAACAACCAGGTCCAGCTAGCCTGGTTCGGCGGGCTTTCCGGCGTGCAGGCCCGCGAATTGGTTCCCGGCTCTGAAGCGATTGCCCAGGGCGTGGAAGACAAAGCGTTCTACACTCATTTCATTGCCCACAAAAGTACCGGACTTGACGAGATGGAAACCCTGTCCGACGAACTCCAGGGGAAGACCTTTACCTTCGGTTCCAAGGGGTCAACCTCCGGTCGCCTGATTCCGGAGTACTATATTCGCGAATCCTTTGAGGACAGCCCCGACAACGTCTTCAGCCGTGTAGGCTTCAGTGGCAATCACACCCGCACCCTTCGTCTCGTAGAGGCGGGCACCTACGATGTTGGCGCGATCAACTTCTCAGTGTGGGACAAGGAAATGGAAAACGGCAACATTGATACCGACGCGGTGAAGGTCATCTGGACAACGCCGTCGTACCCGAACTATCAGTGGAGTGTTCGCGGCGACGTCAACGAACAGTTCGGTGAAGGTTTCCAGAAACGGCTTCAGGAAGCCCTGCTTGCGATGGACGACCCTGAATTGCTTGAAAGCTTTCCCCGTAGTGGTTTCATCCCAGTCTCCAATGACGCTTACGAGCCGATCCGGGTAGTTGGAAAGCAGATCGGAATCATCGATTAATGTCGGGATTCGATCTGTCCGGCCTGACGGCGTCTTTTGGTGGAGAGCGGGTGATTGGCCCGCTCTCCCTCAGTGTCAGGGAAGGAGAGCGCGTTGGCCTGGTAGGCCGCAGCGGCGCCGGAAAATCCACTCTGATCCGGCTTGTCTATGAGCAGGTGGAGCGTCTGGCAGCGCTGGTACCCCAGGACCTGGGACTGGTCAACGCGTTACCGGTATTCCACAACGTGTACATGGGCCGCCTCGATGCCCACGGCAACTGGTACAACATGGTTACCCTGGTTCGGCCATTCACCCGGGACAGCCGTGACGTCAAAAGCCTATTGTCGGAATTGGGGATGACCGAGAAAGCCTGGATGCCCACCGCATCGCTGTCCGGCGGACAGCGCCAGCGCGTGGCCATCGCCCGTGCCCTTTACCGGCAGTCAGGACTTTTGTTGGCGGACGAGCCTGTCTCTGCCCTGGATGGGCCGCTTGCCCACCAGGTTATGACGTTATTGAGAGAGCGCTTCAAGACCAGCGTTATCGCACTCCATGATGTCGAGCTCGCACTGGAATACTGCACCCGTATCGTGGGTATCCAGGACGGGCAGATCGCGCTGGACGAGTCGAGCGAAAAGCTCACACCGGCCGACATTGCGCCACTCTACTGACTCAACCGGCCCAGATTCCACTCCTATGCTGTCTTCGCCAACCGTCAAAACCAGCCTGATCTTTATCGCCATCGCCCTGGTAGGCCTGGTGTTTGCCGATATCGCTATCACGGCAGCCAATCCCTGGAAAGATCTTGGCCGGTTCTTCCTGGGCGTGATAACACCGGATTTTTTCAGTACCGAAGGGCTGGCAACCGCCCTGCTTCGGACGGTTGCCTTTGCCTTCGTTGGCGTCGCTCTCGGCAGTATCAGCGGCTTTCTTCTGGCGCTTGTTTATCGCTGGATGCCGGTTCGGATTCTGTGCGCGTTTGTGCGGGCGATACATGAGCTGTTCTGGGCGCTTATTTTCCTGCAATTTTTCGGCTTCCATCCGCTGACAGGCGTTCTAGCCATCGCTATCCCCTACGCCGGTATCTTCGCCAAGGTCTATTCGGAGATCCTGGAAGAAGCCGACCCGGAACCCGGTCGCCTGTTACCGCCCCGTACGGGCGTTGTTTCGGCCTTCCTGTACACCAAAATACCGGATTGCTGGGTGCAGCTGCGAACCTACACCGCGTACCGGCTGGAATGCGGCTTGCGCTCCAGTGCCATCCTTGGCTTTGTTGGCTTGCCAACCCTCGGCTTCTACCTGGAATCGGCCTTTTCTCAAGGCCACTATTCCGACGCCGGCGCCATGCTGATCCTTTTCTACGTGCTGATAGCCACCATGCCGCTCTGGGTAAAGCCGAAGCTGTTGCCCGTTTATATCGTTGGCGCACCGTTTTTTCTTGGCGAAGGTCTCCCGATTGTCTGGAGTAACGTCGGCCGGTTTTTCACCCAGGACATCGTGCCGTCACCACTGCGCGGAGAAGAAGGCTGGGCCGGCATGGGCGCGTGGCTGGGGGACATGTTTGTCAATCAGGCCATGCCGGGCATCTGGAACACGGTAATCCTCACCCAGGTGGCCCTGGTTGCAACCGGGATCATTGCACTACTGGCCTTCCCGTTGATATCGACTCACTTCGGCGGGCCTGTTCGCCGTACCTCGGGGCATGTCTTCCTGGTGATCATGCGTTCCACGCCGGAGTACATCCTGGCGTATATCCTTTTGCAGCTATGGGGCCCGTCCATGCTGCCCGCCGTTGTTGCGCTGGCATTGCATAACGGGGGCATCATCGGCCATCTGATTGGCCGGCAATCCAGCACCATCCGGTTACGCCCGGATGCGCCGACTGGTCTTAATCGGTATACCTACGAACTGGTGCCCAGGGTCTATCGTTCATTCCTGGCGTTCCTGTTCTACCGCTGGGAAATCATCATGCGGGAGACTGCGATCCTCGGCATACTGGGCATCTACACCCTGGGTTTCTACGTCGACAGCGCCATCCAGAACATCCAGTTTGATCGCGCGATGGTGCTGATCCTGATCACTGCATCCCTGAACATTGGTGTCGATATATTAGGCCGCTTTATCCGCAGGAAACTCGCCCTGCAGACCATGCCTACCTGCTAGCTGCCTACCGCGTCACAGTTCCATGGATTCCTGCCACTTTTGGCCCGGCTTCCCTTCGTGCTCAGAATACATTTGGTTACACTTCAGATAACGGATGTAACAATCTCCACCAGAACACCGCTCATCCACGATTTGAACAGGGTTTGAGCAAGAGGGAACACCTATGATTAGCAGCTTTATTATGCTGTTCGAAGTCGGGCTGATCGCGCTGCTGCTTTTACTGGTCTTTCGCATGCTTACCCTGGTCCGGAACGATCCGTTCGTGCCGGCGTCCGTGGTGACAATGGTGGCTGGACACCAACATTCGGCCCAGCCTCCACTACCAGAGGCTCAACAGAAACGCTCCGTTGCCGCTCCGCAACCAACCCGCTCAGCTCCCTCAGACACCTGTGGATTGATCACCCAGATGCATATCCTGCTGAGTCTCCAGGACCGGGATTGCCGGGAACATGGGTTGGTTCTGGAAACCGCGCCCCATGCGGTTCGGGAATACGCCGTCGTCTGGTTGTATGGCGCTGCCTGCGCCCTGTGTGAAAAACCGCAGCGGCATTCAGATGCGCTGCTTGACCTGGTCAGCAAACTGGCCAGCCGAAAAATCGGCATACGGCAACCCGAAGCCGTCCAGGCGCTATCAACGATGACCGGCAGTTCGACCTTGTTGGCCTTTTTCAGAGGTGGTGTAAGCGGTGCAGAGCACTGGAGCGGGCATCGCTATGTTCCGCAAGAACACAGCCTCTACTCAACGGTTACGTCGAACGCCTTTATCTGACGTTTACAGGAGGACCCGCTTAACCGCGGGCTTTGGGGCGGGTAGCAGACTCTTCCAGCGTCCAGTCAACGCCGAGGTTCACGGTGTCTGTGGCATCCGGGTTATCGGCCGGGCTGCCAGCCACCTCTGGCCGGGAAAAGCACCCGTCGTCCAGACGCTCCATCGACTCCACATCCACGGAACGTACTACGTAGCTTATGCCATTGCTGATGACCCTGGTGCGATGGCTGAGCCCAAAGATGAAACGGCAATAATCCAGTTTGAGCTGAAGCAGATCCTGTTCCGCTTTCTGGATCTTTCTTAGCAGAACTTTCTGTACGCTATCACCGTAATCCATATACTCTTCCCTGGGCGATGTGTGGTGGTCTGCTGATTTTACACAATCCTGACACACTGTCATCCCATCGTCAGACGCGGCCCTTGGCTACAAACGTCAGTTTTACGGGCATCACGAAGGCGTGATCCATCCCGGCCTGAAGGTCGATCCGCCAGGTCATGCTAGGGTCGGTGGTGCAGAAAGGTGCGGTAAACCGCGCTTCCCAGAGCTGGCCCTCACCATCGGGCGACATCCCCGCCTTGGTCATGGGAACCGGATACTCCCCCAGGTACATGGACTCGCCCCGCAGCACAGCCAGCATCCGGGGCTGATTCCCGTTGGTCTTTACCGTTAAATGGTATTCCGTGCCCTGGGCCTGAACACCGCTTTTTTGCAACCGCGCATGCCAACTCTTGCCCTTTTGTGCCCAGTGGCACGTAGTATTGAGGAGATCGCACTCAACCGCGCCCTGATCGGCCTCGGCGACATCTTCAGACATCAACCAACGCGGGCCAAAAATGCCCAGCGCAACGACGCCGGCAATGGCAAGCACAGCAACAAGCGCTTTCAACACATCCACTCCTCCACGGTTTAAGCGGGCATTATGGGGATAATCGCTAATAAGGCAAAGCTTTCTAAATCATCACCGGTCATGAGAAAATACCGCGCTTTGATTCACCACCAACAGGACAAGCCAGTGCAACCGGACATCTCCGTCAAGCACCTCAACAAAGTCTATGCGGATGGTTTCAGGGCCCTCAACGACATCAACCTCGACATAGAACGGGGAGAGATCTTCGCCCTGCTCGGCCCGAATGGCGCCGGCAAGACCACACTGATCAGCATTATCTGTGGCATTGTGAACCTCTCCGATGGCGAAGTGAACGCCGCCGGCTACGACATCGTGAAGGATTATCGCAAAGCCCGGGAGAGCATCGGCCTGGTTCCCCAGGAGCTCAACACCGACGCCTTCGAGACCGTTTGGGACGCTGTCTCCTTCAGCCGGGGCCTGTTCGGCAAGGCGCCTGCACCGGACCATATTGAGAAAGTCCTGAAAGATCTGTCGCTGTGGGACAAACGCAATAATCGCATCATGTCCCTGTCTGGCGGCATGAAGCGTCGCGTGATGATCGCCAAGGCGTTGTCCCACGAACCCCGCATCCTCTTCCTTGATGAGCCCACCGCCGGTGTAGACGTGGAGCTGCGCCGGGACATGTGGGAAATGGTGCGCAAGCTGCGGGAAAATGGCGTCACCATCATCCTCACCACCCACTACATCGAAGAAGCCGAGGAGATGGCCGACCGCATCGGCGTTATCCGCCAAGGTGAGATCATCCTGGTTGAAGACAAGTCCCGGCTGATGAGCAAACTGGGCAAGAAAGAGCTTCGCCTGCACCTGCAGAACCCGCTGGAGAAAATCCCCGGTGAACTCACGCTGGAGCCGGTGGACCTTTCCGATGATGGCTACGAGCTGATCTACACCTTCGACTCACAACAGGAGCAGGCTGGCGTAGCGCGCCTGCTGCGAACCCTGGGCGACCTGGGCATCGAATACCGGGATCTTCAGACCAGGGAAAGCTCCCTGGAAGAGATTTTTGTTGGCCTGGTGCATGAATAAAACCAACCGGTATGCGGGAGTAACGCAATGAACCTTTACGGTGTCCGAGCAATCTACAACTTTGAAATGGCCCGCATGCGCCGCACCCTGATGCAGAGTGTCGCCTCGCCGGTAATCTCCACCTCTCTGTACTTCGTGGTGTTTGGCTCCGCCATTGGCAGCCGCATGGGCGACATCGACAACATCAGCTACGGTGCCTACATCATTCCGGGCCTGGTAATGCTGTCGCTGCTGATGCAAAGCATTTCCAATGCCTCGTTTGGTATCTACATGCCGAAGTTCTCCGGCACGATTTATGAGCTCCTGTCGGCACCGGTCTCCTATCTGGAGGTCGTTCTCGGCTACGTCGGTGCCGCCGCCACCAAGTCGGTCATACTTGGCGTCATCATATTGCTTACCGCCAAACTGTTTGTGGACTACGACGTGCTGCACCCCTTCTGGATGTTCGCCTTCCTGGTGCTTACCTCCATCACCTTCAGCCTGTTCGGTTTCATAATCGGCATCTGGGCGGACGGGTTTGAAAAACTGCAGATTGTTCCGCTGATGATCGTGACACCACTGGTGTTTCTCGGGGGCACGTTCTACTCCATCGAAATGCTGCCGGAGATCTGGCAGACCATCAGCCTCTTCAACCCTGTGGTGTACCTGATCAGCGGCTTCCGCTGGGCGTTCTACGGCGTGTCTGACGTGCATGTGGGCATCAGTGTGGGTATGACACTGCTGTTCCTGACGGCGTGCATGGTCGCGGTGTGGTGGATCTTCAAGACCGGCTACCGGTTGCGTTCGTGAGAGCCCTGCTGGTTTGCCTGGCGCTGCTGTTCTCCGGTTGCCTGGCAGCACTCCCAGACAATGACGACCTGCCGGTGGAGAAGGCATGCCTGATCTCCGCCGGGCAGGCGGTGCCCATTACCGTTGAAGTGGCACGCACGCCGGCCGAACGCAGCCGCGGGCTGATGGACAGGGAGAGACTGGCCCCAAACGCCGGCATGCTGTTCGTCTATAACAACCAGCGCCGTGCCGACCACGGCTTCTGGATGTACCGAACGCTGATTCCACTGGATATTGCTTATCTGGACCGTGACGGCACCATCGGTGCCATTCGCCCTATGGTGCCCTGCCCATCGGACCAGGGCCGGGACTGTCCAACCTATGAGGCCGGCGTCCCGTTTTATCGGGCCCTGGAAATGAACCTGGGCTATTTCGAAAGCCAGGGGATTGGCGTGGGAGATCGGCTCTCCCTGAATGCATCAGACTGCCGTTAGCCGCCCTACTCGTCTTTCCATTCCGGTTTGCGCTTGTCCAGAAACGCACAGATGCCTTCGTGGGCATCTGCAGCCTGCAGGTTCTTTGCCATCACTTCCGACGTAAAGTCGTAGGCCTCGGCCAGCCCCATCTCCAGTTGTTGATAGAACGCCTCCTTGCCAATCTTCAGGGTATGGCCGGATTTGCCGGCAATGGTCGCGGCCAGGCGGTAGACGGTTTCGTCAAGAACCTGCTCATCCACCACACGGTTGACCAGCCCAATCTGTTCCGCCTTCAGCGCACCGACCATCTCACCGGTCAACAGCATTTCCATGGCCTGCTTGCGGGATACGTTGCGGGACAACGCCACCATGGGCGTGGAGCAAAACAGGCCAATGTTCACGCCCGGCGTGGCAAAACGCGCGGTATCCGCTGCCACCGCCAGATCGCAACTGGCCACCAGCTGGCAACCGGCAGCGGTCGCCACGCCAGCCACACGGGCAATCACCGGTTTTGGCAGGTTCACAATCTGCTGCATCACCTTGCTGCACTGGTTGAACAGTTTCAGTTGGAACTCATGGCTGTCGAGCTGCTCGCGGATTTCCCGCAGGTCGTGCCCGGCGCAGAACACCTGCCCTGCAGCCGCGATGACCACCACCCGCGTGTCCACGTCATCCGCAACAGATTCCAGTTCGGCGGAAAGCGCTTCCAGCATCGCCATGGACAGGCTGTTTCGGCGCTCCGGCTGGTTCAGCGTCAGTGTGGTGATTCCGTTTTCGGAGTATTTCTTTACCAACACCTCGGTTTGCTCGGTCATCATGCCCCCTACTTCGTTTTCCTGATGTATCCTTTATCCCATGAGAGATACAAAGAAACAACGCCGGGAACTGGAAAAGCAACTCACCGAAGCCTCCTCCTACAAGCACTGGCTCGCCACCGCCACAAACCTGGATGAACTGGAGGGAACACTGGCGTGGCGGGAAGAGGATGGCTGCGAACTGCTCCACGAAGCCCTGATTCGCGACCACATCACGGCCATGAAACGCTGCCGCGACAAAGGCGATACCCGAGCGCTGACGCGGGTACTGCAGGAAAGCCTTTATCGCCACCTGGGTGAGATTGGCAACCCTGACCTCTACGCCATCGCCTGGAGCGGTACCAAAGTTCTGGTCAGTGAGTTCCTTGATGAAGTGGAACGTTCCATGAACTTCCTCTGCGACAACCCCATGCCGGGCGTATCCGACCAGCAAAAGCTGCGCCTGTTCCGGGATGCCGAGCGAGTGTATGGCCGCCCGGCGCTTATGTTGAGTGGTGGCGCCGCCTTCGGTATCTATCATATTGGTGTCACCCGCGCACTTTGGCAGGAAGGCCTGCTTCCCGACGTGATTGCCGGCTCCAGCATGGGGGCGATTGTCGCCGGCGCCATCTGTACCCGCAACAATCGCGAGCTCGAACGCTTTTTCAACGAACCCGGGGAGATCCACCTGGATGCCTTTCGCTGGCTCGAACCCAAACGCATCTGGCGAAAGCATCATGCCATGGACCAGTTCCAGCTGCTCCACCACATTCGCACCAACATCGGCCGTACCAGCTTTCAGGAAGCGGCTGAACGAAGTGGCCGCACCCTGAATATCTCCGTATCGCCGACCCGCACTCGCCAGAAACCCCGCCTGCTGAACAATCTGGCTTCACCGGAGGTGCTGGTGGATTCCGCCATCCTGGCATCCTGTGCTGTGCCTGGCATCTATCCGCCGGTAACGCTCCAGGCCAGGGACAAGGATAGGGGTGACAACGGGGGCAAGCCCTATATGCCCACGGAGCGCTGGATCGACGGCAGCGTTCATGGCGACCTGCCGCTGATGCGCATGGCGCGGCTGCACAACGTTAATCGCACCATTGTCAGCCAGGCGAATCCCCACGTGTTGCCCTTTATCAGCCATCACCACCAGCGCGGCCCGGGCGCCTCTGCCAAACAGGCTGCCGCATCGCTGATGCACGCCCAGGTAGCGACAACGCTTCAGCTCACCCGCAACAACTGGTCATCAACGGTACTGCGGCCTTTACTGGAGCAGGCTCATGCCATGGCCACGCAGACCTATTTGGGGGACATCAACATACAGTTCCCGTTCAAACCGCTGCTGTATCGCAAGATATTGTCCAACCCCAACAAGGAAGACCTGGAAATGTTCATCCGGCTTGGAGAACAGGCTACCTGGCCGAGAATGGCCATGATTCGAGATCAGACACGCATCAGCCGTACCTTCAGCGACTGCATCACCCGGCTTGAGAAAGCCTGCGCCGCCAACGACAACGCAGCGGAGTAGCGGCTTGCAGACGACGCGACTCAAAGGCCTGACCATTGCCGCACTGGGTGTGCTGTTCATCGTGCCGGACGCCCTGCTGGTGAAAATCACCTCCGTGGAGCCGGTGGTGTTTCTGTTCTGGCGCGGGCTGCTGCTGGCGCTCAGCTTTCTGGTGATCAGCTCCGTCCGCTATCGCGCCCGCCTGGGGGCTGAGATCCGTCGATGCGGCTGGAAAGGGGTGTTCTGCGCGGTCGCCTTCGGGTTGAGCCAGCTGGGTTTTGTGATGGGCATGAAGAACACCGCCGCTGGCAACGTACTGGTCATCCTCAACACCTCACCGGTCATTGCCGCACTCATCGCCTGGCTGGTCTGGAAAGAAGCCCTGCCGTGGCGAACCTGGGTGGTCATCCTCGTCTGCGTGGCGGGCGCCACCCTGATGGCCCTGGGCGAATGGGGCCGTGGTGACCCGTTAGGGCTGATCATGGCGGGCGTTGCGGCGACCGCTCTGGCGCTGAATCTCAACGTGGCACGCTCAAAGCCGGACAGCGATATGAGCCTTGTACTGATGTTCGGCGCGCTGCTCGTTGCCGGCGTCGCAGCCCTGGCGGGCGGCGCAGTGATGCTCTCACCCAGGGATGCCGTATTCATCGCCCTGCTCTGCCTGTTCTTCCTGCCGGCGGCCTGCGTGCTCATCCAGATTGGCCCGCGTTACATTCCGGCCGCAGAAGTCAGCCTGATGCTGTTACTGGAAACCATACTGGGCTCTTTCCTGGTGTGGCTGTTCCTCGGCGAGGTTCCCACCACCCTGAGCCTGATCGGCGGCGCCATTGTCTTCTCCGCACTGATGATCCATGGCTGGATCGAGGTACAACGGTATCGGCAAACCCGTTCGGCCTGACGCATCCGTTGATGTACGGACATTCCCCGCCGATTTGTAAGCCACCCAAGACGCAGGGCGGCAAAAACTGGATAATGGCCCTCCGGCTTTCGAAAGCCCGCTCAATTCTGCAAACCCGGTACGCTGTTCATGGAAATCAAAGTTAATTTTCTCGAAAACCTCAGGCTTGAGGCCAAGTTTGACGATTTCACCGTGGTTACGGACCAGCCCATTCGCTACAAAGGCGACGGCTCGGCGCCCAGCCCGTTCGATTATTTCCTGGCGTCATCGGCGCTCTGTGCGGCGTACTTTGTGCGGGTTTACTGCAAGGCGCGGGACATTCCCACCGAAAACATCCGTCTGTCGCAGAACAACATCGTCGACCCGGAAAACCGCTACAACCAGATTTTCAGAATCGAGGTGGAACTGCCGGAAAACATTTCCGACAAGGACCGCCAGGGCATCCTGCGCTCGATTGACCGCTGCACCGTGAAAAAAGTGGTACAGACCGGCCCCGAGTTCCAGATTGAAACCGTCGAAAACCTCGACGAAGACGCCCAGGCCCTGCTGATGGCCCCGGAAGGTGACACCAGCACCTACATCGAGGGCAAGGACCTCCCGCTGGAACAGACCATCGCCAACATGAGCGGCATACTGGCGGACTTGGGCATGAAGATCGAAATCGCCTCCTGGCGCAACATCGTGCCCCACGTGTGGTCGCTGCACATTCGCGATGCCGCCTCCCCGATGTGCTTCACCAACGGCAAGGGTGCTACCAAGGAAAGCGCTCTATGCTCGGCATTGGGTGAATTCATCGAACGCCTGAGCTGCAATTTCTTCTACAACGACCAGTTCTTCGGCGAAGACATCGCCAACAGCGATTTCGTCCACTACCCCAACGAAAAATGGTTCAAGCCAGGGCCGGACGACGAGCTGCCCGACGGCATCCTAGATGACCACTGTCTGGCCATCTACAACCCGGAAGACGAACTCTGCGGGTCCAACCTGATAGACACCAATTCTGGCAAGACCGAACGGGGCATCGTGTCGTTACCGTTCGCACGCCAGTCCGACGGCGAAACGGTGTATTTCCCCTCCAACCTGATCGAGAACCTGTTCCTCAGCAACGGCATGAGCGCGGGCAACACCCTGCCAGAAGCCCAGGTACAGTGCCTGTCTGAAATCTTCGAGCGCGCCGTCAAGAAGCAGATCATTGAAGAGGAAATGGCGCTGCCGGACGTGCCGCAGAGTGTGCTGGATAAATACCCGCACATTGTTGAGGGCATCAATGCTCTGGAAGCACAGGGCTTCCCGATCCTGGTGAAAGATGCCTCCCTGGGCGGCCAATTCCCGGTTATGTGCGTGACACTGATGAACCCGCGAAACGGCGGTGTGTTTGCCTCTTTCGGCGCGCATCCGAGTTTCGAGGTGGCGCTGGAACGCAGCCTGACCGAACTGCTGCAGGGCCGCAGCTTTGAAAACCTCAACGACGTACCGGCGCCCACCTTTAGCACCCAGGCGGTGACGGAACCCAACAACTTTGTCGAGCACTTTATCGATTCCACGGGCGTCGTTTCCTGGCGGTTCTTCAACGCCAAATCCGACCTGGAATTCTGCGAGTGGAACTTCTCCGGCACCAACGAAGAAGAAGCCCGCACCCTGTTCGGCATTCTGGAAGACCTTGGCAAAGAAGTGTACGTGGCCACCCATGAAGACCTGGGCGCGCCGGTATGCCGCATCCTGGTGCCCGGCTATTCCGAGGTCTACCCGGTGGAAGATCTGGTGTGGGACAACACCAACATGGCGCTGGACTACCGCGAGGATATCCTCAACCTCCACGCCCTCAGCAATGATCAACTGGCCGACCTGGCCGAGCGCCTGGAAGCCAGCCAGCTCGACAACTACATGACCATCATCAGCCTGATTGGCATCGAGTTCGACGAGAACACAATTTGGGGCCAACTCACCATTCTGGAACTGAAACTGCTGATCTGCCTGGCCCTGCAATGGCACGAAGAAGCCCAGGAATTTGTCGACATGTTCCTGCAGTTCAACGACAACACCGTGGAGCGCAACCTGTTCTACCGTGCCGTTAACACCGTTCTGGAAATCACCCTGAGTGACGAACTGGAACTGCCCGACTACCTGCCCAATCTGCAGCGCATGTTCGGCGAAGACACCATGGCCGCCGTGGTTGGCTCAGTCAGCGGCGAAGTACGCTTCCATGGCCTGACACCCACAAGCATGCAGCTGGAAGGTCTGGAGAAGCATCAGCGGTTGGTTGATAGCTATAAGAAGTTGCATGCTGCCCGCGCCGTGAAGGCCGGTTTGAGATAAGCCGAATAATATTCACAGGCTTGAACCCCCGAAGGCATGGAAGCCTTCGGGCAATGGCTCACCCCAGAAAAGTAATCCTGCAGCCTCAGTGGATCAGCTACAGGTCGCCGTGAACTCTCCCCACAAACCGCCCCTGCATTCGTGAAATTACTTGAAGTGACCTTTCATCGCTGAAGACAACCAAGATGAAGCTGGCTTTATTGTTCTTACAAATCATTGACCGACACCCGCTAATTCATTATTGATATATTGTTATAACTTTTTGTGAGTTACGATATCGGCATGACTTCTCACCAGAAAATCAGGAGGCATTCCGATGCGTCGACCGATGGTTACTGCCTTTTTTGAGGAGGCGAGCAAAACGTTCAGTTACGTTGTGAGGGATCCGGAAAGCACAGCCTGCGCCATCATCGATTCAGTCAAGGACTTCGACTATGCCGCAGGACATACAAGTGTGCACTCGGCCAACGCTATCGCAGATTTCGTCCAGCACGAAGAACTAACAGTAGAGTGGATTCTGGAAACCCACGTTCACGCCGATCACTTGTCCGCCGCACCATACCTCAACGAAAAATTCGGGGGCCGCATCGGCATTGGCACGAACATCAAAAAGGTGCAGCACATTTTCGGGAAGGTATTCAACGCCGGTACTGAATTTGCTCGCGACGGCAGTCAGTTCGACCAGTTGTTCGAGGATGGCGATACCTTTGCTATCGGCAGCCTTGAAGCAAGGGTACTGCACACCCCCGGACACACCCCGGCATGTCTAACCTATGTAATCGGCGATGCCGCCTTCGTTGGCGATACGTTGTTCATGCCGGATTACGGTACCGCACGGTGTGACTTCCCGGGAGGTAATGCACGTGCCCTTTATCGCTCGATTCAGAGAGTCTTGGCTCTGCCGCCGAAGACACGCCTGTTTCTGTGTCACGACTACAAGGCACCAGACCGCGAATACTATCAGCACGAAACCACAGTTGCAGAACAGGCCGCTAACAACATCCACGTCCATGAAGGGATAAGTGAGGATGAGTTTGTAAAGATGCGCACCGAACGTGACGCCACACTCGCAATGCCGCGTCTGCTCCTTCCGTCAATCCAGGTGAACATGAATGCTGGCCAGATGCTCTTCACCGAGAATGAAGATCAAGCCTATCTAAAGATACCCATTAATCGCTTCTGAACCACTCGTCAGGAGATTTTATGAACATCAGAGTACCCAAGTGTTCTAACTGCCCACGTAATGAAGCTGCTTAAACGTTGCTCCCCATAACGCATTGGCTACCCCACTAAGGGCGCGACGTTTTCAACAGTGATGTACTGGCTTCTAAGAAGTCCTTAAAGGAGACAAAATGTGAACACGATGGCAAATCTCTCCGGATTGGCTGGCGGTGTATTAATCGGTCTGTCGGCCGTTTTGCTGATGGCAACCATCGGGCGCATCGCCGGGATAAGCGGTATTGTTTCTGGCTTATTGTTGGAGCGTCCTACTGGTGATTCCGCCTGGCGATTGGCCTTTTTGCTCGGCCTGGTCAGCGGGCCGCTCGCCCTGGTAATCCTGAAACTTGATCTGGGCAATGTCGCGGCCGAGCCCGACGCGATAATTGGTGCGCCTGCGGGTGATGTAGGGTTGATGCTCCTGGCGGGGCTACTGGTCGGAATTGGCACAGGAATCGGTGGTGGCTGCACCAGTGGCCACGGTGTCTGCGGCTTGGCGCGCTTGTCCCACCGGTCACTGATCGCAACCCTGACCTTTCTTCTGGTCGCCATGGCCACGGTTTACTTGGTTCGTCACCAGATAGGAGGTGGTGTATGAAAGTACTCATAGGCTACCTTGCCGGACTACTGTTCGGTCTTGGTTTGGCGATTGGAGGCATGACCGACCCCGCTCGGGTACTGAATTTTCTCGATGTTTCCGGCGCCTGGGATCCAACCTTACTATTCGTCCTGGGCGGTGCGGTGGTTACCACCTTTATTGGTTATCAGCTGGCTTTTAAACGATCGAATCCGTTATTCACGGAGAAATTTCAATTGCCCACACGCCGTGATCTGGACGGGCGACTGATGGGCGGTGCAGCGCTGTTCGGTATCGGCTGGGGATTATCAGGATATTGTCCGGGGCCAGCCTTCGCCTCCATGGCGGGTTTAACCACTCCCCTGGCTGCCATGCTGGTGGCGATGGTGGCCGGCTGGTGGCTCGCAAGGCGCTTTTCCACCCAATAAACAGATCGGCATAAAGCCAATTCGGCTTCTTGCTTTTGAATTGGTGCCCGGAGCCGGAATCGAACCGGCACGACCGTGAGGTCGAGAGATTTTAAGTCTCTTGTGTCTACCTATTCCACCATCCGGGCATTCGGAGGGGGTTGTGAGGAGCTTTTGAGGGGCAGGATTGTATAAGGCCGCGCCCGGTAACGCAATTGGGATTGCGGTGGAGGTGTTTTTAGCTAGGTTGCTGAGGCTTCCGCGCCCTGCCCTTGTAGATATAACCAGCGAATTTCGGGGCCTTGGGCACATATAGGTTTTCCAGTTCGGTGATCTCAAACCCCGCTTCCCGGATCAGTTCCGCAATCGGTCGGTTAAGGTGGCAGCCGCCGGCGATTTTCTTCCAGCCTGGGGTGATGCGGTGTTGCCATTTGCACACGCCCTCGTCCGGCGATTCTCCGTGTTCCAGGAATAGCAATTCGCCGTCGGGCTTGAGTACCCGCTTCATTTGATCCAGCGCGGCTCGCCAATCGGGGATGGTGCATAGGGTGAACGTAAGCAGTACCGTGTCGACGCTGTTGTCTGGTAGCGGAATTTGCTCGCCCGGTAAGTCCAGCCATTCCACGGCAACGCTGGATTTGGCCAGGTTGGCCTGTGCCTTTCGCCGCATGCCTTCGGACGGCTCCAGGCCGTAGACGAGGCTAACGGTATCCGGGTTGTAGAACTCCAGATTAATGCCCGAGCCCATACCCACTTCCAGCACAGTGCCGTTTGCCTTCGGCACCACTTGGCTGCGCAGCTTCATTACCTGCCCTACTGAGCAGGAGTAATCGATCAGGTGCGGCAGTATTCGCTCGTCGTAGAAACCCATGGAGCCTTCCTATACTTGTTTTAAATCAAGGGGTGCGACATTCTGTCCCTTGGTTTTCCCTGTGCTACGGGTAGCATGGCTACTATCTGCCGGTAAAACAACACTACAACCCAGCCAAGGCAGCGGCCAAGCGGGCGCCAAGCTCGTTTATTCTGTTCACTGTAGTGTCCGGAGGTTCCGCATGGAACTTGATCCCGTCCTTCTGTCGCGAATCCAGTTTGCGTTCGTGGTGTCCTTCCACGCTATCTTTCCGGTGTTTACCATCGGGCTTGCGTCCTACATTGCAGTGCTCGAGGGCCTGGCATTTAAAACCAAAAACCCTTCCTGGGCAAAACTCTCTGCCTTTTGGACCAAGGTGTTCGCGGTGGTGTTTGGCATGGGCGTGGTATCAGGCATTGTGATGTCGTTCCAGTTCGGCACCAACTGGAGCAACTTTGCCCAGGCGTCCGCCAACTTCCTGGGGCCGATGCTGAGTTATGAAGTGGTCACCGCCTTCTTCCTCGAGGCAGCCTTCCTGGGCGTGCTGCTGTTCGGGCGCGACAAGGTGCCTGCCGGGGTTCACCTGTTTGCGGCAGTGATGGTGGCCACGGGCACCTTTATATCATCGTTCTGGATCCTGTCAGCCAATAGCTGGATGCATACCCCCGCCGGTACGGAATTCAGGGATGGGGTGTTCTTTGTCACCTCCTGGAGCGAGGCGATATTCAATCCGTCCTTTCCTTATCGCTTTTCCCACATGGTGGTGGCCTCGTTCCTGACTGGCTCGTTCGTGGTGGCGGGTGTCAGTGCCTGGTATCTGCTTCGCAAACGTGAGGTTGAGGCGAACCGGCGCGCGTTGTCCATGAGCCTGTGGCTGATTCTGGTTCTTGCCCCCACCCAGGCGGTTATCGGGGATTTCCATGGCCTGAACACGCTGGAACACCAGCCCATGAAGGTGGCCGCCATGGAAGGCAACTGGGAAACCTCACGCAATGTGCCGCTGCTGTTGTTCGCGATTCCCGATCAGGAAAACCAGACCAACCGGTACGAGGTAGCCATTCCCAGCCTGGCCAGCCTGATCCTCACCCATGAGTGGGACGGCGAAGTGCCCGGGCTGAACGAAGTCACGGTGGACGAGCAGCCGCCGGTCGCAATCGTGTTCTGGTCATTCCGGGTGATGGTTGGCCTGGGCATGCTGATGATCCTCTTTGGCCTGGCCGGCCTGGTATTGCGGGCCGGTGGCCGATACTGGCAAACCCCCTGGTTCCTGCAAGGGTTGCGCTTTATGAGCCTGACACCCTTTGTGGCGGTACTGGCCGGCTGGTTTGTCACGGAAATTGGCCGCGCGCCCTGGCTGGTGTATGGGCTGATGAACCAGAGCGAGTCGGTTACGCCGTCATTAACCGGCGGTATGGCGCTGTTCTCACTGATTGGCTACATCGTGGTCTATGCTTTGGTGTTCAGTTCCGGTGTCTATTACCTGATGCGGGTGCTGTACGTGGGCATGGAAGACGAAGACGCAGAGGAAGGCCATGAAGCCGAACGGCCGAAACGTCCCTTCTCGGCCACCCATGTGCCGTTTGAGATTGATGATAACGGTCGTCAAAAGCCACTGAACCAGGGAGGCCACTGATTATGGAACTATTCGATCTGGCCCTGATCTGGGCGTTTATTATCGGTTTCGGCATTATTATGTATGTGCTGATGGACGGGTTTGACCTGGGCATTGGCATTCTCTTCCCCTTCGCGCCGAAAGAAGAAGACCGGGACACCATGATGAACACGGTGGCACCGGTCTGGGATGGCAACGAAACCTGGCTGGTGCTTGGCGGGGCGGGCCTGTTGGCGGCGTTTCCACTGGTTTACTCCACCATTCTGCCGGCGCTGTACATTGGTGTATTCCTGCTGCTGGCCGGCCTGATCTTTCGCGGGGTGGCGTTTGAGTTCCGCTTCAAGGCCAGAACCTCGCGCTATCTCTGGAACTGGGCCTTCGCCGGTGGCTCCACGGTGGCTTCGTTTGCCCAGGGCGCCGTGGTGGGTGCCTATATTCAGGGCTTTGAGATTACCAACCGGGTCTATACCGGCGGTGCGCTGGACTGGCTGACTCCCTTCACGGTGCTGACCGGTTTCGGGCTGATGGCCGGCTATGCGTTGCTGGGCTCCACCTGGCTGATCATGAAAACCGAGGGCCGCCTGCAGGACTGGGCGTATCGGATCACCATTCCGCTGCTGCTGGGTGTGTTGGTCGTGTTCGCGATGATCAGCGTCTGGACGCCGTTTGTGGATGAAGCGGTGAAAAACCGCTGGTTCTCCAACCTGAGCATTATCTGGATATTGCCCGTGCTCGCCCTGCTCTGTGCCTTTCAGATCTTCCGGTCAGTTCGGAACCGTTTTGAAGGCATGCCGTTTGTCGCGACGGTGGGGCTGTTCATCTTTACCTACCTGGGCTTGATCGTCAGCCGCTGGCCCTATGTGGTGCCGCCGGAATACACGCTCTGGGACGCCTCCTCCGCGTACGGCTCACAGTTGTTCCTGCTGCTGGGGCTGCTGTTCGTGATTCCCATTGTGCTGGTCTACACCGCCTGGACCTATTGGGTGTTCCGGGGCAAGGTACGGGCTGGCGAGGGATACCACTAGGTGGCTGAACAAGCCGAGTCAAAACGTTGGCTGGGGGCACTTGCCGCACACAGCCGGCGGCTGATCCTGGCCACGGTATCGGCTGGCGTTGTGGTGGCCCTTGCCACCATCGCGCAAATGGCGTTCCTGGCGGGCATTGTTCATCAGGGTATTGTCGATGAGATACCAGTGGCGGAACTGTCGCTGCTGTTCACCGGTGCCATTATCGCGATATTGATCCGCGGTGTGGCTCAGGGGTTACAGGCCCGCTACGCAGCCCGCTGCAGCCGTGAGGTGCGTAGCGAGGTTCGCCATAGTATCAACCGGTGCTGGCAGGCCAGCGGGCCGGTTTCGATGAGCCAGACCTCCGCCGGCACCCTGGCGCGGGAATGGCTTGACCACACCGATGCCCTGCATGGATATTTCGCCCGTTTCCTGCCCCAGATGATGCTCGCGGTGGTGGTGCCGCTGATGATCCTGGTGGTGGTATTTTCACTGGACTGGCTCGCGGGGATCTTCCTCCTGCTGTCCGCCCCATTGATACCATTGTTCATGGCACTGGTCGGGATGGGTGCCGAAAAGCTCAACCAGCAGCATTTCCAGACCATCGGTCGTTTGTCCGGCCAGTTTCTGGATAAGGTTCGGGGATTGACCACCCTGCAGTTGTTCGGCCAGACCGCTCCTGCCGCAGAAACCCTGCGCAAGCGATCTGACGAATACCGCCGCATCACCATGAAAACCCTGAAGATTGCGTTCCTGTCCTCAGCGGTTTTGGAGTTCTTCTCCTCCGTGGCCATTGCCGTCGTGGCCATTTACATCGGCTTCGGGTTGCTGGGGTACATCACCTTTGGACCGTCCAGCGACCTGACACTGTTCTCCGGGTTGTTGATCCTGCTGCTTGCCCCGGAGTTCTTCCAGCCTCTGCGATTGTTGTCCCAGCATTATCATGATCGCGCTGCGGCGATGGGTGCCAGTTCTGAAATCGTCGATCGGTTGCAGGGTGTTGAGAAACCACAACCGCAGGAAGAGCCCCGTCACCAGCCGGAATCTCCCGATATTGTGGCCATTCGTGACGTCGCTCTTGCCTACGATGCCGCCAGACCGGTGTTGGACGGCGTGTCTCTGGTGATCAACAAAGGCGATGTCATCGCCCTCACCGGGCCTTCTGGTGGCGGTAAAACCTCGCTCTTGCATCTGCTGGCCGGTTTTATGCGACCAGACCGGGGGCGTATTTCAGTGTTTGGAGAACGTGCCGGCGACGAGGCCTTTGGCTGGCTGGGTCAGTCCCCCTTCCTGGTGCATGGTACCTGGGCCGACAACCTGCGCCTGACCACGCCGGACGCGACCGACATCGCCATAGAAACCGCCTTGCATCACGTTGGCCTGGAAAGCCTGATAAAAGGTCGGGAACGGGGAATCTACAGCGCCATTACCGAAGACGGCCAGGGGCTCTCTGGCGGGCAGGCACGCCGCTTGAGCCTGGCGCGGGTATTTGTGGCCAGTTACGACCTGATACTGCTGGATGAGCCCACAGCGGGGCTGGACAGTGACAGCGAAATATACGTGCTGGAAGCGCTGCACAAGCTGGCGCTGGCCGGTAAGACCCTGGTTTTCGCCACTCACCACCAGGCACTGCTGACACTGGCCAACCGTACTTTGCTGGTGACGGAAGGAGGCGTTGCAGATGCGTGAGCTTGGCCCCTGGTTGGCATTGATTTTCCGTCGCCCCGGTCGCCTGGTGACCGGCGGCATTCTCATACTGGCCACCCTGCTTGCGGGTATGGGGCTGCTGGCATTGTCGGGCTGGTTTATTACCGCCACGGCGCTCTCCGGCATCCTGCTGGCAACCGGTGTGCAGGCGTCCATCAATCTGTATGTCCCTGGTGGTGGCATTCGCTTCTTTGCCGTGGCGCGAACGGTGGCGCGGTATGCCGAGCGGGTGTACAACCACGATACCGTGCTGCGCCTGCTGACGGATATCCGAGTGGCCCTGTTCGAGCGTTTATCCACCGCCGGCCGGGACCGGAGAACCCGTTTACGCGGCCCGCAATGGCTATCCCGCCTGACCAATGACGTGGATGCCCTGGACACGCTGTATCTGCGACTGATCGCACCTACGGCACTCGCAGCCTTGGTAACGGCGATACTGCTGATCGCCGCATGGTTGATGTATCGCGGGGAACTGGCCGTCGGCCTTGCTCTGGTGCTGGTACCGGCATTTTTGGTTGCAACGCTGCTGGTTTACCTGCGAACCCGGCATCTGGTCTACCAGCAGACGGCGGCCCGCGAGCGGGTAAGAACGGACGTCATCGAGCACATTGAAGGCTTCGGGGAGCTCACCGCCGCAGGCCGCATTGGCAAACATGCCGCCCTGTGCCTGCGCCAGGCGGGACAGATCACCCGCAACGAAGCCCGCACTGACACACGCACCGGCTGGAACCTGGGGCTATCCCAGGTCATGGTGAACCTGTCGGTGGTGCTCGCGCTGTGGATGGGTCTGGAGCTGTTTCAGGCGGGGACGGTTACCGGCCCGATGGTTGTACTGCTGCCAATCGCCCTCCTCGGTTTACAGGAGATCTATTCAATGCTGCCGGATGCATTCGCACGCCTGGGGGGCACGCTCGCATCTGCTGCGGCACTCAACCGGGACTGCGCTCCAGAACCCTCCCAAGGTGCGCACGAACAACAGCCACACGACAGTGACTGTGCCCTGGAACTCGAACGTGTGACGATCCGTTTCAGCGACCATGCGCCGGTGCTCAGTCATTTCGATATGGCGGTCGCTAGGGGAGAATGGGTGGGTATCATTGGCCACTCCGGCGCGGGAAAATCCTCACTGGCGGATATCGTCGCGGGGCTTGAGACCCCGGCAGTCGGGCGTGTTCACGCGTTACCGCTGGCCTATCTGACACAGAAAACCGTACTGTTCGATGACACCCTGAAAGCGAACCTGCTGATCGGCCGCCTAGACGCGACGGATGCCGACCTCTGGCGGGTTTTGGAGCTGGTGGCGATGGCAGACCGGTTTGTTCACGAACCGGCGCAGCTGAACACCTGGCTGGGCTCCATGGGTAGCCAGTTATCTGGCGGTGAAGCCCGGCGTATTGCACTGGCACGGGTTCTGTTGAACAAAGCGCCGCTATTGATTCTGGACGAACCGTTCACTGGAGTGGACGCCGAAACCCGGAACAACATTGCGATGGGTATGAGGCAGTGGTTGGCAGGAAAAACGGTGGTGTCACTTGGGCACGCGCCGGAGGCCTTACCCGCCTCCGACCGTACCATCCGGCTGGCCTAGCGGCCTCAGCTGGTTTCCAGTACTTCGAAGGTCAGGCCAGCCTTGCTGGTCAGGCGCTCATAGAGCTTGCCATCAAGAAGCGACGATGGTGTCCAGAAACCGCCCTGTTTTTCGGCCGGTACATCAAACGCCAGGCTCATACCTGCCTCGCCCAGCATCTTGCCGGTTGAACCGTAACCGGGGTCGCGGTCACCCGTGACTTTGGTCTTGATGATCTTGCCGTCGGTCGTCTTGCCCACAAAGCGCAGATCGTAGAAGCCATTTTTCTGGGCTTCCGGGCTTGGGCCCTCGCCCGGCTTGGGCACGAACTTTTCCACCACCCAACGAGTTGGCTTGAACGCAGACGCGGTGAAGAAACCTCCAAGCGCGCCGGTAATTCCGTAAGCCGCGAGACGACCTTTCACACCACGACCAGTCATCATGGCCTCATCGTAGGTGAACTCCTTGCCATAACGAGCGTTCTGCAAAGCGTTGGAGCGATGGACGATCCGGGTGTTGATGGCCCCCATGACGAACGGCGCCAGCCAAACGCCGAAGTCGTTATCGAACTCTGCGCCTTTCAGGCTCGGTTGCCGGGTTTTGGAGCGGTGTTCCGGCGGGCAGATCGAAAACGGGTTGGCCAGTTCCTTGCGCAGTTTCGGGTCGGCGGCCGCTTCCTTGGCGATGTTCATCATGCTGGCTACGGTGCCACCGGAGAACTCGCCCTTGGCAATTTTGACCCGCATCCGCACATCCTGGCACGGAGCGCCAAAGGTTTCCGCAGCTTTTTCCTGCAGGAACCAGACCCCCATGTCTGATGGGATGGAGTCAAAGCCACAACAATGGACGATGCGGGCCCCGGAGGCCTTGGCTTTGTCCTCGTAGGTGTCCACCATCTTGCGGATCCACTGCACTTCACCGGTGAGGTCGCAATAATCCGTACCGGTTTCGGCGCAAATCTTGACCAGCGGTTCGCCATACAGAGCATAGGGACCAACGGTTGAGATCACCACACGTGTCTGGTCACACATGGTTTTCAGGGCGCTTTCATCGGCGGCGTCTGCCACAATGACGGGCAGCTCAGACGCCGACGGGCCCAGGCCCTGTTTGAGGGTGGCCAGCTTGCTTTCTGAGCGTCCGGCGATGGCCCAGCGAACGTCTTTGCCGATACCATAGGACTCCAACAGGTAACCGGTAAGGATCTGCCCCACGAAGCTGGTGGCACCGAATACCACGATGTCGTAGGTGGTGTCAGTCTTTGTGCTCATTCGTTGTCCTTAATCCATTTGGATCAATTATGAATTGGTGGCGGTCGACCGCGACGCTTTTGCACCCATCAATACCAGGAACAGCGCTACACCCAGGCCCCAGAAGCCGTTCAGTATCAGCCCGCCAACCCAGGTCTGGGCGGTGACAGCGATGCCCTTCAGCGGGAAGACCACCAGCATGGCGACCGCTGTCGGCCCGATGGCGCCTACTATTACATTACCCAACCAGAACTTAAAGCCGCCAAAGCGGCCAAGGATCGCCCAGAGCACGATCCCCCAAAGTCCGCCAAAGAAAGCCAGCGAGAAAACAGCGGGAATACCCAGCGGCGGAACCGCAGCCATGTTAAAGGGTGCGGATGGCACCATTCCCACGAAATAAAACACGGCAAACAGCCCCTGATGAAAGATCAGGGTGGCAAGAAGGCCACTGACAAATGCTTTTAACCAGATCATGTCACTATCCTTTCGTTTATTTCCCTGGAGGTTGCAACAAAACGTCGCATCGGCCAATCGAATCATCGTACCGATACTGCACACTCTGTCAGACTCAATGAACCCGAATCCCGGAGGTTAACCCATTGAACACCCTGCTTCTGGTACTGAGCCTCATACTTGCCACTCTCAGCGCCTGGCTGTTCTGGCAGGTACGTCTCCAGCAAAGATCCATTGGCAAGGCGATAGCTGAGAGCTATGGCCCTGATAATACACGGGAACCGGAGCTGATACTTACGCTGCGAGTAAAAGATCCGATTGCCCTGGCAAAACGCGAATCGAAGTCAGCCCGCATGTTGGCAGACCGTCTTCCGGTGATGGTGAAACGGCTGGTGTATCAGGAAGTCATGAAAGAGCTCGAACTGGAACTGGCCGAACGGGAAATCGACGTGGAAATGAAGCTCGAATACCGATAGGAGGCGCCATGGACATCGTATCACTGCTCAGTTTAAGCGCCATTGTGACCTCAACGGGGCTTATGGCGGTTGCGTTCCGACAACACAGCCGCAACACCCGAACTCTCCGTATCCTTCACTCCCAACGAATTTCGGCCAACAGCCATATCCAGAAAACCCGGATGGATCTGATGGAAACCCGAAACCGGGCCCGCTTGCTGGAGGAAACCGTCAAGAATGGCACCAGCGCGGTAGAGAAGGTTCACAAGGCCATTACCACCACAACGTTCAGCCTGATCGACCGCTTTTCAAGCAATGAGGAGTTCCGCGAAAACGCCCGTCGGGCGCGGGAAACCCACGACCAGACCAGTGACCAGATCTATCGCTCGGTGCACACCACCAACAAGGCGTTGCATATACTGGCGGACACCCTGTTTTTCGGTAAGAAGGAAAAACAGCTGACGGCACGGAAAAAGCCGAAAGACGAGCAATAAAAAAGGCACCCTAGGGTGCCTTTTTTATTAGATTCAGAAAGTTACAGGACTTTCTTCAACTCTTCTTCAAGCTGCGGAACCGCTTCAAACAGATCCGCGACCAGGCCGTAATCCGCCACCTGGAAGATCGGCGCTTCTTCGTCCTTGTTGATCGCAACGATCACCTTGGAGTCAGACATACCGGCCAGGTGCTGGATGGCACCGGAGATACCAACCGCGATGTACAGCTGCGGTGCAACGATCTTACCGGTCTGGCCGACCTGCATGTCGTTGGGCACGAAGCCTGCGTCAACAGCCGCACGGGACGCACCAACAGCGGCGCCCATCAGATCGGCAACCTGCTCCAGCATCTTGAAGTTGTCGCCGTTCTGCATGCCACGGCCACCGGAAACCACGATACCCGCGCTTCCCAGGTCCGGACGGTCAGACTTGGCCAGCTCTTCGCCGACAAAGGTGGACAGGCCAGCGTCTTTAACCACGTCCAGCTGCTCAACGGCGGCGGAGCCACCTTCACCAGCCACCGGATCAAAGGCGGTCGGGCGTACGGTGATAACCTTGATGCTGTCAGCGGATTTCACCGTGGCAATGGCGTTACCAGCGTAAATCGGGCGAACGAAGGTGTCTTCGGACTCCACACGCATGATGTCGGATACCTGGGCAACGTCCAGCAGCGCAGCAACGCGCGGCATGAAGTCTTTACCCGTGGTGCCGGCAGCGGCCAGGATATGGCTGTAGCCCTTGCCCACTTCGGCAACCAGCTCACCCAGGTTCTCGCCCAGGAAATGACCGTACGCAGCGTTGTCGGCAACCAGTACCTTGTTAACGCCTTCGGCCTTCGCAGCCGCTTCGCCTACAGCGCCGCAGTTCTCACCGGCAACCAGCACGTCGATGTCGCCGCCAATAGCCTTGGCAGCTGCGACTACGTTCAGGGTAGCCTGCTTCAGGCTGCTGTTGTCATGTTCAGCAATTACAAGGATGCTCATTTAGATCACCTTCGCTTCGTTCTTCAGTTTGTCGACCAGCTCAGCTACGTCAGCGACCTTCACACCCGCCTGACGGGAAGCCGGGGCCTCAACCTTCAGGGTGGACAGACGCGGAGCAAGCTCAACACCCAGATCGGCCGGGCTCATGGCATCCAGCGGCTTTTTCTTGGCCTTCATGATGTTCGGCAGGGACGCGTAGCGCGGCTCGTTCAAGCGAAGATCGGTAGTCACAACCGCCGGCAGGTTCAGGGCCACGGTCATCAGGCCGCCGTCGACTTCGCGGGTCACGTTGACCTTCTCACCTTCGACAACCACTTCAGACGCGAATGTGCCCTGACCCATACCGGTCAGCGCGGCCAGCATCTGGCCTGTCTGGTTGTTGTCGGAATCGATGGACTGTTTGCCAAGAATGACGAGCTTGGGCTCTTCCTTCTCAACCACACTCTTGAGCAGCTTGGCCGCTTCGAGAGACTGAACCTCTTCGTCAGTTTCGATGTGGATACCCCGGTCAGCACCCAGTGCCAGAGCGGTACGGATTTGCTCCTGGCAGGCCTTCGGGCCGATGGATACCACCACGATTTCACTGGCAACGCCCTTTTCCTTCAAACGAACCGCTTCTTCAACAGCGATTTCGCAGAATGGGTTCATTGCCATCTTGACGTTGGCGAGATCAACGCCGGTGTTGTCCGGCTTGACGCGCACCTTCACGTTGTAGTCGATTACTCGTTTTACAGCGACCAGAACCTTCATAGATTCCTCGTTCTTCTACGATGAGTTTACAATTGAGAACAGCACATACTTGCAGGACCTGCTGTCTGTCAGGGCGTCATAATACTGCAGGCAAAGGCTACCGGGGTCAATAGTCCCTAAAGACGCTGCACCGCCGCGTCAATGGCCAATGAACACCTGTTGACTCCACCTGAGCGTGAGACGATACTAAAAAACGATTCAAAAAACACGTTTTGGCCCAGTGCCACCAAACAATGCCAAAGGTAGACCCAAATTTCAAACAAACGTTTGTTTGATTATTCAATTGCGGTATCCTTTTACTCTATTAAGGCAGGTGCTTTCGCTTTGAGGGAGTCGTCTATACGAGCTTTTACCGGTATGATGACGCCCCTAAGAATTTGCCTGTTGGCATCACTATAAAACAGATGAGGAGACCAACGTGGAACGCGAATCGATGGAATTTGATGTTCTGATCGTCGGCGGTGGGCCGGCTGGCCTCTCGGCAGCCTGTCGTGTCATGCAGATGGCCCAGGAAGCCGAGCAGGAACTGACCGTCTGCGTCGTTGAGAAGGGGTCCGAGATCGGCGCCCACATCATGGCTGGCACAGTGTTTGAGCCCACGGCCCTCAACGAGCTGTTCCCGGACTGGAAAGAGAAAGGCGCACCGCTGAACACGCCGGTCACCCGTGATGACATTTTCCTGCTGAAGAACCAGGAAGGCGCCACCAAGATTCCAAACGCCTTTGTGCCCAAGAACATGCACAACCACGGCAACTACATCATCAGCCTGGGCAACCTGTGCCGCTGGCTGGCCGAGCAGGCCGAAGGCCTGGGCGTTGAGGTGTATCCCGGTTTTGCCGCTTCCGAAACCATCGTAGAAGATGGCCAGGTCAAGGGCATTATCACCGGCGATATGGGTGTGGCCCGTGACGGCTCCGAAAAAGACGGCTTCATGCCGGGCATGGAACTGCGTGCCAAGTACACCCTGTTTACCGAAGGCTGCCGTGGTCACCTGGGCAAGCGCCTGATCAACGATTTCAAGCTTGACGAAGGCAAAGACCCTCAGCACTACGGTATTGGTATCAAGGAACTGTGGGACATCGATCCGGCCAAGCATGAGCCAGGCCTGGTTATCCACACAACTGGCTGGCCGTTGAACGAATCCGGCTCCACCGGTGGCTCCTTCCTTTACCATCTGGAAAACGGCCAGGTATACGTTGGCCTGATCAGCGATCTGTCCTACAGCAACCCGCACATGAGCCCGTTCGACGAGTTCCAGCGTCTGAAGCTGCATCCGGAGATCAAGAAACACCTGGAAGGCGGCAAGCGAGTGGCCTATGGCGCCCGCGCCATCACCAAAGGTGGCTTCAACTCCCTGCCGAAGATGAGCTTCCCGGGCGGCCTGCTGCTGGGCTGTGACGCCGGCACCCTGAACAGCTCCAAGATCAAGGGCTCCCACACCGCCATGAAATCCGGCCTGCTGGGCGCAGAGGCAGTGTTTGAAGCGTTGAAGGACGGCAAGAGCGGTGAGGAAATCACCAGTTTCGAAGAGCGCTTCAAGGATAGCTGGCTCTATAAAGAGCTGTATGCCGAGCGCAACTTCAGCCCGGGCATGCACAAGTTCGGTAACTTCGTGGGCGGCGCGATTGCCTACTTCGAGCAGAACATTCTTCGGAGCAGTCTACCGTTTACGTTCCACGACACGACTCCCGACTATGCCACGCTAAAGCCTGCGGACCAGGCCAAGAAGATCGATTATCCGAAGCCGGATAACAAACTGACCTTCGACAAGCTGTCCTCGGTGTTTATCTCCAACACCAACCATGAGGAAGATCAGCCGGTTCACTTGAAGCTGTCCAACCCGGACATCCCAATTAAGGATAACCTGCCGAAGTACAACGAGCCTGCGCAGCGCTACTGCCCGGCCGGCGTGTACGAAGTGGTTGAAGCGGATGACGGCAGTGGCAAGAAGTTCCAGATCAACGCGCAGAACTGCGTTCACTGCAAAACCTGCGACATCAAGGACCCGGCCCAGAACATCACCTGGGTGACGCCGGAAGGTGGCGGTGGTCCGAACTATCCGAACATGTAAATAGTTCTGGATAGCAAAAAAAACGGCCCCAACAGGGGCCGTTTTTTTATGAACAACTATGACGAGATCAGTGAGCGTGACCGTGCTCTTGCTCTTCGTCAGTTGCTTCGCGCGCTTCAACCACTTCCACGTCGAAGTGCAGGGTCTGGCCTGCCAGCGGGTGGTTGGCATCGATGGTGACGGTTTCGTCGCCTACTTCCACGACACGAACGACCTGGGGGCCACCCGGAGTCTGTGCCTGGAACTGCATGCCCGGCTCGATGGTGTCGACACCTTCAAACGCAGAACGTGGGACCGGCTGGACCAGTTCTTCGTTGACTTCGCCGTAACCTTCACCCGGCTCAACAGATACTTTAACCTGATCGCCAGCGTTCTTTTCGTTCAGCGCATTTTCCAGTCCGCCGATAATGTTCTGAGCACCTTCCAGATAGGACAGAGGCTCGCGACCTTCTACACGGGAGGAGTCCAGCTCTTCTCCCTGGTCGTTGGTGAGCGTGTAGTGGATGGTGACAACACGAGGTTGGGCCATGTGATCTCCTTGCGTGTCGCAATGACTGTTTGATGTAAATTTGGGCAATCGAAAGTGATCTTGAACAGCCAGACTGCACAGAGGGACTTACGACCACCGGGCCTCGTTAGAGAGCCAGGCTCGGTAACAAGTTCGAAAATACAGTTTAACAAGTGTCAGACTGCGTTTTCTACCGTGAGTTAGTTGGGACGGTGGCTGGTAATTCAACCGTTATCGGCAATTTTATAGAAATTTCCGCTACTCCAGACACCTATAACGGTATCTTCACCGGAACTTTCTTCAGTCACCCGGTCGGCCAGATCGTAATAAGCGGCCGTTACCAGCCTTGCCTCCACACCGTGGCGTAAACCGATGACCGGGCGTGGCTCGTTGGTTCCTTCATAAACCCCAATGTGCAGAGGGTGCTCGTCCCCAACTAACAGTGTCTCTCCTGTGTTGGTCGTTACAGACAGAACCTGATCCTTTCCACTGCCAGAGACTTCAAGAGAATGAGCAAGAATGGCCGTATCTTCGACAGTGATCCGCCACTTCTCAACCGGCGTCACCAGATAATGGTGCCCGTCACTTTCCTGCCGCAGAATCGTCGAGAACAGCTTAACAATGGCGTCCCGGCCGATGGGCTTGCCCTGATACAGCCACTGCCCGTCACGGGCAATCACGATATCAATGTCTCCGGACAGCTCCGGGTTCCATGTTTCGAGCGGTGGCAGGCCTTTTCCGGGAGCCTGTGCACTTTCCACTTGTTGCGCAATTGTCTCGGGATTCTGGCTCATAAAGGTTATTCCTGTGTGGTTTCACAGAAACTATGGGCGCTGGGGCACCGATTTTAAAGGTCTTATGAGAGATTTCAGGGTAGGAATTGTGCCCGCAAGTCGGCGCAGCCCGGACCCGCTACGGGCATTTCGAGAACCACGGCCTGAGCGGTCATAAAGGGGATGCCCTTACGATGACCATCCACCAGGAGTGTCGAAAGGCTGCCAACAAAGGGCATATGAGAAATCAGCAATAACGGAGAGGGAGCGGATTCGATCAACTCATCCAGACAACGGCCGGGATCATCATCCGGCGTAATATAATCCTTTTCCGTGACCGGGCAATTCAGAATCTCAGACGCAATCGCAGCGGTTTGCCGGGCCCTGACCAATGGGCTGCACCAAATAAACTCAGGGCGCCAGGGCGACTCCGCAATCTGAGCGGCTACGTCCGCCACCCCGTGGCGACCAAACTCCGTCAGCTCACGCTCCCTGTCGAGAGTGTGCCAACCGGCCTCACCATGGCGCATGACGATCAAGTGCACTGGCTTTCCCTCCGGCTAACCCGAACCTTACTGACTGATGGTTCGTGGAAGAATGAATTCCACATCTGAATTCTGGACCGACATCATCAGACTGTTGATCACTGCACTGATGGAGGCGCCATCGTAAAGAATCTCATAGAGCCCTCGAACCAAAGGCATGTAGATACCAATCGCCTCGGATTTCTCCTTGACCAGTTTCAGGGTATAGATGCCCTCGGCCACCTGGCCCAACTCCGCGACCGCCTCATCCAGCGCCTGGCCGTTACCTACGGCGTAACCAACACGGTAGTTCCTGCTTTTCGGAGACGTACAGGTCACGATAAGATCCCCTACCCCCGCAAGGCCCATAAACGTCATGGGGTTGGCCCCCAGGCTGACCGCAAACCGGCTCATTTCCGCCAGCCCGCGGGTAATCAGCATCGCTTTGGCGTTTTCTCCCAGATTCCGCGCTGACGCCAGCCCGGCAACGATGGCGTAGATATTCTTCAGTGCACCGGCCAGCTCGACGCCATACACATCCACATTGGCGTAGACCCGCAGATATTCGCAGCCAAGCAGTTCCTGAACCGTGCGGCGCACGTCAGGGTCCTTGGCTGCGATAACGGTTGCCGTGAGGTCCTGACTGACGATTTCACCAGCCAGATTGGGACCGCTGAGCACACCAATGCGGGAACGCGGAATTTCTTCCTGAAGGATTTCGCTCATCAGCTTGAAGCCATGCTCTTCGATGCCCTTGGTCAGGCTGACAACGATCTGCCCTTCCCGGAACTCAGAGCTGTTTTCACGAATGACGGAGCGGAAGGCTTTGCTGGGAATGGCCACAAAGACAATTTCAGCCTTACCGACGGCTTCCGGCAGGCTGGTAGTCGGTTGAATATCACCAGTTAGGGTGACATCCGGCATATAGCGGCTGTTGATACCGGTGTTGCGGATTTCATCCGCCTGGGCTTCGTCCCTCATCCAGAAATGGACGGTATGGCCATTCTCCCCCAGCACTTTGGCCATGGCAGAACCGAAACTGCCACCGCCGAGAACCGCTACATCATGGCCGGTCTGGGAAACGTCGGTGGGCCCACGGTTATTTTTCTCAGGCATAGTCGTTCCGTTATGTTTTATGGTTCAGCCCGGTAAACGGCCGGCAGGAATGGAGAACGCAGTGATGACCCCGGGCTCAGCCGGACTCTTCGCATTCCAGGGCACGCACCAGGTTCTTGAATTCTTCCCGGTTACGGCTGTTCAGGCCCATCAGCACACGGTGGGCTTCCAACACCTTATCCCTGACCTGCTGCTCGCTCGCGCGCAATACGGGGATTTCTTCCAGTTCTTCGATGCGGGACGCAGGCTCGCGAACAATGATGAAAATCTTGTCGAAACCCATGGAGGTGATGATTCGGGTTATATCAGGGTTGGTGGATATCATCGTGGGCAGGAAATTACTGCGTTTCTGGGCAGCCATGGCAATCTTGGCCAGCAGCCCAAGGGTGGTGCTGTCGATGATCTCGGTTTCGGTAAGATCAATAACCACCGTCTTGAAGTCAGGATCCTGGGTAATGGACTCAACCAGATTGTCCAGCGTCGAACACAGGTTCAGCCGGATTTCTCCAATAAACTTAAGGACATAGATGCCCTGTTTTTCAGCTTGCAGGATCTTGTAACCAGCCATTGAATCCACTGCCACTATGTCGACGTCGGGCCATTGGTATCAGGATCGGTATCCGTTACTGATACGATAGCAATATCGTCAGGTAACTCTGTGATCTCGTCGAGATTCAGAGCGTCGCCCAGGGAAGCAATAGTGTGACTACCTCCCGAGACGAGTTCAAGTAGTGTCTTTTCCTTTTCATCCAGGCTTTTGGCCTTGATGACCTCCAGTATACCGTCTGAGAAAAGAATCAGGTGGAACGGCTTGTCCAGTGGAACTTCGTAAACCTCCCATTCCGGCGTCTCGAACAGCCCTACCGGCAAGCCACTGCCTTCGAGGAACTCTGTCCTGCCTCCCTCCAGGGAAAGGATCGGCATCGGGAAATGGGCGCCCACCGAATAGCGAAGGCTCCTGTCAGACGTTGATATGATGCCTACGAACACCGTTACATGCTTGCCCAACCCGGTATCGAGCAGTTCGGAATTAATCCGCTCAAGGAAACGATCGGGAAACAGGATGTCATCACTGGAGCCACGCCTGAGATTGCGCTGGAGGCGGTTGGTCAGGTTTTTCAGCAACACCGTTACGAACGCCGAGCTGGCACCGTGGCCAGACACGTCGGCGATATACACCAGCACCTTGTCTTCGGTTATTCGGAAATAGTCCAGGAAATCCCCGCTGAGAAACAGCGAGGGCTTGATGAGGTGATTGACGGAAAAGCCGGAAAGCACCTGTTCCCGGTCTGGCAACATTCTGAGCTGGACCTTACGGCCGGCGCGCTGGTCGGCGCGTAATTCCGCAATGCCATCCCGCAAGTCCCGGTTCGCTTCTTCCAGTTCCTGGCGGTAAAGCTGGTTGAGCCGGTTCACACGCACCCGATCAAACAGCTTGCCAATAACGTCATCGAGGGCGCCACGATCATCGGAACAGGGTTTAAGCACGATATCGGCCGCGCCCGCTCTCAGCGCATTGACGATTTCGGAGGCATCTGCGGTGGAATAGCAGGCAACGATGGGGGTGAAGGTTTCCGCGTCTTCCAGTCGACCGGCAAGCTCACCAATGGCGTCCGGCGACAGGTCGGCAAAAATGATGTCCGGAATATTATCGTCGAACAGGGAACGGGCGGAAGCCAGGTCCGAATAACCGGTAACGTAGAATCCCCTGGCCTCAAGGTATCGACCCAGTTCCGAGCGGGCACGTTCATCCGAATCGATAATAAGAATGCGCTCGGTGCGCGATGTCATGGCGATTGCCCTAAACTACCATCGGTAAACAGGAAATTGGGTTTCTGATACCTATTCTGGCACGCCCCTGTGATATAACAAGACATGTTTGATGTTTTTGGGAGGTTGTAATCTATGAGAAGTGCCGTCAATGACCTGCTCGGGGCTTATGACAAGCTGATCATGGACCCGGTCCATGGCGGAATTCCGCTTTACCGGCATGAAATCAAGGTTATCGACCATCCCCTGTTCCAGCGCCTGCGCAACATTTGCCAGAACGACATCCTCAGCCTGGTTTTCCCTGGGGCGACCCACTCACGCTTCCTTCACAGTATTGGCGTGATGCACGTGGGCACGCGGATGTTCCGCTCGATGATCGACGCCTACCTGCGGGAACGCCAGCTCAGCGACCAGACAGACCTTAGCCTCAGCCAGCTTGATGCCATTGACTACCTGGCCAAGACCATCCGCCTGGGCTGCCTGCTGCACGACAGCGGACATTCCAGCTTCTCCCACCAGTTCACCCAGGCGCGGCGCATCCACGACCTTATGTCGCGGCCCGACCGGTTTGATGACCTTTGGAGCGGTGTCGACTATTCCGTGTATCACAGTGAACGCCCGGAAGAACTGGAGCACGAGCACTATTCCGTGAGGGTTGCCCACGAAGTGCTGTCGTCCATTGACCTTGAGACCGCCGGCCTCGATCCAAGAGACGTGATCGGCATCATGGAGACCACGGATGTGCGGCCCAGCGATGCGTTCTGCCGCCACGCACGCACCTTCTGGAATTTCATCGCCGGTAACGACGCGGACTCCGGTATTCTGAGTGAAGCCGACACCCCCCGGCTGGTGATGGACCTGATGTCGTCCATTGTCTCCGGTGAAATCGACGCCGACCGGGCCGACTACATGCTTCGGGACGGCTTTCACTCCTCAGTCACCATCGGTGGTTTCAACCTTGACCACCTGCTGAGCAACCTGCGCTTCGGCTGGGACGTGCGCGAGCCCTGGCTCGGCCTGGCCATTACCCAGAAGGGTCTTGGCGCCTTGGAGGACTTCGTCTACAGCCGCCACCAGATGTACCGCAAGGTCTACGCCCACAAGACGGCCCTGGGTTTCGACTGGCTGTTGCGGGAAGCGATCAACGAAGTGCTTGAAGACCCGGAAATATTTGATTGGGTGGATACCTGCCTGAGCGACATGCGTTACTTCGCAGAACTGACAGACAGCTTCTTCTGGGAGGCTTTTCGCAAAGTGGCGCGGAAAAAGTCTGGCAGTTATTCACGCTGCATTGTGGACCGGGCCAAACTGAACCACCTGGACACCCGAGAAGATCTCACTGTCGCCGGCATCGAGGATCACAGCCGTTGGCTGGCCCGGGAGCTGGACCTGGACCCGGGCGAGGTTGTGACCTGCTCCATGCGGGCACGGTTCTCGAACATCCAGGACAATTTCAACGGCATCAAGGTACTGGTGCGTGATCCGATCAACCGTGCCCGTTCCCTGCGCAAGATTACCGAAATCAGCGCCTTCTTCAGCAAGTTCAGCGACGGTACCATCACCCACTTCTACGTTCGGCCAACCGTACTGACCGGCAAGTAAGTTGGGTTTAGTCCGCCAGCATATGCGCGACCAGGCCACTGGCACTGTTGAACGCGCCCTCCACGCGGCCGCCGCTCAGCCAGTCCCCGGCCAGCCCGATGCGCTGGTCGCCATACCAGCGAAAACCGGGTTGCTCCGTGGGCGAGGATTTCGCATAAAGCCACCGGTGCGAAATCCAGTCGTCAGGGCAGACAGTTACACCGGTTACCTTCTTAAACGCCTCAATCATGGCAGCCGACACCTTGTCCGCCGAGGTATTTTCGTGCTCCCGAGACCATTGAGGCGTTGCATGGAGAACCCACCACTGGCCGGAATCGTCCCTGCACGGTTTGCTCGAGTTATTCGCAATCCAGTCGAGTATCGGGTTCTGGCACCGCATCCCGTCATAGGGCTGTTCCAGCGCCTGCCGAAAATAGACAGCGGTTGCCCAGCACGGCTGGATATGGCTAACGTGGTCCTGCATCTGGTCCGAGAGCGCTGTGAGCCTACTGTTGCTGAACAGATCCCGGGTCTGAGCCGGAGGTGCCGTGACGATAACCGCGTCAAAGGGCCCATAAGACTCGCCGTCTGTATCGTTCAGCAACCACTGTTGCCCCTGGCGAACCAGGCTATCAATGCGCGTTTGCGCCTGGACGTCTGCAGCGGTGGAAAGCCCGCGGGTGATGGCGGTCATCCGGGGAGCGCCGACGTAGCGGGTCTCTTGCGGGAACGGCTCCCATTGCCCGGAGGTGGTCTGGTAACCAAACCGCCCGGGCCACGGCCTGAAACTGCCTTCGGCATAACGGTTCAGGAAGGCGGAGAACGCAGGATTCCTGATCGTAAAGTATTGCGCCCCGATGTCTACGGAGCCACCCGCAACACGCTTTGCGGCCATGCGACCGCCCGGGCCGCGGCTTTTCTCGAAGATCGTCACTTCATGGTTCTGCTCCTGAAGCAGAAGTGCTGCACTCAGGCCGGCCATGCCTGAACCAACAATGGCAATCCGGCGTATAACAGGCATCTGATCGGTTTGGTTAAACATCGTATAACGTGCATCCAAATTCGGTTGTTGGAACGTAGAACCCGTCAAGCGTCTGGTTGAGATTCTTCAACGCCCAGGCTTTACAGGTTAAACCACGAACGAAAGGGCAATCAGGGTATGACCCGAGTGCAACACTGGCTGACAAACATTCTGAGATGGTTCGACTCCGCTGCGGGTTCGGATCACCTCGACACAAGCTCGCGGGCTTTCAATTTTCTCAGGGTGGTTCCCTTTATAGCACTTCATCTGGCCTGTCTGCTGGTCATCGTCACGGGCACCAGTACCTTTGCGGTCATCTTTGCAATTGGCTTTTTCGCCGTGCGCATGTTTGCCATCACCGGCTTCTACCATCGCTACTTTGCCCACAAAACCTTCAAGACCAGCCGTGTTGCACAGTTTTTCTTCGGCGTCCTGGGCGCCAGCGCAGCCCAACGTGGGCCGCTGTGGTGGGCCGCCCATCATCGGCACCACCATCAACACTCGGACGACGAGAAGGACTTGCACTCACCACACCAAGGCGGGTTCTGGTGGTCCCACGTTGGCTGGTTTACCTGTGACGCGGGCTTTGCCATGGATGAGCGCCGGGTGAAGGACTGGATGAAATTTCCCGAACTCCGCTTTCTCAACCGCTTTGACTCATTGGTACCGGCGGCAGCCGCGGTCGGTATTTATGCCTTGGGTGAAGCTCTGGCGGCGTGGGCGCCCGGCCTGGGCACCAATGGTTTGCAGCTGCTGACCTGGGGCTTCTTTATATCGACGGTGTTGCTGTTCCATGCCACGGTGTCCATCAATTCCCTGTCCCACGTCTGGGGAAAACGCCGTTTCGAGACTTCCGACGACAGCAGGAATAACGTCTGGCTCGCGCTCATCACCATGGGCGAAGGCTGGCACAATAACCACCATCGCTGGCCGCAATCCGTGCGCCAGGGATTCCGGTGGTACGAGGTGGATATGACCTGGTACGGACTGTGGCTACTCGCGCGTCTTGGCATCATCTGGGACATGAACCCTATTCCAGAACACATTCAGGAAGAAACCCGCCAACTGGATTCCATGAGGAGGAAACACTCATGAGTACCGCCTCTGTCATCGAAATGGGCAACCATAATTCATCCGTCCAGGAAACTCTTGGGCGCTTCACGCAACTCTTCAACAACCTCTGCGCCGGCAACATGGCGGAGCTGTCCAGCGTGTACAGCGAAAACGTGACGTTTACCGATCCGTTTACAAGCGTGCATGGCATCGATGAACTGACGGAGTACTTCTCCAGCGCGTATGCCAACGTGATTTCCTGCGGTTTCGACTTCGGCGAGCCCGTGGTCAACGGCGAGGATGTGTGCATTCCCTGGGTGATGCACCTCAGGCACAAGCGTATTCGGAAGGGCAACCCGGTTGCGGTGGAAGGCATTAGTCAGTTGGTTATTCGTGAGGGGCGCGTTCTCTCCCATCGGGATTATTTCGACATCGGCCAGTTACTCTACGAAAACCTTCCGTTACTGGGTGGCGTGATCCGTTGGATAAGGAATCAGGCGGGATGAGTAAACGGCTTGGAACAGCATCCAACATCTGGATTACCGGGGCCAGCTCAGGGATCGGCGAAGCCGTTACCCACGCGCTGGTAGACCAGGGGCACCGTTTGGTGATCACCGGCCGACGACAGGAGGCATTGGACGGCTTGAGCGCATTGGCGCCAGAGCGAGTTGTAGCAGCGCGGGCGGACACCACGAGCCGGGACGACCTACAGGGTATTTCCTCCACCCTGGAAACCCACGGCGACCTCAACATGGCCATCCTCAACGCCGGCACCTGTGAATATCTGGAAATCGCCGACTACGACAGCGCTGTGATTGAAAACAACATCAACACCAACGTGGTGGGCACCGCACGCTGTCTGGATATTGCCTTGCCGGCTCTGCGGCGCACTGTCGCGAAGGGCCATCCGGCGACGCTGGTGATTGTCAGCTCATCGGCGTGGTGGTTTCCCTTCGGCCGTGCCGAGGGGTACGGGTCCTCCAAGGCCGCGCTCACCTACTTTGCCCACGCGCTACGAGCGGATCTGGCGCCCGAAGGCATCGACGTGGTGGTGGTTTCGCCGGGGTTTGTGAAAACGCCGCTGACCGACAGAAACGATTTTCCGATGCCGTTCCTGGTCTCAGCGGAAGACGCCGCGGGCCGTATCGTCAAAGGACTGCGTAAAGGCCGTAACGAAATCGCTTTTCCGAAGCGATTCACCTGGACACTGAAGGCTCTGGGCGCCCTGCCCCAGGGGTTGATTGATCGCATGGCCGCCAGCATGAGCCGCAAAAGCAGGAATGAACAGGAAACCAGTGGATGAGTAACGAACGTCAACGTATTGCAGTCATTGGCGCTGGGGTCTCCGGCCTTACAACAGCCTGGCTCTTATCCGAAAAGTACGATGTGGAGCTGTTTGAAGCCGGCGACTATGCCGGAGGCCACACCAACACAGAGATGGTTACCGCCGGTGGTCGGAAGTGGCCGGTCAACACCGGTTTTATCGTCTTCAATGACTGGACGTACCCCAATTTCATGAAGCTGATGGACCGCTTGGGTGTTGCGTCGGAAGTCAGCGACATGAGTTTCAGTGTTGACTGTCATTCCTCCGGGCTACAGTACAACGGCACCAGCCTGAACACCCTGTTCGCCCAACGCAGAAACCTGCTGAATCTACCGTTTCTTCGTATGATCCAGGAGATCCTGCGCTTCAATAAGGAATCCCGGGCAGACCTGGCCGCTGGCAACATCGCAGACTCCGAAACCCTGGGCGAATACCTGAACCGCAACGGCTACTCGCGCTACTTCCGCCAATACTACATCGTCCCCATGGGGGCTGCGATCTGGTCGGCGCCGGAGATTGTCCTGGAGCAGTTCCCGATCCGATTCTTTCTCCAGTTTTTCAATAATCACGGCATGTTGTCGGTAGACGATCGTCCGACCTGGCGGGTCATTTCCGGCGGCTCCGCGCGCTATGTCGATGCGATGATGGAACGCCTGGGCGAACGCATACATTTGAACAGCCCGGTCAGTTCCGTCGTCCGTGAGCCGGACCATGTGGTGGTCACCGTCAATAACGAGCACCACCACTTTGACCAGGTGGTGTTTGCCTGCCACAGCGACCAAGCCCTCGGCATGATCGCCGATCCTTCCGCCGAAGAACTGGATATTCTTGGTGCCATTACCTATCAACGCAATGATGTGGTGTTGCACACCGACAGTTCGGTACTGCCATCAAATCGCAGGGCGTGGGCGGCGTGGAACTATTTCATACCGCAACACAGCACCGAGCCTGTGTCTGTGACCTATAACATGAACGTACTGCAGAATTTCGATGAGGCACCGGAAACCTTCTGTGTCACCCTCAACCGCAGCCAGGACATTGATCCGGAGCGCATCATAAAACGCTTCGACTACGCACACCCCGTGTTCACCCTGGAGGCCGTGGCGGCCCAGAAACGCTATGACGAAATCGGCGGCCACAACCGCAGCCACTTCTGTGGCGCCTACTGGTTCAATGGCTTTCATGAGGACGGTGTGAGCAGTGCGCTCCGCGTTACTCAGGCTTTGGGAGTGGAGCTGTAGCCATGAACGCTGCCCTACCGCAAAACATGGTCGCCAATCAGCTTCACAGCCAATGGCTGGAGGGCACGATTCGGCATCGTCGCAAGGCACCGGTCCGCCACGAATTCAGCTACAGCACCGGCATGCTGGCCCTGGACCTGCGCGAGTGGCCATCCATAACCCATATCAGCCGCCTGTTTTCCCTGGAACGCTTCAACTGGTTGTCCCTGTACCGCCGTGACTATTTCCGGCCCGAGACCGACAACCTCCTGCAGGCCGTGAGCGATCAGGTACAACAGGCGACGGGATGGCGCCCGGACGGCGCGGTGCAACTCATTACTCATCCCCGTTATTTCGGGTATGTGTTCAATCCGGTCAGTTTCTACTTCTGCTACCACGCCGGCGACCGCCCGGATCATGGAGCCGTGCCCCGGGTCATCATGGCTCAGATCACCAATACACCCTGGAAAGATCGCCATGTGTACTGCCTCGAAACCACAGGCGCGGAACCAACCAGTGCCGGCTGGCGCACTGAGCGCTTCGATTTCAGCAAACGCTTTCACGTATCGCCCTTCAATCCCATGGATCAGCATTACCAGTGGACGTTCAGTTTCCGCGGCCCTGAACTTCGAATCCACATGGGTGTGAAACAGGACGAACGCAAGCATTTTGATGCCACATTGGTGGTCCGACGCACCCCCCTGGATCGTAAAGAACTACACAGGAGCCTTAGACAGTTTCCACTGGAAGCGCTGAAGGTGGTGGGTGGTATTTACTGGCACGCCCTGAAGCTCAAGCTCAAAGGGGTGCCGTTCTTTACTCATCCAAACAAGCTGCCTGAAAACGACCCGGCGCACCGGCGCGGCGCAGAAGACTCAGGCCAGGATGTCACCGAACCCACAGCCCAGAACAAGACAACCGGAAAGGTAAGCTCATGGAGAACCTGAACACCTCGCTTGAATCCACTGGCACTGGCCAGGCGCCGCTCACCAGCCGGTGGGCGAAAGCCCTTGTGTGCCAGCAGCTTTCCCTTCTTGAAGCGGGAACACTGACAATTCGTGAAGCCGGGGCGGAAACCCTGACCTTTGGAGACAGCGACAGCCGATTCGCGCCGGCGGAGCTGGTCATCCATGACCACAGCACCTGGAAGGATCTGCTAACAGGCGGCAGCGTGGGTGCCGCTGAAGCCTATGTCGCAGGTGACTGGTCGACTCCGGACCTGGTGGCCCTGTTGCGGTTCTTTACCCGAAACGTTGATCGGATGAACGCCTTCGAGGACCGATTCAGTTGGGTCACCAAACCGGCCTTGAAGGGCCTGCACTGGCTGAATCGCAATACGAAGGAAGGTTCCCGCAAGAACATCAGCGCCCACTACGACCTGGGTAACGACCTTTTCGAGACCTTCCTTGACCCCACGATGATGTATTCCTCCGCCATCTACCCAGGCCCAGAGGCGACGCTGGAGCAAGCGGCGGTTCACAAACTGGATACCATCTGCCGAAAACTGGACCTGCAACCGGGCGACCGGGTGATCGAAATCGGCACCGGCTGGGGTGGATTCGCCGTGCATGCGGCCAAACATTATGGCTGTCATGTGACGACCACGACGATTTCCGCCGAGCAGCTGGAACTGGCGAGAAAAAAGGTCAGCGACGAGGGCCTGGAAGCGCAGGTCACCCTGCTGTTTGACGACTACCGCGACCTGGAAGGCCAATTCGACAAGCTGGTTTCCATCGAAATGATTGAGGCCGTGGGCCCGCAATTTCTGGACAGCTACTTCTCTCAAATCAGTCGCTTGCTGAAACCGGACGGCCTGGCCCTGGTGCAGGCCATCAATATGCCCGAGCAGCGCTACAAGCGCGCCCTGAAGAACGTCGATTTCATTCAACGATTTATTTTTCCGGGCAGTTTCATTCCCTCTTTTGGCGCGATGCTGGACTCCGTCCGCACCGGTTCGGACCTGGTAATGACCCACGCTGAAGATATCGGCTTCCATTACGCCCGCACGCTGCGGGACTGGTGCGATCGCTTCATGGCGAACCGGGATACGCTCGACAGCCTTGGCTACGACAAGGCCTTCCGCCGCCTGTGGCATTTCTACTTCGCCTATTGCGAGGCCGGCTTCAGTGAACGAGCCATTGGAGTTTCCCAGATCCTGTTCGCCAAGCCAGGTAACAAGCGTGAGAACATCCTGAGCGTATGATCCACAATGATACCCTGCGCAATGTCGTGAACTTCGCCCTGTTCCAGGCTGGCTGGTTCGTATGCGTGCTCTATCCGGGCCTGATGGCTGCCGGATTCGTGGTCCTGCTATTGGTTTTCCACATGCTGTTTGTCAGCCAGCACCGCTCCATCGAACTGCAGTTTATCGGCGCCGGCACGGTTCTGGGCGGTGTACTGGACGGCATCTGGTTCCAGACCGGCATCCTTGATGATGGCACTGGCAGCGTACAGATCACACCGGTCTGGCTGGTCGGCATCTGGGCCATATTCATGACCACCCTGAGCCATTCCCTGTCATGGATTGGCAGCAAACCCTGGCTGCCCTTTGTGTGTGCCCCCATCGCCGGGCCTTTTGCCTACTGGTCCGCCAGCGCGCTGGGCGCCGTGCAACTTCCGAATCTCACACTTTCTTTGGCTGCGCTGGCATTGGGCTGGCTGGTTGTATTCCCGAGCCTTCTCTATCTCCGCAAGGCCCTCTATCCGGAGCTGATACGATGAGGTCCAGCGCCCTTTTGCTCGCCTGCGCCCTGCCCCTGTCGGCCGCGGCCGCCGAGATGCGCTTTACCGGCCAGGCGATGCCGTTGAACGGCGACAACCTGCTCTATGAAGAGCAGCACGTGGTCACAGGCAAGTGCACCGATGGCCTTTTCCGACCCGCCTCCCACAACGTGACTTACCTTCGCAGTAACGGTGAGCCATTTGCTGAAAAGACGCTGTCTTACAAACAATCGACGTTGCGTCCAGCGATGACCTTCCGACAGCCGGGTTTCAATGAAGTCATGGAGATCCGCAACCGGGATGACGCGACGCTGGAAATCGAGTGGCAGACTCCGGAAGGCGACACGGAAAACTCGACGGTGGAGGTCACCCGGAAACTGGTGGCAGATGCGGGCTTCGACAATCTGGTCCGCAACCACTGGCCCGAGGTCACTTCCGGTGACCGCATCGAATTCAACTTTCTGGCGCCCACACGGGGCAAAGCCTATGGCTTTGTACTGGAGCCTGCGAAGGACGACCGCATCAACGCCACACATACGGTGCTGATAGAGCCCTCGAGCACAATCCTGAGTTTTCTGGTTGACCCGATCCTCTTGGGCTATAACGACAACGGCGCGCTGACGGACTACCTTGGGTTGACCAATATCCGCAAGGATAAGGACTCAAACTACACCGCCCATATCCGCTATGCCGTGGACACCGCTCCGGATTGTGAACTGACCCGCTGAATCCGTCCTTGCAGCCAAGGCGGACACACCAACCTGTTGTGGTAGACTTGCGGTTTCCTGACACACCCTGACAATCGCCAAAACTGCAAAACAGAAGGTTTCCGCCGATGATGTTTGTCTCATTCAACGTCAACAGTATCCGCACGCGGCTGCACCAGCTTGAGGCCGTGATTGATAGCCTGAACCCGGATTTTATCGGCCTGCAGGAAACCAAGGTGACCGACGAGGAGTTCCCGGAGGACGCCATTCGCGAACTCGGCTACCACGTTCACTTCCATGGCCAGAAGACTCATTACGGCGTTGCTCTTCTTTCCCGCCAGGCGCCGGACAGCGTCCAGAAAGGCTACCCGTGGGACGGAGAGGACTCCCAACGCAGGCTGATTACCGGCCACTTCACGGTCAATGGCCGCAAACTTACGGTGATCAACGGTTATTTTCCCCAGGGCGAGAGCCGAGACCACCCGATAAAGTTTCCCGCCAAGGAAAAATTCTACGCGGACCTGATGCGCTACCTGGACGACCTGAAAGCCGCCAACGGTGAGATTGTGGTAATGGGCGATATGAATATCTCGCCTACTGACCAGGACATCGGCATCGGTGCCGACAACGCCAAGCGCTGGCTGAGAACCGGCAAATGCAGCTTTCTTCCGGAAGAGCGTGAATGGCTGGGACAGGTCGAAAGTCGTGGTTTCACGGACGTGTTTCGACACCTGCACCCCGAGGAATCTGACACCTTCAGCTGGTTTGATTACCGCAGCAAGGGCTTTGACAGGGACCCACGCCGCGGCCTGAGGATCGACCTGATCATGGCCAGTGACCCGCTTCTACCCAAGGCGGAAGAAGCAGGCGTCAGCTACGATATTCGCGCCATGGAGCGGCCTTCGGACCATTGTCCGGTGTGGGCTCGTTTCTCGCTTTGAACCCACCTCGCCGGGCCGCGACATGAAAAAAATGAAAACCCGCGACCGTATACTTGAGGCCAGCCTGATGCTGTTCAACAGCATCGGCGAGCCCAACGTAACCACCCTGTTGATTTCGGACGAACTGGAGATCAGCCCCGGCAACCTCTATTACCACTTCAAGAGCAAGGGCGATATTGTCGGGGAACTGTTTGCCAGCTATGAACACGAAATGCACGACCTGCTGGCGGTTCCGGAAGACGCGACCATCAGCCTGGACCAGCAAAGTTTTTTCCTGCATCTGTTGTTCGAAACCGTCGCCCGCTACCGATTCCTGTATCAGGATCTGGTGAACGTCCTGTCCCGATACGAGCAGCTTCAAACCCGCTTCCGGCGCATTTTGAAAAAGAAAACCCATGGTTTCAGGGTCATCTGCGAGAGCTTTCGACGCCAGGGCGTCATGGAGATTACCGATGGGGAGCTGGATGCACTCTGCGACCAGTTGACGCTCACCGCCTGCTATTGGAGCAGCTTCGACAGCCTGTCGCATCTGGATGACCGCGACTCCATGGACCCGGGCCGCGGTGTTTACCAGATGATGCACTTGCTATTGCCCTACCTGGGCCCGGATGAAAAAGAACAGATTTACCTGATGAGCCGGGATTACCTCTGACATCAACGGCCGGAAGCGAGCATCATTCCTCTTCGGAGCGGTCCTCGGTCTGCTCCCTGAGGCGTTGGAGTTCCGCTTCCAGGGCCTGAATCCGGCGTTCCATGGCTTCGATTTCGTCCCTACGGTGAATACCCAATCGACGCAACGCGCCGGACACGCGCTCATCAAACATGTTCTCGAGGCGATCCCAGGTGCCAGTGGCCTTTTCCCGCACATCGTCCACACGGTCTTCCACTGTGCGTACGTGCTTTTCAACCACGCCGCGGGTCTTACTCTCCAACTGCTCGCCTTCCTGAACCAGACGCTCAAAGAAGCGACCAGCGTCCTCCTCGGCCTTGGTGTAGGCACCGAGCCCGGCCAGCCAGATCTGCCGCGCAGACCCTTTTATTTTACCCGCCAGCTGCTCGTCGTTTTCCGGCGTGTTTTCGTTTTCGTCAGACATGCAAAACCTCGGAGGCGTTGGACTCTCAATGGCTCATTATTGTATTACAGCGGGCACTGAATTTCAGTCAACAGGCCAATATCTCTGCGTCAGGGCTGAAACCAAATCGCCTGAAAGGCCCACAGCGAGCGGCTTTAGTATAAGCACACTTTCAATATGAAAAAATGTGATCAAACGAATCGCTCACTGGCTTGAAGTGTTCAAAATATGGTCAATACTTCACTGTACCGGTGTCCCTGCTGATGCCGGTTTGTCTGGAAGTCTTTCATGGATACTACTCGCACGCCTCTGCCCGGCCACCAGTGCCGGGCTTTTTTTATCTCCTGGATTAAAACTTCCCATGGCCCGGGCTCTGACAGCGGCTATGTCCTGTGGCATTATGCTGAGGCATTTATGTGACCGGCAAAAGGATCGCTTATGGACATCAGACGTATCGACGACACGATTTCAGTCTCGCCCCAGCTCACTGTGGAGGACGTTAGCGAAGCTGCAAAACTCGGCTTCAAAACACTCGTTGCCAATCGCCCCGATGCCGAAGAGCCCGGCCAGCCGGGCATGGCCAACATTGAGGCCGCAGCGCGCGCAAACGGGATGGAGTGGGTGTATCTGCCGGTCGAGTCCGGGAATATCTTTGACAACGACGTTGACCGCTTTGATGCAATGATCCGTCAGGCGGACAAGCCCGTACTTGCTTTCTGCCGCTCCGGAACTCGCTGCACCGTGCTCTGGGCACTGAGTTCGGCACGCACCGAGCCGGCCCACGACATCGTCAACAAGGCCCGTAAAGCTGGTTACGATGTTGGCGGACTGGCGCCGCGGATGGCCCAGCAGGCAGGGAAACGCTCCTGAGCCACTTTCTGAACGGACACCCATCATTCTCCAGGATCCAGAACCATGCCGTACAAGGGTACCGCCGATTTTCGCCATGACCATCCCGAAAAAACCGGAGTACTGATCACCAATCTGGGAACACCGGATGCCCCAACCACCTCTGCCCTGCGCCGTTATCTGGGGGAATTCCTCTGGGATCCCAGGGTGGTTGAAGTGCCGCGCCCGATCTGGTGGCTGATACTCCATGGCATTATCCTGCGACTGCGTCCCAGCCGGTCAGCCAAAGCCTATGCTGGCGTGTGGCAACCGGAAGGATCGCCGTTGTTGATTCACACCGCCAGGCAAGCCGAAGCGATTCGCAAACAACTGCAGGCGAAACACGGCAATAACCTCCTGGTGGGATTTGCCATGCGATATGGCAACCCGGGAATCCCGAAGGTGCTTGATGAAATGCAGGCGCAGGGGGTTCGCCGGTTGCTGGTACTGCCCCTGTACCCGCAGTATTCCGCCTCGACCTCGGCCTCGACATTCGATGCCATTGCCCATAATTTTACCCGTCGGCGCTGGCTGCCCGATCTGAGGTTTGTGTCCCACTACCCGGACTACCCACCTTACATTGAGGCTATGGCCAGCCATATCCAGGCGCACTGGGACAAGCATGGGCGCAACCAGAAACTGATCCTCTCCTATCACGGAGTTCCCCTGAAGTACCTTGAGCGCGGGGACCCGTACCACTGTGAGTGCCACAAGACTTCCCGCCTGCTGGCAGAACGGCTTGGCCTTGGAAAGGATGAATACCTGACCACCTTCCAGTCACGTTTTGGCCGGGAAGAGTGGTTGCAGCCCTATACTGACGAAACCCTTAAAGCACTGCCCCAAAAAGGCGTAACATCTATAGATGTGTTCTGCCCCGGCTTTTCGGCGGATTGCCTCGAAACCATCGAAGAGATTGACGAGGAAAACCGTGAATACTTCATGGAAGCCGGCGGCGAGGGTTTCAGCTATATTTCCGCCCTCAATGCCACACCGGGACATATCGACGCCCTGACGCAGCTGATTGAGGAGAACCTGCAGGGCTGGCAGGTGCCGCGCAATGAACCCGAAGAACTGGCAGAGAGGGTCAGGCTCGCGGAGGAACAGAGACAGGCCCAGTACCCGGGCCGGGAGCTGTGAGATGAAACTGAATTGTGACTTGGGGGAAAGCTACGGTGCCTGGCGTATGGGCGAGGACGATCAGGTGATGCCCCTTATCGATATGGCCAACGTTGCCTGCGGCTTTCACGCCGGGGACCCTTCGGTCATGCAGAAAACCGTGGCTCTGGCAGCGAAGCACGGAGTAGAGATCGGTGCCCATCCCTCCTATCACGACCTCGCCGGTTTTGGCCGCCGCTCCATCAGCCACAGCCCCGAGGAAATTCACGCTCTGATCCTCTACCAGCTTGGCGCGCTACAGGGACTATGTCGGGCCGAGGGCCTGACACTGTCTTACGTAAAACCCCACGGTGCCCTGAACAACGACATGATGCGGGACATGAGCACCCTGGAAGCCGTTATGACCGCGGTTAGAAGCTATCAGCAGGATCTGCCGCTGATGCTCCCGGTGACGGTCAAACACGAACAACACCGCAAACTGGCGGACTATGTTGGTCTCCCCATCCTGCTGGAAGCCTTTGCCGACCGCGCCTACGACGATGAGGGCCAGTTGGTATCCCGCCGCCTTCCAGGGGCGGTACATCAGTCTGCAGACAAGATTGTCAATCAGGCGGTATCGTTCGCTAAAAACGGTGGAGTCTACAGTTCATCCGGTAACTGGCTGACACTGCCGGCCGACAGCCTGTGCGTACACGGTGACAATGAGGCAGCGCTGAGTGGCATTCGGGCGATTCGCAAAGCATTGGCCACGAATTAGAAGCACTAACGAAACAGTTTGAAAGGATACGGGAAATATCAGGGAAGGAAGAGAAAGTGGCGGTGGGCCAGGGATTCGAACCCCGGGAAGGCTACTAACCTTCGGCGGTTTTCAAGACCGCAAAACGAAGCACCTAAAAATCGCCAGAATCTAAACACTTGCAGAACAACGTGTATATTATTTTCGGGAATCTTTGCAGGTGTAATGCGTTGATTTTGCTATGGCGGGGTTTGGGATAATATACAGATTTGGACGGCTATCGCGATATGAGAATCACAACCAACATGCTCCGCGAACTGGAGCAATCCATTGCACCAGACGCACAGGCCGAGATACGAATCTACGCCGGCGGCTGCGACATCCGAGTGTGCTGGAATGGCGGACTGAAGCAGGTCAACCAGAACCTGGGTGCCGAACAGCTATCAGAGATCATCGAATACCGGGATGAGAAGATGCGGCGGGTTTGGGATCGATTGATTGAGAAATTTCGGGGTCTCGCAAGTAGCTAACTCCAATTCAGATGAGACCTACAGAGCACAGGAGATAACCTGAAGACTCCGTGCGATCTAGTATCTCAGATACAGGGTCGTCGTAGCCGCTTACCTCATTGAAGGTGACAAGGCTCCGCTGATCAAAAGCGACCGGGTAGTTCATGGCGAAGCCTGTTATTGAATGCGGGCCAGTGGTGTATGAAGCCGCGGTCATCAAAAACTTGCTGCCAACTTCCAGGGGCATCTGGGGGAGAACATCGATAGTGGTATTCGTGTTGGACCCAGTAATTCCCACCTGAGACGCGATGTCCACTCCGTAACTTTTATGTTCAATACCTGACGGCAAAGTAAGTGCCTCGATCTCTTCTATGCGCACCCCGTTTCTCCAGATCTCTACGACCTCTCTCATGGGCTCAGAGTCAATGCTGCCGTCAGCGTCGAGAGATCCGCCATTTGCATCCATGGCGCTGTAGGTGTCATCAATGCTTTCGCTCAGGCTGTATTCAAACCCGCCCATAACAACCGCACAAAATCCGAAACGAATATCGATGGCAAGCAGGTTCTCCGCCCAACGGATACCGCCACGCCTTTCTGACTCGACATTGGAGACGGATACGCTATCCCCTACGGTGCCCCTGAGAATGGTAATCTCAAGATCAGTATTGATAAATGGAGGGCTGCTTTCTTGAAACAAGACGACTCCATCGCTGGTAATTATCGCAAAGGGCCCATCTCGATTCTCGCTCGTAATCCTGGATCCGGAAGTGTCGTATCCAGCGCCTATTTCCCGATCAATGTAATCTGAGTCTATGGATATATCGCTAGATGGACGGCGCTCATAAACAAAGACTTCTCGATCATTTATATACTCGCAATATATTGGCACATCGTGCCCTACCGTTTGTTGGGATACGTCCACTGTGCCAGTCGTGATCACTGAAGCCGGGGCTGGCGGGTCGCTATCCACATTATGGGTGTCAACGGTAGTTCGCGATCCCACCACCTCCGCCCTGGTCCAAAGCTGCTCAAGCGAAAATCCAAAATCTATGTTATACCGAATCAGGTCTATGTGAAGATTTTCATCATCTTCCAGGTCGCCAACAATCGTGCAAACAGCTTTGGTTCCGTCCGCAGAGAAATAGAAATGGGTCTGCGGCGCCATGCCCGGCATAAGCGTCGTTTCATGAAGGAACTGCAGCAGCCCAAAAGGTTGAAGTAAGGCGTCTACTGTTATCCGAAAAACTCTGAAGGTCTGGCCGGTTGCATATGACTCATCAGACGCCACCACGACCAACCATCGCTGACCGCTGACATCTTCGTATACGGACGCGCCATGGACATTAACAAATGCCCCAGCCTCAGCCTGCTCCGACAGATCAAGAATGATGTTCAGATCATGGTAGACACAGGGCCCTGTTTTCCAGTCAGCCAAAAATCCAGTGAAGCTGATATCTATCTGGTCAAGGCGGTGCGCCCTACCAGGGGGGCCATCCCAAGATAAAACGAGCTTTTCAGTATTGAACCAGTTTTTGTTGCCATAGAGTCTGGCGTTGCCGCGCTGAATGGAAAGGTCGCTTGCGTCCGGCGTCGCTGTCCAGGCGTTGTTTGCGCCATCAATGGTTCCCAGCGGCGGGTTGATTTGGCCGCTCATATTCTCGAACGGTTCGCCATAGGTTGTCTTGGCCGCCTGATATGTAGGGGCCGGACCGGCCTCCCATCTTGCGGGTTCGAACACAAAGCCAAACAAAGAGCACGGCACCGGATCCGACTCAAAGCCGATCACCAACGGCCCATTGGTCGTGAAGCGCACGACAACACGGTCGCTCTCAGTGAAAGCCGAGCCATTGCAGTCCATGTAGATGATCGGTATCCCGGTCAGCAGCTCGGCTTCATTGATTGGCAAGCCTTGGACGCTCGATTGTGCGCTATCGAGCCTCACATCACAGAGGTCAGTCTGCAGTCTGATTATCTCGCCCACCCGGTAACGTGGCATCCATTTTTGAACGCCTGGGAGAACGGCAGCGTTGAAGTATATCTGGGGTCCAGACTGCGCTAGGTTCGGAAAAAGCGCACCATCGCGGAAAGGATCATACGCCGCCCCGGAATCAAAGCCGGGCTGGATAACGACGCCCTGCCCGCCTTCATCATTCACATCGACAAGCCCAACATCGCCGGACAGGTCCAACGTGTAATCTGCACACCAAGCCTCTATCTCTCGGCCCTCTGGCACGGATTCGAGCTGCCCCCTGCGTTTGAGTGCCGATAGGTTTTCAGCGATCAACTCGGAAACCTTTAGCTCCGCAATTCTAACGGCGGCCTGCAGCTCTATCAGCTCTCCCTGAAGCTTGGTGATTCCCTCCCTGGCGCCTTCAGTGCCAGCCTGCAGATCGTAAATCAGCAGATCGATTTCGCGAATCTTATCCTTTGCAGCCTCTTCGGCCTGCAGCAATTCTAGCTTGGCTGTTGGGAGGTCAACCGCTAACTCGGCAATTCGATCATTGAGCCTTGCGAGCAATTCCTGAATGCGATCGATCGCCAACTTCTGGCGAACACGATACTTGCCCTCACCAAGATGGCCTAAGATTTCACCCTTTGACATTATCGTTCGCTCACTTCGCAGAACTTGTCGGTGCCGCTCACGTAATAATTGATGTAATCAGCGGTGAACGTCTCATCCAGCGCCGTCACGGTCATGCCTGGCTGCAAGAACAGATCAATGTTACATCTCACCCTGCGTTGGCCGTTGCTGACGCTGATGCTACGAACGCCGGTAAGCGTTCTGGCTCCGGTGGATGTTGGGTTATCGGGCATGTAGCCGGACACGGTTACCGTCAGTGCGCGTTGACCGCGATCTGGCCGCAACGTATCAAACCTTGATCTCATGATTTCGTCATATTGAACCTGGCCATCTGCAAATCGGTAACCTTTCTGAATAACCAGATCCCCGCCCTGCCGGTCGGAAATGTCCGCCAGGTATTGATCCGCTGCAGGGATCACGGCCTGGACATAGGACGAGCGCCCGCCCGCCTGATTCGTAGCCTGCCAGCTAGAGATCCCGCCGATATACAAATCATCCAGACCATCTGCGGCGCCGGTAATAACGAGCCGATACACCTCTTGCAACTGGGCGGGCGGTATTTTGGATACCCAGTCTTGGTATGCTGGAGCACGAAAGGATATCGGGAATACCACATCAAGTTCGGCCAACACCGGGTCAACCTGGGCGCTAAAATCGGCCTCAATCGGGAGAGTGGCATCCAATACTGCATCGTAGGTAATTGGCGAGGGATCTGCGACCAAAGGCTCTGCCGTTCCGTCACTATGCAGCCCCGTGATTTCTGTTGGGGTCAGCTTTCGATTCCAGATGCAGGCATCTTGGAATACACCATCCACCGCTGTTCCAGCGAGGTAATAGTTGCCATCCGGGGCGGCGCCGATGAAAGAGCTGTTTGTGTATGTTGCGGTATTGTAAATCAGGAAGCTGTTGGAGCCTGTAAGAGAATGAGCGAGTGTGCCATTGACGTAAAAGTCTGTGCTTGTGGCATCTCCTGCAATCACAACATCGTGCCACTCCCCGACAACGAAAGGGTCGGGTATATTGGTTGACCCGCTATCTTCATTGCCCGCAGAAAGATACACTGAGCCGTTTGCGACATCGATTAATAGACCGGAATTGCTGAGTTCGCCGAGGTAGGCAAGCGTCATTGACTGTGCCGATCGAACATCCTCAACCCTGGATGTATGAAAATACCTTATCCGGAGCGTAATCTCAGAAAATGACGGATCAAGCGGAGATTGGTCGAGCTTGATAGCTGCCAGTTTACTGATGCCCCCGGAGGTTCCGTCCCAGTTCACACTGGTGTGCCTTCCGTAGCCCGCCGGAGTCGAGACTATCATGGCGTCATATTCGCTGGGCGTCAGATCTGAGCCAGAGAAACTATCGCCAAAGCAGTTCGCACTCCATTCGCCAATCAAGTCAGCGAGGGCAGTGCCGCTGGTCTCGTCCATCAGCCAATAATGAACAAGGCCGTCGCCTACCGCTGAGGCTAAATCCGCATACTTGGACATCAGACGGGCATCCGGATAACGCCAGAGGTCAGATTGACCGGCTCACCAGAAACAATCGTCAGCGGGCTCACGATAACAGACGCCCCGCTTCCCGATCCGCCTGCAGACAAGTACATAATCTCGGTGCCGCTTTTATTTAGCAGCCTCGCCCACCCAGCATCGCCACCGGCAGGGGCAGAGTCCTCGTCCGTCCAGCCACTGAATGTGATCACCCCGCCAGATTCCGTGCCAACGGTAGAGCTCAGTGTAAAGGTCGCTAAAAGTGTGTCGGTGATGGTTTCGCCAAGGCTGGCCGGCATCGTCCCGGTGTATATCTCCATTGCGGGATCAGAGCCCGCCCCGCTCACCAAATCAGTCAAAACCGCCTGCGCCAGGGTTTCTCCGAGGGATACACGAATTTTCATTGATCGAGCCTCTTTTCAACCAGAATCTGAAACTGCGCTTCGCCGTTGCTCAAATTAAACGGGCCTGGCGCCCCGAGATAGCAGCCCTCTTTGGTCGAAACAATCAGGCGGCTGTAGCTCTTCGCCATGCGTCTGACCGCTTCAACTGTGGGTTCGCTGATCGCGTTCCAGCGAATATCAAAGGTTCTATCTGCCTCGGAATAACCGAAATCAGGAATGGCGGCGCCTCCATCCAGTGTGGCTATCCGGTTATTCCTACGCTGAAAGCCGGCCAGGCCGTCAGGGGAAACCTTCGTGAGCGAGACAGTGCCATCAAGATCAAACAGTGGTGCGCTTATGAATACATTCATCAGTTAAGCCCCAGCAGCATTTCTTCACCGTCCGCATTAACGCGAACCTGAATTTCTCTCAGAATTTCAAACATGAAGGCTTCCAGGTGTGGCTGCAATCCTGCGCCATCTACTTTGATCAGGGCGTCACCGCGAGCCAACTGGCGAGTTTTTTCCTTGATAAAGTCGATCTCGGCTTTTGTGAGGGCGCTTTGGTCATCCAGCGCTTGCTGTCGGAACTCCTGCTCTTTTCTAATCTGGCTTGCGATCTCGATTTGCGTGGAGCGACTGGCGTCATCAAAGCCGCCGAACAAGTCCGAAATGACCGAGCCGGTATTGGAGAATGTATCGCTGATAGTCTGTGCTATCGCTTCAACCCGATCAGCGCCGGCTTCAACCTCGGCGATATCCAGAGACACCTTGGCCTCAATCTGCTTGATTCGCTCGTTGCTGTTTAGCTCAAGCAACTTTAGTTGGTAGGCCTCGGTCTGCTTTACAACTTCCTCGGTTTTCTTGGCGGCATCTTCCAGCGCTTTGTTGCTGTTGACGATGGTTCCCGAGAAGCTATTAATCTTACCGCTGGTCTCGTCGTAGCCTAGTTGGAGAGATTTGTTGTTTTTTGCCAGCTCTTCGGTGCTTTCTGACACCTTTCCAAGTGCGCCGCCACTGGCCTCAACGCTTCGATTAAGCTCTTCGACAGCGTCGGTGATGCCTCTCTGAGATCCGCTGAATTCTTCCGTTTTCTTGGAGTTCTCAACGAGCTGCTCAGCGTATTTGTTAAACTCTGCTCGCTGCTCTTCAGTGATTTCTGTGGTGTAACCCATGGTCTGGCCAAGGGCGTTGTTTATTTCGTCGTAACGCTGGCTGACCTTACGAAGTTCCTCGGTTTCTTCTCCGAGTCTTTTTGCTTCACCAGTCAGGGGCGCGAACGCCTGGGCAATCTCCTGCAATTCATCCGCGTTGAAATACTCGAACAACCGCTGATTCAGGCCATCAAGCTCTTCTTCGAATATCTCGTTGATGAACGATCCGAGCGCCACGCCACCAGTTAGAGCGAGACCAAGAAGCCCGCCCTTGCCGGCTGTCGATGACGCAATGGCCTTGATGCTGTTCAGATTGCCAATCAGCGCTTTAAAACCCTGTGCGCCGGCAATGGCGGTCAGACCGGTGCCGATAGATTCAAGCCCACCAGCGAGGCCGCCGATTGCCGGCAGCACAGTATTGATGGTCTTGGCCAGGCCAAGGATCTCGCCCGCTGATTTTTTGGTTTCCTCATCCAGCGACTGGAACTTTTCAATACCGGTGCCGATAGCGATAAACAGCGGCTCAAGGCCACTGGCAATTCCTGCCGACACATTGGTAAGTGCGGTGAAGGCATCAACAACCTGCTGCATGGCATCCCGCAGGCCCTCAACCGTGCTGAGGTCTACATCGCCAAAGACCGCTCCAAAGAGGTCACCGAGCTCGCTTCCCAGGTCGTCAAAGGACGCCAGAAGGTCAGAGAAATCCAGGCCCTCGAAGGCCTCCGGCAGATTCTCCGCGATTATCTCGACCTGCTCTGCGAATCCATCGAGGCCTTTGCGAAGCGCCTCAAACAGCACATCTGCATTGTCGCCCTGAATCGCTTCACGAAACGAATCAACAAGGCTGCTCGTTGCCTGTGTGACCGCCTTAGTCTGGTCGATATACTCAAGGCCGGCTGTTGCGGCAGCGGTCGTAAAAGCCGACCGGAGCTGCTTCAGCGCGAACTCCGCAGACTGCGTTTTTACCTCAAACTCTTCGAGGGCAGATCCGCTGGAGTTTAGTGCGACCTGGAGAATCTCTTCCGACCGCTCCGCACCGTTAAGCACAGCGATAAACCGGCTCATCTGCTCAGCGCCGGCAATGACCGTAGCAACGCGTTGTTTCTCGTTGTTATCCAGGTCCTGGGTGGCGTCGATCAGGTCATAGAGAACATCCTTGGTGTCTCGCCGCTGGCCGTCGATTTCCAGTTGAATGCCAAGCTCGTCCTCAAGAAGCTCTTTCCGCTCTTTGGTGGGCTTGATCAGGTTGCTGATGGCCGTCTTGAGAGCGTTGGCGGATTCTGTACCCGAACGCGTCACCTCAACTACTGGTGTCAGCAGGGCCGCTGTCTCTTCAAAGGAAAGACCGAGCGTGTTGGCCACCGGGGCCAGGATGCGGAAGCCGTCGCCCAGCTGCTGAACTGAGGCGCCTGCTTTGTTCGAAACACCGTTCAGCACATCCAGAAGACTGGCGGCCCTTGAGGCAGGAGCCTGGAAGCCCGCCAGCGTACCAATGAGAAGTTCGCTTGACTGCTGTGTGGTCAGGTCCGCCGCATTCACGGCCAGCAATGATTGCTCAACCAGGGTCAGGGAATCGCTGATATTGAAGCCGGCCTGACGGAAATCAGCGGTGCTTTGAATGATAGCGTCAGCACTAACGCCAAACCGTGATGACAGATCGCTGAATTGGTCCGAGTAGTCGCTGGCGCTGCCCTCGCTCTCGTCGAGCACCTTCTGCAGATCGATCAGAGCGGCCTCGAATGTCACCGCTTCCTTCGTGGCAAACCCGAGAACGGCCACGCCAACAGCCACCAGCGCTGCATCCAACTTGATAATGCTGTCCGTGACACTCGCCAGAGGTCCGGTGATATCTCCAGCTTTGTTTACCAGAGAATCCAGATTGCGGCCAACGGAGGTGACCGCTGAGCCCGTTTTGTCTATGCCACCGAAAATGATCTCAACGGTTTTTGTGGTATCGGCCACGTTTCCTCCGGGCATAAAAAAACCCTGCCGGAGCAGGGTCTGGTGAGATTCGGTTATCTATTTGGCGCCGACACACTCAATGCGCGATCGTCGCTCCCAAAGGTCAACTTGGTTTTGCCGATAATCGACCATCGGACTGTTCCTATCTATGCTGAGCGCCAAGGTCAATTTCCGCTCAGCGCTGCCTAGTTCGCTTTTGGCGAGATCGCAAGCCTTGCTTCGTGCTGCGGACTCAAGGCTTTCCAGCTCTGCTCGGGGGCTTTCCTGAACCTCGGGCTCTGCCGATGCGCTTGGCTTGATCGCCATTGATCCGGGACTGCTCTCCCGAATCCTGACTTCATCCTGTTGACCTGGCGGCGGTTGATTGCCGAAATGGACGTTGCCGCTTTCGTCGGTCCATTTGTAGACCTGGGCGAACGCAGGAAATGATAGAGCGGTGAGAAAAACTAGAATCAGGCGCATAGCTACCTCCGTGTCATATACCTGATGAGCGTAGCACATTGCCGGGGTGGTTAAACTCCCCATAACGGGGGTTATTGTCGTCTGTACCACATGCCCCACAAATTCATCTCTGCCTCGGTCAGATAGCCCTCTGGAAAAACATCGGGCCGCGTCTCATAGAGATAGCGGCCTTTTCTGTCCGCAAGGGCTAGGCTTGCTTGGATGCTTGCTTGGCTCCAGAGGGCTTGCGCTTTACCTGGGCCTGCTGGCCTTTCCCTGTCAGTTCCAGGATTTTGTTCGCCATGACACTGAACTCTATCGGAAACACCTCTGCCAACTTGGCAATATCCGCCAGATCCATTTCAGGCTGAACAGTCCCTAGCCGCACATGCTCAAGGCGCTTGGCAAGTGAGGCCGGGACATCCTGATGGTAGCCAATGCCATCCATCAGTGCGCCAACTTTATCTTTGCCCGCCCCAGACAAGCGCTCAACCAGATCAGAAAGAAGCCTCCCCTTCGATGCTGACTCTTCCGCCTCTGCCAACTCATGCGCAGTCAGGCCGCGCACTTTTACAACGCCGTCTCCAAATCCAGCCTCTACCAATGCATCCAGCGTGACTTCCGTTTCACGCGGGACGAATTGAGCCTTCTGGAAGGCTTTCAGGTCGAAGCCAGCCATTATGCGGCCACGTCCGAACCGTCAGACTCAGGCGAGATGGTGCATGACGCCTGAATTTCGTCGCCGGCAGGGAACGTTCGTGCGATGCCAAGCTTGCCCTGGTCCAGCCGGTAGTTGCTCTGGAACTTGTTGGGGAAGAACTTGAACCACAAGAACTCGTTTTTCAGGCGAACCAGGCTATCACTGATGCCGTCATTCAGATAGGCGGTGAAGCTGCCCTGGTTCAGAGTGGAGCTTGTTGAGCCAATGGTGCTGCCGTAAATCTGAGTCGAGCTAGTGCTGTGCGATGTTTCTGCCGGCACATAGTCGGTGCCTCGAGGAACATCCGCAAAGATCGGCTCGGCGTAGGAGGCAAAGACTTTCTTTGGCACCGTGGCGGTGTGAATCAGCGGCAGAGCTGAGTTGAACACCACGTTGCCATTCCGGTAATCCACCTCCCAGATCGGGAAGTCATACCGCTCCTGGTGAACGCCCACGACCTGCTTGATATCAGCGGCAGTGACAGGGGCCGCCGCCGTGCCAGCAAGACGCACTTGGCCAATTTCGATCTTGGTTACCGCAATCAACGCAGGTCCGCCAGCAGCGGCGCGAGTCTCGCTGAATGATGTTGACCCAGTGCCGGCTGCTGCGGCGATTGTCCCAGAACCGTCCACAGTGATCGAGTGAACGATGTGCGTGTTGCTGGTGACGGCGCGAGAACAGGTTACGTCCGTTGCAGCCGAGAAAGCTACAAGCTGCCCGCCCACGTAAGCCGTTCCGGCTGACACGTCTACGACATTGTCGTCGCCAGATGCTGCCGGGGTGATGGTGCCGCCAGTGATCAGGCCGTCAGGTCGAATGACCGGTTCAAAACCGGTGCGGCGCGACCAAAGGGCTGCGCCCGATTCAAAAGTGGTTGCGTCGCCAGAATCGCCCAGCGCACTCAAAGCTTGCTGGTTCTGACCGCCCTCGTACTGGATCTTTGCATTTTCAGCGTTTGCCATGGTTTTCTCTCCGGGGTGCTGATGCCCATTTCGGGCGGTTTACGAATATTCAGGGCACAAAAAAGCCCGCACGATGGCGGGCCTAGCTGTGATCATTTGATGGTTTATTGGGTGTATGGGTCGCCGTTCTGTGTTTCGTAAATGACTTCAAACGTCACTGAACAACCCGTGATTTTTAGCCCAGCCTCAGGGGTGAGCGACAATGACGAGGTTTCTCGAATGCTTGTCGCAAGCCCGCCAAGCGTTGGCTCAGGGTTACCACTGATCGTGTCGTTGATAATTGCAGAGATAACCTCTCCGTACATCGAGTTCGCCGAGCTGGAATATGGCTTTTCTGCACTGCCAGTAAGGTACTCAATAACGACCTGCAGCGTGTTCTTCTGGGTTCCGTAATTTGTTTTCTCGCTTTCTTGATCAAGGTCCCACACGCAAACAAAAACAGGCTCATCTTCGTACTGTTCACTTCGGATAACCGGTGTTCCCGAAATGATGGTGTCGGCTCTCGCGGAAATCGCTTGAACAACTTTCTCGCGGATCGTGTCCATTAAAGGCCTCTATTCAGTAGATCAATCTGTCGAGCGAGCTCTTTTAACATCTCTTCACCAGCCTCATTTTCTGCCTTTCCTGCAAGCCCTGGCGTCTTGTCATAGATGTTCGGAACGGCGGGGCCTCTCTTGGTTCGCAGGGGCGTGCGACCGTCATAATTGGGGTCAGATATGTTCCGCTCATAAACATCTTCAGAGGGTGAGCCAGGCAACCTCGTAATAAATGCGTGCCGGTACTTCTCGCGCTTACCGTCTTTCCATAACCTGAATGTCACGCCCTTCTTGGTCTGCCTGGCGCCATACCTCATTAGGGAAACAGAGCCGCCTTTGATAACCAGCTTTGCGGACAACGTCCTCAAGCTCGCGAAATATAGGCTGGTCGCTGCACGGAGATCCTTTTTCTTGAGCGCTGACTTCTTGGACATGGCATCAACGGAAATCTTCCGACCCTGCTTTGCGCCATGGTTAACAGATCTTTGCAGAGCCTTACTCCCGCCAGCACGATATGCCCTGAGCAGATTCAGGACATCATTCAGTCCTTTGGGGTCAATTCGGGCGTAGCTCTGAGCCATCAGTCACTCACTATTACGCGGATGGTGTAACCGTCATTGGCAATCTTCTTTGCTACCGTCCATTGCTCGGTGCTGGTTTCGATCACATCACGCTTTTTCAAATCACCGACTTGCTCAACCAGCATCTCTGCCTCATTTCGCAATTCCGTGGTTTCCGAGTTGCCCGGGGAAACCACTTCCACATCGCGGGAAATGTGGACCAGGCAATCTGGAATCACAGCGCCGCCGTTGTATTGCGTCAGCGTGCAGGGCTCACCCAGTCGGGCCAGTATCCGTTTCGCGGATCGCTTGAAAGTCTTGTCGCTCATAGACCAATCTCCACAAACTGAAACGGCCCCGGGCTGGGGCCGCTTGGGTTTGCAGGCTGTTACACCTTAACCACCGCGTTCGGGCGGGTGCAGAGGAACATCGGGTTGGATTGAGATTCCAGGTTCATCCCCTTGTTCATCGGCAGCGGCTCAGCTTTGGTGTAGTACGGCAGACCGTTGGTGCCAACGGTTTCCATGTAGTTGGCAGGGGCAAAACGCCCGATGAACAGGTCGGTCACACCTTCAGGGAAGACATAGCCTTCGTCATCAGGAACAAACTTTGTGCTTCCAACCTGCCCCCTGTACTGCTCCCATACGATGCCGCCAAATTCAAAGCCGCCGCGCACGTCATCGCGCAGGGCCGCGCCGTCCATCCAGCGCTCGTACGCTTCTTTTACATTCGGGTGGCCAACGAACTGCTTAAACTTGGTGCGACCAAGAACCCCGCGAGCGCCAGTAAATGAAACGCCGCCTAGCTGGTCCTCGATCTTATCCAGAATCTCCAGGCACTTAGTCCTGACCTTTGTTCCTGCAGTCCCGAGCACCAGGTCATGCGTAGTCTGGGAGATGCCAAATGCGGTAAAGGTGTTCACTAGCGGAGTGGTGCCGTCCGCATCCATGATGATGCCCTTCACAGCACCGATTTTCAGGTGCTCCATCGTGGCGTCCAGCTGCCGGCGATGCTTAGCCTGACGCTGAGCCACGTAGTTTGCGACCGCTTCCACTTCTGACTCCGAGCCAAAAGCACGAAGCCCTTGGATCTCGTCAGCCATCACCGTGGATTCTTGCGGAAGGTGCAGTGTGTTGAAAGGAATCAGCGTGCGCTTATCCTTGCCAACCTGCAAACCGGGCGCGCCACGGTCAGCGGCAGGCACCAGTGCCAGGGTTGCGCCGTCCTTCTCGATGCTCAGGTGAGTGGTATTGATACCCTCATTGTTGAACAGGCCCAGAGCGCCAAGGCGCCCCGGTACATACGGGGTTTCGTTGATGGCCGCAGTCAGGCTCGAAAGGCTGAATGCGTCGTCGTTAAAAATGTCCAGTGTAGCCATTGTGTTTCTCCTGATCTCAGTGTCGGTTCAGCGGATAGCTGATTAGCGTGCAATGACGAATGAAGCGGAAAGGTCGGTGAGAGCATCTGCGTCTTCACCAGTGAGCAGCGCCTCATCAACCTCCGCGAGACGAACAATGCCAACGGCAGTTACATCCGCAGACGATCCGTCCGCAGCGTCCCAGAGGATGGCGGCGGCTGTCTCTGTGCCATTAGAGGCGCCCGATGCGTAAGCGGTGTACTTGCCAGAAGCGGTGATTTTCCCCAGCACCTGGCCAGGCAGGTATGGGCCGCCGGTTACAGTGATGGCTTCGCGGGACAACTTGCCGTTAGCTTCTGAGACCAGAAATTCACCGGCACGGGTAGTTTCAGTTTTCATGGTTAATCTCCAGGGTTACGCGTCGTGGTTATTGAGCTGGGAATAAGCCTTTCTTGCGTCAGGCTGTTTCTGATTGCCCGGGCCGGGCTGGTGGTGATGATCCAGATCCTGATCGCCAAGCGCTTTGGCTTCGGCAATTGCATCGCGGATCATCTGGGTTGGATTGCTAAGATTCTTGAGCATTACCGCCTCGTCAATTCCGGAGGCCTTGGCAATGTCCTTAACTTCGGCGGCCATCTTGAGGCGAGATTCAACGGTGGCCATGGGGAGCTTTTCTTTTGCCATTGCGACAGCCATGGACTCCAGGCCTGCTTCCTCGCACTTGGCAATGATCTCGTCGGCAGTGGCGGCAGTCGGATTCTTGAAGGCCTCCAGTTCAGCAGTCAGATCCTCGATTGCTTTGTTCTTGATTTCGAGTTGAGCGGTGGCCGCAGAAGCTTCTGCCTGGGCAGACCGGATCTCGCCCTGCATCTTGATCTGCATTTGGTACGTGGCCGGGTCTGCGCTGGCAACTGCCTTCAGCTTCGCGTCCTTGTCGGTGGCGAAGCCCCATTCAATGGCTTCATCGGCACCCATGTAGTGGTCGCCCTTATCCAGCAGGGCGTTCACTTCCTCGGCGCTTTTTCCAGTGCGGGCCACGTAGGCCGATACAATGGCATCATCAATGGCAGCGATGCCGGAGGCGTGTTGCTCGAGCTCCTTTTTGTTGTAGAAGCCAATCATCAGCGTCGATGCGCGGTGCGTCATGATGCTTGTACCGACACCCATAGTGCGGGTATCGCCGGCCAGCATGATCACCGTAGCGATGCTGGCCGCCATGCCGGTCACCTTGACGTGCACCTCTGCCTGGTGGTCGATCAGGTAGTTCATGATCCGAACGCCGGATGCAACGTCACCGCCCGGGCTGTTAATCTCCAGGTCGATTCGGTCGAGTTCGCCCAGAGCGTCTACCGCCTCGATGAATTCGCGGGCCGGCTTCTCGCCGGTAAAGTCTGCAATCCAGTCCGGAGCCCAGTCCGAACCAATCGCGCGGTCAATACTCAGCTTGGCCGTCCGGTCTCCGGAAGCCTGTGCGGTGAACCACTTCATGGTTTATTCCTCTTCGGTGAGCTCCGCTTTCCGGAGCATTTCGGCTTTGCGTTTTTTGGCGTTGACGTTGGCCTGCTGAACATCAACGGCCCGGTAACCGCGCTTGGCTACCAGAGCGTCGAGGCTTTCGAGGTCGTTGTTGAGCTCGAGCACTGCGGCCTGTGCGTCTTGTGTTGGATGGATGTGCGGCCAGCGCTGGGTGCGCCAGTCTCGCCTGTTGTAGTCGTCGTAACGGTCGGCGTAGCCTGGGGCCTGAACCTTTCCGGTAAGAACCGCTGCGTTTGTGAACCAGAAACCGACGCGCTCGCATATCTGATGGATGGTCAAGTGATCCTGCGCCATCTCGATCTCGCGGCGGTATTCGGTAATCATAGCTCGATAGGTGCGGTCATTGATCTTCGACCAGTCGCCCGTGACCAGTTCATAGAGCGACTTTGCGCCGGCGGCGATTGCGAGCTTCTGCTGTTCCTGAAAGTCGGTGTAACCAGAGCCGGTGTTGTCGCCATCGAAAAGATTGAGCTTCTCGCCGGCTGCGCCGGTCAGTATCGTTCCCGGCTGAGCGCTGATTTCAGGAAGTGGCTCGTCTTCCGCCATTGGCTCGCCAGTAATCGGGTCGTACTTCCAGTCCGCATCACCTTGATATTCCTTTTGCAACCAACCCGTGAACGGAGCCCTCGTTTCTTTGCGGACCAACTCGCTATCTTCGTAGCTGTCATAGGTCTTTGCGCGGAGAAGCGCCTGGACAATATCCGGCTCGCCCCTCACCTGCCCCGGTCGCAGGGGAAGGTAGTGATGGATGATCTGGCTGGCCGGGATGCGTAGCAGTTTTGCGGTCGAAAATGAAGAGCCGTTGGAGTCCTGCGGGTGCTCTGGATACATCCAAACCGCTACACGCTGGCCTCGCTTATTGAACTCAATCCCGGCGATGATCTTGTTGCCGTTGCGGCGAACGCGGTTTTCTGTTTCCGGGACGTGGTGCGGCTCGATTACCTGTAACTGAACGGGCACCGTCAGGCCGAAAGACGCCGGGCGCGATCTCAGCCTTATAAACACCTCACCCTCTGTCCGGCGACAACGGACGGCCTGTGATAGCTGGCCATAGAAGTCCAGGGTACCGTCCGGGGAAGCCTGTCCAGTCCAGGGCAGCCAGAGGCCGGACATTGATTCGTTGAAGCTGCCGTCGCTGGATTCAAAAATCGGCGTAATACCGGTGCCAACCTCGTTGACCACGTTCCGGCTGATGGCTCGCTCAAGCCATGGATTATTCCTGACGCCCTGAAGAGAGCGATTGCGAAGCGTGTTCAGTGAGCCGTTCAGCGCACGGTTCGGGCCTGTAGCCGGAGCGTTCCAGCCAGTAGCCCGGCGACCATTGGTTGCACCCTCGTATGCCTGGTTCTTGAACTGACTTGCAATCCAGTTGGCAGCTTGACGGAACTTGCCCGGCATATCAGACCCCTTTGCAAACGTTTACCCGAACGCCGCGCCGAGGCGGCTTTCCGGAATCCTTCAAAATCTCGTTTTCAATGTGCTGCTTGGACTTCATCAACTGCTCAATGGAGCGGTAGCGAACACGCTTGCCATCAGCGAACTGCACTTCCAGTTCACCGGTCGCAATCGCGTCATTGATCACATCAAGATCGTCTTGAGTAAATGCCATTAGGATTGGAACCTGATTCTGGAGCGCCGGCGCTGGCGTTTAGCCGGGGGCACTGTGGATTTCGAGACGGACTGTTCACCGCCCGCCTGGATCTCGCTATTGCTATCCCATGGCCTGGCCCATGGCGGCGGTGATTGCCAGTTAATCTTGTCATAGCCTTTCTTGGTGGCGGCGCAATCGATGTATCCGAACAGGTCGAAGGCTTCGTTGTCACCCTTGCCCGGCTTCTCCCATCGGCCTCGCTGATCACGTTGCTCGTAAGTCAATTCGGCGTAGAACCATTCGCCAAGCCATTCCGGGAAATGGATATACCCGGGGCCGGGCTCTTCCCTTTCAAGTCGGTTTGAAATGGTGTCTTTGATCAGATTGGTATTGAGCACGTACAGCGGAATATCGCCCTTGCTGCTGGCGTGCCGATCTTTTCGGCCCGTGCTGTCCGGGAACGTCTCACGCATCCGTGGCGCGTTGATCGTGCTGCCGCCCTTGATCAGCATTGTCTTCCGGTGCAGCCCCTGGCGTTTAAGCTTCCGGTAAAACTGGTAGGCATTTTCGGTAACGCCGGACTCACCACCGGTATCGATGGCCGTCATCAGAACCGGCATTTCTCTGCCGCTTTCGTCCGCCAGTGGATACTTTCTGGAGATTACGAAGGTGGTCAGCAACTCCCAGTCTTCTGGGTGGCCGGCTGGATCGATCCGTACCTTTTCACCGTCTTCGTTAGTGCGGGCCGCCTTGCGCAGGGAGAATCGGTCTACCAGCCAGCGTTCGCCGTGTTCTCCGTAGCCAACAACCTGTATGACGAATCGCCTGCGCTTTCCGGCCTGAACATCCACCGCAGCAAACAGGGACCGGACCCCTTCAGGAACAACCCGGTCACCAAGACTCTCGGAGCGCTGCTGGATAACCTCAAGGCTTCGGACGTTCTCAGCTTTGCGGTACTGGTAAGGTCGCCCCCAGTCGGTATTGATTTTCGATTTCAAGGTTTCCTGAGAGCCGGTCTGCTCAAAGATCTCTTCGGCTTGCCGGAGCATCTGCGCCAAGCTCGCCCATGTCTGAAATGTTGCTGCAGGGCCCTCCATCCAGAACGAAGCAATCCGGCTTTCCCTTGGTGTGCCGACAAGTTCGCCGGTCGGCGTCAACTGGCAGCCTTCCGGCACCCACTCACCTTTTGCGTTAAGTGCCCGCTTTCTGGAAGAGTCAACGAGCGTCCCGCAATGGGGGCAAAATGGCTTGGCCGCCTCCATGTTGAAGTGTTCCATGATCGGCTGATACCACTCTGCGCAACTGTCGCACTGCCAGTAAAGACGCTCCCGAGTTCCAAGGTTGTAAAGTGAAAGCGCCCCCTTGGTAGGAGGCGCCATGTGCGGGTATTTTTGGTCCGGCTTATAGTCCGGATCGGTTATCTCCCAGCCCGGGGAAGTCTCAACCAGGGTCATGCCAGAAGACATAAAAGTCTGCGTTCGTTTTGACGCCAAGCTGAATGGATCGCCTTCGCCGTTCAGATCCTCTTCCAGCCGGTCGTAATCCGTCAGGGCCACGAACCGGTAATCGGAACTGGATAGGACGTTTACTGTTGGCCACTTGATACCGAGATAGTTGCCGGCCCTGAATGTCTTGTCATGCACGTTGTTGTCGTGCCCGTGCGGACTCATCATCGGGGCCAGCCTTGGAGAGTTCCGCAGCATGCGGTCAATCCGCTTCTTGCTGTACTCCCTCGCCTTTTCCTCGCTGATCTGAACAATCAGCATGTCGCCCGGGTCGCAGCTGACCACGTAAGCAACCCACCCATCCAGAAGGCAGTTAGTCTTGCCAGATCGGGCCGGGCCTACGAACACCACCGCGTCATACATCCTGCTGGAGAGGCAGTCCATCGGGCGGTTCATGTACGGGGTTAGGTCTTTGCGGAAGCGGTCTATTTTCCCGCCGCCATCCACGACCATCATGTTCTCGGCAACCGCGTCACTGACTTTGATCCTGCGCGGCGGCTTCATCAGCCTGGCGACCTCTCGCTTGATCTGGGCTGCAGATGCAAGGGAAGTCATTCGTCGTTTTCCTCTTCGATCACAAGGAGGTAAAGCTTTTCTCGCAGGCCGTCAACACTGCTCTGGACTCGCTCAATTCTCTCCGGGTCCAGGTCGCAATCCCTTTCAAGTATGTCCGGCAAACTATCCAGAGTGGTGGTTACCGCTTTGGCCAGTTTGCTCATCTCCAGGTGTACTTCGTCAGCCGGTATCAACTGCCTGAGTTGAACTTCAAGCTTTACCCTCTCGTTCTCCGACTGATACCAGGACTTTCGCTCTGATGGCGGAAGCTTTGAGGGGTCGTCATCCGGATCGAAGAACACCTGGTCTGCGTAAATCGCCGGGGCCGCATCCTTCAGTGCGTAGGTCGGGTAGCCGCCCTTCTTTCCTGTCGGGCTAATGCCGGCATCCTCAATTCTCCGGGCGATGGTTTTGCGATCCATGCCGAAGGCCCGGGCAAGCTGGCTGATGGACCAGTTGTAAGCATCTGCAATGCTGTTGACTTCTCCGGTCACGGTTCAATCACTCGCTGTTTTAATAACCAGAGCGAACAGTTTTAACTGTTTGATAATTAAATGGTTATAACTGGCAACTGGTGAGGCGCTATACAAGGCCAAAAATTTCACGAAAACCGCGTGGTTGCTCCGGCCCCGCGGGCTGGCCAGACCTCCAGGGGCCCCGTTATTTTGCACCGTTTTGGTTCACGCCGTGACCACGAAGGCACAGCTGGCAGAAGCCACACAGCGAATTGCAGTCACCGTGTTTGACATCACGCTGGCGGTATATACTGATACATCGCCAGCATCCCATGCTCTCTGGGTAGCCGTGCCGGCCTCAGCGTCAGCAACTGTTCCTTGGGTATACTCGACCCTTGCCGTCCCGGAAGCGGGCGCAACGCTCACCATGATCTCTTCAACTCCAGCAGGAAGAATGACCCACTCTCCGGTTTGCGCGTTGATAGTTTCAGCATGACGGTAGCGCTGCCTTGCATTCGCGTTTTCCTGAAACATCAGGTCTGTTGTATCCGGGGATAGTGTTGTTGCCATGGGGGATCACCTGAATAGATTTTTGAAAGTAGATTTTGCGTTCGCTCTGAACAGCGGCCTGAACAAACCATTCCCAGCAGTAACGATCTCATCAACGATAGCCAGCACCGCCTGAGCCTCAACCGCCGCATTCCCGTTCGCATCCTCCCCGTTCAGGGTCACTGGGTAGGTGTCGAGGGCCAGTTCTGGAAGCTGCTGGCTCCATGTGCCACCGGAAGGAGTGGGGTTGTAGGTAACGCTGTTGACGACCAGGGTGAGGCTTACCGCATCCCCTGCACTGCCCGTAAGGAGCGGAGTGGTGTCTGTGGTGGTCAGGGCGTTGATTGAGATAACCGGCCTGATGCCATCGACCAGAACGCCAGAAGTGTCGCCCACACTGTTAAGCGTGAGGGTGGCATTGTTGCCTGAGCTATCCTGCAGCGTTCCGCCATCCAGGGTGAGGCTTGATACGGCAATGCCGTCCGTATCCTCGTCGCCTTCCTGGACGGTGTACGTGAACACCAGGGCCGCTGTGCCAGAGCCAGATGCGTAGTTGGCTTGGCGGGAAGATCCGCCAATATCCAGATTCAGCGCCGGAGTACCGGTGACCGTAACGGCTTCGTCCCAGTTGACGGTAAAGTTCAGGTCATCGCCAATGGCGTAAGTGCCAGCAGTTGGCACACCCACGCTCTGGGTAACCGGCCCCGTCACATCGGGCGGCTGCTGGGTGCTGTTGTTCGTTACTACCTGCCCGCTGAGCGTTGCCAGATCGTTTGGCGTGGCCGCCTGATCCTGAAAGCCGTCTCCGGGCTGCGTATAGCCAATGGTCAGCGTGTCTTCGTCGGTCAGGGTGCGCGATGGCGTCAGGTTAACAATCGTGTCGTCTGTGCCGTCTACCGACGCAGAACTGACAGAGACGCCTGCAAGGCTGATGGTCCAGCCGCCAGATCCGCCTGCGCCAACCTGCATGGATTCGGACATCTGTACGGCGATGTTATTGCCTGCCGTGGGCACAGCGGCGCTTGAGATGGTGGGGGCGGTTTCGTCAGTTGCACTCGCGGTGAACGTATTAACGCTGCCCCATGTGCCGTCTGAGGCATCCCAGAACCGGCCACGGAAAGCGCCTTCTGTATCAACGCTGGACACAAAGCCCTCTGCGTCAATAACGAGATTACCCAGGGCGTTGAAGTCTTCCCATTCAAACTGGTCACCGGTTACCACGGTCGGGGTTGCGCCAAAGGCAACGCTTGACTCGTCCGTAGTGTTCGGGCTGGACATGGTGACCACGCCAAAGCCGCCCGCCGTATCCGCAACAAGCTCAATCGCTCCAGTATCTGTGCCACCTGCATCGGTGGTCAGCTCAACGACCTTTCCGGTGCCGTAGCTGTTTGCGCCCAAGACCGTGGTGAACGTAATGCTGGTATCTGACCAACCGGTGATCGTCTGGGATACACCGCCGATTGTCAGCCCACCTGTTCCCTGAGTTGCACCGAAGCCAGAGCCCAAAACCGTGCGAGACTGGCCGGGGTAGGCTGTCGAAGGGACTGTGTCTAGGGAGGGGCCGGAGGGGCCTGCGCCTGAAGGGTTAAATACAGCCAGCGCCCCAACGGGGTCCGTCTCGCTGGAATATCTCAGCCCAAGCGTCTCCGATCCTGCCGCGCTCAACACGCCAGAAATCGCCGAGCCTTCATGCCCTGCTGTAGTTTGCGCGTGGTCAACCGTTACTGTCGTTGTTGTGGCAGATATAGTGGACGACTGGTTCAGCGTATCAGCCGGCGAGTTGGAGCCTGCGCCAGCAACTAGAACGCCACCATCAACGCCGTTAAACGTTATATCGAGGTCGAACAGGCTCACGCCAACAGCGGAATTGAAGTTATTGACGGGAGTAGCCTGATCAATTCCGCCAAGAGTGTAGACAGCCCCGGTAAATGCATCGTGGACCTGCCCGTCCCAATCAACCGCTATAACACTTGAGCCTGCGGGTATTTGCGACTCCAGTATGTAGTAAACCCCGCCTTTGGCCGTCTCGGTGTCGCCCGTATAGGCTGCCCGAGTCATTGCAACACCACCAAAGGTTATGCCGACAATTTCACGGCTTGAGAATGCGGATTCACCCGTGCCGGCAACAACAACCGCCCTATTGCTTCCAGCAGCGGCTGTGTAGGAATCGCCCTCCTGTATTCCTAGCTTGCCAAGAATCGATGCCATTAGAGATCGACCCCCGCAATAAAGCTCATATCTTCGTCATACACCAGAATGGCCTTTCCTGAATAATCGGCGAACGTGCCTTTCCAGAGCTTCAGCGTTGCTGTTTGGGTCCCGCTCACAGAAATCACTCTTAATGGCCAGAACAGGCCGGCAGAGGCAGGGTTAGAGTTGTCGGACAAAAAGAAATGCGTTCCGTTAAGTTGCCAGTATTGGTCGGTTCTCTGAAGAAGAATATTTGTGGTGTTGTCGCCATTGTTTCCAATGTAATCCTGAATGGATGCAAACCGAGGGCGCTCCGACTCCGAGCTGCGAATTGTATCCCGCCCGCTGTCACCGCTGGAGTTGTCGGGGTCGTCGTCCACAGTAAGTCCTGTGCTGCCGTCATTCTGTGTTAACTTCACCATCAAGCCGTCGGACTGATCCGGCGTATTTATTTTCCACAGCCACCCGTGGTTAAACCAACCGTCGCCGTGTTTAGGTACGCTGGTGTACAGGGACGACGCGGCCCCATCGTTTCCCTCGTACTCCACAATCCGAGAGCCCGACCCAGACGGGGTCGTTTCGGCAACATAAGCCGAGTTGTGGCTGGCCCCGCTTAGGTTCACGTAGGCACGTATCCGCTCTTGTTTCCACTGGAAAGATGCATTGTTAACCGATCCGTCAGTGCATCTGACTCGCGCAAACATAAAGATGGCGTCTCCAGCGGGGATAGCCGCGCCATTATCCCAGTTGATAAACCCAGCGTTGTAGCCCGTTCCAAGTGATGGGATCAGGGTTGATTCGAGGACCTTGATCCCGTCAACCGTTTTGACAAATCGATTCTCACTGCCGACGCCATATTCATAAGTGATAGTTTCGCCATTAACGCTGATGGACTGAGCCATTGGCGTATCATCAGATTGGCTGTACAACCAGCCTTCGCCAAACCCCAGCCAGGCCGACTTTGACGGGGCAGAGAACGTATAAGTATCAGTCGTTAAAACGATCTCGTTCTGATCACCCAGGCCGTCTTCAGCCGACCATGCAAGCGCACTGGTGCCACCCGAATCGCCACCCGAAGACCCACTATCCAGCCCCTCAGACTGAAACCCACCCCCATCCTTGGCCACAAGGATCAAGACTCTGTTGTCTGGGATGGCGATGGTCATCGGCGGGCTCCAGAAACTCTCAATATCAATTCAAAGCGTCAGCTTTCGTTACACACGAGCTTCAGCTCGACCTGTAACTAACTGTTTGCATTGAGTGGGCATAAATCGTGCTTTTGGGAATCACCAATACACGGAGGTGCATATGACTTATCTACAAAAATTTCTTCTGCTGCTATTGCTCAGCGCTTCAGCCAGTAGCCACGCCTCGCTTTTGCGGTATGACATGACCTTTAGAGCGTCCAATCCCGAAACCAGCATTGATGGCGCGGGGTATTTCGTTGCGGATACTGAGCTGAACGCTTTGGTCCGGGCTAGATTCACGTCACCTTATTTTGACGCCCTTTTCGCAGGAACGAACCCGCTAACGTCCAACGAATACTATTATTTTGGCCACGTTGTGGAGGCCCACGATATAGCGGACCCCGCATCAGGAATCGTGTTCAGCCCCTTATTTCTAATCAGGGCGCCCGAAGGAGATCGCGACTTTGCCAGCAACCTTCACAATCACGAAAATGGCGAGTTTTGGGGCTCACTCATCGTTCCGCTTGCAAGCCTTCCGCCTGGCTCTCAAAGATCCTACCTCGACCTGGACTTTCAGATTGGTCAACCCTATTCAGTGATGGAGCCAGCCACCCTGCCCCTGCTATTTCTCGGCCTGGCCGCTATCGGCATCAGGCGACGATTCCGCTGACCAGTTGCGCAGTTCGGTTTTGTCGGTGTTGCGCTCGGCGGCGTTCATCTCGGCCTGTATCCGGTGCTCAAGCAGCCGTTGCTCTCTCTGGTCGCGCTTGCGCTGGAAATACAGGCTTGTGAAGTACGTGAGAACGGCGAACACCGTGCCTATCAGCATCATGATCTGATTGAAGGTCATGGCGCCCCAGGCGAAGACGAAGCCGTTTGTTGCGTACGAGATGCCTTGAGGGGCGGATTCGATCTTGATGTGCGCGTTGCTGGCCAGCTGTCCCGCGATGTCCTTTAAGCTCATTTCGCCTTTCCTTTGAGCTTTTCAAAGGTGCGCATGCCGCCGAGGCCAAGAAGGGCCAGCAGGATCGACACAAGGTGCTCCATGGCCAGCTCAGGCGGCGGAGCAATGCCGGGATTGGAAATGCTCATGCCCCATGCAATCAAGTCGCGCAGGATGAACGAATAAGCAAGCGCTGATCCACACACCCAGCCAATGAATGGGCGCCAGCCGGCCACAAATATGCTGCGGTGCTGAGCTTCAACCTTGTTGATTTCAGCCTGCAGGATGTGAGGTTGTTGGGAAATCTTCTCAAAGACAGCCTTGGCCTGAGCTTTTTCTTCGTCGCTGGTAAACAGCTTGTCGAAGACGTTGCCGATTGCCTCAATGGGCTGGGCCGCCGTGCTGCCGAATAGTTTGCCGAGGAAGCTCATGGGTATTCCATCAAGAACGGGCGAATTTCAAGGCGCCATGTGTCGCGACCATCCAGTGCAGCCATGACCTGAGAGAAGGCGATCCGGGACTGTGAGACGGCGTTGCGCTCATCAATGATCTGATAGTTCAGGCCCACGCCAATGCAGCCTTGGAAGTTCTCAGGCCAGTTGCCGGGGTGAATCATGATGTAGGTGCGACCGGGAACGTGGGTGATTTCCCATCCTTCCAGGTAATCGCCGCCAGATGTGCGCTCAACAACCGGAGAGCGGCGCTTTTCCATCACGTAAATGCCGTCAGGAATGCAGCTCTCATAGGGCTTGTTCGATAACCAGGGGCGCTCAACGGTGAAGAATGACTTTCCGTTGGGCAAAGAGAGGCGGCCAAAGGTGCCATCGGGTGAGTATGCGAAACGCTCAAGGATGACGTTTGGCATGGCGACCTCCAGAAATAAAAAAGCCCCGCACTTGGCGAGGCATCTGGTCAGGCGAACCCGGCCAGGGAATTTTCAATCAGGCAACAAAAAAGCCGCGACGGCGGAACCGGGCGGCTTTTGGGGAAAGTCTTGAATACTATTTCTGAGTCTACCCTTTTGTGACTGATTGTCAAGCAGCCTGTTTGCGTGATTGTAGGACGCTCTCAAGGGCCTGATAGCCCCGGCTTACGCGCTTGCGATAAACGTCCTCCGAGATGTTCAGCTTGCGGGCGCAATCCTTGGTTCGGTAGGTGATTTCCCTGGTCTTGCCGTTGAGCGGATCGGTTGCCACTGCCCGCGTCCGGTCACGGTACATGCGGTCAACACATAAGGCGTTTATCTGGTCGTCATCTCCAACCTTCTCCATGGCCTCTTTAGCCTGGATCATTGGCCTGGTTACGTCGCGGTATCGCATCCGGTCAATCTTTCCTCCCAGCTTGCAGAATCCAGCGAAGCCCGAACCCTTCGGCAGTGATCCATGCTCAGAGTAGGTGCCAAGGATGTGCCGGGACTCTCTGGCTATGTCGTCGGCGTCACTGTCTGCGAACACGTAATCCAGATACAAACTGACTACTCTTTCGGCCTCCATGCGCCACAGTTTCTGCTCTGTCGTCTTCCGATTCTGCTCTGCCATATCACCCTCGCATGCCGTTAAAGATTGCCCTGATCTCTGCCTCGTCATCCTGCTCTGTCAGCCAGGCCTCCAGTTCCTCCCGGCTTACCTGCTTTGCCCTGTACTCTGCCCACTTGCTGCGGGCTTTGATCTCTGTTGGTATTGGCGCGAAGCCTTCGAATCTAGCTCCGAACCTGCTCCTACAACTGTTCCAGGCATCTTCTATGCTTGCATCTGTCAGCATGGTTGCCCGTTTGCCGTCTACGATGGCGGTCAGTTGGATCATGCGCTGCCCGCATTGGGTAGGTTGTTGCCTGATTTGGGTATATTCGCCTGCTCAAGATCGATCTCACCCAGAAACATCAAGCAGCAGACAGCGTGTGCCGCATGGTGTAGGCCGCTTTCATCGTCGTACATCTCGCCACGCTTGAGAGCGTTGATGTGACGCTTTGCCGCCGAGCGATACCGTGCATGGAGGTCCGAAACATGGCGCCAGTTCTCGGCATCGTATTTCTGTGCGCCGAAGGTCAGCACCTTGGCCACCTCCGTTTCCATGAGCGGCGGCATCAAATCCATGGCCGGTTTATCGGTGTCGTATTTCACGCCGGTTATTGCCGTGTTTGTCGTGGCTCTTGCCTTGCCTGCCGTGCAGTCAGGTGTATGAAATGGAAGAATGGCTCCACATGTCCAGCAAATAGCAGCCGTATTCATCTCGTTATCCCCCAAACCAAAACCGTCAGAAGCGCCGCCACCAATCCCATGCCGGCACAGAAGGAGCCGGCCACAACCATGGCGAACAGGTCGCGCATGATGAGGCGGCGAGTCAGGAATAGGCCGTAGGCCAGCACGAAGACTGGGAGAGCCCACCAGGATAGGGTTATGGTCATGCCCGCCACCTCCCATCGATGATATGTATCAGTGAAGCCAGCCCGTTCGGATAGATGATGGCGTGACTGTTCAGCCAACTGCTCGGGCCGTCGTTGTACTCAAGGCGCAAGACAGAGCTTGTTCCGACCTGAATCACGTTCTTGTAGATGCCCGGTGTGTGGCTGTGCCCAAGGATGTAATAGCCGCCGAACTTGGTGAACTGCTTGGCCGATCCCCGGGAGCCGTTGGCGCCGATGTGGCCGTGGTTGGATATGTCGTACTTGCCAACCACCATGCCGCTGTCGTGGTCGATGAACTGGAATCTGCGATCTGTCAGGTGCTTTTCAAACCACCATTCCAGCGGATCAAGAAACTCCAGCGATTCTTTCGCCCGCCTTAACTGTTCAAGACGGACCTCGTGATAGACCAGAGCGTTCTCCGGATCGTCGTTCGGATTGCAGCGATTCAGCCATTGACCAAAGTGCTCGTTGTGGTTGCTGCCGACGAAAACCACGTCATCTTCTTCGTGCGTGATCTCCCGCACACCATCAACCAGCCGGTCCAGTTCGTTCTGGACGTTGTTCTTCTGGTTGTGGTGCTTGTGGAATCGCAGGAGGGCGTTCTTTTCGTGGTGGTGCGATGCGCTGTAGAAGTCCAGAACGTCGTGCAGAATCAACTTCCGGGGCTTCAGCACCGCCTTAATTGAGTCGCTGGCCGTGAAGGTGGCCGCCTTAACCTGCGGGCAGATGAAATCCCAGTGAATATCCCCGCACACCAGGCCAAGGGCGGGCTCTGCCTGCTCGATTCCCGAGGGCGTGAACTTCAGGTTTAGGTCGTAGAAAGCGCCTTGCTCATCAGCCCGGATCTGGCGTATCCAGAAGCGGCTGCCGTCCGTCTCCACAACCAGGGCGCCGATGCAGTGGTTATCCTCCGCAATCCGGCCCGCCTTTGTATCGCTGTAGTTCGGCGTGGTGACCGAGCCGGTGGTGTGCAGCATTTTGGGCAGCTTTGAAAGTGGCGTCGGGATCATCTGCATCTCGATCTGCCCGTGTCCAAAGATGCCAGAGCGCTTACCGGTGACCGTCTCAAAGCCCGACAACGGGTGCTTGTTGGTGGCGTTCACTGACACGTCAGCCATCAACATCAGATTGTCATTCAGTGTCTGACGCTCAGTGACGAAGTACGGCACCAGACCGGCAGCCCACCACTTTTCCTCCCGGCCATTCTTGCTGGTCAGGGTGATGTTTTCGTAGTTGACCGGGATCACCATCAGCTTGGCGCCGAAGTGCTCGCAGTATTGGTGGATGCTTTCAAGGAATTGCGGGTGGGCCTGGGTGTTGTTCTGTGCCGCCGTAATAACGTACCGCTTAACCTGGGATGTGCGCGTTGTCGTCTCGGACATCAGCCCCTTCTTGCGGATTCGGCAGATGCGCTTCTTCATGGAATTGCGGCTGATCCCGAGGTACTTGGCAGCTTTGGTCTGGTTTCGGAACCGGTGCAGAACCTCAATCGTTTCTCTGTCCGTGGCCGTTTCAGTCATGCGGCTTTCCTCTCTCGCTCAAATTCTCGGGCGGCCTTACGGTAGTGCTTGGCAATGGCCTGAAGGTCATCAATGGTGTAGTGCTTGGGTTCGTGTGGGCCTTCAATCCATTCGACTGTTTCATGGCCCAGACGCTGGATTAGCCGGATTCGATATTCAACGGTGTTGCCGGATAGGTGTTGGTTGCATTTAACGCATTGTGCGTGGCAGTTGAGTTCTTCGAACCTGAGTTCAGGGCAGGCTCCGACTGATCGGTAGTGACCGGCGTCTATACGGGAGCCGGTAATCAGTCCGGCGTCATCGGGATAATTGCCGCAACTTATGCAGGGCTGGTGTCGGTCGCGCAGGCGGACGAACTTGTTGAACTCGGTCTGGGCATCCTTGAGCCAGTCGCCACGGCTCTTGAGCTTCTTCCGCCCTTCCCTCACCCACTGCCGGGTTTCCTTGGCCTTCCTTTCTGCAGCTTTCTGCAATCCTTTCTGCGCAATGGATAAGGCGCATTTTGGCGAGCAAGCAACCTGTAAGCTGCTATAGGGCTCAAACTTGGCCTTGCAGATGCGGCACTTTTTCAAGCCCCACCTCCCATAGCCACATACACCACAAGCACAACAAACGCCGCAAACCAGATCCCGGCCTGTTTCCAGTCTCGTTTATGCCTCATGGCCCCGATCCTCAAACGCTGAATTGGCGTAAGCCTCCCACGCTGGCCGGAACTCTGAGCGCTGAGTCTCGAACTCCTTGGTCTTGCCGCCGCTGTTCAGGAAGCGCTCGACAGCCTGCTCTATCTCTGCCGACTGCTCTTTCTTGGTGGTTGTGCGGGTTTGGCCGATGGTCATGCTGCCCTCCCAATTTCTCGTTTCAGCAACTCGACCAGCTCCGGATGCATAACGAGAACTCCACCCGCAAGCTCATAAGCGCCCGGCACTTGCTTCGTGCCATAGCGCTTCAGCCACTTCTTCTGCACTCGATTGTGATATGAGTCACTCATTGAAGCGGTTTTCTTATGCTGCTTTCTTGGGGAGGTCTGTGTTGCTAGGTTGCTGGAATACACGCGAACAGAGCCGTAAGCGAGATCTGGGGCTCGGCTCGCCAAAGGGTTGAAGCCCACCATCACACACCCCTCAACTGCCGCATCAACTCCGCAAAGCTGACGTTGTTGGTTGAATTGGCCTGCTTGTTGGCGTTCTCAGCCATGCGAGCCGCGTTTGCCTTGTCGGTTTTGTGTGTTTCTGGTTTCATGCTGCCTCCTGATCCCGCTTAGGCCACGGCGGACAAACCAAACCCAACCTCTCCCCAAGATGCCGCGACAGCACCTCATGAATCGCCGCAGGCTCAACGGTCGTTATCTCCGTGGTGCTGTGCTTCTCGGTCATTGCTTTCTGGATAGGGCGCCAGAGGTGTTCCTTGACGCTTTCAGGCGTCCATGGAATATCAACGTCATGGCGTAGGGTCCGGCGCATATCCTTGCCAGCATCGTTCAGCGTTTCGGCCAGCCACTGGAAAAACAGGTGCATTGCCCCGTTTTGAGTCATGGTTCGCTGCTTGGCCCTGCGCTTAAATTCCAGGTCCAGCCAGCGATGTTCGCGCCACTGCTCGTCTAGCTCTCGGTGCGCTTCAGCAAGGCGGATTTCTGAGTCAACAATCACCCGTTCACCCTCCCGCCCTGTTCACGATTAATGAACAAAGTGTCGCCATGTACGGATAAGTGGTGGCGGTTTGTCTGATTCACGGCATCCACCTCCTGTCCTCGCTTGTCGCCCAAGGAATTACCCAAAAGCCAATAACGAAGCATGCTGCTCCATAGAGCATCTTTCCTGTGTCACCAAGCGCCGAATCCAGGACCGCACCAAGCAAAACAGTGATGATGCAGATAGCCAAAACAACGGCGGCAACCTTGAGGCTTTTCATCACGCCACCTCCGGATCTGGCGAATAACCCCCATGCGCCTTCTCATAGGCCCAATCCCCCGGCGTTGGTGTCCGCTGATACACCTTGAACACTTCGCCACGGTCAACCAGGCGGATCATGGAGCGCCTTACATCGAACGGGTCTTCTCCCATTTCTTTGGCGATCTGCTTAATCCGCATGGCGTCGCGGCCCATCAGGAACTTTTTGACGGCCTCGTCCATGGCGCGGTTGAACTCTTGGTCTTTGTTTAGGCTTCGCATGGCCTTATCACTCCTTCCAGTTCATCCTCAAACCACTCGCCGCTCTCTATTAGCTCTGCTGCACACTGGTCGCAGACACTTAATAGCTCGCCTCGTGATGCCTCGTGATGGACGGTTTTAGAGCGATGCGCGGAGCAAAAATACTTCTCGCACGACACCTCATCCTCTCCGTGCATATCTCCGCAGACATAGCTCAGGCCTCGATCGATCTGCTCGCTGCAGCCTGGATGGTCGCAAGTGGCAGGATGTACATAGCCTATTGGCCGACCCTGCGAGTCTGTTCCGCAATCTCCCCAGCCCATCACTCCACCTCCACAATCGTCACCGGCAACCGCCAGGGTTCGTCTCGTTCAATGTCCCGGCGTATTTCGTTTTCGCTGTCCGCAGCGCGTAACTCGCGGCATGAAAAGAACTTTCCTGACTCCACGAAGAAATGCTTAGCTTTCTTGCGATCTACTGCGAGATTGTTGGGCAATGTTGTGTTCATACCGCCACCTCCAAAACTTCAATCTTGATCCCACAATCCTTTTGCCCCATCACAACAGGAATCCTCTGGTATTCAGGCATTCCGGCTTGCTTGTCCCATTGAGTGAGTGCCAGGTAGCGCTGACAGGTATCGCGTTGAGGGCACCACTCGCTGTCTGGATTGGCGTTATAGCGGGCCGCGCAGCGGGAAACGTCATAGGGGAGTGTTTTCATTTCACCCTCCGCATAGGCGCGGGCAGCTCGTCCTTTCGTCCGCTCTCGTCCGGGATGAAGCCAGTACCACTGCGTTGCTCTGTGACGCGCAGATAGTCAATCTCCACCTTGGCGCTGTTGATGATGGTCTGAGCCACGCCAGATACCGCCTTGGCAGTCTCAACCTCCATATCACCGTCTTTCAGCTTCTCCAGGGTTTCGAATAGGTGATTCCGCAGATCTTCGATCTTGTTTTTCATGGCTGTGCCCTTTTGTTGATTTGACGATTAAGAGCGCCAACCAACTGCACAAGGCTGGCTACTTCTTTCGGCAGACGATGTACGCTGTTCCGGCGCATGTTCTCGGAACGGCTGATGCATTCCAGATTGTCGGGGTCAAAGTTCTCTCTATCTCCGTCTTTGAAAATAACGATGTGGCCTTTTGGCACCGGGCCGTTGTCTGCCTCCCACTGCAGGACGTGGATCGGACGCCAGTCCTGACGCTTGACCTTGGTGTCCGCGACCTTCCGCTCCCAGATGCCATCTCTGGTTAAGCGCTCATAGCCAACCGGGTGCCAGTTATGAGGATTGTGGCCAGTTCGGAACTGAGTCTCCCGAGATCGTCCGCCAGAGTGCCAGTTCTTGCCTTTGTTCCAGGGCTCGGCGCCCTTGGCGAAACATCCGGGCTTGTTGTCGAGGTACGTCTGAGACTTCTTCAGCCCAAGCTTCACGGCCTGATTCTTGATTGCGCTGTAGCTGCAGCCAAAGAACTCAGCGAGGAACGTGTTGGGCTTATCGGGGTACAGTTCACGCAGCCATTCGCGCTTTTGAGCGGTCCACTTCACACCCCACCCCCAAACCTAAACCAAGCCTCATTCCGTGGCCTATCCTCAAACCACGAATCCCGGCTCTTTGGCTCAAGATCAAAGGCGGAGAATGCGGTACACCGAATCATCTCTACCTCGCCCGTGTGGATTCCGTTATGGAGGGGGAGGTTGCGTTGGCAGCCTGGGCATTGAGTGTTCATGCGGCACCTCCATAGCGTTCCTGGTATGACTGCGCGGCCAGTTCCTTGAATTGCATAAACTGTCCAAGGAAGGCGCAGCGAACAGTGCCGGTAGGTCCGTGCCGGTTCTTCTCAAAGATCAATTCAGCGATTCCTTTGCTGGAAGAGTCCTCGTTGTAGACGTCGTCCCGGTACAGCATGATGATGCTGTCGGCTTCCTTCTCGATCTCGGAGGCGTCAGACAGGTCGCCCATGTTCGGGCGCTTATCGGGGCGGGAATCCACACTTCGGCCAACTTGGGCCAGGGCCACAACCGGGATTTTCAATTCCTTCGCCAGGCTCTTGAGCGCGGTGACCACTTCGGTAACCTGCTCCAGTTTGCTCTGGCCTTTGGTGCTGCCTTTGATCCGTTGGACGTAATCCACGAACAGGACGCCGATATCGTGGCGGTACTTCCATTCGCGAGCTTGCCGGGAGAGTCCAACGATGTTGATACTAGGCTCATCGTTCATGTAGATCTGGCGGTCGATCAGGGCATGGTGAGCCGCTGAAAGCCTCGCCCACTCCGCCTCGTCAAGTTTTGCAGTGCGCAGTTTTTGCGCATCCAAGCTGCCTTGAATCGAAAGCATCCGTAGCCCGATCTGTTCATTGCCCTGCTCTGATGAGATAACCCCGGCAGGGCAATCTGCAGCGTGTGCAAAGTTCAGCATCAGGGCGGTCTTGCCCATGGATGGCCGAGCACCGATGATATTCAGGTCGGTATCGTGCCAGCCGCCAGTAGTCTCGTTGAGCGGGTCCAGGCCAGTCTCCACACCCACCAGACCCTCAGCTTCGAAGGCGGTTTCTACCAGTTTTACAGCGTTCTGTAGCGCCTCCCGCATCGTCCATTCGTACTTGCGGCCTACGGTGCCAAGTTGCATAAGCTGGCTGATTGCGGCATCGGTGGCGGATATGTCGCGGTCTTCCTGTATCGAATACAGCAAATTCTGAGCAATCTCTGACGCCTGCTTCAGCCGGAAGTCCTTGCGGATGATCGTGCAGTACTCGCGGAACATCGGCTTGCTGCCTACGGACTGCTCCAGCAGATCACCCAGAATCTTCCGGTAAGGCTCGCTCGGCTTTCCACGATCCAGTTCACTGCACAACGTGAGTGCGTCGAACTCCTGGCCGTTAGCCACCATGTGCTGAATGGCTTTGTGTACTTCCTGGTAGGCGTCGTGCTGGAACTCGTCGGGCGTTAGATCGCATTCTTTCGCCAGGTGCGGATGCATGACCATGCCCGCTATGACTTCCTGTTCTGCCTGGAGGCTCATGACGCGATCTCCTGGCAGATGTAGCCGTCTTCGATCCACTCGCCGTCCAGCAGCATGGGGTTGCTTCCGGGAAGAATCTTCTGCCGGCGAACCTTGGACCGCTTACTGCCCGACTGAACCACTGAAAGGCTCGGGCCTGACTCGATACGCTCCCGCACATCCTCCCAACCACGAACCTTGATCCACCGGCCAACATGTTTCATGTTCTCGCAAAAGCCTTCGGCGGCCTCTACGCGACGGCGGTACTCGCATTCTTGGCGGGTAAGCTTCAGGATTTCGTGAAGGTCGTCTTTCTCAGGACGGAGCTTGAAGAACTCTTTCTTGGCGTCAGCCTTATGGCCATGAGCGCCAAACCAATGCTCCCTGCAGAACTTCCAGAATTTCTCGAAGTCTTCATCGGTAAACTTCTTGGAAGGGGAAGGCTCGCCAGCGGGATCGGCGTCAGCCGAGCCATTGTTTTGTTCTCTGTTCTCTTCTGTTCTGTTCTCTTCTTTATTCGTTGACCTTTCGTCCTTCGGTTGCTCAACGGTCGTTGAACGGTCGTTGCTTTCCTTCTTTAGAGCATCACGTTTTGCAGCCTTTCTGGCCTCCGCTGAAGCCTTGCCGGCAGCGGCTCTCTGGGCTTGCGAGTCTCTTGCTGCAATCAGGTCTGCCTCAATACGATCGTGAACCCATTCATCCCCGTTATCCCTGAAGAACTCGCTCAACGTCTCTTTAACGTCCGTCCAACGCTCGCTAGACACCCGTGCAATTTTTTGCAGCCTCTTCTCCGGGATAGGCTTGCCGGTCTGCCAGTAGTTGAAGATCAGAAGCAGATAGGCACCGTGTTCCTCTGCGGTTAGGTGCATGGTGTCGGCCTGGTACTCGGCCACATAGAATTGCATGTACGGTAGAGCTGCCATTACACCAACCCCTCCCGGCGCTCAATGGCACGCCTTTCGTCGTCAGTCAGCAGCTGGGCACGGAGTCGGCACAAAGCCGTGTGTGCGCGTGCGTGACGCTTCCAGGTGCGAGTTACGCCAGCTTCGGAGTCCATGCACATGCGGCGGTATTCAATGTGTGCTTTAAGCCAGAGGATGCGGGCTTGTCGTTGAATTTCTGAAGTGTTCATGGTTTAATTACCTCAGCTCTTTGAGTGAAAGCCCGGTATTTGGTTGGTAGCCTGCCGGGCTTTTTTGTGTCTGTTTGGCGATCCGCCAGGGAATCGAACCCCGCACTTGTCGGTTTTGGAGACCAACTAGAGCCCAGCTCGCGGACCCAATGTCAGGCCAGATTTCCGTCATGGCCCAGGACGACTACTACAAGTTCGCAACCATCGTTGCTGTGATGCCGGCCGGGATCTCCCAACCCTTCGCATCTGCGGAACCCTCTGGCGTGATTTGGCGGAGTCGAACCGCCTATCCACAAATCACATCCCGTAGGCCGTGTACTTTGGCTTTCCGGGCGCTGGCCAGCCTTTACCAGAGGGCTCCCAGATGCGCCCTGCTCCCAGGGCAATCTCCGCTCCCCCATCAGGGGGAAGTTGCACAACTCATATTTCCGTACACTGGTGGTATTGGAGGATGAGCTATGCAGCAGACTTTCTTGATTGGCGATATTCGTAGTTTTCCTGGCGCAGCTGGGCATCCGTTACCCGCCCGCCGGTCAGCGTTTCGATCACCAACCCGTAAGAAGTCTTCCTTTGGCCGAAGACCTCGATGATTTCCGTTTCCGGAAGTACACCCACGTCAAACCACTTTTTGACGGCGGGCGGGCTACGTTTACAGGCTCTTCCGATTTCACTGAAGCAGCCGTAACCGAGAATCTTCTGAACTTGCTTTAAACTGGTCATATCAGAAGATTAATCTTTCAGTTAAAACTTTGCAACCAGAATTTTAACTGGATGAAGCCTGATTTAATTTCCGGTCTGGTATAGAGTTCGCGGCATGGAATATAAGAAGGATTTACAAAAGCAAGCGTTCTCAGCTCGCCTGGAAGAAGCGGCGAGGGCCGCAGGTTTGTTCTATTACGGCATGTACTCAGATCTTGGCAGGCACTTTGGAATGTCGGCAGCCGGCGTCCGGAAATGGTTTACTGCCGACGTTATCCCCTTAAAGAAGATCGACGAGCTGGCCGCCTACTACCGAGTTCGTACTGAGTGGCTAAGGTCTGGTAAAGGGCCTATGCGCGAAGTGCAAGGCGTTGACCCGGGTGGCGAGCAACAAACCGTCGAGATACACAACATCCCTATCGTTGCCCCGGAGCAGTGGAAAGACTTCTCTAGCGACCAACTCTCAATAGCCGACCTCCCCAAGATCCTCGCAACCGGATCGCTGCAACCAGGCTGCTTTGCTATCCAGGTTGTCGATAACTCGCTGGCTGATCGCATACTGAGGGGTATGTATGTCGTGGTGAACCCGCGAGAGAAGGCTGGCACTGATGATCTGAGCGTTGCCTATATCAATGGCACTTTCGTAAGTGGCGTTGTTGTCAGGCGCGATACCTACACTATAATCCCTCCCAATACAGACTTTCGGCCCATTGACCTCGGCGCCGATCCAGAGATTTGTGGCGTCATGGTTTCAATCGCCCAACAGACTCTGAAATAGTGTTCATAAATTACAAAACTTAACAATTGACCCTTCCGTTGTCCGTAGAGGCGTGAGCATACTGTCATCTCAGATGACACATTTCAGTGCATTGCCAGAATGACAACAATGGATTACTGTATACTCATACAGCCAAAAGGAGTTTTGCGTGACCTTCCTTAGCCTCTGCCTCCAAAGCGATCTGTACACATTCCTGGGTGATGACGGCAAGGCTGTTAAGCTCAACCCCCTGCAAGTGTTCAACTTCCTCCCGGCGCTCGAAGCGCTACCGCTTGACCAGCAAACCTTGCTCGCCAAAAAGCTAGCCTTTCAGGCAACTAAAACTGCATAACAAGTCACGCTTTTAGCCCGGCAGAATCCAAGACGAAACTAAAAGTTTAAATTTTTTTGGTTTTGGGCTTGCCAAGCTTTTACCTCGGGTTTAAACTCGGAGTTAAAGGTTGGAGGAGCAAACCATGAACCAGAAATTCAGAAACACAAAAATAGAGCTCGGGGAAGACGCTGAAAAGTTGAGCCCGCAGCAACGCATCGTCCTTCTTATGATCTGCATGGGCCTGAGCGACAAGATGATTGCCAAGGCAATCAACCGCAGCCCTGAGACGGTCAAGACTCACGTAAAGATCCTGTTCTGCCTGTTCGGTGTTGACACCAGGGCGGCGCTGGTTCGTGAAGCCGTCTTCCACAAGCTGGTTGTTAATGTCGCCGCCGTCTTCCTGGCCGCGCTGATGATGCCGGCAGTGATGGGAGAGGTCACCCTTCGCTACAACCGTCTACCGCAGGGCCGCCAAGCAGCAACCTATCCGAGCGTTGCCCGCAAAGAGATTCCGGGGGTGCTGGCATGAGCGATATCAAATTTACTCCGGGGCCTTGGATGCTCTCAGAAGAGTCCCCTCGCATCATAAAGCGAGATTTCAGAGGCATTGGTTCGGATGGCGGATGCCTGATCGGGTCAGCCATGGGGCGAGATGACAGCGGCTTCTACGCAGATAACGAAGAAGCTGACGCCAACGCCCACCTGATGGTCGCAGCGCCGGAGATGTACAGCGAGCATCAGCAGTGGGCGGAAGATTTTGGGCGCGCACTCATGGCAGTAATGCAAGAGGACTACAGCCTGATTACAGAGCTTGCCATGCAGATGCCTTTCGATTTTCACGAAGGCGGGAGTCCGACTCTCCGTAGCGCCGCCCTCGCCAAAGCCAGAGGTGAATCATGAACACCATTTCAGAGCGTTGCCAGGGAGGCCAGCCACAAGGCGTTAAGGGCGGTTCAGTAGTACGCCCAACTTTTCTGGACGCACAGTTTCATCGGGCACAGACCCGACTCAAGAGCAAAGCGTTGCGATCCCCGTTGGCTCAGAAAGCTGTCGAGCCTTTTTTCACCGGACTTGCAGCGAAACCCAACGACCAGCGCATTGCTGAGTATGAGCAGCGGATGGCGCGTTATACGGGAGTGGCGGCATGAGACACGAGCTCAAGCGCCTGACAGGCGGGCACACCTATGAAAGCTGGATTCAGCCCTCGTGTTCATGCGGCTGGCTGGGCCGGAAAGAGTATGCGCACAACGACTACCAGCACAGCAATGTCCGAGAACAGGAAGCTGAACACGCCATGGGTGTCGTTCTGAAGGAAACCACAGGGGGAGATCAGCCATGAACCACCCATCCGAACTCCAAAAGCTATTCAACCTGATCCTGCACATCACCGAGAGCTACGCAGCGGTGGCGGATGCAGGCTTTGATTGGGACAAGCGCCGTGTCGAGATCACCGTAGACGAATCTGGCAAAACCATCTACGCAGCGACACTTGAAATTGACAGCGATGCGGTCGAGGCAAAGGCCCGACTGATCCGGCACGAACTTGAGCAGATGATTGCTGAGTGTGAGTTGCCGATTTTGGGAATGGAGTGTGCGGCATGAAGGGTGAACAGAAACCCGTTGAATATCTCGATGGCTTGGCAGAGATCAGAGTCAAGGCTATGCGCGAGGGCGGCGAAATAGAGGTTCCTGCTCTTGCGCATAAATCTTGCCCCGGCCTGGCTGTGACGATGTTTCCGTTTGGGGCATTTGCGGTGACCCACATCAAAACCGGTTGCAAGCTGTGCAGCCCCAGCGAGCGGGCATCAACCGCCATGCTGACGATGAGTCAGTTTGCACTTGTCGCTGACCTCATGGGCGAGGCTTGGGCAGATATGGATCAGGCGCAGGCTTCGCAGATGATCAAGGATGCCAGCCCAAAGGAAGTTCCGTTTGACGGCTACACCAGCACCTCAAATAAGGGGACTCGAAAGATGACCGTGGGCGAATGGTTTCAAGCGGTTCGCTTTACATTCCCCGGTGAATTTCCATGGGAAGAAAAAGACCCATTTGAAATGGCCTTTGAGAACTTCGAAAAACTGGAGGCGGCATCGTGAGCACTTTGAATATTCCGTTTCTGCCCTGGTTCTCTGAGAGCAGTTGCGTCACTAACGCAAATGACGAGTGCGTGTTCGCGGCGGTCAACGGCCAAGTTTACAGAAGCAACAGCCAAGAGGATCACGACACTGCAAAGTTGGTGGCCGCAGCGCCGGATCTTTATAACGCACTCGAAACACTGGCCACTTACGCAGAACTGAAAGGTATTCCGGCAAACGCAGCACAGGCCGCGCTCGCAAAAGCCAGAGGGGAGGTCGCATGACCCACACACCCAGCTCCACAAAGTTCCGCGAGGAATTCAGCAAGCTGCCAGATCACTCCATGCACTTATACGGACGCATGGTGGTCACGATGTACCTGGTGGCTCAGTACAAGGACCGCGTAAAGGCGCACAGCAAGAGATTGGCTCTGGCGCTTGAGCGGATGGATCGGGAATTGGTTGAGGGGATTTGCAATGAGTGACGTGAAATTTACTCCGGGGCCATGGGTGGTAAGTGACACCCATCCTGAAAGGGCTTGCCTCTATATCAGTTCTCCAGAAGACCTCTGGGAGACTGGAGACGTAGCGACGGTCTACTGCGCTGGGGCGGGCACATATGAGCAGTACGCCCACCTGATAGCTGCAGCGCCAGAGCTTTATGAGGCCCTCTCAATCATGACCAGATGGGTCGGCGAGGGAGGCCACAACGGCAAGAACGAGAGCATTGGTTACATCTGCAGCATGGGCGAAAAAGCTATTGCCAAAGCCAGAGGTGAGCAGCCATGAACATGACAGCCAATCAATACCAGAAACAACTGGACACCGACGGCGAACTGGCCATTGCGGTTGAGCGGGCCGAGCAGGATTGCAGAGAGAAGCTGTTGAATCTTGAGCGCTGGCCCTACCCCGAGCAAGTCCGGCCATGGGCGGTTAAGTGGCAGTACGCAGGCGAGCAGGACGTGACAGAGGCGCTGTATGACCTGTGCCACGACGAGATAGTTCTGGCCCTGTCCCGCATGGACGCAGACCCGCTGGAAGCCGTGCGGATTCTGAAAGAGTGCCGGCGCAAGGCGGTTGAGGACGTGCTGGGGCGGATGGATTTTGAGGAAATCGTGAAAGCGAATAATGAACAGGAGTGTGCAGCGTGAGCGACGACAACATGAAGCTATGGGATAGCGTCTATAAAACCGACCCGGACGCTACGAAAAAGGCCAACGTGAACGGCCAGAACATCACCAGCATTAACGGCGTTCACATGGTAAAGCGGGCCACCGAAATATTCGGGCCTATCGGTATTGGCTGGGGCGCCGAGGTAATCACCGAGCGTTACGACCAGGGCGGCGGAGTCATCGACAAAGAGGGCCGCCACCTCGGCAACGAGATCAGCCACACCGTCCATATCAAGCTCTGGTATATCAAGGACGGCAAGCGCGGAGAGGTCGAGGCCTACGGCTGCACACCTTTCGTGTACCGGTCTAAGTGGGGCACCACGACAGATATGGAAGCGCCGAAGAAGTCCTTTACCGACGCCATGAAAAAAGCCCTATCCGGCCTCGGGTTCAGCGCTGACGTTTATATGGGCATGTTCGATGATTTGGACTACCTGCAAGAGCGTGTTGCGGAAACCGAGGTTGAGAAAGCCGAGGACAAGGAAGCCGAAATTGAGCGCCAGAAACAGGAGCGGCTGGACTGGCTGAAGCGGTCAGTCGAGCACCTTGAAACCGCAACCTCAATGGGCGAGCTGAAAAAGCTTCATGCCGGGTTTGTTCGCAGCGCCACACGCCGCCACGAAGACGCTTTTGTTAAGCGCCTGGCGAAAGCCTACGAGAAACGAGAAGGCGAGCTTGAGCAGAAGGAGGAAACCGCATGAGCCAGCTTTATGAAATCACCGGGCGCCTGAAAGAAATCGCCACAGTAGAGACCGAGGACGAGGATTTTGCGCTTGCTCTGCGGGACACGCTGGAAGGCATTGAAGGCGAGTTCAATGACAAGGCCGTTTCCGTCAGTCACGCAATCCTGAACCTGGATTCGGACGCCGAAGCCATTGATCGAGAGATTAAGCGCCTTCAGGACCGAAAGAGGGTGCTGACAAATCGCCGCGACCACATTCGGGAATACCTGCGGGACAACATGGAAGCGGCTGGCGTTACTAAGATTAGCTGCCCGCTGTTCGCGATCACACTCGCCAAGGGTCGGGAAAACGTGGTTATCGACGACAAGGACAAACTGCCTGACGAGTGTGTCCGTGTGAAGACCAGTATTGAGCCGGACAAGACGGAGATCAGCCGGAAGCTGAAGGCTGGCGAGGCAGTGGAAGGCGCTCACATGGAGCGCTCAAAGTCATCGATTCGGATTAAGTAGGTGCCATTATGACAGCCCGCAGAGATCTAACCGACGACCACATGAGCCACCTCCGGGCCTGCGCTGCGCAGGGGTTGAGCCTGACCAAGGCGGCGCAGGAGATGGGTGTGGCGCACGGCTGGATCACAAAGTCCGCTCGCCGGCTTGGCACGCTCTATGAGATCGAGCAGCTATTCCCGGAGGACTACCAAGAGGCAAGGCGGTTCCGGCTGTCTGGCGAGCAGATCGGCCGACTCAAGGCCATGGCGGAAACCGGCGCAACCCGGATTGATATGGCCCGGAAGATTGGTTGCTGCGATGTAACTCTCAATAAGGCCATTCGGGCAGCCGGCATTGACGAAGAACTGAAAGACATTGCCCGCCAGGCTCGCGAGCGCAAGGTTTCCGATTTTGAAACCGGTGCCCTGCCCCGCGATGTGTGTCCAGCAGTGCAGTGGCTTACCAAGCCTTGGAGGGTGGCGGCATGAGCGAAGACAAACAGGAAGATTACGGACTCAAAGAAACCACGGTTGAGGTGGTCAACGAGCTTGGCAAAAAGCAAGTTCCGGCACTGACGCATAAATCTTGCCCCGGCCTGGCTGTGACCATGCATCCGTTTGGAGCTTTCGGGGTTACTCACATACCAACAGGCCGTCGCCTTGCCAATGCGTCGGAGCGGGCATCAACTGCCCTGCTAACCATGAGCCAGTTTGCCCTTGTCGCCGACATGATGAGCGCGGCATGGGACATGCTAGACGCAAAAGCTGCTGGAGCAATGATTAGCGATGCGTCAGGCTCCCCCGTCCCGTTCGACGGCTACACCAGTACCAGCCAGAAAGAGACCCGGAAGATGACCGTTGGCGAATGGTTCCGCCATGCCCGAACGCCAACACCTGATGAGTTCCCTTGGGAGGAAAAGGACCCATTTGAGATGGCGCTGGAAAATCTTTCGAAGATCGAGGTGGCGGCATGAAATACGACCACGAACTTGAGCAACGGGAATACTGGCGGGCCTATCTCCGTGACCGCTCCCTGACAACGCTGGCTCACCGCTTCGGCGTCAGCACCGTGACGGTATGGCTTGGCGAGCAACGCCCGATTCAGTCGCTGACCGATGCGCAGAACGCGGAACTTCAAAAGCTGCGCAAGGAATACCACGAAGCCAAAGAGCGGCATATGCCCAAGTATCAGTTGCAGACAATTGCAGACCGCTATGGCGTTCGTATTAAGCGGATTCCGGATGCCATGAAAAGGCGCGAGCGCCGGGCAGAAAGAGCCTATCGAGATCAGGAGGCATCAGCATGAACCAGCCAAGAATGGACCTTAGAGAAGGCAGTCGCCGCCAGTGGGTGAGCGAAAATGCAGGCCTGACCGACGCACAATTGAAGTCGGGCGCCCTGCTTCGGATCGCCGACGCCTGCGAAAAGATGTGCCTTGACCGAGAGATGTTGGAGCGTGATTACAAGCACATGCGCCGGAGTCGCGACCAGTACCGTGACCTCTACGAGACGGAGCGCAAGCGAAGCGCTGGCCTGAAGGGGTATATCAAGCGGCTCCAGAAAGTCATCGAACACTTCAAGGTGGAATCATGAACCCACACAACAAAGACGACTTCCGCCGCCAGTGGGAAGCCCTGGATGACTGCGACAAAACCGGAATCGTGATCAGCGATCCTGAATTGATACGTGCGACTGCGGATAAGGATGCGGCGGCAGAGATGGAGATGGGGAGTGATGGGGATGAGTGATAATTCAGGGGCAGCGATTAGGCGAATTGCGAACAACCACATTAACGCGCAACACAACTCTGCTGTTGGAATATACGGCATGGACAGGTTGATCGCTTTTGCTCAAGACGTTTTGCAAGCAGCCCGCGAGCAGGGACAGGCCCAGTCTCAGGGAGTGCCGGAGGTTGCCACAGATAAAATGCTTGATGAAGGCGTGCAGGCGCTTATCCGTGGCCTCAAGAGCTTTCCCGGCAACTACACGCAGGTAGTCAGCAATATCTGGGAGGACATGGCTGCCGCCCGCTCCACCCCCGCCGCGCCCCAGGCTGACGAGATTGAGCCGGACCTTTTGTGGGACTACGACAATGGAGAAGACTCCGGCCAAGACAGCGCATACGAGCTTGCCGATTATTGTGCGCAGGATCTGCCGCACGGCGAGACGATGGAGGTTGTCGTGATGTGCGCCAAAAGGTTGCCGAATCGCCATATGAAGATATGGGTTGATGAGGACGACGATGTGCAGTGGGAGTGGATTAGCCCGCAGTCGCCTGAGCAGGGGGATGGTGTGTGAGTGACGAAACTAGAAACAAACTGATAAGCGCCCTGCGGCAGTTTAGGCATAACAACGACAACACTGGGCCGATTGCGAGTCCCGAGCAAGGCTTTGTTTTTGCCTACGACCGCGATGAAACAGAAGGCCTCGTCGCAAGCCTTGAGAAAAAACTGGAGCAAGCCGAGGCGCGGTGTGCGGAGAGAGGCAAGCGTCTTGATAATCTAACAGAAGCGCTTGTGTCTCATATTGAATGGGAAAGCCAGCAGCCACAAATGAAGGCATGGCTACTCCGCAAGAAGGCAGAGGCGGTTGAACACTCCGCCACCATTTTCCCCGGCAGAGACTTCACTGACATTCGTTGTGACTTGCACAACGAGGCCAGCCGCCTCCGCCAGCAAGCCACCGAAATCGAAAGGGGCGCCTCATGAAACAATCCCGCCTTGGCTCATTCTACGAGGCCCTGATAAACGCTCTGATTCGATTCCCCATAGGGCTTGTCTCTCAGTTCGCGGTGTTTCCGTTGGTCGGCATTGAGGCGACTCTGACAACCAATTTCCAGGTGGCGGGATATTTCACCGTCATCAGCATTATAAGCAGCTACGTGATCCGGCGCTGGTTTAATGACCGGCTTCACAGGGCTGCGCATCGAATGGCGGGAGGTGAATAATGGATAAAGCACCCGAGACAATTTACCTGATCCCCGGCGAGGACATTGATGGAGTCATGGGCTATCTATGGTGCGACGATCCTGCGCCATCTAATGACCATGATCCGGCTGAGGCTGTGGAGTATGTTCGGAAGGATAAGCATCAGGCAATCATTGATCGCCAGGCCAAGGCCGCAAAGATGGGCATGGATGCAGCGAAAAGACACGGAGTCAGTGCAGAGAACAACGCCAAGCGATATATGGCGGCCAGTAATCCAGAGGCTCTGGAGAGTGAGCGAGCCATGAATACGCAGTTAACTGATGAGCTGGATCAGTCCCGAAAGATCATCGCCGAACTGGTGGAGTTTTGCGAGCAGCCGGAGATTGTCGCGGCAACCGATGGGGCTTTTGATCCGGATGCGATTATCCAGAGGGGTAAGCGGTTTTTGAGTGGGGGTGAGAATGTGTAATCCAGATATGCCCTGCGGATGCTGTGACATGGGCACCTATAGTATCGAGGCAAGCATGAACATCGTCGCACGAAGATTTGCCGCCATGCCGGAGGACGACCGAGCGGAGTCGATACCAATGTGTAAGCGCCATAACCGGAAGTGTGTTGGGGCTACCCATTTCCATGAAGCGATCAAGCTTCTGGATGAGGATTACCTGACCGAAAAGCGGGGAGACCACCAATGAAATACCGCCCAAGCAACGGCACCGAAGGCGGGATCTTTGAGTCTCGCTGGTGCCACAACTGCGCACACGATAATTACGACATCGAGGCCAGGACCGGTGAAAACTGCGACATTCTCATGCGGGTCATGTTGCACGGCGTCGATGATCCCGAGTATCCGGAGGAATGGCAGCAAGAACCTGGCGAAGCGCCGAAGTGCACAGCCTTCCTAAGCCGGGAGGATGGGCCGGTTAAGCCGAGATGCCCGAATACGATTGATCTGTTTGAGGATGGGAGCGGGGCTGTATGAGCGAATTCTACTGCAGCGGATGTTCAAAGTGGGCCGCAAGCCCGCACTACTGCCCTGGTCGCGATATCGAGGGGAAGACGGCAGCGTTTACCTGCGGCTCCGATGAGGAGCACCAACGGTCGAACCTGCTACGCCGGAAATGTGAGTTGGAAAAAGAGCTGAAGGAGATCAATCTTCGGTTGGGAGGTGTTGAGTAATGTTCCTGAGCCAAGAGGAAATCTATAAACTGACCGGCAAGAAGCGGCGAACCCAGCAAAAGCAGATACTCGATGCGAAAGGGATCACCTATTTCGAGAACGGCATTGATGAATTGGTTATCCTGAAAGCGCACGTCGAACGGGTGCTGTCAGGAGAAGTTGGCGCGACCGGCGGGACCGGCCCCGATTTCGATAAACTGAGGAAGGCGTCGTGAGCCCCAAGCCGAAAACAAGAGACAAGTACATGCCGACGTATGTCCACTGGCAAAATGGCGCCTGGCGATTCAAGACGCCAAAGCACCTGTTGCCCTATGTCCCGGAGCGCAAGACTTGGATCAGGTTGGGTGTCGACAAGCAGGAGGCTCTTAAAGAATACGCAAAGCTCATGGGCAACCTGTCCAATGAGTCCGCCATGTCCAAGTTGTTCAATCGGTATGAGGCGGAGGTGATACCGACCAAGGCACCACGCACCCAGCGTGACAACAAGAAAGAACTGAAGAACCTGCGCAGCGTGTTTGGAAACATGCATCCCGTCGAGATAACCACGATGCATTGCCAGCAGTATCTGGATATCCGGGGCCAGTCATCGAAAACCCAGGCCAACCATGAAATTGCCCTGCTCTCTCACATTTTCAGGAAGGCGATGCAGTGGGGTATTGTGGACCGCAACCCGGTTAGGGGTGTGGAAAAGCACAAGGTCAAGGCGCGTGATCGAAACCCAGAGCACTGGGAGATAGATTTGTTTTTGTCGGTCGCAAGCCCTTTCATTCAGGCTTGGGTAGACTTCAAGCTCATGACCGGGCTTCGCCAGGGCGACATTCTCGCCATGAAGGTGGACATTCTTCGTGCGGACGGGATATGGGGGCGAGCGTCAAAAACCGGAAAGCGATATTTCGTGGAAATGGATTCCGAACTTAAAGCAGCCATTAATGCACTGATGGCATGCAACCGAGTCCAGGGCCTTACCGTTGTTTGCAACCGGTCGGGCCAGCCGCTGACGGAGGATGCTTTTCGTAATCGCTGGCAGGATGCAATGAATAAAGCATTGGCAGATACCGATCTAAGTGAGCGATTTACTGAGCATGATTTGCGGGCCAGGTATGCAACGGATCTTGACGAACAAGGCGGGGATGTTCAGGAGTCATTGCAGCATGGCGATAGGCGCACCAGCGATACCTACATACGACACAAACGACCTTCAAGAATTACCGTTCTAAGCCGGAAGAAATCCGGACAATAATATACATTTGTATATTATCGGTGATATACAGCCGAATTTGGAAATATTGAAACGCTTGTAAGTTATTGAAATGGCGGTGGGCCAGGGATTCGAACCCCGGGAAGGCTACTAACCTTCGGCGGTTTTCAAGACCGCTGCATTCAGCCGCTCTGCCAGCCCACCGTTTTCTCCACAGCCGTCATTGCGACAGCGGGGAGCATGATACCGGAATTCCGTTTCCTGTCAACGCCCTGGCCACATCGTCTTCCTTTCGATTCAACATTAACTCTATTTAATGGAATCCGCGAGGCCGTTTTCTGTCGTAAATGATTGAAAGTTGTGTATCTGGCATTATGATGAGTGTTAGATTCAAACGGTTGTGACACACAGACGGAGAAGACAATGGAAGACAGACGATTTGGCGTCCAGCAAAACCAGGGAGCCTATTCGACCACAGAAAAAGGTCGGGCGACGGGTATCAGCGCAGATGCCATGAACGTGCTGCGCAATACCTACATGCTGCTGGGAATGACTCTGGCATTCTCCGCACTGACTGCGTTCCTGAACATGAACGGCACGCATCCCGGCTTCCTGATCACGATCGTAGGCTACATCGGCCTTCTGTTCGCGACCTACAAGCTGAAGAACAGCCCCTGGGGTATCGTAACCACGTTCGCCCTTACCGGCTTCATGGGCTTCACCCTCGGCCCGATCATCGGCCAGATGGTGGCAGCGGGCGCTTCCCAGATCGTCGCGAATGCCCTGGCTCTGACAGCGACCGCGTTTGTGGGTCTGTCGGCAACGGCCATTATCACCAAGAAGGACTTCAGCTTCCTGTCCAGCTTCCTGACAGCGGGCGCCTTCGTGCTGATCGGCGCGATGCTGCTGGCGTTCTTCATGCAGAGCTCCATCCTGCACCTGGCGGTGTCTGCTGGTTTCACCATCTTCGCTTCCATCATGATCCTGTTTGAAACCAGCCGGATCATCAACGGCGGAGAGCGCAACTACATCATCGCTACTGTTGGCCTGTATGTGGCCATCTACAACCTGTTCGTCAGCCTGCTTCACCTGATGATGGCGTTCAGCGGCGACGACTGATCGCCTTGGCATCATCCAGATGACAGGCAACTGCCAGAGAACCCCGACCTCGGTCGGGGTTTTTTCATTCATGAGGTAAACTGTACTCTGAACTCCAACAGGCAAACAGGCACATATGAGTCCGCACACACCCTGCTCCTTTACCCTGGTCATTACCGGAGCGCCCTACTCCTCCCAGGCGCCACAAACAGCGCTCGCCTTCGCCAGGGCAGTACTGGCAAGCGGCCATCGAATTGACCGGGTATTCCTCTACGGTGATGGCGTTCATCTGGCGTCGGCACTGACCAGCCCACCCTCGGACGAGGTGCACTGGTCGCGGGCGTGGCATGATTTCCTGGAAAGCCACAACATAGCCGGCTTTGCCTGTATTGCGTCGGCGCTTCGGCGGGGCATTGTGGACCAGAGCGAACAGCAGCGCTACGAACTGCCCGCCAGCAATCTTGCCGCACCATTCACCATTGCCGGTTTGGGCGAGTGGGTTGACAGCGTGGCGCATTCTGATCGCGTTATCTATTTTCACAGTGGGGGTTGAGCCAGGTATGGAGACGTTGGTGATCATTAGCCACGCGCCGTATTGCGACTGGACGGGCCGTGAGTCGCTGGATATGGCCTTTTCCCTGGCCGCGTTCGACCAGCCGGTGACGTTGCTGTTCACCGGAGAGGGCGTTAACTGGCTTCGCAAGGCCCAACAGGCGGACGCCGTGCAGCAGAAATCGGTGGAGAAGAACCTGTCAGCCGCGCCCATTTTTGGCGTTTCCGCCCTGATGGCTGATCACAAGGCCTGTAAGCGGTATGGCCTCAACGAAGAGAATATGATGCCGGGCATTACCACGACAGATCTGTGTGCCGAACTGCTCGAACACTACGCCCACGTGGTCAACCTGAGCTGAGCAGGCAACCCAAACACCCGGAGAGCGCATTGATGGCAACCATCCATACCCTGCACATCGTCAACAAACGGCCGGATCACCCGGCGTTTGTAGCGTGCCTGTCGAGCATCACAGACCAGGATGGCCTGTTGCTGACGGAATCAGGTGTGCTTGCCCTGGCGGACCGTGAAGCAACGCTGAAGGGTACCGTTTATGCGTTGGCCCCTGACCTGCAGGCCAGGGCCATCGCCGTCGATGGACTTGACGTACAATCGATTGATTTTGACACAATGGTGGCCCTGACCACCGAGGCAACCAGAGTGATCAGCTGGTAATGACGATTCCAACGAGAAACAACGAAGGGTTCCTGGAAGACGCCTGGACGTGGTCACCTGACGTGGCCCGTGACATTGCGGCGGACGACAATATTGAGTTAACCGATAATCACTGGGAAATCATCGAATTCCTGAGAGAATTTTACAAACAACATGAAATATCACCACCTTCAAACAGGCTGTTTGTAAAAGCGGTCAGGGAGGCGTTTAACGAAGAGAAAGGCAACAGCATTTACCTGATGCAGCTCTTTCCCGGTACACCGGCCAAAACAGCCTGCCGCATAGCAGGTCTGCCAAGGCCGACGAATTGTCTATGAATCGTTTCGGGGCTTTCGACCGGGGTCAGATACCTCTCCCAGAAAGCTACTGAGGCCGTTTTCGAACAGCCCCGAACCGAACCGGAGGAACTGGCGGGTAGATTCTTTCACCGTACTCTCCGGCAGCTCCCGAAGAGTTTCTTCCACGCCTTCCCGTACACCCTGCCTGACTCTGGGCTCTATCTCCCGCGACGCGTCGATAAGCTCCGCCACCTTGCGATCAAGATGTGGTCGCACAATGCCGAACCAGAAGCCTGCCAGCACTGAAAGTACGACGCATCCTGTTACCAGGGCCTGTATCGCGACTGCCCATCCAAATTCCATACTGCCCTCCTGGTCAGCTCATTACGCAGGGAACCGTGTCCCAGGCGCCTAGTTCAATACGTTGCTCATGATCAAAAACTGAAGCGCACCCGCCAGGGAACCCAATATTCCCCCAACCAGCATGAGCTGAATCTCTTCCTCTCGAAATGCCGGCCGCAGGATATCCTGAAACTCAGCCGGCGCCAGCGACTTCATCTGCCCGGCCAGCACCCCGGCCACCACCGGTGCCCTCTCTCGGTTGAATGCCGGGTCCCCGAAGACATCACGGGTGGCCAGCACCGCCTTATGGTTCATGGCTTTTTTAAGTTCCGTGTACCCGGTCATACCAACAGTAACCTGGGCGCCGAGCTTCATGACCATCGAGTTGTCCAGCAGTGGCCTCAGATGCTTCTGGATGATCGCCCGCGTGCGATCCCCACGGTTACCGTTGATCATGGCGTCAGCCACTTTCTCAACGGTGATCAGTTCCTCCGCCACCAACCTTGCCCATACGTCGCTGATCTCCGGCTGACGCTGCAGGAACAGACCCTGCAAACGCCAAAACAGGAAGCGCCGGGGTTTGAGCGGGCGAAAAATCAGGTTGATGGCAATCCAGTTGGTCAGGAACCCCACTGCAAAGCCGCCAACCGGCAACAGCCATGGTTCGGGGTAGCGCACCCAGGCGGGGGCCAACAAGGCACCCAGCAGGCCGCCAATGATCGCCCCTCGATTGATAACCGACCGTAGCTCGACTGAGCCCGCTTCCATGAAAATCCGATTCATCAGGTCCGGATGGGTTTTCAGCTCCCGGCTCAGCAAAGCCTTCAGGTCAACGAGATCATTGAGGTCATCCCCGAAATCCTCCACCAGGGACTCTATCCTCGACGGGAGCTGTTCCCGCCCCCACCGATAGATGCGATTCTTCATGAACAGCGGGAGGTTGTCCCAGAGCACCGGTTGGATGTCATACATCACTTCGTCAATGTATTCGTCCATGCGGGGATTCACCTGGGAAATCACCTGTTCAACAATTCGTTGTGGTTCCAGCTGCTGGTAGACGGCGTTCAGATCACCAAACTGCTGCAGGGTGCGGTCAATACAGATGTGGGCCATTTTCTCGGCCTTGCGGGGAATCACTCCCTGCCAGCCGATAAGACCAATACCCACAAACTGGATGGGGTTGAATGACATCTGGATCGCCAGCCAATTGGTAAACCAGCCGACAATAGCTGCCATGAGTGGCACAGAGAAAAGTGCTACATCAACCAAGACAAACCCCAGTGTGTGATTGGCGGGCACGGTGATGAGGACGCGCCGTAATTTTGTATGACGGGTATCTTACCCATCGTTCGATTCAGATTATGTGACGGATAATGAGGTAAATCGAATTATCCAACATTGGCCGTTCCGCCACAGCAACAACGATAGCGCGGCACTCATGGCACTCACAAACCTGATACTGACAAACCGCGACTGACAAACACCCGCACCAAAAACAAAAAAGCCGGCATCGGCCGGCTTCATGTCATACTTTTAGAACATGCCTTATCTTACTGATAGTAAGCATTTTCTGTGTAGGTATGATCGGTAACGTCGCGAACGGCCGTTATCTCAGGAACACGCTCTTTCAACGTCGATTCAACACCCTGCTTCAGTGTGAGACTCACCGCGCTGCAACCCTGGCAACCCCCGCCAAATCGCAGGACGGCAATGGATTCCTCGGCTACTTCCACCAGGGACACTTCGCCACCATGAGCCGCGAGGTTGGGATTGATTTCCGACGCCAGGATATACTGGATACGATCTGGCAAGGGCGCGTTCTCATCAACGTTGGGCACCTTGGCGTTAGGCGCTTTGATGGTCAGCTGCCCGCCCATCTGGTCCTTGGAGTAGTCCACAAAGGCTTCTTCCAGGAACGGCACCGAATTGTGATCGAGAAACAGCGTGAACTTGCCCAGATCAACCTGCTCGTCCGTCGGTACAATTTCGTTCGGCGGGCAGTAGGCAAGGCAGGTCTCGGCGTTCTTGGTGCCGGGCTGGGTTACAAAAATACGGACACCCATGCCCTCCACATCCTGTTTTTCGATAAGTTGTGCAAGGTAATCCCGAGCGGGATCTGTCACCGTAACCAATGCCATAGTTGCAACCCGTTTGAAAGTGTTCCTTCATTTTAAGTGAGATCGCTGCAACATGAAAGACCAAGTAAAATAGTCAGACTTTAATCGGTCCATTGATCAACATCATGAGGCCGTGGGACGACAACCGCCATTTTTGCTATGATCGCGCGCCATTGAGACAAAAACGACTTCCGGAAGTAATTGATATGACCGACCACAACGCTCGCCTGGACCGCCTGGAACAGCTTGGCAACGCCCTGAAAGAACGCATCATCGTCCTTGATGGCGGCATGGGCACCATGATCCAGAACCTGAAACTGGACGAGGCAGCGTTCCGTGGCGACCGGTTTGCCGATTATGACCGTGAGGTTCAGGGCAATAATGACCTGTTGAACCTGACCCAGCCCGCCCTGCTCCGCAATATACACGCGGACTATCTTGACGCCGGCGCTGACATTATTGAAACCAACACCTTCAACTCCACCCAGCTGTCGCAGGCCGACTATGGTCTCGAATCGATTGCGAAGGAATTGAATATTGAAGCGGCAAAACTGGCGCGCCAGATTGCGGACGAATTCACCGCCCGCAACCCGGAGAAGCCGCGTTTCGTGGCCGGTGCGGTTGGCCCGACATCCCGCACTGCCTCCATTTCACCGGATGTTAACAACCCTGGATATCGCAACGTCGATTTCCAGACCCTGGTCGACAATTATTACGAAGCGGTGGAAGGCCTTGTTCAAGGCGGCTCTGACCTTATCCTGATCGAAACCATTTTCGATACACTGAACGCCAAGGCTGCGATCTACGCCACCCAGCAGTACTTCATCGACAGTGGTATTGAGTTGCCAATCATGATTTCCGGCACTATTACCGACGCTTCAGGCCGCACCCTGTCTGGCCAGACCACCGAGGCATTCTGGAATTCCGTATCTCACGCCAGGCCTGTTTCAGTCGGTCTGAACTGCGCCCTCGGTGCCGACGCCCTGCGCCCCTACGTGGAAGAGCTCGCCAATAAATCGACGACCTACGTCAGCGCCCACCCCAATGCCGGGCTGCCGAACGAATTCGGCGAGTATGACCAGACGCCGGAAGAAATGGCGGAGATTATTGAAGGCTTTGCCCGTGACGGGTTTCTGAACATCATCGGTGGTTGCTGTGGCTCACGCCCGGACCATATCGAAGCCATCGCGGAAGCGGTTTCCAAATACCCGCCACGAAAGATACCAGAGCAGAAACCCGCGCTGAGGCTGTCCGGCCTTGAACCGTTTACGGGTGACGAGAACACCCTGTTCATCAACGTGGGTGAGCGCACAAACGTGACGGGCTCCAAGCGATTCCTGCGGCTGATCAAAGAGGAGCAGTACGAAGAGGCCCTCAGCGTCGCCCGCGACCAGGTAGAAAACGGTGCCCAGATCATCGACATCAACATGGATGAGGGCATGCTGGATTCGAAGGACGTCATGGTGACGTTCCTCAATCTGGTCGCCTCGGAACCCGACATCTCCCGCGTTCCGATCATGATTGATTCCTCCAAATGGGAGGTCATCGAAGCCGGCCTGCGCTGCATACAGGGCAAGGCAGTGGTGAACTCCATCAGCCTGAAGGAAGGCGAGGATGAGTTCCTCAAGCGTGCCCGTGACTGCATGCGCTACGGCGCCGCCGTCGTGGTCATGGCCTTCGATGAGGACGGCCAGGCGGATACCTTTGAACGTAAAACGGAGATCTGCAAGCGCTCCTACGATCTCCTCGTCGGTATCGGCTTCACCGCCGGCGATATCATTTTCGACCCCAATATCTTCGCCATCGCCACTGGTATCGAGGAGCACAACAATTACGCGGTGGATTTCATCAACGCCAGCCGCTGGATTCGCGACAACCTGCCCCATGCGTCCATCTCCGGCGGTGTCAGCAACGTGTCGTTCTCGTTCCGCGGTAACGATGCCGTGCGTGAAGCCATCCACTCGGTGTTCCTGTACCACGCCATCAAGGCCGGCATGAACATGGGCATCGTCAACCCCGGCCAGCTCGTGATCTACGACGAGATCGATCCGGAACTGAAAGAGTTGGTTGAGGACGTGGTGCTCAATCGCCGTGACGACGGCACCGACCGCTTGCTGGAAATTGCCGAGCGCTATCGCAGCAAGGGCGGCAAGACCCAGGAAGAAGACCTGGCCTGGCGCGAGTGGCCGGTTGAGAAACGGGTGGAGCATGCCCTGGTCAAGGGTATAACCAACTACATCATTGAAGACACCGAAGCCTGCCGGCAGCGCGCCGCCCGCCCGATCGAGGTTATTGAAGGCCCGCTGATGGACGGCATGAACGTGGTTGGCGACCTGTTTGGCGACGGCAAGATGTTCCTGCCCCAGGTGGTCAAAAGCGCCCGCGTTATGAAGCAGGCGGTGGCCCATCTGATTCCCTATATCGAGGCCGAGAAATCCGGCAATCAGCAAGCCAAGGGCAAAATCCTGATGGCGACGGTCAAAGGGGACGTACACGATATCGGCAAGAACATCGTGGGTGTGGTGTTGCAGTGCAACAACTATGAGGTCATCGACCTCGGCGTGATGGTGCCCTGCGACAAGATCCTTGACGTGGCAAAGAAGGAAAACGTCGACATTATCGGCCTCAGCGGCCTGATCACGCCGTCGCTGGATGAAATGGTCCACGTTGCCAAGGAAATGCAGCGGCTGGACTTCAACATCCCGCTGATGATCGGTGGTGCCACCACTTCCAAGGCTCACACTGCGGTAAAGATCGAACCCCAGTACAAAAACGACATCGCTCTGTATGTATCCGATGCCTCGCGCTGCGTGAACGTGGCCTCCCAGCTACTGAGCAAGACCGCCAAACCCGCATTGGTGGACGGTGCACGCACGGAGTACGACGAAATTCGGGAACGCCGTAAAAACCGCGGGGAACGTACCAAGCTGGTCTCATTGAAGGAGGCCCGAGCCCGCGCCCCGGAAATCCAGTTCGACGACTACCAGCCGCCGAAGCCAGCCTTCACCGGTGTACGGTCCTTTGAAACCTATGATCTGAAGCAACTGGTGGACTACATCGACTGGACGCCCTTCTTTATCTCTTGGGATATGTCCGGCAAGTACCCCGCCATTTTCGATGATCCAAAGCGCGGTGAAGCCGCCAGAACGCTGTTTGAGGACGGTCAAAAAATCCTTCAGCAGATGATCGACGAGAAACGCGTTTCCGCCAAGGCGGCGATCGGCTTCTGGCCAGCCAACCGTCGCGGCGACGATATTGTGCTCTACACCGACGAAACCCGGGAAAAGGAACTCACCACCCTGCACCATCTGCGCCAACAGGATGACAAGGCACCGGGCAAGCCAATGATGACGTTGTCGGATTTTGTAGCGCCGGAAGGTGACGGCCCCGTGGATTACGTGGGCGGCTTTGCTGTAACCACTGGCATCGGCGCGGAAGAGTTTTCACTGGAATTCAAGGATCGCAACGACGATTACAACGCCATCATGGTCAAGGCCCTGGCGGACCGTCTTGCGGAAGCCTTTGCCGAGCACCTGCACGAACGGGTACGGAAGGAATTCTGGGGTTATGCCGAAGACGAGGCACTCAGAAATGACGACCTGATCCGTGAACGGTACCGGGGCATCCGGCCAGCGCCCGGCTATCCCGCCTGCCCGGACCACACGGAGAAGGCCACCCTGTTCGACCTGCTCGACGCACCGGCAAACGCTGGACTGGAACTGACCGAGCACTTTGCCATGTTCCCGACTGCGGCGGTTTCCGGATGGTATTTCTCCCATCCCGAATCAAAGTATTTTGCGGTGGGTAAGATTGGCGTGGATCAGGTTGAAGACTACGCAACACGAAAGGGAATATCCAAGGCCGAAGCAGAGCGATGGCTGGCGCCCAGCCTTGCGTACGACCCGGCGGAATAATCACCGCCGGTGTCCGCCTTCACACACCAGCGGAAGCCAAGCATGACGGATAAACACGAAAACGAGCAATCACCCGACAAGCCTGCCGAGCCTGCCAAATCGGCAAAGAAAGCGAAGGCAGGACCGGGGGTTCTCAAGGTGATGCAGAGCATCCTTGCCGGCGCACTCGGCGTTCAGTCCGACAAGCGCCGTGAGGAGGATTTCTCAAGCCACAGTCCCTGGCCGTACATCATCGCCGGCATCCTGTTTACGGTCGGCTTCGTTGTTACCCTCGTGGTGGTCGTCAAGCTGGTGCTTGCCGGCCAGTAGCGATTACTGCCCGGATACCCAGACTACGGCGAAGGCAACGACCAGCATTACCAGTAAAACGGCGGCAACGGCGTCGGCCTGACTGTCGGTTCTCGCGGTCTTCTTCATACTCTTTCCTCGCTATGTCGTTATTATCTGTTTTGTCGCACACGCCTCTTTAAATCTAGGCGGGAAATTGTAATCAGTCCAGCAATATCTGGCTTTCTATATCACCTTAGTCGATAAACATATTTGGAAATAATCATTTTAAGAATAATGACACGGTGATATTCTCCCACGCAAGAAATGGCACTAAAGCCGTATTTCCAGCGTTTCAGCAGGACGTTCCACTATGTATGTTTATGACGAACACGACCGGCAGATGGCTGCCGAGCGCGTTGCACAATTCCGTGACCAGACCGAGAGAGCATTGGCTGGCGAGCTGAGCGAAGACGAGTTTCTTCCACTGCGACTTCAGAACGGATTGTATGTACAGCGTCTTGCCCCGATGTTGCGCATCGCGGTTCCGTACGGAATGCTCCGTTCTACCCAGCTTCGCCGCCTGGCACGCATAACCCGTGACTATGACAAAGGTTATGCGCACTTTACAACCCGCCAGAACGTTCAGCTCAACTGGCCGGAAATCGAAGACGTACCGGATATCCTGGCCGAGTTGGCGGAAGTGGAAATGCACGCCAACCAGACCAGCGGCAACTGCATTCGCAACACCACCACGGATCAGTTTTCCGGTGTGCAGGCTGACGAGATCACCGACCCGCGCCCTTACTGCGAAATCATCCGCCAGTGGTCTACCTTCCACCCGGAATTCGCTTTTCTGCCGCGCAAATTCAAAGTGGCCGTCAACGCCTCCGAACATACCGACCGCGCTGCTATCCAGGTGCATGATATCGGCCTGCAGATGGTGCGCAATGATCAGGGTGAACTCGGCTTCCGTGTTCACGTGGGCGGCGGTCTTGGACGTACGCCGATGGTAGGCCCGGTTATCCGTGACTTCCTGCCGGAGCTGGACCTGCTCACATATCTTGAAGCCGTGCTGCGTGTTTACAACCGTTACGGTCGCCGGGACAACAAATTCAAGGCCCGCATCAAGATTCTGGTGAAGGCCCTGACGCCCGAAGGCTTTGCGGCGAAGGTGGAAGACGAATGGTCCCACATCAAGGACTCTCCCACTCGCCTGACCCAGGAAGCCATTGAGCAGTTCAAAGGGTATTTCACTGAGCCGGACTACCAGCAGGTTCCGGATGTGAAGGACGCTTTGGCAACCCAACGATTCGAGAACCGCGAGTTTGATCAGTGGATCAGCCACAACGTGGATACCCACAAGAACCCTGGCTACGCCATTGTGACACTGACCATGAAGAAAACCGGCACGCCGCCGGGTGATGTCAGTGATCGCCAACTTGAACAGATTGCCGACCTGGCGGACCAGTACAGCTTTGGTGAAGTACGGGTGACTCATCAGCAGAACGTAGTTCTGGCGGATGTCCGGAAAGACCAACTGTTTGAGCTGTGGCAAGCGATCACACCGATGGACTTTGCCACGGCGAACCTGAATACGCTGACCGATGTTATCTGCTGCCCCGGTGGCGATTACTGCGCCCTGGCGAATGCGAAGTCTATTCCCGTGGCGGAGTCCATTCAGCGCCAGTTCGATGATATGGACTACCTGTACGACATCGGCAACATTGATTTGAACATTTCCGGCTGCATGAACGCCTGTGGTCACCACCATGTGGGCAACATTGGCGTCCTTGGCGTCGACAAGAAGGGTCAGGAGTTCTACCAGATCAGCCTGGGCGGCTCCTCCCATCACGATGCCGCGATTGGCAAGATTCTCGGGCCCTCTTTTGCCCGGGAAGATATGCCGGAAGTGATGCAGAAAATCATTAATGTGTACGTCGATAACCGGACCGAGGAAGAGCCTTTCCTGGATACTTATCGCCGAATTGGCATCGAGCCATTCAAGGAGCGGGTTTATGCCTGATGTGATCACCAGTGACGGAAGTATCCGTCAGGACGATTGGGTTGTTGTGCCAAGGCCAGCAGACGGGGAGTCCCTGGATGTTCCCGAGCAACCTGCCCTGATTCCGGCCGATCTTTGGTTGGCGGGCAAGGAGCACTTTGAAGACCGTGATGACATCGGTGTATGGCTCGACAGCCATGATGAGCCGGAGATTCTGGCTGGCGTGGTCAATGAGCTGCCGGTGATTGCGGTGAACTTTCCGAAGTTCAGCGATGGCCGCGGTTACAGTATCGCGCGGCTGCTTCGGGAGCGCCTGAGCTACCGGAACGAACTTCGTGCGGTCGGTGATGTGCTTCTTGATCAGCTGCAGTTTATGAAGCGGTGCGGTTTTGACACGTACGTACTGCGCGCCGACAAGGATATCAACAAGGCAGCTCGTTGCCTGAACTTCTTTACCCAGGGGTATCAGGCGGCAACGGATACGGATGAGCCGTTGTTTCGTCGTCGGGCTTCCTGACTCTTAGTCTTTTACTCCCCAGACGAACAAAGAGGGAGCTGATTACCAAAACACGCCTCAAGACGTCCTGTTCGGCTTGGGCTCCGCCATCCATGGCTCCGCACAGTTTTGATAATCAGCTCCCTCTTCGTTCTGGCGGACTTTTTTAGAAGCCCGCCTCTGAGAAGTCTCGTCGTTCCTTACTTGGAATGGTCGAGAACAATCTTCCCGGATGACTCCCCCTTCAGGAACGCCTTCAAAGCGCCATCCAGCTCTCCACGCCCGATGTCCCGCGCCGAAGCTTCTGTCTTTTTGCACGCCCAGTCACCGGCAAATTTGTCCCAGACTGACTGTTTGTCCGACAGCGGAATTTCAACCGAATCCACGCCCAGCAGGTTGTTGCCCCGCAGGATAAACGGCAGAACGGTGGTTTCCAGTTGTGGCCCGGCGACCAGACCGCAGCAGGAAACGGACCCGCCTGGGTGGATCTGCTTCAGCAATTCCGCCAGTGGACCACCGCCAACGGTATCCACGGCGTTGGCATAGGCGGGTTTCAGCATTGGCTTCTTTTCGGCTGCCAGAGCTTCGCGCCCCAGCACTTCCGTGGCACCAAGGTTTTTGAGTGCATCGGCATGGTCTTGTTTGCCACTGATAGCCACGACTTCGAAGCCGAGGCTTGCAAGCAGCTCAACCGTTACGCTGCCGACAGCGCCACTGGCACCACTGACAGCGACTTTGCCCTGCTCGGGCCTGGCACCCATGGTCAATAGCTTTTGTACACACAGACCCGCCGTAAGGCCGGCCGTGCCGTATATCATGGCGGTGCGGGCGCTCCAGCCCTTGGGCATTGCCACACACCACTCGGCCGGTACCCGGATGTATTCGCCGAAGCCGCCGTCGGTGTTCATGCCCAGGTCGTAGCCGGTTACCAGTACCTGGTCGCCGGCTGAAAAGGAGCCAGAGGAGGCTTCTACGACTTCCCCGGCAGCATCGATGCCAGGAGTGTGGGGGAAGTTACGTGTAACACCCTTGTTGCCGGAGGCCGACAAGGCATCCTTGTAGTTCAGGGACGAATGACTGACTTTGATCAGGACGTCGTTTTCGGGCAGATCGGATACGTGCAGCGTCTGCTCAGAGCCCTCGTATTCGCCGTCCTGCTCCTGAACGCGCCATGCCTTGAATTCGGTGTCGTTTGTCATGACTCTGTTCCCGTTACTGTAGGTTTACTGGATTTTCTGGTTGCGGAATGCGCCCAGTACCCGCCATACGGTGTGTTCAAGTGCCGCGCTGGTGGCCAGGCCAAGCTTTTCCGGCAACGTGCGTTTGCGCTGGAAACCTACCGAGATTACGTCTGCACTGTCACAGGCCTCAATGAGATATTCGTCGGAGGTCTTGATCTCGTCCACCAGTTTGACCTCCAGCGCGCGGCGGCCAAACCAGATATCGCCGTTTGCAACGGCGGCAATATCCAGTTCCGGACGGCGTTCACCCACGTACTCTTTGAACAACACGTGGGTATCCTCAAGGTCTTCAAGGAATTTGGTTCTGCCTTTATCCGTGTTCTCGCCGAATACGGTCATGGTGCGCTTGTGCTCACCAGCGGTCAGAATTTCGAAGTCGACGTCGTTTTTCTTGAGGAAACGATGGAAGTTGGGCAGTTGGGCAACAACACCAATGGACCCGAGAATCGCAAATGGCGACGCGACAATCCGGTCAGCCACGCACGCCATCATGTAACCGCCGCTTGCGGCGACTTTATCGACGCAGGCCGTAAGCCGGATACCCTTGGCGCGAATACGGTCTAACTGGGCAGCCGCGAGTCCGTAAGAGTGAACCAGGCCGCCGCCACTTTCGAGACGTATCACCACTTCATCGGTTTCGGGCTCCGCAACGCTGAGCACCGCTGTGATCGAGCGGCGCAAAGAGTCCGTATCGCTGGCCTTGATATCGCCGTCAAAGTCCAGCACGTACACCTTGGGACGGGGTTTTTCCTCAGCATCACCGGATTTGCGCTTGGCCTTCTCGGCTTTCTGTTTGGCCTTGTCTTCTTTTTTACGGGCTTTCTCAAAAGCCTTGCGCTCTGAATCGCTGCGCAGTTTGGCCTGAAGTGACTCCCTCAGCTTGCAGTATTTCTCGTTGAGTTTGCGAACCCGCAGCTCACCGTCACTCCCCTGATCGTCCTTGTCTTTATGGGCAGCGGATAAAACCACTGAGACAATGACCAGAAGCGCCACCACGAGGGTGACCGTTTTCGCAATAAACAAACCGAACTCTGTCAGAAATTCCAAGTTGCTTCTCCAGGATTATTCTTGAGCGCTCGATTGTAACCGAGGTGCCCTGAGGTACAAGCCATAGAACCAATAACAAATTAAAACAAGCGTTCGATCGAGCTTGACACCAGTAATGTCTAACCCTAAAGTCGAATGGCTACGTCGGCTCACCCGGGCTTCCATGCAGGCGAAAGGCCAGGAACCAGAAGCCGTCAATACGCCACGACAACCATCAATAAGGGTAAAATAATGTCTGTAGCTCAGATATTCGAGAAACTCGAACAAAATTTTAACGCGGACGCAGCTGAAGGCCTGGATCTGGTATTCCAGTTCGACATCGAGGACGACAAGACCTATCACCTGGTTATCAAGGATGGCACCTGCAAGATGGCTGAAGGCGCCCATGACGATCCTTCCGTCACCCTGATCATGAACTCCGAAACCCTGCAGGGCATCGTTTCCGGCGAAACCGATGGCATGCAAGCCTTTATGGCCGGTCAGCTGCGCGCTGAAGGCGACATGATGCTGGCAACCAAGCTGGGCGAGCTGTTCAACATGGGCTGATCGATAGGCTGATCGCTCTTTGAACGCCAAAAAAAACCTGCCCAAACGGCAGGTTTTTTTTGGCCATTGAATAACGCAACAGGGCTAAAGCCCCACGTCCTCCAATGAGGATTCCGCCAGCTTCAACAGGTCAGCATTTCGATCTTCGCGCCTGCCTACACTCTCTATATAGTACTCAAGGGACGTTAGTGCGTCCGCCAGTGCTTCCAACACCTGAGCCTGAGGCGCTTCCCTGGCATCCAGTAATCGTTCCTGAATGGACGCCGCCACACGCTCCAACACCGAAGCCGCGCCGGGATCGTCCAGCATGTGCAGACCACCCCAGATACTGTGCAACGTAGCAGGCAGGTTGGCGAGGTGGAGCTTGTCGTAGTCGGACTCGATGAACGCCGTTATGGCACGTTTTGCGAGGGTCAGCGCACTTTTCGCTTCGTCGGCCACCACGTAGGTGGCTTCCTGAAGGTAAAGAGATTCTTCACGGGTACGCTGCCCACCAGCAAGAGCGTCGGTTTCCGAGGTGATGCCACGAACCACGATTTGCATCACGGCGTCCTCGATACCCAATACGGAATCGGCCAGCTTGTAGAGCTCATCGTCCGCTGGCAGGCGACTCTCTTCCTCCCAGGTCCGCAACTTCACGGCCTCACCCCGGGCCATGGTTCCCAGCTGGTTGAGATCCAGCATCACCAGTGTATTGGCAAGGCGCTCAAGCGCATCTGCAATGGAGGACAACTCCGCCAGGTCCGGCTCGATGCCGCGCTCAACAATGTCCAGCTTGTCCTTTAGCTGATTCAGTTCGTCCTGCAACGCCGTCGACAACGATTTGAGAACATCGGTGCCCGGGCCATAAAGACGACGGGCGTGGGCATCAAGCATGGAGTCCGGGAATTCCGCGGGCGTCAGTCGATAAGCTGACAACACGGAGGTTACCTCGGGATTTGCCGATCCACTTCTATAGAGCAGGTACACCAGATCACGAATGAGAGAATCCGGCGCATCCTTGGCCGTGGCCACCTTGCCGACGTATACGACTTCACGGGAATATTTCTCGATACGCATGAACATGCGCTTGCGGGCTTTGCTGAACCCCATGACCCGATCAAGCATGGTATCCGCCACAATGGCAACCAGACACCACATCTGCCCCATGGGCTGCCCCTGGCAAAGCCGAGCAAATCCACGCGCCGCCCGGCCAAACAACTTTTTACTCACCACATCGTTCTTTTCACGAAGCACACCCAACAGCGCGACCTGGAACGTCAAACGCATACGGCGGGCCAGTATCTCGTATTCCGCTTCGTTACCGTCAAACGCCTGAAGAGAAAGCCCTGAGCAGAAGTCCGGCCGTTCCTTGACGTCAACATCGAAGAAACAGGATTCCGGGTAGGGTTTTTCCTTGCGGGCTTCGCGCAGATCATTGATAACCGGCAGCAGCAGCTCCGGATGGTCCGCACGTTGCTGATGATAGTATTCAACATAACGGCGCAAAATGAACAATGCGCTGTTGAGAGTCGTCAGGAGGATATTCTTGTCATCGTTGGCGCCAACGGGAACATCATTGGCCATACTGACGGCTTCCTGGCACAACAGAGTGCCGGCACGCAGTTCGACAAGAATGAAAATACCGCGGAGCTGATTCAGAAAATCCACACAGTTCTGCAGATCCTCACCGCTTTCACGGTTTTCCTGAAAGCGTTCAAGGCTGGACTCTGCCTGTCTGATGGTCTGCTCAATCTCACTTTTGACCAGATCAAATGACTGTGATTTCGTCGCCAGAGACGATTGAACCATAAACGCTTCCTGTAAATTATGCGGAAACTACCGCGTCCTGTTCTTGGAATGTGATCTTTTCGGTTGTTTGAAGAATCACTTTATGAGCCAGATTTACCCTTCCCGGCTAAAATAAAAAGTTCGCGAAAACTCGCGAACTTATCATTACTTATAACACAAAACTCAAGTAGCTCAAGAAAGCAGGAATGTAACAAAACGTACAGCGCGACACACAGTTCGCACTGCCAAAAGAATATTCTGCTTAGCTCGGCTTATTCTTCAGCTGTAAGCTTATCCCATACAGTTGTACCGGCCTGCTTTGCCAGCAATGCCATGAATTCGTCGTGGGCGGAGCGCTCATCGTCACTAGCCCTGGGTACCGGCAACGGATTGCGATTATCCGCCAGGCGACGGATACCGCCCTCACCGCCAGCTTCGTCACCGCCAGCATCCAGGGAGAGTGCTGTCTGCCCGCCAGTCAGCAAAAGATAGACGTCAGCAAGGATTTCCGCATCCAGCAAAGCGCCGTGCAGCTCGCGATTACTGTTGTCGATCCCGTAACGCTTGCATAAGGCGTCCAGATTATTTTTCTGGCCGGGATGCTTCTTGCGGGCAATGGCAAGGGAGTCCACCACGCCGCAATGTTCAGTCGTCCTGCGAACAGGCTTCAGACGGGCGAATTCGGAATCCATGAATCCAATATCGAACGCCGCGTTGTGAATAACCAGCTCGGCCCCTTTTATGAACTCAAAGAACTCGTCGGCTATTTCGGCGAATTTTGGCTTGTCCGCCAGGAACTCGTTGGTGATGCCATGAACCGTTATGGCTTCCGCCTCCACTTCCCGCTCCGGGTTAATGTAGACGTGATAGTGCCGACCGGTAATCTGACGTTCCATCAACTCAACGCAGCCAACTTCGATAATCCGGTGACCTTCCGTCGGGTCGATACCGGTGGTTTCCGTATCCAGTACAATCTGTCTCATGGTTTTCCTATGGTTACCCCATTGGTTACGCCGTTGTTATCCGGCGTTCGCCAGTTCTTCCACACCGCGATTGGCCAGCTCGTCTGCCAGCTCGTTGTCAGGATTGCCCGAGTGCCCTTTCACCCAATGCCAATTGACCTTGTGGCGGGCCACCTCATTGTCCAGCTCCCGCCAGAGATCTTCATTCTTGACCGGCTTCTTTGCGGATGTTTTCCAACCGTTTCGCTTCCAGCCCGTCATCCATTCGGTGATGCCCTTACGGACATATTGGGAATCGGTATAAAGCTCCACGTCGCAGGCGCGCCTGAGCGCTTTCAAACCCTGTATCGCAGCCATCAACTCCATGCGATTATTGGTGGTATTCGCTTCACCACCGTGCAACATCTTGTTGGCATCGCCGTACCTCAGAACAACGCCCCAGCCTCCTGGCCCAGGGTTGCCCTTGCAGGCGCCATCGGTATAGAGAACAACCTTACCGGCCATCAATACTCCTCGACATGCTTGTGTTTCAGTATGGCGCACCGACCGTTTTCGGGGCGCGCCGGGTAGTCACGGGAAGCTCCCACTGCGCCCCGTCCTGGCAAGGCAATGACTTTCTGCCCCTGCCAGGCTGGTCTCCGTTGTAACCTGGAGTAAACGCGTTTTTTGGCAAGGATACAGTAATAAGCCCCCACCGGCAGGAAACGGTTGCCGCACACCCTTTCCATCAGGCCCCTGCGCTCTGCGAGTGCCGCCCGCTGAAGCGGAACCTGGAAAAACGAGGAGCCCGAGGACTCCACAGAAAAGTCCAGTAGCCGGAGCCAGTCCTCCATGCGTCCCTTCATCAGAAAACGACCACCCCAGGGGCCTTCATGGTGCCTGGAAACCAGTTTCCTCACGCCCCAAAGGCTAAACGGGTTAAACCCGATCAGCACCATCATGCCCTCCCCCCTAAGCACCCTGGAGGCCTCTCGCAAAGCCTGGTGGGGATGCGGCGAAAAATCCGCCGTGTGGTGGAGAATCACCAGGTCCATGGAGTCACCGGGAAAGGGCAACTCATCGGCATCGCAGACCGCCACACCGTCGGGAATGGAAGACTGCCAGTTCGGCGTCGTCAGAACACGTTGGGCAAAATCCGTCCCACTGGCCAGTGGCAGGCGATGACTGACGGCAACCTGCAACTGTCTCGCACCGGAGAGGGCGCGAACATGGCGCTCAACGCAGGCGCGCTGGTCAGCCAGCAGTGAACGGCCCAGGGGCGTCTGGAACCAGCTCTCGAAGCTGTCATGTCGGGCGGGATAGTCAACGTCACCTGTTGGGCTCATTGCTGCGTTCCCCTGGTTCGTTTCTCCGGTGTTGGGGCACCGGGATTAATACTCTATGATAACAGTCACACTCGTATCGCACATGTGGAGCCTATGCTGACCATTAACGCTATTCCAGCCTTCAATGACAACTACATCTGGTGCCTGTCCAACAGTGAGGACCGTAAGGCATTGATCGTGGACCCCGGGCAGGCGGAGCCGGTCATCGAGTTCCTGGCAGACAACGGACTGGAACTGGACACCATCCTGGTGACCCACCACCACCCTGACCATGTTGGCGGCGTGAGCAAACTCGCCGGAACAGTATCCGACTGCAGAATCATCGGCCCGGCGAATTCTCCCTTCAAGGGCGCCACCAGTGAGGTGCACCCCGGGGATGACGTGGTCTGGCAACAGCTCACATTCAGTGTCCTTGGTGTTCCCGGGCACACTCTCGACCACATTGCCTATTATACCGACGTTCATGTCAACGACCGTCCGGTCCTGTTTTGTGGCGATACCCTGTTTGTTTGCGGTTGTGGACGCCTGTTTGAAGGGTCTCCAGAGCAAATGAAACGCTCGCTGGAAAGCCTTAGGGGCCTGCCAGACGACACAGCCGTGTATTGCGCCCACGAATACACACTAGCCAACCTTAAATTCGCCCGTCATTGGCTACCTGATGACGAGCCGCTCAGGGATTTCGAAGCCCGCTGCCAGAAACGTCGCGAAGATGGCATGCCCACCGTTCCATCCATCCTTGGTGAGGAAAAGCAACTTAACCCTTTCCTGCGCTGGGACGACAAGGCGGTCATCGAAGCTGCGCACCAATACGCTCAGAAAGCGGGCCTGGCCGTCGAATCGGACAACGACGTGTTCGCAGCCACAAGGCACGGCAAAGACACATTCTAAAGGACACGTTCTAAAGGATACGCTCAGAGGCGGGTAACAATTTCTATCAATGACGTAACGCGAGTCTTGTTGACCCCCCGAAAAGCCTTCCAATAGAATCCGTGAAACTTTTGTGTCATAACTCATTAAATATGCCGGGTTTTCATACAGTTCACCCCGGCGTCGACCAGCCACCGGAAGTAGTCATATGACGGTCTCGCGATTTTCCACCCTGTTTCTCCTTGGCGCACTTGCCAGTGGCTGCAGCGCTCTTGATCCTTTCTCAGAGTCTCCATCAAGTGACGTACTGGCCTCAGAAAAACTGACCGTGGCCGCCGGTGACGATGAGCTTAAAGAAGCGATTGAGTCCTCGCCTGGTGACGAATCAACCGGCCGCGCGTCCCGGACGAAGCTCGACGACGCCATCGACCCAACGCTCAAGAAAACCGCGGAAGACGCCAGGGAAAAGCTCGACGATCCTGACCAGAAGATCGCGGAAGAAAATGACGCCACACCGGACCTGTGGCACCGCCTGCGGGCAGGCTTCGCGCTGGATCACGATGCCAGCGAGCCCAGGGTCCAGGCGCAACTGAACTGGTACAAAAAGCACCCGCGCTACATTGATCGAGTCGTCGATCGTGGCAGCCGCTACCTGCACTATATTGTTTCCGAAGCCGAGAAACGTGGGCTGCCCACGGAACTGGCCCTACTGCCCGTGGTGGAGAGTGCCTTCGATCCGTTTGCGTACTCCCACGGCCGTGCTGCCGGCCTTTGGCAATTCATTCCTTCCACGGGCAAGTATTTTGGCCTGACCCAAAGCTGGTGGCATGACGATCGCCGCGACATCATTGCTGCCACCGACGCGGCGCTGACGTACCTTGACCGACTGGCAACGCGATTTGACGGCGACTACATGCTGGCACTTGCGGCTTATAACAGTGGTGGGGGCACGGTTTCCAGCGCCATGCGCCGCAACCGCAAGCGCAATCAGCCAACGGATTACTGGTCCCTCGACCTGCCTCGGGAGACTCGCCATTACGTCCCAAAACTGATCGCCCTGGCGAAGATCTTTGATGATCCACAGGCCCACGGCATCGAACTGCCCCCGCTGGACGACGAGCCCTACTTTGAAGTCGTCGACACCGGTTCGCAGCTCGATCTGGCCCAGGCAGCGGAACTGGCCGGTGTCGATATCGACGAGATTTACCTGCTCAACCCCTCGTACAATCGCTGGGCGACATCACCGGATGGTCCCCACCGTCTGCTAGTTCCCCGCGACCAAGCTGAAACCTTCGCTACGGCCCTCAAGGGCATGGATCCGGCGAAGCGCGTTTCCTGGCGGAACTACAAGGTGGAATCTGGCGACACCCTGAGCACCATTGCCAAACGCTACTCCACCACACCCTCGGTGATACAGCAGGTCAACAACCTCGACAGTCACATCATTCGCATCGGCCAACGGCTGATGATTCCCTCTGCTGCCGAACAGGCGGGCACCTATTCCCTGAGCGCCAGTGAACGACTCGCCAGAAAGCAGGAACGGAGCGGCAAGAACGCCAATGGCACCCGAGTTGACTACAAAGTTCGCTCCGGGGACACCTTCTGGGATATTGCCCGCGAGCATCGGGTGTCCGTTCGCCAGCTGGCGTCCTGGAATGGCATGGCACCTGGTGATCCTCTGATGCCCGGCAAGAAACTCGTCATCTGGTCCAAGTCGAAACAACCCGCCATGCTGGCCAGCACCAATCGTGGCAAAGGCATGGTACGCAAGGTGGGCTATCAGGTCCGCAAAGGAGATTCCCTGTCGACCATCGCCAGCCGGTTTGCGGTTAATGTGAGAGACATCGCAAGCTGGAACGACCTCAACACCTCACGTTATCTTCAGCCCGGGCAAAGTCTGGTACTCTATGTCGACATAAGAAACAGCCCCTGAGTCTGAACCGAAACGTGCGAGATCTATGACAAGAACACGGAAAGCCTCATCCCTCATCAGTGTTTTGACCGTTACCGCCATGGTTCTCCTCCCATGGCAATCAGCTTCAGCCGAGCCGGACGTACGTCACGGCATCGCCATGCACGGCGATCCCCAATACGACGAAGGCTTCCCGCACTTTGACTACGTTAACCCCGGGGCGCCCAAGGGCGGCGTCCTTCGAATGGCCGTGGTGGCCAACGGATTCGACACCTTTAACCCTTTCGTTATTCGCGGTGTAGCCGCTGCGGGCATTAACACATACCTATACGATACGCTGATGGAACCGTCGGCGGACGAACCCTTTTCCGCGTATGGCCTGATTGCCGAGTCTATTGAAACCCCGGAAGACCGCAGTTACGTGACCTTTCATCTGCGTGATGAAGCCCGGTTCCAGGATGGTGAACCCATTACCGCGAAGGACGTGAAGTTTTCGTTCGATGTTCTGACCACCAAAGGCCATCCTTTCTATCGCAACTATTATGCAGACGTGTCCGAGGTAATCATCGAAGACGAGCGGACTATCCGCTTCGAGTTCGGTGACACCAACAACCGTGAACTGCCACTGATTCTTGGCCAACTGCCCGTTCTTCCAAGTCATTACTGGAAAGATCGTGAATTTGGCGACAACGGTCTGACACCGCCCGTTGGCAGTGGCCCGTATCGCATTGGCGACTTCGAGGCGGGCCGCTCCATCACCTTCAAACGGGTGGAGGATTACTGGGCCAGGAACATCGGAGTGCGAAAGGGGCGGTATAACTTCGATGAAATTCACTATGACTACTACAAGGATGACACCGTCGCCCTGGAGTCCTTCCGTGCCGGTAATTTCGATTTTCGGGTAGAGTCCTCGGCCAAGAACTGGGCCACCGCCTACACCGGTAACCAGTTTGACTCCGGCAAGGTTAAAACTGAAGCCGTAGAACATGGCCGCCCTGCCGGCATGCAGGCGTTCGCGAAGAACACCCGCCGCCAGGTATTCAGCGACCCTCGTGTACGGGAAGCGCTGGCTTACGCGTTTGACTTTGAATGGGCCAACAAAAATCTTTTCTTCGGGCAATACACCCGTACCTCAAGCTACTTCGAGAACAGCGAGCTGGCGTCATCAGGACTGCCCGAAGGCCGCGAACTGGAGGTCCTTGAGCCTTACCGCGATCAATTGCCCGACGATGTATTCAATGAAGAGTATCAACCCCCTTCGACGGCGGGTAAAGGCGGGCTTCGCGATAACTTCCGTACAGCCCTGACGTTGTTACGGGAGGCCGGCTATGAGGTCAGGGATGGCACCATGGTGAACCGGGAAACCGGTAATCCCCTGGCCTTCGAGATCCTGATCTTTCAGAAAACCTTTGAACGGGTGGTGCTGCCCTTCAAGAACAACCTCGAAAGACTCGGCATTGATGTGTCCGTACGCCTGGTGGATACCAACCAGTACATCCAGCGCCTTCGTGAGTTCGACTACGACATGACCGTCCAGGGCATCGGCCAGTCCGACTCTCCTGGCAATGAGCAGCGGGAGTACTGGCATTCCTCCAATGTCGATGTGAAGGGCTCGCGAAACTATATGGGGGTGGATAGCCCGGTGGTGGATGAATTGGTCAACCTGGTCATCCAGGCGCCTACCCGGGAGGAGCTTGTTCATCGTACGCGGGCGCTGGACCGTGTGCTGCTGCATGGGCACTACGTGATTCCAAACTGGTACCTGGCCAAGGATCGGATCGCCTACTGGTCGTTCCTTCAACGGCCGGAGACGGTTCCCAAAAACGGTGTGGACATCAACAACTGGTGGGTAAAAAGCACTGACCAATGACGCAGATCTCTGATACAACTTTGACGGAGTTCCGCTGAATGGGCAGTTATATCCTCAGGCGCCTTGCGCTGATAATCCCCACCCTCCTCGGGATCATGCTGCTCAATTTCGTCATTGTTCAGGCCGCCCCTGGCGGTCCCGTTGAGCAGTTGATTGCGGAAACCGAGGGGCACGGTGGTAGCGCCCTTTCCCGGGCCAGCGGCGGTGGTGCCGGCGGCGAGGTTACCTCCTCAAGTGGCGACAGCCGCGGCTCCCGTGGCCTGCCGGAAGAGCTGCTCAAAGAAATAGAGGTTATGTACGGCTTCGACAAGCCGGCCCACGAGCGATTCCTGAAGATGCTCGGGGATTACGCCACCTTTGATTTTGGCGAGTCCTTTTTTAGGGACCGCTCGGTGATCGAACTGATTCTGGACAAGATGCCGGTGTCCATCTCCCTGGGGTTGTGGTCCACCCTGATCATCTACCTGATCTCGATCCCCCTCGGCATCCGCAAGGCGGTCACCGACGGATCGCGATTCGACGTCTGGAGCAGTTCTGCCATCGTGGTGGGTTACGCCATACCAGGCTTCCTGTTTGCGATACTGTTGATCGTCCTGTTCGCAGGGGGCAGTTATCTGGACTGGTTTCCGCTGCGGGGGCTGACGTCGTCCAATTTCGATGAACTTACCTGGTACCAGAAAATCGGAGATTACTTCTGGCACCTCGCATTGCCTGTAACGGCCAATGTCATCGGTGGCTTTGCCACCCTCACCCTGCTGACCAAGAACTCTTTCCTCGATGAGATCAGCAAGCAGTATGTGGTGACCGCCAGGGCCAAGGGTCTGGAAGAGAAACAGGTGCTTTACGGGCATGTGTTCCGCAACGCCATGCTGATCGTCATTGCCAGCCTTCCCGGCGTGCTTGTGTCGCTATTCTTCACAGGCTCATTGCTGATTGAAGTGATCTTCTCCCTGGATGGCCTCGGATTACTGGGCTTTGAGGCAGCGTTGAACCGGGATTATCCGGTGATATTCGGCACCCTCTATATCTTCACGCTGATGGGATTGGTACTGAAGCTGATCAGCGATATCACTTACGTTCTGGTGGATCCCCGCATCGATTTCGAAAGCCGGGAGGGATCGTAGGTATGGTGACGCTCTCTCCCATCCAGCAACGGCGACTGCGCAACTTCCGCAACAACCGTCGTGGTTTCTGGTCCCTGTGGGTATTTCTGGCCCTCTTTGGGCTCTCACTCATCGCCGAGGTGATTGCGAATGACGTGCCACTGGTCGCCTACTACAAAGGGGATGTTTACTTTCCGATCGTGGAAAGTGTACCCGAGGAGACGTTCGGCGGGTTTCTGCCCACCGAAGCCGACTACCGCGATTCGTTTATCGCCGATGAAATCGAAGCAAATGGCTGGATGATCTGGCCCCCCATTCGTTTTAGCTACAACACCACGAACTATAACCTTGAGGTACCATCTCCGGCCCCACCCAGCGCTGAAAACTGGATCGGCACCGATGACCAGGGCCGGGATGTGGCTGCGCGGGTGATTTACGGGTTCCGCATTTCCGTCCTGTTCGGGCTTGTGCTGACCATTCTCAGCTGCATCGTGGGCGTGGTTGTGGGTGCTATCCAGGGCTACTACGGTGGTAAGGTTGATCTGCTGGGGCAGCGGTTTATCGAAGTCTGGTCAGGGCTTCCGGTGCTCTACCTGCTGATTATTCTGTCCAGCATCGTGCAACCTAATTTCTGGTGGCTGCTGGGCATCATGCTGTTGTTCAGTTGGATGGGGCTGGTGGATGTGGTTCGCGCGGAATTCCTGCGCGCCCGCAATTTCGAATACGTTAAGGCCGCGAGAGCCCTGGGTCTGGGCAACCGCAAGATCATGTTCCGCCATATCCTGCCCAACGCGATGGTGGCCACCCTCACCTTTCTACCGTTCATCCTGACCGGTGCCATAACCGGCCTGACGTCACTGGACTTCCTGGGATTTGGCCTACCGTCCGGGTCACCCTCACTGGGTGAGCTGATCGCCCAGGGTAAATCCAACCTCCATGCCCCGTGGCTGGGTATATCGGCGTTTGTGTCCCTGTCCATCATGTTGACGCTGCTGGTGTTTGTCGGTGAAGCCGTCCGTGATGCCTTCGATCCGAGAAAGAACTGATATGTCGCAACTGCTGGAAATCCGGGATCTGTCCATACGTTTTGACGACACCATTCAGGCCGTGGATCGATTGTCGCTGAGTATCGACAATGGTGAAACCGTCGCCCTGGTGGGAGAAAGCGGCTCCGGGAAATCCGTATCCGCCCTGTCCATCCTCCGACTGCTCGACGAACGCCACGCCAGTTATCCCTCAGGTGCGATCCTGTTCCAGGGAGAGGACATGCTGAAGGCCAGCCAGAAACGCCTTCGACAGATCCGCGGACGTCACGTCAGCATGATTTTCCAGGAGCCAATGACCTCGCTCAATCCATTGCACACGGTGGAAAAGCAGATCAGTGAAACCCTGGCACTGCACAAGGGGATGCGTGGCCCACAGGCTCGTGCCCGTTGCGTGGAACTATTGGATTTGGTCGGCATCCCCTCGCCTGAAGAGCGCCTGACGAGCTACCCTCATCAGCTCTCCGGCGGCCAGAAGCAGCGCGTAATGATTGCCATGGCCCTCGCCAACGAGCCGGACCTGCTGATCGCAGACGAGCCGACAACAGCACTCGACGTCACTGTCCAGAAGCAGGTACTGGAATTGTTAAAAGACCTGCAACAAAAGCTGGGCATGGCGATCTTGCTGATCACCCACGACTTGTCCATCGTGCGGCGCTATGCAGACCATGTCGTGGTGATGGAGCAGGGACAACTGATCGAGGAAGCGCCGACAGCGCAGCTGTTTGAAGAGCCACAGCATGCTTATACCCGTCGCTTGCTGGACGCAGAACCACCGGCCTCGCCGTCGGGCACCATGGTCGACAACAAGTCGCTGCTGGACGTGAACAACCTTGATGTGCGCTTCGTTACTCGCAAAAGCCTGTTTGGTCGGCCTCAGTCGTGGTTTCAGGCGGTCGACGACGTCAGTTTCTCGCTCAACGAAGGCGAAACCCTGGGTATCGTTGGTGAAAGCGGAAGTGGCAAGACCACGATCGGCCACGCACTGCTGAAGCTCACTTCCAGTCGCGGCAGTATTCGGCTCAGCGGCGAAGAACTCGGTCCGCTCGACCAGAAGCAGTTCCGGCCATGGCGCAGCCGTATTCAGATTGTGTTCCAGGACCCATTCGGTAGCCTCAGCCCGCGGATGTCAGTCGCCGAGATCGTGCGTGAAGGCCTGGAAATACACGTACCGGCAACACCCGAAGAACAGGACCGAAGGGTCATACAGGCGCTCACCGACGTCGGGCTCGACCCACAGGCCCGTCACCGCTACCCTCATGAGTTCTCCGGCGGTCAGCGCCAACGCATTGCCATCGCCCGGGCGCTGGTGCTGCAGCCAGAACTCATCATTCTGGACGAGCCCACCTCTGCCCTGGACAGGACGGTGCAAAAACAGGTGATTAACCTGCTGCGGGATCTCCAGGACAAATATGGTCTAAGCTATGTGTTTATCAGCCACGATCTGGCCGTGGTCCGGGCACTGAGCCACAAATTGCTGGTACTGAAGAGTGGTCGGGTCGTGGAATACGGCGATGCCGCCGGGATATTCAATACACCAAAGCACGATTACACCCGTGAACTGCTTGGGGCGGCCCTGTTCTACAGCCAATAAAGCGCAATGACAGGCCACGCCCGATTACTACGACCAATTGAGCGTTACCCGCACCGCTGCGGTTCATGGATAATGCCTTAAACTGAAACACAGGGAGAATCGTTATGGGATTACTCAGTGGCAAAAAAGCACTGATTGTCGGCGTTGCAAGCAAACACTCGATCGCTTATGGCATCGCCGAAGCCTTTGCCAAACAAGGCGCCGAGCTGGCATTCACTTACCAGAATGAAAAGCTCAAATCCCGAGTAGAGAAATTCGCCGAAGGCTGGGGCAGTTCGCTGATTTTCCCGTGCGATGTTGCCAGCGATGACGAAATAGAAGCTGTGTTCACCGAACTGGGCAAGCACTGGGACGACATCGACATTATTGTCCACTCTGTCGGTTACGCCCCGGCCAACGAGCTGGATGGCAACTATGTGGACGTCACCACGCGGGAAGGCTTCCGCATCGCCCACGACATCAGCTCCTACAGCTTTGTTGCCCTGGCCCAGGCCGGTCGCAAGATGATGCATGAAAACAGCTCCCTGCTGACCCTCAGCTACCTGGGTGCCGAGAAAGTACTGCAGAACTACAACGTCATGGGACTGGCCAAGGCTTCCCTTGAGGCGAACGTTCGCTATATGGCCGGCAGTCTGGGGCGTGATGGCATCCGGGTCAACGCCATCTCGGCAGGGCCAATCAAGACCCTGGCGGCCTCTGGCATCAAGAGCTTCCGCCGTATGCTGGCCGAGAATGCCAGGCGGGCACCGTTACGCCGCAACGTGACTACCGACGAAGTGGGTAACGCTGCTGCCTTCATGTGTTCTGACATGGCCAGCGGCATTACTGGTGAAATCATGTACGTTGATGCCGGCTTCAACATTACCGGCATGGGCGAGTTGGAAGACTGAAGCTCCCGGTTTTCCCGGCAGGGCTTTCGGGCCTTGCCGGGGCGACTTAACCCTCAGACATCGCCTTTGCGACGGCTTCCACCCACTCCAGATAGGACGTGTCATCCGACTCCAGTATCTGAAGTCCCACCAGCCAACTGGTTTCAGTGCTTGCACGACACCAGACAACCTCCACCATCAGACCAAACGGCTTATTGTCATCCTCCAGACTGACCCAGGCAGGTAAGAGCGCACCCTGGGTTACCGGTTCTGCGGTCGTCAACCGGATACCACGGGCAGAGACATCGCTGGTGCGTGATACCAGAGACCGTCCGGACTGATCCCCCTCGACATCCGGAATCGGTGATTCCAGCTCCAGGGTCACACTTGCGCTCGCAGCCAGCCGGTACTCGGAACGGTTATCCCCAGATTCCGGAGCATCCTCATAGTCGCCAAAACTGTAATCGATATCGCTCATGATCATCTATCCGATAGTGTTTTATCCGGTCAGTTTCGACCGACCCTGATACGGCCAACCACCCGCGACAGAGCGTCATCAAACTCTGCAGAGCTACCAAGTACGCGTACCCGGCCCATCACCACGTGATCCACGAGTTCATCCACCAGGAATTCGCGGCGATTCAGCCCCAGTCGGTCCACAAAAACCAACTTCCGGGAGGCATTGATCCGTACGGCCAGCTTCAGGCGAACGGCATCCTTGTCCTCACCGCTACTTTCCTCGACGATCCAACCACCCAGTTTGATGCCTTCCACCAACTCCCTCGCAGCGGTCTCCCGCTCCTGCAACAGGCGTTGCTGCTCGGCTTCTTCATCAGCGATACGTCGATCTTCTGCCGCTTTCTTCTGCCTTGCGAGTTCAGCCTGCCTGGCGGCTTCCTCCTGTTGGCGCAATTGTTCCGCTTCCGCCTTTTCCCGACGCAAGGTTTCTGCCCGGGCTCTCGCCTCCCTGGCGGCTTCTTCCCGTTGCAACGTCTGGCGTTCAAGCACCACAGATAGCGAGGTAATGGTTTCCGCCAACACCTGACCGAAGGGAGTCAATGGTGGTAATAATCTCAGGGTGCCGCTATCGAGAGCCGTGGAGAACCTTGGCCAGGGCATTAGTCCCAGTTTGACCCCGGCACCATTGGTCCAGAGCGCTTCACAGGTATCCGGTAGCAGAGCAAAGAAATACCGACGTCGCTCCGCGGCGCCCTCACCTTCCACAAACCATTTTCCCAACAACGGCTCAACCTCGGCCTCGGGCGGTGCGGAAAACGACAACCAGGAAGGATCCCAGGAGAATCGGTCGCCTTCCGGCAACGCGGAAACCAGCTCGGGCGTTTCGCCCCTCAGACGATCCACCATAACCGACTGGATTCCTTGCAGGGCCGAGTCATCCAGGGGCTTACCGTTGACGCGGTTCCAGACGTCGCTGATCCGGTCACCAATTTGCTCCCCCACCGTATAGAGGCGGTTCCTGTCCTTGTCGGAAAGCGCCGGATCACCAATCCAGACAAGCCATTCCAACAGTTTGCTGGCATGCCGCCAGTTGTCGCCCTCGGTGCCTTCCTGCCAGACAATCTGCTTGATCAGGGCAAACCAGTGATCAAAGATAAACCGAACCACGGCTTGCGGCAGCTGACGATTCTGGAGGGCCCGGCCCACCAATGCCCTAGCCGTCTGTTCCGACTTTCTTTGACGGGCGGCGCCCTGCTCGGTTTCCAGCAACCGCTGACGTAAACGCTCATTCTGCTGTTCGCGCTTTCCCGCATCCTCTTCCCACTGACGGCAGAATTCGATAACCGGCCCGACGTCCCCGGAATCGAAACAGCCGGACACCGCTATGGTCAGTGAATCCAACTGATCCAGGAGGGCCCTCCCTGAGCGCCCGCCGGAACCACTCCATCCCCTGCAGTCCTGCAGGCTGTCAAGCCAGTGCACGATGGTGTCGTTCAGCGCTCCGGCTCCCTCAAGGTTCATTCGCCAGGCGAGAAAGAACCGAAGGCGGGCAATTCGCAGGGCCAGTTCGGGATGGAGGCCGCTGGTCTTGAGAAACACATCCATGATTCGGTCCGCCACATAGGCGGAATTGATCTGCCTGACCGACCAGGTCAAGGATACCGAGCGGATAACGCGGGTCACGGGCTCATCCCGCTGCTCCGTCCAGCAGGACAGCAACAATGGGCGCCAGTCGCTGGCTGCGTCTGCAGCAACCTTTCCCGCAGGATAGGGAAGATCGGGTACACGAATGCCTGAAAGCACGTCCCCAATCCTCTTTACCACCTGTTTCCGGGACAGTACTTTGCGCTTTTTCTGCGTGCTCTGCTGCATCCGTTCCCCGCGCGTTAGAAGCGTTGAAAAGGTTCATCAAATAACGCAGTATAACCAACTCGCCGGGGTTTACCGCAACTAAGCGCCGGCCAGTCATGTTTTATGCGACGGGGATAACAACAGAATGTCGGGCACCAAACTAGAGAATCTGAATGTGGCGAGTCAGGAACCTTTGATTACCCCTGAAGCGCTCAAGCAGGAGATGCCGCTTTCCGGCAAGGCCGCGGAAACTGTGGAAAAAGGCCGCCAGGCCATCTATGACATCATGGACGGCAAGGACCATCGCCTGTTTGTGGTGGTGGGCCCCTGCTCCATTCATGATGTCGAAGCTGCCCGGGAATACGCCGCCAGGCTGAAGAAGCTGGCAGAAGAAGTCAGCGATACCCTGCTGATCGTCATGCGGGTGTATTTCGAGAAGCCTCGCACCACCGTTGGCTGGAAAGGGTTGATTAACGACCCCCACCTCAACGACACCTTCGACATTGAACAGGGCCTGCACATCGGCCGTCGTCTGCTCCTGGATATCTCCGAGTTGGGACTGCCCACGGCGACAGAAGCATTGGATCCTATCTCCCCGCAATACCTGCAGGATACAATCTCCTGGTCCGCTATTGGCGCGCGCACCACAGAATCTCAGACTCACCGGGAAATGAGCAGTGGCCTGTCCATGGCCATTGGCTTCAAGAACGGTACCGATGGCAGCCTGGACGTTGCAGTTAATGCCATGAAGTCGGTCTCTCACCCTCACAGCTTCCTCGGCATTGACCAGCAGGGCAAAGTCGCGGTTATCCGTACCCGGGGTAACAATTACGGCCACGTGGTTCTGCGTGGCGGCGGTGGCAAACCCAACTATGACTCAGTCAACGTTGCCCTGTGTGAACAGGCGCTGGAGAAATCCAAACTCCGTCAGTCGATCATGGTTGACTGCAGCCACGCCAATTCCAGCAAGGACCCGGCCATACAGCCTCTGGTATTGCAGGACATCACCCATCAGATCGTTGAGGGCAACCAGTCCATCCAGGGTTTGATGGTGGAAAGCAACCTGAACTGGGGCAATCAGTCGATTCCTGAAAACCTGGCCGACCTTAAATACGGTGTGTCCGTGACGGACGCCTGTATTGACTGGGAGACCACTGAAAAAGCCCTGCGTGACATGCGGGAGAAACTGAAGGACGTTCTGCCGAAGCGTCGGGGCTGATTTCAGCCCCCGATCCAGTCGAGCCTGCTTCTCAAGGTCACCACGTTGCCGATGATGACCAATGTGGGGGCAGGCACCGCATTCCTCTCCACCCTTTCCACGATGTTTGTCAGGTCCCCGGTCACAACCTGCTGGTGGGGCGTTGTCCCTCTTGAAACGAGCGCCACCGGCATCTCCGGAGACATACCGTGGGCAACCAGTTGCTGGCAGATAATCGGTAGCCCGACCAGGCCCATGTAGAACACCAGGGTCTGGTTGTTCTGGACGAAATCCTTCCAAGGCAGGTCGCAGGTGTCATTCTTCAGGTGGCCGGTGACAAACCGAACTGACTGGGCGTGGTCCCGGTGCGTAAGCGGAATGCCGGCGTAGGCGGCGCATCCGGAAGCAGCGGTAATGCCGGGCACCACCTGGAAGCGCACACCGGCCGCCGCGAGGGTTTCAATCTCCTCGCCGCCACGGCCAAAAATAAAGGGATCACCACCCTTGAGCCGTACCACTTTGCGTCCCTTGCGGGCGAGTTCCACCAGGCGGCTGTTGATCTGATCCTGGGGCAAGGTGTGGTTAGCACGCTGCTTGCCCACATGAATACGCTCGGCGGATTCAGGAATAAGTGACAGGATTTCCGGCGACACCAGGCGGTCGTACAACACCACTTCCGCTGACTGGATCAGGCGCCACGCCTTCAATGTCAGTAACTCCGGATCACCGGGGCCGGCACCCACGAGTGCAACCTCCCCTTCGGAGCTATTCGGATTTTCCGTTACCGGATTCTTGTGGTACCGAACTGGTGCAGGCTTTGCACCAACGCCCTTCCATGGTGCATCGTCGAGTCTGTCACTCATTGTATTCTGTCTACGCCTCCCATATACGGTTTCAGGACCTCGGGAACCAGGATGCTGCCGTCTTCCTGTTGATAATTCTCCATCACCGCAATCAGTGCGCGGCCAACGGCAAGCCCGGATCCGTTCAAGGTATGAACGGGCTCCGGCTTATTGGTTTCCGGGTTACGCCAGCGTGCATGCATGCGCCGTGCCTGAAAATCCCTGGCGTTGGAACAGGAAGATATTTCGCGATATTTGTCCTGGCCCGGTAACCAGACTTCGATGTCATAAGTACGGGCGGCCGCAAACCCCATGTCGCCGCCACAGAGGTCAACCAACCGGTACGGTAGTTCGAGGAGCTGCAGTACCTTTTCGGCGTGCCCGGTCAGCGCCTCGAGCGCCGCTTCGGAGTCCTCCGGGCGAACGACCTGCACCAGCTCCACCTTGTCAAACTGGTGCTGGCGGATCATACCGCGGGTATCACGGCCGTAAGAGCCGGCTTCACTACGGAAACAGGGAGTGTGGCAGACCAGCTTCAGGGGCAGTTCTGCTGCATCAAGAATGGTGTTGCTAACCAGGTTGGTGGCCGGAACCTCCGCCGTGGGAATCAGGTAAAGAGGCTTCTCCCCGTCCATGCGGAAAAGGTCTTCCTCAAACTTGGGAAGCTGGCCCGTCCCAAAGAGCGTGTCTGCGTTGACCAGGTACGGCACGTAGGCTTCCGTATACGCATGCTCGTCTGTGTGGAGGTTGATCATGAACTGGGCAAGCGCCCGATGCAGGCGGGCAACCGGGCCGCGCATCACAGCAAAACGGGAATGAGCCAGACGAGTGGCGGTCTCGAAGTCCAGGCCACCAAGGGCTTCGCCCAGGGCAACGTGGTCCTTTGGTTCAAAATCAAAGTGTTTGGGGGTGCCCCAGCGACGCACCTCAACGTTATCGTCTTCGCTTTCTCCGGCCGGCACGGTGTCGTCGGGCAGGTTCGGTATGCTGGCGAGGAAGTCGTTCAATTCCTCCTGTAACACCCGCAACTCGTCTTCCGCTTCTGACTTCTGTTTCTTCAGGTCTTCCACTTCGTCCAGTAATGGCTGTATGTCTTCACCGGCCGCCTTGGCCTTGCCAATGGATTTGGACCGGCGGTTCTGCTCGCCCTGCAGAGTTTCCGTTTTCACCTGGATCGCGCGACGGCGCTCCTCGAGCTGATCGAATGTGGCTTTGTCAAAGGTGTACCCCTTGATAGCAAGGCGACGGGCGATCTCTTCAGTCTGGGTGCGGACACGTTTGGGATCGAGCATGATTATCCTGTTTCTGTTGTTCACGATTGACTGGGCATTATACCTGCGCGGCCGGCTATGACCACAGCGGGCGAAAGCGGCTGGCGGATTTCAGCGTTGCGGGTAACGTTTGCGGTCGCTGTTGCGGTTCCAGTCGTCGAGCCGGCCACGCTTTTCGGCGAGTTTGATTTCCAGGCCCCGATGGACTGGCTCATAGTAACGGCGCTGGTGAATGGCCTCGGGGAGATAGGATTCTCCGGCGGCGAATGCTTCCGGCTCGTCATGGGCATAACGGTATTCGTCACCGTGCCCCATGGACTTCAACAGTTTGGTGGGGGCGTTGCGCAGGTGAACGGGCACCTCATAGTCCGGGTCATTGCGGATATCGGCCATACACTGGTTAAAGGCGGAATAGACCGCGTTACTCTTGGGCGAAAGGGCAAGATAGGTAACTGCCTGAGCGAGCGCCAGTTCGCCCTCGGGGGAACCCAGTCGCTCCTGGGCCTCCCAGGCGTCCATGGCAATCTGCAGCGCCCTCGGGTCGGCATTGCCTATGTCCTCGCTGGCAATTCGCGCCAGACGCCGGGCCACATACAACGGATCACAACCGCCATCCAGCATGCGACATAGCCAGTACAGGGAGCCATCGGGGTCGGAGCCCCGCACAGACTTGTGAAGTGCCGATATCTGGTCGTAGAAGACATCGCCGCCTTTATCGAACCGCCTCAGGCTGGTTTGCAGCACCTGTTCCAGATGATCGGAGGTAATTCTGGCGGCACCGTCTTCATCAGGCTCTGCAAGATCCGTTGCCACTTCCAGAATATTCAGCGCACGCCTGCCATCGCCGCCCGATGCGGTTGCCATCAGCTCCAGGACGCTCTTTTCCACGGTGAATCGCCCTGCCAGCCCCTCTGGTGAAGACAGTGACCGCCCAAGCAGTTCCAGAATGTCGGTTTCTTCAAGGTTCTTCAGTACGTAGACGCGGGTACGGGAGAGCAACGCACTGTTCAGTTCAAAGGAAGGGTTCTCGGTGGTGGCACCGACAAAGATGAAAGTACCGTCTTCAATGTGAGGAAGAAACGCATCCTGCTGGCTTTTATTGAAACGGTGAACTTCATCGACAAACAGCAGGGTGTCGCGCCCTTCGCTGCGCTTGCGGTCTTTCGCCCGCTCAACAATGAGACGGATATCCTTTACACCGCTGAGAACGGCCGAAACGGTCTCAAAGCTGAGATCACTGAGGTTGGCCAGCAGGCGGGCGAAGGTGGTCTTACCGACACCCGGAGGGCCCCACAGGATCATGGAGTGGAGCTGTCCCTGCTCAACCGCCCTGCGGAGCGGCTTGCCCTCGCCCACCAGATGTGACTGGCCGACGTATTCATCAAGGCTCGCCGGGCGCATTCGCGCAGCCAGCGGGCGGAAACCCTGCTGTTCCGCGAACAGGCTATCCTGCATCAGGCCCCGTCCCGGATCACATCCACGCTGTCAGGGTAATTCAGGGTAAACGCATTGTCCTCCACCGGGGCGTTCAGGCGAATGTCCTCGAAACTGAGAACGCTGAGCTGCGCCAGTGAATCCTGCATGCGCATTTCCTGCAGCTCACCGTTATGGAAGGTCAGCCTCAGGGATACGAACAGGGAATCCTCGCTTCGCGGTTCCAGGGTGAACTCACGGATATTCTCCCCAGGAGAGCGGGAGGACACGCGATAGGTCTCATTGAGGTTATCAACCTCACCACTCAAAAGAAGCGCTGGTGTTGTCTGTACACGCTCGTCCAGGCTGTGGATGGTGACCTGTTCCAGGTCCGGATCGTAGACTTCCACGGTTTCACCATTACTGACGACGAACTGTGAATGGGGTTCACGAGTTTCCCAGTAGAACAACCCAGGACGCTTGGCCTTCAGGGAACCACGGCTCTCCTGAACGCGATTGCCGTTTTCGTTAACCACGATCTGAATAAAATCAGACTGGAAGGATTCGTAATTCTTGAGCAGCGCAGACAGATCCGCTGCGGCCTTTGCACTGGTATCTTCCGCCATGGCCGGCGTGATCACCGATATCAGGGCCGAAAACGCGGTGACCAACCAAAGGGCTTTTGCTGAAACTCTCATGAATCGCTACTCCTAATCTCTCGGTGGCGGTGGTGCCAGAACTTCACGGGCGCCATTATGCCCGGCTGCGCTGACCACACCGGATGCTTCCATGGCGTCGACCAGGTTCGCGGCCCGGTTATAGCCGATCTTGAATTTACGTTGTACGGATGAAATTGACACCCGCCTGCCCTCAGTAACAAAGGCTACTGCCTCGTCGAACAGAGCATCCCCCTCACTGTCACCGCCGCCTTCACTCAGGTTAGGCACGCCAGGCAGGTTCTCGCCTTCGGCCCCGTTCAGTACATCGTCCACATAAACGGGCTCTCCACGTGCTTTCCAGGCGCTGACAACCCGGTGAACTTCGTCGTCGTCTACGAAGGCACCATGCACCCGTACCGGCAGTCCAGAGCCCGGGGGCAGGTAGAGCATGTCACCATGCCCCAACAACTGTTCCGCCCCACCCTGGTCCAGTACCGTGCGGGAATCGATCTTGGACGATACCTGGAAGGACATCCGCGTCGGAATGTTGGCCTTGATCAGGCCCGTGATAACGTCCACAGACGGCCGTTGCGTAGCCAGGATCAGATGAATGCCGGCGGCACGGGCTTTCTGGGCGATCCGCGCAATGAGCTCCTCGACCTTCTTGCCAACGATCATCATCATGTCGGCAAATTCGTCAATGACCACCACGATGAACGGAAGGGTTTCCAGTTCCGGGCGTTCCTGCTCGTCATCCGCCAGGTACTCATCCGGCTTCCACGTTGGGTCCAGCAGTGGCTCACCCGCGGCGGCTGCATCCTTAACCTTGCGGTTGTAGCCGGCCAGGTTGCGTACACCCAGGCTCGCCAACAGCCGATACCGGCGCTCCATTTCCGCTACACACCAACGCAGCGCGTTGGCCGCGTCTTTCATATCGGTGACCACCGGCGCCAACAGATGCGGAATACCATCATAGATGCTCAATTCAAGCATCTTGGGGTCGACCATGATGAAACGAACTTCTTCGGGAGTGGCTTTCAACAGCATGCTCAGTATCATGGCGTTGACGCCCACCGACTTGCCGGAACCGGTTGTGCCGGCCACCAGCAGGTGCGGCATCTTCGCCAGATTGGCCACCATCGGGTTACCGCCGATGTCGTTACCCAACGCCAGGGTCAAGGCAGACGATGAGTCCTGGAACACCCGGGCGTTCAACACCTCACTGAGCCGGACCATTTCCCGCTCTTCGTTCGGTATCTCGATACCCACCACGGACTTGCCCGGAATCACCTCAACCACGCGAACACTGAGGACCGCCAGGGAACGGGCAAGATCCTTCGCCAGGTTGGAAATCTTGCTGACCTTGACGCCTGGCGCGGGTTTAATCTCAAACCGGGTAATAACCGGCCCGGGGTTAACCTCGACCACTTCCACGGAAACGCCGAAATCCGCGAGCTTTTCTTCCAGCAACCGCGACATGTGTTGAAGCGACTCCTCGGAATAGCCCCTTTCCTTGTGCTCCTCCGGTGGGTCCAGCAGGGTTATGGGCGGAATGGTGCTTTCAATATCTTCCAGCAACGACGCCTGTTTGCTCTTGGCGCCATTGGTGCTGCCGGCGGACTGATCATCCCGCTTGAACGGGGATATCTTCAGGGATTTCCCGGGCGGCTTGGAATTCCCCTTTGGCGACGGTTTGGCCACCGGTGTCGTGTCATCCTGGGAGCTGAAGCTTTCCAGCCGAGCGGGTTCGGCATCATCAACTGGCAGTACGCCTTCCAGGCCCGGTTCTTTTCGCTCTGGGCGTGATGCAGGTGCCTTGACCTTTTCAGCACGCGGACCCAGGCCCAACAGGCGCCGCCACCAGGAGTTGCCTGCCGCCGGGGTTTTCTGGGTTGCCACCCTGTCCCGCACCGTGGGCGGCTCCGCTGGTTTCTTCGCGGGTTCGGGTGCAGCCGGGGCTTTTGCTGCCGGTTTGGGCTTTTCCTTGTCGGAAGAGGAGAAAAGGTTTTTGATGGCATTACCGATACGGAGCGTCAGATTGCCAACCTGATCCATCAGCCAGAACCAGGACATCCCCGTACTGACCGTCAGTGCAAACAGGAAAATCGCAATGAGCAGCAGCGTCGTGGCCGGCAGGTTAAAGAAGCGCACCATGGCCTCAGACACCGCGGAGCCCAGCACACCGCCCGACGTTACCCCAAGACCGAACACAGAATAGAGCGACAGTAGGCTTGTCGCCGACAGCAAGATCAACAGGAAACCGCCAAAACGTAGCAGAAACAGCGGCATGTGCATGTCGATAGGATCGTTCCGGCGGCGAATCAACATCAACGCATAGCCGGCGATCATTACGGGAAACAGAAAGGCGACATGGCCGAAAAAGTCACGTAGTAGACTGGCCAACCAGGCGCCCGTTCGGCCTGCGTAATTCTGCACACTGGTGTCGTGGCCAATGCTGGCCCAACCAGGATCCGAAGGGCTGAAGGTAACCAGCGCCATTCCCAGATAAATGCACAGTGCGATCAGGGCGATCACCGCTCCTTCCCTGGCCCCCTGGGCCAGGAAGCGACGGAACCGCTCCTGTTTTTCGGTCAACTCACCGGATTTTTTCGCTTTTACGCTCTCAGCCATGAATGCTCAGACAGTTCCCTGACGGTAATTTTCAAGAGCCTCAAACCCGCGTTGCAGATCGGTTTTGAGGTCCTCAACAGCTTCGATACCCACCGAGATCCGTACCAGATTTTCGGTAATACCCGCCTGAACCTTGTCTTCCGGAGACAGGCGACCGTGCGTGGTTGTGGCCGGATGGGTAATCGTGGTTTTGACGTCACCAAGATTGGCGGTAATGGAGATCATTCGCGTCGCATCGATGAACGCCCAGGCCTCTTCCCGACCACCTTTCACGGTAAAGGAAAGGACTCCACCAAACCCGCTTTGCTGACGCTTCGCCAATTCATGCTGTGGATGATCGGGCAAACCGGCATAGAATACATGATCCACCGCGCCCTGCCCTTCAAGCCATGTCGCCAACTCTAACGCATTGTCACAATGGGCGCGCATACGGATTGGTAAGGTTTCCAGACCCTTGAGGAAAACCCACGCGTTGAATGGGCTCAGGGTGGGACCGGCAGAACGAAGGAAGCCGTAGACCTCCTCCATCAGTGTGTTGGGACCAATAACGACACCACCGACACATCGGCCCTGGCCATCCAGATACTTGGTGGCAGAGTGAATGATAACATCGGCGCCATGCTCAAATGGGCGCTGCAGCACGGGTGTACAGAAACAGTTGTCCACGACGAACAAGGCGTCATTCGCCCGGGCCAACCCGGACAGTGCCTCCATGTCGGCGACTTCGCACAACGGGTTCGTTGGCGTTTCGATGAACAGCATCCGGGTTTCAGGGCGCACCGCAGCCTGCCATTGCGACATATCCGTCAGGCCCACAAAGGTGGTGTCCACACCAAACTTCGCCAGGTACTTCTGAAAAAGCACATTGGTGGTGCCAAACACGCCCCGCGAGCAAATCACGTGATCACCCGCTTTCAGCAGCGCCATGCAGGTCGCCAGGATGGCCGCCATGCCGGACGACGTCGCTACAGCACGCTCTCCGCCTTCCATCGCCGCAATACGGGATTCAAACGCCTGTACCGTGGGATTGGTAAAACGGGAATAGATATTGCCCGGCTCCTCACCACCAAACCGGGCCGCTGCCTGTGCGGCACTGCCATAAACGAAGCTCGACGTTGGGAAAATTGCGTCGCTATGCTCCAGTTGGCCGGTGCGAATCTGACCGGCACGGACCGCGAGAGTGTCCACCGACATGCCCTCAAGATCCGACTCGGGGATCAGAACATGTTCTTCGCGGCGATAGGTCATGACAAACTCCTGTTTATGGCCATGCTGGGTCAGTCTTCGTCGTTATACAGATCAATAATGCCGTTGTCGGAGGAATCCCCGGCACCGGCTTGGGACATGTTCTCGTCATTGCGGGCCGCCTCCAGTTTATTGAGATAGGCTGCGTCCACATCACCAGTAACGTAATTGCCGGTAAAGACGGAACACTCCCACCCCTCGATCTCCGGATTAACGTCATTCACACAGGTAATGAGATCATCCAGATCCTGGTACAGCAACCAGTCCGCGCCGATGAGCTCGCCAATCTCCTGAACACTTCGGTCGTGGGCGATCAACTCGTTCACCGACGGCATATCAATGCCGTAGACATTGGGGTAACGAACCGGGGGCGCTGCTGACGCGAAGTAAACCTTACGGGCACCGGCATCTCTGGCCATCTGCACGATTTCCTTGCAGGTGGTTCCCCGTACAATGGAATCGTCCACCAGCATGACGTTCTTGCCCCGGAACTCGAGATCGATCGGGTTCAGCTTCTGGCGCACGGACTTCTTCCGCATCTTCTGGCCCGGCATGATAAAGGTACGGCCGATATAGCGATTCTTGATAAAGCCTTCACGGAACTTCACCCCCAGCCGATGCGCCATCTGCATCGCAGAGGTGCGACTGGTATCCGGTATCGGCATCACCACATCGATATCATGGTCCGGACGCTCCCGCAGCACCTTCTCCGCCAGAGTTTCCCCCATCCGCAGCCGCGCCTTGTAGACCGATACCTTGTCGATAATGGAATCTGGCCGCGCAAAATACACGTGCTCGAATATACAGGGGTAAAGGTGGGCTTCCTCAGCGCACTGCTGGGTATAAAGCGTGCCATCGGTTTCAATGTACACCGCCTCACCCGGCGCGATGTCCCGCACCAGTTTGAAGCCCGCGGCACTCAGCGCCACGCTCTCGGAGGCAATCATGTACTCCTCACCCTCTTCGGTCTTGCGCACGCCATAACAGGCCGGGCGAATGCCGTTGGGGTCTCGGAAACCGACGATGCCATATCCAGTGATCATGGCTATGACCGCATAGGCGCCGCGGCAGCGTTTGTGCACGGCCCGAACAGCCGCAAAAATTTCTTCCTTGGTCGGGTCGAGTTTGCCCAGTTTCTGAAGCTCATGGGCAAACACGTTCAACAGGACTTCGGAATCAGAGTTGGTGTTGATGTGGCGGAGATCGGTGCGAAACAGATCACGGCTAAGGTCGTCGGCGTTGGTCAGGTTGCCGTTATGGGCCAGGGTAATGCCGTAGGGGCTGTTGACGTAAAACGGCTGCGCTTCCGCCGAGCTTGAACTGCCCGCCGTGGGATACCGAACATGGCCGATACCAACATTACCCACCAGGCGGCGCATGTGACGGGTACGAAATACATCCCGCACCAGGCCGTTGTCCTTGCGCAGGTAAAAACGCTCATCCTGAAAGGTAACAATTCCCGCCGCATCCTGGCCCCGGTGTTGTAATACGGTCAGCGCATCGTAAAGCGTCTGATTCACGTTGGAAGTACTGACTATGCCGACAATGCCACACATGGATACGGTAATCTCCGAAGCGTTAATACTGAATGTTAGCGGGACGCGGAAGCGGGTTCCACGTTATCTTCCTGCTGAGAACCGGAGGGGTTATCCATTTCCCCGCCTGCCGGCCCGAGAAAGCGGGCAAATTCGTCTCCGAGGGTTCTTCTTGACCAATCTTCCACCACGGCCAGACGGTCTATCATGATGGACGTACGCCACCAGGTGTCCTGTGCCAGCGGCGTATAGCGGGTAAGTGCAATCCCGACAATCACCACCACAACGCCCCGTAACAGGCCGAATCCCATACCGAGCACTCTGTCAGTGGCGGAAAGCCCGGTCGCCCTGACCAGATGGCCGATCATGTTATTGATTATGGCACCAACAATAAGGGTACCAAAGAACAGGATCGCGAAGGCAGCGACAAGCCGCACAAGCGGCGTTTCAACGGTGCTCTCGAGGAGAGATTGCATCTGGGGATGGAATGTCCGGGCAAGGATAAACGCCCCCACCCACGTGATCAGCGAGAGCGCCTCTTTCACAAAGCCACGCTTCAGGCTGATTAGGGTGGAAACAGTTATCAGGGCAATGATGACCCAGTCGATCCAGATCAGCGCATCCATGGAAAACCCGGTGAAAATAAGGAAGCGCGAATTCTATCAGGAAACGTCACCCGACCAAACCGCCCTGTGCGCATAAGTGACCGGAGAAGCCCGGGTTATTTGTCGCCGGAGGTCACCAGGCTGTTGAGACCAAAGGCTTTGTCGAGCGCCTGTTTTGCTCTTTCAGCTTCCGCCTTTTCCGCGAAAGGACCACTAAAGACACGGGTCAGCTCGGTGTCACCGCGTGTCACCTGCTGCAGGTGGGAGTTGTAACCCTTGTCACGAACCTTGTCACGCAACCGCCTGGCGTTATCACCACTGCCAAAACTGCCCAACTGGACAACCCACGCGCCTTCCAGCGAGCGGGTATACTCCGCTGAATCCGTCTCAGTGGCCGGATCAGCGGAGCCGGTGTTGGCGGATGACGACGGCTCTTCAGATGGCGCTGGCTCTGGAGGATTCTGAGGTTCTTCGACGGCATTGGCGACAGGTTGAGGCTCTGTACCCGCCATGTCGGTATCGGGTATTGGTTGGTCGTTTGACGGCTGGGGGGCCGAGTCCGGCTCGCCAGCCGCATCGCTTTCCTCAAGCCGGTACGCCGGGGCATCGGAAAGTTCTGGCTCGGGTGCATCCACTTCGGGGAACGGCGGTTCTTCCGGGATCTTGATTGTGGTGGATTCGCGCTCGGAATGTGGTTCATCGAACATCATCGGCACAAAGATTACGGCAAGTGACACCAGCACGAGAGCCCCGATGATTCTTTGTTTCAGTCCGTCCACGTTAGGTTGTCCCCTGTTTGTTCCTGCCCCGCCATCATTGACGACTTTCTGTGCCCGATACTAACCGCCCAATGCTGAGAACTCAAAGCTTCGACGACGGAATGAAGGATATTTAAGGCGCCGTTTTCCCCAGGGACACCCTGGCCTGCGCTACCGTGTAGAAGGAGCCGAATATCACCACCATATCCTCCGGACCGGCGCCACCCAGAGCTTCCTCCACGGCCGCTGAGACCGAGACGGAAACTGTGGCTGCAGGCAGCCGAAGCAGACCACCTATTCGGTCAACCAGCTCAGGACCGGACAACCCACGATGAACGTCCAGACCAGCCAGGTGCCACTCGTCGACTACCGGAGCCATTGCGCCCGCTACCCCTTCCACATCCTTGTCTTCGAGGGCGGCGTAGACAGCAATAACACGCCCGGCCCCGGGCTCCCGCCGCCCGATTCGAGCCGCCAGCCAGTTGGCGGCGTGGGGATTATGGCCGACATCAACCACCACCCGAGGTTGCTGCTGCAAGACTTCATAGCGACCCGGCAACGTCAGCCGGGCGATAACCTGCTCAATGGCACTGGGCGCCAATTCCGGCGCCAACTGTCTGACAGCAACGACTGCTGCGGCCAGACTGTGGACGGGAAGCCCGTTGTCTGGAAGCAATACCCGGTCGCCGTAGCGAGGCTGCTCCAGCCAAAGACTGCCAGCTGGTGCTATGCCTGGGTCGCACGGCACCAATTGATACGTCTCTCCAGGCCTTTCCAGCTGGACCTTCTGGGCGGCCGCCTGCTGCAATACCGACTCAGGTGGATCGATATCGGCGTAGACAGCGGGTATGCCGGGGCGAAGGATGCCCGCTTTCTCAAAACCGATGACCTCACGGTTGTCTCCGAGAAAGGCAACGTGATCGATATCAACGGAGGTAATAATGGCCAGATCCGGATCCAGAACGTTGACCGCATCCAGGCGCCCGCCCAGCCCAACTTCAAGAACCCAGTCCTCGACACCCGCTTCCAGGAACAGTACAAAAGCAGCGAGGGTTCCAAACTCGAAATACGTCAGCGTGGTATCACGGCGAGCTTCCTCCACCCGGGAAAACGCACGGACCAACTGGTCATCGCCAACATCCGCCCCGTTGATCCTTACCCGCTCGTTATAGTTCTGGAGGTGGGGAGAGGTATAGGCCCCGGTCGACCGCCCCGATGCCATTAACAGCTTCTCAAGTGCCGCTACCGCACTGCCTTTTCCATTGGTACCTGCGATGGTGATGATTCGCCCGGCCGGATTGCGGCGAAACAGGCGTCGCAACACCAGCAGCACTCGGTCGAGGCCAAGGTCGATTTCAGAAGGGTGGATCGATTCGAGGTAACCAAGCCACTGGTCAAGCGTGGCTTTATCGCCCGGGACAGCATTGCCCCGGGCGACAGGGCTATTCTGCGGGGGCATCGGTTTCCGGTCGCTCCGACACTTCGAACTCGATGGGCGCTTCCGTGGCCGGCTTATCCAGATCGGTAAACTTGGCCAACAAGGCAGCAATGCGCTCACGCATCTGATGCCGATGAAGAATCATGTCGATGGCGCCATGCTCCAGCAGGAACTCGCTGCGCTGGAAACCTTCGGGCAGCTTTTCACGAACAGTTTGCTCGATAACACGAGGACCGGCGAAACCGATCAGCGCATAAGGTTCCGCAATGTTCAGATCGCCCAGCATGGCAAGACTTGCGGAAACGCCACCGAATACCGGGTCGGTCAAGACCGAGATATAGGGAATGCCCTCCTGCTTCATGCGCTCAAGCACGGCGGCCGTCTTGGACATCTGCATCAGCGACAGGATTGCCTCCTGCATCCGTGCGCCACCGCTGGCAGAGAAACACACCAATGGAATCCGCTCTTCCAGGCACACATTGGCCGCCTGAACGAACTTTTCACCCACGACCTGCCCCATGGAGCCGCCAAGGAAGTTGAATTCAAAGGCCACCGCAACCAGCGGAATATCCAGGCAGGAGCCACGCATGGCAACCAAGGCATCTTTCTCGCCAGTGGCTTTCTGGTTCTGGCTCAGGCGATCCTTGTAACGCTTGCTGTCCTTGAACTTCAGGCGGTCCCAAGGTTCCAGATCAGCCGCGATCTCCTGGCGGCCGTCGGCGTCCAGGAAAACATCCAGACGACGGCGGGCAGTTATCCTCAGGTGATGCTGGCACTTGGGGCACACGTCCAGATTCTTATCCAGCTCCGGCTTGTACAAAAACGCCCCGCACTTGGGGCATTTCTTCCACAGACCTTCAGGAACACCGGTCCGTTGTTTGGATTCCGAGCGGATCTTGCTCGGCATGATCTTGTCCAGCCAGTTACTCATGATCTCATCCTGTCCTTTGATGCCTGCGGGAACCCGACTGTCACGAAGCCAGGCTGTCCAGTGCTTCTCGCATCGGGTGGAGCAGATCCGACAATGCCCGTTTGAGCTGATCAGGATCCGCCTGATTTCGGGCTATTGTATCGACCAGTACACTGCCGACAATTACACCATCGGATACCCGACCGACCGCTGCCGCTGTTGCAGCGTCACGAATACCAAATCCAACACCCACCGGAAGCGCAGTCAGTTCGTGAATATGGGACACCTTCGAGGCCACTTCATCCACATCGATCTTACCGGCGCCCGTAACACCCTTGAATGAAACATAGTACACATAGCCCGAACTGTGCTCACTGATTGCACGAATTCGGTCGTCCGTCGTGGTTGGTGCCAACAGAAAAATCGCATCAAGGTTCCGGGCCGTGAACAATGGCGCCACTTCGTCCGCCTCTTCCGGCGGCAAATCCACCGTCAGGATACCGTCAACCCCGGCATCAACAGCCGCGTCAGCGAATTTCTCCTGACCCATGGCCTCCATCGGGTTGAGGTAACCCATCAGCACGACCGGTGTGGCATTGTCTTTCTCACGGAACGTTTTCACCATTCCCAGCACCTGACGCAATGACGTCCCGTGCACCAACGCTCTCTCACACGCCTGTTGAATCACCGGGCCGTCCGCCATTGGGTCGGAAAACGGTACGCCCAGTTCGATGATATCAGCACCCGCCGACACCAAAGTGTGCATCAGGTCAACGGTCAGATCCGGATGTGGATCGCCAGCGGTAATGTACGGAATCAGCGCCTTGCGACCCTGCCCTTTCAGGGCTTTCAGCACCCCTTCGATTCGACTCATGCCTGCTCCTGTGATTATTCCTGCACTGCAGTCCGTACCAGCCCGGCGACCTGCCGTCAGATACCGGGCAACTGCTTAAACTTCTATGCCATCCAGTTGAGCGATGGTGTGTATGTCCTTGTCACCGCGACCGGAGACGTTGATCACCACCATCTGGTCCTTATCCATCGTAGCGGCCAGCTTGATAGCGTAGGCCACCGCATGGGCGGTCTCAAGCGCGGGCATAATACCCTCCACCCGTGTCAGCTTCCGGAAGCCATCCAGAGCTTCATCGTCGGTCACCGACACGTAGTGGGCCCGGCCAATGTCCTTGAGCCAGCTGTGCTCAGGCCCGACGCCCGGGTAATCAAGGCCGGCACTGACCGAATGGGTGCCCGCGATCTGGCCATTCTCGTCTTCCATCAGGTACGTCCGGTTACCGTGAAGCACACCCGGACGTCCCGCGCTCAGCGGCGCCGCATGTTTTCCGGTCTCAATACCCAGGCCACCGGCTTCCACACCGTACATCTCCACACTCTCGTCGGTCAGGAACGGATAGAACATGCCGATGGCGTTGGAACCACCACCGACACAGGCCACCAGCGCATCCGGCAGTTTACCCGCCTGGGCCAGGGACTGTTCGCGGGTTTCTCGCCCGATGACTGACTGGAAATCACGCACCAGCAGTGGATAAGGGTGAGGCCCGGCAACCGTACCAATGATGTAGAAGGTGTCGTCAACGTTCGCCACCCAGTCACGCATCGCGTCGTTCATGGCGTCCTTGAGTGTGCGCGTTCCGCTCTGAACGGAGTGAACCTCAGCGCCAAGCAGTTTCATCCGGTAAACGTTCAGGGACTGTCGCTTTACATCCTCGGCGCCCATGAACACGTGGCACTCAAGGCCCAGGCGCGCGCACACGGTCGCTGTAGCAACGCCATGCTGCCCGGCACCCGTTTCCGCAATGACCCGTTTTTTACCCAGGAAACTCGCGAGCAGTGCCTGACCGATGGTGTTATTTACCTTGTGCGCGCCCGTGTGGTTAAGATCTTCACGCTTCAGCCAGATTTGTGCACCACCGGTTTCCCGGCTCAGTCTTTCAGCAAAGTACAGCGGGCTGGGCCGGCCAACATAATGCGCCAGATCCCGATCAAACTCCGCCTGGAACTCCGGATCGTCCTTTAGTCTTTTGTACTCACGCTCCAGGGTCATCAGCGAATCAAACAGGGTTTCGGAGACAAATCTTCCGCCGTAAGCACCAAAGTGACCCCGTGCATCCGGAAGCGCCTTGAGCATTTCTTCAGTCAGTTTCATCGACACGGTGAACCTCGTTTATAAAATCAGTGATCTTTTCGTCGTCTTTGATGCCTTTGCTGCTTTCCACACCACCACTGACATCGACGGCCCAGGGGCGCACCTGCGCAACAGCGCGGGATACATTATCAGAAGCCAGGCCGCCGGCCAATATGAGAGGCAATGGGCGCGTGGACGGTATCAATGACCAGTTAAAGGACTGTCCGGTACCGCCGTATTTCTTCGGGTCCCATGCATCCACCAGCAGGCCGCTGGCGTTACGGTAATGCTCAAAGGCATGTTCGATATCATCAGTTTCGCGCACCCGCACGGCTTTGATCCAGCGAACACCGAAACTGTTGCAAAATTCCGGAGATTCATCGCCATGAAACTGGAGAAGCCCCAGCGGCACCTGTGACAGCACCTCCCGGACGTATGACGCTTCGGGGTTAACAAACAGCCCCGTTGCCGCTACAAAGGGAGGAACCGCATCCACCAGCTCCCTGGCGGCATCAGGTGTCACATACCTTGGGCTGGGCTCGTAGAATACAAAGCCCAGGGCATCCGCTCCAGCGTTGGCAGCGGCAATAACGTCCTGCTTTCGGGTGATACCACAGATCTTGACCCGGGTTCTCATAAGCCGTCTATCGCTGTTTTCGGTGTATGTGAGTCGGGCTGCGTGGTCGGTTTTCATCAGCCTCAAACCAGGGTGCGACGAACGCTGGCCCGCACTGAGCTGCCGGGATAGAGAACCCTTCCGGATACCCTACATCCACCAGATACAGTCCATGGGGCGGTGCTGTTACGCCTGCAACAGTCCGATCTCTGGCCTCAAGTATCTCACGAATCCAGGCCGGCCGCTGCTTCCCTGTACCCACCGACATCAGTGCACCGGCGATATTGCGAACCATATGATGCAGGAACGCATTTGCCTGCACATCTATTACGACGAAGTTCCCTTTTCGGGTTACCTCGATGGCTTCAAGAAACCGAATGGGTGACCTCGACTGGCAGCCAGCCGCACGAAATGAGGAGAAGTCGTGCTCACCGCAAAGAAACTGGGCAGCCTGATGCATCAGCGCTGCATCCAGGGGGCGAAACGTCCAGCTAACCTGGCCATGAAGGATGCCCGGCCTTACCGCATGGTTATAGATCACATAACGGTACCGGCGATACGTCGCGGAAAAACGGGCGTGGAAGTCATCCACCCCATTACCGGCCCAATGAACCGCGATGTCCTGCGGCAATGAGGTGTTGATTCCCATGACCCAGGACCGGGGATTACGTACGGAGGGTGTCTCGAAATGCGCAATCTGGTAACTGGCGTGCACACCCGCATCCGTGCGGCCCGCACATACGAGTTCAACAGGATGGTCGGCAACCTTTGAAACCGCCTGGGTCAGTTCTCCCTGAACCGACCGCACGCCTGATTTCTGATATTGCCAGCCGTGGAAACCCCGGCCATCGTATTCAAAGGCAAGCGCGACCCGCCCCGCCCCGATGGCGCCGTCAGTGGTCAGTGGTTGTGGCGTAACAAACAATGAAGTGTCCGGATTGGCAAGCTGATAATAAAAAACAAAACGCCGGCTTTAATCCGGGACGGGCCCGGTAACCGGCGTTTCGCATTCGCTGTGCTGATTATAGCGAATCAGGACAGATTTTTAAGGAGATCCTGCGCTTCCGCTTTCTGCTCCTCATTACCTTCCAGAGCCACTTCCTCAAGGATATCCCTGGCTCCGTCGACGTCGCCCATTTCCACGTAGGCTCTGGCAAGGTCAAGCTTGGTTGACGCTTCATCGGTGCCCGTCAGGAAATCGAAGTCATCATCGTCGCCAAGATCGGCTTCACCGATGTCATCCGAGCTGGAAGCTGCCTTTGAGGACGCGGAATCAGATGCCACGGGAGGCTCACCGGATTCCTCCTCAGCGGACTCGGCAGCTGCAAGATCATCATCGCTGAGTTCTGGAAGATCTTCCTCACCTTCCTCGACGCCCGCTACTGTCTCTTCCGGATCGGCGGGTTCCTCACCCGTCAGGGTGTCCTCAAGACCGAGTTCTTCATCCAGAGGAGTAGAATCCTCCTGCTGCTGATCGCCATTCGCATCTGTGCCAGCAGAATCGCCGGAATCAGCAAACTCTTCCATCAGCGCGAGGTCCTCGTCGGAAACGTCAAGCTCAAGGTCGTCAAGTTCGCTTTGATCGTCGTCGGAAGACGTCTCATCTTCGCCGGCAACTTTATCCAGCTCGGCATCCAGTTCGTCCAGGAAGGATTCGTCCAGGGAATCCAGATCGCTTTCTTCCAGGTCATTTTCTTCCAGATCGCCTTCTTCCAGGTCATTTTCTTCCAGATCGCCTTCTTCCAGGCTGTCAACTTCCGGCTCTTGACCTTCAGAGTCGTCAGCGCCGGCTGTTTCCAGATCGTCCTCGTCAAGCTCCAGCGAGTCGAACTCATCCGATTCGCCCGTTGTTTCGCTGGACTCCTGTTCATCGTCCGCGAAATCAAGGCTCAGATCATCGTCTTCCTCGGACGTTTTCGCCTCCTCGGTTGACTCATCCTCAAGCGAGAAGTCGAAAGCGTCGTCAGCCAGATCATCGGACTTTTCGGTGGCCGCCTCTTCTTTACCACTCGAGGTATCGATGCCAGAGAGGTCATACTCGATCAGATCATCCGGGCCCGGTTCCTTTTCGGATTCCTCGGCGTAGGTGTCGTCAGTTTCGTCCAGATCGGAAAAATCCGTCTCCAGGCTACTAAACTCATCTTCAGCCTCATCATCCGATGTGCTGTCCAAAGCCGGCTCATCAAATACGGTATCCTCGTCACGTGAGCTGGTGTCGAAAGAATCCGATCTCAGCTGAGATTCCAGATCGTCAATGCTAGGCATTGACTCAGCCTCTTCGAGGCGAGCGCGCATTTCGTGAGCTTCGGCGATAGCCTGTTCGTCGTCCAGGGTCTCAACCTCACCGAGCTGCTTCTCAAAGGATTGTCTGTCCTGGGTATCCGCGTACACCCCAAGCAGTTTCAAGCGCAGATCTGTACGACTGGGTTCACGGGAAATTGCGGTTTCCAGAGACTGTGCCGCCTGATCCATGCGCCCATACGCAATGTAGGCGTCGGCTTCCGCCAGAGGGTCACTCTCCGGTGCATCCGCACCGTCTTCGTCATCCAGGGTGAGATCGAAGGTATCGGTCTCCGCGTCGGTTTCACTATTCAGCTGGTCGTAAAACGCTTTTTCACGATTGGCATTGCGACGCGCCAGCAACAGCAGAAGCAACAACAGAACAACCAGACCACCGCCAAGCGCTATCTGATACATCGGGTTGTTGGTAATCGCGCTGATGATGTTATCCGGAAAGCCCTTGTCAGACTCCGCCGGTGATGTTGACACCTCGCTGGCAGGCTGCTCGGATGCCGGTGATGCTACATCGGCTTCCTGCTGACCGGCCTCTTCCTCAGGCGCGGTACCGGCATCCATCTCATCGGACGCAACGTCGGCCTCTGGCATATCGGCATCATCACCCATCGCCGGTGCGTCAGCACCTTCTTCGGCGCCCGCTGCGGTGGTTTCATCCATGTCGGTTGCCGCAGGATCAGCCGCATCTTCGTCGGTGGCCATACCGTCCGCGGCATCCATGTCTTCTGCGGCCATATCAGTAGCGTCGCCATCGGGGGACGTTTCCATCTCCTCTTCAGCGACTTGCTCAGACAATGTCTCCGCCTGAGGTGCATCTGCGGGTTGGCCGCTGTCACCTTGAGCCTGCTGCATTTCGGCAAGCTGTGTATTTTTCAGTTCCAGCAGACGCTGAAGGGTTTCGACCTGATTTTGAAGATCATCAACCCGACCACCCAGCTCTTCATTTTCTCGCCGGGCGCTTTCGAGCTCTTCCATGACGACGGCGGAGCCGGCGTCTACACCACCGGCGGTATCACCGTCACCGCCGGCAGAACCGCCCTCTTCGGCATCACGAGTGCTGCTGTCTTCACTTGCAAGCAATCTCAGCTCATCACCGCCAGTCTGTTCACCACCCGCTTGCCCTGAAGCAACTTCAGTATCTGTGGCATCCACCGTGCGCTGCGGCGTCGAGAACGCTTCGTTCTGTGCAGCCACCTGCCGATTAGCCTCGGCACGGGAACGACTGCGAATCTGTTCCATATCCGGCACCCGCAGCACTTCACCACGCTTGAGCCGGTTGATATTGCCCGCAATAAACGCGTCAGGGTTCAGGTCCTGGAGCGCAAGCATGACCTGTTGCATGGACACACTGCTGTCGGGGCGAACACTCTCAGCAATATTCCAGAGGGTATCGGAAGGCCCGGTGGGCCCGAGAGTCCTCGCACGCTGAGTGGTTGTGCGCCGGGGCTCCTGGGATGTCGATCTGGCCTGCTGTTGACGGGCTGGCTCGGAAACCTGGCGAGTGGTTGGAGCGGCAACCTCTTCCCGCACACCGGACTCATCCGCATACACCGGGGGGTCAACCAGAACCGCGTATTCCCGCATCAACCGCCCATTAGGCCAGGTCACTTCAAGCAGGAAATTGAGGTAGGGTTCCCGTAATGGCTCACGGGACGACACGTTCACCACCAGACTGCCATCGCTGGCTGTGGTGACGCGGAAATCAAGTTTGGTAAGGAAATAGTTCCGGTCGATACCAACCCGTTCATAGGCCGAATCGGGAGCGATGTTTACAAATACATCACCAGGGTCGACGCCCTCGCTTTTACGCAGACTGATATCCGCGTCCAGAGGCTCATTCAGATAGGACTGTAATTCAATCTCACCCAGACCCAGGGCCTGTGCGACGCCAGAACCAAGCCCTCCCGCCAGAGCCAGAGCAACCGCAAGCTTGCGTACCTTCATGCTTTTTCCTTACCAGTCTCCGTTATTCGTTACTGTTTTCACAAACAGAATCGGACGAGGTTGGATGACTTCCGTCTTGATTACTATCGTTATTATGTAAAGTTTTTAATATTCAGCCCGGCAAGTATTGTTGATAAAACCTCTTTTATCAATCAATCAGCCGCAGTCCTTGCACCATTTTTTCATAAATGGTCGGGAACATATTGTTACCGAACGATGATCCGGTGCCCCCGAATAGCCAAAGTCTAGCCCACAAGAACCCAAACATGTACAAAACGCTTCCGAAAATAACAGGGGCGGAGGCGTATTTCAGCCTCCGCCCCCAGCCGGTTCTCTGAAACCGGACACAGTTGGCATAATATTGCCCGCTGCGGGACTGCGTTACTGCTCCTGCAGTATGCAAAGCATCCGCCTGAGCGGTTCCGCCGCACCCCACAGCAACTGATCACCAACCGTGAACGCTGAGATGTACTCAGGCCCCATGGTCAGCTTGCGGATACGGCCAATGGGAACACTCAACGTACCCGTAACCTTCGCCGGGGTGAGCTCCCGAAGGGTGGCATCCCGCTCATTGGGAATCACCTTCACCCAGTCGTTGGCTTTGGCCAGGATGGACTCAATCTCGGAAACCGGAAGGTCCTTCTTCAATTTGATGGTCAAGGCCTGACTGTGGGAACGCATGGCACCGATGCGAACGCAGATGCCGTCGATCGGAATCGGATTGCTGCTGCGACCAAGAATCTTGTTGGTCTCGACGCCCGCTTTCCATTCTTCCTTGCTCATGCCGTTATCAAGCTGCTTGTCGATAAACGGAATCAGGCTGCCTGCCAGAGGCACTTCAAAGTGCTCGGTGGGAAAGCCGTCCGAACGCATGGTTTCGGTTACCTTGCGATCGATATCGAGGATAGCCGAGGATGGATCCGCCAGCTCGTCACTCACGCTGCCCTTCAGCTCGCCCATCTGGTTGAGCAGTTCCCGCATGTTCTGGGCACCGGAACCAGACGCCGCCTGATAGGTCATAGGCGATACCCATTCAATCAGGTCCTGCTCCAGCAGCCCACCAAGGGCCAGCATCATCAGGCTGACAGTACAGTTCCCACCAACGTAGTCCTTCACGCCCTTCGCCAGGGCATCGTCAATCACGTTGCGGTTGACCGGATCAAGAACGATGACGGAATGATCGACCATCCGCAGCGTGGAAGCGGCGTCAATCCAGTACCCCTGCCATCCGGCATCACGGAGTTTCTGGTACACGGCACCTGTGTAATCCCCGCCCTGGCAGGTAACCACCACATCCAGCGTTTTCAGGGTATCGATATCGAAGGCATCCTGCAGCGCAGGCACACCCTCTTTGCCTACGTCCGGTGCCGGCTTTCCGGCCTGGGAAGTGGTAAAGAAGATCGGTTCGATATCTGCAAAATCGTTTTCTTCGCGCATGCGCTGCATGAGGACAGAGCCCACCATACCGCGCCAGCCAATAAGTCCAACTCGCTTCATGTGCGACCTTTGAACCTCGTTTTATGCCCGCCCTCTACCTGTATCGCTGGCAGGGACAGGATGGATGATCCCGCGACAACCGCATCGCGTTGTCGTCGGGTCTCAAAACTTGCCGGCCTCAGAGTGCCGCCAGAACGGCATCGCCCATCTCTCGGGTCGATACCTTCCGGCCCTCAGAAGACATGATATCCGCTGTCCTCAGGCCCTGATCCAGCACTTTGCTGACCGCCGCCTCTATCGCCTCGGCGGCTTTCTCCTCGCCAAGACTGTACCGCAACATCATTGCGCCACTGAGGATCGTAGCCAGCGGGTTGGCTATGCCCTTGCCTGCAATATCGGGTGCAGACCCGTGACAGGGTTCGTACATACCCTGCTTCTCAGAGTTCAGAGACGCAGAGGGCAACATCCCGATCGACCCCGTCAGCATAGCCGCTTCGTCAGAAAGAATATCACCAAACATGTTGCCAGTCACAATCACATCAAACTGTTTGGGTGCCTTGACCAGCTGCATGGCGGCGTTGTCCACGTACATATGGGAGAGCTCAACATCCGGGTATTCCCGGCGCAGGTCTTCCATGATTTCCCGCCACAGAACAGTCACTTCCAGCACGTTCGCCTTGTCGACAGAGCAGAGCTTCTTACCACGCTGCTGGGCCGCTTCAAAGGCGACACGGCCAATACGACGAATTTCCGATTCCGTATAGGCGTACGTGTTGTAGCCCTGACGCTCCCCACTTTCCAGTTCGCGGACGCCCCGTGGCTGGCCAAAATAGATGCCGCCGGTTAACTCCCGAACAATCATTATATCAAGGCCGGAGACCACCTCTGGCTTCAGTGAGGATGCAGAAGCAAGCTGAGGATACAGAATGGCCGGGCGCAGATTGGCGAACAACTCAAGGTTGGAGCGCAGCCCAAGCAGTCCTTTTTCAGGACGACTGGCCATCGGACGCTTGTCCCACTTGGGGCCACCCACGGCACCCAGCAGGATTGCGTCCGCCTTACGCGCCTTGTCCAGGGTATCCTCCGGAAGTGGCGTATCCGTTTCGTCGATGGCGGCACCGCCAACCAGGGCGGACTCGAAGTGCAGTTCCAGACCGAATTGCTCGTTTATCTTACGCAGAACCTTTTCCGCTTCGGCAACAATTTCCGGGCCAATGCCATCGCCAGGAAGCATCAGGATAGAACGGGACATAGTGATTCCTTGAAGGTCGATTCGTTGTGGTAATTCAGGGCGGATCAGCGCCCGGCATCAAATAACCAGGGTGCCGTTTCGCGCCTCGACGCTTCGTAGGCCTTTATGACCTCCGCGTCTTCAAGCGTAACACCGATATCGTCCAGGCCGTTCAGCAGGCAATGTCGACGAAAATCATCAACTTCAAAGTTGAATGATTCGCCGGACGGTGTGGTAACGGTTTTGGCTTCGAGATCTATCGCCAACTGATAGCCCTCTTCCGCCTCGGTTTCATGAAACAGCCGATCTACAATTTCTTCATCTAAAACAATTGGCAACAAGCCATTCTTAAAGCAGTTGTTATAGAAAATGTCGGCGAAACTGGGCGCAATGATAACGTGGAACCCAAAATCCTCAAGCGCCCAGGGGGCGTGCTCGCGGCTGGAGCCACAACCAAAGTTGCGCCGCGCCAGGAGCACGCTGGCATTTTTGTAGCGATCCTGATTAAGCATGAAATCAGGATTGATGGGCCGCTGTGAGCAGTCCTGGTCCGGCTTGCCTTCATCAAGGTAACGCAGTTCGTCAAACAGGTTCGGCCCGAAGCCGGTACGTTTGATGGACTTCAGAAACTGCTTGGGAATGATCATGTCCGTATCCACATTGGACCGGTCCATGGGGGCAACAATGCCCTGGTGTTGCTTTAAGGCTCGCATGGTGTCTCTCCTGTGGATCAGTTCATCATCTCGCGGACATCAACGAAGTGGCCGTTGATCGCCGCCGCCGCTGCCATGGCCGGGCTAACCAGATGGGTACGCCCGCCGAAGCCCTGGCGGCCCTCGAAGTTACGATTGGAAGTGGAGGCGCAATGCTCTCCCTGCCCCAATTTGTCGGCGTTCATGGCCAGACACATGGAACAGCCCGGATCACGCCACTCAAGACCGGCTTCAATAAAGATCTTGTCCAGCCCTTCCTGTTCCGCCTGAACTTTCACCAGACCGGAACCGGGCACCACCATCGCCTGCTTGAGTGATGACGACACCTTCCGCCCCTTCACGACCGCCGCTGCTTCACGAAGGTCCTCTATACGGCTGTTGGTACAGGAGCCAATAAACACACGATCCAGCTTGATCTCGGTAATCGGCATGTTCGGCCTCAAGCCCATGTACTTCAAGGCACGGACAATTCCCTCGCGCTTGATGGGATCGGCTTCCGCTTCCGGGTCCGGCACATTACCGCCAACGCCGGCGACCATCTCGGGAGACGTCCCCCAGCTCACCTGCGGCATAATTTCGGAACCGTCGAGCTCAACAACCTTGTCGAACACTGCATCGTCATCGCTGTGCAACGTCTTCCAGTATTCAATGGCTTGCTCGCGCATCTCGCCCTTGGGGGCAAATGGGCGATCCTTGACATAATCAATGGTGGTCTGGTCGACCGCGACCATGCCCACCCGCGCACCGGCCTCGATGGACATGTTGCAGATGGTCATTCGGGCCTCCATCGAAAGGCCGCGAATCGCTTCACCGCCAAATTCGATCGCACAGCCTGTGCCGCCGGCAGTGCCGATCTTCCCGATAATGGCGAGGACAACGTCTTTTCCGGTCACCCCGGGCCCAAGCTTGCCATTCACCTTCACCAGCATGTTTTTCATTTTCTGCTGAACCAGGCACTGGGTGGCGAGCACATGCTCCACCTCTGACGTGCCGATACCATGAGCCAGGCAGCCGAATGCACCGTGGGTGGAGGTATGGGAATCGCCACAAACAATGCTCATGCCAGGCAGTGTCGCGCCCTGCTCTGGCCCGATCACATGCACGATGCCCTGGCGTTGGTCCTTGATCTTGAACTCCAGGATGCCGAACTCGTCGCAGTTCTTGTCCAGGGTTTCCACCTGAATCCGGGATACCGGGTCAACAATGCCTTCAATGCCTCGGGCGCGGTCGGTGGTGGGTACGTTGTGGTCCGGCGTCGCCAGGTTGGCATCCAGCCGCCAGGGCTTACGCCCGGCCAGCCGCAGGCCTTCGAAGGCCTGCGGCGAGGTGACTTCGTGCAGCAGATGCCGGTCGATGTAGATCAATGCGGAGCCGTCATCCCGCTGTTTGACGAGATGGTCGTCCCACAATTTGTCGTATAAGGTCTTGCCCGCCATGGTTCTCTCTCACTCTCTGGGGGTTTCTGTTTTTTCAGTATGGTTCTATTTTAACGCCTAGCCTTGAATAACCTCAATTCATGTTTTTTATGTTGTGCATTCCGTTATGGAATATTAAGCTTTGGGCGAGCCTACCTTAAAGCCGGGCCTGCGTGTTGGGTGCGAGTCGCATGGTGGTAAGAGCCTCCCAAAACACGCCGTAAACCCATCCATGGGGGCTCGGTCGCGCCGTCCATGGCGCGACCGAGCCCTACAGGGACGTATTAACGGGCGTTTTTTGGAGCAGTCTTCCCGGCATGCGACCTTCACCAAGGGCCGCAGTCAAAGAGGTAACCACAATGGATGCGAACTCCCTGAAAGCATTCCTGACAATCGTCGACCAGGAGTCGTTCTCCGAAGCGGCAGAACTGCTGCACCTGACTCAGCCCGCAATCAGCAAACGTCTGGCAGCGCTGGAGAACCAGTTGGGAACGAAGCTGATCGACCGGAGTAACAGGCAGGTCCGCTTAACAGACGCAGGGGCACGCCTTCTACCCCATGCCCGGCGAATTCTGGATGAAGTGCACAATGCCCGACAGGCGCTGTCAGATCGTGAGGGATCGGTTTCAGGACAGCTGTCGGTGATTGCCAGCCACCACATCGGACTGCATCATCTCCCTGCCTGGTTACGGCGACTGAACCGGGATTATCCGGAGGTGTCTCTGGAACTGCAGTTCATGGATTCTGAAAGCGCCTTCGGGCAGATGCGTAAACGTACAGCAGAGCTCGCGTTCGTGACCCTGAGCGAGAGCATGGACCAGGCATTCGATGTGCACGTGCGCTGGGAAGATGCCATGGCATTCGTGGTGTCGCCGGAACATCCACTGGCCTCGCTGGACAACCCGGGGCTCGGGGATCTGTCCCGGTATGACGCCCTGCTTCCCGAAGCTGGCACCGCCACCTACCGATCCATCAGCCGACTATTTCTCGATGCGAGCCTGCCCCTGAAAATCCAGATGCCCACCAACTACCTGGAAACCATCAAGATGATGGCCAGCGTCGGGCTTGGGTGGAGCGTTTTGCCGGTGAGCATGGTCGACGACTCACTTACGGTGCTTTCTGTGCCCCACTCCGTAAGCCGCATTCTCGGCGGTGTGGGACTGAAGGGCCGATCGCTGAGCCCCCAGGCACAGGCACTGCTGGATATCGCAGCAGATCTTCAATAAAACCCGCTAAACACCACAGCAACACCAATCAATGCTCGGGCGGCGGCCTCAGGCCCCGCCAAGTGATGACAATGGCAATGGCCATGGCCGCCGCCCCGCCCCAGAACGCGGCGGAGGTACTGAACCCGTCCACCAGAAAGCCCGACAACCAGGCGCCCAGTGCGCCACCGGCACCAAAGGTCAGCCCACTGTAGAGCGCCTGCCCCTGGCCGTGATGATGCTGCCCGAAGAAACCCTGAATATACTGCACCGAAATAGCGTGCAGGGCGCCGTAAGAGGCCGCATGCAGCAACTGCGCGAAAATCAGCACCGCCACCACATCCGTCACTTCCGCGATCAACACCCAGCGAATCATCGTCAGCGCCAGTGCCCCAATCGCGATCTGCCGCACGGTGAAACTGCGGGTCAGCCGATGCATCACCAGGAACAACCCAATCTCTGCCAGCACCCCTAACGACCACAACAACCCAATCGCCAACTTACCGTACCCGTGCTGCTCCAGGTGAATACTGAAAAACGTGTAGTACGCCCCGTGGGATACCTGCAGCAGAAAGTTCATCAAAAAGAACGTCACCACCGCCGGGTGGGTCACAATCGCTTTCAAACTGCCCTTGGGCGCCGGTGGCTTACGTTCTCCCCGCTCCGACGGCACCAGAAACGCCGACACCGCAATCCCCGCAAACACCGGCAACAACAGCCACGGCAACAGAGTGATCGGGATAAGTTCAAGAATCCCTCCAACCAGCGCCACCGCGCCAATAAACCCTACCGACCCCCATAACCGCACCTTGCCGTATTTCTCACGTTGCGTTCCCAGCGACCGTAACGTGATCACTTCATAAAGCGGCAAAATCGCGTTCCAGAAGAACGTAAACGCCAGCATGACCAGCAACAGCCCATAAAACCCGGGCTCCATGAACACACCAGCAAAAAACAGCGACCCCGTAATGGCACCAAACCGAACCAACCGCACCCGTTGGCCAGTCCGATCTCCGAGCCATCCCCACACACTGGGCGCCACGATCTTGGTTAATTGAATTGTCGCCATCAGCGTGGCGATCTCAAGGTAGGAAAAGCCCCGGCCTTCCAGATACAGGGACCAATACGGCAGCAAACCGCCGAGGAGAGCGAAAAACCAGAAGTAGAGGTTTGAAAGGCGCCAGTAGATAGGAATTCTCCAATGAGATATCACAGAAGACCGACCGCCACAGCAAGCAGGGCCTCTCAAAACCGTGGAGGGCCAGGGATGGCCCGACCGAGCCTACATGGACGTACTTGCGGCGAGTTTTGAGAGGCCCTGCTTGCTGTGGTGTGCACCGTACTATCAGTCGAGTTGATACGATCTGATAAATGTCGGATTACGGCTTCGCCTAATCCGACCTACCGGTGTATGCGGCTGGGGTCAGAGTTGGCCTATGTTCGGGGTAGAGACCGAGACATCCCCATTCTGACCACGATGACGCAGATAATGATCCATCAACACAATGGCCATCATCGCCTCCGCAATCGGCGTCGCACGAATGCCCACACAGGGATCATGCCGCCCCGTGGTAATCACCTCCACGGGATCACCGTGAACATCAATACTCCGCCCCGGCAACCGCAAACTGGACGTCGGTTTCAACGCAATACTGGCCAGGATCGGCTGCCCCGACGAAATTCCGCCCAGAACACCACCGGCATGGTTCGACAGGAACCCTTCAGGGGTTAACTCATCCCGGTGCTCCGTGCCTTTCTGGTCAACACACCCAAAGCCCGCTCCAATCTCAACACCCTTCACCGCGTTAATGCTCATCAACGCATGAGCCAGGTCCGCGTCCAGCCGGTCGAAAATCGGCTCACCCAGGCCGGGAGGAACGCCCTCAGCGACCACATTGATACGCGCACCGATGGAATTGCCCTCTTTGCGCAGGGCATCCATATAGGCTTCCATCTCCGGCACCTTATCGGCATCCGGGCAGAAAAACGGATTCTGGTGAACCTGATCCCAATCGATCTTCTCAATGCGGATCGGTCCCAACTGGGAGAGATAACCCCGGATCGTGATACCAAGGCGCTGCTCCAGAAATTTCCGTGCAACGGCACCGGCGGCGACCCGCATCGCTGTCTCGCGTGCAGAAGACCGACCTCCACCCCGATAATCCCGAACACCGTACTTGTGCATGTAGGTATAGTCGGCGTGGGCAGGACGGAACTGCTCCGCGATCTTCGAATAATCCTTTGAGCGCTGATCGGTATTCTCGATCACCAACCCAATGGGGGTGCCAGTGGTCTTACCCTCGAACACCCCCGAGAGGATCTTCACTTCGTCCGCTTCCCGGCGCTGGGTGGTATGACGCGAAGTGCCGGGCTTGCGGCGGTCCAGATCCCGCTGCATATCAGCCTCGGACAGCTCAAGCCCCGGAGGGCAACCATCAATTATGCATCCGAGCGCAGCCCCGTGGCTCTCACCAAAGCTGGTCACCGTAAACAATTTTCCGAAGCTATTTCCCGACATGATTCAGTATCTTATCCAGGGTATTTAATGTAGGTTTTCAGCAGTCAACAGAAACACACCGTCGCCGCCATTCTCAAATTCCAGCCAGGTAAACGGCATATCCGGATAGGCTTCCTGCAACGCCACCCAGCTATTCCCGACCTCAACAATCAAGAGGCCACCCGGGTTCAGGTAATCGGCTGCCCTCGCGAGTATCCGATGAGCGATGTCCAGCCCATCTCCCCCGGCAGCAAGGCCAAGTTCCGGTTCGTGGCCATACTCCGCCGGCATATCCGCAATATCGTCAGCGTCCACATAGGGAGGGTTGCTGAGGATGACATCGTATCGACCTTCAAGCCCATCGAACACATCGGACCGTACGGTGCTTACCCGGTCACCAACCTCGTGATAATCGATATTGACCGCGGCCACGTCGAGGGCGTCGGTAGAGATATCCGCAAGGTCCACCTCGGCGTCCTCGAATACGCTCGCGGCTGCAATGCCAATACAGCCACTGCCAGTACACAAGTCCAGGATCCTGCCCACGGGCTTGTTACCCAACCAGGGTTGCAACCCGCCTTGAATCAGCTCTCCCAATGGTGAACGCGGCACCAGCACACGTTCATCCACATGAAATGGCAGCCCCATAAACCAGGCTTCACCCAACAGATAAGCCAAGGGGACCCTGTCGTCAATACGGCGTTGCATGCGATCAAGGATCAACGCTCGTTCTTCCCGGGTCAGCCGGGCATCCAGGAACAGTGTATTGTTTTCCAGAGGCAAATGGAGGCTACGCATAACCAGTTGCACAGACTCATCCCACACGTTGTCCGTGCCGTGGCCAAAATAAAGCGGCGAATCGGCAAAGCGAGAAGAAACGTACCTCAGGTAGTCTCTGACGGTATGCAGGTCATCAATGGGGTTACTCACGCACGCTCGTCCTGTTCGGAAATGATCAAGGCGCTGAATTATACGCTCTTTCCGGCACAGGCTGCAGCCCACCGCCGCAATTGCGGTTTCAGGGTCATATCGCCATCGGGCCAGAGCTGTTCTGGTTCTCTTCGTACCGGTCCAACGCGGCGGCCATACGTTCCCGTCCAAGCTGAATCAATTCGGGCGCCTTGTGGTAGTCATAGCTGCGGCTGGCGTTCTTGGGAATGTTCACCAGCAAATCGGGTGGATACCCAGCGATCTTGTATTGTACCAAGGCGCTTTGCATGGTTTCGACGGTCAGGTTCATGACATCGAACTTACCAATACCCAGCTTATCCCAGTCAATAGTCTCGTGATCATCCTGATGTTTCTTCGGTTCCGATTTTATCGCGGGCGTCTTTTTATTGTGCTCGTTCTTCGCCACCGCCTTGCTGATTTTCTCTTCCGGTGAAGCCGACGAACCACCCTCTTTCTTGGTACTGAAGGTCTTCAGGGCATCCCAGTCAAACCAGCGGGAGGCCTTATCACGGATTTTTTCGACCCATTCCTCGGTATCATCGTCGTCAGGGTTTGCAAACGCCGCATCCGGCAATCGCCGCCCGCGGTCATCTTCGCCACTGAGGTTTACGGCCACAATCATATCGGCATGGGAGGAAATGGTCGGAATGATCGGCAGTGGATTGAGCAAGGCGCCGTCCACCAGCACGCGGCCATTCAACACCAGAGGCGTCACCACACTGGGTATGGCAACCGACGCCCGGATGGCCTGATCCAGCGGCCCTTCCTGAAACCAGATTTCCTTATGGGCAAGGAGATCCGTCGCCACAGCCGTATAGGCGATCGGAAGGTCTTCAATTCGGGTATTTCCAATCATTTCCCGCACCACGGAGAATATCTTTTCTCCACGAATGGCGCCGACGGAGCTAAAAGTCACATCCAGCAGTTTCAGCACATCGAACTGGCCCAGGCCAGTTACCCAGTCCTTGTAATCCTTCATCTTGCCGGCTGCAAACACGCCCCCGATCAAGGCTCCCATGGAACAGCCGGAAATGGCGACAATGTCGTAGCCTCTTTCCACCAGTATCTCGATCGCACCTATATGGGCATAGCCCCTGGCCCCGCCACTGCCAAGAGTCAGCGCTACGGTCTTGCCCTTGCCGGGAGCCGTCGGCCGGGGATCGCCTTTCTCGGACGCCGACTGAGCAGCGGATATTCCGGTGCTCGTGACAATCTGGGAGATATCGTCTGCCGGCTTCTGATCTTCGTCCTGAAGCTCTGTCCCGGATGGCCTGTTCATTCCCTTCACCTCGTAATCACCATCACTTCAACCCGGTCACCTTGCCGATCGGGATTTGGTATCACAACCGTGGGGCCAACCGTAATGATCATCTGGCGGCTTTCGGAAACGCCACTTTTGGCCAACACCTGGGAAAGTGACTGCGCTGCAGCCTCTGCCCGCTCCATAGACGCTTCCAGGGTTTCATTATCCTTGAGCTGGGAATAGGCCGTCAGTACTACCCGGGCTTCAGCGTCGCCGGCCCAGTCATTGATGATGCGCCGGTCGGCACCGCTCCACTCAAAGCGGTAGGTGATGCCACCCTGCCAGGGCACAATCACCGGCCCCTTGATTCTGGCGCTTTCGTTGCCCATTCCCGGAATATCAGTTCCCTGAGGCGCGACCAAATGTTCAACCCAGACAAACTGGCGCTGGTTGGCGCGGGTAACCGTATACACCAGCGTCAGCCACGGCTGGCCATTCTCATCGACCGAACCGGCAACAAGATAGTCCTGATTGTTGTCCCGCCCATAGAGACTGGATTGATCAAAAATCTGGTTGGCCCACACGTTACTGCGCCCGCAATTCCTTCCGGAACATTCAAACAGTATCTGGGCGCCACGGGCCTGCAGTTCCCTTAGATAGTGATCGCGAGCCTCTTCCCGGTTGGCACCGCCCTGGACTTCATATAACTGCCCGACGCCCTTGACCGGGAGCCGGGCCATGGACGCGGAGCGGATCTCGTTGTTCACCTCACGAACCGGGCTGAACAACACCAGGTGCCCCGGCGACTTGATGCTGATTTCCTGATCAAGGCGCGCCTCCGGAAACGGTTCCGGCGGTGGCATTTGCGCCGACACCATGGTCGAAAACCCCATGAACATGGCGGCGACCCACACTACTGACTGCGACAAGCGCTTATTCTGCATCGTCTAAAAAGCCTCTGACTGCATCAATGACGGGTTCAACATTCCCGTCCAGGTGGCAATGGTGGCCTCCGGGCACGGCCACCACATCCAGGTTCGCGATCGCATCCAAACGTGAATCAAGTTCCGGGCGACTGGCCAGGAGCCCCTGCGTCGCACGCAGGAAACGTGTTGGCGTGACTACTTTCTTCAGGCAAGCGGTCACTTGCGCTTCGTCCATCATTATCATCGATGGATGGCGCAAACGCGGATCGGTTTGCCACACGAAACCATCACCGGAAGACTTCATGCTCCGCGTTACCAGCATTCTCGCGGCTTCTGGCGACAGGGGGATCATGCCACCCTCCCGAGCCTTGGCTGCCAACTCTATGTCAGGGTATACGACCGCTTTCCCTGAACCCGTCATTCGTTTGATGATCGACTTGCGCATCTGATCGATCACCTCATCCGGTTTACGACTGATCGGTCCAATGCTGTCGATCATGACCAACCGACGCACCCGTTCCGGAAACGCCGCCGCGTAGAGCACGCTGACAATCCCGCCGAGTGAATGACCCACCAGATCAATCTGCCCTTTCGGCGAGTCTTTGAAATGGGTCTCAACCAGTTCTGCCAGGTCCGCCACATAATCCATCAACTGGTACCCCTGGCCTTCAGGCCGGTGCCCGGAACGCCCGTGCCCAGCCATATCGAGGGAGTACACATCGCGATTTCCCGCCAACGCCGGGGCCAATCTGGCGAATGACAGGGCGTTATCCAGCCAGCCGTGGATCATCAGCACCGGCCAGGTTTCAGAGGCCGTGGCAGCGGGCCAGTGCAGGCCTGCCAGGTCGATGTGTTTAAGAGACCAGTTGATTTCCCGACACGTCATTGTTGTATCAGGTGGGGTTTCCAGAATGGTGTCGTTCATTGAAGCGCTTACATAGTGTGGGTGGGTCGATCCGAGCTCAATGAACCCGCCAGGTAGGACTCGATTTTGGTACGCGCGGTTTCGTCTTCACCATCGAACTGCACACCAATGCCCGCTGCACGGTTGCCCTGGGCACCCTTCGGGGTAATCCAGATCACCTTGCCCGCCACGGGGATTTTTTCCGGCTCATCCATCAGGTTGAGCAACAGGAACACTTCATCGCCCAATTGATACTGTTTTTGCGTGGGAATAAACAACCCGCCCTGCCGGATATAAGGCATGTAGGCGGCGTAGAGTACCGCCTTGTCCTTGATGGTCAGCGTGAGAATGCCACTGCGTGCGCCAAAACCAGGCCCCATAGTAAACACCTTTCTCTGTATTGATAGCTCTGTATTGATAGCTCTGTATCGAAAGCAACCGGATTGGTAGCAGCCGAAGTCAATAAACTCCTGATATTCCGCAATCATAGCAGTAGTTGTTAATCACTGCCCTATCCTGCCGCGCCATTGGTCACTCCGTTTATCCCGCAGCTGGCCTGCGGCGCGGCATGAGTTTCTGCCATGCGATCAGCAATCGGCCCGCTTCCAACTCAGGGTTCACGTTGTAAACGCCGGCAGACCTGGACTCGTGGATCGCATCCAGGAGTTCATGGGCCCGCCAGGAAGGATTGTTTCTGGCAAGGAACGTTAACATGTCCGCCGCTTCCGCATCCCGGGGCTGCCCCCCGGCACTGATGCGGGCCAGGTCACCAGCCCAGCCTTCAAATAGCCATAGAGCACTTTCAAGCCCCATTGCCTTGAACGGCTTTGCAGCCTCGGAAAGAGTGAGCTGACCCTTCATGAAATGGCGGAAGTTGTCCAACGCCTCATCCCGCAGGCTAATAAACTCTCCGGTAGCATATTCCAGGGCCAGCCGCGGCGCATTGGCTGCCAGTACCAGCGCCTTGGCGCATTGCTCCGGCGTTGGTCTGTTGTCGCCATCCATCGCTTTGACCGCCGTCGCCAGCCAGCCAGCAGCCTGATCTCTGTCCGGCGTAGCAATCAGCAAACTCTGGCAGCGGGAACGGATCGTCGGCAATACCGGCCTGCCACTCTCCTGCAGCAGCAGAAGCACCACATCTTCGGCGGGTTCTTCCAGGGTTTTCAGCAACGCGTTGGCGGAATTGATGTTCAACTGGTCCGCCCGATCAATAATGGCCACCTTGCGGGAGGCCACCTGGGGAGAGCCGACCGCGAATGCGGACAACGCACGAATCTGATCAATCTTGATCATCCGTGATTTTTCCGGTGCGTAAATTCGGATATCCGGATGGGTGCCCGCGGCAACCAGCTCGCACTGCTTACAGATGCCACAAGGGGACCCTGCGTCCATATCCGCCTTTTCACAGACCAGCAACCCGGCCAGCGCGTTGGCAAACAGACGCTTTCCCACGCCGTTCTCGCCCGTCACCATCAGGGCATGGGGCATCCTGTTGCCGGCGATGCGTTGGAGCAGTCGGCTCCAGGCGTCTTCAAGCCATGCCATGGTTGCTATGGATGCGTTCACGTATTCACCCCTTTGATGAACTGGTTGACGGTCGATCCGCCTGTCGTTTCATCGTGGCCAGCAATCGCTTCATTTTCGCCAGTTCGCCATGATGACCGGTTTCGGAACCCCGGCCATAGTAATGTTTGTTGATCAATCGGGCAAAAGCCGTTGCTGTGCCGGCCGCCGCGGGTTTTGCCCGGGCAAGCCTTGAGGCCAGTTGGGAGGGTGTTTCACCGTGACGTACAGGCACTCCCGAACGGTCACACAACCGATACCAGCGGCTGACGAGACGACCAAGCGGGTCCCGGCTTTCCACGCGACGGTACTGCCAGGCGGTAACCAAACCCGCCAGTAACAGCGCCATACCGACAATGCCCGCGGTAATATAGCCAAGCTCCCGCATTCCTATCCCTCCAGGCAAACGCGACATCAGGTCCATCTGTGACTGCCCCTGATATCCGACAACCCAGCGCTGCCAGTGGTAATTAATCTTATCGAGCTGCAGGGAAGCCCACTGCAGCATCGCCAAATCGCCGTAGCGCTGTGGCGATGTCCAATCGTTCTCAAGGAACGAGCCTTCCTCAGCCACCGCCTCCCGTAGACCAAACTCAATACGCTCGGGAGCAATGGCAGCTGTCGGGTCCACCCGCACCCAACCCTGGCCGGGGAACCACGCTTCCACCCAGGCATGGGCATCGTACTGCCGCACAATCAGATATTCGTCATCTGCGCCGGGTGACCCACCCTGATATCCGACCACCACTCGGGCCGGAATACCCGCTGCGCGCAACACAAACGTGGTAGCCCCGGCGTAGTGGGCACAGAAACCCCGCTTTTCATCGAATAACAGGCTGTCGATGCCATCCACGGGCATAGCGGGTGGGCGCAGGGTGTAGAAATAGGCCTGCTCCCGGAAACGGGTCAGAAGCTGCTGCACCACTGCCTGAGGGTTGTCGTGTTGGCCAGCCAGTTGTTGCCCGAACGCCCTTGCCCTCGGGTTGCCGCTTTGTGGTAACTGTAGATAACGCTGAAGGTTATCGGGCTCCGCACTGGCATCCTCCGTTGTTTGGTTCCCGACCAACTCCATCCGGTAACGGACCGCGCTGTCAGCCGGCCGGTCAAACCGGAACAGATTCTCATCCGTTTGCTTTACATTATTGGAGACCGCCCTGGAGTTCTCCAGAGCAAAGGCCCAGGTCTGGTCCGTGGGTTCCAATAACACCTCGTACTGGTTGGGCCCGAGCGGCCCTACGCCACCATCAACGTCAACACGGCCAAGCCGGCGAAACGGCTTTCCAAGGCCCTGTTGCCAAGTGTCTCCGTCAAGGCGATCCAGGATAAGCCCGCGCCAATATCGGTCCCGGTAGGCCGGTAACTCACCGCCAAAGGTGACGCGAAAGGCTCGCTCACTGCTCTGGGCGAGACTCGAGATATCACCGGGAGTCATGGTGTCGCTGATTCCAGTTCGGGCTTCGCCGGAAACCAGCGGCACACTCCAGAGCGGCGACATGCGCGGGAAGAACACGAACAGGAGCACTACAATCGGCAAGGTCTTAACCAGCATCAGCCCCAAGCGCCGCCATCCCTTCTTCATGGCACCGGGAATTTCCGGCGCATTCACCACCTGCAGGCCGATTAACAATAAGGCAACGCCCGCAATGTTAATGACACTCCAGTGAATCTCCTGATGAAACAGAAAGTTGACTGTCGCCAGGTACACCAGGATAAAAAACAGCACATAGAAATCCCGGGTGGATCGGGTCTCAAGCCATTTAAGCCCCACCGCCAGCACAAAAAACGACGCCGCAGTATCAACGGTGAAACGCCCCTGCACAGTTGCGATATAAACGGCCACCAGTACCAGCATGATCCCGGTACGCATCCACCTTCCCGGTAACCTGACCTGCCCGGATTGCGCCAGCCACCGCCAGCCAGCAAGTACAGCGCAACTGGCCACCAGCCAGATCGGCAATCGGTCCCACTGGGGAATCAGTAACAACCCAAAGCCTGCGATCAGCCATATCAACGCGCGGCCCGATACCAATTCCGCAGCCTGTAAGGAGCGTGAACTCGGCGAATTACTCAGGAACCTGCGAATCATGCCCGTCCCTCCCCGAAACCAGACGACGCAGAGGTCCGATTCCCAACCTCTTCGGAGCGGGTACCATGGGGCAGAGGACCACCTTCCCTTGGTTGTTCAAGGCCAAAGATGGCCAGCGCCTTAAGGCACCGGTTGGCGTGAGCAGCACCGGTGTCAGGTTCAATCACCTGCCCCGGCAGATTCAACCCGAAACGGCTGTTCTTGCGGGCCCGTTCCATCACCTGATGAGCCAGGTAACCCAGGCGCAGCTCACGGTCCACGCCCCTGAAAGCGTCGTAATCAAGCCAGTGGGGGCTGCCCTGTTCACCTTCCCAATCGGTAATCACCATCTCACCGGTACGGGCGTATCGTTTCCACTGAACCCTCTGGCTCAGATCCCCCTCCCGCCAGGGCCGAATGTCGGCATGGTCATTCCCATCCGTCGAGCGGGCCTTCGATTGCTCCTCTCCGTCCTGAACCGTGCTGGTCACATCCGGGGCGGCCAGAGGGTTTGGATAGACAATGCCGGACGTGACCGGCCGCAGCCAGGACCAGGCCTTGAAAAGGCCAAAAGGAAAGCGGGTTTCCACGCGGATACGTTCCGGCTGCAGGTAGCCACGTTGATAGGACGGTATCGCCAGGGTCATATCCTCCTGCTGCCCGGCTGGCACGTGCTGGTTTTCGAGTTGACTGTCATCGCAGAACAGGGATATCGCCAGCGAATCATGACGGGGCGACACAGCCCTTAAACGGAAGGGTATCGTATCGCCGGCAAAGCCATCACCGGCCTGTATGAGTGTCAGTTCCAGCCCCGACAGGTTGCGGTGGGTCTGGTGCATGGCCGCAACAACTACTGCGCCCAACAGAAATGTGAGCATGTATATCAGGCTGTTCTGGTAGTTAATTCCGGTAATCAGCATGATCAACAGTAAACCGGCAAACACCACCCCGGCACCCGTGGGCAGGATAAAAACATTGCGCTGTCCGAATATTCGCTGATCGGCTCGCGGAATCCGCTGGTTGACCCAGCGCTGCCATCGCGAACGAAATGCCTTCAACATAAGAGTCCTGTTACAAAAACTGGATGGTTACGCCTGTTATATAAACACGTTTGCGCGGTTTTACAGAAGAATACTGACAATAGTCCGATTCTGATCACAAACACCACAAAATCGCCTTGAAATCCGAATCTCTGAGAAGAATACTGCAACCAAGGAGCATACTGACTGCAGTTTAGTGTCGGAAGCGCCTCCATTTCGCGTTTGGACACGGCAAGAGGCTACGCCATGAACCGCCGAACACCCTTGTACATCGCTCTGGCTGGTACGGCCAGCCTGGCTGTTTCGTTTAGCTCCCCGCTGATGGCCGGGGTGCAGACCCTGACCTCTGACGAAATGGTTGAAACCTACGTGAAGGATTCCGCCGTCATCGTGGTGCCTAAAGAACGGCAGAAAACCGACGCGGACCGGCAGCAGATTATCCGCTCCCTGACCATTTCTCCGGGTGAGCCGGTGCTAACGGAAGCGGAAGAGGAAGCCTATCGCGAAGCCCTTGAACGCTTCGAACGGGAAGGCAAGAAAGGTGCCCTTGAGAGCGCGGAAGAGGAGTTCCTCCGGCGCGCTCTGCTGCTGCCCCAGGAAGAACTCGCCCGGGTGCAGCCCCCAGCGGAGTTCACCCCAACCATTCCGCCCATTATTTTCGGACAGCAGGCCCAAATACCCGACGAGCCATTCAGCCAGACCTTTCTGAACGATCAACTGGGCGTTGGGTTTGACGGCCAGAACCTGAACTTCACCATTGGCAACCCGCCGGGTATTGATACGATCCAGGTGCCCCATGGCATTAACGAAGGCCCGATCACATTAACACCCCGTCCTGGCGGTGGGTTTGATCTGTCTATAGCGGTGCCGGATCGCTAAGACTATCTCTACAGGTCCGAAACATAAAAAGCGGTGACTCCTTGCGAGTCACCGCTTTTTTTTACCAGTACTTTTTTGACCGGCATAAAAAAACGCCCCGCAGCGCGGGGCGTTCACACCAAAGGTGTTATGCGATCAGCTTAGTGACCGTATACAGCCAGCTTGGTGTTGCTGATGTGCAGGTTGTCGATACCGATGGTACCGATGTTTGCACCGCCGATGTTGGTTTCGGCAACGTTGATGTCCATCAGGACGTCATCAACATCTACACGCAGTACGCCAGTCGCTGTGGAAGCGCCCAGGCCGTCGCCTTTGTAGATGTCCAGACCAACAATCGCGAAGCCAGCCTGAGCCAGACCAACTTTACGCTGCTCTTCCGGAGTCAGGTTGGCAGGATCTTCACCAAAGATCTGAGCAAGGCCGGCTGCACCAAGTGCTTCACCGCCGGACTCAGAGCCCTTGATGGTCATGCCAGCGATGCCAACACCCAGGAAGTCAACGTCGAAGCTCATTTCTTCAACGGTGAACGCTGCGTCAATGTTCAGGGTACCAGTACCAGCCTGGCCATCTACGTCGTCAGTGTCGACAACGATGTCCAGAGCGCCGAGAAGACCCCATGCGTCCATGTTGGAAACGAGAACGGTGTTTTCACCGCCGTTACCTTCAAGCTCCATGGAGCCTGCAGTCATACCCCAGTCGATGGGAATCGGGTTACCACTGCCATCAGTCTGGAGAGAGCCAACGTGAATGATCGCGTCGCCATCGTCAGCGATGTCGATGTCAATTTTCAGTTGGTCCAACAGAGCGCCGGCGCCGGTAGCCGCAGCATAGTCTGCAGCAGACTGTGAGCTACTGGCCAACGCACCACCCAGCTCAATGTCCTTAACGGCGAAGGTGCCTTCGTCCGTGTAGGTGAACTGACCAATGCTTACCTGGGTTTCCAGCTCGATGGTCACACCGGCCTGACCGGTGACGTTACCCATCATGCTGTCGTCCATCGCTTGCAGCTCGGCTTGAGCGGCGAAGGGCGCAGCAGCAACAGCTGTTGCCAGTGCAATTTTCTTCAGGCCTTTCATATTGTTCTCCTTGATTGAACTTATTGTTATCCGGTTGAACGTTTTAACCTTGTTGTGAGGCTCAACCTCACCACTCCATTTAAGATTGTTTTACAGTCTGGTTCCGTGAATGCATTCACAAATTGTCACAAAACAACTAGGTTCGTAATAATTGACCGATATACTCTTTAATATCAGCTAGTTGAAGAATCTCCCTCACCCTTGTCGTCGTAAAAAATCTGGAACGGCTTTTCCTGCGACATTGGTTTTCCAAAGCTGGCTTTTCCGTTCTCAAGGTTGATGGGGATTAGCTTGAAACCCGAGATGCCAAGACGATGTTCGTGTTCAAGAACCAGCGCACGGATGGTTTCTCCATCTTTCTCAACGCTGCCTGGGTATGCGATCGCAGACGCATGGATTTCCCCGCGGCGGGCAATCGATTTCAGACCTGCGCGATACATCAGTACCTTGACCTGCCCCGGTGCTTCTTCAGCCTTTTCCTCCAGCCTCATTTGCTGGACCTTGTCGGACTTCATCACCATGAACGCCATTGGACGGAAAATGCCGGCTTCCTCAAGTTCTGTACCGGCGTTTTTAACCACCGAGTCGGTCAGTTCCGTGAGGTGTCGCTGCGCAACCGCGACGACCGCCGCCAGATCTTTGTCGTCCAGCTTGCCATCCGACAGCACATGGTCCTCCCGATCAATCGCATCCTGCGCCAACACTGCTGTGGAAAACGCAAACCCTGCGATCATAGCCAAAACAAATCGCTTACCAATGCCGTTACAAGTCTTCATACTGGTTACTGCCCTTAGGATTATTGTTTAGAATGCACCGGCCCAAGCCTTCCCAAGCCCGAAATCAGGTGACTTGCCGCACAGGCTACCGTGAACCCATGCAAGATTTTGTTAAGTATGTAACATCGTGAAAACATTAAGTGCGGAAGAGGCAGAACGCCTCGTTTCACAGATCAGCAGCCAACATGGGTTTATCGACTACACCGACGCCGGCAGGCAACGGCGGATCATTACGGCGTTCCCGATAAAGCATTGGCCGATACCCAAAGATGCACTCGCCTTTTCATGCCTGGCGGAAGAGCTGGAGCAGGCGTGGGCGGGACTGGCCCAAGAGCAGGGCCGGGAATTGGCTGGCGGCATCATGGGCACGCTGTTCTACGAAGCTGGAAACCACACGGTGCCGGGATTCTCCGGCGATGCCAGCGCGGGGGACTATGGCTATGTCGGGCTCTACCTCTGGCAACTGACACTGGATGTTTCGGGTGCCAATTCGCCCAGGCTCGACTTTCATCCCGAGTGTGACGATAGAACCCGTGAACGGGTGCTGAACCTCACCGGCGAAAAGCCGACGCGCCCTACTCCTTTTCACATCAGCCCGGGATTTACAGCCGACCAACCCGCCGAACACTACCGCAATGGCGTATCCCGGGTGCTTAGCTATATCCATGCCGGGGACTGCTATCAGGTCAACCTGTCCAACAAGTACACCGGCGGCTACCAGGGCGAGCCGTACACAGCGTTCCGAGCTTTGTGCCAGGCCGTTCCGGTCCCCCACGCTGCGTACATCAACGCTGGTTCCTATCAGGTCCTCAGCATTTCACCAGAGCTGTTCCTGAGTATTGAAGATGGCAACAGGGTCATCAGCAAACCCATCAAGGGTACCCGGCCCCGGGATCTGAACTCGCCGGCGAACGACCAGCGGATCGCCGAATCCCTGGCCGCCGCTGAAAAGGACCGGGCCGAAAACCTGATGATCGTGGACTTGATTCGCAACGACCTGTCGCGATTCTGCGAGCCGTTTTCCGTCACGGTGCCACAGCTTTTCAGTATCGAGAGCTATGAAAACGTCCATCAACTGGTCAGCACGGTGGAAGGCCGGCTGCAACCAGAGAACACACCGTTAAAAGCCCTTCTCTCTGCCTTCCCCGGGGGCTCTATCACGGGTGCACCCAAACGCAGGGCGATGGAGATCATCGACGACCTGGAACCACATCGTCGCGGGCCCTACTGCGGCTCGGTCTTCCGTTGGGATTTTTCCAATAACCTGGAGAGCAATATCGCAATCCGAACCCTGATGACGGATTCAGAAGGAAAGATTCACTGCTGGGCGGGATGTGGCATCGTCGCGGATTCAGACCCGGATGATGAGTACCGGGAATCCGTGGACAAGGTTCAGAAGCTGATGAGCGTGCTGGAAGCGTTATAGAGAGCAAATTGCAAAGGAGGAAAAGCCAGGACAAAGAGCTTGCCCCGGCCTCTTGTCCGCGCTATCCGTTATGGATGGCGCTGGCCTTCAGAAACTCGCCCTTAAGCTCTTCAAACGTATGTACCGCCGGGAACTGGGGGAACTCCTCAATCACGTTCTGCGGCGCGTGAAACAGGATGCCCGCTTCCGCCTGGCCCAGCATGGTGGTGTCGTTGTAGGAATCACCCGCCGCAATAACACGGTAGTTCAGCAGTTGGAAGGCACGCACTGACTGACGCTTGGGGTCACGCTGGCGTAGCAGATAATCGGTAATCCTGCCGTCTTCGTTTACTTCCAGCTTGTGGCACAGCAGTGCCGGATAGCCCAGCTTGGCCATCAGCGGCATGGCGAATTCATAGAAGGTGTCGGAAAGAATCACCACCTGGAACCGCTCCCGCAGCCAATCCAGGAACTCCCGTGCGCCAGGCAGTGGGTCCAGCTCGCCGATCACTTCCTGGATCTGCGGCAGGCCATAGCCGTGTTGGTCCAGCAGTTTCAGGCGCTGCTGCATCAGTACGTCGTAATCCGGAATGTCGCGGGTGGTCGCCTTGAGCTCCTCAATGCCGGTTTTTTCCGCAAACGCGATCCAGATTTCCGGGATCAATACTCCTTCAAGGTCAAGGCACGCGAGTTCCACAATGGTCTCCTGATAGTTGAACGCTGGTCAGCCCGGCGAAGGCCGCCGGGGATTGGAATCAGGCGGTATGATAAGAAAAACCGGGGCGGAATGCATCGTACATCTGTGCGGCTATAACGATATACTCCCCCATTCCTTCAGACTGTTGCCGGTTAATGGTAGATTTATCACACATTTACACTCCAGGTGATCCTTTCAAATGACGGACATTGCACAGTTACAGGCCGAGCTTGAAGGCGCGAGCCCCAGGGCCATCCTCAAGGCCGCTCTGGCGAAGTACGACAACATTGCCATTTCCTTCAGCGGTGCGGAAGACGTCGCACTGATTGAGTTGGCCCATAAGCTGACCGACAACCTTCAGGTATTCACCCTGGATACGGCGCGCCTTCATCCGGAAACCTATCAGTTCATTGATCGGGTCCGCGAGCACTATGGCATTAACATTGAGGTGATGTTCCCCGATGCTGCGGAAGTGCAGGATCTGGTCACCCGCAAGGGCATGTTCAGTTTCTATGAAGACGGCCATGGCGAATGCTGCGGTATCCGCAAGGTCAATCCGTTACGGCGAAAACTGGCCACGGTTGATGCGTGGATTACCGGCCAGCGCAAGGACCAGAGCCCCGGTACCCGCAATGACGTGCCTGTGGTACAGATTGACGACGCCTTCTCTACGGACGAGAAAACGCTGGTAAAGTTTAATCCGCTGGCGAACTGGAGCTCGAAGGAAGTCTGGGACTATATCCGTATGACGGAAGCCCCCTACAACAAACTGCACGAAAAGGGCTTTGTCAGCATTGGCTGCGAACCCTGCACACGCCCTATCCTGCCAGGACAGCACGAGCGCGAGGGCCGCTGGTGGTGGGAAGAAGCCACGCAGAAGGAATGTGGCCTACACGCCGGAAACCTGATTGCCCGCGAATAATCTTTCCCGGGCCGTCAGTAGGTCGGTAGATCGATGTCGTTGAACAGTTCCTCGATCTCCGCCCTGCTGCCCTGGTGAGTCACGGCCTCATCCACCCGCTCACGGGTCAGGTGTGGTGCAAATCGCTGGATGAAATCGTACATATAACCGCGCAGGAACGTCCCCTTGCGGAAGCCAATCCGGGTCACGCTCGGACGGAAGAGTTGACTGGCGTCCAGGCAGACAAGATCGGGGTCATTCTGCTCGTCGAACGCCATGCTGGCGATGATGCCAACCCCAAGACCCAGCCGCACATACGTCTTGATCACATCGGCATCGGCGGCGGTAAACACCACTTTTGGGGTCAATCCGTGAGCCTGGAACGCCTCGTCCAGCTTCGAACGGCCGGTAAAGCCAAACACGTAGGTGACCAGCGGAAATTCGGCAAGATCCGGCAACGTCAGTTCGGATTTCTGCGCCAAAGGGTGATCTTTCGGCACAATGATGCTCCGGTTCCATTTGTAGCACGGCATCATGATCAGGTCGTTGAACAACTCCATGGCCTCGGTGGCAATGGCAAAATCCACCGCGCCATTGGCGGCCATTTCTGAAATCTGCATGGGAGTTCCCTGGTGCATGTGCAGGGACACCTCGGGGTAGGACTCGATAAAGCCCTGAATGATCGGCGGTAGCGCATAGCGGGCCTGGGTATGGGTGGTGGCAATGCTCAGGTCGCCCTTGCGCTGGTTACTGAACTCCTGCGCAATCTTCTTGATACCTTCCACACGGCGCAGTATCTCACCGGCCTCACGGATGATGATCTCGCCGCCCGGTGTGATACGGGTGAGGTGTTTGCCGCTGCGGGCAAACACTTCCAGGCCCAGTTCGTCTTCCAGAAGACGGATCTGCTTGGATATTCCCGGCTGTGAAGTAAAAAGACTCTGGGCAGTGGCGGATACGTTGAGATCATGGTGCGCAACTTCCCAGATATAGCGCAACTGTTGTAATTTCATCTACCCTGTCGCTCCCCATAAGGCCCGGTACAGACCGGGCATGTATACGCTGCTCTTATTAGAAGAATACGCATAAAAACGTGATTTTTCATTCTTATTGAGTATACAGAATCCCTTCCAACACAGTTTAGACCAAAAACGCCAGAACGCAGCATGACGACAGCGTCATTTGTCTTTGCGGCCCTTGACTTAACTGTGACAAAGCACACAATCCGTTATCGAAACATTTACGGGCATTCAGGGAAACGATGCTGTTAACCACCAAATTCCTCAGACCAACCGCGGATCCCCGTTCGGTACAACGGGATCGCCTGAGCGCCCTGCTGCAGCCGGACGGTGCCAAGCGGTTGAATCTGGTGGTGGCACCAGCGGGTTTTGGCAAGACCACACTGGTCAGCCAATGGTGCTCCCAGTCACCGTCTACCGTTGCCTGGCTATCCCTGGATGAGCATGATGACGAGCCCCGCCGATTCTGGCAGTACGTGGTGGGGGCGTTTGAACACAATGGCCTCGCAGGTCTGGAGCAATGCCGTCAACAACTCAGCCATTGCAGCCTCCAGGAACTGGAAGGCCCCATTACCGGGCTGATTAACGTTCTCGCCGCCGATGGCGCACCCTGGTCGCTGGTCCTGGACGACTATCATTTTATCCGCGACCCACAATTACAGCGCCAGGTGTCATATTTCATGGACTACCTGCCGCCAGGGGTCCTGGTGACCCTGGCATCCCGCACCGAACCAGCCCTGCCGCTTTCGCGCTGGCGGGTGCGCCGCTGGGTGGAGGACATACACCCGGGGCTGCTGGCATTCTCCGAGGAGGAGTGCCAGCGCTTCTTCCACGACACCATGGGGCTCGAACTCTCCGAGCAGGAAATTCGCAGGATCTGCAGTAAAACTGAGGGTTGGGTTGCCGCCATGCAATTGTCCGCGCTGTCCGGCGGCAGCATTGACGATCAAAAACCTGGAACGGGTCACCAACGCATCGATTTGGACGAGCGCCGCATCAGTGATTATGTGCTGACAGAGGTGCTGGAGCAGCAACCTGCGCCGGTGCGCGACTTCCTGCTCGACACCGCCTGCTGTCCCCGGCTGTGTGCCTCACTCTGCGACGCCGTTCGCGGCACCACCAACAGTCAGGTCCTGCTGGAACAGCTGCTGCGTGAAAATCTGTTCCTGATCCCGCTGGATACCCACAATGAATGGTTCCGTTATCACGACCTGTTCCGGGACGCGCTGTTACAACGGGTGAGACAGTTCAAACCGGAAGATACCGAAAAGCAATGGCAGCGAGCAGTCCACTGGTTACTGGTCCATGGCCACGTTCAGGAAGGCATTTCCCAGATTGTCCAGCATCAGGACTGGCCCTGGCTCGCAAAGGTACTGGCTGAACACGGCAACAACCTGATCCACGGCGGTTTTCATCTTCCGGTGCTGAGCTGGCTGGATTCCCTGCCCGCCAACACTCTACAGGACAGCCCACAACTGTTGATGCTGAGAGTGTGGGCGCTGTTTTTCGCCAACCGGGTAGACGTGCTGGAGCCCCTCCTGGGCGAACTGGAAGACATGCTCGACCAACAGGTGGCCGATTCCCACCCCGATGCCGAGGGCGCCCTGGGCCTGCAGAGTGAGATTTCACTGATCCGCTCTTATCTCGCGCGATCAAAAAGCGACGATAAAAGCGCCAGCGACCTGACCCAGCAGGTATTGCGTGACATTGACCACACCCGCATCCCCTTGAAATCCGTGACCTATTACGGAGTCGGACTGGACTATTACGGTAAGGGGGACCTGGCAGCCGCCGAGGACGCCCTGACCTCCGCTGTGCGTTATGGGGAACTGGAGCGCAAACCCAGTACCGTACTCTCAAGCGGCGGCCTGCTTGCATGGATTCAGTACAACCGCGGAGATATCGACGAAGCCCTGGATACCTGCACCCGTGTGCGGCAATGGGTCGACCAGCACCACAGCGACCCACGCCAGCCCATGTTAATTTCATGCTGGCAAAACAGCGCCCTGATCGAGATTTACCGGGAGAGAAACGAACCCCAGTTGGCCGCCTCCTACCTGGCCCCGCTGCTGGACCATGTCAACAATGGCACCGAACCGGGGCAGCACGTGGTTATCCAGTACGTGCGTGGCCACCTGGCCTTCAGTGAAGGGCGCTACCAGGAAGCGATGGAAGCACTGGAAGATGCCGCCAGCGTTGCAAGACGTCGTCGGGACCACATCCTGTTCGAGCCTCCAGCATGCTCCGCCATGCTGGCTCGTTGCTATCTCGCCACCGGTCATCTGGATCTGGCGAAAAAATGGGTGCAACAGGTGAGCACTGACCGGTTCACCAATCCGCTGAACCGGGAACAGAACCAAATTAGCATCGCCCGTGTTCAGGTGGCGCTGGGCCGCCCGGGCGACGCCATGGCAACTTTGGCCCCCCTCCGACTCAGCGCAGAGCAGGATCAGCACTACCGCCATCTGGTGGAAATCCAGTTGGTCTACAGCGAGGCGCTGTTCGCCGAAGGTAAAACGATAGAAGCGGAACAGATGCTGGCCCAGGCCGTCCAGCGGGCATCAGAGGCCGGATTCATGCGCCTGCTTGCGGAGGAGAGTCCTACCATCCGCCAGCTGTGTAGAGCGCTGCCGGTTCTCAAGGCGCCGGGCCGCTGGAACAGCCGGGTCACAGCCATGCTCTCGGAACTGGCAGAGGCAGAAACCGCTGAAACAGAGCCGGAAGACTCGCAGAGGGATACGCAGGCGGCCCCGGGCAACACAGATCTCCCCGAACCCCTGAGTCAGCGGGAACTGGAAGTGCTGGATCTCATCAATCAGGGCCTCGCCAACAAGGACATCGCAAACACGATGGGGGTGGCGCCTACCACCGTAAAAGCCCACATTCGCAACCTTTACGGCAAGCTTGCAGTCGGATCCCGCACCGAGGCGTTGGCAAGAGCAAGGGAACTTCGGCTACTGGCCTGACTCTTGACTCACTGAAGCTGTCTTTCGGGCAACTTTTGTGACACGCATCACACTTTTGTCGAATTTTATACGCCCACTACGCCCTTTGGACGATCCGGATACGCCCCCTCCTCCCTTACTATGCTCCCAACGCTGAGGGAAACCTCGGTAAGATTTCTGAAACTTCAGGCCTTCAGACTTCTTGTTCCGCGTTGTTTCGACGCCCGGGTTCGATAAGGACCCACTCTATAAGAGCCACCCACATGGGTTGGCTCTTTTTTTATGGCTCTCTTTTTATCAGGGCTCTATTGATCAGGGCTCTATGATTCGCCGGAAAGGCGGTAATGCGTCCAACAACAACTGCCCGTATCGACGGGCGATGATGCGACGATCAAGGATGGTGACGCGGCCGGTGTCCGACTCGGTCCGTAGCAGGCGACCAACGGCCTGCACCAGTTTGATGGAGGCGTCGGGTACGGTTATTTCCATGAACGGGTTACCGCCGCGGTGCGTCACCCATTCCGCCAGGCTGGCTTCGATGGGATCATCCGGTACCGAAAACGGCAGTCGGGTAATCACCACATGGCTCAGGTACTTGCCAGGCAGGTCAATGCCCTCTGCAAAACTTGCCACACCGAACAACACACTGGGCAGCCCCTCATCTACACGGCTGCAATGGCGGCGCAGGACCTCGCCCTTGGCCATATCGTCCTGAGTGGTGATCAGATCCGGGTATTCCGGCACCAGGGCATCCCGCACCAACTGCATCTGGCGCCTGGAGGTAAACAGTACCAGTGTCGCCTTCTCCCCGGCCCACAAGGCCGGTAGCCGCGACACCACCTGGTCCGTAAAGCTATCGTCCGTGGGCATGGCGGTCATGGCCGGCACTTCCACGGTTGCCATTTCGCCATAGCGGAAGGAACTGGGCACCACCACGAAGCGGCTGGCTTCGGGCAAACCTGCTCTGGCCTTGAGCCGATCAAAGCGCCCAAGGGCGGTCAGGGTTGCACTGGTCAACACAGCGCCATAGGCCCGCGACCAGAGCCTGGAATAAAGCAGATTATCCGCCAGCACCGGGCTACTGTAGAGCGTAATGTCTTCCGCGTGTTCCCAGCGCTGTCGCACCGACCAACGGGCGGCCGGTGGCCCGGACCGCTTCTTAGGCTCAGGCGCTGATTCCTCACCTTCTGCCGGCTCACTGGCCGGTTGGCCCGGATTATCACACCACGCGACCCACAACCGCAGTTGGTCCTCAGCACGGCTGTGGAACGATCCAATCACCGGATACCAGGATTCCGCAGTATCGCGGTCGACATCGCTGGCCTTGCGTTCATCGAAGGCCGTCTGTAATTCGTCCACCATCACACCAAGCTGGCGAACCAGGGTGGCCGTCGCCACCCGGGTTTCCACCGCCAGGCCGGCAAGCACCTCGGGCAATTCGCCCTCCGGGTAGCGCCACTGGGCGGAGCGTCGCTCCTCATTGAACTCCCAACCGGTATTCTGTTCGGCCTCGTCGTATACCCTCGTCAGACAGATATCCACTTCACGGGAGGCGGAACTGATCCTGTCGATGGTCTTCGCGGCCTGGGTGCCGGGCGTGAGGAACGGCTGCATCTTTCCCAGTGCCTGGGATAGCTGCTTGAGCCATTGCCGCGTGGCATTCAGCGGCACCGACGCCGCAAAGTGATTCAGTGCCTTGTCCGGCAGGTGATGTGCCTCATCAAAGATAAACAATGCATTTTCCGGCTCCGGCAGAATGGCACCACCGCCAAGGGCAAGGTCTGCCAGCACCAGGTCGTGGTTGGCCACCACGATGTCGGCATCATCGAGGTCTTTTCGGGCGTCGAAGAAGGCACAGCTGTCGAAATAGCTACAGTGGCGATTGGTACATTGACGATGGTCGGTGGTGACCTGGCGCCAGATGTCATCGGGTATCTGATCCGGCCAATGGTCGCGATCACCGTCCCACTTCCGGGACCCGTAACTGGCCAGCATGTCTTCAAAATAGGCCCGGGTGCCGGGTTCTTCCTTGCCGGGCCCATCCAGCAGGAACAGCGGCATGGTATCGCTGTCGCCGTTACCCTCGTCATGCAGACGAGCTTCGAGACGAGACATACACAAGTAGCGGCCACGACCTTTGGCAAGGGTCCAGGTAAAATCCAGTTTGCTGTGCTTTTTCAGGTCCGGAAGGTCTTTGTGGACGATCTGATCCTGCAGGGAAACGGTCGCTGTTGATATCACCAGTGTCTTGCCAAGGGCACGGGCCACCGGAATGGCGGCAATCAAATAGGCCAGGGTCTTGCCCGTGCCTGTGCCCGCCTCCACCACGCAGGTGCCGGCTGGTGACGTGCGCTGGCCGTCATTCTCGGTGATCTCGCCCATGTAGCGGGCGATCTCGGCGATCATCAGGCGCTGGCCGTAACGGGCGCGGATGTCCTTGCCGGCCAACACGTCACGGTAGGTCTGCTGAATCTGCTGTTTGACGTCCTCGGTGAGTGCCATCAGTCGGGGCTCACCCAGTTGCGAACCACACCCACCCGGAAGCGACGGCCATCCATGCTCAGCTCCACGCCTTCCTCGGTAATCCGTTCGACGGTGATACCGGAAAACGACTCTCCGGGGCGCAGGTAGTTGTCATTGATCATGACCCGGCGGGCCGACGGCTCGGACGCATAGATATGGCTGTTAAAAATCAGGTCTGGCACCCTTTTCTGGAAGGAAAGTGGAAGCTCTACAAGGTGCGGCGCCGTCTGTGCGGTGGCACCGTCCCGCTCGCTGGGATTGACGGCACTTGGCGTTCGCGGCGTGGGCACAATCACCGTGGGTCGCTCCCGCTCATTCTCGTCACCGGTTTCCGCTACCGCATCCGCTGGAGAGTCGGTATTCGCTCCCGGTGTTGGAATCTCGATAGCACCCTCGAGCGTGTCACGGGTCGGCGGCGATTGTACACGTTCGGGCGTCGATACCTGGCCCGCAGGTTCCGGCTTGTCATCAACTATAACCGGTTCAACGGTGGGTGTGGGTGCGGGCGCAGCCACGCCAGCCGACGGGATTGTTTGATCCGTCAGGGAAGCCTGACGCCCCTGGGGCCAGAAGATCCAGGCCAATACAGCCGCGTTGAGCACCAGCCCCAGCGCAACCCACACCAGAATCGGAATCGATTTTTTCCGTGGTTTGTGGATCAGCTGTACCTGCTGGCCAAGGTCCGGAATCCGACCCTGCCGTCTTTCAGTTTCGGATTTGCGGAGAGCATCAAGGATATAGGACATGTCAGTTCACCATCCTTCCGGACGTCAGCCGGGGCACGGCGGATTCCAGGTCGTTATTCATCTGGATGATGGTCATGGCACCGGCAATGCCATCGACCGTCAGGCCTCTTTGCTGCTGGTACCAGCGGACCTGCTCTTCGATCGGCATACGGTTGACGCGGCTCTCTTCCTGCCGGCTTTCGGCGTATCGGCTGGCGAGCTCCATCATTCTTGAGCCCATCCAGATCTGCTCGGCCACCCTTTCATTACCCTGAGCACTACCGGACGCATCGCCCAAAATGTAGCCGGGCGCTTCCCAAAGTACGGTAAATTCGCCAAACCAATAGGGCTCCAGGCTGGAGAAGGTGACCTCCCGGCGACCACTCGGGAGTTCGATAGTGGCGCGATTATCCTGGAGGCCGCTCAGGACCGCATAGTGACTGTCCCCATTGCCGTTGCGAAGCTGAAGTATCGCCGGCCGGTCCAGAAACTCCAGGCTTCGGCGTGCGCCCTTGTTCTGCAGGCAACGCAGTCCCTGCCCCTCGGCAAACTCACACGCCACTGGGCTTTCCGAGGCGCGGTATTCCAACCCCCATAGTTCAAACAGCTCGCGAAAAGCCACTGGCAAAGAGATGGTCTGGTCCGGGAACTCAAATTCGGGCAGTGGTTCCTCCTCGCGTGAGTCACTGGTCTGCTCACTGGCTTCGGGAAGCTTTTCCGACAACTCGACAACAGGCATATCCAGCTCGACCCGTTCGATGGCGCCAGTAAGGGACGTTCCCTGATTTTCGGCGACAGCATCGGGCTCGGGTCCACCGCTCCCCGGAAGCCCTATGAACAGCCACGTGGTCATGATGATGGCCATCAGCAGGGCTGCAGCCAACATCAGCGCATGGGACTTTCGAGACGGCCCAGCGCGCCTGGGCAGATTCTGGCCGTTCACTTCCCGGGCAGCGTTACGGATATGGGGAGCAGTGATCTGGTGCTCGCCTTCGGCGTAGGCGCCCAGCAATGCACGGTCACTGATCAGGTTAATCAGTCTCGGTACACCATGGCTGGCGCGGTACAAAGCCCGGATCGCGCGATCAGTAAAGATCTCGCCCCGGAGGCCTGCCACGCTGAGCCGGTAACGCAGGTAAGCCTCTATCTCTGCTCGACCCAGGGCGTCGAGGTGATAACGGGCCGTTACCCGCTGATTTAACTGGCGGAGCTCTGGTAGCCCCAGAATCTCCTGCAGTTCAGGTTGTCCCAGCAACACAATCTGCAGTAGTTTTTTCTCAGCGGTTTCGAGATTGGTCAGCAATCGGAGCTGTTCAAGCACTTCGGCGGACAGGTTCTGGGCTTCATCAATCATCAGAACCTTATGGCGGCCCGCTGCATGGGCCTTGAGCAGGTCATCATTGATCAGTCCCACCAGTTCCTTGATGGATGATCCGACCGGATGGGCAATCTCAAGCTCATCGCAGATGGATGACAACAGCTCACGGGCAGACAATCTGGGATTGAGGATCAGTGCAATGTCTACATGATCCGGCACATTCTCGATGAAGCAACGGCTGACAGTGGTCTTGCCCGTGCCGACTTCTCCAGTGATCACGATAAAACCGCCCTGCCCCTGCACGCCATACATCAGATGCGCCAGCGCTTCTTTATGGCGTTCGCTCAGATACAGATAGCGGGGGTCCGGGGCTATCGAAAACGGGGGCTCCCGAAAACCGAAGAAATCGTAGTACATGCGTGTCCAGTCAGGTGCTCAGGCGGAGCTTGCGGGAGCCGCCATCGGGCTCCCCGGCTATCGCGGTATCATACCGCCCGGCTCCCGGGGCTGTCATCTCATGAAGTGCCGGAATCCGCATTGCTTACCAGTCTCAGTTCAGCTGTGGAGCGGCGCTGTTCGGATTTCAAGCGGCGAATGCATCGCTCCAGGGTCTTGGAGATTCTGGCGTGGGAGCGAATCATTGAAATCTTGGGCCAGGTCGCACGCTCGCCCTGCAATATCATCTCCCGGACCCATGCCGGATCAGGGTTGGATAACATGCGACGGTAGTCACGAAGACGATACGTCGGCGAGATGGTGACATCCCCGGAATAGCGCTGCCCCATAATGGTGTACATCTGGCCCGCTACCTGCCGAAGCATTTCCGGCTGAACGCGTTTTCGCAGATAATCGAACAGGCCCTGGCCATGGAACTGGATTTCCGATTTCAGCAGGTGCATCGGCAGATTGGCGACATTGATCTTTTCATCCCGGCCTCGCCGGTTCAGAAAAGGCACCACATGGGGGTTGGTCTGGCTGACAATGGTGAAGTTCACGTCGTAAAGGTGCATCAGCCGTTCGATGGGCAAGTCGCTGACCACCGACCCGTCCACGAACTTCAGCCGCGACATGTAGGGCAGCACGTTGCCCTGAATGTCCTTCTTCATCAGCGGTACCGGCGGGAAGATGCCCGGCACTGCCGCGCTGGCCAGCACAGCACTCCAGACCAACAGATAGGGTGACGTGTAGCCACACAACAAACGGGCTTTCTGGTGGGTCTGGACCGGTGACACACTGACGTTGATGGAACGCCCGGTCTTCTGGAACGCTTCCTCAAAGGTGTATTCCCCGATATTGGCACGCAGGCACGCCTTTAACTGCTCCTGATCCATCAGGCCGTCACCCCGGATGGCACTGAACAGCCCTCGCCATTTCCAGGCCCTCATGTCGTGGTTTTCAGGCACCAGCATGTCCGGTATTTCCGCATCGCTGTGGACACCCAGTATGCCAGCGATAATGGCGCCGATGCTGGAGCCGGCAATGACCTGCGGCAACAACCCTTTTTCCCAGAGTGCCTTTATAACGCCGAAATGGAACATGCCCAGCGTGGCACCGCCGCTGAGCAGCAAAGCCGGGCGGCCATAACTGGTCAGGGTATCGCGGAAGAACTGCAGCTTCTCGGCCACTGGGAATCCCGGCACCTTGGTGTCGCACAGGAAATCCAGCGATTCGCACACCTGGGTGATGTACTCCTCGATCAGATGCTTGGTGCCAACCCGGGAACGGGTATACAGGGCCGTATTGCCCATATTGCCCAGGTCGTGATGAAGCCCTTCTCTCAATGCACGCTTCAGGCGCTCGAAATCATTCTGATGCCGGTAGGTGCGGAGGTTGCTGAGCCGGTCGTAGATGAGTTCGTAATGGTAAAGGTCGGAGCCAAACTCCTCTTTCCACTCCACATTGCCCTCAAGGAAATCCAGTTCCAGCGCCGCAGCCTTCCAGACTTCGTAATTGGGCGCCTCCGCCAGCATCTTGCGGAATTTCCGGATACGGTCATCAACCATCTGGTAAACCTCCGTTGTTCCAGCCGATTCGATGCGTCAGAAATCCTCGAGCATCAAATCCTCATCGTCATCGCTGGCAAATGGATCGTCTACGGTTCTGCCATCGTTGATCAGGTAAGCCCGCCGTTGCAGGTACGCGTTCCTCACGAACGTATAGCCGTCACCTGAGATGAACCCTTCCGCAGGGATCAGATCGGCACGCTTGTCAACAATCTGAAGCGCCCTCGCATAATAGACATCCGGCGTTTCAGCCAGGTCCCAGGCTGAGGGCAACAACAGGTTGTCGGATACAAACCCACCAAAGTCCCGGGGATTCGAGGGCCCCAAAAACGGCAGCATCAGGTAAGGTCCAGAGCCCGTGCCCCAGTAGCCCAAGGTCTGGCCAAAGTCTTCTGGACGCTCAGGCAAATCGAACATGGTAGCCACATCAATCAACCCGCCCAGACCAAAAACCGTATTGTAGGTAAACCTACCCGCCGCCACGACGGCAGACTCTCCTTTCAATTGGAAGATACTGTTGGCGAAGTTACGTATTTCAGTCAGGTTGTTGAAGAAATTGGTGACAGCACGGTCCGCAAAGCCTGGCATGACGGTGCGGTACCCTTTCGCAACAGGGCGGAGGAACCAGTTGTCGATGGTTTCGTTGAAGCCATAGACCTTCCGGTTCCAGTCCTCATAGGGATCGACCTCGCTCGGAGGGGCGTCAAGCTTTCGTTCTGCCATGTCAGGATCGACTGGCTGCACGGTTTGCGCGACCGCATTGCCTGAAAACAGGCAGATAAAAATCAGGGCGCCGATTGCTGGGTGCCGGAAAAAAATGTCTCTCATCGTCAGACCTGAGGTTGTTAAAACTGTTACTGTTCGTCGAAAATACCGGCGCTCTGCTTTTTTATTATTAACCCCTTGCTTCAGGAGTAGCCCCGATGTCAGTACCCGGGAATCTGGTTAGCACACTCTCCATGCCTTTGCGCTGGGGAGATATGGACGCATACGGCCATGCCAACAATACGGTTTATTTCCGCTTTTTCGAGGAAGCCCGCATCACCTGGCTGGCGTCCCTGGAGCTGGGCGCGGAAAACGACCCCGACGGTCCGGTCATTATAAAGACCAGCGCCACCTTTCTGAAGGAACTGGCCCATCCGGCAACGGTTGAGGTCAGAACATACGCCGACAAAGCCGGCAATACCAGCCTCGATACCTATCATACGCTGACCGATACCGAGACAGGCACACTCTACGCGGAGGGCTATGCGAAAATTGTCTGGTTTGACCGCACCAAACGCACGTCGATGGTGCTGCCTGACAAGCTCAGGGCGTTGGCGGCCAGTTAAGACCGCCTATCGCCACCCCAGACCCTATCGGCGGCGAACCACAACGCTGCCGATGGAATAGCCTGCACCAAACGAACAGATCACGCCCAGTTCACCAGCGCCAAAGTCGTCCTTGTGTTTGTGGAACGCAATGATCGAGCCAGCGGAGCTGGTGTTGGCGTACTCATCCAGAATGACCGGCGCCTCTTTCGTGTCCGCGTCGCGCCCCAACACCTTGCGGGCGATCAGTTGGTTCATATTCAGGTTGGCCTGGTGCAGCCACATTCGCTTGAGGTCATCTGGCGACAACGACAGGCTGGACAGCTGTTTGAGGATCGTTTCCGCCACCAACGGCGACACTTCCTTGAACACCTTGCGCCCCTGTTGCACGAACAGCTTGTCCGGCTTGTTAATGCCCTCTTTATCGCCCCGATTCAGGAAACCAAAGTTGTTGCGAATGTTATTGGAGTACTTGGTCAGCAGGCTGGTTCCAAGAACCTCAAAACCCTGCCCTTCAGCAACATCGGCGTCTCTTTCCACCAGGATGGCGGTGCAGGCATCGCCAAAAATGAAGTGGCTATCCCGGTCACGGAAATTCAGGTGGCCGGAGCAGATTTCCGGACTAACCACCAGCACCGCCCTGGCCGTGCCATTCTCTACGGCGTTTGCCGCCGCCTGCAGCCCAAAGGTCGCGGAACTGCACGCCACGTTCATGTCGTAGGCAAAGCCCTCGATGCCCAACGCGTCCTGAACCTCAACAGATATAGCCGGGTATGGGCGCTGCATGTTAGAGCAGGCGACAATAACCGCATCAACATCGGCCGCAGTCTTGCCGGCCTGTTTGAGAGCCTCTTCGCAGGCTGCCAGCGCCATCTCGCATTGCACCGAGGCTTCTTCGTTGGGTCGGTCCGGTATGTTCGGGCACATCCGTTCAGGGTCGAGTATGCCCTGCTTGTCAATCACGTGGCGACGCTTGATGCCGGACGCTTTTTCAATAAAAGCGGACGAAGACGGTTGCAGGGGCTCAAGATCGCCACTGGCAATATCGTCAGCATGACGTGCGTTGTGAAGTTCGACGAAGGCATTGAATGCCTCCACCAGTTCTTCGTTGGTAATGGTTGCTGGCGGTGTGTACAACCCGGTCCCGCTGATAACGGCTCTAATCACGCTAACCCCACGTCATAGTTGTAAAAACAAACAATCTAACTGCACCAATATTGACCAAATACTAACACAGTCTAAACGTTTTGCCCGCAAACGTGACCGGCTTACACGCGCGTCTGCTCCCACTGCCTGTCGAGGCGCTTGACCGATACCGGCACGGCCGTGCCCAGCTGTTGTGCAAAGAAAGAGACCCGAAATTCCTCAAGCATCCATCGATAGAGCAATAGCTCCGGGTCCCTTACCCCCTGGCGTTGCTGCTCATCGCGTTTGCTGGCGTAGCGGGACCAGAGCGGCTCCATGGTGTGCAGGAACTCCCGCTCCCGCCCGAGCTCCCTGGGCATTTTTTCAAAACGGATGCTGGCTGCCTCGAAATAGCGTCCAAAATGGGCAAGCCATTCCGGCGGCGTGGCAACAATAAAACCCGGATACACAAGATTTTGCAGCTGAAACTTCAAGTCCGCCATACTGTTCGCGAGCGCGAGGTTAATTTTGCCCTTGAGCTGTTTCATCACGCCATGATAGCCCGTCATGGCCTGGTGCAGCCGCTCGTCAGCCTGCTCAAGTGCCGGTACGAATTCCGCCCTCCCGGCGTTAAACGCGTTCTCGAACGCGTTGTTGTCCCGGGGTACGTCATCGGGCACAAAATGCTGCATCGCCGTGGCCAGCAACAGGTCATCCAGCAACACCCGGGCTTTGCCCACCGGCGCGAACATCAACGCCGATGACTTGAAGTTCGGCAGCCGCCGCTCGATGTCCTCCAGCGTATTGCCCAGCCGAACCAATATCAGTCGCGCCACCGCCTTGCGAGTTGCATCCTCCGCCGTAAGCCGGTCCAGGAACCGTGTCTGGCGAACGGAATCCCCCGTGTCCTCCAATGCCGGGTATACGGTGACTTCCATACCGCCTTTTTCGGTCCTGACAGATTCGGGCAGCGACCCGAAATCCCATCGCGTTGACGCACTCGCAGCCTCGGTCGAGGGCTCCCTGCGGGTTGCCGAAGACAACGCAGCTTCTGCCCGCCCTTCCAGTTCGCTTTGCAGCTTTTCGGTTTCCCGCCCCTCGGCGATGGGCTTGCCCGCATCATCAACAACCCGAAGATTCATTCTCAGGTGCTTCGGCAGATCCTCCTGTGGCCAGGCATCGGCGTCAATCCTGACACCCGTCATTCGCCGGAGCTGTTCGCTCAGCTGCAGCGCCAATGGCTCGTTTGAAGCCTGAAGGTTTTCCAGAGCCGCATCCACGAAATCCGGTACCGGTACAAAGTTGCGCCTCAACGCCTTCGGAAGGCCTTTGACCAGTGCGATGCACTTCTCCCTCAAGAGCCCCGGTACAAGCCATTCAAGCCGCCGCGCCGGAAGCTGTTTCAGGGCCATCACCGGTGCCTGGAGCGTAACGCCATCGCGCTCACTGGTGGGTTCGAACTCATAACTCAGGGGATATCTCACCCCTTCCCACTCCAGGTAGTCCGGATACAGTGAGCCCGCCTGCTCATCCACCGGGCGCTGGAGGATATCGGCCTCCGTCAATTCCATGTCACGGAGCTGGTCAGCACTCAGCTGCTTCCACCAGCTTTCGAAATGCCGGCCGCTAACAATGTCCGCTGGCAGCCGCTGGTCATAAAACGCCACCAGCACTTCGTCCTCAACCAACAGGTCCCGCCGCCGCGTTTTGCGCTCCAGGTTTTCAACGGTGTCCAACAGTTCCCGGTTACGGGCAATAAAAGGCGCTTTGGACTGGTAATCGCCTTCCACCAGGGCACGGCGGATGAACAGGTTGCGACACTCCTCCGGGTCCACCTTACTGTAGGGAATACGGCGTTTGGCAATAATGTCCAGGCCGTAGAGACTGACCTTTTCATAGCCCATGACCTGGCCACGTTTCTGTTCCCAGTGGGGTTCGAAGAAGTGATGCTTCACCACATGCCCGGCCAGGGGCTCGATCCACTCCGGCTCAATCTTCGCCACCACCCGCGCAAACACGCGGCTGGTTTCGACAATTTCCGCCGCCACAATCCACTTCGGGCCGGTTTTCGACACTTTTGAGCCCGGAAAGATCATGACCTTACGGTTGCGGGTGGCCAGATACTCCTTCTTTTCAAGCTTCACCGCCACCTGGCCCAGCAAACCCGCAAGAATGGCTTTGTGCAAAGACTCGTAACTGGCCGCATCTCTGTTCAGTTTCAGTTTCTGCTCACGGCAAATCAGCGTCAGTTGCCGGTGAATGTCGCGCCACTCCCGCATCCGCATCCACGACAGAAAGCTCTTCTGGCAGACCTTTTTCAGCTGATTCTGGGACAGTTCCTGGCGCTGTTCCTCGTAAAAATTCCATATATTCAACAAGGTCAGGAAATCCGATTCCTTGTCATTGAACGGCGCGTGGGCCTGATCGGCAGCCTGCTGTTTGTCCTGGGGGCGCTCTCTCGGGTCCTGAACGCTCAGACCGGCAATGATCACCAACGTTTCTGCCAGACTGCCCTGTTCCGAGGAGGTCACCAGCATGCGCGCCAGCCTTGGGTCCAGCGGCAGGCGTGCCATGGTGCGGCCAAGGTTTGTCAGACGGCGCTTGTCATCAACGGCTCCAAGCTCTTCGAGCAATTTGTAGCCATCGTTGATCAGGCGACGGTCCGGTGGCTCCAGGAACGGGAAATGGCGGATATCCCCAAGCCCCGAGGTGGTCATCTGCAGAATAACCGAGGCCAGGTTGGTGCGCAGGATCTCCGGGTCGGTGTACTCGGGCCGGTTGATGAAATCGGTTTCGTCGTAAAGCCGGAAACAAATCCCCGGAGCAACCCGGCCACAGCGCCCGGCACGCTGATTGGCGCTGGCCTGGGACACCGGCTCAATGGGCAGGCGCTGGATTTTGGAACGTACGCTGTAACGGCTGATACGGGCCACGCCGGTGTCGATGACATAGCGTATGCCGGGCACGGTCAGGGAGGTTTCCGCGACGTTGGTGGAGAGCACGATCCGACGCCCCCGGTGGCCCTGGAATATCCGGTTCTGTTCCTGGTTACTGAGCCGAGAATATAATGGTAGAACTTCGGTATGGCGCAGCTCGGCGTGTCGCAGTACCTTGCTGAGGCTGCGAATTTCCCGCTCGCCGGGCAGGAATACGAGTACGTCGCCCGGTGGCTGCTTTTCTGCACGTTCGTGCTGTTCGATTTCCTCCATCGCACGCAGCACGCCATCCGTCCAACCCTGGTCCCGATCGTCCTCATCGCCAGTGAGAGGACGGTAACGCACATCTACCGGATAGGTTCGCCCGCTGACTTCGATGACCGGCGCGCCACTAAAGAACTCGCTAAAGCGTTCCACTTCGATGGTGGCGGAGGTGATGATGACCTTCAGATCAGGCCGTTTCGGCAACAGTTGCCGCAGGTAGCCCATCAGAAAGTCGATATTAAGGCTGCGTTCGTGGGCCTCATCAATAATCAGGGTATCGTAACGATCCAGGAACCGGTCGTGCTGGACCTCCGACAGCAGGATGCCATCGGTCATGACTTTGACCCGCGACTGGTCGGACGTGGTGTCGGTAAAACGTACCTGATACCCCACCTGCCCGCCAGTCTGCTCTCCAAGCTCTTCAGCAATACGACCGGCTACGGTACGGGCGGCAATCCGGCGGGGTTGGGTGTGGCCGATCAGCCCGCGAATACCCCGACCGCTGTTCATGCAGATCTTGGGGATCTGGGTGGTCTTACCGGAACCGGTTTCGCCGGCAATAATCACCACCTGGTTCTGTTCAATGGCCTCACGGATGTCATCGACCCGTTCAGACACTGGCAGCGATGACGGAAAGGTGGCCGGCTTATGCAATGCCTGGCGTTCCGTGACACGCGCCTGACCCCGATCGAGCCATTGCGCCATCTTCTCCAGGTCCTTTTGCCCCGGACGCCCTTTTTTCCGGGCTACCAACTTGTGAATACGGGCGGCTTCCAACTGGTTGCAGGCATCCAGCTGCTCCATGATGGCTTTTACGGCGGCCTTGCTGTCTGGCGTATTCGTGGACTGTTCCGGGGGGGCTTGCGTCATCGGTCCGTTTTACCGTTGTTGGATCTTGGATACCCGGTTCGCTTCGGGCGTGGCGACAGTCTAACGATATCCCGCGCCTCATTAAACGGAAAAACCCCGCCGAGGCGGGGTTCACATCATCCGTTCGGGGCGATTAAACCGCCCGCACGAACCGGTTACTTGCTGTTGGCTTCGTCACGCAGCTCGCGCCGCAGGATCTTGCCTACGTTGGTCTTCGGCAGTTCATCGCGGAACACGAAGGATTTGGGGACCTTGTAAGCGGTCAGGCGTTCGCGGCAGAACTCTTTCAGTTCATTTTCAGTAACACCTTCCGCGGTTGCCACCAGGTAGACCTTAACCGCCTCTCCACTCTTGTCATCGGGAACACCGACAGCGGCACACTCAACCACTTTCGGATGACCACTGACCACGTCTTCTATCTCATTGGGGAAGACGTTGAAGCCAGACACGATAATCATGTCCTTCTTGCGGTCGACGATGCGGATGTAGCCATCCTCCTGGATAAGGGCAATGTCACCCGTCTGCAGGAAACCGTCGTCAGTGAAGGACTTCTGGGTGTCTTCCGGACGCTGCCAGTATCCGCGCATCACCTGTGGCCCCTTCACACACAATTCGCCGGGCTCGCCAAGAGGCGTTTCGTTGCCGTCGTCGTCGATGGTTTTGATTTCGGTGCCGGGAATCGGCAGGCCAATGGTGCCAAGCTGGATCGCGCTGTTCGGATTGAAGGTGACAACCGGAGAGGTTTCAGTCATGCCGTAACCTTCACTGATTTCACACCCTGTAACACGCTGCCACATCTTCGCGGTGTCGCTGGTCAGCGCCATGCCGCCGGACGACGTCAGTTTCAGGGCACTGAAATCCAGGGCCTTGAATTCTTCGTTGTTGCACAGCGCCACGAACAGCGTGTTCAGCCCCAGGAATGCGGTGAAGCGATGGTTTTTGAGCTCTTTCACAAACCCGGGGATATCACGGGGGTTCGGGATAAGAACGTTGTGGGCGCCAGCTTCAAGCATGATGCCGCAGTTCAGGGTGAACGAGTAGATGTGGTAAAGCGGCAGCGGAGCAATAACCACTTCCGTGCCTTCCTCCACCGAATCTTCCATCATCGGCCGAGCTTGCAGGAGGTTGGCGACCAGATTGCCGTGGGTCAGCATCGCGCCCTTGGCCACACCGGTGGTGCCACCGGTGTACTGCAGAACGGCGATGTCGTCTTTCTTGCACTCCACCGGCGAGAATTTTTCCCTGGCCCCTGCACTGAGCACCGCCGGGAGTTTGTGAGCCTGGGGCAGGCTGAATGCCGGCACCATTTTCTTCAGGTGCTTCACGGCGGCGTTCATCAGCGTACGCTTCAGCGGCGAATGCATGTCGGCAATTTCGGTAACAATGACATGCTCGATGCCGGTATGAGGAAGCACTTTCTCTGCGTTATGAGCCATGTTCGCCAGCACTACAAGCGCCTTGGCACCGGAGTCATTGAACTGGTGTTCCATTTCGCGAGTGGTGTACAGCGGGTTGGTATTCACCACGATCAGGCCCGCGCGCATGGCCCCAAACACTACGACAGGGTACTGGGACACGTTGGGCATTTGCACCGCAATCCGGTCGCCCGGCTTGAGGTCGGTCTTGTTCTGCAGCCAGGCGGCAAAATTCCGGCTCTGGGTGTCCAGGTCGCGATAGGTGAGCGTGGCGCCAACGGCACTGAACGCGGGGCGGTCAGCGTACTTGTTCACGGCCTGATCAAATACGTCAACCATGCTACTGTATTTATCCAGGTCTACGTTCAGGGACACGCCAGCGGGGTATTTGTCCTGATAGAACTGCTCAAAATCCATCACCATCTCCTGTTTGGCATTTGTGCTTATAATGTTTACCAATGTCGTTTTGGTCAAAAAATCAACCAGACAAAAGTATCAGCCTCGAAAAGTCGGGAGAGAATAGCAGTTTTGTGAACGATGAGGTAGTTTTCAAAGCAGAACTGTAGCGGTTGCAGCCACCAACCTAATCACACCAACACTGGAGCCCATCATGAGCGACACTTTGGACACGCTTGAGAACATCACCTACGACGAACTCCAGGAAGGCGACTCCGCAACCTATGTGAAAACACTGACCGAGGACGAACTGGTGTTGTTCGCTGCTGTCTCCGGAGATGTGAACCCGGTCCACCTGGATTCGGAGTTTGCCGCCGACTCCATGTTCCAGGAGCGGATTGCCCATGGCATGTGGAGCGGCTCACTGATTTCCGCGGCCCTGGCCACCGTGATGCCGGGCCCCGGCACCATATACCTGGAACAGAGCCTGGCTTTCAAGCGCCCGGTAAAGCTGGACGACACCCTGACGGTGACATTGACAGTACTGGCCAAGGAACGCAAAAACCGCGTAACCCTATCCTGCGATGTCCGCAATCAGAACGATGAGCGGGTTGTGACCGGTGAGGCGAAAGTGATCGCCCCTACCCAGAAGATGTCCCTGAGCAAGCCACAGCTACCAAAAATTACCATAGCGCACTAGCGTATACGGGCCACTGAATTAACCCGGCAGGAAATCGATGGGGAATCGCACCGTCCTGGGTTCCACATCGTCCTCGCCGAAATTGAACAGGCGCACGCGCATGGCAATGCGTTGCTCCAGGCTTTGATTGCCCAGCTCGGAGCTCACCACCTCGCAACGCGATACTGACCCATCCGGTTCGATCACCAATTCCAGCATAACCTTACCTTCCAGCGTCGGGTCCTGACGCAGCTCGCGTCGGTAGAGGGAGTAGAGTGACGTTTTCTGGGCGTCGAACACCTGGCGGATGTTGCTCATGCCCCGCTGCCCCGGTCCGCCGGTGGGCTCCGGCGCAGCTTCTGGCGCTGCTTCCTGCGCCACCTCCACGTTACGAACCTGATGGCCAGCCACTGCCACCTCAGTTTCTGGCGCGGCTTCCCGAGTGACGCCGCCGCTGCCAGCAAGCGCCCTGCCGGGGTCAGTTTCGGCACCGAACAGATCTCCATCGCCGCTTGCGGTCTCGGCATCGACGTTGGCCGCCAGGGTGTCCACGGCGTCCGGCTCTGGCGCCCGCATACTGGCAAGTTGGTCCTGCATTGCCATCAGACCCGATCTGGAGGCGGTTTCACGCGCCTGCTCGACCGTTTGGGAAGGAGCGGGTGTCGGGCGCACAGGCTCGGGTGGGGGCACCTCTTCAGCCAATTCCGGCTCCACCGCTTTGGGTTCTGTACTTTCAGGTTCGGGCTCGGGCTCAGATTCCGGAGCCGGCTCGGGTTCAGGTTCAGGTTCAGGTTCAACCTCAGGCACTGGAATCGGCTTTGGCGCCTCGCGTTGCTCTACCAGTCGCGCCAACTGGGGCGGAATCTTCTCCGCCTCGCTGCGGTCGGGTTCCGGAAGCTGAAACGCCGGAATAAGCAGCGCAGGAGGCAGAAAGACCGCCACCATCACCAACAATGCCAGCACAAAACGGCGGTTTTCTCCCTTTTCCGCGCCCCATGGCAACCCGGATGAAAGGTGTTTGGTCGCGAGATTGTTGGGAGAGAGGTTCTGACGCTCAGCCATTGCCGACCTCCTTCGCCGACTCAACAGCCAGCCGGACCTGCCGGAAGTCTTCATCGATGCAGGTTTGCATGATCTTTCTCAATAACCGGTAGTCGGTGGCGCGCCCTGCCATTATGGTCACCTCATGACCCTGCTCCGGCACCTGGCCCCTCCGGTTACGCACCCAGGCAAGCTCATCCGCCAGCCCACCGATGGTGCTGTCCCCGGTTTCAATGCCATCCAACCGTGCAACTTCCCGGCCCTGCACGAGAATGGACCGTCCGATTACCTGGACCATCAGGGTTTCGACCGCCTCCTTGTCCGCGGTCGATTGCGGCAGTGGGACATCGGCCGTGTTCTGCATAACCTTTACATCGGACGAGTTCACCATCAGGAAGAACACCAGGATCGTGAAGATGTCCATCAGGGACACCAGATTCAGGCCTCCCGGGCGGTGCATACGGCTGTAGTGGCGCTGGATACGACGGGCACGGCGGGAGGTCTTCATGCACCCTCCCCTTCGACCGATAACGTCCGGTTTTCAGGTGCGTCTGCCAGTGCCACATCCGGGAAAAGCTCTCCCTTCACCACACTGGCCGCAACAACTGCCGGATAGGAGCGGAGCGTATCCATCGCAGTCACCAGAGTCTGATAGTCGATGTCCGGGCTGACCTCCAGAACGATGTCAGTCTTCTCCGGCACCCGCTTCTTGATCTGCTTGAGAGTTTCCCTCAGGCCGTCGAAGTCCTGTTCCCCCTCAATCAACGGCAGGGTCCGGATCACGCCTCTCTCACTGTCCAGCACTTCCAGGCCCTGGGGTATCAACGCCACCACCAGCCGCAGTTCGTCAGCCTGTGGCGCCTCACCCGACTCCATCCCGGGAAAGTCGAGCTCAATCATACGAATCTGGCTAAAGACCATGCCCAGCAGCAATACCGGGACTAACACGATCATCAGATTCAGGAATGGCGTGATATCCAGTTCCGGATTGCTGACAAGCCTGCGATGTTTTCGTCTCATGCGGCAAACCCTGGCTCAGGCGGATTGGGGGGCGGGCTGCTCGGAGATAATGTTCAGCAGCTTCACCCCGGCCATCTCGAAACTGTCGACGATTTCATTGGTGCGGGTCTGAAGCAGTGCATGAAACATCAACAGGGGAATGGCCGACATCAGCCCGAACGCCGTGGTATTCATGGCAACGGAGATACTTTCCGACAACAGCGACGCCTTCTGGGACGGATCTGCAGCGGCCACTGCCGTAAACGCGGCGATAAGGCCGATGATCGTGCCCAACAAGCCCAGGAGTGTCGCGATGTTGGCCAGGGTTGCCAGGTATTGGGTACGTTTCTCAAGACGGGGCAAGACTTCCATCAACCCCTCTTCCATGGCGTACTCAACATCTTCGCGGGAGTGATTATTCAGTAGCCGACCAATGCCAGCGCTCATGATCGACGCGATGGCACTGTCAGAGCCTGTCGCGGCTTTCATCGCCCGCTGGTAATCCCGTTTCCTCAGCAGCGGCAGTATGCCCTTTTCAAAGGCAAGCCGGTTCCGGCGGCGCACCGAAGCGAGATAGATGAAACGTTCAACGGTAATCGCCAGGCCGATGGCCAGCACAATGGCAATCGGGTACATGAAGGGACCACCTTCCTGAAAAAAACGAACAACAGTTTCCAGCATATTCAGACTCCCGATTCTCTACTGCAGGGAAAGAGTGGAATCCAACAATGGATTCAGGGTTTCACGAAAGGTCCGGTGACGCTCAAGGGTCAGCGGGTCCTTGGGTTCGAGCAGTTCCTCGCTTCCGGCATCCAGTTCAGCGCGTGAACGCCGCGGCAAGGTCGGCGGCTGCCAGGGCAGGATATAAAGCACGCCGGGATCATCGTCCCCGGTATGGCGGTTGATTCCCTCCACGCCCAGTGCGACGGTGTTATCCGCGGCCTGAGACACAACCGCTTCCGAGGCATTGGACGCCTCATTTGCAAAGGCCATGAACGGGGTAAGCATCAAGCTCATCCCGGCCGTTGCCAATCGTCGATAAAAGCGCATTCAGTCCAGCCTCCTTTCAAGGTCCGCAATCCATCCGGCCACCTGCTTCTCCTCGGTACCCGCCAGCTCGCGGTAACGGCGGTAGTGAGCCAGTGCGCCATCCAGATCCAGCAGATACAGCTCTGAGATAACAGCAAGGTTGTAATGCAGTTCGGCGGTAACCGGGGAATGGCTGAGCCCCGTCTCCAGCACCGTCACCGCCTCCTCAAATCGTCCCTGTTCTCGCAGCAACAATGCCAGGTTATTGGCCGTGAGCGCGTTGGCCGGGTTGATATCAAAAGCCTCACGGTACCGTTCGAGGGCCTCTTCCTTGCGTCCCTGCTGGTGTGCCTCCCAGGCCTGACGTGCCAGTTCACTGGCCTCGGCGGTGTTGACGACCACCGGCTCCGGCTTGGTCTGGCTGGCGCACCCCGCCAGCAACGCAAGACACCCCGAAAGCAGAACCGCACGTGCTGTTTCAGGCATCATCGTTGACCTCCTCATTCCACGTCATCCAGCGCACCTCCCGGTCGTACCTGCCGGGGAACAGGTCCGCCAGAACTTGCAGGCTGCGTTCCATCCACTCATCAAACCGGCCTTCCGCCAGGCGTTGATGATTCCTTGCGTGCAGGTCGATGGCCTTTTCCTCGAAAGGGTAGGCCTCTTCTTCAAGCAACATCCGGTACTGGGTTGCCTCAAGGTCGCTCAGGTTCGCCGGCGCTTCTGACGTCATGAGATCCTGCGCCATCACCCGGTACAGCTCTGCCCGACGGAACAGAATTTCCGAACGCGCTCCCTCACCAATCAGCTTCTCAGCTTGTGAGAGACGCTCCCGCGCAGCCGAGAGGGCCGCTTGTTTGCGCCCCAGGGATTCGGCCAATGGAATCTGTAGCGGAACATCGGCAAAGCGCTCAGACTCCTCCGCACCAAGCACGATGGCTGCCCGCCCAGCCCACACCAGCGTGTCTTCCGAATGCCACTGGCTGGCGAGCTCTCGCTCTACCAACTCGATTCGATATCGCCGCGGCTCCACATCGTCGAGCACAAGACGCTGGCGCAGGGTCTGACTAAGGATATGGCTCTCGGAATCGGCAGCAGCGGAATCGCGGTTGAGCCACGCGACGTAGATGCGATTGCGACGCGCATGGGCCTCTGCCTTGTGATACAGCTCAGCCGCCCTCAGTTGCTGATCCCAGGACGGCGACTCTCCTTCGTCGGCACGCATGATTTCATCCGCCGCGCGCACCAGTTGGCCCGATGACTGATAGGCAAACACCAGCTTTTCGCCTACGGTTGGGGTCAGGCCATGCTGCGGGTAATCCGTGCGAAATCGGGTCAGTTCATTAATGGCAGCCTGCCAGCGCTCTGCCTTCAGAAGTGTATTCGCTGCGTCGTAACGGCCCTTGATCGCAATGTCCGACCCCGGAAACGCAGACTCCACACGCTGAAAGTGCGCCACGGCGGTGTCAATGCGGCCCTCGCTCGCCGCTTTCTCCCCCTGGTAGTAGATGCTGCTGGCTAGTTGCCGTTTCAGACTGTCGGTATCTTTGGCCAGTGCTTCCTGTAACAACCCCTCTGACATCAGTGCCAGTGCTTGACGCCAGGCATTTTCAGCAAGCCCATAAGACGCCATCGCCAGGTTAGCCTCACCGGCTGCGACCCAGGCACTGTAGCGTTCGGCTGGGCTGACCAACGGATGGGCTATGGCAAGCTCGGCAAACCGATGGGCGTCAGCATAACGATGCTCCGCGAGCATTCGGTTGGCGATATCCGCCGTCAGACCAGCCTGACGTTCGTCCTCTGGGAACTCAGCCGCGAAGCGGTCGGCGGCGGCAGCCAGGTCGTCCAGTGTCGCGGGAAGTGAATTGCGATTATCCAGCGCATCACGCTGAATTACGATGGCAGCCCAGGCGGCATCCGCCGCCCCCGGATACTCTTTTGTCTCATGATCCGTGTCATAAGCCGCACGCTGGTAATGCTTGAAGGCGTCAGTGTGGTCACCTGCCTGCAGGAACGCATCACCGGCCATGCGAAGAACGTCTCCCTTCTGGCCGCTCCGGCCAGCCAACTGACTGTAGTAACCCCCAGCCAACCGGAAAGATGCCACTTGGCGCTCCGCTCGCCCCTCTTCGGCCTGATCATAGTGATAGTCCGCCAGTGACCGGCTGAAATTCTGCCAGCGTTCCTGATCCGCTTTCGCGAGTTGCTGGTAACGGGCATCGCCGGCAAATGCCTGGACATACTCAGCCCTGGCGGCCCTTGCGCGATCAGTTTGCCCCGCCATGCGCCAGACATCCACATTCTGGGCCAGAAAGGCCGGTACGGCGTTATGCGCCTGGAAATCGCGAACAAAGGCATTGTTCACCGCCACGCTGTCTTCAAAACGCCGGTTGCTGGCGTAGTAATCTGCCAGCCTGTCGTACAGCAGGTACCCGAAGCCCTTGCCACCCGCATCGGTCAACCAGCTTGCCAGGGATTCAACGCCCCGGTCTTCCGCCGCCATCAGAGCGACAATCCTGAAGGTGTCGTCAACCAGTTCAGCGTCGCTGGCAGGAATGCGGCGAAACCCACTGGTTTCCTCACCGACACCGTCCAGTACCGCCAGGAACGTCTTTGCGGCCCTTGTCCGGGCAGAAGGCCCTTGCTTGTACTGGCTCCAGCCCTGCATATATCGGGCCTTGGTTTTCAGGCTATCGGTGCCGTCACTCGAGATCACACGGCTGTACTCGGACTCAGCCTCGGCATAGTCTCCCGCCGAAAACGCTGCCTCGGCAATGCGGAAGCGGGCCTCAGGTACCAGGGAGGACGAAGGATACAGTCCAACCAGTTGGCGTAACCGGTCAATAGACTCCTCCGCCTGCCCCGTGTAGGCATGAGCCTTCGCCATCTGGTATAGCAATTCATCAAGCCGGCCCTGGTAGGCGCCCCTGTCGAGAATGGATTCGTAACTTTCCAGCGCCTGCCGGTATACCTGTTGTTCGCGTTCTTCGCTGAAGCTGACGTCCTCGTCAGTCACCTTCTGGATATTGGAAAGCCGGTTAAGTGCATCAATGCGTACTTCAGGTTCATCAGAGTGTTCAAACAATTGCTGGTATCGACGGGCAACTTCTGTTGGCGATATGGCCGGCATCGGTCGGGACTGGAATTCCAGAAAAACCGGGCGCATATCAGCGATGGTTTCGCCGTCGCGACCCAGCTCTACCCGGAAAGATTCCTGTGCCTGGGCACTCGCCGCGAACGCCGTAAACAGCACCGTCAGGGAAATTGACACCACTGGCTTCATGGCTGACCTCGCTCAAGGTTTTCCAGGGCCAGATACTCGTACAGGTGGGCAATCTGCTGCTCGGTCCGATCCAACGCAAACGCCATACGGTGATCCTGCTCTTCGACATAGGCCAGAGCCAGTTCATCCAGTTCCGACTCTGCCCTGCTCAGAAGTGCATCGGCCGTGCGACGAACCGTCCGTATCCGCTCCAGCGCATGGTCGGTGCGTGTCACCAGTTCAGTGAGCTTGCGATCTTTCTTTTTCAATCTTCCATCAAGCCTGCCAACGGACGCTTTCAGATCGGCCAATGTCCTGGCTACACCTTTCAGCGCCTCTTGGTGTGCAGGAGAGATGGTCCGGGCTTTCAGGTTCGCCAACCGCTGCACCAGCTCTTTGATTTCTTCGTTGAAGGGACCGCCATCAACGTTGTGCCCCACAGGCCCCAAACGTTCACTGATGGCCCCCCGAAAAACAGCAAGGCTGTCTTCCCGCTGATTCAGTGTTTGCCTCATCTCCTTCAGTTCAGCCACCCGGTTGACGGCGGCCTGGGCAGCGGGCTGCTCAATGAAACGAATTAGATAGGCAGTACGGGGCTGTGTGAGCGTACGGTTGTCGGCAAGGAACCATTGGGCCTCAGAGTTCCGTGCGTCCAGTACCAGCGCCTGATACGCACCTTTCTGACGGATCTGGTCAGCCAGTTTGCGAAGGGTCACCCGTTCACTTTCATAGGACGCATTTGCTGCTAGATAAGCTTCACCCGCCTGCCCCAGGTAACCGGCGAGGTCGTACCCCCTACCCGTTCCAAGCCAGGCATTGGCCACACCGGGATAGGCCAGTGGGTACTTTTTGGCGCGATGCCAGGACTGCATTGCCGCCCGCTGGTTGCCACTGGCCGAGAGCGCAAGACCGTGAAGGTAGAGGCCATGGGATGTGCTGTAGCTTTCCAGGGGGATTTTCTCCAGGAAGCCGATGGCCTTTTCGTAGTCTCCGTGATCGTAAGCAAGGTAGCCGGCGCGAACCAGTAGTCGGCTTCTGAGTTCCTGGCTGCGTTGGCTGTCGACGTCTTCTTCGGACATGGCCAGAGCCACTCGAAGTGCAACCAGTGCTCGCGATGGATTCCGGTCCTGCCTGCCGTAGTCAGCCGCAATGTTCATGTAACCCAGCGCAGCCCAATAGCCTGGCTCCATGGACGCCAGCACCTTCCCGGCCCGATCGGTATGCCCCGCCTCCCTCTCAATCTCGGCCAACCGGTAAAGCGCCTTTTGCCGGTCACTTCCACTGGCCCGCTTCGCAGCAGTTTCAAGGTACTCCCGGGTTTTGTTGTCTCCAGAGTCCGTCGGCAGTTCCGCCAGCAATAGTGCCGCCTGCCCGCGGTAATACTGTCCTTCGATCAGTTCTTTCAGCAGCTGCTCAGCCTCCTGATGACTCCCCGTAACCAAAAGTGCTTTAGCGCGAACCAGGCGTTCGGCTTCGGTAGTGGCATTCCGGGTATAACGCAATGCTGCAGCCGGGTCATGGGTGTCCAGGGCGAATTGCGCGAGCCCCAAGTGCAACGACGCCAAATCGCTGCCTCCGGACGCCAGCCCCGGGATAAGGGCCGCGGTCAGACTGAGAGCAAACCGTGTGGAGACTTTCCGAAGCTTAGCGAGCACGACCATCCTTTCGCCCTATTTCCATTCCTGAAACGAAACCACTGGTTCGTAGTCCGGCGCCGCAGCATCCAGAGACAGCTGTATGCGGGATTCACCGGGCCGCTTCCGAAATTGATGGGTCGCTTCACGGCGAACAAAGCGCTCGTTCGCTGAACGTGCCGTCAGAACCGCTTTTAGTTGATGGGCGCCATGAGGCAGGTTACCGATATAGAGCCGCTGGACACCGCCCTGCTTCAGGGAGTCACGTTCCTGGTCGGTATAGAGGTGAGAAGCAACTGGCGTGTCGTTCAGGTACAGTTCAACCGAGTCCAGATCCAGCCCCTCCCGATTCCTGAGTGTCAGGAAAACTGCCACTTGCGTGTCGACTGGGTAGAGTACGTTCTCCTCCAGTTGGTACAAGGTCTGGCTGAGGTCCGCCACATCGGCTTTCAGGCGGTCGATCTCCTGGTCCAGCGATTCAGCAAAGGCGCTACGCGTCAAACCGAGCTGAGATGCCACCATCATGACCAAAATGACCAGCCACGCCACCCTGACCTGGCGCCCAACCGTTACTGTTTGCTGCGCTCCGGCGACCATACGCTTCCTGCCTCTAGCAATGTTCTGTAACAAACCGGCAGAAAGAGTAACACTTGGTAACAGGCAAGAACGGTATCCAGATCACCAATTGGAAATCCGAAACCGTCGGATTTTTTGACAGGAGCAAAACGCCGAGGAATCTCCCGTTCACGGGAGATGCACTAAACTCATTCTAGTCAGCTGATTTATATTAACTATTTTAAACTGGCCCCGGATTTGCTCCGAGAGAAGCGCGGGGCAGCCTTTAGGCCACCCCGTTTGATATGCCGAGCTTAGCCGATGCTCTCAACCGCATCGGCTTTTTTTATTTGCTCAGTTGTTTCATGGCCGATTCCAGGCCTTCAATGGTCAACGGATACATGTGGTCATTCACCAGCTGACGGGTCATACCGAGCGACCCACCCATGCCCCAGTAGCTCTCCGGCAATGGATTGATCCACACCACCTTGCGGAAGTGATCGGTAATGCGCTGAAACCACGTTGCGCCCGCTTCCTCGTTCCAGTGTTCGATGGACCCGCCGGGGTGTGACACCTCATAGGGCGCCATGGTGGCATCCCCTACAAAGATCACTTTGTAGTCCGGCGTGTACTTGTGAAGAATGTCCCAGGTGCTCGTTGTTTCGTTCATCCGGCGGATGTTGTTTTTCCACACGCTTTCATAGATGAAATTATGAAAGTAAAAGTACTCCATGTGCTTGAATTCGAGCCGAGCAGCCGAAAAGAGCTCCTCGCAGACCCGCACGTGAGGGTCCATGGAGCCACCCACGTCGAAGAAGATCAGGACTTTGACCGCATTGTGCCGCTCGGGAACCATCTTCAAGTCGAGGTACCCGGCGTTGCGGGCAGTGGAGCGGATAGTATCGTCCATGTCGAGCTGGTCCGCGGCACCCTGGCGAGCAAACTTACGCAGCCGACGCATGGCCACCTTGATATTGCGAATGCCGAGAGTGACGCTGTCGTCCAGGTCCTTGAACTCCCGTTTTTCCCAAACCTTTACGGCCCGGCCATGACGCCCCTTGTTCTGGCCAATGCGAAAACCTTCCGGGTTGTAACCGTTCGCACCAAAGGGTGAGGTACCACCAGTGCCAATCCACTTGTTGCCGCCCTGATGACGCTCCTTCTGCTCTTCCATGCGTTTCTTGAAGGTATCGATCAGCTCTTCCAGCCCGCCGAGGGAATCGATTTTGGCCTTGTCCTCTTCTGACAGCTGCTTTTCAAATTCCGCGCGCAGCCAATCATCCGGAATCAACGCCTGCATCAGGTCATCGAGGTTTTCTATGCCCTCGAAATAGGCCTGGAACGCCCGGTCGAATTTATCGAAATGGCGCTCGTCCTTGACCAGGCAGACACGAGCCAGGTAGTAAAACTCTTCCATATTCGCAAAGGCGAGCCTGTTCTGCAGAGCTTCAAGCAGGTCGAGGAGTTCGCGCAGACTGGCGGGCACCTTGGCCCGCCGGACTTCGAGAAAGAAATCAATCAACATAGGGTGCTGCTCTTGCTGTATTTCAGCTACGACGACGGGCCATGAAGGCCAGCTTCTGCAACAGGTGAACATCCTGCTCGTTCTTCACCAGTGCGCCATACAGCGGCGGCAAGGCGGAACTGGTGTCCTTCTCCTGCAACATTTTGGCAGACAGCTCATCCGCCATCAGCAGTTTGAGCCAATCGATAAGTTCTGAAGTGGACGGCTTCTTCTTCAGCCCTGGCACCTTGCGAACGTCGAAGAAAACTTCCAGCGCATCGCGAACCACCTGCTGCTGCAGACCCGGGAAGTGCACGTCCACGATGCTCTTCATGGTGTCGTGGTCCGGGAAGCTGATGTAGTGGAAGAAACAACGGCGCAGGAAAGCGTCCGGCAGTTCCTTTTCGTTGTTACTGGTGATCACGATGATAGGCCGATGCTTGGCACGCACAGACTGCTGTGTCTCGTAGACGAAGAATTCCATGCGATCGAGTTCGAGCAGAAGATCGTTCGGGAACTCGATGTCCGCCTTGTCGATTTCATCGATCAGCAGTACCACCTGCTCCTCGGATTCGAAGGCTTCCCACAGCTTGCCCTTGACGATGTAGTTGCTGATGTCCTTGACCTTCTCGTCACCGAGCTGGGAATCCCGCAGACGGGAGACCGCATCGTATTCGTACAGTCCCTGTTGGGCCTTAGTGGTGGATTTGATGTGCCAGGGAATCAGGCGCAGGCCGAGGGACGCAGCCATTTCTTCGGCCAGGAGGGTTTTACCAGTGCCGGGCTCGCCCTTGATCAGTAGCGGGCGTTGCAGCGTTATGGCTGCGTTGACGGCCATCTGCAGGTCATCAGTGGCAACATATTTCTCGGTACCGGTAAACTTCATGCTGATAGTGTCCTGTTCAATTAACGGTTAAACGTCTGTTTGAAAATAGACTCAGAGTATAGAGAACCGAAGCCGTTCTGATAAGAGCCCTGTTCGATTAACCGCCAACTACCGATCCTTTCCGCCATCCTTATCGTCGTTTTCAGACTCGTCGTCGGTGGGCTCACTATCCTCATCAGTGGCTGGCAAATCGTCGAACTCGGAGAGATCAAAGTCCTCCAGCCCGAATTCGTCTTCACCGTCCTCCACTTCCGCATCAGCAACGGGGATATCGTCCTCGGGCAACGCTTCGTCTTGCTGAAGTTCCGGCACTTCTTCAGGTTCCGGCACTTCTTCAGGTTCCGGCAATTCTTCGGGTTCGGGTTCGGGTTCAGGTTCCGGCACCAGTTCTGGTTCAGCTATCTCTTCAGGTACGTCTTCAGGCGCCGGTTCAGGTTCAGGTTCGGCGGCAGCCTCCTCCGGCGCTTCTTCTGCGACCAGGGGCGGCTCCTCGTTGTTGCCCTGATCCTGCGCGGATTTTCTGCGCTTGACGAACAGGAATGCCACCCCGGCGACAGCCACCACACCCAAGGTGCCGGCAGCGGCCCATACCCAGAACGGAATGCCGCTCGCCGCCTCCTCAACGGTGGCCGGCGTTTCCGGTTCCGCCTCTTCCTTATCGACAGGCTGTTCCTCAAGCGGCTTCGGTTCTGGCTCTTCAACCTGGCTGATATCGATCGGCCCGGAACTGGACACAGGCGATTCAATTTCGGGAGCGGATGAGGCGTCTGGCAACTCCTCCTCCATCACTGGCGCTTCCTGCGAGGGCTCGTCAGAAACGACTGCCTCAATTGGGGCTTGTTCGCCCTCGGGCTGAATATATCGGGTAACGGTACTGAAGCGTCGGGAGAACGTTTGACCGTCCGCAACAACGCTGAGCTGGTATTCACCGGCATCAGGCAGTCGTGTGATGGTGTCCGTATAGACGCCGTCCTGCGGCGGCTCATCCGGAGACAACACCTTGTTACCGCTGCGCCCGTCCTCTGAGGTTAATGACACACTGACATCGATAACCCCCAGGAAGTCCCGGTTTTCAATTTTTCGGTCTTCCTCAAAGAAAGCCACCTGAAGGGATACTGGTTCGTTTTCCGTGAATGTTGGCGGGACCGGGCTCACCACCATCCGCAGATCGCTGACGACAGTGACCCGACTGCCCTCACCCAACTCGCCGCTGATCGTCCAGTCGCCCGCCTCAGGATCGGTGACGGTAATCAGGTCGTATTCCGTTTCGCGCACCCAACGCATTCCCTCGGTGGCTGAGTCCGGCCCTGCCTTGGTGCCGCCGGGACTGACCAGTTCAAGCGTTCGGTTGGCGGCAGACTCGTCACCAGCGCGAAAAATCAGCGCGGTAAATTCCTCTACGCCACCATCCACCTGAAAGCCATTATCCTCAATGGGAATCTGCTGCTGCGGTACAGCGGTGTTCAGCGCTTCAAGAAAAGCCAGAGTCAGTGCATCAGCGGACGACGCAAGGGCATAGCGGCCCCCGGTGCGTTCCGCAAGGCTCTTCAAAAGAGCAAGATCTGCCTCCTCGGACAATGCGACGGTATGAAGGGTGGCACCGCGGCTGCTCAGATCGTCCAGCAATGCCCCCAGAATCCGCTCACGCTCCCGATCATTGGCGCTCTCGTTGTCGGAGATATCCACTTTGCCATCGGTGAGTAGAATGAAGTCCGTATTATCGAGGCTCTCCGAGCCCAACAGGTAATCATCACTGGCAACCTGAATCGCCTCCCCCAGATTGGTCCGAAGGGCGACCGAATTAATCTCATCTGAGCGTTCGACAGCCAGCCCCCGCCAGTCATCAGTGACTTTGCCATGGGGCACCAGCATGTTGACGTACTGACCAAAGGTCCAGACTCCGGCATTGGCTTGCCGAGGCAGCATACGCGCCAACAGGCGCACAGCCGGGCGGCGCAGGTTGTCCGGATCGTTGGTTTTCATGGAGCCGGAGATGTCGACAATAATTCGGACATCGGCACTGTCGGGTAACTGCAGGGTTGGCGCCTGCTGTGCAAGCGCCGTAATTGGCAGGATGAGGATGACAGCAAACAGGCGGCTTAGAAGTCGCATCAGGGCAGCTCCATGCGAGGTGGTGATCAAGGAAAGTCTCAGCGTTTAACCAGCCGGTATCTGACGAGGTCAAGAACCCACACCAACACCATAACCAGGGATGCTATACCCATGTTCACAAAGGCCCGGCCCGCGTTGGCGGCATCACCCAGAATGGTTTCGTAGCCGCCGTGCAACCAGGCCGGCATCCACCAGCCAGCTACCTCTCCGGACTCGACCGGGGTCAACAGGAGGACAATCAACGCGGCCTGCAACAGCGTGCGGATGGCATAAACCGGAATTACCCGAAACAGGCGGGATATGGTGTAGAAGAACACCACGAAGGCGACGGCGTACAGGGCCCAGAATATTCCGTAAGCAAGGTTTGTTTCTGCGTCTATCATCAAAGGATCCAGTGAATTATGTGTTCTTCCCAATCGTCTTCCGGTACATCGGCTTCCGAGATCACGCGATTACGCACCGATACACCCGCTTCATGAACCGTATCGGGGTCACCCGACCGTAGCGGGTGCCAGTCTGCAAGCGCACGCCCTTCCGCCAGTGTGCGGTAGGCACAGGTATACGGCAGCCAATGGTAGTCGCTCAGCGTATCCGGTGTCAGCACCGTGCATGCAGGCACTTTCTGCAAACGCTCGGAGTACACGCTGCACTGACAGGTGTCTTGCTCCATGTAACGGCATACCAGCTCAGTGTAGTAGACATCGCCGGTGTCTTCGTCTTCCAGCTTGGCCAGACAACATTTTCCGCAGCCGTCACACAGGGACTCCCATTCCTTGGCGGTCATCTCATGGAGACGTTTGCGTTGCCAGAACGGAATCTCTGCAATCATTCCCGGCCGGGCTCCGGTTTACGGCGAAAGTCTACAACGTAGCCGCTGGATTCCTCAGGCATCTGCAGGAAGAAATCCTTGTCGGCAATAGCCTCCAGAACCTGCTTGCCAGACGTTCGGGCAAGCTTCCGTTCCGGTGTCATGATCAGGTCCATGGCGTGTATTGGCTGGCCGAATATGCCCCGCAGGCTATCCGGCAGGTCTTCCCAGGCCTGGCCCCGTCGAACGTAGATATACGTGTCCGGCTTTTTACTGCTGCGAAACACCGACACAAAGGTCTTTTCGGTCATGATTTCAGTAATTCCTCAATCTGTTCCTGCACCGGTGCCAGGAGGTCACGGCGCCAGCCCTCGTCAAACAGCCCGGCAGCCAGGTTTCGTTGTTGTACAACAGCCTCAAGGCGCTTGCGAGGCGCCAGCAGTTCCACCGGCACATCCCGTTCCTCCGCCGCCTTCACCATCAGCCGTTTGAGCTGTTTATAGAACATCTGGTCCTGGCGGCTCAGCGGAGCGGCAATAACGTCGATGCCGGAATTATCCGCGGTCGATGCCTCCGCAACCATATTAATAATCGTATCCCCGTAGCGCCTGACCACGGCCGGAGGCAAGCCCTGGATATTCGATAGCTCCCGTACTGACTGTGGCAGTCTCTGGGCGATGGCAATCAGCAGCGCATCGGCCACAACACGGTTGCGGGGCCGATCCCGGAGGCGCGACTCATGTTCCCGCCAACACACCAGGGTTTTCAGCACCCCCTGCTGTTGGCGGCTCAATGTCCAGCCGCCTCGCAGTTTCAGGTAATGGCTGTCGGGATTATCCTGGGCTGCCAGTTCCTTTGAAAATCGAGTGGATTCGTCAGCCAATGCCGCTTCAAGGCCCCGTTTCTGCAACCGAGTAATCACCCAGTGATACAAGGGAACAAGGAAGCGAACGTCGTCCAGAGCGTAGCGTTCCTGAGCCGCGGAAAGCGGGCGAGAAACCCAATCCGAGCGCGTCGCCGATTTATCCAGTGATTCACCGAAGAGAGTTTCCACCAGCCGGGCATAACCGACGGAAAAGCCAGCACCGGCCAGCGCGGCGCCGATCTGCAGGTCGAGAATGCCCTCCGGTTCCAGCTGCAACCAGTGCCGGAACAGTTCCAGATCCTCACTCATGGCGTATAGCAATTTGGGGGTGTCCGGGTCGGTGAGCGCGTTGCGAAAGCCCTCTGACGCCTCTGCGACCGACGGGTCTACCAGGCAGAACCGCTGCCCCATCCCCAACTGGACCAGACCAGGAATCGGGAAGAAGGTGTTGACCCGTTCGAACTCGGTATCCAGTGCAAGCGGTTCGCCTTGCCCTTCGGCAAGCCAGCGGTCCAGGTCGTCCGGCTCCCGAATCCAGGTAACCGTGTCGGGAGCCGCAGGAACGGAAGCGGCCGGGGTGTTGGAATCCATATAATAATCCCGGTCAGGTTTAATCAGTCAGAGGTTTTCGGCCACGGAAGGCATGGGTCAGAGTAAATCCGTCAACATAACCCAGTTCGCCCCCCACCGGGATACCATGGGCAAGACGGGTAATCAGGATATTGCGGCCATCCAGCCTGTCGGCAATGTAGTGGGCAGTCGCCTCACCTTCCACAGTTGGATTGGTCGCTAGGATCAGCTCCGTCACCCCTTCTCTGTGGATGCGTTGCAGCAGCCGCTCAATACCGATTTCCTCGGGGCCCACGCCGTCGATGGGCGACAGATGCCCCATCAACACGAAGTAGCTGCCGCGATAATCGCCCGCCTGCTCAATGGCAAGAAGGTCGGAGGGGCTTTCCACCACGCAGAGCGTACCATTCCGTCGTTCAGGGTTTTCGCAGATATTGCAGGTAGGCGTATCGGCGAAGTTCTGGCAGCTCTCACAGCGGCGCACACCGGTCATGGCACGATCCAGTGCGTCAGAAAGCCGCGAGCCTCCAGAGCGGCCGCGCTCCAGCAGGTGGAAGGCCATACGCTGGGCCGTTTTCTGACCGACGCCAGGCAGACAGCGGAGAGACTCCACCAGTTCGTCTACCAACGGACTAAAAGCCATCAGCTATCCTCGATCAGAACGGCATCTTGAAGCCCGGAGGCATACCCATACCGGACATCATGCCGGACATTTTGTCTTTCTGGTTTTCCTCAACACGGCGCACGGCGTCGTTGATAGCAGCCGCCAGCAGGTCTTCCAGAATTTCCTTGTCTTCGCTCAGCAGGGACGGATCGATATCCACTTTCCGCACGTCATGGCGACCGTTCATAGTCACCTTGACCAGGCCCGCGCCGGCTTCGCCGGTAATCTCGGCCTTGGCGGCCTCTTCCTGAGCCTTCTTCATTTCTTCCTGCATCTGCTGGGCCTTTTTCATCAGGTCGCCCATATTGTTCATCACGCTCACCTTCTACAGAATTGCCTTAGAGAGTTGCCACCACGTGGCTCCAACCGCAGACCTTAGCCGGACTTTGCCTGATTCGGCGGCCGGATACTGTTTTCGACGACCCGAGCCTCGAATCGTTCAACAATCGACTGCACTGCGGGATCATTGCGAATTGAGTCTTCCGCTGCCTTCTGGCGCGCCTGCCGCTGGCGCTCTTCCCAGGCAGCCGGCGTTTTGCCCTCAGCATCGCCCTGCTCCACACGCAGGGTTATGGTGGCGCCAAACCGATTCCTCAACGCCTCGATAATTTTTTCTTCATGGCGGGCGTTCAACAACCGCGCGTGACCTTCATCGATGGTCAGCACGATTTCATCGCCGTTGCGGGCCATAGCCGCATTACTGGCGAGGTTACCCGGCATGCCCACAATGCCCAGGCTGCGAAAATCACGTTCCCAGACAAATTCGCCAGTATCCGCGGGTTCTTCGATCGGTTCGGCCGGCTCAGTCGATTCGGTCGACGCTGCTGATTCTACCTGGGGCACATCGGCCTGAGGCGCTTCGACGTATTCCGGCTCAGGCGTTACGGGCTCGGGCTCATAATCCTCAGTGCTGGCCGCTTCGGCCGCTGCAGATTCAGCCGCTTCATCCAGGCTCGCCAGCCAGGCAGCGTCAGGCTCCTCTGGCGCGGGAGCGGGCTGGGATTCCAGTACGGGCTCCTGGGCTTCCGGTTGAGGCTCCGGCTGGGGCGTCGGTTCGGTTCGTTGTTCTGGCTCTGCCCGCTGTTCTGAATCTGGCTGTTGAGGCGCTTGTTCAGGCTCAACAGCCGCTGTTATTGTCTCCGACGCTGCCGGGCCAGGCTCAGGGTCTTCCCGGGACTCCTGCCCTGATGATGAAGTCCCGGAGACCACCACCGGTGGTTCACGGCGGTCAGTGCCAGGCCGGAAGGCCAGCATTCGCAGCAACGTCATCTCAAACCCCATGCGGGCATCGGGAGTGACCGCCAGGTCCTTACGGCCCATCAGCGCGGCCTGATAGAAGAGTTGCGCGTCTTCCGCGCTCAGCCGGCGCGCCAGGGATTCCACCTGCGCGGCATCCCCAAGGGCATTATCGACACTGCCCGGCACCACCTGTTCCATCGTCACCCGATGGAACAGCGACAACAGGTCCGCCAGGATCACGCTGTAATCCGGCGCAAAATCGGAAATACGATTGATCTCGGACAGCAGCGCGGGCCCGTCGTCCTCCACCAGCGCGTTCACCAGGTTCTCGATATCGCTTTGATCAATCGTGCCCAGCATGTTGCTGACATCACTGCCGCTGAGCGTCTGATTGCCGAAGGCAATGGCCTGGTCTGTCAGGCTCAGGGCGTCCCGCATACTGCCATCCGCGGCACGTGCCAATAGCCACAGGGCCGGTTCTTCGAAAGGAATGCCTTCCTGGGTCAGCACGTGGCGCAGGTGCCCGGCAATGTGTTCGGGCGTCATCCGCTTGAGGTTGAACTGCAGGCAACGGGACAACACGGTCACTGGCAGCTTCTGGGGATCCGTGGTCGCCAGCAGGAATTTGACGTGTTCCGGGGGTTCTTCAAGGGTCTTGAGGAAAGCGTTAAAGGACTGGTTGGTCAACATATGTACCTCGTCAATGAGGTACACCTTGAAGCGGCCACGGGTTGGCGAGTACTGGACGTTATCGGTGAGTTCCCGCATATCATCCACGCCAGTACGGGAGGCTGCGTCGATTTCGATCAAATCAACAAACCGCCCTTCCTGGATTTCCTGGCAACTGGAGCAGGTTCCACACGGCGTGGCGGTAACGCCGGTTTCGCAGTTCAGGCATCGGGCCAGCAATCGGCCAATGGTTGTTTTGCCTACGCCCCGGGTACCGGTAAACAGATAGGCGTGGTGCAGCCGCTGGTTGTCCAGGGCGTGGATCAGTGCCTGGAGCACATGCTCCTGGCCGACCATATCTTCGAATGTCCGGGGGCGCCACTTACGGGCAAGTACCTGGTAGCTCATGTTCTGCCAACTGCCGTTAAAAATGGGTTTAACCATAGCACGGTCAGGATGTTAGAAGAAGCCAACAAGAAGCAATCAGAGAGGGATAATCGGGGGCGTTAAAAGGAAAAATCTGGGGGTGACTCCATCAGCGACACTCCGGCACACAAGTCCACCGCTTCGGCTGCTCCCTTCCGGGCCTGACCGGGTTCACGGTTTATCGTTGCGGAGGCACCAATGGAGCCACCATAACGGGCTTTGGGGCGAAATCCCTCAAAGCGGCGCGCATATTAGCAAAAGGGTTCCGGCACTACAATGGCAGCGGCACTTCATCGCATCGGAACCAGCAGGCGACGCTGTAACGGGTACGGTGGGCCGGCAACACCTCATGGGGAATTTCTTCGCTCATAAACAGCGCCATCCGCCCTGCCAGTGGCAATACGACGCCACATACCTCGTTCTCGTTTTCACGATTGAAAATCTGCAACGCGCCGCCGTCGGCCTCCTGCCAACCCTCATTAAGGTACAAAACCAGGCTGACAACCCGCGACGCCCTGCCCTGGAAGCTATCCACATGGCGACGGTAGAAATCACCGTTGTGATAGGTGGCGTAGTGTGCCTCAAACCGTTTCAACCCCAGGAACAACCGCTCATTCAACCCCAGCCTGACCGACTCGAAGAACTCGAACAACGCCGCCTGAACCGGGGTCACGCCCTGCAGCCACGCAATCTTGTCTCGCCTTACTGATCTGTCCTGGAGCAAGTCCTGACCACGCCCCACACCCGCCTTACGCAGTGCCTCGGTCCGGTCCAATATCCGAACTTCACTACGAAGCCCCTTCAAAAGGGATGGAGTTAACAGCACAGACACATCCTGGCTCATCCAGCCGTGCTCCGTTAGACCATCCGCCAAGTCATCCAGCCACTGATCGCTTCGCGGCGTCGATAGGTCGACTCCGGCCTGGCAAGACTCGGGAACTGGGGCAGCAATCTGGTCAATCATTCATCAAACTCCGACGGGGACAGCCGATTTTATGATGGTTTCTCGCCGTAAGCACAGTTTTAATTTACCCTGAGTATAAGGACATGCCGTAACGCTTGCGGCACCTCAGACCGACAATCCATTGACCACCCAGAAAGCTGTAACGAGGCACTACGTGACACTAAAACCCGGGCACTGGTCGTTCACCCGATGGACAACCATCGGGCAACTGGAAGCCATCGAGGTACACCACCCTTTGTTCCGCGCCCGCCTTTTCCTGCAGGGCGCTCACCTTACCCACTTTGCCGCCCGTGACGAACCAGACTGGCTGTGGATAAGTGACACTGCGCGTTTTGAACCCGGCGTGGCTATTCGTGGCGGCATTCCCGTATGCTGGCCGTGGTTCGGCGTGCCCGAGAAAAATCCCCCGGAAGTTCGCCGCAGGCTGCTGACCACCAGCTCCCACGGTTTCGCCCGCACAGCAGTGTGGAAGCTGGAGGATGTCAGGGAAACCGCGCACGACGTGGAAGTCAGCCTGTCACTGGATGCAAACAGCGACTTTTCTGATGCCTGGGACGGCCGCGCCCGGTTGCTAATGACCTTCCACTTCTCGGCTGACGGCTGCCAACTGGCGTTGACCACCACCAATCCGGGTTCGGAACCGCTGGCGTTTACCCAGGCACTTCACACCTATCTTCCGACCCCGGACATTTCCAAAACGCTGGTCAGAGGCCTCGAAAACTGCGGATACGTGGACTCCCTGAAAGACTGGAGCTACCACACACAGCAAGGGCCAGTGAGCTTCGAGGGTGAAACCGACCGCATCTATGAAAGCGGCAATTCGCTGATCGTTGAAACCCCATCAGGGAACCGGCGCATCACCGCCATCGGCAGCGACTCCACGGTTGTCTGGAATCCGGGGCCGGAGAAAGCGGCACGACTGTCGGATTTCCCCGACGTTGCCTGGGAGTCCATGCTGTGCGTTGAAAGCGCCAATGCCCTCGGCGATTACCGCGTGCTGAATACGGGCCAGAGTCATACCCTTGGCGTTATGATAGGAAGAGAGTAGAAACCACATGGGTCTAGCATCGATTCTGAAGTCACGGTTGATCCCGGCAGAGCTGGAGAATCACATCAATCGCATCCGCAAGCCGATTGGTTCTCTGGGGTACGATCCCTGGGGCTATAACAACGAAGTGATGAAGTACGGCTTCTCCCTGACCCGCCAGATCTACGAAAAGTATTTTCGAGTGGAAGCCACCGGCGTTGACAAAATTCCCTCGGAGGGGCCGGTGCTGATCGTCCCGAATCACAGTGGGCAGTTGCCGGTAGATGGACTTTTGATCGCCTACGCCCTTGCCTCTCGCGAGAAAAACCCGCGCATTCCCCGGGCAATGATCGAACGTTTTTTCCCGACCGTCCCCTACCTCGGCAATTTGCTGAACGAGTTTGGCGCGGTTTTGGGCGATCCCACCAATTGCGCCAAGATGCTGGCCAACGGCGAGGCCGTCATCGTATTCCCCGAAGGCATTCGCGGGTCTGGAAAGCTGTATCAGGATCGCTACCAGCTCAAGCGGTTCGGTAACGGCTTCATGCACCTGGCCATGAAGTACAAGGCACCCATTGTGCCAGTGGGCGTGGTCGGGTGTGAGGAAACCATTCCCGCCATCGCCAACATCAAACCACTGGCTCGGTGGCTCGGCATTCCCTACGCTCCGGTGGCCATGCCGTTTGTCTTGCCGGCCAAAGTCCACCTGAACTTTGGCGACCCAATGGTGTTTGACGACCTGGAAATTCCCGAAGAACAGGTGACAGAGCGGGTGGAACAGGTGAAGGCAGCGATCAGTGAATTGATCGATACCGGACTGAGCGAAAGGAAAAGGCTGTTCTGATGGTTGAAAAAAGCAGACCCCAGATTCTTGTAACAGGTGCAGCTGGCGCCCTGGCTCAACAGGTAATCAGCCGCCTGCGGGATACCTGCAACCTCGTTGCCGTGGATTTTCGAGAACAGGTCTATCTGGGCGACGATATCCCCAGCTACTGCATCGACTTCAACAAACGCTCCTTCGAAGACCTTTTCCGGCGTTACCGGTTTGATGGCGTCATTCATCTCGGTCGCATCATGTCGAGCCAGCTCACCCGAATGCGCCGTTACAACGCCAACGTGCTCGGCACCCAGAAACTGCTGGACTTGAGCCACAAGTACAACATCAAAAGGGTGGTGGTCCTGTCGACCTTCCACGTCTATGGCGCGGTGGCCTACAACCCGGCGCTGATAGACGAGGAAGCTCCGCTGAAAAGTGCGGGGCTGAGCGCGGACCTGATTGATTCCGTGGAACTGGAGAACCTGGCCAACATCTACCTGTGGCGCTACCCGGACCTGAATATCACCATTCTGCGGCCCTGCAACATTGTCGGCCCAGGCGTGCGCAACTCCATCAGCACCTTGCTGGGCATGGAACGGGCACCTGTTCTGGCCGGTTTTTCACCGATGATGCAGTTTATCCATATCGATGATATGGCCGATGCCATCGTGCTGGCTTACAACAAACCCCAGCGGGGAATTTTCAATGTCGCGCCGCAGGACTGGGTGGCCTACCAGCATGCGTTGAAGCTCTGCGGCTGCGGCCGCATACCAGTACCATCCATTCCCCCCATACTGCCCAGGATGATACTGCGCACACTCAACCTGCGAAGTTTTCCTTCGTACCTGATGCACTTTTTCAAGTATCCTGTAGTCATCGACGGCAGGGCGTTCGCCAGGGAATTCGGTTTCACTCCCAGGCGCCCGCTAAAAGAGATATTCCGGTTCTACCGGGAGAACAAGAAGCCGGTGTGAACGGCACAGGATCGAAATCGGTGCCGTTATGGAAAGTGGCGCATAGCGCAGGAAGCGAAACATGTTGAATAATTTCAGCCTGATCAGTCATTCCACGGCAGCCATTGCCTTTGGGTTGCTATCGCTGCTGATTGCCACACGATACCTGCGCCGGGACATTGATCGTTCTTTGCTCCTCGCCGCCGTGGTCACCACGCTGTGGGCCGGCTCACTTGTTACCCAAAGCCTTTGGGGCGAACCAAGCTTTTTTATTCGCTACCTGCTGGAACTTCTGCGTGATGCCGCGTGGATTACCGTCCTCTTCGCCCTACTTCGCGATTCATTCCGGTCTGCCAATCTTGTCGGTCGCCTACGAAAAGTGCTGGCGGCAGCCACCCTGATCCTGGTTGCTCTCCTACTCGGCAGCGGTGTCCTGGAATATTTCTTTGGGCTCAGCATTCTGGACGGTAAAACCAAAGTGGTTGGCCAGATAGCTCTATCCTTACTCGGCTTATCGCTGATTGAGCAGATCTGGCGCAACTCCGTGTCATTTGGTCGGTCCAGCATGAAGTATGTCTGTATTGCCGTTGGCAGCCTGTTTGCCTTTGATTTCTTCATGTATGCCGACACCCTGCTCTTTGGCCAGGTCTCGGAGTCGTTCTGGAACGCCCGTGGCCTGGTCAACGCTGCACTGGTGCCCTTGTTTGCTGTCAACGTGATTAACACCCGCAAACAGCCAGTGGATTTCCAGCTCTCCCGTTCAGCCGTCTTCCACGCCGGAGCCCTGATACTCGCCGGTGGTTACCTGTTGTTCCTGTCACTGGGTGGCTACTACGTCAAAACCCTGGGAGGCGAATGGGGCGACGCCCTGCAGGTACTCTTCTTCAGCATCGCACTGGTATTCCTAGTCACCCTGCTGGTCTCGCGCCGTGTGCGTTCCCGGCTAATGGTGTTTATCAGCCAGAACTTTTTCGATTACAAATACGACTACCGCGACGAATGGCTGAAAATGACCCGGGAAATGGCCGACCTCAGCGACAGCCCACCACTTCCGGAACGGGTCATCCGCATTCTTTCGAGCCTGGTTGAAAGCAACGCCGGCGCACTCTGGATACGAGAGGAAAGAGGCGACTTCATCCTCAAAAACGCAGTCAACATGGTCACGCCCAAGTACACGACCATCGACGCCAACTCCGAACTTGTCCGCTTCTTTGGGGAACGGGAGTGGATTATCGACCTTCATGAATATCGTGGCGATCCGGTCAGCTACAACCTGCTGGAGATCCCCGACCCGATATCACATACACCGGATGGTTGGCTGGTCATTCCCCTATACCTCAGCAACGACTTATACGGTATTGCCATGGTCGGCAACCCTTACGCGCGCGTTGAACTCAACTGGGAGAACTTTGACCTGATCAAGGTTGTCGCCCGGCAGACCTGTAACCTGCTTGCACAAACTGACGCCCAAAACCGGCTTTCCAGGGCCATGCAGTTTGAGGCGGTAAGCAAGGCGTCTGCCTTCATGGTGCATGACCTGAAAACACTGATTGCTCAACTATCGTTGCTGGTGAAAAACGCCCCCAGGCACCGGAACAACCCGGCCTTTATCGACGATATGATTCACACCACCGACCATGCCGTGCGCAAGATGTCGAACCTGGTGGATCACATCCGCAAGCCAGCGGACGAAACCCTGGTGACCGAAGTGATCGACCTGACTGAGGTTGTCAGCCAGTTGGCGGAGCACTACTCCCGCCGCCAACCTGCACCGAGGGTTGCCGATAATCCCGGAAACATTTTCATCAATGCCGACCGGGAGCAACTCTACAGTATTCTCGGCCATCTGATTCAGAACGCGCAGGATGCCACCCCACCCGATGGCGAAATCACTCTCACCCTGAAAACCGCCAAGGGCAACGTCGTGCTGTTCATCCAGGACACCGGTTCCGGCATGACCGAGGACTTTATCCAGACTCAATTATTCAAACCGTTCGAAAGTACCAAGGGGCTGACGGGCATGGGCATTGGTGCCTATCAGGCCAGGGAGTATGTGCGCAATGTTGGGGGCAATATAGATGTAACCAGCGAACCGGACCTGGGCTCCTGTTTCTCAATCCGGTTCCCGCTTGCCCGGTTCAAACCGGAACAGGCTCCGGAAGAACCCGAGCGACTGATTACCGGCGACCCACTGCCGCAGCAGAATGCCAAATAATTGGCGAAACCGAAATTCAGCGAACACTATCATTGCAAAGTGTCAATCTTCGGTTAAGAATCAGGGTTTAGAGGATTGATCGCAAGACCGTCACCATTACAAAAAGGGATTTGTAACCGTTGTGAGTAGACGACTGCTAATCGTAGAAGATGATCCGGGCTTGCAAAGCCAGATGCGCTGGTGTTTCAGCGAAGATCTGGAAGTAAGCGTTGCGGCTGACCGGGAGTCAGCCCTGACCGCACTGCGTCGAAGCGAACCCGATGTCATTACTCTGGATCTGGGTCTGCCTCCGGATCCAGGTGGTGCAAAAGAAGGCTTTCTACTGCTTGAAGAAATTCTTCGGTTGTCGCCCATGACCAAGATCATTGTGGTCACCGGACGGGAAGACAAGGAGAACGCCGTCAAGGCCATCGGTATGGGGGCCAGTGATTTCTACCAGAAGCCGCTGGACGCGGACATTCTGACCTTCGTGGTGAACCGTGCCTTGCGATTGGCCGAACTGGAACGTGACAACCGGGAGCTGGCCCGTCAGCGTAATGGCACCAACATCAAAGGTATCGTCGCGGCCAGCCCACAGATGCTTGGCATCTGTCGCACCCTCGAAAAAGTGGCCCCCACCGACGTCACTACCCTGATTACCGGTGAAACCGGCACGGGCAAGGAGCTGCTGGCAAGGGCGCTTCATGATTTGAGCCACCGCTTCGATAAACCTTTTGCGGCCATTAACTGTGCCGCTATTCCTGAGAACCTCCTTGAAAGCGAACTCTTTGGCTTTGAGAAGGGCTCGTTCACCGGCGCCACCCAGAGCAAGAAAGGCAAAATCGAAAGCGCCAATGGCGGCACCCTATTCCTGGACGAGATTGGCGACATGCCCATGCCCCTCCAGGCCAAGCTGCTCCGCTTTCTCCAGGAGCGCGTGGTCGATCGGGTGGGCTCGGTCAACCCGGTTCCTGTCGATGTCCGCGTGGTGTGCGCAACTCACCGGGACGTACAGCAGTTGATCGATCAGGAGACTTTCCGCGAGGACCTTTATTACCGGATCAGTGAAATTACTCTCGACGTTCCCGCACTTCGTGAGCGCGAAGGCGACGCCCTCGTTGTTGCGCAGTCGCTGTTGCAGTCATTGGGCAAACAAATGGATCGGCCCAACCTGGCCTTTACCGAAGACGCCATCAAGGCCATCAAGACACACCCATGGCCCGGCAACGTGCGTGAAATGATCAACAAGGTGAAACGGGCCACAATCATGGCCGACGGCAAACGTGTTACCGCCGCCGACCTTGAGCTAAACTGCGACCTTGAAGGCCCCGAAAGCCAACTGAATCTCAGGCAGGTCAGGGAAAATGCGGAACGTGCCGCCATTGTGCAGGCACTGCAGTCCTGTAGCTTTAATATGGCGCAGGCCTCACGCCTGCTCGGCGTAACCCGACCAACGCTGTATAACCTGACTGATAAATATCGGATTGAAACATCCCCCGAATCGTCAGGCGCCTGAATAGCAGGCAAGGAATCCAGAACAAGACCCGATAAGGAAAAGGACCAGGGCCATGAAGCCAGTTTCAGCAGTACGTGCCACCCTCCTCTCAGTCGCAATCTCATTCGCTCTCGCCGGTTGTGGCGACAGCAATGAGATGAGCCAGGACGACATCCAGTACCTGAGTCATATCGACCAGTCACGTTTTTTCCAGCGTCAGGGTGAACTCAAGGCAAGCACACTGGAAGCCAGGAGCGCGATCGAGCTTCAACCGGAAAAGATCGAACCGTATTTCCTGATCGTCAATAATCTCCTCAAGGCAGGCGATGCGGCCAATGCCGAACGGCACCTTAACCAGATCCTGGAGCGCCTCCCTGCAGAGCAGATCGATGCAAAGGTTCAGAACCGCGCCAGCCTGATCCTCGCAGAAGCCAATCTGCTTCAGGAAGATTTTGAAGACGCCCTGGCGGCTCTCGATGACATCACCTCCCCGGACCGACCGGTGGAAACCCAGGCGGCACTGCTGGAAGGCCAGATTTACCTGGCATCCAATGAACTTGAAAAAGCCCGCACTGCGTTCAACAGAGCACGGGAAATAGACTCCGGGGAAGTTGAATCGGTGATAGGACTTTCGAAAACGGCGTTCGCCGGCGGCGACGTATCGAAGGCCCGAAAACTGGTCACCGAGGCGGAAGAGGTCGATGAGGCGAATGGTGAATTATGGCTCTGGAAGGCCGAGCTCGCCGCTTCTCAGGAAGAGTGGCAAAAAGCGGAAGATGCCTATATCCGGGCCCTCGAAGACATCGGTCAGTACGATGTAATGACCCAGCGCAAATACGCCACGATTTCGTCCCTTATTCGCGTCCTTAGAGCCCAGGGGAAGCAGTCAGAAGCTTTCGTATACGAAGAAATACTGGCCAAGTCCGCCCCCGGTACGATCAAGAGCAACCTGATGGCCGCCCAGGCGGCAGTGGAACAGGGTGACCTCGATGAGGCCGCGCGTTATCTGGAGGAAGTCCTGGCGCAAGCTCCCAACCATGAACAGACATCGTTGATGCTCGGCCTTGTCCGGTTCAGGCAAGGCCGGGTAGAGGATGCTGAAAAGCTGCTGGCACCCATCGCAGAAGCGGGAAATTCAGAAACCGCCAGCAAATTACTGGCCGCCGCACGGCTGCAAATGCGAAATCCAGAAGGCGCCCAGGCCATACTCTCCAATCTTGAGGACAAGGACTCCGATCCGGAAACGCTTGCCATGGTGGCCATTGCCACGCTTGCCAGCGGCGACCTGAAGACGGGCGAAACGCTTATGGACAAGGCCCTGGCAAGTAACCCCGACAACCACCAGCTGAGGCTGCGGTATGCGACCTACCTCAACCAGCGGGGTGAACATGACCGAGCGATCACCGAGGCAACCCGGGTTCTTGAAAGCGCCCCTGAGTTGGAGCAGGCACGCAGCGTCATCGTTGAAGCTCAGGCTCGCTCTGGCAACATGGACGAGGCTGTAAAATCCGCCTCTCAGTGGATTAAAGAAGCTCCTGACAGTATCAATGCCCTGATGACCAGGGGAAGCCTTGCAGCCACCGCAGGCAATGTGGACGCGGCTAAAACAGACTTCAACAAGGCCAGGGAGAAAGCGCCAGAATCACCAGCACCGCTGATCGCTCTTGGTAGACTGGCGCTGACTCAGAACGATCAAGCGGAAGCGAAGAAGCAGTTCCGGGCAGCAGTCAGGCTCGCCCCGGATAGCCGCCAGGCGCTTCAAGGGCTGGCGACCGTTCTGGATCGCGAAGAAACCACAGGTTTCATGCGGGAGATTCTCAAAGAGAATCCGGAAGCGACCGGCCCTCGCCTGATTCTGCTTGAGGTTGCCCTCATGGATAACAACCAGCAGGAAGCGGACGATTTAACCGCCTCCCTGCTGGAGCGAAATGAGCAATCGACCCCATCACCCGCAACGCCCTTCGTTGCAGGCATCTATAGCAGCGCAGCAACCGCATTTCAGAGCTCGGGAGAAACAGCCCGGGCGGCCGCTCTCCTTGACCGGGCACGCGCACTGTTCCCGGACAACCAGGACATCGCTCTTCAAGCCGCTCAACAAGCCTTCAATGAAGGCGAGGAAGACGAAGCGCGGAGAATTATTCAGGAAACCAAACAGCAACACCCGGAATCCTCTGCGCCCTACGTGACGGAAGCCGCTTACTTCGAACGGCAAAAAGAGTATCAGCAAGCGGCTGAACTCTACCAACTCGCCCTCGACAAGCGCCCCAGCGCCGAGCTCGCAAATGGATACGCGACAAACCTCCAACGATCCGGCAAGGCACAGGAAGCACTCTCTTTCCTTGAGTCCGCCCGCAAAACGTATCCCGGCAGTAACCAGCTGCTTCTTACGCTGGCGCTGCTGCAGCAATCCGAGGGCCAGTATGAAAGCGCCAAGTCGAATTATGAGACCCTGCTTGAAAGCGCACCCGGCAACGTTGTGGTGCTAAATAACCTGGCCTGGATCTATCACGAAAATGGGGACAAGCGGGCAATCGATCTGGCGAAGCAAGCCTACGAGCTTAGCCCTGGCAACGCGGCAGTCGCGGACACCTACGGATGGATCATGCTCAAGGCCGGTAATCACGAAGCCAGTGTACCCATTCTCGAAAAGGCCCATGAACTACAACCGGAGTCGGAAGAAATCGCACTGCATCTGGCAGAGGCGTATCGCGCATCAGGTAAAAACAACGAAGCGCAGAAAGTGCTCGAAAAATTTAACGATATAACCTTTGCCCTCAAAGATCAAAACGGTACAACCAATAACTGGCAGCCCTCACTTTATCAAACAATACTTGTCCTACTGAATCCGGGAACGATGAGGTGAGGCATGATGTCTATTACGAAAGCACTTGGTATCGGTGGTACGGTAATACTCATCAGCGGATGTCAAAGCTGGCAGTTTCACGACATCGAGGACCTTCCTCCAACGGCTGCCCTCCCCGAAACCAGCGAACCTGGTGCCGTCGAAATTCGGTATTACGATAACCTTGATGGTGTCGAGATTGACTCCCTGACCTCCGCCACCAAATTTCCGAATAACCCGGATGACGTTGATACGTTAACCAGCCTCGAAGACCCCGAAAATCGTGTCGATAACTATGGGTCCTACGTCAGAGGGTTCATTAAGCCACCGGCATCCGGCGAATATCGCTTCTTTGTTAGCGGTAACGACAAGGTTGAATTCTGGCTGAGTACTTCAAGCTCACCGGATGACGCCGACATTCTTGCCACAGTGCCAGGCTGGACCTACATCAATCAGTTTACTAAATACAGCTCCCAAACATCCCCATACATAACAATGGATGCTTCTCAGCGCTACTATTTCGAAGTTCTCCATAAGGAGGGCGCCGGGAGTGACCATTTCGCAGTTGCCTGGGAAGGTCCTGGAATTAGCCAACAAATAATCGGCTCCGGTTATATCCATTCGTATGCACAGCCAAGTGAGACAGCCGGCCTTTCCGAGAGGGAAGCATACTCATTGGGCTATCGTGTTGGCTATCTGGATGGTGACCAAGGTATAGCCTTCAACTCCGAATACCCACCACTCGATGAAGATCAGGACGGTTTATACGATAAGTGGGAAACCGTTTACGGGCTAAACCCAACCAACCCGGCTGACGCCACCTCTGACCCAGACGATGACCTGTTAAGTGCGGCGGATGAGTTCCTGCTGGGAACCGCCGAAAACAACGCCGACACAGACGGAGACGGCATTCCCGATGGCGCTGAGTATGCCTACGGTATGGATCCTCTTGATCCTGGAGACGCCAGTGGAGACATGGACAATGATAGCTATACAAACTTGGAGGAATACCGCGCCGGGACGTCGCCGGCTGATGCCGGCGACGTCCCGGAACCTTCCGAACAGGGCCCAGTCTACGTTGAAGGCTTCGTTGGCCAATATTACAGCGGTATAGCATTCGATGATTTTGTAGATGCGCGAGTCGATAGAAGTGTCGACTTCAATTGGGGCACTGGCCAACCCCATTCCCAGCTCTCCGACGACAACTGCGCCCCATGACTCAGGCACAAACACCTACCGCTTTACCGTCAGGACCAACGACGGCGTGAGGCTCTACGCAAACGGTACTCTTGTTATTGATGACTGGACAGAGCATGCTCCCACCGAATTTCAGTATGAACGCACACTCAGCCCCGGGGAAGAAGTCCTGCTCTCTATGGAATATTTTGAACGAGTTGGTTCAGCGGTCGCCGAGTACAGGGCAACAAACACCAATACAGGCGGAACCCTCTCCACGCCTGCCACTGTGAAGGCGCCAGACCCTACAACGAGCCACTCGCTTGATTCGGACAACGATGGGATTCCGGATACCTGGGAACTTTCACAGGGGCTTAGCCCCTGGGTTGACGACGCTGACTCTGTATCAAACAACGCTGGTATTTCGAATATTGAGGCATACAACAGTGGCCTTGATCCGTTCACACTCGAAGAAGTCGGAACCGTGAACACTAGCCCCGGCCCAACCGAGCCATCTCCTGAACCCGCAGAACCAAATGGCAGTATTACGCTGTCCTGGACGGCTCCAGGCACCCGCCTTGATGGCTCGTCTCTGTCACTGAGTGAAATCGATTACTACAGGATTCGCTATGGTCAATCACCGGGAGCGCTCACACAAACCCAGCAGGTCGACGGAGCCGAGACCTCATTTACTTTCGGAGATTTGGCGTCAGGAGTGTGGTACTTCTCGATAAGCGTCGTGGACCAGGGCGGTCTCGCAAGTGCGCCATCGGAAGTCGTATCCCAGCAAGTCGAATGAAGTAAAACCATATAACTCAATTTGTGTACAGGCGGTCTAGGTGTTCCTGGGCAGCTTCTTTTATTAACGGCGAAATGTCGCGTAACACGCGATCCCGGTCGCACTCTTCGCAATGAACACCAATAACTAACAGCGACGCATCGCTGCGGGAATTAAACATACCCGGTAGCTGGGCAAGCTTGGCCTGAAGTTCATTATTCTCCCATCGACCCTCAACATAGTATCCATACGCCACTACAAACGTCGTATCCGTTTGACGGAAGCCCAACTCCAGACCAGCCAACGGTGTCTGACCACTTACCGGATCAACACTGAAGGTACGCTTAGGAACCAATACCGAGGAATCGTATATTCGGTTGTTATACTGAACCACCTCAAACTTGGGGCGCTGATAGTCGTAACTGTATAACGCCACCAACAACCTGACTCCGGCCTGACCCTCCCGCGCCGTTCCTCGCTTTATATAGGTCTGTTCAAGGATACGATCGGGACGAACAATGGCAGGCTGCCATCCCAGAAGACTCCGGCGGAAAAGGGGCATCCAGTTGGAAGCATCTACTAGAGACACACTGTGTTGTTCGGTTTCCCCATTCATGTCTGCGAGGCTTGGTGAAACAGACCAGGAAGCCGCTCCCATCAAAAGCACAAGAAAAAGGGGGGATAACATGCCAGCGGCAGAATGGAGGCCTGATCCTTCCGTGTTGCCGTCCACAGCCGAGTCAAGGTTCTTTTCGGTGCCTTCCAGCCAACGAGCGAAGAAGTACAGTGGAACAAGAGTCCCGGCGAAAACCCACCAACCAAAGAAATCGTGCTCCTTAATAAGTGATGACGTCATTTCAGATTCGTATCCAATATAAATAATGACGAAAACACGGATCCAGTTGGCAACAAGGGATATCACCACTCCGGTAAACAAAAGAACGCAGCGGGTACGCCACAAACGGTAATTCAGTTCACCGTATAGCAGCGACAACGTTGCACCAACCAACAAGTACCGTAATCCGGAGCAACCATGGGCAATCTCGAATGCCCCCACTCCCGGAAAATAGACGAACACACCCTCGACGATAAATTCGATATCAAACTGCGATAACATCAGCTGGTTGAAAGCAACTGTAATCAGTTGCAGGTTCCAGGAAAGATAGTCCCAGAATGGAAGCGTGAATACCATCAACCCCATGGGGATAAAAAACGCTTGAGTCTGCCTCCACCCCCACAACACCAGAAGCCCACCAATCAATAGCGGCAAAAGTGCCACTTGCTGGAACGCTTCAATCAGAAGAACGCTGCCCGCGAGGTATACCAAGCCGGAGACACACAGTGGGAGCAGCCAGAACCAATAGAACCCAACTACCGGGCGATGCCTGCGCCACGCAGAGACTGTCAGGAAAATGCTGATCACGAGTACAAGAAAACCGTGGGAGTACGACTCATCGAACTTCAGCCAACGGTCAACCAGACCGCTCAACGTAGAAGCGGTAGCAACGAGAAAACAGGCAAAATACAGCGCGGGAAACAGCCAAGGGTATCGCGCTATGCCGATATTACGATCCATGTAGTAGATCCTGAGAAGCGTGGTTTAAATGGTAGTTTACCTTTTTACTACAAGTTGGCACTCGGGAAACGAGCACCCCACTTTAGTTTCCGGATTTTATACGGTATAGATACCGAAATATGCGGCTTCTGACTAGCATAAACGAAATCAGAGGCTCGGCATGAGTTGCAAGTCGAGCTTTGTAATCTTCATTCTTACCAGAGCCAGCAAGAAGGTCAAAGTCCGCAATACCGGCGTTCTCAAATGCCTCTTCAATTGAATACCCTAAATGGAGCGTGCCCAGCGCCAGTTTAGGATGAAAATCCTGCTGGTAGCCCGATTGAAGGTTATAACAGCGACCACGGTAATGGACGTTATACAGCACTGACACGGCTGTCCCATCACAACGCATTATCGAAAGATCGGGCACACCCCCTTCCTCTACAACGTGTGTGAGGAAATCCTTATGGAATCTCAGGCTCCTCGCGGAAAAGCAGGGCTGCCCCCAGCGCTCGACATGAAAAGCATTCAGGGCATTAAAAAAGTCATCAGGACTGCCTGGCCAGGCGTTCGCAAATGAGAGCTCTCCGCAGGTTTCGAGCACCTTGCGCCTGTTAAAGAGACGCAACCTGGTATTGGGCCCCAAGGCAGACAGGTAGTTGTCAAAACTCCCCGTCGTTTCAATGCTGTAGGCCACATCACTATCGACAACCCGGTAGCTCCATCCCGCTTTGTGGGCCAGGTTCTGCAGATGCAATGCCTCAGGGGACTGCTTAATCACATCCCGGAAAACGGCTTCAGACCAACCACAGGACGACAGAAGACGCTCAAGCCGTCCCGCACCTTGGTCAAACGTCTCTTTTGAACAAACAAAGGAATTGTACTCCGTGCGCGGGGTGGAAATTCTACGGTAATTGGTGCCCACAAACTGCAGACAGCGCAACGGTATCAGCCCCTTGAGCAGGTATTTGTCAATGTAGACTCCGGATACGCCGGAACCGCCCTGCTCCAGCAACTGGAACCCCCGGGTCTGCCCCCATTCACGCCACCATGCAGTCTGCCAGGCATCTGTCTGGAAAATACTCACCGGTCCCTCACAAACGGTTGAAAAGTCGTAGCTCGTCCATGGAATGTGGTAGGTTACCTCACGAATAAGGAAATGCGTTATCTATCTTGTGCATGGATGTACAATACTGCCTCGTCATTCCGATACGTCCAGTGCGCCCATCGTTAACTCTTGAATACTCAGGAAAGCCCAGTGTCGACCATGTCACTCGTAAAACGCCTGTTTCGTGGGTCAATTGCCCAGACACTTCACATTGTGGTTACGATTGGCGTCGGGCTTTTCATGTTGCCCTTCATGGTGTCCCAGCTTGGGGAATCCATGTACGGCATCTGGATACTCATCGGTGGCTTCACAGCCACTCTTTACCTGTTTGATTTCGGTTTCGCGACCGCTGTCACCCGGTTCATGGCACGCTATATCCAGCAGGAGGACACCAGGAAAGCCAACCAGGTTATCAACTCATCCCTGATTATCTATTCCGGCCTTGCTGTTGTCGTCATGCTGGCCAGCGCTGTCATCGCCTGGGTATCACCGGTCTGGGTTGAAAATCCAGACAATGTCTTGCTGATACGCCTTCTGATACTGATTGCCGGGCTCCAGATAGCACTCGGATTTCCATTTAAGGCATTTGCCGGCATTGCTGCAGCCTACGTGAGATATGACCTTACCGCATGGTGCCGAATAGTCGTAAAAGTACTTTCCACTGTCTGCTCTGTTATTGCCCTACTGCATGGCTATGAACTACTCGCCATCAGCCTCGTCCAACTGGGCGCCTCTATCCTCACAGACATCATCCTGATCTCTATTGCGAAGTATCTCCACCCGGCTATGCGCATCCGCAGGGAGTTTGTCGACAGGGAAACAATGCGGTCGCTCTTCAATTACAGCAACTGGGCCTTCCTGATCGATATCACCAACCTGGCCAAGGACAAAGCCGACATATTTCTGATCGGTGCCTATCTTGGAACTTCATTGCTGACGACCTATTACGTCGCCGTCAGGCTGGTTGAGTACAGCCTCCAGTTCCTTACCAAAGCAACAGGAATGAGCACCCCGGTGTTTGCGGCATCGCAGGCTAAGGGCGATACCGTCGATCTGCATGACAAGATTGCCGTTTTTCTGCGAATCAACATGATCCTCGGTGGATTCGCGCTTTTCGGCCTCATACTGCTCGGTGAACCGTTGATACGCCTTTGGATGGGTGCAGAGTTTGAATACACAACGGCCTACCATACGTTGGTGGTTCTGGTCAGCGGCCGCATGCTTATGTTCCTGACAGCACCCATGGGCAGCGTGCTCATGGCAACATCCCGACATCGACTTCAAGCCTTCCTTGGAATCGCGGAAACACTCACTTCAGCCTCGTTGATCTTCCTCCTGATCGGGGTACTGGACTACGGCATCGTGGCCGCAGCCATAGGGGTATCGGCACCACTATTCATTGGCCGAGCTTTTGTAATGCCATTCATCGTTCAGAGAGAAGTCGGGTTTACAGTTAACAGAGCAATTAAAGAGCTTGGTAAACCCATAGTTTTAATAGCATTATCATGTATTGTGGCCTCAGCAATGACTCGCTTCTTATTGCCCACGGGAACCTTTCCGGAGTTTTTATTTACCGGCCTGGCGATAACAACCGTATATTGGCTATTTGTTCTTCCGTCATTGTCCAAACGGGAATGGGGACACCTTGCACAGCTTTTACCGGGAAAGCTTGGCGTCAGGGCGAGAAACTATCTGTCAGCCAACCAATAGTCGTATATACTCACACTTATAGTGTGTTTCAAGCTGTTGGCTTGCACAAGGACAAGCAAACTATGGCGAATACGGCCCCTCGCATTGGTGTAGTTATCCCCCACTTCCAGAACGACGGCACGCTGCTCAGGCGCTCCCTCGAGTCCATTTTCAGTCAGACCGTCATCGCGCATATCGATATTGTTATTGTGGATGACGAATCACCCGTATCTACAAAATCCATTACACAGGATCTCTCACCTCCTGATGGAATATCGATCGCTGTAATAGAACAAAAGAACAGCGGGCCGGGTATTGCCAGAAACACGGGGCTTGCCGCGTTAAATTCAAAGACTGATTATGTCGCGTTTCTTGACTCGGACGACTATTGGTCACCTGAGCATCTCGAAACTGCTATGCTCGCTTTCAAGCTAGGCGCTCATTTCTATTTCTGCTCCCGCATTGTAGAGGGTGAGGATGAGGATCTTTTCAAAAAACTTAAGTTTATTGAAAAATATAATCTCGACTCGATCGAGGGTTATCCCCACCTATGCAGAATGAAAGACAACTACTTCAGGTCGGTTATCGAAGGTTACGTTACCACTTCGACTATTGTTTACGATTATCAAATGTTTGGAGATTTACGATTCCCAACGGAGTTCTACAGGTTTGGCGAAGACCAATTTCTGTGGCTAACAATCGGGAAAAGATCCGATAACGTCATCTGCTCGGATACCGTAGGGCTAACCTATGGGAAGGGCGTAAGTATATTTTCAGAGCAGACGTTTGGGACGGATAAGGATTTCTTTCGCATACATGATGAAATCCTTTATCGCAAAAAGGTGCTACGTAACTTCGAGCTGGACAGTGAAATGAATGAAGCAATTCACCGGCGGCTAAAATCGGCCCGCGATAGATTATCCCTTCGCCTTCTCCATAAGTTAAAACGGGGCCAGCTTCGCTTCCTGATGGTGGCTATCAAGTGTGACCTTGGAATCGCTCCGTACATGCTGGGAAACGCGGCAAGAATTATCGGGCGAGGATTTCATGTCAACAAGAATTAGTGTTGTTATCCCGGCATTCAATGCAGCAGCCTATTTAACTGAAACTGTGCAAAGTTTGCTCTCCCAATTGAGTGATCAGGACGAAATACTCGTCGTCGATGACGGCTCAACTGACAACACTTGCGCCGTTTGTGCGGATATTTCAGATCCCAGAGTTCGTTTGGTTCAAAGGGCAAACAGCGGTGGCCCTGCAGCTCCTCGGAACGCTGGATGCAGGGAAGCGAAAGGCAAATACATATTCCTGTTTGATTCGGACGATATCGCCGAACCCGACAAGGTAAGTGTCGCCATGAAGGCACTGGAAAACTCTCCAAAGGCCTCATTTCTGTTTACGAACTTCAGCCTTGCTGACTCCAACGGTGTCATCACCGAACACAGGTATCTGGACAGATACAGCGTTCTAAAACAGTTAGAGAAGTCGCCCGCTGGCACCAACACCTATACCGTAAACGGTGGCCGGCTTCTTGCCGCATTGTTGAGAGCCAATTTCGTCGGAACCTGCAGCGTTGTGTTTAAAAAGTCAGTTTGGCTACGTACCGAAGGGTTCAATGAGAACCTAAGACACCTCGATGATCGGGATATGTGGCTCCAGCTCTGCCGGCATGGCGACGCAGTGTTCGTGGACCACAGCTCATTCAGATATCGAAAACATGAAAGCGGGATTTCCTCACAGCGCATCAGAGCCCAGCATTTAGAGCGAGTGGCCGTAGCGGAAAGGGTAAAGCAGTGGGATCTCAACACTGAACAAAAAAATGCAGTGCACACGTTGGCCGCGAAAAACTACCTCAAGCTTGGCTACATAGACTTTCACGATCAGGGAAATATAGAACTTGCAAGGAATTGGTTTGCAAGAAGTTTTATTAACAAGCCATCCTACCCTGCCTTTAAGGGCATGATAAAATCAGTGGTACCACAGAAACTGTATCTAATGCTCAGCAGGAACTGATAGAAGCCCAAGAAAATCAACCAGAGCGTCTCGCTCCTCAAGTGTTATGTCGAGCGTTCTCAATTCATGCTGGCCATTAAGTCCTTTCTCTGGGGGCGATCTGTAGTAGTCCATCACGTCCTTTAATTGATCGAAGCGGCCATCATGGAAATAAGGTCCGGTCTTATCCAAAAACCTTAAAGTAGGCACCTTGAAAGCCCCCTGGAGCCCCTGGTGCTTGTCCCTGCTGAGGTATTTCAAATCGGTGCATTCTGAGGGGGCTGCGTCACTGTACTTGCCAAGACAATTGAACTCATCCATCAAAACAGACTGCAAACCGAACACGCGTCCATAGTCCATATTTGGACCACTGAACACGCCGCTGCCGATGTTGTGAAAACCACCATTGGTAAGCATTGGACCATTATGGCACTGAAGGCACTGAGTTTTTTCCTGGTCGATAAAGAGCTTCGCCCCAAGGATCTGGCTTTCGGAAACCATCGATAGCGCCCTATCCTGTTGGCCGGCCGTAAGGGCATCTACAAAATGATCAAACTTTGATGGCTCCGGTAGCAACGTTCTCTGAAACGCCTCAAGAACCTTGCCAATATTGGAAAACGCGCGATTGATCGTCGTTTGTGTCGGTCGTGACAACCTGTACCAGTTATTCTGGATATCAGAAGCACCGTAAGGTGAGGCTTCGTCCGGGAGTTTGGAGAAATCGAGTTTTGGCAAGCCACCAAACAGCGCCTCATAGTAGGAACGGTATCTTTTGTCATTATTGATGACTCTCAACACAGAGAGCCTGCTACTTCCCATTTCATCCGGAGCTTCAAAAGGAATCAGGGCCTGCGACCAGAGGGAGTCGCGGCGACCATCCCAGTAAAACCAACGCTGGTACGCCGCTCCAATAAGGGTAGGAGTGTTACGGGCCGCTTCCCCGACACCCTTTCCACGCTGCTTCCCGTCAGTAAAAGCCAGCTCGGGTTGATGGCAACTGGCACAGGACAACTGCCCATCCTTGCCAAAGCGAGAATCGTAGAAGACCTGGCGGCCAAATTCGACTGCGAGTTTGTGGTCCGCGACATTGTTTGAGGGGGTGTCAGGCAGCGGCGGAAGAGCAGAAAGGCTCAGTGATTGAAGTATCCGTATATCTCGCTCATCAAACTGCTCGTTGTTGGCCTGCGACGATAGCGATACGGACAGTGAAACCAACAGAAGCAAACACTTGGTGAAGAGCCGGAAGAGCATCAATAATCCAGATTAAAGACCAACGTCGCGTGGTCCTGCGCTACGCCATCGAAGAGACTTAAATTCAACTGCCACTCCCCATGCATATTGAACATCAAGCCATCTACCCTGTAACGGCCACCGCCGAGATACTCAGTCACTCTCGGCTGTGAAGGCAACCCATGGCCGTGGGCGGGCATTCCACCTGAAACCGCCAACCCTCTCAGCTCAACAGGATCACCAACGTCACTTTCTACTTCAATGATCCAACTGTGGTGGCTGTTTAACGGTACTTTCCCATCTTCGGGAAGAACCCGAAGATGGAAATGCCCATTGGCAGACATTACCTCGCACGCAGGCTGGCAAACTCCTTCCGACGCGGACAGGACTGCGGCCCACGGGAGAAGCACAACAACCAGCCAACGCCACTTAATCTCAAAGCCCAATTGGCTACCTCGCTTCATCCTGAACCGATTGTCTTAGCGGCCACCGTCGATCTCAAGCAGATACATCTCCAGTTCAACCGCCTCTTGCTCCGTGACCGTTACATTACTGTGTCGCAGGATTGCTTCCGCTATCGTAAGCGCAGAGCCATCATGCAGATAGGGTGCTGTCGCCCACAAGTGATTCAGTGTGGGTGTATCAAGACCGTAAACCGGTCCTCCTGAGGCATTACCGGTGACAGCTGTAATAGTTCCGACATCATGCACTACTCCGGAGGGAGAGTCTGTGCCTTCGCTACCAGAGTGGCAGCCTGCACATCCTTCTCTCTGGAAGACGCCCTCACCTGCCTGGCCTGCAGCCGACAGATTCCCGTCGTAGTAGGGTGAAGCGGGAATCGCGGTAAGCGACTCCACGTACGCTGCAACGGCATCCAGTTCAGCATCGTAGCCCTGCTTGGGTGCACCCATTGGATCCTCTACAACAGCAAAGTCCCCGTCCTCCAGGAGCCCCGTGCCGCCGGCCAGTGAGCGGATCTGATTTTCGAAGTCCTGAACCTCGTCAAAGTTGCCGGTCCAGTGCAAACGCCCGTGGCCAGAGCCTCGGCCCAGCAGACCAATAGTATTCCTCAACCCTTCGCCAAAGGTGCTCAGGTCCCACGTCCGGCCATCCTGACCGCCATCGTTATGGCAGGATGCGCAACTCATGTAGTTGTCCCTGGCCAAACGATCGTCGGCGGCATCGTAGAATAGCTGTTTTCCAAGAAGTACTGTTGGGGAAAGCGCTTCCTGCGAGACCAATGACGTTGACCCAACGGCAACAGTCGCACTTACGTCACCGTTGAGAATGGCTTTCAGGTCAAAGGTTGTCAGCGCGCGGTCCATGAAGTCATGGACATACAGCACTTCACCATCCGGCGACAGCGCAACGCCCTGCGGTGCACGCCCCGTATCCAGCCTGGTCAGTTCGAACCCACTGATTACGTCGTAAACAACCACTTCCCTACTGGTTTCAAGTGCAACGAACAGATAACGGCCATCGCCGGTAAACGCGGCACCGGTCGCAACACTGGCGTTGTCATGATCGATACGAACGCCAGGGTTCTCGGTCAGGTTCGCAAGATTAACCCGGGATGTAACGGCCCTGACAGTCTGGTCAAAGGTCATACCGGCGCCGCCTCTCAGACCGCCAGACAGGATATTGTCCTGTTTGGAGGGAACATAGGCATAGCTACCATCCGGTGACAGCACAGGAGCATTCAGGTAGTTGGGCAGCCCCGGACCAGAGCTCTCAGAAACACCCTTGTTCAGATATCCCAGGGAGACAGTCGATGTATGGGCCAGGGAGGCGGCATCCAACACAAATATTTCCGCATTGGCGTTTTGTACATCCGGAGACAGTCCATCCTCTCCTGGAACAAACGGCGTTACGAAGTTGGTGGCGTAAACCCGGTCACGGCCCACATCAATCGCCAGGTGCCGTACCCTGCCATCCAGCATGGCGGAACCCAACGTCTGATCCGTTGCAACATTTAACCTCAATACCTGCCCCAACGCCTCAAGGGCGACGTACAGCTCATGAGATCCCGGGCGGAACACAATGCCATGAGGCTGGGAAGCCATCGGAAGAGTCACCGTCCTGACAACCTGATAGGTGTCAGGATCAATCGCGTTCAGAGTGCTGTCACCTTTATTGGCAACCCAGACGTCACCTGAAACAGGATTAACAGCAACCGCGCTCGGCTTGTCCCCGACGGGCACTTCGACAACCACATCGCCGTCATCGACAAGCGTCACCGAGTCGTTATCCGGATTGACCACCCAGACTCTCCGTGAACCCGTATCGCGTTCGGTCACCAGCGTGGTGGAGTTAAGTACCTGGGGCGCACTCTCCGCATAACGGGAAGGATCATTCGGATACGCGTCAGTATTGTCTCCTACACCATCGTCATCCGTATCGGCCCAGTTCACAGAGTTATTCGGGAAGACATCACGATTATCTCCAACACCGTCACCATCGCTATCTGCATACTCACCGGAATTTTCCGGGAAGGCATCCAACGCGTCTGGTACGCCGTCATTATCAGTGTCCACTGCAAAGTCCCGTGGATAAAGCGTCATGACCTCCTGGGCATTGATTTCAGCACCATTATTGAGGGCACCGGCAACCACGAACAGTTCGTTGCCGTAGCGGGCTCCGCCAGGTGCATTCCGTGCGATGCCCAGGCTGGGCAGGGTGCGCCAGTTTCCGGTCACCACATCCAGAGCCTCAACATTGGAGTGAGCGCCCGCACCGCTCTCGCCGGCAGCAACAATCAGTTCAGAGCCCTGCTTGATCATCGCTATTCCACCCCTTGGCGTTGGAATATCACTGTCCAGAGTGCTCCATTGCCCGGTTTCGAAATCAAAGACATCCACCTCGGGAATGGTATCGCTTACCGGGTTGCCGAGGTTCACCGAGGAACGCCGGCCTCCAACTACGTATAGCTTACCGTTGGCCACAGCAGCCTTGTGATGGTCCCTTGCGCGCGGGGCATTCGGAAGCTGCGTCCACGTTTTGTTGACGGGGTCATAAACGTCAAACCACGGCACCCAGCCCGCGTTATGACCGCGGGTGTTCCCGCCGACTACGTAAATCTTGCCCTGATAATTGACCGCGGCAACCGAGCCTCTCCGGCGCTCCGCCGGGATCACAAACTCAGTTTTCCACTGAGTTGGTTGGTCAGGATCAAAGCTGTAGATTTCAGGCACACCGGTTTCTGCAGGGAAACCACCTTCAAGCGCACCAACAACGAAGATGCGACCGCCCACCTCAACGCTCTGATAGTGATGCAGCCTGAGCTCCTGCTGGGATTCGTCGACCGGTACACCATGTTTGGTCCAGGTATTGGAGATGGCATTGTACTCGTCTATTGAGCGGCTACCGCGCCCCCCCGTCAGATAGAACCGCTCCTTGAACGCTATGTAGTCGTTCTCATGACGGGCATCCGCAGACCCGCTCGCCGGCGTACGAACAGCCCAGTCAGAGGGTTGTTCAGGGTCCCCAGAACCATCGCCCGGGTCGCTGGAAGTATCACGCACCACCTGGATGGTATAGCCCTCTGACGGCACACCATTTTCATCCAGCGCATACAGCCAGTAGTAACCTGGGATCACAACATTCGGATTCGGATTCAGCTCCAACTGGTATCCAGAAGCCTGCTGGGTGAACTCAACAGGAATGAACCGCTGATCGGTGTTTATCGAATGGGTTGTTCCCTGCAAGCGAATCATGTTGAAAGCCGTCGCACCGGATGAAACCTGAACCGATAAGGTCTCTCCGGCGCTGACCACTGTGCTATCAACTGAAACTATCTCGAGGCGACTTGCATCGCTTCCATCCGTGTTGAAAAGATAATCAGGGGAATAGAACTGAGCATCCTGATGATTTGCATCGCAAGGTCCGCAGGCGCCGCCACCACCAGAAAATACCCGTCCGTCCTTCATAAGAAGCGCAGTTGAGTGGTAATTCCTCGGGATCTCGAGGCTGTTTACAACTGTCCAGGCCTCAGTTTCCGGATCCCAGATCTCTGCAGGAAGAATCGAGCCCCAATCATCCCAAAGCTTGCCCTCTGTGGTACCACCTATTATGAGTACCCTTCCGTCTGGCAGAACCACTGCATCGTGGAAGGTCCTCTTGAAATTCATTGGTTCGATTTCCGTCACCACAGGTGCGGGCCCATTGATATCAACCATGATGGCGGTATCAGAAGACGGATCATCACTCGATGGATCGTTACCGCCGGTAATCAGAATCTTGCCCACGTCGTACATGACAGCGGAACCGAACATCCTTGCCTGATCGCCACCAAGCCTTGCACCGATTTCCTCCACGGAGCCCTGTCCTTCAGTGCCAAACCAGCGCATGGTTTCCATGGGGCCAGACTGGAAAACGTTACCATCCGGCGCCACGTGCATAAACGCATACCATTGCATGCTCGCCGTCTGGTTCTGCCAATGCTGTTGGCTATTCACCAGATTCTGCTCATCCACCAGGCCCTGCATATTCGCACCCGGGGTATTTGTCCATTGGTTCGTCACGCTGGAGTAGATTTCCGACGTATTGGCCGCACTTCGGGCAAAGGTTGTGAACACCCGGTCATCCGGCATGGTTAATGTCGTCGGATACCAGCGAGCCTTATCCATGTCATCCAGAGGTACCCAGGACATGGTCTCAATATCAAACCGGCTGGTTTTCTTGGTGTCCGGGTTGCCGCCAGAATTGAAGATTGAACCGTCTTCAGTCAGGGCAATACCGGAACAGAACTGATTATGTGTTTCGTTGTCCACACCCACGAACACACCAGTCTCGGGGTCGTAAAGGCTTGCGGTGCTCTTTGTACCCGTATCGGTTATCTCGGTTCCACCAACCCAGGTCAGCAATTTGCCGTCAGGAAGATGTGCTGCCGAAACCGGTATTTCCGGCCACTGAATAACCTCTCCCCACTCTCCGCCGATGTGCGGCTCGTAAACGACCGGGGTGGAAACCTCTCCGTGCAGGCGATCCGTTACAGCTGAGAACTCCGCAATATCAAATGAGTACTGCTGGACACCTTTGACGCCAGCGAACTCAACAACAGCCCCGCCGGTATTCTCAAAGTAGAGAACTTCAATCTGATGCAACCCTTCTTCGAGGAAAAGCACTGCCTCGCTGTGGTCCACCGCGCGTGTCAGGTCGTCATTAACGACAACGTTGCCATTTACCGTCAGGCGTACACCATCATCACTTCTGACAAGCAGGCTGTATTCTCCTGACTCAGGGGCGTAAACCTCCCGAGTCGCCAACATCGCGAAGTTGTTTACAAACGGGAAGCTCTCGCCAGCAGCAAAGATGGCCTCGCTGCCGGAAGTACCGTCGGTAAAGCTGATCTCATGAGTCTCGAAAGCGACGCTTTCGTATTGAGTGGCGTTATCAATCAAGGCCTGGGCATCCGCCAGGCTATCCACAACACCATCGCTCTTCACGAACTGAACCTGGTAGAGACTGCTGTAATACTGCTGGGTTGGATCGTTAGGATAAGCGTCACTGTTGTCCCCAACGCCATCCCCATCTGAATCAGAGGCTTCCGTTGGGTCAAACGGGAACGCATCATTCATATCGGCGATACCGTCGCCATCGGAATCCAGATTCGCGTCGCTGTTGTCCCCGACTCCGTTCTCATTGACGTCCGCCCATTCCGTCGGGTCGTTGGGGAACACATCGGAATTATCCCCGAAGCCGTCTCCATCGCTGTCCAACCACTCATCTGGATTGTTGGGGAATGCGTCTTCGCTGTCAGGAACACCATCACCATCCGTGTCGAAGTCTCCGGTACTTGGTGAGATACAAAACGCTGAGAGTTTTGGCCAATCTGCTATAGCACCGAAACCAATTTCGACCGCGTTGTCAGTGGTTTGGGCGAGATAACGCTTGGTTATGGCTGTTTTCGGGCCAACCTCATCAATAATGTCGAAACCGCTGGTGGTCAATTCGTTCTCGACATAGATATCGAAAACACGGCTGCCAGGGCCACCTGAGGGCGTTCCAACCTGGTAATAGATTTCCGCAAACATCAACTCAACAACGTAGTCTCCCACTGCAGGAACCGGAACTGCGTAGCTGAAGTCCCCCCAACGCTCACTTCTAAACAGTTTGTCATCGTCGGTGCCAGCAATACTGTAATTATTGGGGCCGCCAGTATCTCCGCCAGAAAAATGGGCATCCGCAATGAACTCTGTGCCATCGGTCGCCACATAGCTTCCGCCACCAACGTTCACACACATCTGGAACCCATCAATGTCACCGAAGGGTGTGGGGTCAGCATTATCACCGACGCCATCACCATCGCTATCAAGCCACTCGGTGGGATCACCTGGGAATGCATCCTGATTGTTGTTGTAGCCATCTCCATCACGGTCAGGATCGCTATTGTCACCGATACCGTCGCCATCCAGGTCAGACCACTCTGCCGGATCGGCCGGGAACACGTCGGTATTGTCTCCAACGCCATCTTCATCACTGTCCAACCACTCAGCTGAATCAATCGGGAAAACGTCCTGGTCATCCGGAGTGCCATCGCCGTCATAATCGCCATTGGTTTGCCTGACACAAATGGCCGACACCTTGGGCTCGTTGGCAACTGCATTGAACGAGATATTGATTGAGCCGCTGCTTGAACTGGTGAGATAGTGCCTTGTTAGCGCCGTCTTGCTAGGCACGTCCGCCAGGATATCGAACCCGGGCTCCAGGACATTGCCCTGAACAATGATGTCGAAAACCCGGCTCCCAGCACCGCCAGTTGCGACCGTGGACTGGAAGTAAATCTCTGCAAACTCCAATGACGCAATGTAGTTTCCGGACTCAGGAACCGGTATGGAATAGGCGAAGTCGCCCCATCTCTCTGAATGGTAAAGGGTATCGTCGGCCGTACGGTCTATCTCATACACATGACTGGCTTTCGAGCCACCATTAAAATGGCTGTCGGCTATATAGAGGGTTTCATCAGCCGCGGAGTATTCCGGCCCACCCACATTTACACACATCTGGTGGAGAGGCTCATCTCCGCCGGTTCCACCACCGTTGTCTCCACCATCACTTCCTGGATTCTCCCAGGCGGTGGGGTCATCCGGGTAGTAATCATCGGCATTGGCAACACCATCACCATCGCGATCCGGGTCCGAATTATCTCCCACTCCATCACCATCAAGGTCGGACCATTCTGACGCATCATTCGGGAAGAGATCCGAATTGTCACCAACTCCATCTCCGTCCGAGTCAACGGTTTCATTGGGATCAGAGGGAAACGCATCCTGAGCGTCGGGCACACCATCACCATCGGAGTCAGCGCCCACGATTTCGGTTACACAGTAGGCTGAAAGCTTTGGCCAGTCTGTAATAGCACCGAAATCGACATCAATTTCGCCATCCTCGACAACAGCCACATGGTCAAGCTGGGTTGCTGACTTGCTGCCTGCTGCCGCAATTATGTCGTACTGTTCCGCAACGGTTTCACCCTCTACGAACACATCAAATACCCGACTACCAACTCCGCCAGATGAAATCCTCGCCTGATAGTAGATTTCGGCAAAGTAAAGTTCGACCAGATAAGAACCTGAAACAGGAACAGGAATGTTGTAACTGAAACTCTCCCAACGTTCCGTATGATAAAGGACATCATCCAAGGTATTGGCTATGGATTGCTTATGAGTGCCGGTTCTGCCCCCGAGGAAATGGGTGTCAGCCTTGAAAACAGTGCCGTCCTGAGCAGTGAACTCCGGGCCCCCAACGTTCACACATTCCGCAACACTCGCTAGGGAGGGAGTTGGATCAGAGTTGTCACCAATGCCATCATTATCGCTATCCAGCCACTCCGACGGATCCTCCGGGAACGCATCGTTATCATTAGCGAAGCCATCACCATCCATGTCAGGGTCGCTGTTATTCCCTACGCCATCACCATCCATGTCCGCAGATTCTGTGGCATCGAATGGGAACGCATCTGCATTGTCGCCAATACCATCCCCATCGCTATCGAGCCATTCCGTACCATCAAATGGAAATACGTCGTCGCTGTCACTATAGCCGTCGCCATCGAAATCACCGTTGCTAGGGAAAACACACACGGCCGACAGTTTGGGAAGATCTGAAATTGCGCCGAAACTGATGTTTACAGAGCTGCCGCCCACCTGAGAAAAATAGCTCCGGGAAACCGCTGTTACGCTTGCAGCCTGCTCGATTATATCAAGCTCGGATTCTACTTTTTCGCCCTGGATGTAGACATCGAAAACCCGGCTACCCACACCACCGGTTGTGGTGGTGGACTGGTAATAAATCTCTGCAAAATGAAGTGTCGTGATGTAGCTGCCCGCGGTCGGTACGGGAATCTGGTAACTGAAATTGCCGTATCGCTCCGATTGGAACAGCGGGTCGTCGTCCGTAGCGGCAATGTTGTGAGCGTGGGCCGCAATATTGCCACCAGAGAAATGGGCATCGGCGATAAACTGGAAGCCCTGAGACGAGGTGTAGGCGCCTCCCCCAGCGTTGAGACAGATGAGCGGCTCGCCAAAATCAGCTGCGCTTGTGATTCCCGTCCAGAGTAGCGCCAGCATAAATGTGATCGTTGGCTTGAAGGTGTTCCGTTTTGCGCCCATGCCCTAGCCTCTCCTTTGGACAAAACTCATCTCCAAAGGATCGCTGCAAAGCCTGTACCATTAAAACAAAAGGTTCGGACTTACAGTAGACAAAAGCCGCAAAAGGTCGTTGTGAAAAAGCTCAATGTAAAGAAAGCTGACGACCAAAAAGCTCGGTCGATCCGCTAACGAGCCCGCCAATTCTTGAGCTGCCTGATTCTTGCAGCCAATCTGGAGCCAAGAAAGGACAGCAGATAGAGCTTCAAAGCCGTGGAGTTAATAGAAGCACTCAGTGCCTGTATGGCTTCCGCTCTGCATCGTCCCATTTCACTCTTCTGGAAGCTTTCGTAGGCCAACGCACAGTAGTTGTCTGAAACCAAGGAACGGATACTCCGCGCAAATTCATCGTCAAGTGGATTGTCCAATTGCCTTTCCAAAACTTTTATTTTCGAGGGGGTGCGTTTTCTTGCACTGCCCTTGGAAATGCTTGAACTTCCAATACGATAAGCGTGGTAGCAGCCAGGCAAAAACAGGACCACCTCTTGGCGCGTCACCCGGAACCACAGATCCCTGTCGTCCCCATTGGTCAGCGATTCATCAAACCCCCCAAGCCGATCAAACACCTTTCGGGGAATAACGACCCCCGATGTACCAATATAGTTCTCGCTCCCGAGAGCACGATAGGCCTCCGGAGGTTCAATTCTCACGCACGCCTCATCTTTTGCACAAAACGGACCGGTGAACGTATAACTATCCAGGAACCGGGAACTCAAAACATTTCCGAGTTCATCAATTGTCGAAAAATTGGTGAACAGCAGACCAGCATCCGGATAGTGTGAAAAAGCCTGACGGGTCGCCTCCAACTTTCCCGGAAGCATGATATCGTCTGAGTCGAAAAGAGCGATGAGCGAGCCGTTTGCCTCCCTTATTCCGCGGTTTCGCGGGCTTGCAGGCCCCCCGCTGTTAGCCTGTCTTACATAGCGGACTCGTGACGTAGACCAGCCCTCCATAACATCGGGAGTTTCATCGGTCGATCCGTCATCGACCACAATGATTTCATCATGCTCGGACAGCTGCGGGACGATGCTCGCCAGAGTCTCCGGTAGAGTATTCGCCGCATTGAAGCTTGGAACAATGATACTGAAACTGAATTCTTTCACGTGCGCTAACTCCCTGTGAACGACGGAATTCTACACTAATGGTTAAAAGGCTGGAGAGAAACTATGAATTACGGACGCCTACAACAAAAACAAAAGCAGACAGTGCGAAAACCACAGAGGTTGAGATAGACTTACTTCCATAGACCACCCCTGCGAGTTCGAAGGAGCTGAACATGTACACTTGGTGCGATCTGACCAAACAACTGCCTTTCGCCATCAACATCGACGAATTGCGGCGGGAGCTTGATCAGCTGAAGGATGACAGCTGGCTGGAGCACTATGATGTAACCCTCTCACGAGGCTGGAAATCCATACCACTAGTTTCTAAAAACGGGGAAGCAAGTGGACCAGAGTCACAACGTGCCGCTCCATATGAGGAGATGAAACGGACTGAGATTTGCGCTGACCTCCCGGCATTCTCTTCGCTTCTGGATTCTTTTCATTGCCCTCAAGGCCGCATCCGTATTACCCGACTGGATCCTGGCTCTGGGATCGATAAACATCGTGACATCGGCCATGAAGTGGCAAATCTCGCATTCCGAAAGGTTCGTCTCCATATCCCTATCGAAACAAACTCCGGCGTCTATTTCTGGGTCGATGGCGAAAAGATCAAAATGGATACTGGTCGACTTTACTATGTTAATTTTTCAAAGCTGCATTACGTGATGAATGACGGCGATTCGCCTCGCTATCATCTAGTCATGGACCTCGGCGTAAACGATTGGTTGGAACAGTTTTTCCCTAAGCCCAGCCCTACTGATCGAGTCGAAATGGCATTCTATCGAGTAACGTTACCTTTGTTTTGGTATCTGAGGAGAAAGAAAGTAATTTGGACGACCAAATTTTGGCAGAACTACAACGGCTCATGGCTTCAGCGATTCCGACATAGATACTTTCCAAAGACATAAGTCCGAAGTCACCAATTGTCGATCTACTTATGAAATCAAAGTATAGAAGCTCACACGAAGTAGCAGAGAGTAGTAATTCTCAACAAAGCTACAACGCAAAACCAAAAGAACAAAGGCTATTTGTTTATTTAACCTGTATATACATTTTTTCTTGGTATCTTCAAATTGGGCTGCGCGTAGATTTCCTCGGAACCATTCGATTCGAGTTTATTCTTGGAGCCTTTTTAAGCGTTTGCGCAGCAATTAAACTACTAAATGAAAAAAAGTCTACTCCTCTAAAAGGACCAGTAATATTTTTTTTCTCGGTTGTGGCCTTCTATACGGCCTTTTCTTACGATCACGCTCAGTCTTGGAATATCTTCTTCAACCGCGTAGTGAAGTTCTCCATGCTTGCTGCGTTTATCGCCGCATTTGTTCGCACCGAGTGGGCTCTAAAATTAATAATAGGTGCCTTTCTTCTAGCGATGCTAAAGATGGGCCAAGAAGGATTTATGGGCACATTGACAGGTGGGATGGTTTGGCAAAATCAAGGTATTCCACGCTTGCATGGAGTAACCCCTCTTTATAGGCATCCAAATTCATACAGTGGTATGGCTGTTGGTTGCTTGCCATTCATCTTCTACCTCTATCCTATCGCGAACCGCTGGCAAAAGGCCCTTCTAGGCCTTTTGTTGGTATTCTCGATAACCATTATAGTTTTTACCGGCTCAAGAACTGGTTACGTAGCCACAGCCCTTCTAGGACTCTATTTCTGGCGTGAAAAGCTACGCTTACACAAATTTAAGTACACTTTAATAGGGCTTCTTGTAATATTAGTTGCGTACCTTGCTCTGCCTGAAGCCTATGTAGGACGGATTCAGTCGATTTTTACACTAGAAGAAGCAGAGGGTTCGTCATCTGACGCCCGAATCCAAATAATGAAAGATGCAATTTTAGTTTTTTTATCTAATCCTTGGGGCGTCGGGGTCGCTGCATTTCCAAGCGTAAGAATTGATATGTTTGGAAGGTTTCAAGATACCCATAATCTATACCTTGAGCTATTAACCAACATGAGCATATTAGGAATATCTGCCTTTTTCCTTTTTGTGCGTAGAATAATTGCAGTTAATCAAAAAATCGCCAATACGCCGAACCAATCACCATTTATAAAAGCAATGTCGAGAGCCATCATTGCGTTCATATATGCTCGTCTTTTTTTGGGATTGTTTGGGATGGACACCTACGAAATCTACTGGTGGTTTTCATTAGGTATATCTATTGCAATATATCGCATAAATGACCAAAACAGCCATACCGATGTATCGAATAGTAATATTGAATCCACTCTTACCGCAAAACGTTATATGCAAAAAGCTTTCAATTAGTAGAGTGAGCAAAAAATCCGGACTAAACTGACGGTATGTCTAATTTCGAGTCCTAATGCAAACAAAAACACACAAAGCGTTACAGGCGGAAACCGGAGATTGGTACGTAATTCCAGATGCCTAGGCACTTCTAAGGATAGGCTAAGTGGCTGGTGCGATACACAGACATAGTTGCCTTACTATGAGAATGAGGAATTGAGATGAGACTCAGGTATAGCGTTATAACCAACCTGGTAATTTTGGCGTCACTTGCTTGGGCACCTGCTTTAGCTTTTGGTGCACCGAATGTGCAAAGTGTTACTACAGATCAAGCGGATGGTCAGACATTGATTATTACAGGCAGTAATTTCGATTCTGCTGAGTTTCCAATAATTCTGGATACTGCAGATGACTGGCAGGTGGTTCAGCAAAACGATAGTTACAGCACGCTATCGCCTTCGGAACTTTGGTCTGAAGAGGGATCTGCGTGGGCCACACCCCTTGAAGTAGTATCAGGTACCGGACCCTTAGGAGAGCAATCAAATAGACTTTATTACGGAAAAAGAAAGAGTTACAACCGCTACTTCACACCGTTCCAAGACGAAAACAATAACTCTCTGTACGTGTCTTGGTGGTTCAAACCTTCCGAAAGCCCAAATGCTGCTGGCGGATCTAATAAATTCATTAGAATATGGGACGATGACGGCGGAAATAACACAAGAATCTCATGGACGAACATGCACCTAACATATTCGACTGGCGACTTGGGGCTAGAAGGCGTGGAATGGGGCACTTGGTCCGGCGACGAAAACAAATGGAATCTAATGGAGATTTACGTCGACTCAAGTAACAACTCTATAAGAACTTGGGTAAACGGAGATTTGCTTCACAACGTGAAGGATTTCAGAAAGTCTCCGATAAACAAAGGACTTAACGCTAAGCTTATTGGATTTGATCCGAGCGTGTCAGACCCATATCAGAATTTGGAGTTCAACAAGAGTGGTAGCCTCGCTACATAAGACTTGGGATAGAGCAAAATCAGAGCATTTAGCACTTTTCCCAAGAAAGTGGACAACGACGCGAATACATGTAGACGCAGAAGAAATTTTGGATGATGGGCAGAGCTACTATCTATATGTAGTAGATCAATCAGGTGCTGCAAACCAAAACGGTGTCACCCTTTGTCCGAAATGCCCTGCGCGGATAGAGCTTAGATTATAGCTATCATAACTCGATAGCTCAAAATGGGGGCATAGGAAAAGCCTTGCCCCCCTCCTTCTTGCAGGTCAGTAGCAGACTCCATTCCATAGCGGCGAAATTTTAAGCTACAAACGTTTAAAAGACAAAAGCGCTTTTGTCTTTATGAATGAAAACCATATACATAAAAAATATTTCTAAACTCTAATTAGCCATATCGTTATTGGAGGAATAACATCGATATCTCTAGAAGAGGCATTCCGAAATTAATCCAAGCAGCCTATTTTATATTTCAAGCGATCAAATTTCTTGGACCACGACTCCACTAAATATGGCTTGTATTCAACCAAATCAGATTTTAGTTCATTGTTGACTTCTTTTGATAAGAGAATATTTTTATAAATATCATCTTTTGTAGGCCTGGTATATAAACAACCACTTCTGAAATAATTTCTGATTATCTTCGTATCAGACAGAATCATAGGCCTCTCTAGAGCAACAGCTTCATAAGAGCCACAATTTAATATATCGTTTTTTAGTGTGAGTATAACGATCACATCTGAGTAGTGCATTAACGCTTGGTATTCTTCTTCACTGATAAAACCCGTTAATATTATTCCACTCTCTTTGAGTTTTTCCACGTCCAATACACTAAATTTTTTTCGATAGTTTCCTGTTAGATAAACTCTAAAGTCGCTCGGCAATTCTCGAGAGGCTTCAATTATTTGAGAAATCGGTTCATCTGAGCTGAAAGTTGAAACAACCATCACATGAAAATAAGGCGTGTCATAGTCCATAAAGTAAGGAGGGTTCTGCGTACTAGCTAAAAACATATCTGGCACTTTATCTTCTAGGATAAAAGCCTCACCACCTAACCTCTCAACTAATTCTTTCAAAAATCCATTTGTCACAATAGTTAGGTCCGAGGCCTTGACAGTATATCGGCTAAGCCAATGAAATATTTGCCATTTTATGTTATTCGAGCGAGAATATTCCATTTTAAAGTTCGAATGTCGATCCACTACCAGCCTAAATCTCATTATTTTTCTCATAAGTGATAAGAAAAACGTGAGAACAATAGAAGGGTTCTGGCAAAAAACAATATCGGGATTCTTATTAAGAACAAAAAAAACAGTTCTAAATATTAAATATGGATAACGAATAAACCTAGATGCATTCAGTGAAAATAAGCAAAATTCTGCATCTAGACCTTTTGCGAGCTCTCGAGATCGTCTATGATTTTCCCAGCATATCCAAACCTTTGATTGCGACTCACTCATTACTCACTATCCATTTTCGACTAGTTTATCCAACAGGTTATGAAAACTAATTTTCCTGTGATTAGCACTCTACCAACTCTACTATCTTAAGAACAACAGCCTTCATCTATTCTCTATGCACTTTTCGTTAAGCATCTGAATTTCGATAACAACTTACTAGTGACCCCTTAAGATATCGGAATTAAAGTGCACTTACGTTTGTCTGACATATAATTTCACAGATTCAAACAATAATATTTTGTGTAAAATAATTTCTCTTTTTATTCGCTTTCAATTCAGAAAATAATGATACGTTAATGTCAACTCTAACACCTTCGATACGATTAATCTCTCTCTCAATATAAACTTCTAGATCGCTCACATCACTCTCCCGAACACCACTAATAAACACATCAAGCTCAGAATACTTGGACTGAACAAGAGAAAATATAAAAGCCTCATTTGATTTTTTTGTATACCCATCAATTATCTTAGAGAATACGGTAGCATGAATTTTTTCGCGTTCCGTAATATAAAAAAACCTGTCTGACGTCCTACCGTGCAATTGTTCTATGAAATCAATGCTACCTATTTTTCGACAAGAAACTTTGTCAATGGAAAAGGAATCGCCTAATTGGTATCGAATTATATGTTGAGTGGCTCTAGATACATCGGAAACTAACCCCTCGTGCTCATCTAAAATTAGCCAAGGATTGACTAAATGCCTATGACCGTCTGCGCACTCGAATGCGATCACATCAAATTCAGTAGAACCATATTCTTCGGCAACAGGCGCCTTAAAGGCTCGGGAGATATAAGATTTTTGAGCGGGGAGAATCGTCTCCGCGGTACAAACCACACATTTAGGAGGCAAAAAGTCAAAATTCGTATCAGCCAGAGTCTTAGCGGCTTCAAGCAATAGTGACGAATAGCCATATATATAATCTGGTTGCCACTCCATCATGCTGACAATTTCTTCCCTTGCATGAGAACCCACGGGATGAAAAATCCGCCTGTTCATCACGGCACTTTTGAGCCGTGACGTTAAACCAGATTCAGGTCTCCCCCATAGCCTCGCCTCTCTCTCTCCAAGTTTCACACCATAATGCCGGAAACAATAATCCCGAATGCCGAGCATCCGGCCAAGTTCTATTCGGTTAACCGTAATATGGGTGGGCTCTCCTGTCGTCCCGGCAGTATGGCGGTTAAATGACCAATGCCTGGTGGACCGGCCTTTACTGTCACGTTGTTCTCTCAGAGCTTTCTTTGAAAGAGGGGGGGATTCATAGAGCTGCGTCAAGCTCGTAACCTCGTCACCACAAGCGTTCAGTGGACGGTTAACCTTGAGCTGATTTTCAACTTTTTTCAACCTTTCAGTTTCGGGAAGCGCCCATAACGCCTCTACTTCTTTTCGCCATTTCGTTACGGACAACCCCATTGCAATAAAAAAAAACCTACTAAGTAAATACCGCAGTCTCCGCATTGCCCGTAATATCCTGTTATCGAAATCTAGTTAAATGGTTCTTATAAATCTGTACTTTCGGTCTTTTATTTTTTAACTTTTCGTAAAAATCTACTAGTGGACTCAATGTATACAGTGTTAGATCGCTCAACAGTTCCCAAAAAGCGATTTTAGTTTCCTATCGGTTGGAATTTAAGTACGTTAAGCCAAATAGGGTCTTCTCGAGTGAACTGGTCGAGGAGCTTACGGGATAGCGATTGATGGCCCATCGGTCGCCCAAAGTATCCGCACCTGGAAATGCGGCAACTGCATACTCATAGCCTGCATCACGAACCTCGGACTTTATCCTCTCATTGAAATCAACTTGTTGCCCATTGGGGTAGCAAAATGCTCGAACGTTACAAGCCAATCGCTTTTCTATCAAACTACGTGAATAGAATAACTCCCTCTGTAACTCAGAACCCTCCAGCTGTGTTAAAATTGGATGACTGTGTGAATGGCTCCCGATATCCAACCCTCCTGCGACCATCTCCCTAATTTGCTCCCAGGTTAATGGCCGATAGACAGTTGGAGCTTTATTCGGTTTTTCAACGTCCAGAAGCCGGAAAAGATTATCTATCAGTTCAAGCTTCTCTATGTTCGATATCACCATGCAGTGATCTGCTATCTGGTGCCAGCATTGTTCAGGCTCCACAGCAATATTCAATACCTTGGGGATATTAGGTAAATAGAATTCCCTTATTCTTGTATTATCGAGTGCATAACGTATCTGGTCTGGCCAAAGCCAGAGATCTCCCTCTACAAACCCTGTTGTCACGAAGAGAGTGGCTGGTATATCTAGTTCTTTAAGTACCGGGAAAGCATAGTCAGCGAAGTCATGGTAGCCATCATCAAAGGTTACTACGACAGCATTTCTTGGCAAGCAAGCATTGTCATTTGCATTAACGAGCTCATCCAAAGTTATCACATTGAATGACTGTTTTATCATTTTCATTTGCTGGCGAAAGATATCAACGGTCATACCGGTTCTGTTCTCGGATGCACCTATTCTATGGTACATGAGAACTCTCGGGTGCCACCGTGTAAGATATCTAGCTACCGCCAGGCCGCCCAACGGCCTACAAACGCGATAGATCAGTTGATTTAGGCCCATAACCCCTTCCCGACTAAGTACATAATTAGATCCGTCTTAGCAACAACTTCGCCAGGGCTTTCCATGCGAACATATAGAAAAAGTCATGGCGTAAACCCATCAGGATATCCTTGAAAGGCTCTGAAAACGTCTTTTCCCCATGTGCCACAGACATGCCACGACTTACATACATATCCGACCAGGCACGAGCCTGCAGCTTGATCGGTACTGCAGTAGGATTGTTGGTTATGAACTTTTTTAGGATTCGAAAAGCATTATCGTAACGACCACGATAGTTTTTAGACATCTGTCCTGGCCATATACGATAGATATAGGTTTTTTCCTCCGTATACTGAAACCTCCAGTCCATGGAGTATCTTAGCCAAAGGTCCCAATCGATTCCCAACACTCCCTGCGTATAACCGCTGTGCCAAACGGAACGAAATTTTTTATAATCAGGTGATTGGTTACCTCGCCACTATATCGCTCATAAGGCTGAGGTTTATCAATTGTCTTGCCGTTTTGGTCTATGTACGAAACCTCGCTGTAGACCACCCCGGTATCTTGAACCTCAAACAATGGCATCTGTACGCTCAATTTCTCTGGGTGCCAGATGTCATCGGCATCGCAGAATGCAATGAAATCGCCGTTTGCCTCCTTGAGGCCACGATTCTTTGCTTTGGGCTGGCCGCGATTTTCCGTAGGTAGGTACCTCACTCGGCCATTGCCCTCAAACCGCTTCATTTGTTCTGGCGTATCGTCCGTTGAGCCGTCGTCTACTACGATCACTTCCAGGTTTTCCCAGCTTTGAGCTAGTACGGAGTCAACAGCTTCTGGAAGGTACTGGCCCATGTTGTATGTCGCTATAACAACGCTTACCAGAGGCTGATCATTCATTCTTATACCTTGCATATTGAGAACCGGTACTTACCAGACGCTTCCTGAGGGATATTTGAGACATCTTTGATCTCGAGTTCTACGCTGTCGTCAAACACTTCCCGCATAGCGCTTATAAGCCCCGTGTCTGTATGTTCATTGAAATCCTGACCTTTGACGCGATTGATGATCACGTGGCCCAGCGTATCCTGGACGAGCTGCATCTGCTCGATGCCCGGAACTTTGGTCAAGGTTCGTTCCACCAGCGATATGCCGGCTACCTGCCCGCCTGCAGGCAGTTTAAGGAAATCCGCTACCCTCCCCTCAAGGCGCTCAAGAATAGGCATCCCGCGTCCACAGCTACAGGTTTTCTCGGTATACACGCCTACATCCTCAACCCGATAACGAATGAGCGGCATGCCACGGTTATTCAGGTCCGTTACAACGATCTTACCGGGCTCGCCAGGCCTCACCGGGCAGTTATTGGCATCCAGAAATTCCACGTACACATGCGGTATATTAAGGTGCATACCCTGGTGCTGTTCGCACTCGCAGGCAATCAGTCCAACTTCCTCGCAACCATAGCGATTCGTCACCGGGCAGCCAAAGGCTTGTTCAATCACTCTCCGTTCATGGTCGAGTAGCATCATGGATGTGGCAACAATCCCGTCCGGCTTCAAATCCTCAATGCGATTGGATACCAGGTAGTTCGCAAAGATGAAGATTGAATGAGCGTGCCCAAATACGGCGCCTGGTTGCTCTCTGCGCCATCGTTCCACAAACTCTCCCATGGATTTGTCATTCAGGTCCATGGTGTCGAGATAGATTGTGCGGTCAAGGAGGTGAAGACGCAGTTTCTGTTTCAACGTTTCCGCAACGGGAGGGTTACCCCAAACCGAGGCCTTCTTCATTCCAAGGTCCCAGCCCGCCCATCGATCAGCCATCAACTGGGCACCATTACGGCGTTCCTGGCAGGCTTCGTCGAAGTACAGATTCAGTGAAACACCGGTGGACCCACCAGTTTTGGCCATTACCAGATCGGTCTTGCTGAACTCGTCGCTTACAAACTGGTCCAGGTTGTTGCGGATATCCTGTTTGGTGGTTACCGGAACCGCCTCGAAAGCCGCTTTCGAGTTGATGGCGCCCGGCTCAATACCTTGCTCGGCAAACAGCTTTCTATAATGAGGGCTGTGGTTTGAAGCGTAAATTAGCATGTCCTGAAGTCGCTTGAACTGAAGGTCCAGCAGCTTCTGGCGTGGCCACCACTGTTGCTCTTCGAGAGTTTTCCATTCCCGAAGTCGCCCGCTACGGTCTTTCAAGTCCCATAGCGGGTAAAAAATATGTTTGGAGAGTGTTCGCATCATATCTCGACCATCCCTGGTTCAATTTGGCGGTAAAGTTCAACGTGTTTGGCTACCATCGCTTTCATGGAGTACTTGTCAGCCAATTGTGATTGAGCGGCTTTCCCCATTTTTTCGCGCAGCTTCGGATTTTCCGCCAGTTTCCGTATTCGGTCTGCCAGAGCCTCAACATCACCAACGGGCACGAGGTAGCCGTTAAGGCCCTCTTCAACAATTTCCGGGTTGCCGCCGGTACGCGTGCAGACCACCGGCTTTCCACATCGCATGTACTCAATGATGGCATTGGAAAAGCCTTCTGTTTCCGAACAAAGTACGGCTATATCAAAGTCACGGATGTGGCGTTCAGGTTCGGGCTGACTCCCCAACAGATGGACGCGCCCTTCAAGCCCGAGTCGCGTTACCTGTTCCATATAGGCACTGGGATCACCGCCGCCGATTACGTTCAGTTTGAGATGCAAGCCTTCCCTGGCCAGTAGGCCAATCGCTTCAATCAGATCTTCAATACGCTTAATCGGGCGAAGGTTCGCAACGATACCCACGACAACCTCGGCCTCAAAACGACTTTCCCCGGAGGCTGTTACCTGCTCGCCAGACGAAATGTCGGGGTATCCATTGTAGATCACATGGATCTTTCCGAGTGGCATCTTCTCAAATCGGGACGTGATTTCAGCTACCGCTTTGCTGTTACATACGGCCGCGTGCACGCAGCGACCCGTCAGGCGTAGCGCCTTGAGATAGGTCCCGCTGTACCAGAAGCCCATGTCTCTTCTGGAGATGAGTGTTTTAAGGCCGGCAAGGCGCATCATGGGGGGAGCGATCACGGAAGTGTCGTTGAAAAAAGCATGGACCACGGAGAACCCCTGCTTGCGCAATAACCGGGCATACCTGTACATTTTGAACCAACTGCCGGGGCTGGAAATACTACCCACGCCGAGATCATGTACCGGCACCGGAAACATCCCGCTTCGGGTGTAATCCGTTCCGCGAAGCACAGCGAACTGTATGTCCCATCCCTGCTCCATTAATCCATTGACAAGCTTCAGTACCTGGCTTTCGGTGCCGGCGTAAGGATTATCGTATCGATCCATGATAATACTAAGCTTCATTGGGTGACCTGTCTGTAAACAGCGAGATAGCTTTCCATCATCGCATTTGCCGAGTAGTCAGTTTCCACCCTGTTCCGGGCCCACTCGACCTGTTCGTCGACGCTGTCTTTGTGGTCAAGTACGGCTGCCAATTCGCCTGCAAGCTGGGATGCCCCTTCATAGCGGACTATTCGTCCGCCCGCACCATGGCCCAGTACCTTGTCGATTTCACCAACGTCGCACGCGACGATCGGGATTCCCACGGCCATTGCCTCCAGCAGCGTAATCGGGAGGCCTTCCGTCAGTGACGGCATGCAGAGCACATCGCTCCTTTTCATTACCGCTGGAACCTCGTCGACATACCCCGGTAGCTGAACGAAATCCTCCAGGCCGAGATCGGACACCTGCCTTTCCAACGCAGCCCGCTGTTTACCTTCGCCAATAATAATAAGGCCCAATAATTCATGGCTCTGCCTGAGCACGGCAAATGCATCCAGCAGGCGGACAAACCCCTTTTCTGCGGACAAGCGCCCTACTCCCAATACTATCGAATCAAAACGGCTCAGGAATCCGAACACAGCCTCAGCGGGCTCACTCGACGCAGACTCACGTATTGAACCTATGCTCATCCCGTTGGGGATCACTACAGTCTTCGAAGAACGGGCAATTTTCTCCGGAACCTGACGTTTCATTGCTTCGGAGACCAGCACAACACGCCGCAACCGCGCCAGGATCAGGCGATCTATCGTTTCGTATACCCAGGCCTTTGTGAATCGCTTCGCCCTTACGTAACCGTGCAGTGTAGCGATCAAAGGTATTTTCCGGATCGATTCGGGCCAAAGGCCCATGAGCACGTTGAACTTATAACCGTGTGAATGGAGGATCTGGTAGTTTTCGGATTGTGCCCAACGGAGTATGTCGCGGGCAGCCTTTAGATTGAATCCCGGGTTCATTCGCCAGGGAATTACCGGTATACCAAGACGCCTAGCTTCTACTTCAATGGGCTTGTTCTGAATACCAGTCTCACCGGCACTGAGAACGGTAGGTAACAAACCTGCGGCCATTTGCTCGGAAACCAGCGTCAACAACATCTTCTCAGCCCCGTAGAGACCGCCACTGTCAATCAGGTGAAGAACTCTCATGTTATCGGTATCAACCTTTCCTTGGGTTCCAGACTACTTTCTTTTCTCCCTTCAGAAACGCCATTGTGGCTTTTAGCGATGCGATGTTCAGCAAGAGGAAGTAATAGGGAACGGCATAAACAAAGGAGCTACTGCGGCCGCGCTCCTCGCCCTTACGTCCCAACCAGCCAAAGGCGTAGAGCAGCACCAGGCCGAAGAAACACAATGCGTAGAAGCCTCCCCGGGGGGCCAGCAGCAAGGCAGCCACCGTGAACGTTATCAGCGGAACAAACGCAAGATAGCGAAGCAGTTTGTGAGATACCATTTGCAGCGCAAACAGTCCGTAGTTAAAGGGGTTCATCAGATGTGCCATGTCCTTCAGGGCCCACAACGCTCGCAGACTCACTCTGACACGCATACTGAACTCGCTGACGCTGTCCTCGTTGGCATCTTCCTTCAACAGTGCCCTGGGCTCGTAGATAACCCGATACCCTTGTTCAACGACCTTCAGCGGTTGCACGAAGTCCGGGAGTTGGTCTGCTCGCAGGGACTGATAGAGCGACTTCCGAATGCCATCAATACCACCATCAACACCTACGACGGAGCCAATGGCAGACTCCTTTACCCGCAGCCAATTCTCATATTTCATGTAGGTGCTGCAGCCATCGCCCACCAGTGAACCATCAGCGGCCACGTAAACCATTTTTCCGGTCACATAGCCAACACCGTCATCAGCGAAGTTGCTCACCAGATGATTCACTGCGTTTTGGTCCCACTGGGAGTTCGCATCCGAGAACAGGATAATGTCCCCTGTAGCGTTCGCAACCAACGTGTTCAAGCCAGCGGTCTTGCCTTGCCGGGGTACCTGACGAAAGAGTTTTATGCTGCGACTGGATGACTGAGCAACCCGTTCGACAATGCTGTCTGTGCCATCGTCTGATTCGTCAGACACTACCAGTATTTCAATTTTTTCGTCCGGATAGGCAAGTTCCAGCTTGTTGTTCAGTGTTGCCTCAATGCTGTCTGCTTCGTTATAGGCCGCGATGACAATGGTCACTGTGGGTTGATAGGAGTCGTCGGTGGAGATTGGCAAGCCTCGTATCTGGGCCAGCAACGAAGCCAGTAACGGATAGCCCAGATAGATATAGAAAAGCAGCGCCAGCGAAAGCCAGAAAACCAGGGTTAGCATGATGTCTCATCCGTGAAGAAGGTCATTTCGTTCAACCCCCAAGCAAACGGGCAGTGCCCATCTCGGTCTGCCGGGGGCTGGCATCCCGGCCCAGCACACCCTGCTCGACGAGAACGTCACTCATCGTGGTGAATCGAAACCTTTTCAGCAGGTTAACCAGCCGCTGCTCACACACTTCCAGGTTATTGTAGTGCCTGAAACGAGAGAACCACTTTACGTCGAGCCGCGGTTGGCCAGGGTCGATTTCCCAAGGATGGAGGTAAAAGACAAAGGGCTTGCCCATACGGTTGATCGAGCCAAGCCCCCACTGGCTGAACCAATAGGGGAACAAACGGAAGTAGCCACCTCCGGCGATTGGAAGAGTGTAGCCCGGCAACTTCAAGGTGCTCAGCGGGAATTCGGCGATCTCCGAACCGTTGTCGGTTTTCAGGCGATGCGGCCATCTGGGTGTACCTGGCATTCCATACCGGTCATGGTGAACGGGGAAAATAGAGGAATCCCACGTGAACCCCTCTTCACACAAAATATCCAGCGCCCAGCGTGACTGGGCGGTGATGGAATAACTTGCAGCGCGATACCCGGTAACCGGTTCACCAATAATGTCTTCGAGGATAGCCCTGGATCTCCGGGTTTCCTCGCGGAACACCTCTGGCGTCTGTTTGTAGATAAGCTGATGGCTGTAACCGTGGCTCGCCACCTCGTGGCCGGCATCGTGTATACGACGGACCAGCGCGGGCGATTTTTCCGCAACCCAGCCAAGGGTAAAAAAGGTGGCTTTCGTGTTGTGATCACCCAATACGGAAAGAAGACGGTCGGTATTGGCCTCAACCCGATATTCCATATCGTGCCAGTCTTTCCGGTCGACGGCTTCGGCGAGCGCGGCTACCTGGAAATAATCTTCTACATCGATCGTAAGTGCGTTACTGATGGTGTTCATGAGTCATAGCGACGGTGCCGCCTCCTCTTGATATTCCGTGGCCAGGTTTAAAAGATCGCATAGGTGAGCCCCAGCGCTATCCAGTTCTCCGTGTATTCTCTGGAGACTAAATCACTGGTCCGTTGCTTATGACCAATCTGGCCAGACACACTGAGATCTCTGCTTGCCTTGTAGGTTAACCCCACATTGGAATTGAACAGTTCGTCATCCTCGCCCTCATCCTCGTAGCGGTAATGCGTCATTGACGCGCCGACGTTGAAATCAAGCCTGGATCCAAGCGGGCGGGAGTAACGCAAAGATAGCCCGGCCCTTTCTTCCTTGTCGGTCGTCTGCAGGTAGTCAGACCGGCTGGCAGTAAGCCCGATATTGACCGAACTCGCATCACTGAACCGCTTACCCAGTCCGGCTTCCAGCGCTGTTACTTCAACCGTTGTCGTCTCTCGAAGATTGAATTCGAAATCATCGAACTGGATGTCAAAGTCAGAGGTCTGGTCGGTTAACTGCCTACTGGCTTGAAGATAGATTTCGGACGAAGGATTGAGCTCTCGCTCGAGCATCAGGTCACCGACGACCCCATCTGATTCCTGGCTCACGCCGCGAAACCTGCTTTCAATTCGGCTGTTGCCAACCGAACCGGACACTCGCATCGCTGGCCAACGCTTGTTGAAAACAAGGCTGAGGGTATCCTTATCGATCTCCTCGTCGGTATCCAGTTCCGCCCGATCTGTGCTGGCGCTGACCCCACCGGAAAACGTCGGACTGAACAGCCTGTTCCATGCAATTATGCCGATGACCCGATCACTGTCGGTTTCCTCGGCCTCTTCGAATTGCGTATTTTCGTACTCGGCGGACAACTGAATACTGTCGCGAGGACTCAGTTTAATAGTGTAGTTGGGGCCGGTTCTGAAAACATTTTTTCGAGTGGTGTTGTCAGGCGTGGACGGCCCTCTGCTATCCTGGCTAACATCCCTCACATTATCGGAAACAGCCCAGTTGAGCTGGTGAGCGAGCTCGCACTCCCCGGAAAAATCGGCATTAGTGTAGGTTTCCGGATCAAAGGTATCACTGTGCCAGTAACCGTAACCCAACGTCGCTCCGAGGTTCGATGTGCAGCGGCCGGGATCACTCTGATGGGACACGCTCACTCTCAAACGCGTTTCGGTGTCACTTTCCTCGTTGGATGGCGCCTCTCGGGCATTATCGCTGTGCCGATTGTCGATGCCTGCTGACACCTTTAAAGGCTCAGCGGTTGCCACCGAGGACACCGCGGTTGCGGCAACAACGAAGAGTAAAAAGGCTTCTCGCTTCCAGCGTATCGCTGAGCGGATCGTTCTAACCATTGATCACCGCTCCAACAAACTTCTCCGGTTTGAACGCAGTGGCGACATTCTCAACCGTGCCTGCTGTTACCTTCCCATGGGGCACGACGAGCATCGTGTAGTCGCAAAGCTCGGACAGAATCCGGGCGTCTGGTGAATCCGCCACGGAAGCGGTATCCAACACGATAAAGCGATCCGGATATCTACGCCGTATGGCCTGCAGAAACTGCTTCATCCTGAATGATGTGAAAAACTCAGCCGGTGTTTCCCTGCGACTACCGGCGGGAATAAGCCTAAGCCGAGGAATGCCGGTGGGGTATAGAATCCGGCTGATGTCGTAGTCGGAATCATCGAGAAAATCCGTCAGTCCCGTTTCAGGCATGATATCAAGGGTGGAATGAAGCGTTGGTTCGCGAAGATTGCAGTCGATGATTAACGCGGTTTTCGACTGGTCAAATGCAAACGCGGCCGCCAGGTTCAGAGCCACAAATGAGGCGCCTGCCTCCGCTGAAGCACCCGTTACAACCAAAGTAAAATTGTTGCCGCCAGAGTTCTCAAGCAATTTGGTACGTAATGCCCTGAATCGGTTTACCAGGTTGCGGTTCTTCGACTCAGGATAGATTATCCTGCGCTCGTCAAGATCATCAGGCGTAAGCCGACGTGGCTCCTGCATCTTTACGATCTGTTTGCTGATGACATATTTGTCAACCGCACCCGCACCCAACTCCAGCGAACTGGGCACCAACATTCTGGAGTCTTCCCACTCAGAGTATGGCAACCCGCCCTTCTCCGCCTCTTTCGCTATGTCACGCTGAGTGAACCACGATTGCTCGGAACCGGCTTCCCTGGACTGCCCGTCGCCGCTTTCACCACCGGCACGTTGCTTCTGTTCTACCGCATCGTCATCTCGATTCCTTGATTCCGACATCAAACTGCTCCCAATTCAGACGCCACAACAATAGCAACGTAAAAAGCTATCGCAATAACAGAGAGAAACCCTATGGCAATCGTGAGACGTCTGTCTTTTCTTTTTTCATAGGGCGTGCGCACATCAGGAATTTCAGCAAGTACCGGCAGGCCAATGTCTTCCTCAAGTTGCGCACGGGCGCGAATCCTGGGATCAATTTGTAGCAGTCCGGCTATGGCGCCAAACGGTGCGACAAGCCCTAACACCAGCCCTGCCATTGCAAACATCGGAAACTTCGGGCCAACCGGCGACGTGGGGTACTGGGCGGTTTCATTGATCTTGTAATTCATGCCCTGCCCTTCAATGTCCAGGGACATTGACACACGCGCCCTCTCACGGCGCTTCAGAAGATCATCGTATATGCCCTTGTTGACCTCCATATCCCTTGTGAGCTGCGAGTACTCTGTCTTGTTTTCCTGTATTCTCTCCATCCGCTCCTCCTGCTCGGCCATGAGCCTTTTCAGAGAGCGGATTCGAGTCTCAACCGTTTCCATATCAGCACGGGTGGTTGAGAGTTTTGCACTAAGTTCCTGATGCAAGGGGTTAACAATCTCATTGCCTTCCAGCGACCTTTCACCGTTATTTTCCCGATCCGCCAGCGCTGCATTGCGCTGCTTCTTCAGCTCTGCCAACTGCTCCCGCAGGATAATGATATCGGGGTAGGAGTCGTGGTACTGGAGACGGAGGCTATCGAGCCGAGACTGCAACGATGAGATTCTTTCCTGAAATTCGTCCTGAGATCGCCCTTGGTAGATGGTCGGCCGCACCTGGGACAGCTGGTTTCGCAGCGATTCCAGCCGGGTAGTGAGCTCAGCGCGCTCCAACTCGGCCAGCTCAAGCTGGCTGCGGAGATTGGCCATCCTCCTGTTGGCGTCTTCTTCGGTCCCATCCTTGTTCGTTGAAAGGAACTCCTTGAGCCGGCGCTCCGCCTCTGCAAGTTGCTGTTCATAGGCTTTGACCTGGCGGTCGATAAACTCATAGGCGCTGCGGCTCTCGGCACGCTTTCGATCTCTGCTCTGTTCGATGAACAGTTGCCCAAGCCGCTGAGCCACCTTGAACGCTTCCATAGGGGATGACGAGGTGAAACCGATACTGAAAAAGTTGTCACCACGTGTGCGTACGCTTAGCCCTCCCCTAATGCCAGATATTCGACTTTCCAGGCGCTCAGGCGGCAAATCGACATTATCGTACACGTCACTATCCTTCGCGAGCGTTTCCATGATACTGCGGCCAAGGAGCATTTCCCGCGCCGCAGAAGCTCTGTCATTAATCTCAGTGGTAACGGCACTGCCTTCCATCAACGGGCGGATGATATTGCTGTCATCAACGAATATCACTACTTCGGATTGATACTTGTACGGCCAGAGAAAGCCGGCGGCAAGCACCGCAAAACTAACCAGTACAAACACCAGAAATGCCAGCCACTTCTTTGACCGGACTTCTCGCAGCATTTCAACTGGTAACTGGGATAATGGAAGTGCCATAGCTCAATCCAACAGTCTGGCTGTTACAGGGTTTACGTGATCAGAAATTTCGCTCGGGGACGCTCAGAATATCCCCCGGACGCATGGCGTAGTTTGTCTCTATTTTCCCGCGGTTAAGAATGTCGTCAAGCTTTACAGGGATCGCTACCACCTCACCGTTCATTTTCCGGTAAAGCATTGACTGGTTTAGTGCGGCAAACTCGTTTCCGCCGCCGGCACTCAGGAACATATCCAATACCGTCATTCCATCCCGGTGTGGCTGCGAGACCTGCTGACGCACAGCTCCCGTCACCCGAACACGATCAGTGAACTCATGGCTTCCCATTGAGGTCACCACCACGCTGACCTGGGGTTCCCTGATATATTCGGTAAGCTCAACCCGGATGTCGCCTGCCAACTCTTCCGGCTCTTTGCCACTTGCCTGAACATCACCGATCAGTGGCACCGAGATTTTGCCATCAGGACGAATGGGGACCGAAATACTAAGATCCTCGTTTCGCCATACCGACACCCGGACGACGTCAGTGGCGCCCAGGACATAGCTATTCACACTACCTGACGGCCCAGCGGATAGAGCCTGCTGTATTTTTTCGGGGGATGAAGCAGTGGGGCCTGCACAACCGGAAGCGATAACCATCAGCGAGATGCACAGAGCAAGTCCTGGCAAAGTAGTGATCCGTGACATTTTTATTCCTCTTGAGATATCCATGCTGTATTCCGTTTATCAGTCGACGTAACTGGCTGGAATTATCTTGATCCTTTTTTGAACAATACCACCTCCACTGTCTGAATTATAATCAACAAATCCAGCAAAAGGCTTTGGTTTTTGATGTAATAAAGATCGTAACGAAGCTTCTCCCTGGTGTCCTCTTCGTTGTCAGCATAAGCGAAACAAAGCTGGGCCCAGCCTGTCAGACCAGGCTTGACCCGGTGACGCTCACTATAGAACGGTATCCTCTCGGACAATTTCTCGACAAATATGGGCCTCTCCGGACGAGGCCCTACAAATGCCATGGTTCCGTTGATCACGTTGAATATTTGAGGTAATTCGTCGATACGCACTTTTCGGATAAAGTCTCCAACCCGCGTAACTCGGGTGTCATTTTTACTCGCCCATACTGCCCCATTCTTTTCGGCATCCGTGGTCATGGAGCGAAATTTGTGAACCCTGAAAACTCTGCCGTTAAGACCGACACGTTCTTGACTATAAAATACCGGGGCTGCCAACCCATCTTCAATTTTTATCGCAATAGCGGTAAGCGCCATCAAAGGTAGACCGGCCAACAATAAGATCGTCGCGGCAAGTATATCGAGAGACCGTTTTCCAAATCCAAATACAGATGAGACTGAAAACCCGTCAGAGAACACCAGCCAACCATGGGTAACCATCTCCAAGGCAACTTTACGTGACTCCCGCTCATAGAACGACGCCGCGTCAACTATCTTTACGCCTTCCATTTTGCACTCAAGCAAATCCTCCATCGGCAATCCTTTGCGGCGGTCATCCGCTGCCACAACTATCTCTCTGACCGGGTGTTTCCGTATATAGTCGTGAAGTGTATTGGGAAGCCTGATGAGGTGCTTTTCTTCAATCTCCGACGACTCATCCGGTAGTGGTACGAAACCCGACAGCGTGAAACCTTTGCGATTGAAAGGTGTAGTCAGGTCTTCAAGCAACTGCCTTGCACGAAACCCGGACCCAAGAACCAGCACTTTGCGCTTGAAAGAGTCCTTGCCGGTAAATGCAAAGAATATTGACCGATAAATCCCTAGAAAAAAGAAACCAAGGACAGAGGCTGAAGTGAGCAAGTCGGTAAAGCCTAGATACCACAACCATTGATCGGCCAAGAGATAAATAGACGCTGATGCCGGCACACCAATGATGAGTGAAAAAATGGTGCGAAGCATCATCCCGGACATACCCTCTTCGAGGCGTGACTGATGAACGCCAAGAGCAACCATAACCAAAAGATTTGCAAGACCGAAGGCTAACGCTGAAGGTAGTAGGAACTGAATACTTTCAAAGAAAAAAGAAGAATCGCCGAAATGGCGGAAAAAAGCGGCGATACAGAAACTAACTGCCAGGACAATTAAGTCAATAAGGCCCAGAATGACGAAGGGAACATGAATGTAGTGCTTGAACAATCTGACGTGGGCCACGCCAACTCCTTTTGCTGTTCACTTTAAACGCGCCTGCGCATCCCATGCTGCAGATCTAACAATGAACAGAGTTTACTGCATTTTAATGATACTGCAATCAGGGACAGTAGAAGGACGGCACCCGACGCGGCGCCAGAAACGCAAAACACCCCGCCCCGGAGATCAAGGCAGGGTGTTCGATGGCTTACTTAGCTCAGGCTGACTTGCGACGGCGAGTCATGCCGAGGCCCAGCAGGCCAAGACCAAACAAAGCGAGCGTTCCTGGCTCGGGCACCGCTTGCACGTCTGAAATACCAACGATGAGATCGTTGTAATCGAAGTCACCATCAATCAGGTCTTCGAAGGCCACAATCAGTGAGCTGCCAAAGAAGCTGCTGTTCTGGCTGCCAGTCACGTCAAAGATCCGTGTCATGTCAACGCCGCCGTTCAGGCTGGCATCTGAATAGAACGTGGTGTTTCCGCGCTGCAGATAGAAGCCGAACGTAGAGCCAATGTTGGCTGTTCCGAAGTGAGTGGAAGCCGTTCCGGCGTCCAGGTCAAATTCTACCTGGCGACCGCCAGAGCCTTCTGACCCTGAAAACACCTGAAGTGTTTCGTTGGTGTCGTTCAGGTTATAGATACCGAAGTTGTTGATGTTCGCAAAACCTGCAAATTCAAACAGCAGGAAGGCACCGGCTGAATCCTGGTTACCATCAACATCGTTCAGTTTTGCAAAAGAGGCTCCGTTGTCGTAGAACGCGCCTTCACCGAGGGTATCGGTAAACACGTCCGCGCCACCGTCTGTTTTCAGGTCGAAAACGTCCATTGGAGCGGCCTGAGCTACCGAGAACGTTCCCACCAGCATCGCCGCTGCAATCAGCTTTGAAGTCATTTTCATTTTACTGCTCCTTGTCTACATCTTATGATTCTCATCAACCACCCAAACCAATGCAGTTGTCGTGCCAATTATTTATTCGCTATTAAACAATCACTTACGTTGGCATTATTTGGGTTGCGTAAAATATACTGACACACCGCCATTGATCCTCAGCGGTTGCGCTTTGACTTCCGCGAAAGCGAAAGTCCAATCCCTAGCAGTCCCAGCGCGAACAAAGCCAGCGTACCCGGCTCTGTGACATTGGCGACTGTTATGTTGTCGATGCCGTACCCATCATCGGGGTTGCTGGAAAAAATACTGACATCCCCCAAACCCGCTGCGTCATAGAGGCTGACATAGAAAACTCTGCCGTTGCCCAGAGCGGACCCAAATATGTCGTTGAAGCTGAAATCGAACCCGCCAATCGAGAGGCGTCCGCCAGCATCGTTGGGGTCTGTCATATAGAAACCCATGGCGTTAAAACCAGCCGCTGGAGAAATAACCATCTGGCGTGCATCCATACTGTCCAACCAGTTATCCCCGGATACGGAATAGCGCCCGCTAAAGGGACTGGCGCCGGCGTTCAATACGGCAAGACCGCCATTGCAGTTATAGGGACCGCTATCGCACAACCCGCCTGAACCTGGCACCGCACTGGTAAAGGACCCAACACCCACTGAGGACGTGATGGTGCCAGCCTGGCTTCCAACGGTGTAAAAAGAATTATCATCGAACGTTTCGGTGAGATAACCGGAATGCGCAGCGTCCAGGAAGTCCTGTTCCGCGGAGGCGGCCGCTGTAGCGCCCTGGCTACTAATACTGAGAATGGGCGCAGCGCTGGCCCAGTTGCAGGCGCCAAGGAGAACCCCAATGGCGCCGACTGTTTGTAGTGTGTTCATATCAGTACTCCATATAAGCTGACAGAATCGTCTTCGATAGGGAGTAACTGCTGCATAAGACGTGCCACGGCTTCAACTGGTTCATTTTCAGTCAGTTAGAAGCCCGCACATTTTCTCAATGTAAAGTTTTTCGACAACCCCTCGCTATGCCCGGAGAGCAGGCGCTCCAATCAGTTCAGATAACAAACAGATCAACAAATTCGTGTGCGGGGGTCGACTCCAATAGCGCTTGATCTTTACACAGGTTAAAGATCTTCTCGCAGCGCTGACCAGGAAACCGGGTCGCCAGGTTATGGCGGAACTTATCCTCAAGCAGGGGAATCCCCTCCTTTCGGCGACGGCGATGGCCAATGGGATACTCAACTGCCACCTTATCCGTGCTGGTGCCGTCGGCGAAGAACACCTGAATCGCATTGGCAATTGAGCGCTTATCTGCTTCCAGATACTCACGTGTGTATCGCTCATCCTCAACCACGTCCATCTTGTCTCGGAGTTGGTCGATCATCGGATTGGCCTCATGGAAGCTGTCTTCATAATGCTCCGCTGTCAGCCCCCCAAAAATCAGCGGTACAGCAGCCATGTATTGAAGGCAGTGATCCCGGTCGGCCGCGTTTGCCAATGTGCCCTGTTTCGAGATGATACGGATGGCAGATTCGTGGGTGGTGATAACGATTCGTTCGATGTCATCCAGGCGGTCTTTTACCTCGGGATGAAGTATGACCGCTGCTTCCGCCGCTGTTTGAGCATGGAACTCGGCCGGGAAGGAAATCTTGAACAGAATGTTTTCCATCACGTAGGCGCCAAAAGCCTGGGGTAAAGTAAACTGACGCTTGTCCTCAGGTTTCAGCTTCTGATCTTTATTGGTTTTGCTGAACAGAATGTCGTAGAAGCCCCATTGGGGTGCCGTGAGCACCCCCGGGATGCCCATCTCTCCCCGCATTGCAATATCGGCCAGCCGCACGGCACGGGACGTTGCATCTCCCGCCGCCCAGGATTTTCGGGAGCCAGCGTTCGGCGCATGACGGTAGGTTCGCAGCGCCTGGCCGTCCACCCAGGCATGGGACAAGGCCGACAGCATTTGATCGCGACTGGCACCCATCAGTTTTGCGACAACAGCGGTTGAGGCCACCTTGACGAGCACAACGTGATCCAGCCCCACCCGGTTAAACGAGTTTTCGAGTGCAAGCACCCCCTGGATTTCATGGGCCATGATCATAGCCTCCAGGACATCCCGCATGGTCAGGGGCGCCTTGCCCTCCGCCACCCGCTTCTGGGACAGATGATCCGCCACGGCCAGTATGCCCCCCAGGTTATCCGAGGGGTGGCCCCACTCCGCCGCCAGCCAAGTATCGTTGTAGTCCAGCCAGCGCACGATACAGCCAATATCCCAGGCCGCCTTTACCGGATCGAGTCTGTAAGGCGTGCCCGGAACACGGGCGCCATGGGGTACAACGGTGCCGTCAACCAGCGGCCCAAGGTGCTTGGTGCATTCAGGGAAACGCAGGGCCAGAAGGCCACAACCGAGGGTATCTATCAGGCAGTTTCTCGCGGTATTCCAAGCCTCTTTGCTTTTTATCCGATAGCCGAGAGCGTAGTCGGCGATTGCCTGCAGGACGTCGTCATAGTCGGGGCGAATGTTCTGATCAGCGTTGGAGCTCATGGCGAATCCCTTATTGGTTTTGGATCTCAGTGAGAGACTAAGAACGAAAAACAGTCATGCCAAACAGGTTAGTACATCGGCCCGGCCGGGATACAGCCATCCAGATCTTAAGCGTTGACTTTTTATACACTTTTCAATGCCTCACCGGTGACCAGAGCATTCAGAAAATGGCAACCGGCTGTTTTAACCGAAAAATATCCAAGCTGGCTTTTTTCTTGCTAAAAACGCAGTCCGGAGACCACTCCGCAGGAAACGCGGGGTGAATATGGATATCTGTAAAAACGCAAGGAGAATGAAGTATGAAAGGATTTGACCACAAAATAGTGATTGGCCTGGGATTGGCCGCTGCAATGGCTGGGAACGCTTACGCAGCCCCCATCGTAAACGTCGTCAACTCTGACGGCGACCTCTACAACACCGAAATGCTGACCGGGTATTCAACCGACGGCTCGCTGATGGACGGCATGGAAGTCACTACTTGCTTTGCCAGCGCGACCTGTGAAACCGTGGCATTTGACGGTACGGTCGGCAGCTCTTCATACGGCGAAGCCATCGGTAGTGGCTGGAGCTTGTCTATCAATGGAGACACCTACAGCTCCCCGTTTACCTTCAATTCCGTTCAAAACGTCACCAGCATCGTATTGAACGGGCGCCCGGGAAACACGATCTTTGACATTGTTGGTAGCGACTCCCGCTCACCAGATTCAGCCCTGGGCAAGCCTTTTCGACTGTCCAATTCCGGCGATCTGACGGATAGCACAACCGTGAACGTTGAATACTCCGACAAGCTTTCCCTCGATGGTGTATTTTACGACGACCTGTTTACAACCATGGCTATCGATTTCGATGGCAGCCTGTTCTCAGGCATGTTCAGCTTCCTGAGCGATACTGACAACAACGATTTCGACGCCGGTAGCCCGATTACTCCGACCAACCCGGTTCCGGAGCCCAGCACCCTGGCCCTGCTGGGGCTTGGCGCCCTGGGTTTTGGACTGCGTCGCCGTAGTCGCAAGGCATAAGTAGAGCGCTTCGGCTCCGCAAGCTCGACAGGTGTTTTGCGGAGCCGGAACGTGGGCCTCCAGGCTCAAGCTGGTGGGGCTTTTAGCTTTCCAACCATTACCCTTCAGTTTATTGCCCGTAGATCCGAGGTGACGAAACTCAACGTCCCTCTCTCTAGCTCCAGCTCTTCTATCGCGAACCCATCCTCACAGAAAGACACGACGCTGAGGTGACTGTTAATCGCATAAAGAGAGTCCATAGAGTAACAATTGTAAGGCAGCGTCATTACCTTGCTTGTTATGTTCCCGGTGGTTTCATTGACGGCCCATATGTCGGGGTTGAGCAATCCCGCGGGGCTGAGCACATCCCTCTCGATGGAAGAGCTCATCGCCAGCACTTTTGCTCGGTCTCCGCCACGAGTCAGGTTCATCGACGTTGCATAGTAGGTTTCCGCGTTAGGCACAACCGGGCCACCGGGCCGGCCTACAATCAGGGTTCTGTTACGACCTGAGAAATCCAGGAAATTGACGAAAAGCAGTGATTCCGTTCGAGAAGCAACAAACGTAGATTCCACCGCCAGAACCAAATCGACCTCACCCGAACTCAGATCGACGGTATAGACTTCACCGAGAGGGTCTGAGCGATCAGCACCCTGAAAAGTCGTCCATAAAGCGATGGCTTTGTCGCCCATAACGACAACATCGTCGAGCGCCCAACCATCCGCAAACTTATCTGAGAAATCAGCAAACAAAGAGGCAGATCGATTGATTTCATCGACCTTGTGCAACACGCCACGGTCCGCGATGATTGTGTATTTGTCGTCCTCGATCAAAGAGAGTGACGCCAACCGGGCAGACTCAGAAAGTCCCGACAGCACAGGTTGTGCGCCTGCAAGACCGGAGTCCAACAGCATCGCAACTGAGGTCATCAAAAACTCGCCGTCACTGAGCACACCCACAAACGTCTCATCCCGTGTGGGGCCGGGTTCTGCCATGGGGTAGACTCTCGGCACCCAGGTGCTTCCCGCCACCCGCTTCAGCTCAGCGCCTGACTCTCCATACAGGATGATCGTCCTTTCGGCATAGTTATTGGCGACCACAAAATCGATATCGCCGTCGCCGTTGAAGAATACATCCGTGTAGGATGACACCCCATCCGCTTCCCAGACCTCGAACGTATTGGCTCCCAATGTCCACCAGTAATGCGTGTCGTCGGAATCAACCGAGAGGTCGCATGTCAGATTACCGCCGGACATCGCCAGATTGACAAGTCCTGTCGACAGGTCACTGTTCACGAAACCCTTAACGGAACAAGGTTCCTGCCCGCCACCAATATTCGACAGTTTGACACTTGTTCCATCAACGCGGCTGTGAATCGACACGCTGGTTGAGCTTGCGGTTACGGCGGCTGGAGCGAACAGATTGTCGGTAAAGACACCCCCGGCAAATACCTGCCCACCCACCTTATCCCCTGCCTGCACATAAGCCAGCGAGTGAGATTCAAGATTACGACGATAAACCCGTGGGTTCTCGTTCGTGCCTCGTAAGGAATAGTCGTGCTCAATATAGCCATCCAGTTCAGGCAGGGATTTCGCCCTCACTCCGGGGCCAGCATTGTCTTGCCCAGCTTGCGAAGAATTCGATGATGAGGAGGACCCACCGTCACCACATCCAACCAATGCCAAGGCGATTGAACAAACAATAAGAGGAAGGCCAGACGGACCGAATGGTTGCGACATTTTTCACATTCCGTTGAAATTTAAGCGTTTATCTCTTTTATTCAAAGAGCTTACAAGCGCTGAATTCTGGAATCGTGAAACCTGTCGCAACCAGCGTCACAATTAGACCAAGGGCACCCTCACCCAACCTTCCATAAGCACTCGCGCGCTGCGGCTCATGATGGCTTTGGTGGCTGTCCACTGGCCGTTGACCAGGCTGGCTTCCGCACCAACCTGCAAGGTGCCTGATGGGTGGCCGAAGGTCACGGAGGTTCTGTCACCGCCGCCAGCGGCCAGGTTAACCAGAGTTCCCGGTACGGCAGCTGCGGTAGCAATAGCAACGGCGGCTGTTCCCATCATCGCGTGGTGGAGCTTACCCATGGAAAGGGCCCGCACCAGCACGTCCACATCCCCTGCCCCAATGGCTTTGCCACTGGAAGACACATAGTCAGAAGGCTTTGCCACAAACGCCACCTTGGGCGTGTGCTGGCGGCTGGCGGCCTCTTCCACGGACTGAATCAGTCCCATTTTGACAGCACCGTGGGCGCGGATGGTTTCAAACATCGCCAGGGCCTCGGGATTGCTGTTGATGTCGTCCTGCAGTTCCGTGCCCTTGTAGCCAATGTCTTCTGCATTCAGGAAGATGGTGGGAATGCCGGCATTGATCATGGTGGCCTTGAGGATGCCAACACCGGGTACGTCCAGCTCGTCCACCAGGTTGCCGGTGGGGAACATGGCGCCTTCGCCATCGGCGGGGTCCATGAATTCCACCTGAACTTCGGCCGCCGGGAAGGTCACGCCGTCCAGTTCGAAATCACCGGTTTCCTGCACTTCACCATTGGTGATGGGAATGCGGGCAACGATGGTTTTCTGGATGTTGGCCTGCCAGATGCGAACCGTGGCAATACCGTTTTCCGGAATGCGCTCTTGAGCGACGAAACCACCATTGATGGCGAATGCGCCGACGGCGGCGGTCAGGTTGCCGCAGTTCCCGCTCCAGTCGACGAACGGCTTGTCGATGGACACCTGACCGAAGAGGTAGTCCACGTCGTGGTCCGGTTGCGTCGGCTCGGCCAGGATCACGGTTTTGCTGGTGCTGGAGGTGGCTCCGCCCATGCCGTCGATCTGCTTCTGGTAAGGGTCCGGGCTGCCGATCACACGCAGCAGAAGGTTATCCCGGGCTTTGCCCGGAACTTGTGCCGCTTCCGGCAGATCCTTCAACCGAAAGAACACGCCCTTGCTGGTGCCGCCACGCATGTAGGTGGCGGGAACTTTTATCTGGGGCGCGTGGGTCATGCGGCGCCCTCCGATTGCAGGAAGTCCTCGGCAAAGCGCTGAAGCACGCCACCAGCACTATAGATAGACACTTCTTCCGCTGTATCCAGACGACAGATCACGGGCACACGCTCGGTGCTGCCATTGCTGCGATGGATAACCAGAGTGAGTTGCGCACGCGGTGCAGCAGTGCCCTCTACATCATAGGTTTCAGTACCATCAATACCCAGGGTTTGCCGCGTGGTGCCTTCCTCGAACTGCAGGGGCATAACGCCCATGCCGACGAGATTGGTACGGTGAATGCGCTCAAAGCCTTCGGCAACGATGGCTTCCACACCCGCCAGGGCCACGCCCTTGGCCGCCCAGTCACGGGAGGAACCCTGACCATAGTCGGCGCCAGCGATGATGATCAGTGGCTGCTTCCGCTCCATGTAGGTTTCGATGGCTTCCCACATGCGGGTGACCTTGCCTTCCGGCTCAACCCTCGCCAGGGAGCCCTGCTTCACCTTGCCATTCTCGTCCCGGACCATTTCGTTGAACAGCTTCGGGTTGGCAAAGGTAGCACGCTGTGCCGTCAGGTGATCGCCCCGATGGGTGGCGTAGGAGTTGAAGTCTTCCTCCGGCACGCCCATTTTATGCAGGTATTCACCGGCTGCGCTGTCCATCAGGATGGCATTGGACGGCGACAGGTGGTCGGTGGTGATGTTGTCCGGCAACACCGCCAGCGGGCGCATACCCTTGAGGGTTTTCTCGCCTACCATGCCACCTTCCCAGTACGGCGGGCGACGAATGTAGGTGCTCTGGGGGCGCCAGTCGTAGTTCGGGTTGGTGTTGGCGTGCGCATCCCGGGTGATGTCGAACATCGGAATATAAGTGCTGCGGAACTGCTCCGGCTTCACACTGGACTTCACGATGGCATCAATTTCCGCATCATCCGGCCAGATGTCCTTCAAGGTAATGGGGTTGCCATCCTTGTCGTGCCCCAGGGCGTCTTTTTCGATGTCGAAGCGGATGGTGCCCGCAATCGCATAGGCCACCACAAGCGGCGGCGATGCCAGGAACGCCTGTTTAGCGTAGGGGTGAATGCGGCCGTCAAAGTTCCGGTTGCCCGAAAGCACGGCGGTGGAATACAGGTCCCGATCAACAATTTCCTTTTGGATCTTCGGGTCCAGTGCGCCACTCATGCCATTACAGGTGGTGCAGGCGAAAGCCACTACGCCGAAGCCGAGTTCTTCCAGCTCGGACATCAGGCTGGCTTCTTCCAGATACATTTTTACCGTCTTGGAGCCCGGCGCCAGGGAAGTCTTTACCCAGGGCTTGCGAGTCAGGCCCAGTTTGTTGGCATTACGGGCGATCAGGCCTGCGGCCACCATATTGCGGGGGTTACTGGTATTCGTGCAACTGGTAATCGCGGCGATGATGCACGCGCCGTCCGGCATCTTGCCCTCTTCTTTTTCCCATTTGCCGGCAACACCGCGCTCGGCCAGTTCGGAGGTGGGAAGATGTGCGTGGGGGTTGGACGGGCCTGCCAGCGTACGGTGTACCTTGGACAGGTCAAACGTCAGCACTCGCTCGTACTCGGCGTTTTTCATGCTGTCGGCCCACAGGCCTGTCTCTTTGGCGTATCTCTCAACCAGGGCGACCTGTTCGTCTTCACGACCGGTCAGTTTGAGGTAATCGATGGTCTGGCCGTCGATATAGAACATCGCCGCCGTGGCACCGTATTCCGGAGTCATGTTGGAGATGGTGGCCCGATCACCTACGGTCAGGCTGTCGGCGCCTTCGCCGTAGAATTCCAGGTAGGCACCTACCACCCTTTCCTTACGCAGGAATTCAGTGATAGCCAGCACCATGTCGGTACCGGTGATTCCTGGTTGCAGCTTGCCCTTGAGCTCCACACCCACGATGTCTGGCAGGCGCATCATGGAGGCGCGGCCCAGCATCACACTTTCGGCTTCAAGGCCGCCCACGCCCACGGAGATAACCCCAAGGGCGTCTACCATGGGGGTGTGGCTGTCGGTTCCCACGCAGGTGTCCGGATACGCAATACCGTCGCGGTTCTGAACCACCGGCGACATCTTCTCCAGGTTGATCTGGTGCATGATGCCGTTGCCCGGAGGAATCACATCCACGTTCTTGAACGCGGTCTTGGTCCAGTTGATGAAGTGGAAGCGGTCGTCGTTGCGGCGGTCTTCCACGGCACGGTTTTTCTCGAACGCGTCTTTCTCGAAACCAGCGTGCTCAACGGCCAGCGAGTGATCCACGATTAACTGGGTGGGCACCACCGGATTGACTTTCGCCGGATCACCACCCTTTTCCTTGATGGCATCGCGCAGGCCAGCCAGATCTACCAGGGCCGTCTGGCCAAGGATGTCATGGCAAACCACGCGGGCCGGGTACCAGGGAAAATCCAGGTCCCGTTTGCGTTCGATCAGCTGCTTGAGGGAATCCGTCAGTGCCGATGGATCACAACGACGAACCAACTGCTCCGCCAGGATCTTGGAGGTGTACGGCAGTCTGTCGTAGGCGCCAGGCTGGATGTCTTCCACAGCCTGACGGGTGTCAAAATACTCCAGGTCGGTGCCCGGGAGAGGTTTGCGGTAATCAATGTTCATGGGCGGTACTCAAATTCTGGTTTATCGGATTACGGCCGCTCGTCGATCGGCACCCACTTCGAATCCGCCGGGCCATCGTAATCGGCACTTGGGCGGATGATGCGGTTGTTCTCACGCTGCTCTTTCACGTGGGCGGTCCAACCAGACACCCGTGACATCACGAAGATGGGGGTAAACAATTCGGTCGGGATACCCATGAAGTGATAGGCGGAGGCATGGAAGAAGTCGGCGTTGCAGAACAGCTTCTTCTCGCGCCACATGACTTCCTCACAACGAACCGATACCGGGTACAGAACGGTATCACCCACTTCCCTGGCAAGCTCCTCGGACCATTTCTTGATGATGGCGTTGCGGGGATCAGACTCCCGATAGATCGCATGGCCGAAGCCCATAATCTTCTCTTTGCGCTCCAGCATGCCCAGCAGGCCTTTCTCGGCTTCGTCCGGGGTCTGGAATTTCTGGATCAGCGCCATGGCCGCCTCATTGGCGCCACCGTGAAGCGGGCCGCGCAGCGTACCAATCGCACCGGTCACGCAGCTGTGGATATCCGACAGGGTGGAAGCGCACACTCGAGCCGTGAAGGTAGAGGCGTTGAACTCATGCTCTGCATAAAGAATCAGCGACACGTTCATAACTCGCTCATGCAGTTCGCTGGGTTTCTTGCCGTGGAGCAGTTCCAGGAAATGGCCGCCAATGGAATCCACGTCGCTGGCGGTATCGATGCGCACGCCTTCATGGGCGAAGCGGTACCAGTAGGTGATGATGGCCGGGAACAGTGCCAGCATGCGATCGATTTTGTCGTCCTGCTGGCTGAAGTCGGTCTCCGTTTCCAGGTTACCCAGCATGGAGCAGCCGGTGCGCATGACGTCCATGGGGTGGGCGTCTTTGGGAATATGCTCCAGTACGGATTTCACGGCGTATGGCAGTTCACGCATACTCACAAGCTTTTTCTTGTAGTCCTCAAGCTCCTGCCGGTTAGGCAGCTTGCCGCGCAACAACAGGTAAGCCACTTCTTCAAACTGGGCGTGGTCCGCCAGATCGCTGATGTCATAGCCACGATAGGTCAGGCCGGCACCGGACTGGCCAACAGTACACAGCGACGTTACGCCAGCCACCTGGCCGCGAAGACCTGCGCCTCCGAGTTTTTTTGCTTCAGCCATGGTTTTCCCCCTCATCAATGTTTGGATTTTGATTAACCCTTTTTCTGCTGGAACAGCTCGTCCAGCTTCTGTTCGAAATCGTGGTAGTTCAGGAAATCGTACAACTCCATCCGCGTTTGCATAAGATCAACCACGTCTTTCTGGTCACCTTTCTCGAGGATGTTTTCGTAAACCGTCAGTGCAGCCTTGTTCATGGCGCGAAAGGCACTCAATGGATACAGCACCATACCGGCGCCGGCTTCTGCAAGCTCCTTGCGATTGTACAACGGCGTGGCACCGAACTCGGTAATATTGGCCAGCACCGGCACGTCCAGGGCTTCAGAGAAGGCCTTGTAGTGCTCCAACTCGGTCACCGCTTCGGCGAAAATGCCGTCGGCGCCCGCCTCTATGCAGGCCTTCGCACGCTCAATCGCGGCGTCCAGGCCTTCCTTCTGGAACGCGTCGGTACGAGCCATGATGAAGAAGTCATCGTCCTGACGGGCATCCACGGCGGCCGTGATGCGATCCACCATTTCTTCCTGGGAGACGATTTCCTTGTTCGGTCGGTGACCACAGCGTTTCTGGGCCACCTGATCTTCGATATGGACTGCCGCTGCGCCAGCGCGTTCCATTTCGCGAATTGTGCGAGCAATGTTGAAGGCGCCGCCCCACCCGGTATCGATGTCTACCAGCAGCGGGACGTCGGTGGCCGCAGTGATACGGCGGACATCCTCGACCACATCGTTCAGCGTGGTCATGCCCAGATCTGGCAAACCATAGGACGCATTGGCAACACCGCCGCCGGACAGGTAGATGGCCTGATGACCGACCTTTTCCGCCATCATGGCAGTATAGGCGTTGATGGTGCCGACGATCTGTAGGGGGTGGTTTTCTTTCAGGGCTTTGCGGAAGCGTGCGCCTGGGGATAGTGTTTTGGACATGAGTAACCTCGTTATTTGGGGTGACGGTTCTAGATCGTTAAATCGCCTTGCTGAATCTTTTTCTCGATGTTTTTGCGGGCCGCATGGATGTGTCGTTTCATCAGGAATTCCGCCAGCTCGCCGTCACGCTGGGCGATGGCTTCAACAATCCTGCGATGCTCCCCCAGCGCCATGTGAGGGCGCCCGGATGAGGTGCTCAAACGGTAACGATACATCCGGACCATATAGTAAAGATCACCCAGCAGCATTTGCGCGAGTTTGGTGTTGCGACTGCCTGTGGCAATTCGGTGATGGAAGTCGTAGTCGCCTTCCGCCTGATAGTAGGCCTGGCCCTGGGCCTGTTCGATCATTCGCTCATGGCTATCGAGGGTGGCGGACAGGTCAGCGATTTCCTGATCGGTCATCCGCTCGGCGGCCTGACGGGCGGCGAGCCCCTCCATGGTTTCGCGAATGCGGTAGAGCTCCATGAGTTCATCAGCGCTGACTGAGACCACCTTTACCCCGGCGTGGGGCCGGCGCACCAGCAACCCTCGGGATTCAAGGCGGCCAAGCGCCTCGCGAAGCGGGCCACGGGTAAGATTGAAACGGGAGCAAAGTTCGACTTCGCCGATCTTTTCGCCAGGGGCAAGGTCGCCCTTAACGATGGCCGTTTGCAGACAATCGAAGGCTTCATCGGCACGGGTATAGGTTTGGGCGATAGCTTCCGGCATATTTTGTCAACAATAGTGACTGGAATTACTGGAAATCTACGCCCTAACTCGATTATTGTCAACAATCCCGGATTACCTGGCAGCGTAATTGTTGACAGAGCGGCAGCCTTCACCGCCCAGAAGCAAGGCTAATAGAGCGTGCGCTCGTCCTTCGGAGGCGGCGTGTACTGGTACAACCAGGTTTCGGTAAGCACCTGGTTACCGAGCTTGAGCTGAAGACGCAGGTCAATCGGTTCCAGGGAGTCGTCGGGCACAAGGTCAAACATCGCCCGATAACCACCAATGGAATCCAATGGCCGCGCAGAGGTGATTTCCACCTCCCCACGGCTGGCCGTTATCACCGGCTCTACCTCTGCATCGTCCCCCACCAGCGGCAGCGCGCCGCCGGCAAAGTCCACGGCAAACCGCCAGGAGAAATATTTTCGCTCCTGCCCGACAACGCCCCCCAATCCCGTACGTGTTGCCTGGACCGTGGCCAGCTCCTCTGGCTCCATCGGCGGCTCGGCCCCCCATGACAACGTGTAGGAATAAAGATACTCCTGCCCCGGCTCCATGGGCTTCTCGGGGTGCCAGAAGGCGACGATATTGTCGAACGTCTCGTCCTTGGTGGGAATCTCCACCAGCATCACGCTGCCTTTGCCCCAGTCATCGTGAGGCGTGACCCAGGTGCTCGGACGTTTCTCGTAGAACACGCCATCGTCCTGGTAGTTGGCAAACCGGCGGTCGCGCTGCAGCAGGCCAAAGCCACGAGGATTATTGTCAACAAACGTATTTACCCGCAGGGAGCGAGGATTGACCAGTGGCCGCCACAGCCATTCGCCCTGCCCGTTCAGGATCGACAGCCCGTCCGAGTCGTGAATTTCCGGGCGCCAGTCATAGGCCATACGGCGATCATTCTCACCGGTCTGGTACATACTGGTCAGTGGCGCGACCCCCACCCGCTGAATGGGTTTTCTCGGGTATATCGCCGCATCCACGCTCATCACCATGTTCCGTCCCGGGGTCAACGTAAAGGCATAGGCACCGGTCGTGCTGGGTGAATCCAGAAGTGCATAGACCACCATGTTCTGGCTGCCCGGTTTCGGTTTCTCCAGCCAGAAGGCCGAAAACTGCGGGAACTCTTCCCCGCTTTCCAGTGCGGTGTCGATCGCCAGACCCCTGGCGGAGAGCCCGTATTGCATCTCTGACCCAACCGCCCGGAAGTAGCTGGCGCCAAGGAAAGCGGCCAGGTCGCGCTCGTAGTCCGTGTGGAAGTGAACACGGAACCCGGCATAGCCAAGATCCTCCGGCAGGGTTCCCAGGGGTTGTTCACCCTCATATCGGAAGTATTCCGGCTTGTACGCAAGCTCCCGGGCCTCGCCATCTTCCACTTCGTGGATGCGCACCGGAGTTTTGAAGTAGAGGCCAAGATGGAAGAGCTGCACCTGGAACGCATTGTCGTCGTTACGCCAAAGCGCTTCTTCGGGGCGAAAGCCGATCGCCTGGTAATCGTCCCAGGACAGATTCTTCAACGAGCCGGGCAACTCCCCTTCATGTGACACCCAGGGTTCACCGGCCAAGGCCCGCGCATGGCCTTTCAGCCACGCGTAACTGAATGGCTTGGGCTCACCAACCTCGCCCGCCACGCTGGAACCACTGTACATCAATGCCGAGAGGGGCAGTGCCTGGGCTCCCGCCAGACTGACGAAGGTTTTGATCAGTGTGCGTCTGTCCATGTCATGCTCCCGTCTAATATTGAAGCCTTTACTCTTCAGGTTTTGTCTTGCCCAGACTGGATATTCGCCGTCCCCAGAAACTGTCCGGCGATGAACGCCAGGCAAGCTGGTGCAGTTCCGCCAGTGCCGTGCGGTCACGGAACACTTGGCTGAGTTCGTTCCGGGACAATGACTCCGGCCCTTTGTCGGCGAGTCGTCGTACCAATGGCGCCAGCAACTCCGCCCTACTGGGTTGGCGATCGGCGCGCGCCAAAGTGAGATGAAGCTGGTTCAGTCGCGGCCGTATCACGGCGGCCTCCACAGCGGTAATCACCGGAACCTCATCACTCTCGGCCCTTGCGCGTCTGGCGTCGTTCAATACCGCGACTGGTGTAAGTTCTTCCGGTATCACCAGTAATCCTTTTTTTCGGAAGGCCCGCCCCAGCCCTACACGGCTGAGCACCACCGATGTCGGGGCTGCCAACACAAGCGGCACCGCTACGGGCAGGGACCAGAGGAAAAACATGGGGTCCAGGCTCCAGGCGAAGGCGGACCAGCCAGCGCCCACGAGCATGCCGGGAAACTGGGTCAGAAAAGCGTCCCGCCATGTCGTTTCTTCGGTACGGTTCTGCCCTGCCCAGGACAAAGAGACGTTGAGAAGAGCGCCAAGAACATATCGGCTGTGGGCCATCATCCTGACCGGAGCCAGCAGCACGGACACAACGATTTCCAGCATCACACTCAGAAATAGCCGCCAGACACCTCCGAAGCCCCGCACAAGGCCGTGGATTACAGCATCAAAGATGGCAAGAAACTTTGGCAGGAACAGCAGCGATAGAGTGCTCAACGCAAGCCCGATAGCCCATTCCGGCCGCCATTCCGGCCATAGGGGGAATAGCCCCTGGTGCCCTTCTGGGAAGTAATTGATGCTGGCGACGGTCATTTGCACGGCTTCAACGGTCGTCAGAATCAGAAACGCCAACCAGAGCGGCGACGCAAGGTACGCCATGATGCCGTTCAGCAGCGCCATCCGGTGGGCCAGGCGCAACTTCCGCCCGAACAGCAGGATCCAGAGATGCTGGAGGTTGCCCCTGGACCAGCGATTGTCCCGGGAGAGCTCATCCGAAATGGTGGGCGGTGATTCTTCAAAACTGTTGCCAAGCTCAGGCTCAAGCCACACCTCATAACCAGCGCGCCCCATGTAGGCCGCTTCCACAAAATCGTGACTCATGATGGGCCCGCGAAAAAGCCCGAAGCCCCGTAGTTTGCGAAGACCGCAGTGCGCCATGAATGGCTCGACACGCAGAATGGCGTTGTGGCCCCAGAAAGCGGCGTCTCCCATCTGTATGGCTGCCAGACCGGTGGCAAACAACGACGAGTAAAGGCGATTCGCGAACTGCTGCACTCTGGCAAAGAGCGACTCACCGTTGATAATGGTGGGTGCGGTCTGCAAAATACCCACGTTGGGTTCCCGCTCCATCAGTTGCACCATTTTCACAATGGTTCCCGCGCTCAGCAGGCTGTCGGCATCCAGAACAACCATATAGCGGTAACGACGGCCCCAACGCCGCAAAAAGTCCGCAACGTTGCCGCTTTTGAAATTGAGATTGACGCGCCGTCGACGATAGAACAGCCGCCCCTCGGCCCCCAACTCTTCGCACAACCGATGCCACTCGGCCTGTTCCTGTAGCCAGACGTTCGGGTCCCTGCTGTCGGAGATGATATGAAACTCAAAGCGGTCCAGGTGCCCAGTCCGCTCAATATCCTGATAGACAGCCTTCAACCCACTGAGTGTCCATTGCACCGGCTCATGGTAGATCGGCATAACGATGGCGGTTTTGGCCAACGCCGTGTTTTCCAGTTCCGACTCCGGATGGCGCTTGAGAAGACTGTGGCGATCGCCCCCTACCAGCCTGAGCACAAAGCCAAACACGGCCGTCCAGAACCCCACTGCAATCCACATATAAAGGAGGATGAAAAGCGCAAGCAGGCCGAGCTCCACCCATGTGCCGCCGTGATACGGCAGAATCCAGAGCAGGAAGTAACTGGCAACAACGGTTTGCCCAACCACAAACAGTGTCAGGAAAAAACGACGCACTGTGGCGGTACGTCGCCAGGTTCCCGAACGCTCGATTGGGGCTGCATTAACGACCTCAGTCATGGGGGTAGTACCCCAGGTGGCCGCGCATGAGGGGTGGAATGGGCGCCGGTATGTCCATTCCCGGCAAGTTGAAGTAGTCCGGCACGAGCTCAATACACCGGGCGGGCAAGTCTGGCCCATCACCTTCTGTCATGGCACCGTCAACCAAACGCAACACCTGTCGACAGGTTTCCGCGTCCAGTTCCACGCCATCGTCGCGCAGATAGGTCATGACCCTCTCGATCGCCTGCTGGCATAAGGTTTCCGGCATGAACAAATCTCCGCTCTACTGTTTCTGACCAAGCCCGGAATCGGGGCCGATGGAATAGGTCCAGGTCTCGGTCAGTGGCTCATTATCAAGCAGGAGTTGTCCTCGGAGCACCGGAGCCTTTTCACCGACGGGGCGCACCAGCATCGACAGTCGCCAGGTGCCATCAGCCTCAACGTACTCAACGAAATGCTCTATGATCTCAACGGCATCGCTGTTTCCGCTGCCCTCACTGACCTTGCTGACGATGGCTGCATTAGGCTTGAGATCGTCCAGCGGCCCTCCTGCAAAATCAACAATGATTCGGTAGGCCCCCTCTTCCGTGCCGCCTCCGGGACGATTGCCATCTCCAACAAACGTTTGCAGCGCACGCCCGGTGTCCTGCCCGGATACGTCCTTGTCGCCAAAACGAAGGCTGTAGGCAAACGCCCGATGGTCACCCTGCTTTACTGGCTCCTTCGGTTTCCAGAAGGCAACAATGTTGTCGTTGGTTTCCGCGTTGGTGGGGATTTCAACCAGCACGACCTCGCCGTTCGACCATCCCTGCCTTGGCGCAACCCACGCACTGGGCCGTTTGTCATATCGAGCCTCGGCATCCTCAAACTGGTCAAACTGGGTATCCCGCTGCATCAAACCGAAGCCAGCCAGGCGATCAACCTGAAGGTAGCTGAGCCGGAGGCGCGATGGGTTCGTCAGAGGGCGCCACAACCATTCGCCCGCGCCCTGGTCATGAATCAGCAGTCCGCTTGAGTCGTGCACCTGGGGCCGCCATTCACCCCGGGGCCTGGCAGTATTTTCGCCGTAGTAGAACATCGACGTCAGTGGCGCCAGGCCCGGTTGATCCACCGGGTTGCGGTAGAACAACTCAGCAGTGACATCGATACGTGTGGTTTTGCCAGGCTGGATATCGAAACGGTAGGCACCGGCGACGCTGGGGCCGTCCAACAGGCCGTAAACCCGCATACGTTCACTGCCACCTCCCGGCCGCTCAAGCCAGAATTCAACAAACGATGGCACTTCCTCTCCGGAGGGCAGTCCGGTGTCTATCGCTATACCCCGCGCCGACAGGCCAAAGTGATTATCGGCACCCACGCCCCGGAAGTAGCTTGCGCCGGCGAAGACCAGAAACTGATTCTGTTCGTCGCCACGACCCATCGGGTACGTGAGTTTGAAGCCCGCATAGCCCAGGTCCGCGGGAACCCTTTTGGCGAGTTCCGGGTCCGGGAAGCTGAACCCGGATTTATCAAACGGGATGGGTTTTACACCGTCGGCATCCACTTCATTCAACTTGACGGTATGGGTGTAATAGCTCCCCGGTGGCACCATCATCACCTGGAACCGGGAGCGCCCTTCCCGCCAAAGGCTGGCTTGTGGATTGAAGCGGATGGATTGGTAGGCTCGGTAGCTCAGGTTCCTGAGAAAGCCGGGCACCGGAGGTGGTGGCTGATACTCACCTTCAGCCCTTGCTTTGGCCTTGTCCACTATTTCCCTGAACTCAAGCGCCCCCGCCGCATGGGCGTAGAGCAGCCCCGGCAATATCAGGCCGATCAGCCATCGTTTCCCTGAATGCATGTAGCTCCTACCTCAAAAATGTCCATCGACTTTTTAATGTAGCACTTGCGACCGGCGCCGTCTCAAGTGACATCTTCGTAAGGCAGGTTGGCCGCAGGGGGCCCGAGAGGCTTCAGGAGGGAGCTAGAACGTCGTTAGCAAGCAATCAGATACCCATGGTGAGGGAAAACCGAACGTCCGGGCGTTCGGGCATCGTCATGGCCATCGTGGAAGCACGAATCATACGGCCGACGCTGACATTCGCTGTGAAAGCCCGGCCCTCGAACTTCAATGACACCTGGCCAGCGGAGGCCCGGCCGTGGCGGTCGGACTGGGCCTCAGAGTATGGAACCCAGCCGTGCAACACCGCAAAATTCACGCTGGAAAGCACACCGTCCATAAACGGCATCTGCCAGGAGGGGCTGGCGGTATCCAGGCGCAACCAGCCACCCCGAACAACCGATACGGATTGCCCGTTAAAACCGGCGATCATGGAGGGGCCTGCGACGGTCAGATACTCCGACACCGGAAGATCTTCATCAGCGAACTGGTAGCGTCCGTGAATCCGCCAGCGCCACCGATAGAGCTCCTGTTCCAGCGAAGCGGACATCGCCACTTTATAGAAGGCGTCTTCGCGACCAACATCGTCCTGCAACCGATAATCGGTCGAACTGTACTCGCGACCGCTCACCGCCAGAAGACCGGTGCTGGCCTGCAAACCATCCCAAAGCTCATGACCGCCCTGCGCCTTGAGACCGACTGAGGACAACTCGTAGCGGCTCTCCGATACCAGGCTCCCCTTCTCCATAGCGCGACTGTCTCGACCGGTATGGTGAGCAACACCATCAAACGCCAGACCAAACCGTGAAAACAGCGGCCGACTGGCCCCGACACCCACAACACTGGATTCGCCACTGGCATTGTAGCGCCTGTCACCACTGGTAACGGCGTGGCTGTAGTAAGAACTTCCGGTTTCCACGGTTACTTGGTTGGCGCCGGCCGGAAAGCGGTAGCGAAACGAGGTGGCGTTGACGTCCGAGCGGTTCTTGTGGGACCGGGCATCGCGATAATGAAACCCGATTGCATCGCTGCTACCGACCAGGCTGTCAGCAGACACACCGATGTCTCCGTCCATTCCGTCGCTGTTCAGGGAGGTTTTGCCGGAAAACTTCAATCGGGATCTTAGCCAGTGTTCACGCTCATCGCGAAACGCATTTACGGTGCCCTCAAAGTTATCGGCGTAGGGTTTCCAGCCATTACGCAACCAGGAACCCGATGATTCCGCGTACAAAGGTTGGCTGAGAACGCACCAAATCAGTGCGAACAACAGGGAATGTCTCAATGTTTCTGATCCTGCCAGTGAGCGCCGGCCGCCTGTCGCTGCGAATACCGGTTATTCTTAAAAAATCGTCACTGCGGAATGTATTGCATTAACGCCCTTAAATCCATCACTGGTTGCCAAAGTTTACAAAGTTAATCTTCATAGAAAACAGATGATTACAAAGACCTCTGAAAGTTTTTTCTATAGATTTCAACAGGCCAGAGGTATTGAGAACTGGTGCCACTTATTACCAAATTCTACATTTCGCTACCGAGGCCTCCATTTGGGTCACTAACTTGGTTACACTTGGCACAATTCGTGAGTCAGCCTACACGGACGACTGACTTCAAACAGGCCGTGACCGAAACGAAATAAGGACGAACGTTATGATCAAGAAGTGTCTCTTCCCTGTTGCCGGCTACGGCACCCGCTTCCTGCCAGCCACCAAAGCCATGCCCAAGGAAATCCTGCCCATTGTGAACAAGCCCCTTGTTCAATACGGTGTGGAGGAAGCTGCAGAAGCGGGGGTTCACGAGTTCGGTTTCGTTACCGGTCGTGGCAAAAGGGCCATCGAGGATCACTTCGACATCAGCTATGAGCTTGAGCACCAGATTGCCGGCTCGGGCAAGGAAGACCTGCTTACCTCCATCCGGGAGCTGATCGACAATAACTCGTTCGCCTTTACCCGCCAGAACGAAATGAAAGGTCTCGGTCACGCCATTCTCACCGGTCGCAACCTTGTTGGCGACAACCCATTCGCGGTTGTACTGGCGGACGACTTCTGCGTGGCTGACGGCGCCGAAGAAGGCGTACTCGCCCAGATGGTTAAACTTTACAACCAGTTCCGCTGCTCCATCGTTGCCATTGAGGAAGTACCGGAAGACGAGACCCACAAATATGGCGTCATAGCGGGCGAGTCGATGAAAGACGGCCTCTATCGCATCACCGACATGGTTGAAAAACCATCGCCGGAGAACGCCCCCAGCAACCTTGCGATTATCGGTCGCTATATCCTCACGCCCGATATTTTTGACATCATCGAGCGCACGGCGCCCGGCAAGAACGGTGAAGTTCAGATAACGGATGCGCTGCTGGAACAGGCGAAGAACGGCTGTGTGCTGGCGTATAAATTCAAGGGCCGCCGGTTTGATTGCGGCAGTATTGACGGGTTTGTGGAAGCGACCAACTACGTTTACGAAAACATCTACAAGAAAGGTAAATAGGCGCCTATTTGCCGAGGATTTGCAGGATCATGCGCCGGTTTTCGCCGGAGGTTTTCCGGAACCGGCGCAGCAGTTCCATTTCCTCCTCTGAAAGTTGAATCCGGCTGATTTCACGCTCCAGTTCTTTCAGGGCCGTTGACAGGTCATCGCCCTGGCTGAACGCCAGGCCTGGCAACTCCAACTGGCCGGTGTCCCCGGCGTCGTCCAGATCCAGCAGGTCTTCCAGTGGGGTTTCCGTCTTCAGGCAAAAATCCAGTAACTCGGTGACACCCGGCCATGCCCGCTGCCTCGCATCAGTCGATTCCCAACTCACCACCCGCGCCTCGTCCACTCCGCACATTTCTGCCACGTCCCCGCACGACAACTGCCCGGCTTCCCGAATCTGCCGCAGGCGGCGGTTAAAGGTTTGCAGGTACCGCATAGGAGTGTTCTCTGCCGTGGTTAGTCTTGTGGCCTGATGGCACTTTCGGTGACTCAAACCGGAAATGTAACGTACATATAGCTTTACACACAATCTACCTATAATGAATCCATAAGCAACGGAAATAACTTGGTATGGCGGCAAAAGCACTGGATAAGAACACCGCATGGGAGCTGGTACTGGACGCAGTGAACCGCAGCAATGTGACACTCTCATTGCCGGGCAGTGACAAGCCAGCACTGGATATAGGCCAGAACGGCGAATGGGAACTTCGACTGCCAGCAGAGCTCGACGCACGCAACCTGCTGTCGGTTTTCCTGCCTCTGTGCTGCCCGGTTGCTCACGGCTCGCGCTCGCGGGTTGTCGGCCAGATGGGGCAGAGCCTGGACGGACGTATCGCCACGGTGACCGGCGCTTCCAAGTTCATCAATGGCGAGGATGGCATTACCCACCTGCACCGCTTGCGGGCTGTGTCGGAAGCGGTCATTGTCGGCGCCGGAACCGCATCCACCGACAATCCCAGGCTGACAGTCCGCAAGACGTCCGGCATTAATCCGGTCCGGGTGGTGATTGATCGCAACCATCGGGTTCCGGACAGCCATCACCTGTTCAGCGACGAAGCATCCCCTACGCTCCGCCTCGTCGCAGGGGACTACCACGCCGGCGACAAGCTGACACCCCGCCACGGCGTAACAGATGTGCCCTGCCTCGGGCAGGATGACACCACGGACCCTGCCCATATACTCGCGGTTCTCGCGGACTTTGGCCTTCGCAAGATTTTTGTGGAGGGCGGTGGGCTTACCGTGTCTGAATTCCTGAATGCGGACTTGCTCGACCGACTGCATGTCATGGTCGCCCCCATGATCATCGGCAGTGGGCGCCCGGCATTTTCACTGCCGGAGATCAAGAAACTCGACAGCGCCCTGCGCCCGAAGGCCCAGATGGTGGACCTGGGCAGTGACATGCTGTTTGACCTGGATTTCACTCGTTCGACTGTCGACGAGTGAACACGAACAGCACGCCCGGAAGGCTCGACAACAGAACCGCCAACCCATAGCCGACACTGAGTGCAACGCCCTGCTCTGCCGGCATCCCAGCCATGGGCCAGAGCAATGCCGCAGCACCCTCGCGCACCCCCCAACCTGAAACAGTGACCGGAATGGCCATGACCAGCAGCAGAAGGCTGCAAAGAGACGTCAGAACCAAAGCCATGTGGGGGTCACTCCAATAACCCGCGCCCAGAGCCAGCAACGAGAACACGGCCAGGTAACTGGCCACCACACCGGCGGAAGACACCAACTGGACACCCACGGCCGGCCACTCCAACAAGGCTTTGCGCAAGTCCCGCCGCAGCGTATGGACGTAGTCTTTAGCGCGCTGCCAAATACTTGTAACCAATACCACTGTTGCTGTCAGGCCTGACAGCAACAGCAGCGCCCGTTCGCCATATTCCGAGAAGGCTTCAAGCATTCCGTATCGGTGCCAAACAAGCCAAACACCCAGACTCAGCGCCACAGCCATCATCACCAGTTGCCCGGACATTCTCTCAATCATGACGGCGTGAGCGGACGCAAGGCGCTCACCGGAGTCGAGACTGTGACGCCAGGCCCGATTAACATCGCCCATCACCCCGCCAGGAAGCACCTGATTGAGAAAAGTGGCAAGGTAGTACTCCCGCACCGCAACAGCCATGGGCAAGACCAACCCAAGTCGCCGGGCGGTATAACGCCAGCGCCAGGCTGAAAGCACCACCTGCGCAACGGACACCACCATGGCTGCCAATAACGCCAGTAATGAGAACTGCACCAGTTCCCGCCAGAGCACGCCCAGATCCAGGAAGTAGCCAGTGGCCAATAGCAACAGTAGGGTGAAACCCCAGCGCAGGTAACGGGTTCGGGGCAGGCGTCGCACGTCAGGCAACACCTTCTCTGGCTGGCCGGGCAAACAAGTCCTCATGTTCCACGCGGATCGACAGGCTCTGCTCATCAGCCTGCTTCAGACGCAGGCCAAACCAGCGCTCGGCCCGCTGACGTTCGCACGGCGACTGCTGCATCACCGCGTCCCGCCAGCCCTCAAGCAAGGCGCGCTGAAGTGCGCTTTGAGCAGGCGTCAGATGCCACGGGCTTGGTGCAACAGACACCTGGTAGTCACGCAATTCGAGCTGTTGCTTGAGGTAATTCGTCGCTGATGGCCCCAGCGCGGCACCAGTCCCCTTATCGTTGTGCTGGTGCTCGTTGACGGTCTCGCGTATCCAGTCGTCGTCCTGGTCTGCCGGCGACAGCTCGACATTCCCCGCGTAACTCAGAACGATAAACACGCCGGCATTGTGTCTGGTGGCGGCTACCGCCAATGCCTCTAGCCAGTCTTCCGACATCAGGTCTATCAGGGCCGAAGCTGTGATCAACCGGGTGCCATCCGGAATCTGCCCGGCAAGCCGCTTTGCGCTCAAGTGACAGGCATGGGCTTCCAGCGGGACATCAAGGTGTTGCAGGCTTTCTCCGGCGAGGGCAAGCAGGTGTTCGTCCTGGTCCAGTAGCACCCAGTACTGGGGTACCGTCATGGCCGGCACAAGGTAACGGGCGTTGGAGCCAGTGCCGGTACCCAGATCCACCACCAGCAGTGGTGGTGCGTGATGACCGCTCAGAACGACCGGATGACAATAGTCCTGTTCCGCCCAAACCAGCACCTCCGAGAGCAACTTCTTGTTACGAGCAAGGTGGTCTGCCGGCTCACGCAGTGCCAGCCAGTCGCTGTCGAAGGTGGTAGGGTCCGGTGGCGGCAGCAGGTCTTCCAGTGCACGCTGGAAATCAATGGCGGTACTCTGCCAGCTTCTCAGGGAGCGCGCCGCCTGCTGTGCCTGGGTAGCCGCCTCGCCAAGCGCGCCGGGGTTAGTAAGCCAGTCTTCCAGGCACGCCCGCAACCCTGCGACATCGCCGGCTGGATACTGCCGGACGCCAGGCCGCAGGCCTGTGGTGGAAAGGGCACCCCCATCCGTGGTGATCACCGGCAACCCCGCGGCAATCGCCTCATCAATCACCATTCCATACCCTTCGTAAACGGACGGCAGCACAAAAACATCAGCGTTACGATAGGCGCCGGCAAGCTCAAGGTCGTCCAGCTCCCCCAAAAGACTGATCCGATGTTCAAGCCCCAGGTTCGCAATGATACCGCGAAGCTCGTGGGCATAGCGCTCGTCGCGATCCAGCGAGCCTGCCAGGGTGCAGTGCCATGAACAGTCCCGGAGATCACTTAACGCTTCAGCCAGATGGTGCTGTGCCTTGCGCGGCGACAGGTGGGCAACACAGAGCAGATGAATCGTGGGGCCCTGGGCTCTTGATGGCTGGGTTTCAGCGCCAATACCGGCAATGGTGTCGGCGCCCGGCTCAACCACGCGGATGGCCGTGGCCGGTACGCTGTAGTCTTTCAGTCGGTGCGCGGTGTGGGCACTGGTCGTGATTACCCCGGCCACCTTTGACAGCGCCCGACTCTCTACCCGGAAAAGCCAATCCTGCAACTCTTGCGTCAGCCCCGTTTCATCCGCCAGGGCGTGGTGGACCAGCGACACAACCCGCAAACGGGATGCATGGTTGGCGATCACGTCCGGAAGCCCGCCCATGGCCAGGCCATCAAGTACCACCACCGAATCATCCGCAAGGGCGGCAAGCAACCTGTTCATGGATGCTTCCGCCATCCGGTCTGGCACCGGGAAGCTGCCACAGAGCCCGGAAACAAAGGCATCCACGCCGTTATCCCTGAGCCCTGCGACAACACGCTGAACGTACCGGTAGCCTCCGGTTTTCTGTTCAGGATCCCCCGGGACAACGAACAACACCGACGTTAATGGTTCAGAGTTCGCCATGGTAGCTGGCCCAGGCAATATGGGATTCGCCAAGGGTGACCTTCATCGAACACAGGCCTTTGCCGGTTTCACCCAGCCGGCCCTGGCGGATCGCCGCGGCCAGTCGGTCGAACACCGTCATCGCCATGAATTCGGTGGTGGTATTGCGATTGGCAAATTCCTCGATATCGTCCAGGTTCTTCATGTTGAACTCGGCAATCACCGACGACAACACCTCGGACGCCAGCCCGATATCGACGATCAGATCGTCGTTGTCGAGGGCTTCCCGCTCGAAGGAGACATCAACTACGTAGGTGGCGCCATGCAGGCCCTGGGCGGGGCCGAAAATGTCACCCTTAAAGCTGTGGGCGATCATCATGTGGTCTCTGACGGTAAGGCTGAACATGGGGTTTTGGGTCCTCGATACGGATGATGGAAGTCAATTGTCGGGGTATACGATACGGTGGCAGAGAGTGTCGGAGGCCGTTCCGCCAGCTCTGTTTCCAGCAAGTGCCGGCATAACCTCCGGCAGCGATTCGAAGGTGGTTTCGCCGCTGATCAGGCAGTCCAGGACATCATCCCGCAGCAGCTCCAGGGCCAGCACCATTCGATCCCGATGGCGCCAGCGTGGCCGCTGCTCAGGATGCAGGTTACCAACCTGGCTAGACCGTATCGTCAGCCGACGGGAATGGAATGCCCGGCCCAGGGATACCGGCACTGGCTGCTCGCCGTACCAGCTCATCTCAATAATTCGCGCTTCCTGTCCCGCCAGCGCAAGAGCGGTTTCAAGACCCGTTGGGTGGCCGCTGGCGTGGATGACCAAGTCATGATCGTCCTGTCGGCACCGGGTCTGGAAATCCAGCCCCAGGGTGTGCGCAACCGTTTTACGCTGTGGATTGGTGTCCACGACGGTAACCCGGGTACCCGGTATGCGGCTGGCAAGCCACGCAACCAGCAGACCAACGACGCCAAGGCCAACCACTGCGACCCGCTCTCCCACTCGTGGTGAAGCATCCCACAGGCCGTTAACCGCGGTTTCCATGTTGGCGGCCAGCACTGCCCTGGATTCCGGAAGACCGGATGGAAGAGGTACCACGGCGGATGCAGGAACCTGGTAGTGCTCCTGATGAGGAAACAGGCAGAAAACCGACTGGCCAGTCAGGGCCTCGGGGCCCGAAACAACACGACCTACGCTGGCATAACCATATTTGACCGGGAAGGGAAAATCGCCTTCCTGGAACGGGGCACGCATCGAATCGTATTCCGACGGTGGCACACGGTTGTTGAAAACCAATGACTCGGTTCCACGACTGACGCCCGAGTATAGCGCTCGCACAGACACCGCTGGACTGTCAGCATCGGTCGCCGAACAATGATCGTAGGTTGCTGGGAGAATGGCCCCTTCCCCGGGCCCGGTCACCCAAAATGCGTTTGTCATATCGTCTGTTTCCTTACAGCGCACGTAACTCACTATAGTATACGCAGGCTATAGTACACGCGGCCTTGCCAGCTATAGTGCATACAGGCGCATCCATATTTTCAGTAAGGCCCTGTTACGACCGGATGCACGCTCAATCATACGCTGGGGTTTGATGATGGATTCCCACACTCACACGTTCCGCCTGCCCCTGGCTGCCGATCTTGCCTGGTCCGGCGGACTGACGGCGCTCATGGTGACCGCCGCTGGCATCGGATTCCACCCCCCTGCCAGCTTTTACGCGCTCGCCGTGTTGCTTTGCCTGGCAATTGCGGTGCCTGTTATTCGCTTCTGGCCTGCGGAACAGGACTTCGGTTGGGCCAATCGGGCAACCCTGGTACGCGCCTCCCTCGTCATACTCCTCATCAGCCTGGCGCCGTTCACTTCCGAGTTAGGGAACTGGCTGTGGTTGTACGGGTCATTGTGTTTACTGGCGTTGATTCTTGACGGCGTGGATGGCGCAGTCGCAAGGGCCACCCGTTCAACAACGGCGTTCGGTGCCCGATTCGACATGGAACTGGATGCGCTGTTCATCCTCGGGCTGTGTGTTGCGGTCTTGGCCCAGGGCAAAGCCGGCCCATGGGTTCTCGCGTTGGGGCTGATGCGTTACGCCTTTGTGATCGCTGGCCACTGGTTTCGCTTCATGGACAGACCACTACCCGACAGCTTTCGACGCAAAACTGTCTGCGTATGGCAAATAGTCACCCTGATGGTTGCCATATTGCCGATTACGCCGACCGGCTTCGCGACTGCCACACTCGCTATCGCGCTGTTACTGCTCTGTTATTCGTTTTTTACAGACCTGCGCTGGCTTTATCAAACAGGGAGAAAGACATGAAAGCGTTCCTATCCACTGCTGCACTGACCGCCTCACTGGCATTGTCCGCCCCCGTTGCCATGGCCGAGCCGGAAACCTACGTTATCGACGATGAGCATTTCTCGATGTCGTTTGAGGTGAACCACATCGGCTATGCCCCGGTAATGGGCATGTTCCGGGATGTGGAAGGAAAGTTCGGCTACGACGAGGAGACTCAACAGCTCACCTCCGGCACACTGACGTTCAAAAGCAAAAGCGTCTTCACCAATCACGATAAACGGGATGGCCACCTGCGCAACGAGGATTTTCTCAACAGTGGAAAGTTCCCGGACATCACCTTTGAGATCACCAATTTCGAAACCACCGGCGAAAACACCGGCACTGTGACCGGTGACCTGACCCTTCTGGGCAAAACCCGCCCGGTGGATGTTGATGTAACCCTTAACAAATCTGCCGACTACCCCATCGGGCACGAGGACTACACCCTCGGCGTCACCGCCGAGGCCACCATTAAGCGCAGCAATTGGGGCATGACCTACGGCATTGATCAGGATCTGGTGGGTGATGACGTTCGCCTCAGGTTCGGCCTCGAAGCTGTGAAAGAGTCCGGCTGGTTATGAGGTAGTGTGAACAACATCACACCCTGGACACATTCTGTTACACATTCGGGCCATTTTTTTGCGCGAAGTCAGTTTGGCCCGTTATGTTAATACAACAACAAAAATAATGGCGTTCGCGCCATAGAATGCCTCCAACAAGGATCCAAAGATGCCACTGCGGTTGCTCTTGGCCCTAACGTTCGTTGTGTCCGGTGCCGTCGGCCTGGGATATCTACTGTCGACCGACAATACAGTCCGGTTCTCCTGGATAACCGGTGAGAGCGAAGGCAGGAGCCCGCCCCCTTCCGGAACAGACACCACCCGCTCCAAGCCCGGGCCGGCCGAATCGCCGACCACGGAAAAGCAGGAACCCTCTGAGAATGCGATCGGCTTCATGTTGGCCAGTGCTGCAGCCCAATACAGCCAGAACATCCGCTACCCGACGTACTCCATTCCAATCTCTGACGACCAGGCCAAGGCCTACGCCGGCAACCGTTTCGACCCTGTGGAGCTGCCGCTGGACGGGGGCGGACAATTTACCGTCACACTTGAGAAATACCGCTTCGTACAGGAAGAAGACATTCTTGTGGCAGCGAGCATTACTGGCTCCCAGGTGGTAGGGCCAAGCCTGGACGCGACCCTGGAGTCCCCCGAGTCTCGCCAGGCGATTGCCAGTACTACACTCCAGAACGAGGCCGGTGCCCCCTACTATGAAGGCATCATTGAGGCCGACGCAGAGCCTGGCGAATATCGGTTGATCGTTGAGGCAACCATTGATGGCAAACCCGTACGCCACGTTTCAACCCTGACCATTGAGCCCGTCCTGGGAGAGTTTGACGGCCTGGGCGACCCAAAGGTGACCAACAACGACCTGATAATACCGGTTCATTTCGACGCCAAAGACCCCGGCTTCTATGCCCTCTCTGCCCAGCTCTACCACAACGGCCGCGCACTCGCGCAGCTGCAGGCGGAGAAGCGACTCGACGGAACCACCGACACCCTGGAGCTCAAAGCCCATGGCTCGGTGCTCGCCCATCGTGAGATTAGCGGTAACCTGGAACTGCGCAACCTGCAGATCCGTCGCCTGCCGGCCTCGCCCGGAGACCGCACCGACTATGGCTATGGCCCTGATGATGGCTACTCGTTTTCGCCACCGGACCTGGACGGATTGACCGACAGCCCGGCAGGTGACCCCGAATCAGAGCAACGTGCTGCGCTGCTGCAAAGGCTGGCAGACAAGTTCTGATACAACAATAAAACAAAGACGGAGCCTTTATGAAAACAAGAAAGAGAAGTGCCTGTAAGACCGCCCTTGCGGTGGCCATCGCCGGCGGCTTGTTCGCCGGCACCGCCCACGCCCAGCTTGCGGGCCACAACGTGATCCTGGTTCACGGCTTCCAGCAGGAAGACCTGGCCAATCCACCTGCCAACCTTAATGAGGTAAAAAGTGCTGGCGAGGACTACTGGCGTACCTTCTGGCTGTCCCGTTCCGACGCCCGTGTAGATTGGGGCAGCGATGGCCGTGTGGAGGGCAACATCGCCCAGCAGGCCTATCAGCAGCTACGTGACATCAGCCAGCAGGGGCTATGCAACGATTTCTGCATTGTGGTTTCCCATTCCACCGGTGACCTGGTTACCCGATATCTTCTGGAAAACCAGGCCCGCTGGCTTCAGGCCGACGGACTGCAGCCGCTGAAAATACTCGCTGCGATCGACTACTCCGGTGCCGGCGGCGGTACGGAGCTGGCCGATCTGGCCCTGAACGTTGCCTACAACGACAGCTGGTACAACTGGCCACTCAAACAGGCGGTACGTGCCTTCACCGGCATCACCCCTGAGCCAGGCAGCCTTGGCGTGGTCAATGACCTGCAAACCAACACGGCACGCAACCTCGCCGTCAGTCCCAATAATATTCCGCGCCTGCGGTTTGTGGCCGGCGGCTCCTCCTACGGCGGCATTACCAAGCCGTTCATTGCCGGCACTGATGATGGCGTGGTACCGACCCACTCGGCCTGTGGCGCCACCACCAGCAACGGTATCGACTCCTGTAGCTCGAACCTGAGCCTGGCGGGCAAGGTGTCCAGCCAGAACGGGCCGTCGGACCTGTACTACAATCACTTTCCGATCCTGATGAACGAGGGTGCTTCCCACAGCGGCGTTCTGGGCTCGGAAACCGGCAACATTTCCGTCCCCGTAGTGAATGACACAACCCTCAATGGACTGCGTGTCGATTTCGCCAGCCGCACCTACAACAAGCGCGCCTGGTGGCAGTGGTGGGGTTCCGGTGACCGATATGTTGAAGTACCCGGTTCGGACCAGACCGATATGTCGACACTGGTCTACAACACACTCAACAACTAAAAATACCAAGATGGACCCAACCGTCTGAAGGAGCACCAACCGGCTCATGGAAGAGCCATTCTTACCTGCCCGTGATAAACTCCGCCGCTGTCGCTCTAAAGCCTATCCACTCTATGGCGGTCTTGAATGCCCCTCTCGAACACTCATAAATCCGACCTGTTACTGGTGGTTGTCACCCTGATGGCAGCCATTAGCTGGATATTTTCCAAGGAAGCCGTATTACTGATGCCGCCGCTGATGTTCATGGCCCTTCGGTTCCTGTTGGCCGGTTCGGTACTGGCGGTCATAGCCTGGCCTTCGCTGAAACGACTAAGCCTGGACCAATTCAAGCGCAGTGCTGGCGTGGGGCTGGTGTTCGGAGTGGCCATGAGCTTCTGGGTGATGGGGCTTTTTCACGTCACCCACATAGGTGAAGGTGCCTTCCTGACCAGCCTTGGCGTGGTAATCGTGCCAGTGATTGCCCGGGTGATCTTCCAGGAGGCACAGCCTTTGAGCACCTGGTTTGCAATTCCGGTCGCGGTGGGCGGGCTCGCGCTGCTGTCGCTCAAAAATGGATTCCGGCCCGAAATCGGTCAGGTTTTCTTCGTGGTGGCTGCGTTTATCTTTGCGCTGTATTTCACCCTTAACACCCGCGCGGCCAACCAGCGCACGGTGATCAACCGCCGGGGAGAGTCCGTGGAAAAACACCGCGTCCCCGCCCTGCCCCTCACGACCATTGCGCTGCTCACCGTAGGCACCGTCACCTTGACCGAGTCAGTGCTGCTGGAACCCTGGACACCGACTCTCGAGAACTTCTCCGGCATTCTCGCCGGCTGGGTGATTGCCAGTGCCGTGGTAGGCACGGCAGGCCGCTTCCTGCTGCAGACCTATGCCCAAAGCCTGGCTACCCACAGCCACGGAGTTGTAATCCTTGTGTTGGAGCCGGTATGGGTCGCACTGTTCGCTGCAGGCTGGTTCAGCGAATCCATGTCCACCACACAACTCGCCGGTTGCGGCCTGATATTCCTCGCACTGCTGATCAATCGGTGGGGAGTGCTCAGCAAGGCCATAAAAGGCTGGGCCAGAAAGCAGAAAACCGCCTGAAAGAGGTTGACCACGCCCATCGGAATCAGTATATTTCCACCCCGTTGCAGGACATAGGACCATAGCTCAGTTGGTTAGAGCGCTGCCTTGACATGGCAGAGGTCGGCAGTTCAAATCTGCCTGGTCCTACCATTCCTGCTTAACGATCCGTTTCTTGCAGTTCCCTTCTCTATACCGTCTTTCTTTCCCGATATTGTTTCAAAGCTCTTCCAATAAGATTCTTAATACCGCTCCCGGGCCAGATGGCTCACTAGTTCACCCCCATCTGATGTCAAACCGTTTCATCACGACAACTGAGACGCAGCGATTCCTGCCTAACCTGATATGCCTGTAAAAATCGGGATATAAACCACCAGAAGCAACACTGCAATTAAGCCAAGCAGGTAGGGAATGATAGCGCGGGTGATGCGCTCGAGCGGCAAACCGGTGACAGAGGACGCCACATAAAGGTTGATTGCGACTGGAGGCGTAATCATACCAATGGCCAGTCCCACCACAATTATGAGACCGAAGTGGATTGGGTCGATTCCTAGCTGGATGACTAACGGCAACAGAACCGGGGTCAAGATTATCAGGGCACTCGCTGTTTCGATGAACACTCCCGTTATCAGGATAATACCGACGACGAGTAGCATAATGATGTAAGGGTTAGTGGACAGTGACAGGACCGATTCAGCAATCGCGCCGGGTACCTGCCAACTTGATAGTGTCCAGCTCAGAACGGCCGATGTGGCAATGACGAACATGATAACGGCGGTTGTAATCGCAGAGCGGATCAATATCCGATAGATATCCGGAAGCTTGAGGTCGCGATAGATAAACAATGAAACTAACAGTGCGTAATTGACCGCCACTACTGCCGCTTCGCTGGGTGTAAAGATGCCAGAGAATATTCCACCCAGAATAATGACGGGTGTCATCAACCCCCAGCTTGCGCTCTTAAGCGTGCCCCAAATAGTAGCGAGGGATAATGCTGTCCCACGCGGATAATTCCGACGGTAACCCTGGGTAATGGCAATAGCGATGAGCCCCAAACCCATGATAAGGCCGGGAATAAAACCATTTAAAAACAGCTTGGAAACCGATTGCTGAGCAATGACAGCATAGATAATCATCGGCACTGATGGCGGGATCACCACACCAATAGTGCCGCTGGCAGCAATCAAACTGGCTGCCGCCGCCGGGTCATACCCTTTTTTACGAAGCTCCGGCACCAGGCTGGAGCCAACAGCTGCCGTTGTGGCTGCCCCTGAGCCGGATATAGCCGCAAAGAACATGCCTGCCAGTACGGCTACGATAGAAAGCCCACCTTTCAGAAACCCAAACAGCGAGTCCGCAAAACTGACCAGCTTCTCACTGACCTTGCCTTGGGCCATGAGGTCGCCGGCCAGTATGAACATAGGTACCGCAACCAGGGCGAAGGAGTTAATCCCCTGAAACATCTGCTGGGTAACCACCATCAGTGGCACACCCTGAAAAAATAGCGCTGCCATCGTACTGGCACCGATTGACACGGCAATAGGTACGCCAATGAGCATGAACAGAAAAAAAAGTAGGAACAGCAGACCAGTCACAGTGGCGGGTCACTTATATCAGAAGCAGTCTCGGCGGCGCCAGGTCCTTCGGACACCAGTTCAACCAGATCAACAAATGCATACCAACTCATCAGCGCTCCACAGACCGGGATAATCGCGTAAACGTAGGTCATTGACCAGCCAAGAGAGGCCGAGGTCTGGAAGCTTTGCATCTGCATATAGCGATAGCCAACAAGCACTAACGCAATCATGAATCCCAAAACAATGGCCACAGCCAGAATACGCGTCACTTGCCGCAGCCTGCCTGGCAGCGCATTGACGACGAAGGTAACAGCGATATGGCGACCACGCTGAAACGCGAGGGTGGCCCCCATAAAAGTGATCCAGATAAGCAGGAACCTGGCTAACTCCTCAGTCCAGCCCGCCGCTGTAAAGAAAACCCTGGATATAATCTGCAGCGTGATCACGGCGATCAATGCCACCATCGCCGCAAACACCATAGGCTGCATGATGGCATCGATTGCACGTTCAACTCTCTTCAGAATTCCCAACATAACGTCGTCGGGTCCTTTAACTATTGCTGCTGGAATTCACGAATCCGCTCCAGGTAATCACCAAACTGATTACCGTACTTTTCATAGACGGGGGCGACGGCAGCCTGGAAGGCATCAATCTCAGGATCCTCTACGATTTCCATCCCCGATGCTCGAAGCTCCGCCAACTGCTTGGACTCCATTTCAGCATTAACGCTGCGCTCATGTTCCGCAGCTTCCTGGGCCGCCTGTTTGATTACGCCTTGAGCTGCCTCCGGCAAGCGGTTCCATACTGGCATCCCCATGACAAATATCGCCGGCGCGTAGGTGTGCCGAGACATCGTCATATAGTTCTGAGTCTCATTGAGCTTAAAGGAGTGTACGACGTTGACAGGATTTTCCTGGCCATCAATAGTGCCTTGTTGCATTGCTGTCAGCGCTTCGGTCCAGGCCATGGGAACGGCATTTGCCCCCAGCTCACGGAACGTATCAACGTAAACAGGATTCTCCATGACACGCACGCGCAAACCGTCAATGTCATCCGGATGACTGACCGGCCGCTCGCTGTTGGTGAGGTTACGGAAGCCGCGCTCCGCATATGCGAGGCCTTTGAGGTTGACTTCGCTTAACTTGTCCAGCAACTCCTGGCCAATGGGACCATCAAGCACGGCATAGGCTTCTTCCGGGGAAGAAAACAGGAAGGGCAGTTCAAATACTGCCATTTCTTCTACGAAATTGGCGACCGGACCATTGGTTATGACGCCCATATCCACGGTACCAATTTGCATACCCTCAAGTAGGGTGCGCTCGTCGCCGAGAGAAGCATTGGGATAAAGTTCGATGGTCACCGCACCTTCTGTGCGCTTACTGACCAGCTCCTGGAATTTTACAGCGGCGATGTGGAAGCCATCCTGCTCGTTAACGACGTGAGCCAGGCGCAAAGTGACGGGATCCATATCCGAAAAGTCATCGGCAAAGACCGAGGAAGTCAGGCCAAGTGTGAGGCCAAGTACTGCAGTAACGCAGGCGAGTTTATTCATCATCTTTCCTTTTTTATTTTGAATAATTGTGAATCCAATCTCAGAATAACAGCAATAAACTACATAGCAAGCTCTCGACACGGTAAACGCTTGATTGCGTTACGCTAAATACTGCCCCCCAGTAATGGGGGCATAAAAAAACCGCCGAAGGTGCCCTTCAGCGGTTTTGTGTGCGCCTGAAAAACCTAGACCTTGTAGAAATCCCGATACCAGTCCACGAAGTTGGCAATGCCCTCTTCCACCGTGGTGGATGGCTTGTAGCCCACATCTTCAATCAGGTCATCCACATTGGCGTAGGTAGCCGGCACGTCACCGGGTTGTAGGGGCAGCAGGTTCTTCTCAGCCTTTTTACCAACGCGCTCTTCGATGATCTCAATAAACCGGGACAACTCCACCGGATTGTTGCTACCGATGTTATACAGTCGATATGGCGCCTTGCTGGTGCCGGGGTCTGGCGTTTCACCACTCCACTGCGGGTTGGGGGTGGCGACACTGTCCAGGGTCCGGATAACGCCTTCCACAATATCGTCAATGTAGGTGAAGTCGCGCCTGTGGTGCCCATGATTGAACACATCAATGGGTTCACCGGCCAGGATCTTCTTGGTGAAGATGAACAGCGCCATATCCGGTCGGCCCCATGGGCCATAGACGGTGAAGAAGCGCAGGCCGGTGGTGGGCATGTTGTAAAGGTGGCTGTAGGTGTGGGCCATCAGCTCGTTGGCTTTCTTGGAGGCCGCATACAGACTCAGGGGGTGGTCCACGTTGTCGTGGATGGAGAACGGCATGGTTTCATTCGCGCCGTAGACGGAGCTGCTGGAGGCGTATACCAGGTGCTTCACATCATTGTGACGACAACCTTCCAGGATGTTGGTGAAACCCACCAAATTGGCATCGATGTAGGCATGAGGATTCTCCAGGGAGTACCGCACGCCCGCCTGGGCCGCCAGGTGAACCACACGCTCTGGCTTGTGCTCTCGGAACAGGGCCTCCATGGCGGGCCTGTCGGCCACGTCCTTACGAACCTCGGTGAATCCTGGTTTACAGGTCAGGCGCTCAAGCCGCGCTTCCTTCAAAGTGGGGTCGTAGTAATCGTTGACGTTATCTACGCCGATTACTTCATCACCTCGGTCAAGCAGCCGATGCGCCAGATGGGAGCCAATGAAGCCCGCCGTGCCCGTAACCAGAATTTTCAACGTGTTCTCTCCTGTTCCTTCAGAACGTCAGCCCGGCACTTACAAACGGGCCACCGAGTTCGATGTCCAGACGGTCATCGCTGTCTTCGTAATCAATGCTGATCTGACGGTATCCGGCGCGCAGCTGTAACAACGACAGTTCGTATTGGCCGTAAGCGTTGTAGTCATAGATGGAATCGCCGTCGAAGCTGATGAGATTGGCCTCGCCACCGACGGAAACACCGGTAAAGGGAAGATCAAAGCGGGCAGCCAGATAACCCATCGGAATCACGCCGTCGACCTCAGTCTTACTGACCTGGCCATTGGTGGCCTGCTCACGAACAATCAGTTCGCCATCCAGATTGCGGGCGGTCACGCCCAGATCCAGATTGGCCCAGTTGTCGAGCACTTCGTAATACAGGGTGACGTCAAACTGACTCAGGTCCAGATCCGAATCGACGTCGCCGGACACCAGATCAAATTGCGTGGACACTTCGCCACTACCGCTTTGTTCAATGCGGGTGTAATTCAGGCGCACGTTAGGCAATACCGGCACCGGGTGCTCGAGGTAGGCACTCAGGTTGGCATTGGTGTCGCTTTCCAGGTCAAGGTCGTTTTCGACGTCGACCACGTCGTTGTTTTTGCCGGCTTTGCCCGAGAGGTCAGAATCCCAGTAGCTGACATTGGCGCCCACACCAACCACATCAGCGGTTGCGACTGGGGCGGCGATGACCAAAGAGCCGCCGATGGCAAGAATCAGTTTACGCATAGTGCACCTGTTTTCTGGTTGTTGTACCTGACTGATCAGTCGAAACGGATGCCGAGACGACGACCAACCTCTTCGTAGGTCTCAATCACATCGCCCAGTCCCTGACGAAAACGGTCCTTATCCATCTTCTTTCGGGTTTCCCTGTCCCAGATACGGCAGCCGTCAGGGCTGAATTCGTCACCCAGGACAATCTGGCCACCCGAACGACCAAATTCCAGCTTGTAATCCACCAGCAGCATGCCGGCTTCCTCAAACAGCGCCTTCAGTACGTCATTTACCTGATAGGTCAGTTCTTTCATTCTGGCAAGCTCGTCTGCTTTCGCCCAGCCAAAACTGACCGCCAGTGACTCATTGACCATGGGATCATGCATGGCGTCGTTCTTCAGGAACAGTTCAAAGGTGGGCGGATTCAGCGTCAGCCCTTCCTCGACACCCAACCTGCGGCACAGACTGCCAGCGGAGATGTTACGAACCACGCATTCAACCGGAATCATATCCAGCTTCTTGACCAGCGATTCCGTGCCGGAAAGCAGGCCCTCAAAGTGCGTGGGAACGCCGGCCGCTTCCAGTTTTTCCATGATGAAGGCATTAAAGCGGTTGTTCACCATGCCCTTGCGGTTGAGCTGCTCTTTCTTCTCGCCGTCAAAAGCCGACGTATCGTCGCGAAAGACCATCACAAACCGGTCGGGGTCGTCGGTACGGTATACGGATTTGGCCTTGCCCGCGTAAAGCTCTTCACGCTTTTCCATGTCAGATCTCCGGACGTGCCCGCTCGGTGCAGGCACTGCTTGCATTAGTAAAGATATTCGAACAGTTCTGAAAGCAGCTCGGTCGAGCGATTCTCACCATCGTAACTCTCGGCGATGGCGGTGGAAACGACAATGTCGCCGTCACGCTCCTCAAGCCGTATATCAAACGAATGTACCGGTTCCGGGGCGTCGGAGAACCAGCTGAACCATCCCGGCTCGCGCTCGGATTCCGGCCGGAAATCCACAAAGAAATATCCGTCTTCACGGTTCAGGTCGATCACCGGTATGCCCGCGTCATCCACCGCTCGGCGAACCTCCGCCCAAGCCCGGCCGTAATCCAGGCTCATTACAATTTCCCTGGGCGTTTCGTCGTCCGATACCAACTTGACCAGGGGTTCGCTGGCCATGCCCAATGCCGCACGGGAGTAAGACTTACTGTCTTCCCGGTTGCGTAAATACTGGGCCAGGTCTTCGAGCAGCTTCCGACTGGTATCGAGTTGCTCGCGGCTACGGGTATCCCCACCGCCCCAAGCCATCAGTTCGTTCGGATCATCAGCAACTTCGAAGGAACGGAATTGAACCTCTGTGGTTTTGCGGCGCACACCGGGCGCAACACGGGCCTGGACAACCACTTTCGCTTCTGGTCCGTCGGGGTTTTCCGGCAGCTCCAGCAATTCCCTCGCCTGCTTGCTGAAGTTAACCAACTCACTCTGCATCAGGCCGAGCTGGGGGCTGTCGTACGCCACACCAAGACCGTTCTCATTCATGTAGGAGGTGACTGCAGGCCAAAGGCGACCTGGAACATCATTCACCAGCAGCCATATCTGGCCATCCAGTTCCTCAACCAGATAATTTTCGTCAAGGATATCGGAGGTCATATCCGGCGGCCTGGGTATGCTTCCCCGATACATACGGCCCGAGTCGGCAGCGGTCGCTTCGCGTATCGGCATGATCTGACCAAACTCGCCTTCATCCGCCGTTTCCGGCAGTTTCAGAGGCGTGCCTTCCGAGGCATTGACATAGCGCTCTGAGCGGTCTTCGATCAAGCTACAGCCTGACAGGGCCATAACAAACATCAGGCCCGCCAGGGGCCTGATGCATTTTTCGGTTTTTTCGATTTCTGTCCTGAACCTAAACGCCATCAGGCGACTCCAGTTACGATAGATGGTACAGCCTGACTCAGAGTACGCCAGAGGCTTTCAGTGCGTCTTCCACTTCGCCGTGGAACCTGTCACTCAGAGGGGTGAGCGGAAGGCGAATGCCCTCCCCGATCATACCCATATGATAGAGAGCCCACTTCACGGGGATGGGATTGGCCTCGAGGAAAAGTTTGCGGTTCAGAGGCATGAGCAACTCGTTAAGCCGCTCGGTTTCCTCCTCATTTCCGGCGATGGCGGCTTCGCACAACGCAGCCATGCCCTTGGGCGCCACGTTGGCGGTAACGGAGACGTTGCCTTTGGCGCCGGCAAGCATCAGTCCGGCGGCCGTCGCGTCGTCGCCAGAGTAGACCACCAGGCGGCCTTTAACGGCTTCAACCAGCTCTGCACCACGGGGAATATTGCCGGTTGCATCCTTGATGCCGATGATGTTCGGAATATCTGCCAGGCGCTCAACGGTTTCGTTCAGCATGTCGCACGCCGTTCGGCCGGGAACGTTGTAGAGAATCTGATCGACCGGGACAGCCTCAGCAATGGTCTTGAAGTGCTGGTAGAGCCCTTCCTGGGTCGGCTTGTTGTAGTACGGGACGACAAGCAGACAGGCATCGGCACCCAGCTTGTGAGCTTCTTCGGTCAGCTCTATGGCTTCGCGAGTACTGTTACCGCCGGTACCGGCAATCACAGGAATGCGGCCATTGACGCGTTTTATGATATGCCCCACCACCCGCATGTGCTCTTCCGGGTCCAGCGTGGCGGATTCACCCGTCGTTCCAACGGCCACGATACCGTGCGTTCCGTTGTCGAGATGAAAGTCCACCAGCTTATCAAGGTGCTCCCAATGAACGCTGCCATCGGAATGCATGGGCGTGACCAGTGCGACAAGGCTCCCCGTAATCATAAAAACTCCGTACGAATAAAAACGATATGGTAATGTTGGGCACCCACTGACACAAGGGAATTAAAGGAGATGTCATGTCAGCACCCGAACTGAACCGTCCTGTTGATGATTTTGAGGCCCCGGCTACCGGAGATCAAACCATTCGTTTATCGGACCTGAAAGGCCAGAATGTGGTGGTCTATTTCTACCCCAAGGACAACACCCCCGGATGCACCACTGAAGGTCAGGATTTCCGCGATCGGCACGACCAGTTTGAAGCACTCGATACGGTTATTTTCGGCGTGTCACGTGACGGCCTGAAAGCCCACGACAACTTCCGCGAAAAGCAGGCATTTCCCTTCCACCTGATTTCCGACAAGGACGAAGCCCTCTGCCAACAGTTCGATGTCATCAAGCTGAAGAAGCTCTATGGCAAGGAATATATGGGCATTGACCGCAGCACCTTCCTGATCGACAAGGACGGGGTCCTTCGCAGGGAGTGGCGAGGCGTGAAAGTACCAGGCCACGTTGACGAAGTGCTGGAGGCCGTCAGGAGTCTTTAAGACTCCTTTGGCAACGTCTCTGCCTGCCCGTACTTGACCGGCCATGCCGAGAAGATCGCCTTGAGCATGGTCGCCAGCGGTATGGCGAAGAACACACCCCACAAACCCCAGATGCCACCAAAGAACAACACAGCCACGATGATGGCGACAGGGTGCAGATTATTCACTTCCGAGAACAGGATGGGAACCAGAACGTTGCCATCCAGCGCCTGGATCACACCGTACACCACCATGACCCAGATAAACTGGCTGCCCCACCCGAAGGCGAACAGGGCGATCATGGCGACCGGAATGGTGACAACAGCCGCCCCGATATAGGGAATCACCACGCTCAGACCCACCATCAGTGACAGCAGGGCCGCATAGGGCATACCCAGAACCTTGAAGGCCACGTAGGTGATACCTCCAACGATCAGTATCTCCACCGCCTTTCCCCGCACGTAGTTGGCACACTGAAGATTCACTTCATGCCATATCCGGACCATCATCGGGCGTTGGGATGGCAGCATGCGAGCGATCGCACCCAGTAGCACCCGGCGGTCCTTGAGGAAGAAGAATACGAGAATCGGCAGCAACACCATGTAGATCAGCAGCGCCACCAGATCCGGAATGCTTTCCAGTGAAAAGGACACCAGCCATTGGGTCATGCGGCCGGCTTCGGTGGTTACCTGATTGTAGATGGTGTTGATGCCTTCCATGGATATCAGCGTTGGATACTGCTCAGGAAGCACTTCAAGATAGGACTGCATCTCTCTGAAAATACGAGGTGCTTCGCCCGCCAGCCCGGTCACCTGGGTCCAGATCAGAGGTAACAGCCCGAACAGGACGCCAATCAACAGCCCCAGGAAGACAAAGAACACGCCTATGATGGATACGATTTCCGGAATGCCGAGCCGATTAAGCTTGGTGACCAGCCCCTGGAGAATAAAGGCAACAATAACCGCCGCAATCGCGGGCGCCAGCATGGAGCCGAAAAAAATGATGAAGACGACGCCTGCCAGTATCAGCAGGAAAAGAATGACGGCTTCTTCATCTGAAAAGTATTTGTGGGCGAGACCACGTAAAATTCTGATCATCAACGACTCCGGAGGGTCATTACTACGGGCTTAACCGCCGCACTTTATCACAAAGGTGAAACAGCCACCCTGTTCGGATGTGCGGACCAGCTCATGACTCGACAGTTCGAGGAACGCAGGAATATCCCTTGCAGAACCGGCGTCTGTGGCGATAACTTCAAGTTCCTGGCCGGGAGACATGCTGTTGAGTTCGAGCTTGGTTTTCAATAGCGGCATCGGACAGCGCAGGCCCGAAGCGTCCAGTGTTCGATCAGCCATGGCGATAAGGCATCCGTATGTTCAAAACAGGAGCCGGCATTATGCCCACAGTGGTACTGTATTGCACCTCAATCGTAACAGACGAACCCCGAAAGAACTTTCGGTGGCACAATGCTGTCAGAGAGAACCCCATGACAACGGACATCGCCTTTTCATGACTGTAACAAACCGCCACCGAGCTCAACGGCCAGGCATCCTGGCATCCGCCTTTGCCCTGGCGTTTTCACTGACGGTCAGCCAGGCCTCGGCACAATCGTCGGATAGCACACTGCCGTCCATTGGTGGCGCCGGTGGTGGGCTTATCTCTGAGCGCCAGGAAACGGATATCGGGCGTCAAGTGATGACATCCATCCGGCGATCCGCCCCTCAGATCACCGATGCCCTGGTCCAGGACTACCTGAACTCGATCATTTATCGCCTCGTACCCTCGGCACCTCTGAGTAGCAGCGACCTCACGCTGGCGATCATCGACAGCCCCGACATCAATGCCTTTGCGGTCCCCGGCAATGTCGTCGGCGTTAATGGCGGCCTGTTCCTGAATGCCGAGAGTGAGCAACAGTTTGCCTCGGTTCTGGCCCACGAACTGGCGCACCTGAGCCAGCGCCATTTCGCCAGGCGCCTGGAGCAACAGGAAACCAGCGCCCCGTTGACCATTGCCGGCATGATCGCCGGCATCATCCTCTCAGCGGTTACCCAGTCGGATGTCGGCATAGCGGCCATCGCAGGCACCCAGGCACTGGCAGTGCAGAATATGCTGGCTTATAGCCGGGCCCATGAACAGGAAGCTGACCGGGTTGGCATGGACATACTGGCCAGCTCCGGCATGGACCCGAGAGGGATGCCGGAAATGTTCGAGATCATGATGCGACAGAACCGCCTGCAGGGAAACCGGGTTCCGGAGTACCTGTCCACCCACCCGCTGACACAGAATCGTGTATCCGACACCCGCAACCGCGCCGAGCAATACCCCCGCAGGGATGTGGCCGATGCCCAGGAGTATCATCTGGTTCGATCCCGGCTTCAGGTTCGCTACGCAAAGTCCGCAGACATCGCTGTGGAAACCTTCAAGGACTACCTGAACCGTTCGGATACCGAAAAGCCGGATGCCATTCGCTACGGCCTGGCGGTGGCGTTGCTGAGAAATGGAAACCAGAGTGAGGCGATTATTGAGCTTGAAAGGCTGCTCGATGGAACACCGGGGCGCATCACCTATCAGGTGACACTCGCAGAGGCGCTGATTGAGCAGGACAAGCTCAACGAAGCTCGCAGCCTGCTTTCCGAAGCCCTTGCAAGGAACCCCGGCAACTACCCGATTACCGACATGCTCGCACACCTGGAAACCGCGGCGGGTAACGGCGAACGTGCCGCCGAATACCTCCACAGACTGACGCGGGAACTGCCGAAGAAAGAGCATCTCTGGCTGAGGTTGGCGGAAGCCGAAGGGTTGGCGCGCAACATCGTTGGGGTGCACCGGGCGAGGGCCGAATACGATATCCTGATGGGCGACCTTGAGGCAGCCCAGCGCCAGTTGCGACAGGCCCAGGAAAGACTCCCCGCCGGAGCGCCATTGCGCCAAATCGTGACCGAACGATTGTCGCAGGTGTCAGAGCGGCTGAACCAGCGCCGCAGCTGACGTCAGGCGTTGCCGGCGGCCTTCAGATTCATCTCGGCGGTGAAATCCAGCATTCGCTGAAGCGGCCTCAACGCATCCTCCCGCAACGACGGGTCCACATGAACCTCCTGGTCGCCGTTCTCAATCACCGACAGCAGGTTCTCGAGGCCATTCATCGCCATCCACGGGCAATGGGCGCAGCTACGACAGGTGGCGCCGTTTCCGGCTGTTGGCGCCTCAATCAAGGTCTTATTGGGGGCCAACTGCTGCATCTTGTAGAAAATGCCGTTGTCGGTGGCAACGATAAACTGATCGTTGGGCAGCGTCTGTACCGCATGAATCAGCTGAGAGGTCGAACCGACAACATCGGCCATCTCGACCACCGCGTTGGGCGACTCAGGGTGCACCAGAACCGCCGCATCCGGATACAGCGCTTTCAGATCCTCCAGCCCCCGGTACTTGAACTCTTCATGTACGATGCATGAACCATCCCAGAGCAACACATCCGCACCGGTGGTTTTCTGCACGTAATGGCCCAAATGCTTGTCCGGGGCCCAGAGTATTTTTTCACCACGGGCATCCAGCGACTCCACAATGGCCTGAGCACAACTGGAGGTAACCACCCAGTCCGCCCTTGCCTTCACCGCTGCGGAGGTATTGGCGTAGACCACAACGGTACGGTCGGGGTGCTGGTCGCAAAAGGCCGAGAATTCGTCCGCGGGGCAGCCAATATCCAGTGAACAGGTGGCCTCCAGCGTGGGCATCAGCACACGTTTTTCCGGGTTCAGAATCTTGGCGGTTTCGCCCATGAAACGGACACCTGCCACGACCACGGTTGACGCTTTGTGCTGGTTGCCAAACCGGGCCATTTCCAGCGAGTCGGCAACACAGCCGCCGGTTTCCTCCGCCAGGCGCTGAATGTCAGGGTCGGTGTAGTAATGAGCCACGAGCACCGCATCCTGCGCTTTCAGCGCTGCTCGAATACGGGACTCAAGGTTTGCTTTCTCGTCGTCGCTCAGGGTCTTTGGCTCCGCCTGGTGTGCCAGATGTTCCTGAACGAGAATACGGTCTTCAACTCGCGTCATTACTGCATCTCTGTATTGCGTTAACGTCGGAAGTATATCACTTCGGCCACGACTTTCACTGGGCTGACACCCTGCTGTCACAGAGTTTTGCTTAGGTTACTTACACGCACCCTTTTAACTACGCCCACTATCACAGATGTATGACCGTATACCCAAAAAAAAAGAGCCCGAAGGCTCTTTTTTCGACAGGAGCCACTTTGGCTTCCTGTTCTATTGGTGGGTCGTGAAGGATTCGAACCTTCGACCAATTGGTTAAAAGCCAACTGCTCTACCAACTGAGCTAACGACCCATAACTGTCGGCCCGAATCCGGACCAGAACAACGCGACGACTCAGTCCACCGCCTCGTTCGTAATTTGGTGGGTCGTGAAGGATTCGAACCTTCGACCAATTGGTTAAAAGCCAACTGCTCTACCAACTGAGCTAACGACCCAAACGAGGCGCATATAGTAATGATTTTTCAGCGCCGATCAACCCCTAATTCCCAGGTTTCTCAACATTCTTCGTGGCAAGCACGATCAGCCGTTACTGGAGTCGAGGTACTTCTTGGCCAACTCAGCAGCGCTGGTATTCGGATAGTCGCGGACCACGGTTTCCATACGCCCGCGAGCCTGCTCCTTATCGCCAAGCCGGTCCAGGGTCGCGCCAAGCTTGTAAACAGCGTCCGGCGCCTTGCGATGATCCCCATAACGGGTTGCAACGATGGTGAACGCCTGCCGCGCCTGTTCGAGTTGTTCCTCAACGAGGTACACTTCGCCCAGCCAATAATAGGCGTTGACCGTCAGGTCCCCTTCCTCATACTCATCAATGAAGTCGTACAACCCGTTGATCGCCTGGTCGTAGTTCTTTTCCTGATGGATCAGAGTCTGGATTTTCTGGTATTCCGTTCGCTCCTTGTCGGAAGGCTGCCGGTAGATTCTGGTTTTCACCCCCGAATCTCCTGCTGCCTCAGCCGAATCGGCCGCGCCCTCTGAGCTCGCTGAGCTCGTCGCTGGTGCTTCCGAGACCTTTTCAGAGAGTTTCAGAATTCGTTGGTCAAGGTCGATGTAGCGGTCCCGTGACTGCTTGGTAAGCCGATCAATGAGGTTGCGCTGCTCTTCGACCCGCCCCTGCAATCGACGAACCTCGCCCTGCAGTTGCTGAATCATGTAGAACAGTTCCGCATTGGCCTGACTGTTGCCAGCCTTGCGTTCTGCCTCGGACGCATTGTCCTGGAACGCTGGAGAAACGGATTGCGCCAGCGCGCCGCCCGCATGCCCGAAGGCAAGCGGGAGCATCACTGTCGCCATGAGCAGATGTCTCATGGGGTTCGCCTGTTACTGGAAAACGAGTTCAACGCGACGGTTCTGGGCCCACGCGCTCTCACTGGAACCCATCACTGCCGGCTTTTCTTCACCGTAGCTGATGGTTTCCGTCTGGCCGCGGGAAGCACCGTTCACGATCAGGAAACGCTCGATGGCGTTGGCACGACGCTCGCCCAGTGCGAGGTTGTATTCTTTGGTGCCGCGCTCATCAGCATGCCCTTCAATACGGACATTCTGCCCCGGATTGGCTTGCAGGAACCGGGCGTGGGCCACCAGCACATCGCGGGCTTCGGTTTTGATTTCGGAGGTATCAAAATCAAAGTAGAAGGTGGTGATTTCGCGCATGGCGGCTTCTTCCGCCCGCGCAGCACGAGCTTCCGCTTCACGACGCTGCTCTTCGCTCATCTCGGATGAAGACACACCGCCGTCATCATCGCCGCCATAAACAGTGCTGCCACCTTCCTGGTCGACAGCAGAGACATCGGAACCGTACGCACCGTCTTCAGTGGTCTCACCGGTGCTGCTGCAACCGGCGATCAGACCAAGAGACATTACCATGGCGAATAATTTGTGGTGAGCTGATACGTTCATAATCACTTCCTTCCTTTTTGAGAGTCTGTTGTACGTTAATGCAAACGAACCTGTTCTGTTCGGAGTTCCGGTTTACTTGACGATCGGTGACCATGCCGGTTCACGCACATCACCCTCCGAGGCCGGCAGACTATAGGCCGCTCCGCCATCCGCGGCAATTACAGTTAGTACACTGTCGCCGCCCTGCTTGGTTGCATAGATCAACATCCGGCCATTGGGCGAAACACTGGGCGACTCATCGGACTCAGTTCGAGTGAGAATCGTTTCTTCCTCCGTCTGCAAGTTAGTCCGTGCTATATGAAACGCCTTGTCTCTCTGATGCACATAGTAGACGTACTTGCCGTCATTGTCTGGCCGCGGGCGGGCATTGTAGCGGCTACCGAAGGTAATCCTGCGGGGTTCCGCACTCTCACTGGACTTGTGGTAGATCTGCGGCCCACCGGAACGATCAGACGTAAAGAAGAAACCCTCACCCGTATGATCCCAGGTGGGCTCAGTATCAATAGACCAGTGATTGGTCAGCCGCTTGAGCGAGCGACTCTGAATATCCATCTTGTAGACTTCGGCATTGCCATCCTTTGACAGGGTCATAAGCAACGATCGACCATCCGGACCCCACGCGGGCGCTGAGTTCAAACCCCGGAAGTCCGCGATCCGCGTGCGGTTGCCCGATGAAAGCTCATGGATGTAAATCGCGGGCTTGCCAGTTTCAAACGACACATAGGCAAGTCTCTTGCCATCCGGCGACCAGGCAGGCGACAAGATCGGTTCGTCGCTTTCGAGCCTGACCTTGGCCCTTTTGCCATCCACGTCACTGACCTGCAGCCGATACAGGGCGTTGCCACCGGATCGCTGAAGCGTGACGTAGGCCAGCTTGGTAGAAAATGCGCCCGGCACACCAGTAATAGCCTCATAGACCTTGTCACTGATGTGGTGGGCGAGACTCCGTGTGCTGTTCACCGATGAGGAGGCCGTTGCCCCAAGGATCCGCTCCTCGCGGTTCACATCGTATAACTCATACCGGGCTTCAATCTTGTCGCCGGTACGTGTCAGCTGACCGACCAGAACGTAACGCTGCCCCAGAAGTCGCCAGTCGCGGAAATAGACCTCATCACCCTTTGACGGCAGGCTGAGCATTTTCTCTGGTGGCAGTGGCTTGAATTCACCGCTCATGGTGAGGTCGTCGCGGATGATGCTGCTGATCTTATCGCCGGACGGCATGGTGCCGGATTCAGCGAATGGGACCACGGCGACCGGGATGGCCGAATCCGCACCCTCCGTGATTCGGATCAACAGCTCTGCGTGGGCCGCCGGACTGCTCCCTATCATCACCGCCAGCATCAGCAACCATGTCATTACCATGCCGGTTGGGGTTGTGCCTTTAGTACTCCGGTTCGTCATTTGATTTCCCATTGTCCTTATCTCAACCGCCGAGGATTGAACTCAATCGTAAACTGGCGAAAATACTTTTCAAACGTGTCCCGATCATCGGGAATCGGATAACGATTCAACGACTTAACCGCGCCCAGCGCCGAATTGTCGAATGCCGTGTTGCCACTGGTGGAGACAAGCTTTACCGAGGCAAGTTCGCCAGTCGGTAGCAAAGTGATCTGAAGCCGCGCAGTCATCTCCTCGGTTGCCGATGATGGCGGATACCAGGCCTGGCTCAATCGTTCACGAATCAGCGCCTGATATTTCTGGCTTTCCGTCAGCATCTGCGCTTCGCGCGCCTTGGCCGCGGCCGCCTCTCTCTTACGGCGCTCCTCCGCCTCGCGTTCCTGCTGGGCTTCTTCCGCCAGGGCTTCCAGTTGCTGTTCTTTCAGACGCCGCTCACGCTCCTTGCGTTTGCGTTCAGCTTCCTGGCGCTCTCGCTCTTCCCTCGCCTTGCGCTCAGCTTCTTCCTTGCGGCGCTGCTCCTCCGCACGGCGTTTTTCCTCGGCGGCCTTCCGGGCAGCCTCTTCCTGGCGACGCTTTTCTTCCTCGGCCTTTTGACGTTCACGCTCCTTGGCTTCAGCAGCAGCCTTCTGGCGGGCAGCCTCTTCCGCTTTGCGCTGCTGTTCACGTTCGCGCTTCGCCGCCTCTTCCTGGCGCTGCTGTTCCTGCTTGCGCTCTTTCTCCTGCTGGATGCGGCGAGCCTCTTCCCGTTCGCGTTCCTCTTCGGCCTTTCGACGTTCGGCTTCTTCCTTACGCTTCCGCTCTTCCTCCTGCCTGCGTTCTTCATCACGATCCGGTTCATCAACCGGTTCCGTCACCGGGCTGGGTTCGGGCTCGTTCGGGGTGATCAGGCGCGCAGAAATACTGGGCGGCGGCGGATCCTCCGAGGGATTGGTCCACGTCCATCCGGCCAAGGCCACGCCCAGGATCAACCCATGCAGCAGGATTGACAGAGCCACGGGCGACTTCCAGGGCGGCTGGCCCGTGTTGGTTACATCACGCTCATGACCTCTCACAAAAACCTGCCTGCTCTGTACCTACTCATCAATGGATGGCGCTTCGGTGATCAATCCGACATTAGACGCCCCTGCGGCCTGTAACTGAGCCATCAGTCGAACAACGGTACCGTACTCAACATGCTCATCACCCCGAACAAGCACTTCGCGGTCCGTACGCTGGGACAGGATTTTGGCGATCCGGTCGCGAATGTCCGCGAGTGACATCGGGTCACTGCTTTCATCCCCGATATCCATGAAATACGCACCATTGCTGTCGACGGACACCACGATAGATTCCACGTTCTTGTCGGACTGGATCGGCTGCGATGTGGTTTCCGGCAGATCCACTTTTACGCCTTGCGTCAGCATCGGCGCCGTCACCATAAAGATGATCAGCAGCACCAGCATGACGTCGATGTAGGGTACGACGTTGATTTCAGACATCGGCTTGCGACTTCTCGCCGGCATCATTCCCATGCCTTTCATGTTTCTGCTCTCCCGACTGGCTGTCCGTTACTGGCTGCCTTCCTCATGCGGCTGACTGCTCGCTGTTATGCACACGGCGATGGAGGATGCTCGAAAACTCATCGGCAAAGGTTTCATAGTTCTTCAGCAGCGCATCGGAAATAGCGGAGAAACGGTTATAGGCAATCACGGCGGGGATGGCCGCAAACAGGCCCATTGCCGTTGCTATCAATGCCTCGGAAATACCGGGGGCTACCGTGGCGAGGGTCGCCTGCTGAACCTGAGCCAGTCCCCGAAATGAATTCATGATGCCCCAGACCGTGCCAAACAGACCGACATAGGGGCTGGTGGAGCCGACGGTTGCAAGAAACGGCAAGTGCATCTCCAACCGCTCCTGCTCACGGGAAAACGCCACTCGCATCGCACGCTGGGTGCCTTCCATGACGGCATCGGCATCCCGGCTTTGCTGGCGCAGACGGGAAAATTCCTTGAAACCAGCCCGGAACAACGACTCCATGCCGGAGAACGGCGTCGGATTACTGTTCACTTCCCGGTAGAGCTGACCCAGGTCCATTCCGGACCAGAACCGTTCCTCGAACGCATACTGGGCCTGCTTGGCCTTGCGGAACACCTTCAGGCGCTGGAAGATCAGTGCCCAGGAGATAATGGACGCCAGGGCAAGCAACAGCATAACCAGCTGAACCAGCACGCCGGCGTTGGCGATGAGATACCAAACAGAAACTTCTGACTCCACCTTTTACTCCTGGATTATTCCACTTGTGAATTGGTTTTCAGACTGCTTTCCAGCAACTCCAGCATGTTTACCGGAAGGCGTCTTGGCCGGCCGGAATCCAGTGCTATACAGGCCACACGCACATCCGCCGAGGCCAGTACCTTGTCATCGGAGCGGCGAACAACCTGTTGACGAAAATCCATCCATACACGGCCGAACGCCACTGGCTCCGCGGTCACTCGCAACTCATCGTCGAGCCTGGCCGGAGCACCGTAGTGAATCGACAGGCGCTGGACAACGTAACTGATGTTATCCGCCAGGCCGGCGCGAAGCCCGACACCCTTGTGACGAACCCACTCCGTACGGGCACGCTCCATATAGTGCAGGTACTTCGCGTGGTATACGATACCGCCGGCGTCGGTATCCTCGATGTACACGCGAACCGCCAACCCGACCGATGAATCATAACGCTCAGTCAAACAGGTCCTCCCGTTCCGGACCGGATGGCACGACGCCGAAATGCTGGTAGGCATTGGACGTCACCATACGCCCACGGGGCGTACGTACCATGAAACCCTGCTGAATCAGGAACGGCTCAAGAACGTCTTCGATAGTGCCTCGTTCTTCACTGATCGCCGCTGCCAGACTTTCGACACCGACCGGGCCACCATCAAACTTTTCAATCATCGCCAAAAGCAGGCGCCGGTCCATGTGATCAAACCCCTGGGCGTCCACTTTCAGCATGTTCAGTGCCTGGTCCGCAATGGACTCACTAATGCTGCCATCCGCTTTTACCTCAGCAAAGTCACGCACTCTGCGTAGCAGGCGGTTGGCAATACGGGGTGTTCCCCGGGAACGACGGGCAATTTCGTAAGCACCGCCGTTGTCGATAGCGACCGATGACAATCGCGCGGAACGGAGAATAATATCCGTCAGATCCTTGGTGTTATAGAACTCAAGGCGCTGGACGATGCCGAAACGATCCCGCAGCGGCGACGTCAGAAGCCCGGCGCGTGTCGTGGCACCCACCAGGGTAAAGGGGGGCAGGTCCAGTTTGATGGAGCGGGCCGCCGGGCCCTCTCCAATCATGATATCCAGTTGGTAGTCTTCCATCGCCGGGTAGAGCACTTCTTCCACGGCGGCGCTGAGACGATGAATTTCATCAATGAAGAGGACATCACCCTCTTCGAGGTTGGTCAGCATGGCGGCCAGATCACCGGCTTTTTCCAACACCGGGCCGGATGTGGTCTTAATGGACACACCCATTTCATTGGCAATGATGTTGGCGAGCGTGGTCTTGCCTAGCCCCGGCGGACCAAAGATCAGCACATGATCCAATGCCTCCTGGCGACCTCGCGCGGCGGAAATGAAGATTTCCATCTGCTCCCGCACAGCCGGCTGACCCACATAGTCCGCAAGCACACCGGGACGGATCGCTCGATCCTGCACTTCCTCGTATTGTCCGGCCTGGGCTGTAATCAGGCGATCCGATTCAATCATTGAACTACCCGCTCAGAGGAAATCAACAACATGCCTGTACACTCGTATCGGGTTCATTATGCCCCAATTGTACAAACGGCGCTTTTGCTGTCACGTTACGCTCTCTACACATATGGGGCCAGGATGCGATTAATGACACTCTTTTAATCAGCCCATTAGCTGGCAGGAATCATTGCCCGTAGCGCCAACCGAATCAATTCCTGGCTCGACATGCCCTCCTCCGCAACCTTGCTGATCGCCTTGGACGCCTCCTGTGGCTTGTAACCCAGAGCAATCAGTGCGGCTTCCGCCTCTTCCCTGGGGTCATGACCTGCGGCAATGCCCGCGTTGGCTGAGCCGGAGATAACCGTCGCATTTGGCGACGCTGGCGTGAACTGCCCTTCAAGTTGCCCTATACGATCTGTCATTTCAATAAGCAGGCGTTCGGCGGTTTTCTTGCCAACACCGGGAAGCTTAACCAGGGCATTGGCATCGCGAGCCTCAACGCAGCGGATAAACTGATTCGCATCCAGCCCCGACAGAATCCCCGCGGCAAGCTTGGGACCAACACCATTAACCTTGATCAGCAACCGGAACAGGTCCCGATCCAGCCGTGAAGAGAAGCCGTAGAGGCTCTGGGCGTCCTCGCGAACAACAAAGTGGGTGTGAAGAACCAGCTCGTCGCCGGTTTCAGGAAGGTTAAAGAAGGTGGTGTAGGGAATATCGACTTCATACCCCAGGCCGGCGCATTCCACCAATGCCTGGGCGGGGGATTTTTCAATCAGGATGCCTCGGATACGACCAATCAACGGGTTTCTCCCTGGACTTCAATGAGTCTGGTTATTGTCTTCGGACCCGGCCACTTCGCACTTTCCCGCCACCTCCGGACGCCAGCCGGGCAACGCTCTGGCTCATGTGGGCGTGGCACAGCGCAATCGCCAGGGCGTCTGCGGCGTCGGCCTGCGGCTTGCGGGACAGCGCCAGCAACACCTGGACCATATGCTGGACCTGGGACTTGTCAGCGCCGCCTTTACCCACCACCGCCTGCTTGACCTGGCGGGCGGAATACTCGTGAACCGGCAAACCGCTGTTGGCGGCCGCTACAATCGCCGCTCCCCTGGCCTGCCCCAACTTCAGCGCTGAATCCGGGTTACGGGCCATGAATACCTGCTCGATGGCGAATTCTTCGGGGCGGTATTCGCCAATGAGCGTTGCCAGACTATGGAAGATGGTTTGCAGGCGCTCCGCCATGGGCTTCTCGCCGACCCGGATGCATCCACTGTCAATATATTCGATCACCCGGCCCTCGGCCCGGACAATGCCGTAACCGGTAATGCGTGACCCTGGGTCCACCCCCATGATTATCGACACGTTGCGCCCTTATTGATGGAGTGCCTCCATCACGTCCGCCGGTATATCGGCGTTGTGATAGACATTCTGCACATCGTCCAGGTCTTCCAGCATATCGATCAGCTTGAGGATGGGCTCTGCGCCCTCCTCATCCAGCTCTACAGTGGTTGAGGGCACCATAGTGACTTCTGCGTTATCGGGTATCAGGCCGGACTCCACCAGGGACTGTTTAACGTCGAGGAACTGATCTGGCACGGTGACTATCTCGAAAGAGCCGTCGCCGAGCGTTGCCAGATCCTCGGCACCGGCAACCAGGGCCGCTTCCATCAGCCGGTCTTCGTCCATCTCCGGACTGTAGCTGATAATACCCTGCTTACTGAACAGATACGCTACCGAACCGTCAGTGCCGAGGTTGCCGCCCATCTTGTTCAGGGCGTGACGAATGTCGGCCACAGTGCGGTTGCGGTTATCCGTCATGACTTCCACAAAGATAGCAACGCCACCGGGACCGTACCCTTCGTAGGTCAGTTCCTCGTAATTGCTGTCGTCACCATCCCCGGCACCCCGCTCAACGGCGCGCTCGATGGTGTCCTTCTTCATGTTGGCGGTCAGGGCCTTGTCGATGACGCCCCGCAATCGCGGATTGTCATCCGGGTTTCCCCCGCCCTGACGGGCCGCCACCGTCAACTCGCGAATGATCTTGGTGAAAATCTTACCGCGTTTGGCGTCCTGAGCCGCTTTACGGTGCTTGATGTTGGCCCATTTACTGTGTCCAGCCATAATCAACTCCGTTCAGTCGCGGAGCACACGAGGGTGTGCTCCGGCATTGCGTTACTCGCCTGCCTGGGTGTCTTCCTTACTTTCGCCGGCCTTGGCCACGGGCTTGCGGCGGCGGATATGAAGCTCACGCAACTGCTTGTCGTCCACTTCTCCGGGAGCCTGTGTCATCAGACAGGTGGCGCTCTGGGTTTTCGGGAACGCAATCACATCACGGATAGAACTGGCGCCTGTCATCAGCATGATCAACCGGTCCAGACCAAACGCCAGGCCACCATGGGGAGGGCAACCGTATTTCAGCGCATCCAGCAGGAACCCGAACTTGGCTCGTGCTTCTTCGTGCTCAATACCCAGGGTACGGAACACGCTTTCCTGCATTTTTTCGTCGTGAATACGGATGGAACCGCCACCGAGCTCGGTGCCATTGAGCACCATGTCGTAGGCGCGGGACAATGCCGTCGCCGGTGACGCTTCCAGCTCGTCACCAGAACAGGATGGCGCCGTGAACGGATGGTGAATCGCAGTCAGGCTTCCGTCAGATGTTTCCTCGAACATCGGGAAGTCCACCACCCACATCGGCGCCCACTCGGACGTCAGCATGTTCAGGTCGTGGCCGACCTTGATGCGAAGCGCGCCCAAGGCTTCGTTGACCACGTTGATCTTATCGGCGCCGAAGAACACGATATCGCCATCTTCCGCACCGGAGCGCTCGATGACAGCCTGCGCAACATCGTCACCCAGGAATTTGATGATCGGCGACTGCAGGCCTTCAACGCCCTTGGACGTATCATTGACCTTGATGTAGGCCAGCCCCTTGGCACCGTAAATACCCACGTACTTGGTGTAGTCGTCGATCTGTTTTCGGGTCAGCTCGCTGCCCTTCGGAACACGTAGTGCTGCTACGCGGCCCTTGGGGTCATTAGCCGGACCGGCAAACACCTTGAAGTCAACGCCCGCAACCAGATCACCCACGTCAACCAGCTCAAGCGGGATACGCAGGTCCGGCTTGTCGCTGCCATAACGCTGCATTGCCTCGGCGTACGGCATGCGCGGGAATTCAGGCAGATCCACTTCCAGAACATCCTTGAACAGCGAACGAATCATGTTCTCGTTCAGGGTCATCAAGGTCTCCTCATCGATGAACGAGGCCTCGATGTCAATCTGCGTAAATTCCGGCTGACGGTCGGCACGCAGGTCTTCGTCGCGGAAACACTTGGCGATCTGGTAATAGCGATCCACACCGGACACCATCAGCAATTGCTTGAAAAGCTGCGGGGACTGGGGAAGTGCAAAGAAGGAGCCTTCATGGGTGCGGCTTGGCACCAGGTAGTCACGTGCGCCTTCCGGAGTGGCGCGGGTCAGGATAGGCGTCTCCACATCCATAAAGCCGTTGCTATCCAGAAAGTTGCGAATATAGCTGGTCACCCTGGAACGGAAACGCAGTCGGTTCAGCATTTCCGGGCGACGCAGGTCCACAAAGCGATACTTCAGGCGAACGTCTTCACCGACATCCACATGCTCATCCAGCGGGAACGGAGGCGTTGCAGCGGCATTCAGGATGGATAACTGCTTACCCAGCAGCTCAACCTGCCCCGTCGGCATGTTGGCGTTTTCGGTACCAGCGGGACGACGGCGCACACGGCCGGTCACCTGAATAACGAATTCACTGCGGACCTTCTCCGCCAGATTGAAGCTCTCTGGGGTATCCGGATCGAACACGACCTGGGAAATACCGTCCCGATCGCGAAGGTCCAGAAAGATCACCCCACCGTGATCGCGGCGACGATGAACCCAACCGCAAAGAGTAACTTCCTGATCGATGTGAGATTCGTTGATTCCACCGCAATAATGACTGCGCATACCGGTTCCCGTTGTATCTGATGTGTGCGTAAAAGTTTGCAAAAATGGTTCTGGCGGACCCTACTGCAAAAGCGGCCCATTATAAACACAATGAACGGGAAAATCAGGCTTCCATCACCGTGGGTGACGGTAAAACATTTGGCCGCTAGAATGGGCCGATTTACCGCCCTATGGAGCCGCCCTTGTCAGCCCGAGCCGAACAGAAACTCCGCACTCGCCGTGCCCTGATGGACGCCGCCCTTGCTCAGCTCAGTGCGGACCGGGGCTTTGGCAGCCTGAGCCTGCGGGAAGTGGCAAGGGAAGCTGGCATTGCGCCGACATCGTTCTACCGGCACTTTTCCGAGCTCGACGAGCTGGGGCTTGCCCTGGTGGACGAAGGCGGTGTCGCCCTGCGACAACTCATGCGCCAGGCACGCAAGCGAATTGCACGAAACGGCAGCGCCATCAGCACCTCGGTGGACACCTTCATGGAGTATCTTGGCAACAACTCCAATCTGTTTCGTCTGATGCTGAGGGAAAGCACCGGGGTATCAAAACCCTTCCGCACCGCCATCAAAGCTGAAATCGACCACTTTGTGACCGAACTGGCTGCAGATCTGGCGCGCATCGCGGATGAAGAGAATCGCCCCCTATCCGACTCCAAACTGGTGGCAGACGCCATGGTGACACTGGTGTTTAACCAAGGCGCCGAGGCGCTTGACGCAACACCACCGGAAAAGGAAGCCTTGAAGGACAAACTGAAAACCGAGCTCAGGATGATCCTCGTTGGATCACGCACCATCGCCCGGCACAAACGCTAAGCTACCCGGCTTTGCCGGAAGAGATTGCTACGCCACTATTTGCGAGAGCCGACCCAGCAACGGCTTCAGTTGTTCGCTTATTCTGGCCAGATCGCTGACACTGTAGGGCTTCGGCGGAAGTTTGCCCCAGACCGGGCCCGGCCAGGCAGAGTCGCCGTCAAAACGCACGATATGATGAAGGTGAAGTTGCGGCACCATGTTACCCAACGCCGCAACATTGAGCTTATCCCCACCGAACAATTCCATCATGCCCTCCCCAAGAAGGGACGATTCCGCCAGCAGCTGCCGCTGTTGCTCCGGAGCCAGCTGATAGATCTCCCGCACACTGCCAACCCTTGGTACCAGAAGGATCCAGGGCCAGTTGCTGTCGTTCATCAGCCGAATTTCACACAGCTTGCTCTGTCCGAGGCTGACTGTGTCAGCTTCCAGACGCTCGTGCAGAACAAACGGCGACTCCGCCCCACTCATATTAACCTCCGTGGAACTGGTTCCGGCCACGGCCAATGGCGTAGTAGATCATACCGTGGCGCTCAAGCATTTCAGGTTCGTACAGGTTGCGCCCGTCAAACACGACAGGCTCCTTCAGGTTTGCGGCTATGGCTTCGAAATCCGGAGAGCGGAACTCCTTCCACTCGGTACAGATGGCCAGCACATCGGCCCCTTTCAGCGCCTGCTCCTTGGTGCCGCACAGGGTTAACCCTGGCTGATCGCCAAAGATACGCTGGGTCTCTTCCATGGCTTCCGGGTCAAAGGCCTGCACGCTCGCTCCGGCCTTCCAGAGGTCCTGCATCAGGGCTCGGGACGATGCTTCACGCATATCGTCGGTGTTGGGCTTGAATGCCAACCCCCAGATCGCGACGACCTTGCCCTTCAGGTTGCCACCGAAGTAATGACTGATCTTGTCGAACAACACGTGCTTCTGGGCATTGTTCACGGCTTCCACGGCGTTCAACAGGCGGGAGTCGTAGTCACAATCCCTGGCTGTGCGGGTCAATGCCTGGACATCTTTCGGGAAACAGGAGCCGCCGTAACCGCAACCGGGGTAAATAAAGTGGTAGCCGATGCGGGGGTCGGAACCAATGCCACGACGCACATTTTCTATATCGGCCCCCAAACGCTCCGCCAGGTTGGCTATTTCATTCATGAAACTGATCTTGGTGGCCAGCATGGAGTTGGCTGCGTACTTGGTCAGTTCCGCAGACCGGATGTCCATGAAAATCATGCGGTCGTGGCTACGATTGAACGGGTAGTAGACCTCATGCAGCAACTCTTTGGCCCGCTCACTGTCGGTGCCAACGATGATGCGGTCGGGCTTCATGAAATCGGTGATGGCCGCGCCTTCCTTAAGAAACTCAGGGTTGGACACGACATCGAAGTCCAGCTCCAGCCCGCGTTTGTCCAGCTCGGAGCGCACCGCAGCCTTAACCCTGTCGCCAGTACCAACCGGCACGGTGGACTTGTCCACCACCACCTTGTAGTCATCCATATACTGGCCAATGGAGCGCGCCACGGCGGTCACATACTGCAGATCGGCGGAACCGTCTTCATCAGGCGGTGTACCCACTGCGATGAACTGCAGAGAACCATGGGCCACGGCTTCTTGAGTATCGGTGGTGAACGCCAGGCGGCCTGCTTCAACCGTATGCTTTACGATGGACTCGAGGCCAGGCTCATAAATCGGTATATGGCCGTTCCTAAGCTTATCAATCTTGCCCTGATCCACATCCATACACAGAACGTGATGACCCACATCGGCCAGACAGGCACCCGTGACAAGACCAACGTAACCTGTGCCAAAAATAGTAATTTTCATCCTTTAAAACCCTGATGTCTGCAATTTATGGTTGGTATTCGATGTGCGGCCTCTCAGCCCTGCTTATCCTGCCAGATCCTCTCCCAGGCCAGGGCTGTGCCGACGATGGTATCCAGGTCGTCGTAATCCGGCTGCCAGCCCAGTACCTTTTTGATTCGCGAGTTGTCAGCCATCAGCGCGGCTGGGTCCCCTGCCCGACGGCCGGTTTCCTGCACCGGAAAGTCGTTGCCTGACTGGCGCTTGACCACATCAATAACTTCGCGGACGGTAAACCCACGCCCGTAGCCACAGTTCAGCACCCGTGACTCACCTCCACCGGCCATATACTCCAACGCCATCACATGAGCCTTGGCCAGGTCTTCCACGTGGATGTAGTCGCGGATGCAGGTACCGTCACGGGTGTCGTAGTCGGTGCCAAACACGCTCATGCCATCGCGCTTGCCCGTCACACACTCACACGCAACCTTGATCAGGTGCGTAGCTTCAGGCGTTGCCTGACCCAGCAAACCGTCCGGATTGGCCCCAGCTACGTTGAAGTAACGCAGGATCACGTAATTGAGGGATGACGCGGCAGCCAGATCCATGATCATCCGCTCGCTCATCATCTTTGAGGCGCCATAGGGATTGATCGGCGCCAGCGGAAGATCTTCCGTCAGTACGGTTTCCTCTGGCATGCCATAAACGGCAGCCGTCGACGAAAACACCATGTAAGGTACCTGGTGTTCTTCTACTGCCTTCAGCAAATTCAGCGTGTTACGGGTATTGTTGCTGTAGTACTTGAGGGGGTTCTCGACCGATTCCGGCACCACGATATTGGCGGCGAAATGCAGCACGGCTTCAAAGCGGTGCTGGCTGAAAAGGTCCGCAATGGCCTGTTCATCGGAGAGGTCTCCGATCACAAGCTCACCACAGGTGACCGCCCAACGGTATCCGGTGGACAGGTTATCGAAAACAACAATGTCGTGTCCGGCTTCGCCCAGTTGCCTTACGACATGACTACCTATATACCCGGCTCCGCCGGTTACCAGAACTTTCATGATCGATCGTCACTCCTTCCCTGAAAACAGTTGCCTCCGGCGGCGGATGTCGGCCCGCCGACGCGTGAAGAATTCGCTGATAACATGGCTGCACTGATCCACCAGAACACCTCCGACAGACTCAACACGCCAGTTGAGATGTGGCTCGTTCAGTGTTTGCCGAGCCGACACCACGGCACCCGCCTTCGGTTCCGCCGCACCGTACACCAAACGACTGATGCGGCTGTGCACAATGGCGCCCACACACATAGTGCACGGCTCAAGGGTGACGTAAAGCGTGGCACCCGGCAACCGGTAATTGCCCGCACGTCTTGCCGCGTCCCGCAGGGCGCGTATTTCAGCATGAGCGGTGGGGTCGCATCCACTGATCGGTGCATTATAGCCAGCTCCGATTTCCCGTCCATCCAGCACGACCACTGCACCAACTGGCACCTCACCAGCGGCTCCGGCCTGACGGGCCAGCTGCAGCGCACGCTTCATCCAGGAATAATCATCATCAGTGCCAGCCATAATGCCTGCCCGGTCACACCCCTCTGTTCGTCACGTCAGCGCTCGACAAAACGGGGTATGCAACCTATTAAAACAAAAGATTTATTGAGGGATGATTAAAGGGTGCAGCAACAATATCTGAGGCGGCATAATTTGTACCATCATCAACCAGGCGACATATTACCAAAGTTGGAAACGAGTGCGCGAATACCTGAATTCGCGTCTATTCAGCAGATTTCATCATTGCCTGGCATTCAGTTTAGAGTAAAAGCACGCCAACCCGGAACTTTCATTACCTCACAATGTCCACAGCATCGTGACGTACGATTACAATAAAGGTCTTCCCGAATGACAGGAGTCGTTCTCATGAGCCTACCTGCATCCCTGACAGCTGCAGTCGTCGTTCTACTCGGCACCACGCAAGCCTCCCTTGCGCAAAACAATTCGCAATCTTCACTACCCGAAGGTGCCGGCGAAGCATTGGTCGAGAACGCCTGCACAGCCTGCCATGGCGTCTCCACCATCAAACGCTCAGCTGGTTACAGCTCACCTGAAGAGTGGCGACGGGTTTTCTCCACCATGATTGACCTGCAAGATGAGCAGGCCACCAGGGTCGCCAATTATCTGGCCCAACACTTTCCGGAAGACCCCGGCAGGCGACCAACTCTGGTTCCGGGAAATGTCGACATTGAGATTACTGAATGGACAACACCTACCCTTGGGCAACGCACTCGGGACCCGATTGAAGCACCAGACGGCTCTATCTGGTGGACAGGTATGTGGGCGAGCCTGGTTGGAAAACTGAACCCGAATACTGGCGAAATGAAAGAATACAATTTACCGCCATCAGCCCGGCCACACTCCATTGTCCCTGATGAGGATGGCAACATCTGGTACACCGGAAACAGCAACGCCACTATCGGGAAGCTGAATCCGGACACCGGCAATATCACTGAATATGAAACGCAGGCCAAAGACCCTCACTCTGCCGTGTTTCATCCCAACGGCAACCTGTATTTCACGGCTCAGCACGCGGCCATGCTGGGCCGACTGGATCCTGAAACCGGTGTATTGAAGGAAGTTAACACTGAAGCCAGGCCCTATGGAATCAAGGTAGATTCCAACGGCACCGTTTGGATTGCCTACAATGGCACGAACAAGATTGGCGCCATGAACCCGAACACTATGGAGGTTCGTTATTACAACCTGCCGGATAAACGAACCCGAGTACGTCGACTTGACCTGGATAGCCAAGGCAACGTTTGGTACGTCAATTCAACGAGGGGAAAAATCGGCCGACTGAACCCGGATACCGGCGCAATCACCGAATGGGATTCCCCCAGCGGCACGGACTCTCATCCTTACGCATTGGCCGTCATCGACGACATTATCTGGTACAACGAATCGGGCATGCGACCTGATGCAATCGTCAGATTCGACCCGAAAGCCGAGACCTTTCAAAGCTGGGCCATTCCCTCGGGAGTTGGGATCATTCGCAATGTTTGGGTGACTGAAGAAGAAAACCTGCTAATCCATCAAAGCAGCACCAATCAGGTCGGGTTGGTCAGAATTAACTGACCAACCCGACCAGCATACCGGTCACTCCCACTCGATGGTTGCCGGCGGCTTGGAGGAAACGTCGTAGGTTACCCGGGAGACACCTTCAATTTCATTGATGATGCGATTGGATACCGTTTCCAGCAGATCGTACGGCAGGTGTGCCCAACGGGCGGTCATGAAATCGATGGTTTCCACTGCGCGCAATGCCACCACGTATTCATAGCGTCGGGCATCACCTACCACTCCAACCGATTTGACGGGCAGGAAGACCGCAAATGCCTGGCTGGTTTTGTGGTAAAAGTCAGCACGGTGCAACTCTTCCAGGAAAATAGCATCAGCCCGACGGAGGATTTCGGCGTATTCCTTCTTCACTTCACCCAGAATCCGCACGCCCAGGCCGGGCCCGGGGAATGGGTGGCGATACACCATGTCGTAAGGCAGTCCAAGCTCCAGGCCAATACGGCGAACCTCGTCCTTGAACAGTTCCCGCAGCGGCTCCACCAGCTTCATTTTCATGGTTTCCGGCAGACCACCCACATTATGGTGGGATTTAATAACATGGGCTTTACCGGTCTTGGAGGCTGCGGATTCAATGACATCCGGGTAGATGGTGCCTTGGGCCAGCCAGTTCACATCGCGGATGTTGGCGGCTTCTTCGTCGAACACATCAATGAAGGTGTTGCCAATGATCTTGCGCTTCTGCTCAGGATCATCAACACCCTTGAGCTTGGACAGGAACAGGTCTTCGGCATCAACGCGAATAACCTTCACACCCATGTTGCTGGCGAACATATCCATCACCTGATCGCCTTCGTTCAGGCGTAACAGGCCGTTGTCCACGAACACACAGGTCAACTGGTCGCCGATGGCTTTGTGAAGCAGCGCAGCGGTAACGGAAGAATCCACACCACCAGACAGACCCAGAAGCACCTTGCCACTGCCCACCTGGTTACGGATCTGTTCCACCGCATCGTCAACAATCTTGGCTGGCGTCCACAGAGCCTCGCACTGGCAGATGTTGAGAATGAAGTGCTCCAGGATGCGCTTGCCCTGCAGGGTATGGGTCACTTCCGGGTGGAACTGGACGCCGTAGAGGTTACGCGACGTATCCTGCATGGCCGAAATCGGCGCACTCTCCGTTGATGCCAGCAGTTCGAAGCCCTCTGGCATCACCACAACCTTGTCGCCATGGCTCATCCACACATCCAGCAAAGACTCGCCGGTTGCCGTGAGATGGTCTGTAATATCTTTCAGCAAAGGCCCCTTGGCCCGCACTTTGACCTGGGCATAGCCAAATTCCCGCTTCTCGGAACTGGCAACACGACCGCCCAGCTGCTCGGCCATGGTCTGCATGCCATAACAAATGCCCAAAACCGGAATCCCTTTTTCGAACAGGCCTTCCGGCGCACGAGGGCCACCCAGTTGAGTCACGGACTCGGGGCCGCCTGCGAGAATGATGCCTTTGGGATTGAACTCTTTCAGTTCCTCATCGGTAATATCAAAGGCCTTGATCTCACAATAGACCCCAATTTCCCGAACGCGGCGCGCGATGAGCTGGGTGTACTGGGAACCGAAATCGAGAATCAGAATACGGTGGTCGTGGATGTTATGGGCCATGAAATCCTCGGAGCAGAAAGAAAAAACGCGGCTCACTGGGTGAGCCGCGCCCGAATCGACAGTGGTCAGCCGATACGGTAGTTAGGGGCTTCTTTGGTGATGGTCACGTCGTGGACGTGACTCTCACGCATGCCCGCATTGGTGATGCGGACGAATTCAGGCTTGGTGCGCATTTCTTCCATGGTGGCACTGCCGGTATAACCCATGGAAGCCCGCAGGCCGCCCATCAACTGGTGCACAATGTTCCGCATCGGGCCCTTGCAGGCAACGCGGCCTTCAATGCCTTCCGGCACCAGCTTCTCAATGCCTTTACTGGCGTCCTGGAAGTAACGGTCACTGGACCCCTGCCCCATGGCTCCAATGGAACCCATGCCGCGGTAGGCTTTATAGCTACGGCCCTGATACAGCTCAACCTCGCCCGGGGCTTCGTCAGTACCGGCCAGCAGGCTGCCGATCATGACACTGTAGGCTCCGGCTGCAATGGCCTTGGAAATATCGCCAGAGAAGCGAACGCCACCATCCGCGATCACGGGCACGCCACGGTCTTTCAAGGCGGCGGCCACATTGGACACAGCTGTGATCTGTGGCACGCCAATGCCGGCCACAATACGGGTCGTGCAGATGGAACCGGGACCGATACCTACCTTGACCGCGTCTGCACCAGCGTCAGCCAGATCGATTGCGGCATCAGACGTAGCAATGTTGCCGCCGATCACCTGAACTTCCGGGAAATGTTCTTTAATCCAGCGAACCCGGTCGAGCACGCCCTTGGAATGGCCATGGGCCGTATCCACTACGATCACGTCAACTCCGGCCTCAACCAGCGCGGCTACACGTGCATCTGTATCTGCACCGGTGCCAACGGCAGCGCCAGCTCGAAGACGGCCCTGCTCGTCCTTGCAAGCGAGCGGATAGTCCTTCGCCTTCTGGATATCCTTGACGGTGATCAGCCCGCGCAATTCAAAGTCATCATTCACGACCAGGACTTTTTCAATGCGGTGACGATGCAACAGCTCTTTCACGTCGTCCAGGTTGGCACCCTCTTTCACCGTCACCAACTTGTCCTTGGCGGTCATGATTTCCGAGACAGGCGTGTCCAGGCGGCTTTCAAAGCGAATATCACGACCGGTGACGATACCAACGAGATCGACACCGTCCACCACCGGCAGCCCCGAAATGTTGTTGGCCATGGTGATGTCCACGAGTTCGCGAACCGTAGTGTCCGGCGTCACCGTGATAGGATCCTTCACGACGCCGCTTTCGAACTTCTTGACCTTGCGGACGGCCGCGGCCTGCTGCTCAACAGACATGCTCTTGTGCATGATGCCGATGCCACCTTCCTGGGCCATGGAAATGGCCAGATCAGCTTCGGTCACGGTATCCATAGCCGCTGATACCAGAGGAATATTCAGGGTGATACCTTTGGTCAGCTGGGTTTGCAGGCTGACCTGGTGAGGAAGAACCTCTGAGCGTCCTGGAACGAGCAGTACATCGTCAAAGGTGAGGGCTTCTTCGGCAATTCGCAGCATTGGGATCCGCCTTTTGAACATGCTAGATTGGAGAATTCTGACACCACACCCCGCAGGCTGTGGCAGTACAAAATTCTTAATCGACCTATTATAAATGGGCCTTGGTTGACAGTAAACCGGGGCTGACTACCTATTGGGTTGCATCTTTTTGAATTTTCGCTATTTTTACTCTCCAATTTTCGGCTTTTGCGTATACAGCAACCCCACAGAAACGAAGGAGCACCCCCTTTGGACAGCGGTTTCCAGGATTCCCGGCCCCGAGCGCTGAGTGTCAGCGAGCTCAATCACCAGGCCCGCCACCTGCTGGAAGCCAGCTTCATGCAGGTTTGGGTTGAGGGTGAATTGTCCGGATTCTCCCGCCCCTCTTCTGGCCATTGGTATTTTTCCCTGAAAGATCGCAAATGCCAGATCCGCTGCGCCATGTTCCGGGGCTTCAACCAGCGGGTGAAAGAAATTCCGAAGGAAGGCGAGCAGGTTCGCATCCGCGGCAAGGTAACGCTTTACGAAAACCGGGGTGATTTCCAGATCATTGTCGAGCATGTCGAGCCAGCGGGACTCGGCGCGTTGCAGCAGGCCTATGAGGAGCTCAAACGCAAGCTGCAGATGGAGGGTCTGTTCGATGCAGCCCGCAAAAAAACGCTGCCATCAACCCCTCGCCACATTGGGGTTGTGACATCGCCCACCGGAGCCGCCATTCACGATATCCTGACCGTACTTGCCAGACGATGCCCGGCCATTCCCGTCACCCTTTACCCCACCGCTGTCCAGGGGCAGGCAGCAACAGCTGACATTGTCCGCGCCATTGACCGGGCAGCCCGACACGGACTCGCCGATGTGCTGATTATTGGTCGCGGTGGTGGCTCACTGGAAGATCTTTGGTGTTTCAACGAGGAAGCCGTCGCCCGCGCCATAGCAGCATGCCCCCTGCCAACGGTCAGTGCGGTTGGCCACGAAGTGGACGTAACCATTGCCGACTTTGTCGCCGACCTGCGGGCACCCACACCGTCCGCCGCTGCGGAAAAGATATCACCCGATCAGCAGGACTGGCTGCGACAGCTCAAGGAACGCGAACATCGACTCGCCGGCGCCGCCAGCCGAGCCCTAAAACGCATGGGGACTCAGCTGGCGCATCTTTCCGCCAGGCTCAGGGATCCCCGGCGTGAACTGATGGAAAAAGCCCAGCGCATGGACGACCTCGACCTGCGGCTGGGCAAGGCCATGCGTCAACGCATGGAGCGGGAAAAGGTACGCGCTGAGCACCTTGGCCAGCGCCTGAGAATGCAGTCTCCCGCAAAACGGCTCGACGACAACCGCAGGAGCGTCAGCCAGCTGTCCGAACGACTAACCCGCTTGGCTCGCCAGTCCGTCATCCAACGCCAGGAGCGCCTTGAGCATCTGGCTCAAACACTGAATGTGGTCAGCCCGCTGGCGACGCTGGGGCGGGGGTACGCCATCGTCCAGCAGGAAAACGGGGATATAGTTCGCCAGGCCAGTGAACTCGCGCCCGGCGACAGGATCACCGCCCGTGTTGCCAGCGGCCACGTTGAAGCGAACGTGACCGCGGTCAATTCAGGAAACCAATAACTTTCAAAAAGACAGAAACTTAGCCTATGGTCTAGTAGTCCTATACCTCAAAGCGCCTAAAGTTGTGGGTATTACAAAACACAACAACAACAGTGATGCGAGGTGGATGTTATGGACTACCACTCCGAGTTCAGGCAATCAATCGACCAGCCTGACGCCTTCTGGCGCGAGAAAGCGTCTGCCATTGACTGGATGGAGCCCCCGAAAACCATCTGGCAGCCCACCGATAACGGACATGGGGAGTGGTTTCCCGATGGCGTCCTTAACACCTCCGACATAGCACTGGATGCCAACATCCGGGCCGGGCGCGGCGAACAGAAAGCCCTGATTTACGATTCTCCGGTCACCGGCACCACCCGCTCATACACCTACAATGAGCTCACCTGTGCGGTGGCAACCTTCGCCGGTGCCCTCCAGGACAGAGGCATCACCAAGGGTGACCGGGTGATTCTCTACATGCCCATGATTCCGGAAGCCGTCATTGCCATGCTGGGATGCGCCCGGATTGGCGCCATTCATTCCGTGGTCTTTGGCGGTTTCGCATCCAATGAACTGGCGGTGCGCATCGATGATGCCAAGCCCAAGGCCGTCATCACAGCCTCCTGCGGCATCGAAGTCAGCAAGGTCATCGAATACAAGCCCTTGGTGGACAAAGCCATCGATCAGGCGGACCACAAGCCCGAGTGTTGCATTGTGTTTCAGCGCCCGCAGGCTAAGGCCACGCTTCAGGAAGGTCGCGATTTCGACTGGGGTGAAATGGTTAGCCGGGCCCGGGCGGTAGACCCGGTGCCTGTCAGGGCCACCGACCCGCTTTATATCCTCTACACGTCCGGAACCACCGGTAAACCCAAGGGCGTTGTGCGCGACAACGGCGGCCATGCCGTCGCTCTTCGCTACAGCATGCACCTGGTTTACGACGCCAGCCCGGGAGATGTCTACTGGGCCGCATCGGACGTTGGCTGGGTGGTCGGGCACAGCTATATCGTCTATGCCCCCTTGTTTGCAGGCTGCACCACCATTCTTTACGAGGGCAAGCCGGTCAAAACTCCGGATGCCGGCGCCTTCTGGCGCGTGGTCCAGGACCACGGCGTGAATCTGTTGTTCACGGCACCGACCGCCTTCCGGGCGGTCCGCAAGGAAGACCCTGAGGCTGATCAGCTGTCCCGCTACGACATCAGTTCCCTGAAGCGCCTCTTCCTGGCCGGCGAACGACTGGACCCACCCACCTACGAATGGCTGAAGGAACATACCCGCCTGCCAATACTGGACCATTGGTGGCAAACCGAAACCGGCTGGGCAATCTGCTGCAACCCGGTGGGCATCGAGATGATGACGACGAAACCCGGCTCCGCCACGCTTCCGTCCCCCGGATTCAACGTTCAGGTGGTGGACATGGAGGGCCATCAGGTGCCCGCCGGCGAACAGGGCCAGATTGCCGTTAAGCTGCCATTGCCTCCGGGCTGCATGTCCACGGTCTGGGGTGACGACGCCCGATTCCGTAACACTTATCTTGCCCCCATCGAAGGTTTCTACAGTTCTGGTGATGGAGGATTTGTTGATGAAGACGGCTATGTGTTCGTGATGGGAAGAACGGACGACGTTATCAACGTCGCGGGCCACCGGTTGTCCACAGGAGAGATGGAGGAAGTGGTGGCGGCCCACCCGGCCATCGCGGAATGCTGCGTGGTCGGTGCTCACGACGACATGAGAGGCCAGGTGCCCGTGGGGCTCGTACTGATCAAGGACGGCGCAACCATCGACCACGACGAACTTGAAGAAGAGCTGGTTGAGATGGTGCGCGAAAAAATCGGCGCTATTGCCTGCTTCCGCAAGGCGTTGGTCGTGGAACGACTCCCCAAAACCCGGTCCGGCAAGATCCTGCGCCGGGTAATCCGACAGATCGCCGATGGTGAGGACTACGCAGTGCCAAGCACGATTGACGACCCCGCCATACTGGAAGAAATCAGCGAGCAGTTCAAAAGCTGACCACGAGACGCCGTCACCAATCGGAACCTGCGCCACAACGGTGCATCCGTTTGGTGACGATTTTATGACAACTTGTTGTTTTTGCGGATTAAAAAACTTAAATAAAGTGCTAAAAAAAGCGTTGACGCCCTCCCAACTCGGTCTATACTGAAATTGCTGTGAAAATACAGCGGTATTTGGTGAATGCGTTTCAACGTCCTGCCGCAGTGCTCTTCGTTGCCCCTTTCCTCAGTACTTTCTGAATTTTTACAGCGCCGGTATTCCGACTGGATACCGATGGTCCCGTGAGGGCAAAATTTCAGAAATACAGGAAAGATCAATGTCAGATACAAAAACAGGCCACGTAAAGTGGTTTAACGAGTCCAAGGGCTTCGGCTTTATCGCCCAGGACGGTGGCAGTGACGTTTTCGTTCACTATAGTGCAATCAACGCGAGCGGTTTCCGCACCCTGACCGAAGGTCAACAGGTGCAGTTTACCGTGACTCAGGGTCCGAAAGGTCCCCAGGCGGAAAACGTAACCCCAGTCTGAGGTTACGCGACCCCGCCCTATGCCCCTCACGGGCACAGGGAATCCGAAAAAGCCGGCATTCGCCGGCTTTTTCTTTTTCAGGCACCTGCTTCCGCCGACGCCTTATTGGTGACCCCATCCCGACGACCAGCTTCGACCACCTGCGAAACCGCTGAAAACAGCGCCTGCAAGGTAGCCGACGTGGTATCTTCGGCCAGAGCGGCCGCACTGCAATGCTGTCCGTCCACCGTCACACGGATACAGGCCAGTGCATTGGCGTTGGTGCCCTCACCCAATGCAAATTCATCGTAGGCTTCTACCGCCAGGGTTACGCCGTATTCCGCCTCCAATGCCGCTGACACTGCCTCGACCGCTCCGAGGCCATGACCTTTGAGTATAATCGGGTCGCTTTCAGCGCCAATACTCACAACGGCATTCACGCCCTCATCATCCCGGTGAAGGTCATAGGATCTCAACTCCCAGGCTTTGGCCACCTTCAGGTAACGATCTTCGAACAACCGATGAATCGTCAGTGAGTCAATCTCTCCGCCGTTGGTTTCGGCCTCTCGCTGCACCAGCTTACTGAACTCGATCTGCAACCACCGTGGCAGGCTGATGTTGTAATCACGCTCCAGGACATAAGCCACACCACCTTTGCCAGACTGGCTGTTGATGCGAACCACTTCCTCATAACGGCGACCGAGGTCGTGAGGATCGATGGGCAGATACGCCACATGCCAGCTTTCGCCTTCGGTGCGGCGGGCCAGGCATTTACGGATTGCATCCTGGTGGCTGCCCGAGAAGGCGGTAAACACAAGCTCACCGGCATAGGGGTGGCGGGGATGGGTGGAAATCTCGGTACAGGCTTCAACCACATCGGTAATCTCGGCCATTCCAGACAGGTCCAGCGTCGGATCCACGCCCTGGGAGTAAAGATTCATCGCCATGGTGACCAGGTCCATGTTGCCGGTACGCTCACCATTGCCCATCAGCGTGCCTTCCACCCGGTCAGCGCCGGCCATCACCGCCAGCTCCGCCGCCGCTACGGCACAGCCACGGTCGTTGTGGGTATGGACGCTGATACTGATGTGCTCGCGATACCGAACGTGATCGCAGATCCACTCGATCTGATCGGCAAATACATTGGGGGTCGCCATTTCCACGGTGGCTGGCAGGTTGATCACCACCGGCTGGCCCTGATCCGGGCGCCAGACGTCGTTTACCGCATCGATCACGTCCGCGGCGTATTCCAGTTCCGTTCCGGTAAAGCTCTCCGGCGAATACTGGAAAGTCCATTCGGTCTCCGGGTACTTGGCGGCGTTGGCCTTGACGATGCGGGCACCATTGACCGCAATATCTTTCACGCCTTCGCGGTCCATGCCGAAGACCTGCTCCCGCTGAACCGTCGACGTCGAGTTGTACACATGTACGATAGCCTTGCGAGCCCCCTTAAGGGCATCGTAGGTGCGCTCAATCAGCTCCGGCCGCGCCTGGGTCAGCACCTGAATGTGCACATCATCGGGAATGCGATCTTCTTCAATAAGTTTGCGACAAAAATCAAAATCCGGTTGGCTCGCTGCAGGAAAGCCAATCTCGATTTCCTTGAACCCCAGCTTTACCAGCAAATCAAACATCCGCTGCTTCTGCGCTACCGACATCGGCTTTACCAGTGCCTGGTTGCCATCCCGCAGATCCACCGCACAAAAACGGGGAGCGGTGGTGATGACTTTGTCAGGCCAGCGACGATCGGTTTTCGCCACCGGCGTAAACGCAACGTATTTACGATGATCAAATGCCATTGGGGTGATTCCTTGCTGTTCTCACGGGGAATTCATTGATTGTGTATCAGGATAACGCGTCACACGGGGAAAATGATTGCTTTTTCTCCCTTAAGAAACCCAGAATAGACACAATATTCCAGAATACTCACTGAAGGTGCAATTTTATGTCAACTTCCGACAAGTCGCTTGTTAAAATCGACAGGATTGACCGTCATATCCTCGAACAGTTGCAACAGAATGGCTCGCTGACAAACCAGGAGCTGGCAGACAAAGTCGGTCTTTCACCCTCCCCTTGCCTGCGACGGGTCCGCGCACTGGAGGACGCCGGGATCATAGTTCGGCAGGTAACAATCCTTGATCACAAAAAGCTGGGACTGTCCCTTACGGCGATCATACTCATCGGCATGGACCGGCACACCCCCGAACGCTTTGCCACGTTCGAGCGGCAGGTGGGTGAATACCCCGAAGTTCAGGAATGCTACCTGATTACCGGCCAGGACGCCGATTACATGCTCAAGGTGGTAGTGCCCGACATGGATCATTATCACCACTTTCTGCTAAATCGCATCACCCGCATCCAGGGCGTCAGTGGTGTGCATTCCAGCTTTGTGCTGAGGCGGGTTATTGACAGCACGGCCCTGCCTCTGGGGTATCTGTCCTGACTCGCTAGCGAATGAGCTCAGCCAGATAGGCCCGGGCCATGCATTTGAGCTCACTCACCATCGAACGGGCCTGATCGTCCGGCAGGGTCGCCGCAAGCCTGAGAACGGTTCCGGCCGAGCGGGGCAACATCAGGCTCGCCGTCCACCGACGATCTTCCGGAATGCGGGGACAGACGTCCCGCAAGCGGTTATCCAGGTCGCGGGCATGGCTGTAGAGCTCACGGATATCCAGGTCCCGCAATTCGGGCATCGATTCCACCCCGCTCCAGATCACGGAATAGGCAGGTTCGGTCCGATAAAACTCATAGAACAGGTCAATCAGAACGTCTACGGCATCCACCAGCTCCAGAGTCTGGAGCCGCTCCCGCAACGCCGTCTCCATGCGCTCAACATGCCCTTCAGCAATCGCCTTTACGATGGCCGCCTTGTTGGGAAAGTAACGATAGAGGGAGGCGAGTGACATGCCGGACTGACGGGCAATGGCAGACATACTGGTGGCATCGACACCCACCTCGTGGAAAATCGCTGCCGCATGGCTGAGAATGCTATTCACGCGCTCGCGACTTCTGGCCTGAACAGGCTGACGGCGAGGCGTGATATCTACGGTTTCTTCGGTCATATCTCCTGCTTCAGTCGCGGTTATACGGTAAAGCATAGCTGCCCGTTACATGGGCTACCAGTTTCTCCTCGTTTCCCTGCCCGGATAGCAACCGCACCTCGCAAAAAGCAAGTCGGCGCCCCATCCGCAGAACCCTCGCCTCCCCTATCAGGTCGTCCGGTGCCGGCTTATGCAGGAAATTGATCGACAGGTTGCTGGTCACCGCCATCTCAACCTGACCAATGGCGGCCATCACTGCCGCGTACATGGACGCATCCGCCAGGGCCATCTGCACCGGGCCAGACAGTGTGCCGCCGGGGCGAATCAGGCGTTCGGAAAACACCAGGCGGGTGCGGGCGAACCCATCTTCCCGCGCTTCGTCGACGGTAAATCCGATATCCTCGGCCATAGGCACACCGGCCCTGATAACGGCCTCGACTTCAGTTGCGGTCAGTGTCATTCGCAGCTCTCCCAATGTCCATCTGTACCTCGTGGTAATCGCTCCGTACAATAGCGAGCACGACAGGATAAATAAAGAACCCCTTCTCAACTGCTTACGGATAACACAATGCGAGCAAGCCGCTACCTGATTGCCACCCAAAAAGAAACGCCTGCCGATGCCGAGATCATCAGCCATCAAATGATGCTCCGGGCAGGAATGATCCGAAAACTGGCCTCCGGCCTCTACTCCTGGCTGCCAATGGGATTGAGGGTGCTTCGCAAGGTTGAACGCATCGTGCGCGAGGAAATGGACAAGAGTGGCGCACAGGAAGTGCTGATGCCCGCGGTACAGCCGGCGGAGCTGTGGCAGGAATCCGGGCGCTGGGAACAGTATGGCGGTGAACTACTGCGGATGAACGACCGCCATGGTCGCGACTTCTGCTTCGGGCCCACCCACGAGGAGGTCATCACCGATCTGATCCGCAACGAGCTGAAAAGCTACAAGGAATTGCCCGCGAACTTCTACCAGATCCAGACCAAGTTCCGCGATGAACGACGTCCCCGGTTCGGCGTGATGCGTGCGCGGGAATTCATCATGAAGGACGCTTACTCGTTCCATGTGAATGCGGAATCATTGAACGACACGTATCAGGTCATGCATCGCACCTACTGCGCCATCTTTGATCGACTGGGCCTGGATTACCGCCCCGTCGAGGCGGATTCAGGCGCTATCGGCGGAAGCGCGTCCCACGAGTTCCATGTACTGGCCTCATCCGGTGAAGACGCCATTGTGTTCAGCACCGACAGCGACTATGCCGCCAACATTGAGAAAGCCGAAGCCGTTGCGCCTGCCGGAGACCGCTCATCGCCTTCCGAAGAAATGGCGGAGGTGGCCACACCAGAGCAACGGACCATAGAGGCCGTTGCCACATTCCTGAACGTAGACGCCAGTCGCTGCGCCAAGACCTTGCTGGTCAAGGCCGAAGAAGACGACAACGGCCACAGTGGCCTGATTGCCCTGATCCTTCGGGGGGATCACACCCTTAATGAAATCAAGGCGGAAAACCTGCCCGATGTCGCTGAACCGCTGACCATGGCCACCGATGAGGAAATCGAACAGGTTGTCGGTTGCAAGGCCGGCTCCATCGGCCCCGTGAACCTGCCAGTGCCCGTCATTGTCGATCGCAGTGCGGCACACATGGTGGACTTTGTCTGCGGCGCCAACAAGGAAGGCCACCACCTGACCGGCGTAAACTGGGAGCGCGATGTAGCCCTGAGCCGCGTGGAAGACCTGCGCGATGTGGTCGAGGGCGATCCCAGCCCGGACGGCAAGGGCACCCTGGAAATCCGGCGCGGTATTGAAGTTGGCCACATTTTCAAGCTGGGCAATAAATACAGCAAGGCCATGAACGCCACGGTACTGGATGAAAACGGCAAGAGCGCCACCCTGGAAATGGGCTGCTACGGTATCGGTGTCTCCCGGATTGTCGCCTCGTCCATTGAGCAGAACCATGACGACAAGGGCATCATCTGGCCCGACGCCATTGCTCCGTTTGAGGTGGCTATCGTGACACTGAACGGCCACAAATCCCCTTCGGTCATGGCTGCCGGGGAAAAGCTCTATGAGCAGCTTCGCCAGGCTGGTTTTGATGTCCTTCTGGATGACCGGAACGAACGTCCGGGCGTGAAGTTCGCGGATATGGAACTGATCGGCATTCCTCACCGGTTCGTGGTATCCGAGCGGGGCCTGACGGCAGAAACCCTGGAATACAAGGGCCGCCGTGACGAAGACAAGCAGGATATTCCACTCGCTGAGGCACTCCCCTTCCTGATTAGCGCCTCCCCCCGCAACGGCCTTTAAGGAACCGTGCAACGAGCGTAATCGGTTCAGGCCTGCCCTATGGGCATGAACCGATTACGCCCGGTTCCATTTCCAGCGCAATACCAAAGCGGGCTTCAACATCCTCCCGGATACGGCTGGCCAATGCCAACACGTCCTGACCGCTGCCATTCGAATGGTTCACCAACACCAGTGCCTGACGGTTATGGACGCCAACGCGGCTATTGCGATACCCCTTCCAGCCACACTGGTCGATCAGCCATGCGGCCGCCACCTTGGCATTGTCATCACCGGGGTAGCCGGCGATCTCTGGGTGTTGCTCCTTCAATGACTCCCAGGTTGCCATTGGCACAACTGGGTTCTTGAAGAAGCTGCCGGCATTGGGAAGCTGTTCCGGATCAGGCAATTTGCGTCGACGAACAGCCATCACGGCACTGGCGACATCAAGCGGAGTGAGATCGCGCAGGTCCTGCCCGTCGAAATAGTCGCAGAGGTCACGATAATCCAGTGAGAATGGTCGGGTGCGGGACAATCTCAGACGAACCTCTGTGATGACGTAGCGCCCGGGTTCGTGTTTGAACACGCTGTCACGATAGCTGAAATGGCACAGACTGTTCGTCAGCACCACTTCGTTGCCGGTCTGCCGATCCAGGGCCCGGATATCCACCAGGGTGTCCTGCAACTCCGTGCCATAAGCTCCGATGTTCTGAACCGGTGCCGCCCCGACAGTGCCAGGAATCAGCGCAAGGTTTTCAATCCCTCTGTAGCCGGAGGAAGCCGCGTACAACACACTTTCGTGCCAGTTTTCACCAGCGCCCAGTACCAGTGTCGCCTCGTCGCCACTAACCTGCTCCCAGCACCGGCGTGCGATGGCGATGCGAATCACCAGCCCCGGATAATCCCCTGCAAATACCAGGTTGCTGCCACCTCCGAGCAGGAGCGGCTCAACCGATGCTTCCGATGCCCACGCCAGCGCTCTCCGGAGCGCCTCGACAGTGGTGACCGACACAAAATACCGCGCCCTCGCCTCGATACCAAGACTGTTCATCGTCCCCAGGGACACGTTCTCCCTGATCTCCCCGGAACGGGTCACACCAGCCGCTCCCGGATATGCTCAAGAAGACCTTCACTGGCCTCGGTAATCAGGTCAAGTACGTGCTCGAAGCCCTGATCGCCACCGTAGTATGGGTCCGGCACTTCCTCTTCATCAGAACGACCAAACCCCAGAAACAATGCCGGCTCGGTCCCGCCATGTTGCTGCCAGATATCCCTGACGTCCGCGAGATTCTGACGGTCCATCACCAGTACGTAATCGAACCGGTCCAGATCCGGCGCCTGGAACTGGCGGGCCCGGAGATCACTGATATCGATTCCGCGCTTGCCGGCAGCGGCCATGGCGCGTCCGTCCGGGGCCTTGCCCACATGCCAGTCGCCGGTGCCGCAGGAATCGATGGCAATGCGACTTTCGAACCCGGACTGCTGAACCACCTGGCGAAAGACACCTTCTGCGCTGGGCGAACGGCAGATGTTGCCAAGACAGACAAACAGTACGTTTACTTCCGGCTTCATGGGTGTCCTGCCCCCTTTTGTCTGGTAATCATGATTTGCCGCAGACGCTCTAGATCCTCGGCGGTATCCACGCCCGCAGGTGGCATCCGGCACGCTTCTTCGACGTGAATGCGGGCGCCATTGTAGAGTGCCCGCAGCTGTTCCAGGGATTCAGTGACTTCGGTCGGGGCTGGCGCCCAGGTCACGAAATTCCGCAGGAGGCTGACGCGGTAGCCGTAGATGCCAATGTGACGATAGTAATTGCTGTCTTCCGGTAGCGGCCGCGCCGCGGCGGTGTCGCCACCGTCCTGCCACGCATCCCGGGCCCAGGGAATCGGCGCCCGGCTGAAGTAGTGGGCCATGCCCCGGTTATCGAAAACCACTTTGACAACATTGGGATTGAACACACTGGTGGCGTCAGGAATCCGCTCGCAGAGGGTGGCGATGGCTGCGTCAGGGTGAGCTTCGAGGTTTGCGGCCACCTGGTCAATCAGTTCCGGTGGGATCAAGGGCTCATCACCCTGAACGTTGACAACCCGGTTGTCCGAACCAAACCCCAGCTTTCGGGCTACCTCTTCAAGACGGTCCGTACCACTGGCGTGGTTGGCGGAGGTCATCACCACTTCTGCACCGAAGTCGGCACAGGCGGCCTTGATGCGTTCGTCATCCGTGGCGATCACCACACGACCAGCCTGACTTTCACACGCCCGCTCATAGACGTGCTCAATCATCGGCTTGCCGGCAATGTCTGCCAATGGCTTGCCAGGCAGCCGAGTAGAGGCATAACGTGCCGGGATAACGACGGTGTAGGACATACGGGCTTCCTGTCAGCGTTTGTGGAGTCGCTCGTCGGTCGTCAGAGTCCGGGCTTCGGTGGCGAGCATCACCGGTATCCCCTCGCGAATCGGAAAGGCCATCGCATCCTGATAGCAGACAAGCTCGGTTTTGGCGTCGTTCAGCTTCAGGTCACCTTTGCATACCGGACAGGCCAGCAGGGCCATCAGTTTTTTATCCATGGTGCGGTTCTCACAATGTCATTGTATCCAGCGATTGGTTGCAGTCATTGACGCGGGCCACGAACGCCTCGGAAAACACCTCGGGGAGGCTGGCCGTGACAGACAGGACCCAGGTGTTGTCAGGGGCGACCCCGCGGCACTTGACCGCATCCTTGGCGGTCATCACCAGCCATTCACCGTCTTCGGAGTGCAGGTCGGCGGGCGTAAAAGGATGATGGTCCGGCAAGGCAAGAGGCCTGACCTGGGCCCCCAGCGCCATCAGTGTATCGAAAAACCGGCTGGGATTACCGATCCCTGCCACTGCCCTCACGCGCCGGCCTTCCAGGCATTTCGGAGACAGCACTTCCCCGGTCACAAGGTTGCGCAGCTCAGTAGGGGCCAGGGTCATGGTGAACTGGCGCTCATGCTCGAGCTCGTCGAGATGGCCGCCATTGGTGATCACGAAGTCGACGGATTCCAGCCGCGCCAGAGGTTCACGCAACGGCCCCACGGGAATCAGGGCGCCGTTGCCGACACCACGGGCCGCATCGAAGACGGCAAGTTCAATATCCCGGGGAAGCCGATAATGCTGGAGCCCGTCGTCGCACACCAGAATGGTACCCAGCCCTTGCTCCAGTGCCCATAGGGCACCCCGTCTGCGATCCGGGTCCACCACAACCGGGCATCCCGATTGCGCGGCCAGCATTACCGGCTCGTCACCGGCGATCCTGGCGTCGGTGTCAGCGTTGACCAACAGCGGATAGCGATCAGACTTGCCTCCGTAGCCACGGCTCAGGATCACTGGCTGCCAACCCTGGTCCTTTAGCAGACTGGTGAGAGCGGCAGTCAGCGGGGATTTTCCTGTGCCCCCGGCGGTGATATTGCCCACCACCACCACGGGAACCGGAATGCGTTCGTTCATCGCCTGCCAGGCCCGGCGGCGACGGTTTTCAGAAATGGTGCGGTAGAGCCAGACCAGCGGATACAACGGCCACAGGGGGCGCCTACCGCTGTACCATACCCGTTCCACCAGCGTGGTCATGCCTGCTCGCTGAACTGCATCTGGTGAAGCTGGGCGTAGGCGCCGCCCTCGGCCAGCAATTCATCATGGCGACCGGACTCGACAATTCTGCCGCCATCCATCACCAGGATGCGATCCGCCTTTTCAATGGTTGATAGCCGGTGGGCAATGACCAACGTTGTACGACCCTGCATGACGGTTTCCAGTGCATCCTGTATGTGCCGTTCCGATTCCGTATCGAGGGCCGATGTTGCCTCGTCCAGGATCAGCACCGGTGCGTTTTTCAGCAGGGCCCTTGCAATGGCCAGTCGCTGGCGCTGGCCGCCGGAAAGCATCACGCCGTTGTCACCAATCATGGTATCCAGACCTTCCGGCATACGCTCGATGAACTCCAGCGCATGGGCCTTGGCCGCTGCATCAGTGATTTGCTCGCGACTGCAGTGGCGGAGGGCGCCATAGGCAATGTTGGCCGCAATGGTGTCGTTGAAAAGAACCACGTTCTGGGTCACCAGCGCAATCTGTGAGCGCAGGGCTTCCAGGCTGAATTCTTTCAGGGAGTGGCCGTCCAGACGGACATCCCCACCGGTGTACTCGTAGAAACGAGGCAAAAGACTGACCAGTGTCGACTTGCCACTGCCCGAACGCCCGACCAGGGCAACACTCTGACCGGCGGGTATGTTCAGGGAAATATCCTTGAGAACGTCGTCCAACTGGTCACGATAGCGGAAGGACACGCTTTCAAATTCAATGTTGCCGTTAACCCGTTCCGGCGCGTAGGTGCCCGGATCGTGTTCCGGTTCCTCGTCCATGGTTCCGAAGACGTCGTGGGCAGCGGCAACGCCACGCTGGATCTTGGCATGTACGGACGTTACCTGGCGAATGGGCTTGGCCATGGTTGTTGCGGCGGTAATGAAGGCCACAAGCTGGCCGGTACTCATTTCGCCACGGATCTCCGGCGCCAGCATGGTCCACACCAGTGCCGCGATGGCAATCGCCACCAGCACCTGGATAACCGGGATGCTGATGGCCTGGGTGGAAGCCATCTTCAGGCTCTGCTCCAGGTTTTTCTCACTGACCTTGCGGAAGCGGTCGCGCTCATAGTGCTCGCCGCCAAAGGTACGAACCACCCGATAGCCACTGATGGACTCGGAAGCCGCATGGGTAATATCGCCCATCGACCCCTGGATACGTTTGCTGATTTTGCGGAAGCGCTTACTCGCGTAGCTGACCACCAGGGCAATCAACGGCCCCACGGCCAGGAATACGAGGGTCAACTTCCAGTTGGTGTAAATCATAAAGCCCAGCAGGCCCAGGATGGTAAGCCCTTCCCTGAGGGTGATGGTCACGGCGTTGGTCGTGGCATCTGCCACCTGTTCAACATTGTATGTGATCTTCGAAACCAGACGGCCGGAAGCGTTTTCATCGAAATAGCGGGACGGCAGGCTCAGCAAACGGTCGAAGACTTGCTGGCGCAGAGCGTTAATAACCTGCCGCCCAACGTAACTGATGAAATACTGGCTCATGAAGGTGCCGACACCGCGAAAGGCAAACACACCGACAATCAGCAACGTCAGCAGAATCCGGTTCTTGTCGGTGGGGTTTTCCAGTGCCGTGATGACGTATTCCATCGCCGCAGCCATACCGGTGGAGGCCGCTGCGTAGATGATATTGCCAACCACGGCGAGCGAGAACGCCAGCCAGAAAGGCTTTACGTAAGCCAACAGGCGTTTGTAGGTTCCCCAGTTGGATGCCGGCTGGTGTGACTCTTCGGCTGTCGACGTGGCGTCACTCACTGCCTTCCGCCTCTCGTTCGGTGGTGATGCTGAGTTTGGCAAAACCAAGACGACCCGCCACATCCATGGCACGCACGACGAACTCGTGAGGGGTACGGGCATCCGCGGTGATGATGAACGGCAGCGACGTGTTGTCCTGTGCCAGTTCACTAACCGCCCTTTCCAGGGTTTCCCGACGATTATTCACCAGGGTTCGGTCGTTGAGGATGTACTGGCCCTCGGCGTTGATGACCACATCAATCAACTCCGCCTCGGATTCCGACCGCTCACCGTTGGCTTCCGGCAATTCGATATTGAGGTGGCTCTCACGGGTAAACGTGGTGGACACCATAAAGAATATCAGCAGCAGGAAGACCACATCGATCAGTGGCGTCAGGTCTACCCCGACTTCCTGACTTCTCTGACGCTTGAACTTCACAGTGTTCAGGCTCCTTCCACGTCAATTTCGCGGTCGCCATGCACCACTTCCACAAGCTTGATGGCTTCCTGCTCCATGCCGACAACCAACTCATCGACACGTCGAATAAAGTAACGGTGGCAGATCAGTGCTGGTATGGCCACGCTCAGGCCCGAAGCCGTCGTAATCAGTGCTTCCGAAATACCCCCGGCCAGATTACCGGCATCGCCTACACCGGCGAGCTGGATCTCTGCAAACACCTTGATCATGCCGATCACGGTCCCGAGCAGGCCCAGGAGAGGCGTAATGGTCGCAACGGTCCCGAGGGGGTTCAGGAAACGTTCCAGTTCATGAATGACCTGACTCGCCTCGTGCTCAATGCTTTCCTTCATGATCTCGCGACCATGTTTGGCATTCATCAACCCGCCGGCCAGGATCCGCCCCAGGGGAGACGACCCCTGCAGTGCCTTGAGCTTGCGCCCGTTAAGCTCCTTTTTCTTGATCCACCGCCACAGTTCGTTGATGGTGTGCTGAGGCGTTACCCTGGACGGTCTGAGCGTCCAGAAGCGCTCTAGAATGATGGCAAGGGCAAGAATAGAACAGGCAAGAATCGGCACCATGAGGATGCCACCGGCTTTCAAAAGCTCGAACACGCTTGGTCTCCCTGATTGTTTACAAGCCGCGCTACTTTAGCATAGCTGCCGGTGTAGGCCACACCCGGAATGTCACGGTTTTTACACTCTGTTCAGGGAGTTTCGGGTTTACGAATCCAGAACGGGGTCGCGGCCCTTGCCTTTGTGGTTATCACTCCACCCGGCTCCAGAACCAGCCTGATCGCGCCGGAGGTAGCGGTATTGGCGATATCGCTGCCAACGGACTGATACCGTTCAACCACGTCTGCATGGGGATGACCGAAACGGTGCCGGTAGCCAGCACTGACTACGGCGAGATTCGGAGCCATCCAGGCGACCCAAGGTTCCGATGAGGACGTTTTGCTGCCATGGTGGGGTGCCAGCACAACCCGATAGCGGTCGGTATCATTCCGATAATGGTCGGCCCGGGCCATAAACTCCTCTTCCACCCGGCGGGTTATGTCGCCAGGCAACACCACCTCAACGGGCGGGACAGCCGACGATACTGTCAGCACACAGGACGCGTCATTACCCTCAACCCTGCCCCGGCTTTGCCAGAGTTCCAGTTCCAGATCGCCCATCTTGACATCCACCTGGCCAGAACAGGGCTCAACCTTTACGCCTACGGGCAACTTGTCGGCAACTCTCCCGGGTTCGCCGGTAACAATCCGCCCGACTTTGAATCGCTCGAACAGCAATGGCAGCCCTCCGGCGTGATCACCATCGCCGTGGCTGATTACAAGGGTATCAATGCGGCGTACGCCCAGAGCATTCAGATTGGGAATCAGCACCGACTCCACCGACGAGTAGACTCCCTCCAGTGCCGGGCCAGTGTCGTAGAGCAGCACCCGGTCCCGCTCGCGAAGCAGGACGGATAGCCCCTGGCCGACATCCCATACCCAGATTTCAGGGTGGGCGACCGTCTCGTTCGTCCCCTCCATCCCCTCGCCCCGAAACACGATCATGGCAATCCATAACGACGTGACACAGGCAGCCGCCTTCCGAAACCCGTTGAAAGGGACCAGCAGAGCCATCAGAACCACCAAGGAAAATCCCGCAACCTGCAATGGGGCGGGCACCGTCAGCACAAGATCAACGTTCGCGAGCCAGGAAAGCCCCTGCCACAGAACCCCAAAAACGGCATCCAACACGCCAATCACCAGGGCATCCGCAGAGGGGAGCAATACCAGTACAAAAGCTCCCACGACCAATAACGGCATGACCACCAGCGATACCCAGGGAATGGCAAACAGGTTGGCTACCAGACCAAGCACCGGCTGAGGCTGCCCCAGGGTGGATAATATCGGCCAGAGCCCGGCAAAGACGGCCACTTGGGCCAGCAATAGCCCCGTGAGCCAACCAGTCCTGCCAACACGGAGGGCAAACAGCAACACCAGAACCATCACGGCGCCAAAAGAAAGCCAGAACCCCTGGTCCAGGGGCGAAAACGAATCACTTAACAACACCAGGGCCAGCGCGGTCAGCAGCCCCGTAAAAACCCCGGTTTGCCGAGCGCCAACGAGAACCCACCCGGCGATGATGACCATAATAAGCGCCCGCCTGGTGGGCACGGAGAACCCGGCCACAAGCGCATACCCGATGCTCGCGCTGGCGACCACAAGGAAAACCAGCATTCTTAGTGCCGCAGGCGATACTCGACGTTCAGGAAGACAAAGCAGCAGGCGGCGGCACAGGAAGCCTGCCCCAGCGGCAATCAACCCCAGATGCAGACCCGAAATGGCAACCAGGTGAATGGTTCCGGTAGCTTTCAGAACGTCCCAGTGTTCGGGCTGCATATGCCCGCGGTAGCCCATCATCAGGGACGTTATTAATGGGAAATGGCGCGCATCAGACAGCCTGCCCGAGACAGCGTCCACCAGTTCTCCCCGCCAGCGGTGATACCGGCAACGAAACGGGCACTCAAGGTGGTCTGAGCGGGAAAGCTCGCGGACTGTGCCGGTGGCACCAAACCCCTTCCGATACAGCCAGGATTCGTAGCGGAACCCCTCCGGATTCACCGCACCGTGGGGGCGCTTGAGCGCAACCGTGAGTATCAGCCGATGACCGGGCCTGGTCGTGGCCTCATCGCCGTACCAGGCGAGTCGCAACCGATCCGGCAAATCCTCATCGGAAAAGGTACTGTCGCCTTCGGGCAGATGCCATTGAGTCACGCAAAAGGCGAAACGGACGCTACCGAAGCTGCCTTCGGATGGGACATCACAAAGATACCCCGAGACGTCCAGTTCCAGGCCTTCCAGTGTCGTCGATAGCACCGACTGCTGCCGGCCGTCCGCTTGCAGCGCCGCCCAGGCCAGGCCAACAATCCCACCAGCAAGCAGGACTGCGACCGCCCTGAACAGCGGAGACCTGGCGAGAAGTATCGCGACAAACGGGATAGGTGTCGCGGAAATCAGCCAGTGCAAAGGTGGCAAGACCGCCAAGCTATACAGTAAGATAACGCCGCAGGCGAAGCCCACGAGGCCGACCCTGGCCATAAAACTTCCGGACAATCCTTGTCCTCCTGATAGTTGGTCAATTCCGGGAGCCGCCATACCCCGGAACCATTATCCCGAGCAGGCAGAACTTCCCAATGCCAAAGAAGTTCATGAAACGCTATCTACCAACGCCGGAACGGGTGCGCTCGATCGAGTCGCTGCACTTCCTCGGAGATATCCTTCATGAACCCAACTTGTGGCACATCAATCGCCACAGCGTCGCCAGGGCGTTCCTGGTCGGTATTTTCCTGACATTTATACCGATGCCGTTCCAGATGGTTGCCGCTGCCTTCTTCGCCATCTGGTTCAACGCCAACCTGCCGCTTTCGGTAGTGCTCGTCTGGATCAGCAATCCGGTGACCATGCCACCGATGTTCTACTTCAATTACAAGATTGGAGCCTGGATACTGGACAGACCGGTACTGAACTTCGAGATCCAGTTGTCCTGGTCGTGGCTCAGCGGCCGCCTGATGGATATCGGCATCCCTCTCTACCTGGGCTCGGTACTGGTGGCCACCTGCTCGGCCTGCCTTGCCTATCTGGTCATTCAATTCCTGTGGCGGCGCAAGGTCCGCAGCGACTGGCGGGAGCGCCAGCTACTTCGAATACGCCACCGCCGGGCCACCCGCAAGTCCAAGCCGGGCGCCGACGCCCATCAAAGCTCCTGAAACAGTTCACCCTGCTCCAGCCGAAGCACCCGCCCCAGGCTCCTGGCCATGGCCATATCGTGGGTGACCAACACGAACGCAATGCCAATCTGGTCCCTGAGCGACTCGATAAGCTCGCGGACGCTTTCCCCGGTCTGCTCATCCAGATTGCCAGTGGGCTCATCCATCAAGACGCACTCGGGCTCGTTCACCAGGGCGCGGGCAATCGCCACCCGCTGACGCTCACCACCAGACAGTTCTCCGGGTTTATGCCCCAGACGCGCGCCTAACCCGACACGTTCGAGAATGGCGGTTGCCTGTTCCGAGGCCTGGCGAACGCCACGGCCACCCAACGCACCCGGCATCATGACGTTTTCCAGGGCCGAAAATTCCGGCAACAGATGATGGAACTGGTAAACAAACCCCAAGTGACGATTGCGAAAACGCGCCCGGCCGGATTCGCTCATCCGGTGAATATCCTGCCCGCAGATATCAATATGACCCGAAGAAGGTTTATCCAGCCCCCCGAGCAGGTTTAGCAGCGTGGTTTTGCCAGCACCACTGCTGCCAACAATGCCTACCGATTCGCCGGCCGATACCTGAAGCGAAATGTCCGAGAAAATCGTCAGCTTTCCCGGCCCTTCGTTATAGGTTCTGGTTACTTTTTCGCAGTTGATCACCAATGACCTGTCATCGTTCATGGTTGCTGAATCACTCATATCGCAGGGCCTCTGCCGGGTCGACGCGGGATGCTCTCCACGCTGGATAGATCGTTGCCAACAGACTCATGGCGAGGCCGGCACCACTGATGATCCACACGTCCTGCCATTGCAGCTGGGACGGCAGATAACTGATGAAATAGACGTCTGCACTCAGGAACTGATGCCCCATAAAGGCCTCCAGCCAGGCAATAAACCCGCTGATGTTGTAGGCACCCAGAATGCCCAGCGCTGTGCCCACCAGGGTGCCGGTAATGCCAATCACCGCGCCCTGAACCATGAAGATCCGCATCACTCGCCCGGGTGTGGCGCCCATCGTGCGCAGGATAGCGATATCGGCTGTCTTGTCGGTAACCACCATCACCAGTGTCGACACAATGTTGAACGCGGCCACAGCGACGATGAACATCAGCAGCAGGCCGATCATGGTCTTCTCCATGCGGATGGCCTGGAACAGATTGCCATGGGTTCGGGTCCAGTCAGATATGAAGTGGCGACCGCTCAGCTGGCGCGCAACTTCTTCTGCCACTTTCGGAGCCTGAAACAGATCGTCCACCAGAAGGCGCACGCCCTGGGCTTTGCCGTCGGTGCGTATGAGCTTTGATGCATCATCCATATGAATCAGGGTGTAGTTGCCATCCAGTTCCGCCCCGACGCTGAATACGCCCTTGACCGTGAATCGCTTCAGTCGCGGCAATACCCCGGCTGGAGTTACCGATGCTTCCGGCAACACCACGGTGACCCGATCACCCAATTGCAGGCGCAGGCTGGCGGCCATCTGCCGGCCAATAATGATGCCAAACTCTCCGGACTTCAGATCGTCCAGCCCGCCTTCGATCATATGGTTTTCAATGATGGAAACGCTCCGCTCCTGCTCTGGCAGTACACCATTGAGCATGACGCCGCGAACGTCACCGCCACCCGTGACCATGCCCTGCCCCTGAATAAAGGGCGCTGCAGCGATCACCGATGGGTGTTGCTCTACTTTCCGGTCCACTTCCTGCCAGTCATCAAGATCAGGGTTACCCTGGATCACAGCGTGAGGCACCATGCCCAGAATCCGCTGCTTGAGCTCACGGTCAAAGCCATTCATCACCGACAACACGATGATGAGGACAGCCACGCCCAGCATCAGGCCAATCATGGAGGTCAGGGAAATGAACGAAATGAAGTGATTACGTCGTTTGGCCGCGGTGTACCGCAAGCCGACATACAGTGATAAGGGTCTGAACATTGGGAGGAGCCTGTCGCTGCCTTCTGGTCTGTCGAAAATCCTGCGGCAATACGGACCGTCAGGAAGCTGCTAAACTGCTATCAGGAAACAATAATACCGCGTTATGGAGCCCAGATGTCTGAAACGACACCCGACAATAACCCGGCGAATAATCCTTCTGATCGCAGGGACTACTTTCGCATCAGTGACCATATTGGCCTGGAAATCCGAACGCTGGGTCCTGGTGAAGCTAATCGGGAAAACCCCTTTAACGGCAATCACATGGAGAGCCTGCGTTCGGAATTCAGACGCCTGGACCAGGATGTCAGGGCACAGCTCGCCAACCTGGCAGAACGTGACCGCCTGCTGACCTCGCTGATCAAGTCTCTGAACGGGAAGCTGGATACGTTGGCGCGCATTATGGCCTTTGAGCAAAATCCGTTGCAACCTGGGGACTGGCAGGACGTCACACTCAGTGAAGGCGGGCTGTCGTTCCACAGCTCCACCAACCGTTTTTCCGCCGGTGACCAACTGGCCCTGAGAATGACGCTGCCACCGGAGCTGTTTCAGCCAGTGGCGACTGCCAGAGTCATCGACGTTGTACCTGACAAAAGCGGCGGTGGCAGGGTTCATACGGAATTTACCGACATTCAGGACAGCGACCGACAGCAAATCGCCCGCCACGTGATGCGATGGCAGATCCGCCAGCGACAGAAAGAGTAAACGGTCCACAAATCATCGAATTCGGGCTGACTTTTGTTAGTCTTTGGTGGATATTACGTTTTATCAATGTCTGGCGAGTACCATCCACGGCACTTTCCAGATTTTCCAGGCAACCCCGTTCAATCGGATACGACGATCCCAGGGAGTAAGTCACTGATGAAAAACCGCACCATAAAAGCCGTTTGCGCCGCCGCAGCCCTCTCAGGACTGGCGGTAGCCCCGCTTGCCACCGCGGTGGCGGAAGAGGTTCGGGTTCCAGTGATGTCGCAGGCTGAGCGCGGCGCACAGGAAAACCTTCCACGTACTGGCATGAGTCAGTCCAGCGTTCGCAACGGCTGGGGCAACCCGATCCGCACCTCCGGGCCTGTGGGCAACCCACCCATATCACAATGGCACTACGCAGATTTTGTCGTGTACTTTGAAGCTGACCGGGTGATCCATGCGGTGCTGAAGCCCAGCCGCTAAAAAATCCTCTGCATATCCTGACGCAACCCCGCTCGTTCGTTAGAATGGCGGCTTTTGGATAAGGTGTTCACAACTTGACTTCCAGACCTGTGATGCCCGCCGAGTGGGCACCCCAAAGTGCCATCATGCTTACCTGGCCCCACCCCGGAACGGACTGGAGCGACATCCTTGCCGATGTCGAGCCGGTGTTTATGGAGATCGCGCAGACCGTCTTGCGCTTTCAGCACGTATTACTCAGCTGTGAGCATGTTTTCCGTTTGCAGGAGCTGGAAAGGGAACTTAATCAGTTCGCTCAGGAGAACGGTTTGCCCGGCCGCGTTGCGGCCGTTCCTGCCCCGGCCAACGATACCTGGGCACGCGACCACGGGCCCCTAGCCATTAGCCGTGGCGAGGGCCACGAATTACTGGATTTCAGGTTCAATGCCTGGGGCGGAAAATTCCCTTGGGAAAAGGACAATGCCCTGAACAGCCACCTGTCGAATTTTGGCAGCTTTGGCACGACACCGCTGATACCGGTCGACTTCGTTCTCGAGGGAGGCTCTATCGAATCCGATGGTAAAGGCACCTTGCTGACCACCAGCGAATGCCTGTTGACGCCTTCCCGCAATCCGTCCATGGATCGAGCCGGTATTGAACACCTGCTGTCGGAAACACTGGGCGCCGAGCGCATCCTCTGGCTGAACCACGGCTACCTTGCCGGTGACGACACTGACAGCCATATCGACACCCTGGCGCGCTTTTGCGCCCCCGACCATATCTGTTACGTGGCCTGCCCGGACGTCAGCGACGAGCACTACAGCGCCCTGGCGGCCATGGAGGAGGAGCTGCAGCAATTCCACCAGGCTGACGGCCACCCCTACCGCCTGACCCCGCTGCCCTGGCCCGATGCCATCCATGACGAAGACGGCGAGCGCCTTCCCGCAACCTATGCCAATTTCCTGGTTATCAACGGCGCTGTGCTGGTACCGGTTTACGGGGTGCCTCAGGATGAAGACGCCGTGGCCACCCTGTCGAACGTTTTCCCTGAGCGGGAAGTGATTCCGGTGAACTGCCGACCACTGATCACACAGGGAGGCAGCCTGCATTGCGTCACCATGCAGATACCGGCAGGGGTTGTAGGCGCATGACTCAGATTCCTCAATCCGCCGATCTGGCCATTGCCGCCATTCAGCAGCAATGCAGCGCTGACAAGGATACCAGCCTGGCAACCAGCGAACGTCTGATCCGCCAGGCGGCTACGGACGGCGCCCAGCTCGTCGTCCTGCAGGAATTGCACGCCACGCTCTACTTTTGCCAGACCGAAGACACCTCGGTATTCGAACTCGCCGAGCCGATTCCCGGCCCGACCAGTCGTCGGCTATCCGCTCTGGCGGCGGAACTTGGCATCGTTCTCGTCGGGTCTATCTTTGAACGGAGAATGAACGGCGTCTACCACAACACAGCCGTCGTTTTTGAACGGGATGGAAACATCGCCGGCCTCTACCGCAAGATGCATATTCCCGACGATCCCGGCTTCTACGAAAAATTCTATTTCACCCCGGGCGACGCCAGCTTCAATGACGGCCGCAACGGCTTCACCCCCATCGACACCTCCGTGGGTCGGCTGGGTGTGCTGGTGTGTTGGGACCAGTGGTATCCAGAAGCCGCCCGCCTGATGGCCCTGGCCGGCGCAGAGGTATTGATCTATCCCACGGCCATTGGCTGGGACGTCACCGACGACCCGGAGGAACAAGCGCGCCAGTTGGATGCCTGGGTAACCGTTCAACGCGGCCATGCGGTTGCGAACAACCTTCCGGTCATCGCGCCAAACCGAGTCGGCACGGAACCAGACCCTTCAGGCAACTCTGACGGCATTCGTTTCTGGGGCAACAGCTTCATCTGCGGACCCCAGGGAGAATTCCTGGCCCGTGCCGACGACAAGTCGGAAACCCTACTGTCCGCCACCATTAATCGCTCTCGCAGTGAATCGATTCGTCGCATCTGGCCGTATTTCAGGGATCGGCGCATCGACGCCTACGGTGACATTCTCAAGCGGGTAAGGGACTAAACACTTCATGAAAAAACTGACCGACACGGTTATCCGCGAGTTAAACAGCATACTGCTGGGCAAGGATCACCAGGTACGGCTTTCACTCTGCGGCTTGCTGGCCAAGGGCCACCTGCTGATTGAAGACATTCCGGGAATGGGCAAAACCACCCTGTCTCACGCACTGGCCAAGGTCATGGGCCTGACCTACCAGCGCATCCAGTTTACCAATGATCTGTTACCGGCTGACGTGCTTGGCTTCTCCATGTACGACAAACAGGCGGGCAGCCTGGTGTTCCATCCCGGACCGATCTTCGCGCAGGTTGTGCTGGCTGATGAAATCAACCGCGCGTCTCCCAGAACCCAGAGTGCATTGCTGGAAGCCATGGAGGAACGGCAGGTTTCGATCGAAGGCGAAACCCGCCCCCTGCCCCACCCGTTCTTCGTTATCGCCACACAGAACCCCATCGAGCAGGGAGGCACCTACCCGTTACCGGAATCCCAGCTTGACCGGTTTCTGATGCGCATACGGCTGGGCTACCCCGACCCGCGCGCCGAACGGGAACTGCTGGAAGGTGAAGACCGCCGAGTCATGACCGACAGACTGCAATCACTGCTTTCTTCGGAAAACCTGCAAACCCTCCAGGACGCCGTCAACCGGGTGTCCACCAGCCCCGCACTGCTGGACTACGTACAACGCCTGCTGGAACAGAGCCGGCGCATGCCCGGCCTGCTGTACGGCCTGTCGCCCAGGGCCGGGCTTGGGCTCGTGCGCGCCGCAAGGGCATGGGCCCTGATGGACGGTCGCCACCACGTATTACCGGACGACATCCAGGCGGTCTTTCCGGCGGTCGCCGAACACCGCCTGGAACAGGGCGAGTCCGGAAAGAGCGCGGAGAGAGTAAGGCAACTTCTGACCTCCGTCTCTGTCATTGAATAGATAGCATCACTTAATGGAATGAATTGGGCAAAACAACTGGAAACCAATCCTGTTCATGTTAGCCTTTTGCCCTTTTCCTCCGGGCCAGCCCCCGGACGAACGTACCGATTACGTGAAAACGCGGCCAGCGCAACACGTCCAGATTCGTTAGCGAGAGAACCACAATGAGCGAAACCAAGCACTCCAGACTGATCATCCTAGGCTCCGGCCCCGCCGGCTACACCGCTGCCGTCTATGCCGCCCGTGCCAACCTGAAACCCACGCTGATCACCGGTATCGAAGTGGGCGGACAGCTGACCACCACCACCGACGTGGACAACTGGCCGGGCGACAACGATGGCGTACAGGGCCCTGAGCTGATGCAACGTATGCTCAAACACGCGGAGCGCTTCGAGACCCAGGTGGTCTACGACACCATCAACGAAGCCGACCTGCGTAACCGTCCCTTCCGCCTCAAGGGTGACAGCGGCGAATACACCTGCGATGCATTGATCATCGCCACTGGCGCCTCCGCCATGTACCTGGGCCTGGACTCGGAAGAAAAATTCAAGGGCCAGGGCGTCTCCGCCTGCGCCACCTGCGACGGTTTCTTCTACAAAAAACAGAAAGTCGCCGTCATCGGCGGCGGCAACACCGCCGTCGAAGAAGCGCTGTACCTCTCCAACATCGCCGACGAAGTCACCCTGGTACACCGCCGCGACAGCCTGCGCGCTGAAAAAATCCTGCAAGACAAACTGTTCGAAAAAGCCGAAAACGGCAACGTCAACATCATCTGGGACCACACCCTGGACGAAGTCCTCGGCGACGGCACCGGCGTCACGGGCATGCGCATCAAAAGCACCAAGGGCGAATCCACCCAGGAAATGGACCTGGCCGGCGTCTTCATCGCCATCGGCCACAAACCCAACACCGACCTGTTCCAGGGCCAGCTGGATATGGAAAACGGCTACATCAAAATCCGCTCCGGCCTGGAAGGCATGGCCACTCAGAGCAGCATCCCCGGCGTCTTTGCCGCCGGCGACGTAGCCGACCACGTCTACCGCCAGGCCGTGACATCTGCAGGCTTCGGCTGCATGGCAGCACTTGACGCCGAAAAGTTTCTGGACCAAGACTGAGTTTAACCGAGAAACTTATTCGGAAGTGGTTCAGGGCAGGCACTTCCGAGGCCTGAAAAGGCGAGTGGTTACGGATGTCTGAAACTGTGCGGAGCCATGGATGGCGGAGCCCAAGCGCCACACGGACGTGCTCGAGCGTGTTTCAGACATCCGTGACCACTCGCCGACTCCACCAACACTCGAGTACTAACTCCGGACCGAGATGACGTCACTACCCTGGCTAGACCCCGACCAACTCTGGTTCCCCCCCGCCGAACAGGCCCTGGACGACCCCGACGGATTGCTGGCACTGGGCGGTGACCTATCCACCGAGCGGCTCAAACTCGCCTACCGCAACGGCATCTTCCCCTGGTTCAGCGACGACCAGCCCATACTCTGGTGGTCCCCCAGCCCCAGATGCGTCCTTTTCCCGGAAGAGATCCACATCTCCAGAAGCCTCCGGCGCACCCTCAACCGCGGCTATTTCACCATCACCGCCGACCAGGCTTTCCCCCGCATCATCCGCCTCTGCGCCAACACCCGTGCCGAAGGCACCTGGATCACCCAGGATATGATTGACAGCTATGGCCAGCTTCACAAACAGGGGGTAGCCCACTCCATAGAAGTATGGAATCCAAAGGGAGAACTGGCCGGGGGAATGTACGGCCTGGCCATTGGCCGCTGCTTTTTTGGTGAGTCCATGTTTTCACTGGAAACCAACGCCTCGAAAGTATTGATGGTCCATCTGGCCAATCAACTCCGGGATTGGGGCTATCAGATTATGGATTGCCAGGTGGAAAGCGGCCATCTGTTGCGAATGGGTGCGCGAAGTATCCCACGCAGCGAATTTTTATCTATACTCAGGACATACGTCGACAGTAGTCCGGACCACAGCGACTGGGGCTTCCGGTGGCAGTGGCCCGGCCCGGAGGTGTGAATGAGCAATCTCAGGACCCTGGTGTTTTTTGCCACGCCGGCCCACGACTGCAGTTACCTGCCAGATCGCGAAGCAACCACCATGTTCGTCGACCCGAGGGCCCATGTGGACAAGCGGCTATACAGCCAACTGACCGCCCTGGGCTTCCGTCGAAGTGGCTCGCATTACTATCGCCCCCACTGCGAAAGTTGCAATGCCTGTGTTCCTGTCAGGCTCAAGGTGGAAGAGTTCCAGCCTGACCGCAGCCAACGCAGGGTCATGAAAAAGAACGCCGACCTTGGTTGCCGCATGGTCAAGGCAACCTTTTCGGAACGGTATTACAGCCTCTACGCCCATTACATTGAACAACGGCACTCTGACGGCGACATGTACCCACCCTCCCGTGAACAGTTCATGTCGTTCCTGGTGGAAGGCGCCACCGATTCCTGGTTTGTCGAAATCATGGACGGAGACAACCTGGTGGGCCTGGCCGCCGTGGACATGCTGGACGAAGGCCTGTCCGCCATCTATACCGTATTTGATCCTGCCTACGAAAGCCGAAGCCTGGGCACCTTTGCGGTGCTTTGGCAGATAGAGGAAGCAAAACGGCTGGGGCTTCCGCACCTGTATCTGGGGTATTGGATCGAAGAATGTCGGAAAATGAACTATAAAACACGATTCCGCCCGATCGAAGCGCTTCGGGACGGGCAATGGCACACCATGGAAGTGAACTGATTTTGCCAAATGGCGGTAAATCAGGCAGAATTGCGCAATTTAAAATCACAGCAAGCCAATTTACGAGGTTTTTACTGAATGGCGAAGTCCGATGCTATTGAAATGGAAGGCGTTATTGTTGATACGCTTCCAAACACCATGTTCCGGGTTGAACTCGAAAACGGCCATATTGTGACCGCTCACATTTCTGGCAAGATGCGCAAGAACTATATCCGTATTCTGACAGGCGACAAGGTCAAGGTAGAACTGACCCCCTACGACCTGAGCAAAGGACGCATCGTGTACCGCGCCCGCTGATAGCTGTATGAGACTTGAAAGCCCCGAATATCGGGGCTTTTTATTTTCAGGCCCTTCCATGCCAGGCCGCTACTCCCGATTGTCCGCCGAGCATTCCATCGCGCCTGGATTGGTATAACACCGCACCTTCCGCAGTATCGTCATCATGTCGTCATGGTACACACCCGCAGCCAGCATGCCCGAGTCTTCCGTGGACTGCTGCATATCAATCCTCACGCTGCGCAACATTTCCTGGTAACCCCGGACGGCTTCGGGTGAAATCTTGACCCAGCGCTCCTCGGGAATCGACCGTTCGTACTGCCTCACAATGCGCATGGCCTCCGGGTAGAGCCTGGACATGATCCGCCGTGACTTCCTGACAAAAGCGTCGTCGAACTCATCCGCCCGGGCGATCAACTGAACGGTTACCTGCCCTACCGGATAATCGACAATACCACCTTTGCTGCCCATGCCCCGGAACATCTCCAGCACCTCGTAGGCAGCCGCCGGCGCATAACTGATATCAGCCTCGCCGGAATTGAACAGGCTGGCAAAGTCGGAAATTTTCGCCGCAACCGGCACCGCGCCAACATACTCAACCATATGACGGGCATCGTGGTGCCCCTCGAACACCGTGATGCGCTTTCCCTCCAGAGCCTCCACGTGGTCAATCGCCCGGTCGTTCACGAACAGGTAAGCCGCTCCCATCGGCGTCACACCCAACACCTCGTAGCCATTCTGCTCAAGATGACGGTCAACCCTGGGGCTGGCCAGAATATGGAGCAGCACTTTCAGGTCTTCATAATAGGGAATCGCCCCGATGGCACTGATGGAGCCTGAAAAATCGTTGAATTTACGGGCGCCCATATCGGTCACCGCGACAATGTCGCAACGCCCAGCTCTTAAATCTGCGACGGCCTGATCTTCATCGGTGTAGGGACGCATGTTAAGGCCTACGCCGGCCAATGCGGCCTTGCGGTGGTAATCCTGCAACGTACGGTAGACAAATCCACTTGCTCCGGCGACATCAAATACACAGAACTCACGGCGCTCACTCGCGCCGGCATTGCTCCAGCCGGAAAGCCCGAGCACAACCAGCAAAAGCATGGATAACGCTTTCATTTCCCGGTTCTCCTTATCATTGTTGTTTCACGGAAACACAGACCACGGCGCGTACGCGTCAGGTAATCTGACTGTCAGACAACAATTTGACAGAGAAGCGGAGCAATTGGATTGACGACAATGTCAGGGCTGGCCCTTCAACAGAGTCAATTGATGGTCGGCCAGTGACAAAAAAGGCCATGCTGTTTCCAGCATGGCCTTTCCAAGAGGAGAAGAATCGCTCAGGGCTGCTTACACAGCCTCAGCCGGTTCGTCCTCGTACTCGAACTCCAGTTCACCATCCTTGAGGTGAATGTGGACATCACCACCATGCTCCGACAGCCGGCCGAACAGGATCTGTTCCGCCAGGGGCCGCTTGATCTTGTCCTGGATCAGGCGAGCCATCGGGCGTGCCCCCATGGTGACATCGTAGCCCTTCTCGGCCAGCCATTCCTTCGCGGCGTCGTCAACGTGGAGCACCACGTGCTTCTCGTCCAACTGCGCCTGCAATTCCGTGAGGAACTTGTCCACCACGTGGGTGATGGTGGCCGGCTGGAGATCACCGAACTGGATAATGCCATCCAGGCGGTTGCGGAACTCCGGCGTAAAGGTCTTGGATATGATTTCCATACCATCCGTGCTGTGGTCCTGCTCGCTGAAGCCAATGGAACGGCGGGCCATGCTTTCAGCACCGGCGTTGGTGGTCATCACCAGGATCACATGACGGAAATCCGCCTTACGACCGTTATTATCCGTGAGCGTACCGTGATCCATCACCTGCAGAAGCAGGTTAAAGACCTCCGGATGAGCCTTCTCGATCTCATCCAGCAACAGCACACAATGCGGATGCTTGCTCACGGATTCCGTCAGCAGACCACCCTGGTCATACCCGACATAGCCCGGAGGCGCACCGATCAACCTGGACACGGTATGCCGCTCCATGTACTCGGACATGTCGAAGCGCACCAGCTCGATACCCAACACCTTGGCCAGTTGCTTGGTGACTTCGGTTTTGCCCACACCCGTGGGGCCGGCAAACAGGAAGGCACCTTCCGGCTTCTCCGGCGCCTTCAGGCCGGCACGGGCCAGCTTGATGGCGGTGGACAATGACTCGATAGCCGGATCCTGCCCGAAGACCACCATCTTGAGATCCCGCTCCAGATTGCGCAGCAGGTCCTTGTCGCTGGTGGATACGTTCTTCGGCGGGATGCGGGCGATATTGGCCACCACATCCTCGATTTCCGACACGTCGATTGTCTTCTTGCGTTTGGCCACCGCCAGCAGACGCTGATGGGCACCGGCTTCGTCGATTACGTCAATCGCCTTGTCCGGCAGGTGGCGATCGGTGATGTAGCGTTCAGACAGCTCAGCCGCCACACGCAGTGCCTGATCGGTGTACTTCAGGTCATGGTGCTTCTCGAAATGGGACTTCAGCCCCTTGAGGATCTGGTAGGTATCCTCAACGCTGGGTTCGTTCACATCAATCTTCTGGAAGCGGCGAGCCAGCGCGCTGTCCTTCTCGAAAATGCCACGGAATTCCTGGAAGGTGGTGGAGCCAATGCACCGGATTTCCCCTGAGCTCAGCATGGGCTTGAGCAGGTTGGAGGCATCCATCACACCGCCGGACGCGGAACCGGCACCGATGATGGTATGGATTTCATCGATGAACAGAATCGCATGCTTCTCTTTCTTCAATTCTGCAAGCAGCCCCTTCAGCCGCTTCTCGAAATCACCCCGGTACTTGGTGCCAGCCAGAAGGGCACCGAGATCAAGTGAATAGACCACCGCGTCAGAAATGATCTCCGGCACCTGACTATCCACAATGCGCTTGGCAAGGCCTTCGGCAATCGCTGTCTTGCCCACACCCGCTTCGCCCACCAGCAGCGGATTGTTCTTGCGACGGCGAACCAGTATCTGAACCACCCGCTCGACTTCGTGTTCACGTCCGATCAGCGGGTCAATGCGGCCCTGGCGGGCCTGGTCATTCAGGTTGGTTGCGTAGCTTTCCAGCGGACGTGATGCACCGCCTTCTTCTGCGGCTTCATCATGAGACGCCTGATCGTGACCCTCCTGATCTTCGGCACCCTGAACGCGAGAGATGCCATGGGAAACAAAATTCACCACGTCAATGCGGGCGATGCTCTGTTTCTTGAGCACATACACCGCCTGGCTCTCCTGCTCACTGAAGATGGCCACCAGCACATTGGCACCGGTTACCTCCTTCTTGCCAGAGGATTGTACGTGAAATACAGCACGTTGTAGCACGCGCTGGAATCCGAGCGTGGGTTGTGTTTCCCGCTCGCTGTCGTTGCTGGGGATCAGTGGTGTGGTTGAATCCACAAACTCTACGAGTTCTTCCTGAAGCCGGGCCAGGTCTGCACCGCATGCTTTCAGGACGCCCACTGCCGATTCGTTGTCGAGCAAGGCCAGCAAAAGGTGCTCGACGGTCATGAATTCATGACGCTTGTCGCGGGCACTTTTGAAAGCCGCATTCAATGTAATTTCAAGATCTTTGCTCAGCATGGGCCACCCCAAGGTCTATCAGTCCGCACGTTCAATCTCGCAAAGGAGCGGATGTTCGCATTCCGAGGAATACTGGTTCACCTGTGCCGCCTTTGTTTCCGCGATGTCCCGGGTATATACCCCGCATACAGCCTTTCCCTGCGTATGGACGAGCAGCATCACCTGCGTCGCCTTTTCTTCGTTCATTCCGAAGAACTTCATCAACACATCCACTACAAAGTCCATGGGTGTGTAGTCATCGTTCAGAAGCAGAACCCTGAAGCGCGCGGGGCGCTTGAGGGCGGGCTTCTCGGGAGCAACACTGACATCGTCCTGACGTCCTGGCTGTTCGTCCTCCCCCTGATTTAATACTAGTAGAGAATTCTGGATAGTCCGCATGATTCTTTACCGGAAATCGGTGCCTCTGCTTAAAGATGGTTGTCTGCCGCCCGGTTTTCAAGGTACCTCCGGTAACCGGACGTGCGCTGGTTATCAATCTCGCCATGATACAGGCTCCGGCCCCGGTTCAACCATACATTCCGGCTATAACTGCTATTGACTCTGAGCGAATATTGGTCAACAGTACGATAGCAATGTAAAATATTGTAAATTGGCGTAAGAAGCCTATAACAGGCTGCAATCCGTGCAAGGCAAAACGCTCGGCAATAACATCAATAACAAAGACACTGACAGTGAAAGAACAGGGGAGTTCATCATGCCAAGAGGCAAAGTAAAGTGGTTTAACAATGCCAAGGGTTATGGCTTCATTATCGAGGAAGGCTGCAGTGACGATCTGTTTGCTCACTTCTCTTCAGTGCAAATGGAAGGTTACAAAACCTTAAAGGCCGGCCAGGCCGTCACCTTCGATAAAAAGCCCAGCGACAAGGGGATCCACGCGGTCAACATCGTTCCGGAGGAGCAGCCACAGAAGCAGAGTTCCCAAGAGAACGCTTCTGAGAAAACGTCCGGCAGTGACGACGACGTGGAACAGAATCAGGACAGTGGATACCAGGATCAGCCCCGCGCGGCAAACGCTTGACGGCTGACGCCACCACTGCCCAGGCAGATAACACCGGCCCACAATGACCGGCCAGTTAGCCTGTGTCCGGACGTTCGGTCGTTCCGCAACCAGATGGGGCGACCGGGCCCTCCTCCCCAACCCCCTCTCTCCCTACTTCTGGCATAATGCGCCTGTTCAAATTCGATTCCCTAAATCAAGGTTCATTTGCCACCATGGCAACGCTGATTCTGTTCAACAAACCGTTCCGGGTGCTTTGCCAGTTCACCGACGAGAAAGGCGGCACGGATGGCACCCTCCGCGCCACCCTTGCCGACTGGCTCAAGATCCCCGCTGTCTACCCTGCCGGGCGGCTTGACTATGATTCGGAAGGTCTCTTGCTGCTAACGGACAACGGGCAACTGCAGCATCAAATTGCCTCTCCCCGGCTGAAAATGCCAAAGACATATTGGGTTCAGGTTGAAGGCGAGATCAGCGAAACGGCACTGAAGAAACTGCGCGAAGGCGTGGAACTCAAAGACGGTAAGACTCGCCCAGCCGAAGTTACGACGATGGCTCCGCCGGAGATCTGGCCCAGAAACCCGCCAGTACGCTACAGAGCATCGATCCCCACGAGCTGGGTGAAGATCACCATCACCGAAGGTAAAAATCGGCAGGTCCGTCGCATGACGGCGGCAGTCGGCTTCCCTACCCTACGATTGGTTCGCTATGGTATTGGAGACTGGACCCTGGACGGGCTTTCGCCCGGCGAATACAGGGCAACATCCGTACATGCGCCTTCGCCCCCGCCTGGAACCGCGGCGCGGAAGGCGGCGAAACCCCGCAAACACGCACCCCGGAGGCGACCCCGCCCATGACCTGGACACCCCACGCCACAGTTGCCGTTATTGTTGAAGATGACCATGGCCGTTTTTTGCTGGTTGAGGAACTCAGCCATGGTCAGGTGGTGCTCAACCAGCCCGCGGGCCACGTCGAGGAAGGCGAAAGGATCCTTGACGCAGCGCAGCGGGAAACCCTGGAGGAGACTGGCTGGGAGGTGGTCCCTGAACACTTTCTTGGCGTCTATACCTACAAGGCCCCCGCCAACGGCGTTACCTACTACCGGTTTTGCTTCTCAGCCAGGGCCCTGGGCCGCGTGACCGATGAGCTGGACGACGGCATTATCGCTGCCCACTGGTTAACACCCGGTGAAATCCGCTCACAGGCCGACAAACTTCGGAGCCCTCTGGTCATGCAATGCATAGAAGATTACCGAAACGGACGCCGCTTTCCTCTGGATGTCATTGTCGAGCCGCAGACGTAACCTGGCTTAAATGCTAGAATCCGCCCCTTTGACCCCGACAGACCCAGACATGACTAAAGCACCTGAAAATACCCGAGTGATTGTCGGCATGTCCGGCGGCGTAGACTCTTCCGTGGCAGCCTGGCTCCTGAAGGACCAGGGTTACCAGGTGGAAGGCCTGTTCATGAAAAACTGGGACGAGGATGACGGCACCGAATACTGCACCGCCATGACCGACCTGGCGGACGCTCAGGCGGTGGCGGAAACCATCGGTATTACGCTGCACACCGCCAGCTTTGCGGCGGAATACTGGGATCGGGTATTCGAGCACTTCCTGTCGGAATACAAGGCTGGCCGGACCCCGAATCCCGATATCCTCTGCAACAAGGAAGTGAAGTTCCGGGCGTTTCTCGATTACGCCATTACCCTGGGCGCTGACTACATTGCCACCGGCCACTACACCCGCCAGCGCCCTCTGAACGACGGCAGTGGCGGAGCCGAACTGCTCAAGGGCCTTGACCCCAACAAGGACCAGAGCTACTTCCTGCACGCCGTCTCTGGCGAACGTATTGCCCGTACGCTCTTTCCGGTGGGCGAGCTTGAAAAACCGGAAGTACGGCGCATTGCCGCCGAACAGGGCTTTATCACCCACGACAAGAAAGACTCCACCGGTATCTGCTTTATCGGGGAACGCAAATTCCGGGATTTCCTCAAACAGTACATTCCCGCGCAGCCCGGAAACATCGAGACCCCCGATGGCCAGGTGATCGGCCGCCATCAGGGCCTGATGTACCACACCATTGGCCAGCGTCAGGGCCTCGGCATTGGCGGCTTGAGTGAGTTTGGCGACGAGCCCTGGTACGTCGCGGAAAAAGACCTGTCCCGCAACGTACTGGTTGCCGTTCAGGGCAAGCATCACCCCCTGCTGTTTTCTCGCGGACTGATAAGCGGACCGGTGGATTGGATTGCTGGCGAAGCTCCGGCTGCCGAGTTCCGCTGCAAAGCCAAGACGCGCTACCGCCAACCGGACCAGGACTGCACGGTGACAGCACTGGACAACGGGTTCAGGGTTGTCTTTGACGACGCACAGCGCGCCGTCACTCCGGGTCAGTCTGTCGTGTTTTACCGCGACGAGGTCTGCCTTGGTGGCGGCGTTATCGAACAGACCTGGCGGGACGGTGAGCAGACGCCCACAGGAACTGACAACAAGGCGGAAGGAGCCGGCGCATGAGCCGATCGATACACGACCAGACCCTGGCTCTGGCGGGCGTCTTCCAAGCCTCTGCTCTGGTCCAGCAAATAGCCCATTCCGGCCAGTGCGCGGAGTCCAGCTTTGAAACCTGCCTGCGCTCACTGTTCGCCACGCAGCCTGAAACGACCCTGGATGTGTTCGGCGGTGAACTGAAGGACCTGCGTGAAGGCCTTTCCACCCTCGCCAGCGTAATGAGCCAACAGAGCAAACAGCAGGACATTGAAGTACTGCGTTACGCCCTGAACCTGATCAACCTCTCTTCCAAGCTTCGTCAAAACAGCGACATGCTGGATGTAATCGGCAGCCGGATCGACCAGGCCCGGCACACCGCGAGCCATTTCGGCTACAGCCACAGCAACCTGATTGCCAACGTGGCGTCGATTTACACGGACACCATCAGCACCTTCCGCCAGCGTATCCAGGTCAGCGGTGAGCCCACGATTCTTCAACGCGAGGAGAATGCGGCCAAAGTACGCGCCCTGTTACTGGCCGGTATTCGCTCCGCCGTCCTTTGGCACCAGACCGGCGGCCGCCGCTGGCAGCTTATCTTCACTCGTCGCAAGGTCATCATGACCGCCCGGGAATTGGCGGAGAAGGCAAACCGCTCGGTTTACGACTGAATCCCGGCCACCACTGGTGTATCATATGCGCCCCCAGTTTTTCTTTTGACCGTATCTTTGATGACTTGAGAGGTTTTCGATGGAACTCAACGCCCTGACCGCCATTTCCCCGGTCGATGGACGCTATGGCAGTAAAGTCAGCGTTTTTCGTGACATTTTCAGTGAATATGGCCTGATCAGGAACCGCGTGACCGTTGAGCTCCGCTGGCTGCAGAAACTGGCGGCCCATCCCGGCATCACCGAAGTGCCTGCCTTCTCCGCCGACGCCAACCAGTTTCTGGATCGCATGATCTCGGAGTTCAAGCTGGCAGACGCGGAACGGATCAAGGGCATTGAACGCACCACCAACCATGACGTAAAGGCGGTGGAATACTTCATCAAGGAAAAGATCTCCGAGGTTCCGGAACTGCACGCCGTTACTGAATTCGTGCATTTTGCCTGTACCTCCGAGGACATCAACAACCTCTCCCATGCCCTGATGTTGCGCGAAGGTCTGGACCACGGCCTGCTGCCGGCCATGGAGCGCATCGTTGACCGGCTGGCGGAGCTGGCCCATGAGCACGCGGAACAACCCATGCTGTCCCGCACCCATGGCCAGACGGCCTCGCCCTCCACCGTCGGCAAGGAACTGGCCAACGTGGTTCACCGCTTACGCCGGCAGGTGAAACAGATTCGCGCCGTGGAGTTGATGGGCAAGATCAACGGGGCCGTAGGCAACTACAATGCCCACCTGTCTGCCTACCCATCAATCGACTGGGCCCAGAACGCCAAGGAATTCATTGAAAGCCTGGGCCTGGACTGGAACCCGTACACCACCCAGATTGAACCCCACGATTACATCGCCGAGCTCTACGACGCCATTGCTCGATTCAACACCATTCTGATCGATCTGGACCGGGATATCTGGGGTTATATTTCCCTGGGCTACTTCAAGCAGAAAACCGTGGAAGGCGAAGTAGGCTCGTCCACCATGCCCCATAAGGTCAATCCAATTGATTTCGAGAACTCTGAAGGCAACCTGGGCATTGCCAACGCCCTGTTCAGCCACCTGTCTGCCAAGCTGCCGATTTCCCGCTGGCAGCGTGACCTGACCGACTCAACCGTTCTGCGCAACCTCGGCGTGGGTTTCGCCCACAGCCTGATTGCCTACGAGGCCACTCTGAAAGGTCTGGGTAAACTGGAAATCAACCCGACACGCCTGGACGAGGACCTGGATCACGCCTGGGAAGTGCTGGCGGAGCCGATCCAGACCGTTATGCGCCGGTACAACATCGAGAAGCCCTACGAAAAGTTGAAGGCGCTGACCCGTGGCAAAGCCATGACACCGGATGTGATCAAGGCCTTTGTGGAGTCACTGGACATTCCCGATGCCGCCAAGGCGGAACTGATGGAACTCACTCCCGGCTCTTACATTGGCAACGCCACGCAACAGGCACGGGATATCTGAACCATGCAACTGCCCGGCGGAATGCCCGCCCAGGAATTCCTGCGGGACTACTGGCAAAAAAAACCACTGGTCATCCGCCAGGCCTTTGCGGGCTTTGAGTGCCCTGTCTCGGCCGACGAGTTGGCAGGACTGGCCTGTGAGGACGCTGTTGAATCGCGGATTGTGATCGAGGACGACAACGGCAAACCCTGGCAGTTGCACAACGGCCCTTTCGAGCCCGAGCGTTTCAGCAAACTGCCAGACAGCCACTGGACACTGCTGGTTCAGGGTCTTGACCACTGGGTTCCTGACTTTGCGGACCTGCTGGACGAATTCCGCTTCGTACCCAACTGGCGGCTGGATGACATTATGGCCAGCTACGCGCCAAAAGGTGGCAGCGTAGGCCCCCACTACGATCAGTACGATGTCTTCCTTCTGCAAGCCGAGGGGCACCGTCGTTGGACCTTTGGCGGCCATTGTGACCACACCTCGCCGCGCGTGGACGGTACGCCGCTACGAATCCTGAGCAGTTGGGACGGCGAGGAGACGGTAACCCTGGCACCGGGAGACATGCTGTACCTGCCACCGGGCGTTGGTCATCACGGGGTCGCCGAGGACGACTGCATTACCCTGTCTATCGGGTTCCGCGCACCTACGGTCGACGATGTACTGACAGGCTTCACCGACTTCCTGTGCAGCCGCTCCGATGCCTCTGACCATCTGGATGATCCGGACCTGAAGGTCCAGGACAACCCCGGCGCCATCAAGCCCGACGTTATCCATCGGCTTGACCGCCTCATCCGCGACCAACTCAGTGATCAACGCCAGTTGGCACTCTGGTTCGGCCAGTACTCAACGGCACCCAAGAGCCTGGAAATCGTTGTGCCCGCGGAAGAACCGGTCACACCAGAGTTGTTGGGCGAGTTGATTGCGGCCGGCAACCCATTGCGCTGGAACGAGGGCTCACGTTTCGCCTACCATGACTTCGAGGACGAAACCGCCCTGTTCGTGGACGGTGAGCAGTTCCTGCTTCGGGGCGACGCACGGCCCCTGGCACCCCTTCTTTGTGCCAGCGCTCGCCCGGACATGGGCGCACTGGCCAGCTTTGCCGGTGACGATGCCATACAGGGTCTTCTGAGCACACTCGTCAACCAGGGCTCTCTGTACTTTGACTGACATCTGACTGAAACCTGGGTGAAGGCAGCATGAACGTACGGGTTCGAAAATACAGCTGGCAACTGGCGCCGGCCGATGTCCGGAACATCCGCCAGTCCGTATTCGTGGACGAGCAAAAAGTCCCACCGGAACTGGAGTGGGACGACACCGACGAAATTGCCGACCACTACCTGATGGTATTACCCGACAACACCCCCGTTGGCGTCGCCCGCCTGTTCTCCACGTTGGAGGAAACGGCACACATCGGCCGCATGGCTATTCTTCCGGCACACCGGGGCAAGGGTCTGGGTGAAGTCCTGCTACGCCATCTTGTCTCCGAAGCCGCAGAGCGTTTCACCGAGCTGCAACTTTCCGCCCAGGAACACGCCATCCCCTTCTACCAACGCTCGGGCTTTCACGTGTGTTCCGACCTCTACGACGACGCCGGAATCCCCCATGTCGACATGCGCTGCCTCGCTCCGAAGCTGGTGAACGACGCCTATTCAACCCGTGAGAATCCCATGTTGTTGGGTGAAGATCGGGACGCCTGGCTGTTTGACCGCGAGAGCACCATGGTAGATTTGATCGACTCCCTGACTGGCCAGGCGCGTCAGCGGATCTGGCTGTATGACCGGGTGCTGGACCATGATCTCTATGACCGCCTGCGCTTCCGGGAACTGATATCCGGCCTGGCCCGTCGACATCGGCTCAGTGACGTGCGGCTTCTGATTCACGATGACAAGCCGCTGGTCCAACGCCGTCACCAGATTGTTGAATTGATGCGCCGCCTGCCCAGCCGGATTGAACTGAGGCTGGTGAACGAGGATTATCCGGTGGACGACCAGCCCTTCCTGCTCGCGGACCGCGAGGGCGTGGTTTACCGGCATGAATTCTACAAGCCGGAAGGCTTTGCAACGTTTGCAAACAGCGGCCGGGTAAAACTTCTCGCTGAGTCGTTCCAGCGCATGTGGGATGCAGGAAGGAGTTCTCTGGAACTGCGAGAACTACCGCTCTGAGTGGCGGATACCGGGCACCCCGGTGGATTCAAACTGTGCTCCGAACGGGGCAAATTCCGCGTCTACCTCTTCCGCCACTTCGGCAATCAGCTTACGTAACCACTGGTGATCCGTGTTGTGTTGCAACAGCGGGCTCCAGGCCATTTTGAGCTCGAACGGCGGTATCTCGAACGGTGGCACTTTAACCACCAGGTTGGCGTTGTCTTTCTGCAACCAGGCCGCCCGGCATGGCAGCGTGGCGATCAGGTCGTGCTGCTCCGCCAGCAGCATCGCCACCTGGTAATGCCGCGTAAACACGGAAATCTGGCGTTTTCGGCCCATCAGTGACAAGGCCTCGTCCACCCACCCCAGGCGCTGGACGTCTTTCGGGTTCACCCCCACCCCGACACCAAACCCGGTCTTGCTGACCCAGATATGACTGGCGTCCAGGTAGGTATCGAGGGTAAACGGCTCCTTGAGTATCGGGTTACGTGCGTTCATCAGGCAGGCAAAGTACTCCGTCCACAGAGTTTTCTGGTGGAACGACTGGGGGATCTTGTCAAAACGGTTGATCGCCATATCGAGGCGCCCCTGCTCCACGTCGAGGAAGCTCACGTCACTGGGGGTAAGAACATCCAGAGTCACATGAGGCGCTTCCTGACGAATCCGGCGAAGTACCCGTGGCATCAGGCAGGATTCCGCGTAGTCACTGGCCATGATCCGAAACACGCGCTGACTTTCCATAGCCGCGAACGCGGTTTTCTCATGAACCGCCTGCTCAATATCGGACAGAATGCTCCGCACCAGTGGCTGTAGCTCAGTGGCACGCTCGGTTGCGGTCATCCCCTCACTGGTACGAACCAGCAGCGGGTCTCCGAACAGGTCCCGCAGTCGGCGCAGGCCGTTGCTCATCGCGGGCTGGGTAATCCCAAGATGATTGGCGGCTTTGGTGACGTTCCGCTCCCTCAACAGTACATCGAGATAAACAAGCAGATTGAGGTCTACCCGGGAAATGTCCATGACGTGGCCCCTATCGGAAGTAACACGTAAAAACGGCTTTTATTCACTAGAATAATGGTCAACAGGGTATCAATTCATCGGATTGATATGAAGCTGCAATCTTTCACATTTCAGAACGGAATCATCCGGGGTTTTCTGCTAATCTTCCGTATACTTGCTGGATTTCTCCGGATTTTTTCTGTGGCCGGAGCTGCCAGTGGCCTGTCCATTCAGCCGGAGCGTTTGCAACAAGATGGATACCACAATGATTGTGCTGCTACTGGCGGCTGTCGTTACCGTTTCGATCATTATTATTGTGGCCAGTCAGATGCGAGAGCGCGCACGTATCGAGCGTATTCGTAAAACAACGGCTCTGGAAGACAGCTACAAAAGAGCCGGCCGCCTGCTCTCCGAAATCCCGGGCCAGTATTTCACTGCAGATTTGAAACTGCTATTGATCAAGCGGATGGAGGAGTCTTGCAAAGACCTCCAGGCCCTGAAATCTGATCAGCCCGTTGAAGAACGACTGAGTGCTGTACAACAGCTGAAAAAGTCCGTAATGGACGGCGAAGACAAGCGCACTCCGATCAAGATCGACTCCCCCGAAAAGTCCACCTATGTCCAGGAGCTGCTGCAAAATCTGTTCAAGATGATCGAGGGCATGCACAAGGCCGGCAAGATTGATAGCGCCACCGCCAAGAAAAACCTGAAGTTCGTGTTGTTCCTGGTGCACAAGACCCACGCCGACCTGCATGTGTTCCAGGCACGCGATTATGTGAAGCAGAACCAGATTCGAAAGGCCATTCACGCCTATCATCTGGCCAGTACCGAAATGGGCAAGTCCAGGGACAACCCGATGGCCATGAAAGCCGTGAAAAGTTTCCGTACCCGCATCAAGGAACTGGAAGCCATCAAGGGGGACGAAGAACACAGTGCCGCGGCCGCGGGCCAGTCAAGCCTGGACAAGGAATGGGATACGTTCCTCCACGACGATGAGTGGCGCAAGAAAGCCGACTACGACGACTAGGCGCCAACTGGCGCCCCGCGAAAACCACCGAAACGTTACAACAGGGACCGTGAAACGCCGTGACAACTGCATTCCAAAAGCGGCTATCCTATCGCCTGACCCGTGACACCGTTTTAATCGCAATGGTATTGGGCCTTGTGCTCAACATTGTCCAGGTCACTCTCGATTATTTCAGCGCCAGGGACTCCATGGAGCAGGAGATCCGTGCGCTCATCGAAATCAGTCACAGCCCCGCTTCGCAGATCGCCTACAACATCGACATCCGGCTTGCGGAAGAGCTTCTTGATGGCTTGCTTCGCCATCCCGCAACCATCGACGCCCGTATTATCGATAACAATGGCCAAACCATGGCTGCGGCGAGCCAAAGCAGCCCGGATTCGCGCTATCGGTGGATCAGCGACCTGCTCTTTGGTGACAGCCGCGTATTCAGTCAGGAACTGGTGGTACCGCAGCTGAGCGACCTCTCCCTCGGGAGCCTCACGGTCACCATCGATACCTACCACTACGGCCTGCTGTTCCTCCAACGCGCGGGCTATACCGTCATCAGCGGCCTGCTGAAAAGCCTGGTGCTGACTGCTGCACTGCTGTTCATTTTCTTCTTTGTGCTGACCCGGCCCATGCTGAACGTCATCGGTGCTCTGAGCCGGGTCAAAGCTGAAACGCCTGAGAAGGTCCGGCTTCCTGTGCCGGAGAATCATCGTGAAGATGAGATCGGGCTGATGGTGGGTGTCATCAACCAGCATCTGGAAACCATCGATTCCAGCCTCGCACAGCTCAGGATGGCCGAAAGTGCGATGAAGAACTACTCCAGCCAGCTGGAACAGGAGGTGGAAGACCGCACTCGGGAAATTTCCGAAAAGAACGATGCCTTGCAGCGAGGCAACCGCGCCCTGGTTCGCGCCAAAGAGGACGCTGTACGCCGTGCCAGAGCCCGTGCCAATTTCCTGGCCAGCATGAGCCATGAGATACGCACACCACTCAACGGTGTTCTGGGGATGTTGGGCCTGGCGCTGGAAGGCGACATGGAACAGGCACAACGAAACCGGTTGGAAATTGCGCTCAATGCCGGCCAGAGTTTGCTCGGTCTGTTAAACGACATTCTGGACATCTCCAAGGTCGAAGCCGGGAAATTGAGCCTGGAGAACATCCCGTTTTCACTCCGCAGCCTGGTGGAAGAGTGTGCGACACTGCATGCCCAACAAGCCAGGCGCAAGAATATTGACGTTGTGGCGGACATCGACTGTGACCTGCCCGAAAGCTTTCTTGGCGATCCCACCCGAACTCGGCAGATCCTGAACAACCTGCTCAGTAACGCTATTAAATTCACCGAGCAAGGCTTCGTCCGCATCCACGCCACCCGCTACAACGGCAACGTACGCATTGACGTTGTCGACACCGGTATCGGCATGTCCAAGGAAGGGCTGCACAGGATATTCTCACCCTTCTCACAGGCTGACAGTGACACTACCCGGCTCTATGGCGGCACTGGCCTGGGCCTGACACTGTGTCGTCAACTGGTGGAGCGGATGCATGGCCAGATCCTGGTAGATTCCGAGGAGCACGAAGGCACACACTTCACTGTGAACCTGCCCCTGCCGGTTCACGATGAGCAGGAGAGCCAACCGTCGATGCCGGCTATTCCAAGCCTACTTCAGCAGGTAGGTGTCGATATCGGGATGCCCCGGGACTATCCGCACCGCACGCCCATCGAGCATCAACTGAGAGCCTGGGGCATTCCACTGCGCGAAGCGGCACCCGACGGAGAGGGAATTCTGATGATCGCCGCCAACGAAAGCGACGAGACCGCGGCACAACTGGCATCGTCCTGGTCCGGCACCGGCATTATTCTGGTGGACCGGGACGGCTCCGCCCATCCCACCAAAGATCGTCAGATACTGTCGATGCCACTCAGACGTGAGCAGTTGTACCGAACACTGTGCAGGGCCGCTGGGCTGGACACCGGGGACAGGGCAAGAATCATCGAAACCCCGGCTGGCGTGTCACGCACGCTGAATCTTCTTCTGGTCGAAGACAATCAGGTAAATCAGGTGGTCGCCAGCAGCATGCTGAAAAAGCTGGGCCACACCGTCACCCTGGCCGAAAACGGCAAGCAGGCACTGGAAGCCTTGCAGCAAGGCGAAAGGAGATTCGATATTGTACTGATGGATTGCCAAATGCCGGTGATGGACGGCTATGAGGCCACCCGCAACATTCGTGAAAACCCTGAGTGGCAGGATCTGCCAGTGATCGCGGTCACCGCCAACGTCATGCAGGGAGACCGGGACGACTGCCTCGAGTCCGGCATGAATGACTACATCACCAAACCTTACAATCGTGCCGACCTGAAATCCATTATTGACCGCTGGGCGCCTCCCCAGCCTCCAGAAGACTGAGGACAGATCGCAGCTCTTCCCTCAATTCCACAATGCGCTCCTGATCAATGCCCGTACCACACAACAGGCGGCCGGGAATGTCCCGAGCCTGCTGGCGCATGGCACTGCCCTTCTCAGTGGGGGCGACCGTAACCACTCGCTCATCGGTGGTATCCCGCAAACGGGTTACCAGATCACGCTCAGCCAGACGTTTGAGCAGCGGCGTCAGGGTTCCGGAATCCAGGCGCAGTCGTTTACCCAGGTCAGACACCCTGACCGTCTGTCCGTTCTCCCCGGCTTCCCACAACACCAACATGACCAGATACTGCGGATAGGTCAGATTCAGTTCCGCCAGCAGCGGACGATAGCGGGCGGTTATTGCCCGGTTGGCGGCGTAGAGGGCAAAACAGAGCTGATTATCCAGCGCCAGGACGTCGTCTTCGTCAGTCATGGTTCACAGTAACGCTTCAATGTCGGCGCGAATGGCAGACGGCTTGGTGGTCGGCGGGTAACGACGCACCACTTCACCCTCACGATTCACCAGGAACTTGGTGAAGTTCCATTTTACAGCTTCCGATCCCAACAGCCCCTTGGCACAGTGCTTCAGGTACTCAAACAGCGGGTGGGCATTAGGGCCGTTGACGTCAATCTTTGCGAACATGGGAAAGTCCACGCCGTAGTTAAGGCTACAGAATTCGCTGATGGCCTTGTCGTCCGCCGGGTCCTGATTCCGGAACTGGTTGCAGGGGAAACCGAGCACTTCGAGGCCTTTTTCTTTCAGCTCGACGTACAGGGACTGCAAACCCTCGAACTGGGGAGTGAAACCGCATTTGCTGGCCGTGTTTACGATCAACAGAACTTTGCCACGGAACTCATCCAGGGAATGCTCCTCACCGCGAATATCGGCCGCGTTAAAGTCGTAGATGCTTTGGGTGCTCATTACATTCCTCCCTTGTATTTTTCGCTATTATATTTTGCACAACCCTATTTACAACTGATTCCGTCACGGTTGTCACGCTCAGTTCATGGAATCTGTGAGCTTTGGGCGTTAAATCTCCGCATTTGTGCCACAATTCATCACAATTGGCCTGTTGCCGCCGGCCGTTGCTCCGCTAGAATACAGGCTTGTCTTTGAAACATGGCACTTGTCATCTTACCGATCTAAGGAAATACCGGGCTTATGCAGAACTATCTCAAATCCGCCAAGCTGGATAACGTGTGTTACGAGATACGTGGCGTGGTTCTGCGTGAAGCCCGTCGGCTGGAGGAAGAGGGCCACCGGGTTCTCAAGCTCAATATCGGCAACCCAGCGGCTTTCGAACTGGACGTTCCCGAGGAAATCCAGCAGGACGTTATTCACAACATGCCCCTGGCCCAGGGGTATGTGGAATCAAAGGGGTTGTTCTCTGCGCGTAAGGCGGTGATGCACTATTGCCAGCAACGTGGCATCGACAAGGTGGATATCGACGATATCTACCTGGGCAACGGCGTCAGCGAAATGATCGTGATGTCCATGCAGGCCATGCTCAATACCGGCGACGAGGTTCTGATCCCGGCCCCTGACTATCCGCTCTGGACGGCCGCCGTGACCCTGTCCAGTGGCAAGCCGGTTCACTACCGATGCGACGAGCAACAGGACTGGTTCCCGGATATCGACGATATCCGCAAAAAAATCACCCGCCGCACCCGGGCTATCGTGCTTATCAACCCCAACAACCCCACCGGCGCCGTGTACTCCCGCGAATTGCTGGAACAGGTGGTGGAACTGGCGCGGCAGCACAACCTGATCGTGCTGTCAGATGAGATCTACGACAAAATCCTGTACGACGGTACTGAACACGTCCCCACCGCGTCACTGGCGGATGACGTGCTGTTCTTTACCTATAACGGCCTGTCCAAGAACTATCGTGCCGCCGGTTACCGTTCCGGCTGGATGATTATCAGCGGCGCCAAACACCGCGCGCGGGACCTGATCGAGGGCATCGAAATGCTCTCCAACATGCGCCTGTGTGCCAACGTACCGGCACAGCTGGCCATCCAGACCGCACTTGGGGGCTACCAGTCAATTGAAGACCTGGTGGCACCGGGCGGTCGCCTGTTCGAACAACGGGAAACCGCCTGGAACCTGCTCAATGATATTCCAGGCGTCAGCTGTGTGAAGCCCAAAGGCGCTCTATATCTGTTTCCAAAGCTGGACCCGAAGCGCTTCCCCATCGTCAATGACGAAAAGCTGGTACTGGACCTGCTGCTGCAGGAGCGCATCCTCCTGGTTCAGGGTTCCGCCTTCAACATCGACGACAAGCAACACCTGCGCGTGGTCTTCCTACCCCGCGAGGACGCCCTTGAGGATGCCATGAAGCGTTTGGCACACTTCCTGTCGTCTTACCAGTTGTGAAGGGGGCTTGATGGCGGACATTCATATCGAAGAGTTCTACAAGGACGCCGCAATCGCCCTGGTTCAGCTCTACAATGCCTTTCCCCGCCGGGTGAACCTGTTTGTGGAAGACATTGCTGGCCCAGACGAACCAGACGAGTTCGGGCTCCACAGCAAGCGGCACATGGCCTGCTTCGGCACCCTGCTCTGGTTAGCTGAGGAAGGCCTGCTCCGCTACGTGGATACCATCCGCCAGGAAGCCCTGGACCAGGCCGTGCTGACCCAGCGGGCGTTCGTGCGCCTGAGTTCGCCTGCCAGCCCAGATCTGCATGAAGAAAACAACGCTGACAGCAGCCAGGACCTGCCACCGGCTATCCGCGAGGATTTTTCCACGCACATACACATGCTTCGCAACGCCCTCCGAAGCGGTAGCTCCGCAAAAATCAGCCGCGTAATGCAGGCGACGTTCTTTCGCGACCGGTCCTATCATTAAATTGGCGTAAACCTGTTGAACATGGCCACACTGGCCACATATAAATACCCAGACACAAACCGCGGTCTGCGGCCGACGATTCAACAAGGGATTCAAGATGCGTATTCTGCTGTTTCTTGCCACCAACCTGGCCGTCATTCTTGTCGCCAGTTTTACCCTGAAACTTCTGGGTGTTGACAGCTATCTCGCCCAGAACGGTATCCAGTACGGTTCGCTGCTTGCCTTCGCTGCGGTCTTCGGCTTTGCCGGCGCCATTGTATCGCTGCTGATTTCCAAGCCCGTGGCTAAGTGGAGCACCAAGGCAAAGGTGATCGAGTCGCCGCGTACGCCGGCTGAGCGCTGGCTGGTAGACACCGTTCGCGAGCTTTCAGAAAATGCCGGCATCGGTATGCCGGAAGTCGCCATTTTCCCGGCTTCACAATCCAATGCTTTTGCCACCGGCTGGAACAAGAACAACTCGCTGGTAGCCGTCAGCGAGGGGCTGCTGCACCGCTTTAACAAGGAGGAGATTCGTGCGGTCCTGGGCCACGAAATAGGCCACGTGGCCAACGGCGACATGGTAACCCTCGCGCTGATTCAGGGTGTGGTGAACACGTTCGTGATTTTTGCGTCCCGCGTGATCGGCTCGTTTGTTGACCGCGTGGTGTTCAAGAACGAAAGCGGGCATGGTATCGGCTTCTTTGTGGTCAGTATCGTGGCGGAAATCGTGCTGGGCATTCTTGCCAGTACCATTGTGTTCTGGTTCTCGCGTCGCCGGGAATACCGTGCCGACATCGCTGGCGCGCAACTGGCAGGCCGTGGCGCCATGATCAACGCCCTGGCGCGGCTGAAACAGGAAAGCGAAGTGCCTGATCAAATGCCCGACAGCCTGCAGGCGTTTGGCATCAATCGAGGTGCAAGGGCGGGCATCAGCGCCCTGTTCATGACACACCCGCCGCTGGACAGCCGGATCGAGGCTCTGAAGAGCGCGCAGCTGTAATCGGCGCGAACAGGCGCGTTCGAAGGAACGTCAGAGCTTGAGCTTGAAGCCAAGGGCCCGGAAAGTATCCTGCATGGATTTACTGGTGCCCTTGAGCTGGATCTTCAAACTGGAAAACTCCCGCCGGACCGGATAATCCCGGCGCAACCGGTCAAAGGCCTGCGCCCGATCCTCCGGCGGCAACGCCATTGCCAGCCGCATGCGAGCGTCATCTTGGCGCGGATCGTAGCAGGACCGTATGGCAATATTGGCTGACGCCATTTCTTCTGCAGCACTGGTAAAGGAGAGTTTGCTCAACGCTGGTTCTGGCAGGAACTGACCAGCCTTCTTGCGGGCGGGCAGTCCCATATAGCGACTCAGCGCCTGGTACACCACCTCACTACCCTGCACCTTGCCCTCCAGGCTATAGCCTGCGATATGGGGAGTGACAAGCCATACTTTTTCCACCAGTTCAGCGTTAACCCGGGGCTCATGCTCAAAGACGTCCAGTACCACTGTAGGCGCGTTTGGCGCTTCCAGACGCGCCAGCAAGGAGGAGGTTTCAATAACTTCGCCCCGGCTGGTATTGATCAGCAACTGGTCTTCAGTCAACGAAGACAATCGTTCCTGCCCGAACATATGAAGCGTTGCGTGCTCTCCCTCGCGGGTCAGTGGCGTGTGCAGTGTTACCACGTCGCACGCCATGGCCTCGTCAAGACTGACAAATTTCTCGCCTTCGTCGCCTTCCCTTTCGGCCCGTGGCGGGTCACAAAGGCGCACATTGAAACCGAGCCTGTCCAGCTTGTGTGCAAGCTCTCCACCTACATTGCCGGCACCCACGATACCAACACTGAGTTTTGACCAATCCGCCACGCCACGCTTTTCCGCGTGCAGTGAGATCACTGACAGCACGTACTCAACCACACTGTTGGCGTTGCAGCCGGGCGCCGCCGAAAACGCGATCCCACTGGATTCAAGCCATTTCTGATCAACATGGTCGGTACCGATGGTACAGGTTCCAACGAAGCGGACCCGGCTTCCTTCAAGCAACGCCTGATTGACCCGAGTGACTGAACGCACCAGCAGGATATCCGCATTCTGAACATCCGCAGCAGACATCGTGCGCCCGGACACTGGTCGTATCTCGCCGATATCGCCAAAAAACGATTCCAGTAAGGGTATGTTCTCGTCCGCTACTATCCGCATGATCCTGCTTCCCAACCTGTTAGTTCCTGCGTTGACGCTGGTTTCCGCCACGTCCACCCTGGCTGCGGTTGCCTTGGGGACGCCGGCCACCACGCTTGCGAGTGATCGGCGGTTTGGCGAGTTCGGTCATCAGCGCTTCATCCGGCACCGCCGTGGTCAGTTTCTGGCTGATGTAGGACTCGATAGCCGGCAGTGAAAAGGCATCGTCCTCACTGGCAAAGCTGACAGAGACACCGTGCTTCCCTGCCCGACCGGTGCGTCCGATACGGTGAACGTAATCCTCAGCGTTGTCCGGCAGATTATAGTTGAATACGTGGGTTACACCGTCAACGTGGATACCACGACCGGCGACATCCGTGGCAACCAGCACCTGAATGCTGCCATTCTTGAACTGTTCCAATGTCTTCAGCCGCTTGTTCTGGGCGATTTCCCCTGACATCAGCGCGACCTTTACGCCCTGGTTGCGAAGGTCCTCATCCAGGTCACGACACTGGTCACGACGGTTCGCAAAGACGATGGCTTTTTCCACCTCGGGGCGCTGAAGATAGTTGACCAGTACCGGCAGTTTTTCATCCTCGCCCACCAGGTAGACAGTCTGCTTAACTCGCTCGGCGGTCTTCTGTTCCGGTTCGATCTCGACGAATTCCGCACTTTTGGTCCACATCGAGGCGAGGTTGAGCACGTCCTGGTTAAAGGTGGCGCTGAACAGCAAGGTCTGACGCTCTTCCTTTGGCGTGCACTTGCGGATAATGCGCTTCACATCAGGAATAAAGCCCATGTCCAGCATCCGATCCGCTTCATCCAGAATCAGGATGTCGAGCTGGTCGAGAAAAACGTCCTGAGAGCCCAGGAAATCAATCAGCCGGCCCGGGGTTGCCACCAGTATGTCAACGATCTCGTTCTGGAGCTGATCGCGCTGTTTATCGTAGTTCATACCACCCACCACGGTGACCACATTATGGCCCGTGTAGCCGCATAGTTGCTCGGCGTCCTTGGCGATCTGCATGGCCAGTTCACGGGTTGGCGCCAGGGCCAGAACCCGGGGTTCCGAGGCGAACCGGTCCTCTTTCGGAATCGGCGTTTCCAGCATGCTCTGGATAGCAGTGATCAGGAATGCGGCGGTTTTACCGGTGCCAGTTTGAGCCTGGCCGATCAGGTCCTGGCACGCCAGGGTGAACGGAAGAGTCTCTGCCTGGATGGGTGTGCAATGCTCAAAACCGATATCGGTGATGGCATCGAGCACTCGCTGGTCAAGGTTGAGATCCTTGAAGAAGGTTTTGCCGGCTTCGGGTGCGTCAGATGTCATGTTGCTTCAATCTACCTCAGTGTCTGTGGCGGAATCGTCGGGCATCAGGCGCCTGGTCTCTTTCTTCCAGACTTCGTTAAAATCAGCCGCGGTTCCGTAAAATGTCTTGAGCGTCTCGAAAAACAGGCCCGCGCGGGCCGGCATGCCGTGCTCAAGGTAATAATCTGCCTGCGCCCGCACATTCCTGCGAAAGGCGTTCTCATCCCATGCCCCGCAACCGGAGAGATTGTCGACGCTGATGTGGAAACGTGTGCCCGATGCGGCAGAGAACAGCCATTCCAGGGCCTGCGGCTTGATTTCAGCCTTTTCAAAGGCTTGCTGCTGCGCCTCGTCGCGGCCATCGGGACAGTACCAGTAGCCAAAGTCCCGAAGTGTGCGCCGGTGCTCACCGGCGATACACCAATGACTGATTTCATGCAGAGCACTGGCATAATAACCGTGAGCAAAGATAATCTGTGCGTAACTGCCAGACGCCGTTGCGGGCAGGTATTCAGGCTCATCGCTGCCCTTGACCAGAACGGTCCGGTAATCCTCCCGGAACAGGTCACTGAACAGCATGATAAGATCATCAGGATCGTGTTTCATGGGACGGCTATTGTGCGACTTTAGACCGTTCAATACCAGAGGGAACTTTTGCCTGACAAATGAGTCCATTGCAACCTTGGGATGCAGGGTTTCAACAGACACTGAGACCACGCAGATATTTCCAGAACCAGCTACGGTAATCCATTGACTATGACCGGCAACAACACAGCCTCACGCAGTAGTGCTCTCCATCGGGTGCTGAGCCGCTTTTTAGTGTTTCTGGCACTGTCCGCCGTATCGCTGTTCGCGTCCGCGGCAGGCAATTCGCTGTTCGGCGGCAGCAACGATTTCCTTCCGGTGGACGAAGCCCTGCCGTTCAATTACACCGTCGATACCGGCGCTATTGTGCTGTCCTGGGACGTCACCCCTGAACACTACCTCTATAAAGGCCGCATCCAGGTAAGCAGCAAAACAGACGGCGTCACCCTGGGTGAACCTGATTTCTCCTACACAGGTACCGATACGGAGGATGAGTTCTTCGGCAAGGTCACGGTCTTCTACGACCCGGTTCAGGCACGCGTCCCGGTCAATCTTCCGGAAGGCGTCCGCGAGGCGGAGCTTCAGGTTACCTACCAGGGCTGTGCCAAGGCAGGCCTGTGCTACCCGCCGCAAAGCCGTGACGCGCTGTACTACGCCAGCGCCGGAAGCAACGACGCCCCCGTTCCTGCCGGCATGTCCGGCTCTTCGGGGTCATCAGGCAATGCCCAGTCATCGTCAACAAATGCACCCACGGATACATCCTCGGCGACTGGGCTCGCCGGCTTTTTGGCCAACCAGTCTGTCCTGGTCATCGCGGCCCTGTTTCTGCTACTTGGGCTGGGGCTGACCTTTACACCCTGCGTCCTACCCATGGTGCCAATCATTTCCTCACTGGTGTCCAGTCGCAACACCAGCACCACCGCCCACGCGCTGCTGCTTTCCGGCAGCTATGTCCTGGGTATGGCACTGACTTATGCCGCAGCGGGTGTGATTACCGGGTTACTGGGTGCCAGTTTCAACCTTCAGGCACACCTGCAGTCGCCGTGGGTGCTGAGCGTTTTCGCGGCACTGTTCGTGGTATTTGCCCTCTCCATGTTCAACCTGTTTGAGATCCAGCTTCCCCGGTTTATCCGGGAACCGCTCAACGATGCCAGCCATCGCCTGACCGGCAGCCGCGTGGTCAGCATCTTCGGCATCGGCGCGCTGTCAGCACTGATCGTTTCACCCTGCGTGTCGGCACCGCTTGCTGGCAGCCTGCTTTACATCAGTACCACCCAGGATGCCGTCATTGGAGGCGTTGCCCTGTTCGCCCTTGGGCTCGGCATGGGCATTCCCCTGATACTCGTGGCGGTGGGTGGCCGCAAACTGTTGCCTTCCACCGGTCCCTGGATGAACGTGGTTAAGGCCTTCTACGGCGTCATGCTGCTGGCGGTTGCAATCTGGTTGGTGGAACGGCTGGTACCAGCCTGGCTGGCGCTGACACTCTGGGGGTTACTGATTGCCGTGACTGGCGTGCAGCTCGGAGCCTTCGATGCCGCAAAGGCTGGCTGGGAGCGCACTCGCAAAGGCCTCGGCCTGGTGATGTTTGCCTACGGTATTGCGCTCTTGGCCGGCGCGGTGTCTGGCGCCAATGATCCAATGAAGCCATTAGCGCCGTTCACGGCAGCCAACCCGGCGGTTGCGGGTGGCTCTGCCTCCCAGATGGCCCACGCCCAGTTCCTCCGCCTGGAATCGCCCGCCGATATTCGCAATCAACTGGCCCAGGCCAAACGAAACGGCACCCCGGTCATGCTGGACTTCTACGCCGACTGGTGTATCTCCTGCAAGGTTATGGAGCGGAACGTTTTCAGCAATGACTCTGTGATCCAGGCGCTGTCACCCTACACACTGCTGCAACTGGACATGACGGACAACACGCCCGCCCAGCAGGCACTGCTTGAGGAACTGGGGCTGTTCGGCCCGCCAGCCATTCTGTTCTATGGCAACGATGGGGCTGAGCTGGAAACCGCCCGGATACTGGGCGAAATGGACCGCGAACAGTTCCTCGGCCATCTGAACGCACTGGACATGTCGGGCGGCTCCTGACAGCCTTCAGTCACTCCCCTCGTCGGATGAAGTAAACAAACTCCTGGTCATCCTCGGCGCTGTACACCAGCTCGTGATTCAGGAACTGGCAGAACCTCGGTATATCCCGGGTTGTTGACGGGTCCGTGGCAACCACCTTCAAGACGCCCCCTATACTGATATCCACGATTCTATTATGCAGCAGCATGACGGGTTCGGGGCAAAACAGTCCCCGGGCGTCCAGCTCTGCATCGTGTTCCGGTTGTCCCAATGTTCTTCCTCCTGCGATTCCACCTGAATTTTGGAAAATACGTGCTAAATTATTGTTTATAGATGTCAAAAAACAAAACGAGGTAAACAATGATCCGGGTGCTGATTGAACGTCATATTGCTGAAACACTCGAATCCGCCTACGAGGACAGATCCCGCAAGGTCCTTCAGAACGCCGTAAGCGCCCCCGGCTTCGTTTCCGGTGAAACGCTGGTCGATACCCACGACTCCAACCATCGCCTTACCCTCTCCAACTGGCGCTCCGAAGCCGACTGGCAGCGCTGGTTCCTCTCAGAGGAACGCCGGGAACTGATGGCGGAGCTGATTCCAATGATGGACCGGGACGAGATTATCACCGTGTGGCAGCATAGCTAAAGCACGCTATTTACAGGCGCTCAGTCCCTGCGTTCTATGAAGCAGGTGATCTCCTCACGATCGTGGTAGAGGTGACGGGCCCTCAGCAGGAAGTTCATTTCCGTCTGTGCAAGGCCTTCTTCCAGGATGTCCTTGCACACCAACCACTCGTCGTATCGTTTTTTCATCGGTAGTTTCAGATTGAAAACGGTATAGCGACAAAGCTTGGCAGACAGCCAATGCACGACCATCTCCGAGGTTCGGCGTGGATGGTCGACGATATCGCACACCATCCAGTCCACACCGCGCCGGGGCCTCCATTGATAACCATCTGCCTCAACATGCTCTACGTGTCCGGAAGCCATCAACTCAACATTCATGGGCCCATTATCAACGGCGGTCACCATCATACCCTGCCGGACCAGTTGCCAGGTCCAGCCACCGGGAGCAGCGCCCAGATCCACAGCCTGCTTGCCGCTTCCCAGGTAGTCCAGTTCCTGGCCCGGGGGCAGGAACACCTTCCACGCTTCTTCCAGTTTCAGCGCCGATCGGCTGGGGGCGGACGCGGGCAGTCGAAGCCTTGGTATACCACTGACGTAACGCGCACGATTGCCGGCCAGGCTGAACCCGACGATGGCGCGTTCAAACCCCGTCAGCAACACTTCAAGCCGTGCCGGCGACTCAGCTTTCGAATCCTTCTCCAGTAACCCGGCGCCCCTGAGCGCTTTCGACAGTGGGGAAACCCATTTGCGGGCGAAGTTGCCGAGGTCTGCGTCAGCGTTGTTTTCGGGAAGACGAATTTCAATACGGGCACAGACAGGAATCGCCCCATCAACGGACCGCAATGCGTCAATAACGGCGCCGACGCGATCCGACGTGGGCAGGGCTACGTCCGCTAAAACCACAAACCAGTCCCTGACAAACACCAGCTGGTCGATGGACAGCCGCTGGACCAGCATCTCCACCTGCCCGGGCCCCGGGCAGTGAAAGGTCAGAAATCCCTGGTTTACAGAGGGCTCGAAGTAACCATAGACCCCGCCGCTGGCAGCCGAGTCGGTTAACTCCCGCCCCGCTTCCGTCTCGAACCCGGGACGACAAATTGCAATCAGTTGTTCCATTAGGCACCTGGACAGGGCTTCTCACCAGAAACCCCAAATTTGAATCTGTTTAACATATACACAGCCCGCATTTGTCTACACTATTGGGCTTTCCGCTGGCAGGAATACCTTAATGCCGCTGTACCTGCGCTTTCTGTTCCCACTGATCGGGCTATTACTGGTCACGGACCTGTCACTGGCGACCCATCCGGGAACGACACCTCATTGCCCGGCGCTGGACGCCATCGATCCGGTGCAACGGGAAGCGCTGATGAACCATGTCTGCTTCCTGAGCGCAGCACCCGACACGCCCGCACATCGGGCCGAATCCCCCCGTGAACTGCCGGCGGATATTCAATGGACATCCGCCAGGGGACACGATCTGGTATTCAGCCACACCGATTCGGTGTACTGGGTTCGCCTCAATGTTCGGAATTCCGGCGATAGCCAGAAGCTCTGGTACCTGAAGCTCAATTACCCACTGCTGGATGAAGTAACGTTCTGGCGCTCCAGCGAACTCGTTGAACCAGCCTTGACCACGGGGGACCAGCACCCCTTTCTCTCGCGGGGCATAGATTACCGGTATTTCCTGCTCCCCGTCACGCTCGGCGCTGGCGAAACCCAAACCATCACCTTGCGGATTCAGAGCAGCGGGGCATTGAACGTTCCGCTGTCGCTGAAAACGCCGGAAACGACGATCGCGGAAAGCAACCACCTTACCCTCCTGCACGGCTTCTTCTATGGGGCGTTGCTGGTCTTTGCGGTATTCAACCTGCTGCTCTTTTTCAGTTCCGGCACCGGCTACTACTTCTACAACGCCTTTTACATGGCATCCCTTGGGCTGTTCCTGTTCGCCATGGGCGGTTTCGCCAACCAGTATTTCTGGCCCGACAGTACCGGTTTCGCCAATACATCGATTCCCATGCTGATGTCGATCAGTTCGCTGGCCATGACCCTGTTCGGGCGCTCATTCCTCGAAATCCCCACCAACACGATTGCGAACAAGGTGTTGACGGGGCTTGCCCTGACCAGCGCAGGCCTGTTCATCATGGCATTCCTGTTGCCCTACAACAGATCCATCGTATTGAATACCGGGATTGCACTGCTGATCATTGCCTGCCTGTTTATCATTGGCATCATCCGCTGGCGCCAGGGATATTCTCCCGCCAAGTGGTACGTAGTGGCATGGTCTGGCATGTTGGCAGGCGCCCTGATCTATTCAATGGCTGCCTTTGGTTACCTGGCTGACTTCCTGGCACGGGAAATCTTTATGCAGGCCGCCGTTGGAGCGCAGGTTATTCTGCTCAATTACGCCATGGTGCAGCGTTGGCGGCTATTGAATAAAAAGCTTCTGGACGTAGAGCATAACGCCAGAACCGAGCTCGAGTTAAAGGTGCATGAACGCACCGCGCAGCTTCGCAGCACCATGAGAGAGCTGGAAAAGGCAAACCGGCAGCTGGCAACCCTAAGCCTCAATGACGCTCTGACCGGGCTCCATAATCGCCGTCATATGGACAACCTGCTGCCGGAACTCTGTGCCGAAGCCCGACGTACTGGTCAACCCCTGACCATTGCTCTATTGGATGCCGACCACTTCAAGGCTGTCAACGACTCCTGGGGGCACGAGTTTGGTGATCGTTGCCTGCAACACATTGCCGACATTCTCAGGCGCCACGTCAAACGACCCCGTGATGTTGCTATCCGCTTTGGCGGAGAGGAATTCGCCATCCTGTTACCCGGCACCGACGCGAATGGCGCTCTGGGTGTCTGTGAAGGGATTCTTGAGGATATCGCTGCGATACGCGTGCCTGCGGACGATGGCACACCGGTTACGCTGACCATGAGCGCCGGTACCGCCACGTTATCCCAGGGGGATGATGAGCGAGATCTGTTCCGGCGTGCCGATGAGGCGCTCTATCGTGCCAAAGCGTGCGGTCGAAACCGGACTGAGCAAGCGACGCCCGAGGTCTCCTGACTCATTCCTGCCCGATCATAAACCTCGCAGCTGCTGCCGCCGCCTGCTGAATCAGATCTTCCCGGCTCTCACTCTGTCGCGCCAGGGGCCGATAATCGTGGTCTCCACCTTCCAGCCACGCCAAATTTACGTTATCCAGGGTGTCCAGTGCACGCGCCTCAACCTCTGCCTGTTTGCCGAAAGGGTCCCGCGTTCCCTGAATGATCTGTATTGGCCGGCACAGTGACTGGAAATGATCCGTCCGCCACCGATCATTTTTGCCAGGAGGATGAAAGGGATAGCCGAAACACACAGCACCACGCACCGCGTCGTCAATGCCGGGCTCAGCAGCCAGAATGCTGGCCATTCTTCCCCCCATGGACTTGCCTCCGACAAAAACGCCGGCCTGCCCGTCGATGCCGGCGCAAGTTTCTGCAATGACCGTGCGGAAATGCCCAAGCAGTGTTGGCTGGCGGTCTGGTGGCCGCTTTTTGCCATCCTCCCGCCGCTTCTCCATATAGGGGAACTCAAACCTGACGGTCGTCACGCCCTGCGCTGAAAGCGCTGCCGCCAGGAGCTCCATGAACGGCGAATCGGCGGGTGCACCTGCGCCATGTGCAAGGACAAGCACCGGCGCTGCCACACTACTTTTCGCCCTGGTTTTGAATACGGTTACAGAATTCACCAAACCTCCGAATTATGACTATCATTAGTGTTCCGGGAAGCAATGCATCAACCGAACATCAAAAACCGCTTTTGGAGCATTCGTGATTACCCTTGTAGATTCGCCATGTTACTGATTTAGACCCAGTTGACAGAGTTTCAGAGTTGATCTACGTCATTGCAAACAGCTAATCGTTTCTCCATACTTGCGCCCGCATATTTTCCCCACTCTAAACCCATTGGTAAGGCTATGAGCACAGTAAATGCTAACCTGACATACAACTACAAGGTGGTGAGACAGTTTGCCATCATGACGTTGGTCTGGGGCATTGTTGGCATGGGCATGGGTGTGCTGATCGCATCCCAGCTTGTTTGGCCCTCGATGAACCTGGATTTCTCCTGGACTCACTTCGGTCGTTTACGGCCGCTCCACACAAACCTCGTCATCTTCGGGTTTGGTGGTTCGGCACTGTTTGCCACCTCCTATTACGTTGTTCAGCGTACCTGTCAGGCGCGACTGATCTCCGATGGGCTCGCGGCGTTCACCTTCTGGGGCTGGCAAGCCGTGATGGTTGCGGCGATCATTACCCTGCCAATGGGCCTCACCTCTTCCAAGGAATACGCAGAACTCGAGTGGCCAATTGATATCCTTATCGCCATTGTCTGGGTGTCCTACGCACTGGTTTTCTTTGGCACAATCATGCGGCGCGCCACTGCCCACATCTATGTGGCCAACTGGTTCTACGGCGGTTTCATCCTGACCGTGGCCATTCTGCACATTGGTAACAACCTGGCCTTACCGGCGGGCGCCTTCAAATCCTACTCCGCCTACGCGGGCGTGACAGACGCGATGATGCAGTGGTGGTGGGGCCACAACGCGGTCGGTTTCTTCCTGACTGCAGGCTTCCTGGGGATGATGTATTACTTTGTTCCCAAACAGGCCAACCGCCCTATCTACTCTTATCGCCTGTCCATCGTTCACTTCTGGGCGCTGATTGCGACCTACGTATGGGCGGGTGGCCACCACCTGCACTACTCGGCGTTACCGGACTGGGCCCAAACCGCGGGCATGGTAATGTCTCTGATCCTGCTTGCACCCTCCTGGGGCGGCATGATCAACGGTATGATGACGCTGTCGGGTGCCTGGCACAAACTGCGTACCGACCCGATCCTCCGCTTCCTCGTGGTGTCTCTGTCGTTCTACGGCATGTCCACGTTTGAAGGCCCGATGATGGCCATCAAGACGGTTAACGCGCTGTCGCACAACACGGACTGGACCATTGGCCACGTACACTCCGGTGCACTGGGCTGGGTTGCCATGATCAGTATCGGCGCCATCTATCACCTGATTCCCAAGCTGTGGGGCCTTCAGGCCATGTACAGCGTCAGCCTGATCAACGTCCACTTCTGGCTGGCCACCGTGGGCACCGTACTCTACATCGTTGCCATGTGGGTGAACGGTATTATGCAGGGGCTTATGTGGCGCGCCGTCAACGAAGACGGAACCCTGACCTACAGTTTTGTCGAAGCCCTTGAAGCGTCCGAATCAGGCTATTTCGTGCGATTCCTTGGCGGTGTGATTTTCCTGACCGGTATGCTGGTGATGGCATACAACGTATACATGACCGTGCGTCAGAAGGAAGCCGTTGCTCAGGACAATACAGCAGCGCAAGCGGCGTAACGGGAGACAGAATCAATGAAACACGAAATTGTTGAAAAGAACCTGGGGCTGATGATCGTACTGATCATCTTCACCATCAGTGGTGGTTTCCTGGCAGAAGTGGTTCCGCTGTTCTTCCTGGACGAGACCAACGAGCCGGTTGAAGGCCTTGAGCCCCTGTCAGCACTGGAACTGGAAGGCCGGGACATCTATATCCGTGAAGGCTGTCACGTCTGCCACACCCAGCAGATCCGTCCGTTCCGCGCTGAAACCGAGCGCTACGGCCACTACTCCGTTGCGGGCGAGTTTGTCTACGATCGTCCGTTCCTGTGGGGCTCCAAGCGTACCGGTCCTGACCTGGCGCGTGTCGGTGGTCGCTACTCCGACGCCTGGCAGCGCCAGCACCTGTACGATCCCCGCAGCGTTGTGCCTGAATCCAACATGCCCGCTTTCCCGTGGCTGTTCGAGAATCGCATCGATCACACCAGCACCGAGTCCAAGCTGGAAACGCTCCAGACCCTGGGCGTGCCCTATACCGACGAGCAGGTTGCCGGTGCGGCCGACGAAGTCAGGGGCAAATTCGAAATCGAAGCCCTGGTGGCGTACCTGCAGCAGCTTGGTACCGTGATTTCAGATAAACGGTGATCCCCATGGATATTAACGAGTTACGCGGCATTCACTCACTGGTCATTATGGCCATGTTCCTTGGCATCATCTGGTGGGCCTACAGCGCCCACCGGAAGAAGCCCAACGACGAGGCGGCCCACCTGCCCTTCGAGGATGACGACGTGGAAAAGCGTACTCTTGAACAGGAACAAACGGAGAAAAAGCAATGAGTACCTTCTGGAGCATCTGGATCAGCGTGATCGTGCTCGGTACCGTGTTTGGCTGTTGGTGGCTTCTGTATGCCACCCGCAAGGGCCAGACCACCGATACTGAAACCAACAAAACCGTTGGTCATTCGTTCGATGGCATTGAAGAATACGACAACCCGCTGCCAAAGTGGTGGTACTACCTCTTTATCGCGACCTGTGTTTTCGCACTGGGCTATCTCGCCCTGTACCCGGGCCTGGGTAACTACAAGGGGCTGCTGGGATGGACCGCTGAGAACCAGTGGCAGGCCGAAATGCAGCAGGCCGATGCCCGTTACGGCGAGCTCTACGCCAAGTTTGGTGACACACCGGTGGCCGAGCTGGCAGAGAACGACGACGCCATGAAAATGGGCCAGCGGCTGTTCGCCAACAACTGTGCCGTCTGCCACGGTTCCGCAGGGCGCGGCTCCCTCGGGTTTCCCAACCTGACGGATGACGACTGGCTGTATGGCGGCGACCCGGACACCATCCTGACCACCCTGCACCAGGGGCGTAACGGCAACATGCCCGCGAAGGGCACCATGCCGGGCATGACCTCTGAGCAGGTCGATCAGGTTGTAAACTACGTGCTCAGTTTCAGCGACCGGGCAAAAGACGAAGAAGCCGCTGCCAAGGGCGAGCAGGTGTTTGCACAGGCCTGCGTGGCCTGTCACGGTCAGGACGGCAAGGGCAACCAGGCTATGGGCGCCCCGAACCTCACCGACAATACCTGGCTGTACGGCTCCACCTACGAGTGGATCAAGGAAACCGTGGTAAACGGTCGTGCGAACCAGATGCCCGCACAGGGTGACCGGCTCTCCGACGATCAGATCCAGATCCTGGCTGCGTACGTCTACAGCCTGTCCAACTGAGTACCCGGCCGGGATTCTGTCCCGGCCCGGTCTGCTCAACCCTTGGCCTGCCACCTGCGGACCAAGGCTTGAGAAGATCGACTGCCCCACAGTCCACTGTGAATCAGGGCGCCACATCATCGGGAGGTAACGATGAGCAGTGAGATTCCGGTCAAACAGATTGACCCATCCTCTGACACCTCCGACAACAATAAAAACACCGGAACTGTCGAGCTATACGCCAGCCGCAAAAAGATCTACGTCAAAGGGGTCAAGAAGGGCTTCTTTCAGCGTATCCGGAATGTCAGCCTGACAGCTCTGATGGGCATGTACTTCCTGTTCGTCTGGTTTACCGTGGATGGTCAGCCGCTGATTCATTTCGATCTCCCGGCGCGGGAATTCCACCTCTACGGAACCACGTTCTATCCCCAGGATTTTATCCTGCTATCGGGTATGCTGATCATCGCCGCTTTTGGCCTGTTTTTTATCACCACGCTGTTCGGCCGGGTGTGGTGTGGCTACACATGCCCCCAAACCGTTTGGACATTTATCTTCATGTGGGTGGAGGAGCGTATAGAGGGCAGCCGCAATAAGCGGATGAAGCTGGACAAGGCGCCCCGTTCCGCTGAGAAAATCGCCAAAAAATCCGCAAAGCACTCCGCGTGGCTACTGATTGCGCTCGCCACCGGCCTGACCTTTGTTGGTTACTTCTACCCCATCCGTGAACTCATCACCGACCTGTTCACCCTGCAGGCCAACGGTTGGGCCTATTTCTGGGTCGCCTTCTTTACGGCCGCCACCTACCTGAACGCCGGCTGGCTGCGTGAGCAGGTATGTCTGTATATGTGCCCCTACGCCCGCTTCCAGTCCGTCATGTTCGACCCCGATACCCGCGTGGTGTCCTATGATCCCAACCGGGGGGAGCCCCGCGGCGGGCGCAAGAAAGGCATTGAACCCTCGGAACTGGGCCTTGGTGACTGCATCGACTGTGGCCAGTGTGTTCAGGTATGCCCTACCGGCATCGACATTCGAGACGGGCTGCAGTACGAGTGTATTGGCTGCGCGCTGTGCATTGATGCGTGTGACGAAGTCATGGACAAGATGGAATATCCGCGCGGCCTGATTCGCTATACCACTGAAAACGAACTGGAAGGCAAAACCTCGAAGCTGATGAGACCGCGCACCTTTGGTTACGGGCTGGTATTGCTGCTGATGGTTGGCGCGATTGTATTCACAATTGCCACCCGGGTTCCGGCACAGCTTGATGTCCTGAGGGATCGAGGCGCCCTCTTCAGCTTCAACGGTGAAGGCCGGGTAGAGAATACCTACACCCTCAAAGTCGCCAATATGTCGGAAGTGCCGCAGACCTTTACGATCTCGGTTTCAGGCCTGGAAGGCATCCGGTTGCTGACCGAGAACACCCTGACGGTGGCGAGCAGTGAGAACCGGGCACTGCCGACGGTGGTGGATGTCGCGCCCGAGAAACTCTCGGAAAGCAACAATGCCATTGTCTTCACGCTTGAATCACAATCCGACGAATCGCTCGTTCTTGAAACCGAAAGCCGGTTTGTCGGTCCAAATCGCTGATCCCCTGACACCAACCAGGGAGACCAGCCTTGAGAGACAGCACTATGAATGAAAACGCACCCGTCGTTCCCTGGTACCGGCAACCCTGGCTCTGGTTCCTGCTGATATTTCCCGGCGCCGCCATTATCTGGTGCTCCATCGCCATTACGGTCGCGATAAACACCGACAACTCCATGGTAACCGACGACTATTCCAAGGAGGGTCGCGGGATCAACATGGCAATTGCACGCGACCAGAAAGCCCAAGACCTGGGCCTGACGGCAGATATGACATTTGGCGAACGGGAAATCACCCTCTCCATGGATACTGCCGACGGCCCTGCGAACTACCCTTACCTGATACTGAGCCTGTATCACCCGACCATGTCGGAGTACGACCGCACCATACAATTCCGGGCAATCGGCGAGGGACTATACAGCGCCACCCTGAATCAGCCGATTGAAGGCCGCTGGTACTTTGACCTGCGTGGCCCGGACAACCAATGGCGACTGAAAGGTGAGTCCAGCCTGCCATCGCAACGCTCCCTGAGCCTCGGTGCGGTCACAGAAGACCGCGGGTGATCCCCTTGGATTGTTATCATTGTGGTGAGCCGGCCACTGGAACGCCACCCATCACCCTGGAACTTGAAGGAGCGTTGCGACACTTCTGCTGCGTTGGGTGCAAGGCGGTCTGTGAGACCATTCGCGCCGAAGGCCTCACCGGGTTCTACCAGTTCCGCACCGAGCCGGCCGTCACCCCGAAGGCACTCAGCGATTCCGAACGGAACCGTATCCTCGAAGTGGACCATCCCCTGGTTCAGAAGTCGTTTGTATCTCCCGTTACCGCTGGCCAGGAAGCCACACTGCTTGTAAGCGGCATCACCTGCGCCGCTTGCATATGGTTGCTGGAAAACCACATGGCCAGGCAACCGGGCGTGGTGTCATTTTCCGTCAATCACAGCACCCAGCGCGCGCGACTGGTCTGGAACCCGGAGCACTCAAAACTCAGCCAGCTACTGATTGCCGTCCATGAACTGGGCTATCGAGCCCGCCCCTATCAGGCCGATGAGGCCGAGAAAGCCCTGAAAGCCGAACATCGCTCTGCACTGATCCGCCTGGCTGTCGCGGGGATAGGCTCGTTCCAGAGCATGATGCTGGCCTTTCCGCTTTATTTCGAACTGGTGAATGACCTGTCGCCAGAGTTTGTCAGTTTTTTCCGCTGGTTCAGTCTTCTGGTCGCCACCCCCGTAGTCCTTTACAGCGCTCGTCCGTTCTTCACAAACGCATTCAGGGATCTTCGCAGCCGTCACCTGACTATGGACGTACCGGTGGCCACCGCGATTGGCCTGGCCTATGTCGCCAGCGCATGGGTGACGGTATTCGGCGGCGAGGAAGTCTATTTCGAGTCCGTCTGTATGTTTACCTTTTTCCTGCAGCTTGGCCGCTACATTGAGATGCAGGCCCGTTACCGCGCCGGGCTGACAGGCAACGCGCTGGCCGGCTTCCAGCCCATGGTCGCCAACCGCATCCAGGGGAACGGCAGTGATATCGTCGCCACCCATGACCTGGCTGCCGGCGACGTTATTCGCATCCGGCCTGGCGAAACATTGCCCGCAGACGGCGTCATCGTCAGCGGCCACTCCACCCTTAACGAAGCGGCTTTGACCGGTGAATATCTGCCGGAAACCCGTAGCGAGGGTGACCCCGTCCATGCTGGCAGCATCAACGGCGAGAACCCGTTGGAGGTTGAGGTTCGCCGCGCCGGCACACAGACCAGACTGTCCGGCATTTTGCGGGTGCTGGATCGGGTGCAGGCTGAGAAGCCACCCGTTGCGCTGGCGGCCGATCGAATTGCCGGCGTGTTTGTCAGCCGTGTACTGATCCTGGCCCCACTCATCTGGATTGGCTGGTGGATGGCCGGCGCCGATAATGCCTTCGACATTACGCTCTCGGTACTGGTAGTGACTTGCCCCTGCGCCCTGTCGCTCGCCACTCCAACGGCAATAACGTCGGCAACCATGAGACTTCGCAAGCTGGGCTTCCTTCCAACACGCGGACACACTCTGGAATCCCTGAACACCATCGACACGGTGATTTTCGATAAAACCGGCACCCTGACCCGAGGTGAACTCAGCCTGGTGGATACCCGAACCTTCGGCAACCTTGATGCGGATCGATGCCGGCAACTGGCAGCCAGCCTGGAGAAACATTCGGAACACCCGATCGCCAGGGTATTCCACCAGATACCCGGTTACGCCGCCAGGCAGGTACAAAACCACTTGGGCGGTGGTCTCTCGGGACAGGTAGACGGGGCACCCCTCTACATTGGCCACCGGGATTTTGTGGAAGATAAGGTGGGTAGCCCGGCGCCGGAAGCCGACACCTCCAAAGGCATGGAGATATGGCTGGCCACGGACCGTGGCTGGATGGCCAGGTTCACACTGGACGACGAGCCCAGACCGGATGCAAGAGAAGCCGTCCAGGCCCTGCAAAATGCAGGACTGCGCACCATTCTGCTCAGCGGCGACCGCTCAGGACACGTTGAGCAGATAGCAGGCAGACTCGGCATTGATGAAGCCATCGGCCAGGCCTCACCGGAAGAGAAACTCCGCGTACTGGAGAACCTCCGCGACCAGGGCCACCAGATCATGATGGTGGGTGATGGCCTCAACGACCTGCCCTCCATGGCCGGTGCTGGTGTGTCCGTGGCCATGGGAAGCGCTGCCGATCTGACCCAACTCAAGGCCGATGCAGTGCTGTTGAGCGGGCAGTTAACGCAACTGTCCGAAGCCCTGAAAGCCAGCCAGGACACACGCCGCGTCATCCGCCAGAACATGGCCTGGGCACTGGCCTACAACGTCTGCGCCCTGCCCCTGGCGGCAGCGGGTCTGGTTCCACCCTGGCTGGCGGCCATCGGCATGTCCCTCAGCTCACTGGTGGTGGTACTCAATGCCATGCGGCTAGGTAGGCAGCGAGGCAACCCGGTATCCCACGCCCCGGCGGTTGGCGCCGAAGCAACGTCCTGATACCGTGAACACTGAATCACCCAACACGTTTGAGGTAGCCCTGTGCAAATCGTAATGATCCTGGTTCCGGTCATGCTGATCCTGGTGGCACTAGGCATCCTGCTGTTCTCCTGGGCCGTCAAGAACGGCCAATACGATGACCTTGATGGACCTGCCCATCGCATCCTTTATGACGATGACAAAGACATGATCCCGGACGACGCCAAACAACCCAAGCAGGATGCCAACTCCAACTCTGCCGAGGAGCCGGGCGACAGCCACAAATCCTGATGGGCGAAGAACTTTACCTGAGTTATTCCAGCGCCTTCCTGATTGGCCTGCTCGGCAGCACCCATTGCCTGAGTATGTGCGGAGGGATCAGCGCGTCACTGTCCATGGCACTGCCTGTTGGCCGGGGCTTCCGTGTTCGCCAGACCGCCATGCTGCTCGCCTTCAATGGCGGGCGGATTGGCAGCTATGCAGCGATTGCGGCCCTGATCGCGCTGCTGAGCACCAGCGCCTCGGCCTATTGGACGCAACTTGGCCCGATACTTCGAACAATGGCAGGGATACTGCTGATCCTGATGGGACTGTCCATGGGGCAGTGGTGGCAAGGCATCCGCTACGTGGAACGCATCGGTGCCCCGGTCTGGAAACGTCTGTCACCGCTCACCGCCCGAGTGCTCCCGGTGCATCATTTCCACCAGGCGCTCATCCTTGGCGCACTCTGGGGCTGGTTGCCCTGCGGGCTGGTCTACAGCACCCTGGGCTGGGCTGCCCTGCAACCCTCGGTGGGCAGCGCGGCCACCACCATGTTGTTCTTCGGCCTCGGTACCCTGCCATCCATGCTGGCCACCGGTTACGCCGCCACCTGGATCCGAAAACTGCGGGAACACCAACGCTTTCGGCAGATCGCCGGACTGCTGCTGATTGGTTTCGGTATCTGGACCCTTCCTGTCACCGCCTTTTTGCATACCGGTCACGGATAGACAAGGGCTGGACTACCGGCTCGAACCGATCAGATATTAAGCACGTCCAACCGTCCGAAATCGGGTGTTTGGGGCTCGACCGTCCCGGCACTTTGGCCCGGTTCGGAATGGCGGTGACCCTCACGGAAGTTGTACAGGGAGGTATCGGCGAGGTGTGACGGCTCAACGTTACACATGGCCCGAAACATGGTTTCCAGGCGCCCCGGGTGCTGCTTGTCCCAGGTCTGGAACATGTCCTTGATCACCTGACGCTGCAGGTTTTCCTGGGAACCGCAGAGGTTGCAGGGAATGATCGGGAACTGGCGCAAGCTGGCGTAGCGCGCAATGTCTTTCTCCCGGCTGTATGCCAACGGGCGAATCACCGTGTTCCGGCCGTCGTCGCTGTGCAGAACCGGCGGCATGGATTTCAGCTTGCCACCATAGAACATGTTCAGGAACAGCGTTTCCAGCAGGTCATCCCGATGGTGCCCCAAAGCAATCTTGGTAACGCCGTGTTCTTCTGCAAAATTATAGAGAATTCCGCGACGTAGGCGGGAACAAAGTCCGCAGGTGGTCTTCCCTTCCGGTACTTTTTCCTTAACAATACTGTAGGTGTCCTTCTCGATGATGTGATACTCAATATCAAGAGCCGAAAGGTACTCAGGCAGCACTTCTTCCGGGAAGCCGGGCTGCTTCTGATCCAGGTTCACAGCAATCAGCTCAAAGCGCACCGGCGCGCTTTTCTGGAGATTCAGCAGGATATCGAGCATGGCGTAGGAGTCCTTGCCGCCAGACAGGCAGCACATGACTTTGTCACCAGCCTCGATCATCGAGAAATCAGCAATCGCCTGCCCCATTTCCCGGCGCAGGCGCTTCTGCAGCTTGTTCAGTTCCAGTTTCTGCTTGCGCTCCGCTTCAGGAGCCTGGGCGGTTTCGGAGTTGGCAGTTATTGCTTCGGGCATAGGAAAACGTCGTTCATAAGGTCAGTGAGCGTCGGATTATACGCGTGCAAAAGTTCCAGGGACAGGATACAGACATGGATATGTTAGACACAAAACCGGAAGCCACCGGTAAACGGGAATTCAACCGTATTCGCAACCGCAGTGCCATTCTTGACGCGGCGCGGGAGTGCTTTCGGGAACGGGGGTACGACAACTCCACCATCCGCGATATCGTACGCCGTACCGGCCTGGCGGCAGGCACCTTCTACAATTATTTTTCCAGCAAACAGGACATTTTTGCAGCTCTGCTGACAGATTTCCTAAGCGGCCTCAATCACAACCTTACCGAGTGCCGAAAGTCCGCCAATTCCGCTGAAGACTTCATCTACTTTGCATACCTTTCGCTGTTCCGGGCCACCGCCAGCGACCCCCTGGTTTACGAGCTGGCGCATCGTAACGATCGTGCCATCCGTGAACTGTTCGGCTCAGACATTCTCGGGCTTGCCTTGCTCTCCCTGGAGGACGATGTCAGGAACGCCGTTGAGCGTGGCCTGTTGCCGGAGATGGACGAAGAGTACCTGTGCGCCGCTTTCTTCGGGGTAGGCTACGAACTCAGCTTGCGCCTGGCCTACCGTGCCCACAATCGGCCCGCCGAGGCCGAGGCCGAGGCCAGGAATGCCACCCGGTTCGCGACCAACCTGTTCCTGAAGGGGTTGGAGCGGGACATGCCTCTTCCGTAACGGCGCCCTGTCGCCTACCATTGGGGCATGAATCAACCCGATACCGCAACACAGGGCGCCAAGGCGCTGGATGGTGACGCGCCCAATGAGACGCTGAATTTTCAGATTCAGCACCTGCTGGTTGCCACCGAGCATATTCTTCGTCGGCACCCAGCCGGAATCAACGAGCTGGTCCTTATCAAAACCCTGCAAAAGCCGCCCTGGGAGCTGATTGGCGAGGTCAACTTTGGCGAACCGGACAAGCTCTATCCGGTTCATTTCCTGCTGTTCCATGTGCTGTACCGGCTACGGGATCAGCTCGCCACCGGCGGAGAAACCCTGACCATTTCGCCACTGGTGATTCAACTTCGCAAAAGTTCTGTGGTGGCAGGCGCAGGTGTGCCCGACCGCATGGACGAACTGCGGAATTTTTACCTGGACCTGTCCAAGTACGAGCTGCCGGAAGACGCCATAAACCGGATGATGGACGATTTCTGGGCCGGGCGCAGCGGCAACCGACCCGCCGCCACAGAAGCGAGTGAAGCCGCAGCCGTCCTCGGTTTTGATGCCATTCCCCCTGGCTTTGACGACGTCAAACAACGCTTCCGGCGGGCTGTTATGCATGCGCATCCGGACCGGGGTGGCGAAACCGAAACCATCCAGGACCTAAACCAGGCCTTCGCCGTGCTCAAGGCTCACTTTCGGACCTGATTGCACCGGAATTCCCGATTTCAAGGACACACCAATGGCACCAAGAATGATGACCCGATCTCTCCTTCTCCTGCCCATCACGGCGTTCGCGCTGACTGCCAATGCCGATCTGGTAGTGCTTCAGTACCACCATGTCAGTGACTCGACGCCGTCCTCCACCAGTACGTCAGTGTCCCTGTTCCAGGGACAACTGGATATGATTGAGGATCTGGGGCTGGAGGTCGTTCCGCTTGAATCAGGAACCCGCGCAGCACTGGCGGGTGAGCTGAACGACAGGTCCCAGGTTGCCATCACCTTTGATGATGCCTACGAATCCGTCTACTCACAGGCAGCGCCAGCCCTGCAAGAGCGGGGGTATGAGTACACCATATTCGTCAATACCGAGGCCGTGGGCAGCCATGGCTATATGACCTGGGATCAGTTGCAGGAAGTCAGAGATCGCGACGGCGTGACCATCGCCAACCACAGCAAAGACCACGGCCACCTCGCAAAACGCCCAGGTGAATCCGATAACGATTGGGAGGCACGTGTCAATCGCAGCCTGGATGAGGCCCAGGAAACACTCTCCGAAAAACTGGGGACCAACATTCCGATGTTTGCCTATCCCTACGGCGAGTTTGACGACGCGTTATTACGCAAGATTGCGGCACGTGGCTGGCTCGGCTTTGGACAGCAATCCGGCGCCATCGGGGAGACTTCCGCCGCCACACGTCTGCCTCGATTCCCGGTGGCGAACGCCTACGGACAACTCAACAGCCTTGAAGACAAACTACGTAGCAAGGCGCTGCCAGTCGATGCCAACAAGCTGCCGGACGGCGTTATCTCTGAGAACCCGCCCACCCTCGCTTTTACCGTACCGAACACCATCAGCGTCGACCGGTTGAGTTGTTTTGCCTCCGGCCAGGGGCGCGTAGACTTCCAGGTATCGGGTGGAGATAAAGTCATTCTCAAGGCTCCTAGAAGCTTTAACAGCCGTCGTTTTCGCTACAACTGCACCCATCCGGCCCCCGATGGCAGCTATTATTGGCTGTCACAGCAATGGCTTGACCTGAGCCAGCCTGAAGACTGAACGTCACTCGCCAGCCCGGGAGAGACTGAGTTCACCGGTACGGGTGTGCGGGATGGCCTTGGGCCCGTACTTGTCCTCGATAACCGTCTGCCCCGCCAGATCCGCCTCGCGCGTGAAGATCACCATCCAACGCTCACCCCGGCTCGGGAACACCGGAATGTAAGCGTGAAGGTAGCCGTACTGGTACCAGGATTCAGGAACATAGCTGGCAACCAGGTCAGTCACGATTCGAACCGGGGCGAACGAGGCATCAAGAAACGCCACCGAGGCCACAAACATTCCTTCGTGGTTGAACGACCTGAGGTGGAGGATGAAATCGGTAATTTGCTCCGCCGGCGGCAGCCTGACCAGACGGTAATGGCTTTCACCCGTGCTGAATGAATGGCGGGGGGCCTCGTCACCCATGGACACCCCGAATTCACGACCTTCCTGCCATTGCTCAGGCTCCGACCGTTCCAGCGCCTGACAGCATTGCCCTGCCCACTGCTGGAAAAAACGTTCCTCTCCGGGATCGATTCCCAGGACAGCCATGGCCTCGGGGTCAGCATCTTCCGGCAGGCCCGGCAGCCCGACCGTTTCTCCCGGTTGATGGATACTGGCCTCCGTCAGTTGAATCGGCGGCTTGATGCGCCCCTTCTCGACAGCGGTCCGGGTATCCGGCTGGTAATAGCTGACACGAATATTGCCCTGGGCATCACGCCAGGTGAAATAAGGCTTGGGTTCGCCCGGACGAACATAGCCGTCTTTTTCGAGCTGATTGGCATCGGGATAATTTTCGAGATTGAATTCTTCGTGGTACCCGCTGGAAGAATCATCCCCGGAAGCCGACGAGTCCGCAGAGCCAGTTCGGGGAGCATCCTCAGCGTTTGCCTCCTTGCCCTCGCCCTTATCTCTCTCACCGGTGCTCTGCGGTATTGGCGACTGTCTTACCCGCCCCTGCTCGTCCACCCAGGTAAAATAACCCTCGCGGCTGCCAGAGGCGTCGGGGCCAGACAACTGGCAGCCACTTATAACGACAGCCAGACAAGCGATAACCATAAAATGGCATTTGGACATCGGGGCAAAACACCCTGTTCGTTAACGCGTTTGCGTCAGAATTTGGTACGGAAACTGAGACCTGCCGTGACAACCCGTAGCGAGGTTTTCACATCCAGCCCCGCATAGGGGTTGTAGATGATATTGGTAATATTGTCACAGTTTAGGTTACAACTGCCGTTGGCAGGAACCGTTTCTATGGATTGCAGATAGCTCAGGTTCATGTCGATCTCAGTATCCTTATCCCACCGATACCCCATACCAATACTGTAGAGGTTTGCACCGCCGAACGGCGCCATAATCTGGCGCTGGTCATCGGGAATTACCGAATCCCGGATTTCCATACCCGCGCGAAGGTCCAGACGGGACGACGCATGGAACTCCAGCCCAAAACCCCAGTTCCACTGATCGGTAAAACCGAGAGGCAACCTCAGTGTGTTGGGAGTGGCGTTCTGCGGTGACAGAATCCGCGCGGCGTTCAGGAACTCCAGGTTACGATCGAAGCGAAACACAAACGCGTCCCACTGCTTGTAGTCCGTCCAGCCAACGTCCACATTGACCGTCAGCTTGGGATGGACATCCAAGCTGATGCCGGTCTGGAAATGCTGGGGATAGGTCAGGTCCATGGAGACGTTGCCCGCTTCCCTTGGGGCACCGGACGGCAAGCTCAGGATAGCCGAGGTGATGGCACCCAGCACCGAGCCGTTGACGCTCTGCCAGAAGCCGGACCAGTCGTCGGTGTACTCTATCTCGAAAGTACCCTTCATATTCATGTCGGCTTCGGAGGTATAACTCGCCCCCCAGGCGAACCACTCATTGGGTTCCCACATCACACCCAGCGCGTAGGTGGGTGACAGGGTTTCCTGCACGTTGATACTCAAGGCACCAATGTCGTCCCAGGGCCCGACATTACCCCCGCAAAGGGCCAGCCATGGCTGCAGAGGCTCATCCCCACTTTCGCAGTTGAAGGCATCCTGAAGGACCTCCGCAACGCCCAATAGCATGTTGGGGGCGCGCATGTACTGATCTGCGGCAACCCCCATATGCGACAGATGGATCCCGGCACCCACGGACCACTCGTCGTTGATCTTGTAACCAACGGTTGGCGACAGATAAGTTGTCCGCTGCAAGGCCGTTGCCTGTGGCATATAGCGCCCCGGGTCGTCCTTGTCGCGATAGAAGCCGGCGGCCAGGGGCAGGTAGAAGGCGTTGCCAAAGGTCAGTTTCGACCCGGGCGGGTTGATGCTGATACCGGCAGACGGGGCGACGGCGGGGCCAGGCGGCGCCCGCAATATGCCAAACCCCGGGAGATACAGGGCAACATTGTTGGTATGGCTGTGTTTGTTTGCGACCGGGTCCCGCTGTTTGCCAGTGAGAGGGTCTGTTTCCAGGCCATCAATGCCGAAAATCTCGTAGCCATCCGGGGCGTGGAAATCGGCGTCAATGTCCAGGTAAACGCTCATCAGGTTAACTTCAAGCTGACGCCCATCCAGCTTGGTCAGCCCCGCCGGGTTGTAATGGATCGCCATAATACCGGGCGGATCGGCCGTCACGGCGTTACCCAGGGCCAATGCCTTGGGATGAATGGTCAGGTTCTGTGCCAGCTGCGCCTCGACACCACAGGTCACCGAGGCTGCCATAATGGCAGCGGCAATCTGTCTCTTGTGGCTGGTTATTCCCATGAAATCTTCCCTTCCCGTAAAACGTCAGAGGCTGAACTCACTCTTTGAGACCTGAAAATCTGATGGGCAGGGACACGCCCAGCGAGAAATCAGGTGCGTCTTCGGTAAGGCCAATACCAAGGCTGGTGTTCACGATGGTGGTATCACTCACGCGGGTACCCAGCGACATACTGAGGAAGCCACTCATCTGGTCCTGAGCCACGGCCTGAGTGCCATCACTGAAGGACAGGATGGTCTGGTCGCTGTAACTCAACTGGGCGGAGATGCTGAGGGAAATGTCGTAGGACAGCGAATAGGCGAAACCGGCGGAGCCGGAAAGCCCGAAGCCGGGTTCCAGTTCCTGTAACACCCTGGCGCCCCGGACTTGTTGGAGGTCCCTCTCAGGAAGGTTGTAGGTAGCGCTGGTAGACCCGAACACAACCACCGGGTCCAACACCTTTGAGAAACTTACGCCGCCGGCAACCGAATAGTAGCCGCTGCCGGTGGACAGTTGCTCGTCTATATCAATCTCGTAGGGACTGACACCCGTCTTGGTTGTGAAAGTGCCGAAGACCGTCGTGGACATCTTGCCCGGCACGTAGGCAAAGGGCTGCCAGCGAGCGGTCGCGGAGATATCGCCAAAATCGTAGATGTTCAGTTCATCCTGGGTATCGTACTTAACCACCAGGGGTATCCGCGCACCGACAGTCAGGTTATCCAGCAGGCCATAATCGTAGGAAAACGCATTGGTGAAGTTGTGGGTCGCGGACGGCACCACATCAAGGTTGCGAACTGAACCGTCGGTGATCGCCAGGTCGAGACGCTGGTCACCGGTGTAGGAGTAATCGAACGAGTAGTTCAGGGAATGGGTGCCCTTCTTCTGCAACGAATAGCTGGTCTCGGCTGCCTGGAACACCTCTTCCAACTGTTTGGATGAATCCTCGTCACCCTCCTGCCTGGCAAGTGCCTCCCTCGCCTCGTCTACGTTTCCTTCCTGCGACAATGCCATGGTTGGTAAAAGGCCAGTCACGGAAAAAAGGATAAAACCTCGCACTAACCAACGATTCATCCTGACTCCCTTATTTCTAATTGTATTGTTTCCTGTGTGCCGGCTTTGCGCCCGGCACGTTAATGGCGCCGGTAGAACAGCTGCTTCCGGGTATTCTCAACGCTGCCGTCCGGATTATTCTTCTGGCGTTCCAGCATGTTTCTGATCCGGCGTTCCGTGGATTCATGGAATTCGGGTAACTTCTGCAACGCCAGCAACGTCAATGTCTGGTCGTCCACAAACCGGAGGTCCTCCTCTTTCAACTCCAGGTAATCCAGCGGCTTGTCACTGCCGGGGAACACAATGAAGAGCACGTTGTCGTCCCAGCTCTCTTCAAACTGGGCGAGCGTGAAGGAGATATTGCCGACCGCCGGATCGGCCAGATACACCCGGCCGTCGCGGATGGTGCGCAGCACCACGAAGTGCTTGAAACCGGCGTGCTGGATGGGAACGATGGCCGGGTGATCGAGGTCAATCAGGTCATCAATCGTGGCGCGGAACCCGCCAGAGGGATAACCAAGGGCGGTAACGAGACGTTTCATGTCGAGCATGGAAAAGGCGCGGCGCTGCACAATCCGTTCACTCTCGCCGTAGTGAAGTAGCCCCTCCATGACTTGCCGCTCACCAAGGTTTCTACCGAGGTAGAAATTCAGAACCGTGGTCAAGGCGGCGCTACCGCAGCTGTAGTCGTAAGCCTGACGCACGATATTCCGGAACTTCTGCTCCACCAGAGGTTCCACCCGGGCGTCGGTTCTCAACTCAATGGGGCTGGTGTCGAAATCCTGCTCAATCACAATGGTGCCCTGTTCATAAGGCTCCACGACGACCGCCTCCTGGGCCATAGTGAAAGTGAGGATGGATCCGGCGAGTACCAGCAGCATGGTCAGACGAAGTCCCTGTTATTATTAGACATCACGTTTTCCGAGTTACATCTTGTTACGGTAAGATACCGAAATCGCTAACGCCTTAAAGATAACTGTGCCTCAAATCTGCCGCTGCAGAAGGGGCCCTCCCTGCCGGTTTTGAGAACTGGTTCATGCCCCTCAAATAGCGACAACGGGAAGTTGACGCAGAGGCACAAAGCCGGTATCACATTCTTTGCCACTGTCTGACACCAATTACTGAAGATCCTGATGACAACAACACTGAATCCGGGACAACTGACGTTCATCGCTGCCAAAAACCAGAGCCCACAACCACCACCCGCCCTTTTACACCGGGAAAAATTCAACGATCTTCTCCACGGCCTGGAACCGGTAAGCCTGCTGCTGGTGCATGCGCCCGCGGGCTATGGCAAAACCACCACGGTGGCGGACCGTCTTGAGGCACTGGAGGCCACCAGCGCCTGGTATCGCCTGGAGGTCGGCGACAACGACCCGGCCCGATTTGCAGGCTACCTGGCCAAGTCACTTGAGGTTGCAGCTCCCGGCAGCTGCAAGGCCACGCTGCGGAAATTGCAGGAGAAGGGGTACGACGATCTGGAGAGTTTTCTCACCGACCTCCTGGCCGAGCTTCCCTTGGACGGGCTGGACGGGGACCCGCTGTATCTGGTGCTGGACGACTATCACCTGATTGACAACGAGGTCATCCACAACGCGCTGCGCTTCCTGCTGCGGCATCAACCTGCCTGTCTGACGCTCGTCCTGATCACCCGGACGGTGCCCCCCATTGGCGTCGCGCAACTGAGGATGCAGGGACGGATGACCGAGATCACCTCACGGGATCTGGCCTTTGGTGCAGACGAAGCACAGAGCTACTTTGACAGCCGATTGCCGTTCGAGATTTCGCGGGAAAGCATCGAGCGGGCTGTCAGGCGGGTTGAAGGCTGGGTGTCGGCACTCCAGCTTCTGTCCGCATCGGCACTGACCAGCATCGAATTCAACGATTTTGTGGATCAGCTGGAGTACGGCAACCAGCACATCTTTGACTACTTTGACGAACTGGTTGGGCAGGGGCTGACGGAACAGCAGCGAACATTCCTGCTACGCACCAGCATACTGGACCGCTTCAACGCGCGGATGGTCATGCGGGTGATGGACGACAGCAATGGCCAGGCCCTGCTCAGCGGCCTTCTGTCCATGGGGCTGTTTATCACGCCCGTGGACAATTCCGCCCTGTGGTTCCGCTACCATCCGCTGTTTTCCGTCTATCTCCAGCACCTGTTGAGCTGCACCACCGAAGAAAACCGCCAACAGCTGCACCAACGGGCCAGTGACGCCTGGCTGGAACTGGACCACGCCGAAGAGGCCGCCCGCCACGCCATCGCCGCCGACGACGCGGACCGTATCACCCGCGTACTGACCATTCACGGCCGCAAGTTTTTCACCGAGGGCCAGTTTATCCTGCTGCAGCGTTGCCTCGACGCCCTGCCCCAGGATGTGATTGCCCAGGATCCGACGCTGACACTGCTCAGGGCCTGGGTGGCCCAGGGCCAGTACAAGTTTGACGAAGTTGAAAACTGGTTGTCGGCTGCGGAAACCCGTCTGGAAGCATCCATGACGGAAGACACCCAGCGCGCGGTGCATGGTGAATTCAGTGCCATTCGTGCCCAGGTCGCCATGAATTATGGGGATGGAGAACGTGCCCTGGCCCTCGCCCGCGAAGCCATCGACCAGGAAGCCCGCTACTTGCCCACCTCCCGGGTGGCGGCGGCCTCTGTCATTGGGGAAGCTCTGTTTGTCCAGGGCGAACTGGAAGAAGCCCTCGCCCGTATGCAGGAAACCGAACACCTCGCCCGGGCGCACCAGGCCCACCAGAACGTGCTCTGGGCACTGTGTCAGCAGTCTGAAATCAGCGTTGCGATGGGCTTGTTGCAGAAGGCCTACAACATCCAGGAACGGGGTTTCCAGTACGCCGAGGAAAACCACCTCAACCACCTGCCGATACTGGAATTCCTGTTCCGCATCCGCAGTCAGATCATGTGGGAATGGCACCATCTGGAAAATGCTGAGCGGTGTGCGCTCCAGGGCATCGAAATCCTGGAAGCCCAGGGCGAGCGCTGGTACGTGCAAAGCTATACATCGCTGGCCAAGGTGGCCCATGCCAGGGGCCGGCAAAGCCTGTGCGCGGACTACATCGCCAAGATGCAGAAAATGCTCGCCTCCGGTGACTATCATCTGGACTGGGTCGCCAACGCCCACGCCACCATGCTCGCCTACTGGGATGCGGTTCGGGACCGGGAAGCCATACAACGCTGGCTGACCATCGCACCGCCCGTCGACCCCACCACAGCGACCAACCACTTCAATCAATGCAACGGTCGCAACCGGGCTCGGGCGTACATGAGCCTGGGCCTGTACAGCAAAGCGCAGCCTCTGCTGACAGGACTGCAAGCCGTCGCGGAACAGGTGGGTCTTAAAACCGACCTCAACCGCAACCATATCGCGCTGGCGCTGCTTTACTGGGACACTGAAGACCGTGAGAACGCCCTGAAGCACATGGTCGCCGCGCTCCAACTGGCCAGCACCACCGGGGCCGTCGGCAGCTTCCTGCGTATGGGCAAGGTGCTGATCGTGATCCTGAAAGCGCTGATCAATGACGAAGCGATTGACGGAATGGAACTGCAGCGCGCCGAACGCCTGATCCAGCTGGCTCAGCAACAACGGGATTTCAGCCGCGCCATCCGGATTTCACTGGACGAAGCCATCATTCAGGATATTATCGACCGGCCTGATGTACCCGAACTGATCCGCACATCTCCCCTTACCCGCCGGGAATGGCAGATACTCAGTCTGATCCACGCCGGCCTGTCGAATGACCAGATCGCCGAACACCTGAAAGTCGCCTCCACCACGGTGAAGACGCACATTCGCAGCCTCTACCAGAAGCAGAACATCAGCCACCGGTCAGAGGCCATTGAACTGGCCAAAGACCTGCTCAGCAAGATTCAGGGGGAGTGATAGGGGTTCAGTCTTCGGCGCACTTCACGCAGACTGTGGTGTAGGGCAGAACCTGCAGGCGCCGTGGATCAATGTCTTCGCCGCAACCCTCACATTCGTCCCCGAGCCCTTCAGCAAGGCGTTCAAGGGCGTGTTCGATCTGGGCCAGCTCGTTGCGGGTTTCCGTCTCCAGTGAATCGACCACTTCGTCGTTCTGGGTCTGTACGGCCTGCTCTTCGAAGTCTTTCTCCAGCGCGCCACCCTGGCGATGCTGGTGGGCTTCATACTTTGACAGGCGTGCCTTAAGGTCGGCACGCAGGGTTTCCAGTTCCGATTTGCGATTACTCATTGGGTGGGGCCTCCCCCGTCGGTTCAATTCCGAATGGTGACTTAATACAGTAAAGCATAAGACAGACAGTCAATCGCAGCACCGCGTGGAATATGTCACTATTCCCGGCTTTATGATTAACGGAGAAACACACCATGCTCTACACCACGGTAGCTGCCCTGGCGGCTGCACTCGTTCTGTTCACCTGGCTCGGGCTGCGGGCTCGCCTGGCCGATGGCGGCCTGGATGATTTCGTGACGGCCCGCAACAGTCAGGGCGCCCGGGCACTCGGGCTATCCTTCCTGGCGTCGGGTATGGGAGGCTGGATACTCTTCGCGCCCCCGGAAGTTGGCGCCCTGGTGGGGCCGGTGGCATTGGCCGGTTACGCCCTTGGCGCCGCCCTGCCCTTTATCGTGTTTGCCTTCTGTGGCCCGGCCATCCGGCGCTACCTGCCACAGGGCCGCAGCATTGGTGAGTTTGCCCAAGCCTGTTATGGCTCATCGGTTCGCCGCTACGTGTCGCTGATCTCCGTGCTCTACATGCTGTGCTTCCTCACCGCCGAACTCACCGCCATCGGCGCCATCACCTCATTGCTGTCGGGCGTGAATGGGAACCTTGCGGTGCTTGGCGTGGCCGTTGCCACACTCATATACACCACCTGGGGTGGCCTGCGAGCCAGCATCGTCACGGACCAGTGGCAGGCGTTCCTGCTGATCGGGCTACTGGCCATTGTCGGATTCGTGGCAATGGACCGGCTACCGGAACTGCAAATGGCTGACGCCCCCTCCGCGCCAGTAGGCAGTGCCCTGGGCGTAGCCCTGACACTGGTGATCGCCGTAACCGCCGCTAATCTGTTTCACCAGGGCTACTGGCAGCGCCTGTGGTCCGCCCGCGATACTTCGGCGCTGCGCAGCGGCGCCCTGTTGGGCGGCCTGGTGACTATTATCGTGGTTGCCGTGGTCGGCGGCTTGGGCATTGCCGCCGCCATGAGCGGTGCAGATCTCGGATCTCCACCCATTCCTTTCTTTGCACTACTATCCGGCGCCCCCGCATGGCTGACCATTCCCGCCCTGGTACTGGCCCTCACATTAGTAGCCTCGTCCGTGGACACACTCCAGAACGCCCTGGCCTCCCTGGCAGTGACCGAAAAACGGGGGCTCTCCATCATATCGGCACGATGGGTAACCGTCCTCCTGATGATTCCCGTGGTAATAGTCGCACTCCAGGGCGTCTCGGTACTGAGATTGTTCCTGATCGCCGACCTGCTCTGCGCGACGGCGGTGATACCGGTATTGATGGGGCTGTGGAAGCGAATGACCACTACCGCAGCCGTATTTGGCGGCCTGGCCGGCCTGGCGGGGGCGATCATTCCTGGCTGGGTGACTGGTGGCAGTCTGACGGCGGGCCTCCTGGCCGCCAGCTTCCCCGGTGGCATCCCTACCTTGGCGCCCTTCCTTGGTGCCCTGGCCGCCTCCGCTGTGGTTAGCGTGGCGATAACGCTGGTTTGGGGGCGGAACAGGCACTGAGTACTCCGGTAGGAAATGTCTAACACACCAAGGCAATGGGGGCGTTATGCAGGGAGGGAAGGTGACATTCAAGGCGAGCCTGTGAAAGTAGTTTCAGTTTGTTCCGGCCCAGGCGTGCCTCCAACGGAGAGTCTTGTCGCCGCTTCGTTCTGACAAGACTGCCGCTGAAAATCAGCGTTATACAATACGAGGCAAGAAATGAACAAAGGAGTATTGACATTTTTCTGTGGAAAAATGGGGGCAGGTAAAACGACAAAGTCTCTTGAAGTTGCCCATGAGCGAAACGCCGTGCTGCTTTCTGAAGACGAGTGGCTTGCGTCAGTCTATCCGGATAGCATCAAGACACTGGAAGATTACGTAAAATATGCTGGTCGGCTCAAGCCTCAAATGAAGAAGCTGACTCAATCGATCTTGGCGGCGGGAACTAACGTAGTAATGGACTTTCCTGCAAATACAATTTCGCAACGAGAGTGGTTTAAAAGCATTTTCTCTGAGATCCAGGCCCCTCACGAGCTGATTTACATCGATCAGCCAAATGAGATTTGCTTGGGGCAAATCGCAAAAAGGCGAATAGAGCAGCCACAGAGAGCGGCAACTGATACGGAAGAGATGTTTGAGCTCGTTACAAAGTACTTTGTTGCCCCCACACCTGATGAAGGATTCAACACAATCATAATTACGGCACATGCACAATAATCGCAGGCACGGGGTGAGTCTATTCGTGAGGGGATGGATTCCCCCTAAAGGAGGTCTCCCGGCATGGATGTAAAAGGTTTAAATCGCGGCGCCTGCCATTGCGGCAGTGTCCAATTCGAAGTTGATCTTCCCGGTGGCTTTGAGGACTTGAGCCGTTGCAATTGCTCAATGTGCGCACGTCGTGGCGCTGTCGTGACCTCGGTTCCGTTAGATGCTTTCAGGATATTAAAGGGCGCGGAGAATTTGACGCTCTATCAGTTCAATACCAAAACCGCTGAACACTACTTCTGCGCTACCTGCGGGATTTATACACACCATAGACGGCGCTCAAACCCGAATCAGTTTGGGGTGAACGTGGCGTGTATAGAGGGGGTAAATCCCTTTGAGTTGGGCGACATTCCTACCACGGATGGCATCAACCACTCGTCCGATCGCCGCTAATCGCTGATTGCAGGTTAGTCCCGGCCTGGTGGCCGGGACTCGGTAGCCAATAACGTCCGTTCAACCAGACAGCAATTCGATCGGATAGCGGATAGTCGTCCTGTCGACACCCGGGCGGGCGCCGAAATCCACCAATCGCAGACGGTTGCAGATTTTCTTTTCAAGGGCTGGCTCGTTCAGGGTGGATTCCACCACCGAACAGCTTGAGACCGCCCCATTCTCTTCGATCACCAGTTCCGGCGTCACGCTGCCCTGCAGTGAGGGTTTGCGGCGCAGTTCGCGGTTGTAGATGCTGTAGATGGCCGATTTGTTGGCGTCCATGGTGCGACGGAGCTCTTCCCGGCTGCGCTTGCTGGCAGCGGCCTGCTGCTCACGCTCGGCGGCTTTCGCCTGGGCGACCACTTCTTCCGCTTCCTCTACCTGGGCTCGTTGCCGTTCCGCCAGCGCAACCTCGCGGGTTTCGCGGGTCAGGCCGGATTCATCCACGCCGGAGCTGCGACCGGTGTTGGCCCTCTGGGCCAGGGTATCGCCCGTCTTGCGGGCGATTGGTTCCGCTGTTGTCACCGTCGCCGGGGTATCCAGTTTGACGGATTTGCCCAGGGCACTCAGCTTGGAGAGCTCATCGCCCATGGCGAGGATACCGGTGTTTTTTGCCTTTTCCCGGGCTTTTTCGACATCCTGCTGTGTGGGCTCCGGCTTTTCAGCCACCTGGGGTTCCGGCTCAGGCTCGGGTTCAGGCTCTGGTGCCGGCGGCTGGGGCACTGGCTCGGGTTCCGCAACGGGTTGCTCTTCCGGTTCCGGCTTTTCGGGTTCAGGCTCTGGTTCTGGCGTTTTCAGTTCCGGGGGTGGTGGCGGTTCCTGTTTCTCAACAATCAGCTTCGCCAATTGCGGCGGCAGGGCTTCACGCTCTTTGCGATCCTGCTCCGGCAACTCAACCCAGGTGATGTACGCGGCTGCCACAAGGAACAACGGGACCACGAGGGTAGCAACCGCAAACAAGCGCTTGCGTTCTCCGACCTCCTGATTCCAGGGCAATCCCTGACGATACTCTGCCACAGCTAGGCTCCCTGCTCTGTTTTCTGGTTTACAGCCAGTGAAATACTGGCGTAGCCCGCGTCCACGCAGGTGGACATGATTTTCTTCAACAGTTCATAGGGCAGTTCGCGATCGGCAAGGATGGTGATGGGGCGCCCTGCATCCGGTGCCGGAGCACTGGAGCGGCTGGCCTGGTAGTCCAGCTCTTCCTTCAGGGCGGGCTCTACCTGACCACTAAAGGCCTGGAGCACGTCCCGCTTCATCACAACACGGCCGTTCACCAGGATATCGTTGTCCGTGACCGTCAGCGCGAGCACATCACCCGGGGGCTGCTGGGCACTGGAGTCCGGCAGCTTGATGGCGTTGTCCTGGTTCAGCACCTGCACATCGGAGGATGAATTCACCATCAGGAAGAACACCAGGATGGTAAAGATGTCCATCAACGACACCAGGTTCAGCTTGCTCTGTTGTTTGCCCCGCCGATGATGGCGCTTCAGGCGTTTGGCTTTCGCAGACTCTTTCATGACTGTTCAGCCCTCTTCGGTGCGTCGCCCAGTGAGATCTCGGGGAACAGCTCGGCCTCAACGACATCACCTGCGACAACCGCTTCGTAAGAGCGCACCTTGTCCATCACCGACACCAGCGTCTGATATGAGGTGTCGCTGGACGGCATAATGATGATGTTGCGTTTGTCCGGGAGCCTGCCCTTAAGCTCCTTCATGACCTTACCGAGCATCTCGAAGTCGTGGGCCGCTTCGCGGTTGGCAATGGTCTTGATCACGCCGCCCTGGTTGTCGGACACCACAAGCTGGTCTTCGAAAATGACGACCTGTAACTGGAGTTCTTTCTGTTCTTCAACGGAACTGCTATCCACATCTGGGAAGTTCAGCTCCAGCACGCTGGTGTGTGCAAACACCATATTCAGCAGCAGGACCGGAACCAGCACGATCATCAGGTTCATGAACGGTGTGATATCCAGGTCCGCTTCGCTGCGAAGCCGACGATGCTTACGCCTCATGGCTTTAGCTCCCTGATTGAACCGTTACGCCACTGACCCGGCGGGGTTGGCCGCACGGGAAGCAGGCTCTGCTGGGCGGGCAGCGGCGGCAGCCGGTGCCTGCGGCCTTGCGCCTGTTCCGTCGGTGATCAGGTTCAGCACCTTGATGCCGGCCATCTCGAAGCTGTCGATGATTTCGTTGGTCTTGGTCTGGAGCACTGAGTGGATCAACAGCAGCGGGATCGCAGACATCAGGCCGAAGGCTGTCGTGTTCATCGCTACGGAGATACTCTGGGACAGCAGGCTCGCCTTTTGAGACGGGTCCGCCGCGGCAACCGCGGTAAAGGCCGCGATCAGGCCGATGATGGTGCCGAGCAGGCCCATCAGCGTGGAAATGTTGGCCAGCGTGGACAGATACTGGGTACGCTTCTCGAGGCGGGGCATGACTTCCAGAAGCCCCTCTTCCATGGCGTACTCGATCTCTTCCCGGGACTGGCGACGGGCCAGGCGCTGGAGGCCGAAACCGATCATGGAGGCCATGGCACTGCCAGACTCAGTAGCGTAGTTCAGCGCGCCCTTAAGATCCTTACCACCAATCATGTGGTGCAACCGGTTGAAATCACGACGATTAGTGATCTTCTGGGCAGACAGGTATATGTAACGTTCAGCGGCAACGATGAGTCCGATAATCAGCACGATGGCGATCGGATACATGAAAAAGCCACCTTCCTGGAAGAAGCGAACGGCAGTTTCAATCATTTTCAGGGCACTCCATAGTCCGTATTTGCTGGCTAGTGTATGCGGCAACGGCCCCGGTGGGGGTAAGTTCACGCAAGTCTTTGTAGCGGTTTGTTTTTACATGCGTATGTGCACAGACAATGTGTGACACACGTCTCACTCTGACGTTGAGTCAGGACGTCCGGACACCGTCGAATCCTCCGCTGAGGTGCGGAAATACTGATGATAGGACACCAGGCGCTGAAATTCCTGGCGCTCCAGCGGCGCAATAGGGCGCTGGAGCATCAACTGCTCGTCCGGCCGGGCCAGCGACTGCACCGCCGGCGCCTGCCAGGGCACCAGGTAAAGCACCGTCGGCACTTCCTGGTCACCGCGAATTCGTGTGCCTTCGATCGTCACGACGCCGTCCTGGGCGACGCAGGGAAATGCGATGATCAACAGCAATAGACTGAGTAGGTGTTTTCTAGCGGTCATAAGCGGTTCCTGACATCGAATATCCAGTCCTTGAGGCGCGGATTCGGCTCTTCCGCCAGCGACTGATACTGCTCGTAGAGAGGCAAGGCCTCCTCGAGCCGGCCGAGGTAGATATCCAGCAGGATGGCCAGATTCAGCATGGCCGGCAGGTGATTCGGATCGGCTTCCAGGGCTTGCCGGTAAAGCGTTTCAGCGTGCTCGAACTCGCCCTGCTCCCGGGCCATCACTCCGAGGTGGGTCAACGCTGCGCTGTGTTGCGGGTCGCGCTCAAGCACCTGTTGGAAATACCCTTCGGCGGCGTCGGGGTTGCCCTCTTGCAGTGCAATAATGCCGAGATTGGCCAAGGGTCCGGTTCGCTCTGGGTCGGCCTGATGGATCTGTTCAAACAGGTTCCGCGCGTTATCGGTATCCCCTCCCCTGAGCAAGGCAACCGCCTCGCTGAAGTCCTGCGTTAACTCGGCCTCCCGGGCCTGGCGCTCTGCCTCCGCCACATCTGCCGGGTCGGTTTTGGGCGAGGACGCACAACCGGCCACCAGCACGACAGCCAGCAGCAGGCCCACTCGCGTCCACCCCTGGAATGACCTAGCCCAGCTCATCGACAACCTCTACGGTGATTTCAGGTTTGTTGTAACGGCCCGGAAGCAGGGTTTTCAGGGCTTCGTAACTGCGCTGAACCCATTCATCGAAAATGCCGTTGCGGGCGCGGCTGGCGTTCTGTTCATGAATGTCGATGGCGTTGTCCTCAAACGGGTAGGCCTGCTCTTCCAGCAAAAGCTCGTACTGGGATAACTCCAGCTCCGACAATCCTTCTGGTCGCTCCGACTCCATCAGGTCACGGCCGAGGCGCGCGTAGATGTGTGCAATCTGATAGCCGGCTTCGGTGGAGAAGGACGACACGCCGTAACTCGCGGTTTTCTGGTAGGCGGTAACGGCCTCTTCCAGCGCCTCGGTCTTGGCTGCCATGCTTTGATTCAGCGGCAAGGTCAGGCGAATGCTGTCGTAATAAGCCAGTGCTTCCCGTGCCAGAATCGCCGAAGCTTCGGCCGCCAGGTAACGCATGCGGTCGTCCGCCTCGTCGGGATTGTCGTCCACGGTCTCCATCTGCTTGCGCAGCCAGAAACGGCGGCTGTTGTCGTCGCCAATCCCGTCGTATAGGCCGGCCAGGCTGTTGGCGGCCTCCATGTAAACGTCCAGTGGTTCAGGATAGGTATTGGCATACCGCCGCCAGGTGTCGATGGCCTTGCCAGTATTTCCCGCACGTTCGTACAGATCCGCGGCGATCAGCAGGTTCTCGCGCTTCTCCTCGTCCGTGGTGGCCATCGCAATCAGGTTGTTCAGCTCATCCCCGGCTTTCTCCCACTGCTCTGTTTCGCGGTAGGCCAGTGCCAGGCGCGCTGGCAGGGTATCGATTTGTTCGCGTTCGGGGTAGCGGGTCCGGAACGCCACCATCACATCGATGGCATCCTGCCAGTGGCTAAGCTCAATCAGCAGGGTGGCAGCATCGTATTCAGCGTTGGCCCTCAGAGCCGAGGTGGGCGCAACCACGCCCACACGCAGGAATTCACTAACCGCTCCGGCGGTATCACCGGCATCCGCCAGCGCTTCCGCCTGACGGAAAACGGACGCGGCCAGGCTTTCAATGACATCCGGCCGCCTCTCGTCGGTCTCTGCCATGACGCCCAAGGCCTGTTGATAGGTGGTTTCCGCCTCGGCGTATCGGGCCAGCTCAAACAGGCTGTGGGCTTTCAGCAACCAGGTTTCCGTGAGGATATCCGCCCCGGGCGCGGGAACTCGGGCAATCATGCGATCCGCCATTTCAACCACCTGCCCATAGCGATAGCGCTCGAATTCGTGCTGCATGGCAATGTAGAGCACTTCTTCCGAGCGAGGGTCGTCGGGAAAGGCGTTCACGAATCGTTGACGATTCAGCTGCTGGAACTCGGTGTAATCATTGTAAGTTTCAGCGGGTTCACGGGGCCAGGTTTTGGCATATTCGCGGAAGGCCAGTACCGACGCATAGCCTGCCTCAGCGGCGCGTTCGGGTGGTTCTCCCTCCCATGGGAAGTCATAGGCCACACGTTCGAAGGCTTCGATGGCTTCCGGCCACTGAGCCAGTTCGACATGGGTTTCACCCAGCAGGAACAGCATCTCCGGTGTGCGGGGGTGGGCCGGGAAGGTATCCGCGAAGGCCTCGTAATACACCGCCGCCTGACGATAATGCTCATCCGATTCCAAACCTTCTGTCTCGCCCGCCAGTACATAGTGGCGATTGGCAAGCTCCGGGATCAGCTCTTCCAGCTGCTGCCCGATATAAAACGCTGTCTCGTCATCCGCCTGTTGCAGGTAGGCACTGTGAATGCCGTAGTCCCGAACAAACGCCGCCTTGCGATCCGGTATGTCAGCGGTAAAGCCGGCCTGTGCCAGGGTGTCGATGATACGCATGTGGTACCGGGGCGCCCATGGGCTCAGTGACCGCGCATCGATGTAGCGCTCGAATACATCAATGGCGTCTGTGTACTGTTCCCGCTCCAGCAAAAGGTCGCTGTAGCGGTCATACACGAGGATTTCGTAGGGTTTCTCGCCGGTCTCACGGAAGATGGCCTGCAGGGTGTCCGCACCGTCCAGGTAAGACAGTGACAGGCCAAATACGCGGAACAGGTCTTCCATCATGGTGCGGTATTCCTGCCCGACGGATTCCACGTCCTGCTCTTCCGGCATGACCAGGTCCAGCACATTGATGTAGCTGAACAGGGCTTCCCGATAACTCCCCTGCTTGAACTGGCTCCAGCCCAGCATGTAGTGGGCGTTGACCAGGAACGAGGCGTCGTCCCTTCTGGCCGGGTCGGCGTCGATCACCGTGCGGAACGCCTGTTCAGCCTCGGTGTACCGGCGATTACTGAACAGCAAGTCACCGCGCCGGAACTGCGCCTCGACCCAGAATGGCGAATCCGGATGCTCATTCACCAGCGTTGTCAGTGTGGCAAGGTGTTCTTCGCTCATGCCGCGCAGATCGTAGGCGCGGGCCAACTGGTAAAGAACCTGATCATTACCGGGCCGCTCCGGATACCCAGCCAGCAGTTGTTCATAGGCTTCAATAGCCCCGGCCATCTCATCCTCTGCGGTTTCAACCATCTTGTTTTCCGCACGCTGGAATTCCAGGTCCGCCAGCCGGTGACGTACGGCAACCTGTTTGGCGGGGTCTTCCAACAGAGGCAACAAGGCGCGGTAACTGTCCATCACCTCCCCCAGAGATACTTCACTGGTGCCGCCCCGGGTATCCGGCGCAGGCTCGATGGTTTCCTCGATGGATTGAAGAGTGGCCAGAGTCCCCGGCTGGGGCTGTCTGTCATCCCCTCCGCCGAATACATCCGGCATTGAAAGCGACTGGCAGCCCCCGAGGAGGCCTGCGACAAGCACTGGCAGAAGGGTATCCAGGCGCCTGCGGATTACCGGCTTAGTCACGGTCACCTCCCGCTTCGGTGGCCGGATTCGCCGCCGCACCATTGCGACCAAGGAAAAGCGTGTCCGCCAATCTTGCCGCTGCATGACGGGTTGCCCTGAGGTACCCCTGCACCTCCTGGCTCTGTTGCTGCAGTTCAGTATCCACCAGGGTAAGCAGTTCCGTTCGTGCTGCCGAGAGTGCCTTGTTCAACTCGCCCTGCAAACGTTGCAGCGCGGCCTGGCGGGCCTCTACCCGGGCTGCCAGGGCCTGATTTTCTCCACCCGATGCCATCTCCTGTTCAATCAACGCGCGCTGATCGACGAACACCTCCATGGCCCGGTCCAGTTCCCGCAGCTGCTTTTCGGCAGCCCAACGATTGACCGCGTAATCATCGGCAATGCGCCAGTTGAAATAGGCGTTCATCCGCTGGAAGGTTTCACGCTGTTTGCGGGTGGATTCGTCCTCCGGCAGCTGCGACAGGGTCTTTTCCACCTGCGCCAGTCGGTCCGCCAGTTCGTGCTGTTCCTGCGTCATGAAGAAGCGCAGATCCTCTCTGGCCAACGCGTCTTCAATAGCGCTGCGGTACTCAGCCTGTCGCGCCAGCCATTGATCCGCGTTGAGCGCATCAAGTGCGTCGCGGGTCTCGCGGATACGTTGCTCCCGCTGTTGGGCACGGGTTTCCAGCATGATATCGAAGGATTCCAACTGCGTTTGCCATTGGCCAAGGGAATCGCGCAACCGATAGAGTTCATGCAGATCACGCAGGGACAGCTGAAAGGACTCCGTCGCCAACAATCCAGCCAGGCTGTAATCCCCGGGCCGGACCTTTACACGCCCATAGGCATCGGTCAGTACGGTTGTTTCTCCCGGTTCGGGACGAACCATCTCCGCGTCCATCGATCCGGGCTGCCCGGGACTATCGCCCTCACGCACGAAGCGAAGCGCCTCGATCAATCGCGCTTCGGTTAGCTGCTCCCGCTCATCCGACAGGCGAGTACTCAGTGACTGGTAATGACTGGCAGCCTCACGGTACGCCTGCAGCGCCTGCTGTTGACGATCCATCTGCTCGAACAGGAAGCCGCGGGCATAAGGCACCTGCTGTAGCCAGGGTGTGAACAGAGGGCGTTGTTGAAGGGTATTCAACGCTTGCAACGCCAGGCCCGCCCTACCTTCGCGAGAGGCTGCAACTGCATAATCGAACAGGGCCTGGTCGGAAAACACGCCGTCGAGGGCGATCTGCTCAAGGCTGGCCATGGCGCCGGCAAAATCACCTCTGCTGAGATGAAGACGACCAATGGAGAGCTTTACCCGCTCCCGAAGTGCCGACATTTCGTTGGCTAACGGCGGCTCGAATTCGGGCAGCTCGCCAAGCAAGCTATCGAGGCTGGCCAAAGCGTCCATCGCCTCTTCCGTCTGGCCTTCAGACAGCATGCCAACAGCCTGGTTGTAATGCAGGTAAGCACGCCAGGGTGAGCTCTCTGGCAGCGAGTCGATCAGTTCGTCAACGGTTTCCCCACTGGTCCCGGCCGTTCCGGACAGGGCCAACTGGCCCCGAAGGTACAGCCACTCGTGGTAAAGCTCGTCGCTTTCGTCCTGTAACAGCTCGTCATCCACCCGCTCAAGGGCGTCTCGTGCCGCAATCGAATCCTGCTCGAGGTAGAACACTTTGCCCAGATAGAACCAGGCCTGGTTGCGGGTGCCCGGCGCCACCGCTGCGTTCTCGTCCAGTAACTCCCGGAACAGCGCGCCGGCTTCGTGGGTCATACCGTAGGACAGCATCAGGCCGCCCTCTACGAGGGCCGGATGGTCACCATGACCATCGATGCCGCCTTCGGCGGAGGCCACGTTTAGGCGGGTCAGCGCCTCAAACGCATTCCCCTGATAATACTCATACAGAGCCACACCATAGGCAGGATCACTTGCGCGCTGCGGCAGTTCATCACCCACAGCCACCGGACCATGAAGCAACGCCGCAAGCGTACCGGCAAGAGTCAGTCCCGCCGGGGCGCCCGTCGTCATTCGGTTCAGCCACTCAATCACGGACCGCGTTACTCCCACTCAACAATCGCCACTTCGGGCTGGTAATCAGATGAGCGGTCGCGGATGCGGACCTCCAGGGCAGCGGTATCCGTATCCTTCTGCAATTGATAGGTCGCGGCCTGCTTATAGGCGCGGTTATCCGGGCCAATACCCTCAACAAACACCGTCACCTCGTGTTCGCCCGTCTTGAGGTTACCGATGTGCAGGCGCTGCATACCGCCACGCTGCAATGCTTTGGCCTGACGCTCGGTATACAGGTGCGCTGCAACGGTTTCGTCATTGACCTTGAGTTTCACCGAATCCAGCTTGAGGAATTCGCCGGTGTCGAGGCTGAGAAACACCGCAAACTGGGTACTGGCGGGATACAGCAGGTCCTCTTCCAGAATGAACAGGTCCCGGTTCAGGCGGATCACCTGCTTTTTCAGCTCTTCAACGCTCAACGAGACCGCACCGTCGCCGGTTTCGGCTTCGCTATTGTCCTGGGCCAAGGCTGCCGGCTGCCAGAACGCCAGTGCCAGGCTGACAATGTGCAGTGCGAATGTGTTCTTCAAGGTCATCATGTTGAATCGTCCCGACCTGGTCAGTATTCAAGAATCAGCGATGCCCGGGTTACGAAGGCATCGAACGAATAAAGGGGCTCCTGCCCCGGCAGGAAATCGCCGGACACAGTGACATCCCGGAAGTTGTCATAGCTGAAATCGAGCCAGTCCACCAAGAGGCTCGCCTGCAGGCGCTGGATGCCCGGCAACGAGGTCTGTTTCCACTCGTACACCACGCCGCCACCAAGGGTGGTGCCGGAAAACGCACTCATTTCCTTGTCGCGCGCCAGGTGGGTCTGGGAGTTTTCGAAGGCGTAGAGGTCGCTGTAGAAATCCGCCTCATCCTGGACGTAGTATCGGGCACGTCCCTCCAGCGTCCAGCGCGGATTCAGGGCATGAACGTAAGCGAGCTCAAAGGTCTGGGCGTCAATGCCCCAGCTGTCACTGAAATAGCGAAACTCACCGCGAATCGATGCCCGGTAAGGCAGGTAATACAGGGCCCTGGTAGCCACGGAGAAACTGGTGCGGGTTTCCGGGTAACGCTCAGGCTGGTCAAGAATAAATTTGGTGGGATCGTTTGGGTCGATATAGCGATTTCGGCGATAGGGGTTCTCCAGGAAGCCTTCGTCCGTCACCACTTCCAGGTCAACGCCCAGCAGGCTGTTGCGGGTCATGACCTGGCTCAGACCGAGTTGGTAATTCTGGCGATCAGCGTCTTCGCTGAACGATTCGTCCCCCCTGACACCCACCTCGTCCTGCCCCCGCGCATAACCCAGGGTGACCGTGGACATGCCGCCGAAGAATTCCTGGCTGACGGAAAAGTAGACGGTGTTGGCTTCGTAATCGTTCTCTGAGCTGTTGGTGTAGCCCAGGCTCAGGATGGAGTCCTCATGGAGGTAATCCACCCCGAGGGTGTATTCCGTGCGCTCTTCGGTGTATTCACTGGCCAGCGCCACCACATCCACGGACGCGGCGGATACCATGTCCACGTAATACTGGCCGGACACCGACACCTGGGGGCCCACGCTCTTGCGCACCAGCACGGAGGGGCCATCAATGACCATGCCACCGCCATCATAGCGATGATAAAGGACATCCACGTTGTCTTGCGGCAGCGTTGCTGCGGTGGCGATCTGTACAAACGCCATCGCACACGCCAGCCCCTTTACCAGCACAGGGAACAGCCGGGAGCAATCAGTTACAGCCACAACCACCTCCGGAGCCGCCTTCCGCCCCCCTTGCGGATTCACGGGCCTGGTACACGTGATGCATATAGGCGTCCGCTTTTCCATGCCGGCTCAGGCTCATGACCGGGTCCGCGAGCTTGTCCCGCTCATAGGGCTTCACCCAGGGTTTGATGTCACTGCAACCGGCCGCCCCCGCCGTCATGAGGATCACGATTGCCGATGCCATCACTGCTTTGAAAGGGTTCATACACTCACCTGCCTCAAGCTATTCCCGCACCAGTTGCCGGATCTGCGTTTCGTATTCGTCTTCATAGCCGGGCTGGTAGCCATGATGGAGAAAACGTGCGTTGCCATCGCGGTCAATCATGACCGTGGTCGGCATAGCCTGCACTTCGTACTGTTCGCTGACATCGCTCTGCGGGTCATAAAGGATCGGATAGCTGACTGGCACCTTGTCCAGGAAACGGTGTGCCTCGTCTCGGTTCTCATCCACGTTGACCGCCAGGATGGTGAATCCGAGATCCTTGTACTGAGCGTACAGGTCATCCATCAATGGCATTTCCTGACGACAGGGCCCGCACCAGGACGCCCAGAAGTTGAGCATTACCACTTCGCCACGGAAATCCTGTAGCCGCAGGTTCTCGCCCTGACGGCTTTCAAGAGTGAAGTCCGGCGCCGGAATGTTCATTTCCTCGGCCTGAACGGATGAAACGCCAACCAGCGTCGCCAGGGTCAGGGCCAATCCCAAAAACCGTGTTGTCATCATTGACTCCTGTTATCAGAAAAAGACAGAGAGGCCACCACTGACCTCAGTATTCATGGACGTTTTTTCCTCGCCCAGCACATCAATCCGGTAGAAGTGTTCACGCACCCCCAGATGGATCGATACGCTGTCGGTCAGCAATACCTGGTAGCCAGCGCCCACGTTGAAGGTAAACCGGGTGTCACCGGCAAAGTCCGTGGCACCGGCCCCGCCGATCAGGTAGAAGTTGGTATTGAAGGCATAGTTCTCGGTCAGGAAGGCCTCACCGGGCAGCACATTCATGCCAATATTGATGTTGTAGTAGCGGTAGTCCCGGTCTTCGTCCGACAACACCTGAACGTCCCCGGCGAGCTTTTCAAAGCTGGTTTCTCCGCCTTCGGCAAAGCCCACATTGGCTTCAAAAAAGAAGGTTTCGCTGAGGTGGTAGGTCAGCTTGCCGCCCCACAGGAATGATGACTCAAAATCCTCGATATTGATGATGCCGGCGAACGCACCGATCTCGAAGTTCTCGGTGTCGATCAACGCCTCGTCGACCTTCTGGGGCCGCACATCCGGCTCGATCAATGGCCGGTCGTCCTCCTGGGCGCTGACAGCAGCTGGCACCAGCAGCAGGCCCGCAAACGGCAGGACGGTCAGAAGAATATGCTTAATCCGATTTTCCATTCTGTTGCTTCTTCGTTGGTTGCCCGATTGGTAAAAATCTTATAGTCCTTGACCTCGGCACGGATAAAATAGTTGTCCGTGATATAGGCGCGCAGGCCCAGGCCGGCGTGCCCAATGCTGTTATCCCGGTCTCCGGGGTCCGCCAGGGTGGCTTTGGGCTCGATGAAAATATGCCCCACGCCCAGCGTGAAGAACGGCGAAATACGCCAGTGCGGAAACGGCTGGTGAACGATGTTGGCGTTCACCATGCGAATTTCAGAGGCGCTTCCCAGTACCTGCGAACCCCAGAGCTCTGCCGACAGGTTGCGGGTCAGGAGATATCCGCCGTAAACCGCAGTTACCGCCGCGCCCTCGAACTCGCCCATCATCAACCCCGCCTCCCAACGGCGGCTGCTGAAATCATCAAAACGTGGATTACTGAGTGAGACCTGCTCGCCCTCGCCATCCAGCGTCAGTTGCACATCGTCCACATGCACCCAACCTTCACGGCCCTTACGGTCGGTGACTTTCAGCCAGGACGTCTTGCGCATGCGCAGCGTCAGCCACTCGCCCTTTTCGCTGGTATGGAACACCGGATAACCCACAGCCGGGCCGGTGCGCCACTCCACAAACGGTTCCGCCACCTGAACCTGGGGCATTGGCTCGTCGGCACCGCCCCACAGCCAGTCGGCGGCAGCGGAAAGGGGCGCAGTTAACATCAACAGCAGTATCAGGGCCAGTCTCATGGTTAACAGTTCGGGTCCTATCAGTCCGCCGGAGCATCAAAGGGGTTGTTGTAATACTGGCCACCGACATCAAGCCATTCGGCGAGGAGTCGCAGCTCGGCAGGGCTCATGAAGTCTTGGTGACTGCCACCGGCACGGAATCGATTGAAGAAGTTGCCGCTGGCACGGGCTCCATTGACGGACATGGTGGGAGGCACGTTGACGTTCACCAGGATGGGAATGGGATTATCGTCATCGTCCAGGATCAGCTCTCCATCTTCGTCCCGCAGGAACTCCCCGGATTCAACCTGCACGTCAACGAGCTGGTCACCGACCAACTCCTGTTCGTTGTCGTTAAACATCAACTCCCGGTAGGACTTGAAATGATCAGGCTCATCCGGGGAGGCGCCGTCGCTCAGATCCAGTTGTGCAATCGGCAACTGGGTTGCGTCGGCTACATCGGTGTTCGAGTGGCACCCGGTACAGGTGTAGTCATCAACGTTGCCGTTGCCGTCGTCAACGAGTCTCTCAAGCCCCCATAGCGGATGGATATGCTGCTCGTAGTTGATAACGGTCCGACAGGCGGCGCGCCAGTCATCGGCGCACTCAGGACGGATCGGCGCGGGCGTTTCAAGGTCCGCATAACTCAACGAGAAGCCTGTTCCCGGTGTGAGACTGGCATCATCGGGGTCTGTCCACTGATCGACATAGACAGCGTCCGGCCCGAGGCGACGGGTTCCGTTAATCCGGGCCCAGGTTTCCGCCATGGTTTCACCCATGTCTGCGAAGAGAGCGGGGTCGGTATTCGGGAATTCGATGCCGGTGGTCGGCGCGCCTGCGTAGACTGGGGCTGGCTCCGCATCCGGGCGACCATGAGGCACCGCGCTGCCAGGGTTATGGCAACCGCTGCAGGCCAGGGTTTCTCCGGGCCTGACGTTCAACCAGTTCTGGTGACGGGGGCCAATCCGTCGTCCTTCATCGTCCAACACGCTGATGGCAAACGCGACGTTGGCGGGCACTGCCACCCGAACCGACCCATCAGGCTCGACCGGCACGTAGCCGAGAATTTCCCGCATCGACTGCGCCTGGCTGCGCCCAAAGGCGGTGTTGTCGAAGTCTCTGACCTCTTCATCGGGAATTGAGACCGGCTTTTCGAGTCGAAGGAAGCGCCTGGGAAGGTTGTCCGGAGAAACAATCGCCGGATCGGCTGTCTGCCGAATACCCACCGGAGAAGTATCAACGCCATCAATGTCGTAGACACTCTGGATCTGCAGTATGCCAAGACCATCCTCTGCAAGGGTCGCCGCATCGCCTGAGAACTGCGATTCAGGAATAAACGTCGGCAGGGACCTTTCGGTCATCAGTACCGCCTCGTCGAACTGTTGACCTTCCTCGGGCGACTGAATCGGGCGCTGGGTGCCGGACGCCATATCAAGCAACCACAACCCGTAAACGGGAGCGGCAGCCCGATAGGCGCCCGAGGCAATCCGCTCCTGCGTGCAGTTGAGGATGTCGCCATTGCCAGTGGCAAGCCTCAGCCGGCATGGGCTCCAGCTAACGAGGTAGCGACGTGTGCCATCCAGAAACGGGGATACCGAGCTGTAGTTTCCGCGCAGCGAGATCTCATTGCCAAGGGACAACCCGCTGACCAACGGCGTTTGCGCCGAGCCGGGATTGCCGTCAACGCGGATGCCCGCCTCTACATAACTTTCGACATCAATCTCAACCGGAACCGCCCCAAAGTTGTTGGTTTCGGTAGGACGGAGCTGAGCCAGAAGTCGACCGGAATCCGTCGCCTGCGGGCGCAGATACTCAATGTTGACGTCATCGCTGACAGAGCCATGAGAGTGGCGGCCGTAAAGATAACTGAGCCCGGTGCCGTCCGGATTGACCTTATAGAGGTTGAATCCGTTGCCCTGGGTTTGGCCGGCATTGTCCCAGCGGCTAAATACGATGGCGCCTTCGTCCGTTACCAATGGGTCCAGATCGTGGCTCTGGTTGAACGTGATCTGCTCGATGTTGTCCCCGTCAGCATCCATCACGTGCAGGACAAAGGCCGGAACCTCGCGCTCCTCGTCAAGCGCCGGATACTGGGGCTTGCCCTCGTCCAGCAAAATCGCGCGAGACACCCGTTGCCGCGTGGAGGAAAAGACAATGCGGTCATCAGGCAGGTAAGCAGGCGCGATATCCTGCCCTGCTTCGGCGGTGACGTTGGATTCGATAACGCGCCGGAGAGTGCCTGAAGATACGTCGTACTCCCAGATGTTCCAGGTTGGCTGTTCGTCCTCATCCGCGTCTTCAATCTCCGGCGCCCTCATGGCAAAGAGAACGCGAGTACCATCGTAAGAGACGGTGAGATCCTTGACGTCGTAGCCAAGCGGCCCCGGAAAAGCGGATGAAGTGATGTCTCGCGACGGCGCGTCGGGAGACGCGCGATCCTTCAGGAACAGGCGAGCGCCGGGACGAAACTCTGCAGGCTCGGCAAGGTTGTCACCGATGAGCGCGCCATTGTCCTCATCGAAAAGCAAGGGGCGTTTTACAAAGACGACCGGATTCTCAACAACCACAGGATCACTGGACTGACTGTCGCCGCTCTGGAGACACCCTGCGACCAGCGCGACAGGAAGAAGCGCGAATACCCGGCCCAGGACAGCGAGACGGAAACGTAACCCACTGACGCAAGAGAACATTTTATTTTCGTAATGTTTATTCACCACCAACGAACCCTGTTTGGCCTGAAAATCCATTTACATACGCTAAGTCGAGACGGGGCCTGTGCTCCAAGCCTTTTACGTAACGCTATGTAATAACGTGGAGCAGCACTCAAAACCGCAGTTAATAGCTCGCCTAGACTTTAATCAATTGTAAAATGGTACTAATGTGCGAATGCTAACGAAATCGAGGGAATCGATCATGACAGTCTTATGTACGACCCGGCAACTTATAAAGAGGACATTTTTACTCACTGTCCTGCTGGCTTTGGTCGGAACGCACGCTACCATCGCAAGCGCTGGCCCGCGGGACCAGGCAAAACGCATCCATGAACGCATCGCCGGTGTTCCTCCGTCTCCGGAGGTACTCGATCAGATGGCGGCAAACATAACCAACAATGGTGCGTCAGGCGCCGTTTCTGCCGCCTACACGGCCATGGAAGATCCAGCGTTTTACGATGTTACCCTCAAAAATTTCGTTGCACCATGGACAAATGAGGCGATGTCTCCCTTCGTGCCGTTGAATGATTACACGGCGACGGTCATCGGTATTGTGAGGGATAATCATGATTTTAGACGCGTCTTATATGACGACATACTCTATGTGGGCAACGCCAGCCTGAACGGCATCTCGGCATACTCAACGTCGAACAACGACAACTATGAGGACCTTGAGCGCTCCGGTTACTCCCTCAGTGATGACAACGTGCTGGAGCAAACCACACAGTCCAGCCTGAACTCCGAATTGCCCACGGGAGCCACGGCCGGTGTGATCACCTCCCGGGCCGCAGCGAGGGCGTTCTTCAGCGCGGGCACCAACCGCGCCATGTTTCGGTTTACCTTGCTCAACCACATGTGCAATGACCTGGAGCAGGTCGCGGACGTATCCCTGCCACCGGACCGCATCCGCCAGGATGTGTCGCGAAGCCCGGGTGGCGACAGCCGGGTATTCCTCAGCAACTGCGTTGGCTGTCATACCGGCATGGACCCCATGACCCAGGCCTTTGCCTACTACGACTACCAGTACAACGCGGACACGGACCCTGACGGCGAACTGGGCAGGCTGATCTACAACTCTGTTAGCGACGTGGACCCGGAAACGGGTACCCGCGTTGTCGCCAAATACCACATCAATTCAACCACCTTTGAACAGGGATACGTGACGCCGGACGATGGCTGGGACAACTATTGGCGGTCCGGCACCAATCGGCGCCTGGGCTGGGATGGTTCCCTGCCCGGCTCCGGCAACGGCGCCAAGAGCCTGGGGCGGGAGTTTGCCAATTCCGACGCCTTTGCCCAGTGCCAGGTGAAAAAAGTATTCCGCAATGTCTGCCTGCGAGAGCCTTCAAACGATAGCGATCGTTCAAAGATTAGCGAAATCGTTACGAGTTTCCGCAGCGGGTACAACCTCAAAACTGCCTTTGCGGAATCTGCCGCGTATTGCCGGGGGGAATAGGACATTATGAAAACCATAATCAGTAAAGGAACCCGAGCCCCCGCTGCGCTGTTCTCCGTTTTTGCCGCCCTGCTCTTTCTTGCGGGCTGTAACAGTGGCGAGTCTACCGAAGCCCTTCCGAACACCGGCGGCGGCTCCAATACCGTTAGCTATAGTGGCCCGCCCCCCGCCAGCGACGATGTACTGAATTTCAAGCGCAGCGTGTGGGATGAGCTTTCTGGCCAGAACAAGTGCGGCGCCTGCCACAATGCCGGCGGCCAGTCACCACAGTTTGTGCATGAGGGCGACATCAACATTGCCTACGCCCAGGCCAATACCATTGTTAACCTGTCCGACCCGTCCCAGTCCGAGATGGTGACCAAGGTAGCGGGTGGCCACAACTGCTGGACGACGTCCGTCACTGCCTGTACCGACCTGCTGACGGTCTACATTTCAAACTGGGCGGGTGGCTCGGAGGGGTCGGTTAAAACGGTCGAACTTCGCGCTCCAAACATCCAGGACGTGAACAACACACTGACCTTTCCGTCAGACACCAACGACTTTGCAAACACCGTCTACCCAGTACTAACCCAGTACTGCAGCGAATGCCACACCAGCAACGGCCAGACACCCTACATTGCAAGCTCCAATGTCGGCATTGCGTACGATCAGTCCAAAAGCCGCATTGATCTGAACGACGGAAAAGATCCGGTCACCGATGAATGGATACTTACCGATGAAGCTTCTTCAAGGCTCGTAGAAAGGCTGAGAGACGACCGTCATAACTGTTGGGATGCTGAGTGCCTCGATTCTGCCACAGAGATGCTGGCTGCAATCCAGGCCTTCATTGATCGCCTCGGGGATCCGGAGCCAATCCCGTCCAACCTGGTGACCAGCAAGGCACTGAACCTCGCCAACGACGGTCTGTTGGCCAATGCCGGCGGCCGATACGAAGACAACGTCATCGCGCTTTACGAATTCAAAGCAGGCGACGGCCCAACGGCCTTTGATACCAGCGGTATTTCCCCACCCCTGGACCTCACGCTCAGCGGCAACGTTGGCTGGGTTGGCGGCTGGGGTATTGATATTGGCCCTGCCTTTGAAACCGAAGAAGGCGAAATGATCCGTGCCGGCAAGGCTCAAGGCTCCACTGCCGACAGCCGCAAGCTGCACACCCTGCTGACCGCCTCCGGCGAATACGCCATCGAAGCGTGGGTTGTGCCCGGCAACATCACCCAGGAAGACTCCCGCATCGTGACCTACTCCGGCTCCTCGACAGCGCGGAACTTCACGTTGGGCCAGGACATGCAGAGCTACGAGTTCCTGCATCGGAGCACCACCACCGACCAGAACGATCCAATGCTGACCGAAGCCAACCCGATGCTGTTGCAGGCGACCTTGCAACACGTGGTGGTGAACTTTTCACCGGACGGTGGCCGCGAAATTTTTGTGAATGGCGAACCCTCCGGTGATGTCGACCCGGATTCCGCCGGCCTGCTGACCGACTGGGACGACAGTTTCGCCCTGGTGTTGGGCAATGAGACGGACGGTGAATCGCCCTGGGAAGGCGCGGTCAGGATGCTTGCCATCCACAACCGTGCCCTCACCGCAGAGCAGGTTGCCGCCAACTACGACGTGGGCGTTGGCCAGAAGTTCTTCCTGTTGTTCAGCGTATCCCACCTGGTGGATATGCCGGAAAGCTTTATCGTCTTTGAGGTCAGCCAGTTCGACAACTACGGCTATTTGTTCTCAAATCCGTTCTTCATCAGTCTCGACGAGACCCAGTCTCCATCGGGTATACCATTGAAGGGCATGAGAATAGGCATCAACGGCCGCGAAGTGGTCGTAGGCCAATCGTTCGCCAACCTGGATCTAACACTGAATGCCAGTGATTACGTAGCAGGCTCCGGCCAGCCACTGTCGAGACTCGGCACGGTTCTCGCGCTGGAAGAAGGCCCGGAAAACGACCAGTTCTTCCTGACCTTTGAACAGCTCGGTAGTAACACAGACGTTCGAGTGGAAGGCCCTGTCCCGACGCAGCCACCAGAAACCGGTAGCACGGAATTCTCCGCCATCGGCCTGAAGACGTTTGACGAAGTGAATGCGTCCATGTCCAAGGTGACGGGTATTCCGACCACCCAGCCGGGCGTTGCCGAAACATTCACTACGGTTAAGCAGCAGTTACCGACCGTGGAGGACCTTGAAGGCTTCCTGTCATCCCATCAAATGGCGATTACCCAGATGGCGATCCAGTACTGTGATGTTCTGGTGTCGGATACCACGCGCCGCAACGCCTTCTTCCCGGGCTTTGACTTTGGCGAGAATGCGAGCACTGCGTTTGACGACGCCGGCCGGGATCTCATCAAAACGCCGTTGATGGAGAAGTTCGTCGGCACAAGCCTGACAACGCAACCGAGTGATGCGGACATTGAAGCCGAGCTGGACGCGCTGATGGGACGACTCACCACCTGTGGTGGTAGTTGCGAAGCCGGCCGTACCGAAACCGTTGTCAAAGCAAGCTGCGCAGCCGTACTGGGCAGTGCAGTGACACTGATCCAGTAGAGGACGTTGACCATGTATATCAAACCTTCTCGCAAACGTGCACTGGCGACGGATCAACCTCTCCTGCACAGCGATCACTCAAGACCGAAAACCCGACGCGAGTTCATCGCGCAGGGCTTTATGACCGGTGCAGCCACCCTCTGTGGCGCATCCGTGTTCAGCTTGTTCGCCAATCCACGACAGGCGGCTGCAGCGCTGTCTCCGGACCTTGAGGACTGGAAAGAATCCTGCGGCATCGCCTCCGCAGGCGCGGGCAAGATTCCCTTTATCTGCTTTGACCTCGCCGGCGGTGCCAACATCGCCGGCTCGAATGTGCTGATGGGCAAATCCGGTGGCCAGTTCGACTTCCTGAGCACGGCCGGCTACAACAAGCTGGGCTTGCCCGGCACGATGCTGCCCAACGACCCGGCCTTCGTGAACCAGGAGTTTGGCCTGGCGTTCCATTCCGACAGCGGTTTCCTGCGGGGCATGCAAGACAGCACGTCGATTGCCGCCCGTGGTTTCATCAATGGCGCCATCATTGCCGCCCGTTCCGAGAACGACACCGGCAATAACCCCCATAACCCGATGTACGGCATCAGCAAGGCGGGCGCTGACGGTGAACTACTCACACTTGTGGGTTCGCAGAGCTCAGAAAGTGGCGGCAACTCCATGGCGCCCATGAGCCTGATCAATCCTCAAGTACGCCCCACCAAGATTGACCGCCCGAGCGATGTTTCGGGGCTGGTGGACGTGGGCGACCTGACCGCCATTCTGGATCAGGACGATGCCGTCGCCGTGATGGAGTCCATCCAGCGCATCAGCCGCAAGAAACTGGACAATGTCGATACCACACTTGTCACCAGAGACGATGTGGTGAAGGACCTCGTCAACTGCGGCTATGTTAAAAGCGCAGACCTGACCGAACGCTTTGCCGATCCGTCTTCTATCGATCCATCTCAGGATACGGACATCGTGGGTGGCATTTTCACCGAAGCCCAGTTCAACGAAAACTCGCGGCTGGGCCGGGAAATCCGCAAAACAGCAGCCGTTATGAAACTGGTCCAGAATGGCTACGCCGGTGCCGGTACCGTTACGCTGGGTGGTTATGACTACCACACTGGCGAGCGTGGCACCGGTGAAGAGCGGGACTACCTGGCGGGCCGCTGCATGGGTGCCTGCCTGGAATACGCCCACCGGACGGGCACGCCGCTGATGCTGTACGTGTTCAGCGACGGCTCCGTATCAAGCAATGGTCGGCTGGACGAATCCATGGCCGGGCGCGGCAAAGGCGAGTGGACAGGCGACAACCAGCAGACGGCTGCGTCTTTCTTCCTGGTCTACAGCCCGGCAGGCCAACCCACTGCCCTCACCAACCAGATTGGCTTTATGCGCTCGGACGCCTCCGTGGAAACCGCCTCGAGCCCTGCGGCCAACAACGTAAACCAGTTGGTGCAGACGGTATTGCTCAACTACATGGCCCTGCATGGGGAACAAGGCATGTTCGAGAACTCCGATCGGTTCCCCAATCATGGCCTCGGGAATCAAAACAGCCGTGATCGGCTCATCGCCCTCGAACCGATTGTGTGACCCGGCGTGACCGGGCTTACGGGCCCGGTCGCACACCCCTTTTGCATCACTCCCTTTCCGGTGGCATCAGCCCGTCCGAATAATGCACCTGACGCTGTTCATCAATGATGACGGCGTCGATGCCCTTCAACCGATTGACCATTTCAAGCCCCTTGGCCGCCCCAAGCACAAAGACCGCCGTGGACAGGCCATCGGTTGTGATGCTGTCGTCGCCGAGGATGGTCACACTCTGCACGCCTTTTGCCGGTTTTCCAGTCGCGGGCGAGAGAATGTGATGGACACGCTCGTTGTTGTCGTCAAAAAAGAAGCGTTCGTAATCGCCTGATGTCGACACTGCCACGTTGGTCAGTGGCAAAACCATAGCGTTGCGTGATTCAGATCGGGGGTCCCGAATACCCACGATCCAAGGCTTGCCGCGCTTATCACCCAGCAGCCGCAGGTCTCCCCCCGCGCTCAAGCGGGCATGACGAATGCCGAACGATTTCAGGATGTCGATACCACGGTCAACGGTATACCCCTTGGCAATGCCACCCAGATCCAGCCGCACCCCCTCATCAAGGAATCGGACGGTATTGGCACTGGGGTCCAGCACCACCGATCTGTAATTCACCTTTGCCAAGCCTTCCGCCAGCTCTTCATCGGAGGGCTGTTGTCTGGCGCGAAAGTCGTACAGGTAGCCGATGGAACCAAAGCTGATGTCGAAGGCGCCATGGCTCAATTCAGAAATCCTCAGCGCCTGCTGAAGCACCGTAAAGAGACTGTCGCTCACCTCCACCGGTCCGTTGGCCGCCTCGCGGTTAACCCGGGACAGTTCGGAATCTTCCCGGTAACGGCTCATCTGACGGTCGATACGGTCGAACAAAGCCAGCACGGCATCTCCTGCCTCGCTGGCCACGGCCGGATCCTCGGTCCAGAACTCCATCTCTATGGCGGTGGTCATTGCCGTACCGCTCACACGTACCCATTCGGCCTGGGCCGGCATGGCCACAGTCAGCAGCATGGCCATACCCCACGCCAACGTCCGTGCAACTGCCGCCTTATATAACCATCCGTTGTTCACCACCCACCCTCATTTCAATAATTGTGTTTGATCGTTGTTTTGATGCCAGCCCCTGACTCATCCCCTCTACGCCCCCCTCATCCCCCCGTCTACGCCAATAAAAAGTGCGTCAGGAGGATGAACAGCCGGGAGCATCGTCGCACTATGCATGAAAGCTATTCCAGCGGATGCTCTCCGCTCTCACAATAACAATCTTTCACCGCCAGGGTGTTAAGCGAGGCAAGATGATGAAAAACCCGGACTGGTGGCGTGGAGCCGTCATTTACCAAGTTTATCCACGCAGCTTCTACGATTCCAATGGCGATGGCATTGGTGACCTGCCTGGGGTTACTGCCAAACTCGATTACATCGCCAGCCTCAACGTGGATGCAATCTGGCTGTCACCCTTCTTTACCTCGCCGATGAAGGACTTTGGCTACGACGTCTCTGACTACCGCGGAGTGGACCCGATATTCGGCACCATTGAGGACTTCGATGAACTCATTGCCGAGGCCCACAAACGCGATCTGAAAATCATGATCGACCAGGTGTTGAGCCATTCCTCCGATCAGCACCGCTGGTTTACTGAAAGCCGCGCCAGCCGCGACAACCCGAAAGCGGACTGGTACGTGTGGGCAGACCCGAATGCCGACGGCACCCCACCCAACAACTGGCTGTCGGTGTTTGGCGGCTCCGCGTGGGCCTGGGACAGCCGCCGCAAGCAATACTACCTGCACAATTTTCTGACCAGCCAACCGGATCTGAATTTCCACTGCCCGGACGTGGTTGAACAGGTTTTGTCAGACGTAAAATTCTGGCTGGACCGCGGCGTGGACGGCTTCCGCCTGGACGCCATCAACTTCTGTTTCCACGATCCGGAACTGAGGGACAATCCGCCCAGCAACGCCGTTGCTGAAGGCTCCATTGGTGTGCGCAAGGAAAACCCTTACGCATACCAGTTCCACAAATACGATAAGACCCGCCCGGAAAACCTGGCCTTTCTGCAGCGCCTGCGTGCCCTGCTAGACCAGTATCCCGGCACGACTACCGTTGGGGAAATCGGCGACGACAACTCCCTGCAGACCATGGCGGAATACACCAGTGGCGGCGACAAGCTGCACATGGCCTATTCCTTTGATCTGCTGACAGAACAGCATGGAGCCGACTTTTTCCATAAGACCGTCGACTCCATCGAGAAAAAACTGACCGACGGCTGGCCCTGCTGGGCCATCGGCAACCATGATGTTTCACGGGTTGCTACCCGCTGGCAGGCGGGTTCGCCCGAACAGTTGAAAGCCTATATGGCAATGCTGCTGACACTCCGTGGCAGCGTTTGCATCTATCAGGGCGAAGAACTGGGGCTGACCGAGGCGGAGCTGGAATACAAAGACCTGGTGGATCCCTATGGCATCAATTTCTGGCCCGAATACAAAGGCCGGGATGGTTGCCGTACACCCATGGTATGGCACAACAAAGAGGCCAATGGTGGCTTCTCCGATGCACGCCCCTGGCTACCGGTTTATGATGAACACTACAGCGCCGCGGTGGCCGTCCAGCACGAACAGGAAAACTCCATCCTGCAGGCATACCGTACATTCCTGGGCTGGCGTGCACAGCAACCGGTACTGTTGAAGGGCGACATTGAGTTTCTGGACAGCCCCGAAAACACTCTGGTTTACACCCGGACTTATGAAGGCGCCACTTTCCTGGTCGCCCTGAACCTGACTGATCAGCAAGTTCGAATCACAGCTCCGGCCGCGGGCCAGAGAGTCAGCGGCGCGCCGGATTTTGTCGGCGGTTCCTGGAATGACCGGGAGCTGGAACTGCAGCCCTGGGGTGTGGAGATTGCAACACTCTGAGTCCGCTTTCACAGATCAAACAAGAAGACATACGTTATGGCCAGCGTCACATTAAGAAACATCTGCAAGAGTTATGACGAAACCCAGGTCACCCGCAATGTGAACCTGGATATCGACGACGGTGAATTTGTGGTGTTTGTCGGCCCCTCCGGGTGCGGCAAATCCACCCTGCTGCGAATGATCGCGGGGCTGGAGGACATCACCTCGGGCGACCTGTACATCGGCAACGACAAGGTCAACAACCTGCCCCCCAAGGAACGGGAAGTGGGCATGGTGTTCCAGTCCTATGCGCTATACCCCCACATGAACGTGGCGGAAAACATGGCATTCGGGCTCAAACTCGCCAAGACTGACAAGGCCGAGATTGACCGGCGCGTTAACGACGCCGCCAAACTGCTGCAACTGAACAACCTGCTGGAACGCAAGCCCAAGGATCTGTCCGGTGGTCAACGCCAGCGGGTTGCGATTGGCCGCACCATCGTTCGGGAGCCCACGGTATTCCTGTTCGATGAGCCCCTATCCAACCTCGATGCCTCCCTGCGGGTGCAGATGCGCATCGAGATCTCCCGACTGCACAAGCGGCTGGACGCCACCATGGTGTACGTCACCCACGATCAGGTGGAAGCCATGACCATGGCCGACAAGATCGTTGCCCTGGATAACGGCACCATCGCCCAGGTCGGCAAGCCCATGGAACTCTACCACTACCCCGCAACAAGGTTCGTGGCAGGCTTTATCGGTTCCCCGAAGATGAACTTCATCGACTGCACCGTGGAGAGTGCCAGCAGCCAGTCCGTAACCGTTACCATGCCCGGCAAACACTCTCTCGAACTGCCCATCAACGGCCATGAGCTGGCCGCTGGTGAATCTGTCACCGTGGGCATTCGTCCGGAGCACCTGAGCAACGACGAAGAAGCGGATATGTACCTCGACGGCGAAGTGACCGTCGTGGAGCGGCTGGGTTATCAGACCCTGGTGCATATGGACGTGAACGGCGTGGATGGCGTGATCACTATGCGCACCGACGGCAGCGACCCCGTCCAGGAAGGCTCGAAAGTCACCCTGGGCATCAAGGCCATCAAGTGCCACCTGTTCCGCGAAGACGGCAACGCCTGCCCCCGGCTTTACCGGGAACCCTGCATTGATTTCTGATCTGCTCTGACACCTTTTCAGGGGCCGGTTCCGTCACGTACCGGCCCCTTTTTTTGCCCTTTCAGTATCGTCTAATCTGGTCTGGCCTGGCCTGGCCTGGCCGCCAAACAGGCTGGTAGGTCCTCCCGAAACACGCTGTGAATACACCCGGTTTATCGACTATTTCCAAGGTAGCTGAATAGTGGCGGAGGTCCTCCCGAAACCGTGCGGAGCCATGGATGGCGTAGCCGAGCGTACACGGACGTATTCACAGCGTGTTTCGGGAGGACCTCCGCCACTGTTCAGCGGACAGATAATGCTCGAGTTGTGGTTGGGGGCTGACAGGGGAATCAAAAAAGCCCGGTCAGCAGGGGGGGTATTAGCCTGACCGGGTCGCGAAGTGCGGAAAAGGAAGACGCATTTCTCGCGGAAGGGCCGCCCGGGATCCTCCGTGGCGGCGTAGGAGAACGTTCAATTCAGTCCAGCGGCATCAACCCTTGACGCCGCCGGCTGTCAGCCCACCAACAATCCATTTCTGGCAGTACAGGAAGATCAGCGTAATGGGCAGCCCGGAGAGCACGGCAGCAGCGGCAAAATCGCCCCACAGGTAATTCTGCTCGTACAGGTACTGCTGCGCGCCGACCGCCAGGGTCAGCTTGTCGGTGTCCACCAGCAACACGGATGCCATCGGGTATTCCATGATGGTCATGATGAAGGCCAGGATGAACACCACCACCAGGATCGGTACCGACAACGGCAGCAGGATGTAGCGGAACGCCTGCCACGTGGTTGCCCCATCCACGATGGCGGCTTCTTCCAGGGAGCGGTCGATGGAATCGAAGTAGCCCTTGATGGTCCAGATATGCAAGGCCATACCGCCGAGCGAGGCCACGATCACCGCGCCGTGGGTGTTCAGTCCCAACCAGCTCACATGGTTGCCTATCTGGTCAAACAGGGCATACAGCGCCACCAGGGACAGCACCGGCGGGAACATCTGGAAGATCAGCATCGACTTGAGCACAAAGCCTTTGCCTGCAAAACGCATGCGGGCGAAGGCGTAGGCACTGGTGGTCGAGAGGGCCAGGATCATCACCGAAGAGATCACTGCGATCTTGATGGAGTTCCACAGCCACAACAATACCGGGAACGGCGGCTGGGTGACCGTGCCGTCCTCCCCGGTGTAGGGAATGCCCAGCGCCAGGTACCAGTGTTCCAGCGAAGGGTTCTCCGGCAGCAGGCTGCCGGCTGCAAAGTTACCGCTGCGGAAGGAGATGGAGATCACCATCAGCAGCGGGAACAGGATGATCACGATAAAGCCCAGCATCCCGAGATGGGACGCCAGAACGCGATACTTGGTGGAGCGGGGTTGAACCATTGCCATGGGTAGCTCCTTACACTTTGACTTTGGACAGTTTCAGGTTGATCAGCGACAGGGCGCCAACCACCAGGAAGATGGCTGTGGCAATCGCAGCCGCCAGGCCAAAGTTCTGTCCGGAATCCTGAAACGCGATGCGGTAGGTGTAGCTCACCAACAGGTCTGTGGTGCCCGCAGGTGTGCTTGCGCCGATAATATCGGGCGCGCCACCGGTCAATAGCGCAATCAGGACGAAGTTATTGAAGTTGAACGCAAAGCTTGCGATCAGCAGCGGCATCAATGGCTTGATGATCAGCGGCAGGGTGACATTGAACAGGTTGTTCACCGGCCCTGCCCCGTCCATCGCGGAGGCCTCGTAGAGATCCCTCGGTATCGCCTGCAGTAAGCCCATGCAGAGCAACATCATGTAGGGGTAGCCCAACCAGGTGTTAACGATCAGGATCATGGTTCGCGCCAGCGCCGGGTCACTGAACCAGTCAGGCCGCAATCCGAACAGGCCTTCCAGTACCAGATTGATCTCACCGAAGTTCTGGTTGAACAGGCCCTTGAACACCAGGATCGAGATAAACGCCGGTACCGCATAAGGCAGGATCAGCATGGTGCGGTAGAAGCCCTTTCCGCGAATCTGGTCCCACTGCAGGAGGTTCGCCAGCAACAGCCCGAGCGCCAGGGTGAACACCACGGTTGCCACGGCAAAGGACAGCGTCCATACGAAGATCTCAAAGAACGGCCCGCGAATGCTCGGGTCGGACACCACCTTCAGGTAGTTGTCCCAGCCGATGTTCACGGTCCACCCCGGCGACAGTGTCTGACCTTCCGCACTGCGGTAGAAGCCGGTGTCGTGGTCCGGAAAGTAGGTCACGTCCGTCTGGTTGTTGGTGATGCTGCCGTTGTCGTGCAACGTGAACTGGGCGTTGATGGCCGCAAAGGCACGCAGGCTGGCCATGCTCAGCTCGCGCCCGTCTTCGGTCAGCAGGTCCAGCTCCGACAGTTCCGATCGCAACTGGATAATGTCGCGAATGGCCAGCGGCTCGCCAGCCGGTTTATCCGAAGCGGGTAAGACCGGCGCGCTGGTGTCGGAACCGTCCAGCGCCAGCGGAGCCGAAACCAAGTTCTGGTGCTTACCCTCAAGGTAGATCACATAACCGGCATCGGTGTTGAAAAGCTCATAGTTATAGCGGACGGAATCGGACTGGTAGGTCCGGTCCATCAGGTTGTCCTTCACCTGCTCAAAACTCAGCAGGTTGCTGGCACTGTAGTTGGTAAAGCCAATACCAACCGTGTACATCAGCGGGAAAATAACAAACACCCCCATACCGGCTACTGCGGGGAAAATGTAGCGATGGGCGTAGAGTTTCTTGTTCACGAACACAAACACCGCCGATGCCGTCAGCACCAGGAACAGCATCGCGAACACGAACTCCTGCTGGGCATACAATGCCAGTATCAGGTAGAGCGCCATGCCTACCAATGCGGCCAGGGCACCCCACTTTAGAATTATTCGGGTCATTGGAAGTCTGCTTTCGGTTCCGGGGGAGGACAGGGTTTCCGTTATCATTGTAGTCAGCCCGTTTAAAGCCGTCGCCAACGTCTGGCGAGGGCAGGTTTACAACAACAGGTCAGCACGGCTGGGAGAACCATCGGCACGGCGGCCGACGGCACTCCCATCAGGGGCATTACCGGGTAATGCGCTGTGCTGCTGAGTTCAGGGCGTCCTCAACGGGCTGTCTTCCAGATGTGATGTTCTGCAGAGCCGGCCCCATGGAGGACCAGAAAGCGCCCATGGCAGGCACACTCGGCATGGGTTCACCCAACTGGGCGTTTTCAAACGTCGCCGCAATATTCGGGTTGGACGACAGTTCGTCCATAAATTCCTTGTTGGCCACGGCTCCCAGGGGAACATCGTTGTTCACCATTTTCAGGCCTTTGACGGACAGCGCGTAGTTCTCAAGGAACTCTACCGCCAGGTCCTTATTGGGGCTGGCCGTATTGAGAGTCGCCGCCATCACGCCAACCATGGGTTTGCTGGGCTGGCCATCGACGGTGGGCAACTTGGCAACGCCAAAGTCAATGTCGCTCTTCTCCAGGTTACCCCAGGCCCATGGGCCGTTGATCATCATTGCCGTTTCGCCCTTGTTGAAGCTGGACTCCATGGCGCTGTAATCCGCACCGCGAGGCATCACGCCTTCTTCAATCAGGGTTGTGAGCATGTTGGCGCCCTTCATGGCACCTTCGTTGTTCACGCCAGTGTCCTTGACGTCATAGCTGCCGTCTTCGTTCTGGGCGAAAATATAGCCGCCGGCCGCGGCAATCATTGGCCAGGTGAAATAGGTGTTGTTGTAGTCCCAGAGGATGGCGCGCTTGCCATCTTCCGCCAGTTGTTTGTGAATGGCGGGAATGTCCTCGAAGGCGGTTGGCGGCTCGGGCACCAGATCCTTGTTATAGATCAGACCAATGGACTCGACGGCCATGGGGTAACCGTACATCTTGCCATCGACGGTCACAGCATCCCAGGTGAAATCGAAGTTCTCACCGATAACACGCTGTGACGGCTTGACCTCGGAAATGATGCCGCTTTGCGCCCATTCGCCGAAACGGTCATGGGCCCAGATAAAGATGTCCGGGCCATTGCCCGTGGCGGCGGATTGCTGGAACTTGTCAGTGGCGCTGTCTGGATGAGCCACTTCAACGGGGATGCCGGTTTCCTCGGTAAACCAGTCACCCACTTCCTGCAGGCCATCATAGCCTTTGTCGCCATTGATCCAGACCAGGAGCTTGCCTTCCTCGATCTCGGCGTGAGCCGGTGCGGACATGCCAAAGGTTGCTGCAACAATGGAAGCTGCGAGTGAACTACGGATAAAAGTTCGACGATTCATCAGGTGTTTCCTCTGCTTGTTCCTGCCTTATTCTTGTTGTCCGCCCTGACACGAGGTTGGCCGGGCGGGCTGAACGCAAATCTTTTTATTGCGAGTAACCGAACTGTGTTGCAATTTGCTGTTGCTGGCATCAGCCCTGATTTCATTCCCTGAGGCGTAGAACGGGGGAGTAGTGAGGCGTAGTGAATTCCGTCTACCACCCACCGTTCAGGTCTGGTTTGATTGGATAACCACAACAATAAATGGAACCGGAGCCCATTGCATGAGCCAGACCCCGAAAAAAATCAGGTTTACCGCCAGCCTTGTGACGTGTCTCTCGCTTGCCGGCTGCGCCGGTGGCCAGCTCGAGACCGCCGCCCCACCCTCGGACAACCGCGCAGTTTCAACCGGCGGGATGTGCACCGGCACCCAGGCAGAGATGACCGTTACCGTCGGCAATGCCTTCAAAGACGGCGACTGGGTGCGAGACTACTACAGTGGCAACAAGGCACAGGTGACAAATGGCCAGGTCACCCTCGCCCCGGCCCCGGACGCCGAAGGCCTGTTACTGCTGGAAGCCATGGACGCTCCGGAGCAGAGCTTCACCTGGGCGGGTGCGACCGTCTACTTTACCGTGACAGATCGCTTTGCCAACGGCCGCACCGACAACGACCTGAACTACGGCCGCAAGCCCGACGGCAAGGATGAAATCGGCACCTTCCACGGCGGGGACTTTGCTGGCCTGACACAGAAGCTGGACTACCTGAAGGATCTCGGCGTCAATGCCGTCTGGGTCACCCCACCCTTCGAGCAGATTCATGGCTGGGTTGGCGGTGGTGACCAAGGGGACTTCCAACACTATGGGTACCATGGCTATTACGCTCTGGACTTCACCCGCCCTGACGCCAACTTCGGCACCCGCGAGGAATTCCGCAGCCTGGTGGAAGAGGCCCATGCCCGTGGCATCCGCGTGGTTATGGATGTGGTTATGAACCACCCGGGCTACGCCACCCTTCAGGATATGCAGACCTCCAACGTTGGCGGGCTGCGCGAAGGCTTCGAAAAGCACCTGCCCGAACAATGGGGCGACTGGCGACCGGAGTCCTGGGAGAACTTCCACGCCTACCATGCGTTGATCGACTACGATCATCCGGGCTGGGCCAACTGGTGGGGCAAGGACTGGGTTCGCGCCGGCATCGGCGACTACGACACGCCGCCCAAAGCCTCCATTGATCCGGTACGGGGCTCCCTCGCCTTCCTGCCGGATTTCAAGACGGAATCCACCCAGGCAGTGGACCTGCCCATTTTCCTGCAGAACAAGGAAAACACCCGCGCCACACAGCTTGAAGACGCCACCGCCCGGGATTATCTGGTCACCTGGCTAACCGATTGGGTGCGCGAGTTCGGTGTTGATGGTTTCCGGGTGGACACCGCCAAGCACGTGGAGCCGGAAGCCTGGAAACAACTGAAAACCAAAGCTCAGGATGCACTGGACACCTATCGCGCCAATAATCCCGGCCAGCCGTTGCCAGCGGAAGAGTTCTGGATGGTCGCGGAGGTATTCCCCCATACTGTGACCCGAAGCAGCTACTTTGATGCCGGATTCGACGCCGTCATCAACTTTGACCTGCAGGAGGAAGCCCAGGCCGGTGCAGCTTGCCTGCCCGCCATGGAGCCCATCTACAGCGAGTATTCCGACAAGATGCACGGCGACAACCCCTTCAACGTCATGAGCTATATCTCATCCCACGACACCCAGCTTTTCAGCCGCATTGCCAACAACAAACCGGCGATGCAGAAGCGGGTCGCTGCGGCCTTGCTGTTTACACCGGGCACCAGTCAGATATTCTACGGAGACGAATCCGGCCGCGCTTTCGGGCCCACGGGTTCTGACGGCCACCAGGGCACCCGTTCAGACATGAACTGGGCCGACATCGAAAATGGCACGGCACAGCCGGTCCTGTCCCACTGGACAAAGCTGGGCCAGTTCCGGGCACGTCACCCGGCAATTGGTGCCGGGGAACACAAACAACTCAGTACCAAACCCTACGTCTTTTCAAGAACCCACGGCGACGACCGGGTGGTGATCGCCTTCGGCAAGGAGTAATCGTGCAAAACACCCAAACAGCAGGATTCACACCGGAAACACCCCTGATTCTGGGAATGATGCGGCTCCATGACCATCCCAACCTCACGCAACCGGCCCGGCTTGCGGACTGGATTGCCGCGCGGCTGGATGACGGCCTGAACGTGTTCGATCATGCCGACATCTACGGTGGTGGCGAGTGTGAACGGCTGTTCGGGGATGCATTACGTGCTCACCCGGCCCTAGCCCAAAACCTGCAGGTGATCACCAAAACCGGCATTGTTCCGGCCGACCGGGACACCTCGCAGTGGCGGGTAAAACACTACCGGGCCGAAGCGGATTATGTGGAGAACGCGATCAACAAGGCCATCGCCTCACTGGCGGTAGAACAGATTGACACCTTTCTGATTCACCGTCCTGATCCGTTGATGCAGGCCGAGGACGTCGCGCGAGTGCTGGAAGCGGCGGTGTCCGCGGGTAAGATTCGCCAGATCGGCGTCTCCAACTTCCTGCCCGAGCAATGGCGATGGCTGGCCCGGAACACCGAGCTACCACTGGTGTGCAATCAAAGCCAGTTATCCCTGCTCCACACCGATCCGTTGTTCGATGGCACCCTTGAAGCTCATCTTGCGGATGGACTGCGCTGGTTGGCGTGGTCTCCGCTGGGTGGTGGTGGCCTGGCGGACCGAATCCCGGCAGAGCTGATGGAAGAGGCTCGGGAAGAAACCGGTCTGGATGACACCGGCCTGGCTATCGCCTGGTTACGACAGATTCCCGGAACGCCCATACCCGTGCTGGGCTCCATGAATCCCGAGCGTATTCACTCAGCGCTCAATGGCGCTCGAAGCCCTATGCCACGGGGCCTCTGGTACCGGCTTCTGGAATCGGTTCGCAATACCGCAGTTGCCTGACCCGGAAGTGCGTTGTGACGTCCGTCAACGCCTGACAATTCGTTACACAACTTCCACCTTCGTCCGATTGTTGCTTTTGCAGAGAGCCGCGACACTGGTCCTGATCCACAACAACAATATCAGGGCCCGCGTTACCGGCCCGGCGCGACCAAGGAGGCCTGTGCCAATGCTCTGCAAGAAGCTGCTTCTCTCTTTGTTACTGACCCTGCTGGCGACGGCTCCCGTTGCAGCGGAAACCCTGAAAATCGGGCTCAACTACCCGCAGACCGGCCGCTACAAGGACCAGGGCCTGCAACAACGCCTGGGCGCCTTCCTGGCCGTCGATGAAATCAACAAGGCCGGCGGCATCATGGGCCGCGAAGTGGAACTGGCGATACGCAACACCTCCGGCGAACCGGACAAGGGCGCCAAAAACACCGCTGAGCTGATCGACCGCGAAGGGGTGCAAATGGTATTCGGTGGCGTTTCCAGCGCAGTAGCCATTGCCTCCGGCAGAGCTGCAAGGGACCGAAACCGCATCTACTTCGGAACCCTGACCTACTCCAACGCCACCACCGGCGCCGCCGGCCACAGTCACATGTTTCGCGAACCCTATAATGCCTGGATGACGGCGAAGGTACTGAGCCAATATCTCAATACCCAGCATGCCGGCGACGAATACTTTTACATCACGGCAGACTACACCTGGGGCTGGTCGGTAGAGAAATCGGTCCGGAAATTCACCAATACCGAAAACACCGACGCTCACAAGGGCGTTAAGACACCCTTCCCTCGCGCGTTAATTACGGATTTTCGCCAGGCTCTGGAACAGGCGGAACAAAGTGGCGCGAAGGTCCTGATGATGGTGTTGTTTGGCGACGACATGGTGCGTGCGCTGAACGTCGCCTACGAAATGGGTTTGACGAAGAAAATGCAGGTGGTGGTACCCAACCTCACGCTCGGCATGGCCCGCCAGGTAGGCCCGACCATTATGGAAGGGGTCGTTGGCGGATCGCCTTGGGTGTGGAGCGTTCCCTACCAGTACAACTACGCTCGCGGTAAGGAATTCGTAGAGGCCTTCTCAAGCCGCTACGAGATGCGCCCCTCCACCGCGGCGGCCTCTGCCTACAGCATCGTCTACCAGTACAAGGATGCCGTGGAAAGGACCGGTACCACGGACACACGCCAGCTTATTCGAGCCCTGGAAGGCCACCGGTACACTTTCCTGAAGGACGAGCAGTACTGGCGCGACTTCGACCACCAGAACATCCAGACGGTCTACGTTGTGAGGGTTAAGCCCCGCAATCAGATCATGGAAGACGAGTACTCGGCTGACTACTTCGAGATCATCGACTCCATGCCCGGCGATGAGGCCGCCCAGACCCGGCAGGAATGGGAAGCCAGACGCAAGGAAGCCGGACAGCCGCTCAACCTCTAGGTGAGCGTCGATGTCACAGGGTTAACCGTGTTTGCCAGCGCCGCGCCAATGTTCGAAAACTCGTCCGCCTGCAGGGACGCCCCGCCGATCAGGCCGCCATCCACTTCGGGTGACGAGAACAGAGCCACCGCGTTGGCCGCTTTCACACTGCCACCATAAACAATGCGCACGGACTGCCCTGCGCCTGTCTCACAGTTCTCCAGAAACTGGCGGATAGCCCGGTGGGTGTCCGCCACCTGCTCCGGGGTAGCGGTCCTGCCGGTGCCAATAGCCCAGACCGGTTCATAGGCAACGATGCTGCCAGCCAGGCCGGACATGCCGCATTGGTCAATCACCGTCTGCAGCTGTCGCTGAACGACCTTCATCGTCCACCCCTGCTCCCGCTCTTCCAACGTTTCGCCAACACACATCACCGGTATCAGCCCAGCTGAGAGCACCTGCTGAAACCGGGCAGCAACATCATCGTCGGACTCGTGGTAAAGCGCGCGTCGCTCCGAATGCCCGACCAATACGTAACGGCACCCCATTTCATGCAACATGGTGGCGCTTACTTCCCCGGTGTGTGCACCGGACGTCGCACGGCTGGCATTCTGCGCCCCGAGTGCAATGCCGGTGTACCCGAGCAGGTCCCGCACCTGGAACAGATAGGGAAACGGCGGGCAAATGGCCATATCAATGGTTTTGCGAAAGGGGCGGAGCTTTGCCAGCATCCGCACAAGCAACGCCTGGTTGGAGTGCAGGCTGCCGTTCATTTTCCAGTTCGCAATCAGAATGGGTTTTCTCATGGTTTGTCTCCTGTGATTCCTCGTATCGACGTATCAGGTATCCAGGGCACAGCGAATGGCTCCAACACCGGGATAGAAAGCGTGGGCGCCAAGGTCCTGCTCGATACGAAGCAACCGGTTATACTTGGCGACACGGTCAGAGCGGCAGAGGGAACCGGTCTTGATCTGACCTGCTCTGGTTGCCACTGCCAGATCGGCAATAAACGTATCCTCGGTTTCACCACTGCGATGGGATATAACCGCGGTGTAGCCAGCATCCTGTGCCGTTCCAATAGCTTCAAAGGTTTCGGTGAGGGTGCCTATCTGGTTGAACTTGATCAGAACCGAATTGGCGATGTCCTTCCGCACGCCATCCGCGATCAGTGACGCATTGGTCACGAACAGGTCATCCCCTACCAGTTGCACCCGTTCCCCCAGCTTTTCGGTCAGCAGCTTCCAGCCATCCCAGTCGTCCTCATCCATACCGTCCTCGATGGACGCGATGGGGTACTGCATCGCCAGCGACAGCAGATAATCGGCAAAGCCGGCGGAGTCAAAGCTTGCTCCGGCTCCGGACAACTCGTAGCGGCCATCGCGATAGAACTCGGACGCGGCACAGTCCAGAGCCAGCACGATATCCGTGCCCGGCCGATAACCCGCCCTGACGACCGCTTCCAGGATAAGATCCAACGCCTCGTCGCTGGAGCGCAGATCCGGCGCGAAACCGCCTTCGTCACCAATGGCGGTGGAAAGGCCTTTCTCGGTCAGCAGTGATTTCAGTGCATGGAAGGTTTCAACACCCATTCGCAATGCCTCGCTATAGCTGGGCGCTCCGACCGGCTGGATCATGAATTCCTGAAGATCAACGGTATTGTCTGCATGGGTACCGCCGTTGATGATGTTCATCATGGGTACCGGCAACACACACGGACCGGAGCAACCATAGAGTTCTGCCAGATAGCGGTACAGCGGTTGCTGTCGAAAGTTGGCGGCGGCATCGGCAACCGCCAGGGACACGGCGAGAATGCCGTTTGCACCAAAACCGGACTTGTTATCGGTGCCGTCCAGGTGGCGCATCAGCCGATCAATCACCAACTGGTCAAACACCACCCGGTTTTCAATCGCTGGTGCGATGTGCCGGTTAACCGCTTCGACAGCCCCCAGCACACCCTTGCCATTGTACCGATCAGGATCACCGTCCCTTTTTTCCAGGGCCTCCCTGGAACCGGTGGAGGCGCCCGACGGCGCGCGACCGCGTCCGACCACTCCGTTTCCCAACTCAACATCCACTTCCACTGTGGGAAAACCGCGGGAATCCAGAATTTCCCGGGCGAATACGGACTGAATACGCTCCATAATCATTAACCTACTTGCTCGTGTTGTTTTTGTTTCCGCACACATAGGTGCACTATCGAACAGTTCACTCGATTGTAATATTCGTTTACGAACATTCACAAGCGAAAAAGAACACAATTCCATATGATTTTGTTATATGGAAAACCCCAATAGGAACTTCAAACGGTTTCGACTACACCCGGAATCGCCCGATCAACGCTTCGATATCACTCATCGATGCCTTGAGCTGGTCGCTGGTCGCTACCAGTTGTTCGATCTCCGCCAGGTTTTCCGATGACGACCCGCTGATTTCGGTAACATTGCGCGACACCGAACGGCTGACGTCTTCCTGCTCGTCCATGCCGGTACGAACATGTTCCGCGCTATTGCGGATCTGGTCGACGGCCTCTCGAATGGTTTCAACGCCTTTGGAGGCATCGGTGATCAGGGACTTGACCGATTCCAGGCGCTGGAAGCTGTCTTCCATGGAACTCACGGCTTCGGCCGCATCCCCCTGGAGACGGTTGACGAGGCCACGAATGGTGTCCGTGCTACTGGTGGTTTTCTGGGCAAGTTGTCTGACTTCGTCGGCCACCACTGCGAACCCACGGCCAAACTCTCCAGCCCTGGCGGACTCAATGGCTGCGTTGAGCGCCAGCAGGTTGGTCTGGTTGGCGATTTCATCGATGGATTCGGTGATGCGCCCGATGTCGTGGGACGCACTCTCCAGCTTTTTCAGCTTGCCGGAGGTCTGCTGTATCTGCTCTTCCAGTTCATTCACACACTCCATGTTGGCGTTGGCGGTCTCTTTGCTTTCATCAACCCGACTGTTCACCGACTCCACCAGTTGGTGGGTGTCCCTGACGGATTCCGCCACGTGATGGCAGGACGCTTCCATCTCCGTCATGGCGGTCGCTATCGAATTGAGGTCATCGGCCTGCCCCCGAATACGCTGGCTCAGGTCGTGGGAAAAATCCGCGTTGGACGCCGCCACACCGGTAATTTCACCGCCGGCTTTCTGCAAGCTGCCCAACACCTCCCGCATGGCCGCTGCGAGCTTATTGGCCGACTCTTTCAGTTCAATAAACTCGCCGTTGGCGCGGAACGTCAGCTCGCGGCTATAGTCACCCCCAGCCATCGCCGAGAGGTGATTGACGGTGGCGCGCAAAGGAATACTGATCAACCGCCCCAACCACACCGAGATCACAACGGCAATAAACAGGATTAGCGGCACCAGGTAATACACCAGCTGTTCCGAGAAACGCGCCGTGGCATCCAGGTTGTCGACGGTCTGTACAGCGGCCTCTCCGGCTGCCGTGACCATCCGGTCAATATGGCTGTTGAGGTTATCAAGCCCGGCCTCTATGTCCGCGACGGTGCTGTTCACCGCCAGCAGGTTGCTGCGGTAATCGTAATACTGGCTGACTATGCCGGCCTCACTGTTGACCGACTCAAAGAAATCGCTTGCGATAGGCGCAAGCGACTCCAGCGACGCAATCTCGCCAATGATGGCCTCAATATCCTGCTCAACCCTCACGGTGTTGAATCGCAGGTTTTCCACCACGGCTTTGAGCCGTTCGGCATCGTCGGTGCTGACCAATTGCATAATTAGCAGTTCAATATTGGACAGGTTCCCCATGACCGTCATGAGCAGGTCTTTCAGATAAATGTCAGACCCTGCGGGCGCTGATGCTTCACGAAGCAACAACTGTTTCATTTCCGAGGCTTTGGCAAGAAAGTCGGATAAATCACGGTTCACTGACTCAGATACCCGGATAACCTCCGCCTGGTGTTCGCTAAGCCTGGCCGCTTGTTTTTGCAGCGTGCCAAGGGCCTCCCGGTACTGCTGCGCGGGTTCCTCGAACCCAGTAAGTAAGCGGATTTCGCCGGCTTCGGCAGCGAGTGACGTCACCTGCTTATCCAGCGCGGTCATTTTATCTATCAGCCTTCCATAGCGGGATCCCAGTTCCTGGTTGTCCCTCACCCTGGCGAGCGAGATGACTGCCATGCCACTGCCACCTGTCGTTGCCTCGACAGCCTGGACAGCACGCTGAAACGGGAAGATTCTCTCCTTTACCGCAGACGTACCCTCGGAAATGGATGTCATCATATTGCCGTTGAACAGTCCCCAGCCTGCGATGATCACACAAAGCAAACCGAAGCCCAGGTATAGACGATGGATAACTGAAATTTTTCTCATGCCCTATCAACCCCTACTGCCAGCCCTGGACAGGCCCGGAATTTGGAAAGGAAGGATCAGGTGCAAAAAGGCGGAAAAAGGGCCGGCAGGGTCAACCCGCTAAACACGGAGGAACACCTGAAATGCTAATAGGGGGGGAATGAAAGCAACCGGCCAAGACCCACCGACCTGACGGTGTTAGGTCTGCCGCTGCCCCAGGAAACCCGGGACAACGGCAGGGCACTACAGGTAAGTGATTTACTGAGTGACTACTCGAGCCGCCTCAGAAATCAGCTCTCGCGAGCTTCTTCCCAGGTTTTGAGCAGCTCTTCGTAGCGGACGGTTTTGCCTTTCGGCTTTTCGTTGTCCAGCTTCGGTTTGGGTGCGCCCGGCTGATCCAGCCAGTACTGGGGATCCCGCGGCTCGTTCAGCTTCGGACCGCAGGTTTCCTGGACACTGGCACGTTCGAGACGCTCCATGACACGATCCTGCGCCTGCGCCAGTCCGTCCAGTGCTTTCTGCGGCGTTGCTTCGCCGCTTGCAGCCTGAGCAATATACTGCCACCAGAGCTGAGCCAGCTTCGGATAATCCGGTACGTTGGTACCCGTCGGCGACCACTGAACGCGGGCCGGGCTGCGATAGAACTCCACAAGACCACCAAGTTTGGGCGCCATTTCGGTCATGGCATCCGATTCGATATCAGACTCGCGGATCGGCGTCAGACCAGCGATGGTCTTTTCCAGGGATACGGTTTTGGACACCGTGAACTGTGCATACAACCAGGCCGCAAGGCGACGCTTTTCAGGAGTAGACTTCATGAAGGTCCAGGAGCCCACGTCCTGATAACCCAGTTTCATGCCTTCTTCCCAGTAGGGCCCACGTGGTGAGGGGGCCATGCGCCACTTCGGGGTGCCGTCTTCGTTGACCACCGGCAGACCGTCTTCGATCATGCTGGCAGTGAAGGCGGTATACCAGAAGATTTGCTGGGCAACAGCGCCCTGAGCGGGTACGGGACCAGCTTCAGAGAATGTCATACCCGGTGCCTCCGGCGGCGCGTACTTTTCCAACCAGTCAACATACTTGGTGGTTGCATACACAGCGGCGGGTCCATTGGTTGCACCGCCGCGGCTGACGCTGGCGCCGACCGGATGACATTCGTCAACACGGATGCCCCACTCGTCGACCGGCAAACCATTCGGCAGGCCCTTGTCGCCAGCGCCAGCCATGGAGAACCAGGCGTCTGTGAAGCGCCAACCCAGTGACGGGTCCTTCTTGCCGTAGTCCATGTGGCCGTAGACACGCTTGCCATCAATTTCCTTCACGTGTACGGAGAAGAACTCGGCAATGTCCTCATAAGCGGACCAGTTAACCGGAACGCCCAGCTCATAGCCGTAAATATCCATGAACTGCTTCTTGAGGTCTTCGCGCTCGAACCAGTCGGCACGGAACCAGTACAGGTTGGCAAACTGTTGGTCAGGCAATTGATAGAGCTTGCCGTCCGGGCCGGTGGTGAAATCGAGACCGATAAAGTCATCCAGATCCAGTGTCGGCAGAGTCAGATCCTTGCCTTCACCGTTCATGATGTCCTCAACGGGCATCACCTTGCCATAGCGGAAGTGGGTACCGATCAGGTCAGAGTCGTTGACCCAGCCGTCGTAGATGTTCCGGCCGGACTGCATCTGTGTCTGCAGCTTCTCGATAACATCGCCTTCCTGGATCAGCGTGTGAGTCAGATTGATGCCGGTGATCTCACTGAATGCTTCAGCCAGAACCTTGGATTCATATTCATGAGTGGCAATGGTTTCCGAGACGACGTTGATATCCATGCCCCGGAACTGCTTGGCGGCCTGGATGAACCATTCCATCTCCTTCATCTGCTCTTCTTTGCTCAGAGTCGACTTCTTGAAGGACTCGTTAACCCACTTCTTGGCGGCATCAGAATACTGATCTGCACTGGCCTGAAAACTGAGCCCCAATCCCACCGAGCCAATCGCAGCGCTCAGAAGGAGGGTTTTCGGATATTTATTATTCTTGAACATATCCAACCTCGTTCGTCTTGTTTTGGTGTGTTCGAAACGCGACAGCTTGCGCCAATACGTTTCGGCTTTCCCTATATAGCGTTCTGACCGCTATTCCTGAAAACGGAGCCGAATAGGGATGTTCGATTCCGATCATTAAAAAGAAAATAGTTCGTTATAGAAATTTTTACAACCGTTTTGAGCGATAAATCCTAAGATTCTTTCGGCCCTCCCTGACAAACGAAAATCAAAGGCACCCTCCGATGGCACCATTCCCCATCACCCCCAGCGCAACAGCACCAGGAGCCACGCCACCGACACCGCCAGCGCTACCCAAAGAGTAATGTCGCTGACAGCCAGGAACGCAAGGTGAATATAGGCCGCCGATAGCAGGCCGATGAAAAGACGATCCCCCCGGGTTGTCGAAATCGGCAGGAACCCTTTTCGCTCAGTACACGGCGAAACCACTTCGTAGACGGTCATCGTCAGCAAGATGCAGGCAATCACCGCAAAGAAAATCGCAACCGTTGGTGTCCAGTTCATCCATTCAATCATGATACGTCTCCTTATACCCGACCCAGTGCGAAGCCCTTGGCGATGTGGTTACGAACAAACCAGACCACCAGCACGCCGGGAATAATGGTGAGCACACCGGCTGCCGCCAGTACGCCCCAGTCAATACCGCTTGCCCCGACCGTTCGGGTCATGATGGCACCAATGGGTTGCGCGTCCACGGAGGTCAGGGTTCTGGCCAGCAACAACTCCACCCACGAGAACATGAACGCAAAGAAAGCAGCGACGCCAATACCTGACCGAATCATCGGCAGGAAAATCTTCACGAAGAACTTGGGGAAGCTGTAGCCATCAATATAGGCCATCTCGTCGTACTCGCGCGGCACACCCGACATGAAACCTTCCAGGATCCAGACCGCCAGCGGCACGTTGAACAGGCAATGCGCAAGCGCCACCGCAATGTGGGTGTCAAACAGCCCTACTGATGAATAAAGCTGAAAGAACGGCAGCAGGAAGACGGCCGGCGGTGCCATACGGTTACTCAGCAGCCAGAAGAACAGGTGCTTGTCACCCACAAACTTGTAGCGGCTGAACGCGTAGGCGGCCGGCAAGGCAACCAGCAGCGTGATGGTCATGTTCATGGACACGTAGATCATCGAGTTGATGTAACCCGAGTACCAGCTTGAATCCGAGAAAATCACAGCGTAGTTGGCCAGGGTAAAATTCTGTGGCCATAACGTCAGGCCGCCGAGAATTTCCTGGTTGGTCTTGAACGACATGTTCAGGAGCCAGTAGATCGGAGTCAGCAGGAGCACGATAAACAGCGTCATCCCGAAGCCCTTGGAACGTGAATAGTTCATCACTCTCTCCTTATTTTTCTTTGTCGAGGTGAGTTATGGCAGTAAAGAACACCCAGGACACCAGCAGCACGATCAGGAAGTAGATCAGCGAGAACGCCGCCGCCCGGCCGATATCAAACTGGCCGATAGCCATAGTGGTGAGTGTCTGGCTCAGGAAGGTTGTTGAGCTGCCTGGCCCGCCACCGGTGAGAACAAAGGGCTCGGTGTAGATCATGAAGCTGTCCATGAACCGCAGCAGTACCGCAATCACCAGCACACTTTTCAGGCGCGGTAACTGGATATAGCGGAACACGGCCCACTTGGAGGCACGGTCAATTTCGGCAGCCTGATAGAAGGCTTCGGGAATGGCACGCAAGCCGGAGTAGCAGAGAAGAGCCACCAGGGGTGTCCAGTGCCATACGTCCATCAGCAGCACCGTCAGCCAGGCATCCACCGTGTCGCCGGTATAGTTGTAATCCAGCCCCAGCGCATTCAGGCCCCAGCCAAACAGGCCGATGTCACCACGGCCGAAGATCTGCCAGATGGTCCCGACCACGTTCCAGGGAATCAGCAACGGAATGGCCAGAAGGATCAGGCACAGAGAGGCCTTGATACCGGATTTTGGCATCATCAGCGCAACCCCGATCCCGAGGGGGATCTGGATCGCCAGCACAGCGCCGGAAAACAGGAACTGCCTGAGCAGGGATTCTCTCAGGCGCTCGTCAGCAAGCACTTCGCGAAACCACTCGGTACCAACGTAATAGGCGTTACCCGGGCCAAAGATATCCTGGACCGAATAATTCACAACGGTCATCAGCGGTATCAGGGCTGAAAACGCTACAAGTATGAAAACTGGCAGTACGAGCCACCAGGCACGATTATTGGGAACCTTATTCATTGGTCCTTCTCCTCTACCAGAAACTCGTCCACGTAAAGCTTCAGCCACTTTTCCGGAAAGCTGAGCTGAACCTGGCCGCCAACTGCAAAGTGCTGGTCTTCCGTCAGCCGAACCTTCAACGTTTCGAAATCCAGCTTGACTGTCATGACCTTGTAAGTGCCGAGGTCCTCGACATCCAACACCTCGGCTTCAAACGTATCGTCCGCCGGCATATCGGACGCCTGGATAAACTCCGGGCGGATACCGATCTTGAGATTGTTGGACTGCAGGCGCTGTAACAGCTCGACGTGTTGAACACTCAGCGGGACAACCGTGCTGCCGAAGCAGACCCCGCGTGGACAACGCTGAACCTCAATCAGATTCATGCCGGGGCTACCGATGAAATACCCCACAAATGTGTGGTTGGGCTGTTCGAAGAGCTCCGTTGGGGTGCCAAACTGAACAATCTGACCGCCGTACATCACCGCGATTTTGTCGGCGAAAGTGGACGCCTCGAGCTGGTCGTGGGTGACGTACACCATGGTGATATCGAACTGTTCGTGAATCTGCTTGAGCTTGCGGCGCAGCTTCCACTTGAGCTGGGGATCGATAACCGTCAGCGGTTCATCGAACAGGATGGCGGACACATCGCCCCGAACCAGGCCTCTACCCATGGAAACCTTCTGCTTCTGGTCCGCGGACAGGTTCTTGGCCTTTTTCTGCAGCTCGCTCTCAATCTCCAGGATCTCCGCGATCTCATGCACCTTGGCCTTGATCTGGGACGACGGCACGCCGGTGTTCTTGAGCGGAAATGCCAGGTTCTGGTACACGGTCATCGAGTCATAGATCACGGGGAACTGGAAAACCTGGGCAATGTTCCGGTCCCTCGGGGACAGCTCGTTCACCCGTTTGCCATCGAACAGTACGTCGCCCTCGGAGGGCTGGAGCAAACCCGAAATGATGTTCAGCATCGTACTCTTGCCGCAGCCGGACGGACCGAGCAATGCATACGCCCCACCCTTCTCCCAGACATGGTCCAGCTGACGGATCGCGTAGTCATCGGGCCCGGCCGGAGTGTCGCTGTAACTGTGAGCCAGGGACTTCAAATGAATTTCAGCCATCAGACCGACCCTCCTGTGACGACCTGTGCCGGTGTGTGCACCAGGCTTTCGTCTTTATCGAATACGAACAGTTTGTTGATGGGCAGGTAGATTTTGATGGGCGAACCCGTGTGGTACTGGTGTACGCCCATCAACTGCATCACCATCTCGAAGTACCGATTGCGCACGTGCATGAAGGTTTCGGAGCCACTGATTTCACTGAGCTCAACCTCCATCGACATCTCGAGATCATCCTCATTGTTGGGGACCAGTCCGATGTGACTCGGGCGGATACCAAACCAGTAATCGCCGGGTTCGAGCCGTGCGAGTTCCTGAGTCAACGCATGATGGGAGTATTCGTCGAAGGTCACTTCCGTGTCGGTGACCCGGCCCTTGATCATATTCATGGGCGGCTCACTGAACAGTTGTGCCGCCAGGGTGTTCACTGGGTTACGGTAAACGTCCATCACCGGGCCGCTCTGAACGATCCGTCCCTCGTTCAGGAGCGTGGTGACACCTCCCAACGCCAGCGCCTCGTTGGCTTCGGTGGTGGCGTATACGGCAATGCATTGGCGTTCGCGGAACAGTTCCCGCAACTCAGCGCGCAACTCTTCCCGCAGTTTGTAGTCGAGGTTCACCAGCGGTTCGTCAAACAGGATCAGGGTCGCGTCCTTGACCAGGGCCCTGGCCATCGCCGTGCGCTGCTGTTGCCCCCCGGAAAGCTCCAGCGGATACCGCTTCAGCAAGGGGTCAATCTGCAGCATGTTCGCGGTTTCCTTAACCCGTCGGTCAATCTCACTCTCCTTCATCTTGGCCAGACGCAGGGGCGAGGCGATGTTTTCGTACACCGTGAGGTTGGGATAGTTGATGAACTGCTGATAGATCATTGAGACATTGCGTTGTTGAACGCTTTGCCCGGTGACATCGTTGCCGTTGTAGATGAGGCGGCCGTCATCGGGCTTGTCCAGCCCGGCCATCAGCCGCATCAACGAGGTTTTGCCGGCCAATGTACGCCCGAGCAGAACGTTGAACGAACCTGCCTCAAACGTGATGTTCGCGTCGCGGATGTAATCGACTCCATCCACGACACGGGAGAGGTTCTCCAGCGTTAAGGACATAGGCTTTCCTTTGTTGTTCTTGTGGCACGTTATCCGCCGTCACAGCAGGCGACCGGCGAGAATTCGATTTCGAATACATAAAGGCAATGAGCATACCAATGTAGGTGAAAACCACGAGCAAATACGTAGACCATTGTTTTTATTGCCATTAAATTTCTGGAAAATTTCTTTATTGAAAACAAAAATGTTCGATATCAAACTTTTTGTTCAGTTTGAACATTGACCTGAACAACCAATGAGCACATTATTGAACATCGTAGCGAACAGATTCGCGGCCTCGGGCCACCCTGGCGGGGTGCGAAAAAACAAAACGAACTTCAGGAACGCGGAGGATTCGCGTGAAAAGGCAACAAGAGAGAGCGGAATACCGATCCATCATCGCGGATTCCTGGAACCGCTGTATTGGTTACGGGCTTCACCATGACTACGAACCCGAACCCGCGAACCTCGACGACCGTGCCCGGGAAACGCTGGAAAAAGACTACGAAGCGTTACTCAGCACAACAGAGACGGAAGTACTTCCATACTACAACAACATCATGTCCAACAGCCGCTGCCTGATCCTGCTGGCCGACTCCCATGCCCAGGTCCTGAAGGGCTGGGGCGACAAACGCATTACCGAAAGCCATCTGCGGCCATGGTTCAGCGCAGGCGCCAGCTGGCACGAACGCTACGCTGGCACCAACGCCATCGGCACGTCCATCGCCACCCGCTCGCCCGTCCAGGTCCAGCGAAACGAACACTTTCTCAAACTCAACCGGAGCATCATCAGTTCTGCGGCGCCGATATTCGATACCGACAGAACCCTGGTGGGGGTTCTCAGTGCCTTCAGTGATGCCTACCTACCGCAGGCGCATACGCTGGGGATGGTTCGGCTTCTTTCGCAATCGGTTGAAAACCGTCTGATCGTCAGGCAGCTGGGGGGCGATCATTTTATCCTCACCCTCAACACCACGGCGGACAATATCGACAGCCCCTGGTCGGGACTGATCGCGTTTGACCCCAACGGCCGCATAGTTGCCTCCAATCAGCGGGCAGATCAACTACTCGGCGAGCCTTTGTCAGGGCGCAACCTGAACTCACTGTTCATTGAAAACCGGAACCTGGTACTGAATCACTCCCACAACACCCCCATACAGCTCACGACCACGAAACGAGTGCGGCTGTCAGGACTGTTGAAGCGGCCGGTCTCGCTCGACACCGTCACCACAAAGCCCGCGCGCGCAATACCCCGTGCCAGGCCCACGGAGCCAGGCATGGCTGGCGTTTCCATGGACGATATTGAACATGGGGATCCACTGGTCCGGCGCTGTGCCGACCAGGCGAGGAAGGTTCTGGAGAGAGGCGTTCCGATACTGATTTGTGGTGAAACCGGTGTGGGCAAGGAAGTGATGGTCAAAGCCCTGCATGGAACCAGCCAACGATGCGCGCAGCCTCTGGTCTCCGTTAACTGTGCGGCGATCCCACCGGAGCTTGTCGAATCCGAACTGTTTGGCTACGAGGCCGGCGCATTCACCGGCGCCCGCGCCCAGGGTTCTCTGGGCCTGATACGCAAGGCCGACAAGGGCATTCTGTTCCTGGACGAAATCGGAGAAATGCCCCTGGCCGCCCAATCCCGGCTATTGCGCGTTCTGCAGGAACGGGAAGTGACACCGGTGGGCTCCACGGAACGCATTCCCGTGGACATACTGCTGGTGTCTGCGACCAACCGCCCGCTCGCAGATCGAATCGACAATGGTGAGTTCAGAGCGGACCTCTACTACCGCATCAATGGCCTCAGCCTTGAGCTTCCAGCACTCAGGGATCGAATGGACCGGCGCGAGCTGATCCGCAGAATCTATCTGGAGCATCGTGACAGCGGCCAATCGGACACTCTGAACAATGAGGTAATGGCGGCGCTTGAGAATCACCCCTGGCCCGGCAATATTCGCCAGCTGGTGAACATCGTCCGCGTCGCCGTGGCCATTGCCGACGGCGACGACGTGCAACTCTGGCACCTGCCGGAGGATTTCCTGGCGGATTATGAGAGTCAAACCAGGCCCGAGCGCAAACCGGTATTCGATGCATCGCCCTACAGAGAATCGCCCCAGGCGAATGACAACTCCCGGAATGACACCATGGATCAGACACTGGTGGTCTACCGACAGTGCATGGGCAACGTGTCCCGTGCAGCCAGGGAACTGGCTGTCAGCCGCAACACCCTGTACAAGCGACTTCGGGATCTGGGTGTAAGGTAGTCATAGCTTGCGAATGGCTTTAAGCCAGCCGTCGTAGAGCTTGTCACGCTGGGCTTTAGTCATCGTTGCCTCAAAACTGCGGTCGCATCGCCACATACTGCTCAGATCCTCCAGGCTTTTGTAGACACCCGCCTGCAGGCCAGCCAGATAGGCCGCGCCCAGCGCGGTGGTCTCCACCAATGCAGGCCGATCGACCCGCGCCCCGAGGATATCCGCCAGGAACTGCAGTACCCAGTTGTTGGCCACCATGCCACCGTCCACACGCAGGGTAATGGGCCTTATGCCATCCTTCTCCATCGCCTTCTGCAGATCCTTGGTCTGATAGCAAACCGATTGCAGGCCAGCGGTCACGATTTCCTTGATCCCGGTATCACGGGTCAGCCCGAAAATCGCCCCACGGGCGTTGGGGTCCCAGTACGGTGCGCCCAGGCCCGTAAACGCTGGCACCAGATAGACCCCGTGGTCCACCGGTGTGCCTTCCGCCAGGGGTTCGGTCTCACAGGCGTCCCGAATCAGCTGCAATCCGTCTCGCAGCCACTGGATAGCCGCACCGGCGATAAAGATACTCCCCTCCAGCGCGTAGGCAGGCTTTCCGTTGAGGCGATAGGCTACCGTTGTGAGCAGGCGGTGCTCTGACGTCAGAGCCTTGTCGCCGGTGTTCAGCATCAGGAAACAGCCGGTACCGTAGGTGCTTTTCGCCATTCCGGTTTCAAAGCACGTCTGGCCGAACAGGGCCGCCTGCTGGTCCCCCGCCATACCCATGACGGACGTACCACCCAGCCGACCGTTACCGACGATCTGGCCGAAGTCCGCTGCCGAATCCATCACCTGCGGCAACAACGAGGCAGGAATGCCGAACAGGTCAAGTAGCTCCGGGTCCCAATCCTGATCGTGAATGTTGAACAATAGGGTGCGACTGGCATTGGTCGCATCGGTCCTGTGCTCCCTGCCGCCGGTCAGTCGCCAAAGAAGAAAACTGTCGATCGTGCCGAACGCCAATTCTCCGCGTTCCGCCCGTTGCTGGGCGCCCGGTACGTTGTCCAGTATCCAGCGAATTTTCGTCGCCGAAAAATAGGGGTCAATCAACAGCCCTGTCTTGTTGTTCACTGAAGGTTCAAGGCTTTGCTTCTTGAGCGATTCACACCAGTCCGCGGTTCGCCTGTCCTGCCAGACGATCGCCGGGTAGATGGCCTCGCCCGTTGCGCGGTCCCACAACACCGTGGTTTCACGCTGGTTCGTTATGCCAACTGCGACAACCTCATCGTTGTCACCACCCCCCTTGGCCATCACGTCATCGCAGGTTTCCTGGACAGTACGCCAGATGTCTTCCGGCTCATGCTCGACCCAGCCGCTCGCGGGAAAATGCTGAGGGAACTCCTGCTGGCTCGTCGCGTGGATGTTGCCATCCAGGGTGAAAAGGATGGCGCGGGAACTGGTTGTCCCCTGGTCGATCGACAGAATGTACTGAGTCATAGTTGTTTTGCCTCGGGCCAGTGTTCTTATTTTTTCGTATTTTTACTTTTTTGAAAACAAAAGCCAACCCTTTTTGCGGGCGAAAACTTACCCGCACTTCGCAAGCCTCACACAAGCCCCTAAAAATGCTGCACAAAGGCACAAAACACTCTAAACTGAGTTCAGGTTTGAAATCGCTATTTCGTTCGTTACAGAAAAACCGTGAACCGGAGGAAGTTGAATGGCACAACGACGCCGACAGGACCTGATCATGGAGCTCATCCAGCAGAACGGCTTCGTGACCACCGAGCAACTGGTTGATCAGTTCAAGGTAACGCCGCAAACCATCCGCCGGGATTTGAACGACTTGGCCAGCCAGAAGAAACTGCGCCGACATCACGGCGGCGCCGGCATCGACTCCAGCACGGTGAACACTGCCTACCAGGCTCGCAAAATCATGGACCTGGAAGCCAAGGAGCGCATCGCTGAAGCACTGGTCGACATGATCCCCGACAACTCATCCATGTTCATCAACATCGGCACCACCACGGAAACCATTGCCAAGGCCCTGCTTGAGAAAAACAACCTCCAGGTAGTCACCAACAACCTTCACGTCGCATCCATTCTTTCCGCCAAGGAAGACTTCCACATCATTATTGCCGGCGGCGAAGTGCGTAACCGCGACGGCGGCATCGTGGGTGAAGCCACTCGGGACTTCATCAACCAGTTCAAGATGGATTTCGGCATTATCGGTATCAGCGGCATCCACAGTGACGGTTCTTTGCTGGACTTCGATTACCGGGAAGTCCGGGTTGCCCAGTCCATCATCGAGAATTCCGGCCAGGTACTGCTGGCCGCGGACCATTCCAAGTTCGGCCGCAACGCCATGGTGCGCCTCGGCAGCATTGCTCAGGCAGATCATGTGTTTACCGATGAACCGCCTCCCGTCGAAATCCGCCAGCTCCTGCGTGAAAACAACGTGGAACTGCACCTGGTCTGACCCCTCCATCGCCGTAACCATCACCCAGTCATAGCCTGGCAGCGTGACTCCCAAAGCCTTCGCCCATCTTTTTTCGTTTTTTTTCTGTATTTTCCTTTACGAATATATTTTGCTTTCGCATAATGTGGGTATACGTTTCTGTGAAAATCGGAAAGAGCGCCGGAAGCGTCCTTTCATTGGCGTCAGGAGATGACTCGAGATGACCGAGGAGAACAATACATTTGACGTTGTCGTTGTGGGCGGTGGCGTCAACGGCACAGGTATCGCCATGGACGCCGCAGGCCGCGGCCTGAAGGTGTTGCTTTGCGAAATGAACGACCTCGCCTCAGCCACCTCGTCCAGCAGCAGCAAGCTGATTCATGGAGGTCTCCGATACCTTGAGCACTACGAGTTCCGCCTGGTACGTGAAGCCCTGGCAGAACGGGAGTCGCTGCTGCGAAATTCGCCACACATCATGTGGCCAATGCGCTTTCGGTTGCCACACCGCCCTCACCTTCGCCCCGCCTGGATGATCCGGACCGGACTGTTCCTTTATGACCATCTGGCCAAGCGAGAGGTCCTTCCTGGGTCGCGCTCCATAAAGTTCGATGAGAAGGATCCGCTCAAGTCGGACATCACCAAAGGTTTTGAGTATTCAGACGGCTGGGTGGATGATGCTCGCCTGGTGGTACTAACCGCCAAGAAAGCCCAGGAGTGCGGTGCCACCATCCTGACCAGAACCAAGTGCATCAATGCCGAGCGCGGCGCGGATTCATGGAACGTATCGCTTCAGGATATGAATGACGACAGTATCCACCACGTCTCCGCCAAGGTGATTGTCAATGCGTCGGGCCCCTGGGTAAGCCGGCTGTTCAGCGAAAGCCTGTCCATGAAAGCGCCAAAAACCATTCGCATGGTCAAGGGCAGTCATATTGTGGTGCCTCGCCTCAACCGGGAAACCGAGGCCTACATTCTCCAGAACGAAGACGAACGCATTGTGTTCGTCATCCCCTACGAGGACGAGTTCTCCCTGGTAGGCACCACCGACGTGGATTACGAAGGCGACCCGAAAAAAGCGAAAATATCACCGGAAGAAACCGAATATCTGCTGGATATCGTCAACTCGCACTTTAAACGCCAACTAACGGAAAGCGATGTGGTGTGGTCCTATTCCGGCGTTCGCCCATTAATGGACGACGAAGAAGGAGATGCCAAAAAGGCTTCCCGCGACTATTCATTTGAAGTGAGCCGGGAAAAAGGCAAGGCACCGGTCATCTCCGTCTTTGGTGGCAAGATCACTACCTACCGCAAACTTGCGGAAGCTGCGACGGACAAACTCTGCCAGTTTTTCCCACACGCCCGCGGTCCGTGGACGAAAACAGGCATCCTGCCCGGTGGTGATTTCGAGAATCACGACACTCTCGAGGCAAGCCTGTCCGCAGAATACCCGTGGCTTCCCGAAGCAGTATACAGCCGTTACGTGCGTACTTACGGCACCAAGGCATACGACTTTCTGGGCGACGCAAAATCCATCCAGGATCTGGGATTTCGGTTTGCCGGCACACTCTACGAGCGCGAAGTCGAGTATCTTATCAAGCATGAATGGGCGATGACGTCGGAGGACATTCTCTGGCGCCGCACCAAACAGGGGCTCTATGCCACTGAAGACGATGTTCGGGAGCTGGACAGATATCTATCAGCCCAGGCAACCCCGCAACCGCAAACCGTTGCTCTCCACCACAGCGCCTGAATCACTCTCTCAGGCATTTCGCTCCGGCCGGCCTCCCCCGCCCGGAGCTTTTTTGTGCCCCTTTACTGGCAAGCACTCCCCGGTATCCCTGGATACGAAAAAGCCGGATGCCTTACGGCACCCGGCTTTTCCTGCCCCATCCTTCGTCCAGTCAGTAGGGTGTATAAGGCTCTTCCGCTTCTATCAGAACGTCAGCTGTGAGCCAACAATGAACGCATCGTATTCACCCTGACCACCCTCTGTGCCCAGCGTCGTGTACTCGGCCATCAGGGTCAGGGCGTCCGTAGCGGCGTAACGCGCAAACACCATGGTCAGATCCGTATCGTTCGCGCTCGAGTTGATGTCGTCTTCACCCTCGCCGTAGCTGACACCCAATGTGGTGCGGTTGAAGCCGTATGTCGTCTCAACGTACCACTGACTGGCGTCTTCCTCGTTCGGATCCAGGCGAGCGGCAAATACGCCGTTCCCGGTACCGGACGTCATGGAATAGTTACCACGAACATTCAGGTTGCCGAGCGACACCGAACCACCAAAATCGACACCAGACATGGTGTAGTCGTCAAAGGTGCCGGTCTTCGAGTCTACATCCTGAGTAAAGGCACTTGACCACAACGAGAACATATCCGCGGTGTAGACCACGTTGCCCTCAATTCGGGGAGCGCTGTATTCCGCATCAGCTACGCCATCCACCTTGGAGGGGCTGAATACACCCACCTTGAATTGCAGACCACCCAGGCTATTCGAGGTATACATCACACGCGGCGTGAAGTTGGCGTAGAAGTAACCATTACCAATACGTCCCGCCGTTGCAGCCACCTGATCCGGGCCGCCGATCAGGCCGACACCCAGGGCACTGCCGTTGTCCCCGATAGCTGGAACACCAAAGATCCCGAAGCCCTTACCAATGTTGACCTGACCGAAATCACCGGCAACCGCGATCTCGGACACGCGGCTGCGGAAATTCGCATTAGCATCACCAGGCGCTATGTCTGCGTTCATCTGGAAGTGACCCGATACTTCCAGGCCATTCTGAGTGGGAGCGTAGATGTTGGTTTGCAGCGTAGCCGGGTTAAAGCCTGTGGTGATGGTAAACGAGTCTTCGTCCGTTGGATCGTCGTAGTTGCCAAGTACCGCGAAGATTGGAATGTGACCGTTGAATCCCGCTTTCCAACCGCTGTCGGATTCGAACGTGGTATCAGCATATGCCGGCGCAGCAAACGCTCCGGCAACCATCGCAACCCCGGCCGCCAGCGCAGACAATTTGAAAGACTTAACATTCGCGCAGTTTTTGTTTTCGATCATGATAGCTTCCTATTATTGTTTGAGATTTTCTGGCCTATCAGCACTTCCTCTCGTTGGAACCTGAAATAACCTTTATATCAATAACTTGATGGGCTACCTCTTGCTAACAGACACTGTCATCTCGAACATTTATTGCGGTTTTTGTCCGCTTTATGTTTTCGAGACAGAACAAATCTAGCGCGCTAAAGAAAAAATGGAAAGTTTTAGAACATATTTTATCTGAAATCTGCGCCCTTGCATGGCGCAAAAAACAACGAAACAATCAATATATTGTTGTTTTTGTTGACTTAATTACAAATACAGAAATGTCGATAAATTTTCGTTGACGAACCACAAAACGAACATTACTCTCAATAATGTAGTAAAACCAACAAAACACGTGTGACTAACAACAAGAAAGGTGTTCCATGAGGAAATGGCCAATTGTCGCTGCGACCACCTGTCTGCTGTGCTTCAGCGCAGCCGGTCACGGTTCAGATACGTTTAGTGCGTTGCCGGAAGCACGCAAGCAGGTCATCAATCAGTGGATTTCAGAAAATTTTCAGGCGTCCACGCTATCTACGGAGCAACAGGCAGAAGAGCTTGCCTGGTTTGCACACACCGCCAAGCCGCTGGAAGGCCTTGAGATTTCGGTTCTGTCAGAGAACCTGGCAACGCACCGTTACGAATCCGAAGTACTCGCGAAAGCGTTTTCCGACATTACCGGCATAAAGGTGACTCACGACCTGAAACCGGAAGGCGAGGTCATCCGGCAGGTCAACCTACAAAGGATCATGGCTGCCAAGGGTCGGTATGACGCCTTCGTCAACGACTCAGACCTGATTGGCACCCACGCGCGCACCGGTTGGGCACTGGCACTGAGTGACTACATGGAAGGCAAGGGGCGCGAGTACACGTTGCCCACGCTGGACCTGAAGGATTTTATTGGCCTGAGCTTCGTGACGGGCCCGGATGGAAAAATCTACCAGTTGCCGGACCAGCAATTCGCCAACCTCTACTGGTTCCGTTACGACTGGTTCCAGCGCCCCGAGTTACGCGCAAAGTTCCTGGAGCGCTATGGCTATGAGCTTGGCGTGCCATTGAACTGGTCCGCCTATGAGGATATTGCCGAGTTCTTCACCGTCCATGTGAAGGAGATCGACGGCGAGCGCGTGTACGGCCATATGGACTATGGCAAACGAGATCCGTCACTTGGATGGCGCTTCACCGATGCCTGGCTATCCATGGCGGGCGCTGGCGACCCCGGGCTACCCAATGGCCTGCCAGTGGATGAATGGGGAATCCGGATGGAGGAATGTCATCCTGTTGGCTCCTCCGTCAAGAGAGGCGGCGCCACCAACGGGCCGGCCGCTGTTTATGCCTTGCAGAAGTACATAGATTGGCTCAGAAGCTACGCGCCACCGGAAGCGCCAGAGATGAACTTTTCCGAGGCCGGTCCCGTTCCCGCTCAGGGCCAGATTGCCCAGCAGATTTTCTGGTATACCGCCTTCACGTCCGACATGACCAAACCCGGGCTCCCCGTGGTCAATGACGACGGTACGCCGAAATGGCGAATGGCACCCTCCCCTTACGGCGCCTATTGGTCGGAAGGCATGAAACTCGGCTATCAGGACGTAGGCGCCTGGACCATTCCCAGAGTGATGAGTGATCGCAGCCAGAAAGCGGCCTGGCTCTACGCCCAGTTCACCGTCTCAAAATCGGTATCACTTCAAAAAACGCTCGTGGGCCTGACGCCAATTCGCGAATCGGACCTGGACTCCCCGGAAATGCAGGCCAGAAGCGCGGAACTGGGCGGGCTGGTGGAGTTCTACCGCAGCCCCGCCCGTGAAGCCTGGACACCGACTGGTGTTAATATCGCCGACTATCCCAAACTGGCCAAACTCTGGTGGCCGAACATCGCCGATGCAATGTCGGGAGAACGCACAGCACAGCAGGCCATGGATAAACTGGCCGAAAGTCAGGACAGGGCGATGGCGGTGATGGAACGGAACTACACGGTCAAGAACTGCCCACCCCGTATTGCATCAGACGACGATGCAAAAGGTCGCGACTGGTGGCTCGCACAACCAGGAGCTCCGAAGCCGAAGTTGAAGAACGAAAAGCCACCGGGGAAAACCATTCGCTACGAAGATCTTCTTGCGCGCTGGGAAGAAGCCCGATAGGTGTACAACAGACACCTGGGAGCTCAGTCGTCCAGAATATCCTTTACCCGGCGGCGCAGCTCGGGAATAACCTCCTGCTCGAACCAGGGATTGCGCCGTAGCCAAAGGTTGTTTCTCGGGCTGGGGTGTGGCAACGGCAACATGGTCGGCCACACCTCCCGCCATTGCCTCACCCGCTCAGTCACCGACGTTTTCACCCCTGGCAAGTGCCAGGCATGAGCGTACTGTCCAATCACCAACGTCAGCTCCACATGCTCCAGGCGTTCCAGTAGCAGGCCCCGCCAGGCAGGCGCACACTCCGGCCGTGGTGGCAGGTCACCGTTCTTTCCTGTGCCGGGATAACAGAACCCCATGGGCAAGATCGCCAGTTGCTGTTCGTCGTAGAAAGTGTCCCGGTCAATGCCCATCCAGTTGCGCAGCCGGTCGCCGCTGGGGTCGTTGAACGGCAATCCGGTATCGTGAACACGGCGCCCGGGCGCCTGCCCCACCACCAGCAAACGCGCTGACTGCGAGATCTGGATCACCGGCCGGGGCCCGAGGGGCAACTGAGCTTCACAGATCCGGCACTGGCGAACGTTCTCCACCAATTCACCAAACGGCATCCGGGAATAAAGACTGGTCATTTGTGCCAACCACTCCAGAAGAATAGGCCATTGCATACACAGCCACTTAACGTAACCATAAAGCCTCAACCCGTTAGCCACAAATCGACGATTCCGAGAACGGCACAAGGACAGCTCCGCCCATGAATGCCAAGTCAGATGTTGACTCCAACGCCACCCTGAATGCGTTTCGCGAGGTTGTTCGCAGCCGGCGTTCAATACGCCGATTTACCGACGAGCCAGTGCCGGAACACGTGCTGGATGATTGCCTTGAGCTGGCCATGCTGGCGCCAAATTCCAGCAATCTTCAGCCCTGGGAATTTTTCGTGGTCAGGACCCCAGACCTTAAAACGCGTCTGGCCGACGCCTGCCTTGGGCAGAATGCCGCCAAAACCGCTCCCCTACTGATTGTCGTAGTCGCCCGTACTGACACCTGGCGAGAGCACTCCCGTATGGCGCTGGAGCAATGGCCGGAGGAAAAGTTGCCGGGCATCGTCGAGAAGTACTATTCCAGAATCGCACCCATCCACTACAACCAGGGGCCTTTCGGCCTGCTCGGTGCCGCCAAGAAAGCCGCCGGATTGTTTGTAGGCCTTTCCCGCCCTGTTCCCAGGGGCCCCTATTCAAAGAGTGAGATGAAAGTCTGGGCCACAAAATCCACCGCACTTGCGGCTGAAAACCTGATGCTGGCGCTGAGGGCCCACGGTTACGATTCATGCCCCATGGAAGGCTTTGACGAATGCCGGGTAAGACGGCTGTTGAAGCTACCGAGAAAGGGCCTGGTGACCATGGTACTGGCGGCGGGGAAACGCTCAGACAAGGGCGTGTATAACCGCCAATACCGCTTTGAGAGGGATACGCTCATTCACTACCTGTGAATGAGCGCCGGACTACACTTCCGGGTTGGCCAGCGCTTCGGCAGCCCCCAACAAACCGGTGTACCCATCCATCACTACGTAAACCGGCGTTGATTCCAGCAGGGGACGCATCCGCCCCTTGTCTTCGAAACCTTTCTGGAACGGGCTTTCCAGGAAGAAATCGATGAACCTGGGGAGAATGCCTCCGCACAGGTAAACACCCCCAGTGCCGCCGAGAGTCAGAACCCCATTGCCGGCAACGCGCCCAAGAATCTCGCAGAAGTGCCGCAAAGTCTGGCGGGCAAGCAGGTCAGACTGATCCAACGCGGCGGCGGTTATTTTCTCCGGCGCATCCAGGGGGGCGGCCACGCCCTGTATCTCCGCGTGGGCCTGGTAAAGGTTCAGCAAACCCTGACCACACAGGATACGTTCGACGGAAACGCGACCGAACCGGGCCTTCAGAATCCGCAGGATAGCCATCTCGGTATCGTCTGTCGGGGCAAAGTCCACGTGACCACCCTCAGTCATCAGCGGCACCCAGCCATGCTGCAACGGAACCAACCCTGACACTCCCAGGCCGGTACCCGGACCGATAACCAGCCGGGGGCGCGCCGCATTGCCTGGGCCGCCGCAAACGTGGACCAGCTTATCGGCACTGACATGGGGAACCCCGAGGGCCATGGCAGTAAAGTCATTGATCACCTTGAACGCGCCCCAACCAAACCGCCTGCGAACCTCCTCGCTGTCGAAACGCCAGTGGTTGTTGGTCATCCGCACCTGGGTGCCCTGGACTGGCGATGCTACCGCAAGACAGACATCCTGCACCTCCCCTACGCCGCAGCGGGCAAGGTAATCAACGATGGCAGCATCAAGATTGTCGTAGTCCCCGCAGGCAAGGACTTCAACAGCCTCCGGGGTAACGTCACCGGAGCGAACGAGAGCAAACCTGGCGTTGGTACCCCCGATGTCTCCTACCAGCGAGTAGTTGTCTTTCGTCATGCGTCGTGATTCCAGAAAAAGCTGGCGCCCTCTTCCGGGTTGCTGGCGGCTTTGCGCATCCAGCCAAACAGCTCCCGGCCCAGGCCGTGATGATAACTGCTCAGGTCCGCTTTTTCTGCCTCGCGGCTGGCAAATTCCTCAGCCGACACCTCAATCTCCAGTGTTCCGGCAACCGCGTCCAGATTGATCACGTCGCCATTGCGCACCCGGCAAAGCTCCCCACCATTCGCCGCTTCCGGATAGACGTGTATGGCTGCCGGCACCTTACCGGACGCTCCGGACATGCGACCATCGGTAACCAGCGCAACCTTATAGCCACGATCCTGAAGCACACCAAGGTACGGCGTCAGCTTGTGCAATTCAGGCATACCGTTGGCTTTCGGGCCCTGGAACCGGACCACCACAACGCAATCGCGGTTGAGGTCACCCGCATCGAAGGCCGCCTTGAGTTCGTTCTGGTCATTGAACACAACAGCCGGTGCCTTCACTACGCGGTGCTCCTCCGCCACGGCCGACACCTTGATCACGCCACGGCCAAGATTGCCATCCAGAACCCGCAATCCGCCGTCCGGCGCAAAGGGCTCCGCCGCTGTACTCAGCACATCCGGCTTGGCACTTTTCTCAGGCGCCGGCTTCCACACCAGCTTGTCATTCTCCAGTTCCGGCATTCGTGCGTACTGTTCCAGCCCATGCCCCACAACCGTCTCAACGTCATTATGAAGCAGACCGGCACTCAGCAACTCACGGATCAGGAACGGCGTTCCCCCCGCTTCGTGGAAGGCGTTCACGTCTTCCTGGCCGTTGGGATAAATACGCGTCATCGAAGGTACCGCCGATGACAACTCGGAGTAGTCGTTCCAGTCGACAATGATGCCGGCGGCTCGGGCGATGGCGATCCAGTGAATGGTGTGATTGGTGGAGCCACCGGTCACCAGCAGCGCCACCAGCGCATTCACGATACTCTTTTCGTCCACCATGTCGCCCAGACCCAACGTGCCTCCGTGGGGCTTGGACAGCCGGATAACCTGTTCGGTTGCCTCACGGGTCAAGGCTTCACGTAGTGGCGTACCCGGGTTCACGAAGGCCGACCCTGGCAGATGCAGCCCCATTACCTCCACCAGAAGCTGATTACTGTTGGCGGTACCATAGAACGTGCAGGTACCGGGGCTGTGGTAGGACTGGGATTCCGCCTCCAGCAGCTCGTCTTTACCGATCTTGCCCTCGGCGTAGAGCTGGCGAATGCGCTGCTTCTCTTTATTGGGCAGCCCAGACGGCATGGGACCAGCCGGCACCAGAATGGTCGGCAGGTAGCCGAAGCTCAGCGACCCGATCAGCAAACCAGGAACGATTTTGTCGCAGATGCCGAGCAACATGGTGGCATCGAACATATTATGACTCAGGGCGACCGACGTACTCATGGCGATGGTGTCGCGTGAAAAAAGGCTCAGCTCCATGCCCGGCTGGCCCTGGGTCACACCGTCACACATGGCCGGGGTGCCACCGGCAAACTGCGCCACCGAGCCCATTCCGTTGGCCGCCTTGCGAATCACGTCCGGAAAGTCCTGATAAGGCTGGTGGGCCGACAACATGTCGTTGTAGGCGGAGACAATGGCCACATTGGCCTTGTTCATGAATTTGAGGGTGTCTTTATCGGACTGGTTACAGGCGGCAAAGCCATGAGCCAGGTTGCCGCAGGACAGCGTGCTGCGCTGGGGTGACTGGGCTTTGAGCTCGCCCATCCTGTCCAGATAATCCTGCCGGGTAGCGCGACTGCGCTCGATGATCCGCTTGGTAACCGCGTCTACGGTCGGGTGCATAGTGGGTCTCCTGAAACTTGTTATCTAATTACTTTTTTATTCCCGTAAGTTTACTTTCTTTTTTTGCTACTTTCACCCGCCAGTCATTCATTTTTCCATTATTTGTTGTTATATTTACTACATCAGAAACTGAAACGAACAATAAACAAACAAATCTGGAGCCAGAACATGACTATTCGTATCGCAATTAACGGCTTTGGTCGCATTGGCCGCAATGTTCTCCGCGCACTTTATGAAAACGACTACCGAAATGAGCTTCAGGTGGTTGCCATCAACGACCTGGGAGACGCGGAAACCAACGCTCACCTACTCAAATACGACAGCGTTCACGGTCGCTTCAACGGCATTGTGAACCACGATGCCGAATCACTCTCCGTCAACGGTGACCGCATCGCCATCACCGCCATCCGTAACCCCGAAGAACTGCCGTGGAAAGACTACCATGTGGATGTGGTCTTCGAGTGCACTGGCCTGTTTACCGCCCGTGACAAGGCAGAGGGTCACCTCAAAGCCGGCGCACGCAAAGTCATTATCTCAGCCCCCTCTTCTGACGCCGACGCGATGGTTGTCTACGGGGTCAACGACGACGTTCTGACCGCCGAACACAACATCATCTCCAACGCCTCCTGCACCACCAACTGCCTGGCACCGGTTGTTGAAGCATTGCACAGGAAAATTGGCATTGAGAGTGGCCTGATGACCACGATCCACTCGTACACCAATGACCAGAAACTGAGCGACGTCTACCACTCTGACCTGTATCGCGCGCGCTCGGCCACCCAGTCCATGATCCCGACAAAAACCGGTGCAGCCGCAGCCATTGGCAAGGTGATCCCGGAACTGTCCGGAAAACTTGACGGACTGGCCGTGCGGGTTCCTACTATCAACGTTTCCCTGGTGGATTTCGGCTTCATCGCCAGCCGCGACACCACCGTGGAAGAAATCAACGAGGTCGTGAAAGCTGCAGCGGAAAACAACCCGGTCCTTGGCTACAACGCAGAGAAACTGGTTAGTGTGGACTTCAACCACAACGCCCTGTCCAGCATTTTCGACGCCAATCACACACGGGCCATGGGCCGTCACGCGAAAGTCATGGCCTGGTACGACAATGAATGGGGCTTCTCCAACCGGATGCTCGACAACGCTGTTGCACTGATGAAAAAGGCGAGCCAGTAACCCTGCTCACCTGCCATTTCGTCCAGCACAACCGGAAAGCTTCACTGAAAAACAAAAGGAAACTGGAACCATGTTAAGGCGCACCAAGATCGTCGCCACTCTCGGCCCCGCCACTGATTCACCGGAATCACTGTCAGCTATTATTGCTGCAGGTGTTGATGTTACGAGATTGAATTTTTCCCACGGCAGTGCGGAAGACCACATCCAACGCGCCCTGCGGGTGCGGGAATCTGCCGCCGCCAACGGCCGGTTTGTCGCCCTGCTCGCCGACCTCCAGGGGCCAAAACTTCGTATCGCACGCTTCGCGGAAAACAAGGTGACCCTCAAGGCCGGCCAGCAGTTTATCCTGGACGCCAGCATGGACAAGGAAGCCGGCAATGAAGAGCGCGTCGGCATTGACTACGAGCAACTGATTGAAGACGTCAAGCCAGGCGACATCCTGGTACTGGACGACGGCCGCATCGAGATGGAAGTCGAGTCCGTTGACGGCACCAGCATCTCCTCCCGCGTTCTTATCGGCGGCCCCCTGTCCAACAACAAGGGCCTCAACAAGCGCGGCGGCGGCCTCTCCGCCGAAGCCCTGACCGAGAAAGACAAGCAGGACATCAAAACCGCCGCCCGCCTGGGCGCCGATTATGTCGCGGTGTCGTTTGTACGCACCGCCGAAGACATGCACGTTGCCCGCCGCCTGCTGAAGGAAGCTGGCTCGGAAGCACGCCTGGTTGCCAAGATTGAACGCGCGGAACTGGCCCACGATAACGCCGCCCTGGATGCGGTCATCGATGCGTCGGACGCGGTTATGGTGGCCAGGGGCGACCTAGCTGTTGAGATTGGCGACGCCGAGCTGGTGGGCGTTCAGAAGCACATCATCAACCGCGCCCGCGCCCTGAACACGGTGGTGATTACCGCCACCCAGATGATGGAGTCGATGATCGAAAACCCGATGCCGACCCGGGCGGAGGTTTCCGACGTGGCGAACGCGGTGATGGACTACACCGACGCGGTCATGCTGTCAGCAGAAACGGCGGTCGGCGACTACCCCACGGAAGCGGTGGAAGCCATGGTGCGAATTTGCATGGGCGCAGAAAAGCATCCGTCGATGCATCAGTCCAAGCACCGCATTCATGAAAGCATGGAGCATGTGGATGAGGCGATCGCCCTGTCTGCCATGTACGCGGCCAATCACCTGGATGGTGTGACGTCGATTATCTGCATGTCGGAAACCGGTGCCACTCCCCTGCTGATGTCGCGCATCAAATCCAGCCTTCCGATTTTTGCCTTCTCGCGCAATCACTCTACCCAGCATCGGGTAACGATGTTCCGTGGTGTACAGACGGTACCCTTTGATTCGGCGACGATTCCGCCCGAGCAGACAAACTCGCGCGCGGTGGCTGAGCTGGTTCGGATGGGGGCCGTCAAAGAGGGTGACCTGGTGGTGATTACCAAGGGCGATTATGTGAATGCCCAGGGCGGCACGAACACTATGAAGATTGTTCGTGTTGGGGCTGATATTCGCTAGACGGGAATTGGGAGGTGTCGTCTTTTGTAGCCTGATGGTTTTGGTGCCTTGAGGCTGCGGGGCGGGGCTTCCCAAAACCGCTACGAGCACATCCATGTGCGCTTGGAATTGGCCATCCTTGGCCAATTACATTTTGGGAAGCCCCGCCCCGCAGCCTCTTGTTTGAACTGACCAGTTGTCGCCAGACAGCACTTTTAGCGTTCGTGTTATTCGTGCCGAATCTTATATCTGCTTAAAACACTTGCCGTATCCACACCTTATACATGACCAAAGCACCGAAAGCGCTATCTTAAGAGTCAGAACAAGCGGTTGGTGGCAGGGCCGTTCGGGAATGTAATTGGCCACGGATGGCCAATTCCAAGCGCACATGGATGTGCTCGTAGCGTTTCCCGAACGGCCCTGCCACCAACCGCGAAAACTCCAATCAATCAGGCTACAGACCAATAGGAAAACTTAAAGGTCAGCAAGGCTCCCACGAACAATCTCAGAAATCTGCCCCCAATCGCCAGAAGCAACGGCATCACCAGGGGTCAACCAGGTGCCACCAACGGCCGAGACGTTCTTAAGGGCCAGATAGTCCTTGGCAGTGTTGCGGCGGATACCGCCGGTCGGGCAGAAGGTAACGTCCGGGAAAGGGCCAGAGAAAGCCTTCAGGGCGGGGATACCGCCGGCGACTTCGGCTGGGAAGAACTTGAATTCACGGTAGCCAAGGTTGTAGCCAACCATCAGCTCCGAAATCGTTGAAATACCCGGTAGCAACGGCGCTTCCGAAGTCACACCGAACTCCAGAATGGCCTCGGTGACGCCAGGCGTGATCACGAACTGGGCGCCGGCGGCTTCAACCTGCCGGTACTGGGCAATGCTGGTGACCGTGCCCGCCCCAACCCAGGCATCCGGGATCGCTTTTCGTACCTGCTCAATGGCCTTCACGCCATGAGGGGTACGCAAGGTGATTTCCAGTACTCGAATGCCACCATCAACCAAAGCCTGACACAGTGGCAGCGCTTCGTCCGGGTGGTTAATGGTAATCACCGGAACAAGCGGGGAAGCGTTCAAGACCGCCTGGACGCGCTCGCGGTGGAAGTCAGACAATTGGTTCATACATATCTCCGGTATAACAAATCTCGGGCGAACAGCCTTAAGCGCTCCAGTAAACCTGCAGCCCCGGTTTCAGGAAAGCGCGGATGGGCATTTCGCGGATGTTTTCGATATCGCTGCAGGCACTCTGCAGGGTTTTCAGCTTGTCGTCCCCCTTCAGGTGCAATGCCGTAAAACCCGCACGGCTCAGAGCACGCAGCGTCAGCGTAATGCGCTTCTGGGGCTGGGAAGGTGGCGTCATGGGGGCCACGATGGCAGCCGAATCCGTATCAAGGGCTTGATCCAACTCCGGCGCATCGGGAAACAATGACGCCGTATGGCCGTCGTTGCCCATACCCAGGATCAGCACATCCAGCGGAAGGTGGAGCTCCTCAAGGGCTGTTTCCGCGGCCGCCAAGCCGTCAGCCGGCGTGTCGCCTGGCTGCTTGAGGGACAGGTACCGGGCTTCCGAGGCAGGGCCTTGTAACAGACTTTCCCGCACCAGGCGGGTATTGCTGTCGTTATCGTCTTCGGAGACCCAGCGCTCGTCCGCCAGCAGCACGTCAATGCGCGCCCAATCCAACGGCTTCTCCCTCAAGGCCTCGAAAAATGGCAGCGGGGTTGAGCCGCCAGACACCACCAGACTGGCGCGGGGTGCAATCAGCAGCCGTTCCGAGAGGTGTTTTGCGACTGCATCCGCCAGCGCAACCGCCGTATCACCAGGGGTGTCGAAAAAATACGCATCCACTGACTCCGGCAGATTCAGGTCATGCATCTTCATACCAGCTCCTTCCGTCACGGGTAATCATGGCGATGGAGGCAACCGGGCCCCAGGTTCCTGCGGCGTAGCGTTTTGGCGGTATGCCACTGTCGTCCCAGTTGCGCATGATCTGGTCAACCCATTGCCAGGCGTGCTCCACTTCGTCACGACGGACGAACAGATACTGATTGCCTTTCATGACCTCCCAGAGCAGGCGCTCGTAGGCGTCCGGGATACGGTCGGTTTCGAAGGTTTCCGAGAACGTCAGCTCCAATGGCCCCTGGCGCAGGCGCATTCCCTTATCCAGCCCCTGGTCCTTGGTCAGAATTTGCAGGGACATACCCTCGTCCGGCTGCAAACGGATGATGAGCTTGTTGTTGGCCAGGTGTTTCTGGTCCGGGTCGAAGATGTAGTGTGGCGCCGGTTTGAAGTGAATGATGATCTGCGACAGCTTCTCCGGCAGGCGCTTACCCGTACGGATGTAGAACGGTACGCCAGACCAGCGCCAGTTATCGATCTCGGCTTTCAGGGCCACAAAGGTTTCGGTCTTGCTGCCGCGCGCCGCGCCCTCTTCCTCCAGATAGCCCGGCACGGGCTTTCCGCCACTGGTGCCAGCGGTGTACTGCCCGCGAACCACATGCGTATCCATCATGTCGGGAGTGATACGGCGCATCGCCTTCAGCACTTTCACTTTCTCATTGCGGATACTGTCTGCCGACAGGTCCGAGGGTGGATCCATGGCGATCAGGCACAGGAGTTGAAGCAGGTGGTTCTGAACCATATCGCGAACCTGACCGGCTTTATCGAAATAGCCCCAGCGGCCCTCGATACCGACGCTCTCAGCCACCGAAATTTCAACATGGGAAATATGGTTCTGGTCCCACTGGGAAGCGAATAGGTTGTTAGCAAACCGAAGCGCGATGAGGTTCTGTACCGTTTCCTTACCCAGGTAATGGTCGATACGGAACAACTGGTTCTCGTTATAAACCTCACCCAACTCGTCATTGATGACCTTGGACGACTCAAGGTCGTGACCAATCGGCTTCTCTACAACCACCCGGGTGTTCTGGTCGCAACAGTTATTTCCCCGGAGGTTGCGTGAAATCTCACCGTACATGGCCGGTGGCGTGGCCATGTAGACGATCAGATTGCTGGGTTCCTTGCTGCGCCAGTCATTGAGGACGCCGTAACCTTCAGGGTTGGTGAAATCGAGGAACTGGTAATCCACGCGCTGCAGGAATTTCTCGGCCACGTCGGCATCAAACTCGTCTTTCCTGACATGCTCTTTCAACTTGCCAAGAAGCGTCTTACGAACCTCGCCGCTGTCTGCCTTGTTTCTCGCGATTGCCAGAATACGAGTGCCCTTGTGGAGCAGTCCGGCCCGCTCCAGCTGATACAGCGCGGGAAACAGTTTGCGTTGCGCCAGATCACCAAGCGCACCAAACATCATCAGGTCACAACGGGTATTTATCGGATCAGCCATCGGTTCCTTCTCTCTTTGTTTTCATGCAGCAACACACCGCCGCACGACTCGAGGCGTCAATGTAGTAATTTTATGCAAATAATGACACCAGAAATGAAATTTTCCAAGGATATTTTCCAATTAATGACACTTTTACTACCACAAACCTACCAAAAACACGCTATAATCAGCGCGGATTTTCACAAGAACGCCGATGATTCAGGGAGTATCCCAAATGGCTGCGAACCAGGCGCAACGCGATGACAACCTGCTCGAAGACATCCAGCTAAGACTGGACACGCTCAATAAATCAGAGCGCAAGGTTGCCGAGGCGATTCTTCGCGACCCAAGTGCCGCCACCCGTTACAGCATTGCCGCTCTGGCCAGGGCGGCGGACGTCAGTGAACCGACCGTCAACCGTTTCTGTCGCGGTTTTTCAGCCACCGGCTTTCCCGATTTCAAGATACGCCTGGCCCAGAGCATTGCCACTGGCACGCCGTACATTGGTCAGAACGTGGAGCCCGACGACACTGTCGCAGAGTTCTCCGACAAGATCATGCTCAGCACCATTGCCAGCCTCGACAAGGCACGTCAGGCCCTTGATCCAAAAGCACTGGCGTCGGCCATCGACTATCTGATCCAAGCCAAGCAGATCAACTTCTTCGGCATGGGCGGCTCCGCACCGGTTGCCATGGACGCCCAGCACAAGTTCTTCCGCTTTAATATCCCGGTCATGTCGTACGATGACGCCCTGATGCAGCGCATGGTAGCCGCAGGGGCCACCAAGGGCGATGTCATCGTGCTTATTTCCTATACCGGGCGCACCCGTGAAACCGTTGAAATTGCACAGCACGCCCGCACCAACGGCGCTACCGTTATCGGCATCACCATGCCCGACTCGCCACTGGCAGACGTCTGCACGGTGGTCATTGAAGTAACGGCGCCGGAGGACACCGAGGTTTACATGCCAATGTCTTCTCGCATTATTCACCTAACAGTGATCGACATCCTTGCGACCGGCGTCACCCTCAAGCGCGGGGCGGATTTCCTGGGCCATCTGAAAAAAATCAAGGAAAGCCTGAAACCTACCCGCTTCCCAATGACCTAAACGCGCGGCTTTCAAAGGTAGCAAAGCCACTGATTTGGTGTCTCATCCTTCTACGCCCCTCCTCCCCCTGAAAACTCACCCCCCTTTTTCTTCAGGGCGGAGGATGCACTACCCCTCCCGTTACAGGACTATGAAATCCGGTTTCCCAATGTCTGATTGGCAGAAGCTGCAATCAAGGGAACCGGAAGCCTGATCCGGAACTGACTGTCCACGACACGATGCCGGAACTTCCGCTTCCCTGACATTCAAAAAAGACAAAAAGCACAGGACACAGATGATGCAAAACAATAAGCGCTTTTTCCCGAACAAACTCCCGCTTGCGGCTGCGGTCACAGCTGCCATCATGGCTACGCCCGCCATCGCCGTTGATTTTCATGGCTACGCCCGCTCAGGTCTTTCCACCAACACCAGCAGTGGCGGGGAACAAACCTGTTTCGGTAGCGGTGCCAACGGCCACTTTGTCGGACGCCTTGCAGACGAATGCGACACTTATGCGGAACTGGCCTTTGGTGACCAGCTCTTCAGCCAGGACGGTAAAACGTTCCGCTTCGACTCCATGGTCTCCTACGAAGCCATCAACCAGGGTAACGACTACCAGGCATTTGACGGCGCCGACGATGTCAACGGCGTCGATTTTGCCGGCGAGGAAACCACTCGCAACAACGGCAACCCCTATAGCGGCGGCGAAGTAGCGGTGCGTCAGCTTTACGTGTCCGGCACCAACGTCATCGAATCTCTGCCTGGCGCCACACTCTGGGCTGGCAAGCGCTTCTACAAGCGTCATGACGTGCACCAGTTGGACCTGTTCTACATCAACAACTCCGGCTACGGCGCGGGCGTTGAAAACATTCAGGCCGGTGCTGGCCAGTTCTCTGCTGCATGGATCAACTTTGACAAGCAGGAAAGCGACACCATCGTTCAGAACAACAAGCTGGACCTGCGCTACGCCTTCCCGGTTGGCGAAAGCACGCTGACACTGGCAGGCATCTATGGCATGGCTGACCTGACCGATGAGCAGGAGGCCGCTGGCATCATGGACGAAGACGGCTTCTTCGGTACCATTGAACTGTCATCTGGTTTCATGGGTGGCTTTAACAAATTCGTCCTGCAGTATGCGACCGACTCCCTGGGCGAAGCTGCCTTTGCCAACCAGGGCGGCAACGCGAGCCTCAACGCCCCTTACTACGACGGCACGCTCGAGAAGAGCTGGCGCGTGTTGAACCACGGCGTGGTCAAGCTCGGAGGCCCTTGGGAGCTTGGCTACTCCGCCCTGTACTCCAAAGGTGAAACTTATGGCCCGATCAACGAAGAGGAACCCACCCGCCTGAGTGTTGTTGCTCGCCCGATCTACAACTGGAACTCCGTGACCAGCACAGCTCTGGAAATCGGCTATGAGGATGTGCACCACCCCTACAACGACGAAGAAACCGACCTGCAGAAAGTTGCCATTGCGCAACAGTGGAGCGCAGGCCCCGGTTACTGGGCGCGCCCGGTGATTCGTGCCTACGCGGCAGCGTTCTTCGGCGATCAGGCGGAAGCCGCTCGTAGTGAAGGCATCGATGGCGACATCCAGATCGGTGCCCAGATCGAAGCCTGGTGGTAAGGCTCTAAACACCACACACTCTCGTTGGACCTCCTTGGGCCGGCTTTTCAGCCGGCCCTTTTTTGTACGCACCACTCCTCTATTCTCTACTCCCCATACGCCCCTCAGACTACGCCCGCAAAAGTCCGTTGCCGAAGGATGTGTGGCCGAGCTCTTCGCGCAACCATGATCCTGCAACGTTTGCGTACAGGTTCTGCCGGTTCGCAAGCAACATCCCAAACAACAACAATGGAAAAAGGATACGCGTTATGCCTGACCATAAACTGGTTGCAGGCGGCTGGGCCTTGGCTTTGTCCCTGGCTCTTGTCGGTTGCAACTCCGGTAGCAACAGCTCATCTTCAGACTCCGGCGACGGCGGAGGCGGGGACTCCACCGCCCTGCTGGAACCCGGCGACAACGAAGCCATCCTCTATTACAAACGCCCCGCCGGCGACTATGACGGCTGGGGGCTCCATCTCTGGAACGACGCCGCAGCCGGTTGCGATGGCCTGGCGGAAGGCGTACCGACCGAGTGGACCGACCCACACACCGCCAGTGGCGTGAACGACACCTACGGCGCCTATTACATCATTCCCATGCGCGACGGCGGCGACTGCATGAACTTCATCATGCACAAGGGCGATGAAAAAGACCTGGGTGATAATGATAAACGCTGGCACTTCGGCGCCCTGGGCAATCGTATTTTCACGATCAGCGGCAGTCAGCTGCTCTCCCCCGACCCGATCGAAGCCGAGGAACTGGCGGTCGACGGCGCCAAGGCTCACTGGCTGGACGCCAATACGCTCGTCTTTGCCGACACCGCCGCGGCGACCCGAGTCGAACTTCGATATGACGCTGGCGCCGGCATCACTGTCGATAACACCGATAAAACCCTGAACGGGGGCACCGTTATTGAGCTGAGCGCAACCACCCTCTCGCCAGAGCTGGAAGAGGCCTTCCCCCATCTTGCAGACTGGCCCGCCTATAGCGTGGACACCGACAGTCAGACCAAAATGGACGCTTTGCGCGGCCAACTGATTGCCGGCGCTTACAATGGCAATGATGAGCTGATGTCGGCTACCCGCCTTCAGATCCCGGGTGTGCTCGACGATCTCTATGCCTATGACGGCACTCTGGGTGCAACCGTTAGCGGTGCCGATACCGGGTTTGCGGTTTGGGCCCCAACGGCCCAGAGCCTGCGCCTGCACGTGTTCAATGCCGACGGCAGCATGGTGAGCGGCTATCCGGTAGACATGACCCGGGATAACGGTGTCTGGAGGCATACCGGCAACACCGCCGATGTCGACCGTAAGTTCTACCAGTATGAGGTGACGGTCTACCACCCCCGTACCGATGCCATCGAAACCACCATGACATCGGACCCCTATGCCCTGAGCCTTTCTGAAAATGGCGTGTATGCGCAGGTCGTCGATTTGGCTGACAGCGACCTGAAACCGGCCAACTGGGACAGCCTGACCCCACCGACAGTGCAGGCCCCCGAGGATGTCGTGGTGTATGAGACCCATATTCGCGATTTCAGCGCCACCGACGAAACCGTTGCAGCTGCCAACCGGGGCAAGTACGCCGCCTTTACGGAATCCATCAGCGATGGCGTCACTCACCTGGAAAGCCTGGCGAACGCCGGCATCACCCATCTCCACCTGCTGCCGTCTTTCGATATCGCAACGATCAACGAAAACCCGGACGAGGTGGTCAATATCGACGACGACTTCAGCAAACTGTGCGACCTGTCTGACGAAGCCGCAGCGAACTATGCGGACCTCTGCGGCAGTGGCGACACCATCCGCACGGTCCTGGCATCCTTCGACCCTGCAACCGGCGATGCCCAGGCGCTGTATGGCACTTTTCGTGGCCTCGACAGCTTCAACTGGGGCTATGACCCGGTGCACTACACCGTTCCCGAGGGCAGCTACGCCTCCGATGCCAACGGGGTGACCCGGATACGGGAATTCCGTGAAATGGTGCAGTCTGCCACCAATCTGGGTCTGAACGTGGTCCTGGATGTGGTCTACAACCACACCAACGCCTCCGGGCTTGCCGACAAGTCGGTTCTCGACAAACTGGTCCCCGGCTACTACCACCGCCAGAACCCCGAAACCGGCGTTGTTGAGCAGTCAACCTGCTGTGAAAACACCGCGTCCGAGCACCGGATGATGGAAAAGCTGATGATCGACTCCCTGGTCACCTGGGCGTCGGAGTACGGCATTTCCGGGTTCCGCTTTGACCTGATGGGGCATCACATGCTGTCGAATATGGAAAAGGCGCTGGATGCCGTAACTGCGGTCGATCCAGACACTTACTTCTACGGTGAGGGCTGGAACTTCGGTGAAGTCGCCAATAATGCTCGTGGCGTCAACGCCATCCAGCCAAACATGGCCGGAACGGGCATCGGCTCCTTCAACGATCGCCTGCGTGACGCCGTACGTGGTGGCGGCCCCTTCGATGGCGGTGACGCACTGCGCGCCAACCAGGGCTTCAGCAATGGTCTGTTCAGTATCCCCAACGACCGAAACAGCGGCAGCGACGCTGAGAAAACCCGCCTGCTGCAGATCAGCGACTGGATCCGCGTTGGCATTGCCGGCAGCCTGAGCGACTATTCGTTGATCACCGCCGATGGCACCACCAGAACCGGCGCGGAGATCGATTACAACGGTCAGAGTGCCGGGTATACCAGCGATCCCCAGGAAATCATCAACTACGTCTCCAAGCACGACAACCAGACGCTCTGGGACAACAACCAGTACAAGGCGGATTTCGCCGCCACGCTTCAGGAACGTGCCCAGATGCAGGTGGTGGGCCTTTCCGTCCCCATCCTCAGCCAGGGCATTCCCTTCATCCATATGGGCTCGGAATTGCTGCGTTCCAAATCCATGGAAAGGGACAGTTACGATTCCGGCGACTGGTTTAATGAAGTCGACTTCAGTTACCAGGAAACCGCCTGGAATCGTGGCCTGCCCCGTCAGGACAAGGACGGAGCGAACTGGGACCTGATCACCGAGATCATCGGCCAGTTCCAGGCCGGCCCAATGCCAAGCGAGATCGACTACACCCGCGAGCAGGTCGAGAAGTTGCTGATCGTTCGTAGCGAAAGCGAGCTTTTCCGTCTACGCACCGCTGAACAGGTCAGTGAACGACTGTCGTTCCACAACACCGGACCCAGCCAGGTACCCGGCGTGATTGCCTTCAGTCTGGACGATGGCCCCGACAACGGCCTGACCGATCTGGACAGCGACGTGGATCAGGTCGTCGTGGTGATCAACAGCACAGGAACCCAACAGGCACTGGACACCAGCCTAAATGAGGCCTTTTCCGTGATGGCGGACACCTCCCCGGAACAGACCGCTGCAGCAGCGAACGGCACCTTCACGGTACCGGCCCTGTCAGTGGCTGTATTCAATCGATAAGGCCGCTGACAACGGCCCTGGCGGCCCCATGGAGGAACAGATCCCATGGGGCCAGCAACCATAAAGGAGACAATCATGAACAGGAAACTCACAACATTGGCTTTGGCCTCGGTTATGGCCATCACAGCCGGTTGCGCCACCACCGGTGGTGAACGCGACTACAGCAAATCCTTGTACCTACGCGGGCAATTTGCCTGGTGGGATGCACTGCCGGAGTACAAGGTCAAGAAAGTGGACAACGGGCTCTATCGCACGGAAGTGGAACTCAAGGCTGACGGGCAACCCTACGAGTTCAAGTTTGGTGATGCCAACTGGACGTCAGGCACCAATTGCGGCTATCTGTCGGAAGAAGACAAGGATGTTCAGTTGAACAAACCGGTAAAGACTAATTGCTCCGCGGTCTTCGAAAACTTCCGCTTTACCCCGCCCGAGACCGGTACCTATGGGTTCTACTTCGATGTACGCGGGGAGACCCCCGAAATCTACATCGACGAAGCCAACTAAAAAAGCCCGGGACGTTGCCCGGGCCTCTCGTGCAATGCAACAAGGCACCCGATACCGGGTGCCTTGTTGTTACGGCCGTTCTACTTCGGCGTTCTCTCTGAGGAACTGCTGATACGCCCGATACTCGCGCTGCCCCTCAAGCGATGCCAGGAAACCGCGAAGCTGCCGGAATTCACCACCATCCCGGTTCACGTCACCCTCGTTAACCGCATCGAGGGCCACGATGGTCGCGCTGTCATTGGACACCACCGAGCCGTAGACATTGTCTCCGTCACCAGGGCGTTGAAGTGAAAACACCTGGGACATGACAGCACCACCGAGCGATGGGTTGCTCCTGGGCTGATCCTCATAGGATTGCCACTCCTCAAGCCCCAGCTCTTCAATGTTCTTGCCGGATTCAAGGTCAGCGATGATCGCGTCAGCACGCTCTCTGAGCGCTTCACGAGTCTTCTGACTGGTCAGCGCCGCACGAATTTCATCGGCCACTTCTTCAAGCGGCTGCTGTTGTGCTTCCTGGTACTCACCCACCCGAGCTACGACGGACATGTTGTCGCCGACGTCAATCAGCTCGGTGTTAAAGCCTTCGGTCAATACATCCTCGGAAAACAACTGGCGGATCAGACCCGCGTGATCAAAGGGCGCTTCACCCCCGTTCCGGGTGATACCACTCTTTTCCCGCACTTCAAGACCCAGTTCTTCTGCTGGACCGGCCAGATCATCAGCCGCATAAGCCAGGTCAGCAAGCTCTGAGCGAACTTCGGCAAAACGCTCGGTGGCTTCACGCTGGGCAAGCTCACGGCGGAGTTGATCTTCCAATTCTGCCAATGGGGGTGCTTCGGTTTTCTGCACGTCCTCAAGCTTGATGAGATGAACACCGAAGCTGGTGGACACCGGATCGGATACTTCCCCTTCTTCAAGTGCAAACAGGGCTTCTTCAAAGGCCGGATCGTAGACACCACGCTCAGCAAAGCCCAGATCGCCCCCCTGCTCTGCGGAGACCGTATCCACGGAGAACTCTTCAGCCAGCGTTGCAAACGACTCACCGGCTGCCAGACGCTCCTGAATTGTCGCCATGGTCTCTTCAGCGTTCTCTCCATCCTCAATCAGGATGTGTGAGGCACGTCGTTCTTCGCGGGCCAGCTCAGAGGACCGCTGTTCATAATAGTCACGCAGCTGGTCATCACTGACATCGATGGTTTCGGCAAGTGCTGCCAGTGACAGAACGATGTAACTGGCATCCACGCTCTCAGGAAGCTTGAAGGCGTCCTGGTTCTCATCGTAGTACGCTTCCACATCGGCCTCGGTCACCTCCACCTGATCGCTCACAGCGTCTGCAGAAAGCGTCGTCACACGGAAGTCACGGGTCTGGTTCTGGATGCGCAGCAACTGGGCCACATTTTCATCCGTCACTACGCCACTCTGAGAGATACCGGCACGGATCTGGTTCACCACATACTGCTTGCGCATGGTTTCGCGAAACTCGGCAACGCCCATTCCCATATTCCTGACCGCAGAGACAAACCGGTCGCGGTTAAAGGTACCGTCTACCTGGAACTGGGGCATCTGGGTGATCAGGGAGTCAATATCGGCATCAGAGAGTTCCAGCCCCTGGTCTTCGGCGTTCAGGGTCATCACTTTCTGCTGGATCAGGGCATCGAGAACATCCTGACGAACCTGATCCTCATCCAGCAACGACGGATCTGGATTCTCCATCTCGGACAGGCGGCGTTGACTCTCAATCTGTACAACCCGGAGGAATTCCCTCTCGGTAATGTCTTCCCCATTGACCGTCGCCACTTCAGGCTCGCCGGAAAAACCACCGACAATCGCGTCCATTCCCCAGATAGAAAGTGAAACAATCAGAAGGCCAATGATGATTTTGGCAATGGTGCCCTGGGCATTTTCCCGAATATCTTGAAGCATGTCTCTCCCGGATCCCTGATCAAAGTCTGTGAGGGTCTCTTAACGTAAAAAGGCGCATTCTTTCAGGAATGCGCCTTGAATTCATCTGGAGCAGGCTGGCAGCGGTATCGCCACCGGGCCAACCGCTCCGACAATGACCGGGAATCCCGGACATTGCCAGATGAAAGAGTCCGTTACTTAACGGAGTCTTTCAGGGCCTTACCTGCCTTGAACCCAGGCACTTTGGAGGCCGGGATCTTGATCTCGGCACCCGTCTGCGGGTTACGGCCAGTACGAGCGGCACGCTCTTTAACAGAGAAAGTACCAAAACCAATCAGGGTTACCTGATCGCCTTTTTTAAGGGCACCGGTGATAGAGGTGGTCATGGCATCCAGAGCACGGCCAGCAGCGGCTTTGGAGATATCTGCGGATTCTGCAATTGCATCGATCAGTTCGGACTTGTTCACACTAAACCCCTTCGATTTCAGGTTGAAGATGTTATAGGTTGGTTTGTTGTTTCCTGGACGTTCCCGACTATCGCATAAGCGGTCAGAGAATTCCATTCTTCACTATTTTTATTCCTTTCGGTTACTAACCGGTGTTCGGAATAGGCATTAACTGCGCGGGAGCCCTTGATATTGGCTGCTTCACGGCGAAACAGTTATACCAATGGGCTCTCTCGCATGTCAACAATTCAACGCGGGTTTAATGTGTATTTATGCGCTCTGCAGCGTCGCCGTCTTCGTCACGGGGCTTACCTGCACCCGGTTTCGAGGACGAATCTTCGGCGCGCGGTTCGGGCGGATAGGCCAGCGCAATGTCCAGAACCTCGTCAATCCATTTGACCGGACGGATCTCCAGTGATTCCTTGATGTTCTCCGGTATCTCTTTGAGATCACGAACATTTTCATCCGGGATAATCACCGTCTTGATGCCACCCCGGTGTGCCGCCAGAAGCTTCTCCTTGAGGCCGCCGATGGCCAGCACGCGGCCCCTCAGGGTGATCTCGCCGGTCATCGCCACATCGGCCCGAACCGGAATCTGGGTCAATGAAGAAACCAGTGCCGTGCACATGCCGATACCGGCGCTAGGACCATCTTTTGGCGTTGCGCCCTCAGGAACGTGAACGTGCAGATCGTGCTTTTCATGGAAATCGTCACTGATACCCAACCCCAGTGCGCGACTTCTGACCACTGTCAGGGCGGCCTGGATAGACTCCTGCATCACATCACCCAGGGAGCCAGTCTTGACCACCCGTCCCTTGCCTTTGGTCAACGCGCATTCGAGAGTCAGCAGCTCACCACCGACCTGGGTCCAGGCAAGGCCTGTTACCTGCCCGACCTGATTCTTCTCCTCGGCCAGGCCATACTTGAACTTCTTGACGCCGGAATAGTCCTCAAGCATCTCGGGCGAGAGCGTCACAGAGGCCTTGTCACCGCTTTCAACGTGATCCCGCACCACTTTGCGGCAGATCTTGGCGATCTCACGCTCAAGGCCGCGTACGCCGGCCTCACGGGTATAGTAGCGAATCAGGTCACGAAGCGTTTGCTCCGGCATGTCGAGTTCGTTCTTGCGCAGACCATTGGCCTTGACCTGCTTGGGCAGCAGATACTTCAGCGCAATGTTGACCTTCTCGTCCTCGGTGTACCCGGGAATACGAATAATCTCCATGCGGTCCAGCAGCGCCGGCGGAATGTCCATGGAGTTCGAGGTGCACACGAACATCACGTCGGAGAGATCGTAATCGACCTCCAGGTAATGGTCGTTGAAGGTGTGGTTCTGTTCCGGGTCGAGCACTTCCAGCAACGCTGATGCCGGGTCGCCACGATGGTCCATGCCCATCTTGTCGATCTCGTCGAACAGGAACAACGGGTTCTTCACACCCACCTTGGACAGCTTCTGAAGCAACTTGCCGGGCAAGGCACCAATGTAGGTTTTGCGGTGGCCACGAATCTCCGCTTCATCACGGACGCCGCCCAACGCCATACGTGTATACTTGCGATTGGTCGCGCGAGCGATCGATTGGCCAAGGGAGGTCTTACCAACACCGGGAGGACCTACCAGACAGAGAACCGGGCCCTTCACTTTTTTCACCCGGCTCTGAACCGCCAGATACTCAAGAATCCGCTTCTTCACCTCGTCCAGCCCGTAGTGATCCTCATCCAGGATATCGCGGGCCTTCTCTATATCGTGGCGAACACGGCTGCGTTTTTTCCAGGGAATGGCCAGCATCCAGTCGATGTAACCACGCACCACCGTTGCCTCTGCAGACATCGGTGACATCATCTTGAGCTTGTTCAGTTCCGCTTCGGTTTTCTTGCGGGCCTCTTCGGGCAGGCCGGCTTCCTCCAGCTTTTGCTCAAGCTCTTCAAAATCGTTGTTGCCCTCACCGAGGCTGCCCATCTCCTTCTGGATGGCTTTCATCTGCTCGTTGAGATAGTACTCCCGCTGACTCCGCTCCATCTGTTTCTTGACGCGGCCGCGGATGCGTTTTTCAACTTCGATCAGGTCAATTTCGCCGTCCAGCTTGCCTAGCAGCAAGTCAACGCGCTGGCGAATCTCGAGGGCTTCAAGAAGCTCCTGCTTCTCGGGAATCTTCAGCTCCAGATGGGCTGCCATGGTATCTGCAAGGCGCTCAAGCTCATTGATGCCGGTCAGCGCATTGGAGACTTCTGAGGGCACCTTCCTGGAGAGCTTCACGTACTTCTCGAACTCGTCCATCAGGGTTTTGACCAGTACTTCCTCTTCCCTGGCTGGCAGCGAGTCCTCATCCATCAGCATGGCCGTACCGGCGAGATACTCGCCTTCAGCGATGCCGGTAACGGTTGCACGGGCGTTGCCCTCAACCAGGACCTTGACGGTGCCATCCGGCAACCTGAGCATTTGCAATACTGTGGCTACAGTACCCATGGCAAACACATCATCCGGACCCGGTTCGTCCGTCGACGCATCTCTCTGAGCCACCAGCAGGATTTCCTTGTTGCCCTCCATGGCCGCTTCCAGTGCCTGTATGGACTTCTCTCGGCCCACAAACAGCGGCACCACCATGTGCGGGAACACCACCACATCTCTCAGCGGCAACAGCGGGTATTCTTGCACGGACTCTTCAGGTATCAGGGTCATAGAAAATCCTCTGACGATGTTTGATTCAGCATATCACCCTTCATTGGGGCGACAGCAAAAATTGCAATCTTTTTACGCGCCCAGGCACCATTTCCCGGCACGGTGCGGGCATAAAAAAAGGGCGTTTCCGCCCTTTTTTAAACGCCGACTGACCGGAGCATTAATCTTCCGGTACCGCCTTGGCGTGGTCGCTGCTCGCATAAATCTTGAAGGGCTCGGATTGGCCGCTGATGACGCTCTCGTCAATCACCACCTTGGAGACATCATGTTCAGACGGGATCTGATACATGGTGTCCAGCAATGTCGCCTCCATGATGGAACGAAGACCACGGGCGCCGGTTTTGCGCTCCATGGCTTTGCGAGCAACAGCCCGCAACGCGTCTTCACGAAAATCCAGTTCCACGCCTTCCATGTCAAACAGCTTCTGGTACTGTTTGGTCAGAGCGTTCTTGGGCTCAGTCAGTATCTGGACAAGCGCCTCTTCATCCAGTTCCGTCAGAGTCGCCACCACCGGCAAACGACCGACGAACTCCGGGATCAGGCCATATTTGACCAAATCCTCGGTTTCGACATCCTTAATGATATCGCCCGTGTTCTTGGTATCGTCCGGGCTCTTCACCAGCGCAGAGAAACCAATACTGCTACGCTCTGAGCGCTCCTGAATCACCTTATCCAGGCCGGCAAAGGCGCCGCCGCAGATAAACAGCATGTTACCGGTGTCCACCTGCAGGAATTCCTGCTGCGGGTGTTTGCGGCCGCCCTGGGGAGGAACGGACGCCACGGTGCCCTCAATCAGCTTGAGCAGGGCCTGCTGAACGCCCTCACCGGACACATCCCGGGTAATGGACGGGTTATCAGACTTGCGGGAAATCTTGTCAATTTCATCGATGTACACAATGCCCCGCTGGGCCTTGTCGACATCGTAGTCGCATTTCTGCAGAAGTTTCTGGATGATGTTCTCGACGTCTTCACCGACGTAGCCCGCCTCGGTCAACGTGGTTGCGTCAGCAATAGTGAAGGGAACATTCAGCATCCGAGCCAGCGTTTCGGCAAGCAGGGTCTTACCACTACCCGTCGGGCCGATCAGCAGGATATTACTCTTGCCAAGTTCTACCTCGGCCTTGCCCTCACCGTAGCGGAGGCGCTTGTAGTGGTTATAAACCGCTACAGACAGCACCACCTTGGCCCGGTCCTGGCCGATCACGTATTCATTCAGCGTGTCGCGGATTTCAGCGGGTGTCGGAAGACGATCACTGGCCTCTTCCTGTGCATTTTCCTGGATTTCCTCCCGGATAATATCGTTGCACAGATCGACGCACTCGTCGCAGATGAACACCGAGGGCCCTGCAATGAGCTTACGGACTTCATGCTGGCTCTTTCCACAAAACGAGCAGTACAGCAACTTGCCGTTATCGTCGCCCCTGCCGTTTCTTTCATCTGCCATTGAAATACCTCTGAGCTTGGTTTGCCGGCGCACTCACCTCAATACGCCGGCAGGGAATGTTGCGATTACCTTCAGTATTATTTATTCGGTACACGCTTATCAAGTATAGAATCAATCAGCCCGTAGTCCTTCGCCTGCTGAGGATCCATGAAATTATCACGGTCCGTATCCTTGGCGATGGTGTCCAGCTTCTGGCCGGTATGATGGGCCAGGATAGAATTCAGGGTGTGACGGATCTTCAGAATCTCACGTGTGTGGATCTCAATATCCGTAGCCTGCCCCTGGTAACCGCCTAACGGCTGATGAATCATAACCCGCGAATTCGGCAGACAGGCACGCTTGCCCTCTGCACCGCCCGCCAGCAGAAAAGCGCCCATGCTGGCAGCTTGACCCACGCACAGCGTGGCCACATCGGGCTTGATGAACTGCATGGTGTCATAGATAGACATACCCGCAGTAACGGAGCCACCCGGGCTGTTGATGTACAGATGAATGTCCTTGTCCGGGTTCTCGGACTCAAGGAACAGCAACTGAGCCACAATCAGGTTGGCCATATGGTCTTCAACCGGGCCCACCAGGAAGATTACCCGCTCCTTTAACAGACGGGAAAAGATGTCAAAAGAACGTTCGCCTCGTGCGGTCTGCTCGATAACGATTGGTACCAGGCCGGAATTGGTAACCATTGCGGGACCATCAATTGGTGTCTGCGTCATGATGCGCGTGAACTCCTTCTGGACAATGGAGTGGCGTTTTATCGCCACCGCTTATAAATCAGCTACGCCTCGTTTTTCTTATCGCTATTACTGTGCCAGCACCGGGCCAAGATGAAAACAGCCGGACGTACCGGCTGTTCTACTTCCCAGGCATGCAGGGCCAATCTGTAATAGCCCTGCCGTCTTTAGCGCTGCTGCTGACCGGCCTGGATAGCCTCTTCGTACTTCAGCTTCTTCTCCTTGACCTTGGCCTGGTCAAGAATCAGATCAACAACCGCATCTTCAAGAACAGATGACTCGATCTGCTGCTTCTGTTCAGGGCTGCTGTTGAAATGCGCCACAACCTCTTCAGGTTGTTCATACGTTGACGCAATTTCCTGGATCTTTTCATCCACTTTAGCAGGATCTGCCTTCAGGTCGTTCTGCTTGACGACTTCCTGGAACAGAAGGCCTGTTTTCACACGGCGACGGGCCTGCTCTTCGAAGATTTCCTTAGGCAGCTGCTGGAAGTCTACCTGGCCGCCGAACCGCTGTACCGCATCCTGGCGCAGGCGATCAATCTCCTGATCCACCAGGGCCGTGGGCACATCAAGCTCGGTGCTTTCCAGAAGCCCCTCAACCACGTCATTCTTAACCTTGTTGGAGACCGCCTGCTTGAGCTCACGCTCCATGTTCTTCTGCACTTCTTCACGGAACGTGGCTTCGTCTTCAGCGTCGATACCAAATTTCTTGAAGAATTCAGCATCCAGCTCCGGAAGCTGCGGCTCCTGAACCTCGTGAATCTTGATATCGAACTTAGCCGGCTTGCCCGCCAGCTCTTCGTTCTGGTAGTCCTCGGGGAAGGTCACTTCGATTTCAAGCTCTTCACCGGCCTTGCCGCCGACGATGCCCTTTTCGAAACCGGGAATCATCTGGCCTGAGCCAAGGGTCAGCTTGTGATTCTCGGCAGCACCACCCTCGAACTCTTCACCATCAACAGTGCCTTTAAAATCAATCAGCACCACATCCTTGTTCTTGGACTTACGCTTGACCGACTTCATGGTGGCCTGCTGGCGACGCAGGTTGTCGATCATGGTGTCAACGTCTTTATCGGCAATCTCAGCTTTCGGCTTCTCAACGGAGATCTTGCTGAAGTCACCCAGCTCCACTTCCGGCAGTACTTCGAAAATGGCGACGAACTCCAGGTCCTTGCCCTCTTCCATGGTTTTCGGCTCGAACTTCGGCCAACCCGCCGGGTTGATGTCCTGCTCCTGCAGCGCCTTGATGTAGTTGTCGCGCATAACCTCGCCGACAATCTCCTGACGGACACTGTCACCAAAACGACGCTTCACCACACGCATGGGCACCTTGCCCGGGCGGAAACCGTTCATCTTTACCGTGCGAGCGGTTTCCTGCAGGCGTTTCTGAACCGCCTGGTCGATTTCCTGGGCGGGCACACCGATTGTCATCCGACGTTCGATGTTGGAGGTCGTTTCAACAGACACTTGCATGGAAGATCCTCAAATTACAGGTTCGGTATGTGAATGAAAATAAAAGCTAAAATCGATTTCAGGACGAATTTCCTGAAAAGGACGTAAATTTAAAAGCGGGTAGTTTATCACGGTTTGCCGTGCCGAGAGAATCCACCTGTTACAGGCAGTTTCAGGGAATGCAACCTCACCGCTCTATCATCTTGAACGAGAGTTGGGGACTAAACTGTAAAAAGAAAGGGGGTTGCGTGCGCCAACGCCACGAGAATCCTTTTCCGTCCACTTTCTATAACCCATAAAAAAACCCCCTCAGAAATCCTGAGGGGGTTTTTGATTTGGTACCTCGGGAGGGACTTGAACCCCCACGCCTTGCGGCAATAGGACCTAAACCTATCGTGTCTACCAATTCCACCACCGAGGCAAAAAAATCGGAATTCTCAATCTAAAGGAGCTGCGCATCACTGTAAGCGGGAAAGTGGGGTGGACGAAGGGGTTCGAACCCTCGACCGCAGGAGTCACAATCCTGAGCTCTACCAACTGAGCTACGTCCACCACATCCAGACTACCGCCGGGCAGACCCCAACAGGTACTTCAGGTTAACTTTGCTGATTCGGTGTCTCCGGGACGGATCAAACCGTCTGCGGTATGGCGCGCCCGGCAGGACTCGAACCTGCGACCACCGGCTTAGAAGGCCGATGCTCTATCCAGCTGAGCTACGAGCGCATAAACCGTTCGCCCACCTGACTGTTCAATATCCTGGACTGGCCAGAAAGTGGTCGGGGTAGAGAGATTCGAACTCCCGACATCCTGCTCCCAAAGCAGGCGCGCTACCAGACTGCGCTATACCCCGTCTAAACTGAACAACAGATACCTCAGCAAAGTTGGCGCGCATATTACCGGCGCCGAACCGGTCCGTCAACACGCATTTGGGGTTTTCGCCCATCGATTGGCGACGGAGCCCAAGCATGAGACAATGCTGCGCCTTTATTTTCGCACAACCGACAAGACAAAGACATGAGCGCCAAACTGATCAACGGAAAAGATATCGCCGCCTCTGTGCGACAACAGGTTGCGGCAGGAACCGAGGCCCGTAAACAGCAGGGGCTTCGTGCGCCCGGCCTGGCTGTGGTACTGGTGGGCAATGACCCGGCCTCGCACGTATACGTAGGCAATAAACGCAGGGCCTGTGACGAGGCGGGCATCATGTCGCTCTCCTACGACCTTCCGGAAGACACGTCACAGGAGGCCCTGGAGGCTCTGGTCGACGAGCTCAACGAGAACCCTGACGTAGACGGCATCCTGGTGCAGCTTCCCCTGCCCGACCATATGGACGCAGACCCCATTCTGGTAAAGATCCGCCCTGACAAGGATGTAGACGGCTTCCACCCCTACAACATCGGCCGCCTGATGCAGCGCAAACCGGCCCTGAGACCCTGCACGCCCGCAGGCGTCATCACCCTGCTGGACAGCGTAGACACCCCTTACAAGGGCCAGCACGCGGTTATCGTCGGCGCATCCAACATCGTCGGCCGCCCGATGACCATGGAACTGCTGCTCAAAGGCGCCACAGTCACAATATGCCACCGGTTTACCGACAATCTCGAGAAATTTGTGCGGGAAGCGGACATTCTGATTGCCGCGGTCGGAAAGCCAGGACTGATCAAGGGCGAGTGGGTCAAGCCCGGAGCAACGGTGATTGATGTGGGCATCAACCGGATGGAAGACGGCAAACTGCGTGGCGATGTGGATTTCGCAGCGGCGTCGGAGCGGGCTGCTTACATCACCCCGGTTCCGGGAGGCGTAGGGCCGATGACCATTGCCACGCTACTACAGAACACGCTCTATGCAGCGAACGAGCTACACAAGGATTAATCTGGCCTCATAAAAAAACCCCGCATTCGCGGGGTTTTTTATCACCGGCCCGGATTACTGACCGTACTTCTCTTTCGCCTTCAGACGATAGGCGTGCAGAAGCGGCTCGGTATAGCCATTTGGCTGTTCACGGCCCTTGAGAACCAGATCCATGGCGGCCTGGAAGGCAATGCTGCCCTCAAACTCCGGCGCCATGTCACGGTAGGACGGGTCGTTCGCATTCTGGCGATCAACCACCGCTGCCATGCGCTTCATGGTTTCATTGATCTGCTCTTCGGTGCAGATGCCATGGTAGAGCCAGTTGGTCAGCAACTGCGAAGCGATACGCAGGGTAGCGCGGTCTTCCATCAGTCCCACGTCATTGATATCGGGAACCTTGGAGCAACCGACACCGCTGTCGATCCAGCGCACCACGTAACCAAGAATACCCTGGGCGTTGTTGTCCAGCTCCTGCTGAATTTCTTCCGCCGACAGGGATTTCGGGTCGTCCATTACAGGCACGGTCAGGATGTCATCCAGGTTGGCACGGGTGCGACTTTCCAGCTCTTGCTGGATATCCGCAACGCTCACCTGATGATAATGGGTGGCGTGCAACGTAGCCGCTGTTGGTGATGGAACCCACGCGGTATTGGCCCCGGCTTTCGGGTGGCCAATCTTGGCTTCCAGCATACCTGCCATCAGGTCCGGCATCGCCCACATACCTTTACCGATCTGGGCAACACCTCGGAAACCGGTTTCCAGCCCGACGTCCACGTTCCACTGCTCGTAGGCCTGAATCCAGGCAGCCTGCTTCATCGGCCCCTTGCGGATAAACGGCCCCAACTCCATGGACGTGTGGATTTCGTCACCAGTGCGGTCAAGGAAGCCGGTATTGATGAATACGGCACGCTCCCTGGCGGCATGGATACAGGACTTGAGGTTAACGGTGGTGCGCCGCTCTTCGTCCATGATGCCAACTTTCAGGGTGAAGGCCGGCAGACCGAGCGCATCTTCAACACGACCGAAGAACTCATTGGTAAACGCCACTTCTTCAGGCCCGTGCATCTTCGGCTTAACAATGTAAACCGAGCCGGTGGTGCTGTTCTGCAGCTTTCCAGTGCCCTTGAGGTCGTGAATCGCGATCAGTGAGGTCATGAGGCCGTCCATCAGCCCCTCAGGCACTTCACTGCCGTCTTTCAGCAGGATGGCCGGGTTGGTCATCAGGTGACCCACGTTACGCACAAACATCAGGCTGCGGCCTTTCAGCACCAGCTCTCCGCCTTCCGGCTTGGTGTAGGCACGATCACCGTGCATCTTGCGGGTGGTTTGCTGGCCGCCTTTCTCGAAGGTTTCTTCCAGATCGCCCTTCATCAGCCCCAACCAGTTGCGGTAGGCCAGAGCCTTATCATCCGCATCCACGGCAGCGACAGAATCCTCACAGTCCATGATGGTGGTCAGAGCCGACTCCATCAGCACATCTTTTACATGCGCCCCGTCATCCTTCCCGATCGGGTGGCTGGCATCGACCTGAATCTCGAAATGCATGCCATTCTTGACCAACAGCACGCCCGTGGGTGCATCGGCGGCGCCGGTGTAACCCACAAAGCCGGACTCGTCTTTCAGGCCGGTAGACTCACCGTTCTGCAACTTGACCACCAGCTTGCCACCCTCAACCAGATACTGGGCTGCGTCTTTGTGGCTGCCAGAAGCCAGCGGAGCGGAACTGTCCAGAAGGTTGCGCGCAAATTCAATGACCTTGGCACCACGAACCGGGTTATAGCCACGGCCTTTTTCGGCGCCGTTTTCCTCGGAGATCGCATCGGTGCCGTACAGCGCGTCGTAAAGGCTACCCCAACGGGCGTTGGCAGCGTTCAGTGCAAAACGGGCGTTCATCACCGGAACCACAAGCTGGGGACCCGCCATGGTGGCCACTTCCGGATCCACATTTGAGGTGGAGATTTTGAAGTCGCCAGGCTCATCAACCAGGTAGCCGATATCCTTCAGGAACGACTTGTACTCGGCCATGTCGAGCTTCTGGCCCTTGTGGTCACGATTCCAGGTGTCCATTTTCTCCTGGATGTCGTCGCGCTTGGCAAGCAGCTCTTTGTTGCGGGGAGCCAATTCGTGAACAATCTTGTCGAACTCGGCCCAGAATTTGTCAGCGTCGACACCCGTGCCCGGAATTGCTTCGTTATTAACGAAATCGAACAGGTTCTTTGCGACCTGAAGGTCGCCGACTTGTACGCGTTCTGTCATCGTTGTTTGCCTCAGTGGGTTACTGTATTCCCTGCCCTTTTTACGGGTTTACCCGTCAGGGCCGTTATAATTCGAGGGCGGTATTGTACGGGAATTTCCCTACAAGGTCATTCCCGCGCCAACAACACGACCTTTGGTTGACATCATCCCCTGCGCCAGCTGGTGCCTTCGCGACTGTCGTCCAGGATAATGCCTTTATCGGCCAACTCATCCCTTATACGGTCCGCCTCGGCGAAATCTTTCTGCTTCCGCGCATCGGCTCGGGCCTGGATCATCGCCTCAATGTCGTCTGCACTGAGCTCGCCGCCAGTGTCGGCCTGGAAGTAGGCTTCCGGGTCCTGCTGCAACAAACCCAGGATACCCCCGAGCCTTACAAGCACTGCCGCTTGCTGGTTAGCCTTTTCGTCGCGCCCTTCCCTGCGGTCCAGGTTGATTTCATTAGCGACAGCATGAAGAACCGCAATGGCTCCTGCGGTGTTGAAGTCGTCATTCATGGCCTCGGCAAAACGCTGGTCGTGTTCCGTTTCCGCCACGTTCTTGGCCGGCACCAGACCACGCAGGGCATGATAGAGCCGGGTGAGCGTACGCCCTGCTTCCGCGAGATTTTCTTCCGAGTAATCCACCTGACTGCGGTAATGACTGGACACCAGGAAGTAACGCACCACCTCCGGCGCATACTTCTCAAAGATCTCACGGATGGTGAAGAAATTGCCCAGGGACTTGGACATTTTCTCCTTGTTCACCCGAATAGCACCGGCGTGCATCCAGGTGTTCACGAATGTGTGACCATTGGCACACTCGGACTGGGCAATTTCATTCTCATGGTGCGGGAACAACAAATCCGGCCCGCCGCCGTGGATGTCGAAGGTTTCGCCGAGGCAGCGGTTAGACATGGCGGAACATTCGATATGCCAGCCTGGACGGCCATCTCCCCAAGGCGAAGGCCAACTTACCTCACCCTCTTTGGCGGCTTTCCAAAGCACGAAATCCGCCGGGCTGCGCTTGGCTTCCTGAACATCCACCCTTGCGCCAGCCACAAGGTCTTCAAGCTTTTTCTTGCTGAGTTTGCCGTAATCGGAGTACGACTCTACGGAGAAGTAGACGTCGCCGTTATCGGCAGCATAGGCATGACCGCCTGAAACGAGCTTGTGGATCATGGCCACAATGTCATTAATGTATTCGGTCGCACACGGCTCCTCTGTAGGCGACAAAACACCCAGCTTGGCCTCATCCTCGTGCATGGCCTTGATCATGCGCTTGGTGAGGTCGCTATAAACTTCGCCATTCTCGTCAGCCCGGCGCAGGATCTTGTCGTCGATGTCGGTGATATTGCGCACGTATTGGACATCGTAGCCGCTGTGACGCAGGTACCGCGTGATCACATCAAACGCCACCAACACCCGCGCATGCCCCAAATGACAGTAGTCATATACCGTCATGCCGCAGACATACATGCGAACCTTTCCTGGTTCGATCGGCTGGAACTCTTCCTTTTGCTGACTAAGGGTGTTGTAGATTCTAATCACGCTACGCTCGTTAAATAATTGAATGAATGTATCACCGAACTTACTTGCCCTTGCCCCAGGAATCCCTGAGGGTCACGGTACGGTTAAACACCGGACGGCCTGCTGCCTCAGTCAGCTCCTGATCGCAGAAGAAATACCCCTCACGCTCGAACTGATATGGCAAATCAGTACGGGGCTGGGCCAAACTCTTCTCTACTCTGGCGCCTTTGAGGACCACCAGAGATTCCGGGTTGATCAGGTCCACAAAGTCAGTCTCTTTATCACTGTCCGGCGACTCATGGTTGAACAGGCGGTCGTATTGATTGATATCCGTCTCAACGCTGTCAGTGGCCGACACCCAATGAACGACACCGTTCGGTTTGTAGCCTTCGGGGTTAACGCCGAGGGTATTGGGATCGTACTCGCATTTCAGTTCAACAATCTCACCGCTGTCGTCACGGATAACCTCACGGCAGGTCATGACGTATCCGCCACGCAGACGCACCGCCTGATCCGGAGCAAGACGTTTCCATTTACGGGGCGGTTCTTCCGCGAAATCTTCCCGGTCGATGTACAGGGTCTGGCTCCAGGTCACTTCACGCTCGCCCATGTCCGGGTTCTGAGGGTGAACCGGCAACACCAGGGTTTCGGTCTTGTCTTCCGGGTAATTGGTCAGTGTCACCTTCAACGGCCGCATTACGCACATGGCGCGGGGCGAACGGGTGTTCAGGTCTTCGCGGATGGCGTGCTCCAGCATCCCCATATCCACAGTGCCGCCGGCCTTGTTGACACCGATCATGTCACAGAAGGTACGGACGGAATCCGGGGTATAACCACGGCGGCGCATTCCGGAGATGGTGGGCATGCGTGGGTCATTCCAGCTATCCACAAAGCCTTCGTCCACCAAACGCTTGAGTTTGCGCTTGCTGGTGATGGTGTAATTGAGATTCAGCCGGGCAAATTCGATCTGCCGTGGCTGGCAGGGAGCTGAGATGTTGTCCAGCACCCAATCATAGAGCGGGCGATGATCCTCGAATTCCAGTGTGCACAGGGAGTGCGTAATCCCCTCCATGGCGTCGGAAATCGGGTGGGTGAAGTCATACATCGGATAGATGCACCATTTATCGCCAGTCTGGTGATGGTCGGCATAACGAATCCGGTACAGAATCGGGTCCCGCAGATTGATGTTCGGGGAGGCCATATCGATTTTGGCGCGCAGCACCAGCTCACCGTTCTGATACTTACCGGCGCGCATATCGCGGAACAGCTGAAGGTTTTCTTCCACCGGCCGGTCACGATAGGGGCTGTTCTGGCCCGGTTCTTTAAGCGTACCCCGGTACTCGGCCATCTGATCGGCAGTCAGCGCGCACACATAGGCTTTGCCCTTTTCAATCAACTCAACGGCAAAGTCGTAAATGGCGTCAAAATAGTCCGAAGCGTAGCGAACCTCTCCGCTCCATTCACAACCCAGCCAATGAACATCCTTCTTGATGGAGTCAATGTACTCCTGGGATTCCTTTTCCGGATTAGTATCATCAAACCGCAACGTGCATTCACCGCCAAAGGTTTCCGCAATGCCGAAATTCAGGCAAATGGATTTGGCGTGGCCGATGTGCAGGTAACCATTCGGCTCGGGCGGAAAACGGGTCACAACCTTACCCGTGTGTTCGCCTTTGGCAACGGCGTCTTCGATCAGGCTCTGGATGAAGTTATGGGCTTTCTTGGACTCGGCGCTCATACAATCTCAATCGTAGGGTGTGTATCTGAAACCGCGTATTATACTCACAAATCATTGCCTAACTCATGCACGCGTACAAACTCTTCAGTACAATAACAGCCACGTTGCTTTTAATACCTACTTGAACAGGAAACCCTGATGATTCTGCTGAAAACCTCCCACGGTGACATCACTCTGGAACTGGATTACGACAAGGCCCCCGAGACTGCCAAAAACTTCGAACAGTACGTTCGCGACGGTTTCTATGACGGGCTGATTTTCCACCGTGTCATCAGCAACTTCATGATTCAGGGTGGCGGCTTTGAACCGGGGATGACCCCGCGAAAGACCCGCGAGCCCATTCAAAACGAAGCCAACAACGGCCTCAGCAATATGCAGGGCACCGTTGCCATGGCCCGCACCATGGACCCGCACTCCGCCACGGCGCAGTTCTTCATCAACGTCGAGAACAACGGCTTCCTCGACCACACCGCCGAGAATGCCGAAGGCTGGGGCTACTGCGTTTTCGGCAAGGTTGTGGAAGGCATGGAAACCGTCAATGCCATTCGCGCGGTGCGTACCACTATGCGTGCAGGCCATCAGGATGTGCCTGCAGAAGATGTGGTGATCGAGAAAGCCGAAATCACAGGGGACGGAGGCGCGGCGTGACCACGCTGTTCATCTCAGATTTACACCTGGAAGAGTCCCGCCCGGACATCACCAACGCGTTTTTGGGATTCCTTGAAGAGAAGGCCCTAGGGGTAGAGCAACTCTACATTCTCGGCGACTTTTTCGAAGCCTGGATTGGCGATGACGAGCGAACGCCCCTGCAGGAGCAGATTGCGGCGGCACTGCGCGCGGTCAGTGATTCGGGCACCAGGTTGTACCTGATGCACGGAAACCGGGACTTTCTGATTGGCGAAGATTACTGCAACCGAATCGGCGCCACTCTACTGGATGACCCAACGGTGGTGGATCTTTACGGCACGCCTACCCTGCTAATGCACGGTGACAGCCTGTGTACCGCGGATGTGGAGTACCAAAAATTCCGCGCCAACATGCGCAACCCGCAATGGCAGCAGATGATTCTCCAACGACCCCTGGCCGAACGTCAGCAGATGGCCCGTCAATTACGGGAAATCAGCATGGCCAAGAACCAGGGCAAGGAAGAGTTCATTATGGACGTCACCGCGGATGAGGTGGTGAAGGAAATGGAGGCGCACGGGGTGCAACGACTGATCCACGGCCACACCCATCGTCCGGCTGTTCACGAGCTGGAGGCAGGCGGTAAGCCGGCAAAGCGGATTGTGCTGGGCGACTGGGACGAGAACGTCTGGTGGCTGGAGGTAGAACCGGACAAGGAACCGGTTCTTACCAAACAACCACTGTAAAAAGAGCCGGGCGACGCCCGGCTCTTTCCGTTAGGTGTTGCAGGCCGTTCAATGCTGCAGGATCTGCTTCAGGAACTTCTGGGTCCTGGGCTCCTGCGGGTTGGTGAAGAAATCGTGGGGCGGCGCCTCTTCAACGATTTCACCACCGTCCATGAAAATCACCCGGTCAGCCACCGTCTTGGCGAAGCCCATCTCATGGGTAACGCACAACATGGTCATGCCACTGCCCGCCAGCTCAATCATGACGTCCAGCACCTCCTTGATCATCTCAGGGTCCAGCGCGGACGTCGGCTCGTCAAACAGCATGATTTTCGGCTTCATACACAGCGCCCTGGCGATAGCCACCCGCTGTTGCTGACCGCCGGAAAGCTGACCTGGGAATTTGTTGGCCTGGTCCGGAATCTTTACCCGCTCCAGGTATTCCATCGCCGTGGCCTCGGCTTCCTTGCGCGGCGTTTTCCGCACCCAGATCGGTGACAGGCAGCAGTTCTCGAGCACCGTCAAATGCGGGAACAGGTTGAAATGCTGAAACACCATGCCAACCTCGCGTCGGACGCTGTCGATCTGACGTACGTCGTCGGTCAGCTCCACGTCGTCGACAATGATTTTGCCTTGCTGGTGTTCCTCTAACCGGTTGATACAGCGAATGAACGTGGATTTACCCGAACCGGAGGGGCCACATATCACGATGCGCTCGCCATGGCGAACCGCCAGGTTGAGGTCCTTCAGCACGTGGAAATCGCCGTACCACTTGTGCATGCCCTCCACCCGAATAATATCGGACTTGCCAACGTCCGAAGACGGTGACGATTGCGTATCAGGAGTTTGCGTTTGTTCTGTCATTGGTTTACCCATCAGGTTCTGTGACCGGTATCGAGTTTGCGCTCAAGGTTCTGGCTGTATCGGGAGATGCCGAAGCAAAACACCCAGAAACAGAACGCCACAAAGACATACCCCTCCACGGCCACGTTCTGCCAGGCGGGGTCCGTAACCGTCGATTGAACGGTGCCGAGAATATCGAATAGCCCGATAATCAGCACCAGCGTTGTGTCCTTGAACAACGAGATAAACGTATTAACGATGCCGGGAATAACAAGCTTGAGCGCCTGGGGCAGGATAATCAGTCCCATTTTCTTCCAGTATCCAAGGCCCAACGCACTGGCGGCTTCGTACTGCCCACGGGGAATCGCCTGCAGGCCGCCGCGAATGACCTCCGCCATATAAGCCGATTGCCAGAGCGTGATACCGATGAGTGCCCGCGCCAGTTTCTCGAAGTTCATGCCCTCCGGGAGGAACAACGGCAGCATCACCGAGGCCATAAACAGAACCGTAATCAACGGGACTGCTCGCCACACTTCGATGAAAACCACACAGAGCCCACGGATGATCGGCATCTCGGAGCGACGCCCCAGTGCCAGCAAGGTGCCGATTGGCAGCGAAGCAATGATGCCGATATACGCCAGAATCAGCGTCAGCATCAGCCCACCCCACTTCGAACTCTGAACCTCTTCCAGGCCAAACACGCCACCCGGAATCAGGAAGTAGCCGACAATCGGCAGCCCGGTCAGGCCGAACAATCCCAGCCATTTACGGCCAGGAAAGCGTTCAATGAACTGAGGCGCGAAAGACAGTGCCAGCAGGCCGAACATGATGTCCACGCGCCACTGGAATTCCTCGGGGTAAAACCCGTAGATAAAGAAATTAAGCCGCTGGTTGATAAACAGCCAGCAGGCTCCCGCTCCGGTACAGTCACTCGGGTCACTGCCCTGGAAGTTCGCATCCAGCAATACCCAATTGAGCAAGGGACCCACGCTGGTCACGATCAGATAGCCCACCAACAGGGTCAGAATCGTGTTGTGCCAGCTTGAAAACAGGTTTTCCCGCGCCCACCGGACCGGATCAATGCGCCTTTTTGGCGCTTTCATGGTTGACTCAGCCATCATCGCTCCTTAATCGCTACAGCCCGGTTATAGATATTCATAAACAGGGAGATCAACAGGCTGATGGTGAGATAAACGGCCATGGTAATGGCCACAACTTCCACGGCCTGGCCGGTCTGGTTCAGCGTGGTTCCCATGAACACCGCGACCAGATCGGGATAACCGATGGCCGTAGCGAGCGAGGAGTTCTTCACCAGGTTGAGATATTGGCTCGTCAACGGCGGGATAATCACCCGCATCGCCTGGGGAATCACCACCAATCTGAGCGTAAGACCATTCGGAAGGCCCAGTGCCTTCGATGCCTCAGTCTGCCCCTTGCTGACCGACAGGATGCCGGACCGAACGATTTCCGCGATGAAGCTGGCGGTGTACAGGGACAAGGCAATCCATAGCGCCGCCAGTTCCGGAATGATGGAAATGCCACCACCGAAATTGAAGCCCTTCAGTGCTGGCAAATCCCATTCCAGGGGCTGACCGGCGAGGAGGTACGACACTATCGGAACCAGAACCAGAATGCCCACGCCCACCTTGAACGTTGGGAAAATCGCTCCGGTCGCCAGTTGGCGCCTCTTGGCCCATACACGAATGCCAATGACGGCTGCAATGGCCGCGAGAACGCCTCCCCACACCAGACCAAAGCCATCCTGAGTCACCGGCTCCGGCACATACAGGCCACGATTGTTGAGGAAAAAAGCTCCGCCGACGTCCACGCTCTGGCGCGGTGAAGGCAGGCTGCTGAGCACCGCAAAGTACCAGAAGAAAATCTGCAGCAGCAGGGGGATGTTGCGGATCACTTCGATATAAGCCAGAGAGACTTTGGCAACCAGCCAGTTACTTGAAAGCCTGGCGACACCGATGATGAAACCGAGGATAGTGGCGGTCACCACACCCATTGCCGATACCAGAAGGGTATTGGTCAGGCCGACCCAAAAGGTTCGACCGTACGACATGGTGGCGTCGTAAGGGACCAGGCTCATGATGATGCCGAACCCGGCTGATTCATCAAGGAACCCGAAACCGGTGCTAATGCCACGGCTTTCCATATTGGAAAGCGTATTGTCGATAAGAATCCAGCCACCCCAGAAGACGAGGGCAATGGCTACTACCTGGAAAAAAATAGCGCGAACCCGCGGGTCGTACCAGGGCTTTGGCCCCGCAGGTTTGGAATCAAAGGTTTGTTTTTTCATGCATGTTCCCGGAAAGCTAGCCCGCGACGAAACGAATCACAGATGTCAGTGGGCGGCTCCAACGGGAGCGCGCCCACTGGGTGCTTTCAGGTATTAACGTACCGGAGGCGCGTACATAACACCGCCTTCGGTCCACAGGGCGTTGATGCCCCGCTCCAGACCAAGCGGAGTGTCCGGGCCTACGTTACGATCGTACATCTCGCCGTAGTTGCCGACCTGTTTGATGGCCTTGGCACCAAAATCATCCGGCAGACCGAGCTTGGCTCCCATATCACCGTCAGTGCCCAGCAGACGCTGGATGTTCGGGTTGTCAGACTTCAGCATGTCATCAACGTTGGCGCTGGTAACGCCCAGCTCTTCAGCGTTGATCTGTACCGACAACACCCACTTCACGATATTGAACCACTGGTCATCGCCCTGGCGTACGACCGGTCCGAGGGGCTCCTTGGAGATGGTGTTGGGAAGGATCTTGGCGGAATCGGGGTCGGACAGTTTGGAGCGAAGTGCCGCAAGCTGTGAACGGTCTGAGGTCAGCACGTCACAACGACCGGACGCAAAGCCCTGGACCGTCTGTTCAGAGGTGTCAAATACAATGGGCTTGTATTCCATGCCCTTGGCGCGGAAGTAATCCGACAGGTTGAGCTCGGTGGTTGTACCGGCCTGGATACAGACAGTCGCACCGTCCAGTTGGGTGGCATCGTCCACGCCAATGCCCTTGTTCACCAGGAAGCCCTGACCGTCGTAGTAGTTAACACCGGCAAAGTTGAGACCCAGCGATGCATCCCGGGTAAGCGTCCACGTGGTATTACGGGACAACATGTCTATTTCACCCGACTGGAGTGCGGTAAAACGCTCTTTCGCGGTCAAAGGCGTGAACTCGACCGCCTTAGCGTCCCCAAAAATCGCTGCGGCTACGGCACGACAGGTGTCGACGTCTATACCGGTCCAGTTACCTTTGTCGTCCGGCTGTGAAAACCCCGGAAGACCACTTGTTACACCACACTGCAAATGCCCTTTTTCCTTGACGCTTTCAAGCGTCGTAGCCGCACTAGCAACCGAAGCGATAAAAACTCCACACAGCATGGCTGCGCCGACGGCAATCGACTTGGCGTTCTTCATTATCTTATCTCCAAAATTCCGTTGGTTAGAGGTGCACTGAATATGAGCAATTTACGAGCCAGATATACCAACGTGTTGATTTATAGTATTTGTTTTATCAAACAAGCAGCCTCGAATACTGTCTTCAACCTCTACAGGCCACAACTTTGTGCAGCGAATGCCTCACATCAGCACGCGCTGACAGACCATAGGGCAGGCAATTTCTCAACCACTTCCCTATAAAGTAGAAGGCGTTCGCCAATTGGACCAGTTTTCACGAATTATTTTGGTGCGACCAAAGTATGATCCGGCTCCCGATAGCTTTCCAAACGACTGAGCCAGCCCGCCAGCCAGCGCTCTCGTTCGATCGGAGCGTCGGCGTTCCCGGCCCGACGGGTCAATACATAGGCGGCTGCGCTTCGGAATCGGTCAAGGGTCGGCCGGTCATCGCCTTTCATGGCAAGAAGGACCTGTAACAACCCCCATCCTTCACCGTTGTATTGCTCCGTGGCGGACAACCCCTCCCCCTTGAAGTTCACATAGTCAATGACGGCATAAACCCCGCCGGACGTGCTGACCAGTTCCTCAAGATGCCGCTTTACACGTGCTCGTTGGGCGTCAGGAGCTGCCTGAATGACGCGTAACAGGGAGCTACTTGCCCGCTGGACAATAAAGCCGGCCTGGAGATCCCGGGTCGCCAGCAGAAACTCCCTCAGTTCAGCAACACGCGCAGAATCTGCTACCTCGAGAAAAGCGGCTCTGTCGGGCCATGGCGCGTCAAATGGATCCAGCCGTGCAAGCCAGCGGGGCAATGGTGCGTCACGCTTGGCCATGTACCGAATCAGTGCGGGAAAGCTTTCTACGAACCGCCCCTCCACTGCCGACGGATACCAGATAAAATGCCCGATACCGAGCGACGGAAAGGCTTCCCCTTTGTTCCAGTGCACAAGGCAGGCTTTCTTCGCAGAACATTCATTACGAAAAATCTGCTGCCCCACCCAGTCAAGTTCAGCGTCACTTAGTGTAATCGTAGGTGCGCTTAGGTCCTGCACGCTTGTCGATTCTGCTCCCGCAGGCGGGGGATCCTTTTCATCGGAGCACCCTGACAGGGTAAAAATGATCAGCCATCCGATTACCAGTGATTCATAAACGTTCCGCGACATTGCCAGCCTCCAGCCGGTAGCGATAACCTGTTTGTTTGGCGCCCGGCCATTCACGCCAATGCTGACGACCTCAACCGCCGCTCGATACCGGACCACACTATGACATTTTTCTCTGGGCTCATGGCCAGACATTTCCGCCAGACACTGGTTTTGGCTTTCTGCTGGCTGGTTGTTGTCAGGGCGAGCTATGTGCTGCAAAGCGGTGTCGTTCCCGATCCGCTGGCAATGATTGCCGGCGACCTGGCCGGTGCGTTTGTTCTCGCTGTTTTGCTGTGCATCACCAGAGGCATTTCCAGGGTTATTCTGGTCGTGGTTCTGGGATGCGCAACGTTTGTTGCCGGTATGCACCTTACCGTTCACGGAACCCTGTTCCAGCTGTCACTGATTGGCAAGGGCGTTGATCCGACCTTTGTGACTGGCAGCCTGATCAACATTCACGCGCTTTGGCTTCCCGTCTACCTTTCCCTTGCCTGGATTCTTCATTGGCAGCACCGTCGTATCGACACAGAAGCACTGCCGGCGGGCAGGACCGGGCAGGTGGTGGTTGCGGTGCTCGTGGCCGCGGTCTATGGCGTGTCGTTCCAGAGCCTTACAACGCCCGCAAACAACGTTGTCGCCAGCTTCTTCGCCCAGATACCAGGGGCGATCATCGGGCCACTCGCCCCAGCACTATCCACGGAAGACGAGGAGCTCAACGGGTCTGAAAAGGCCCTGAAAACATTGCAGACGGCGAGTTTTTTTCGTCACCAGGTTGCCGCCCCCATTGTGAGGGACCACCCCAACGTGCTGCTGGTCATGATTGAGGGTATGTCCGGCGGCTATTTCCCAAGCCTGAGCCGCTATCACGATCTCGACCCAACCGTTACCCTGGCCAGCCTTGAAGAAAACCTGCGCCGTCATGGATTTCGTATCTACCGGAATTCGCTGAGCATGGAGCGCCAGACAGATCGCGGCACCTTTGCCATCTTGTGTGGCGAATACCCGGACTTCCGCCGGCAATCGCGGAAAATGGTTGATGTAGCTGAAGGCCGGGTTGTGGTGGACTGCATGCCCAAACATCTGAAGGAACATGGCTACCACACGGCCTACTGGCAGGCCGCGCCGTTGGATTACATGCAAAAGGGTGAGTTCATGCCGCAGGCCGGATTTATCGACGTCACCGGCGCAACGATCTTCAACGGCCCCGAAGAAGAAGTGGAAGGTTGGGGGCCACCTGATCCGATCTATTTCAGCAACGTTGCAAAGCGTCTGCGACAGCTTGATGAGAAGCCCGGCCCGTGGATGGTCACCCTGCTGAACGTGGGGACCCATCACCCGTTTAAAATCGGAAAAGAGCCGGAGCAACAACCACTGGATGACGAATTGAGCACCGAGGACATCACACCAGAGCCTCAGGAGGCGCGCAAGAAGGCCATGAGAACCATGGAAGATGCCTTGAATCGGTTTCTTGACGACCTGGCGTCCGACGGCATTCTTGACGACACTTTAGTCATTATCACATCGGATGAGTCCGGCGGATTCATTCGCAAGGATCATGAATCCGTGCCTCTGAACAGCAACGTTGGTGTGCTGGCGATACGTCCTCCGGACAGCGATTCACTCGAAGATTACGCCAATCGCGACCAGATCGTGGCGCAAATCGATATTCCACCCACCATCCTGGATGCAACGGGGCTCGGAACAGAGGCCGGCGACATGATTGGCCGGAGCCTGATGGTCAAGCAACCGAAACAGCAACGCGACCTGCTGTTGGCGGACACCTATACTGGGCTCAAGTATTTCCTGAGGGAATCGGGGCAGCTTCTGAGCTGCAGCGAACTGATGACCGACTGCACCACTTGGCGCTTTAATCCGGAGCGGCTGTTTGGCACGCTTGAGGCGACGAATGCCGAACCATTCCTGACGTTCGATGAGCGCACGGCATTGTTCAACCGGGCAGCCCTCATGAAGCCCGCAGAGGACCCCTGAGCTTGAAACTTCGATATGGGAACGGCTACCTGAATGAAGATTCTTGCACTGCACACTCTGGCATTCCTGCACGTTCATCGCCGGGCGCTGTTGGTCTTTTATCTGTTTTTCACCGGCCTCGTTCTGGCCGCCATTGCGCCGCTCTTTTCCAGCGCCCTGGCAGCGCTTCGGCCGATAACCGGTCACGCCGCCATCAGCACTGGTGGGCTGGTGCAGTTTGTGGTGTCCCCTGGCGGCTTACTATGGATCAGCACAACGGCGACCCTGACCGCTCTCCTGGTAATCCTGCAACAGGCGGGCATGACCTGGATTGCCGCCTCCGGCGGAGGCCGCGAATACCGGATAGCCATTGCGACGCTGTGGGCTCTTGCGCGACGTTTCAAACAACTACTCACCCTCACCCTGCTGCAATTGGGCGGCCATGCGCTGATCGCTGTGCCTTTCCTGCTGGCCATAGTGGTGAGTTACCAGTGGCTGATCTCACCCCACGACATCTACTATCTGAAGCTGGAACGGCCACCCGAAGTCTGGTGGTTCCTGGGCATATCTGGTGTCGCAGCGCTGGGAATCGCCGTATGTAACGGCTGGCTTTATCTGCGCTGGGTACTATCGGTTCCCCTGCTCCTGCTGGAGCGCAGAGGTGCGCGCGACGCTCTCAGACAAAGTAGCCGCTATATCCACGGCCAGCGCCTGCCTGTGATGGGCGCAATCATCGCAGGCCTGGTCGGCCTGGCGCTGATCCCCATCGTGGTTACATGGCTGTTCCAGGCAGTGGGAGGCGAGATCATAACGAGCCTGCCGGAGCGAATGGGCGTGCTGATGCCCGTCACCCTGGGCCTGATCGCGCTCTATATCCTGTTCACCCTCACCGCCGCCTTTGCTGGCATGGCGGCCTACAGCATGCTGATATACAGCGTGTATAGGCAGGCAACGGGGCACCACCGTCACAGCACTGCCCAAACCCTGCCCCGGCGGGCCTCACCACTGGCGTGGTCGGCCGAGCTTTTAATCATCATCCTGGCCGCCACCCAGGCCTGGTTTGTCCTGCAATCCTTCGACCACCAGGACGATGTTTCCATCACTGCCCATCGTGGCAGTGCTTTCAAGGCGCCGGAAAACACCATGAGCGCCATAAGACAAGCCATTGAGGATGGCGCCGACTACGTTGAAGTGGATATCCGCATGACCGCAGACGGCGTGCCGGTGCTTTGGCACGATACCGACATGCGACGTGTCTTCGGCCTGAACGCCAGGATCTCCGATATCACCCTGGAAGAGGCCCGTGCCCGGGACGCTGGTTCGTGGTTCGGCCCTGCGTTCAGCGATGAGCGAATCGCCACCCTGGAACAGGTCATTGAAACCACCAGAGGACAAGCCCATCTATACCTCGATCTGAAGCCCGCCCCGGAGACGCCCGACTTGACCAGGGAGGTGGTCCATATGCTGCAGCGCATGGATGCCGTGGAGAACACGGTGATTGCGGCCGCCGAATGGCGGGTCCTGGCCGAAGCGCGACAACTGGAGCCTTCGCTTAAAACCAGCCTGCTGGCACAATTCATCGTTGGTCCGCTGTGGGAGCAACACTTTGACATACTGGGCCTGCGACAGAACCGTGTCACTCCCGCCACAGTGGCTCGCACCCACCGTGCTGGCAACGAACTGCATGTCTGGACGGTCAATACGCCGCAGGCGATGTCACGTTTCATCGACATGGGAGTGGACAATATCATTACCGACCGACCGGCTGTGTTGGCACAACTGCTACAACGCCGGCAGGCACTGACCGACGCAGAACTTCTGGTGATCAAGCTCCGGAACTGGCTGCGCTAGTCTGCCCACCTGGCCGTAGCCGATACCCGACGCCAGACACGGTTTCGACCCGGGCAGCCTGATCCCCCAGTTTCTTGCGCAAAGTGCGAACCACCGCGTCAACCACGTTGCTGCCACCCTCGTATCGCGTCCCCCATACATCCCGCAACAGTTCACTGCGCGACACGGCCTTGCCCTCACGAGCATTCAGGTAACGCATGACACCGAATTCCAGTGGCGTCAGAGCTACCCTGCCCGTTTCGAGTACCAGTTCCCGGGCGTCCGGGTCCAACAGTTCGTTCCCACGCCGAACGCCAAGCTCCGCAGCTGCAAGGTCCGCCAGCCAGCCGTCCACCGAGGCGGGGCCAAAATCGAGCACGGCAGAATGGTAGCGTCGGCCATCCAACACAACGGTGTGATCTTCCAGCACTTCAAAACCCAACCGTCTGGCGACAGCAGCGTAGGCGCCCATATCCCGGACCGTCAGGTAAACACGGCGAAGTCTGGGCCTGAGCTCCATGTAGGCACGTTTCAGGTCCAGCCAAACCGCTGCCTGTACGTCACCCGGAGAGTCTCCGTCATCAATGCTCAACCAGCGGCGGCAAAACAGGGCAATGGCATCCCGGGGCATGGGATGTTGTTTGAGATGGGAATACCACTGGCCAGCTATCGGGTCGTCCAGCAGCCAGGCCGGCTGGAGCTCGTCCGAACGGAGCTTGCCGTAGAAACCTACCATGCGGCCCTCACCGTCCCGGACCGATGAGAATGCCTGGGGCAAACGACGCCACCACGCCATCAAAGCTCCGGCGGCCTCACTTCCCTCCCAGGTATGGGTAATATCCTCCAGCGCAGGTCCATCGTCTGCCTGGGCCGGCTCTACGGCGAACGCGGGGGAACCACTCGGGAAGAACGCTTCCCGCACCACTGGGTTTTCAATCATGAACAGCATGTCGGCGGTGTATCGCCAGAGATCACCGCCACCGGCAACGCCCGCCTCTGTCGCCAATTGCCGCCAGGCTGTACGGCGGTATTCGAGATAGCGCGCCGGATCACTCGCATGCAGGGAACGCGCAATGGCCTCTCGCACCGCATCGTGGATCAACAGACCATCGCTGGCGCCAACCACAATGGGCAAGCGACGCAGCCTCTCCCAGGCATCCTGGGGCGGCACATCCGGAAACAGCGCTTGCAGTAGCGACAGGGTTACCCGGCGGACAACGGCCGCCCCCTCAAGCACCTGCCGGGTAACCTCATCGCCAACATCCTCAAGAAAAATCTGTGTGAGTTCATCAAGGGCGCGCTGCAAGGGCGCACCGGTGGGCCATTGCTCCGGCGAGGCCTCCCTCACGGCTGCCGCAGCGAGCTTCAACGCCAACGGATGGCCATGAGTACAGCGGGCGATCAGGGATATGTCCGCCTGCTCCAGGCCCAGGCCCTGCAGGAAGTTCTCCGCCTCTGTGTCGGTCAACGAGGAAACCGGGACAGCCCGCATTAACCACCCCCATCCCGGGCTCGCGTACCAGGCTGAGGTAGGCGGCTGTCGCCCCACCAGAACCACCCTTACGTTTTCGGGCAATAGCGGAATGAACACCTGCCTCAACCAGGTATCCAGAAGCCTGAATACTTCAAAGGTATCGAAGGCCAGTACAACAGCGCCGCCCAGCTCTCCCAACCGATCAGCGATGTCCCCGGCACGCGATCCTGTGTCACCAATGGCCTCCGCGAGCGCCCCGAGCACACCCTGCTCAGTAGGCTCCACATGGCGACAATCAAGCAGGATAACCGTTGCTCCTCCGGCCCGGGCAATCGTTGCGAAACGCGCCAGCAACGCGGACTTACCAATGCCGGCGATACCGTGAACGTGTAACACCCTCGGCCCCTTTGGCATCAACATGGTTTCCAGGGCGCCAAGCTCTGTATCGCGCCCTACAAACGTCCGGTGAGCCCGGGCCGCCAGTATGTCGGACATCCGTTGCGGCATGATCGTCTCCCTCCGCTACATTCTCACGATATTCTCATCCCCTCATCACCTCAAAACACCTATTCAGGGCTATAACTGACAATAGCAGTAACCGCACACCAACCCTCAATTTGAGTAAGGAGGCGACGATGAGCACCCAATGGCAAATTCAGGGTGACTATCTTGAAAGTTGCACATGCAAAGGCGCTTGCCCATGCATTTACCTGGAGCCACCGACAGAAGGCGACTGCTCGGCCCTGGTAGGCTGGCACATCAAGAAAGGAGCTTACGGCGAGGTGGCGCTTGATGATCTGAACATTGCGCTTGCGCTCAACGCCCCGGGGCCCATGGCAGAAGGCAACTGGAAAGTTGTGTTGTACCTCGACCAACGCGCCGATGAGCAACAGCAGGAAGCGCTTGGCAATATCTTCGGCGGCAAGGCCGGCGGCCACCCGGAACTGCTGGCCTCCATGATCGGAGACGTTCTTGCTGTCGAGAGACAGCCCATCGGGTTTTCCGTTGATGACGGCGGGCGGCATCTGACCATCGGCTCGTCCTATGAAGCCGATGTCAAAGCGATCGAAGGCCAGAATGGACGCAAGGTCACGATCGACAACCACCCACTGGCCGTCGCTCCGGGCCACTCACTGGTCGTTGCGAAGTCACGGAGTTTGCGCCATCGGAATCACGGCATCGATCTGGATATGAGCGCGCGGACAGCGCTCTACTCCCCATTCGAATACGCCGGCCCCTGACAACGGAGAGACACCTGAGGTGATTTCGATGGAACTGACAATGGCTAAGATTCATTCGTGGGAGCGTGCAGCCATTGGCGCCTCCCTGGGGATTCTGACCGCATTGGCATGGGCCTATATGGCCATGCCAATGACTATGGCGGCCAGTTCAGGTCTGTCATTCCTCGGTCTTGGCACCGTCATGTGGATGGTGATGATGGCCGCCATGATGCTTCCGGGTGCGGCCCCGATGATCATGACCTATATCCGGGTTCACCAGCGCCGGCGCCAGCTCGAGAAGGCCGCGGTACCAACCTGGCTTTTCATGGCCGGGTACCTTGCCGTCTGGGCCGCCTTCGGCGCGGTCGCAGCCGTGGCTCAATGGGCATTGCACGCCAACACCCTGATGACCTCGGCAATGGGGCATCTGGAACCACTTCTCGGGGGCTGCCTGCTGGTTGTCGCTGGGGCTTTCCAGTTCAGCTCTCTAAAACAAGCTTGCTTGAGCAGATGCCAGTCACCCATAACCTTCCTGATGACGGAATGGCGCGACGGCGCAATCGGTGCCTTTACAATGGGAGCCCGCCATGGCGCCTTCTGCACCGGCTGCTGCTGGGCGCTGATGCTGCTAATGTTCGTCGGCGGAGTGATGAACCTGGCCTGGATGGCAGTGCTTGCGCTCTATTTCCTGGCGGAGAAACTGGTGCCCTGGCCGCAAACGTTTAGCCGGATCACCGGCGCCGCTCTGATTGTCGGGGGGCTTTTAGTGGGAACCCTCTACTGAAGGCCGGAAAAATAACCGGGCCTGTGGCCAGCGAGCCGGTAGAGCAGCGCAAGCAGCCCCTTCAACAGCGCGATGGCCGGCCAAAGTAACCAGCTTGCCAGATAGAACAGCGGCACTAGGATCAGCAACCAGCCCGCGAGCTGGACCATCATTGGGGAGACACCCAGTACATCGGCCACCCCGGCAAAAAAGTCGTTGATGATGCTGGGGTGGGCGACCACCAGGTAGCCAGCGCCAATGATCAGGGGCCACTTCGCATAGCGGGCGCTACGGAGAATCAGCCGCCCGCTACCGGTAATACGGGCAGCCAATGCCGCCGAGCGTGTTGAAAGCCTGGCGCCCTGGGTCGCCTTTGCCGCCGTGCGACCGGCCCGAAGTACCTTTACGGCACTGGCAAACACCAACACATCCACCGATGCCCAGCCTATGTCACTGGCGGAGATGTCTTCTCCAGTTCGATAATCCGCCTCCAACTGTCGCACGCCGCTGGTGAAGAACTGGGCAACCCCTTCCGTAATCCTCTCGGTCTGTACCCATTGGGTCTGACCATTCCCGTCCACCACGAATTGCCCGAGAAAATCGTGGCCCTCGTTGCGGATGAAGTTCACTGCGTACCAGCCTCGCTGTTCGGGCGTCAAAGACTCCGTTTTTTCCGGCGTCCGTTCGCTCTGGTCCTTGCCGCGGAGCTCAGCAATATAGTCCCGGGCGCGTTCATACTGACGGGCAGCCTTGTTCATCCATTCAATGGAGCTGATGGGCTGGCGAAGGAAGTAGTGAATCGGCGGCAGGGCGTTTTCTCCATAGGTGCGCAACACCTCCTGGAATTCCGGCTCGGACGCATAAAGCGGAAAAACGGCGCGGGCCATGTCAGGGTGTGCCATCAAAGCTGCCTGGGCCTTGAGGAGCAGAAGAGGGTCGTCCCCCAGGTCCAGAATGGCGGCCTGGACGTCAACAGGCTCGTCCCCGATACCATCAAAACCGGGCAATGCCTCCCGGGCCTGGATCGAAATCAGTTTCTGCTCAATGGGTACCGGATCGGAGGCGACACTGGCGATTGCGGCAACCAGCAGCGCGATACCCAGAATCACCATGGCCTTCTTCAAACATCCACCTCTGCCTCAATGCGTTGACCCTATACTGCCTGAGAATACGTTGATTACCATAACGCCGGCAACGATGAGGCCGATGCCGAGGATGGCGGGAAGGTCCAGCGTCTGCCCAAAGAACAGGTAGCCCGCCAGCGCAATCAAGGCCACGCCGGCACCGGCCCACACCGCATATGCCACTCCCACTGGCAAGGTTTTCAGGGTCAACGCCAGGAAGTAGAACGCCAGGATGTAGGACACCACCACAACCAGCGACGGCCACAGACGGGTGAAACCCTCAGAACTTTTTAGAAAGGAGGTTCCGATGACCTCCGCAACGATAGCCACCGACAAATATAACCACTGAATCATTCCACAATTCACCTTTCAGATTGGCGCAAAATGCAAAAACCCCGAAGCTCTCACTTCGGGGTTTTGCGGACATTGGGATCAACCCTGGCGACGCGGAGGATTTACTGCTCCACGAAGGCCCTCTCGATCACATAGTGGCCGAGGTTACCATGGCGTGCTTCCTTGAACCCCATGTTATTGAGGATGGAGCAGGTGTCTTTCAACATGCTGGGACTGCCGCACACCATGAACCGGTCATTTTCCAAGTCAAATTCCGGAAGGTCCAGGTCCTTCGTCAGCTTGCCGTTTTCCATAGCGTCGGTCAGACGCCCAGTGTTACGGAAATCCTCACGGGTGACCGTAGGATAATAAAGCAGCTTGCCATCCACCATTTCACCAAAGAACTCGTTATTCGGCAGCTCCTCGATCTCGGACTGGTACGCCAGCTCGGACTTGTAGCGAACGCCATGGGTCACGATGACTTTATCAAAGGCCTCATAGACTTCCGGGTCCTTGATGATGCTGATAAAAGGTGCCAGACCGGTGCCCGTGCTGATCAGCCAGAGATTCTTGCCCGGCAGCAGGTTGTCCATAATCAGGGTACCGGTGGGCTTGCGGCTGACCATGATCTCGTCACCAACCTCAATTTTCTGCAGACGTGACGTCAGCGGGCCGTCCTGAACCTTGATTGAGAAGAACTCCAACTCCTCTTCATAGTTGGCACTGGCGATGCTGTAGGCACGCATCAGCGGCTTACCATCGGTTTCCAGGCCAATCATTGTGAAGTGGCCATTCTTGAACCGGAACCCCGGATCACGGGTGGTGGTGAAGCTGAAGAGTGTGTCGTTCCAGTGACGAACACTTGTTACACGCTCTTTATTCAGGTTGCTCATGGTATCGCCCGTTCGTTAGCCGTTAGCAAATAAGTAAAAATCATTGTGTAAATAGTAACCCAAGGGTAACCTATCGACAAAATGGGATATTTTCATAACCTTATTCGGAATTATCGATTATGAAGTTTAGCTTCCGCCAACTCGAGGTCTTCCTGGCTGCGGCGCACTTCCAGAACATCACCCGTGCGGCGGATTCCCTGGCCATGTCTCAGTCCGCGGCCAGTAGCGCCCTGAAAGAACTGGAGAGCCAGTTCGACATCCAGCTCTTCGACCGGGTCGGAAAACGACTGCAGCTCAACGAGCTCGGCCGTCTCTATCGGCCAAAGGTCGAGGCTTTGCTGGCCCAGGCCGGGGAACTGGAACAGGCGTTCAGCAAGCATACTGAAGTCGGCGCCCTGAAAGTCGGCGCTACCCTCACTATTGGTAACTATCTGGCTGTTGGCGTCATGGCCCAATACATGAATACCCCTACCCACCCGAAAGTGGCGCTTGAAGTGGCCAACACCCGCACCATAGCCCAGCGCGTCAAGGATTTTGAACTCGACATCGGGCTGATTGAAGGTGAACTGCAATCCTCTGAGCTGGAGGTTATACCCTGGCGAGGAGACGAGCTGGTGGTCTTTTGTTCCCCGGACCATCCGTTTGCCCGGAAGGGTAGGCTTTCGGATGCGGACCTTCGCTCGGCAACCTGGGTGATGCGTGAGCAGGGGTCCGGCACCCGGCAGACCTTTGAGCGTGGCATGCACGGCCTGCTGCCAGACCTGGACATACTGCTGGAACTCGAGCATACCGAGGCGATTAAACGCGCGGTGGAAGCCAACCTTGGGATCGGCTGCCTGTCACGGGTGTGCCTTGCCGATGCGTTCAGGCGGGGCAGCCTCGTACCGTTGAAGGTTCCGGAGGAACGACAGTTCGACCGAACCTTCTATTTCATACTGCACAAACAGAAGTATCGGAGCGCCGGCATCGACCGCTGGATTGACCTGTGCGAACAACTTCAGGATCCACCGCTTCCTGAGGAGCGCGGCCTGTTGTACGACAGGAAATCTTCTTGATTCCACTCTAAAGTCAGACTGGCCCGCTATGGAACCGGAACTCGGTGTCCGGTGTCTCAATCAGTTGTTGCTCCAGCGCGAGGAAGGTCGCAACCCGATCCTCCACCGAGTTTCCTGCGGCCTGCTCGGCTAATGTCAGGTAGTCACGGTAGTGTCGGGCTTCGGACTTCAGCAGCCCGGTGTAGAAATCTGACAGTGTTGCATCCAGATGCGGTGCCAGCGCCGCGAACCGCTCGCAGGAACGGGCCTCGATAATGGCACCCACGATCAGCACATCCACCAGCCGACCGGGATCTTCTGTGCGTACTTCCTGCCGCAACCCGGCTGCATATCGAGCCGGGCTCAGGTGACCATAACTCACCCCCCGCTTTTTCATGATAGCCAGCACCTGCTCGAAATGACGCAACTCTTCCCGCGCAAGACGCGACATCCTGTTGAGCAGGTCGGTGTTATCCACATAGCGATACATCAAACTCAGCGCCGTGGACGCTGCTTTTTTCTCACAATGGGCATGATCAATCAGCATCAGGTCCTGATTGGCCAGGGCGTTTTCAATCCATCGCTGTGGCGTTTTGCAGGGCAGGAAATCGTGAATCTGGTCGAGGGAATCGGTCATTGTTTACAGCAGGTCGGCTTCTCGGGCACGGCAGTATACCGCAACAAACCACAATATCCGACCACAGTCCAACTTAACTTTATAAGGGGTTTCCTATAGAATGCAGCGCCAACTTAGCGCCTTTTCGCCATAAAACTCCCGCCAGGCAACGACGCCCAAGGCGCGGGACATTCCAACTGATGAGGGTCCATATCGTGTTAGAAGCCTATCGTGAACACGTTGCAGAACGCGAGGCTCTGGGCATTCCCCCGAAGCCTCTGAACGCTGAGCAGACCGCCGCACTGGTCGATCTCCTTAAAAACCCGCCAGCCGGCGAGGAAGAGACGCTGGTCTATCTGCTTGAAAACCGCGTTCCGCCGGGTGTGGACGAAGCCGCTTATGTAAAAGCTGCTTTCCTGACCGCCATTGTTAAGGGTGAAGCAACGTCTCCCCTGCTGGACAAGCCAAAGGCCGTTGATCTGCTGGGCATGATGCAGGGCGGTTATAACATCGCGACCCTGGTCGACCTGCTGGACGATTCTGAACTGGCCGAACAGGCCGGCGAAAAGCTCAAGCGCACCCTGCTGATGTTCGATGCCTTCAACGATGTGAAGGAAAAGATGGACGCCGGCAACGCGGTCGCCAAGGCTGTGGTTGAATCCTGGGCCAACGCCGAGTGGTTCACCAACAAGAAGAAGGTTCCTGAAAGCACCAAAATGGTGGTTTTCAAGGTTACCGGCGAAACCAACACCGACGACCTGTCACCGGCTCCCGATGCCTGGTCCCGTCCGGACATCCCGCTGCACGCCCGCGCTGCCTATAAAATGGAGCGTGATGGCCTGAAGCCGGAAGAGCCCGGTGTTACTGGCCCAATGAGTCAGATCGACGACATCAAAGCCAAGGGCCTGCCCGTTGCCTTCGTAGGCGACGTTGTTGGTACCGGCTCCTCACGTAAGTCTGCCACCAACTCAGTACTGTGGTTCTTCGGTGACGACGTTCCGGGTGTTCCGAACAAGCGCGCCGGTGGCGTGTGCATTGGTAACAAAGTAGCCCCGATCTTCTTCAACACCATGGAAGATGCTGGCGCCCTGGTTTTCGAAGCACCGGTTGACGACCTGAACATGGGCGACGTTATCGACATCCGTCCCTACGAAGGCAAGATCCTGAACGAGGCGGGTGAAACCATCTCGGAGTTCGGCTTCAAGTCAGAGGTTATCCTGGACGAAGTTCAGGCCGGCGGCCGTATTCCGCTGATCATCGGCCGTGGCCTGACCGCCAAGGCGCGCGCAGCACTGGGCATGGGCGCCACAGACATCTTCCGTCTGCCGAATGATCCGGAAGAAGGCACCAAAGGCTTTACCCTGGGTCAGAAGATGGTCGGCAAGGCCTGCGGTCTGGAAGAAGACAAAGGCGTTCGCCCCGGCACTTACTGCGAACCGCACATGACTACGGTCGGCTCCCAGGACACCACTGGTCCGATGACCCGTGATGAACTGAAAGACCTGGCCTGTCTGGGCTTCCAGGCCGACCTGGTGATGCAGTCATTCTGTCACACCGCCGCCTATCCGAAGCCGGTTGACGTGGAAATGCAGCACACCATGCCGGACTTCATCCGCACCCGCGGCGGTGTTTCCCTGCGCCCGGGCGATGGCATCATCCACTCCTGGTTGAACCGCATGCTGTTGCCGGACACTGTCGGTACCGGCGGCGACTCTCACACCCGCTTCCCAATGGGCATCTCCTTCCCGGCCGGTTCCGGTCTGGTGGCGTTTGCTGCAGCGACGGGCGTTATGCCCCTGGATATGCCGGAATCCGTCCTGGTTCGCTTCAAGGGCGAAATGCAGCCAGGCATCACGCTGCGCGATCTGGTACATGCGATCCCACTGTACGGCATCAAGCAAGGCATGTTGACCGTTGAGAAGAAAGGCAAGATCAACGAGTTCTCCGGTCGCATCCTGGAAATCGAAGGCCTTGAGCATCTGACCGTTGAGCAGGCGTTCGAGCTGTCTGACGCTTCCGCTGAGCGTTCCGCAGCCGGTTGTACGATCAACCTGTCTGAAGAGTCCGTGGCTGAGTACCTGCGTTCGAACATCACCATGCTGCGCTGGATGATCGCCGAAGGTTATGGCGACCCGCGCACCCTGGAGCGTCGCGCCCAGCAGATGGAAGAGTGGATTGCCGATCCCAAGCTGATGCGTGCCGACAAAGACGCCGAGTACTCCCACGTTGTGGAAATCGATCTGGCTGACATCAAAGAGCCGATCGTGTGCTGCCCGAACGACCCGGACGACGCCAAGTTCCTGTCCGAAGTCGCCGGCGACAAGGTCGACGAAGTGTTCATCGGTTCCTGCATGACCAACATCGGCCACTTCCGCGCTGCTGGCAAGCTGCTGGAGATGAACAAGGAGCCGCTGAAGACCCGCCTGTGGATGTCTCCGCCTACCAAGATGGACCAGGCGCAGCTGATGGAAGAAGGCTACTTCAACACCTACGGCACCGCCGGTGTTCGCACCGAAATGCCGGGCTGCTCCCTGTGCATGGGTAACCAGGCCCGCGTGGCAGCCAAGAGCACGGTGCTGTCCACCTCCACCCGTAACTTCCCGAACCGTCTGGGCGATGGTGCCAATGTGTACCTGACCTCTGCGGAACTGGCAGCGGTTGGTGCGGTACTGGGCAAACTCCCGTCTCCGGCGGAGTACATGGAGTACGCCAAGGACCTGAACAGCATGTCGAAAGAGATCTACAAGTATCTCAACTTCGACCAGATGGAGAACTACACCAAGAAGGCGTCTGAAGCGAACGTTGCTTAAGACCTGACCTTCTGGTTTAGCTCCATGGAAACGCCAGCCTTCGGGCTGGCGTTTTTTTTGGTCTTACATGAGTAGCCTGCTGGTGATGGGGCCTGGGCCCGCCGCGGGGTACCTTTTCTTCTGGGAAAAAGAACTCGCTGCGCTCAGACACCTTTTCCCCGGCAGAAAAGGTACCCCACACCGTGCCCGACCTGACTGATTGGATATACCCCCAGAAACCAGTCCCTCCCGCACAAAAAAGGGCTCCCGAAGGAGCCCCTTATCTTACTCGGAACGTTGAAAACGCGCCTTGTTACCTGGTGATGGCCTGGTATTCGCCAGCATCTTCAGTGACAGAGCTCACCACCATAATGGCAATGAAAGCAGCAATGAAACCAGGAATGATCTCGTACACGCCAGGACCACCCATGAACTCACCGTTCCAGCCCAGAGAGATCCAGATCATGACCGTGGCAGCACCCACAACCATGCCTGCGATGGCGCCAGCGCCATTTGTGCGCGGCCACATCAGTGACAGGATAATCAGCGGGCCAAATGCGGCGCCGAAGCCTGCCCAGGCGTTACTGACCAGGGCCAGAACCTGAGAGTTCGGGTCGGAGGCAATAACCGCAGCAACCAGGCCTACCAGTACAACACACACACGGCCTACGCCGACGCATTCTTTGTCGGTCGCTTCTTTACGCAGGAACAGGCGATAGAAGTCTTCGGTCAGTGAAGAAGACGACACCAGCAGCTGGCTGGAAATGGTACTCATGACTGCAGCAAGCAGTGCCGCGTAGAGGAAGCCTGTGATCAGCGGATGGAACAGCAGGTCCGAGAGCAGGATAAAGATCGTTTCCGGATCTTCGATATTCATACCATTGCGAATCGCGTACGCCCGGCCAAACACACCGAGGGAGACGGCGCCAATCAGGGAGATAAGCATCCAGGACATGCCGATGTTGCGGGCAGTCGGTACTTCATCCAGCGTACGGATCGCCATGAAACGCACAATGATGTGTGGCTGGCCGAAATAGCCCAAACCCCAGGTTACCGCAGACAACCAACCGATGAGCGTCAGGCCTTCCGTCCACGACAGTAGCGTGGGGTCGACTTCGTTCAGGGTTTGCGACGCCTGGGCGAAACCACCGCCGCCTTCACCAAAGAGGACAACCGCCGGCATGATGACCAGTGCCAGCATCATGATGCAGCCCTGCACGAAGTCCGTCATGCTTACTGCCAGGAACCCGCCGACCACGGTGTAGGCCAACACCACACCCAGCGTGATGACGATACCAACCGCATAGTCGCTCAAACCACCGAAGTTGAAGATGCCGGAGAACGCACTCTCAAACAGCTTGCCGCCCGCAACCAGGCCGGATGCCGTGTAAACCGCGAAGAAGATAACGATGACGATGGCTGACACGGTACGCAGCGAAAGCGCCTGTGTCGGGAACCGGTTTGCCAGGAAGGACGGGATGGTGATCGCATTGCCATAGTGAACCGTCTGTTCACGAAGACGCGGCGCTACCAGGGTCCAGTTAAAGAACGCACCCACGAGCAGGCCGATACCGATCCAGGCCGATCCCAGGCCCGATGCAAACAGCGCCCCGGGCAACCCGAGAAGCAACCAGCCACTCATATCCGAAGCACCGGCCGACAGGGCCGCCACCTTTGGACTGAGGGCTCGCCCACCCAACATGTAATCTTCGGATGAAGACGTAGCTCTGCGCATGGCATAAACGCCGATGGCGATCATGAGCGCAAAGTAAGCAAATAGACTGATCCAAACTCCAATAGCCATGAAACTCCTCCAGTTCAAATGGACGGAATCAACTCCGACCGTTTAGCGCGCTTACCACGGTGAACCCGGTAGTCGCACCCTTTGTTTTTTTGACTCGCTAAACTACTCACGTCATTAAGGCGCTACGGCTTACAACGCCTGCCTCCCCATCTCAATACTTACCTCCTATCGTTCAGGTTTTCGTTCCGCACTGCCTTGTGAGCAAAGCGCCCTATCAAACCTTTTCAATGCCAAGCGACAACAGTGACGCGTTTCCACCCACCGCTGTGGTGTTGATGGTGCGGGTTCTCTCCGTCGCAAACCGTAGCAGGTAGTGCGGCCCGCCAGCTTTGGGACCGGTACCGGAAAGTCCCCGCCCCCCGAAAGGCTGAACACCAACAACCGCGCCAATCTGGTTTCGGTTAACGTAGGTATTGCCCACTTTTACCCGCCGCTCGATATAGGCCGCTGTGGACTCACTTCTGCTGTGAATACCCAGGGTAAGTCCATAACCCGCCGCATTAATTTCATCGATCACATCGTCCAGCTTCTCTGCAGTGTAGCGGACTATATGGAGAACAGGGCCGAAGTGTTCGTCTTTCAACTCGTTGATACTTGAAATGGCGTAGGCGGACGGTGGAACAAAGTAGCCGTCGCGGCAGGCCTCCGGTATTGGCGCCTGCGATACCAACCTGGCATGTTTGCCAAGCTCGGTCAGATGGGCTTTCAGACCATCCCGCGCTTCTTGATCAATCACCGGTCCGACATCGGTGCTGTGACGCTCAGGGTTGCCGACCGTCAGTTCCTGCATGGCGCCCGCCAGCAGGCTTTCTGTGCGCTCAGCGACCTCTTTCTGGATATAGAGCACACGCAGTGCCGAGCAACGCTGCCCGGCACTGGCGAAAGCGGACTGGATGACATCCCTGACCACTTGCTCCGGCAGCGCACTGCTGTCCACAACCATGGCATTCTGTCCGCCGGTCTCGGCGATGAAGGGCACAATTGCCCCCTCACGCTGCGCCAGAGTGCGATTGAGTATGTGCGCTACCTGTGTAGAGCCGGTGAAGGCGACGCCGGCAATTCTGGGGTCCGGGGTCAGTTTGCCGCCGATTGTTGCGCCATCACCGGGTAAAAATTGAATCACATCGGGTGGGAAGCCAGCTTCCAACATCAGCTCAAAAGCCCGTTGAGCAACCAGACTTGTCTGCTCCGCAGGCTTGGCGATAACAGCATTTCCTGCCACCAACGCCGCCATCACCTGGCCAGTAAAAATAGCCAGGGGGAAATTCCAGGGGCTGATGCAGAGGAAGACGCCCCGCCCTTCCATGTAAAGCTCATTGCTCTCGCCCGTGGGGCCAGGTAGAGCCAAGGCCTTGCCAAAGCGGGATCTGCCCTGGAGGGCATAATAGCGACAGAAATCGACGGCTTCGCGCACCTCGTCGATACCATCCTGTATGGTTTTCCCGGCTTCACGGCAGCAGATCGCCATCAGCTCCTGCATATTTGCTTCCATCAGCTCGGCGTATCGCTCGAGACAGGCGGCACGATCCTCCACCGGACGCTCCCGCCAGGAAACAAAACCTTCCGTTGCAACGGCCAGGGCTTCTTCCGCCTGGGCTTCGGTCGTCCAGTACACCTGACCAACGTGTTGGGAGCGATCGTAGGGCGCATGGATATCACTCCGCGCTCCGTCCCGGCGCTTTTCGCCGCCAATGACCGGTGCAGCTTCCCAGCGTTTCTTTGCCCATTGGCCAAGATGATTCAGCAACGGATCCAGATGAGCCGCTACATGGATATTCATCCCTTTGGAGTTGCGCCGCTCGTTGCCAAAGATATCGACGGGCAATGGAATTCGGTCGTTGGGCAGTGAGTCGTATCCCTGCAGTTCCTGAACCGGATTCTGCACCAGAGCCTCTATGGGCGTTGCCGCGTCCACCAACCGGTGAACAAATGAGGAATTTGCCCCATTCTCCAGCAGCCGTCGTACCAGATACGGCAACAGATCCTTGTGAGCTCCCACAGGGGCGTAGATGCGAACCGGAAGATTGTTGTCCTCAAGGATGCTGTTGTAGAGGGCGTCTCCCATACCGTGCAGGCGCTGGAACTCGATCCTGCGCCCTTTGTTCCTCGCCATGGTCAGAACCGAGGAAACCGTATGGGCGTTGTGGCTCGCAAGCTGCGGATACAACGCTCCTTCGGTGTAGTCACTCAGCAAATAACGCAGACACGCCAGATAGGAGGTGTCGGTAGCCTCTTTGCGCGTAAATACGGGGTAGCCCTCCAGGCCCAACTGCTGGCAGATTTTGATCTCGGTGTCCCAGTAGGCCCCTTTGACCAGGCGAATGGGGATCTCGTCACCCTGCTGTTTCGCCAGTTTGGTCAACCAGCACAATACCGGCAAAGCACGCTTGGAATAGGCCTGGATAACCAGGCCAAAACCACCCCACCCCTTTGCAACCGGTGATGTAAATGCCTTCTCAAACAGCTTTAGCGAGATTTCCAGCCGATCCATTTCCTCGGCATCGATGGTAATGGATACCTTCTTTTCCCGCGCAAACGTCAGCAGGTCAATGACTGTTGCGTAAAGCTCTTCCAGAACCCGCTCTTCCTGGGACGCCTCGTATCGAGGGTGCAGGGCTGATAGCTTGATGGAAATTGAGGGCGCTGGTGCCCGGCTGTCCGGGTAGGTATCGGTTCCCACGGACTCAATGGCATCCATGTAGTCCTTCAGGTAACGGTCAGCGTCGCCCCTGGTCATTGCCGCTTCGCCGAGCATGTCGAAGGAGTAGGTGTAGCCCAAATCCCGGTACTCGCGGGCGTTCCTCAATGCTTCGTCGATATCCCGTCCGAGCACGAACTGTTTGCCCATAATGGCCATGGCCTGGTACATCGCGCTCCGAATGACCGGCTCGCCACTACGCTTGATAAGACGCTTCCAGATACTGGACGGGGAACCGTCCAGTCGTTTATCCATCTTGACCACACGACCAGTCAGCAGCAGCCCCCAGGTGGAGGCATTGACCAGGGTCGACTCACTGCGGCCCACGTGCTTCTTCCAGTCAGCGTCCGACAGCTTGTCCTGAATCAACGCATCGGCGGTGTATTTGTCGGGGATACGCATCAACGCCTCGGCCAGACACATCAGCAGGATGCCTTCTTCGGTATCCAGACTGTATTCCTGCAGCAGTGCGTCGACCATATGGACGGAGTCGTCCTGCTCGCGGACCTTTCTGATCAGGCTCGTTGCCGTTTCAGTGACGTCTCGATGCTCAGAAGCATCGCTTTGGGCAAGGGGGATCAGTTCGTTGAGGTAACGTGTTTCGTCGACGGCGTAGTTGGCAGTAATCGCTTGCCAGAAGAACGACTTTGGCTGTTCCTGAAATGCAGGCTCGAGCACCTTGCTTGCATTGAACATCTGAGCGCCTCGCCGACGGTTCCCGTCTATGGCCGGGCCCCTCGAACTTTTATTATGGTTGGGTCAGGCAACGCGTACGTACCGTACTGCGCTGTGACGTGATCAGCTACCCTGTTAAGTTAGTATTACTACGGACTTCAGGCTTACAAAATCCTACGATTCTTTTGTAAATTCGTCCGAAAATGAGGTTTTTTTAACAAATCAGGCGACTTTGTCACCAAAACGCAATCTGGAGGGCGTCGTACCTTTGTGTTTTCTGAGCGCGTTGGTGAGGGCACTCTGGGAGGAAAACCCAGTCCGGTAACTGATTTCGGAGACCGAAAAGGAAGTCATGGTCAGGAATTGCACGGCCTGGTCAAGCCGGGTCTGGAGCAGAAACTGGTGGGGGGTAATACCCGTCACATCACGAAACATCTCGTGGAAGCGGCTGACACTGAGGCAGGCCACACCGGCAAGATCGCTCACCGTTATCTTTCGCTGGATATTCTCCATGATGTAACGGCGGATCGTGTCGGGGCTGATGGCATGGCGGTTCTGGCGCACCTCCCTGCCTTCGTTCAGGCGCCCGGCCATACAGTGCAGGATGCTTGCCCCCATGTGCCGCTGCATATCCTGATTATCCGGCGAGCGATCGAACTCTCCCGCCACGAACTGAACCAGCCCTTGCAGCTTATTGTCCAGAACCAGTGTGCGCGGCCGCTCAAACAGAGGCGCGAGTGTTTCATACTCACTGTGCTCAGGACTATTTATGGCCGGCATGTAGGGATCGAGGTTGATAACCAGAACGTGGTTCTGCAGATCACCACAGTAATCGTGGCGCGCTTCAGTGGGCACCAGGCAGGCTCGCCAGGTGTCCAGGTGTGAACCTGTTCCATCCACACTCAGGTCGGCCTCTCCACGAACACCGACAACAATCTGATGATGCTCGTGACGATGATGGTGTGAAGCGGTGGGAAGCTTGAGCAAACGTGCGTCCAACATGCCCGCGATCCGGAAATTTCCTGAGAATGTAGCTCAATTAAAGCAGATCATCGGCAAACTTGCACGACTACGCCCGATTCACCAGACTCCGAAGCAGGCCCGCGACCTCGTCGCTGACCGCCTCAATCGGCTGGGAGGCGTCCACGATGTGATAACGGCCCGGCGCGCTGGCGGCGCGAGCGAGATAGGTCTCGCGTATTCGCTCAAAAAACGCTACCGCTTCCTGTTCGAACCTGTCCAGATCCCCCCGATGGCGGGCACGGGTCATACCAGTTTCCACCGGTGCGTCCAGCAGGATAACGTGATCCGGGCGCACCGTGCCCTGCACCAGGCTTTCCAGTAGCGCTATGCGATCGGCGGGCACACCACGCCCTCCCCCCTGATAGGCAAAGGTGGCGTCGGTGAACCGGTCACACAGAACCCAGCGACCAGCCTCCAATTCAGGAAGAATACGCGTATGAAGGTGTTGCGCCCTGGCGGCGAACATCAGCAGCAGCTCGGTGGTTTCGTTCACGGGCTCATCACGCGGCGCCAGCAACAGCTCGCGGATGGACTCCGCCATCGGGGTGCCGCCGGGCTCTCGGGTTACAACGCATTCAACGCCAAGCGCGTCCAGCGTACTTGCGGCGTTCGCCAGTTGAGTGGACTTACCAACCCCTTCCGTACCTTCAAAGGTAATAAACTGCCCTCTGCGGGTCATTGGCCACCCTCTTCCGCTGTTGTATCCGGAGACGGTGCTGGAGACGGAGCTGGAGAGGAACGGTAGTCTGAACGGCGGTTGAGCTGAAACGCCCTCACGGCCTTCTGGTGCTCCGCCAGGGTTTTCGAAAACTTGTGGGTGCCATCGCCACGCGCCACAAAGTAGAGCGTATCGCCTTCAGCCGGATTCAGCGCCGCATGAATCGCTTCCCGGCCGGGCAACGCGATGGGTGTGGGCGGAAGTCCGTCGATCCGATAGGTGTTGTAGTCAGTGTGGGTTCGCAGATCCTTGCGAGTGATACGCCCCTGGTATTTCTCTCCCATCCCATAGATGACCGTAGGATCGGTCTGCAACCTCATACCTTTCTCCAGGCGCCGGACAAAGACGCCGGCCACTTCTTCCCGCTCATGAACCGCACCGGTTTCGCGCTCAACGATCGACGCCATAATCAGAGCGTCATAGGGAGAATCGTAAGGCAGGTTTTCAGCCTTAGCCTGCCATTCAGCCGCAAGCACCTCTTCCATTCGCTCAAAGGCCCTGCGTAACAGATCAAGGTCGGTTTCACTGCTGGTAAACAGGTAGGTATCCGGAAAGAATCGGCCTTCGGGATGCGCCCCTTTGGCACCCATAGCTTCCATGATCCGGTCGTCGGTCCAGTCGGCGGTCACCTGCCCAAGACGCTCACTGCTGGCGAGCGCGGCGCGCATGTCACGGAAGGTCCAGCCTTCGATAAACTGAATCTGCCAGTGTTTGGTGTCACCGGCAACCATCGCATTGATCATGTCGAGATTGGTCATGCCATCGGTGAACTCATATTCGCCAGCCTTTAATAGCGCCTGCTCCGGGTAAAGACGACCATGAATCTTCAGCCACAGACTGTCGCCCACAAGGCCTTCTGCTTCGAGTTTACGTGCAACCTGACCGTAACCGCTCCCGGAGGGCACGCTGAACAGCACCGGCTCATCCAGCGCCACAGGTTGCTCAAGGGTCTGAAGCCCCTGCCATAACCAGAGACCGCCTCCGGCAAGCGCCAGGACGGAGAGACACAACACACAGATGAATAACTTCTTGAACAAGCTTTTTATTCCAAAGTTTTCAGAGGGTCGCAGATTGTCTCAAGCCCATCATCAACTGGCAAATCAACACTGCCCAATCTGCGAACCGCGACAATACCTACAACGCTGTTGACGAGATACAGTCCACACAGCCCGGGCGACGACAGCAACGCGGGCGGGATGACCTGCTCCCGGATGGTATGGCCGGATGCGCGCAGACACTCAAGGGCGAACTGCCGCATGACGCCGGCCACCGCAAGGCTCTCAACCGGAGGGGTTACCCACTCTCCCTCCATCCTGATAATGAGGTTGGTTCGCGTCCCCTCAAGCAACTGCCCGTCGGCGTTCGCCATGATCAGTTCGAATTCCTCGCCACTGAATTCGCGGCTTGCCATCACCTGCTCCAGTCGGTTCAGAGTCTTGATACCTGCGAGCCTCGGATTCACGGTGAGAGGAAATTGCGAAAATGCCGCGACCACACCCCCGGGCGGGGGGAGCATGGGCATCGGAGAGGAGGTGACAATCAGGCTTGGCTCACACTCGACAGGAGACCGATAACCTCGCCCGCCACTCCCTCGGGTGAGGACGAGCTTCAGCACCCAGTCGTCGGCGTATTGGGACGCCAAATCGCAACCCGAGCGGCTAATTTCAGCATCCAGGTCACTGCGCTCAACCGGAATGCCCAAGCGGCCGGCATCGGCCACCATACGATCCAGATGGTATGAGCGCAGCACGGCTTGCCGGCCACGCATACGGATGGTTTCAAACAACCCATCACCGTAGGCCAACCCCCGGTCTGTCGCTGAAACTCCATTGCCGTCGGGGCGAATAACGTTCAACACAACCCGGTCAATCCTCGTAACGACGGAAAATCAGGGTGCCGTTTGTACCACCAAAGCCAAAAGAGTTGGACAACGCAACCCGGACATCAGCTTTGCGGCTCTTACCGGCCACAAAATCCAGGTCACAACCATCATCGGGATCGTCAAGGTTGACGGTCGGCGGCAGCATACCTTCCCGGATCGCCAATACCGAGAAAATCGCCTCAACGGCCCCGGCAGCGCCAAGCAAGTGCCCGGTCATGGATTTGGTGCTGCTGACAGCCAACTTGTAAGCGTGGTCGGCAAATACCGATTTCACGGCAGACACTTCTGCCAGGTCTCCCACGAGCGTCGAAGTGCCATGGGCATTGATGTAGTCGATGTCGTCGGCGCCGAGCCCGGCATCGCGAATCGCATTCTTCATGGAGCGCGCGGCACCCTCACCGTTCTCTGGGGGAGCAGTTATATGGAACGCATCGTCGCTCATACCGAAACCGATCACTTCGCCATGAATGGTGGCACCACGGCGTTTCGCGTGCTCGAGATCCTCCAGCACCAGCACGCCGGCGCCGTCGCTGAGCACAAAGCCGTCCCGGCCACGATCCCACGGCCGGCTGGCCTTTTCCGGGTCGTCATTGCGGGTGGACAGCGCACGCGCTGCCGAAAATGCGGCAATTGAGCTTCGGGTGGTGGCCATTTCCGAACCGCCGGCCAACATCACATCGGCATCACCGTAAGCAATGGTGCGCGCTGCATAGCCAATGTTATGGGTGCCGGTCGTGCAGGCTGTCACGATGGCGATGTTTGGGCCCTTATAGCCAAAGCGGATAGCCACGTTTCCTGAAATCATGTTGATTACGGAGGCTGGCACAAAGAAGGGAGACACTTTTCGCGGCCCGGACTTCTCCATCGTGATCACGTTTTTCTCGATGTATTCAAGACCGCCTATGCCTGAGCCGATGGCAACCCCTACCCTTTCACGATCAAGATCGGTGTACTCATCAAGACCACTGGCATCTACCGCCTGTTGAGCGGCGATCAGGCCGTAATGAATGAAGGCATCCAGTTTTCTGGCGTCCTTCGTGGACAGGTACGGTTCAATATCCAGGTTCTTGATGCCACCGCCGATTCGTGTGTTGTATCCGGTGGTATCAAAACGGTCGATTCCGGCAATGCCGCTGCGACCGGAACAAATGCCGTCCCAGGACGAATCCACATCGTTACCCAGTGGCGAGAGCATTCCCATGCCTGTGATTACAACACGTCGTTTAGCCATACCCCTTCACCTGAGTTCCTTGCTGATCATGGACTGGAATTCCTGCCAATAAAAAAGCCGTCCGATGTCTAGTCACATGGACGGCTTTTTGCCTGGCGATAAAGCGTGCAGAGTATCAGGTGTGCGCGACGATGTAGTCGATCGCGTCCTGGACACTCGCCAGCTTTTCCGCTTCCTCGTCGGGAATCTCGGTCTCGAACTCTTCTTCGAGTGCCATGACCAGCTCAACGGTGTCCAGTGAGTCAGCGCCAAGGTCCTCTACAAAAGAAGATGTGTTCTGAACTTCGGACTCTTTAACGCCCAACTGCTCACAAACGATCTTCTTCACGCGCTCTTCAACTGTACTCATAATGTCCTCACTTTTGTGTCAACCAAGCAACTTAAGTGCTGCCAGTTTAGTTTAAACCATACCTGCAAACAAGCAGGGGTTCCATTCAAACATGTTGTGCGACAAGGGTTTGCGCACACGTCCCCGCAGGGACTATCCCATGTACATACCGCCGTTCACGTGGATCGTTTCGCCCGTCACGTAACCAGCGGCCTCCGACGCCAGGAAGGCAACCACCGCAGCCACTTCTTCCGGCTCACCCAGACGACCGGCAGGTATGACTTCCATCATAGCCTCGCGTTGCTTGTCGTCCAGTTTTCGGGTCATATCCGTATCGATAAATCCGGGCGCTACGCAATTGGCGGTAATGCCCCGGTTCGACATTTCTTTCGCCAGGCTGCGGGTAAAACCCTCAACTCCGGCCTTGGCAGCGCAATAGTTGGCCTGTCCGGGGTTACCCATACCAGCCACAACCGAGCTGATATTGATCACCCGACCCCATCGCGCCTTGGCCATTCCCCGCAATACGGCCTTGCTGGTCCGGTAGACGCTGGACAAGTTGGTTTCCACCACCGACGCCCAGTCATCGTCCTTCAGCCGCATCAGCAGATTATCACGAGTGATCCCTGCGTTGTTGACCAGGATCGCCGGCGCACCGGCTTTCTCGTTGATTTCCTTCAGGCCAGCCTCGATGCTGTCTGGGTCGGCGACGTTCATTACGATACCGAAACCCTTCGCGCCTGCTGCTTTCAGGTCAGCGGAAATCGACTCGGCGCCATTCTCACTGGTTGCCGTACCGACCACCATGGCGCCCTGATCTGCCAGCGCCTTTGCAATGGCCTTTCCGATCCCGCGAGTTGCACCCGTTACCAGCGCTGTTTTGCCTTCAAGAGACATGTGTTGCTCCTATTTATTACTGTCCAAATGCCTCTGACGCCTTTGCCAGCGCATCCGGCTCGTCAATGCCGTAAACCGACAATTCACGGTCAATGCGCTTCGCCAGCCCTGCAAGGACTTTACCGGCGCCGCACTCTACAGCGATCCGCACATCATTTGCCACCAGTTTACGAACGGTATCGGTCCACAACACCGGAGAGTATAGCTGCTTGACCAGATTAGCCTTGAGGGATTCACTGTCCTGGGCGACGGAAGCGGTAACATTCTGTATTACCGGGATGACAGCATCGTTAAACGTTACTTCGTCCAACGCGGTTGCCAGTTCCTCCGCGGCTCCCTTCATCAGGGCACAGTGGGAAGGCACACTCACCGGCAATGGCATGGCCTTGCGGGCACCTCGGGCCTTGCAGGCTTCGATGGCGCGTTCAACCGCTCCAGCAGCACCAGCAATCACTACTTGCCCAGGGGCATTGAAATTGACGGCGGCAACCACGTCACCATTCGCCGCCTCGGCACAGGCGGCGGTTACGTCGTCGTCTTCGAGACCAAGAATGGCTGCCATCTTGCCTTCGCCGGATGGCACGGCGGCCTGCATGAGCTCGCCACGCAATTGCACCAGTTTAATGGCATCAAAAAAGTTCAGGCTTTCCGCTGCAACCAGCGCACTGTACTCACCCAGGCTGTGCCCGGCGACAAAGTCAGGCGCCTGACCTCCTGCTACAAACCACTGCCGCCAGAGCGCGACGCTCGCCGCCAACAGCGCTGGCTGGGTAACCGTGGTCTGATTAAGCTCTTCCGCAGGGCCATGCTGGCACAGGTGCCAGAGATCATACCCCAGTACATCGGAGGCTTCGGAAAACGTTTTTTCTATGATCGGCCAGTTCTCGGCTGCTGCTCCCAGCATACCGACAGACTGCGATCCTTGTCCGGGAAAAATAAAGGCTGATTTCATAGTGGGAATCTTACCGTCAATGAGGGGTTACGGGAGATTAGCCAATAGTACAACCTGGGGGCCGATCCGGCCAATCTAGCAAAAATGGGGAGAGACTTTAGTCTCAGGGACAGGTTAAGGCTTGAGCGCTCAGATCATCAGGTCATCGAGACGGTCGTTTATGCGGCTGGGCACTTCCAGCTCAACTTCACGAACCGCCTGACGTATGGCGGCCAGCATGGCGCGCTCGTTGGCGTTGCCATGGCTCTTTATCACCACCCCTTGGAGGCCAAGGAGACTGGCACCGTTATGCCTTGAGGGGTCCATAAGCCGGAGCAGCCGTCCGATGATCGGCCGCGCGAAGAAGCCGACGCACTTGCCGTAAAACGTTTTCGTAAAGGCTTGTTCCAGCAATTCAATCAGCAGACCGGCAACGCCCTCACCCGTCTTCAGGGCAATATTCCCGACGAAACCGTCGCACACCACCACATCCGCCACGTCGCGGAACAGATCACTGCCCTCGATGTATCCGATGTAGTTGATGGTATCGCACTGGGCCAGCATGTGAGAGGCAAGCCGCACTTGCTCATTGCCCTTGATCTCCTCTTCGCCAACATTAAGCAGAGCGACTCGAGGTTCTGGCTGATTGCAGATGGCCGATGCCATCAGTGAGCCCATCAGTGCGTACTGATAGAGGTTTTCCGCAGTGGAGTCCACGTTGGCGCCCAGATCGAGCACGTGGCAACGCCCCCGAAGCGACGGAATCAGTTTGGCGATTGCAGGGCGCTCAATACCCGGGTACATACGGATAACAGAACGGCCGAACGCCATGAGCGCGCCGGTATTGCCAGCACTGACACAACCTTGAGCAACGCCATCGCGAACAAGCCCCAGCGCCACGGCCATGGACGAATTGCGTTTGTGGCGAAGCGCATGGGAGGGCCGCTCATTCATCCGCACGACATAGGCAGCTTCGACGATACGAATTCGCGAGTGCCCAGGATGCAACAAAGCCTCGAGCTCACTCCGGATTCCTACCAGAACGAGACTCAAGGCTTCGTTTTCTTTCACCGCATCCAGTGCAGCGGAGGCCACAACATCGGCTCCGCGATCACCACTCATGGCGTCAATTGCGATGGTGACCGGCTTCACCGTTCCTCCATCTCGCACTGGCGGGTGGATTGCTCGCGACGGTTTACTCGTCGCGAGCCTCAATTACCTGCTTGCCACGGTAAAAACCGTCCGGCGACACGTGGTGACGACGATGCACTTCACCAGTCGTGGTGTCAGTGGACAGAGCTGCCGTGCTCAGAGCATCGTGTGAACGACGCATACCGCGCTTTGAGCGGGTTTTTCGATTTTTCTGTACAGCCATGATTATGCTCCTGACCTGATAAACGTGTGTTCGTTAAATTCGCGACGGTTTCCAGGGAAAACGACGCCTGATTAATGTTTCTTTGTCTTGAGATCCGCCAGTACGCTGAACGGGTTGTCTTCAGACTTCCTGACCGGCTCGTCCCCGGATTCATCCGGTTCAAAGGCTTCCAGCTCTTCTCGGGCGGGACATTCGTCACGCTCATGAAGCGGAAACGGCGGCAGAACCAGCAACAGTTCGTCCTCAGTCAAGGACCACAAATCCGCGCTGAAATCGTCCGTCAGAAACGGTTCAAGCTCTTTTGGCAACTGCTGGGCCTGCTCATCGCTGGTCACCAACCCCAATGTAAAGTGGGAGACCAGTGTCTTTTGCATGGGCCCCATGCAGCGCTGACACTCCAGGGTAACCGGTGCTTCCAGCTCACCTGTCACCATGCGTCGGCGTTCGCCGTCCATGGAGAATGACAGGCTCACCCGGCACACTGCGCCGTCCTCAAAACCAAATACAGAATCACCAAAACGAGACAATGCCTGCAGAGGAATTTCTCCCTCCAACACTATTTGTTGCTCTGCCAATCGGTAAGGATCGACAGTTTTGGGCAGCTCGGTGCTTGAGGCTTTTGACATAGGCGCGCAATTTTAGGGACCTGACCGCCCGCTGTCAAAGACTTCATGCGCTTTTGGGCAAGGGTTACACTGCGGATAGGTGTATTCTACGATAATACCAAGCAATGACATAAGGAACCCAATGCAACACCGCCCACTTCTGCTTGCCTCATCATCACCTTACCGGCGACAGCTGATGGAACGGCTGGGACTGCCCTTCCAGGCCGCATCACCGAACGTCGATGAATCACCAGAGATAAGTGAAGGCCCGGAACAGCTGGCCGTGCGACTGGCGCTAAAGAAAGCCGAAGCGCTCGCCGGGGATTATCCTGACCACTGGATCATCGGCTCTGACCAGATTGCCTGCCTCGAGGATGGCACCGTGCTGAACAAGCCGGGAAACCATGAGCGCGCCGTGCAGCAGCTGAAGCGCAGCAGCGGCCAGAGAGTCTCATTCCTGACGGGCCTGGTACTGCTGGATTCCGGCACCAACGAACGGCAGAGCCACTGCGAACACTTCCATGCCTATTTCCGGGAGCTAGACGCGGACGAAATCGACAACTACCTACACACTGAGACACCCTACGACTGCGCAGGCAGCTTCAAAATGGAAGGCTTGGGCATCACCCTGTTCAAGCGACTGGAAGGGGACGATCCGAACAGCCTGATCGGGCTGCCGTTGATCGCACTCACCAGAATGCTGCTAAATTGGGGGCTGAATCCACTGCATCAGCCCCACGACCCTCAGCGCAGCTCCAGCCGCGATTCAGCGAAGTAGCGGGCAATACCACTGCCCACAGAAACGCCGAACTGGTCAACAATTTCCTGGAACGGCGATTCTCGGCGGCTGTAGTCCACAAGATCCTCCTGGCCGATAACCTGTCTTGCCACATGCGAAGAACTGCCAAGACCATCGATCAGGCCAAGCTCAAGCGCCTGCTCACCACTCCAGACCAGCCCTGAGAACAGTTGCTCGTCATCCGCAAGCCGATCACCCCGCCCCTTCCGCACACTCTCGATAAACTGACTGTGAGTGGTTTCCAGAACGTCTTGCCAGAATTGCACCTCTTCTTCTTCCTCCGGTGAGAACGGATCCAGGAACGCCTTGTTCTCACCCGCCGTGTACAGACGGCGGTCGACCCCCAGTTTGTCCATGATCCCCGTAAATCCGAAACCTCCGGCCACCACACCGATGGAACCCACGAGACTCGCCTTGTCGGCGTATATTTCATCAGCAGCCGCAGCAATATAGTAGGCGCCAGAGGCACCAATATCGGAAATCACCGCATACACCTTCTTCTCCGGATACTCACCCCTCAGCCGAACGATTTCGTCATAGACGTAACCGGACTGGACCGGACTGCCGCCCGGACTGTTGATGCGCAGGATCACCCCCACCGAATTCTCTGCCTCAAACGCTTCGCGCAGGGAACCCACAATGTTGTCGGCGCTGGCGAGCTCATCCGCCGCGATAGTGCCCTCGATCTCAACGAGCGCCGTGTGCTTTCCCTTGGCAGCGGATTCCAGCGCACCGCTTAGCGGAAACTGGATCATCAGCAGCAAGGCAAAGAGATACCCGAACGTCAGCAGCTTGAAAAATATCCCCCAGCGACGGCTTTTTCGCTGCTCTGACTGCAGAGACATCACCAACTTTTCGATCAATTTCCAATCACGAGCCGACTCCGGCGGCATCGCCGGCTTGCGGCGACTTCCCTCAGGCCTTTTCGCCCCGCCTTCCGGGTTTTCTGGTTCGCTCCCCCAGCCAGGATGCCTGTCTGATTCCCAATCGCTCATTGCTACTTCCTGTTACTGTTGCGGCTCAGAGGCCGAGTACGTCGCGCAGGTCTTTTACCGAATCGACGACCGCGTGCGGTGCGTAATGCCCCAGCACATCACGTTTATGCACACCCCACTCCACACCAATAGACGGCATCCCGATACGCTGGGCCATCTCAAGATCGTACCGGGTATCGCCGATCATAACCGCTTCCGCCGGCTCAATGCCGTAAAAGCGGATGATCTCTCCGAGCATTGCCGGGTCGGGCTTGGAGCGGGTTTCATCCGCGCAGCGAGTGATATCAAAATGCGGCCCAAGCCCGCTGGACACCAAAGCACCTTCCAGGCCGCGGCGGCTCTTGCCGGTGGCCACCGAGCAGCCGCGCCCCGCTGTACGAAGGTCAGCCAGTACGTCCGCCATGCCCGCAAACACATTCTGAGGCGTAGTCACCTTGGAGAAAAAATAACGGGCATAACCTTCGCGAATCGCCGTCATTTCCTCCCGCGTTATACCGGGATATAGCTTTTCCAGAGCTTCAATCATGCCCAGGCCGATAATATCGCGATAGGCTTCCCGCTCCAGTTCCGGATACCCCAGCTCGGTGGCCGCCTGATGAAGGCTGTCGGCAATATGATCAACGGAATCCACCAGCGTTCCGTCCCAGTCAAAAATCACGACCTTTACGTCCATTGATACTACCTTGGTGCGGTCATTCTGCTTGCGAACCACAGAACAACGGATTATTCGGAGGCCTTCCGGCGCGCCGCCAGCTTGGCCATGAGTTCGCTGAAAGCCTCATCATAGGAAGCCTCAAGATGAACTGGCTCTCCCGTGGAGGGCAGCGTAAAGTCCAGGGCGTGGGCGTGGAGCATTAAACGCTGACCGCCGGCGGAACGAAATGCCCGCAGGCTTACATCATCCATATACTTGTCATCGCCAGCAATCGGATGCCCCGCCCAGGCACTGTGAACACGGATCTGATGGGTGCGACCGGTTACCGGTGAGGCCTCAACCAGGGTATACCCTGAAAAGGAGTCCAATACCCGGAAGCGGGTGAGAGAGTCCTTTCCAGCCTCATCCACGCGAACACGGCGCTCACCGGAGCCAAGCTCAAACCGCAGCAACGGCTCGCTGACCTTCCTGACAGCCCCAGGCCAGTCGCCCGCCACCAGAGCATGATAATGCTTACGAATACGCTTGTGACGCAACTCGTCCTGCAGATAACGCAACGCAGAACGCTTCTTTGCAACCATCACCAGCCCCGATGTATCCCTATCAAGCCGATGCACGAGCTCCAGAAACCGGGCCTCCGGCCGCGCCGCCCGCAAGACTTCGATCAGCCCGAAATCCAGCCCGCTACCACCGTGAACCGCTATACCGGATGGCTTATTAACCACCAGCATCTGATCATTTTCAAACACCACCGCGTCCTGCATGACCCCCTGAACCCGGGAGCCTGGAACTACCTGCGCCGGCTTTTCCTTTCGGGTAACCGGTGGAATGCGCACCTCATCACCCGTATTCAGACGGGTGTCGGGCTTCACCCTGCCCTTGTTCACGCGCACCTCGCCCTTGCGGATAATCCGATAGATGATACTGCGCGGTACATCCCGGATCTGCGCCATCAGGTAGTTGTCCACGCGCTGACCGTGGTTATCCTCATCAACCACCACCTTTCGCACACCCTGCCTGATTTCGCCACCTCTGGAGCCGGGCACAGAGCTACTCTTTTCGCCACTGACAGGCTGCGATGACGAAGAGGGACGTTTTTGCCTGGTCGATCTGGACATGGATACCTTACCGCTGGAAACCCTGCGGGATTGAAGGAGCCGGCGAATACTGTTATATTCCGGCGTGCTCTGCCGTTTGTCTACGGCCTGGCCAGTATGCCAGAAGCCGGAGCGGCAGGAGTATACCGACACTATTTGAGAGTTTGAACGCCGAAAGCCCAATCATTACCGGGCTCGGCGATTGAAATCCTCCCGGGCCAAAACGGAAGACGCTGATTACAGCGACTGTCCAGAAGCCGGGGGAACAAGAAACCGTACGGAAAACCGTCGGGCGACATCGCGAAGAATCATTACCAGCACGCAGGGCCGGGCCGTCCAGCATACGAATACGACGTGAGACCCAGGCACCCGCGTGAACCTGAAAACGGATAACATGCGCCAACAGACTCTGACCCAAAGCGACTCTTTCCTGCCCACAGGCAGGCGAACCGTCGGCGGTGGCCTCGGAACCCCGGGAAAATTCCCCGCAGGGATCTGATTCGTCTGGCCGTCGGATTACCCCTGTTACAAGGGGCCCACGGCACGCAAGTTCTGCTTCGCTGATGCTATTCCCCAGGTTTTCTGTCCAAACCAAACGACAGGAACCATTTCTTTCCATGAAAAGAATGCTGATCAATGCGACTCATCCCGAAGAGTTGCGCGTAGCCCTGGTTGACGGCCAGCGTCTGTTTGACCTCGACATCGAATCCAGCTCCCGTGAGCAGAAGAAAGCCAATATCTACAAGGGTCGCATAACCCGTGTAGAGCCAAGCCTGGAAGCCGCTTTTGTGGACTTCGGCGCGGAACGCCACGGATTCCTTCCTCTCAAAGAAATCTCCAAGGAGTATTTCAAGAAATCACCCGGCCAGATTGAAGGCAAGATCAACATCAAGGATGTGGTTGCCGAAGGTCAGGAAGTCATTATTCAGGTGGATAAGGAAGAACGTGGCAACAAGGGTGCGGCCCTCACCACCTTTATCTCCCTTGCGGGCCGATACCTCGTGCTCATGCCCAACAATCCTCGCGCCGGCGGCATTTCCCGTCGTATCGAAGGTGAAGAGCGGGCGCAGCTGAAAGAGGCCATGAACGATGTACAGGTGCCCAAGTCCATGGGCATCATCGTTCGTACCGCCGGCATCGGCCGCACCACCGAAGAGCTGCAGTGGGACCTGGACTACCTCGTCCAGTTCTGGGAGGCCATTACCCAGGCCGCCGGTGAGCGCAAGGCGCCGTTCCTTATTCACCAGGAAAGCAACGTCATTATCCGCGCTGTACGCGACTATCTTCGCCAGGACATTGGTGAGGTACTGATTGACGCCGCAACGGTGTACGAGGATGTATTGAACTTCGTTCGCGCCGTCATGCCCTCGTTCGAAAACAAGATCAAGCTGTACAAGGACGAAATCCCCCTGTTCAGCCGTTACCAGATCGAAGGCCAGATCGAGACCGCGTTCCAGCGTGAAGTGAAGCTGCCCTCCGGTGGCTCCATCGTGATCGATCCCACCGAGGCACTGGTGTCCATTGACATCAACTCCTCCCGTGCCACCAAGGGCCACGACATTGAGGAAACCGCGCTCCAGACCAACCTGGAAGCGGCGGAAGAGATTGCCCGCCAACTGCGTCTCAGGGACATGGGCGGCTTGATCGTGATCGACTTTATCGACATGACCCCGGCCAAGCACCAGCGCGAAGTCGAGCAGAAGATGCGCGAAGCACTGGAAATCGACCGCGCCCGGGTACAAGTGGGCAAGATTTCACGCTTTGGCCTGCTTGAAATGTCTCGCCAGCGTTTGCGCCCATCCCTGGGCGAGACCCGCAGCGAAGTCTGCCCTCGCTGTGAAGGCCAGGGCACCATCAGGGGCATTGAGTCTCTGGCCCTGAGCATCATGCGCCTGATCTACGAGGAATCCTCCAAGGAAAAGACTGGCCAGGTCCGTGCCGTGGTGCCCGTCGCCGTTGCCACATTCCTGCTAAACGAGAAGCGCAAGCAGTTGGCCGACATCGAAGCACGCCAGGAAGTGGAAGTGGTGGTGGTTCCCGCACCTCACATGGAAACACCTCACTTCGAAATCCTGCGCATGCGTGACGATGAGACCGGCGTGGAGCATGTATCGAGCTACCAGGTCGCTCAGGAATACAGTGAACGGGAAGAAGAAATCTTCGAGGCCCCTGCTGCCCAGCCACCGGTCCGCGAACAGGCAGCGGTGAAAGCCATTCGCCCGGTTGCGCCCGCACCTGCCCCGGAAAAGGCAGCGCAAGAAACCCCGGCCGAACAGACTGATGGCCTGTTCCGCAAACTTGGCCGCAAGATTGCGGATTTCTTCAGCGGTGAGGAAGTCATCGGTGAACCACCGGTGAAACGGGAACAGCCTAGCGGCTCCAACCGTGACGACCGCCGTACCCAGGACCGCCAGGACCGTCGTAAATCCAGGGTGGCCCGTGACGACAACCGTTCCGGAAATCGCAGTGGCGCTGACCGCCGTCAGGCCGGCGCCAATCGTGGCGACAGCAGCCGCAGCGATGACAACCGGGGACGTAACCGAGGTGCAAACCGCAATCGCGGAGACGACCAGGGCCGCAGTGGCCAGGGCCAGCAGGGAAGTGCTGACAAGAGCGCCGACAAGACAGCCGATAGCCGCAGGGATGGCAACCGCAAAGACGGCCAGGGACGCGGGCAAGGGCGCAACAAGCCCCAGACCAGCAGGGACCAGAAGGACCGCCAGGAACAACAGGACACCAGTCCCCAGAAAAGCGCTGCCGCCGACAAGTCCGGCTCCGATGAAAAACGTCGCAAACCAAGACGTAATCGTAATCGCGACGGCTCCCCTGCTGAAAACCCGGCGTCAACACCGGCAGATCGGAAGTCCGCCCGCAGCGAAAGGCATCAGAAGGATACTCAGCCGGAAGAGCAGACCGACAAGCAACCTGCAACTCAGCCCGCAGGAAAGCCGGACGTAGCCGCGGCCAATACGGCAGAGCCCAAGCCGGCGGAAAGCGTGGCTGAAAAGCCTGCCGAAGCGACGTCAGCGGAAAGCGCGACAGAAGCACCGGTCGAGAAATCGGCGACGAAACCTGCGGAACCAACGGCCGAAAGTGCGGAGCCCAATAAAGCGCCTGAAAAACAGCCGCAGCCGGCAACGTCTGGCACCGCGAAGCCCGCCCAGCCGGACACCGCGGGCAATGAGGCAGTGAAATCTGAAGCAGAGTCCGAGACTATTGCTGAGGAGAAGCCGAAACGCCCTGCCCGTCCACGCCGGTCATCCAGGAAACCAGCTGAAAAGAAGGCTGAACCCACCGACGCAAATGCGACGACGGCCGACAAGGCTGAAAAGGCAACTCCGGGCAAAGAAACCCCAGAGGCCGTGGTAGAGGCCGAACCCCCCAAGCAGGAAGTGGATGCCAAGCCACAACCAACAGAAGCTGACACCAAACCCAAAGCGGAATCCAAGGCTGAATCCAAGGCCGACAGCACTGCTGACGCTGAGCCGACGGCAACCAAAACCGAGAAAGCGGAACAACCCGATACCGCCACCCCGGCGAGCGAGCCGGCAGCAGCGGATACGGTGAAAGAACCGCAGGAAACGACCAGCAAACCAGCGGCGGAACCGAAAGCCGAGGCCTCCGAGGCAGAGGAAACGCAAAAACCTGCAGAGAAGCCGGTTGAGCCCGCGGCTGAGCAAGAAAAGCCGAGTGAGCAGGTGAATGTACCGGTAACCCCGGGCCGTGCCTACAATGATCCGAGGGAAGTCCGTAAGCGTCAGCGGGCAGCCGAAGAGGCCAAAAAGGCCGGGAGTAACTGACGAATGCTATCAGATTCGGACATCGAAGCGCTGGAAGACATCCTTTTCGCAGAACCCTGGGGCGACGAGGCCCTGGATTTCTTCGGTTTGCATGGGGTTGTCTGCGCCAGCGTGGTAGGCCCGACATCCTTGAGCACTGAAGACATCTTCAGGCTGGCCACGGGCGCCGAACAGGCGCCCAGCGGCCAGGTTCCGGATGTGTTCCGCCAGGCCGTTGAGCAACTCGGCAAGGATATGGCACACGCACTGGACATGGGCCAGCCCCTTGAGTTGCCGGAACCTGAAGATGGCGATCCGATGAATGCATTGGAGAACTGGTGTGCCGGGTTCGTGGACACCTTCCTCGAGAATGAGGAAGCCTGGCTGGAAGCCGGCGAGGAGGAAACCGCAGACCTGCTGGTGCCGATGCTCACGCTGTCTGGGCTGTTCGAGGATGAAGACTTCCAGAATGTCCGCAACAGCGAGAAACTGTCCCGGCAAATGGCGGACGCCATTCCCGACTCGCTGACCGACCTATACCTGCTGTTCCACGCACCGGATTAAACCGCTGCGGGAACCCCTGCCGGTTGTTTGAAATGATGCCAGACAGGCTCAAGCCCGTCTGGCATTTTCATGATGACCCCAAGCTCACACCAGGGTGCACCGGGAAAATGGAAATCGCTGCCCTGGGAGGCAAGCAGGTTTTCCCGACGACACAGTTCCGCCAAAAAGCCCAGATCACCGCTGGACTGCCCCGACGTTGAGACTTCAATACTCCGGCCTCCCGCCTGACGGAAGTCGGCAACGAGCGCGCGCAGTTTGGTTGCGGTAAGCTTGTACTTCCTGGGGTGAGCCAGCACGGCCACACCTCCGGCCTCTGTAATCCACCGGACTACCTCCGGCAATTCAGGCCAGAAACCCTTTACATCCCCCGCCTTGCCAGCTCCAAGGTAGCGCTTGAACGCCTGGGCGATATCCTTTACCACCCCCTCTTCCACCAGCACCCTGGCAAAATGAGGCCGACCGGGCACGTCGCCGCCCGCCTTATCCGTTGCCTTCTCGAGCAGGTTTTCAATTTTCAGCTTTGAAAGCTTGTCGGTAATGGTGCGGGCTCGGGACCAACGGTTCGTGTTCTGCCGCTCCAATGCCTGCTTCAAACGGTCGTCATCAACGTCAAAATCAAGCCCGACTACGTGTATGGTGTGACTTTTCCAGAGGCAGGACAGCTCGGTACCGGCGATCAGCGTAAGACCAGCCTCCCGTGCGGCCTCCGATGCTTCTTCAAGCCCGGCGATGGTATCGTGATCTGTTATGGCAAGGTGGGTAACACCTCTGGCGTGCGCACGTGCGACCAATTCCTTCGGTGGCAGCGCGCCGTCGGACGCCGTCGTGTGGCAATGCAGATCAATGCAGAAGTCAGCTTCTTGGGTTATAGTCACATCTTTCCCGATTTCAGAGTAAATACCATCAACGCCAGTGTACCAGCCAGGTATTACACTGTGTCAGTAAATATCCGGAGAATATCATGTACTACGCCATCATCAGCGAAGATGTCGAGAACAGCCTGCCGCTGAGGTCTTCTGCCCGTCCTGCCCACATTGAACGGCTAAAGCTGCTCAGAGACGAAGGCCGCCTTCTGGTCGCGGGTCCCCACCCGGCCCTGGACACACCGGAACCCGGTGACGCAGGGTTCACCGGCAGCCTGGTTGTAGCCGAATTTGATTCATTGGCATCGGCCCAGGCCTGGGCCGATGCCGACCCCTACGTGGATGCCGGTGTGTACCAGAAAGTGATCGTCAAACCCTTCAAGGCTGTACTGCCCTGAGGGCGCACGGTTGCCTGCACCTGGCACCATGAGCTTTTTGTAATGAACTCCACCTTGTATGACCCGGCATCTATGACAAAATTGCGCCTTAAATCGCTGTTCCAGGGAATAAAACCAGTGACGCCTTTACGTCTGATTACCTGCATTATCGTTTTGATGGTGGCTGCAACGTCAACCCACGCCAAAACCGTTTATGTCGATGACACGCTCTACGCTCCGATCCGAAGTGGTGAAGGGACACAGTACCGAATCCTGCACTCAGGAGTCCGGAGCGGAACCTCGCTTGAGCTGCTGGAAACATCGGAATCAGGGTATAGCCGTGTACGCACGCCGGACGGCATCGAAGGCTGGATGGTGTCACGCTATCTCACCGACACTCCTATTGCGCGCCAACGTCTGGAAGCCACCAACCGGCAACTGGAACAAGCCCGCAATGAACTGAATAATCTCAGGACGCAGCTTGAGGAAGTCACAACGGAACGGAACGAACTCAGGAGCTCGGAAGAGTCCCTGGAAGCCCGCGCAGGAAGACTCAGCGAAGAGCTTCGTAATATCAAGGAAGTCGCTTCGGACTCCATCAATCTGAATCGGCGGAATAGCGAGCTTCGCGAAGAGAACCAGAAGCTGCGCAACGACCTGGAAGTGCTCACTGCGGAAAAGGAGCGCCTGGAAGCCAAAAAGGAATCCGATTTCATGCTATTGGGTGCAGCCCTTGTGCTGCTCGGGGTGATTTTGGCCCTTGTTATCCCGCTCCTCAAGCCTTCACGGAAAACGGACAACTGGGCATAGAACACCTCCCCATCGCGGGAGACGTTGGAGGAAGCGCCTCTTCGAAAACCCACATATAGTGTCATTCGGGAAACCTAAATACTAAATATAAGGGCTTCCCGAATTTTTATTCCCATGAATTCTTTGACGCTTCCGCCCTTAGCATTTATAACTAACAAAACAACAACCGCGAGGTGCCGGGATGTCTGAAACCATGAAGGACTATTCAGAAAAACGCGATTTCCACCGCATGACAATGAACTCGGAAATCGAACTCACAGACAGCAATGGCGTCGCGATTCCAGGCATTTGCCGGGATCTCAGCGGCACTGGCATGCAGCTTTACGTAGACAGGGCGTTTGCCGAAGGGGATGAAATCCACACCCTTCTACCTTCCACCAGCGAGCAATTCCCGCCATTCGAAACGGTCTGCCGCGTGCTTCGCTGTGTTCCTGACGGGGATGGGTTTCTCCTGGGGATGGAGATTGTAAAGGTAAAACGCTGACCGGTGCGGTCAAGGGAAATGTAGCCCGGTAGAGTACGGGGGAACTACCGGGCAAACGGCCGTATCAGTCGATCTTCAGTGGCTTTTCGGAAACCACGATACCGTTGTTATCGGCATAGATGTAATGGCCAGGATGGAAGGTCACGCCTCCGAAGGTGACCGGCACGTCCAGATCACCCACTCCACGCTTCTCGGTCTTGCGCGGATGCGTACCCAGCGCCTGCACTCCCAGGGCTGTCTTTCCAATGACATCTACATCGCGGATACAGCCATAGATCACCAGGCCAGCCCAGCCATTACCCGCCGCTTTCTCGGCCAGCATGTCACCCAGCAGAGCGGCCCGCTTTGATCCGCCACCATCCACAACCATCACACGACCGTTACCCGGCAGGGCAACCTGTTCCTTAACGATGGAATTGTCCTCAAAGCATTTCACCGTCACGATCTCGCCCCCGAAGGCGTCCACGCCACCAAAGTTGCGGAAACCCGGCTCTACCACCAGGATTTCGGGGTAATCGTCACACAGATCAGGGGTTACGATAGGCACGCACGTGCTCCTTTTCTCGAAATGGTCAGTCGATTTTCTCGTCCGCGAGGAAGAACCAGGTATCCAGTACCGAGTCCGGATTCAGGGATACGGAATCGATCCCCTGATCCATCAGCCATTTGGCCAGGTCAGGATGATCCGAGGGCCCCTGGCCGCAGATACCGATGTACTTATTCGCCTTCTTGCAGGCCTGGATAGCACTGCCCAATAACGCCTTGACGGCGTCATTCCGCTCGTCAAACAGGTGGGCAATGATGCCGGAGTCCCTGTCCAGCCCCAGGGTCAACTGGGTCAGGTCGTTAGAACCAATCGAGAAGCCGTCAAAGTGCTCCAGGAACTGCTCGGCCAACAGGGCGTTGGCGGGGAGCTCGCACATCATGATCACGCGCAATCCGTTCTCACCACGCTTGAGACCATTTTCCGCCAACAGGTTCACCACCTGCTCGGCTTCTCCCACCGTGCGGACAAAAGGCACCATGATCTCAACGTTGGTCAGCCCCATTTCATTACGGACTTTCTTCAACGCCCGGCATTCAAGCTCGAAACAATCACGGAAGGTTTCGGAGATATACCGAGAGGCACCACGGAAGCCCAGCATCGGGTTTTCTTCATCGGGCTCGTAAAGGGTACCGCCGATCAGGTTGGCGTATTCATTGGACTTGAAGTCGGACAGCCGCACAATCACCTTCTTGGGCGCAAAGGCAGCGGCAAGGGTGGATATTCCCTCGACCAGCTTGTCGACGTAGAAGTCCACCGGCGAGCTGTACCCGGAGATCCGTTTCTCCACCGTCTGACGAATATCTCGCGGCAGGCCGTCAAAATTCAGCAGCGCCTTCGGGTGAACGCCAATCATGCGGTTGATGATGAACTCGAGTCTCGCCAGGCCGACACCTTCATTGGGTAGCGCCTGGAAGTCGAAGGCCCGGTCCGGGTTACCCACGTTCATCATGATTTTGAACGGTATGGCGGGCATGGAGTCTACCGTGTTTTCCTTCAGCTCAAAATCGAGGCTGCCCTCGTAGATCATCCCGGTGTCGCCTTCGGCACAGGACACCGTCACTTCCTGGCCGTCTTTCAGAATCTCCGTGGCATCGCCACAGCCCACCACGGCCGGAATACCAAGCTCCCGCGCGATAATGGCAGCATGGCAGGTACGCCCACCGCGGTCGGTTACGATGGCGGACGCCCGCTTCATCACCGGCTCCCAGTCCGGGTCGGTCATATCCGTAACGAGAACATCGCCCGCCTGTACGCGGTCCATCTCCTTGATACTGGTGATGATCTTGACCGGGCCACTGCCAATCTTGTGGCCGATACTGCGGCCCTCCACCAGGATGGTGCCGGTCTCATTGAGCAGATAGCGCTCCATCACGTTGGCCGAAGCGCGGCTCTTAACGGTTTCCGGACGGGCCTGCACAATGTAGATACGGCCGTCGTCGCCATCTTTCGCCCATTCAATGTCCATCGGGCGCTGGTAATGCTTTTCGATGATCATGGCCTGCTTGGCCAGTTCTTCCACTTCCGCGTCAGTGATGCAGAAGCGATTACGTTCGTCCTGTTCAACCTTGACCGTTTCCACAAACTGCTCTGCGGCGGGGTCAGTGTGGTAAACCATCTTGATGGCCTTGCTACCCAGGTTGCGGCGCAGAACGGCAGGCTTGCCCGCCGTGAGGGTGGGCTTGTGAACGTAGAATTCATCGGGGTTCACAGCACCCTGCACCACCGTTTCACCCAGGCCGTAGGAGCCGGTGATAAACACGACATCCCGGAAACCGGATTCCGTGTCCAGGGTGAACATAACGCCACTGGCAGCGGTCTCACTGCGCACCATTTTCTGAATGCCAGCAGACAAGGCTACCTGTTTGTGATCAAAACCGTGGTGGACACGATAGGAAATGGCGCGGTCATTGAACAGGGAGGCGAAGACCTCCTTTACTGACGTCCGCACCTGTTCCAGGCCCACAACGTTAAGGAAAGTCTCCTGCTGGCCAGCAAATGACGCATCCGGAAGATCTTCCGCAGTGGCTGACGAACGCACCGCCACCGCGAGGTTGTCGTTGCCGTCACGTAGCTTTGCGTAGGCGTCCGCAAGTGGCTTTTCCAGCGCGTCCGGAAATGGCGTATCAAGAATCCACTGGCGAATTTCGGAGCCGACCCGAGCCAACTCGTTCACATCATTGATGTCCAGAGCGTCCAAAGCGTTGTCGATCTTTTCACGAAGACCGTCTTTGGCCAGGAATTCACGGTAGGCGTGAGCGGTTGTAGCAAAGCCACCCGGAACGGTAACACCTGCGTTGGCAAGATTACTGATCATTTCACCGAGAGAGGCATTCTTTCCCCCGACCCGGTCAACGTCTGACATTCCCAGGTGATCAAACCAGATAATGTAATCTTCCAAAGCGTGTCTCCCTTGATTCATTGTAGCAAAGAGCCAAACCGGACAGGTGGAGCTGATTTCAACCCTGCAATTACTGCATTCTCCACTGCGGGCTCTCGAACTTGGCGTGTATGATACTGTAACCTGTGGAATTTACCTAGGGTAGCCGCCAAATACGGAGCCGGACCGCACACCATGAAACGAACCGCTTTCTTTATATCCGATGGCACCGGCCTGACCGCCGAGGCCTTGGGGCACAGCCTTCTGGCACAATTTGAGAAAATTGAGTTTGAACGCATTACGGTGCCATATATTGATGACGCTGACAAAGCCCGGGAGATGGTCAAGCGCATCAATAAAGCGGAGGAAATCGATGGCATGCGGCCGCTGGTTTTCGACACCATCGTTAATAGCGATATCCGCGATGTTATCGCCGGCGCAAACGGTTTCATGGTGGATATCTTCGGTACCTTCCTGAATCCATTGGAACAGGAGCTGCAGTCCTCGTCGTCCTATACCGTTGGCAAATCACACGCCATCAACAACGAAGGCAGCTACGAACGGCGCATCCATGCTGTTAATTTTGCGCTGGATAACGATGACGGCGCCCGCACGCGTCATTACGACGAGGCAGACCTGATTCTCGTCGGCGCCTCTCGCAGCGGCAAGACGCCCACCTGCCTGTATCTGGCCCTGCAATATGGTGTAAAGGCGGCCAACTATCCCATAACCGAGGAAGATCTGGACGACCAGCAAATGCCAGCTGCGCTGCGGCCTCACAAGGAGAAAATTTTTGGGCTGACCATCGAGCCGGAGCGGCTGGCAACCATCCGCAACGAACGAAGACCGAACTCCCGTTATTCATCCATGAAGCAGTGCATGCATGAAATTGAGGAAATTGAGCTGATGTACCGCCGGGAACGAATTCCTTACCTCAACACAACCGCGTATTCCGTGGAGGAAATCTCTACGCGCATCATGGTCAGCACCGGGCTTAAACGGAACCGATAGAGCAGATAACAAAAAGGCCGACGCCCTCTCCCTTAATGAGCGTCGGCCTTCCGTTTTCGGGTGCTTTCAGGTGCCTTATAGCTCCTGGATTTCCAGCCCCAGTTTTTCAGCGGTATCACGATTTTCGAAGCTGGTGACAACCGCTACACTGGCGCTGCCCGGCTTCAACCACTCGCGGGCCACTCGTTTCATATCATCCAGGGTCACCGCCAACACCCGTTCCCGGAAACGCGCACGCTGCTCGGGCGTCCGGCCGAACAGGCGATTGTGGAAAGCATGGCGGGCTGCACCAGCTGGTGACCGTGGGCGATCCAGTTGCCCGATCACGCCGAGAATGGATTCTTCCAGCTCCTGAGGATCGTGCTGCTCGGTCTGCAGCCACTTCAGGGCGTTGTCAAAATCCTCCAACGTCTCGCCCAACCGGGGATCGCGGTATGAAAAGAAACGGAACGTGCCGTTCACGCTGTCCTGGCCAGCTCCACCGCCATAGGCGCCACCCTTTTCACGGATCGCCCGGTGCAAGTAGCCGTTGCGCAGGAAACCACCCAAAACGGTCAGTGCCGCTGCGTCCGGGTGGTCGATTGCAACCGTGCTGTAGGCTTTGGCGCAGAAGTTCACCTGGGTTGACGTTAACCACGCCTGACGCGCCTGATAACTGACGGGCTCAAGCTTCCAGGCTGCTTGCTCTCCCGCACCGGAGTCGCCCCAAACGGTCTTCATTTCCGTCAGCATCGGGTCCAGCTGTTCTTCCTCACCGATCAGCAGGAATTGACGGGACTGGTTCCGAATACGTTCGTGCAGTGCTGCAAGCCGCTCACAGAATCTGTCGAGCTCGGCCGGTTCGCTGAGGGACTTATCCAGCGCCTTGACGCCACGGATAGCTTCCAATCCCCCAAGACGGAACGACAGCCACGCACCCGGGCTGATTCCCTGCGATGCCGCCCCCATGGCCAACGCATGGCCACTGCCAGTAACCGCCTGCTCGCGGCGGGAACGAATCTGGGCAATCAGCTCCCGCACCCGCTCCTTCTCATCAAAGCGGGCGCCATCAAAGACGTCGTTCAGGAGGCGAGTCAACGCCTCGCGGTTTCGAGCCAGCGCCTTGCCATTAAAGACGATATAACCCTCAAGATCCTGAACATCGTCGATTTTTCCCTTGGCGGAGAAGGACGCACTGATGCCACCGGATTCCGCCGAAATACGATCCTGCATCTGCAGGTAATCCAAATCGCCGCAACCCACTTCCGGAATCAGAGTGGTGTAGTACGGCAGCAACAACAGTTCTTCCTCGGTCAGGTTCGGTACCGGCAGGATCACCTGCTCGTACACCAGACCATTGGTGCCACGGGCATAAATGGTCGCAGGCATGTCGCCGGCGAACCGCGCCTCGGGTTCCGGCAACTGCAGGGGAACGTCGGTCAGGTCAACCTTCGGCAGGATGGAATCGTCGTCTTTCCGTGTCTGCCGTTCTTCCAGGGCCTGGGCGCGCTCGATAATCTGGCGAACCTCTTCGTCAGTCAACGAGGCCTTGCGGCGGGCAAGGGCATCGCGAATTGCCGCCTGGCGACGACTCTCCAGCTTGTCATCCGGGCGCAGCGTGAGGGTAACGCGGTGCGGATTTTCCAGCAGTTTGCGGCGGATCAGGCCGGGCACATACTGAGGATCACGGATTTTTTCCCGCATATCAGCCAGGACCGGCTCCAAATCCAGGAGCTCAACCGGATCGCCGCCATGGACCATCGGCGAAATCGCGGTCATGATCAGTTGCAGGCCATACGGGAAGCTATCGCCGGCAATCTCGCGCTGATGCAATTCCAACTGGTGCAAAATGGCTTCCAGGCGATCCTCACTGACGCCCTCTTCCACTACCTTCGCCAACGTCTGTTCGATCAGCGCTTCAAGGTCGTCCTGCCTCTCCGGGTCACTGCCCTCAATGCCGCAGACAAAGGTCATTTCACGGTTGGAGTCTTCCAGGCCGCACATCGGAGACGGCGAATGACCAATATCGGTGGTTTCCAGCGCCCGCATCAGGGGCGACGCACTGTTTTCCAGAAGAACACTGGCCAGCAGCTGCCCCTCCAGGTTTTCCTGCAGGTCAAAGCTGTGTCCCAGCAACCAGCCCATCACGATATGGGTCTTGTGGCCGGTTTCCTCGCCCTCACTGACGGCGTAACTCTGGTCGACGCGCACCGGCGAGAACATCCGCTTCTCATCACGTACCGGCAGCTCCACATCCAGACGATCAAACCGCTTCAGAGCCAGCTCCTCGAAGCGTTCATGATGCTCGTGAGCTGGAATGTCCCCGTAGGTCGCAAAGATCGCATTGCTGGGATGGTAGTGATGACGGTAGAAGCGCAACAGGTCGTCGTAGCTCAGATCTACAATGTGGTCTGGCTCACCACCACTGTTGTAGTGGTAGGTGGTGGTCGGGAACAGGTGGCTGGACAGGTTCTGCCACAGCTGTGACGTGGGCGCACTCATGGCGCCTTTCATTTCGTTGTAGACCACACCGCGGTAGACCAGGTCGGTTGACGGATCGTCTGGCGTATCGAATTCGAGGCGATGCCCTTCCTGCGCAAAGTCCAGCGGGTCCAGAGAGGAAAAGAACACCGAGTCCAGATAAACCGTCAACAGGTTGTCGAAATCCTTGCGGTTCATGCTGGCGAAGGGATAAGCCGTCCAGTCACTACTGGTAAAGGCATTCATAAAGGTGTTCAGGGACCGGCGAATCATCATGAAAAACGGATCGCGCACCGGAAAACGCTCGCTGCCACACAGCGCCGTATGCTCCAGGATATGAGCAACACCGGTGGAGTCCATGGGAAAGGTTCGCAGGGCCACAAAGAACACGTTTTCGTCGTTATCCGCCGCCAGGTGCAAGTGGCGGGCACCGGTTTTGCGGTGACGGTATTCCTCGACCGTCACGTTCAGCGTGCTGATCCGGTGACTGCGAAGCTTTTCAAAGGCCGGATGGACGGTGTTTTCGATCACTGCAGCCATTCAAACTGTCCTGTCTTTAACTAAATGGGGATTGTAGGGTAACACGTACTTTCTATTATCATGCACTAACCAGAAGCGACAAGGCAGTACCCAACGCCATGACCACCGAACCCCACGAAATCCACACATCGGACGCTTCGCCAAAGTCGGCCAGATCCGCCCACCAGGCCGCCGGCAATCGCCGCGCCATCCACGCTCCGGAGGTGGCCGCCTATTGGGCCGAGCGCCGACGCTACCTGGAGCGCATACGCCGCGTTCCGGAAATAAGGCAGCGTTACTGGCGCGCCATCGGTATGTATCTGCTTCGCCGGGTGCTCTGGTCCTTTGGTTTCTTTCCGGTTTTCATCGCGTTCTGGGTGCCTTTTGTACTTTCCAGCTTCAACCCGGTGGTCATGGCGTCCGACCTGATCCCGTTGCTCGAAGGGTTCGTCGACGCCAACCCGGAAATTCAGGCAAACACCCTGAGCACGTTGGTCATCGCTTGGGCATCGATCGGGTTCTTTTTTCTGGTCTTCGATTTTGTGCTAACGCCGTTCAAATCCCCCTACGAATATGAAGCAGACGTCTACATGCGCTCCTGGGAACAGCTCAACCATGACCAGCTTCCGGACAAAGTGTGATTTGTCCTGCATTCTCGTGAACTTCAGTGACTTTGTGTTACATAACATTGCCCCGACTGGGTAAGATGAAGCGGTGCCATCCCTCATACCCGTTGAACAACGACGATGAAACGGGCGAAACATTGGCAGTTACACGAATGCAGAATTGAGAGGTTGTCCATGGTCGATTTCAGACCCCTCCTGTTTGTCAACGCACTGGCACTGATGCTTCTGGTGACGGCAGGCTTTGCGTCTGTCCGCGATGACCTGTCCAGGGGCATGAAACCGGTAGCCACCGCCCCGGACACCGAAGAGACCATTGCCCGTGCGTCCATGGATACCCCAGTGGACGCGCAGCGTTCGGACGAACTTTACCAGCCGAATAGCAGGGAAGACGTAGCCGAAAACGACCTCGAACTGCCCTTGGAAAACGATGCCCTGGCGGCATCCGGAGAGACGCCAGTCAACGGTTCCGAGACCGCGTCCGACGCCAACCGCATAAACGCAGAGCCTTTTTCCGTTCCCGACCTGCCGGAAGACCCCAAGATGCTGGCGATGGCAGAGCCAGTGTCTGCCATGCCGGAAACGGAGGCTCGGAGCGATGCGCCAGAGCCTCCCACAACCGGGCTGCTGATCCTGCGCTCCAATGTCGTCGGCGACAACGTCACCATCAATGGTAAGAACCACGGGGCCACACGGCTGGATCTGGAATTGGAGCCGGGCAAATACGACATCATCATCCGCAAGGAAGGTTACAAGCCCTGGCAACAGACCGTGGCTATCGCCGCCGGCAATGAGAAAACCCTGGTGGGCAAACTGGAGGCCTATACGAGGGTGGAGTACCGGGACGGTACCTGGGTTGGCGGCATCAAAACCGGCGATGGCACCTACGAAGACGCCGACGGACTCAGGTATGAGGGGCACTTCGTGGACGGCGAATTTGACGGCAAGGGCACCGCCTGGCTCCCGGACGGCAGCCGCTATGAAGGCGACTGGGAAAAAGGCCAGCGTCATGGCGAAGGCACCTGGCGTGACGCGGATGACACCCGCTACACCGGCCAGTTCCGCAATGACCAGTTTGACGGCCAGGGCACGCTCACCATGGCCAATGGCGACATTCTCACCGGACAATGGTCAGGCGGCAGGCTCAACGGGCATGGCTCGCTCACCACCTCGGACGGCATGCTCTATGTCGGCGGCTTCAAGGATGACGAATTCCATGGTGAAGGCACTCTTACCTACCCCGACGGGCGCCACTACGAAGGGGAATTCTCCAACGGCGAGTTCCACGGGAACGGCAAGGAAGTCTTCGCTGATGGAAAAAAATACGAAGGCCAGTATATTGAAGGCTCGTTCCACGGCAAAGGGCTGCTACTGAACCCCAATGGCAGTTCGATTGAAGCGACCTTCCGGTACGGCGAACCCTATGGACAGGTACGCCTGACAACGGCAGCCGGGGAGGTATTTACTGCCCGGACCAAGGAACCCGGTGTTTGTTATCGGGAGAAAAGCTACCGGGCCACCCAGTGCCCGACACTTGAAGGCTGGTAAACGCCGGCCCGATAATGAACACACACGCTGTAAAGGTTGAGGTTGTGACATGGCGATCAAGAATGCACTCCTGGTAGACGACTCGAAAGTGGCTCGATTTGCCCTGAGCAAACTGCTGGAAGGCCGGGACATGGAGGTGAACATGGCTGGCTCGGCAGAGGAGGCATTGGATTTTTTGAGCTCCCATCAACGTCCAGACGTGATTTTCATGGATCACCTTATGCCGGGCATGAACGGTGTGGAGGCCACCAAGGCCATCAAGGGCAACCCCGACACTGCCGCCATCCCCATCATTATGTGTACCTCCAAGAAATCGTCGTCGTTCATGGAGGAAGCCCGCAACTTCGGCGTTTACAACATTCTGACCAAGCCCCCACACACCGAGGGGCTTAGCCTCGTTCTCGACCAGCTCGACAGTGATGTGACCGAAGGCAATCTGCCCGAACCGCCGGAACTGGATGCTGAGCCAAATGAATTGGACGATGACATCCTCGACATTCCCTCCGATGCCTCCCTGGAAATGTCACCAAAAGCCGACGATGGGCTACACGCGAGCGACAACAGCGGCCCCCAGGTTGTCCCACTGACCAGCGATCTGATCGAACAGATCGCCCGCTCAGCGGTAAAAACCCACATTAACAACCGCCTGCACGAGTTACTCAGCTCGCTGTTCGACGAGCAGTTTGACCATCTTAAGCGGGTACTGGACGAATCCAGCAAAAAGCAGGAAACCGCGGTTGAGGAACGCCTGAACGCGGTGACCGAAATGATCGAAGAGCGCACCCGCAACCTGCGTGACGACGTGGCGGCGGAAGTTAACCTGAACCTGGGCCGGGAACTCGCTGACCTGCGCAAAGACCTCTCTCGCAATACCGGCTTCACCAGTGACCACATGGCGGAACTCAAGGATCACATCACCAGCGTACAAACCATTGATACCGAGTTCTGGCAGACCCTGCAATCCGAGGCCATCCAGCAGGCCCATGAAATTTCCCGGGAAACCGCGGAGGACATCGCCCAGCGCACCATTGACCTGTTCGTGGCACAACAGCGCTCCGCCACCTCTCGCATCTACACCGTCGGCCTGGCCGCCAGCCTTGGTATTTTTGCGGTGGGCATCGCCTGGCTTTCAGGGTTGTTCGCCTGAAGGCAGGACAACAAAACGACGGAAATACCGAGCCGGGTTACCCGGCTCGGTATTTCTGCTCTTAGCACTGACGACGTCTTCTCAATCCCGCTATCAGAACCCCGGTCAACCCCAACGCAAACAACGGAAGACTTGCTGGAGTCGGCACAGATGCCGTTGGAGGGACATCTGGAGTGTCCGGATTGTCCGGGTTGGTACCCGGATCACCCAGGAAAAAGCTGTCTATGCCCAGGTCGGCCCTTGGCCCAAAGGTACTATGCGCTATAACTTCAAGTGTCTGGATCTCAGCAGTCGCGGTAAAAATCATGGTTTCCCACATCCAATCCGCGATTGTGCCCAGGTCGGGCATCTCCATAGCAGAGGAATTCTGACTCTCTGTCCCAAAGATGATCTCCCAATAACCTCCTGCCTCGGAGAACGCGCTATTGCTTATACTCTGCTCAAAGGAAATCTCATACTGCTGCCCAATAACCAGCCCTTCGAGACCAACCTGCAAGGCACTCTCCACATAGGGCGATCCTGCTCGACCATCCCAGCCAATACCATGAAGAAAATCACCGCCGGTGCTGCTTGATTGCCAGGCGAAATTATTCATGGTTGTACCAGCATTGAACACATCCGGCGTACCCTCTGTTGTAGTCCAGCCGGGAGGCACATCACTGTTGAATGAGTTCGTATTGCCGGTATAACCTTCGAATCCACCGTTTTCAAAAGCGTCAAGTAACGCTGCAGACGAGTTGCCACTGGAAAAGAGTAACGCCGATGCCAGCAGGCAAGGCGTCAGTGAGTTTCTAGTCAGGTTATGCATGATTAACCCTCCATGCTTGATTTTGGCCTGGGAGCTCGATCAATGCCCAAACCACCACGGAGACAACGCCGAATCCCCAGCCTCCTCACATGACCAAAGCATAGCTCGCGCCAAAATCACAATTCATCGGAGTTTCATAGAGTAAGGGGTGTTTTCGATTTCTATCCGAGCGCTATATGCATAAAAACCTGACACCGTTGGGCCGCCCAGAGACAGATCCTCTGCACCTGCAATGCCTTAATCGTAGCGGATTCGCCTCCAATCCTCTGGCGTATCCACATCGGATTCAACACCCTTGATGGCAAGCGTTTTGGCCTGATGACGAGTCAGTATACGAGCCGCACCGCGATCACCCTCCAGCATCATTATCTCTTTCCATAGGCGCCTGGGTATGTAGGCGGGAGCGCCGGGATTACCGTAGATATCTGCCGCAAACGGCTCACTCACCTCTTGCCTCGCACAAAATGCCAGAGAGCGAAGATCAGACTCCGAAACTAACGGTTGATCAAGAAGAGTGACAAATACGCCCTTGGCTCGTGGGCCTATAGTCTGGAGCCCGGATTTCAATGAAGCAGCCATCCCAAATACCCAATCAGGCGTGTAACACCAGGCAGAGGGCTGATTACGACATCGATACCGTACCAAGGGGTATCCAGAACCAGAGACAACCGTAACGTTCGCTCCCAATTGCTTGGCCTGGGACACAGCGTGATCCATTAACGTGCCATCATTGAATTTAAGTAGCGCCTTCGGCCTTCCCATACGCCTGGAGGCTCCTGCCGCCAGGAGTAGAACAGGAAAAGCGTGGTAATCGGAACCGGCAATAGTGTGCATTTGTACTTGGGTCTCCTCGCTACCCCTGACGCAAGTCATACAAGGCTGCTAGCGTTGGCGGATTTTTGCTAGAATCTGCGCATCAATCAACCTTTTCTTGCCAGGCCCCTCCGATGAATCACCTTTTCGTAGACAATCTAACGGTTATCGACTTCGCCTACCTGGATGCTTCCAGAGGGCTCGTCGGTGAAAGCTGGATTGTGGATGTGGTGCTCGGTGGCGAACTGGATGACCAAGGCATGGTGTTTGATTTCAGCAACGTCAAACGCACCATCAAACGGGTCATCGACGAGCGCGTGGACCACCGGCTGGTGATCCCAAGAGCCTATAAGGGGCTTGAGTGGAATGAGGATGAGCCAGACAGCTTCACCTGGCATCTGACCGACGGCACCCGGATTCTTCATCGGTCCCCGGACCAAGCGGTGGTGTGGCTGTCGTCTGACCGTGTAGTGCCATCTGCCGTTGCCCGGCTGTTGGAGCAGGAGTTACGGGCAGTCTTGCCGGCAAACGTGACGGATGTGGATATTGAGTTACGTGAAGATGTGATTGAAGGGGCCTACTACCACTATGTTCACGGCCTGAAGAAACACATGGGTAATTGCCAGCGAATCGCCCATGGGCATCGCTCGCCTATTCGGATCGACCGCAATGAGCACAGAGACCGGGATCTTGAGAACCAATGGGCCAAGCGGTGGCAGGATATCTATGTGGGCTCCGAGGAGGACGTAACCCAACGCTGGGTGGCCGAGGATGGCACAGCGTACGTCACCTTTGAATACGAGGCGAATCAGGGGGAATTTGCGCTGACATTGCCGGAGAGCCGGGTTTATATGCTGGATTCGGACACCACAGTGGAGCTTATTGCGGCGCACATTGCCGGACAGTTGAAATCCGAGTTTCCGGAGGACGCCATTCGTGTCAAGGCCTATGAAGGCGTCGGCAAAGGGGCTATAGCGTCCCGCTGACATTTCCTTCAGACACAAAAAAACCGCCCGAAGGCGGTTTTTTTGATGGCTTACCGGCGGACTAAACCGGTTGAGCCGTATTGGCGTCCCCTAGGGGGTTCGAACCCCTGTTGCCGCCGTGAAAGGGCGGAGTCCTAGGCCACTAGACGAAGGGGACTAGAAATTGGTGGAGCCAAGCGGGATCGAACCGCTGACCTCAACACTGCCAGTGTTGCGCTCTCCCAGCTGAGCTATGGCCCCTCAACGGCTGCGTATATTAAGGATCGACCCTTGGGGCGTCAACCTTTTTTCCAACGTTTTTTCAGTTTCGTGAACATCCCTGTTCTGGTCGCTTACTAATTCAACAGATTGGTTATTCCGTCAGCAATGCCGCGTATTCTTTTTCCACCCGCTTGGTTTCCTTCTTGGAGAATCCACCCATTACCTCAAGAGCATGGCGCAGGCGAGACCGGGTCATGTCCGGACCAAGGATAGCCATGGAGTCCATAACGGACCAGGAGTTAGGGGTACCGGCGACAGCGACGAAGATGGCGAACATGAAATCACCCATCTTCAGCTCCATGGCTTTGGCCAGAGCTTTAACGTCGGCAAAGATATTCTCTTTGCTCCAATGGCGCTGGGCTTCAAGCTTCCACAGGGTAAACTGGAGCACCCGCTTGACCTGGCTTTCATCCAGCTTGTTGTGACCGAAGTCTTCCGGCTTGAGGTTGAGCATGCCGGAGAACATGAACGAGGCCATCGGCGATACATCACTGAACACTTCCGCCCGGCCCTTGATGTGAGGCACCAGATCCCGCAGCGCCTGCTCGTTGAACCACCAGTGGCGCATGCGCTCGACGAACTGGTCGTCGCTGAGTTCGTCACGGATCCACTGACCGTTGAGCCAGCGCAGCTTTTCCACGTCGAAAACCGGGCCGCCCAGGGAAACCCGCTGGATGTCGAAGTTTTCGATCATTTCATCCAGGGTGAATTTCTCGCGCTCATCCGGCATGGACCAGCCCATACGGCCCAGGTAGTTGGTAACCGCTTCCGGCAGGAATCCCATGCGCTCGTAGAAGTTGATGCTGGTGGGGTTCTTGCGCTTGGACAGCTTGCTCTTATCCGGATTGCGCAGTAGCGGCAGGTGGCACAGTACCGGCATGTCCCAGCCAAAGTATTCGTACAGCAATTTGTGCTTGGGCGCAGAGTTGATCCACTCTTCTCCACGCAACACGTGGGTGATTTCCATCAGGTGATCGTCAACCACATTGGCCAGGTGGTAGGTGGGCATGCCGTCGGATTTCAGCAGGATCTGACTATCTACCTGGGACCAGTCGATTTCGATGGTGCCGCGTAGCATATCGTCGATTTCACAAACGCCGTCTTCCGGTACTTTCATCCGGATAACATAGGGGTCACCAGCATCCAGGCGACGCTTGACCTCTTCCTCAGTCAGCTCCAGATTGCCCTTGATACCTGGATTCAGGCCCTGAGCCTTACGCTCTTCGCGAATGGCATCCAGCTCTTCAGGTGTGCGGAAGCAATAAAACGCATGCCCCTGGGTGACAAGGTCCAACGCGTATTGACGATACGAATCCTTCCGCTCTGATTGCCTGTAGGGACCATGGGGGCCACCTACGTCAGGGCCTTCGTCCCACTCCAGCCCAAGCCAGCGCAAGGCATTCAGGATGTCCTGTTCAGACTCCTGCGTACTGCGAACCTGATCCGTGTCTTCAATCCGCAGGATGAACTGGCCACCGTGCTGACGGGCGAAGCACAGGTTAAACAACGCCACGAAGGCGGTGCCAACGTGGGGATCACCGGTGGGAGACGGTGCGATTCGGGTACGTACGGTCATGAAAACATCCTGATGGTGTCAGCCTGAAAAAGGCTATGCATTAAAAGCCATGCATTATACCGGCCACAGCCGGATTTCGCATGGTCAGGCGATCGCCCTCTTCATTCGCCGCTCGTATTGTTATATTATAACGTACCATTAATTTTCCAGAGTCTCAGTCACATGACCACTAGCCGCTTTACAGGCCTCATCGCATTGGGTGCCGCCACACTCCTGGCATCCACCAGCACCCTGGCAAGCACCCAGGTTGTCACCTCCCTCAAGCCCATCGAACTGCTGGTGAAAGCCATAGCCACTGACGATGTGGAAATCACCACGCTGGTTCAGCCTGGCGCCAGCCCGCACAACTACTCAATGAAACCCTCACAGCGCAGGGCACTGGAAGCTGCTGACGCCATTTTTTGGGTGGGCCCTGAGATGGAAACCTTCCTGACCCGACTGCTCGGCGGAAGCGAGTTCCGGGATCGCACCTATTCACTCATGCACGGCGAAAACGTGCCGGAAGTGCAGTCAGACAACAATCACGGTGACCATGACGAACATGAACATCACAACCACCATGACGACCATGAAGAATCAGGCGGTCATGACGACCATCACCACGACCACGGCTCCGGAGAGGATCCGCACATTTGGCTGGATCCGGCCCTGGCGGTTGAGATGGCGCGGGATATTCACCGGGTACTCGCAACCCTGAAAAGTGCAGACACCCACGTGCTTGACGCCAATCTGGCGCGTTTCGAGCAGGCTATGGCCGAGACCGAGACAGCGATCAATCAACGCCTGGATCCTGCTCGCGACATTGATCTCTTCACATACCACGACGCATTCACCCGCTTCGTGGGACACTACAACATGAACCTGGAAGGCATTCTGACGCTGAACCCGGAACTGTCTCCAGGTGCCGGCCACATCGCAGAAGTCCAGGAAAAACTGCGCAACGCCAATCAACCCTGCCTGCTGACTGAGCCTCAGTTCAACCGTCAATGGTGGCGCTCAATCACCGAAGGTCTGGACATAACATTCAGTACCTGGGACCCGCTCGCCACCGATATTGAAACCGATCAAGACGGCTACATCACTTTTCAACAGAGCCTTGCAGACGCTGTGCTCAAGTGCTTACCAGAGGATGCCAAGTAGAAGGGGAATAGTCACCATGGCCAGCAAGGTCTGGCCACTGATGATGCCCGCCATCAAGGGCGCGTCACCACCAAGCTGGCGCGCCAGGATGTATGAAGAAGTGGCTGTTGGCAGCGCTGCCAGCAGTATGGCCACCTGAACCATCATCCCTTCCAGGCCCAGCAGCAGTGCCAACCCTGCCGTAAGCAGCGGGAAACCTACCAGCTTTGCCATCGAGGACACCAGGAATGGCATGGAGGCGCCGCGTAGCGCCTTTAGCTGCAGGCCAGCACCCACCGTCATCAAACCCAGCGGCAACGCAAGGTCACTTAATGGCTCGAGAATACCTGCCACCAGTGGATGGAAGCCAATCTGAAAATAGCTCCAGAACATCCCAACCACCGAACCAATGATCAGAGGGTTGGAGACGACAGCCTTGAATACGGGCTTCAGCTTCACCGCACCCTGCCCCGCCACCACGGAGAACATCAGGATGCAAAGCAGGTTCAGCAACGGCACTTTCACTGCCACGGCAATGGCAATCAGCGACAGGCCGTCATCCCCAAGCAACATACCGGCTGTTGCCAGGGCCACGTAGGAATTGAAACGGATACCGCCCTGAAATACCGAGGAAAATACCGGCCCCGGCCAACGCCAGAGCCATTGCAGCGCAATGAGCGACAGGGTCATTGCGGCCAGCATGGCAACGATCAAAATGAGGATATCGCCGTAGGCTGACGCTGGCACCTGAGCCTGGCCCAACTTGAAGATCAACATCGCCGGGAAAAGGACGTAGTAGGTGAAGCGCTCCGCCTGGGGCCAAAAGTCGCCCCCTGGAAAATGCCAGCGCCGGAACAGATAACCCAACAAAATCAATACAAATACAGGCACCAGCGCCTGAACCATTACTGGCATATAAATAGCGTTCCGCAGATGTTAGTAACGCCGTATCGTATTAGAAAGCTCAATGGCATGCATCTTAATAGCGCTTAGTGCGAAATGTGATGCTTTTTGCGACATACGTCCCAGGACAGCCGGCCCGCGCTTGTCGCCTGATCAACCAATAAATACCCTAAGATCGCTAATTATCTGAAAAAAGGATGCTTTCAATGTTCCGCCGTGGATGCCTGATTATCGTCACACTTGCCTCGTTTAACGCCCTCGGCGAGACAACGGCGGGTAACAAGGCAAAAACCACCCCCTCCACTCTCGGCGCCGGCTTTTCAGCTATGACGGAAGACGATCTAATGAATGCCAATGCAGGCCTTGGCAACATGGATGCACTGCAACAAAATTTCGATCAGACAGCGGGTGCTCCCTTGCGTGATCAAACCGGGACAAGTCCACAGCCATTGAATATTAGTGGCCCCACCCTTTCGTTGCCGGCATTTGGTTCCGAACAGATGCAGCAAAGATACATTGAAAAGGCCACCAACCACCCGCGTTGATCGTCTGGGATGTGATCCGGACCAAAAGCAGACTACTGACGCCAGAGTTTTCTTAACACACGCCGGGTCAGGGACGTGGGCGCGGATTTGGCGATGGGCCACAATGCCCGGAACTGCATGGAAACTGGTCGGTGCAGACGTGGCTGCTCGACCTGAGCCCACACCTGTGCTGCAACGACGTCCGGAGTCAGGTTAACACCCAGGCGCTCAAATAAACGGGATCCCTGCTCGTTCTGCTGCACCATGCCGGTATTCACGAACGGAGGCATCAGATCACACACGCGGATATCGTGTGGCTCCCATTCAATATCCAGAGCCTCGGTCATCGCACGTACGGCGTGCTTGCTGGCGGAGTAAGACGCGAAGTCCGGAATCCCATAGGCGGCAGATGCCGAGCTCATGTTCACCACCTGGGCACCCGGCGTTGCCTTCAGATACGGGAAGGCGCCGTGCAGAACCGTCATCAGCCCAATCACATTGACCTCTACCACGGCCCGATGCGCGGCCAAATTGATCTTCTCGAACGGGCCGACTTTCAGAATGCCGGCATTATTGTGAAGCAACCTCAACCGGCCACCCGTACGACTGGCAAAGTCTGCCAGGCCCTGCCTGACCGATGTCTCGTCCACCACGTCCATAATGTGGGTACTGCACCGCTCATCCCCAAGTTCACTCTCAAGCGATGCCAGGGCCGCCTCATCCCGGTCAGCAGCACCGACAAACCATCCCTTGGAGGCGAAAAGACGGGCGGTCTCCCGGCCAATACCGGCGGCAGCGCCAGTGATAAAAATGCAGTTGTTCATGAGGCAACCCTGTCTTTGTTATCGATCGAATGTGGATGATCTCAGGAAATTGACGACAAAGATTGGCCAACAGGGCCATCTTCAGCATGCTCACGATAAAGCGCTCCACCCAGTGCCATAAAGTAGCCTTCAAACGCGTCGTTGATTCGCTGGCGCTGCTTTCCTTCCGGATAAAGACCTGCCCTGGCCTCGTCAGAGTAGACGGTCCCCCTGACCAGAAAATTGCTCTGCGGCTGACTGTCTTCAACAAACGCTTCAAATGCCCGGGCACAGAGTTCTTCAGGCCTCGCGTAATAAAGCACCTTCATCTGCGTATCCGCCCGCTTCGAACACTGAAACAACGAACTGGGGCTGGTGCCATCCTCATTCAGCAAGATGGCCTGAAAACAGGCGCCCAATCGTTTGTTGAGAGGATGCTCCTTCTGGTCAGCGCTATCCAGCCAACCACTGGACGCGAATCCGCCACTCCCCAGGCGGCGGAACGCCTTATGCCCCATGTAATGATCGAAAGCGTGAAACCATTCGTGGGCCAGGCTTCCTGCCCCCGCATTCTTCGCAAGCGCCAATTGTCGGGTTGCAGGGATGTAGTGCGCGGCAACGCCCGGCCGGCCGCCGATCCCGTACTGCAACCCCAGTGATCCACGCAACGAGATCAGATGTTCCGGGCCCTGGAGGATACTCATAAGATCGCACAAAGCCTCATAGAACCTGCCTGCCGCCCGGTCCCGTTCAGGCGGTGTAACCCAACGACCCACTTCAATGCTCCGGAATTCGAACCGGCGCCTAACGTCAACAAAAGATACCGGGCCTTGTCCAGTCATGACGGATCCACCTGCCTGGTTGAAATTTTGAAAGGCCGAATCGAGCATGCCTTCGACCCAATACTGATTATTTATACAGTATTTTGTCGCGCATTGATCGCCACGTCAACGACTCGTGAATCCAGTCGCGACATCCGTGTTTACACTACCTTTCGCACACCCCCTCACGCCAAAAGGTGCGTTTTCCTGATAAACTGTGTGCCCTCGAATCACTTGTGAACGGTATAACTGAGCAGTCAATGAACATGAACGCGCCCCAGGAAACTCCCACTCTGAAGCCCTCCCGCCGCTTCTGCGTGGCCCCGATGATGGACTGGACCACCAGCCACTATCGCTATCTGGCGCGCCAACTCAGCCGGCACACCCTGCTCTACACCGAAATGGTCACGACCGGCGCACTGATCCACGGTGATACCGCTCGATTTCTGCGGCACGACCCGACGGAATACCCGCTGGCGCTGCAACTGGGTGGCAGCAATCCGCAGGAACTGGCCCATTGCGCCAAACTGGCTGAACAGTACGGGTTTGATGAAGTAAACCTGAACGTGGGCTGCCCCAGCGACCGGGTACAGAACAACATGATCGGTGCCTGCCTGATGGCACACCCCGATAAAGTGGCTGAGGGCGTGCAGGCAATGATCGCCGCCACCAGCCTGCCGGTAACCGTCAAACACCGTATCGGGATTGATGGCCGTGAATCCTGGGATGACCTTTGTGAGTTTATCGAGAAGGTATCCCAGGCCGGTTGTCGTACCTTTATCGTGCATGCCCGGATTGCCGTTCTCGAAGGTCTAAGCCCAAAAGAGAACCGGGACATACCCCCGCTGAAATACGACTGGGTCTATCGCCTTAAAGCCCGCTACCCGCATCTTGAGATCATCATTAACGGTGGTATCAAGACCTTTGCCGAATGCCGGGAGCACCTCGAACATACCGACGGCGTCATGCTGGGGCGCGAGGCCTACCATAACCCCTGGCTGCTGGCTGGCGTGGATACCGAGTTTTTCGGGCAGCCCATGCCGATTTCTTCACGGCACGAAGCATTACGAGCTGTATTACCATTCATTCAGAGTGAACTGGACCGTGGCGTTTACCTCAGTCACATCTCTCGTCACCTGATGGGCCTGTTCCACGGGCAGCCCGGGGGTCGCCAGTTCCGGCGCTACATCAGTGAGAACGCCCACAAGCCCGGGTCCGGCATTGAAGTCATCGAACGGGCCATGGCGAAAGTTCCCGAGCCTGCCGAGGCCACGGTAGTGCCAGCCTGAGCACCTTGTTACCTTAATACTGCCTTGTTCCTGTCAGAGCGGCCCGTTATTGTAGGCGTATGACCCAAAGCGCCCGCCAAACGGGCGATCAATAACAAATCGATCAGGATGACAGGACGAATGACCAGCAAGCTCGAACAACTGAAAGCCATGACCACGGTGGTTGCAGACACCGGGGACCTGGAGGCCATTGCCCAGTGGAAGCCGGAAGACGCCACCACCAATCCGTCGCTTCTTCTCAAGGCCGCGGCATCCGAGGCCTACCGCCCGATGCTGGACGAAGCCGTGGCAGCCGCTCGCAAACACGGCGGTTCCGATGCGGAGCAGCTGACCTACGCGACTGACATGCTGGCCGTACTCGCAGGCAAGCAGATTCTCGGGCGCATACCTGGCGTGGTTTCAACCGAAGTGGATGCCCGGTTGTCCTTCGATACCGATGCCACCCTCACCCGCGCACGTCGCCTGGTCGAGCTGTATGACCACCTCGGCATGGATACCAGCCGGGTGCTGATCAAGATTGCGTCCACCTGGGAAGGCATTCGCGCCGCTGAACAGCTGGAGAAAGAGGGTATACACTGCAACCTCACCCTGCTGTTCTCTTATATCCAGGCCGCTGCCTGCGCCGATGCCGGCGCCTTCCTGATCTCGCCGTTCGTGGGCCGTATCCTGGACTGGCATCTGGCTGCCACGGGGCGTGATGCCTTCCCGGCGGCAGAAGACCCCGGGGTCCAGTCGGTAACCCGCATCTACAACTACTACAAGGCCAATGGCTACAAGACGGTGGTGATGGGGGCCAGTTTCCGCAACACCGGCGAAATCGAAATGCTGGCTGGTTGTGACCGCCTGACCATCAGTCCGGCCCTGCTTCAGGAGCTGGAGAACGACTCCGGCGCGCTGACACGCCAGTTGTCCGCAGAGGGCGCAAAGAACTCAGACAGGCCAGGCGACATTGATGAGCGCCTGTTCCGCTGGGAGTCCAATGAAGATGCCATGGCCACGGAAAAACTGGCCGATGGCATACGTCGTTTTACCAACGACCAGATAGAGCTTGAAAACCGCGTCCGCCGGCTGTCCCAGGCCGCCTGACGCCAGCCACCACCGGGAGGAGATTCCTGACACCATGATTGAGCGCCTGAAAAGCCTGTTTGGCTCGCCCGAAGATGAACCGACACAACCTGACAGCCACCAGCTTGCGGTGGCCGCCACGGCGCTGATGGTGCAGCTATCCAGGGTCGACAACGATCAGGATGACGAAGAACTGAAGACGATTGTCAACTTTGCGGTTGAAGCGCACCAGGTCACCCGTGACGAAGCCGAAGAGATCCTTCAGGATGCGCTCAACCAGGCAGACGACGCCACTTCCCTTTATGAGTTTACCGGCCTTATCAACGAGCAGTTGAGTCAGGAAGAAAAACAGGCACTTCTTGAAAGCATCTGGCGGGTTGCATTTGCTGACGGCCGAATTGACAAGTACGAGGAACACCTTATTCGCCGCATGTCGGATCTGCTGCATCTTAACCACAGGGAGTTCATGCAGGCCCGCCATCGCGCTGAAGGCGCTGACTGAACCTCAAGGAGCAAGTATGTTAGCCATTCTCCACCCGGATACCGCGCTGGACAGTCAAGCCTATCGCCAAACCATGCACTTTCTGGAGAACCTGCCAGGGGTATCGGTCAGGGTGCATGAAGTCCAGGGTGCCAAGCAACGCCTGACAGAGGTGTACCTGTTGGGCGACACCAAATCCCTGGACAAGGACGAGATCGAGGCCCTGCCTGCCGTGGAGCGCGCGATACGCATCTCCGACGACTACCGGATTCTGGGGCGGCACAAGGACGACAAGCGCCAGAATGGCTTTACCTATAACGGCGTGACCTTCGACCAGTCCAACCTGAACATTTTCGCCGGCCTGTGCGCCGTCGACGTGCCAGAGCACGTGGAGCAGATGATGCAGGCCCTTGAGGACAATGGCCAGGTTTGCACCCGCATGGGCGCCTACAAGCCCCGGACCAACCCGTATTCCTTTCAGGGCCACGGCAAGGGTTGCCTGCCCTGGGTGTTTGAGAAAGCCGGCAAACATGGCATCAAGGTGATTGCCATGGAGATCACCCACGAGAGCCACATTGAAGAGATCGACCATTGCCTGGAGCAACTGGGGCGCCCTACCGGTGTCATGCTGCAGGTAGGCACGCGCAACACGCAAAACTTTGAGTTGCTCAAAGCCATTGGCCGCCAGAGCACTTACCCGGTGTTGCTTAAACGCGGCTTCGGCATCACCCTGAATGAATCTCTGAACGCGGCCGAATACCTGGCCAGCGAAGGCAACGCCAATGTGATTTTCTGCCTGCGTGGTATGAAGACCGAGGCTGGGCAACCCCACCGCAACATGGTGGACTTCGCCCATGTCCCGGCGGTAAAGCGCCTTACCCGCATGCCGGTATGCGTTGACCCATCCCACTCAGTCGGCAGCCGCGAACGCGCACCCGACGGCGTCCTGGATGTCATGCACGCAACCGCACAGGGCGTGATAGCGGGCGCCAACATGGTACTGGTGGACTTCCACCCGAAGCCGGAGAAAGCCTTGGTGGATGGCCCTCAGGCCCTGCTGATGCGGGAACTACCGGCGTATCTGGAAGACATTCAGCTGTGCCACGACACCTGGAAGCAACGCCAGCAAATCTATAACCGTCTGAAGGAATCTTCTCCAGAATGATCGTGTATGGACACAGGGGCGCTAAGGGGGAAGCCCCCGAAAATACCCTGGCCGGTTTTACCCACGCCTACCGCCACGGGGTTCGGCACTTTGAGCTTGACCTGGTTCTATCAAAAGATGGTATGCCAATGGTCATTCACGACCTGACCGTTGATCGCACAACCGGACAGGAAGGCAACGTTGCCAACTACACGGCATCCGAACTGGCAGACATGGACGCCCGGCGCAACACCACAGCCTGGCCGCGGAAAGCAGGCATTCCCACTCTGGAGGCGTTGCTCAACGAATTCCCGGATTTCGAGCACCTGCAACTGGAGGTAAAGAAAGACAACCGTCACCGACTGAATATTCTGTGCAATCGCCTGACAGAAATCATTCAACGTCGCGATCTTTACAAGCGGGTGGTCATTACCTCCTCCGACAGCTGGTTCCTGCAGGAAGCCCGCCGCCGGGACCGCAAGGTGCGGATCGGACTCGTAACGGACCGGAAGTTTCCGAGACCGGTCAATACCGCAGCCCGTTTGCACTGCGATTTTCTCTGTATCGGCTGGCGTATCTGCACCAGTGCCATCGTTGACGATGCCCACAGGCGCGGCATGCACGTATCCACCTGGACGGTAAACCGCATTCACGACATGGTTCAGCTTGAAGCCAAGGGCGTCGATAGCATCATCACCGACTATCCGACAAGCACGCGGATGTTCTTCGACAACCGCGCGAAAGCAGCTCTCCACCTTCCAACGCCCCAGGAGAGCGCGGAAAGCACGGACAGCACTCGGCCCGCAATCAGCAGCTAGAAAATCCGATTGAGACCGTTGAGCGCCGCTACCCGATAAGCCTCAGCCATGGTCGGGTAGTTAAAGGTCGTATTGATGAAATAGTTCAGGGAGTTGGCCTCGCCTTCCTGATTCATGATGGCCTGGCCGATGTGAACGATTTCTGCGGCCTGGTCGCCAAAACAGTGAATCCCCAGCAGTTGACGGGATTCGCGGTGAAACAGGATCTTGAGCATGCCCACCGGGTCCCCGGTGATCTGGGCCCGCGCCAGGTCCTTGAAGAACGCCTGCCCCACTTCGTAGGGAACCTTGGCTTCGGTTAGTTCCCGCTCGGTTTTACCCACCGAGCTGATCTCCGGCAGGGTATAGATACCCGTCGGCACATCCGATACCAGCCGGAAATAGTCGTCCTTCACGATGTCGGAGGATGCAGAGCGCCCCTGATCGTAGGCGGCGCTGGCGAGGCTTGGCCAGCCAATCACATCACCGGCCGCGTAGACATTCTCCACTTCAGTCCGATAATGGTCGTCAACCGCCAACTGTCCACGGCCGTTGGGCGTCAGACCGATGTTGTCCAGGCCCAGCTTTTCGGTGTTGCCGCTACGGCCATTGCACCAGAGAAACGCATCCGCACGGATTTTCTTGCCGGACTTCAGCGACAGCACGACCCCGTGATCATCACCATCGACCGATTCATACTCCTCGTTGTGTCGAACCAGCACACCGTTATTGCGCAGGTGATAACTCAGAGCATCCGAAATCTCATCGTCCAGGAACGTGAGCAAGCGGCTTCCCGGGTTGATCAGGTCTACCTTCACACCCAGGCCGGCGAAAATCGAGGCGTATTCCGAACCAATGACGCCCGCTCCATAAATAATCAGCGTGCGGGGCGTGTGGGACAGATTCAGAATGGTATCTGAGTTGTAGATGCGATGGTGACGGAAGTCTACATCCGGCGGAAGGTACGGACGAGAGCCCGTTGCAATAATCGCCTGCTTGAAATGCAGGACTTCATGGGATTTATTACCCCGTATCTCGAGCCGGTTGCTATCGATAAAACTGGCACGGCCGTTAATCAGATCCACGCGGTTCCGTGCATAGAACTGGGTTCTCAACTTGACCTGCTTGCCGATCACCTTCTGTGCATTCTGCAAAACACGGGGAAAAGAAAACCAGCGTGGCTCGCCGATATCACGGAACATCTGGTTGGTATTAAAGGTGATGATCTGCTTGACCGAGTGACGCAACGCTTTGGAAGGAATAGTGCCCCAGTGGGTGCAGTTACCGCCAACCGTGGGTTTATCTTCGATGATTGCGACACGCTTGCCGTGTTTCGTCGCATTCATCGCTGCACCTTCTCCCGAAGGGCCTGCGCCGATAACGACGACGTCGTAATGATGTTCTGCCATTCTGCAGTGACTCCTTATCTACGTCGTGAGGGAGCCTCTGAAAAGACCCTGCAGGCACGCACTCGCAGGGCGCAGGCGCTTTTCAGAAGCTCCCGGAATTTTTATAGGTTGGTAGACGCCGGATCAGCGGTCGTCTGAGCGGGAGGCGTCATACGTCAGTGCCTCCGCGGACTTGCCGTCGTTGGCAAGACGTTCGTTTTCTTCTTCACACTTCTGGGTGTTGCCGCCACAGATATCACAGGACTTGCTGATACCCATGGCACCAATGCCACCGCAAGTGCCACTGATCGGCTTGCGGCCGAAAATTACCCCGACGGACATCGCTGCAACCAGCAGCACGACAATCATCAGGACCAGCAGAAAAGTACCCATAAGGTCTCTCCGTCAATGTGTCAGGAACGAGGAAAACGCAGGCGTGTAATCCGTTTCAAACCCGTTGTCACCCCGCACAATAAAATACGCGGCTATGTTCTCACGCGTGGCAAGCGCCTTTGCCCGATCATGCCCCATCACATTAAAGGCCGTGGCGAGGGCATCTGCCGTCATGCAGTCATCCGAAATGACCGTTACCGATGCCAATGTATGGCTAATCGGTCGACCGTCTTTCGGGTCTATTGTATGCGAAAACCGGCGGCCATCCGATTCGTAGTAGTTACGATAGTCACCCGAGGTTGCCATTGCATGTCGGTCAAGGGCAACCACACGGTTGATTTCACGCATTTCCGACACCGGCTGCTCAATGGCCAGGCGCCATGCTTCACCATCCGGCTTATGCCCATGAGCCTGAACTTCGCCACCTATTTCGACAAGATACGCGGCGATACCTTCATCTTTCAGGTAACGGGCCACCGCGTCCACGCCGTAGCCCTTGGCAATGGCTGACAGATCGATGTATTGATTGGGACTCGCTCTCAGTGCCGGAGGATCCGCCTGAAGGTCCAGTTTACCGTAACCGGTGGCTGCCATCCTGGCCGCGAGCTCATCGTCGCTGGGGATCGTCTCCGGACGGGCATCCGGCCCAAAACCCCACAGATTGACCACCGGGCCAATGGTGACATCGAAAGCGCCACCGGTCAGTTCGGAAACCTGATCAGCTGTTGCAAGCACTTCGTAGAGCGGCGTTGAGATCTCCACCCACTCAGACTGATCATCCAGACGGTTAAAGCGCGAAAGCTCGGAATCTTCACGCCATGTGGACATCGACGCGTCCACGCCTTCCAGAACCTTTTCAATGCCTTGCGCCAGATTCTCCAGCCGCTCCGGATTGTCCGTCAATACGACGTTGATATGATAACGCGTACCAAACACCGGCCCGGCGATTTCCCAGACTTTTTCCTCTTCCTCAAACGAACAACCCGCCAGCGCGGCCAGGGCCAGCACCAGTAAGGCGCCGGCCGCAACCACCCTGACGGGTCGGAACATGCTGAATGTCATGTGAGCTAATTAACCCCCGAAGTCATCCAGCATGATGTTTTCGTCCTCAACACCCAGATCCTTGAGCATCTTGATGCACGAGGCGTTCATGATTGGGGGCCCACACATATAGTACTCGCAGTCCTCCGGAGCCGGGTGCTCCTTCAGGTATTTTTCATAGAGCACGTTATGGATGAAGCCGGTCTCGCCTTCCCAGTTATCGGTTGGCTGCGGGTCTGATAGCGCCACATGCCACTCGAAGTTGTCGTTTTCTTCCGACAGCTGGTCGAAATCCTCGACGTAGAACATCTCCCGGACGCTTCGTGCGCCGTACCAGAAACTGATCTTACGCTTGGACTCCAGGCGCTTGAGCTGATCAAAGATATGGGACCGCATGGGCGCCATACCGGCACCGCCGCCGATGAACACCATTTCAGCTTCGGTCTTCTTGGCGAAGAACTCACCGAATGGCCCCATAACCGTCACCTTGTCACCGGCCTTCAGGTTGAAGACGTAGGATGACATGATGCCAGGCGGATGATCCGTGCCCGGAGGCGGCGTGGCAATACGGATGTTGAACTTGAGAACACCCTTCTCTTCCGGGTAGTTGGCCATGGAGTAGGCGCGAATGGTCTCCTCCTTGTTGATGGCCTTGTAACGCCAGATATCGTGCTTGTCCCAATCTTCATGGAACTCCTCCTCAATCTTGAAATCCTTGAACGGGATTTCGTAGGGGGGGCACTCAAGCTGCACGTAACCACCGGCACGGAAGTCGACTTCTTCACCTTCGGGAAGCTTCAGTACCAGTTCCTTGATGAACGTGGCCACGTTATGGTTGGAGATAACCTCACATTCCCACTTCTTGACGCCAAAGAACTCCTCTGGCACTTCCACTTTCATGTCCTGCTTCACCGGAACCTGACAGGACAGGCGCCAGCCTTCCTTTTCCTCGCGATTGGTGAAGTGGGTCTTTTCGGTGGGCAACATGGCACCGCCACCCTCCAGGACCTTGCACTTACACTGGGCGCAAGTACCGCCGCCGCCACAGGCGGAGGACAGGAAGATGCCACTTCCGGCCAGGGTTCCGAGCAACTTGCCGCCGGCTTCCGTTGTCAGCGTATGCTCTGGGTCGTCGTTGACTTCAATGGTCACATCACCGGTGCTTACGAGTCTGGACCGTGCCGCGAGAATGACCGCGACAAGGGCCAGCACGATAACGGTGAACATGACCACGCCGAGAATAATTTCTGTATTCATGGTCTCGCCTTTTCGTTAAACCGAATCACCGGGTTGATTACAGTGAAATACCTGAGAACGACATAAAACCGAGGGACATCAAACCAACCGTAATGAAGGTGATACCCAGGCCTCGTAGCCCTTCGGGAACATCGCTGTATTTGAGCTTTTCGCGGATACCGGCCAATGCGAGTATGGCCAACGCCCAGCCGACACCGGCACCAAATCCGTAAACCACGCTTTCACTGAAGGTGTAGTCCCGCTCGACCATGAACAGTGATGCACCCAGGATGGCGCAGTTCACGGTAATCAGCGGCAAAAACACCCCAAGAGCGGCATACAAAGCCGGCATATACTTGTCCAGAACCATCTCCATGATCTGGATAAGTGCCGCAATGACACCAATGTACGTAATAAGGCCCAAAAAGCTCAGGTCAACATTCGGTAGACCCGCCCAGTCCAACGCACCTTCCCTGAGGATAGTGTTGTAGAGCAGGTTGTTCACCGGCACCGTGATCGTCAGTACCACGACAACGGCAATACCGAGGCCAGCGGCCGCCTCAATCTTCTTGGAGATCGCCAGGAAGGTACACATCCCCAGGAAGAAGGCCAACGCCATGTTTTCAACAAAAATGGCCTTCAGGATCAGGCTGATATAATGCTCCATCAGAAGGCCTCCTTAACGGTGTGGCGGGACATTTTGAAGTCCGCTTCTTCTACCTGCTCAGGCTTCCAGGTACGCAGACCCCAGATCGCCAGGCCGATGATAAAGAACGCACTCGGCGGCAGCAGCAACAGACCGTTGGGAATGTACCAACCACCCTCGTTGACGACCGGCATCAGAGACACGCCGAACAGCGATCCCGCGCCCAGCAGCTCCCGGAAGAACGCCACGAAAATAAGCAGAACGGAATAGCCCATGCCGTTACCAACGCCATCCAGGAAGCTCAGCCAGGGGCCGTTCTTCATGGCGAAACCCTCAGCACGGCCCATGACGATACAGTTGGTGATGATCAAACCAACGAATACCGACAGCTGCTTACTGATTTCGTAGGCATACGCCTTGAGGACCTGATCAACAACGATAACCAGGGAGGCGATAATGGTCATTTGCACGATAATCCGGATACTACCGGGAATCTGCGTGCGAACCAGCGACACGGCCAGGTTAGAGAAGGCCGTTACCGCGATAACCGCCATGCACATAACCAGAGTTACGTTCATGCTGGTGGTCACCGCCAGTGCCGAGCAGATACCGAGAATCTGCAAGGCAATAGGGTTGTTACTGAATATCGGCTCGAAGAGAACCTGTTTGGCTGAAGCGTCTGCCATGATCAGACCTCCCCTTCACGAAGTTTTTTCAGGTACGGAGCGAAGCCCCGGTCACCCATCCAGTAGTTGACCAACTGCTCAACACCTCGGCTCGTCAGGGTCGCACCGGACAGGGCATCCACCTTGTGCTCCTTGTCGGATGCACCGGCGCCCACGCCACCCTTGACCAGGCGAATCTGCGGCTCTTCCAACTCATCGCCGTACACTTCCTTGCCGACCCATTGGCTTTTCCAGCGGGGGTTATCCACCTCGCCACCAAGCCCCGGAGTTTCAGCGTGGTCATAGAAGCCCAGGCCCTCAATGGTGTTGGCATCGCCCTCAAGCGATACGAACCCGTAAAGGGTGGACCACAGACCGTAGCCATGGATCGGAAGGACTACCCTGACCAGTTCACCGTTTTCACTCAGGGTGTAGATCTTGGCAACGTTCGGACGGCGCTTGATGCCGGCCTTGTCTTCCGATGCAGGAATATTGACCGACATGGACGGATCAGAAGCCGCCTTGTACATGTCGTACTTCATCGGCTCCTTCACGCCAACGGCCCCGGGATCAACGTAATCACCAGACTCGAGGTCAACCAACCGAACGTCGAAGCGAGAGAAGGTCTCCTCAATCTCTTCAGCCGTTGCGCCCTCTTTCAGCATTCCGGCGGCCGCCAGGATGTTGGAACGAATGTCCAGGTTCTGGTTCTGGATCTGCGCCGGTCGAAGCATTACCGCCGCTGTCGATACCACGACAGAAAACGCAACGCTCAGCACCAGAGCAACCATCAGTGTTCTGGAGACAGTTTCTTTAGCTTTAGCCACGGGCAAGCCTCCGTTTGATGTTGGCCTGAACCACATAATGGTCCATCAGCGGTGCAAAGAGGTTGGCAAACAGAATTGCCAGCATGATGCCTTCCGGGAATGCCGGGTTGATCACGCGAATCAGTACGGTCATCACGCCGACCAGGATACCGAAGCACCAGCGACCCGTGTTGGTCATCGCCGCCGACACCGGATCGGTCGCCATGAACATCATGCCAAAGGCAAAGCCACCCATCACCAGATGCCAGTGTGCCGGCACGTCAAACATTGGGTTGGTATCCGAGCCAATCACGTTCAGCAGCAGCGACATGGCAATCATACCGATCAACACGCCACCGACGATGCGATAGGACGCGATTTTCATCACCAGCAGGATAATGCCGCCGATCAACACCGCCAGCGTTGAGGTCTCACCCATAGAGCCCTGAATCGAACCCATAAAGGCTGACATCCAGCCAATCTGGGTTTCCAGTGCTTCCAGGCCACCACTGGCAGCCCAGCTCAGCGCGGTCGCGCCACTGAAACCGTCGACGGCCGTCCATACCGTGTCACCGGAAATCTGGGCCGGATAGGCAAAATACAGGAACGCACGACCGGTGAGGGCCGGGTTCAGGAAGTTCTTGCCGGTGCCGCCAAACACTTCCTTGCCAATGACCACACCGAAGGTGATACCAAGGGCAACCTGCCACAGCGGAATGGTTGGCGGGCATATCAACGCGAACAGCACGGATGTCACGAAGAAGCCTTCGTTCACTTCGTGACGACGTACCGTGGCAAATAGCACTTCCCAGAAACCGCCCACCACGAAGGTGACGAAGTAAATGGGTACGAAGTACGCCATGCCGTAGACAAAGTTGTCCCAGATGCTGGCGGCATTATTGCCGGCCAGGGCACTGATAAAGGCAGTACGCAGACCACCGTCACCCATCAGCGCGTCTGGATTCTCAGCCAGGAAGCTGTTGGCCTGGAAGCCAATGTTCCACATACCGAAGAACATAGCGGGGAAGGTACACAGCCATACCGTAATCATGATGCGCTTAAGGTCGATACCATCACGCACATGAGAGGTTGTGGATGTCACGCTAGCCGGTGAATAGAAAATCGTATCCACCGCTTCGTAAAGCGCATACCAGCGCTCGTACTTGCCACCTTTTTCGAAATGATGCTCGATACCATCGAGAAACTGTCGGATTGCCATCGTTTTAGCCCTCGATCTCGATTCTGGTCAGGTTCTCACGGAGAATCGGACCGTACTCGTATTTACCCGGGCACACGAAGGTACACAGCGCCAGATCTTCTTCATCCAGCTCCAACGCACCCAGTTTTTGTGCCATTTCAGTGTCGCCCACGATCAAAGACCGCAACAACTGGGTAGGCAGAATGTCCAGAGGCATGACCTTTTCGTACATCCCTACTGGCACCATCGCCCGCTCACTGCCGTTGGTCGTGGTCGTCATATCAAACCGCTTTCCGCCGACCAGTTTGGACAGGTAGATGTTCATAACCGAGAACTTGTTGGCTCCCGGCGACAGCCAGCCCATAAACTCTCGTTTGTTGCCCTCTTCCAGAACCGAGATCTGGTTGGCGAAACGACCAAGGTAGTTACAGGGCCCGTCACCACGACGACCACCGAACACAGAGCCGGAAATTTTGCGAACCTCGCAGTCCGTGGCGATTTCACCATCAAGAAGTTCATCAAGGTTGGCGCCGACACGGGTACGAATCAGGCGCGGCTTGAGGGCCTTCGGACCACCGACCGCAACAATACGGTTCACCGACAGCTCGCCGGTCTCGAACAGTTTTGCGATATCAATGACGTCCTGGTAGCCGATACTCCATACCACTTTGTCCCCGGCAATGGGATCGAGGTAATGAATATGAGTACCTACGTTACCCGCCGGATGAACACCCTCAAACTGCTGAACTTCCACGCTGTCGTCAGACGGAACCGGCACATCAGAGCCCGGCTTGCCGGTCACAAACACCTTACCGGTGGTCAGCTTGGAGAGAATCTTCAGCCCCTGTTCGAAGGCCGCACCGTTTTCACGGATGATCACTGTGGGATCTGCTGCCAGCGGGTTAGTGTCCATGACGGACACGAAGATGGAATGCGGCGCCGTATCAATGGCAGGCACCTTACTGTAGGGACGGGTCTTGAAGGTTGTCCACAACCCGGACTCGACCAGGTTATCGACGACTTGCTGACGCTCCAGACCGGCAACATCAGACGCATCGTAACGCGCAAAGGTCTCAGCTTCGTCGCCGTCGATTTCAACGACAACCGACTGAAACACACGGCGCTCGCCGCGGTTGATTTCCTTGACCACACCGGCTGCCGGTGAAGTATAACGAACGCCTTCGGTCTTCTTGTCCGTAAACAGCAGCGTGCCGCGCTTTACACGGTCACCTTCTTTCACAGCCATCGTTGGCTTCATGCCTACGTAGTCAAAACCGATCAACGCCACATGGCGAACGGGTTTGCCGTCTGTAATGGTCTGTTCAGGAGCGCCGCTGATGGGAAGATCCAGGCCTTTTTTGATCTTGATCATTAGCCTCATCCAATCATCAGAAACTATTCGATGGATTTGTAACGCCCGACGCGTGCCGCCCAGTTGTGCCAATCCGGCCTGAACCGAATGATGGCGCCAGGGCAACGGATCCACCGGCGTTAATCACAGCCAGGCATCCGGTTAAGGAAAAGCGATGGGAAGCGGGTGTCAGACGTACCCAAAATCGCGCCAATTATAGAGATTAAGGAATACTATTTCCACCAGAAACCCTACGGAGTTTGTGCCTTAACGTAATCAGAGAGTGGTTTACATGGGCCCAAAAAGAAACCCCGGTCGCGAAAACGACCGGGGTTTCTTAATTGCCTCAGAGCACTTTTGGGCTCGTCAGCCTCTAACCCGCTTCGGGAAGATCGGATAGGTAACACCCGCCATCTGATTAACCACGCGAATCACCTGGGCGCTGTAACCAGCCTCATTGTCATACCAAACGTAGAGGATCAGGCGCTTGCCATTGGCGATGGTGGCCTGCGCATCCACAATGCCGGCATGGCGGGAACCGACAAAATCGGTGGAAACCACTTCCGGCGAGTTGACGAAGTCAATCTGCTTCTGCAGCTCGGAGTGCAGCGCCATATCGCGAAGGTATTCGTTAACACCCTCCACCGTTACGTCTTTTTCCAGGTTGAGATTGAGGATTGCCATGGACACGTTCGGAGTGGGAACGCGAATGGCGTTACCGGAAAGCTTGCCCTTCAACTCCGGAAGCGCCTTGGCGACGGCCTTCGCAGCACCGGTTTCGGTAATAACCATGTTTAGTGGGGCACTGCGACCACGACGGCTACCCTTGTGGTAGTTATCGATCAGGTTCTGGTCGTTAGTGTAGGAGTGAACCGTCTCGACATGACCGTCCTCAACACCATACTCATCATAAATGGCCTTGAGCACCGGCGTAATGGCGTTGGTGGTACAGGACGCCGCTGACAGGATCCTGTCTTCACGGGTGATCCAGTCGTTGTTAATGCCGTGAACAATATTCTTGATGTCGCCCTTGCCCGGCGCAGTCAGCAAAACCCGGCTGACGCCCTTGGATTTCAGGTGCAGCCCAAGACCAGCCTCGTCACGCCAGATACCCGTGTTATCAATGACGATCGCATTGTTGATACCGTACTGGGTGTAATCCACCTGATCAGGGCCCGGCGAGTAGATCACCTTGATAAAGTTGCCATTGGCGATCAGCGCAGAGTTCTCTTCATCCACGGTAATCGTACCGTTGAAAGGACCGTGAACCGAATCACGGCGCAGCAGGCTGGCACGCTTTTCGAGGTCATTGCTTGCCCCACCCTGACGGACCACGATGGCGCGCAGGCGCAGGTTGTTGCCGCCACCGGCCTTTTCGATCATGATCCGCGCCAGCAGCCGCCCGATCCGCCCGAAACCGTACAGCACCACATCCTTGGTGTCGTTTTCGGCATCTTCCTGAGACTGGGTCTGGTACTCGCCGATAATCGGGCCAATCTCACGTTTGAGGAAGTCGTCAAGAGACCCACCTTCTTCCTTGAACTTCACCGCAAGCTTGCCAATATCGACATGGCCACGCCCGAGATCCATCTTGTCCATCGCCTGCAGAATAGGCAGGGTGTTGTGAACGGACAGTTCGCTGTCTTCAACCTGACGCACGAAGCGGTGTGCGCGGATGATGTCGATGACCGACTGGTTGATAATGGACCGGCCGTACACGGACGTGACCACATTGTTTTTACGGTAGAGGCGACCGATCAGCGGAATCATGGCTTCCGCAGTGGATTCTCTTTCCGTCCAGTTAGACAGGTGCTGGTTGATCTGTTCGTGACTCACGCTTGAACCTCTGCAGTTGGAACCTGGAAAATTGGGGCAGTATTATCCAACGTTATTTCTCAGACAGCAAATACACCCCGTTAATCCTTTCGTAACTGTTGGACCGCTGTCATGACAGCGACACTTCAGGCCGGTAGAATACGCGCCTCGCCACTCCCCGGCTCCCAATGCATCCAGGAGAAAGAACCAGCCCATGACGCAAGCCGCCGCCCACTCCGACAGACACACCGCACTGGTTGCGCCGGTCGCACCTGTCAAGGCTGCGGATCACCGCATCTGGGGGCAACTGCATGGCAGCAGCGACGCCCTGGCCATCTGCGAGAGCGCCAGGGCCCATCAGGGCCTGACACTGGTAATAACCTGCAGCACCGAGGAGTCCATCCGCCTCGAGCAGTCCATGCGATTCTATCTGGGCCTGCCCACCGATGAAGACCAACCGGCCATCACACCGGATGGACTCGAGCTACTGTCGCTGCCCGACTGGGAAACCCTGCCCTACGATCTGTTTTCACCACACCAGGACATTACCTCCCGTCGAATCCGGGCTCTACACCGGTTGCCAACCACAAACCACGGCGTCCTGGTGGTGCCCGCCCGCACCCTGATGCACCGGCTGCCGCCGGTCAGTTACCTGCAGGGCAACACTCTGCTTCTTGAGGTTGGGCAGTCACTGGATATCGACAACTGGCGAATGCAGCTGGAATCAGCCGGCTACCGGCACGCCGATAATGTCTATGAACACGGCGAATACGCAGTGCGCGGAGCTATCCTGGACATTTTTCCCATGGGCGCCACCCGCCCCTACCGCATCGACCTGTTCGATGACGAAATTGAAACACTGCGAACCTTTGATCCGGAAACCCAGCGCTCGATCGACCGAATTGAACGCATTGAGCTGTTGCCCGCCAACGAATTTCCCTGGCACAAAGAAGCCCGCTCAGGGTTCCGTAACCGGTGGTTTGAGCAGTTTCCCCATGCCGATAAAGACGCCCCGATCTACCAGGACGTCACCCACGGCATTACACCGCCGGGGATCGAGTACTATCTACCCCTGTTCTTCGACCAGACGGCAACGCTCTTTGACTACCTGCCCGGCGAAACCCTGGTATTCACAGCATCCGGACTTAACGAGGCCGCCAGCGCCTTCGACGCCGACACCCGTGCACGCTACGAGGACCGTCGCCACGACCGGATGCGTCCTATCCTGCCGCCAGCAGAACTTTTCCTCCAGAAGGACGAGCTGTTCGGCCTGCTCAAGGGATTTCCCCGGGTAACAATGACCACGGAAGCCACTGAGTCCAGCGGCGGCCGCAATTGCCAGACCGACGTCATGCCCGATGTTGCGATGGATGGCCGTGCCGCAGACCCGGCTGGGCGCCTCAAGCGCTTTATCAGTGAGTTCCACGGTCGGGTCCTGATCTGTGCGGAGTCCTCTGGCCGACGTGAGGCGCTGATTGAGAACCTGGCTGACCATGGCCTCAAACTGTCGACTCTGGAAAACTGGCAGGCCTTTGTCAGCGACCCGCCCGCCACCCTCGGCATTACCGTCGCACCCATGGAATATGGGTTGCTATTGCCTGACCATCACCTCGCTCTGATCACGGAAACAGCCCTCTTCGGTGAACGGGTGCTGCAGCGGCGGCGCCGGGAGAAACCAACCGAGGCCGACGATGCCGGCTACCGGGACCTGTCCGAGCTACGCATTGGCGCGCCGGTGGTTCATATAGACCATGGCGTTGGCCGCTATCAGGGCCTGGAAACCATTACCGTTGAAGGCGAAGCCAGCGAATTCCTGATGCTGGAATACGCCGGCGGCTCGAAACTCTATGTACCAGTTTCCAGCCTGCATCTGATTTCCCGCTATACCGGTTCGGATACTGATCACGCGCCTTTGCACAAGCTGGGCACGGATCGCTGGAGCAACGCCAAACAAAAGGCTCTGGAGAAAATCCGCGATACTGCAGCGGAACTACTGGATGTCTACGCGCGCCGGGAGGCCCGCAAGGGCTTTGCCTTTGAAGACCCCAAAGAAGCCTACCGTGCCTTCGCCGCCGGTTTCCCCTTTGAGGAAACCCCGGACCAGCAGGCGGCCATTGAGGCTGTGTTCGAGGACATGGTCAGTGAAAAACCCATGGACCGCCTGGTCTGTGGCGATGTTGGCTTCGGCAAGACCGAAGTGGCCATGCGCGCTGCCTTCATGGCGACATACTCCGGCAAGCAGGTCGCTGTGCTGGTGCCTACCACCCTGCTGGCGCAGCAGCATTACGAATCCTTCCGCGACCGCTTCTCGGATACCGCCGTCCATGTCGAGCTACTCAGCCGTTTCCGGAGCGGCGGGCAAACCACCAAAGCGATGGCCGCCATCGAAGCCGGCAAAGCCGATATTGTTATCGGCACACACAAGCTGCTCCAGGGTGACATCAAGTTCAAGAACCTGGGCCTGGTGATCATCGATGAAGAACACCGGTTCGGCGTCCAGCAGAAAGAACGTCTGAAGGCCCTGCGTGCCGAGGTGGACATGCTGAACCTGACCGCCACACCGATCCCCCGCACCCTCAACATGGCCATGGGGCACCTGCGGGATCTGTCGATCATCGCCACGCCCCCCGCGCGACGCCTGTCGGTAAAAACCTTTGTGCGACAGCGGGACGAGGCCATGGTCAAGGAAGCCATCCTGCGGGAGGTGCTGCGGGGCGGCCAGGTGTACTTCCTGCACAACGATGTGGCCACCATCGAGAAAACCGCCGAGGATCTGCGCCAACTGATCCCGGAAGCACGCGTGGGCGTTGCCCATGGCCAGATGCGCGAGCGCGAGCTGGAACAGATCATGTCGGACTTCTATCACAAGCGCTTCAACGTGCTGGTGTGCACCACCATTATCGAAACCGGCATCGACATTCCCAGCGCCAACACCATTATCATCGAGCGCGCGGACAAGTTCGGGCTGGCACAGCTGCACCAGCTCCGCGGCCGTGTCGGGCGCTCTCACCATCAGGCCTACGCCTATCTGCTGACACCACCACCCCGGTCCATCACCGCCGACGCGAAAAAGCGCCTTGAAGCCATCTCGGAAGCGCAGGACCTGGGTGCCGGCTTCATGCTGGCCACCCACGACCTCGAAATTCGCGGCGCCGGGGAGTTGCTGGGAGAAGAGCAAAGCGGCCAGATCGAAAGCATTGGTTTTACGCTTTACATGCAGCTACTGGACGAAGCCGTGGAAGCAATACGCGACGGCAGAACGCCTAATGCCGAGTTGCCGCTGAGCCACGGCACGGAAATGAACCTTCGCATACCAGCGCTGATCCCCGAGGATTACCTGCCCGATGTCCACAACCGGCTCATGCTTTACAAGCGAATCGCCAGCGTGAACGACAAAGATGGATTAAAAGAACTTCAGGTTGAAATGATCGACCGCTTCGGACTATTACCGGAACCGGCAAAAAACCTGATTCGACAGTCCGAGCTCCGAATCCACGCGGAAGCCCTGGGAATCGTGAAGGTGGACGCCGGAAAAGAATGGGCCAGGCTGGAATTCGGCAGTTCTACGCCAGTGGATCCGCTGGTTCTGGTTAAAAAAGTGCAATCCTCGCCAGACCAGTATCGGCTGGAAGGCGCCAACAGTTTCCGTTTCCGGCTGAAGGATGCCTCAACCAGTGGTAAACTCGACGGCATTTCCGACATGCTGGGGCAGCTGGCCTCCTGAAACAACCGGTTCAGCGCCCCCTGATGATCACAGGAACATTGGAGCAATGCCCTTGCGAACGCCCGGTAAACCGTTGTACGGAACACGCGCCCTATTTCTGGCGGCCCTGCTGGCCCTGTCACCCTGGGTGTCAGCCCAGGAATCATCCGGGCCCGCCGCAGGCGCAACATCCGAAGAACAGGGACGCGACAACGCTGCGTCACAGGCCCAGCCTCCCCGTGAAGACTACTACCGGGCTGAGTTCGTAATCCTCGAAAGGATCGTCGATCCGGCCGATGTCAACGAGAAAATGGCCAACCGAATTCCAGAGCCGACCAACCTGGACATCACCGAAATACTTCGAGCCGTGGATCGCAACGGAACCGCGGAAACCACCCGACAGTTGGTCCCGCGAAGCCAGCTTCACCTGCGGACAGCCGCCAACCGACTGGAAAACAGTGGCCGCTTCCGGATACTCCTGGCCACAGGGTGGTACCAGTCTTTCCCCCCTGACTTTGACGGAGAACCCCTGAAGGTCGCTATTGGCGATTGGCTGGCCGATGCCGGGCTCCGGGAAGTGGAAGGCCATATCACCATCGATCGACAACGCTATCTCCACGTGGATGTCCACCTCAACCACTGGCAGCCCCTGTCATTGCAACAGACCACGCTCAGCCAGAGTTCAGACGAAGCAGCGACGGCAAGCGGTAACAATCAGCCAATGGACGACGGTGCTGGGCAGGAAGCTACGGGCAATGACCAGCCTGCCCTCGAAAACGATGAAGCCCGGGACTCGCTGGCCTCAATGGCAACGGGTGGCGACATTGCAAGAGCAGATCAGACGCAGGTTTCCAGCGCCAGTCAGCCAAAGGCGGAGTTAATCACCTGGATACGGGAAACACGCCGCATGCGCAGCGAGGAAGTCCATTTCCTCGACTCCCCCACCATTGGCGTGCTGGTGTTTTTCAAGAAGGTTGAGGAGTAAGGGCTCCAAGCCCGCCAATGGCGATTTCGAGGATCCGCTTGACGCCGGACATGCCCTGGTCGATAGCGACCTCGATCTCAGTCATCGTTATGATGTGATCCGACTTCCCTGCCGCGCGGTTAACCACCAGCGCCAGGCACACGTAATTCATCTTCAGTTCAGCCGCCAGAGCCGCTTCCGGCATTCCCGTCATACCGACAAGGTCACAGCCGTCCCGCTCAAGGCGACGTACTTCCGCTGCGGTCTCCAGTCTGGGCCCCTGTGTTGCACCGTAAACACCGAAATCCGAGAACGAACAACCCACTGTACGAGCTGCATCAATCAACAGCGCCCGGGCCAACTCTGAATATGGGAAGGTGAAGTCAATGTGCGTGGTTTCCTCCAACTCGCCCTCAAAGAACGTACTCGCCCTGCCCCAGGTGTAGTCAATGATCTGATCGGGAATCACGATATGGGCAGGCCCCATATCGGCATGGATCCCGCCAACAGCATTAACACCGACCACCGTACGTACTCCCGCCTGCTGGAGCGCATGGAGATTGGCGCGATAGTTCACCTGATGCGGAGGAATACGGTGAGGGTTTCCGTGGCGAGACAGGAACACCACCGGCTGATCCCCGAGCAGGCCGTCCACCAAAACCGACGACGGCTCACCCCAGGGCGTGTCGACAACCCGCTCACCCGTGATTTCCAGCCCAGACAACGTCGTGAGCCCGGTTCCCCCGATGATTCCCACGGGGGCAACTTGGTTATTCACACCCATGATCAGTCCCCGTCCGCCTGGTTACTATCGCCACGTGTTTCCGAAGAGTGTTCGCTTCCGGAAACAGGCGCACGTCCCTGTTCAACATCTTCGTCAACGGCCTCATCTGACGAATCCGAATCGCTACGACCTTTTGCCGGCTTGCCGTTCGACGCGACACGCACCCCGTCAGGCAGGTGAAGCGTGCGGGTCGGAAAGGCAACTTCGGCACCATGGCTTTCAATGATCTCGCTAATCCTCAGCAGTACGTCCTGCTTGACCTCATGAAACCTCACCCATTCGATGGTCTTGGTAAAGGTATAAACCATGATATCCAGCGACGAGTCGTTAAAGGCCAGGAAATTCACGATCAGGGTCTGGTCCTGGTCGATGTCCTCGTGGTTCTCCAGCATGGACCGGATGTCCGCCACAACCTCAGCCATGCCACTGACATCCACGTAGCGTATACCAATGGTTTCAGAGATACGGCGGTTGTGCATGCGCGAGGGGTTTTCTACGGCAATGGTCGTAAAGGCAGCATTCGGCACGTAGAGCGGGCGCTTGTCAAAGGTGCGAATCGTAGTCAGCCGCCAGCCGATGTGCTCCACCACGCCCTCGATATTACGATCGGGAGAGCGAACCCAGTCGCCGACCTTGAATGGCCTGTCCAGATGGATAATGAACCCGCCAAAAAAGTTGGCCAGCAGATCCTTGGCGGCAAAGCCCACAGCGATACCACCAACACCACCAAAGGCCAGCACCCCGGATATGCTGTAACCAAGGGATTGCATGGCAATCAATACCGCGGTGATGATAACAACGGTCCGGGACAGCTTGCTCACCGCATTGACCGTGGTGTAATCCATCGGCTTTTTCATCTTCAGCGGAGAAGCGAGAATCTGTTCCCCCTGTTTGATCAGCCGAAGCAGCGTCCAGACCAGCAGGAAAACAAAGCCAATCTGCAAAATGGTTTGATTGACTGAAAAGATTTCGGCTTCCGAGTAGTGGTGAGCAACCTCTGCCGCCCAATACACACCCTGCAGCCAGACGAACGCGACCACTGGCTTCCGCGCAGCGTGAAGCAGTGCGTCGTCCCAGAGGTTGTCGGTTTTCTGGAAACGTCGTTCGACGGCGCCCACGATGAAACTCGCAATGTAGGCAACCACCGCGGTGCCAGCCACCAGAGCGAAAACCACGAGCCCCACTCGCCAGCTCTCTGACAGCAGATTCCAGTCCTGAATCCAGGTATTGAGTATGGAAGGTGCTTCTTCGATCATCGTTTCCCTCGGTTTGATGACAACCGGTTTAGTGACAACCGCCGGCGCTATCGTATCGTGACGGGCAGGCCCGGCGAGACACGGTCGTATAGGTCAGCAACGTCGGCATTCCTCATGCGTATGCAACCATGGGAGCGCGGAACGCCCATGGGTTCGGTATCCGGTGTGCCGTGAATGTATATGAACCGACGAAAACTATCGACCCCGGAGCCCCGATTTCTCCCCGACTCAAGCCCACATAACCAGATAATTCTGGACAGTATCCAGTCACGTTCGGGAAACTGACGCGCCAATTGTTCGGAATAAACCTCCCCGGTGGGCCGGCGGGCGATGAATACGGTATTCAGGGGAAGGCCATCACCCACCATCGCGCGCACGTAATGCCGGCCCGTGGGCGTGCACCCACTGCTCTGGCGCTCACCGGGGCCATTAAGTGCCGTCGAAACGGGATAGGAGAGAGGCTTTGATGTGTCGCCAGGAAACAGTGTCAGCGTTTGCGCATTGAGACTGATCTCGATTCCGGGAACAGGTATGGAAACAGGATTACGTGGCATGCGGCGTCAGGCTCCCGGTGAACAAACCAACCGGAAGCCTAACCGAGAGCGAGCGACTCAGGCAACCGAGGTTTTATGGGCAGGTGGCACCAGCATGGCGTCATCAGCCTGCATACCTGCCGCCAGGAAGGGCACAAGTCGTGCTGCAATTTCCTGGACCGTGGTTTCCACACCCAGCTTGTTCTGCAGAATATCCCGCAGGGCATCACTGCTGGACATGGTAAACGCTGTCGCACCAAGCATGAACTGAATGCGCCAGTAGCGGTCGACCGCGGACAATTGCGGCGTCGCTTCCTTGAGCAGGCGCATAAAGCGGCTGAACGGCTGGCTATATTCCTGCTCAAGAAATTTCCGAAGATGGCCTTGGGACTGCGTATAGGCCAGGCCGAGCAAACGCATGAATATGGAAATACCTTTTTCATTGCGCTGCGGCATGCGTACTGCGCTTTCAGTTAGCGCCCATAGAGTCTGGTTCAACGTTGGCGGTTCGCCGTCGCATTTCGCCTCCAGATCATCGAACGCATCCTCCAGCGTGGCGGAGAATGGCGTCAGGAAGCGGGCAAACACCGCATGGATCAGGGCGTTTTTAGAACCAAAGTGGTAATTGACAGCAGCGAGATTTACCTTAGCCTTACTGGTAATCATGCGAAGGGAAGTTTCGGAGAACCCCCGCTCGGCGAAGAGCTCTTCCGCTGCATCAAGAATTCGGTCAACCGTATCAGACTGAGCCATTTTATTATCAGTGCCTCTAAGCAAACGTCTGTTTGAAACATACGTTTGACCGGCAGCTATGTCAAGCTCTGTCCCCCGGCTCTGCAGCTACCGATGACCATCCCCGGTCAATGGCCTGCTGGTGCCCCTCGAAAAAAGCCTGCTGTGCCCGTCCGTAAGCTTTCTCAGCCTCCAGAAGATAGATCAGATAAAGACGAATATGTTCCCGCCGGGTCAGGTTCCGAGCCAATACCCGCCGTTCGGATAATGCCAGCAGTTCACTGAACCGGGTCGCTTTCAGAGCCGAGTTAAACTCGGCCATACGAGCACACTGCCACACCAGCCCCTCTTTCCCTTCCAGGTGTTCGATGTGCTTGCGTGCGTCGCGAATCATCCTCTGACGGCGGATGACCAGATCCAGATACGAGGGCCGCGACGTATAAAGGCGGCGAACACCTGGCACTCCCAGTAGCAGGATGATGACAAAGGCACCAAAACCACCGCCGGCAATCCACGCTGGCACAAAGCCGGTCATACCGCTGAGAAAAACCACCGCCGCCAACAACGCACCAAACAGCCAGATGTCACGATTTCGCCGGGCCGCAGCAAGCGTGTAATTATCCGGCCAGTCAGGCAGAGCCAACAAGTCGAAATCCAGCAGCAACACACGGTCGCACTGGCGCAGCATCAAACGAAGCTTACGTTGACGCGACTCCGCCAGGGTTTTTTCGATGTTCTGAGGGCTCTCACCCGTCGACGATTCCTTAACAGACTCATCGCTCGCTGGAATGTCGTCAGTCTCAAGCCGGCCAGCAGAGGCCGTTGCACCCCGCTCGGGGCGGTTGGCAGGAACTTCAGCACCAGTAGCAGTAGCAGCACCGGCCACCCGCCCCGCATCACCCGTTTCCGGATGAGGGTCCGCGGGCCGCCCCCTACGCAGCAAGGGCTCTCCTCCACGCGCGGTATCGCTGGTTCTCTGACGTACGTTTTCGTTCTCTGCCATGGTTGATTGTCCGTCATGGATCACCGGGCCAATAGCTGTCGTCGACACCCTGCCCTTACCGTTTATCGGCCAACGGCCCGGATCCTTGAGTCACAGAGACATGCCTGAGCGTGCCTGAGCATACCTGAGATGGTCACGATGGCTTGGCACCGACCCACAGGATCGCTATCCTTGCGACCATCAAGTGTGGCCCTATACGGCTACAGACACCAGTCGTCGAGGTTGAGACATGTTTACAGGCATTGTTCAGGGTATTGCCATCGTTGACGAGATTTCTGCCGTGCCCGGTCTGAGCACCTTCAGCATCCGCTTTCCGGAAAATCAGGCTCACAACGTGACCATTGGTGCGTCAGTGTCCATCGACGGCACCTGCCTGACGGTAACGCGACAGGAAGGCCAGAATCTTTATTTCGATGCCATGCAGGAAACGCTGCGCCTGACCACCCTGGGAAAGCTGAAGCCAGGGGATCGCATCAATTTCGAACGTGCGGCCCGGATAGGCGACGAAATCGGCGGGCACCTCCTCTCCGGCCACGTGCACACCACGGCCGATATCGTCGCGATCGACCGCCCCGAGAACAATTGCACCATCGAATTCGAGGTGCCGCAGGCATGGGCTCGCTATATCTTTCCCAAAGGCTACATCGCCATCAACGGCGCCAGCCTGACCATTGGCGACGTCAATGATAATCGCTTCAACGTTCACCTGATCCCCGAGACCCTGCGGGCAACCACCTTTGCCGATATGACGGTCGGCGACCGGGTTAACATCGAGATCGACAGTCAGACCCAGACCATCGTTGATACGCTGGCACGCATGGGTTACGACCGGCCACCCTCCTGAACAGAGGCTTCGAACACCACAAACTTTGGGTCTGCATCGAGTTGTCGCACCTGGCCAAAGTAGTGACGGAGACTGCGGTGGTAACCCAGGTGCCGATTCCCCACCAGCAACATACATCCGCCAGGGGACAGGTGCCGAGCCACCTGACTGAAGAGACGAAGGGCAATATGGTCACCGACCACACCGCCTTCATGAAATGGCGGGTTTAACAGCACCAGATCATAACGGTCAGCCGCCTCCGGAATACCATCACTGTGATAAAAGCTCGCGACAGCGTCCGGGAAAGCCGTCAGGATATTTTGACGTGCGCTGGCAACCGCCTGACTGGAAACGTCCGCGAACGCAATCTCAAGCGCCGGATTGCGGGCCAGGGCCGTCAGCCCAAGCACACCGTTTCCGCAAGCCAGATCCAGTACCCGTGCTCCAGGGGCGAGATCCGCAATCTTCCGCTCAATGACCGGCAGCAGCAACCGCGAACCGATATCCAGCTTTGCTCTGGCGAACACCGCTGGCATACCCGATAGCTCGTACCGGGACGACAACCTGTATCCCCGCCAGAAATTCGGCCACTCCCGCAACGTATCCTCACCCCGGGCGGCAACCACCACCCTCGCTTTTTTGCGCGCGGGACAGACTTCCCGGGTGTTGACCAGTTCCCCAAACACATCAGCGCTGTGTGACGGCAGGTGCTTGATCATGCCACCGGCAATCAGCTTGCCTTCGGGTGACAGAACGCTGTTCACCCACCGCAACAGGCACGCCAGGTAGTCCAGTTGCCGGGGAATCCTCATAACAACAAGATCGAAGGTCCCTTCCGGCAGCTCCAGCCAGCTCTTTGGTGCCGGAATAGACAGATCGGCCGGAGCATTAATAACCAGGGATTCAGAGAGGAGACAGCTATCGGCAAAGGAAACAGGGAAGAAAGGCGCCAGACCCAGGGTCAAAGCCCCAAACTGGTCGTCAATGATCAACACCCGTGGGTGGCTCTGCGGCGTGCAACGCTCCAGAACCTGCTCCAGCAACTGCTCATCAGCGGCGTCCCAGGCCCGAAGGGTGTGGCCTCCACCGGGGCGTTTCAGGGGCAAGCGCCCGCCACTGAATGTTAGAACCTCACTTGTCATTTTAGGCATCCGCATCGTCATTCAGAAAACTGCGGACATTCTAGGCTGATTACTCTAGAAATTAACCCTACTCTGAAAGAACGATTTCAGGTTGCTCCGTTTGTTGTGGTAGCAAACCTTCTTGCCCCTCACCCCAGGGGCTTTTTTATGCCCGAAAAAAACCGCTATTTTGGCGTCGCATTGATGCTTTCGATAAACGCAGGCGACAGAACGTCGATGACGGGGCGCTGGCCGCCGCTGAACTCAGGGGCGGGCTGTGCAGGCTCCGAAGCAAGGATGCCCGGCTGTTCGGACCAGTGCAGGATATCCAGCTTACCATCGTGCCTCTCCACCAGCGCCGTACAGTGTTCCACCCAGTCACCGTCGTTGCAGTAGAGTCCTTCCTGACTGCGCAGAAAGCCAGCGGAGTGGATGTGACCACATATAAAACCGTCATAGTGTCCGCGTTCTGCCGCCGTCAGAGCAGCCAGTTCGAAGCGTCGAATGAATGACCGCGCCTTGCCGATACGGCTTTTGACCCAGGCCGCCAGGGACCAGTATGGCTTGCGGCGTAAGCGCCGCCAGGCATTGAACCAGCGGTTCAGGCGCAGCAGAAGGCCATGAGCCCTATCGCCTACCAGCAGCATCAAGGGGCTGCAGCGCACCACCTGATCAAACTGGTCGCCATGGCAGACCACGAACCGGCGACCGTCCGCCGTCGTGTGAATGGCTTTTTGCTTCAACTCGATACCTGCCAACGTCTGGCCGCAGAAGTGCCGCAGAAATTCATCGTGATTGCCAGGCACATAAACCACCCGCGTGCCGGCAGCGGCAATAGCCATAAACCGCCTCACAACCGCCTGATGGCTTTCCGGGAAGTGCACCCGCCGTTGCATAGCGATCAGATCAACGATATCCCCGACCAGGTACAGGGTCTCGCAGCTGACGTTGTCGAGAAAATCCAGAAGGTAGTCCGCCTGACAATCGGCGGATCCCAGGTGAACATCGGAAATGAAAACGCTCCGGTACTGATGCATCGGCTTCCCCCACCGGCCTGCTCAAGGATTATTCATACCTTGTCCGATGGCAATGACGACCGTATGACAGCCAGACGACAATTCAGTGACGGCGGGCGCTCCACACCGTGAAGCGTCGGTCGCCGGCGATCGTCTTGACCGGCCCGACGTGACGACGGATCAGTGCTTCATAGGGAAGAAACGTGTTCGCCACCAGGCGCAACTCACCGCCGGGCTCCAGGTGCTTTGCCACACCCTGCAGGAACCGCTCAGTCATGGATGTATCGGTACGGATACCGGTATGGAATGGCGGATTAGTGACAACTGCAGCGTAGCGGCCGTCGACGCCGGACAACCCGTCGGAGGCGTGAATCAAGCCATCCACGCCCGCCTCCCGGTAGGTCGCACGAGCACAGGCAACGGCCTGGAACTGCACGTCTACGCCGTCGACCGGAAAAACGCCCTGCTCCGCGGTTCGTTGGTGCAACTGCAACCAGGTGCCGATAACACCTGCGCCGCAGGCAAAATCCAGCACGGGTCCTTTTCCCAGCGGTGAGTCAGCAAGGGTTTGCAACAGCATGGCGGTACCATCATCCAGCTCACCGTCACTGAATATACCCGGCAAGCCGGCCATCCTGAAGCCAACTCCCTCGCACTCAACCGGATGCCACTGAAGCCAACGTTGAAGGTCAAACACTGGGCGCCTGGGCAGGCTATCGGCTTGCCAGACCTGGCAGTGGCGGGCACTGTCTGCCTTCGATGCTTGCGGTGCAAGCTCCTTCAGCTGCTTCACAGCGCCTGCAATACCTTCTTTCTTTTCGCCCACCAAGACCAGTCGAGCACCTTCGGCCGCCAGCCAAAGTGCCAACTCAAGCCTTACCGACAACTCAACTCGGGCCTTGGGGAGGAACACCACCAGGGTATCGGCCATGCCCGATGACAACTCCGGCGCATCATAGCCAAAAGCCGCCGTCCAGCCACTGACGGCCAGCAGCTGTTGGTAATTGCCAAAGTGTTCGGAAATCGTCAGTCCCCGATCCGGCAACCGGGGAAGCAACGCGGGATCGACCATGCCAATAATGGCCAGGCGACCACGCAACAGATTCTGGTTCTTGAGCAGGACTTCGTGGGAATTAGGCAGTGCAGACATTGATCAGCGTATCCCGGCGTTCGTATCAGGCGGGATACTCTAACCGGAATTGAGCCCTGAGTCTTGGCCCGGGCGGTCAGAAACCGGCAGATTACAACTCCGGCCTCCTACTTGTAGCGGGCAACCGTGTTGGCTCGCAAAGCGTCTTCTGGCGACATACCCCAATCTTCCACTGATTCCGGCTGCGGCGTCGTTTCACTGGTGCGGCGACGAGCCTGGGTGGACTGCGTCGTTTTGCGCTGACTCATGGCACTGAGCGCTTTTTGAACGATCTCTCGCATGGTTAACCTCCTGATATGTTACGAATTCAGTGTAACAATCCTTCAGGAGGTTAACTGTGATGACGTGCCGGGTCAGAAAGTGACGCCTGTCACGAATAATTGACACAATTTGACATTTTTTGCGTCAATTTTTATGGCGACCTGCACGGACCGGCCTCAACACCAGTTCATCAATGCTGTTTTGTTTGACGGCCTCGTGATCGGCCTCGGAGCTAATGGACAGCCCCATATCCCGAAGGATGCCGTCGGCCACGTCGTAGACGAATCCGTGCACGGTCAACGCCTGCCCACGACGCCAGGCCTCCTGCACAATGTTGTTTTGACAGACATGGCCAACCTGCTCCACCACGTTCAACTCGCACAGGCGGTCCACGCGGTCCTGATCGGTCGCCAGGCCATCAAGAATGCCCTGGTGTTTGTCTCGAACGTCCTGAACATGCCGCAGCCAGTTCGAAATCACGCCAAAGCCCTCATTGTTCAGGGCCGCCTTAACTCCCCCGCAGCCATAATGACCAACGACGAGGACATGCTTGACCTTAAGCACGTCAACGGCGAACTGAAGTACCGACAGGCAATTGAAGTCTGTGTGTACCACCACATTGGCCACGTTTCGGTGCACAAACAGCTCACCAGGCATCAGGTCAACAATCTGATTGGCCGGTACCCGACTGTCCGCGCAGCCAATCCAGAGGTACTCTGGTGCCTGCTGGTTGGACAGGCGGTCAAAAAACTGAGGGTCCTGGCTCTTGATGCCATCGGCCCAGGCCTTGTTATTGTCCAGCAAATGATCAAGCTGCCCCATCAAACCTCCTCCTAATGATCAACATTGCCCAGAATTGAACGGCAATCCGCGACATAAATCAATCATCAACTGGTCTGAGTCAGGTCGGAGTCGTGATGTTCGTGCATGGTGCTCTGAGCCAGATCCAGTAGCTCTCGCAACGCCACGGAAAACATCGCATATTCCGGTTCACGTACCCCTTTGAGTTCCGTCAGCATGGACTTCCAGCGGCTTATCATGGTGCTGTGCCGCGCCATCCAGTTATCAACAGCACCGCTGACATCCCCAGGCTTTGCAGCCAGCCTGAGTACACCCGTGGTCAACGCCCTCTGTTGCCAATCCAGGTCCTCACGGAAACTCTCCCTCGCAAGGGCCTGCCAGTGAGACGCGGGCACCAGGGCTGCAATGGCGTTGGCAAACCAGTTCAGATCCAGCTTGTCGCCGAGATCGTAATAGAGGTTGGCGACGGTTTTCAGAGGCATGCCCGTTGCCTCGCGGGCCTCGATGATGCCGAGAGACGAATAGAGGTAGCTGGTACCTGCCGCCACAGAGGCCAGATCTTCCGGCAAGCCAGACTCGACCAGTTCGTTATGGCGTTTTTTCCAATCAGCACAAGCCTGTTCGCCGAGATAATCCGGCAGGTCGGCCGTGATCTTCCAGACGCTGTCGGCGAAACGCTCCATATGGCTCTGAATACCAAGTTCTGCCCGGCGGTTGCGCAGCAGCCAGCGAACAGCTCGGCGAATCAGTCGCATCAGGTCACCCATCAGATCCATCTGAACCTTGGCCGGGATAAAGTAATCCAGGTATTCCACCTTGTCCCACCAAGTGTCCAGCCGGAAGACATCACGAGCGATGATCCAGGCCAACGCAATCGACGCCGCGTCGGCCCCGGTTGACTGCTTCAACCGCTCCACGAAGGTGATCCCCATGTGGTTGACCATGTCGTTGGCAATCTGCGTCGCAATGATCTCACGGCGCAATTGGTGCTCACCCAGCTCTTTGGAGAACTTGCGGGTCAGGTCCTGAGGAAACACCTTGTACATTTCCCCAGCCAACAGGGGCTCATCCGGCAAACTGCTGTCGATCAGGGTCTGCTTCAGATCCCCCTTGACGTAGGAAATCAGCACGGACAGTTCCGGACGGGTTAACCCTTTCTTGTCCATCTTACGCTCGGACAGGGTTTCGTCGTCAGGCAGGAATTCCAGACTGCGATTCAGCTTGCCCTCGCTTTCCATGGTGTTCATCAGCCGGCGGTATTCTTCGAGCCGGGTAATGGCCCCCACACTGGCAATACTGATGGCCTGGGTCTGCCGATAATTGTTCTTGAGCACCAGGGCGGCCACATCATCCGTCATTTCCTCCAGCATGATGTTGCGCTGTTTATCCGTTAGATCCCCCATCGCAACCGCCTGGTTCAGGAGGATCTTCATGTTCACTTCGTGGTCGGAGCAATCCACACCGCCGGAGTTGTCGATGAAGTCGGTATTGAGCCGGCCGCCGCGTAGCGCGAACTCGATACGCCCGAACTGCGTCAGGCCCAGGTTCCCACCTTCGCCCACAATCTTGCAGCGCAGCTCAGAACCGTTGATACGAACCGCATCGTTGGCCTTGTCCCCAACGTCCCCGTGGGACTCGCCCTGACCCTTGACGTAGGTTCCAATGCCACCCACCCAAAGCAGGTCAGCCTGGGCCTTCAGAATGTGGGTAATCAACATGTTGGGCGGCACCCGGTCGGATTTAATCCCCAGTAGTTTCTTCATTTCCGGGCTGACTGGAATGGATTTGGCGCTGCGATTAAAGATGCCACCACCTTTGGAAATCAGGCTGGTGTCGTAATCAGTCCAGGACGAGCGTGGTAGCTCGAACAAACGCTTACGCTCTTTGTAGCTTTTCGCCGCGTCCGGCGCCGGATCGATAAAAATATGCACATGGTTGAAGGCGGCGACCAACTTTGTCTTTTCCGATGAAAGCAGGCCGTTGCCGAACACGTCTCCCGCCATATCACCGATACCGATGGCGGTGAACTCATCCAGGGCCGGGTTGATGCCCAGCTCGCGGAAATGGCGTTCCACGGACACCCAGGCACCACGGGCGGTTATGCCCATTTTCTTGTGGTCATAACCGTTGCTGCCACCGGAGGCAAAAGCATCCCCCATCCAGAAGCCATACTCTGCCGCCAGACCATTGGCGATGTCCGAGAAGGTTGCAGTCCCCTTGTCCGCAGCCACAACCAGGTAATGGTCATCCTCATCGTGACGAATCACCGACGCTGGCGGCTGGATACCGGCGTCCACCAGGTTGTCGGTAATGTCCAGCAGGCCACGGATGAACGTTTTATAGGCCTCGATGCCCTCGGCCTGGAAGGCCTCGCGATCCGACATGTCCGGAAGGCGTTTGGCCACGAAACCGCCCTTGGCACCGACTGGCACGATCACCGCGTTCTTGACCTGCTGGGCTTTCACCAGCCCGAGAATCTCGGTGCGATAGTCCTCGAAACGGTCGGACCAGCGCAAGCCCCCTCGGGCCACCTTGCCACCACGCAGATGCACGCCCTCAACCCGCGGTGAGTAGACGAAAATCTCGAACATGGGCATGGGCAGCGGCATATCCGGAATGCGGGAGGGGTCGAATTTCACACTGATATAGGGCTTTGTCTTACCTTCGCCGTCGGGCTGGTAATAGTTGGTACGCAGGGTAGCCTGCATCAGCTCCAGGAACAGGCGCAGGACCCGGTCTTCACTCAGGTTCTCTACCTCATCCAGCCCGGCGTTGAACTCGATCTCAAGCTTCTGTTGCGCAGCCGCACTTTTGCCCTCGCTCTGGTAACGCTCCGGATTGAAGCGCACCTCAAAGAATTCCAGCAACAACCGCGTCAGGTCCACATGGTTGACCAGGGTGTTGGAGATAAAGGTCTGGCTGTTGGAAAAGCGGATCTGACGCATGTAACGGGCGAAGGTCCGCAGCAAGGCGATCTCCCGCCAGCTCATATAGGAGGACAGCAGCAGCCTGTTGAAGGCGTCATTCTCGGCATCGCCGTACCACACGCGACGGAACAGATCCTCGAAAATAGGCCGGATACGATGGATATCCACCACTTTCCCACTGTGCGCCTGCAGGGTGAAGTCGTGTATCCATACGGTCTTGCCTTTCCGGTCACTGACTTCAAAGGGGTGCTCGCCGATCACCCGGAAACCCAGATTGTCGAATATGGGCATCACATCGGACAGCGGCAGCGGCTCATCCGGGTAGAAAAGCTTAAAGTGAAGCGTACTCTCATCCTCTTCCAGAGCCCGATAGAAGCTCATGGTGAGATGCTTTTCCTCAGCTGCACCGGAGATATGCTCAAGATCAATGGCAGCACGCCGGGGCGAGAACATGTCTTTGTAACTGGCAGGGAAACCGCCAGAGTACACGCGGAACATCTCGTTACCCTGCTCTTCGCCATAGGCCTCGGTCAGCGCTTCCAGCAGGCCATCACGCCAGGACTGTGCCAGCCCGATCACCTTGTCACGAATCTCGGAAATCGGAAGCTGCCGGTTTTCCACCTGGGGCACCCGTATCGTGAACTGCACCCGCGCCAGAACCGATTCGGAAAAGTGGGTCACAAATTCGATGTCTTCGGCACCCAGGGTCTCCAGCAACTCCTGTTCGACCTTCAGGCGCAACTCGGTGTTGTAGATATCCCGGGGGAAGAACGCCAGGCAGGTCACGAACTGGCCATACACGTCTTCCCGCATGAACAGCTCGATACGACGACGTTCCTGAATATAGAGAATGCTCTTGGCGACGGACAGCAGCTCGCCCGGCTCTATCTGGAACAGTTCGTCCCGGGGATACACCGTGAGGATCTGATCCAGTTCCTTGCCCGCGTAGTCATCACGCAGGAACCCCGACCGCCGCATGACCGTCTGGAACTTGCGGCGCAGCAGGGGAATTTCATCCGGGCGCTCGTTGTAGACCCGTGAGGTATACAACCCCAGGAAACGGCGCTCGCCGACCACCTCGCCCTTGCTGTTGAACTTCTTGACGGCGATGTAGTCCGGATAGGCCGGACGGTGAACCCGTGAACGCTGGGCCGACTTCGCGAAAATGAAGATATCATCGGTGCGGGTCATTTCATGCCGGGTGCGCTGTGGCAATTCATTGAGCCGAACACGATCCGGGCGCTCGTTGTTCACCCGCAGGATGCCCAGTTCGGAATTCTCCACACGGCGGACCACCAGCCCGCTCTTGTCCTTGGCAAAATCGTATTCGTCGTAGCCGAGGAAGGTGAAGTGGTCCTTGACCAGCCACGCCAGGAAGGCCTTCGCCTCTTCCTTTTCCTCCTCGTCGATACCGGCCGTGGTATTATCCAGCTCCCGGCTGATTTCATTGACTTTTTCAGTCACAATCGGAAAGTCACTGACCGCTATTCGGACTTCATGAAGAATGGTTTGCAGCACCTCTTCAAGCGATCTCAGGTCTTCCGGGCTGCTATGCCGGTCAATCTCCAGCACAATGAACGCCTCGTAGCTGGCATTGGCGGACTTCTTTTTCGGAGGATGCAGTTTTTTCAGTTTGCCCTGAGTGTCCCGCTCCACCTGAAGTATGGAGTGCTGAATCGAGTGGGTACCGATTTCCCGCTGGTTAATGGCAATTCGCAGGGAATCGATTAGAAACGGCATGTTCGGATGAAGAATAAAAATGACAGTATGCGTTGACTGCCAGCCATCACTTTCGAGGTCCGGATTGAACACGGACACAGGGGTTTCCTCGGCGGACCGTTTCTGAAGAAATTGCCAGGCCGCAAGGATAGCCCCATAGGTATCGGAAAATCGTCGACTTATAAGTTCTTCAAGAGGAATGTGAGCATAATGCTGCTTCGCGAATTCACTGATCTTTTTCGCTTCGGTTTTCGCTATTTTTTCAGCGAAAGCTTCGTCCAGCTGTTGGAAAAACTGTTCCTTGCTGGCGATCGTCAGCGCATTCATAGTCGACCTCTGTGAGTGTGAAATAAACGTAATCGGTGTACCGTCACATAAGCATAGTCAAAGCCTTGATTTTTGCCCCACAGATGCGAAAACTGCGGCATCTACTTACGCGAACCGTCTCTGCAGTAGGAGTGGACACCCCCCATGGCATTACAGCATACGTTTGGAGAGCTCAGGTCTCAGTTAGCAAAAAGGATTATTGGCCAGGAAAAACTGGTGGACCGTTTGCTGATTGCCCTGTTGGCCGATGGCCACCTGCTGGTTGAGGGCGCTCCCGGCCTGGCCAAAACCACCGCTATCAAGGCCCTCGCCGACCACCTCGAAGGCGACTTTCACCGTATCCAGTTCACCCCGGACCTGCTGCCATCCGACGTCACCGGCAGTGAGATCTACCGAGCCGAAACCGGGCAATTCGAGTTCCAGCATGGCCCGATCTTCCATAACCTGGTGCTGGCTGATGAAATTAACCGGGCTCCGGCCAAGGTACAGTCAGCGTTACTCGAAGCCATGGGCGAACGCCAGGTCAGTGTCGGCATGCGCACCTTCCCGCTGGATCGCCTGTTCATGGTAATGGCCACCCAGAACCCCATCGAACAGGAAGGCACCTACCCCCTGCCTGAAGCCCAGCTCGACCGGTTCCTGATGCATGTAGTGATTGACTATCCGTCCGCCGTGGCCGAAAAAGAGATTCTTCACCTGGCGCGCAACGACTACCGCCGTGGGCAGGTGGCCGCTGAAGTCCGCCTGACGGCCGACCAGGTTTTCGAAGCCCGGCATGCGGTTTCCGACATCTATATGTCAGAGCCCGTCGAGCAATACCTGCTGGCTTTGGTGCTGGCCACCCGTGACCCGGCGTCACTCGACCCGGAACTGGCCCGCTGGACTGCCTTCGGAGCCAGCCCACGAGGCACCATCGCGCTGGACCGCTGCGCCAGAGCCATGGCGTGGCTGGAAGGACGGGACTACGTCAGCCCGGACGATGTGAGGAACATTGCCTTCGACGTTCTTCGCCATCGTATTTTGCTGACCTTCGAAGCCGAAGCCGAAGGCCTGACTGCAGATGCTATTATCCAGCGCCTGATAGACCGCGTTCCGGTAACAGCCTGACACCGTGACCATGACGCCCGAAGAGCCAGCGACTCATATTCCCCTTTCCGGTCTCATTCGCCTGCAGGCAGATGCCCGCGCATTGAAGTTGCCTGCTGCGCGCCCGGTAAGATCCCGGCAGGCCGGCCTGCAACGCTCTCCCCGGCGCGGGCGGGGCATGGCCTTTGCTGAAGTGCGCCAGTATCAGCCCGGGGACGATATCCGCAGCATCGACTGGCGGGTGACCGCCCGACGGCAGTCGCCGCACACAAAGCTCTACGAGGAAGAGCGCGAGCGCCCCGTGCTCCTGCTTTGCGACCTCGGGCCTTCACTGTTTTTCGCCAGCACCGGTGCCTACAAACAGGTCCGCGGCGCCCAGATTGCCGGTATCCTGGCCTGGCTTGCCCTTTGGTCTGGCGATCAGGTGGGAGGAATCGTTTTCAACGGCAACGAACTCACCGTACAGCGCCCGGCGCGGCGCAAGAAATCGGTACTGCAGTTCCTCGACACCGTGGCAAGGCAGCAAAGAAGCACGCGCGACTCAAGCGCCGTTGCGGCCGCCGGCGTGGAAAACGCCACCCTGGATACCGCCCTGCGGGAAGCTCGCCGTGTGGCCCACACCGGTAGCCGCATTTTCGTCATCAGTGACTTCCTGACCATTACCTCAGAAACGTCGCGGCTACTCGGTTCACTGGCACGTCACAACACGGTCAGCGCACTGAGAGTTGTTGACCCATTGGAGCTGAAGTTACCTGAAAGCGGTCGTTTCGCCATTGCCGGCGAGGACGGACCGGTGTGGTTCGATAGCAGCAACCCCCGCTTCCAGAGGGCCTATGCAGACAAGGTTCGCCAGCATACAGAGGCCCTTGAGGAGTGCTTTCGAACGGCGGGTGTACAGCCCGCCAGCGTCATGACCGGCGATCAGCCAGCGTTGGCGTTGCAGGCACTGCTTGGCCCCCGGGGGCACATCGGATGACAGGAACCGCAAAGACCCCATGATGCAACAGGACCCACTGAGCCAGCTCAGAGACATTCACCTGCCACAATCCGGAGGCTTCTGGCCACCGGCGCCCGGCTGGTGGTTGCTGATAGCTATCGCAATTGCCCTGGGCATTCTGGCGTTTGTGCTGATCCGACGAAAACGGCGCAAAAACCGCTGGCTGAAAACCGCCATTACAGAATTGAACCGACTGGAGCAGGCCGCAACACCCAACAGCCAATGGTTCGGCGCGCTGAACGCTCTACTGAAACAAGCCGCGCGTATCCGCTACCCTGAACGCCTCCCGGAATCCCTGTCCGGCGAACCCTGGGTTCGCTTTCTTCTGGAAACCAGCCCGAAGGATCGCATTGCCTCACGCCCGGTGGTGGAAGCCATGGTGAACAGCAGTTGGCAACCAACCCCCGAGTGCCATACCAGTGATGCTGTCGCGTTCGCCCGTGTCTGGCTGGGAGGCCAAAAATGCTGAGCCTTGCGTTTCCATGGGCCCTGTTACTGGCTCTGGTGCCCCTGATAATCCGTTTACGCAAACGCAGTGCTCAGGCTGTGGAGGCACCTGTTTTTCCGGTCGGGCATTGGTTGTCGGACCTGCCGGGTGTCAGCCGTAGCGGCAGCCACGCCCCCCTTTGGCAGCAACTGGCACTGTTGCTGATCTGGCTGCTGCTGGTCGTGGCCCTGGCGCGCCCCCAACACGTCGGCGAACAGGTACAGTTGCCGGTCAGCGGTCGTGACCTGCTTCTGGCAGTGGATATTTCCCCGTCAATGGACGAACAGGACATGGTCATCCAGGGCCGCAGCATAAACCGACTACAGGCGGTGAAGCGCGTGCTGGATGACTTTATCCAGCGCCGTGAAGGTGACCGCCTGGGGCTGCTGTTGTTCGGTACGGAACCCTATATCCAGGCGCCGCTGACCTTTGACCTCGCCACCGTTCGCACGCTGCTGCATGAAGCCGGTATCGGCATGGCCGGGCGGGCCACGGCCATCGGCGACGCCCTTGGTCTGGCGGTCAAACGCCTTCGTGATCGCCCCCAGGAACAACGCGTGGTGATCCTGCTGACCGATGGCGCCAACACCGCTGGTGAGATCGCGCCGGACAAGGCGGCGGAGATTGCAAAAGCCGCTGGCGTACGCATCTACACCATCGGGATTGGTGCCGAAACCATGGTTCAGCGTGGGCTGCTCGGCTCGCGCCGGGTCAACCCATCCCGCGACCTCGATGAAGGTTTGCTGACGCGAATTGCCCAGCAGACCGGCGGTGAGTACTTCCGGGCCCGCAGTCTGCCCGAGCTGGAACTGATCTACGAAAGCATCAACCAGCTCGAACCCATCGAACTGGAAGGCAAGCACTATCGACCGGTGACTGAACTGTACGTCTGGCCCGCCGGGATTGCCGTCCTGATCTGGCTGCTACTCCAGGGCGCCAGAGTGGCCAGCAACCGGCTTGAGAGCAGAAACAACGCACGGGGAGGGAGCCATGGCTGATTTTCACTTCCTGCGACCACTGTGGCTGCTGTTACTTCTTGTCGCCCTTGTCCTGCCGCTGGTATTCAAACGCGTCCGCCAGAGCGACAGTGGCTGGAGCCGCGTGATACCGCCGCAACTGCTGCGCCCACTGATCAGTCAGTCTGGCGCAGCGGGCGGTCAAAAACGCTCGCCCGTATTGCCGGTCGTTGCCGCCCTCGTGGTGCTTGCCGTTGCCCTCGCCGGCCCGTCGTGGCGCAAGGCGCCCACGCCACTGCAACAACAGAATGACAGCCTCGTTATCGTGCTGGACCTGTCGCTGTCAATGCTTTCTACCGATGTAACGCCCGACCGCCTGACCGTGGCCAAGCGCAAGATTCGCGATATTCTGAAAGCACGGGAGGGAAGCCTGACCGCCCTGGTGGTCTATGCCGCGGACGCTCATGCGGTCACACCGCTGACGGATGACAGCAATACCATCGAGGGCATGCTGGAGGTTCTCGAACCGGTGATCATGCCAGCTGCAGGAAACCGAACCGATCTCGGCATACAACGTGGCCTTGACCTGCTGGAACAGGGCGCCCCGGGGACGGGGCGCCTGTTACTGATTGCAGACAATGTGGACGAGCGTTACCTTCCTCGCATCAGCGATACCCTGACGGGCAGTCGGTTCGCGCTCAGCACCCTGACCGTTGGTACTTCAGAGGGTGGTCCAATACCGCTGGCACGCCAAGGATTCATTCGTGATGGCGGCGACATCGTGATTACCCGTGCGGACCCCGCAGGCATGGCGGAACTGGCGAAAAGCAATGGTGGAGACAGCCATAGCCTGACCATTACGGACGAGGACATCCGCAGCCTGGAGCTGCGCCCCATTGACTCGGACAACTGGCAAGACAGCGAGCGCGACCTGACGGTCAACCGCTGGCAGGATGATGGCTACTGGCTATTGTGGCTGGCCGCGCCACTGGCATTGCTCGGCTGGCGTCGCGGTGCCATGGTGGCGATACTGCTAACACTTTTGCCCCTCACCCCACGTCCCGCAATGGCCATGGACTGGGACGCCCTTTGGTCCCGGGAGGATCAGCGTGCGCCCGCGCTGATCGAAGAGGACCCGGAACAGGCAGCCAGGATTCTCGACAATCCCCAGTGGCGTGGTAGCGCACTCTATCGCTCAGGTGACTATGAGTCCGCAGCGGGCGCGTTCGCCAGCGAAGACACACCCAGGGCAAGCTACAACCGCGGCAACGCCCTGGCCCGTGCCGGCAAGCTGGAAGAAGCCCTCGAGGCCTACGAGAATGTGCTGGCGAAGCAACCTGGACATGAAGACGCCTTGTTCAACCGTGACCTGGTGAAACAGCTGCTGGAGCAGCAACAGAACCAATCCAGCGGGGACGGCAGTGAATCGTCAGATCAGGACGGCAATCAACAGCAGCAGGGTAACCAGCAGAACTCACAGAATGGGTCGGATACTCAGAACCAGGACGGCGACCCGTCAGATCAGGCCGGGCAGAACCAGCCGGATAATCAACACAATGGACAGCAAAAGAACGAGCCAGAGGATAGCCAACAGAACGGCCAAAGCGACCAACAGGAAAAGCAGGAGGAGAGCGCTCAACAACGCCAGCGTGATGCCGACGCTTCAGAGAGCGACGGACAAACATCCAGGGCACCGGCGGAGCTTGATACTTCCCCGCTGACCCAGGGACAGGAACAATGGCTCCGGCGCGTGCCCGATAATCCGGGCGGACTGTTGAGGCGCAAATTCCTGCAACAATACCAGGAACGAGAAACACCATCTGACGAGGGCGATACACCATGGTAAGCCGGCTGACCGGTCCGTTTATTCTGATACTGCTGCTTGTCACCATGGCAGGACCGGCCATGGCAGCCAACGATCTGACCGTCGAACCCGACAGAACCCGTCTCTACGAGGGCGAAGTGCTTACCCTGAGCGTCAAGGGCAGCACCAAAATCGATATCAATTTGGGAAACCTGTTCGATTTCGACTTGTCGAGTCTGCCAAAACCGGACATCGAAAAGGTAGAAGACGACTTCGAAATTCTCGCCCGCAACCAGCAATACTCCATTCGCACCGTCAACAATGAGATGGTGGGCGAGATCACATGGACGTACCAGCTCGCGCCCAAAAAGACCGGTGAATTGACCATTCCGCCCCTGAGCTTCCGAGATTCCCGTTCAACCCCCGTCACCATTGAGGTTATCAGCGGCACCCCACCCGATCAGGAGACCGAGGCCCAAAGAGACAGCTTCATCGAGCTGGCCGCAGACAAGGACGAAGTGTACGTTCAGGAACAGCTGGTGCTCACCATCAAGCTGTTTTTCACCGGCAACCTCATTCGCGGCGAGCTCTCCGAACCGGAGCACCCGAATGCCATTGTCGAATCGCTGGGCAAGCAGAACGAGTACACCCGCTACCGGGACGGTGTTCGCTATCGTGTGGTTGAGCGCCGTTACGCATTGTTTCCCCAAAGAGAAGGACAACTCAGTCTGCAGCCCATCCGCTTTGAGGGCCAGGCCCGGAATGAACAGGGCCAATTGAAGTTTCTCCGCGACAGCGCCAACCTGTTTGATATCACCGTCAAGGGTGTGCCAGCGGAATTCAGCGGAGACACCTGGTTGCCCGCCCGCACGCTGGAGCTGACCCAGTCCGGACTGCCACGAAACCAGAACCTGACAGCGGGTCAGAACCTTACCAGAAGCCTCACCATGAGGACGGAGGGCCTGCCTGCCGAATCGCTGCCTCCGTTCCCGGAACAGACGCCCGATAGCATACGGGCTTACCCGGAAAAGCCCGAGCGCACGACCACACCCGGCACAGAAGGGTTGACTTCGACACTGACCCAGACCACGGCACTGGTGCCAGTGCAGCCTGGAAAATTAACCTTGCCCGAGATCCGGATCCCCTGGTGGGATACTGAAAGCGACAGCGAAAAAGTAGCGGTTATTCCAGCGCATACTCTGGTCGTTGAGGGGATACCCGGCCAGATCGACTCGGTGCCCAGCAATCCGGAAGACGCATCGGAAACGGACACCAGGACCAACAATGACCCGGTATCAGGTGAGACTGACGGGGAATCCGGCGCTGGCTTCTGGCCGTTGGCCACACTGGCCGCTCTGGTGGGTTGGCTGATCACACTGGCGGCCTGGTGGTACAGCAGGCGTCGCACCAGTGCTGGCAAGGTCGTGGCGAGTCAGGGAGACAACCGGGAAAAGGTGCTATTCCGGGATTTGTGCGAGGCAGCGCAGGCGGGATCGCCCAAAACGACCGACCTGCTTGTACGCTGGATGTCTCAAAGGCATCCGGAACGCACTTTCCAAAGCGTAACGGATGTGAACCGGTTTCTGGACGACACGGAACTGGCCGCCGAGATCGAACAGCTTCAGCAGCGATTATTCGGGACACCCGGTGAATCGGCTACGTCGGAGCCCTGGCAGGGAGAACGGCTTGTGGCAGCGCTGATCCGCGTGCGCGGAACCGCCAGTGAGTCAGCTCCCGGGGATCAGCTGCCGCCGCTCTACCCGCAGGGCCTGAGCACCAGCCGGTGACAGATTACTGCACCAGTTGGGTGTCAATTACCAGGGTGACAGGCTCGTTTTCGCCTTCACCCACTGGCACCGGCTGATCCACCTCGCCCTGCCAGTCACCCGCCTGGGGCCTGGCGTTGCCAGAGCGCGACAGGCGCGCTTGCAGGCGCACTTCACCCGCCTCCGACAGCTTTGCATTCGCGGACATATTGAAGCGGTCGTCCAATCGGATCTCCATCGGTAACTGGCCCGCACTCAGCCGTGCCACAGCCAGAGGTGGCCCGCCCTGAACATTCGCGCGACGCGCCAGAACAAACAGGGTGGTATCGTCAGGAATCTCGCCCTGGAATGCTTCGTCTATTTCCACCTGGACGGTTACGCCGGCCCCGGATACCTCTGACGGCTGCTCCTGCGGCATCTCCCGACCCAGGCGCTGATAGGCCTGTTCAATGCCCTGGCGGATGGACGCAATCTGGGGATGATTGGGCGCCACCGACACAATGCGCTCCCAGTACCGGATCGCCTCCTCAAAGTTCTGCTGGCTGAAGGCATGGATGCCGAGCAGGCCGAGGGAATTGACCTCGTCGGGATTCAGCGACCTGGCTTTTTCAATGGCGTTCGACACCTCTGGGTTGAGGTCACCCTCACTCAGGAAAAATGCGGCCTGGGCTGACAATCCCCAGGCGACAGCTTTACCGCTCTCATCGTCCTCAATACTCTCTGCCAGCCGTTCAAAGGCCCACGCCGCATCCTCATACTGCTCGATGCGCATATAGCTACGCCCCAGCATGGCCCAGCCCTCGGTGTTCTCCGGATTGTCCTCCAACCGCTCGCGAAGCTGGGCCGTCAGTTCCTGCATCTGGCCCAGGCGATCGCTGTCGGCTGCCATCATTTCCTGCATGGCGCGGAACTGCTCGACGTCGTCCATGGCGCCCCACTGTCCGTACAGGTATACCGCAGCGGCGGGAATAACCGCGAGGCTGGCAATCGCAATGACGATGGCGCTTTTCCCGCCCCTGGCCCGATCCGGTGAAGCAATAACACCACGCTCAGCATCCGGGACATCATCAAGCATACTGCCGGCCAGCTCTTCCCGGAGCTGTTGATAGCTTTCCTCGTCCAGCGCGCCGGCTTCAAACTCGCGATCCAGTTCCGCCATTCGGCTGCGATATGCCAACAGGTTCTGGTTGCGCAGATCCATTTCCGCGCGCCGGCCGGAACGGTGCAGGAACAACGGCGCCACCACAAACGCCAGGGCAAGTACGATTAATACAGCGGCCGTCAGCCAGAAGGTCTGTGTCATAGAACGGTCATTAATCCGGTTGAGAAAGAGTGTTGTTTGAAGTCAGGTGCGGCTGGAGTCATCGCCATCGAGCATTCTGGATGCCCGTGCACGCTCTTCGTCGGTCAGGGCTGGCTCGTCCTGGCCGGCCCTGCGGGAACGGATGACAATCCCGGCCACCACCATCAGGCCACCCAGGACCACAATGGCTGGCGTTGCCCACAGCAGGATGGTGCGGCTATCCACCTCCGGCTTGTATCGCACGAATTCACCAAAGCGGTCGACCAGTGCTCCGACAATTTCCTCGTTGCTGGCGCCATCAGACATCATCCGGTACACCTCGTCGCGCATGTCCTTGGAAATCGGCGCATTGGAATCGGCGATGTTCTGGTTCTGGCACTTCGGGCAACGCAACTCCGAAATCAGGGTCTGGAACCTCTGCTCCTGCGCCTGAGTATCAAACCCGTAAACGTCGCGGGCATCCGCTACCGACATCGGCGCAATTGTCATCAGTAGCAGCCATGCAAACACCGGGCGCCACATCAGATCTTCCCCCTGAACCGGTCGACGATGGGCTTGATGTCCTGCTCCCATACTTTTTCGTTGACCACGCCAACATGGCGGTAACGCACAATACCTTCGGCATCAATGACATAGGTTTCCGGCGCGCCATAAACCCCCAGGTCAAACCCGAGGCTGCCACGGGGGTCGTAGATCGACACCTGATACGGGTCGCCCAACCGATCAAGCCAGACCAGGGCATCATCCCGGTTGTCCTTATAGTTAAGGCCAACGATACGCACGCCTTTCTCTTCCGCCAGCCAGACCAGATCACCATGCTCATCCCGGCAGGCCGGGCACCAGGTACCCCAGACATTCAGCAGGGACACATGCCCTTCAAAAACCTCACGAGTCAGCTCGCGACTTTCGTTGTGGAGATCCGTCAACAAAAACTCGGGCACCGGTTTGCCGATCAACGCCGACTCGAGTTTGTTGGGGTCTTTGCCAATACCGGCGAACAGGACCACTCCGAGTACCACAGCGAGGATCAACGGCGTGAACAGCAGCAGCCGCTTCATGACGCCGCTCCTACTGGGTCTGCTCCGCGCTCACCGCCTGCGTTCGGTGCCTTGGCCTTACCGTTTTCCGCAACCTTGTCGCGAATGCGATAGCGGCGGTCCGAAATGGCCAGGAAGCCACCAGCGGCCATAAACAGCGCCCCCAACCACAACCAGCGGACCAGCGGTTTGTATTGAAGCCGGATCGCCCAGGCATCGTCAGACACCCGCTCACCGATGGCGACAAAAATATCCCGGAACAGACCGCCGTCAATACCAGCCTCGGTCATGGTGTTACGTTGAACCATGTATCGGCGCTTCTCCGGGTATAGCGTGGATATCAGACCGCCATCCGAATCGTAAACGTCAAAACGACCGTACTCCGCGGTGAAGTTCTGCCCTCTTCGGTTGCCAATTTCGGCAAACGCAACCCGATAATCACCCACCATCGCGGTGTCCCCGGGCGACATGCGTACGTCCCGCTCGATACCGTAGTTGGACGCGACCGTCGCACCCGCCATGGTGATGGCCAGCCCCAGATGCCCGAACACCATGCCGTAGTAACTGCGGGATTGACGCCTGAGGCCATGGAGGCGCCCCTTCCGTGACCCGGACTTTTCCCAGAGATCCCAAAAGGTGGCCACCGTAATCCACATCGCTGAGAACAGGCCCCCAAACGCCCAGGGCTCAAACTTGCCGTACCCAACCAGCACAGCACTGGTCCCGATCATACTGACAGCCAACGGCCACAGCAGTTTGCGGCCCAGCCAGCCGCCGTCGGTTTTCTTCCAGCGGGAGAATATACCTGCCCCCAACAGCAAGCCGGCGGCAATTCCCAGGGGGCTGAAGGTCAGGTTGAAGAAGGGTTCACCGATGGATAGCCGCCCCATGTCCAGGTAGTCCAGAACCAATGGATAAAGAGTCCCCACCAACACCAACAGGGTTGCGGCAACCAACAACACATTGTTCATCAGCAGGAAGATTTCACGGGACAGGCTGCCGTAACGGGAGCGCACATGCACCACCGGCGCCCTGAACGCGTACAGGGTCAAGCTCGAAACAATCGTAATCGCCAGTAGCGCCAGCAGGAATGTCCCCCGGTCGGGGTCTGAGGCGAAGGCGTGGACAGAGGTCAGCACCCCGGAACGCACCAGGAAGGTTCCCAGCAGGCTCAGGGCGAAGGTTACGATGGCCAGCAGCACGGTCCAACTCTTGAATACGCCGCGCTTCTCGGTGACGGCCAGACTGTGCATCAGCGCCGTTCCGGACAACCAGGGCAGCAGCGAGGCGTTCTCGACCGGATCCCAGAACCACCAGCCGCCCCAACCCAGTTCGTAATAGGCCCACCAGCTACCCAGGGCAATGCCCAGGGAAAGGAAAGCCCAGGCCACTGTGGTCCAGGGGCGGGACCAACGAGCCCAGGCCGCATCCAGTTTGCCATTGATCAGCGCGGCAATGGCAAAGGCAAAAGCCACGGAGAAGCCCACATACCCCATGTACAACATGGGTGGATGCACGATCAGCCCGAAATCCTGCAACAGCGGGTTCAGGTCGGCGCCATCGGCCGGCACATTGGGGAGCGTACGATCGAAAGGATTGGAGGTCATGATGGTAAACAACAGGAAGCCCACCGTGACCATACCAAGCACCGACAACACCTGGGACACCATCACCGACGGCAGGCGCCGGCTGAATATGGCGACCGCCAGCGTCCAGCCAACAAGCATCAGCACCCAGAGCAGCAGCGAGCCTTCATGGCCGCCCCACACCGCGCTGAATTTGTAGTACCAGGGCAGCATGCTATTGCTGTTGTTGGCGACATAGGCCACGGAAAAGTCATCGGTCACAAACGCGTGAGTCAGAAGACCAAAGGCCAGGGCAACGAAGACGAACAGGCCCGCTGACAGCGGCCGGGCGAAGGCCAGCAACTGGTCACGACCCGTCACCGAGCCCACCAGGGGGACCACGGAAAGGAGCACTGCCAGCAACAGCGCGAGTATCAGGGCGATCTGTCCGAGTTCCGGATACATCAGGATTCTCCAACTCTCTTAAACGTGGGCCAGCAACGCTAGTAACCGGCGCTGGATTCACCGGCTGTCGCAGGCATGGCGGCCCGCTTGCCGGCGGCCTTTTCCAGGGCGTCGTTCACTTCCGGTGGCATATAATTCTCGTCGTGCTTTGCCAGCACCTGGTCCGCGACAAAACGGCCATTGCCGTCCATGCGCCCCATGGCGACAACGCCCTGCCCTTCGGCAAACAGGTCCGGCAGGATCCCGGTGTATTCCACCAATACCGATGAGGTAAAGTCCGTCACCTTGAACTCCACTTTCAGGCTTTCCGGATCACGCTGCACAGTCCCTTCTTCCACCATGCCCCCGGCACGGATGCGGACGTCCACCGGCGCTTCGCCAGCGGCAATCTGGCTTGGGTCGTAAAACAGGTTGATATTCTGCCGCAGCGCGTAGGTCGTCAGGGCCACGGCCACCGACACCCCGACAAGGAGAAAAAGGACAATGGTAAGCCGTTTTTTTCGGATCGGGTGCATGTTTGATCTACCAGTCAGTCTTGAGAAGATTCGATTCGGGTAAAGCTGGCCGCCGCCGGGCGCTCGTCCACCGACGGAGCGGGGGCCATACGGCGTCGCTGTTGCGCAATTACGACCCGCCGCTGACGCAGCGACCACCACGTCATGACTCCCATCAGCAGGAAAAACACCGCATAGCATGCCCAGACATACGGGCCGTGGCCGCCCATCGCCAGAAAAGCACCAAAAGAGTCGAAGGCCATTGCGTCAGTTCTCCCGTGCCTGAACCAGTTCTTTTACCCAGCGGGTGCGGCCTTCACGCGCCAAAATGTTGGTCTGCATACGCAGACAGGCGAGCCAGCCAAATATCAGATAAAGCCCCAATACCGAGAGCAACAGGGGCACCCACATTTCCGCGGGCATACTGGGCTTTTCCGTGAGCTTGAACGTCGCTGGCTGGTGCAGGGTATTCCACCACTCCACGGAATACTTGATGATCGGTATATTGACCACTCCCACCAGTACCAGCACGGCAACGGCACGTGCCGAGGATTTCTCATCGGAGATGGCCGCTCCCAACGCCATCACCCCAAAATAAAGAAACAGCAGGATCAGCATCGAGGTAAGCCGGGCATCCCAGATCCACCAGGTTCCCCAGGTGGGCTTACCCCAAACCGCACCGGTAAACAGGGCCAGGAAGGTCAACACTGCACCAACCGGTGCCACGGCCTTGACGAAAACATCGGCCAGTTTCATACGCCAAACCAGCGTAACCAACGCCGCAACGGCCATCATGATATACACCGACTGGGCCAGAAACGCAGACGGTACGTGAATGAAAATGATGCGATAACTATTACCCTGCAGGTAATCCTGTGGCGCAAACCCCAACCCCCAGACAATACCGGTCAACAACAGGGCTGCCCCCACCACAAGCAGCCAGGGCATCAGTGTTGAGGCAATGCCGAAGAACCATTTTGGCGACCCCAGCTTGTGAAAGATTTGCCACATCAGGTTGTTACCTTTTTACCTTTAACTGTTGGACAGACTGATCCTCAGGGCCGCCGCCGATGCAAACGGCGCCAGTGTCAGCGCCAACACCAGAAACGCCCCCATCAACGCGAGCTGTCCACCCACCGGCGCGCTCTCAGACGCAGCCATTACCGTGCCTGTGCCAAAAATCAGCACCGGAATGTACAGCGGAATGATCAGCAGGGACAAGAGCACGCCTGCCGATCTCAGTCCGAGGGTCAATGCCGCACCAATGGAACCGATCAAGCTGAGGACCGGTGTTCCGATCAGCAGCGTTAGACACAGAATGGCAACAGAGTTCCCCTCAAGATGCACCATCACCCCCAGAACAGGCGCCAGCACCACCAGTGGCAGGCCAGTGAGTACCCAATGGGCCAGTGACTTCGCCAGTACCAGCAAAAACAGCGGCTGGGGCTGCAGTACCAGTTGCTCAAGCGTGCCGTCGTCGAAATCATGACGGAAAAGATGATCCAGTGACAATAACACGGACAGCAAGGCCGCAACCCACAGGATACCGCTACCCGCCTCCCGCAGGAATGATACTTCGGGGCTAACCCCGAGGGGGAACAGCGTTACGACCATGACGAAAAACAGTAGCGGATTGAGCAGATCCTGAGGCTGGCGAAAGGCGGTTTTCAGATCCCGCGAGAATACGGCTTTCATGGCCGACAATACGCTTACTGACTCATCTGGGGTACGAACAGGAAGCCCGGCTTCAGAGACCATGGTCATGACTGCCCCCCAGGGTAATTCGGTGCATCGAGGGCAGATTAAGGTCGTGGTGTGTGGTCACTACGATCGCGCCACCACTTGCGACCCGGTCCACCAGCAATCGCTCGAGAGCAGCCACACCGTGGGCATCAATGGCGGTAAATATCTCATCCAGAATCCACAGGGGTTCATCTGCAACCAGTAATCTGGCGAGTGCCACCCGACGTTGCTGCCCGGCGGAAAGGTTACGACTGGGTACGTTCTGGAAACCACCCAGGCCGGTGCCTTCCAATGCCTGCCAGAGCACCTTATCGGTCACATACCGACGCCCGGCCATCAGGGCGCGGAGATTTTCCATGGGGGTAAGCAACGGTTTGATACCCGGGCGATGGCCAAGGTAGAGCATATTGCGGAGGAATTCCTCCCGGTAGGTATGACGAGGCCTTCCTCGCCAGAGCAGGTCACCACTGTAACTGTCGTTCAGTCCGGCAAGAATTCTAAGCAACGTAGTCTTGCCAGAGCCGTTAGGCCCCTCGACACGGGTCAGAGTACCGGGCAGTATGGAGACAGAGAGATCCCGGAACAGTATCCGGTCATCACGCTCACATTGCAGATTGACAGCCTGTAGTAACGGCTCAGACATCGGGGCCCCAGAGCTGGTGTACACTTTACTGACCCGGAGGGTTCAGACGTTCGGAAAGGCAATACTTACCGGCGGGGCGTATTATAGCGAAAGCGCCTCAGGAATACTCTTGTCTGACATCAAATCAGTGGCAATGAAATTACCAAACGGTAACCCCACACCACCACCCAAAACCGAGTCACCGGTGCCGATCGCTCAGCGGCCAGCCAGCGGACAACCTTCGGCGGTACTGGACGCGGCCTCTGCCCGTGTGCAGCTCGACCAGCTCAAGCTTGCCAATCGCGAGGCAACACTCGCTCGGGTGGCAGACGTGATCAACCGACAATCCTCTGCCGGCGCGCAGTTGTTGCTGGAAGTTCGCGGCCAGTCGCTGACCGTTCAGGCGGCTATTGGAGACACATCCCTGGAAACCGGTGACTGGGTCAAGATCATGCGTGCGGGCAATGAACTGCAACTGATGGGGAAGCTGGCCCAGGCGCCGGAAACCACGATCTCCCGGGCGCTGGCGCAGCGCCTGCCCTGGCAACAGTCCGTTGATGCCGGCCTTGCCAGAATTCTGACAACGCTGACCGGCGGTGCGAGACCCGACAGCGTTGCGCCCACTGGAACCCTCATCAACAATCCACCACAGCCACTTCCCCAACCGGTGAGGCAGGCTATTGAACAACTGATATCACGGCTGCCGTCCAGCCAGTCACTGACGCCAGGTGCCGGAACTCAACCCGGTGCGGCCGGCCAGTTGCGGCAGTGGGTCGAGGAAAGCGGGCTGTTCGCCGAATCGCGGCTGGCGAGGGCGCCCCAGGCCGCCCTACCCGATCTCAAGCTGGCTATCGGCCGGGTGATTACCGCCTTGCTCGCACAACAGGGGAGCGGCCCCGACGCCTTCAACCGCTTTACACCGCTGGCAAGTCCGGAACTGGTGCAGGCACCGCTTCAGTTCCCCAATACGTTTCCACCTCCGCCACCACAGGGGTCTGCCGAACCCACAGCTGGGCAAATGCTCAGGCTGCTGGCTGGCATGCTCAATCGTATTACCGTGAATCAGTTACACAGCCAGATACTCTCCACACGGACCACCGCCGAGGCGCCAACACCGGTATCAACCATGCTGCTTGAGCTCCCCTGGCTGAACCCCAACAACGAACCACGGATCGCCCAGTTGCGAATCGAACAGGATCCGGCAGACAGCGGCCAGAAAACCTCTGGCACCCCCCGGGCAACGGAATGGCGTCTTTCACTGGCCATGGATCTGGATGAGGCCGGGCCTTTGCATTTTGATGTATCGCTGCGGCAGGATCAGGTGTCTGCGCAGGTGTGGGCGGAGAAGCAGTCCACGCTGCGTCAGGTGCGGGAAGATCTGCCGCAATTACGAAAGGGCCTTTCGGATATCGGCCTGGATGTGGTGGACCTGGAGTGCCGGAGAGGGACACCAAGGGGTGCAAACACCCGTCTTGAGCACCGGCTGGTGGACACGCGGGTATGAGCAAAGATCATCAGAACACAGATTCACCGGCGGCGGTGGCACTGAAATACGATGGCGAACGGGCTCCAGTCATTGCGGCGAGCGGTACCCACGAACTGGCGGAGGAAATCATCCGCATTGCCCGTGAGCATAATGTGCCGCTGTACGAAAATCCGGAGCTGGCCAGCATACTGGCGCGACTGGAACTGAACGACGAGATCCCGGAGACACTCTACCGGGTGGTGGCTGAAATTCTTGCCTTTGCCTTCAATCTTCAGGGCCGTACGCCAGAGGACGCCGGACGGCCCCGTGAAGATTAGACAGATAAACCCTTAGGTCAGGCCGCCTGGCGCTTGCGGAGCGCTGATACCAGTTCGGCTTCCGGCCGTGAAATGCCACAGGTATTCATCAGGTCGTCGATATCCGCCCCCAGGTCCACTAACCTTGAGGCCTCATCGTAGGAAATCCTTAACGGATCGTTCTGGCGCATTTCGTCAAGCATACCGCGCAATTCATGAAGCTGGCGCTCGCAGGTGACCACTCGCTGCCCAACCCCCATACTGCCACTGGCTGTTGCGTGGAGCTCGCGGCCAAGGGTTTCGCAGCGCTCTTTCATTTGCTCCCGAAGTTTTCGGTTTTCACGGCGTAGCATCATACCCTGGGCGAACAGTAGGCACAGGGCAGCGGCTGTCAGAAGCCACGGGGCCAGGGAAGAGATTTCTGCAAACATGATGGACGTCCTCGGTTAGTTGAAACCACGGGGCGTCCATCCAGCCTGCTGTCCGGCCAAAGCCGGCATTACAGTGAGGAGATTTCAGCCCATTCGTGGTCTGACAACATCTTGTCGAACTCGACCAATATGATCAGTTCGCCGTTCTTGTTACACACCCCCTGGATGAACTTGGCGCTTTCCTCGTTCCCCACATTGGGCGCGGTCTCAATTTCACTGGCTTTCAGGTACACCACCTCGGCAACCGAATCCACCAGGATACCCATCACCTGGTTGGACGACTCCATGACCACAATGCGTGTCGCGTCAGTGACTTCCGCATCCGCCAGGCCAAAGCGACGGCGGGTGTCGATAACGGTGACCACATTGCCCCGCAGGTTGATGATGCCCAGAACGTAATCCGGGGCACCTGGAACCGGCGCAATCTCGGTGTATCGCAACACTTCCTGAATCTGCATGACGTCAATGCCATAGGTTTCGTCATCCAGCCTGAAGGTCACGTACTGCAGTACCTGATCATCCTGGGCCTGATTTTGCTGTCCGCTCGGGGATGCCATAGCCTTGTATCTCCTGTTCGGCTGCCCGGCGGGCAGCCTGATCGTCAAAAATTCATCATCAGTGCCCAATACTATAGTTCAGGGCACAAACCGTGCCAGCAGAGCACGGTTTCATTCGGTAACCGGAAATTGCTAACTCAGGTCGAGGTGGTGTTCCCGCTCAGCCCGGACCAGCAAGTCCGCCATGGTTTTAACATCAATCAGTGCGCACATGTGGTCGATGACCGTGCCCGCCAGCCAAGGTCGCTTGCTGCGGGCCGTCCGCCAGCGTACTTCATCCGGTTTCAGGGTAAACGACTGCGCGACATCGTCACAGGCCAACCCCCACTCACTGCTGTCCAGCCGGATCACGAAGCGATAGTTGTCCCGTGCGTCCTCCGGTGCCCGGCCCGCCATAATCCATTCCGCCGTATCCACCACTCTGAGATTACGTTCCCGGTCCGGGCGCATGCCCATATACCAGCGGGGGCTGCCGGGGATCGGCTTCACCGGCTCTTCTATTCGATGAATGGCGCCGAGCAGTATCAACGGCACCGCCAGCTGCAGCCCTGCCACCGTGAAGATCAGGCATTCGAACGGTTTGTCTGACCATTCCGGCCGCCCCGGCGGCTCCACCTCAGGAGGCGACGGAATATCGGCGGCCTGTTTGTGCTCAACCGGGGGCGACTCCACCTCCGGTGCTTTTTCCGCCACCGGGGCCGGTGTTACCGGCTTTCGCAACTCAGACTTCGCCTCCGCGACCGGACGGGCCACAATGGGCGCAGGCTTCGGCGCGATGCGAGTGCGTTCACGAGCCACCGGTTTTGGCGGTTCCGGTTCCTCTCGCAGAGCGCTATCTGTCGCCGTATGCAGCAGTTCGTCCAGATAGCTGGCAATGGCGGAGCCAGGGTCCGCCACCTGTGTCATTTTTTTGTCAGCCATGCCGACGCTCCGCCACCGAGCGTGTTATTTCCTGTAGATCACTCAGCAGGCGGGCATATCCCCGAACACCATGGGTTTCAGCATCCATGGATGATGGGGTAATCCCGGCCTGGCTGGCATCGCGGAACTTGGTGTCCACTGGAATGGCGAAGCGCCATAGCGTATCGCTGTGGGTCTTTCTCAACTGGTTAAGACTTTTTACCGATGCCTGCGTTCGCCGGTCAAACAGCGTCGGTACAATGGTGTAGGAAAGCTGGTTCTTCTGGGAGCGCATGATCATGGTGAGCGTGTGCAGCATTCGCTCAAGGCCTTTGATGGCAAGAAACTCGGTCTGAACCGGAATGATCAGGTGTTGTGCGGCGGCAAGCGCGTTCACCATCAGCACGCCGAGCGATGGGGTGTTGTCCAGCAGGACGTAGTCGAAATCGTCCCACAACTGGGTCAGGGCCCGGGATACAATCAGTCCCATGCCTTCAACACCGACCATTCTCCGTTCGAGAGTTGCCAGCGCTGTGCTGGCCGGCAACAGGGATAGCCCCGGACAGCTGGTTTCGGTAATCAACTGGGCCGGCAAACCATCCGGTACTTTACCCTGGTGCTGGAACAGATCGAACACACTGTGGGCAATGGTATCCGGGTCGTACCCGAACCAGCTGGTCAATGATCCGTGAGGGTCCAGGTCGACCACCAGAACGCGCTTGCCGCTCTCGGCCAAGAGGCCACCCAGGGCGACAACCGATGTGGTTTTGCCCACACCGCCTTTTTGATTGGCTACTGCCCAGATGCGCACGCTGTGCACTCCATATCCGTCACCAAATTCATCGCCAACCTCGTCACCACACTGATTCTCCAGAAATACCCGTTCCGGAAACGTCGCACGCATAACGAGTTATCGGCCACGATCCGTTCAACTTGAAAACAATCCGGCAAGCGCTTGCCGGGATCTAAAGATGTACAGACGTTAATACAGATATTGTGCCAACTCGCCTATAGGCACCTTCCGCCATGACTCCGCAACGTGATGATCAGAAAGGTGTTATCGCATCGCGCCACGGATACTGGCGTCGCGGGAGATCAGCAGGACCACGCGTCGATTGCGATGGCGGCCTTCCTCGGTATCGTTGCGGGCCACCGGTTGGTGCTCACCGTAACCAACAGCGGCCAGCCGTTCGGCCTCAACACCCTCCATCGACAACATGCGCACAACCGCCGCTGATCGCGCAGCGGACAGCTCCCAGTTGGAGGGGAAGGCACCGGTGTTTATCGGGCGGTTATCCGTGAAGCCCTCAACCCGGATCGCGTTATCCCGGTTGCGGAGTACAGCAGCGATTTTCTCCACCACGTCGAAGGCATCGTAATGGGGCTCGGCATCACCACTACCAAATAGCAGGCTGTTGCGGAGACTGAGCTCCAACCACTCGTCGCTGGTTTCCAGTGTAACCACACCCTGATTGATCAGTTCGTCAAACTCCAAAGCCAACTGGTCCGCCATGGCACGCAGCGCCTCGGTGCGCCCTTCTGCACTCATGGAGGGATTTTGCGGAGCTTCGGTCACCGGCGGGTTAATCACATCCTCGGCCGCCTGCGGCGTCGAACGTCGGGGCTGATCACCCACTTCGATAGGCTGAAAGGAGCGCTGGGGGGCATTGAAGACGCCAGTCAGAGTTTCAGAGAGCACCTTGTACTTGCCCTCGTTCACCGACGACACGGAATACATCACGACAAAGAACGCGAACAACAAGGTGATGAAGTCGGCGTAGGAAATCAGCCAGCGTTCCTTGTTGTGAAGATCGTCATCCTGCTGCCTGCGTCGTCTCATCAGCTTACCCCTCAGCCAGGTGCCGGCACTACAGGAAGCCCCGCAGGCGCAGCTCGATGGATTTAGGGTTCTCGCCATCGGCAATGGCGATGATGCCGTCGATCATCATGTCTTCATAACGGGTGCGTTCCCGCAGAATGCCTCGCAACTTGTTGGCAACCGGGAAGAACAGCAGGTTCGCCAGAGCAACACCGTAGATGGTGGCCACGAACGCAGTGGCGATACCGCTGCCAAGTGACTGGGGGTCTTCGAGGTTGGTCATCACCTGAATAAGCCCCATCACCGCGCCAATGATGCCAATGGTCGGCGAATAGCCACCCATGGCCTCAAACACCCGGGCGGACTCCAGATCCCGCTGTTCACGGGACTCAAGGTCCACCTCCATAATGCTACGGATGGTTTCTGTCTCAGCGCCGTCCACCAGCAGTTGCAGCCCTTTACGGGCAAAGCGCTCAGATTCCTTCTCAGCCAACCCTTCCAGCCCCAGCAAACCCTGCTTACGGGCCTTGACGCTCCAGTCGATGACTTTGCCGATACCATCTTCCAGGCTGATGTAGGGGGGAAAGAACACCCAGCGCACCTGGGAAAAGGCCCGCTTTAACAGCGGCCAGGAGGTCTGGAGAATAGTGGCTGCAAGCGTACCACCAATCACGATCAGCGCGGCCGGGCCATTGAACAGCGAGCTGATGGCGCCACCTTCCAGCAGGTTTCCACCGAGAATCGCCACAAAGGCAAGAATGACGCCCAGCAGGCTGAGAATATCCATCAGCTCACCCCATCCGCCAGGCGGGGACCAATGTCATCGAGCGCAAGGATTTCGTCAGACAACCCGGCCTTGGCCACGGCCATGGGCATACCGTAGATCACCGAGGTTTTTTCGTCCTGGGACCAGATATCGGAGCCTGACTGCTTCATCAGGCGACAGCCTTCCTTTCCATCCGAGCCCATACCCGTCAGGATCAGGCCCAGGGTCTTGCCGGGAAAACTCCTGGCCAGGGAGCCGAACGTCACATCCACACAGGGCTTGTAGTTAAGCCGGTCATCTCCGGGAAGAATCCTGACCCTGCCCTGGCCACCCCGGTTTTCAATCATCATCTGCTTGCCCCCGGGGGCAAGCAACGCAACGCCCGGCTTCAGCATTTCGCCGTCTTCAGCCTGGCGTACCTGAATCTGGCACAGCTTGTTCAGGCGCTCGGCAAACGCCGGGGTAAAACTGGCCGGCATATGCTGAACGAGCACCACAGGCGCGGGAAACCCGGCCGGTAACGCCATTAGTACACGTTGCAAGGCCACCGGGCCGCCGGTGGACGTGCCGATGGCAACCACACTGTAGTGTTTCGCAGGCCCGCGGCGAATCGAACGACGGGCCGGTGCTTCAGGCTCTGGGGCGCTGGGGCGAGAGGACCTGTCCGATACCGCCGGCCGCTCGGGCACGCTGCGCCTTGCCGGTGCAGGGCTACGGGGCGAAGGCGGCGGAGCGGTGGGAGGCGGCGCCGACGGTTTCGCACCAGGGCGACTGCCAGCGACATCCAGTACACGCTCAATGAGTATTTTTTGAAGCTGACTGGAATCCCGGGCAATTTCCTCAAAATTCTTGGGCAGGAAATCAACGGCACCTGCCTCAAGGGCATCCAGGGTCACCCGGGCACCCTCGTAGGTGAGAGAGGAGAACATCAATACCGGCGCCGGCTGTCGCTTCATGATCTCACGGACGGCGCTGATACCGTCCATGACGGGCATCTCGTAGTCCATGGTGATGACGTCAGGCCTCAGCTTTTCAGCCAGCTCGACACCTTCGCGCCCATTGGTGGCCACGCCAACCACCTTGATCTGACCGGAAGCGGTCAGGATTTCCGTCAGTCGCTTGCGGAAAAAACCTGAATCATCAACGACCAGGACAGAAACCGTCATCCATTTCTCCTAAACCTGGGCCCGCCGCAACGTTATTTGCCGTAGTTTTGCAGCAGGCTCGGAACATCAATAATGAGTGCAATACGACCGTCGCCAGTGATGGTCGCACCCGCCATACCCGGCGTTCCCTGAAGGGCCCGGCCCAGGGGCTTGATCACCACCTCTTCCTGCCCGATCAGCTGATCCACCACAAAACCGACGCGCCGCGTTCCCATCGCCACGATAACCACGTGGGCGTTTTCTGGTTCCGGCTGCCCAGCGGCGCCTTTGACCAGCCATCGCTTGATGTGGAACAACGGGAAGACTTTGTCTCGAACCACGATGCATTCACGGCCATCCACAATGTTCTTCTTGCTGAGGTCCAGATGGAAAATCTCGACCACGTTCACCAGTGGCAGCGCGAAGGATTGGTCGCCAAGCATGATCATCAGGGTAGGCATGATGGCCAGGGTCAGCGGCACCTTGATGACGATGCGAGACCCTTTGCCCAGCTCCGACTCGACGCTCAGCTGCCCGTTGAGCTGACTGATCTTGGTTTTCACCACGTCCATGCCAACGCCACGACCGGACACATCCGATATTTGATCCTTGGTGGAGAACCCGGCGGAGAAAATCAGGTTGTAGCACTCGGTGTTGGTCAGTCGGTCAGCGGCATCCTGTTCGTAGATGCCCTTTTCGACCGCTTTTCGGCGCAGTACATCCGGATCCATACCAGCACCGTCGTCTTCGATGGACAACAGGATGTGGTCGCCTTCCTGCTCAGCCGACAGCGTCACACGACCCTGACGAGGCTTGCCCGCCTTTTCACGAATATCGGGTGCCTCTATACCGTGATCAACCGAGTTGCGAACAAGATGGACCAGAGGATCGGACAGCGCCTCGACCAGGTTTTTGTCCAGGTCGGTCTCTTCGCCGTGCATCTCAAGGTTGATTTCTTTCTTCAGGCTGCGTGCCAGGTCGCGAACCACCCGCGGGAAGCGGCCAAATACTTTCTTGATGGGCTGCATCCGCGTTGCCATCACCGCTGACTGAAGATCGGTGGTCACCACGTCCAGGTTGGAGACGGCTTTGTGCATATGCTCGTCTTCACTCTGGGCGCCCAGACGCTGCAACCGGTTACGCACCAACACCAGTTCACCCACCATGTTCATGATGTCGTCCAGGCGCTTGGTATCCACCCGCACCGAAGTTTCAGCCACTGGTGCATTCGCATCCCGTGCCGGCATCGCGGGCGTTACGCCTGCCTTGCCATTATCCGCAGGCGCTTTTTCGGGCTTACCAGTCGGTTGCGCGGGCTTGTCAGCCTTGGCACTGGGAGACGTGGCCGACGGCTGCTTTGCAGCAGGCCCAGGGGCCGGCTTGGCAGTTTCTGCCGTAGGGCTACCACCCTTGCCGTGCAGGTCATCCAGCAACTTTTCGAACTCGTCGTCCGAAATCAGGTCGTCGCCACCCTTGCTGTCACTGGCCTCATCACTGGTAACCTTGTCGCCCGAGGCATCCTGGCTGTCAGGGGCTGTCTTGCCGGTTTCAGGCGGGCCTGAGAACTGTCCCTTGCCATGCAATTGGTCCAGCAGGGCCTCGAATTCATCATCGGAGATGTCGTCTCCGCTCCCTCCGTCACCGCCTGAAAATTCATTGCCGTCGTCACTGGAAACCGGAGCGCTGGTCTTTTCCTCTTCCAGGGCATCCAGCAACCGCTCGAATTCGTCGTCGGTAATATCACCGCCATCGTCTCCAGAACTGGCTTCATTGCTCTCGTTCTGTTCTTCGCGAGCGACCGCTGCGTTTGCTGGCGACGACTCCCCTGCCGGCTGCGCCAATGCGTCCAGAGCGGCAATCAGTTCCTCGGGAGCTGGCGTCGGTTCCTCGTGGTGGCGAACCTGTTCAAACATGGCATTGACGTGATCCAGGGCTTCCAGCACCACGTCCATCAGTTCCGAGTCTACCTTGCGCTTATGGTTGCGCAGTATATCGAAGACGTTCTCCGCGGAATGACAGCAGTTCACCAGGGCATCGAGTTGCAGAAACCCAGCGCCGCCTTTTACGGTGTGAAAGCCTCGGAAGATGGCGTTGAGCAGATCGCTGTCGTCCGGGTTTTGTTCCAGGTCGACCAGTTGCTCCGACAGCTTTTCGAGTATCTCGCCTGCCTCAACAAGGAAGTCCTGCAGGATCTCTTCATCGGCATCAAGCGCCATGCGTTACCCTCTCTTACTCAGAAACCGAGACTGGACAGAAGATCATCAACATCGTCCTGTCCCGATACTACGTCTTCGCGTTCTTCGGCCTTGATCTGTGGACCAACACCCTGTTCCGCCGATATCTTTTCCCGCTCTTCCAGTTCATGCACGGTGCCGGTCATCTGGTCCACATGACTCGCCATCACTACCAGGCTCAACAGATGCTCTTCCACCTCTTTAACCAGAGTGGTGACCTTTTGGATCACCTGCCCAGTGAGGTCCTGGAAATCCTGGGCCAGAAGAATTTCCGACAAGTTGTCGTACATCGCCCCGGCATCGGTATTCAGGGTCACGAAAAACGTGTCGATACGGGCATAGAGCTCACGAAATTCAGCCGGCGCCATCTCGCGGCGACGCAGTTTCTGCCACTGGTCTCTCAGCTCGGCGGCCTCGTCGCGGAGGGCGCTGGCCTTGGGCATAGCCTCCTCAACCAGATCCATGGTCCGATTGGCCGCTTTACCGGTCATCTGAACCACGTACTCAAGGCGATCCGACGCATCGGTCATCTTCGACAGAGCTTCTGACTGTTCGGCGTTACGGGGATCGATCTGGAAATTGCGGATCGCCTCGTGGAGGCTGCGGGTCAAGCGGCCGACTTCCCGATACAGGCTCTGGTCCCTCACCTCGCTCAATTCATTGATCAGCGTCATCGCGCGGCCATAGTCCCCGGCGTTGACCTGTTCAACCAACTCGGCCGCCTGGCTGCGGAGTTTCTCCGTGACCTCCGGGTCGAGCCCCTGTGGGTCTTTTTTTCTATTGCTCATGGGAGCCGTCCGACCTCTGAATTACTGGATGCGTTCGAAGATCTTCTCAATCTTCTCCTTGAGTACGGCTGCCGTGAAGGGCTTGACCACGTAGCCGTTCACACCGGCCTGCGCAGCAGCGACAATCTGGTCGCGCTTCGCCTCGGCGGTCACCATGAGCACAGGCAGGGTTTTCAGGCTGTCATCGGCACGGACTTCCTTGAGCAGATCGAGTCCGGACATCCCTGGCATATTCCAGTCGGTTACCAGAAAATCGTATTTGCCGCTCCTGAGCATAGGCAGTGCTGTATTGCCGTCGTCTGCTTCGTCAGTGTTTGTAAAACCGAGATCGCGAAGCAGGTTCTTAATGATCCGTCGCATTGTGGAGAAGTCATCCACAATCAGGATTTTCATGTTCTTGTCCAATGGGACCTCCAGTTAAAAACGCCCGGAATTCGTTTTTGGCTTCCGGCTCACAGTCTAGCAGGCCGGTAGTTTAACCGCTTATTGTGTGGCCTTTGAGCCGGTTGTAAAGCACCGGTTACCAAAAGGCTACAGTAAAGAATGCCTGGTAACGCCGTTCAATGGGACTGGCGGCCTGTTCAGCTCTGCCAACCAGTAAGACGCCCCCGCAGACGGAGCGCGGCCTGGCTGTGAATCTGGCTGACCCGGCTTTCACTGACACCCAACACAGCACCAATTTCCTTCAGGTTCAATTCTTCCTGATAGTAAAGGCTGAGCACCAGCTTTTCTCGCTCGGGCAGGTCACCAATCGCAGCTGCCAGGCTCTTCCGGAAGTTGTCGGACGCCAAGCCATCCAACGGGTTATCACTGTCCTCTGTTTCTTCTATCGGCAGCTCGCCGGATTCATTGAGCTCATCCAGGCTAAAAAGTCGGCCACTGTTAGCATCGCTCAGGGAGGAATAGTATTCGTCGAGGTCCAGCCCCAGCTCCTCGGCTACTTCCGAGTCTTGAGCTTCCCGACCCAGGCGGTCCTCGACAGCCTTGATGGCTTTGGCAATGCGGCGGGAGTTCCTGTGGACGGATCGGGGTACCCAGTCACCTTTGCGAATTTCATCTACCATGGCTCCGCGAATCCGGATCCCGGCGTATGTCTCAAAGGTAGCCCCCTTGTCGGAACTGTATCGCTGTGCAGCTTCCAACAAGCCAATCATGCCTGCCTGCATAAGGTCATCCAGTTGGACAGATGCCGGCAGCCGCGCCATGAGGTGAAGCGCTATTTTTTTGACCAGCGGGGCCTGCTCCTCAACGAGCTGGGAAGGTCCTCGTGTACCCGTCCGGTTGTAGGTTCCAAGTTCTTTCGCCAATGTCATGTATCCGGCTATTCAGTGACAGGATCAAAATCAGACTTCGACGAGCCGCTCCACAAAGAATTCCAGATGTCCCCGGGGCGATGATGGCAGCGGCCAGCTATCCACTTTCTCCGCGAGGCTCTTGATCGCCAACGATGCTTTTGCCCGCGGATAGGCGTCCAGCACGGCACGCTGGCGCTGTACCGCTTTTTTTACGGCCTCGTCATACGGCACCATACCCACATATTGTAGTGCCACATCAAGAAAGCGCTCGGTAACCCGGGTCAGTTTTTCAAACAGATGGCGACCTTCCTGCTCATTCCTGACCTGATTGGCCAGTATACGGAAGCGGTTGGTGCCGTAATCCCGGTTCATAAGCTTTATAAGGGCGTAGGCATCGGTGATAGAGGTAGGTTCATCACAGACAACCAGTAATAGTTCCTGTGAGGCTCGGAGGAAACTGACCACCGATTCGGAAATACCCGCAGCGGTATCAACGATCAGCACATCGATCTGGTCACCCAGTTCGCTGAACGCGTTGATCAGGCCAGCGTGCTCCAGATTGGAAAGCTGGGTCATGCGTTGGGTACCTGAGGACGCGGGCACGATTTTGATGCCACCGGGGCCGTTGACCAACACATCCCGAAGGTCACATTCCCCGGCGATGACGTCCTGGATATTACGATTGGCGGTAATGCCAAGCAGAACGTCAATGTTGGCAAGGCCCAGGTCGGCATCGAGCAGCACCACCCGCCGTCCCATTTGTGCTAGGGCGATGCCAAGGTTCACTGATACGTTGCTCTTGCCAACGCCCCCTTTCCCGCCGGAAACGGCAATCACCTGTACCGGATGTGGTTTGCTCATACTGACTCTGATCTCTTGCCGCGTTTAACCGCAGGCTGTGTTGTTTTTAAACAGCGACTGCCTGTTGCTGCTGGAGTTTCTTCAGCCTCTCCACGGCCAACCGCACCAGCGGAATGGACTCAGCGTGGTGCAGGTCTTCCGGGATTTTCTGCCCGTCGGTGTAATACGCCACCGGCAATCCCGTTTCCATGACGAATCCCAGCGATTCACCCAGGGTCAGTGCTTCATCGATTTTGGTCATCACACAACCCGTAAGATTTGCCATCTTATAGCAATGCCAAACGGATTTCATGATGCGCGGCTGACTGGTTGCCGAAACCACCAGATGGGTTCGAATCCGATGGTGACTGCGAGCCAGCTCCATAAGCTGCTCCTCGTAGCCCTTGTCGGTGCTGGTCAGGCCAGCGGTATCAATCAACACCAGGTGCCGGTCCGACAGTTCGTCCAGTATGTCGTCCAGGGAATGGGTTTCGTCCACAACCCGAACTGGAACGTTCAGTATGCGCCCGAATACAAATAGTTGCTCATGGGCCGCGACCCGATAGCGATCGGTGGTGACCAGCGCCAGAGAGTCGGCACCGTGGCGCAGCACATAGTGCGCGGCCAGCTTGCCGATGGTCGTCGTCTTGCCGGACCCGGTTGGGCCCACCAGGGCGTAGACACCGCCCTCATCCGCCCATTCAGTACGCGCGGTCTTCACACCGGCGGCCAGCATTTTCAGAGACTGCTTCCAGCCATCCTCAAGCCGGCCTGCGCGGTGGCGCCGGGACAGAGAGTTGGCGAGCTCCAGCCCGAGACCAAACTCCTGCAACCTCTCAGACAGCCTCTGCTGTACTGCGTTCACCGCTGTTTGTTCGGGTTCACCGCCATTCCGGGCACTGACCAGGTCACGAAGGGAACTGATCTCCGCACGCATTTGCGCCAGTTCTCCGGAATAGGCAGCGCTGGCAGCGGTAGGCTCTTCAACCACCATGTCATCGTCGGCCAGCGATTCTTTCGACAAGCCAGCGTGACCGAAGTCCCCACCCGCAACCGCAACCGCATTACCATAGGTCGCGCGCTTTTCCCGCACTTCCCGAATACGATCGCGAGAGCGGCCGAGTTCGTCCTCCAGGCGGCGATGCTGTTCCGCCTGCATTTCGGCTAGCCGTGAGCCATTGGTGGCTTCCCGCGCAGCGTCACCGAGGCGTTGGCGCGCCATATTTTCGTCATAATCGAGCGCTGTCACAATTTCGACGCCACCATCCACACGACGATTGGAAAGGATTACGGCATCGGGACCCATCTGATCCCGCACCTGACGCAGTGCCTCTGCCATGCTTTGGGCAAAAAACCGCTTAACTTTCATAATGATGCTTCCTCCCCGGTCAGCGCTTTCCAGCGCCTTCCGCCTTTCCAGCCGCGGCCTTTACTGACCGACGGATGCGACAATAGTGATCTGTTTGTTATCCGGAATTTCCTGGTACGACAGTACATGCAGACGCTCTACTCCGTAGCTGGCAAACTTCGCCAGTACCGGGCGCAAGGGCCCTGAAACCAATAGAATCGCCGGCTTGCCCAACATCTCCTGGCGCTGAACGCTGTCCTGGAGCGACCTCTGAAGCTTCTCAACCATATTTGGCTCCAGCACCAGCCCGATGTCTTCCTGACCGCCGGATTGTTGACTCTGCTGCATGGACTTCAGCAATAACTGTTCCAAGTCTGGATCCAGAGTGATCACCGGGATCTCTGTGTCGTTGCCACAGATACTCTGGACAATCATCCGGCGCAGTGACTGGCGGGCAACCGTGGTCAGCAGCTTCGGGTCCTGGCTCTTCGGATGAACGTTCACGATCGCTTCGGCAATAGAGCGCATGTCACGGATCGGCACTTCCTCTTTCAGCAGGTTCTGCAGCACCTTCAGCAGCAGGCTGATGGAAATGGTGGTGGGTACCAGTTCTTCCGCCAGCTTTGGAGATACTTTCTCGAGCTGTTCCAGCCACTTCTGGACTTCCTCATGGCCAAGCAGTTCGTGGGCGTGTTTCTGGAGGATCTGGTTGAGGTGTGTTGCCACTACGGTACTGGCGTCCACGACGGTATAACCGAGGGTCTGTGCCTGGTCTTTGTTGTCCGGTTCGATCCAACTGGCGTCCAGGCCAAAGGCGGGGTCTTTGCCCTCTATCCCCTCGATCTTGCCGAACACCTGACCTGGGTCTATCGCCAGTTCACGGTCCGGATGGATTTCTGCCTCGGCAATGGTCACCCCCATCAGGGTGATGCGATAAACATTGGGCATCAGGTCGAGGTTGTCGCGAATATGGACCGAAGGCATCAGGAAGCCCAGATCCTGTGAGAGCTTTTTGCGAACGCCCTTGATGCGGCTGAGAAGCTGACCACCCTGGGACTTATCCACCAGGGGAATCAGGCGATAGCCCACCTCCAGGCCCACGACATCCACGGTGGCCACATCGTCCCAACCGAGTTCCCGGGTTTCCCCCGACGGCGGCAGCTGGGCACTGTGTTCACCGCCCTCACCACCGGGCGGCAGGTCGCGCCCCGGGCCTGCCGGACGGGCACCACCGCCCCGGACCGGGAACACACCATCTTCCTCAACGGTCTGGCGCTCCTGTTGCCATATGTACCAGGCAATACCACCGGCAATCGCGCCCAGACCAAGGAATGCCACGTGCGGCATGCCAGGAATCAGGCCAAGGATGATGAGGATAACGGCAGCGATACCCAGCGCCTTGGGAGCGTTGAACATTTGTTGCAGTATCTGCCCGCCCATGTCCTGGCTGGACGTTACCCGGGTAACCATGATCGCTGCAGACGTCGACAGCAGCAGTGACGGAATCTGTGCCACTAGGCCGTCACCAATGGTCAGTAGTGCATAGTTCTGTGTAGCGGTACCAAAATCGAGACTGTGCTGAAGCATACCGATGGCAATGCCACCGATCAGGTTGATGGCCAGGATCAACAGGCCGGCAATGGCGTCGCCCTTGACAAATTTACTGGCGCCGTCCATGGAGCCGTAGAAATCGGCCTCCTGGGCGATTTCAGCCCGGCGATGCTTGGCTTCTTCCTGGTTGATAAGACCGGCATTAAGGTCGGCATCGATAGCCATCTGCTTACCCGGCATGGCATCCAGGGTGAAACGCGCGCTAACTTCCGACACCCGGCCGGCACCTTTGGTGACCACCAGGAAGTTGATGATCATGAGAATGGCGAAGACCACCAGGCCAACCGCGTAGTTACCGCCGATGAGGACCGCGCCGAACGATTCGATCACCTTACCGGCCGCATCACCGCCCTCATGGCCGTTGAGCAGAACAATCCGCGTGGAGGCAACGTTGAGCGCCAGCCTCAACAGTGTTGCCACCAACAAAACGGTCGGGAAGGAGGCAAACTCCATCGGCCGCAAGGCGTAGACACACACCAACAGGATCACGATCGACAAGGTGATGTTGAAGGTAAAGAAAACGTCCAGCATGAACGCCGGCATGGGCAGAATCATCATGCCCAGCAATCCCATCAACATCACGGGAATGCCGATATTACCCCGCGTCAGGGATTTGACATTATTGAGGACTAGCGCTCGGTCCATGCCGGGAAACTCTCCGATTGGCGGTTAACCGCAGGGGTGTGCGGGTCGTTTTTTTGACGCAGACGCATCGTTTGACGGGGTATTCGCAAGATCCGTACCACCCCTTACGGCTTTTCTTGTCACCGCGCCTGACGGACTCGGCAAGATACGGTATCCTTGCGCCATTTGCTGGCGTCTTTACTGCGCCCACAACCACATCATCGACCCAGACGCAAAGGTGAGCCCATGCCAATTCACGAGGTCAAGCACCCCCTTATCCGCCATAAACTCGGCCTGATGCGCCGCTCAGACATCAGCACCAAGAATTTCCGGGAGCTGGCTCAGGAAGTCGGTGCTCTGTTGACGTACGAGGCCACCAAAGACTTCTCGCTGCAGAAGAAAACTATTGAAGGCTGGGCGGGCCCGGTGGAAATTGAACAGATCCAGGGCAAGAAAATCACCATCGTGCCAATCCTGCGGGCCGGCCTCGGTATGCTGGACGGCGTGCTCACCCTGATTCCTGGTGCCCGGGTAAGCGTCGTGGGCCAGGTACGCAACGAGGAAACCCTGGAAGCCAGCACCTATCTTGAAAAGCTGGTAGGCGAACTGGATGAGCGCATGGCGATGATCATCGACCCCATGCTGGCCACCGGCGGTTCCATGATCTCTACCATCGACCTGCTGAAGAAAGCCGGTAGCAACGAGATCCGCGCCCTGGTTCTGGTTGCAGCGCCGGAAGGCGTGGAAAAGGTGCTGGAGAAACATCCAGATGTGTCGATCTACACCGCATCAATCGATGACAGGCTGAATGAAAAAGGCTACATCCTTCCGGGGCTTGGCGACGCCGGCGACAAAATCTTCGGCACCAAGCAGAAGGACGTTTAATCATGCAGGACCATAGCACCGACCCGGTCTGGAAACAGGCCATTGCCGGCTCACAGATGCTGCTGGTGGCTTTTGGCGCACTGGTACTGATGCCTCTGATTACCGGCCTCGACCCCAACGTTGCGTTGTTCACTGCCGGTATTGGCACGCTGATTTTCCACATCGTCACCGGCGGCCAGATTCCCATTTTCCTGGCTTCATCCTTCGCCTTTATCGCCCCGATCATTGCCGCCAAGGGGCGCTTCGGCCTTGAGGAGACACTCGGTGGCCTGATGGCTGCGGGCATCCTCTATATCATTTTGAGTGGCGCGGTACGTCTGCGCGGTACCGGTTTCATCACCCGCCTGCTGCCCCCGGTGGTCATCGGTCCGGTGATCATGGTCATCGGCCTTGGCCTGGCGCCGGTGGCTGTCCACATGGCTTCTGGCCGCACCGGTGATGGCGCGCAACAACTGGTGCCCTACGACACCGCTATCTGGATTGCGATGATCTCCCTGGCCGTGACCGTGATTATGGCTGTCTGGTCCAGCGGCATCTTCCGCCTGATCCCGATCATGTTCGGCATTATTGTCGGGTACATTCTGTCGGCCTTTGCCGGCATCGTGGACCTGTCACCCATCACCAACGCGCCCTGGTTCGCCATCCCCAACTTTGTGGCGCCGGAGTTCAGCTGGGCAGCCATCCTGTTCATGATTCCCGTGGCCATCGCACCGGCCATTGAACACATTGGCGACATCCTCGCCATCGGTACCGTTACCCGCAAAAACTATCTGGAGAAGCCCGGCCTGCACCGCACCCTGCTGGGCGATGGCCTTGCCACCAGTGCTGCCTCAGCCCTTGGTGGCCCACCCAACACCACCTATTCAGAGGTTACGGGCGCGGTGGTGCTGACCAAGAACTTTAATCCCAAAGTCATGATCTGGGCGGCGTGCATTGCCATCGTGCTGGCGTTCATCGGCAAGTTCGGCGCAGCACTGCAAACCATCCCGGCGCCGGTGATGGGCGGCATCCTGTGCCTGCTGTTCGGCTCTATTGCCGTTGTCGGTCTGAATACCCTGATTCGTCACCAGGTCGACCTGTCGCAGGCACGCAACCTGGTCATCGTTGCCGTCACTCTGGTCTTCGGGATTGGTGGCATGGCGATTGGTAACCTGGAGGGCATCGCCCTTTGCGCGGTGGTTGCCATAGCCCTCAACCTGATCCTGCCAGGCAAAGGCGAAGCATGGGGCGCAAGGATTCATGAGAAAGACACCCACTGACGGCCGACCCATGAAAATGGCTGACAGCTCCGGCATCAGCTTTACCGCCCTCTATACCGGTGCCGTATGGCACCGGTACGGCCTTTCCGACGACGTGCTTGCAACGGATCAGGGGCGCTGCCTGTATCACCTGATGACGCCCTTCGAGGTCGGCAGCAAAACACTCATCGGCGGCAACATCCGCACCTTCCTGCTGCAGCGCCACCTGATCATCGATCACCTGATCGAACAGGCCCTCGAGCGTGGCGTCACCCAGGTTCTGGAAATTGCCTGCGGAATGTCTCCAAGGGGCATCCGCTTGCGGGAAAAACACCCACACCTCCATATGGTGGAAGCCGACCTCCCCGACATGGCCACCAAAAAAGCCGCACGACTCCTGGCCTCCGGCCGCCTGGGCGATCACCATCAGGTAATGCCCATCGATATCCTGGCGGAATCCGGTGAACAGACACTGGAGGCGGTTTTCGCGAGAGCGTTCGACAGCAAAGAACCGGTGGTTGTCGTCACCGAAGGACTGACCAGTTATTTTTCCTTGCCGGTTATTTCCGAATTCTGGAAACGCCTGGCGGCACTGCTGCAACAGCGCCCGGATTCGGTCTATCTGTCCGAAAGCTACCTGATGCCGAACCAACCGCTGTTACGCGGTGCCCTGAAATCTCTCGTTGGACTGCTCAGCACGGTTACCCGCAGTGATGTCAGCTTCCACTTCCTGCACGACCAGCAAGCTGCTGAGCACTTCCGGGGCTGCGGCTTTCCCACGGCTGCCGTCCATAACCCTGTTAAGTTCTACGGCCGACTTCCGATTCCTGAGAGCCGTCACGATCCAATGGTTCGGATTGTTGAAGCTTCGGCTTAGCCCTCGCTGTAGCCTGTCTTTTTGGTGGCGGCGGATGTGGGGAAGGAGCGTGTTTTGGGCAGCCCGCCCGCAGAACCACCTCCCCCAAACCAACAGGCTAGGTACCAACACGCCAGCACCCAACTCAAACGTCGCGCCGCAAATCCGAAGGAATCGGAAACTTCGGCATCTGGGGCTTCTCGCCCCGTCCCTTGCGGAACTGACGAAGCTGGAACACATAGGCAAGCACCTGGGCGATCGCCATGTACAGACCATCCGGGATTTCACCCCCGATGTCAGTGTTGTGGTAAACCGCCCGCGCCAAGGGTGGCGTGCGGAGAATCTCCACCTTGTTCTCGCGGGCAATCTCCATGATCTTGAAGGCCGTTTCGTCCGACCCTTTCGCCACCACAATCGGCGCCGCCATCTTCTTTTGATCGTACTTCAACGCCACCGCATAATGCGTCGGGTTAGTGATCACCACATCCGCGCCCGGCACATCCTGCATCATCCGACGTTGAGCCATCTCACGCTGCAACTGACGGATCTTGCCCTTCACTTCCGGCTTGCCTTCCGTATCCTTGTATTCGTCTTTCACCTCCTGCTTGGTCATGCGCAGCTTTTTCTGGTGATCAAAGATCTGGAACGGCACGTCGATCGCGGCAATGACGATGGTGGCACAGGCAAGGATGAAAAAGCTCCAGGCCATGGTCCACACAACATGCTCCATGGCCGATCTCGCAGGCTCTTCAGCGATGCTAAGCAGGTCATCCGTACGCAGGTTCAATATCAGGATCGCTACCGCCATCACCAGGCCGACTTTCAGGATGGCTTTGACCAGTTCAATCAGCGAACGCATGGAGAACATGCGCTTGAGACCTTTGAGAGGGTCCATTCTATTGAGCTTGGGGGCGATGGCTTTTCCGCTGACCAGCAGACCACCAATACCAATCGAGCCCGCGACTGCAGCGACGAGCAAGAGGATCAGCAAGGGCGCCAGGGACAGGGCGGCCTCCTTGGTGGAGGCAATCAGCTGGACGCTCATATGCCGGGTGTCGAAGATGGCGGAGCGCTCCAACACGAAGCTGTCGCGCATGATACTTTCCAGGGAAGCGCCCATTGACGCGCCAAACATCAGCAGGCCGCCGGCACCAGCCAACAGAACAGCCATGGTCGCCAGTTCCTTGGAACGCGCAGTCTGGCCGTCCTCCCTGGCTTTCTCAAGCCTTCGGGGGGTGGCCTCTTCGGTTTTTTCCTGGCTGTTGTCGTTTTCTTCGGCCATGGTTTTCCGTCGCTACTAAGGCTGCCCTTGCAGGTTGCGCATGAACTCAAACGTCTCCCGGGTGTACTGCTCGAAATGTGGCAGAAAATTGGCGTGCAGCACCCATATGGCAAATAATCCAAAAATCAGGCCAATCGGAAAACCCAGGGCAAAAATGTTCATCTGGGGAGCAGCACGTGTCATAACCCCAAAGGAAATATTCACGATAAACACGGCAGTGACAGCAGGAAGGGCCAGCAATATAGCGGACACAAATATCCAGCTGATGCGATGGGCAAGCTGCCACACACCAGTCTGCCCCAAACCTTCCAGGCCAATGGGGATGGTACGGAAGCTCTCTATGAAAACTTCGAACGCCACCAGGTGCCCGTTCATCGCCAGATACAGCAAAGTAATGGTGATGGTGTAGATCTGCGCCAGCACCGGCACACTCACGCCGTTGGCCGGATCAACCATGGAGGCAAAACCAAGCCCCATTTGCATGGCGATCATCTGGCCGGCCACAACAAACAGCTGGAACAGGGCCGTCAGGGCAAACCCCATACCCACACCGATGAGGATCTGCTGCAAGGTGATCACAACCCCGTCAGCACTGAATGCATCCACCTGGGGCACGGGCGGGATCATGGGCACTACCAGGATAGTGATAATAAGAGCGAGCCCTAAACGAACCCGTGCCGGGACAAGCTGGGTGCCGATAAAGGGAATGACCATCATGAAGCTGGCCAGCCGGAACAGCGGCCACAGGTGTTGACCTACCCACTGGTTGATCAGGTCGGCTGATATCTCCGTGGGCATGCCGGGTCAGCCGATCAGGTAAGGAATGCTGGTGATCAGCCGGTTTGCATGATCAAGGAGCTGGGTCAGCATCCACGGACCAGCAACGATAATGGTGATCAGTGTCACCAGCAGCCGGGGCAGGAAGCTGAGGGTCTGTTCGTTGATCTGGGTGGCGGCCTGGAAGGTACTGACCACAAGACCAATCACCAAGCCTGGCCCAATAATCAGGCTTGCCAACAGCACGATCATCCACAGAGCTTCACGCAGAATGTCGATAACGGTTTCGGGTGTCATGGTCGGCTCTCCCCTATATCCCGTAACTGGCGGCCAGCGTGCCCATGATCAGGGCCCAGCCGTCCACCAGCACAAACAGCATGATTTTGAACGGTAGTGAAATGATGATCGGAGACAACATCATCATACCCATCGCCATCAGTACGCTGGCGACCACCATGTCGATAATCAGAAACGGAATAAACAGGATGAATCCGATCTGGAACGCGGTTTTCAGTTCGCTGGTCACGAAGGCCGGCAGCAGCACCCAAAAAGAGACGTCTTCAGCGGTGTCGTATTCTTCGTCGGCGATACGCATGAACAGGCCCAGGTCGCTCTCCCGGGTTTGTGCCAGCATGAACTTCCGGAAGGGCTGACTGGCCTGCTCAACCGCCTCCAACGAGCTGAGTTCTTCCTGCATGTACGGCTGCAGAGCCACTTCGTTCACCTCTTCCAGGACCGGCTTCATGATGAAGATGGTCAGGAACAGTGTCAGGCCGAGAAGGATTTGGTTGGAAGGCGTGGACTGCAGCCCAAGAGCCTGACGCAGGATTGCGAACACCACGATGATGCGGGTGAACGATGTCATCATCATCAGCATGGCAGGCAGGAACGTCAGCGCCGTCATCAGCGCCAGGATTTGCAGGGATACGGAGTATTCCTGAACGCCCTCTTCCTCGCCCGGCGTTACCGTAAAGGCTGGAATACCGGGTATATCCGCCAGCGCAGTGGGCGCCCAGGCCGTAAGAATGAAAAGGGTCAGTAACGCCAGGATGCGCCCGGACACATGTACCGCCATGTCAGGAACCTTCCTTCGATGAAGAACCGGAGCCCCAGGATTTCCCGATCATGCCCTGGAGTTTACGGGCGAAATCACTGGACACAGGATCACCGGCACTGACGACCGGTTCATCAAACACATGCAAAGTGCGAATGGCTGAAGGCGTAACACCAATCAGAATCTGTTTGCCACCGACTTCGACCAGGGCAATCCGCTCACGCGTGCCCATGGGCATCACCGAAACCACCTTGATAGCCCGGGTGTTGCCGCCCGTCATCCCGCTCATGCGACGCACAATCCAGGCACAACCAAAGATAATGGCAATCACCGCCAGCAGGCCCACGCCCAGCGTCAGCATGGTGGCCACGGTATCCGGTGCGCTGGCAACTTCCCGGGCCGGCCCTTCCTGCTCCTGAGCGCGCGTCAAGGCAGGCATAAAGGCCGCCAGTAACACGCCGGGAACGCCATAACGGACAGCAAAACGATGCACCCGCACCATCCTATTTCTGCAACCGCTTAATGCGTTCGCCGGGGCTGATGACGTCCGTCAGGCGGATGCCGAACTTCTCGTTCACCATGACCACTTCGCCGTGGGCAATCAGGGTGCCATTGACCAGCACGTCCAGCGGCTCACCCGCCAGCCGGTCCAGTTCAATGACCGAGCCCTGATTCAACTGCAACAGGTTGCGAATCGGAATCTGGGTGTTACCCACTTCCATGGAAATGGTCACGGGAATATCGAGGATGACATCCAGGTCCGGTGCGGGACCAGTGCCCTGGCTGAAGTTCGATCCCTCCGGAAACTCTTCCATAGGTGCCGCACGGACATTATCTTTGGCGTCGTCGCTGCCGTCATCGTCGTCGGTTTCTCCAGCCTCTGCCATGGCCGCAGCCCACTCGTCCTCGCGGCCATCTTCGTCGGCATCCCCCGACTCTTCCATGGCGGATTCCCACTCGGCGGCAAGCTTCTCGTCTTCGCTGAGTTCCTGCTCGTCTTTCTTATCGTCGTCAGCCATTGCGTCCCACCTTCAGTTGTTTTTTCACTTTGGGCACCGTCGCCCGGTCATGAATCCTTAGCGCCAGCTTGCCATCACGGGTTCCCATCGTGGCTTTGTAGACCGGAATGCCATTGGCAGTCAGGGTCAGTAACTCGGGGATTTCCACGGGGATGATGTCACCTTCCTTCAGTTTGGCAATATCGCGAAGAGAAATGCGTCGGCGGCAAACCGTGGTGTTAATGGGAACATTCACGTCCTTGATATCTTCCTGAAGCGCACTGACCCAGCGTTCATCCACGTCGTCAATGTCGCTCTGGACGCCAGCGTCCAGCACATCCCTTATGGGTTCAATCATGGAGTACGGCAGCGCCATGTGCAGCTCGCCACCACCACCATCAAGCTCAATGTGGAAGGTGCTCACAACCACCACCTCACTGGGGCTGACGATGTTGGCCATGGCCGGGTTGACTTCGGAACTGAGGTACTCGAAATCCACCTTCAACACCGCATGCCAGGCTTCCCGCATGTCATGAAACACCTGGTCAAGCACCATCTGTACGATACGGGTTTCCGTCGGGGTAAATTCGCGGCCCTCGATTTTGGCGTGTCGGCCTTCCCCGCCGAAGAAGTTGTCCACCAGCTTGAAGACCAGCTTGGCGTCCAGCACAAACAGCGAAGTCCCCCGAAGCGGGCGAACCTTGCAGAGGTTGAGGCTGGTGGGCACGTACAGGGTGTGGATGTACTCGCCGAACTTCATGATCTGAACACCACCGGTGGACACATCGGCGTTGCGGCGCAACAGATTGAACAGGCTGATCCGGGTATAGCGGGCGAAACGCTCGTTGATCATTTCCAGTGTGGGCATCCTGCCACGGACAATGCGGTCCTGGCTGGCAAGGTCGTAGGACTTGATACCGGCTTCGTCGGTTTCATCATAGGTATCAATGTCGCCGTCATCCACACCATGGAGGAGCGCGTCAATTTCGTCCTGTGACAGTAAGTCCTGCATACGTTTCTCTGCCTGTGATGTCCGCCCTACCGGGCGCTGTTGCATTCTTTAGCTTGCCCTAGATTGTCTCTAGTACATTGCTAATGCATTTCTAACGCATTCTCTACTGAACGACAAAGTTCCTGAACAGCACGGCCAGCAAGGGCGGCTCCCCTTCCTGTTCTAGCGCGCTGTTAACGGTCGCCAGCATATCATCGGCCAGCGCCTTCCGGCCTTCCGGCGTCTGTAACTCGTTAAAGTCCCTGCCACCGAGTACGCCGATCAGTTTGCTGCGAAGCAACGGCATATGCTGGTTAGCCGCAGCCAGTGCTGCCGGGTCCTGAGCCTCGAAAGCCAGATATACCTGGGCATAGCGTTGCCGCCCTTCGGCCTGCACTGTCGTGACCAGAGCCTTCTCCAGCACCGTGTAGGTGCTGGGCACAAACACTTCAACCTGCTCCGAGCTGTCTTCCTGTTCTGCATCAGCCATGCCCGGGATGCCACCGCCCAGAAACCACATGGTACCAACGACTGACAACCCGACCGCCAGAACAATCACCACGGTCAGCATCAGTATCAGTTTGAGCTTGCCTTTCTTTGCCGGCGCCTCAGGGGGCGCATTGTTTTCAGCCATAACGTAGGTCTGCCAGAAATCCGTCAACCGGAACGGTTATAAAGAGGTTTAAGCAAAGGACGGGCCAGATAACCCCATCCTCCCTATCAGAACAGCAGTTTAGCGTTGCTGGGGAGGATGGGCAAAGGGAGAGTGATGCAGAATCATCAGGTGAAGGGGTGCCGAGGTCAGGCGAAGATATCAACTTCGCCTTTCCAGGTCAGATCAAGGGATTCAGATGGAAGATCCTGTTCGTCCAGTCCGCCATCGGCAAGTACTGCCCTCTCATCCTTGCTGCCCTCCCCGGCATTGTCCTCGCCGGCTTGCTGCTGCGATGAATCACTGACGTCAAACTGGTCCAGTGACAGTCCCTGCTCACTCAGCATGTCCCTGAGACGGTGGCTGTGCAGTTCAAGCTGGTCCCGCACGGCCGGGTTGGCGGAATGAACGGTAATGTGTGCCTGCTCCTGCTGAACCTGAACCCTGACTTCCATGGGCCCCATATCAGGCGGTGTGAGATGTATTTCGGCGACAGACATATTTCGTGCTGTCAGCCAGGTCAGCTTTCCGACGAGCTTGTCCCCCCACTCCGCGTGACTGACCGGTACATCAATAGAGGTGGTATACCCTCGCAAGTTGGCGACCTCTGCAGGCAGCTTTGCCGTATTCGGATTGGCCAGCTGCTGGTTAGCCAACTCTGCAGCGGCCTGGAAGCGCACCGCGCCTTGCAGCGATGGGGTTTCCTGAGGACGCGATGCGTCTGCCGCCACACCCGACAACAAAGCGTCGGTCAATGCCAGGCCCGGCGCAGCGCCTGAACCACTTCCCTGCACTGTCGACAGGGCCTGTTTGCCTGCGGTATTGCCAGGCAGGCCTGCAATCATTCCGGCAAATGCTTGCACACCCGGCAGTGCGCCACTACCGGCACCCGGGTTGCCGCCCGACACTGCCGTGGTGTTCCCCCCCGCCGGCATCAGCAGAGCCTGAAGTTCAGCGAATGTCAGGGGAACAACCTCCTTCGGCGCTTCCTGATCCACTAACGATGGAGACTCAGCTTCCCCAGATGGAGCGGCCTCCTCTTTTTCTGCAGTCGGTTTTTCCGGAGCCCCTTCCTTGCCCTGAACCTCCGAGTTGTCAGCCTGGGCATTGGTTCGCGGTTCCTCAGGGTCATCGGCGGGTTTGCTTTCGCTTTTGTCCCGGCCGGCCTGGTCGGCACGGCCAGTATCCTCGGCCCGAGCCTGATCACGCTTTTCAGCCTGTTTTCGATCGATTCGTTGCTGCTCCTCACGAGACACGGAATCAAAAGGACTATCGCCGTTTTTTTCCCGATTGCCTGAGACGCTTTTCGAACCGTTATCGGCCTGTGGACCCTGTGGGGAAGCCTGGGGAAGAACCATTTGGGACATGGCAACCTCTTGCCGCTTTTACTGGATGACGGTGGAATCTGAACGCTGCAGACGCCCTTTCAGTGCGCTAATCCTGCTTTTCAGCGCACCTGTACGATATCAAAGCAAAAGCGATGCCATTCGTTCACGTCACGCAATAAAACGCTTGAGTGTGCCCTCAACCTGTCGGAATTCATTCTCGATGTCGTCGAGCATTGCTCCGGCCTGTGACAATTGATTGTCGCGGCCCGCCTTCTCCGCCTCGAAACAAAGTTCGCCCAGTCGAGGGGCACCAATATTGATGCAACTGCCTTTGAAGCTGTGAGCGGATTTTGCGAACGCGTCAGCATCCGATTTTTCCAGTGCCGACCGCAGATGCGCAATACGGTCAGAGGAATCATGGAGGTAAGTATTGATCAGAATGTCGAACTCATTCTCCATGACTTCCTGCAACTCGGCCAACGCTTCTTCATCAAGGTGTGGTTTGTCCGTCATGACCAACCCCCTGGTTGTTGGGTGATACTGCCCTCACGGCCAGTAACCTCAGAAAAATACCAATCATATACAATTTCAGCCTTGGTGCCATGTTCCCGGTAATTCAGGGAACGCCCAATTTTTTGTAACAACAGCAAACCTCTGCCTGAATAGCGGCGCTCATCTTCGGCCTCCGGACGCACACTGCTGAAATCAAAGCCACTGCCACTGTCTTCGCAGACAATAACCAGCTGCCCGCCCCTGTCTGTCATGGTATGGGTCAACGTAAAGCGTATAAAGTGGCCCGCCACATCGGCCAGCCTCCGCTCACGTTCAGCGTAGTAGTGCCCGAATCCGTCGGGTGTCGCCTTCCAGTCCGAGCACAAGCCAAGCACACCGTGTTCCAGTGCGTTGCTGTACAGCTCAGACAACAGCGTATATATCTCGCCACTCTTCCGGCGCAGCCCCGGCACCTCCATGCAGATATGCAGCAGCAAAGGCAGGGGGCTGAACTGCCCCAGGGTTCGATCCTGAACCTCGTACACACAGCGCCACTCCGACGGCCCCTCCAGTGCGGACTGGGGCAGTCGATCGGAAATACCAACCAGTTCCGCGTCTTCCGCCATTCGCAGGCTGATCAACGTCAGGTCGTCCTGTTCAGGCTGATTTCCGGTAAAGGTACGAATGCCGGCCATAATGGTTTCAAACGGTGACCCCTGTCGGCTCATTTCGTCGAGAGAGCGGGCAAGGCGCTGCTCTCCATACATCTCACCCTGATGGTTCTCAGCCTCCATCACACCGTCTGTCATCATCAGCAAGGTATCACCCGGCTCGGTATGGAACACATCCATACCCGCATCAAACCGTGCACTGCCGAGCACCCCCAAGGGCAGGTGCCGTGAAACAATGGTTTCACGCGCTCCATCCTTTCTCAGTAACACTCCGTCAGGGAGCCCTCCATTCCAGATCTGCAGCTGGTTCAGGTGAAAATCCGCCTGGATCATGGCTGCACAACAGAACATTCCGGTGGGCAGTATCCGGCCCAGTTTCTGGTTGATCTCCCGGAGTACATCGCTGCCACTGAATCCCTTGCTGGTCATGCCGTAGAAAATTTCCGCCACGGGCATGGCGCCGATGGCGGCCGGCAGGCCATGACCAGTGAAATCCCCAATCAGTATTTGCATGCCGCCAGCCGGGCGTGGACAGGCGAACAGCACGTCGCCGTTGAAAATTGACATTGGCGACGCATGAAAGCGGATATTGGGCGCGTCCAGACAACCGGTATGGGCAACGTTGTCAAACACCCGCTTCGCAACCTTCTGCTCTTCCAATAGCGTGCTGTTGCGTTCGCGAATCAGATCCCGGTGATGGCTCAGGGTGCGGTGCATCAACCGCATGCGATTGAAGGCGTTAATCTTGGCTTCAATGATGATGCGATTGTAGGGTTTGGTCAGAAAATCGTCGCCGCCAGCCTCCAGGCAACGAGCCAGGGCGCCGGCGTCCGACAGTGATGTCAGGAAAATCAGGGGAACCAACTGCTCTCCCGCCAGCACCTTGATCTGGCGGGCGGCCTCCATTCCATCCATAACCGGCATCAATGCATCCAGCAGGACGATGTCTGGCGCGGACTTGCGGAAAATATTGACGGCTTCCAGTCCGTTTTCGGCGTCTTCAACCTCGTGACCAAGGCGGCGCAACAGGGTTTTGAGTATCAGACGATCACTGTGGCTGTCATCGGCAATGAGAATCCGGAGTGGCCGGTTTTCTGGGAGTGGATCATCCACATCGGGCCTCCGTGACGTCTTCCCCGGGTGATTCAGCGAATCGCGAACAATTGTTCAAAGTTGGAGATTGACAGAATACGACGCACATCGCTGTTGCAGTTTTCGATGCGAATCCGGGCACGGTCACCCCCCGCGTAGTCACGCAGCAACAGCAACATGCCAAGGGCGGAACTGTCGAGGTAGGTGGTGTCCGAAAGATCGACGACAAAGCAGCTCACCTTTTCGTCGCCATGTTCGTACGCATCACGAAACGCCTGATGGGTGCTGAAATCGAAACGCCCTTCAATTTTTATGGTCAGGGTCTGGCCATCGTCACTGCGATGCGTATGAATCGGCATTCCGGAGCCTCCATGGTATGCGTGCCGGGTAACGGGAAATGACAGGTGTGCCCAGGGCACCCTGTCATAAAGGATAGCTTACAACACCGAATTTGCATCCGCCGTTTGCCATTTGGCAACCCGATCAGCGCCGCCTCGCCAGTATCCGCCCGGCGGCTTCGTCCATTTGCTTCTGTTCCCTGACATCCTGCTCCCGCTGCTCGTGCCGGCGACAGGTTTCAATGTACTTTTCCATTCCCCGGCGCCGCTCCCAGGCCCTCTGCCATTCTTCCCGGCATGCCTGGAGCCGTTCTGCCGCCTGTGTCAGCAGTTTCTGCTGTTGCACAATCACCTGATCCAACTGGGCTATAAACGCCTGCCAGCCCTGGAGGCGAGCAACAGACACCACACCTTTCTGGCTACTGCGGATCTGTTCCCGGTATTCCCGCTGATACCGCTCAAGGTTTTCTATCTGCTGGCGCTGGGCTTCATGATGCTGCTGTGCTTCCGCCATTTTTTCCAGAGCGGCCTTTTCTTTACGTTCTTCCAGAGTGAGCACGACCGAAAGGCGCTGGGACCTGAGCATCACCTACCACCTCCATCAGCCTGCGGCGGGGTCTTGGGGCGATCAGGAGAGCGTCTTTCCGGCACCACCGCGAGCAACTGCTGGATGCTGTCCTCCAACGGTGCGCTTTCGTTCAACCCCTGCTGGAGGAACTGTCCCATGTTGCCGATATGGGTGATGGCAAAATCGGTTTCAGGATCTGATCCTTTTACATAGGCCCCGACACTGATCAGGTCCCTTGCCTGCTGATAGCGGGAGTAGACCTGTTTGAAGCGCTGGGCGCGGGCAAAATGTTCGGTCTCGGTAACCTGCGGCATTACCCGGCTAATGGACGCCTCCACATCGATGGCGGGGTAATGGCCTTCTTCCGCCAATCGCCGGGACAGCACAATGTGGCCATCCAGGATCGCCCGCGCGGCGTCCGCGATAGGATCCTGCTGGTCATCGCCTTCCGTCAGTACGGTATAGAATGCAGTGATAGAGCCACCACCAGGCCTGCCATTGCCGGTACGCTCAACCAGTTGCGGCAATTTGGCGAAGACCGAAGGCGGATAGCCCTTGGTGGCTGGAGGCTCGCCGACGGCCAGGGCAATTTCCCGCTGGGCCTGCGCATAGCGGGTCAATGAATCCATCAACAGCAATACCCGCTTGCCCTGATCCCGGTAGTATTCCGCAATTCGGGTGGTCAGCATGGCAGCACGCAGGCGCATCAGTGGTGAGTCATCGGCGGGGGAGGCAACCACAACAGAGCGGGCAAGCCCTTCGTCCCCAAGGATATCCTCAATGAACTCTTTAACCTCACGGCCCCGTTCGCCGATCAGGCCAACCACCGTGATATCCGCGTTGGTGAAGCGGGTCATCATACCCAAGAGAACACTCTTGCCAACGCCGCTGCCGGCAAACAGGCCCAGGCGCTGCCCCTGGCCGACGGTCATCAGTGAATTGATAGCCCGGATACCCACATCCATGGACTGACGCACCGGCGCACGGTCCAGCGGGTTGATGATATCGCCACTGAGGGACACGCGGGCTTCCGCCTGCAGCGGGCCCTTGCCGTCCAGTGGCTCGCCGTTGCCGTTGACCACCCGCCCCAGCAACTCCGGGCCGACCGGCACCCGGCTGGCCACCGACAACGGCACCACCCTGGCTCCAGGGCGCAACCCTTCTATGGCCGTAAGCGGCATCAGATAGACACGGTCATCCTCAAAACCCACCACTTCCGCTTCCACGGTGCCGGCGCCCTGCCCGGTAATCACGCAGCGGTCGCCGACCACCATGGGGCAACCCACACATTCCAGGGTAAGGCCCACCATGCGCGTCAGCCGCCCGGACAGTTCCGGCTGGGGGTCTTCGGTAAAGTAATCCTGCAGTCGTGTCAGGCGTTCAGCCAGGTGTGCTGTCATGGCCTTCATCTTCGTCGGAGTCAAGCACATCGTGCCGGAAGTCGGTCAGATCGCCCATCATGGCATCAAGCTCTTCCCCCTCACCGGCGGATTCGGTGTCCAGTTGGCGGTCCAGCATGCCCTGAACGGCCTTCTGGAAGCGTTTTTCCACCGTGAAGTCCACCAGGCTGTGGCGGGTTTCCAGCTTGCAACCGCCCCGGAGAACAGAAGCATCTTCGACAATGGAGGTCGCCGCCTCGAACCTGTCGGCAACCTCACTGACCCATTGATAGTCATCCGGATGAATATGGATGCGCACGTTTTCCGTTGTAGATGGTAGCGCCGTCATCGCCTTGCGGACCACGTCGGTAATGTGGGAAGAATCCAACGACAACTCCCGGAACACCACGGAGCGCGCAAGAACGGTCGTCAGATTGACCAACGCCGTTTCCACCTCGTCTTCATGGCGTTTGATTGGTTCCAGTAATTCGCCAAGCAAATGCTCCAGCCGGTCCAGCTTGGCATCCACCTCCTTGCGGGTGTCCGCCAGGCCTTCCTCCGCGCCCTGCTCGCGGCCCTCGGCAAGCCCTGCTTCAAAGCCTTCCCGGTGCCCCTGCTCACGACCTTCACTCAGCCCCGCCTGATACCCTGCGTCACGGCCTTCCGCATGACCGTCTTCACGGGCCGCCTGGCGGATCTCCTCAATATCAGCGGCGGTCAACGGCTTTACGTCGCGGTCTTCTTCCTGCGCGATTTCATTGCCGCGCGCATCCAACAGCGGAAGCTCCCAACGCTCGTAGGCCGTGAGGTTTTCCTTGGGAATGCGATCGAGGTTGCGACGGGGATCTTTCATCACATCATTTCTTCGCCAGCACCACCAAGGGTGATCTCACCAGCTTCAGCCATACGACGGGCAATGGTAATAATGTCCTTCTGGGCAGACTCCACTTCACTGACCCGTACCGGCCCCTTGGCCTCCAGGTCATCCTGCAGAAGTTCTGCGGCCCGCTTGGACATGTTCTTGAAGATTTTCTCCTGAACGGCGTCATCGGCGCCCTTGAGCGCGACGACCAGCACCTCGGAAGACACTTCCCGCAGCAACGCCTGAATACCACGGTCGTCAATGTCCTTGAGGTTATCGAAGACAAACATCAAGTCCTCGATTGTGGACGCCAGGTCCGGGTCCATGTCCTTGATGGAATCCATCAGGCCGCCTTCAACGCTGCGGTCCATGAAGTTCATGATGTCAGCCGCCCGTTTGACCCCGCCGATGCGGCTGGTCTGGGCCGCTGAGCCACCGGAGAACTGCTTCTCGAGGATATCGTTGAGTTCCTGCAGTGCCTGCGGCTGGATACTTTCCAGCGAAGCCACCCGCATCATTACATCCAGGCGCACCTTGTCGTCCAGAGTGCCGAGGATCTCCGCGGCCTGGTCCGGATCGAGGTAGGAAATAACGATGGCCTGAATCTGGGGGTGCTCGTAACGGATAATATCGCCCACCGCACGGGGTTCCATCCACTTCAGGGTATCCAGGCCGGTGGTGTTGCCACCAATAAGGATACGGTCGATCAGGCTGGAGGCCTTGTCGTCCCCCAGGGCCTGGGTGAGCATGGTGCGAATGTAATCATCATTGCCAACCCCCAGCCCGGTCTGGCCGCCAACAGCCTCGACAAACTGGTTCAGGACATAGGTAACGTCGTCCTTGCTGACGTCTTTCATCTGGGCCATGGCCACGCCAACCCGCTGGACCTCTTTCGGCCCCATGTGCTTGAGCACTTCGGCAGCGTCGTTTTCGCCCAGCGACATCAGCAGGATTGCCGCCTGCTCCACCCGCGGAATCTTGCGCTGGGGCTTTTGCGCCGCATCAGGCTGGCGGTTGTTCTCATCAGTCATCGACATTCACCCACTGGCGCATCACCTGGGAGACCCTTGCGGGGTCTTCCGCAATCAGGCCTTTCAGTGCATTCAATTGCCTATCATAGCTGTCTGTCGCGCCGGGCAAAAGCAGATCGTCCTGTGAATGCATGGCTTCGCGCAGAGCGTCGCCGCCTTCGATGCCATCAAGGCCGTCATAGCCGTCCTCGGAGTCGCCCCTGCGTTCGCTGCGGCCACCGCCGGACAGACTTTTCAGGGTGGGTCGCAACAGGCCCAGAACCAGAACCAGAATGACCAGGCCTGCGAGCACCTGCTTCATCAGGTCCCAGAACCACGGCTGCTCCCAGAACGCCGGTGCTTCAAACTCGATCTGCTCTTCGGCGGCGAACGCAGTGTTCATCACAGTAACACTGTCACCCCGGGCGGCCGAATACCCCACGGCATCGCGTACCAGCATGGTCAGGCGCTGCAGTTCCTGTTCCGGCCAGGGTTCATAGCTGACTTCGCCGGTCTGGGGATCCACCACTTTCATATCATCAACCGCCAAGGCTACCGACAAACGTTTTATGCGGCCAAGTTCCTGGCGGATATAGCTGACGGTGCGGTCCATTTCGTAGTTTCGGGTCGACTCTTCACGCACGTTCACCGGCGGCGCCTGGACGTTGCCCTCGTCATCGGCGGTTGCCTGTTCCGGAACTGTCGGCTGAGCGGGCGGCTGGTTGGACAGGGCGCCGGGGATTCCACTGGCGCCGCCACCGGCACGCCGCTCGGACATCTGGCGCTCGCTGCGCACAGCTTGCTGTTCGGGATTGAACAGCTCCTCAGCCTGTTCCACCGAGGAGAAATCGAGATCCGCCGTCACTTCCGCACGGAAACGACCGTCGCCCACCACCGGCCTGACCATGGAGGCAACCCGACGAGCCAGGCGATCCTCAACGCGGGAGGTGTAATCGTACTGGTCTTCAATCTGCTGGCTGTCACCGCCGTCTTCACGACCGGTGAGCAGGTTTCCACTCTGGTCGACCACGGTCACATTGTCCTTGCTCATTTCCGGAATGCTGCCGGCAACCAGGTTCACGATCGAGGCAATCTGCTCCTGCTCCAGGCGACGACCGGCAATTACTTCAAGGAACACGGACGCTGTCGGCGTGCGCGCGTCGCGGACAAACACCGAGCGCTCCGGAATCGCCAGATGAACCCGAGCGGCACGAACCGTGCGCATGCTGCCAATCGTTCGTGCCAGCTCGCCTTCCAGGCCACGGCGGAAACTGATGGTTTCCATAAACTGAGAGGTTCCAAGGCCACGGTCCTGGTCCAGCAGTTCGTAGCCCATGGTCTGCTCGTCCGTCACGCCCTCTGCTGCAAGTTTCAGGCGGGCGTTATAGACCTCATCGGAGGGCACCAGCAATGCGCCTGTGCGTGGATCCATACGGTAGTCGATGTTGTTGGCATCTAGAATGGTCGTGACATCCTGTGGGTTGTAGCCGGACATATCCCCCACCACAGGCTGGTAATTGGGCTCCTGGGCCCAGAGAACTACAGCAACGCCAAGGGCAACACTGGCGGCAAGCCCCACCATCAGGCCCACCTGTCGCAGCAGGTTCAACCGGTTGAAGCCGAAAATCAGGTCGCTACGGCTCTCGCCGGTATCGTCTCCCCGCGCCGCGGGCATGTTCGAGGATGAGGTTTCAGCAGGTACGCTGGCCATGGGTCCGCTCCGCTATCAAACCGGCATATTCATGATGTCTTCGTAGGCCTTCACCACCCGGTTACGGACCTGGGTCAATGCCTCGAAGGAGATGGATGCTTTTTCAGACGCGATCATGACGCGGGAGATATCCATATTCGGATCGCCCATTTCATACGCCGTCTTCATATCACTGGATGTTTGCTGGAGTTCGTTCACAGAACCCACAGCCTGGCTGAGCATGTCGCTGAATTTGGGAGTGTCGGAGGTTTCCTGGACCTTGGACGGCCCGTCCATCCGTCCGCGAATGTTGTTGTCCTGTTCAACCCGCTGATTCTCCATCATCTGCGAGCGCATATTGCGAATTTCTGAAAGGACACTGTTGATGTCAGCACGCTGAACCATGATTCACTCTCCCGGCCCGCCGTATAAATGGGCAAGCCATTGACCTGGACATATCTGAACAGGTCAAAGCAAACCGCAGGCCAACATAATTTATTTGTTAATTTTCATAATGTTAATTAACAATCGGAGAGAAAGGCGAAAGACAGCGACGGTCTTTTGACGTGGGCACAAAAAACGGCACCCTTGGGTGCCGAACGAAGGAGCCTGTTGGCTGTGGTCAGGCGGCGGCCAGCTCTGCATCCAGATCAATGCCGGCATCGCGCATCTGGGCCAGTTTGTATCGGAGCGTGCGCGGGCTGATACCCAACTGCTCCGCCGCCCGGTTGCGTCGACCACGCTCTTTTTTCAACGTTTGGATGATAATCCGGAATTCACGCTGTCGGACTTCATCACCCAGTGACGTGGAAGATAGCGCTCCGAGACCCGACAGGCTTTCCTCAGCATAGGTATCCTGAGCGTCCCGATCAGGTGACTCAGCCCCGGATTCGGAAACGACTGGGTGTGGAGAGGCCGGAGATGTCGTGCCGGCGGGGCCACTTTCCATACGCCCGGTAATTCCGAGTTCCAGGCAAAGGTCACCAGCATGGATGACATTCCCCTGGTGCAAGACCAGCGCCCGCTGTATCGCGTTGTCCAGCTCGCGAACGTTGCCCGGCCATTGATGACCCATCAGCGCATCTCTGGCGTCGGGCGCGAAGGTCACGCCGGTCAATTTCATCTTGCGGCAATGATTTTTCAGCAATGCATTCGCCAGCGGCATGATATCCAGTGTACGTTCGCGCAGTGGCTGCCAGTGCATGGGGAAGACCGTCAGCCGGTAGTACAGGTCTTCACGGAATTTGTTTTCCCGCACGTAATCGGACAGATCCCGGTTGGTGGTGGCAATAACCCGTACATCCAGGGCGATGGTCTTGCGACCACCGACCCGCTCAACCTCGCGCTCCTGCAGCACCCGCAACAGCTTGGATTGCAGGCCAGGATCCATTTCCGAAATCTCATCCAGCAGGATGGTGCCACCGTTGGCCTGCTCGAACTTGCCCGGGGAGGATGCAACCGCACCGGTAAAGGCACCCTTCTCGTGGCCAAACAGGATGGCCTCCAGCATATTCTCGGGAATTGCCGCGCAGTTGATCGCCACGAACGCCTGGTCTGACCTGGGAGACTGCTGGTGAATATAGCGCGCCAACACCTCTTTACCGGTTCCACTTTCCCCGGAAATCATCACCGTCGAGTCACTGGCTGCCACCTTCGCCGCCAGTTGGAACATCCGTTTGCTGATCGGATCTTCCGCAACGGGCTGGTCGACACTTTTCTGGCGGCCGCCGCCGACCACTCTGGTCACCGCATCCACAAGCACTGAGGGCTCGAACGGTTTGACCAGGTAGTCGATGGCACCGGACTGCATCGCGGACACCGCATGGCTGATCTGACCATAGGCAGTGATCAGCATGGTCGGCAGGCCGGGGTACCGTCTTTGTATTTCATGCAGCAAATCGTGACCGGACATTCCAGGCATGTTCACATCACTGACAACCATATCCACCGGCGACTCAGCCAGCTTCGCCAGGGCCTGCTCCGCATTGGCGGCTTCACGCACGCGAAACTTTGCCAGCTCAAGGGTGGTAACCAGCGCTTCTCGAAGATCCTGGTCATCCTCAACAATCAGAATTTGGGCTTTGGCCATAATAGCCTCCGATCAGTCATTCTTTGATGGCTGCTGCCGACGGTCACCCGTCGACAACGAACGCATCAATGGCAGGGAAATGATGGCAACAGCACCTCCGGCGGCAGGCGCATCAATCGAGAAACGACCCTGGTGCGCTTTCACCACCGCCTGGACCACGGCAAGGCCCAAGCCGGTGCCGTGGGATTTGGTGGTATAGAACGCTTCCAGCAATTGACTTGCCTGCTCCGTGGTAAACCCAGGACCGTTATCACTCACGCGCACCACCAGTTCCTCGTCAACGGACACAACGGCAACTTCAACGTTCGTCGCCCCGGCCTCCACGCTGTTGTTCACTAGGTTGGTACAGGCACCCACCAGAGCATCACGATTGCACATCAGCGCGGCGCTATTGACCTGGTCACTCAACTCCACCGACACACCGGCAGGGAGCTTCAATCCTTCCAGCGCGGAAGCCAGCGCCTGAACCAGGGTGTCGGCAGACAATTCCTCTGCCAACCGCGTCTCGCCCCGGGCGAAAATAAGCATGTCACGCACCTGCTGCTCCAGGTGCGTCAAGCGGGACATCAACCGTGAGGCACAACGCTGACGCATCTCCTCGTCCAGGTCTTCCTGGCTGAGGTGCCCGCCATACAGAATGGCAGCCGACAGCGGTGTGCGAATTTGATGAGCCAGGGAGGCCACCATCTTGCCCATGGCGGAAAGCCGCTGGGCATGGGCGAGCTGAGACTGCAAATGACGGGTTTCAGTCAGGTCGGTCAGCAGGATCAACTGCCCCGGCTGGTTTTCCATGGTACGAATTTCAATACTGACACGACGGCCATCCTTGAGTGACACTTCGTGGCCATCGTCGCGGCGGGGCGCAAAACAGCGACGGATAACATCCACCCACCGCTCTCCACCAAGAGGCTCCCCCAACAACGTGATCGCCGCCGGATTGGTCTGCGTCACCACCCCCTGGCTGTCGAGCACCACAACCCCGGCCGGTAGCGCATGCAGAAGCGTCGAGAGCCGGTCTGCCAGCTCCTCTTTCTGCTCCAGCTCCGCCTGGCGCTGCTGGGATTCCGCGGACAGCTCCCCGGACAACTGATTAACACGGGACTCAAGAGTGCGGTAGGAATCAGTGATCTGTCGGGACATCTGATTAAACAGCTCCAACGCTGTCCCCACAGCCTCATCGTCCTGCTCCGGGAACAACGCCGTCACCTTGTCATTGACATCGGCAGCCGCATTGGCAGACGCCTTTGCTGACGACAAACCCACAAACTGTAACTGACTCATAAACTCGCCCTCTGACCGGACTAACCCCCGGCCCGTACCAATCGGATGGATCGTTTGGACGAGACCAAGCCAGCACTGTGCCAACTTTAAATTTTGTTTATTTTTCAACAGGAAAGAAAAACAGAGGAAAGGTATACGACGGGTTTCCGTCGCCTAAAAACAGCGATGGCGCCGAAGGTTACGAACCTTTGACGCCATCAGAAACCGATTCTTTGGGGGACTGATCAGCTCTCCTCGGACTCTTCATCCCGAAGTCCATACTTCCGGACCTTCTCAACCAGCGTCGTTCGACGAATCCGAAGCTTTTCGGCTGCCCGGGCCACTACTCCCCCGGCTTCATCCAGCGCCTGCTGAATCAACTGCCTTTCAAGATTGGACAGGTAGTCCTTCAGGTCGATGCCGTTCACCGGCAGCAGAGCCGGCGCATCCAGCCCCACCAGCCCGGGAATGCCAGAGGGCATACCGGAGTCTTCCACTGGCCGGTTCTCGTCGTAATCGTCCACGTAACGGAACTTCTTGGGCAACTCCTGAACCCCAATGACACCGTAGGGGTGCATAATCGCCAACCGCTCCACCAGATTCGCCAGTTCGCGAACATTCCCGGGCCAGTCGTGGCGGCAAAGACTCATGATCGCCGCCGAGTTCAGCCTGAGGGAGCCCCGCTTTTCTTTCTCCATCCGCGAAATCAATTCATTGATCAACAGCGGAATGTCTTCCACCCGGTCACGTAAAGCTGGCATTTCAATGGGGAAAACGTTCAGGCGGTAATAGAGATCTTCACGGAAATCGCCCGTTTCAATCATGTCTTCGAGATGTTTATGAGTCGCGGCAATGACCCTGACGTCGGCTGACTGAGTCCGGTTACTGCCAACACGCTCATAAGTGCGTTCCTGCAGAACCCGCAGAATCTTGACCTGCATGTTCAACGGCATGTCGCCGATCTCGTCCAGAAACAGGGTGCCCCCCTCGGCCATTTCAAACCGACCTACCCGCGACGTGATCGCGCCGGTGAACGCGCCCTTCTCGTGCCCGAACAATTCGCTTTCCAGTAATTCCGCTGGAATGGCACCGCAGTTGACCGGCACGAAGGGCTTGTCGCGACGAGAGGAATGGTAATGGAGGTTTCGCGCCACCACTTCCTTGCCCGTTCCCGACTCGCCAGTAATTAGCACACTCACATCCTTGTCGGCCACCTGCTCCATTAATTGGCGTACCGATTGCACTTTTCGACTCGTACCAACAAGGCTACGGAAAAGCTGCAGACCACGTTGCTGCCCCCGTTCACGGGAACGTGCAAACTGATCCCGGTAGATCTGTGCACGGTAGAGCGAGTCCACGAATTTGGTGTAGTTAAGCGGCCATTCCATGCGGGCAATTACCCGGCTTGTCTCGTCGTCGGAGAGGCCCGCCAGATCAGGGTCGCCAACCAACAGCAAAGGCACCCCCTGAGCGACCTCGCACACGGTTGAAATCACTGCGGTCACGCCATCGTCCTCGCCGTTAACAACGGCAACGGAAATTGACTCCAGATCCTCAGCGTCACCGCTGCTCAGCAGTGAATGGGCATCGGCCCCAACGACAATGCCCTCTTCGCCGATAAACTCAAGAATGGTAGAAATGTCACGTCTTTTCGCATCGTCCTCGCTGAGCACCAGCACCTTGTTATTCTTCGACATCCAAACGAATCTCTTGCGGGGATTTGTGCGGTATTTAAGACTGTAAGTGGGCCTGAGTCAATTTTATGACGCTATTTTGGCCGATTTAACGAGACGTTTTGATAGGCTTTTGCCGCGCTGCGGTTCTGGTTCACCCCTTTCAGCGCTTTCTGGGCTTCCGCCTTGGCTTCATTTGCCGAAATATTGGCACGATCACAGAATGTCTGCAGGGCTGCCAGCCTTTCCCTGACTGGCTCAGGGCTCAGCTCGCCGGCCTCAAGGGCCGCCATAACCGGCTCGATCGTCGGTTTGACCAGCTCATTCAGACGGGACAGTTCGTCCCAGTTCTTCTCCGCAAGCGCGGTCTTCAGGTGTTCAACCAGGGTATCCACTGCCTCTAGCTGTTCCGGTACCGACATAATTGCATCTCCTTGAAAACGGTCCGGTAGCGCCCCGTGCCTCAACCGGCCCGGGGCTGCCAGTCATCAGCGGCGGGCTGCTCTCCGGGCTGCCGAGGCAGAAAACTGATTACCACGGAAGCCAGGCTCGAAATCATAGGCGGGGAAGCCGTTATCCAGACCATCGATGTAATAGCGCTGGGCGTTCAGATCGTAAGTCATCTCCATGGTAGTCCAGAATACCGGCTCACTGTAGTAGCTGATGTTGTGAGCTTCGGACACCCGCCAGAGTTCATCATTGCTGTCGTACTCCTCCGTGGCAAGAATCTGCCAGCTATCTTCGTCGACGTAGAACACCCTGCGGGAATAGATATGACTGATACCGGTCCGCAGTTTCGCTTCGACAACCCATACCCGATGTAGCTCGTATCGGGCCAACTCCTGGTTGATGTGCTGTGGCCGAATGACATCGTCCGGCTGGACATCCGCGTCGTGAAGCTTGTAGGCATTGTAGGGCACGAAGATCTCACGCTTGCCTTTCAGCTCCCAGTCGTACTGGTTAGGGGCGCCGTTGTACATGTCTTTCTGATCAACCGAGCGGAGGGATGAAGAGTTCGGCAGATCGGTTTCATAGGCCAGGTTCGGTGACCGGCGCAGCCGCCTTGAGCCGGCATCGTATCGCCACGCGAGCCGGGGTGAGCGAATCTGATCCAGGGTTTCATGAACCAGAGTGATGGTGCCCGCGAGACTGGATGGCGCGATGGTGTCGGTTTTCAGATAAAAAATCTTGTTATCGATATCGGCGAGGTTCGCGCCGCGGCGGCTATAGGCAAAGTAATAGTCGTACTGGTTAACAACCTGGTTGTAGGAACCGTTCACCTGGGGCGTCGCTGAAGCGCTACGGAACGACAGTTCCTCTCCGCGATAACGCAGGATGTGGTTCCAGATCACCTCCAGGCCATTCTTTGGAATCGGGAAGGGGCTGGTCATGATGGTGTCACGCACACCGTTTCCGTTCGCCAGAAGTTCCGCGCTGCGGGCATTCTCCCGGGACTTTTCGTACACATCTTCCGGGAAGGCCGCGGTACGACGGGTCTGGTACACCGGCATCACAAATTCCGGGCCATATTGCTCAAGCATACGGATGTGTCCGTCGGTCAGCTTGTCGCGATATAGATCCACATTCGCGCCGGTAATAACAAACAGAGGCTCATCCTCGGGAAACGGGTTGGTTTCCACCTGCCCCGGTTTCCAACTAGCGGGCGGCTTGGTTAGCCCACCTGTCCACGCCGGAATGCTGCCAGAGGCATTGCCCTGCCGCTCAGCTCCAACTGGAGTCAGTTCGCTAGCCAGCCGCTGAGCTTCGGATTCACTGACCTTTGCCAACGCAACGCCTGACAACCCAAACAATGCCACTGTAAAACCCGTGACCCATTGGTTCCGCATTCCCTTCTACCTCCAAGGTAACCGATCAACCCATGTATCATTCGCGGTTTGGCATGCCTACGCCGGAAACAACAACAGGCGATCAAATGTTATTCAATCGGGGCGCCTTTTTGCCAAATTCAAACGACCGTTTCAAGTGAATCTTTGTAGTTTCTTGTCAAAACCACCAAACCAACGGTGGGAGGAGAAATTCACAATGAAAAATGTTATAGTTGGCGATTAATTCATCGCACAGCAGTGAACCGCTCTCAGGTACTACCATGGCTTCGCAGTGGCATTCATTGGTTTCCCAGAAAATATTCCTGGCTCGCAACCTGTTGGGGCAGCTGGAGCACAGCGACAGCGTTCCAACGCAAGAAGCCCTGCTGCAAGGCAGCATAGAGCTAGGGCTGAGGGCTCGAAAACTGACGCTGGTAATGATCGCCAGGGTGTATCAGCACAAACATAGCCAGCCTGATGACCTTGAGGCACTGGATGAGCTGATCGGAACCCACAGCCCGGAAATGACAGAACTGGAGCAGCTGGCCAGTGACGGGCGGAGTTGGTGGAGTCATCTCGAGCAGCTTGAGCGTCATCAGGGCAATCCCCCGGTGACCCGAAAAACGGTCAGCAATGAAAACGTGATTGCGGTTGCAGCTGACACCGGCCCGGATCGCTCAAAGCAGGCTCTGGAAACCACTCTGGGCGCGATGAAACACTTTATCGATATCCTCGAGGATCGGCACAGCGAATGGTAATGAACCACGGCGTTGCCGAACCCAACAGGAATGAACTGAAAGGCTAACTTAATGTCACCATCGTTTTTCGAGATTGTACAACTGAGCAACGGAGACTATGCGCTTCGCCGCATCGACGACGACAGTGCGCCACTGGTCCAGATATCATTTTCGACGGAAGCCAGGGAGATGATGGAAGACCGGGACATGAACGTGGCCAAGGCCATGATTGCAGCCGGTATTGAGGCCGTCGGTAACGTTGCCCATGATATCGACTGGGAAGACGAAGAGCCGGACACTCAGGACATCCGGCCCTCCTACACACTTCATTGACGATCAGCGCTGGCGCAGCACCACACCATGACTGTTACCCCGAGCCGAAGCCTGCTCCAGTGACGCGAGCGCTTCGCGCCCGAGCTTGTGGGTCCACATGACCACAGCGTGACAGGTGCCTGCGCTCAGTGCTCGCTCGGCAAGCTCCCCGGCTGGGTAGTCAGGAGTAGACCTCAACACCAACAGTTCGCCTGCAACGATGCCACGCATGGTCTGCCACTTACTAACAAGGCTTTGGGGCGGGTCAATCCAGGCTAACCAACGCTTCTCCTGGTTCAACTGCGTAAGCATCGGTAGCAATAGCTGGAAGTTCTCAACCTGCCCTTCGGGCAAAATGATTTCGGTCACATTGCCTGCCGGTTTGGCTGGGCGACTCCTGACAGCAGGCGCCCTGACGGTATCATGGTCGCTCATACCGGCAACCTCTGAACCGACAAACCTGCCGCCTCCGTGAGCATAAGCCAGATTCTGATTAAAGCTGAGTTGTTCCATGATAAGCCTCACCTGCCGTTAAGCCGCGCCCGCGGTGTTCAACACTCAACGAGACACAGCCGGATATGTCCGGACACCCTGGGGATGTCAGTGAAGGTCCGAGCGCCGTATGACCCCGACGCCGAGCCCCTCAATGAAGAGTTCCTGTTCTGTCAGATCCACCTCTATGGGTTCGAATTCCTCGTTCTCGGCGATCAAGTACACTTTCGAGCCTTCCTTACGGAACCGTTTGACCGTGACTTCCTCACCTACCCTCGCCACAACCACTTGTCCGTTGTGCACATCGTGGGTGCGGTGCACCGCCAACAGGTCGCCGTCAAGGATGCCAATGTCCTTCATGCTCATGCCGCGTACCCTGAGCAAATAATCCGCCGAGGGCGAGAAAAATTCAGGCTGCAGGGTGCAATGGTCTTCGATATGCTCCTGGGCCAATATGGGGCTACCGGCCGCCACCTGACCGATCACTGGCAAACCAAGGTCAGCCTCTACATCGGGAAGACGTATTCCCCGGCTGGCTCCCGGCACCATCTCGATGGCGCCTTTTCGGGCCAGTGCCCGCAGATGTTCTTCTGCGGCATTGGCAGAACGAAACCCAAGTTCCGCCGCGATTTCTGCACGGGTCGGCGGATACCCGGTCTCGTCAAGGTAGCGACGAATAATATCCAGTACCTGTGTCTGCCTAGCTGTCAGCTTCATTTAGGTTGCCCCGGTTAGCCCTGTTTTTATATACAGTGATTTGACTATATACAGTGTTTTATCCAGTGTAAACCCTGTAAACGCAATTTTTCCTTGAGCCGCACTGGGTGGCCGTCCACCGCGCCCTGACGTATGACTGTGTTAAGGTAATCACAACTAAAATAGGGAGTCGCCTGAATGAGCAACAGATGTAGGTTACCGGACATCCTCAAGACGGATGATGGCAAGGAACGCAGAGTTGGCGTTGAAATTGAGTTGTCCGGCCTGGGTTACGAAGATCTCGTCTCGCTGTCCGCAAAACTGCTGGGAGGTACCGGAAAGTCTGTTGCGCGCTATGTGTCCGAGGTTGAAACGGAACTCGGTGACTTTACCATCGAACTGGATTCGGACCCGATAAAGGACCTTGATCTGGCCGACGAGCGTCTTCCCGAGTCCGTCAGGGAACTTGGCGGCCAGGCCATGAGCGTGATCGACGCAGCCGCCGAGAAAATCGTGCCCCTGGAGATCGTCAGCCCTCCGCTGGCTTTCAGTAAGCTGGAACGCATAGAGACACTTTGCGATGAGCTGCGCAGAGCAGGCGCACTCGGCAGCCGGGAGGCGCTCTATTATGCCTTTGGTTTGCAATTGAACCCGGAGCTACCGGACCTCAGAGCCACAACGCTGGTGCGCTACCTGCGGGCCTTCGCTGCGCTCTACGAGTGGCTGAAGGCACGCCACCAGATCGATTTCAGCCGTAAGCTGACCAGCTACATTGAGCCCTGGAGCAGCACCTACATTGACCTTCTGATTTCAGAGGATTATGCGCCGGACATGGAGCAATTAATGCGGGACTACCTGCATTACAATCCAACCCGCAACAAGGCCCTGGACCTGCTCCCGCTGTTCGCACACCTGAACAGCGATTTGCTCGCAGAATATGTGGAGGATGAGCGCATCAAAAGCCGGCCAACGCTGCATTACCGGCTACCCGACTGCGACATTGATAACCCTGACTGGCATTTTTCCACGGTTTGGAATGACTGGATTGTGCTGGAACAACTGGTGGCCAACGCTGATGACTTATCGAAACTGGTTACGGAGTTTCGCAACAGTCGCAAACTGAGCCTCCATAACCTGACCCACAGCTGGTTAGACACGTCTGACCAGTGGCTTCGGTCCGGGAACTATGTCTGAAAGCCCGGTAGATAAGCCTGAACATCCGGGCCTTACGATTGGCATCAGCGGCCCGGCACGCCGCAGCCTCGCCCACCGGCTGATCACCTTCGCGCTGCGCCTCCACGGTGCGCGAACCCATTTTATCCGCCCGGGTTCGAAGGTGGACGTCTCCTTGCTCGACGGCCTTGTGCTCTCCGGTGGTACCCACGTGCACCCTTCGCGGTACGGCCAGACTCCCCAGGTAACCGCCCGGTATGACGTGCGCCGCGACGAAACCGATGTTCGCCTGCTGTCCCGTGCTGAAGAATTGAACATCCCGGTACTGGGTATCTGCCGCGGCGCCCAGTTTATCAATATTTTCCGCGGCGGATCTTTGTGCCAGAACGTGACACCTCTGCGGGTGAACACCCGCCACCGGCCGTTACTGTTACCGCTACAGACTGTTCGGGTCGTCAGTGACAGCCGCCTGGGAGAGGTGATGCGCAGCCCGGTGATTGGCGCGAACCGCATCCACAGCCAGAGCATCAAAAAACTGGGCACACATCTCCGCGTTGTCGCCGTGGACAACGACTCGTTTGTGCAAGCGATAGAAAATACACGTGGGCAATGGCTAATGGGCATCCAGTGGCACCCGGAGTACCTGCTTTATCATGGCGGCCACCGGCGGATTTTCAGCCATTTCGTGCAGGCTGCGGAAGACAGGAAGCTGATTCGGCTGGATGAACCCGTCGAAGCCGCCGGAGAAGATGATGAGAATACCGCTCAAAATGGCAGATAACGCTGCAACACGGCCTTAATTTCACGAATTTCCCGAGCATCGTCGGGCAGAGCCGTCAAATAACGGGCCGCCCACTCTTTCAGTTGCTCGCGGGTGGTCACATAATGGGGGTCGCTCCCGGTCAGCCTGAACAGGATATCACGCTCCCGGGGCGTCAACCTGACCTGATTCTCGTGCAATAACATGGAGATCCAACTATGTTCCACAACGTCCATCGATACCTGCTGGCCTCCACGGCCCTGATTCTGTTTCCCCTGGGCGCATCAGCAGCAGAAGTCAGCCTGAGCGGTCAGGCCTCAGTCAAGTATACGCCAGACAGCGCACGGCTGCAGTTCACCGCCCGCGCCGAGCACAAGCTTCCCGAGACAGCCACTGAGGAAGTCAACGAGCAGATGGAGAAGTGGCGGGAGAGCATCGAGGACTTCCGCGACCGGCTCAAATCCTACAGCGACGCCTCGTTGAACCTTTACAGCCGTTCGATTCCCTCACCAGAGCGTCACGAGGAGCCCCGACGAGTGGCCGTGGCTTCGCAAACGGTCAGCTTCACCATCGATGACCTCTCTCTGCTCAACCCGATTCTTGCACAGGCGCAATCACTGGGTATGGACTACAACGTCGGTCCCCATCAGTTTTTTCATTCCGATGAAGTCGGTTTGCGTAAACAGGCCCTGGCGGGCGCCATTGCGGATGCGAAATCACGCTGCGAATTTGTTGCCCGGGAACTGGACAAACAGTGCGGAGAGGTGATGACCATCAACGTCGATGGTGGCCATCAACCCCCGATGCCAATGATGGCGGAAATGCGAGGCGCCTCGGACGCTGTCTCAGCGGTCGGTTCCCGTGAACTGGAGGCCCGGGTTAGCGCGACTTTTGAACTGGAGTAAATCACCCGCTCAGAAGTCCCGCGTATAGAATATATCCAGGGAGGCTGCCAGGCCACTGGCAGCCTCCAGATAGAAGTAACGTCCGATATCGTAACGTAGCGCCACCGTGGTGATGGGCTGGAAGATGCCGACACCGTAGCGGATGCTGAGTTCATCCGTCAGGTAACCACTGGCCACTACTGCCGATTCATCCCCTGAACCTTCCGCCTCCAGCGTCAGATTGCGTATTCCGAATTCCTCGCCAATACCCTGGGTTACCTTGTTAGCCTGAGTCAGCCCCAGCGATATGGCTGCCTTGCTCATTTGCCCCTCATCACCACGACTTTGCGGTGCCCGGCCGAGGATCACATACGAGAGCGCATCGGTCTGAGGCATTTCCGGTTCAGAAAACACTTCGGTCCGGGGCGAGCTCACCGGGCCGCTGAGGCGGATACCGGCCACCACGTTGTCCACACGCCGCACTGCCTCGATGTCCAGGTACGGTTCTGACAGTGGCCCCACAAACACCAGCCTGGCCCGGCGCAGGTCGAGCTCCTGACCGTAGGCCTCATACCGGCCTTCAACAAGCTGCAGGGCACCTCGGGTATCCAGGTTGTTGCCGATACGCAGTGTCCCCTCAAGGTTACCGGTGACACCGAAACCACTAAAGCTGACCTCGTCCTCACCCACCACGACAGTGACGTCCATATTGAGAGTGCGGAGCCCGCCTTCCTTCTCCTCAGCACCGACGATAACCTCGTCCTCGGATACGGACACGGCCTGGGCGGGCAGCTCGCGAATTTCGATCGTGCCCCGGGGTACGTTCAGGTTACCGGAAACCGACAGATCGCCGCCTTCGTAGGCGATAGTGATATCCGGCACCAGCTCCACTTGGGCGTACGGCTCGTAATTGAAGGGCAAACGGTCACCGGTCAGCCGCACTTCCACCGACGGTTCCGCCTCCCAGGCCAACGACCCTTCTATGTTGCCGCTTCCGCGTTCATTGCTGCGCCAACGTCCGGACAAATCCGCGCTATATCCTTTCAACTCCAGGCTGACCACCAGATCCTCAAGCGGAATCGGTAACCGTGGATCGGCAATGTGACCGCCAGAGAGCGCAAGCTCGCCGTTTACAGCTGGCTTCATTAGCGGCCCAGACAGTGTCCCCTCGCCATTGAGCTCTCCCTCAACAACCTCCAGCCCGGCAAATATGCCAGCCATGGCGATATCTAGGCCTTCGATGCTGAATTGCCCATCGACTTCACGGGCATCACTATCCGGGTCGACCGACATGCCGACAGAGAGATTACCAATATCGGGCCCCTGCAACTGCAGGTCCAGCTCCGCCACATTCGGCTTCAAACTCAGGCGGGTGGTGAAGGTGTTGTAGCTCAGGCTCTCCCATTCGTCCCTCACCTGCACTTCAAACTCACCGGAACCGGCATCGATGGATACTTCTCCATCCGGCCCATCTTCCGTCATGACCACTTGCAGGTCAGCATTCAGCGTTGCGTCCCAACGCAGGGTGTCCGGCAACAGCGGGGAGAGTGCCGTGGTCGGGAAATTTTCAATGCGATAGGCGATATCTTGAGTCGGGAGCAGAGTCTGGTCCTCGGCACAGACAGACGCCTGTTGCCACTGCCAGCAGTGCTGTCCCAACGTGAGCTTGCCCGCTTCGGTATACTCGAGGGCCGCGGACTCTGACAGGGTCCATTGCTGGCCTTGGGCAGGCACACTGATTTGCCCCTGCTCAAGCGCACCCACCCAGGCATTCCAGCTTTCCGAGGCGTCTCCGGCCAGCAACAGCGACAACTCAGCCTCTTTGTGGCGGGCGTTTAGCCTGAGTTGGTGATCATCCCGAGTTCCCGTCAGTGCCAGCGACAAGTCTTCCAGTAGCTGTTCGCCATACCGAACTTCCTTTCCCCGAAGATCCGCCTGGATGTTGAACCCTTCGCGTAGCGTGGCCGTCAGGTCCAGGCTGGACAGACTCAATTGATCCTGCCATGCCAGGTCGCTGCCAGTGAGTGTTACCTTGCCACGGGGTTGGTCCACGGTGCCGGAAACCGATGCCGTACCGTTGACCGAACCTGCCAGCCCCGGCAGGAAGGTTTCCGGCGCAGGCAGGTTCAGTTCCAGGTTGCCGTTAATCTGTTGCCCCCATCGGCCCTGGCCGGTCACCCGGTTGTCCCCTACCTCAAGCTCCAGGTTCGACAATGTCCAGTTACCGGCATCACTGTCCAGCGCACCTCGTATCAGCGCCTCATTGGCCTGCCAACTCCCGGAAAGGTCCCATTTTGCCTGCAGCGTAGGCGTTCCTTCCTCCTGCAGACGTCCGCTGGTATCCACGTCGCCGCTCAAGCTCGCTTCCAGGGCGGGGAGCCAGAAACCGGGGTTAAAACTGTCCAGCGTCAGGCTTGCATCCCAGGACAACTGATCAGCGAACGCCACGTCCGCACGGCCGCCGAGAAAACCCGCGCCGGTATTGACGCGCAGGTTCGTCAACGCAACAGACTCCAGGTCACCCTCAAGATCTCCCGCCATATCGGCGTCGCCCATGGGGCCGCTGACACTGGCGTCAATGCTCGCCTGATAGGCTCCCCCCTGGTATTGAACGTCGCCGTTGAATTGGCGCAATGTGACCGGCGGCTGTTCAAAATCCGGAATCAGGCTGTACCAGGGAAAAGCGTCGAGACTGACCTTGGCGTCTGCCTGAAGCGCCTGCTCCCAGCTCACGTTGCCGGTGACGAGGAGGCGGCCCGTCTCAGCCTCAGTAGTCCCGGGGCCGGTCAACACGAGCTCCAATCCATCGAGGCCTTCTGTAGTCACCAACCCCTTCAGTGACACGGGAATATCGCCTGTCGATCCGGGCAACACGGTGCGGGAATCCGAGCGGAAACCGTTCTCAAGGCTGCCTTTCAAGGCAACCACGGTGTCTGTCAGCACCAGGGTTTTCGGTAACCCCTCCGCCGGGACGAACCGGCTGGAACGAACGGTCAGTTCCGCCGGCAGGGCGCTGTCCAGCGGCGCCACCCGGCCAGCCAGCGTGGCGGCAAGATAACCGCTGCTCTGGCCCTGAACTCTCAGGTCAGCAGCACTCCCGGTCAGATTGAGTGCCAATTGCCAATCAGCGCCATATGGGGGCGGGAGCATCAGCCCAACCTCCAGATCCAGCGGCCAGTCGCCCCGGGTCTGGAGCCTGCCGGAGGCATCAATGCTGATATCGTCCCGAACAAAGGCGAGGTTCTGCAGATGCCAGTCCGAACCGGAACCCTGAGCCTTGAGCTGGAGCCGGTCCCAGACCTTGGCATCGTTGAGCGTAAAGGGACCAAGGTTCACGTCCCGGACCACCAGCGCCAACGGAAGGTCGACACTGGGTAGACTGATATCACCGCTGTCTTCTTTGGGCTCGCCGGATGGCTGCAGAGTCAGATCAATGCTGTCCGCCAGGAGTCGCTCCAGACAGAGCTGTTTGTTGAACAGGCAGGTGGGCGACCAGTCAACAACTGGCGACTCTACCTTTAGCCCAACACCGTAGCCTTGCCATGTCAGGGAGGCTGCCTGCCACTGCCCCAGCAACGAACCCTGCCCCTGCTCAACCTCGAGGCCGGGAACCTGATCAATCACCCAGGCTGTACCGGTTTCCGAACGCAGCGCCAGCACCAACAACCCAAGCAGTAACAGCGGTAGCAGGACAATAACGGCCAGCGCTATCAACAACCCGTTTCTCAGGCGTTTTGACCGTTTTGGTGTTGGAGTTTTCGCTTCGTCGCTCATAACTCCGGCCCCATGGAAAAGTGAACGCGCCACTCACCGCCAAACTCGGGATCCAGGCCCTTGGCGACGTCCAGGCGCAGCGGCCCGACCGGGCTGATCCAGCGAATGCCCACGCCGGCACCCGTCGCCAGAGGGTCCGACAGGTCATCCATGGCGTTGCCTTCGTCAACAAACGCCGCGACCCGCCAGTTTTCGGTAAACTCGTACTGATACTCGACACTGCCTACCATCAGGTAACGGCCACCAATGGCCACATCCTCGCTGTTCCGGGGTGACAGTGTCTCATAGCCATACCCCCGCACCGTCTGGTCGCCACCGGCAAAGAACCGCAATGACGGCGGCACATCCGAGAAGCGATTGGTGGCCACGCCACCAAACTGGAACCGGGACAGAAAACGGTGGTTGTCCGCCAGGGTGTAGAGGCCCTTTACCAGAACATTGGCATGGAGAATATCCACATCGGAGATGACGGCACGGTGAGAGCCGGTCACATCGAACTGGATACGATATCCCCGGGATGGATCCAACGGCGAGTCCGCCTGCAGTTTCGAATACCCAAGCCCCGGCAGCAACAGACTGCTCTGCTCGGGATCATCATCGCCGATGCGAAAACGCTCACCTTCCCAGCGGATCGAGGCAACCTGCAACCAGCCGTTATCGAGCTGGTGTTTCCACTGCTGGCCAAGGGTAAGCAGCTCAGACTCGACGTCCTCAATATCCTCCCGCTGATAGCCGGCGGAAAGGCGAATGGAATCGGTCATGGGAGGATCAAGGGGCAACTCGTACCAGGCGCCCACGTTTTGACGCGGCGCCGAAAGTTCCGTCTGCGCGCCACGGCGATGGCCCATGGGGTTGATCCAGTGCTCCCGCCAGTTACCGCTGAAACGCGGTCCCACATCCGTGGAGAAACCGACACCGGCTGCAACCGAGCGCGGAGGACGAGTGGTCAGGTCCACCGACACGGGTATCACTCCGTCCTCGGCTTTACCAGGCGATGCGTCAATGTCCACTCCGGAAAAATAACCGCTGTTGGAGAGATCGCCGCTTAGCCTCGCAACCTTGTCGGCGTGATAGATCTCACCGGGCTCAAAACGTACGAATTGCTCAAGCAACTGCTCCTCGAAGCCATGCCCTTCCTTGAAGCTCACTTCGCCCAGGCGATATCGCACGCCACTACGAAAGACCAGGGAAATATCCGCAGTGTGCTGTTCCGGGTTGACTTCCAGCCGGCGGGTGGTGAACTCACCATCAAAATACCCCAGCCGGGTGGCTCGGTTCTGGATGGTCTGCCGCAACGTGCTGTACTGGCCGTGATTCAGCACATCCCCCTCTGATGGCTTTTCCGGCAGGGTTCCCACGAAATCGGGATCCCGACTGGCCGGGCCTTCGATGGACACCTGCCGGGAACGGACGCGAATGGGTTCGCCGGGCTGCACGGTCAATACCAGGCGAGCGGGTATTTCGTCATCGCCGGGCTGTTCGACCACTTCCCACTGAATCATCGGGCTGTAGTAGCCCAGCGCACGGAGCGCCTCTTCCACTTGTGCTTCGGCGGTGCTGGCGTATCGTCTAAGGCTTCCGGCACTGCGGCCCTCAACCTCACCCAGAAAGGCTTCCGCATTATCCTGAAGCTGCGGATAGTCCCCCTCCACGTTGACCTCCACCTGCTGCGCCCAGGTCAATCCTGGCGTTGCCAGCATCATCAGCCAGACGATCCCGACAGGGCGTAGAAACAGAGGTCTAATGTGGGAACACATCAAGCAGCATTACTTCAGTGAAAGTGGGTGAAAAGGCGCGTTGACAGTATGAGTGTACCGGGTAGCGGTCCGTTTAATCCATGGCAATTGACCATCTTGCCTGTCTGTAATGCGCTCTATGCCAATGGCGAGGATGCCCGATGCCCCCATGATCGCGTAACACCCACTGCATCGGATCGCCGGACAACCGGAAACGGGCGGCGCCAGCCAGGAGAGAACGTATGGCCAGGAGAGAACGTATGACACGCACCCCCGTCGGCCTCGCCCTGTCGATGATGAATCGGCTTGCAGCCAACCCCATGCTGGACCGGCTGGGACTGCGTCAGTCTTTGGAAAGAACTGCCTATCACGGCACCCGTGCCGGATTTCGCACCCTTGCCTACGCTGGCCGGGAGTTCAAGCGCGTGAACAACTGGCTGCCCCGCAAGCAATTGCCGAATCGTATACCCGAGGATCTGTTCGACCTCTCTCTGACCGATGACCAACAGATGATCACCGACATGCTCCGCAGACTGGCAGAGGATCGGATCAGACCGGCGGCCTCAGACGCGGACGAAGCCGGGGAAATATCTGAAACCGTCACAGCGGCCACATCCGAGCTTGGCCTTGGCCTGTACGCAGTACCGGAAGCCTTTGGCGGCGTGGCGGAACATCAGTCTCCCGTGACCAGCGTGCTGATTGCCGAACAACTGGCCTGGGGCGACATGGGCATCGCAACCGCACTCCTGTCGCCGTTCAGTGTCGCCCAGGCCATCACCCGCTGGGGCACCGGGGAACAGCAGAGCCGATACCTGCCAGCGTTCTGCGACGACGCGCCGCCCACAGCCACCATTGCTATTGACGAGCCCATGCCCCTGTTTGACCCGAACAGGCTGCAGACCACCGCCATCGAAACCGCAACCGGCTACACCCTCAACGGCCTGAAAAGCAGCGTGGTCCTCGGCGCCAGTGCAGACCTGCTATTGATTGCCGCGGAACTGCATGGCCGACCACGGCTGTTCATCGTGGAAGCCGGCGTGACAGGCATCCAGGCCAAACCCGACCCGGGCATGGGGCTGAGAGCCTCCGCGCCTGTCCAGTTGCGGCTCGATAACGTTGAATTGTCTCCTGACGCCCTGCTGGGCGACAACGATTTCGACTACCAAGCGTTCCTGGACTGCGGCTCGTTGCTCCGTTGCGGGCTTGCCATCGGCACATCACAGGCCGTTCTCGACTACGTTATCCCCTACTGCAACGAACGGGAGGCGTTCGGAGAACCCATCAGCCACCGCCAGTCCGTGGCGTTCATGATCAGCAACCTCGCCATAGAAACCGACAGCATGCGCATGCTCACCTGGCGCGCCGCCAGCCGACTGGAGCAAGGCTTATCAACGCACCGTGAAACATCCCTGGCCCGGTTACTGTGCAACGAAAAAGCCATGGAGATCGGCACCAACGGCGTTCAACTGCTGGGCGGGCATGGCTTCGTCAAGGAACATCCGGTCGAGCGCTGGTATCGCGACCTTCGCTCCATCTCCACCCTGAGCGGCGGCCTTCACGCCTGATCAAAACGTAAGGACACCTCTGATGAATCTCGAGATACCGAAGAAATTTTCTCCTCTGATCAATCAGGCACAACAAGTGGCCCGGGAGGTGTTTCGCCCAATATCCCGCAAATACGATCGGGCGGAACACGAATACCCCAAGGAACTCGACCTGCTTGCCTCCATCATGGACGGCATGAACGACGGCGCGGCCGATGGTGGCACCGGCGCCGGAAAACTGGCCCGCTCCGAAAGCAACGGCGGGGGCGGTAATCGTAACGGCACCAACATGAAAACCGTCCTGGGGCTGACCGAACTGTGCTGGGGCGACGTCGGCCTGGCCCTGTCCATCCCCCGACAGGGCCTCGGCAACTCAGCCATTGCCGCCGTTGCCAACGAAGAACAACTCGCCCGACTGGGCAACACCTGGGCCGCCATGGCCATCACCGAACCCGGCGCCGGCTCCGACTCCGCCGCCATCCGCACCACCGCTACCGAAGACGGCGACGGCGACGGATACATCCTAAACGGCGAAAAAATCTACGTCACCGCCGGAGAACGCGCCGACGCCGTCGTGGTCTGGGCCACCCTTGATCGCAATAAAGGCCGCGCCGCCATCAAATCCTTCGTGGTGGAAAAAGGTACCGCCGGCATGACCGTCGAACGCCTGGAGAAAAAACTCGGCATCCGCGCTTCCGACACCGCCGCCATCCGCTTCGACAACTGCCGCATTCCCAAAGAAAACCTCCTGGGCGACTCCGACGTCAGCGTCGAAAAAGGCTTCGCCGGTGCCATGCAAACCTTCGACAACACCCGCCCCGTCGTCGCCGGCATGGCCATAGGCGTCGCCAGCGCCGCCCTGCAGAAAACCCGCGAACTCATCGCATTAACCGGCACCGACCTGGAATACCACCACCAGACCTGGACCCAACCCGCCGTCACCCGCGAACTGCAACTAATGGAAGCCGAACTCGAAGCGGCCCGGCTCCTAACCCTCCGCGCCGCCTGGATGGCCGACAACGGCCTGCCCAACTCCAAGGAAGCCTCCATCGCCAAAGCCAAAGCTGGCCGCGTGGGCAACGTGGTCACCCTGCGCTGCGTCGAACTCTGCGGCAGCCTTGGCTACGGCGAAACTGAACTACTGGAAAAATGGGCCAGGGACTCAAAGATTCTCGACATCTTCGAAGGCACCCAACAGATCCAGCTACTGATCATCGCCAGGAGACTGCTCGGTAAGTCGTCGGCAGAGCTGAAATAAGCTAACCTGTACGAAAGCGTCGAAAAATCAGGCAGGTGCAACCCGTTTTTCTCAACAGGAGGGCGGGCATCTCAGAGCCTGATCGCAGCGGATGTATCGCTTCTCCCCAGACCGTGCATTGCCAAGGATGGCAATGCCGAGCCCCCATGGATGGGTTAACGGCGTGTCTGGGGAGAAGCGATACATCCGCTGCAGACTCCAAACTCGAAGTCCTGGATTGATGAATGCTGAAGATAAACCGAGAAAACCTGAAAACCAGCCACCAACTCATCTGGTTCATCATAGACTTCCTGATGCTAGGCCTGCTTATCATCAACCTGGCCTTCATCATCTTCGACTCCATCTACAACCTCACCGGCGTCCAGAACCTGCTCGCTGAACACGCACCGCTTGTCAAAGAGCTCTACCACCCCATCCACGAAAACTTCCTGTTCTACGACCTCATCTTCGTCAGCATCTTCCTGACCGAGTTCGTCGTGCGCTGGGGCTACGCCATCAAGGCCAAAATCTACGACCGCTGGTACTTCTACCCATTCATCCACTGGTACGACATCATCGGCTGCATCCCCGTTGGCAGCTTCCGCTTCCTGCGGATACTGCGGGTTATCTCCATCATCTACCGGCTGCACCAGTACAAAGTGATCGACGTCACCCAGACCCGAGCCTTCCAGTTCTTCAACTTCTACTACGAAGCCTTCATGGAAGAGCTCTCCGACCGCATCGTCATCAAAGTGCTCACCGGTGCTCAAGACGAGATTCGCAAGGGCTCACCCTTGTTCGAGCGCATCCAGAACGACATCCTCTACCCAAGGCGGGAAATGCTATCCGACTGGGTATCACAACGGGTTGCGGAAGCAGCCCGGGAAGGGTACATCCCCAATCGCGGTGCCCTGCGAAGCTACCTGGAAACCCGAGTCGACAATGCCCTCAAACAGAACCTGGAGTTGTCGAGGCTGAAATACCTGCCCGTCGTCGGCCCAACCATCCAGGAAACCCTGGAAGAAGCCGTGGGCGACATCGTCGCCAACGTGATTCACCAGATTCTGGAAGACCTTGCTTCCGCCTCCAACCACGCGTTCATCGAAGACATCGTCAACGTATTCCTGCCATCGCCCGATAACGAAGACGAAAACGACGAACACAACGAAGCCCTGATCAACCTGATTGTCGAAGTGCTGGATGCAGTCAAAAGCCAGGTCAGGGTCAAACACTGGCGTAGCGAACTGACCTGAGCTGAACCTGCCAACAACATCGAGGTTTTCATGGAACCACTGCACTACCGTTCTGCCGCCGAATTGATTAGTGACCTTAAAAACGGGGAGCTAACCAGTGTGGACGTTACTCAGGCCTTCCTGAACAGGATTCGCCAGTGCAATGACACCATCAATGCCGTGGTGACGCTCGATGAAGAGAAAGCCCTGGAGAAAGCCCGGCAAGCCGATGAGGTACGGGCACAAGGTGAGACACTGGGCGCTTTGCATGGGCTGCCACTCACCCTGAAAGACACCTGGGAGGTAGCCGGCATGGCCTGTACCGCCGGTGCACCCGCGCTGAAAGACTACATCCCGACAAAACACGCCGACGTGGTCCAGCGCCTGGAAGACGCCGGTGCGATCATCCTGGGGAAGACCAACGTTCCCATTTACGCCACCGACCTCCAAAGTTACAACAAGCTCTTCGGTGTCACCAACAACCCCCACAACCTGGCACATACCCCCGGCGGCTCATCCGGGGGCGCTGCCGCAGCGCTTTCGGCAGGCATGACACCGTTGGAAGTCGGCAGTGACCTCGCGGGTTCCATCCGCACACCGGCGCATTTCTGCGGCGTTTTCGGGCACAAGCCTTCCCGCGCCCTGGCCTCCTTCCGGGGACATATTCCAGGACCACCAGGCACGGAGTCACGGCCGGACCTGGCCGAAGGCGGGCCATTGGCGCGCTCGGCAAAGGATCTGGAACTGCTGCTGAACGTGATTGCCGGCCCCGCAGAGCGGGAACGCAACAGCTGGCAACTGGCCATGGCACCGGCCACCATTCATTCTCTGGAACAGACACGCGTGGGCCTTTGGCTGAAAGACCCGCTGTGCCCCATCGACGACGAATTACTGAACGGCTACCAGCAGCTCGGGCGGACACTGGAAAGCAATGGAGCACTGGTTGCCGAAGCCCAGCATCAACTACTCAACCTGGAACACATCCTGCCTGCCTATTTCAACTTACTGGGCAGCCTTCTCAGCACGTCCATGAAACCGGCCCAACGCCGGCAAATAATGTGGATCTCCCGGCTTGAACGCTGGCTACACCTGTTTGGCCCTGTCACGGCCTTCATCGGAGAATACGGCCGCGGCGTGAACCAGCCGGTACACCAGTGGATGGCCTGGAGCGAAATGCGGGAGAAGATGAGGGCCGAAATCACTACCCTGTTCGACGAATTCGATGTGCTGTTGACGCCGATCACCCCAACCACGGCCATTCGCCACGATCACAGCAATCCGGTGTTCAAGCGGCAGATCACCGTTGCAGGTCAGCCCAGGGCGTACATGGACCAGTTCTGCTGGATTGCCCTGGCTACCTTACTCGGGCTGCCCGCTACCTCCGTTCCTATTGGAAAAACAGCGGATGGGTTGCCGTTCAATGTGCAGGTCATCGGTGCGCCGGGGATGGACCTGACGACGATCCGATTCGCAGAGCTGCTGGAAGCCAGCGGACTTGCCGGCTTCCAGCAGCCGCCGGACCTCAGCCATTGACCAGAAAGTGCACCCAGATACTGGCCCCGTAACCCAGCGCAATCGCCGGTGTCCATTTCAGGTGACTGAGAAACGTATACTGCCCCCTGGCCTGTCCCATCAGTGCGACGCCCGCAGCAGAGCCTATGGACAAGAGGCTGCCACCAACGCCAGCAGTCAGCGTAACCAGCAGCCATTGATAATCCGGCATGGCCGGGTTCATGGTCAGCACCGCAAACATCACCGGAATGTTGTCGACCAGCGCAGAGATCACTCCGATCATGACATTAGCAACGGTGGGCCCCAGATCGCCGTACAGCGTGGCCGATATCATGCCGAGATAACCAATGAAGCCCAGGCCGCCGACCGCCATAATCACCCCGTAGAAGAAGAACAGAGTGTCCCACTCCGACCGGGCAATATGGGAAAAAACATCAAAAGCACGACGTCCCTGGGTCCGGTCACCCGAGCTATCTCCCGGTGGGGACTCAAAGCCCTCGTTCCAGTGATATTCCTCATGGCGTTTGAGATAGAACCCAAAAATCTTCAGGTAACCGAGCCCCGTCATCATGCCGAACACCGGTGGAATGTGCAGGAACTGGTGAAAACTGATGGCGGTGGCGATGGTCAGCAGGAACAGAGCGCAGATGACGAGCCCGCCCGGTCGAATAACGTTACCGAATGACTCGGGTGATGACGGCTGGCCCTTCGGCAAAGCCAGATGCATCAACGCCGCCGGCACCAGGAAGTTGACGATGGAAGGCAGCAACAGTTGGAAGAAGTCCTGGAACGGGAGTATGCCTTTCTGCCAGACCATCAGTGTGGTGATGTCGCCGAACGGGCTGAACGCCCCGCCCGCGTTGGCGCCCACCACAATATTGATACAGGACAGGGACACAAATTTGGCGCTGTCGCGACCTACGGCCATCACCACGGCACACATGATCAGTGCCGTGGTCAGGTTGTCCGCGACCGGTGACAGACAGAACGCCAGGGTACCGGTGATCCAGAACAGGCGCCGGTAACCAAAGCCCTTGCCAAGCAGCCATATCCGCAACTGGTCGAAGACGCCTCGTTCCAGCATGGCGTTGATGTAGGTCATTGCCACCAGGAGGAAGAAGAACAGCTCCGCGTACTCCAGGAAGTTGTGCCGTATGGCCTCTTCGACTTCGCCATTGGCGCCCGCGGCGCGGTATGCCAGGGCCACGAGTATCCAGATCAACCCTGCCGCGATCAGCATCGGCTTGGATTTGGCCAGGTGAATCCGTTCTTCCAGAATGACCAATAGATACGCGACTACGAAAATCGCGATGGCAATGTAGCCCACAGGGTGGGAAATAAGATCCACGGCCCGGTCGGCATTTGCCCACACCGGTCCGGGCGCCAGCGACAACACGGCCGCTAACGACAGCAAGATCGACTTCATTCGAGGGGGTGCTCCCAACTGCGATGGAGTGCCCGGGACGCTCGTCCCGGGGGGTTTGGTTATTCGATTTCGATCAGGCTCTCACCAGGCGCTACCCGGTCGCCTTTCGAGATATTCACCGCCTTGACGATACCAGACTTGGTGGCTTTAACCTCGGTTTCCATTTTCATGGCTTCGATGATCAGCACCGCGTCACCGGCAGATACCTCGTCACCCTCGCTCACCAGCACATCAACGATGTTGCCCGGCATGGTGGTGGTCACCTGGCCTTCTCCGGTGGCTCTGGCACGACCACCCTTGCGGGTATTTTCAGAAGCTTCGCCCTGGGATTCCAACTGAATTTCCTCGGGCACGCCGTCCACTGTCATGTAGAACCGGCGCTCGGTCTCGCTCACCGGATTGGCACCGGTCACATGAATATCGTAACTTTCACCGTGCACCGTGATCCGGAATTCAGTGGACACACTGCCGCCAGTCTTACCGTTGGCGATGGGCTCCAGGACTTCCGGCTGCAAGGTGCCGTCGCGGCGTTGCTCCAGGTACGTGCGGGCCTGGTCCGGGAACATGGCGTAGGTCAGTACGTCTTCCTCGCTCTCGGCGAGATCACCCAGCTCCTTGCGCAGTTCGGAAAACTCCTTGGGAATCAGGTTGGCCGGTCGCTCTTCAATCAACTCTTCCTTGCCCACAGCGCGGCGTTGCAGCTGTGCGTCCACCTCTGCAGGCGCCTTGCCATACCAGCCCTGCATGTATTTCTTCACCTCATTGGTGATGGTGTCGTAACGCTTGCCGCCCAGCACATTGATCACTGCCTGGGTGCCAACGATCTGTGAAGTGGGCGTCACCAGCGGAGGGTATCCCAGGTCTTTACGCACCCGGGGGATTTCCTCGAACACATCCTGAATCCGGTCGAGGGCGCCCTGCTCTTTTAGCTGATTCGCCAGGTTGGACATCATGCCACCGGGCACCTGGGACAGGAGTACGGAAGTATCCACCCCATTGTAGTCACTCTCGAACTGATGGTATTTCTTGCGAACTTCGCGGAAATGGCGGGTGGCCTTGTCCAGCAACTCGAGGTTGAGGCCGGTTTCACAGCCAGCATCATGCAACGCAGCCACCAACGATTCGGTCGGCGGATGGCTGGTCCCGCCCGCAAACGCCGACAGCGCGGTATCGATATGATCCACACCGGCCTCCAATGCCGCCCACTGGCACATGGGCGCCATGCCCGACGTGGCATGGGAGTGCAGGAATACCGGCAGTTTGAGGTTCTTCTTCAGGCCGCTGACCAGCTCGGCGGTCACCGCTGGCGTCAGCAGGCCCGCCATATCCTTGATAGCGATACTGTCAGCACCCATGTCTGCCATGGTCTCGGCCTGAGCCAGGAAGGTTTTCACGTCGTGCACCGGGCTGACCGTGTAGCACAGCGTACCCTGGGCATGCTTGCCGGCCTTCTTCACGGCTTTAATGCTGGTCTCCAGATTGCGCACGTCATTCAGCGCATCAAAAATACGGAACACATCGATGCCGTTTTCCGCGGCCTTTTCAACAAACGCCTCCACCACATCGTCGCCGTAGTGGCGGTACCCGAGCAGATTCTGACCGCGCAACAGCATTTGCAGACGGGTGTTGGGCAGAGCCTTACGCAGGGTACGCAGGCGCTCCCATGGGTCTTCCTTAAGGAATCGCACACAGGCATCAAACGTGGCGCCGCCCCAGCATTCCAGTGACCAGTAGCCGGCCTGATCCAGCCACTCACAGGCCGGCAGCATGTCCTCGGTGCGCATACGCGTGGCGATCAGGGACTGATGGGCATCCCGCAGGATGACGTCGGTGATGTGAATTTTTCTCTTACTCATGGTGCTCTCCAATATTCGTGTTACAGGCCAGCCTGGGCTGCGATGGCGGCAGCAACGGCCGTGGCAATGGATTCCGGTCGGGATTTGTCGCTGTACTCCAACAACTGCGGATTGCGCTCCACGAAACCGGTATTAAACGTGCCGGCCTGGAAATCCGGGTGGTTCAGGATCTGCTGGTAGTAAGGAATCGTGGTGTGTACCCCGTAGATAGCCATGTCGCTGAGCGCTCTGCGGGAACGGGCCACCAGTTCCGGCCATTCCCGCGCCCAGACAATCAGCTTGGCGCACATGGAATCGTAGTAAGGGGGAATCTCGTAGCCGGTGTACATGGCGGCATCTGTGCGCACACCCGGGCCGCCGGCGGAATAATAGCGACTGATGCGACCAAAGCTGGGCAGAAACCCGTTTTTCGGGTCTTCCGCGTTAATGCGAAATTGAGCGGCGAAACCGCGATAACTGATGTCGGCCTGGGAAAACTCCAGCGGCTCGCCCGCCGCGATTCGGATCTGCGATTTGATGATGTCGATGCCGGTGATTTCCTCGGTGATCGTGTGCTCCACCTGCACCCGCGTGTTCATCTCCATAAAATAGAAGCTGTCGTCGTGGTCGAGCAGGAACTCTACCGTGCCAGCATTCACGTAACCGCATTGGCGGGTAACCTGGATGGCCAGGTTACCAATAGTTTCTCGCTGCTCCTCACTTAACTGTGGCGATGGTGCCACTTCGATCAGCTTCTGGTTACGGCGCTGGATGGAGCAGTCTCGCTCATACAGGTGCACCACATTGCCGTGATGATCCGCTAATACCTGCACTTCAATATGACGAGGCTCAATGATGCACTTCTCCAGGAAAACCTCGGCACTGCCAAAGGCCTTGGTGGCCTCGGAAATCACTCGCTCGTAGTTCTGCCGCAACTCTTTCTCATTATCGCAACGACGAATGCCCCGGCCACCACCACCGGACGTGGCTTTGAGCATAACCGGGTAGCCAACGTCCTCCGCCTGGCGTACGGCATCTTCGACGTCATCCAGGTTGCCTTCCGAACCCGGTGTAACGGGGACACCTGCGGCAATGGCGGTCTTGCGGGCCTGGGTCTTGTCGCCCATGGCACTGATCGCCTCGGATGACGGGCCGACAAACGTTACCCCCCGCTGCTGGCAGATGGCTGCTAACTCGGCATTCTCGGAAAGAAAGCCGTAACCCGGATGCAGAGCATCACAGCCAGTTTCGACCGCCAGGTTCACGAGATGATGGGGATTCAGGTAACCGCTGAGCGGGTCCTTACTGATCTGATAGGACTCATCCGCTTTCTTGACATGCAAGGAGTACTGGTCCGCCTCTGAATAAACAGCGACAGACCGAATGCCCAACTCCTTGCAGGCCCGCGCAATGCGAACGGCAATTTCGCCGCGATTGGCGATGAGCACTTTTTTAATGGCCATGGAAGCTTCCTTCAAGTAATAGTCATTAACGGAAGAAAGCTGCAACCCGCAACGGCAGGCTGCAGCGTTGCGTTCTTCTACCCGGGGTTTTTCCGCACCGCATGAACGATATCGGAAAAAGATCCCGGGCCGGGATCAGGGGTCACTCGAATACCAAGGCGCCGGCTAAGCTCGTCAGCGGACAGCAGCCCGCAAATGACCTGCTCCTCTGCCCCAACGGCGACAGCGTCCATTACCAAAAGATAGTCCGAATGAAGCCCCTTGAAAATGGTGATTAATTCATCAATTTTCAGGTCCTGAAGCTTACCGAGCTCTATCGTTGGCAAGCGCCATACCGGCCGCATGATGTCCCGCGCAACAATGTCGGCGATGGTACTTCCACGCTGGTTGGCGAGACTCATGGGCCAGGAACCGATCAGATCCTTCAGGGTCAATATTCCGACCACCTCATCATTTCGATTGATAACCACACAAAAGGTTTCTCCGGAAACATCCAGTGTCTTCTTGACCTCCTGGATCTCTCGCGATGACCGGACGATCACCGGGGCTTGCCTGGTGAAGTCCTTCAACAGCTCCGACGCGGCGGCGTCATTGGTGAGGGTGTCCTCGTCTTCCGGTGAAACAAGCCGGTATCTGGCTCCGGCAGACAGGGACGCTTGAACGCTTGATTGATTGCCCATGGCAATTCTCCTGGCTAAAGACCATTTCTCCAGGCGCGGGGCACCCACGCAGGGGCAGCAGCGCCTGAATCAGTTCGAATGTCTATAGCTGGTAGGGAGGTGCCTGTGACTGGCCTGGGTAACTGAGAATTCTTCTGGGGGGGCCGTCAAAGGCCAACTGATGAAGGGCGCGGGACGTCAACGCCGACGGTGGATAAACGAATGTGGGCGACAGCGACGACACATCGCCGGGTGACGAGGCCCCTTCTGAGGATTCGGAACTGCCTTGCCAATCGCTCAGCGCGACAGTGGTGGCAACAGGGTCATCCAGGGTGGGGAGCGCAACGGTAACCGATGTCCAGACAACAAATATCAGTGCCAGCAACGCAACGAGGTTGCCAGACAGACTGAATGTGTGTACGGAGCGACGGGGCATCATTTCACCGTGTTAGTAGTTGCCTAACTAATGCAAAGGCGACGGCTAATGATAACCCCAGGGGATGGTGGCAATGCAAGCTTTCGTGGCCGATACGGGAAAAGCGTGTCCTGAAACGAATAAGGGCCGGTCAAAGACCGGCCCTTATTGAGATGGTAGCGGGGGCAGGATTCGAACCTACGACCTTCGGGTTATGAGCCCGACGCTGCTGGTTAACCGGGTAAGGCCCCGATCAACGAGGTGCGCATAGTACGGGGCGCTGATGCGTCTGTCAAAGGGAAAAATGAATTTTTTCGCCAACTTACCGCTCAAGTATGGCAGTCACCCCCTGCCCCCCTGCGGCGCAGATGGAGATCAGGCCACGGCCACTGCCCTTCTCTTCCAGCAGCTTCGCCAGAGTGGCCACGATACGCCCACCGGTCGCCGCGAAGGGATGGCCGGTGGCCAGACTGCTGCCCTTGACGTTCAGTTTGTTTCGATCAATGCTCCCCAGCGGCTTTTCCAGACCCAACCGGTCCTTGCAGAACGCAGGGTCTTCCCAGGCCTTCAGGGTGGAGAGCACCTGGGCGGCGAACGCTTCATGGATTTCGTAGAAGTCGAAATCCTGCAGCGTCAGCCCGGCTTTTTCCAGCATGCGTGGCACGGCGTAAGCAGGTGCCATCAGCAGGCCCTCCTTCTTGTCGACGAAGTCCACTGCAGCCACCTCGGAGAACGTCAGGTACGCCTTGATCTCCATGTTGTTGGCTTTTGCCCACTCTTCACTGGCCAGCAGCACACAGGAGGCACCATCCGTCAGCGCAGTGCTGTTGGCGGCAGTCATGGTGCCGTTCTCACGATCAAATACGGGCTTGAGCGTCGCCAGCTTTTCAAGGGTCGTGTCCGGGCGCAGAATGTTGTCTTTCTCCAGGCCTGCCAGTGGGGTCATCAGATCCTTGAAAAAACCTTCATCATACGCGGATGCCAGTTTCTGATGGCTCTCATAGGCCAGCTTGTCCTGCTCGTCGCGGGGGATGGACCACTCGCGGGCGGTAATCTGACAGTGCCCCCCCATGGACAACCCCGTTCTGGGTTCGCCGTTTTGCGGAATTTCCGGTTTCAGATGGCTCGGACGAAAACGACTGAGCACTTTCAGGCGTTCTCCGGCTGTCTTGGCCCGATTCAGATCCAGAAGAATTTCACGCAGACCCTCGCCTACCCCAATCGGCGCATCCGAGGTGGTATCAGTGCCGCCAGCGATGCCGCACTCGATCTGCCCTAACGCAATCTTGTTGGCCACCAGAATGGCCGCTTCGAGGCCCGTACCGCAGGCCTGCTGGATATCGTAGGCGGGTGTTTCCGGCGCCAGGCCGCTACTCAGCGCGGATTCCCGGGTCAGGTTAAAATCCCTGGAGTGTTTGATAACCGCGCCAGCAACGACCTCTCCAAGGCGCTGCCCCTCCAGCCCGAAGCGATCAACCAGTCCTCGCAGCGCACTGGTCAGCAACTCCTGGTTGCTGACCTTGCTATACGCGGTATTGGAGCGGGCAAAAGGAACCCGGTTGCCACCAATAATGGCAACCCGGCGGATATCGCTTTTAGCGGCCGTGGTCTTCTTTGCCGTCGACGTTTTCTTTTGGGTGCTTTTCGGTGCCTGTGCCATGATGATGTCCTGTTTAAACGAGTGTATCCGTTGCGTTGCAGTCTAGCGCCAACCGGGCCCGGCTCATTGGCATCCCTGACAACCGTAACAGGGCATTGAGTCAATTCAAAAGCGGCCGGATTCTTTAACCTGTACGCCGATATTCGTTTCGCAAAAGGAAAATGCCATGTCTGATCGCTATCTCAAGTTCGTCAATACTCCGTTTGGCAAGACCGCCGCCCAGTCCCTGGGGCTGCCCGCCCCGGTTCCCCTGAAACGCTGGAAGCGCGCGGACCAGCCGTTTATTGAGGGCGACGTGCTGATCGGCGCTGCCAACAGCAGCAAAGCTATCTCGACGATTGGAAAGGTGCTGGGCGCCAGCGCCGCAAAACTCTTTCATGCCAGCGCCATGGATACTCTGAACGATTCTGCCAAAAGCGGCAACAAGGCCGAAGCCTTGCCCCTGAACGCGGACATTGATCGCAAATTCTCCGCCCTGGTGTTTGATGCCACAGGCATGAAAGACACCACCGATCTGAAAGCGGTTTACGAGTTCTTTCACCCCACCATCCGCAAGCTGGCGGGCAACGGTCGAGTGCTGGTGATAGGCCAGGACCCAAGCACCTGTCGCCAACCCGCCAAGGCCGCTGCCCATCAGGCACTGGAAGGCTTCGTGCGCAGTGTCGGCAAGGAAGTCGGCAAGAAAGGAGCTACCGCGAACCTACTGTGGATGGCCCCCGGCGCCGAACAGCAACTGGAGTCCAGCATCCGGTTCTTTTTATCGCCCCGATCGGCCTATGTCTCTGGCCAGGTAACCCGCATCAGTAAGGGAGCGACCGCTCACGCCAGCAACCCTGTCGCGCCGCTGGCCGGAAAGATTGCACTGGTAACCGGTGCGTCCCGCGGCATTGGCGCGTCTATTGCCGAAACCCTGTCGCGGGATGGCGCCACGGTCATTGGCCTGGATATCCCACCGGCCCTTGAGGACCTGCAGAAAGTTATGGCCCCCATCAAGGGTAAGGCGATGGCGTGTGATATTACGGATGAGAAAGCGCCAAAACAGATTGCAGACTTTGTGAAGGAACATTTCGAAGGCATTGATCTGGTCATCCACAACGCCGGCATCACCCGTGACAAAACCCTGGGCAACATGCCCGAGCACTTCTGGGATATGACCATTGCCGTGAACCTGACCGCCGAGGAACTGATCGACGAAGAGCTGATGCACCAGGAGCTGCTGAGTGAAAACGGACGCATTGTCTGCATTTCCTCCATCAGCGGCATTGCTGGCAACTTTGGCCAGACCAATTACTCCACCGCCAAGTGCGGCGTGATCGGCTATGTAGAGGCGATGGCAAAACAGGTGAAAAACGGCGTGACCATCAACGCGATAGCGCCCGGGTTCATCGAAACCCAGATGACGGCCGCTATGCCGATTACCATTCGCGAGGCCGGCCGGCGCATGAACAGCTTGTCTCAGGGCGGTTTGCCAGTCGACGTGGCCGAGGCTATTGCGTGGTACTGCAATCCTGCATCAAACGGCGTGAACGGGAACGTTGTTCGGGTTTGCGGGCAATCGTTGATTGGGAAATAACAAGGGGAAAATGGTGGGTGGTACTGGGATCGAACCAGTGACCCTCGCCTTGTAAGGGCGATGCTCTCCCAGCTGAGCTAACCACCCGGGATCTGGAAACAAAAAATGGCGGAGCGGACGGGACTCGAACCCGCGACCCCCGGCGTGACAGGCCGGTATTCTAACCAGCTGAACTACCGCTCCGCATCAATCCCGGCCTGATCGGCCTTAGGGACCTGAAACCGGGCGGGGTGGCCCGGTGATGCTGAAAAGTGGTGGGCGGTACTGGGATCGAACCAGTGACCCTCGCCTTGTAAGGGCGATGCTCTCCCAGCTGAGCTAACCGCCCACTTTTACAGCACACTGGTGAGTCAGCGTTGCTGTCTCAACCAAGTGAGACGCGCATTTTAAGCATTTGTCTGGCGGTGTCAAATTTTTTCCGGAGTTTTTCTCAAAAAACCTGCAACTCGTTAAAAAATGTACAATTTTCAATCAAGCCTGTTTGTCACTCCCGGTTTTCTTTGCCGCCTTCACAGACTTCAACCGAGTGGCTTTCTGTCCTGCCTTCCTCGCCTTGTGATCAAGTGACAGCTCGTTCACACGCGACTTTCGATCCGCAGGCAATGCCCGCTCCGCCAGCGAGCAATTGAGATGATCAAGACGTTTTCTGAGGCTAGCTATCCGGTGGCCTGCGTTTTCCAGTGCCTCGGGAAGCAATTCTCCGGAAAGCCGGCGAAACGTTAGTTGTAATGAATCTCTCAGCGACATGATCCGGCAACCCTCTGAATACGGACACCTCACAGTCTAGTAACCGAAACCGGAAACAACAATTCGCAGTACACCAGATCGGCGACGTTAGAATATCCACCAACCGCCACCGGATTCTGCCTCTTCCCGACGCTCCCGCTCCTGTTCCAACGCCGCATACTCCCGCTCCAGTTCCCGCAATCGACGATCGCTTTCAAGAGGCACCGTAGGGCCACCGCCAAAGGGCCAGTACCAAGGCGTTTCGTCATACTTCCCCTGCTCTCTCAGGCGCTCGATCTCAGCCGCTCGCTCATCTTCCAGAAGAACCAGATTGCGCTCGTAGTCTGCGTCCTCATTCACCTCAACAATGGAGGTCGCAGCGTGATTAGGGGCAAGCAAATCACTATTCAGAAAACGCGTGGAGACAATTTCTTTGGCCTGCATGGCGTAGTCACGGGTCACGAGCTGCAAGTCGCCAGACCTCAGGGGGTGGTCCTCGGCGAGTTCCGGATGGTTACTCTCCGGCTCTTGCAACTCGTTGTAGCGCAGGTAATACACCCTTCCGGGTTCGACCTTGAGCGTGGCATCTGCAATCAGGCTCAGGCTGAACGAATTGAGCCCCTCAAGCCCCAGCAGTGGCCGGCGGATGGCGATATGCCGCTCGCCAGGGGCAACTTCAAGCCAGGTAAAACTGTCGTTTCGAATATTGAAATAGTGGTGGTCGTCTATGTAAACGCTTGGCGCCTCGATCTCGTCCGCAGCCCACTGGGAATGGGTGCGGTAGAAATAGAGAACCGCATTGCTGCGATCCCACTCATCATTGCCGATATGAACGAAATCGTGCCCGGATACCGGGTGCAAAAACGAGCCAACGCTTTTACCGATGGACTGGTACACCGTGCAGCCGGCACCAGAAACCAACAGCAAAGCCACAAATACGGCCGCCAGTGGCCGGGGAAAACCGGGAAAAAGAAATCGGGTTGTCATTGTTGTGCACTCTTCATCCTTTCGCGAGTTGTCCCGATCATAACAACTGCAATCTCGCGGAACTGAGAGCTACCGCAAGGGATGAATACAAACTGTTACAAAGCACAGCAGGCCCTGCTTGCCCTGCTGTGCCTGCGTACCCGTTCGCAGCCGCCTTCTATTGGCCGGACATCCGCGAGCGCAGATCATTGACCTCTTCCGACAGGCGAACCAGCCTTGAGGTTAATTGCGCCCGCGAAGAGTCAATCGAAGACACGGTTTCCCTCAGCCCCGCCAGATCTTTGCGAACGGCATCCAGCTGGCTGCCGCTGGACAGGTTATTGGTGGCCTTTTCCAGCGCTGCAATACGGCTTTCCAGGCCATCAATGGTGAGGTTTTGCTCTCGCTCGAAACGCAACAGCTGGCGCTCTACCAGCTTGTCCACTCCGGCCAGGGATTCATCCAGCTTCGTCAATTGTGAGGCATTCTCCTGGCCAGTTTCGCGAACGGCGGTAAGCTGCCGCTCAAAGTCCGATTGAACCTTGTCCAGCCTGGAGGACACCGTTGCCTCCAGCTCCTTGACCGAGGCAGACAATGCTTCCCGCTGGCTGTTGCCGCTATCCACATCTGACCTCAAAGATTCCAACCTGGCCTGGTGGTCGTCGAGCCGCTTGCGGTTGCGGTCATTAGCAACCCCCCACAGCTTGGCGATCTCGCTGTCAGCCGTATTGAGGCGTTCCTTGTGGGACGCCAGCGTGTCTTCAATGGATTGCCCTTTCTCCTGCAGGTTCTCGCCGGTCTCGGAAAGTTCCCCCTCAAACCGGGCCAGCGCCAGTTTGCTTTGGCGCGCCCAGTAATCCGCTTCTTCCAGCTGACCTTCCAGTGCCTGTATACGCTGCTCTTGCTGATACCAGCCAGCGCCCGCCGCTCCGGCAACAATCAACAGCGCGATCAACAACACTGCACTGCGGCCCGAACCACCACCGCCAGATGTTTTCCGGCGTTTTCCAGCAGGTTTGCCCGGGCCGCCATTACCGGCCGACTCTGGCACGGGTGCTTGGCGTTTTTTGCGCTCTTCCACTTTATTGCCGGGCACGCCGGTACGTACTTCATCATCATCTGGACGGATTGGTTCCATAACAGCTCCGGTATATGGACGGTAACGTTAATAAAGCACGATAATACCCGTACCTTGCGACTCAGCAAAATGACGGCCAGGAGAGCTGACAGTATGCGCTCCTTGGCCATCGACTGTTTGCATGGCCACGGGGCCTTACATACAATGTCCGGCTTTCTCACATATCAGGACTGTTGCATATGCAGCCGCTTGTAGGACTCATCATGGGCTCGAAGTCTGACTGGCCCACCATGGAACACGCCGCCGAGATGCTGGACAAGCTGGGCGTGCCTTACGAGACGAAGGTTGTCTCTGCCCACCGTACGCCGGATTTGCTGTTTGATTATGCCAAGACTGCCTCTGATCGGGGACTGAAGGTGATTATTGCCGGCGCGGGCGGTGCTGCTCACCTGCCTGGCATGGTCGCGTCACAAACGTCACTGCCAGTCCTTGGTGTTCCCGTCCAGTCCAAAGCACTCAACGGTCTTGATTCGCTGCTGTCCATCGTACAAATGCCCGGCGGCATTGCGGTTGGCACCCTGGCAATTGGTAAAGCCGGTGCCACTAACGCTGGCCTGCTGGCGGCTCAGATTATCGGTACATTCAAGGACGATGTCCGTATAGCGGTCGATGAGTTTCGCGCTACACAGACACAGACAATCCTGGATAATCCTGATCCCAGCGATCAATAATCAGGAATCGGACTTTGGTGTACGAGCGGGTGGGGGATGCTTTCCAAAACACGCTCCTTGCGGCACATCCATGTGGCGCTTGGGCTCCGCCATCCATGGCTCCGCACAGTTTTGGAAAGCATCCCCCACCCACTCCCCGAACTAATGCAGATGCCTACCAATTAAAGGCAGGAGACAACGAATGAGAATTGGTGTTTTAGGGGCCGGTCAGCTTGGCCGGATGTTGGCTCTGGCTGGCTACCCGTTGGCCAAGACGTTTGTTTTCTATGATATGTCAGGTAATCCCAGTGCCGGGCTGGGTGAAGTGATTATTGATCGAGACGGTCAATACCTGGACGACCTCATTTCCCGGGTAGATCGGGTCACCTATGAGTTCGAACACTTGCCGGTGGACGTAGCAGAGCGAATTGCCAAAGAAAAGCCGGTTCACCCCTGCCCCCGAGCGCTGCAGGTTTGCCAGAATCGAGAAGCTGAAAAGACGCTCTTTGGCGAGCTTGGCATTCCCACACCAGAATGGAGAATTGCAGACAGCGCAGAGTCATTGCAGGCCGCTGCCGAAGAACTCGGTTGCCCGGTGGTTGCCAAATCCAACACCGAAGGTTATGACGGCAAGGGACAGGCAGTTCTTCGTTCACCGGAAGACGCAGCAGAGGCCTGGAAATCCATTGGTCATCCGCGTCTGATCGTCGAGAAATTCGTCGAGTTTCGCCGCGAAGTCTCCATTATTGCCGTGCGTGCCGAGGATGGCGAACTGGCCTTCTATCCGATGGCGGAAAACGCTCATCACGAAGGCATCCTGCGTTATTCCATTGCTCCGGCACCAAAGCTGGAAAAACATGTCCAGGAAGACGCAGAACGTTACATCAAGGCGCTGCTGAACGAACTGAATTACGTCGGCGTACTAACGCTTGAACTCTTTGAAACCGCCGAAGGTCTGGTCGCCAACGAAATGGCACCGCGGGTCCACAACTCTGGGCACTGGACCATCGAGGGTGCCATGACCAGCCAGTTCGAGAACCACATCCGCGCCGTGAGCGGCCACCCCTTGGGAAGCACCGACGCTCGCGGTGTCAGCTGCATGATCAACATTATTGCCGAGCATGGCGACATTGAACGAATCCTTGAACTGCCTTACGCTCATGTACACCTCTACAATAAAGGCGAGCGCCCGGGCCGGAAACTTGGCCATGTGACCGTTCTGGCGGACAGCTACGAAGAATTGGTCTGGCGGGTAAAGAACTGCGCCCAGTTTTTACCCGGTTGTCCAGAGTTTAAAAGCACCCTGTCCGAGCAGTAGGCAGGGTGCACACAAGGGGTTGATATAACTCAAAGCGCCCCTATATTTAATAATGGCTTACATACACATAAACAGAGAGAATCAGGGAGAACGACCTCATGGCATTTGAACTTCCCGCACTGCCCTATGAAAAGAACGCACTGGAACCACACATCTCTCAGGAGACTCTTGAGTACCATTACGGCAAGCACCACAACACTTACGTAACCAAGCTCAACGGTCTGGTCGAAGGCACCGACAACGCCAACAAATCGCTCGAAGACATTATCAAGAGCGCCAGCGGCCCACTGTTCAACAACGCTGCCCAGGTCTGGAACCACACCTTTTACTGGCATTGCCTGAGCCCGAACGGTGGTGGTGAGCCTACAGGAGCAGCCAAGGACGCGATCGAAAAAGCCTTTGGTTCTTTCGAAGACTTCAAGAAAGAATTTAACGACAAGGCCGCCAACAACTTCGGTTCAGGCTGGACCTGGCTGGTGAAGAAGGCCGACGGCAGCGTTGCCATTGTTAATACCAGCAATGCCGAAACGCCGCTGACAACCGCCGACAAGCCGGTACTGACGGTCGACGTCTGGGAACACGCGTACTACATCGACTATCGCAATTCCCGTCCGAATTATCTGGAAGCGTTCTGGAAACTGGTTAACTGGGATTTCGTCAACGAAAACCTGGCATAACAGCGCTTCGGATACCTTGCAGGCCACAACCTGCACGCAAAAACGCCCGCACTTCGCGGGCGTTTTCGTATCTGTGATACAAACGATCTTACAAATTGATACACCCGTAGCCTGAATTATCTGGAAGAATTGCCGATACTGGGTACAGTAGGTAAAAACTGAACCATACTTGAAAAAGAATATGTCAGCCGAGAGCCCCTTTGCCCCAGGTGAGCGATACCGGGTCTCATTCAGTTGGAACGAATCAAACAGGCCTCCATGCAAAATTCTTATGAGGTAGAACATCGCCTGGGGTACCGGGTGCTGCGATGGGTACTCGCCGTGGCGTTAATTAGTGGGGTCATCGTCAGCACCGTGCAGGTCATCCTTGATGCCGGACGGGTATCGCAGTCTCTCGATGATCAGGCGCGGCAAACCATGGCACTGGTCAAGGACGCATCAACCCAGGCCGTTTTCAGTATCGATGCTGACCTTGCCCAACAGGTGGTCGACGGCCTCTTTGCTCAGGAAGCCATGCGTGTCGCACGCATTACCCACCCCGACGGCGAACCTCTCGGCAGCCGTAACCGCCCTTTAAAGGAAAGCGCCTCCCGCCGGATTACGGACCCGATTTTTGAATCTGAACGTTACTATCGCAAAGAGCTTTCCCGGGACACTGGCACCGGCAATGTTTACGGTTACCTTGAGCTAAAGTACGACACCGGTCCGGCTGCCCGAACCTGGCTTGAGCGCGCCTCCATCACCTTCGCCTCCGGCATCGCTATTGCCGTCATTCTCGGAATGGTGCTGTTTGTGGTTTTCCATCTACTGCTGACGCGCCCACTGCTACGAATTGTACGCTCTGTTAAACAGGTCAACCCGGATCACCCCGATGACAATCTGATTCACCTGCCTCACGGCCATCAGAAAGATGAATTGGGCCTTTGGGTCAACGCCACCAACAACCTCCTGGTTGCGATTGGCGACAGCCAGACCCGCCACCGGGAAGCAGAAGATCGTGTTACCCGGCTCTCAAGGTACGATCAGCTAACCGGCCTGCCCAGCCGAGACACCTTCATGGAGTTGCTCCAGGCCGATATTGCAGACGCCAGCGAGGACAACCTGGTCCTGTCACTGATCTGTTGTGGCATCGATGACTTCAAGTCCATCAACGAGCAGTGCGGTTTCCGCACCGGCGACATGATCCTGCAAACCGTGGCCGATCGCCTTACGCAGAAGCTCGGCGGTACGCGCTTTACCATCGCCCGACTGGGCAGCGATCAGTTTGTTGTGGTGGAGAAGGGATTGAGAGACGGATTTCAGGCGGCTGACACTGCCGACCGTATACTGGCCACCCTAAGCAGCCCGATGATCTTCGATGACCAGACCATCACCATGACCGCCACCCTCGGCATCGCCCTGTTTCCAGGAGACGCGAGTCAAGCCGACAGGTTGCTGCAAAACGCCGAACAAACCATGGCCCTGGCCAAGGAAGGCGGACACAATTATTTCCAGTTCTACGTTGCCAGCGTTGACCAGGAAATTCGTGAACGCAAACAGCTTGAGAAAGATCTCTCCATCGCGCTCCACAACCAGCAGTTCCACTTGGTTTACCAACCACAGATCAACCTGGAAACCCACCGGATTATCGGGGCGGAAGCGCTGATTCGCTGGGAACATCCAGAGAAGGGCCTTGTGCCACCGGATCACTTCATACCGGTGGCCGAGATGAACGGCAGTATCGTGGAAATCGGCCAGTGGGTTCTGGACCAGGCCTGCTGGCAGGCGGCGCGCTGGGCCAGAGACGGCATGCCCCTGCGCATTGCGATCAACCTTTCAGCGGTACAATTACGTCAGAACCACATCGTGGACGAGATTCTGGATACCCTGAAACGCCACAACATCCCCGCCGGACGTCTTGAACTGGAAGTGACCGAAACCAGTTTCATGACCAATCTGGAAGACGCCGTGAAGAAGCTGAAACGCCTGCATAAAGCGGGCATCAGCATAGCGGTGGATGATTTCGGTACCGGTTACTCTTCCCTGACCTACCTCAAGCGCATGCCGGTCCAGCATCTGAAAATCGACAAGCAGTTCATTCATGACCTGCTTGTCAACGAGGAAGACACCCGCATTGCCAACACCATCATCGACCTTGGCAAGAGTCTGAATCTGACGGTGGTGGCCGAAGGCGTTGAGACCGCTGAACAGGAATACTACCTCGCGCAGCGTGGCTGCAAACTGGCCCAGGGCTACTACTTCAGCAAGCCGCTCAAACCCCACGATTTCGAGGTATTTGTTGCTAGCTTTCACAACAAAATTGTCGAAAATAATGTCTGACCACTGAGTCACCCCACCAGGAACGCAAGGAGCCGCCCATGGGAACCACACTGATCGGCCTGATTGTTATTGCAGTCGTTGTTGTCTACATCGTGTTTATCTACAACCGCCTGGTATCCCTGAGAAACCAGTTCAAAAACGGATTTGCCCAGATTGATGTTCAACTCCAGCGCCGCCACGACCTGATTCCCAACCTGGTGGAATCGGCCAAGGCCTACCTTTCCCACGAGCGCAACACCCTTACCGAAGTGATGGAAGCCCGGAATAATGCGGTCAGCGCTCAGAAGGACGCTGCGGGCGACCCAGCAGATGGAGGCAAAATCCAGCGCCTGGGAAGCGCCGAGAACATGCTCTCTAAAGCGCTCGCCAACTTTTACGCCGTGGCGGAAAACTACCCAGAGCTTAAAGCCAACGAAACCATCCAGCAGTTGATGGAAGAGCTTTCCAGCACAGAGAACCGGGTTTCCTTTGCCCGCCAGGCCTACAACGATGGCGTCATGGGCTACAACATCTTCCGTGAACAGTTCCCCAACAACATCGTGGCCGGACTGTTCGCTTTCAAACCTTCCTCCCAGCTGGAGCTGGAATCTCCTGAGGCCCGTCAGGCGCCGAAAGTCGCCTTCTGAGGCCCGTTGCCATGGCACATCCCGGTTTTTTCCAGCGCCAGGCCAGCGCCCGTCGCAACACGGGCTTGCTGGTGGCTCTGTTTCTAGCCGCGGTCGTGATCATCACGCTCCTGGTTTGTCTGGTGGGTTATCTGGTAACCCGCAGCGAATACACCGGGCTGGCGTTTGCCGACTGGCTACTGAGCCGCCATGGGCTGTATACAGCGATAGCGGTCGTTGCCCTGATCGGTATTGGCTCTCTGATCCGCTGGGCGGACCTGTCGGGCGGTGGCGAGCGTGTTGCAAAAATGGTCGGCGCCCGTGCGATTGACCCCGCCACCAGGGACACCGACGAGCGTAGGCTTCGCAATATCGTGGAAGAAATGTCCATCGCCAGCGGCATCAGTGTGCCCGATCTTTACGTGATGGATCATGAAACCGGCATCAACGCCTTTGTGGCCGGCTATACGCCCGGCGAGGCGGTCATGGTGGTGACCCATGGGGCCCTGACACAACTCACCCGTGATGAGCTCCAGGGCGTCGTTGGTCACGAGTTCAGCCATGTTCTCAACGGCGATATGCGTCTGAACGTCCGTTTGATCGCCATCCTGGCCGGCATCCTGATGATCGGACAGATCGGCGCCTTCCTGCTCAGGGCATCCTTCTACCGCTCCCATGTATCCAGCCACTCATCCCGTGACCGTCGGGGCCAGGCTGTTTTCGGGCTGGTAGGTTTGGCGCTGCTGGTAATCGGCTATGTGGGCGTTTTCTTCGGAAGACTGATTCAGTCCGCGGTATCACGGCAACGGGAAATGCTGGCGGATGCCTCCTCGGTACAATTCACCCGTAACCCCGAAGGCATTGCCGGCGCGCTGTTCAAGATTGGCCTCAAAGGGGGCTATCTGGACACCACCAGCCATGCCAGTGACATGAACCACATGTGTTTTGGCGAAAGCGCACGCATGAAATTTGCAGCATTGCTGGCGTCCCACCCTCCGGTTCAGGAGCGTATCGAAGCCATCCAGCCGGGTATGTTTGCCCGCCTTCGCAGCAGGCTTAGAGACAGCGAACCGGGAAGTGCCCTTCGATCCATGGGCTCGCTCCAAACCTCCGAAACCAGTGCAGATACGGCCCATGGAGCGGTTTCCGGCTTCAGCGCAACCAGCCCTCGCGCCTCCACATCGCCCCTGAACACCCGGCCATCGGCAGATATCTCAACGACGGTAGGCACCGTCAACAAACGCAGCGAAGACTACGCCGTGGACCTTCTCAACCGACTGCCATCAACATTTCGCAACCTGCTTTACACCCGGGCCGGCGCCATTCAGCTGTGCTATGCGCTACTGATCTACCAGCTTCCTGAGTCATCGCAACAGAAACGACTGGCGCTGGTCACCGCCAACGCCCTCTTTGCGCCCAACGCCGACCTGTTGAACAAACTGCTGCCCGCCCTCACCTCACTGGGCGAGGCAGTACGATTCCCGGCGCTGGAACTGGCCATGCCGGCCCTGAGAAAGCTCGATCCGGATGAGCGCAACCAGTTAATGTCGTGTACGGAGGTGTTGATCAGGGCAGACAACCGACTAAGCCTCTACGAACTGGCCATGCATACCTTTCTTCGCCGCCACCTGGCGGGAGACTCGGCCCGCCCGGTTCCGGTACGCCATCGCAGCTACCGGACAGTAACCGACCAGTTGCAAGTGCTGTTCAGCCTGATGGCCCGGGCGGGTGCTCGTCAGGGCATCGACAGCCAGGGACTGTTCACTGAGGCGATGGCAGGTTTTACCGACGGACCTAAGGAGCCGGAACTTCTGGAGACGGTGTCGATCAAGCATCTGCGGGATGCGCTTTTGGTGCTGAACACCCTGTCGCCGCTGCTAAAACCGGCAATTCTCGACGCTTGCGGCCATTGCGTGCTTGCGGATGGAGAGATCAAGACCACGGAATATGAGTTGATCCGCCTGGTGGCGGATCAACTGGACTGCCCGATGCCGCCACTGGCAGCCTGAGATCAGCCCCTTGGCCGATCAGTCAGGCTGAGGCCGGAACAGCGAGTCTTTCGTTGGCGGTCTTTCCGGGTCTGGCAGGCCCAGCTTCTTGCGCACACCGAGATTGATCTCCCACAGGCTCTGGAACTTCTCATCCGTGGCGGCTACAGCATCGGCCTTGCCAAGCATGATCGTCGGGCGCAGGAATACCAGCAGGTTGCGTTTCACCCGGCGCTCGGATTCGGAGGAAAACAGACGCCCCAACACCGGGATGTCGCCCAGCAGGGGAACCTTACTCTTATTCACCTGCAAATCATCGGTTGTCAAACCACCCAGAACGATGGTTTCGCCATCATCTGCCAAGACCGTAGTCTTGATTTCACGCTTGTTGGTAATGATATCGGAGGCGGACTCCACGCTGTCACCAATATTCTCGGTGGTCTGCTCCACCACCAACCGTACAAGACCATCGGCGCTGATAGTGGGTGTCACCTTCAGGGTGAGACCGATATCGCGACGCTCAATCGTGGTAAATGGGTTGGTTGTACCGTCACCTGTGACAGTGGACTGACCGGTACGGAAAGGTACGTTCTGGCCAACGATGATTTCGGATTCCTGGTTATCCAGGGTAATGATACTGGGAGTAGACAGCAGATTTGCCGCCGCCGAGGTCGACAGAGCCTGCAGCAGCACGCCCCAGGAAACGCCGTTTTCATTCCGCTGGCCTGCGCCAATGGTAATACCGCCGGTGGCCGGTGCAATCACCGAATCAGAAAGGATCGCACCCAATACGTCGCCCAGGCTTCGGCCGACGTTGTTGAAGTTAGTGCCGGCTACTGGCGTAGACTCGCCGGATTCATCCCCCAGCGCCAACTGGACGCCCAGATCCTGCCCCAGTTCATCGCTGATTTCGACGATGGCCGCCTCAATCATTACCTGGGCACGACGAACATCCAGAGCCTTAACGATCATTTCAGCTTCTTGCATCATCGACGGTTCACCGCGTACCACAAGTGCGTTCAGACCCTCGTCAGCGAACACTGAAAAGCTCGTATTACGCCCGCTTCCGGTACTGCCGCCAGCACCACCTGAGCCCCCAGTGGATTCCTTGGCCACCTCACCCATGACACCCTTGAGAATCTCGGTAAGATTCTCCGCGTCCGCGTGGCTCAGGCGAATGACCTTGGTCGTACCGCCGGTGGCTGAGGGCTGGTCCAGCTTCCTGATCAGCTCCCTCATCTTGTCACGGAAGGTTTCATCCCCCCTGAGAATAAGCCGGTTGCTGCGCTCATCGGCCGTTACGCTGTACTTGCGGGCAGCGTTATCGCCACCACCCTGGCCCAATTCCGCCGGAGCCAGTTCCTGCAGCAACTCGACCATATCGCCCACCCAGGCCTCTTCGAGCTGGATCACCTCCACCTCGTATTTGGACGGACTGTCGAGCTCTCTCACAATCTGTTCGATGCGCTGGATATTGGAAGAGTGGTCGCTGACGATCAGGGCGTTGGCGGCCGCCACCCCCGCCAGGTGGCCATACTTGGCCACGAGCGGGCGCAGGATGGGCACCAGTTCGAGGGCATTGGCGTTATCGATCTGGATAACACGGGTAATCAGCTGCTCTGAGGGTACCTCCGTAAACCGCTCCAGCGACTCAGCGGATTGTTTGGCGTCCACCTGCTGAACCACCTTGATCACTTCCTCACCGGGAATGGCGGTGAAGCCATGCACCTGCAACACGGCCAGGAACAGGTCGTAAATCTCGTCCTTGTTCATGGGGGCACTGGACAGGACGGTCACCTTTCCCTTCACCCGTGGATCCACAACAAAGCTGTAGCCGGTGATATCGGCCACCTGGGTCACAAAGGCGCGAATGTCGGCGTCCTTGAGGTTCAGTCGCCAGGTCTCCGTTTCCTGCCCGTAAGCAACAGACATCAGGGGCATCAGCAGGGCCAGAACAAAGGCCCGGAATAATTTGGATCTGTGGTTAAGCATCTGGCGTTATTGTCCTGTATCGTTAAATCCGTTCATCGCCACTGTTCAGGTATGGCATAGCTCACGGTCAGAATGGATCCGTCCCGTTCAATTTCTATTTCCAATTGCGGCTCAGACCGCCAATTCTCAAAAAGCATCATATCCTGCTCAAGATCCCCCAGCCGCTGGCCATTGACGGCAGTGATGACGTCACCGGCCCTGAGGTTGACAGCATTGAGCATGGCATTGGAACCATCGTACACATAACCGGACGTACCTCCCTCCCCGGTCGGGCTCAGCCCGTATGGTGCAAGCGCCGCAACTCCCTGGGAATCAAGCTGTTCCCGTGCTTCACTCAGGAACTGCTCCGGCGAAGACGCCGGTTCCGCCAAATCTTCTTCCACGCCCTCAACCAGGCCAGTGGAAAGCTGTTCTTCAAACGTCAGGGTTTCGTATTGCCCATTCCTGCGAATCAGCACCCGGCCTGGTTCCACTTCCGCCAGTTCGGCGTTACCGGGCAAGACCTCACCCACACGATAGTGCTCAGTTACTCCATTGCTTCCCGCAACTATAGCACCGGAGTCCTCCGGGCGCTCTGCCACCAGCACACCTTCAAGCCTGAGGTTGAGCCTGGTTTCCGGTGCCGACCGGCGCACCACGTCTGCGACACGGGTTTGTTCTTCCGCCCTGCCAAACACCTGATGGGCCGCCAGTGGCTGTAATCGGCCGCCACCTGAAGCGCTCGCGCGGCTGTCAGAGGCGGGTGCCATGGCCACCGGGCGGTCATCCCAGGCGATGAGCCAGGTTGTCTGCGCCAGTACCAGGGCAACATAAACCACGAGGCCCGCCAGTAACAAATTGGCCAGCAACCGGGGCAGTCGCCGGCTACCGATAACAGCCGCCATTGCTGTCACAGAGCACCTCCCGGAATCAAGGGCTGCTTGACCCTGAAGACGACATCACTGGGGTTAGCAGAATCTGGCCAGGGTTGGTCGGCCAGGTCGATCATGCGTTTATAGACTCGCAACTCCATCATACCGTTCCAGCGAATCTCGGCATCCGCCGCGGGGCCATCGCCGCCCTGCTCCGAGATGACCAGCGCAACGCCATCGGCCGTACTGTCCATCGTCGCCAGCATGGGCGGGAAATCTGCCTGGCCAATATTATTCCCCATGGGCCAGGTAACCTGGCCTCCTGCCCAGCGGCCAACGCCGTCGGCCTGGGTCACGCGGTTGTCCTGCCACGACAACACCAATCGATCAATGGTGACGTCACCTTCGATGACTGCTCCACCGCTGCGTCGGATCAGGTCCTCAAATTCAGCGACTGCCAGATGGCCACTGGCGTTGAGGGTGCCTGCCCCCTGCCATCCGAGACTAACATTGCCATCCACGGAAGACTGTGACGACGACACTGAAAAATCGACGGGTAACGATAATCCAGAAACGGACGGCATGCCCAGCCGCCACTCAAGCCTCACAGGATAACCGGCGACCACCACGCCGGCAGCGCCTGACCATACCCTGCCAGACACCTGACTGACCTGGACTTCCGGCGGAAGCGCAACATAGGCAGACGCCTGATGCCAAAGCCATCCGGCCGGTACGAGAACCACCAGCGCCACCAGATAAACCAGCACACCGGCCAAGGTCAGCAGGAACACTTTGCCGGGTCTGAGAAAGGCTTTTGCTGGGGTTTCGCTCATACAGTGTCACAAAGATAAATGGCCGGTTGCCGAGTCTAGCAAAGCCATTTCGCAAGTTCATGACAAAAAAACAAAAAACCCCGCATCGGTGTGAACCAATGCGGGGTTTTCCGGGTTTATGGGGCCATTCCTCAGAAATTGAGAATTGGTCCGGGTCCGGTCGGCATTACATCATGCCGCCCATGCCTCCCATTCCGCCCATGCCACCCATGTCCGGCATACCGCCGCCGGCGCCTTCTTCTTCCGGCTCGTCCGCAATCATCGCCTCAGTGGTGATGATCAGGGAAGCCACGGAAGCAGCTGCCTGCAGCGCGGAACGGGTCACTTTGGCCGGGTCAAGGATACCCATTTCCAGCATGTCACCGAACGCTTCGGTAGAGGCGTTATAGCCATAGGCACCTTCGCCTTCCATGATCTTGTTCACAACAACGGAGGCTTCACCACCGGCGTTGGTCACGATCTGGCGCAGCGGAGCTTCCATGGCACGGCGCAGGATGTTAACGCCCGCCTTCTGCTCTTCGTTGATGGCATCAACCTTGTCCAGAGCCGCGATGGCGCGAATCAGAGTGACACCGCCGCCCGGCACAATGCCCTCTTCAACCGCAGCGCGGGTGGAGTGCAGAGCGTCTTCAACGCGGGCCTTCTTCTCTTTCATTTCCACTTCAGAACCGGCGCCAACCTTGATGACGGCTACACCGCCAGCCAGCTTGGCCACGCGCTCCTGGAGCTTTTCCTTGTCGTAGTCGGAAGAGCTGTCTTCAATCTGCTTACGGATCTGCTCAACGCGGGCTTCGATATCACCCTGAGCACCAGCACCGCCAATAATGGTGGTGTTTTCCTTGGTGACGTTGACACGCTTGGCAGTACCCAGGTCATCAATGGTGGTGTTTTCCAGAGACAGGCCGACTTCTTCGGAAATAACAGTGCCGCCAGTCAGAATAGCGATGTCCTGCAGCATTTCCTTGCGGCGGTCACCGAAGCCGGGTGCTTTTACAGCATTTACTTTCACAATGCCGCGCATATTGTTCACGACCAGGGTCGCCAACGCTTCACCTTCGATGTCTTCAGCAATAATCTGCAAAGGCTTACCAGCCTTGGCCACAGATTCCAGAACGGGCAGAAGCTCACGGATGTTGGAGATCTTCTTGTCAACCAGCAGGATGTACGGGTCATCCAGTTCGGTGGACATGTTTTCCTGGTTGTTGATGAAGTACGGAGACAGGAAGCCACGGTCAAACTGCATGCCTTCCACTACATCCAGCTCGTCTTCCAGGCCACGGCCTTCCTCAACGGTGATTACGCCTTCCTTACCCACTTTCTCCATCGCGTCTGCGATGAGCTGGCCGATGGTCTCGTCGCCGTTGGCGGAGATCGTGCCTACCTGGGCAATGTTGCGGCTGTCGTCACAGGGCTTGGACAGGTCACGGATGGCCTGTACTGCTGCGATTGTCGCCTTGTCGATGCCACGTTTGAGGTCCATCGGGTTCATGCCGGCAGTAACGGCCTTGATGCCCTCACGAACAATGGCCTGTGCCAGAACGGTCGCAGTGGTGGTGCCGTCACCGGCGGTATCGTTGGCCTGGGAAGCAACTTCCTTGACCATCTGGGCACCCATGTTCTCGAACTTGTCTTTCAGCTCGATTTCCTTGGCGACGGATACGCCGTCCTTGGTGACGGTTGGTGCGCCGAAGGACTTGTCCAGAACAACGTTGCGGCCTTTCGGGCCCAAGGTTACCTTAACTGCGTCCGCCAGGATGTTAACACCCTGAACCATGCGTTTACGGGCGCTGTCACCGAATCTAACGTCTTTTGCTGCCATGTCATCTATTCCTGTTCGTTAAACCCAATTCAATCGTTCAACCGGATTGCTGCGTAACCGAGCGTTTACTCGAGAACGCCGAAAATGTCGTTTTCGCTCATGATGAGCAGGTCTTCGCCGTCAACCTTTACGGTGTTACCGGCGTACTGGCCAAAGACCACGGTGTCACCCACCTTTACCGCCAGCGCACGGGTTTCGCCATTGTCGAGAATACGGCCATTTCCTACGGCGATAACTTCACCCTGGGACGGCTTCTCTTTGGCATTACCCGGCAGTACGATGCCACCAGCTGTTTTCTCTTCTTCTTCCTTACGGCGCACGACAACACGATCGTGTAGCGGACGAATTTTCATTGCTCGATATCTCCAATGTCAGGTTAGGTTTGGCAATGATGGTTGCGTTAAAAGCCGGGGCTTTTAACCAACTGTTTTACAGCGGTTATTAGCCCGCAGCGAACTTGTGAGACCTATGTGGGGGTGGCCGATGCGTTTTCAACACTTCCCCCGAAAAATTTTTCAGTTTTTTTTCGGACCGCCATCGCCGTGATCACTATCCTCTCGGCCTTCGGTATTCCGGTTCAGGCGATCATAGTCGCGCTCGGTTTCGTCGCGGTATTCCCCTTCAATAATGTCATCGTTCCTGTCGAAAGGATTTTGACGCCCGAACGGCCCTTCGCGGCCACCAAAGGGCCCCTGCCCCTGGAAAGGCCCCTGCTGGCCTGCGGTAAATGTGAAACCGCCGGACTGACCGGCCACCACCATCCGCTTCAGGGCCTGGGCGGCGAACCAGTGGCGGGTGCCCGGAATCAGGCAAAGGAAGCCGATGGTGTCGGTGACGAATCCCGGTGTCAGCAGCAGGGCGCCGCCCACGGCCAGAATCAGGCCTTCCGCCACTTCCTTCGCTGGCAACTCACCACTATTGAGCCTCTGATTGGCTTTCAACAAGGTGGCGAGCCCTTGCTGCCTCAGCAGCGCGGCACCAATGATGGCCGTCAAGAGGACAAGGCCAATGGTATTCAGGGCGCCAATCATGGTGCCAACTTTGATCAATATCGTCATTTCGACGATGGGCATGACAATGAATAAAAACAGAAAAATGCCCAAGGGAGCCTCCGTGGATGAGCGTTGGTCTGGTTGCTGCGACCGTAAAAACCTCTGATATACTCGCCGCTTCCGCTAATGCTTAACCTTAGGGCAAAACATGAAACTTCAAGATTCCGTGATCGCAATTACTGGCGGCGGCCAGGGTTTGGGCCGAGCCATGGCTGAGTATCTGGCAGCCAAAGGGGCTCGTCTGGCGCTGATTGATCTGATGCCGGAGAAGCTGGAAGAGGCTGCAGCCGCCTGTAAGAAAGCCGGTGGCGATGCCAGAACCTATATCTGCAATGTTGCCAAGGAAGACGATGTCGAGAAGACATTTGAGGCTATCGTAGCGGATTTTGGTCAGCTTAACGGGTTGATTAACAACGCTGGCATCCTTCGGGATGGGCTGATGGTGAAGGTTAAGGACGGCCAGGTTGAGAAGCGCATGGAGCTGTCGCAGTGGCAGTCGGTGATTGATGTGAATCTGACGGGGGTTTTCCTGTGCGGCCGTGAGGCGTCTACGCAGATGATCAAGAATGGCGATCAGGGTGCGATTATCAACATTGCGTCGATTTCCCGTGCGGGGAATATGGGCCAGAGCAATTATTCTGCCGCCAAGGCGGGGGTTTCGGCGTTGGTGCCGGTGTGGGCCAAGGAGCTTGCCCGTTATGGCATTCGGTGCATGGGGATTGCGCCTGGCTTTATCGAGACCGAGATGACGGCTTCGATGAAACCGGAGGCCCTTGAGAAGATGACCGCTGGTATTCCTTTGAAGCGTATGGGCAAGCCGGAGGAGATTGCGTCGGCGGCGGCGTTTATTTTTGAGAATGACTATATGTCGGGGCGGATGATTGAGGTTGATGGGGCGCTTCGGCTGTAGGTTTTGAGCTTTGCTCCTCTCTGCTACCTAGCCTGAAGGGTTTGGGGGCTGGCTAGGGGGTGGTGCCCGACTGTACTCCGATGTATATCAACCCAATAAACTACGGGCGCCAGCCGAACTGCTTCATTGATATTCGTCCATCTACAACGACGACTCCTTCCTCCCGCAAGCTCTGGGCTTGCGTCTCAAAAGCCTCGCTGCCGATGGGGAATGCGATCTGGCCATTGCTTCTGATCACGCGATACCAGGGAATGGCGTGCCCTTCTGGGAGTTTTCCCAAAGCTTTACCAATATACCGGGCCTGCCGGCCCAGGCCGGCCATATCTGCGATCTGGCCGTAGCTGGCTACCCAGATTTTCTGGTCTTTGGTGGGTTCGGTCATGATGACTCGGCCGTCTCGTTGCGAGGCGCCAAGGCGTCCAGGCGCTCGCCTTTTCGCATCATGTAGATGGCGAGCAGTATGGCGGGGACGCCCATCAGCCCGGCCAGCAGGAAGAATTCCGCGTACCCATAACCGGCCACGACAATGCCGGAAAAGCCACCGAGGAATTTTCCGGGCAACGTCATCAAGGAACTGAACAGAGCGTACTGCGTGGCAGTGAACGAAGCACTGGTCATGCTGGATAGCCAAGCTATCAGGGCCACGTTGGCGATGCCGCCGCTGAGGTTGTCAGCACTGACCACGAGCGCCAGGGTGCCCAGGTCCGGGGGGTACTGAGCGAGTACCACGAACAGCAAGTTGGTCGCGGCGGTCATGACGGCGCCGGTCAGCAGCATGCGGCGAACGCCATAACGCACAACGAGCACGCCACCCAGAAGCGACCCAGCGATTGTCATGAAGAAGCCGAAGACTTTGGTAACGTCCGCCACTTCGGTCTTGGAGAAGCCCATGAAATCGAGGTAGAACGGATTGGCCATCACGCCCATGGCGATGTCCGATATTCGGTAGACCGCCACGGTGATCAGAATCAGGATGGCCAGTTCCCGGTAGCGCCGGAAAAAATCCAGGAACGGCCCGGCGACCGCCGCGTAAAACCACCCGACAAACCTCGCCAGGCGTGGGTTCAGGTGGGCGCGCTTCGCCGCTTCCTGCTCAATTTTTCCGGCAATGTCCTGCGCAGCGGCAAAGTGATTGACCTCAGGCTCCCTTACGATGAGCACGGTGGCCATGCCCACACCAACCAGCAAAGCCATCACCTCGTAAGACACCTGCCAGGACCAGAACTCTGCCAAGTACAAAGCTCCCGCACCAGCCACCAACAATGCCAACCGGTAGCCGAAGATATAGGTAGCTGCCAATGCCGCTTGGAGCCGCTCTTCGGCAATTTCAATCCGATAGGCATCAATGGCCACATCTTGCGTGGCGGAGGAAAAGGCCACCAGCAGTCCGCACCAGGCCATCATCTCAGGCGCTGCCGTGGCGTCCACGTGAGCCATCAGATAAAGGCCGCTGGCAATGCCCGTCTGGGCGAGCAAAATCCAGCTTCGGCGTTTTCCCAACAGTCTGTCGAGAATCGGTAACTTCAGCCGGTCGACAATTGGTGCCCAGAACACCTTGATGGAGTAGGTAATCCCAAGCCAGCTGAAGAACCCAATGGTCGCGGTCTCCACACCGACATCCGCAAGCCTTGCGTTCAGAGTGGAGAACACCAGCAGGAACGGCAGCCCCGCCGAGAAGCCCAGAAACAGAAGCGCAATAACCTGCCACCGGGTGTAGGTGTCGAGTGTTTCTTTCAGCAGGGTCCGGTTCAAGCCGTATAAAATGGTGCTGCTCCCCGATCAGTCGCGGAAGTTGTTGAACTGGAGAGGAATATCGAGCTCGGCTTCCTTCAAAAGGGCAATGGCTGTCTGCAGGTCATCACGTTTTTTCCCTTTCACCCGCACTTTGTCACCTTCGATGCTGGCCTGGACCTTGAGCTTACCGTCCTTGATCATCTTGACGATCTTCTTGGCCATGTCGGTTTCGATTCCCTGCTTCAATTGCAGATGCTGCTTGACCAGTTTGCCGGCTTTGCTTTCTCCGTCTTCGGATAGCGCCCGGGAATCGATATTGCGCTTGGCGAAGGCCATGCGCAGCATGTCCATCAACTGCTCCAACTGGAATTCCTGTTCGGCGCTGATGGTGATGCCTTTGTCGTCCAGTTCGATGTCCGCGTCCACGTTCTTGAAGTCCCAGCGATTGCCCAGCTCGCGCTTGGCCTGGTCCACGGCGTTGGTGACTTCGTGCATGTCGATTTCAGAAACGATGTCAAAAGAAGGCATGATGTGTTCTCACTTTTTACAATTATCCACGTCAGGGCACGTACAAAACGCTATACTGGTGCCCTTCTGGTTGCGCAAGGTGCCAAAGCATACCAAGACCGGGCCGGCACCGCATCTGACAATGGACTGGTGAGTAGTAGTTAACAATGCCAAATCTTGATCTTCCCATCCTCGTGGTAGACGATGCCAAATTCAGCAGTATGGTGGTGGGCCGAACCCTCCGCAATGCAGGGTACCGCGACGTACGAATCGCCAACAATGCCCCTGCCGCGCTTGAGTTTATTGACCAACGCCCGGTCAGTGTGCTGATTGCCGACTGGTTGATGCCGGAGATGGACGGGCTGGAGCTGACCGATCAGGTCCGCCAGCAGGATGAGCAGAACAACCACTACACCTACGTGATCCTGCTCACCGCCCGGGAGAGCGTGGAGGCCCTGTCAGAAGCATTCGACCGGGGCGTCGACGATTTCATCTATAAATCGGACATGACCAAGCAGCTGATTCCAAGGATTTTCGCGGCCGACCGCATGGCAGACCGCCAGAACACCCTGCTGCGCGCCAATTCCCTGTTGATCGAGAACAACCGCGAACTGGAAAGCAGCAACATCATTGATCTTGAAACGGGCCTCTGCAACAACCGTTATGCCCGGAATAAGCTGGGCAAATGCCTGCGGCAGGCGGAATCCCGAGGCGGTGCTTCTGCCTATGTGCTGTGCGGCATTCGCAACTGGCAGGAACTCAAGCGTAAGCACGCTCCCTCGGTGATGAGTGAGCTGGCCGTTGGCATCGCCCGCCGCCTGAGCCACCTGATCCGGCCCATGGACTCCCTGTGCCGCGTGGGCGACAACCAGTACGCGATTATCGCTCACTTCCCAAACAGCGATCATTGCTCCACAACAGCTTTTCGCCGCGTATTCGACGGCATTAACCACAAAGCTCTGAAAACCACGGCGGGTTACATCTCGGTTGAGGCAGGCATGGTGCTTTGCAGGGCGGATGCCCAAAACGGCACCCCCTCGGTTCAGGAGATGGAGCGTGCAGCAGTTCAAGGCTTGGTAGATGCCTATGAGACCCGGCGGTTTACCGAGACCAGGCCAGAGCTTGAGAAAGCCTGAAGGAAGAGTGTCGGATTACGCTACGTAACACTGCGACACACATCACAAACAGACTTCCATGAGCGAAAGCCCTATTCTGAAATTGTGGATTTAAGCAGTATCCCCCATGGCGGAGGAGCCGAGTAGTACCTCCGCCGCCAAATGGGGAAAGTCCGCAGAATTAACGAATTTTTCAGGCACTTTCGTTCTTTCCTTGTTTTTAAGCCAGCTTCTTAGCTGGCTTTTTTCTTTTCTGCTTCCGTTATACTGATGGCAACAATAACCCCAAGACGTTGCCGTAATCATGAAGACCCTCGGAACCGCCTCCGTAGCAGCCCTCAGACAATACGTCCGCACCGCCGATGCACAGGGCCTGGATACCTCCGCACTGTTCACCAAAGCAGAGCTTGATTCATCGGTTCTTCAAACCGACGACGAGCGCATAAACGGCGAACAGTTCCAGGCGTTCATACGGATTGTTTGCGAGGAAAGTCGCAATCCCATCCTCGGCCTGGAAACAGGCGACTTCGTACAACCGGGGTCCTACAGCGTTCTCGGGTATATCACCATGAGTTCCGCCACGCTGGGTGAGGCCGTGGCACGCATTGCCCCGTTCGAAAAACTGGTCGGCGACATGGGCACCACGCAAATTGCAGGTAGCGGCGATCACATCAAACTGATCTGGTCCTGCAACTACACCGACCCGGTCGTCCGCCCCCACATGGTGGACAACGTCTTCGCCTCCTGGATCAACTACGCCCGCTGGCTGGCCGACAACAACACCGCCTCACCAGTGGAAGTGCACCTGAAACACCCATCACCCGGCCCGGAACTGGAAAGCGCCTACACCGAACGCTGGGGCTGCTCCGTCAGGTTTGAGTCTGATGAAGATGCCATTGTCTTGCACAAAGACTTACTGAGCACACCCTTGCGGCAGCCAGATCCGCTACTCCGCAAAACCCTGGAAGCCCACGCCCTAAGCCAACTGGCCACCCTGGAAACCGACACTGCCCTCACCAACCGGGTTAAACACAGCATTCGCAAACAGTTGATGCACGGCATCACCCGCCAGGACATGGTCGCAGACCATCTGGGCATGAGGGGTTTCGTATCAGCAGTTGCTGGACGAGGTAAGGCAGGCAATGGCGGAAGATTTTCTGGCCAACAGCGACTTGGGGATCCCCGAAATTGCACTCAGGCTGGGATACAGCGAAACAACGTCATTTCACAGAAAATTCAAAGCGGAAACGGGGAAGACGCCCGGAGAGTTCCGGGCGTCACGGGAGGCCAGTTAAAGCTTGCGACCTTTGCCAGCGGCGATACGCAGGCGCAAGGCATTCAGCTTGATAAAGCCTTCCGCATCCTTCTGATCGTAGGCGCCCTGGTCTTCCTCGAAGGTCGCAATCTTCTCATCGAACAGCGAATCCTCAGACTTACGCCCAACCACATCCACGTTGCCCTTGTAGAGCTTCAGACGCACGGTACCGTTTACATAGGTCTGAGTCTGGTCAATCAGCGCCTGCAGCGCTTCCCGCTCAGGAGACCACCAGTATCCGTTGTAAATCACCTCCGCATAACGCGGCATGATGCTGTCCTTCAGATGCGCAACTTCGCGGTCCAGGGTAATGGACTCAATGGCACGGTGGGCGCGCAGCATGATGGTGCCGCCCGGAGTTTCGTAACACCCCCGAGACTTCATGCCCACATAACGGTTCTCAACAATGTCCAGGCGCCCAATGCCGTTCTCGCCCGCAACCTTGTTCAGATGCTCAAGCACCTCGTGAGGCTTCATGGCCTGACCATCGATGGCGACAATATCGCCTTTCTCATAGGTCACTTCGATGTAGGAGGGCGTGTCAGGAGCTGCTTCCGGAGACACACTCCAGCGCCACATATCTTCCTCGGCTTCCGCCCAGGGATCCTCCAGGTTGATGCCTTCATAAGAGATATGCAGCAAGTTGGCATCCATGGAATACGGGCTCTTGCCCTTCTTCTTCTCCACCGGAATGTTGCGCTCGTCGCAGTAAGCCAACAATTTTTCACGGGAATTCAGATCCCACTCGCGCCAGGGGGCAATTACCTTCACACCCGGCTTCAGCGCATAGGCACCTAATTCGAAACGAACCTGATCGTTGCCTTTGCCAGTGGCACCGTGGGAAATCGCGTCCGCACCGGTTTCGTTGGCAATCTCAATCAAACGACGGGAGATCAGCGGGCGTGCGATGGAGGTACCCAGCAGGTACTCTCCTTCGTAGATGGTGTTGGCGCGGAACATCGGGAACACGTAGTCACGAACGAATTCCTCGCGCAGATCCTCAATGTAGATTTCCTTTACGCCCAGCGCTTTCGCTTTCGCGCGCGCCGGTTCCACTTCCTCGCCCTGGCCGATGTCGGCAGTGAACGTCACCACCTCACATTCATAGGTATCCTGCAACCAGCGAACGATTACCGAGGTATCCAGGCCACCGGAATACGCCAGAACCACCTTTTTAATATCAGACATGCCCTTGCTCCAGACTGAACAGAATGGATGTATCAAAAAGAATGGCTATTGGGGGTATACGGGCGGCCTTGTTAACGACCGCAGATGCCACCTGCAGGACACCAGGTGGCATCTTGGATATAACGCACGATTTTCAGACCAGAACGTCGTATTCAGACAGCCTGCTGTTGCTTGGAAGTGGCCTCTTCGCGAATGCCATCCCATCCATCCTTGATTGAACGCAGAAGGTCCGCCACTTCATCAAGCTTAGCAACGTCATTCTTGGCGTTCGCTTCAAAAAGGGTCCGCTCCATGTAGTCATAAAGCGATTCCAGGCGTACGGCCAGATCACCGCCCTTCTCGAAATCCAGGAAGCCACGGAGACCACCGATGATTTCAATCGCTTTGGAAATCAGCCGGCCTTTGCCCTCAAAATCCTTCGCCTGCATTCTGGCCTTAGCCATGTTAATGCGCTCCAACGCTCCGTTGTATAGAAGCTGGATCAGCTTGTGAGGATCGGCATCGGTAATGCTGGTTTGGGCGTTTACGCGTTGGTAAGCCTGTAAACCGTTCATAAGTGACCTCTTTATTCGCTCTTCAAGCAATAAACATCAATTGTTATTGCGATTATTCTGTGGCGCCAGCGCAGCGAGCTGCTGACTCACAAAGTCCTGCGTACTGTTCAGTTGCGAGATCAGTGAATCTGCAGCTGTGAATTGACTCACCAGGCGCTCTCGATAGGCTGTAATTCTCTCTTCCAGCCGAATCTGATTTTCCTGAATTCGCTCCAGGTCGCGGTTCAGGCTCTCGGTTCTGGTATCAATTGCACCATCGGCACCGACAAAGTTGGTGATCAGATCAACCGTACGTTCGCCAACACCTTCAATAAACTGTATCGAGCCTCGACTTCCAGTCTGCTCGCCCAATATTTGAATCTGAAGACCGGACGCTGCACCGCTGTTTTCACCCAGAAACAGCGTTTGTCCTTCTCCCTCAGCCGTTCTTCCGTCAATGGTACCCGCAACATCGAGGCCATCCGTGCTTGTGGCCGCATCCAATCCAAACGTAGCCGCGCTTTCAGCAGACGACAAGGTGACCGAAGACTCGCTGCCGTAGGTAGAGGAAGAGAAAACCAGCTCACCCCCTGCTCCCAGGCTCACCTGAACGGATCCCTCTGACGCGTTCAGCGCGTTGTTGCTATTAAGCTGAGCCTGAATCTCGTCAACCAGATCCTGTGCACTGTTGTAAGTCTGCTGTGTAAGTTGAAGGTTAACGGAGGTATCACCGTTAACCAGCAGTGAAAGTTCATCATTTGTTCCGTCAATCGTAACGGGAAAAGTGGCCGCAGCATTCCCGGCGAGCGTGCCTTGGGTCGCAGCCTGGGTCACGTTGATATCATAGGTTCCAGGTTCGGTGTTTACACCACTGCGAACAAACTCCACCTGGCTGTCCGTAGCCCTGCCCTGTTCGGCAAACAAGGCCGTGACATCATCCGGATTGGCCTTTAACTGCTCCATGAACTCTTCGCGGTCAAATTCCAGAGAACCAGTCTCGAAATTTGTGGTAATACCCACATCCGCCAGGCTTCGGACACTTGCATCTTCAAGACCGGGAACAACGCGGGTCAGCACTTGGCGGAGTTGATTCTGAATACCCCGAATAACGCTATCGCCCGTCAGGAGGCTTCCGCTACCGCTCTCTGCATTGAATCCTGCCAGAGCATCAATGGTTTCCTGCAGGCCATTAAATTTCTCGACAAAGCCCTGAACACGGTCTGCTACAGCTCCGAGATCCTGTTCAACCTTTACCGTGGACGTACCAGTGGCCGTCAGATCAAATGTCAAACCGTCAATGACGTTCTCAAAACTATTGGTAGAACGGGTAACCTCGACGCCATTAATACTCATCACGGCGTCCGACGCAGCGATTGTCTCATTGAGGCCAGCGTCTGCATCCATTGATGCATTAAACGCAAAGCGGGAAAGCCCCTGGGCATCGGTATCCGTTCCGGCGCTGTCGCCCGATACGGAAATGCTAACGGCGTTTGCCGTACCGGTTTCGTCTGCCGATAGCACAAGTTGAAAGCCACTACCGGTATCGATTACGCCTGCTGACACCCCTGCATCGGAATCGTTGATCGCGTTTGCCAGGCCCTGCAACGTATCGTTACTGCTATCTATGACAATGTTGGTGGTTTTGTCACCGACGGAAAGCGTCATTGTTCCCTGGCCAACACTGGTCTTGTCCCGATCCGCAAATACGTCACGCGATGCAAGCGCCTGAGCACTGGCGAGACTTGTCACATCGACACTATAAGTACCGCGGTTAGCCTTGGAACTATCCACAGACACAGCAATGTCTTCGTTGGACGACGTTGCAGAAAAGGCTTTGAGATTATCTGGCGCACTCAGCTGCCGCATTGGAAGACGCAACTCTGTCACTGCGCTGCGCAACGTGCCGTAGGCAGAAATCAGCGCCTGGGTGCGTTCGGTTTTCTGCGCCAATCGCTTTTCCGTCGGTGCCCGCTCTGCTTGCACCAACTGATCGACCAGCTCGGAGGTCAGAACACCAGACCCGATACCCAACGATGATATATTTGCCATAGTATGTGCCTCCTCAGGAGGGCAATTTCCAATGCTATTCCATATATCGGCCTAAAGCGGCAAAACTTTGCCTTTTCTTCCGACCAATTTGTAACCACATGTAAGCAAAACACCGCCGGCCCCTTTCGGGTGCGGCGGTGCTGAACAACCGTTTTCAACGTCAGGCCAAGAGCGGCAAACGCCTATACCTTCGTGTTGAATAACGTCAGCGGTTCATCCTGCTGCAAGTTTTCTGCCAACCTCAACGCAACCTCATCCGGAATTTGCCGGATAACCTCCTGGGTGGACTGATCGACAACTTTGACGATCGTTTGCCCCCGCTCGTTATCCACTTCAAACTGTAAATCCCTCTGGACCGTCTGAACAAAATCGTTCAGCTGAGACACCGCATCATCCAATTTCTCTTTCTGTGCCTCACTGCGCCTTTCGAGCCTCTCGGCTTTCGAAAGTTCCTGAGCCCCGGATAACATCTCCGGACGCTCAGCAAGACCAGGTGATGAAGGTGCAGTCAGGGCGGAGGCATTCCTGCCTTCGGCCTGAGATGACGAAATTGCCCGAGCCGGAGCTTGCTCGCTGGAACGAATCAGCTTCAAATCCGGGCCATTCAGGTTAACGCCATTCATAGCTCACCTCGCTATCCTCATACAGCAGTAAACCGGGGCCCAAAGGCCCCGGCCTTGCCGTTATGCCCCTGTTACTGCAGGAGGGACAGAACCTGCTGCGGGCGGGCATTCGCCTGCGCCAGTACAGAGATACCAGCCTGCTGGAGAACCTGCGCCTTGGACAGCTTAGCAGTTTCAGATGCGAAGTCTGCATCCAGAATCCGGCTGTTAGCGGCCGACAGGTTTTCGGCAGTTGTGCTCAGGTTGGCGATTGTGGATTCAAACCGGTTCTGGGCAGCACCCAGGTCGGCGCGGATACCACTGATCTGCTCAAGAGCCGCATCTGCAATCTCGATTGCGCTGTTAGCGCCTGCAACAGTACCGATGTCGATAGAAGACACTGACTGGAGGTTAGAACCAACCACGGTGTCTGCTGCAACGTTCAGAATGCTACCAGCGGTTTCGGCAACCGAGGAACTGACTGAGAACGCACCGGATGAAGCGAACTCAACAGAACCAGAAGCAATCGTGCTGTCAGTGCTGCCAGCGGTCAAAGTAACCGCACTTGGATCACCACTGCCCTGCAGCGTGGCGGTACCGGTAGCGTTACCTGAGTTGGCAAAGTCCTGCAGACGGATGTCTTTACCATCAGCCTGGGTCAGTGTGATTTCGCCACCGTTTGCTTCAGCCGTAACACCAGTGGTGCCTGAGGTATCGTTGATCGCTTTGGCCAGCGCACCCAGGTCAGTGGTAGTTACCGCTGCGGAGATGGTCGCTGTGTCGCCACCACTACCAAGCGTGAAGGAAACCGTACCATCATCAGACAAACCAGCGAGGGTTGCCGTGGTCGATGCAGTGGCCGTTACACCAGTCGTGCCGGTTTCAGCGTTAACAGCAGCCGCAATCGCTTCTGCAGTATCGCCCTGGGTAATACCAATGACCTCAGAGCCTTCAGTTCCAGAAACGGTGATGTTCTGTGTAGCAATGGTGTTGTTGGCAACCGTTGCCACATCAGCCGCAGCTACCGCAACAGAACCTGTGCCCTGGCTGACAGTGGTATCACTTTCACCGGATACGGTGTTGTTACCAAGGTCGGCACCACGAGCACCGGTCACGGATACTGAGATGGTCTGGTTAGCGTTGGCACCAACCTGGAATGACTGAGCAGTGAAGCTGCCATCCAGAAGGTTGAGGCCGTTGAACTGGGTAGTACCGGCAATACGATCAAGCTCTTGCTTCAACTGGTTTACTTCGCCCTGAAGTGCAGAGCGGTCAGAAGAAGAGTTGGTAGAGTTGGCCGACTGAACAGACAGCTCACGGATACGCTGCAGGATGTTGGTGGTTTCTTCCAGAGCACCTTCAGCAGTCTGAGCCAGAGAAATACCGTCGTTGGCGTTACGCTGCGCAACGTTCAGACCAGAGATCTGGGACTGGAAACGGGTCGAAATTGCAAGGCCAGCAGCATCGTCCTTGGCGGAGTTGATGCGCAGACCGGAAGACAGACGCTCCAGAGCTTGGTTAGAAAGCTCCTGGGATTTGTTCAGCTGGTTCTGAGCTGACAGTGACGCAACGTTAGTGTTAATACCGAGAGCCATATTGCTTCTCCTTCGACATATGTCGTTATTTCATGGAAAAGGAATGGCGCCCATTTTCAGTTTGGGAGCGCCTCCCTGTTATTGCGCTTAACGGCGCCCCCGTCCGTACCTTTAGAAAAAATTGACGGTATTTTGTAAGGGAATGTAAAAGCGGCAATAGTCTTCCTTATACCGCTATATGTTGACGATTGGACTCGTGCCCTAAACATCAAAAACGACCAATAAAACCAACACTAATCAATACCTTAAAAACAAAACTCCGAAACTGGCACAACCTTCGCTTCCCTTCCTGCAAAACGGCAATTAAATGAACTTCCGCCGGCAAGGCGTCCATTTTGATCGGGCACCGGGTTACCGGCATCTCTGAGCAGGGAGAAATGTTATGCCTCAGATCATCAACACCAATATCGCGTCGCTGAATGCTCAGCGAAACCTGAACACTTCACAGGAAGACTCCAACGTTGCCCTGCAGCGGCTGTCATCCGGCCTGCGCATCAACTCCGCCAAGGACGATGCCGCCGGGCTTGCCATCTCTGAGCGATTCACATCGCAGATCAAAGGCCTCAACCAGGCCATTCGAAACGCCAACGACGGTATTTCTCTGGCTCAGACTGCTGAAGGCGCGCTGGGCGAATCCGGGAACATCCTGCAGCGCATTCGGGAACTGGCGGTACAATCCGCCAACGCAACGAACTCCGCATCTGACAGGAAGGCCCTGCAGTCCGAAGTAAACCAGCTAAAAGGCGAGCTGGAGCGCATTGCCACCACCACCGAGTTCAACGGACTGAAACTCCTGGACGGCACCTTCCAGGCCCAAAAATTCCAGGCTGGCGCCAATGAAAACCAGAGCATCGCCGTTTCCATCGAAGGCGCCCGAACCGCCGACCTGGCCAACAACACGCTCGACGCGGCCAACGCAACCCTGAACCAGGGCACCGGTTCAACAACGGCAGCGAATGCGACGTTACCCGCACAAAACACGATCGCCACGCAGAATCTCACCATTTCCAGCTCGCTGGACAGCCAGGTGGTGCCCATTACAGCAGGTGACACGGCAGAAGACATCGCCGCAGCCATCAACGACATTGGTGCCACGACGGGTGTGAACGCGACGGCAAGAACATCGGCGACCCTGAGCAACACCGCTACCACGCCAATCGCCGTGCCTCAAACCGTGTCGCTCACCCTTTCCAATGGGAGCAGCTCAGCGACCATTTCCGCGCAGATCACCGATGCAAACGACCTCTCAGCGATTGCACGTGAGGTGAACGCCGCGTCTGGCAAGACCGGCATTACCGCGGAAGTTGCTAACGACGGCAGTATCACGCTGATTCAGGAACAGGGTAAAGACATCACTATCGAAGACTTTACCGCTGCCGGCTCTCAACAGTTGGCGGTACAGGGTAGCGGCGACCCGAGCGCCATCGAACTGACAAGTGGTGGAGCTAATGCCACACGGGTTGCCGGCGAATTGACGCTGGACTCGTCCGTTAGCTTCGCCGCGACGTCTGACGCCACCCTGGCCGCAGGCAGCGTCCTGAACAGTGCGCAGAATACCGCCGCCGGCTCTACGCCTGAAGAAGTGGCAGGTATCGATATAAGCACCGTTGACGGCGCAACCAGCGCACTCGCAGTTGTGGACGCGGCATTGGAAACCATCAGTGGCATTCGTGCCGACCTGGGCGCTGCCCAGAATCGACTCGAGTCGACCATTGCCAACCTGAGCACGACCTCTGAGAACCTGTCGGCCGCGCGCTCACGGATTCGTGATGCAGACTTTGCCGCTGAATCCGCAGAACTCGCCCGCACCCAGGTGCTGCAGCAGGCCGGCTTGTCGGTATTGGCCCAGGCCAACGCAAGGCCACAGCAGGTTCTGCAGTTGCTGCAGGGTTAATCGGGTTTCGTCACAGAGTCAAAGGGGTAGCCCCATGCAAGCACAGCACAACATCCATGCCACAGACGCACAAAAAGCCCACATTGCGCGGCTACTGCTGCAGGCAAACCTGGCTTATGCCGAGTCAAACAGCCCGACATCGCTGGTTCAGCGTCTCAAGGCGCGGCAGGAATGCCGTGACTACCTGAATGAGGTTCTGGCGCAGGAACCCGGTAACGCAGGCGCGCTGGGCTTGATGGGGCGTGTGGAAATGGACGAAGGGGCACTTGATAAGGCACACACCCTGTTCACGGACAGCCTGAGCCATGACCCGGCACAGCCCCAGCAGTTCACCAACCTGGGCTACTGGGCAATCAAGTCCGAGCGCCCGGCCCTGGCGGAGCAGTATTTCATCCAGGCCCTGGAAATGGACCGGCAATCCGCCGCCGCTTTCGGCGGAGTCGCCCATGCCAAGCGCCTGCAGGGCCAGTTCGACGTAGCCTATCTGCACTACCGCAAGCTGCTGGAAATGGGCCTGGAATGGCCGTCTATCTATAGTGGCATGCTGACCTGTGCGGAGCATCTGGATGTGAACAGGGCTGACACCAAATTGGCCCGCGACGCTATCCTTCTGCTGCGACATGACGGCCTGCCCCACCAGGAAATCGGCCGTTTCGTAGGCGCCATCATCCGCCAGCAATACGATCTGGAAAACCCGAATGCTCAAGTGGCTCTGGACGCCGCCAGCGAGGACGAACTGCTGATCCTGGCACTGGAAAAAACCCTGATGCCAGACCCAGCCGTGGAAGAGCTGGCCACCCTGCTGCGCCGGGCGATTATCGCGGAAGTCGCACAGACTGTTGAACTGCGGGACGAACTTCAACCGCTGGCGCTGGCCCTGGCGGTCTACGCCGATCGCACCGGTTACGCCCTGACCGCGGAGGACGACGAAGAACGGCTGGCCTCAGCCATCAACGACAGCATTTGCGCCCAACTTGCCATGGGCGAGCAACAGGATGGCATGATCGGTTCGCTGATCATCAGTGCCATGTACGGCGCTCTGTTCCATCAGAAGTATGCTGTACACCTTGGCCGCTGGAACCTGGTGGACTGGCCGGTTGCCATGCAGGGGATGATGGCCGCGAGCTACTATAACCGCGCGTCGGAAGAGGCCATCAAACAGAATTTCGACGAGAAATCAGCCGAGCTTTGTCTGGAGAAAACCGATGTGCCCCAGGCCTGGCCCAACTGGTCGAAACTTGCCTATCGCTCCGAAACCAGCCTGAAAGCCATAATGGCGACCGAGCTGGGCATGAGTACCGAGCAACTGCCGGAAACGATCCGAATCATGGTGTGTGGCGCCCAGTCCGGCCAGCGCGCCATGGAACTGGCGCACTACCTGAAAGACGTGGAAGTGATCGCCGTGGATGAATCCCTGGCCAACGTTGCCAAGGCAACGCGACTCGCGGGCGAGATGGGCATCAGCAACATCGTGTTCTGGCCCTGGTCCATCGCCCAGCAATTCGTCGCCGATGACCACAAGGTGCACTGGATCGAAATCGGGCGCCTGCCGTCAACAAGCATGACCGACGTGTCCCTCGCAGCCCTGGTGAGTTCAGCGACCGGCAACGGTGCTGTTGTCCATATGCACACCGCCGTCAACGAACAGACCGATGGCGACAGACAGGTCCGCCGCCTGATCTCCCAACACGACCTCAAACCGACACGCACGGCACTGCGTCAACTCCGACGGATGGTACTGACCAATCGGCAGGATCCGATGTGGCAATCCCTAATTGCCGAAACCGACTTCTACGGCCTGGGTGGATGCCGCGACCGTTGGTTCAGTGAGCAGGATTCCAGGCAGCTAAAAGAGCTGATGGCGCTGCTCAGCAACGAAGTAGACTGGAAACTGGTAAAAGCCCGGGACACCGACGGCCACAGCCTCGCCACCAAGCCTGTACAGAAACAGATCCAGGCTGAGGCCCTGGGAAGCGAGGTGCAAAGCTTGATGGGTCAAGGCCTGTCCGTGTACTTCCAGCGCCGGCGCTAGACGTAAGGAATCAGGGATTCACCATAGAGGTGAAGCTCTTCCAGAACATGCCGCTTTTCCGGCGTAAGCTCCGGATCAGCGGCAAGATTCTGCAAAATCTTGAAGAACTCCTCCAGAGACCGCCACCCTTTCTTGGGCTGCATCAGCCGCTGCTGACGAAAGACTTCCCACTTCTCCTGCTCTTCGGATATCAGCGTATTGGGGTAATTCCTGGCGCGATAGCGAAACACCATTTCTTCCAGACGACCATCGTCAAACCGTACTTCCTGCTCTCCCAAGGTTTCTACCGGCTGTTGCAATAGCCAGTTGAGCTTCTCGCGGTCGGTTTTGCTGATAAAACCGCCAGCGTAAAGCTGTTCGTCCGGATCCGTCAGGTCACCTTCATGGGGGTGATCGAAGGCCTGGGCGATTCGGGCTGGCAGATCCGGCGCCTTGCGCAAAATGGCCAGGTGCTCACGCAGCTTGTCGCCGTCCAGTTCCAGCTCGGCAAGCCGCTCCTCAGAGAGGGATTTCAGCATGGTGGCGGGGGCCAGTACCGGGCACTTGTTCAGTTGCACGCCTTTGAGTGGAAAACGGCTGGTGCCCTCCCCTAACTCCGCCTGGGAAGTAAATACCCGCTCACGGATCTGCTCAGGCGTAGCGTGAATCAACTCGCTTGGGTCTTCGCGCAGGTCGTACACGATCACCAGGTTCTTGTTGGTGGGGTGATCAGCCAATGGCGCCACCATTGCGCAGCAACCACGGGTGGCCGGGTACTTTGCGGAAACGTGGAACACTGGCTTCATACTGGCAGTATCCAGCATGGCGCGGGCGGAGTGCTTGTCCTTGTTTTGCAGCACAAACTCAAACAGCTTGGGCTGCTTCTCCTTGATCAGCTTTGCCACTGCAATCGTGGCCTCCACATCCGACATGGCATCGTGAGCGGCTTCGTGGGCGATGCCGTTGGCGACGGTGAGTTCTTCCAACCTGAAACTGGGGCTGCCGTCTTCCTTCTTTGGCCATTGAATACCCTCTGGTCGCAACGCGTAGGTCAGGCGCACCATGTCGATGATATCCCAGCGGGAATTGCCGTTCTGCCATTCTCTGGCATAAGGGTCACGAAGGTTACGGTACAGGGTATGGCGGGACACTTCGTCATCGAAGCGCAGGCTATTGTAACCCACGGCGCAAGTGCCGGGCTGGCTGAAGGCCTCGTTGATCTGTGCGATAAACTCCGCCTCGGGAAAACCGTCTTCCAATGCCTTTTGTGGGGTAATGCCGGTAATCAGGCAGGCTTCTGGCGAGGGCACGTAGTCGTCAGCCGGTGCGCAGTAGATGATCAGCGGGTCTTCGATGATGTTCAGATCCGCATCGGTGCGCACCCCGGCAAACTGGGAGGGGCGATCGTGTATGGGGTCGACACCAAAGGTTTCATAGTCGTGCCAGTAGAAAGAACGGATCACCGAGAGAACTCCTGCATTGCGTGAATCGGTCGAATGCAGGGTAGTGTAATCAAAACATCCCGGTACCGCGATCCACGTAATGCGTGCGCTCCCGCTGAACACCATTCTGCAGTGTCTGCATGTCCAGCGTCATGCTGGTGGGCAGATTCAGGAACACGCCTTCGGGCCCCTGGATGGCGCCAGGGCCTCCCAGGTCCTGCCAGTCCACAGACTCACGCTGGAACGCCAGGAACAGGTCTTCCGTAAAGCCAACCGTGCCATCTCCATTGTCCACACCAATATCCATGGACAGCAGATTGGTCAGCGGGACACATTGACTGCAGGTTCCGTCTTCACCCGCCAGACCGATCTGGGTTGCCCGGTGATTGGTGGCCACTCCTGCATCATCGAACAGCATGGCGTCCACCGGGTTGCCGTCTGCATCGTTGATTTTCAGGTTCAGGTTGCCGCTGAAGCTGGCGATCTCGCCAGAAAGCGTGCCCCGAGCCTGGTTCAGACCAAAGCGGAAACCGGAGAGCTGACCATCCCGTTCAGCCAGTTCAAGATAGGGTTCAACACCCTCAAACGGAACCACCTCGTCCACGTTGTAGGTGTTGCCGTCGATCTGGACACGAGTGTCGTCGCGCACGTAGTGGCCGAGCGCGAAATTCTTGATATCGAGATCGGCGCCGGAATCATCCCCGCCCATCACCACACCATCGGCGTTCAGCCGGGTTTCTGCGTCTACCCCCAGTGTCACGCGGGTAAACCGGTGGTTTACTCCATCCACATGATCCACCGTCATCATTGCCTGCCCTTGCACCTGGCTCATTTCCCGTTCGGAAATAGGCTCCAACTCTGCCAGGGCAACAGGCGACATACCCAGACAGATGGTGAGAGGGACAGCATACCAACAAGCATCCTGTCTCATAGTACTGTGTCTCTGAATCAATTCTTATTATGACCGCAGGAGCACTATATCCCAGGCGGCCGAGCCAATAGAGTGAGATAGTTCACAGGGCATAGAATTCACTTCAGGCACTGCTATACTGGGGTTAAATAATAAACGGAGCCCCCATGACCACCCGCGTTCTTATCTGCGACGATTCCTCTCTCGCCCGAAAACAAATGGCGCGCGCTTTACCCAAAAACTGGAACGCTGAAGTTACCTTCGCATTTGATGGCCGCAATGCTCTGGAAAAGCTCCGTGCCGGTGCCGGCGAATTGCTGTTTCTGGACCTCAATATGCCGGAAATGGATGGCTACGAGGTTCTGGACGCCATCAGGAAAGAGGATCTCCCCGTGTTGACGATCGTCGTTTCCGGCGACATCCAACCAGAAGCGCGGGCTCGAGTCCGCAAGCTCGGCGCCATCGAATTCATAAAAAAGCCTACGGACACCGACCTGGTTTTAAAGCTGCTGCAGGACTACGGCTTTCTGCGCCCTGAGGATCTGGTTGAAGACCACGAGCAGAGCGCTTCGGCCGATACCACCAACACCACTTCAACCAGCGCACCGATTAGCCTGAACGACTATCTCCAGGAAATCGCCAACGTTGCCATGGGCCGTTCGTCCGACTTGCTGGCAAGACTGCTGCGGGTATTCGTCAAACAGCCCATCCCCCGGGTGGAAATGATTGCCCGCTCGGAGCTCAGCATGGCGATTTCGGCCGCCCAGGCGGACAGCAACTACTCCGCTGTCTGCCAGGGATTCACCGGCGCTGGCATTGCGGGGGAGGCCCTTCTTCTGTTTGCCGACGCCAGCTTCAACGATATGGCCGAACTGCTCCATTACGAGGACATGGACACCGAAAGCATTCAGGTAGAGGTGCTCATGGACATGTCCAGCATCCTGTTTGGCGCCTTCCTCAAAGGCATTGGCGACCAGCTGGATCTTAAACTCGGTCTTGGTCACCCAACCGTCCTGGGCCAGCATCGACAGATCGGAGACCTGCTGGAACACCACAGTACTCGCCACGAAAAGCTGCTGTGTATTGAAATCAGCTATGAACTGGAAGACCGGGAGATCAGTTGTGACATGCTGGTATTGCTGACAGAAGATTCAGTGCCCTTCCTTGAACAACGACTACAGTACCTGGTGGATTAACCATGGCCATAGAAGAGATCGGAGCAAGCACCTTCCACTGGCTGGTGGACATGCTGGAATCGGTGGAAGTCGGCCTGGTGGTTCTGGACCTGGACTTCCGCGTGCAGGCCTGGAATGGCTTCATGGAACACCATAGCGGCATCACCGCCAGCAAGATTCGCGAGCAGGTTCTGTTTGACGTGTTCCCGGACATCCCCAAAGCATGGCTGACCCGCAAGGTCGACTCAGTCGCCATGCTAAACACCCGGGCATTCACCTCCTGGGAACAGCGCCCTTACCTGTTCCGCTTTCGCAACACACGCCCGATAACCGGCACCGAAGACTTCATGTACCAGAATCTGACCATTAGCCCCCTCTCCGGGCCAGACGGCCAGGTCGAGAAAATCTGCCTGATGGTCTACGACGTCACCGACATCGCCACCAGCAAACGGGCACTGGAAACCGCCAACGAACAACTGGCCAAGCTGAGCATGACCGACCGCCTGACCGGTCTGCTCAACCGTGGTACCTGGGAAAACCTGATCGACGCCGAATACGAACGCTACCGTCGTTATGGTCACAACACCTGCCTGATCATGTTCGACATAGACCACTTCAAAGCGGTGAACGATACCTACGGCCACCTGGCGGGTGACGAAGTCATCAAGTACACCGCCAAGGTTATGAAAGACAACCTGCGCCAGTCAGACAGCCCCGGCCGCTACGGTGGCGAGGAGTTCGGCATCATCCTGCCGGAAACCGATGCCGAAGGCGCCAGGGTGATTTGCGAGCGCATAAGGGAGGCCATACAGAACAGCACGGTTCAAACCACGGCAGCACCGATCCAGTACACCGTCAGCATTGGCATCGCTCCCTTAACGGATAGGCCGGAGAATCATATGCAGTGGTTACAGCAGGCGGATGAAGCGTTGTACGCCGCCAAGGAAGGGGGAAGAAATCGTGTGGTGGTATTCGGGGAGCAATCGTAGGTCGGATTACGCAAAGCCGTAATCCGACACCACGTTAAAAACGACTCAATCAGTCCTGCTGCCAGCTCTGCACAGTTTCTTTTCCATGCTTCTGGCGCCACTCGTTCAATACCTTGTGGTTCCCACCACGCGTCTTGACCACTTCACCGGTGTTCGGGTTCTTGTAGGTCTTCATCGGGCGCTTGGGGCGGCTGCCGGTGGATGCATCAGCCTTGGCACCGGAAATGGACGGATCAATGGCGCCCAGAATCTGCAGAACGTCTTTTGGCGACTTGTCATACTTCTTCATCAGGTCGCGAACCTTGTTTTCAAACTCAAGCTCGCTTTTCAGCGCCTGGTCCTGCTCCAGTTTCGCCAGTTCTTCAGAGAGCTTTTCCATAAGCTGTTTTTTCTGGTAGTAATCGTTAATCTTTGCCATGGATACAAACCCTTATTTAATTAACTGCTATTGATTTGCCGATATTCGAAGGCCGCAATTAGTTCAGACAACCAAGCACGGAACCTGCGAATGGATAATTTTTGAATATGACGGTTATGACTGAAAGTCATGAGAAATAGTAATCCATAAAACAGACCATGGCAAAATAATTCATTTACGGAAAAGTAACCCAAAAAAACCAGCCCGCAGGCTGGTTTTTTATTTAAATAGCCAACGCGTTTATAAACGCAAATCAGCTTCACCCAGTGGCAATACACCTTTCAGATCAAACAAAACCCCATTGTCTTTCATATACTCGCGTAGATTATGAGACGAACGCGCCACATACTCCCTATGCGGAACCGCCAGAAGTACCGCATCGTACTGGGCTTTCTCCGGATTCTGGTTCAATGTGATTCCGTATTCGTGCTCAGCCTCTTCATTGTCGGCCCAGCAATCCGTTACATCCACCTTGCAACCAAATTCAGACAACTCCTTAACCACATCAATAACGCGAGTATTACGTAAATCGGGGCAGTTCTCCTTAAAAGTAAAGCCCATGATCAACACCCGAGCGTTGGCCACCGTATGCCCGGCCTTGATCATCGCCTTCACCAATTCAGACGCTGCATACGGGCCCATGTTGTCGTTGACGCGGCGGCCAGACAGGATAATTTCCGGATGATAGCCAATGGCCTGGGCCTTGTGAGTCAGGTAGTAAGGGTCCACGCCAATACAGTGCCCGCCAACCAATCCCGGTTTGAACGGGAGGAAATTCCACTTGGTCGATGCGGCAGCAATCACTTCGTGAGTATCAATTTTAAGCTTGGAAAAAATCATTGATAACTCATTCATCAACGCGATGTTCAAATCACGCTGGGTATTCTCAATCACCTTGGCGGCCTCGGCCACCTTAATGGAACTGGCCTTGTGAGTACCAGCGGTAATAATACCGGCATAAAGCGCGTCCACTTCATCGGCGATGGCCGGCGTGGAGCCAGAAGTTACCTTCTTAATCGTGGCAATACGATGTTCTTTATCACCAGGGTTAATCCGCTCGGGGCTGTAACCGGCGTGGAAGTCCTGATTGAAAGCAAGGCCGGATACTTTTTCCAGAATAGGGACACAGACTTCTTCCGTGGCACCGGGGTAAACCGTGGACTCATAAATAACAATATCGCCGCGTTTGAGGACGCTACCCACGCTCTCACTGGCCTTGACCAGCGGTGTTAAATCCGGGGATTTGAATTCATCAATTGGTGTGGGAACCGTCACAATAAAGATCTGACAATCGCGAATGCCGTCCAGAGACTCGGTAAAAGACAAGCCTTTCGAAACTGCCAGCTCTTCTTTCGAAACCTCTCGAGTAAAATCGACACCATCCTTTAACTCAGCAATTCGCTTCGGGTTGATGTCAAAACCGACCACGTCGCGCTTTTCGCCAAACGCTGCTGCCAAAGGCAGGCCGACATATCCCAGGCCAACTACGGCAATTTTCTTCATGATCCCATCAATCCTTTAATGACATATAAAATGATTCACGCCAGACCGGGAATCATTATCCCCGTTAGTCCGGCGGATTGAAATTGGCTTTTCAACGATTCTTTGGCTTTCGCATCGCCATGCACAATCCGGATCTCCGTTGGTGGCGACTCAATTCCGCTTACGAACCGCAGCAAATCCGATTGCCCCGCATGGGCGGAGTAACCACCCACTTGATGAACCCGGGCACGAATATCGTAACGCTGGCCGTCAAACTCCACCCAGCCACCACGAGGCCCATAGGCGAGAATATCCCTGCCCGGCGTACCCTTGGCCTGATAGCCCACGAACAACACATCGTTGCGTTCATCCGCCAGCATGGCCTTCAGGTAGTTCACCACCCTGCCCCCTGCACACATGCCAGAGCCAGCAAGCACCACGCAGGGGCGGTGTGACGTTGCCAGATAATCCACGGCATTGAGGTGGTCTTCATGGCTGTTGATCAGCGTGAGTTGTTCGAACGAAAGCGGGTGCCTGCCCTGACTGACCAATTCGGTGGCTTCAGCGTCCCAGAAAGGCTTGAGGTCCCGGTAGATACGGGTAAAAGTGGCGGCCAGAGGCGAGTCCACAACGATCTCGAGATCCCGCCAAGGCAAGTCCGGCCCGACTTCATCGCTGCCGAACTCATGAATCAGACTTTCAATTTCATACAGCAGATCCTGCGTACGCCCAATGCTGAACGCCGGCACCAGTACCGTCCCGCCGTCCTCAAGGGCGTGCTCCAGCACCGCCTTGAGACGATAACGACGCTCTTCCCGGCTCTCGTGGTCCTTATCGCCGTAGGTGCTTTCAATCACCACCCGGTCCGCCCGCTCGGGTGGCCGAGGTTCCGGCAGCAACGGCGCGTGGGGCGCCCCAAGGTCACCACTGAACACAATCCGCTCGAACTCGCCATCGCTCTCCGCTTCGCATTCCACGTAAGCCGAACCCAGAATGTGCCCGGCCCTCTGCAACCGCACGGAAAGCGACTCACCCTTGCCATCGAACACCGAGTGCCATTGTCCGTAGGGCAGCGGCACAAGCCGGGACCGAATCAGCCCCAGCACCCGTTCAATCAGGGCACGGTCCCGCGTGAAACCAATCTTCAGGGCATCCTCAAGAATCTCCGGGAGCATAATCGCCGATGGCTCCGAACAGATGATCGGCCCCTCGAACCCGGCGGCAAGAAGATAGGGAATGCGACCGACATGGTCGATGTGTACATGGGTAACCACCAGCGCACGGATATGGCTGATCGGAAAATCAATGGAAAGATCCGAAGCGTTGGCATTGCTACCCGCTTCCTCTCCCTGGAACAGGCCGCAATCAATCAGAATGCCCGAGGTACCAACCACCAGCTCATGGCATGAACCGGTTACGCCTGTCACCGCTCCGTGGTGTTTTATGTCGATCATAGTCCCTTACCGCTCTCCCCGAATGCTCTATACGCAGACACATCACTCAGTGCGACGCTTCGCCTTCCTGTATACATCTGCTCTTTCACGCTTCCCTACGGCGACAACAGTGACGGTTACCGTCTCATCCTCAACCTCATAGACGAGCCGGCACCCAACACTTCGAAGCTTAATCTTGTAACAATCAATGAATCCTGAAAGAGCATCGGAAGGAACACGAGGCGCATCAAGCCGTTCTGCAACCTTCTTCTTGAACTGCTTTTTTATAGGCTCTGCGAGCTTTTTCCATTCTTTTAGTGCGGACGTTTTGAAGGCAAGCTGGTACTTAGAGCTCACTCAAATCCACCCTGACACTCGGCTCCGAACGGCGTTCGCGCACAATCGCGGCAAGGCTCTGGTCGTCAAGACGCTCCAACATAGACTCATACACATCAGCCGGCACGCAGTAAAAAGCAGGCTTATTCCGGTTCAGCACCGCTACAGGAAAGCCATCCCCATCACGAACTGTCGCCATCGGGTTCTTTTTCAGCTCTGACACACTGGCCGTTACTTCTGAATAAATTGGGCTGGTCATAAAAATACCTCGAGACCTGTTAACTGGTCTTATAATACGAAAAGAGCAGAAATGGCACAAGCAGTGTTGTCCTATCAAAATGCCCATACAAGGGGGATCAAGCCAATGGCTGTTGAGCCCACCAACACGCTCAATGGAAAGCCCAAACGCACATAATCCATGAACTGGTAGCGACCAGGGCCGTAGACCATCAGATTGGTCTGGTAGCCCAGCGGCGTGATAAACGACGCGGACGCGGCGAACATCACAGCCACGGCAAACGGCAGGAAATGAACGCCCAACTGTTCAGACACCGCCAGCGCAATGGGAAACATCAGCACCGCTGCCGCGTTGTTGGTGATAGCTTCGGTAAAGGCTGCGGTGAGGATATACACCAACGCCAGGGCAAGCCAGGGCGTGAGCGGGCCGAACAGGCCCAGCAGGCTGGTGGCTACCCACTCGGCCCCACCGGTTTCCGTCATGGCATTGCCCAGCGCAAAAGAGGCCGCAATCACCACCAGTACTGGCAAATCCACACTCCGGCGGGCACGGCTGGCCGTAATGCACCCAGTGACAATCATTGCGCCCGCGGCCAGAAACGCGGCCTCTATGATCTGTAACAGCCCGGTAGCACTGGCCAACACCATCAACAAAAGAATACCGAGGGCACGGGGCGCCCGGTGAAAATCCGGTGGCGTGGAATCGTTCAGGGCGCTGACCAAAAGAAAGTCCCGGCGAAAGCGGTACTGTTCTACAAATTGGTGGCTGGCCTCCAATAAAAGGGTATCGCCCATCCGGAACGTGATATCACCCAGTTTGCCAGGCACCCTACTCCCCTCACGCGAAACTGAGAGGATCGCGGCGTTAAAGCGCGTACGGAAACGGCTCTCTCGTACGGTCTTCCCCAGAGCGGTGAATTCCTGGCCCAGAACCACTTCCACCAGACAGCGCTGGTGATTTGCCAGGTCCAGTTTCTGGATGCTGGCATGGGCGGGTTTCAGGCCCTGAATGCGCCGCAGCTCACTGGCGCATTCCGGCGCGCCCACAAAATACAACCTATCCCCCGGTTGCAGCATCCGATCTGGCTCCACCGCCGTAATCAGCCGGCCACCCCGGTCGATCTCCGTCAGGTAACCGTAATTCAGTGCGCGCAAACCAGCCTGAGCCACGGTTTTGCCCACCAACGGGCCAGCGGCGTCCACTTCCACCTCTACGCCGTATTCCCGAACCTGCTCCAGTTCCTCCCGCATGCCTCCCCGGTCCGGCAATATGCGAGATGCCACGAGCACCAAATAGCATCCACCCACCAACAACAGCGGCACGCCCACCCATGCCAACTCAAACAACCCCAGATTAATACCCAAGCGCGCCTGCAGCATGCCATCCACCACCAGGTTGGTGCTGGTACCAATCAACGTGCAGGTACCGCCCAGAATGGCGGCGTAGCTCAAGGGTAAGAGAAGGCGTGAGGATGGAATACCCAGGCGCTGGGCCCAGTCCTGAATGGCGGGGATGAACATCGCCACAACGGCCGTATTGTTCATGAAACCGCTGAGGATACCAGTCGGCGCGAGCATCCGAAGCTGCGCGCCTTTCTCGGTTTTCGGATGCCCGAGTAGCAAACGGGCAATCCACTGCACGGCGCCAGTTTCTTTCAGGCCGGCAGCCACCACATAGAGTGTCGCGATGGTAATCACACCCGGGTTTGCAAACCCTGCCAACGCATCCGCTGGCCCCAAAATGCCGGTAATCAACAGGAACGCCAGGGCCGCCATCAGCACCAGATCGGCAGATACTCGTGTAATCACCAATGCTGTCAGAACCGAAAACAGGGTAAGCAGGGTAACAATGGCTTCCCACGCCATAGGCGCTTACGCTCCGGTGGCTTGTGGCGATGTGAAGATCAGTTGCCGGTCCAGCAGGTAGCTGATCAAACGGTTTACGCAATCTTCCACCGACATCTGCGACGTATCCAGGCGCACTTCCGGGCGTTCGGGCGACTCATAGGGGGAATCGATACCCGTAAAGTGTTTGATCTTGCCCGCCCTGGCCTTTTCATAAAGACCCTTTGGGTCCCGCTCTTCACACGTCTGAAGCGGGGTATCCATGAACACCTCAATGAACTCACCCGCCGGGAACAGGTTACGCACCAGGCGCCTGTCGCTTGTGAATGGTGAGATAAACGCGCTGAGAACAATCACACCAGAATCGGTAAACAGCTTGCTCACCTCGCCAATACGGCGGATGTTTTCAACCCGGTCTTCATCAGAAAACCCCAGATCCCTGTTCAGGCCGTGGCGCACGTTATCGCCATCCAGCAGGAACGTGTGGTAACCGCGCTCAAACAAGGCAACATCCAGAGCATTGGCAATGGTGGACTTGCCGGAACCACTCAGGCCCGTAAACCACAGCAGGCACGGGCTCTGGTTCTTGATGGAAGCGCGATCAGCACGGGTGACTTTCTGGTGATGCCAGACGATATTTTCAGACATGAAACAGCAACCTTGCTCTTGAAACTTGTTTTTCCTACACCGATAACCGGTGCACTTTATCACCCTGGCGGTCCGCAGCCACCACATCGGACTGCCCATTGCACCACACCAGATCCTCCAGATTGCCGTTGGGGGCATACCCCGTTTTGGCATTCCTCAGCACTTCGACAATCGCACCACAATCAAAGGCCTGGCTGGCCCGCTGCAACTGACTGAGGAAGTCTTCTACCTGCTCCCAGGGAAGATAAACTTCCCGCGCCATCATGATTCGTGGGTGCGAAGTACCTTGCGGATCGTCACCAATCAACAGTTCTTCATACAGCTTTTCCCCAGGGCGAAGGCCGCTAAAGGTCACCTCAATATCACCTGCGGGATTGCTTTCCGTTTTCTCTTCCAGCCCCATGAGGTGAATCATCTTGCGGGCCAGGTCCGCAATCTTCACCGGCTCGCCCATATCCAACACAAACACCTCGCCACCCAAGCCAATACTGCCGGCCTGGAGAACCAGTTGGCTGGCTTCAGGAATGGTCATGAAGTACCGGATAATGTCCGGATGGGTAACGGTAACCGGGCCACCATCGCGAATCTGATCCCGGAAAAGCGGCACTACAGAACCGGAAGAGCCGAGTACGTTGCCGAAACGCACCATGGAGAACACCGTCTTTTTCTGCCGCTGTGCCAACGCCTGGAGCACTAGTTCCGCCAACCGCTTGCTGGCCCCCATCACATTGGTGGGACGAACCGCCTTGTCCGTGGAAATCAGCACAAAACGCTCAACACCGGCTGCAATAGCGGCTTCAGCCGTGTGCCAGGTGCCAAACACGTTATTCTGCACGCCTTCTATCACGTTGTGTTCAACCAAGGGTACGTGTTTATAGGCGGCTGCGTGGTATACCGTCTGCACACCAAACGCCCTCATGGCAGACTCGCAGCGGCGCCGATGGCTCACATTGCCAAGTAAGGGATGCAGCTCTACCCCCAGCCCCTCAACGTGATTAATCGAACTGAGCTCCCGTTCAATGGCGTATAGGGAAAATTCGGACTGCTCGAACAGCACCAACGTGCGCGGACGATGGCGAATAATCTGGCGACACAGCTCCGAGCCAATCGAACCGCCCGCGCCAGTGACCATCACGGATTTTTGGTACAGACTCTTGGCTACAACGGCAGAGTCCGGCCGAACCGGGTCTCGCCCCAGCAGGTCTTCAATCTCCAGATCCCGGATGTCATTAATCCGCGCCTGGCCGGCCACCAGTTCCGACATGGAAGGCACGGTCTGGACCGGAATCGACAATGGCTCAAGTTGTTTCAGCAGTTTCTTGCGATCAATCTGTGTATCTTCATCCAGCGCCAGCAAAATACGCTGCACCTGGTGTTTCGGCATATGCTTGGCGATGTGGTTAATGCTGACGACGGGCAAGCCATTGATCATGGACTTATGGTTCGCTCGGTCAAATGACACAAAAACGACAGGCCGGTACTCGGTGCCCTGCTCCAGAGCCGATGCCAGTTGCATACCGGTTTCGCCCGCCCCCACGATGGCAACCGCTTCTTTCGCCATCTGCTTGGGATGGTTCACGATCATTCGCACGCCCAGGCGGGTGCCGCTGACAAACAGGAAAGCAAGTGCGCCATAAATAATGGGCACTGAACGAGGCACAAACACCTGCAACAAGTAGCCCAAGGTAATCAGGGCAACGCTGGAAGCAATCACCCCGTAGATTATTGTGAGGAAAGCCCGGTCACCCAGATAACGGATAACCGCCCGATAAAGCCCCAGGCGAATGAACACACCGATGGTAAACACCACCGTGATAGCAGCGATCGTCAATTGCTCCCGAGTAGGCAACCACAGGTGCTGCTCCAGGCGCAGGGCAAACGCAGCCCAGATCGCAAAGAACAGGAAGAACGCATCCGACAGAACGGATACAACCCGTTTATGAAATCTGGGAAGGTTCAGAAATGACCTGATCATAAGATTGCCATCTCTACGCTTTACCAACTTGTCCCTGTTCAAGCGGTTGCCTCCTTCATTACCCGTGCGAGCACCTCGCACGTGAGTCTGATTTCTTCGGCAGTCAATGTGGGGTGAACCAAGAACATCAGGCTGGTATCACCCAGCTCCCTGGCCACCGGCAAGCGCTCCGCCGGAGTCATACCTGCGTCCTGTATCGCCTTCTCAAAATATACTTCCGAGCAGGAGCCGGAAAAACATGGTATGCCAGCACTAACAATCTCAGACATCACCCTGTTTCTATCCCACCCTGACTTAAGGGTAGTAGGCTCTACAAAAACATAACACTTATAGCCGGCATGGCCGATGTGTTCCGGAACGTCCGGCACTCTCAGCCCTTTGCACTCCCTAGCAGCCTGCCAGATAGCCTCACAGTTAGCCCGACGGCGCTCAGCCCAGTCCGGCATGCGCCGCAACTGAATCCGGCCAATGGCAGCCTGCATCTCCGTCATCCGCCAGTTGGTGCCAAAGCTCTCATGCAACCAGCGAAATCCCGGTGGATGCTCGCGCTCATAGACGGACTCCCAGCTTTTACCATGGTCCTTGTAGGCCCACATTCGCGACCAAAGTTCACGGTCATCCGTGGTCACCATGCCACCTTCACCACCGGTGGTCATAATCTTATCCTGGCAGAAAGACCAGGCTGCCACATGCCCCAAAGAGCCAACCGGCTTACCTTTGTATGTCGCGCCATGGGCTTGGGCACAGTCTTCTATTACCAACAAACCATGGCGGCAGGCCAGCTCGTTCAGCCCATCCATATCACATGGCCAGCCAGCGAGATGAACTGCAATAACCGCTTTGGTGTTCTCAGTAATCAGTGGCGCAACCGTCTCAGCTGTAATCCCCTGTGAATCAGCACCTACATCTGCAAACACCGGCCACGCACCCGCATTCACAATACACGTTACCGAGGCCAGAAAGGTTCGGGAAGTGACAATAACTTCATCGCCAGGACCGATGCCCAGACCTTTTAGCGCAAGGTCCAACGCCACAGTACCGTTGGCTACCGCAATCGCATAGGATGTGCCCGCGAACTCAGCGAACTCCCGCTCGAATTCTCGGCATTCCTGGCCAGTCCAGTAGTTGACTTTATTGGAGAGAATTACTCGTGAAACCGCATCGGCCTCTTCTTGTGTGAAGGATGGCCAGGGCGAGAAAGGTCCATTTAGCATCTAGTGAAAAACCGTCTGAATAATATATTGAATGTCGTTTCGAAGTGACCAGTTGCGGATGTAGTCAAGATTCATCTGCACTTTATCAGGCCAGATCACATCATGGTTGTAGGTTTCCGGATCAGCGTGCGCAGCCAAAAGCGCTTCTTCATTCCGGTACTTCAACGTGGCGGGCCCGGTAATACCAGGGCGAATCGACAGCATTGCCCGCTCTTCACCCTGCAACTTGTCGGCGAAGCCGGGAACATCCGGCCTTGGGCCGACAAAACTCATATCGCCCAACAACACATTCCAGAGCTGGGGTAGCTCATCAATTTTGGTGCGACGAAAGAACGCTCCTAGGGGAGTGATACGGGGATCCCCCCGCCGGGTCACTGTCGTCTCAAACGACGCAATTGGACGCATAGTTTTCATTTTCACTACCCGGAAAATTTTACCATGGCGCCCCACCCGCTTCTGGATGAAAAAACCATTGGAGCGGGTATCGATACTGGCGGCCATCCAGGCCAGGAGAATGAGCCACCAGGCCGCCAAAAGCCCCAGCACTGCAAAAAATAGATCGAACGCTCTTTTCTGCAACGCTTGAACGGTTCCGAGGCCTGCCGTACCGCAGGACAGCGAGTCAGAGGTAGTCATAACGCTTCAGCGTCTCCCCTACCAGCTCCTCAAGATTTGCCACCTGTTGCTCACCGAGAGCCTTACGGCCTTTCCCCAGGCTACGCGGTGAAACGCGCTCCACCGCCGTAGCGATTTTCTCAGGCTCGACCTCTTTACCGATAAACTCAAGAATGCGGCTGAGCTCTTCCACCGGCTGGCGAACAAAATCTTCATAGCGCACACGAACGACCTTATCGGCCGGCATGTCGGAAAACGCCTTTTCCGCATTATCCACGCAACGTTGCCATTGCAGTGCGCACACCTCGTTCAAGGTGTGGTTTTGCAGAACACTCTGCATGCCATCCAGAGCCGGTCCCCAGAAGGCAAGGCGCTTTTCACGCGATATAAACCGATACACCCGCGCCCAGAAATAACGCAAGCCGTAATATGGCAGGTCCGTTTTGGGAACAAAGCGCACCTTTTCCAGAATGTAGGGAATATCCAGTTTTGCCGTCCATCGCTCTTTCGCCGAACCGGTGGCATCAATGCCGTCACGGTAGATGAGGATGTACTTTGCATCGGGCAAAACCGCATCCACAAAAGGCACACGAAGCGAGTTTGCGCAGGTTTTCTCTACGACAATATCGGCATTGTATTGTTGCCGGATATCGCTGAAGCGCTGCCGGATATACTTCTTTATCGCCGGGGTCGCCCTTTGTGCAGGGATTTCATCGGATGGATAACGCACATTGCCATGGCGCCAGATGTAGTTGATCTCGTCACAAGGCCAGGTGCAAACGCCGTCAAACGACGTAAGCACATCGCGCAGCATATTGGTGCCTGAACGGGGGGCGCCCACAATAATTACGTCCGTATTACTCATTCAAACTTCCGAATTTCATTGAAGAAGAGAAGACCACCTGGCCAGGACGACATCCGTCGCAAAAGCCCGGGCTGAGAATTCAAGCGCCTTTTGCCTCATCGAGCCCAGACCCTCAGGATCATCGGCAAGAGACGAAATCGCAGTAGCAAGGGCATCGACATCCCCGCCCGGAACAGCCACCCCCGCGCTATTGCCAGTCACATCCCGCGCCAGGCCACTGTCGACTTCAACCGCCACCAACACCGGGCAGCCCTGCTCCAGATAGGTCATGGTCTTACTGGGGTATGCGTACCGGTAGAGCTCCGGCACAAGGCTGACAAAGCCGGCACTTGCCCTCGCCATGGCGGCTTTGGCCACCTCCACGGATTGATGGCCCACGAAGGATACCTGGGCGCCGCTTTCTTCCGCCTTGCGGCACAGGCGCTCTTTCTCCGTGCCATCGCCCATCATGACCAGCCGGATATCCTGCCGGTCGCGCAGCCTGGCCATGGCATCCACCAAAGCATCCAGGCCCTGGAAACGGCCAATATTGCCGGCAAACAGCAGCACAAACGGCTCATTCGGCCAAGGGAAAGGCAGCTCATCAGACGCTGCCCCCTCCGATGGCAGGCTGAAGTTATTGATAACAGTGGTTTCCGGCGGTTCTTCGGACCTGCGGGCGATTAACGATTCAGCCATATCGTCCGACAGCACCACAACCGGCCGCGCCTGTGAGCAGGTCCACCTGTCCAAGTGGGACAAAAGCGAAAACACCCGGGGATTCCTAAACTCCCCGGAAATACGGCCAATTTCCGGGTGAATGTCCATGCAGTGATAGATAAAGCGAGCACCGGTCAGCTTCGCCGCCATCGCCACGAACCAGCCCGCGAGAACAGGCGGCGAAGTCGACACCATAATGACGTCATACCGTTTCCGGACAACGGCCTGCCAGAACACTCCCAGGCCCAGGACCAGTGCGTTCACAATGCGCACCAAAGGCCTTCCCGCCTCGGGGGGCAAGTTAAGCCGAACCACGTTTGCACCATCCACACGCTCGCGGGCGGGCTGCCGCGGGTTATCAACCCCGGCCTTGTAAGAGGGCTGAGAGGAAAGCACATCTACCTCGTGCCCATCGCTCACCCACTGGCCCACAATAGCGCGGAGCATAGACGCATACGGGGGCGTGTCCGGCCAGTAAAACCGGTGAATGGCCAAAACCTTCAAGATCGCGTCCTCAATATTGCTTCCACACCGTCTGCATCACATAATCCCGGTAACTGTGGATAATGCGAACTACCTTCTCCGCCACGTTCGGCATGCTGTAATCTTCGACCAACCGCATGGAACGCTCATCTCCCCGGCCCTGGCGTTCAAGAATGGCCAGCCCCTGCAGCACACGTTCCGTGCTCAGGCCAACCATCATGGCCGCCGTTTCTTCCATGCCTTCCGGGCGCTCGTGGGCTTCACGGATGTTCAGGGCCGGGAAGTTCAGGATGGACGCTTCCTCACTGATGGTGCCGCTGTCAGACAGCACCGCTTTCGCGCTCAGCTGCAGCTTGTTGTAATCCTTGAAACCCAAGGGCTTGAGCAGGCGCACCTGTTTGTGAAAGGTTACGCCCATCGCATCCACACGCTTCTGGGTACGGGGATGAGTGGAGACAATCACCGGATAGCCGTACTGCTCAGCCACGGCATTCAGGGTTTCTACCAGCGCCGCAAAGTTGCGATCGGAATCCACGTTCTCTTCCCGGTGCGCACTCACCACGAAGAACTCGCCTTCGTTGAGGGCCAGTCGTTCAAGAACATCGGAGGCATCAATGCCACTGCGGAAGTGGTTCAGCACTTCATACATGGGGCTGCCGGTTTTGATCACCCTGTCTGGCAGCAGGCCTTCGCGCAGCAGGTAATCCCTGGCGATGGAGCTGTAGGTGAGATTGATATCGGCGGTGTGATCCACAATGCGCCGGTTGATTTCCTCCGGCACCCGCATATCAAAACAACGGTTGCCCGCTTCCATATGAAAGGCGGGGATTCTGCGGCGTTTGGCCGGGATAACCGCCATACAGCTATTGGTGTCGCCCAACACCAGCAGGGCTTCCGGCTGAACCTCCGCCAAGACACGATCCACCGCGATAATGACGTTGCCAATGGTTTCCGCGCCACTGGCACCCGCCGCACTCAGGAAGTGGTCCGGCTTGCGGATGCCCAGGTCCTGGAAGAAGATTTCATTCAGCTCGAAATCGTAGTTCTGCCCTGTGTGCACCAGAACGTGCTCACAATACTCATCCAGCTTGGCCATTACCCGTGAGAGCCGGATGATCTCCGGCCGGGTGCCCACCACCGTCATAATTTTCAGTTTTTTCATGGCATTCCCAAATCTGTTCAGGCTTCCATTCCAACCGGGCACGCGAAGGTATCCGGGTTGTCTCTGTCAAAAATCTCGTTGGCCCAGAGCATACAGACCAACTCGTCGTTACCCACGTTGGTAATGTCGTGGGTCCAGCCCGGCACGGTTTCCACAATCTCCGGCTTGTCGCCAGCGGTGAACAGCTCGTAGAACTCACCGGTTAACATATGGCGGAAACGAAAACAGGCATCGCCCTTGATCACCAGGAACTTCTCGGTTTTGGAGTGGTGATAATGGCCGCCCCGGGTGACACCAGGGTGGGCGGTGAAAAAGGAAAACTGGCCGGCATCCCGGGTTTTTAGCATCTCCACAAACACGCCGCGATCGTCGCCATGCTGGGGCACTGTGTAGGTGAACTGCTCCGGTGGCAAATAGCTCACATAGGTGGCGTATAAAGCGCGGGTAAGGCCGGTACCGACCTGTTCCGTGATCAGGTTCTCCCGGGTAGCCTTGAAGCGATTAAGTTGGTCCGCCAAGCCACCCACGGAAATCTGGTAAACCGGCTCCAACTCAAAAAACGGACCAGGGTTGCTGTTTTTCCCTTCCAGCAGCGAGAGAAAATGGTTAACCACATCGTCTACGTACACCAGATTAATCACCGCATCCGGATCATTAATCGACACGGGCAAATCCCGGGCGACGTTATGGCAGAAGGTTGCTACCACAGAGTTGTAATTGGGGCGCGCCCATTTACCAAACACGTTGGGCAGGCGGTAAATATACACTGGGTTATCGGTGGCTTCATTCAGCGCCAGCAAGGCCTCTTCCGCGGCCCGTTTGCTGGTGCCGTAATCGTTCTCCCGCTCCGCCTGAATGGAGGAACTGTAAATAATCGGAATCTGACGGCCACATTGTTTTACCGCATCGCACAAAGTCTGAGTGAGCCCGGAATTTCCGGCAACAAACTCCGAAGGGTTTTCAGGGCGGTTGATGCCAGCCAGGTGAATAACCCAGTCGACACCGTCAAGCAAACCGGGCAAATCCTGCTCGGTGTGCTGCCGGGTAAACGGAACCACTTCAAAACCGCCTTTTTCACGCAAATGCATCAGCAGGTTTTTACCAATAAACCCATTCGCGCCGGTAACCAGTACTTTCATGGTTTAATCCTCCGGGTTGAGGTATTCGCCCCTTTCCAGGGCACGAATAAAGTCCAGCTTGCGCAGCAAGGTTTGCATACCCGCAACATCCAGGCGCTCGGTATTGTGGGAGTTATAATCATCGGTATGGGTGATCTTCTCCTCGCCCTGTTCTACAAACTTGCCGTAGTTCAGGTCCCGCAAATCCGGTGGCACCCGATAATACCCGCCGCGATCTTCCGCACAGGCCATCTCTTCACGGCTGAGCAGCGCTTCAAACAGTTTTTCACCGTGGCGCGTGCCAATCACGTTAATAGGATGCTCCGGTTTGCCCAGGATATCCGTAAGGGACCGTGCCAGCGTTTCAATGGTGGCGGCCGGCGCCTTTTGGACGAACAGATCGCCGTTGTCACCGTACTCAAAGGCATACAGCACCAAGTCTACCGCATCCGCCAGAGTCATCATGAACCGGGTCATGTTTGGGTCCGTGATCGTTAGCGGTTTACCGGCCCGAATCTGATCCACGAATAACGGAATCACCGAACCACGAGACGCCATCACGTTGCCGTATCGTGTACCGCAGATCACGGTTTTCTCCGGGTCGACGTTACGGGACTTGGCCACCATCACCTTCTCCATCATCGCCTTGGAGATGCCCATGGCATTGATGGGATACACGGCCTTGTCTGTACTGAGACAAACTACCCGTTGAATCTCATTCTGTATCGCCGCCTCTAGAACATTTTCCGTACCAATCACGTTAGTTTTCACCGCCTCCATGGGGTGAAACTCACACGATGGCACCTGTTTGAGCGCGGCCGCGTGGAATATGTAGTCGACACCCCGGGTAGCGTTCAGCAGGCTGGTGTAATCGCGCACGTCGCCAATATAGAACTTCAGCTTGGGATTGGCATAGCGCTTACGCATGTCATCCTGCTTTTTCTCGTCACGGCTAAAGATGCGAATTTCCTGGATATCTGTATCCAGGAAGCGGTTCAGGACGGCGTTACCGAAGGAGCCAGTACCGCCGGTGATGAGCAAACATTTCTTATGAAAGGTCATTGGTGGGCCTTACTTCTTTTCAGATGCATATCGAAACAAGGAAATATTAGACTTTATCGTATTTTGCTGGGCAAACTTTTTCTTTGCCCAGCAAAGGACCCTTTCACGCATCTCATGGTATTCGTCAGGCGACATCAAGGACAACTCATCCAATACAGCGCCGAAAGCATCAGAGTCGTACAGTGGCAATTCCCAACCGATACCACGCTGCCACAAATTTCGCCATGGCGTTGTGTCAGCAATCAGAACAGGAAGAGCGGAACACAGGGCTTCCGCGATCACATGACCATAGTTCTCGCCCTTGGTGGGGAAAAAGAATACGTCATAACTAGCTAGTGTCGTAATTACCTCATCCGGGGATAACGTACCCATGTATTCTACTTTAATATGATTTGGCAATACTTTAATAAGCCGCTCACACTGTCCCCAATATTCGACGTCTTCGACCGGTCCATAAATGTGATAAAGGAGTGGTTGCTGTACATTCTTCAACATTTCCAACGCTGTCAACAGGTTCTTTTTAGGCGAAATGCGGGAAACAAAAACAGCTTTGAGCGGTCCCGTAGAACGGGATGGGAAGGAGCTGGCAAACTCTTGACCACTAATATTCTCGGCAATTCTGATATGTGATACTGGCCCGAGAGTCTTACGAATATCTTCAGCTTCAAACTCGCTCGACGCCTGAAAAACAACGCCCCGATAAATACCAAGCATTTTTGCGAGGCGAATGAAGGCGCCCTTCTTAAATGACTTTAGACTCAATGCACCTTCAGAAAACTCACCCCTCGGTCCAAGTATAACTCGTTGCTTAAGAATTCTAGCTATGATCAATGGAAAAAATGAGAACCGGGGTGAAAAAAAACTATTTAAATAAATCAGATCATAGTCATTCTTCCATATAATTTTAGCAACCTGCCAGTAAAACCGTACCCCAGGCTCAGCGTAAAAGACAGAGGCACTACCAACTTGATTCCATTCTCCACATCTAATCGAGCTGTACGGATCGCCGTCTCCTAGGTCACGATCGCTGGTTATAAGCCTAAACGACATATCATCACCCAACTGATCAACAAGATTCTTGATCGTTTTTATAGGGCCTCCACCTTTATAACCTGGAAGGTAGTACTTCGTAAGCGTTAATATTCTCAAACTATTTTTAACCAAAGAAGCACCTAAGCATTTATAAATCTCGAAAATAAAAAATGAGCCATCAAAAATAACTAAAAGTTAAAACTCGTCATACATCTTATTATAATCCTCAGCTATACGCTCAACGGAAAACCGTTCTTTACAACGAAAATACAAATATCGAGAATATTCATACCGCAACTTTTTATTACCAATAATCTTTTCAATTACTTTCGACAACATAACAGGACTAAGAGGTGGGACAACAAAATGCCGACCAAACCCGCCGAGAAGCTGGCCGGTAGCACCAACATTAGTTGCAACCACGGGCAGCCCTATAGACATAGCCTCAAGAATGACGTTAGACATACCCTCAGTTCTTGAGGGTAGCACCAAAACATCAGACTCAGACATTATACTAAGAGTATCCTCTCGATATCCTTCGAAGATAATATAATCTTCTAAGTCTAAATTTTGAACGATATTTTTAAGCGATTGCCTTTCCGGGCCATCACCTACTATCCTTAGCGAAAATTTGAAATCTTTTTTCTTCAAAATAGAGCAAGCATGTATCAAGTCAACACAACGCTTTAATTCCACTAAGCGACCAACAAACAAGAGCTGAACTACCAATTTATCATTAAACTGGATAGGCAAACCCAACACCACACCGTTAACCATCATTCTGATACGACTACTAGCATTTCTATTTCTGAGTAATGCCTGATATGTATCCGACTCTAGCACTACAAGAGCATCAGAACACCGGAATACAAGATCCCAAGAAATTCTATCAAGAAAACTCTTATACTCTATCAATGATTGACCTGGGAACTTAAACACTATAGAAAACCCTATAAGCTTCCCAAAAACAGCAACCAAACGACCGATTCTACTAGGTGTGTGTATATGTAATATGCTTGCGGAAAGCCTCGACTTAAGCAAATTAAGAAAAATCGACAACGGCCGAAAAACTCCCGACTTTAGCCGCTTTATCTTAACACCCTCAAAATATTGACTCTCACTTCCGTTATGCCTAAACGAAATAACCTGTACCTTAACATTTATATTTAACAACCCTATCGATAATAAGTGCGCTTGCTTTTCTTTACCACCTATCACAGGCGGGGGATATGCTGCGTCGAACATAACAACCGATTTCATGCGTCTACTTTTACCCATCATACCGAACGCACTTCACACGAGGAGACAAACAGTAAATACATATAGGAACCATAACAATTATTGAAGAGTACACGTATAGAAAAAACGGTTCTTTTAATTCAATAAGAAACAAGGAAAGTATAACATACAAAGAAACTAGCTTTAGTTTTTGGCCAATACCAGACAAAAACAAAACCCCATACGACATAACCCAGAACATATAAAACAGAAAAAACCCAAATATACCTGTTGCATGAAGAACTCTGACATAACCAACGTCGGAAGGAATAATATTTGTTTTGAAGGTCGAAACATCGCCGAAAAGGAAATCTGCAGTCGTCCCTTTTATAAAATACATTTCCTTGAGCGCACCTAAAGTTCCACGAGAGCCGCCGCTCGAAATAATAAGTGCGAAATCTTCCACCAATCGTTTGATTGCTCCAGCTTCATTTAACATGGGAAAAATTATAAAAACTGCACCTAAAGAGGAGAGTATCACAAAGGTTAAGGAATAAAGAAATAGTTTTTTATTTATCTTATAGGTAGAAATCGCTTTAATAATGAAAAATGATATAAAGAGCGCCACACCAAGGGCCAATATAACAAATCCAGTTCTACCATTTAATAGAATTGCCATAGCAAGTAAAACAAAACCAAGGATTGCTGCGACTCTTTTTGCGTAGCTCGCACCAACTATTTGATTACTAGCTATCAGACCAAAGGCAAGACCAAACGCAAAATAGACCGAGGCCGTTGCTCCCGTTGCTGGCAAAATCCCCCTAACCCGATACAAATAATCCGGATGAGTTGAATCGACTATATTACCTTGAGCAGGAAAAATTCTTTCAGCGATATTGCGAAACTCTGGGCTTAGAAAGCTTAATATAACCGTTAACGAAACTAAAGCAGAGAACCAAAAGTAATATTCAAAAAAATCACAAAACGCCTGATCTTTTGGGCAGCATTTACTTCGATTTTTTTGAATCAATATGAAAGCTATGAGAATAGCGGAAGGAACACCGTCGAAAAATATAGAGGCGACCTTTTTCCAAAACGCAAAGTCTTCAGTTTCTGAAAAAACAGCTTGAAAACCGCTATATACAACAAAAGCCAGCAATAATGAGAATAGCAATAGTCCGTTTCGACGCACAGCAATATCATTTCTGTACAAGGTAACAAAAAATATAGAGATCGCTAAAATTGAAACTACACGAGCAGAATGTAGAGGGATGAATGAGATCGTTAGGGTCGATGTCGCGAGACCAATAGTTAAAAAGCGAAATAAACTACTTAACATTCTTAGAAGACATATATATTTTGGTCAAATTACCGTGTAGACGGGGGGATCTCAATCACTTATCTCATTCAAATACCAGACTTGGAACATTAATATACTCCATAGCCGATTATGCCAATCACAAGCCCCGCTTTTATGCTGTTCCCACACTAATCTCACCTGTGTCTCATCAAACAAGCCCTGCTGTTTGAGTCTATACTCATCTAGTAAATTCTCAGCCCAATCTCTTAAAGGCCCTCTCAACCAATCAGCCAATGGAACAGAAAACCCCTTTTTTGGTCTATCAACCATTTTTTTAGGAACATATTCATTTAATACTTGCTTTAGTAACCATTTCCCTTCTGCATCTTTAATTTTTAGGGATGAGGGAATTCCAAATGCAAATTCCACTAATTCGTGATCTAGAAATGGTGTTCTTGCCTCTAGCGAAACTGCCATGCTCGCCCTATCGACTTTAGTTAAGATATCATCTGGAAGATAAGACACAAGATCGAAGTATGCACTTAGCTCCGACATGCATAGTTCTGCTTCGAGTTCGTCATTGAATATTTTTGGAATTTTCTCAATTATATTGTTGGTTCCAGACTCTGGGTTATGCCAATGGGAGACTAATGTCTGGCAAAAAGAGGACTTTTCGAGCTTTACTAGAACATTCGCCAACATTGACAATTTATACGCAAATCTAGGGTTACCAAATGACACTTTGCCACCATTAAAACTCTGTAAATGGTTGAGCAACTTAAGTGGGCCAAATTGAATAATCAGCCCCGTCAATTTTCGAATAGGCCCTGGCAGAGAGTGAATTTTATTCCAGTATTGGTCGATTTTAAGATGGCGGCTATAGCCCATGAAAAGCTCGTCAGCACCGTCACCCGTTAGGGCAACCTTTACACTATTCTGAGCCATCTGTGACAGTAGGAAAGTCGGTATTTGGGACGCATCAGCAAAGGGTTCATCCCAAATGTCTGGCAAACTCTCAATAACTTCAAGAGCTGAAGTAGATTCTATGTAAAATTCCGTATGTTTAGTCCCAAGATAGCTAGCGACATCTTTTGCAAATACAGCTTCGTTGTGAGAGCTTTCAGCAAATCCAATTGAGAAACTGTCAATTGGCAGGTTGGAATTTTTTTGCATAATCGCAGCTACAGTTGTTGAGTCTATGCCACCTGAAAGAAAAACGCCAACCGGAACATCAGCCTCCATTCTCATCGTGACTGATTTATTTAATAGATCGTCAAGGTTTTTTTTAATTTGATTATAACTAACCGCGTTTTCGTATTTTTTTCCATTTACGGCAATCTGATCAACTTCCCAATAACATTTTGGGGTTTCAACAGTTGCTCCTCCATTCTGTATGCACACGTATGTTCCTGGCAAGAGCTTAAATATCCCTTCATAGATTGAGAGAGGCGCTGGAATATAGTTGTACCTTAAATATAGTGGGAGAGCATCTTTATTAATATCCCCACTCCAAGCCGGGCATTCTTTTAAAGATTTTAGTTCTGACGCAAAAACAAAACTTCCCCCAACATTCCCATAATATAATGGCTTTTCACCCAATCTATCTCTTGCCAAGAATAAACGTCTTTGATTAACGTCCCATAGTGCGAGGGCGAACATTCCGTTTACTTCTTTCAAAGTAGGCTCTAACCCCCAGTGCTCAATAGCCGAAAGCAACGTTTCCGTATCTGACTGTCCTTTCCAAGACACAGCTATTCCAAATTCACGTTCGAGTTCCAACCGAATACTTTTATGGTTATATATCTCTCCATTAAAAACCAGCACATACCGTTGACAGTTAGAGAGCATTGGCTGATGCCCTGCCTGAGAAAGGTCTATTATGGAGAGTCGACGGTGCCCCAGACCAACACCATTGAATTCATCGATCCAACACCCGTAGTCATCTGGGCCTCTATGCTTAATTTTCTCAGACATTCTATATATTGTTTCTGGACTAACGCCCTCTACATCCCAGAATCCGGTAATTCCGCACATTTAATTATTCCGATATATCGGGTGAATTTAAATATCTCAATCTTAATTTTTTTTTGTTAAAACATTCCTAATTTTAACCAATATCCAAGCTAATTTTGGCTTTTCACGCAACAAGTTCAGTAAATACTGACTTCTTGTTCGACGCTTGTAGAAGCTCCAACTTTCCTCTATATATCGAGAGTATTCAGAGAAATCTTTTTGGGATAGGCTTAGCACTGCGCAATTCTGCGCAACAACTGATTGGAAGTACCGAATGTCGCTTTCATACTTTTTTTCGAGAAATTCATTCAGTTGATTCAGAGAATAGATTTCAGAAATGAAGTACTTCTTTAATTCCCCCCCCTTTTTTTCTCTATGGGATTTGCTTACTGAGTGAGCAGTTCCCAATCGATATACAGAGTCTGGGTTACAAGAGTAAAAAGCTCCATTTTTGGAAGCGATTACCTGGAAATAATAGTCACCAACTGGTGCAGCACGAAACCACTCAGGCAGATTTTCAAATATGGACCTATGTATCATCAAGGAAGCAGTTGGCATTACACCTCCGCCCTTTTTGATCAAAGCGCTTGTTTCTATAACTTTCTCTTGATGGCCATAATCGTTTATGATTCCTTTGTTTTTATTCTTAATAAACAATATTGACGGATGAAAAAAAATATAAATATTTGGATTTTTAGTGGCTAAATCAAATTGTTTTTGCAGTTTGTCATCTGAAAACCAAAAATCATCCCCTTCACACATTGCAATGTAATTGCCTTTCGCGTGTGGAAAGCTCAGCAAAGTCGGCTTAACACCTTTCGAATACTTATTATTTTTTTGGATTACCGGCTTTAGTATCCGAGGATATCTTTCTTCGTACTCCTTGATAATTTCAGTTGTACCATCGGTAGATGCATCATCATGCAATATTACTTCAAAGGGAAATGTAGTCTTTTGAGTTAGAAACCCACGAAGAGCATCTTCAATGTAATCTCTATGATTATAGGTGTGGCAGAGAATGCTGATAATTGGACTATTTATTTGGCCTTCCCAAGTTGAAATAATTCTATCTTCGTCAGGCAATTCGGTAGATCGGAATTCTTTTAAGTTTAACATATATTATTGCTAACCAATTTCATCTTGGCAGTTTTGGTAAAATAGCAGTTACCGCCTGAGCATTTCGATTAATATACTACTTAGGCGTTCTTTATCCAAAATCACTTCGCGTTAGCCTTTCTTACCGCTTCTTTAATAAGTTTTTAACGAAATATCGGATTACTATATTGAAGGAGGCCCGATTGAATACCATGCTTAGACCTACAAAGGATATCAACATTACAATAGAAACTATTGAAATTGTTAACGCCGGATGCAACTCATATCCAACTAAAAAATAACCCAACCCACCACTAAATATTGATATGGCGAGCACTGGAACAAAATCTCTGATTTGCTCTCCTATCCCATACCCTAGTAATTTACTCGAAAAATAGCTGTTAGGAAGGTAGTTGATCACAGAAGTAGCTATCTGACCCGCGAGGATTGCGTATACCCCATATCTGTAAGTAGCAAGTAAGGTTAGTACGTTAATGGTTTTTTTTATGACTTCGAGATACAGAAATAGATCTGATCGACCTTTTACTTTCAAGATATTTAGATTTACGGAATGTAGCGGCAGCATAATAGTTGCAATGCACAGAAGTTGGAAATAGGGTACAGCTGGAAGCCACTTATCCGGCAATAGTAGTTCGAACACAGGCCCAGCCACTACTGCGATGAATAGAATTCCTGGAAAAAGGGTCGTGCTCATAAGCACAACAATATTTTTATACCCCCGCTTCAGTCTGACCTCATCACTTTGAAGCGATGCCAGCGCAGGGTAGGTCACCTTCTGTATAGAGGTAACAAGTTGCTGCACGATGAGCTCTTTTATTTTCTGAGCAAAAAAGTACAGCCCAGCCACCTGAGCTGAAAAGATCTTGGCAATAACGATAACGTAAAGGTTTTGGAATATGGTATCTAGGATCCCGGAAAGAAAAAGTTTGTAGCCAAAGTTGTACATCACCCCGACCGAAGGCCAACTAAACTGACGGGTTGGGCGCCATCCCTCTAGAACCCACAATAAAGTGGTATGAACAATGGCATTTAGGAGCATCTGTATAATAAGTGCCCATACCCCCATACCAAGATAGGCGAGGCACACAGCTAATATCCCGGAAATAACACCAGCGGGAAAACTGGCTTTCAACTGAACCTTGAAGTTCAATTCGCGACTAAGGCTCGCTACCTGCACTACTTGAAAAGATGTGATAACCACGGTGAGTGATGAAACTCTGATCAAAGTTACAAGCCGGGGCTCTTCATAAAATTCCGCAATAACTGGAGCGGCGACGTAAAGAATTCCATATGATACTAGCCCCAAAGCTAAGTTGGCGTAAAACGCCGTTGCGTAGTCTTCCTGCCGCACACTCTCCAGGCGGATGAGCGCCTCACGAAACCCGGAATCCATTAGAGTTTGGCCCAATGTCAGAAACACTGCCATCATCGCGACCAGGCCGAAGTCTTCTGGGACCAGGAATTTTGCAAGCAACAGCGTTACCAGTATGCTCACACCACGCTTAGCAAACTGTTCGGACAGGTTCCAAAGTATTCCGGTGGTTGTTCGCGCAGTAAGTGACATTAGTAGTAACCCTTGCGTCTAGTAGCCTTCTGCTCTCGCATCCGCGCCAGTGCCCTAATTGCCTGCTCCGTGTTACGCTCATTAGCCTCCCATCCCCTGGAGGATAATAGGGAAATGATCAACCTCCCCGCGGCCTGCTGGCGCAAATGGTTCACAATTAAAGAAGCCCAACCGCGCAGCATCCCAACATAGTCGTTGAGCTGCGTAATCTCAGTAAGGGGTTTAAGTCGATCACTAAAGTATCGCTTGCCTTCTTCAATGATCCGGAGCCTGTAGCTGTCCTCAACGTAACTCAACGGAATTATTGGCCACAAGGAGGTCGTTCCCGGTACGACTGCGCTTATCAATTGCTCCGTCCACCAGATTGCCCGGGCTCCACCGTCTCAAAGAATTCCCATGCAGAGTCAGGAAATTTTCCATCCTTTACGATGTGAAGCAATCTAAGGCTAGAGTCCACGTGCACAACATGCCTCGTATGCTAGCTCGGCTTGCGACTCGCTGTATTCTTCCAACCGCCAGACATTGGTGTTTGAGAAGTGGGTTTCACCTGTATAAAGCGGGGCCTCGGTTAAGCCGGAGTTTTTCTGTTCTTTAAGGCATCGCACTATTTCATGATAGTAATACTCTGGCCGTTTGCAGAAGTCTTCGTATTGAACGACCAGCTTTTGGTGCTCAGGCAATTTTTCTATATCCCGCTCGACCGAGCGATTAATCTCGAAAATCTGCCCCGTAACTGATTCAAGCGGGTCAAGATCTTTTAGCTCTGGAAATTCCCGAATCTTGAAGGAATACCAGGTTTTGATATCACCGTACTGCCGTTTACGGGCCTCCAAAGCGGACTGAATGTTGAAAATGGGGTCCCGTCGAATCCAGACAAACAGGGGCTTTCCAAATTGCTCGGCCAATTGCGGGATATTCTGGTTCATAATCATCGCTTTCATTGCGAACGGTTTTTCAAAGATGTTCGCCAGAGTATTCAATTCATCCCGCAAACCTTCAAGATTCGCTTTTTCCCTGAGTTCCTTTGCTGGCATGTAGTCCAGTTCGTCGAATGGCAGGAAACGACGCCAGAAGTACCAGAATTCGTTCGGTGCCAACGCACCTTTTGTTTTGCCGTTGTCGGAACTGAAGTTGATATCAGTACTGAAATCCAGGATTTCGTTGCGAAAGTTGTATCGCGGGTCCGTCAACAGCTGTTGGATTTTCGCCCCAACCAATGGTGCACCGAAGAAGCGTGATAGCAAATTGGTGGGGTATGCTACCAAACCGCTGCTAGCGAGCCATTGCATAAACAGGGTGCTTCCTGATCGATGAGGCCCCATCAGAAAGATCTTGGAATATCGCTCAGATGAATCTTCGAGATATTTTTCGTTCGCACTCGCTAAGTTGCCATTTAGGTCTTTCAATAGCGCCTCTAGCGCCGAAACCCGTGCGTATTTTCCAGTTCGGTTCTCTGGAGCTGCCATGTAGTCAAACCTTTTACTGAATTTCCAACAGGCTAACGAGCCTGTCCATATCGCTTTCGGTATGCCGCTGATCACACGGTAAAAAAAGGCCGTTAGTGACCAGGCGCCATTCAAAGCTGTCTTCTCCTACCCGCGCCAGAACTTCCGGCCAGTATCTGGGGACGAACACCCTGTTACTGATCAAATCCGATCTACTTGCTGCTTTTACTTTGGGAAGGAAGGGGTAACACAGTGGCGCAGTATCTTCGTTGAATGTCAGGTCTATTTGGTTGTACTTGGCCAAGCGGTCATGGAGATAGCGAGCATTACGGGCCCGTATGGTTTTAGCGGCTTCGTAATCTACAGAGTGCAATAGACGCTCGGTTAAACTCGACATGCCCATAACTGGCAAGTCTGCTATTGCTTGCTCGGATTCCAGGTATTTCCGGTAGGCCGCTTCAGGGCCGTTGGTGAGACTGCTAATCAGGTGATCCATTCGGGTGTCCGAGGTACTGTCTCGGGTCTTTGGCTGTTGGACTCGGTAATCATCTGAGTAAAGCAGTCCACCATCGGGGAGGCCGAAGAATTTTCGTGGAGACCAGACTGTCGCTAAAGAACCGTTATGTTTCGAGTAGAAAGCTTGTGAACAATCAACAATCGTATTGGCGTGACCGAACCTCTTGAGGCTCCGCTTAACCAATTCGTCCGCCATCCCAAAATAATCGATTACCAGTATGTACTCGCCTTCCCCAAGATTAACGATAGTCTCTACATCAAAGTTAGAAGTGATTTTGTAGTACTTAAAAGCAATACCCAGATCTTTCACAGCTTCGACGACGGCATCGCACGTATATGCGGGCAACCATATTTTTTGGGCACAAACAGCATTCAATATGACTTTGATCGCTGACCTGGCAGAGTTGGTTCTGACGATAGTTTTATTGAGATTTGATTCAATGAATGGAAGCTCCAGGCCATGATATCCACCAATCGCGTTATCTGACCGAGTTTCAATAAACCGACTTCCCGCATTCATTTTTGAAAGGTAGCCCTGAGTTTAATTAAGTTCATACTGAGCCATCAGGTTCACCACTTTCTCCGGTGAACAGTTCATGAGCACATCAATAACGGACAGGTTCGGCACAAAATCAACCGTGTCTTGGGGATAATTCACAGGTAATGAATCAATAAACTTCAGATCTACTCCCTTCCCAGAGAAGTCTGCCTTTGCGTATAGCGATCTTCCGCCTGGAGCATTGATATAGCAGTCAGCTCCGAATTGGTGGCACAAAGCAATCAATCGATCTTGCGCTGGCGCGGCTCGGTCGTAATCCAGTTCACTTGTTTTCCTGAACTGTTTTTCAATACCAAGATACGAAAAAATTGTCCGGTAACTTTTGAGGCAAACTGAAGCAATTGCGCGATCTTCGTGCTTCATTATCTGCTGAATCATCGGAAAAACCACTTCGAAATATGGAGCCTTGGAATAGCTTTGCTCAATCGTTTTCAGAACCCTTGCTACGTCCATTGAGAACTGCAATTCGGATATCAGCTTGTTTGAGGAGGCACCCGGCACTGGTACAGTGAAACGCGTTGTTCCATTCGGTGAAAGCACACTGTTTCGGTTTATGTAGCCTTGCTTGATGTAGGCGACGTCATCGTAAATCAGAAATAGATCGGCTGCATAAATGAGCTGAAAATAACCGATATAGGGAAACAGATATGGCTGCATCACTGCCAGCTTCATGCCTTCAACTCCGCTACAATGATTTTAATGATTCTACTCTGATCTGAGCGGGCCAGTTGATCATAAATTGGCAGACACAGTATTCGGCTGGCAATGTCCTTAGAAACAGGTTGATCTGCTTTGGCTTCCAAGCACTCCACCGATTCAAGCGACGGGTAAAAATATCGTCTTGCCGACACACCGTTTTCTTTGAGGATGGCTGCCACCCGCACAGCCTGCTCTTCACTATCAAAAACCACTGGGAAGTAGGCGAAATTATAGTCAAGGGCTTTATGTTTGGTCTGAAACCGTAACATTTGAGCCAACGCTTGTTCGTACCTCTGCCAAATCTCTACCCGTTTTTTCAGGTTATCTTCCATCTCATCCAATACACAAAGCCCCATCGCCGCCTGTAACTCGTTCATCTTGGCATTAAGGCCAAGCTCTTCGATGCTTTCCGGGTCGGCAATGCCGAAATTGATCATTATCTTCGCCCGCTCCAGGTCCTCCTTGCGCTTAAAGATGATCGCCCCGCCCTCACCAGTGTGAAAGAGCTTGGTGGCGTGGAAACTTAGTGTAGCGGCATCACCGTATTTGAGCAGGCTTTCACCCTTATACTTCACACCGAACGCGTGGGCGGCGTCGTAAATAACTTTCAGGTTATGTTTTTGAGCAACAGTATCAATGGCTTCCACATTGCAAGCGTTACCGAATACATGTACAGGCACTATGGCCTGAGTGTTCGGGGTGATAGCCGCTTCGATGTTGGCAGGATTCAAACACCACGTGTCTAGGTCTATATCTGCAAATACCGGCTGTACTCCATCCCACTTTAGAGAGCTGGCGGTGGCGATGAAAGTAAACGGTGTGGTGATTGCTTCCGGCAATGCGCCAGGACTCGCATCACTTACACCTAGAGCGCGGTAGGCAACTTGCAACGCCAGGGTGCCGTTGGATACCAGCAGGAGGTTTTCTACGCCCAGGTACTCTTCCAGCCTTCGGGTAAGCTCCTGCACTAACTGGCCGTTATTGGTCAGCCACTGGCGTTCGTAGATGCCGTCTATGTATTGGTTCAACTTTTCTCGATTCGGGAGGTATGGCTTGGTTACTGGAATCATAGGGTGTCTTCCAGAATGTCTTGCAAGTAATCGCCATAACCATTTTTCTTCAATTGGTCGGCTTGGGCTTGCAATTGTTCCCTGCCTAACCATTCCTGATTGAACGCAATTTCTTCCAGACAGGCGATTTTGTAACCCTGTCGTTTCTCAATGGTTGCCACAAACTGCGCGGCTTCCAGCAGGCTTTCGTGGGTGCCGGTGTCCAGCCAGGCAAAGCCGCGGCCCAGGAGTTCCACGTTCAGGCTGCCCCGCTCGAGATAGGCGCGGTTTACGTCGGAGATTTCCAGTTCGCCCCGGTGGCTGGGTGTTACGTTTTTGGCTATCTCCACCACGCTGTTGTCGTAGAAGTAAAGGCCGGTAACGGCGTAGTGGGATTTTGGCTTCTCGGGCTTTTCCTCAATGGAGATAGCTCGCTTGTTGTCATCAAACTCCACTACTCCGAAGCGCTCAGGGTCTTTTACCTGATACCCGAATACGGTGGCCCCCTCAGAGCGCTGTGCAGCCTGCTTGAGCTTTGGGGTAAAACCTTGACCATAGAAAATATTATCACCCAACACCAGGCATACGTTGCTGCTGCCAATGAACTCTTCGCCAATGATAAACGCCTGAGCCAGGCCGTCTGGGTTTGGCTGTACTTCGTAGCTCAGGTTTATGCCGAACTGCTTGCCCGTACCGAGGGCGCGTTTGAAGTTTGCCTGATCTTCCGGGGTGGTAATGATGAGGATATCCCGGATACCAGCCAGCATGAGTACTGAAAGCGGGTAGTAGATCATAGGCTTGTCGTACACCGGTAGAAGCTGTTTGGAGGTACCCAGGGTTATAGGGTATAAGCGAGTACCTGAACCTCCAGCTAGAACAATGCCTTTCATGCTGTTACTCCCAGACGTTCTCTTTGGTAGCTGCCATCTTGTACCCGCTGGCACCAGTCCAAGTTGTTGAGGTACCACTCTATGGTTTTGCGAATGCCGGTTTCAAAGGTTTCTTCCGGGGCCCAACCGAGCTCTTTCTGAATCTTGCTAGCATCTATCGCATAACGCAGGTCATGGCCAGGACGGTCTGTTACATGAATGATCAGATCCCGGTAGCTTTTATCCTGGGGTTGAAGTTCCTGGAGGATGTCGCAGATGGTTTGCACTACCTCAATATTCTGTTTTTCATTGTGCCCGCCAATGTTATAGATTTCGCCGGGTTTACCCTCTTTTACAACTTTATACAGAGCACGGGCGTGGTCTTCTACGTATAGCCAGTCACGGATCTGGTCCCCCCTGCCATAGACAGGCAGCGGCTTGCTCTCCAAGGCATTGAGGATAACTAGTGGGATGAGCTTTTCCGGGAAGTGGTAGGGGCCGTAGTTGTTGCTGCAATTGGTTACCAGTACCGGAAGGCCGTAGGTGCGTTGCCAGGCTCTAGCCAGATGGTCGGAGCTAGCTTTGCTCGCACTGTAGGGGCTGCTTGGGGCGTAAGGGGTTTGTTCTGTGAACAGTGGGAGCTCTTGATCTCTCCCCCTCTCCCCTTGCCCCTCTCCCACGAGGGGAGAGGGGAGTTCTGCTAAGTCGCCGTAGACTTCGTCTGTGCTTATGTGGTGGAAGCGGAAGTTATTGCGGCGTTGCTCTTCCAGGCCTTGCCAGTATTGGCGGGCGGCTTCCAGTAAGGTGTAGGTGCCGACTATGTTGGTTTCAATGAAGGCTGCGGGGCCGTCTATGGAGCGGTCTACGTGGCTTTCGGCAGCCAGGTGCATGATGGCGCCTGGTTGATGCTCTGCCAATACGCGGTCTAATTCGGCGCGGTTGCAGATGTCGACTTTTTCGAAGGTGTAGCGGTTGCTTTCGCTGACTTCCGCCAGGCTTTCGAGGTTGCCAGCGTAGGTGAGTTTGTCCAGATTAACCACTTCATCTTTGGTGTTATTGATGATGTGGCGGATGACTGCGGAGCCTATGAAGCCGGCACCGCCGGTTATCAGGAGTTTCATAATCAGGTCGTTATTGGGTGTTTGTGGATGTTTCTTGAGTAGTCCGGTCTTGCTTGGGGTGTCGGGTTTCGCTTTGCTCTATCCGACCTACGTTGTTTCGGGCTCGTCTTTACCATTACGGATGAACGCTCGGACGAAGACGATGAATACGCCTAGCATTCCGCCCAGCATTGTAGCGATGACGGCGATCAGAGCCCGTTTTGGTTCGCTTTTTTCTTGGGGGACGACGGCTGGATCGACGGTTTTGAAAACGTATTCTCGCTGCGCGTTTGCCAGCATTACCGTACGTGTTTCACTTTCTATTAGTTGATAAAACACTTGTTGCATACCGGCAATGTTGGTTTCATCCAGCTTGGCTTCCAGATAGTTGATGCTCGCTTCTGCATCTTCAATATCCTGGGCTCGCATGTGTTCGTTAATGTCTTTTACCAATCGTTCGGTCCATTGTTTTGCAGCTACCGGAGAAAGGCTTTTAACACTCACAGTTACCATGCCGTTGTCTTGATCTTCACTAACACTTAGATGGCTTTCCCTGAATTTCTTTACAAGGTCCCAATCTGTTGGCTGCATACTTTTGCCATCTTCATTAGTCCCCCACTCTCCTGTTTCAGGACTGTAGATCTCTTCGTTATAAACCCACCAGCTTTCCCGCATATCCCATGCTTTAATTGCCATGAGCGGTGCTTGGAGCTCATGACGATGAATGAAGTCAGTCAAAAATGCCCTGGATTGCATTACTTCTTTGGCTATGACGGTATTGCTGGAGGCATCCTCACCGATGTTTACACCTGCAAGGCTGGCCAGGCTGCCTAGCTGCCCACCAAGCCGGCCACCGCTCTCTCTATCTGCTGGCGCGAGTAGGGCGTTGGCCTGATAGATATCCGGTTTGTAAAGGGCATAGGCAACGCCGCCTACGGTAAACAATATGGTAATCAGGATAATTATCCATTTCCCCGCCCACAGGGTGGCAAAAAGCTCCCTAAGGTCGATTTCATCATCCGGGTAATGTCTTGTCTCAGGTGCTTCTGGTACGCGCTCGTAACGGGTCATTAAAGATTCCCCACTGCCGCTGCGCCCAGCGCCATCTGATAAACAATCTGGCTCACGTTGCTCCAAAGCTCCAACTGATTCAGGCGGTCCACATCAATGGGCACAATAATGGTATCACCAGGCGCCAGTTGCTGGCTGCGGCCGCCGAACCAACGGCTTTTCTCTGGTAGCATCACGGAGCCGTCTGCCTTCACCACGTACACCCTTTCCTCATCCGCCTGGCGAGTGGGGCCGCCACTGCGCTCCAGGTAATCATCCACGGTCAGGCCTTCGCTGTGCAGGTGGCTGGTGGGGAACTGGACTTCGCCAAATACGCTGACGGCTTGTGGAATTGTTGGCACGGTCAAGGTGTCACCGTCCTGAAGGCGGATCGGCTGGTAATCGTCGCTTCCCACAACCGCTGCCAGGTTGATTACCATTCGGCCTACTGGGCGGGAGTCCTGCACTTCTTCCAGTAGATCCTGTACCTGCTGGGTGCGCTCTGCGTTCTGACCGCCAAAATCATTGCCTTCCAGCTGTACGCCTACCAAGTCACCCTGTAACCGCTCTTCGGCTTCACGCAGGCGCTGGGCCTCCAGTTGGCGGAGTTTTTCCCGAGTGAATATGGCGCCTTCCGGGAAGGCGTTTTCAGTGAGGCCTCCAGCGCGTTCGATCACGTCACGGAGTGTTTCCCCATTGCGAATAGTGTACTGCCCGGGGTAGCGGACTTCGCCATCCAGTTCGATGATCCTGGCTTGGGCGAATTCCGGTATGGATTTGATCAACAGGCGGTCCCGGCTTTTTAGCGCGGCGGAGGCCTCGCCTTTCATGACCGCCTCCAGGTTCAGGCTTATGATCCTGGTTTCACCCGTGCCCTCTTCGTCCACTCCGAAACGGGCCAATTCAGCGGTATAAAGGGAAGCTGAGTCTTTAAGGCCACCGGCTACGTAGATCGCATCTGAAACCTGCCGTGAGGCTGGTAACGGGTATTCGCCCGGGTAGCGTACCGGGCCAGTCACCTGAATAGTCTGTTGCGGGGCGCCTGGTTTGGCCTGGGCTTTCAGCCTTTGCAGTACTGGCGCGAACAAGGCTTCCCTACTGAACCGGCTGTAATCGGTTTCTTCAACCTCTGCTGCAGCCATATTTCGGCGCCGGGCCTCTTCCTGCTCACTGTCATTTCGATCACTGGTTTTCGCGCTTACCTTGCCTTCATCCGCAAAAATCAGGAACTGGTCTTTTTCCTGCAGAAGAATATCGTTCTCGCCGCCGGGGTTGTCCAGGGCTTGCCGCAGGCGCAGGTTGATGACGGATACTGTGTCAGTCTCGGGCTCTGTACGTACAATGGCTGCGTAGCGCTTATCCGCTTCCCGTAGCAGGTCGTTGTCCAGGGACTGAATAACGGAGCTCACCCGCATACCCGGCACCCAGGCGTAACGACCGGGGCGGGTGGCCGCGCCCTTCACTTCCACGTATTGGCCGGTGATGTCGGAGATGGAGGCCACTTCTATACGGTCACCGGGCTTAACCTTTGCCTGCAATGATACGCAGGAAGTCGTCGTTATTGCGTTCAATGCGCACTAGTTGCGGGTAGGCCTGGGGGGTAAGGCCGCCGGCCAGATTCACCAGTTCCTGCAGGTTGGTGCCACCCTTCAGTTCATAGAGCGCGGGGCGGTAGACTTCACCGTCTATGCCTACGCGGTCGCCTACTGGCGGGATGAAAATTACATCGCCGGGTTGCAGACGATTGTCATCGGAGGTGTCACCCGCCAGCAACAGATCATACAGATCCAGCTCTCCAACCAACTTGCCGTCCCGCTTGTGCTGGATCTTACGCAGGGAGCCGGTACGTTTGATGCCGCCAGACACATAAAGGGCATTGGTAATGGTGGAGAGAGAACTGACGGTATAGGAGCCGGCGTTTCTTGCCTCCCCCAGCACAAACACCCGCATGCTGCGCAGTTCTCCCAGGGAAACACTGGCCTGCACACCGATGTACTGCTCGGAGACCCGCTTCTTGATCTGCTGTCTGGCTTGGTCAAACGTGAGGCCCGCAACGGTTTGGGGGCCGGATTGCGGAAAGCTAATGGTACCGTCCCGCGAAACAGGCAGTTCCAGTTGCTGATTTTCCTTTCCCCAGAGCTGCACCCGCAGTACATCGCCGGGGCCCAAGGTGTAGTTGTTAGGAATGGGAATTTCGGTCACTGGCGCAAACGTTGTGGGGCTTCCAACAAACAGATCGTACCCATAAGGCTTCAGACCGCCGTTCTTGCGGTCCTGTTCTTCGTTATTGTCCCGCTCTTGCCGGGCACGCTCCCTCTCTTCATCGGAGATGGCGTTAACCGGCTCTACCACGTTCACATTCTGTGGCCGCTCGTTTTGCTGGCTCGCAGAGCTGGCAATGGAGTCCAGGTCCACCCCATATTGGCGGGCCAGCGCTTCCTGCTGGGCCCGTGGCATGCTCTTGAACTGTTCAATCTGGGACTGGCTTATGGATTGAGCGGCGGTGGTTACTGGTAGCACAAACGCCAGTGACAGAAGAAGTCGTTTAGTCAGGTTCACTTAGTCAAATCCGTTTTTTAGAAGCGGTAACGCCAGGCGGCGCCGACAGACCATTGGTCCTTTTCGCCGCCTAGGAGTTCAATTTTTTTGTCGGTGGCCTGGGCGGTTAGGTCCAGCCAGCCGTTGAGAAATTGTGTGCCGTAACCCACGGAGGCGATGGCGGCTTTCTGATCGCCTTCTGGCACATTATAGAAAATATCGTCGTCCGGGATGACGGTGCGATTGGCACCGTCTTTGTTGAGATCCAGATAACCCAGGGATGCGGACAGGTTACGGCCATCGGGGAAGAAGTTAAATACGCCCAAAGTCAGGGTTTCCGCATCGCCGTCGAAGGTGGAGGCCATATTGCGGCCCTTGTGCCGGTAGCCGCTGCGGTAGCGGGAGTGGGTATAGGTGATGTTGGGCATGGCATTACCCAGAAAGTCATCGGCCAACGTGTTGGCGTACTCTACAAACCATTGCTGGTCACTCTCTAACAATTGAGTGGTCCAATCCGTGCCCAATAACCAGGATTTGCGAGCTGGAAAGGCACCGGCCTCATCTTCGCCCATCATCTGGCCGTAGACACCCATGGCCTGGTCGCCGATGGAAAAACCGTAGCGCGCGTCAATACTGGCCAATTGGTTTCCGGGGTCGCTCTCTTCCAGTTGACCATTGTCGCGACCGATCAGGGCGTTCCAGATGGTGGAGGCGCCTTCCGGCCGACCTTCGCCGCCGAACATGATGGCGCGGGAGAAGCCTCAAGCGCATGCCAATCATCTTGGCATCGGGAACCGCACGTTCGCTTTCCAGTTGGCCGGCAAAAGTGGTGAACTGCCAGGGGCCGATCCATTTTAGCCAACTGGTTTCCGGCTCTGCGGCGTCCTTACGGTTCAGCCATACCGCAGGCATGGGGCGGGCGTTGTTGGAAAGGATCAAGCTACTTTGCCAACCTGGCCCCCACCAACGGTCGATGGCACCAGCGCCAAACACCCAGTTACCGGCGGTTGCAGCGAGATAAGAGCCGTCCAGGCGAAATGTATCGTCATCCTCCGGGTCGGCTGCCAGTGCTGGCTTTATACCAACGGCCCAGGATTCACCTTGCCACTGCACATTGAGGCTGGTCTCGGCTGTTTCGCGTGGGCCAGCCTGAAAGCCTCTTACAAGGGTCGGTTCGCTGGTTGCGCCCAGTTCGTATTCCGCTCGCCAGCCCTGCTGGCCCTGCTCATCCATCTCGAACTTCAGGTAAGCCAATGGGCCGCCGATGGCTGGGGCATCGTTACCGGTTTCCCGGCCCAGGCCACTATGGACAGTACCCATCATCACCGGCCACGTGGAGGTTGTGCGATTCAGGTGCCCCCGGTCCGCCAGTTTTTGCAGGGCGAAGCGGGCTCGGTTGTCGCCAGGCTCCAGCCAGGGTGCGGAGAATGCCGCAGAAGAATACGTGGCGGCGATCAGGCACGCTACCGCCCCACCGACCAGGGTCCAGTGTTTTGAGGTCATATACCGACAACTTTCTGAGAAATGACAGGAAAAAACGAACA